>JAESFW010000007.1_pt1 | contig 1432242 bp, 1325 predicted proteins | sample 9269481 | NCBI WGS metagenome assembly JAESFW01 (sample SAMN14515350, study PRJNA621654) | algae metagenome | isolation source: Lyngbya sp. HA4199-MV5 and co-occurring heterotrophs from soil with... | place: USA: Ahupuaa O Kahana State Park, Hawaii | collected 2009-07-21 | reverse complement strand
CGTTGCCGGGCCTGTCAAGAATATCCCCTCATCACAATGACGAAACGCACAACGAACGCGGCGGCCGACACAAACGTCGCCGCCGCGTTCCGCGTCTCAAGACCAGGCCCAAAAATGCCTGGAAACCGGTTCAAGCCCTTGTCGCGGGGTGGAGCAGCCCGGTAGCTCGTCAGGCTCATAACCTGAAGGTCGTCAGTTCAAATCTGGCCCCCGCAACCAAAACAAGCCAAACCCCGATCTTTGGCAGTCAAAGCCGCCCCTCCAAGGGCGGCTTTTTGTCGTTGGCGCCCAGCGTGATCTCAATCATGCGTGCGACCTCCCCGATCAACGCGATCTCGTGGCTCCTGCCTGCAGGGTGAAACACGACCGCCACAATCAGCGTGCGGATGATCGCTGCGTCGGTGCGTGCCTCCTCATTGTCCAGAGCGCCCTTAAGCGCTTCGACCTTCGGACGGTACAGGCCTGCCAGATTGGGGTTGCCGTCGCCCCTCGAAGCGCCCTCGGTTTGAATTGGCATCCGTCCGAAGGAACCGGTGATGAAGAAGAGCCGCTTCAGCGAAGAGCAGATCATTGCGGTGCTGAAGGAGCACCAGGCCGGGGTTGCGGTGGTGGATACCTGCCGCAAGCACAGGATCAGCGATGTACCTCTTGCAATTGGCGCAGTCGCTATGGTGGCACGTCGGCTGAAGGCGTTTGATGACGAGAACCGCAAGCTCAAGAAGCTTCTGGCGGAATCGATGCTGGATGTCGCGACGCTGCGCGAGGCGCTCGGAAAAAACTCCTGAGGCCCGGATCGCGGAATGCGTTCGTGGACTGGGCGGTCAAGGAGAAGAGCTTCGCAGCGTCGGGCCCGCGATCTGATCGGGCTCGCCCCGAAGGCCGATCGCTATGCCTCGCGGCAATCAGACGATGTGGAGATCCGGGAGCGCGTGAAGACCCTTGCCGGTCAGCGGCGGCGGTTCGTCTACCGGCGCCTGCACATCCTACTGCGGCGGGGCGGCATCGCGCTGAACCACAAGAAGCTGTTCCGGCTCTATAGGGAGCAGCGGCTGACGGTGCGCCGGCGTGACGGGCGCAAGCGCGCGCTCGGGACACGGGCGCCGATGACCATGCCGCAGGGGCCGAACCAGACCTGGAGCCTCAAATCTGTCGCGGACCAGCTCGTCGACGACTTTACGCGAGAGTGCCTGGTGCTCGTCGTCGACATCTCGCTAACCGGCCAGCGCGTCGTCCGGGAACTCAATGCGCTCATCGTCCTTCGCGGCCGGCCACTCATGGTGGACAGCGACAGCGGCACCGAACTGAACTCGCGCGCGATCCTGCAATGGCAGGAAGACAGCCGGGTCGAGTGGCACTACGTCGCGCCGGGCAATCCCATGCAGAACGGCTTCGTCGAGAACCTGAACGGCCGCTTTCGGGACGAATGCGTGAACGAGCGCATGTTCCGGAATCTGCTGAGCGCCCGCCGGCTGATCGAGGAATGGAGAACGGACTACAACAACCGCCGGCCGCGTACGCGCCTCGGCGGCCTCGCTACGAACGACTTTGCAACCCGGTCCAGAGCGCACCAAAGCGAGCACAGAGTCCAGTTATGAACGAGGGCAAATAGGGGGCAACGTCATCTCAGGAGCGTTCAGGCGCGGTTCTTGAAGCGCCAATTCGTTGCCGGTCTCGATGATGTCGCAGTGATGCGCGAACCGATCCAACATCGCAGTCGTCATCTTGGCAACGATCTTCGTTCGGCTGACATTCTGTCTTTCGCAGTCCAAAAGCGAGGCCAACATGAGCCCGGATGATGCCAAGCTGGTAATTCGCCGCTTCATCGACGAGGTGATCAACGGACGCAATCTCGATGCGGCTGGCGACTTTGTCGCTGGCAACGTCGTCGAGCAGGTGCCATTCCCGGGGCAAGGGCCAGGATTGGAAGGTCTGAGGGACGTGCTTCGGGCGCTGTTTGTTGCATTTCCCGACATGCACTGGACCATAGATGAACAGCTTGGCGAGGCCGATAAGGTGCTCACGCGGTTTACATGGACCGCAACTCAAAAAGGACAGTTCTTTGGTGCGCCGGCCTCCGGCAAACAGGTCTCGGTTTGGGGGATGGTGATTGACCGTCTTGAGGACGGGCGCATCAAGGAGACGCGCATCCTGATGGATATGTTTGGACTGATGCGGCAGATCGGAGCTTAGGATCTCATCGCTGTGCAAATTGTTGTCTGATTGCGGTTGCTCGCGCAAACCATTCGGCGAACCGCGCTGACTTGCTCCGTCGCGGACGTTCCCTCGGTCTCGGAAGGGACAAGCGCCCGGCGATCGCCCGCGAGACATGCGCCGGGAGCCGACATCGGTGCTGGTCCCGAAAGCAAACATCGAGTGTCGCTCGGTGGCTCGATGGAAGCGGTCGGCCATGGACATTCGACCCGGCAGGCCGAACCACTGATCCAGCCAGTCGAGAACGCGATGGCCAAGCAACGAGCGGTTCGCCATCTCGCAATGGCTGTTGGTGAACTTCGTCGGCCTGTTCGCATGACCGTGACAACGCGGGATGCGCCTGCACCCTGAATGGAAGTACCGGCGGAGCTTGCGCCTGCGCCCCCTTTACACAGGCGAACCGCCTTTCTGGTTGGCCAGCACCCAGACCGTGTCGGCAAGTACGCGGGCTCCGGCGGTCAGATGCTCCGGCTCGGCCCATTCGTCCGGGTTGTGCGAGATCCCACCGCGACATGGCACGAAGATCATCCCGGCCGGGCAGACGTAATGGAGCTGGCGGGCATCGTGCCCAGCGGCTGAATAGACCTCCATCGCCGGGATGCCGAGCGTTGCCGCCGCCTTGGTGATGGTGCTGCGGATGTCGGGCGCAAAGTCGAGCGATGGAGAGTGCTGGATCTCCCGCAGTTCGACCGCACAAGGGCCCTTCATCTCCTCGACGATCCGGCGAACCTCGCCGTCGACCCGGTCCACGACGGCGTTGTCGGGATGGCGCAGGTCCACGGAGAAGAAGGCTTCGGCCGGCACGACCGAGGGCGCGTTGGGCGTCACCTGCAGCATGCCGACGGTCAGGAGCGTGTCCGCTGGCTCCCGCGCTGCCTCGTCCATGGCGCAGATCATGCGCGCGGCTGTCATCAGCGCGTCTCGGCGGTCCTTGCGCAGGGCCGTGCCGGCATGGGCGGCCTCTCCGCGGACGCGAATGCGATAGCGCCGCGTGCCCTGGATGCCGGTGACGACCCCGATCGGAATGCCTGCCCGCTCCAGCACGGAGGCCTGCTCGATATGCGGTTCGACATAGGCATGGATCGGCAGGCGAAACGGCCGGAGCGGCACGTCTTCCTCGCCGGCGAGAATTGCGGCGACGGCCTGCTCGACGCTGACGCCGTCGGCATCACGGATCGCCAGTACCTGAGCCAGTTCCTTGGTACCGGTGAAGAGATCGGAGCCTGTCATGCCCGGCGCGAAGCGCGAGCCTTCCTCATTCGTCCAGGCAACGATCTCGACCGGGCGCAGGGGCCGCTCGCCCCGCGCCATGATCGCCTGCGCCGTCTCCAAGGCCGCGAGAACGCCGAACACGCCGTCGAAGCGCCCGCCGGTAGGCTGGGAATCGATATGGGATCCGGCGACGACGGGGGGCAGGCTCGGATCCTGCCCTTCAAGGCGCAGGAACAGATTCGCTGCCCTGTCGGTAAAGGGCTTGAGACCGATCATGCGGCCCCAGGCGATGATTTGCGCGCGTGTTTTCGCCTCCTCTGCCGAGAGCGTCGGGCGGTCGACGCCGCCATCGGGACGGGCGCCGAACGCGGCCAGCGCCAGATGGCGGGCCCAGAGGCGCTCTCCGTCGATGTAGGCCGAGAGGGGCTTTGCCGAGGCCATGCTCAGTCCGTCCGCATGATCTGCGCGGGATTGGCGCGAGGATCGCGCCGTCCCCAGCGACCGGCCTCGACCTGAGCGATGAACTCGGCCAGCAGGCGGTTGAACAGTTCCGGCTCCTCCAGGTTCAGCGTGTGGCCGGATTTCGGGAAGATCGCGAGGCCGCAACGCGGTACAACCCTCTTAAGATAGAGGCCGGGCTGGATGCAGTGATCGTCCTCGTCGCCGGTCATGACCAGGAGCGGCGCCTGCATGGCGCGGAACTGTGCTTCGAGATCGTAGAGCGAGGGCCGGTGCATCTGCACGCCGCGCATGGTGTTCGCGGCGCCGAGTGAGTCGTGCTGTCCCAATCGTTCGGCGAAGAGCGCCCACCCGCGCGGGTCCTTGTCCTGGAACTGCACGCGCGAGGCGCCCTCGGCATAGATCGGCGCGAAATCCTTCGCTCCATGCTCCTGGAAATTCCGGGCGACCTGCTCGGAGATGCCCTTGAAGTAGTCCTCGTGGGCCTTCTCCGCGCCGTAGCCAGCGCCGGCCGCGACGACGGAGAGCACCCGGCCGGGATGGCGCAGCGCCGCGTGGAGGGCGGCGAAGCCGCCCATGGAGAGGCCGACGACATGGGCCTTCTCGATGCCGGCCGCGCTCAAGACGTCGATGATGTCGTCGGCCGCGCGGGCCTGCGAGTAGCTCTCGGTACCGGGTGGGATCTCGGAGGGCGGATAGCCGCGGGCAGCGAAGGTGATGCAGCGGTGGCGCCGGGCGAAGAAGTTGAGTTGCGGCTCCCAGCTCCAATGGCTGCCGCCGAACTCGTGGACGAAGATGATCGGCGTGCCGCTGCCGGCCTCCTCATAGAAGAGCTTTACGTCGTCGCTGGTCGTGGCGAAAGGCATCGCGCGCTCCTCAGATCACGGAACGGCGGGAGGTGATGCCGCCATCGACGGTGAAGATCGAGCCCGAGGTGTAGCCGGAGCGGAACGAGGCCAGGAACACGATCAAGTCCGTGATCTCATGGACATGGGCCGGGCGCTTCAGCGGGTAGCGCTGCTGCAGCTCCTCGTAGCGGCCTGCATCGCCCAGCCAGTCGGCCGCACGCTTCTTGAGCATGTTGTAAATGCGGTCGGTATCGACCGGGCCGGGATTGACGCCGACGACGCGGATGTTGTCGTCGAGCGAATGGCCGCCCATCGCGCGGGTGAAGGCCATCAGGCTGGCATTGCCGGTCGTGCCGGCGACATAGGCCGGATCGAACACCTCGCCACCATTGCCGATGTTGTTGATGATGACGCCGCCGCCATTCGCCTTCATGCGGGGATAGATCGCGCGGGTGAGATTGATGTAGCCGAAGACCTTGAGCTCCCATCCGGCGCGCCATTTGGCTTCGTCGACATCCCAGAGGCTGCCGCTGGGGACGACCCCGGCGTTGTTGACGAGGATGTCGACGTCCCCGGCCGCAGTGACGAGCTGCTCGATCGCGCGGGGTTCAGTCAGGTCGAGGGCATGAGCTGTCACGGCGACGCCATGCTCCGCCTCGAGCTCGCTCTTGAGCGCGTTCAGCCGGTCGCCCGAACGGGCGACGATGTGGAGGTTGCAGCCCTCCTCGGCAAAGGCACGGGCCAGCCCCTCGCCGATACCCTGCGACGCGCCGGTGATCAGCACCGTCTTGCCCTTGAGCTTGAGATCCATGGTCGATTGTCTCCTCAGATGCGAATGCAGCGGCGCGGCGGCCGGCTCAGAACAACTTCACGGCTTCGTTTTGGCCTCGCGCCTGCTCGATCATGCTCGGCAGCAGTGCGACGAACTCCTCGACCCAGGCGGTCGGTACGGTGGTGCTGATCTTGATGAAGCGGTCGCCGAAATTCGGGGTGTGGTAGGCGCCCTGCCGGATCATGATGTCGTGCTGCTGATAGGCGGCGACGAGCGCCTCGGGCCGGACGCCGGCCCTCTGGCATTCGAGCACGACGAAGTTCCCGTTCGAGGGGAAGACCGGCATGCTGAGGCCGGGAATGCGGTCCGCGGCATCCTTGATCAGCTTCTGGTTGGCGCGCTGCTGGGAGAGCACGCCCGGAAACCATTCATCCTTGATCGAAAGCCCCGCCAGCGCTGCGCGCTGCGACAGAATGCTCGATCCGAGATTGTTCGGCGGGGCGGCCGAGAGCTTCTCCACGATGTCGGGATGGGCGACGACCGCCCCGACGCGGAGCCCGGCCAGCCCGAGCCATTTCGAGAAGCTGTAGATGGTCAGCGTCCGCTCCGGATAGCGCGTCGCGGCCAGCGTGTGCTGATAGGCGAAGTGCCGGTAGGTGCAATCGTGGATCAGGTAGGCGCCGGCCTCGCGCGCGGCGGCGACGATGCCGTCGATTTCCTCGGGCGTGCAGGCGGAGCCGAGAGGATTGTTCGGGTCGACGATGTAGATGACCTTCGTCTTCGGCGTGATCGCCGCCCTCAGCCGCTCAGGTGCGAGGCGGTAGCCGAGCTCCTCGCCATAGATCGGAATCTGCGTCACCGTCGCGCCCACGGCTCGCGCGAAGGCCATCGGCCAGTTCCACGTTGGATCGGTGGTGATGAACTCGTCACCCGGCCCGAGCAGGCTGTGGCAGATATGGTAAAGCGAGGCGACGGCGCCGTCCGAGACGAGCGCGCTCAATCCCGTCAGCCCCAGATCGGCGAGGATGCCGCTGCGCAGCGCCTCGAGGCCGGCCGGAGGTGCGTAGATGTGGAACTCCTCGTCTCGGATGCATTTCTCCATCGCCGCCAGAACGGCCGGATGCGGATTCGCATGATTGGTGTTCTGACCCATCCAGCGCAGACCAGGCGTGCTCACCAGTCGATCGAAATGGGCGTTCCGAACCTCGAAGGGCTTCATGACGGCTCCGTGCTGCTTCGCGATTTTGGTATAATGAAATGCCGGTCTGGCATTTTATAGACGGTTGATTGCACAAAATTCGTATGCACGATAGCTCAAAATATGGATAGTTGACAAATAAGTATGCAAAATGAACATTCTGGCATAATCCAACTTGCGTTCGCCGGGGAACGCGGAGAAGGTTGGGCTGGCGCTGGCGGGAGCTGGCCCTTTAATGAACAAGAGGGGAGATACCGGATGCCGATCTCACGTCGCATTGCCCTGAAAGGTCTGGCCGCCGCAGCGGCGGCAACGACGGGCGCGTTCGCCATGCCTGCCATCGCGCAGGGCACAAGGAAGGTTTCCTTCACGACTTCCTGGATCCCGGAAGGACCGAACCTCTTCGCCTATGTCGCCCGCGACAAGGGCTTCTGGAAGCGCCACGGCCTCGATGTTTCCGTCGCGCGCGGTTCCGGCTCCGGCGCCGCGGCGCAGGCGGTCAGTGCCGGTACCTTCGATTTCGGCATGGCGGCGACGCCAACCGTGATCGTCCAGGCCGCGAAGAAACTGCCGATCACCTGCATCGGCCAGATCAACTATGACGCGCTGATGGGCGTCGGTGTGCTCGCTGGCTCGCCGATCCGCTCGCCGAAGGATCTCGAAGGCAAGAAGCTCGGCGCCAGCGTCACCTCCGGCGAGTATCCGTTCATGCCGCTTTATGCCGAGAAGGCGGGCTTCGACTTGAAGAAGGTCGAGATCCTCCAGGTCGATGGCAAGGTTCGCGAGCGCACGCTGGTCGAAAAGCAGGTCGATGCCGTCTCGGCCTTCGCCACCAGCACCGTCCCCTCGCTCGCCCCGCTCGGCACGGATGTCCGCTTCCTGCTGTTCTCAGCGGTCGGGATCGAGTTCTACGGCCAGTCTCTGACGACCCAGCCGGCGCGCCTGCAGCAGGACAGGGGGCTCTGCGAGGCCTTCGTCCAGGGTGCGATGGAGGCGATCCAGTTCACGATGACCAACTTCGACGAAGCGGTCGACATCTTCCTGAAGGCCAATAGCGAGGTCGCCATCTCGTCGACCGGCAAGGAATACGCCCGCATCGGGCTGGGTCTTACGAACCTGACCAACCTCGTCCCCGAGGTGAAGCAGAATGGCTTCGGCTGGGCTGACCCTGCCAAGGTGTCGACCATGGCCGATCTGGTCGTGAAATACGCGGCAGGCGAAGGCGCGGTGCGCCCCGACGTCGGTGCTCTGTTCACCAATGACTTCGTCGGGAAGCTCAAGCTGTCGGCCGCGGACCTGGCGACCGCCGAGAAGGCTGCGGCGCCCTTCCGCAAATATGTCGGCTCGTGAACCGGGACTGTGCGCGGGGCGATGATTTGATGCTGAGCTTGGCACCTAACGCAGATGTCGGACTGGCCGGGACACCTCTTGTCTCGGTGGCCGGCGTGCAGAAGACCTATTTCACGCGGCAGGCGCCGATCCAGGCGGTTGCCTCCGCGTCGGTCGACGTGGCTCGCGGCGAGTTTGTCTCGCTGCTCGGTCCGTCGGGCTGCGGGAAATCGACCCTGCTGATGATGATCGCCGGGCTAGAGCGCCCGACGGCGGGCTCCATCATGCTGGCAGGCGCGACGGTCGCGGCGCCGCGGCGCGACATCGGCATCATCTTCCAGGATGCGACGCTGCTGCCCTGGAAGAGCGCGTTGGAGAACGTGCTGTTCCCCGTCCGCATCCTCAAACTGCCGATCGAGGCCTATCGCGAGCGCGCCCATGAGCTGCTCAAGATGGTCGGCCTCGCCGGCTTCGAGCACAAGAAGCCCAGTGAACTCTCAGGCGGCATGCGCCAGCGCGTCGCCATCTGCCGGGCTCTGATCCACGATCCCGAGATCCTGCTGATGGACGAGCCCTTCAGCGCACTCGACGCCATCACGCGCGACCAGATGAACGTCGCGCTCTCCGAGATCCTGGAGACCTATCGCAAGACCGTGATCTTCGTGACGCATTCGATCCGGGAGGCCGCCTTTCTCTCCGATCGAGTCGTCGTCATGGGCGGGCGGCCCTCGACGATCATCCTCGACAAGACGATGCCGTTCCCGCGCCCGCGCCGGTTCGAGATCGAGGAGACCCCGGAGTTCGCCGAAATCTGCCGCGAGCTGCGCCTCACCATCGAGGCGGCCCATGGCCACGGACAGCCCGTTGCCAGCCAGGGGTCCAGCAAGCTCGCCGGCGCCGGCGCAAGCAACATCGAGTGAGATCGCGAGCATGGCAAAAGCCACAATCGGTACCGAGACAGGTGCCACGCTGCCGGCTTCCGGCGCCAGTCGGTTCCGCGAAGGCGCTGGCCTCAGCAGCATCCTGCTGCCGCTTGGGCTGGCGCTCCTCGTGCTCGGAGCCTGGCAGCTCTATGTCACGGTCTCGCAGATCCCGTCGGTGATCCTGCCGTCGCCGGTCTCGATCGCCCGCTACATCGTCGCCCGCTACGACATCCTGTTGATGCATGCGGTGCCGACGACGTTGGAATCAGCGGCCGGCTTCCTGCTCGCGCTGCTGCTCGGCGTCGCAATCGCGATCCTCATCACCTATTCGACGGTGGCGCGCGAGGCGCTCTATCCGAACCTGATCTTCTTCCAGCTCATTCCCAAGATCGCGCTGGCACCTCTCTTCATCATTTGGCTCGGCGTCGGCTCGCAGTCGCGAATCGCGTTTTCGGTGTTCATCGCCTTCTTCCCGGTGGTCATCGCGACCGCAGCGGGGCTTTTGAGCGTCGACCGGGGCATGCTCAGACTGTGCCGCTCGCTGACTGCGACGGAATGGCAGGTTTTCACCCATGTTCGCTTTCCGATGGCACTACCGCACATCTTCAGCGGCATGAAGATCGCGATCACGCTCGCGATCATCGGCGTCATCATCGGTGAGTTCATCACGGCACAGGCTGGGCTCGGCTATTTGATCATCTTCGCCACGGCGCGCGCCGATACGGAGGTGTCGATGGCCGCCATCGTGGTGCTTTGCATCTGCGGCTTGCTCCTCTATGGGCTGGTCGCACTGGCGGAATCGATCGCCAACAGGTTCTACTCCGCGGAAAGTCGGTGAGGCGCGCAATGGCGCGAGTGAACGGATCGACAGTGTCCGACGAGCCCGAGTCACTCTCGGCCGGTGTCGTGCATCGCCTCGAGGAGGAAATCCTCAACGGCGCCCGCAGGCCGGGTGACCGGCTCGACGAGCGTCAGCTCGCCGAACAGTTCGGCATGTCCCGTACGCCGGTCCGCGAGGCGCTGCAGCGCCTGGCCGCAAGCGGGCTCGTGGTTTCGCGTGGCCGGCAGGGCTTGCAGGTCGCGCAGATGTCTCTCGCCGATCTGCTTGATGCCTTCAGCGTCGCCGCCGAACTCGAGGCGCTGGCCTCGGCCCAGGCCGCGCGCCGCATCAACCCGATGCAGCGCGAGCGCCTGCAGGCCGCACATATTGCCTGCGCTGAAGCCGCTGCGGCCGAGGATGCCGAAGCATTCTACAGCGCCAACCTTGTCTTCCACGAGCTCGTGGCGGCAGCTAGCCACAACCGGATACTTCAGGATGAGCTGCGCCGGCTTACGCTGAAGATCTCGCCGTACAGACGCGCCACGACCTATCAGCCCGGGCGCATGCATTCCTCGATCCCCGAGCATGAACGCGTGCTCGATGCAATCCTGCGCGGGGACGGCCAACAGGCCGCGCAGATGATGCGCTCTCACGTCACCCTGCTTGGCGAGGGGTTGTCGGACCTTCTGCACTTCCTGCACTCCTCCGACAATCAGGGGCTGCTGGCGGATACCGCCTAAGCTCATCGTGGTTCGCATTGAAGCAGCTATCCGGCCAATGCCATCCGTACTCGTTCCCGACGTTGCTTTCCTGCCCCGAGGCGGACATGCGTGGCTCGGGAGCACCCACGACTAGGTTCCGGATTTGATCTCACGTTGATCTGGTTGGCTTACCGCGCTTGGGCGTTTGCCGCAGCCGCGTCCCTTTCCTGCTCATCGTTCCCAGGCGAAAGTGCTTCAGACAATCAGTTCGCCGACATCGATACGCGCATGTCGTGCGATGGGGCGTCGTGTCGGTTTCCCCACTCGAAACACGTTCACGAGCCGACGATCCGGTGGGAGGGCGCAGCGCCTGACAAGCTCACGGTTGCTAGGGGAGAAATCGACCAGAACCGACACCGGGCAGGCGGCCAATCCCAGCCTCTCCATCGTCAGCCAATCGCGATAGAATGCCCGCCCCGTCTCCAATGGATCTTCGCCGGATGGACGGTGGAACAGGGCGAAGCCTCCGGAAACCAGCTTCCCGCGCTCGCTCGTCAAGGGAGCTGCGAGCCCGAGCCGGCGCAGCATGGGAAAGAGCGGTCCGAGAACCAGCGACGCGGCGGCGGCCTCGAGCCGACCAAGCGCGAGCGCCTCGGCGTCGAGGCCGTCGCGCCCGTAACGGGGATCACTGCGGCTGAGCCGCATCCAATGCAGCAGCTCGCCGCGATGGGCATCGTCGCAGAGAAAGTGGAACGCCGCACGATCGGCGAGGTCGGCGACCTCCGCGACGATCGCCTTGTCGTGGATGACGATGAGATCGCCGGCGGCTTCAGCCAGATCAGCGAGGCGCTGTGGTAGGTCCGGTTCGCCGCGACGAAACGGACCGCGCCAGCTCGCCCGATCAAAGACTGCGGCAGAGAGCGGATCCGGCTCTCCGCCGCGCGCCAGCACGAGCCGTGCGACGATGTCGCCCTGCTCCTCGGTCGCCTTATCGACCTGCGCGATCCGTAGGCCGCGACGCCCGAGCGCAAGGCTCAGGCCCTCGATCGCTGCGCCATGCGAGAGCATGACATCGTGGCCGAGCGGATCGGCCACCGGCAGACGACACGCCGCGTCGGCCAGAACGAGCAATGCGTCTCCGTCGCGGCGCCATCGTGTCGGCTGGATGTTGTGGACGCTGGGCGCAAGCCGGGCTTCCGCGATCAGGTCTTCGAGCAGCTGGCGGTCGAGCATCGCCATCCTCAGGAGGCCAGCGGTTTTGAGAACAGGTGGAGACGGTGCAATGGCTTGGCGCCCGCCTTCTCGGCCTGCCGCAGGCTGGGTCCGTTGGAGTCGGCGATCCAGGTGCCGCCGAGCGTCGTGTAGCCGGCAGCCTTGAGCGCGCTCGCCACCTTGAACAGCATCGCGCCGTTGATGCCGCGGTTATGGGCGGCACGGCCGACCGACTGGTAGACGATCACCGCCCTCCGGTTGGTCCAGCGATGCCAGAGGAAGCGGAGCGGCAGGCTGGGCCCGAGCCGCCCGCCGACCGCTTTCACGAGGGGGTTGAGATCGGGGATGGCGATGATCGCCCCGATCGGCTCGCCGTTGTGGTGGACGACCGTCGAGATCCGCTTGTCGATCACCCACATCATGTCACCGGCCTGGAAGCGGTACTCGGCCTGGGTGGGCGGCACGAACATCGGATTGCCGTCGAAGCCGTCATTCAGGATCAACCGCGAGTCCTCGAGCCGGGCCTCGAAATGGCGCCGATCGATCGGCATCCAGCGATACTCGGGGTCGGCCAGGATCTCACGCTGCTTCGGGCCGAGCAGCAGCGCCGGATCGATATCGGCGAGCGCGATTTCGAAGGTCGTCATCGGGAAGCTGCGGGCATAGCCGTTGGTTTCCAGCAACCTCACGAGATGTGGCGGCGTCCAGACCATGTCGGTATAGGGCGCGTGCTCGAAGCCTCCGGTCATGACGCCGATCTGCTGCATGGCCGTCAGATTGAAATTGCCGGCGATCTCCGACATGCCCCGCGAGCGCGCCCAGGCCTCGGCGGCGCCGAGCAAGGCTGCCGCAACCTCGGGATCGTCGCCGCAGTCGAAATAGCCGAACTGGGCCCGGCGGGTGCCGTGTCGGGCGTTGGACGCATCATGCACGGCGGCGACGATGCGTCCGACCGGGACGCCGTCGCGAAGCGCGACGAACAGTTCGAACCGGCCATGGCCGTCCTTGACCAGCGGGTTGCGGGCGGGGTCGAGCATGCGGTCGAAATCGGCCCACATCGGCGGCACATAGCGGCTGCTGGGGCCGTAGACATGGCCGGTAACCGCGAAGGCCTTCCGGCGGTCGTTGCTGACGATCTCGATCATGCGGGCTGATCCTGAGGGGCGGTCGCCAACATGCGGCGGACCAGCACGAGAGCGGTTTCGGTCGCGGGATCGGCCGAGACGACGGGGATCGTGAGCAAGAGCAGCTCGAGCGGCTCGGTCGAGACGACCAGCATGTGGCTCGCCGAATGCGTCGCCATCAGCGCGCTGAGCCGTTCCGCCACCGGATCGTTTGGCGGCCAATGCCAGGGCTGCTGCGCAGCACGCAGCACCTGGATGTCGCGCAGGGCGGGGCGCAAGATCTCGGGATCGAACTCCGCCAGATCGGATTCGCGCAGATGCCTGGCGCTCTCAAAGACCGGGTGGGCGGCGAGATCGGCGATCAGCGCGGCGCGATCCTGCCCGCGCGACTGGGCGATCGATGCCAGGACGCCGGGCGAGTGCGCCTCGAACAGCCCTCGCAGCGCATCGACCATCAGGCCGGCGGCGAGGAAGCCGGAGAGCAGGATCGCACAGAGCCGTGTGGTTTCGGCGGCGCCCGCCCCGTTCGCCAGTGCCAGCACGGCGCCCAGGAGCATGGCGATGGCGCTGCGCAAGGCCAGCAGGGCGAAGCCCTGGCGACGCGTGCGGTCGCCGCCGCTCTGGATCAGCACGACGCCGACCGCGACGAGCACGCCGAGGCCGCCCAGCCGCACCGGCATGTCGGGCAGCAGCTCGCGGAAGTCCGTCAGCAGGAACGGTAGCACCAGCACGATGCAGAGCCACAGACGATCGACGCCGGCGTTCTCAGCCTTCGTCAGCGAGGCCTTGTCGCGCCGCGCCAGCAGCAGACAGCAGGTGAGCAGCGTCGCGATCTGAAGGCCCGCCAGACCGAGATCGTAGAGGCGCGTCAGATCGGAGAGGCCGAGCAGGCTTCCGGGCACCAGCACGCCCGAGCCGATCAGGACCGCAAGCTTGACGGGACGCGGGGCATGGCGGCGCAGCGCCCCTTCGGTGACGGCGAGGACGCCGAGCGGAATCGCCGCGGCACAGGCCAGCGCAAGACGTTCGAGGCCGGGGCTGCCCGACCACCAGGCGAGGCCGCGCAACACGAATAGGGCCATCACGAGGCCCAGCGCCCATTGGAAGCGTTGCGTCAGGGCGCCGCGCGAGTCGCGCCGGCGAAGGCTGAGCATCGCGACGCCGAGCCCGAGGGTCCCGCAGGCATTGACGACGGAATCAGCGACCAGGATCGAGGTCATGACGGGCCCATCATGCGCGCCAGAGCGGCCCTGACGAAGGGGCGCAGCAGGGCGGCGATCGGCGCCGGCCAGGGCCGCTCTACGGCGGGCTTGTGCGGGTTGAAGAACCAGCCGCGGCAATCCGTGCCGCTCCCCCTGCCGAGGACGAGCGCGATCGCCTCATAGGCCATCATCATGCCCGTCGTGATTACCATCGGCGCGAACGACATCCGGCTGCGCCGACCGGCGGCAACCTCTGCGGCGATGGCGAGATCGACATGATGTCGCGAACTCGAATGCAGCATGACATGCTCGACCTCGCGGAGCATGGCGGCACGCCGGTCCGCCTCGTCGATCGCGCGCCAGTCCTTGCCGAGCGTCGGAAAACCGAGCCGTTCTTCGGGGCGCGGGTCGTCCGGCTTGACCACGATCACCGAGGGCAGGGGCGACATATAGGCATCGATGACGGTAGCCCGCGCGCGCTTGGCGTCGCGATAGAGCTGCACCCCGGCGGCAACGTCGTCCATGCCGTTGACCAGGACGATGCAGCGCGCCGCGATGGCGGGCAGTTGCTCGATCCACTCGGCGCCCAGCACCTCGATCGCGATTTCGGGGTTGATCCGGCGCGCCGCTTCGGCCGCCGCCTCGGCCTTGCCCCGCCCCAGGGTGTCGGCGTTGGCGAAGACCTGGCGATTCAGGTTGGAGGTCTCGAAGCGGTCGATGTCGGCGATGATGAAATGGCCGATCCCGGCCCGTACCAGTGCCATGAACGCCGCCCCGCCCATGCCGCCGACGCCGCAGACGAAGATGCTCGCCGCGCGAAGGCGCTCCTGCTCCTGCGGGGAGACGAAGCCGATGTTGCGGGTGGTGAAGGTCTCGTAGGCGAAGGGCTCGGTCATGATCTCTGCCTCGACGGGCGCGGGCGCAGCAGGCCGTAGCGGCGGCTGTCATCGAGCCAGTAGAACACCGGAAGCACGATCCGCTGGAGCATCAGGAAGGCGGAGGCGCCAGCCAGACCGGGCAAGGAGGTGCGTGGCACCTGACCAAGCAGGTAGCGGCGCGCGGCAGCCAGATCCATCCGGCCGATCTGGAGCACGTCGTCGCCCCGCCCGTAATCGAGCTCGGCCGCGCAGAACTCGTTGTAGCGAGGCTCGCGATGCTGCGTCGCCTCGGTGAAGCTCTTCTTTAGGTCGTCGGAGCCGCCGGTATAGGCGTCGGTGATCACCGAACGCACCTCGTCGAAACCGGCCTCCGGGCCGACGCCGAAGACATGGCGGTGGTCGCGCATGATCTGCCGGGCCAGGGAGAGATGCGTGAAGCTCTGCCGGGAGCCAGGATCCGGCGACGGATAGATGTCGGAGAAGGTCTGGCAGACCATGCCGACGACGCCGGGCACCTGCGTCACATTGGAAATCCAGCGGGGGCGCAGGCCGCCCCGGATGAACAGCACGAGCACGGTGAGCCCATAGAGCACGCCGGACAGGCCGCGGCCGCGCGCGTCGGGATCGACCATGACGAGGCCGAGATGGGTGACCTCCTGGGCGTCCCCGTTCAGCGAGACGCGCATCTGCGCCAGAGCGTTGAAGGCGATCGGTCGGCCGCTCTCCTTCTCGGTGATCAGGGTCACGATCGTCCGGGAGAGCCGTTCGCGCTCGCCGGAGAAGACGCCGTAGGTGAGGGCGCCTTCGGCGAGGGTTCGGGAGGCGACGCTGCGCAACTGCTCGACGAGCGCCGCCAGCCCCGCATCGTCGAGCGTCGCGCCGGGGCGCTCGATGATCCGCGTCACCAGCCCCGGATGGGTGGTCAGCGTCAGATCGAGCGCCGGCCTCGCCAGCGCCGTAAGCCAGAAGCGCAGCATGGCATCAGGCCGCCAGAGTGGGCGAGCGTTCCCGCACGAGGCGCGTGACGCCAGCGAAGTCGAGCTTGCCCGAACCGAGCACGGGCACCGCCGGCACGACCAGGATTTCGGCCGGGACCATCAGCTCGGAGGCACCCTTGCTCTTGGCATGGGCCTGGAACGCCGCCCGGGTCGCGCCACGCTGGGCCGTCACCAGCACCAGGCGCTCGCCCTTGCGCGCATCGGGGACGCTGGCGACGGCCGAGAGCGCATCGGGCCAGAGCTCAGCGGCGAACGTCTCGATCGCGGCGAGGGAGACCATTTCACCAGCGATCTTGGCAAAGCGCTTGGCACGCCCCTTGATCGCGACGAAGCCGTCCTTGTCGATGGTGACGATATCGCCGGTGTCGTGCCAGCCATCGGTCGGCGGCTCCAGCACGCCGGGGTTTTCGGCACGCAGATAGCCCATCATGATGTTGGGGCCGCGCACATGCAGGCGACCGCCCTCATCGACGCCGGGAACCTGTTCGAGCCTGGCTTCCATGCCGGGCATGATCCGCCCGACCGAGCCGAAGCGATTGAACATCGGCGTGTTGATCGCCAGCACCGGCGCCGTCTCCGTGACGCCGTAGCCTTCGAGGATGCGCAGACCGAACTTCTCCATGTAGGTCCGGCGCGTGCTCTCCTTGACCGGCTCGGCGCCAGCCAGGACGTAGCGGAGCGAGCGCAAGTCGTAGGGGTGGGCCGCCCGCGCATAGCCGGAGAGGAAGGTGTCCGTGCCGAACAGGATGGTCGCGTTTGAGCCGTAGACCAGCTCCGGCACCAGCCGATAATGCAGCGGCGAGGGATAGAGATAGACCGGCACGCCCGACACCAACGGCAACACGAGGCCAACCGTCAGCCCGAAGGAGTGGAAGACCGGCAGGACATTGAAGACCTTGTCACGGCGGCCGAAATCGATGCGCGCTGCGGCCTGCGCCGCATTGGCCAGCATGTTCGAATGGGACAGAACGACACCTTTGGGCGTGCCTTCCGAGCCCGAGGTGAACAGGATCGCGGCCCGGTCCGGCCCCTTCGCGGGGACGATCGGCCGGCCATGGCGCCAGAACGCCTTGAGCTTGTCGAGGCCCGAGACATCGGCGCGGACATCCTCGAGATAGACGATCGAGACGTTCGCCTGCAGGGCCTCGACCAGCGGTCCCATCCGGCCCTTTTCGACGAAGGCGCGCGAGGTCACGATGGTCCTGATTTCAGCCGCCTTGCAGGCGGCGAGGATGTTGGTCGCACCCGCCGTGAAGTTGATCATCGCCGGCACCCGCGCCGCCGAGATCAGGCCGAGCAGCGTCACCGCCGCGCCATTGGCATTGGGCAGCATCACGCCCACCGCCTCGCCGGGCCTGGCGAGGGAGCTGAGCTTGCGGCCGAGCACCTCGGCGCCGATCAGCAGGCGCTTATAGGTCAGCGAGCCCGTGATCGGGTCCTCGACCGCGACGCGACCCTTGCCATGGACCTGCGCTGCCTCGGCGACGGCCTCGAAGACGCTGCGGTCGATATCGGTCGTCCTGAAGATCAGATCGGACATGATCTGATAGAGCGCGGTTCCCGCGGCCTGGCGACGTGCCTTCCCCTTCAGCTCTTCGGGAACGGACAGCGCGACCGGTTCCAGAACCGTCACGCGCACCTTCGGGAACCAGCGGCGGCGCACCTGTTCGCGGGTGAGGCGCGAGAACACGGTCGCCTCCAGCCCCTCGATCCGGACCGGCACGACCATCGCCCCCGATTTCTCGGCGATCATGGCGGCGCCGTCATAGACCTTCATCAGGCTGCCGGTGACGGTGAGCCGCCCTTCCGGGAAGATGATCAGGCTCTCGCCCGATTTCACCGCGTTGATCAGCGAGCGCGTCGCCAGGGGACGCGTCGGGTCGAGCGGCATGGCGCGCGTCAGCTTCAGGAAGGGTTTCACCCACCAGCGCTGGGCGATGCCGTGGTCGATGGCGAAGACCGGATCCTTGTCGAGCATCGAGAGGGCGAGCGCCGCATCGAGGAAGCTGACATGGTTCAGGGCGATGATCGCGTTGGGGCCGGCCTTGGCGATATTCTCCTTGCCGGTGATCTCGAGCCGGTAGAAGGCGCGCAGCAAAATCGACAGGAAATCACGCAGCGGATTGGTCGGCAGCGTCCTGAAGATCCAGACTGAGGCGGCGAGCGTGCCCGTCCCGATAATGAGGAAGAGCTGCGACAACGTGAGGCCGGCAGCCTGCAGCAAGGCGATGAAGACGGCGCCGGCGACCATGAAGGCGGCGGATAGCACGTTGACGGCGGCAATGATGCGGGCCCGCTTCTGCGCCGGGGCCCAGGCCTGCGTCGCGGCGAAGGACGGCACGATGAAGATGCCGCCGGCGATGGCGAGGCCGGCGAGGTCGACGCCGACGCGCCAGGCGAGACCATCGGCGAAGAAGCCGGCGATGTCGCGGGCCGGCTGATGTGCCACTACGCCGGAGATCGCCCAACCGAGATCGAGCGCGAACAGGCCCATCACCACGCAGGCGACCGGCACGGGCAACAGCACGATGCGGCCGCTCGACAGGAAGGAACCGATGCCGGAACCGACCGCGATGGCGATCGCGAAGAGGCCGAGATAAACGCTGACGACGATCTCGGTGCCGCCCATGCCGTTCTTCACCAGCGAGGGCAGGAGCGACATCACCACCGCGCCGATCAGCCAGAACAGGCTGACCATGACGCCGGTGCGCCAGAGCCGGACATCGGCCCAGAGGTCCTTGAGCAGACTGCCGGTGGAGCGGATGATATTCGCGTCGATCCGGAGATCCGGCGCGGCAGCGGCCGTCTTCGGGATGAACAGAGTCGCGACCCAGCACAGAACGGCGAAGACCAGGATCAGTGCGCTGAGCGATGCGACATTGCCGCCCTCCCTGGCCGTCAGGCCACCCGCGACGGTGCCGAGAAGGATCGCGATGAAGGTCGCCCCTTCGATCAACGCGTTCGCGGCCGGCAGTTCCTCGCGCTTCAGATGGTCGGGCAGGATGCCGTATTTGATCGGCCCGAACAGCGCCGCGATAATGCCGAAGGCCGCCAGCGCCACGAAGAGCACCGGCACGGATTGCAACGAGAAGCCGAGGACCGCGATGCCTGCCGCGCCGATCTCGGCCAGCTTCAGGCGGCGCGCGATCAATGCCTTGTCGAAACGGTCGGCCATCTCGCCGCCGAGGCCGGACAGCAGGAAGAAGGGCGCGATGAAGATGCCGCCGGCCAGCGTCACCAGCGCTTCGCCATGCGAGCCGGCAAGCTTGTAGAGGATGATGAAGACGAGTGCGTTCTTGAGGAAGTTATCGTTGAAGGCGGAAAAGAACTGCGCCCAGAACAACGGCGCGAAGCGCCGCTTCAGCATCAAGGTATCGGTCATGGCAGGCTCGCGATCGGGTTCGAGGGAGAGTTGCATCGCCATGGGAAAGCAAACGTTTCACGCGAGTGGCGATGCTGTTTCTCGGTTAAGTCGCGCTTACCGGGGAGCCGGAATCTTGCGCGATCGCGACGTTCAGAGCGTTGGCTTGCCGACATCCATGAGCAGGCGCTCCGTGCGGGCATCCTCGATGCGGTTCACCAGCCGCGAGGCCTCGTGCATGTCTCGCACCGTCTTGGTCATGGTCACGCAGGATTGGACGAGCATGACGACGCCCATGCCGAGATAGCCCTTGGCCCACCAGTCGAGCGGCAGGAACAGGATGCCGGCTCCGACCATGACGGCGGCGGCGAGGAAGGATGCATAGGTGAAGCTGACCCAAGCGCTGCTGTGGGGCTGAGAATTCTGGTTCATCGATGATCTCCGTCTGTCTGGGGGATGGGAGCGATCAGACGCTCTGAGCGGACTTGCCGCGCAGGCGGGCGAGCACGTCGTCGGCGGTCGGCTTCAGGCGCGGGCCATAGCCGCGAGCGGCGAGCTTCTCGGTGACCGAGGCCGTCGCCGCACCGTCGAGCTCCTCGAGTGCCAGATCGGCGGCATCGGCTTGCGTCTGCCGTTCCCGCAGGCGCTTAAGTGTCTGCTCGGCCTCGGCGAGCGTCGCCTCATGCGGCCTTGCCTCCTCTGTCCGGCCACGCCGCATATCCCGGACGGCTTCCGAAGCACGCGCCAAGCGACGGCCGCGATCGAGCTCGGCGATCCGCGCCTGAGCCTGGGCGACGTGGCGCCGCAGCCGCAGGATCTCCGCGGCAAACAGGGCCTGGGCGGCGCTGGCGGAATCGCGATCGGCTTCCAGCGTCGCGATCGCCTCGGCCCCCTCGCGCGCCAGGACGTCGTCGCCGGCGCCAAGCGCGGCAGCGACCCGCTGCTCGAGTTCGGCGATGCGCGCCCTGGTCGCATCGAGGCGGACCGTTTCCTGCTGGTCCTGGGCGATCGCCACCGCAAGCGACTTCTTGGCACGATCGAAGGCGGCGGTCGCGTCCCGCACCTGCTGATCGAGGATCAGCAGCGCGTTGCGGTCGGCGATCGCTTCGCCCGCTTCGGCGACGCCGCCGCGAAAGAGGGTCACAAACATCTTGAACATGGCTGGTCCTCCGCTATGAACGTTGTTCACGGACATAGGGATGACACATTGCTGAACGTTGTTCAAACATTATTTTGAACAACGTTCACGTTTGAGGCGCGGCATGGTTAAGACGACGGAACGGCGGGAACGCCAACGCGAGGCCCTGATCATGGCGGCGGAAGGCGCCATCGCCGAAAAGGGTCTCTCCGGCCTCAAGGCGCGCGATCTCGCGAACGAGGTCGGCTGTGCACTCGGAGCGATCTACAATCTTGTCGCGGATATGGACGAACTCGTGCTGCGCGTCGGCTCGCGCACATTGGCGCGGCTCGACAGTGCGCTCGCCCAGGCCACGGACGGCAGCTGCTCGACTTCAAGCGGCGACGCGACCAACACGCTCGTCGCGATCGCGAAGACCTATTGCGCCTTCGCGCGCGAGAATCTGCAGCTGTGGCGGACCCTGTTCGAGCACCGCATGGCCGAGGGTGCCGTGGTGCCGGAATGGGCGATCAGCGAGCAGATGACGATGTTTCGCTACATCCTGGCGCCGCTGCGGGCGCTCCAGCCGCAGGCGAGCGAGCCGGAGCTGATGCTGCTGAGCCGCACCCTGTTCTCGGCCGTCCACGGCATCGTCATGCTCGGTCTCGAAGAGAAGCTCATTGCCGTGCCTCCCGCCGAGCTCGACGGCCAGATCGAGGCCATCGTGCGTGCCCTGGGCAAGGCATTGAAGCAGGAAGCGTAGCAGCTGCGCCTGCGGTCGCGTGCTCTGATAGGCTCAGAGGCAGAGCGCGGTCTCTGCGGTGCTGCGCCAGAAGCAGTCATTGAGACACTGCCCGGAAGCGGACATTCAGCGTAAGGTGTTTACGTGAGTGAGCGCGGTGACGCCGCTTCGTTTGCTAAGGCGGCGTCACCGTGCGGAAGTCAAATCAGACCGGCTGAGCCAGTACCCTGAGCGCCTCGCCACGAATGCTTTGGTAGTCCGGGGCGCCGCTCTGATTGCTCTGCTCCAGGCGCGAAAGCTCGATCGACGTTTCGAAAATGAACTTGGCACGTTCATAACGTCGCGACATGAACTGTCGCAGTGCGGCATCCGGAGACGGCGCGCTGCTCAGCTCCTCGGCCAGTACGATCGCATCTTCCACCGCCATCACTCCACCGCTGGCGAGATGCGGAGTCATGGTGTGGGCGGCATCGCCGATGAGCACGGCCCGGCCGCGATACCAGTCTCCGGCGACAAACAGCTTCTCGAGCGGCCTGTAGATGGCGGTTTGCGCCTCCGCCAGGGTCTTAGCAATGGCGACGGCGTGCGGATCCGTATACTCGGCCATGAAATCCGAGACGAGCTCGGTGGTCCGTGCGGCGTCGATCCACTCGTTCTCCTCGAGATTGAGCATCAGGAACGCGTAGATCGTATTGCCCGGCAATGGGAACAGGCCCAGCTTGGTTCGGCTGCCCTTGAGGGTCTTGCCCTCCCGCAGGTCGATCTCGTTCGGGACGAGCCAGCGCCAGACGCCCTGGCCTGCAAAGACGGGCTTCAGATCCTTGTCGAAGACCAGTTCGCGGACGCGGGAATAGGCCCCGTCTGCCCCGACGACGATGTCGACATTGCGGGTCGATCCGTCGGAGAGCGTCGCGACGACGTGGTCGTCGGTCTCGGCGATGTGCTCGACGGTGATGCCTTCGCGCAGGAGGGCGCCGGCAGCGAGAGCCTCCTTGAGCAGAACGGCCGACAGCGCCGCTCGCGTCAGGGTCACGTTCGATGGCAGGCCGTTTCCGGATTTCGCGACATAGGCGAGGTCTGCGATCGGCCGGCCGGCCGCGTCGCCATAGAAGATCGAATTACTCGAGGTGCCTTCGGCGACGATTTTCGCAGCCAGACCGAAACGATCGAGCAGCCGCAGGCCACTTGGGCCGATCCCGATCCCCGAACCCGAGGGATGGGGTTGAATGTCGACGATCTCGACGGCGATACCGGCAGCGCGAAGCGCGATCGCCAGGGTCAACCCACCAACGCCGCCGCCGACAATGAGCACATTGTTCACTGAATTTGTCTTGCCAGCCATAGTTTTGGCTTCCATCACTGAAGGGGTTTCTCTGGGTTTGGAATACTGTTGCGGAGTTGCGCGGTGTATTCGTGCTGCGGGTTGGCAAGCACGTCTTCGGTTGCTCCGCGCTCGACGATGGCGCCCCGATGCATGACGATGCAGTCGTCCGTCAGTTGGCGTACGACAGCGAGATTGTGCGAGATCAGGATGTACTGGACTGAGGAATCCTTCTGGATGTCCGCGAGCATGTTCAGGATCTGCGCCTGGATCGACACATCGAGCGACGCCACGGCCTCATCGAGCAGGATGAAGCGGGGCTTGGCTGCCAGCGCGCGGGCGATCGCCACGCGCTGGCGCTGGCCTCCCGAGAGGCGACGCGGCAAAGCCGCTGCGAGCGCGCGGCTGATGCCGACCTTGTCGAGCAACTGCTGGCATTCGTGATCGACATGTTCGGTGTCGTAGAGGCGCAGGAGCTCGCGCAGCCCGTCACCGATCGTCTGTCGCGGATCGAGAGAGCTGTAGGGGTCCTGAAAGACCATCTGGATGCGCCGGGCGTGCGCCAATCGTTCGGTTGCCCTGCGACTGCGCGCAAAACGCTCGCCAAAGAACATCACGTCGCCGGAGGTCGCGCTCTCCAGCCCGAGCAGGATGCGCGCGATGGTCGTCTTGCCCGAACCGGATTCACCGATGATGCCGAAGTTCCGGCCGGCCGCGACCTCGAACGAGACGCCGTTGACCGCCACGATCTCGCGACGCGGCTGCAGCAACCCGCCACCGATGGCGAAGGTCTTGCGTAATCCGGCAACCACGAGCGGAGCGGCCGATGAACTGTCGAGCATCTCAGTTGCCTCCGGGCGCGCCGGCGCCGAGATGACAGGCGAGTTCGGCAAGGCCGTGCCTGGTCAAATGCGGGACGTACGTGCTGCAAACGGGCATCCGATCCGCGCAGCGCGGCGCGAACGGGCAGCCGGCCGGCGCTTCATAGGCCGGGGTCGGACTGCCCGGTAATGTGGGCAATCGCTCATAGCGCCGGTCCACGCTCGGTCGGGACTGCAAGAGCCCGCGCGTATAGGGGTGAGCCGGCGAGGCGTAGAGCGTGCGGCTCGGCTGCATCTCGACGATACGGCCGGCATACATCACGGCCGTCCGGTCGCAGATCTGCGCAGCGAGATCGAGATCATGCGTGATGAAGAGCACGGCCAGTCCGCGCCTGGCCTGCAGCTGCTTGAGAAGCTGGGCGACCTCGGCCTGGGTCGTCACATCGAGCGCGGTGGTCGGTTCGTCGGCGAGCAGCAGGCGTGGCTCGGTAGACAGCGCCGCGGCGATCGCGACACGCTGGAGCATGCCGCCGGAGAGCTGATGCGGATAGCTCTTCAGGCACCTGTCGGGGTCCGCGATGCCGACTTCCGCCAGCAGGTCGCTGATCACACGGCGCAGCTCTGCCCGGGGCCGGCGATCGAACAGGAGCAGCCCCTCGAGCAGGAAGTCCTCGATCCGCCGGACTGGATTGATGTGTGCCCGTGGGTCTTGATAGATCAGCCCGATCTGCTCGCGACGATAGGTTTCGAGCTCGCGCTTCGACATCGCGCCGACGAGCTTGCCATCGAAGAGAACTTCGCCGGAGACCTGCGCGCCGTCGGGCAAGGTCCGGGTGATCGCCTTGGTCGTCATGGATTTGCCGGATCCGGACTCGCCGACGAGGGCGAGCGACTCGCCTTCCCGAATGCCGAGCGAGACATCGGCCACGATGCGTCGCAGTTCCCTGCCGACAGGCAGTTCGACAACGAGGTTCCTGATGTCGAGGAGCACTAGATCGACCTGCCGTGGTTGTGGGACAGCCGGTCGCCGATGATCGTGACCGCCGTCACGACCGCCACGATGCAGATGCCGGCACTCAGCGCTTCGCGGAATTCGCCCTGGATGAGAGTGGCCTGTCCCTGCGCGACCATCAGCCCCCAGTCGGGCGTGGGCGCCTGGATGCCGAGTCCGATGAAGGAGATCGCTGCGAGTTCGATCGTCGCATAACCGAAGGACAGGATGAGCTGGGTCGAGAAGAGTGGCCAGACAGCGGGGAACAGATGTCTGACAGTGATGCTCGGCCCCGACATGCCCTGCACTTCGAGCGCCTCGATATAGGGCTGTGCGCGTTCGCGCAGCGCCTCGCTGCGGAGAAGCCGGGCCTTATGGGGGACTGACGCCAGGGCCAGCGCGACGACCGCCGGCCAGAAGCCGCTCGAAAACGCCGCCGCCACCAGCAACGCCAGCAGGATTGCCGGGAAGGCGAATTGAATGTCGATGATGCGGCTGATGACCATGTCGACCCAGCCGCGCTTCCAGGCGGCCGTCAGGGCAATCACCGCTGCCAGGCTGCCGGATAGGGCGACGATGGCGAGCGGGCCAAGCAATGCGGTGCGGCTGCCCCAGATCAGCCTCGACAGGATATCGCGGCCGAGCGTGTCGGTGCCCAGGAGGTTGGTCGCGCTCGGGGGACCGAAGGCGTTCGCGATGTCGACCTCCAGGGGATCGTGAGGAGCAATCCAGGGCGCGAAGATCGCGACCAGGCAGACCCCTGCCATCAACAGGAGGGCCAGTGTCCCGGCGACACCGAGTTGCTCCAAGATGCGGGCGAGACGGCCCGGTCCGGTGATGGCTTCAGCGGTTTGCAAGACGCACTCTCGGATCGATCAGCAGATAGAGAAGGTCGACGACGAAATTGACGAGGACATAGGCGCCCACGAGCACGATCGAGATCGCCTGGACCACCGGAACGTCCTTCTGCTGAACCGCCTGGATCAGCAGTGTGCCGATGCCGTGGAGTCCGAAGGCGAATTCGATGACCACCGTGCCAGCGACCATGGTGGCAGCCGAAATCCCGGAGACCGTGACGATCGGGATCAGCGCATTACGTAGGACGTGACGCCAAAGAATCAGATGCTTCGGCACGCCGCGGATGATCGCCGTCTGGACATGCTCGCGGCCGAGCTCGGCCGCCATCGCGACACGGGTGATCCGGGCGATCACGCAGGATGTCGTCAGACCGAGCGCGATCGACGGCAGGACAAGGTGCCAGAGCGAATTGGCGAAGCCATCGCCCGAGCCGAGCGCGGGAAACCAGCCAAGCTTCACGGCGAATATCGACACGAGGATGATCGCCGCCACGAAACCCGGTGTGGCGAAGCCGATTGTCGTGACGATCGTGATGGCTATTCCGGCAGCGCGGCCGGCAATCGAAGCCAGCACCCCGACGGCGACGCCGAAGGCGATGCTCAACGTGCAGGCCAGCCCGATCAGCCCCAGCGTCGTCGGAAGCCGCGAGCCGAGCAATCGCCAGACATCCTCGCGAAGGGCATAGGAGCGCCCCCAATCGCCTGTGAAGACACCGCTGATCCAGTGCCAATAGCGCAGAAGCAACGGATCCTTCAGGCCGAACTGCGCCTCGACCAGCGCGATCTGCTCGGGCGTGGCGGTGTTCTCGCCACCCCCCAGAATGAACGCAAGGGACGAACCCGGCGAGTAATGCATCGCCGCGAAAATGATGAAGGACGAAACCAGCAGCGTCGATGCGACCGACAGCGTCCGAAAGGCGATGGCCCGTGTCATTGGAGTGAGGTCTACTTGGCGGCCGCCCCGACCCCGGTGGCCCAGGGGTAGTAGGGGAAAACATAGGACGCGGGCGCGCCGGTGATGCCGCGGTGCATGTAGACCGTGTTGGTGAACTCGACGAGCGGGATCCAGGCTTTGTCGCTGACGATGATGTCCTGAACCGAAGCGATCAGCCGTGCGCGCGCCGCGGGGTCCGTTTCAGCCCTCGCCTTGGCAAGGGCGTCGATCACCTCCTTGTTCTGATAGCGTCCGAAGTTCAGCGCATCGAAGGACGGCGTGAAGACGGAGTAGAAGTCCAGAGGCTCCGTCATGTTGACGTTTTTCGTCATCATCAGCATGTCGTAGTCACGCAGCTTCGCATCGAAGAAGCCGGCGACGTATTGGCCGTAAGGAACCGATTTGAGCTCGATTGGAACCCCGATCTTGCGGCCCGCATCCTGGATGAGCGTGGCGAGCAGCTGGTAGTCGGAGCGCGCGCCATAGGCGAGCACGATCGGCTGGCTGATCGGCCCGGCCTGCGCGACGAGAGCCTTGGCGGCTTCTAGGTCGACCTTCGGCGTACCGAGTCGGGCAAGCGCCTGCGGGAACACGTCGCCGCCATAGCTCAGCGAGGCGCTCGGTGCGGGCGACAATGTCGGCAAGGCCGCACCGGCGAAGACGCTCTTGGCCACTGCCGCGCGGTCGATCGCCAGCGACAGCGCCTGGCGGATCTTGTCCGAGACGACGAGAGGCGCACCAGTCGGACGCTGGTTCGGGATCAGATTGTAGTTCGAGAAGCTGCGCCCGTAGTGCAGGCCCTTCTCGTCCGCCTTCTTGAGTCCGGCGATCGCATTTCCGGTCGGCCCATACATGCCCTGCAATTCGCCGGTCAGCAGGCCATTCACCTGCGCTGCTGTGTCGGTGACGAACTTGAATTCGAAGCGGGCACTCAGGGGCTTGAGCGCTGCGTTCCAGTGACTGTCGTTGCGGACGAGCTGGATCGAGGATCCAATATTCCATGCGGCCAGCTTGAACGGCCCGCTGCACATCGGCAGGATCTGTGGCGTGCCGATCGCGTTCTGGGCTGCCTCGGCATGGGCCTTCTTGACCACGGCGCCGGCAGAGGTGGCCATTACGGCATGAAACATCACGTCCGGCTGCTTGAGCCGGACCTTGACGCCGTGATCGCCCTCAACCGTGATCGCCTCGACGTTCGCAAAATAGCGCCCCCAGCGTGATTTCGTCGCCGGATCCATATGGCGCGCCAGGCTGAAGGCGACGTCCTGAGGCGTGACCGGCGTACCGTCCCAGAAGGTGGCGTTTTTCCGAATTTCGTAGACGTAGGTCGTCAGATCAGGCTGGGAAACCGAAGTCGCCAGCCAGTTCTGAATCTTGAAATCGGGGTCCAGCACGAACAGGCTTTCGCAGGCGTTCGCGAGCACTTGTGCGATGACGAACTCGTTGGCTTGTGCCGGATCGAGCGAGGCGGGCTCGACCGGCAGGGCCCAGACCACCCGCTCCAGCGGACCCGCCGCAGCCGGCGTGCGCCCTTCCAGACGGATGTCCTGCGCCTGCGCCGACATCAGCGTTGCCGACATGGCAAGCGCCGCAACGCTCAGCCGCTCCGATCGATAAGCCGTCATAGCTTTCCCCGTTTTTCACCCGTCATGACGAGGCTGGTGCTCGCATGCGCGGATTTTGAATTGCAATGCAATTCATGCGATCGGAATGCGCTTGTCAAGCGGATTGGCATGCGGGATTATCGGCCGCGATCTCGATCGTGTATTTCAAGAGTATGTTGCCGCTCCCGAGACGCATCGGTATCTGCATCGACATCGTCCCTCGCTACCGGGCGCGCTAGGAACTCTCATGGCAAGGTCTGACAGCCCGCTGTTCGTCAAATCGGTCGAGAAGGCCTTTTCGGTGTTGCGCGCCTTCACCCGCGAGAGCCAGTCGCTCACGCAGGTCGAGATCGCCGCGCGCGCTGATCTCGACAAGAGTTCGGCCCAGCGCTTCGTCCACACGCTGCATGCCCTCGGCTACCTGACAAAGGACGCCAGCGGGCGCGCCTACGCCCTGTCGCCCCGGCTCTTGGAATTCGGATTCAGCTATCTCGACATGGATCCGATGATCGCCGGCACACAGCAGCAGCTCAAGGATCTGCATGACCAGACGGGCGAGACGATCAATCTGGCGAAATTGGATGGAACCGACATCATTCTGGTCGCACGCTGGCCCAGCAAGCGAATCGTCTCGGTGAACATCAGGGTCGGCGCAAGGCTGCCGGCGATCTACATGGCATCGGGGCGCGTCATGATCTCGCATCTCCCTCCGAGCGAGAGGAGATCGTTCATCGAGCGATCCGAGATCGCGCAGCACACCGCGCAGAGTCTGGTTGACAGGGATGCGCTCGAAACCGAACTCGATCGCGTTCGAAGCCAGGGCTACTGCGTCACGCGATCCCAATATTTCCAAGGCGATCTGTCGATTGCGGCTCCGATCGTCGACGCGAGGGGCGCGGTGGTCGCGAGTGCAAGCGTCAATACAGTCGAGCTGAATGGCCCCGACAAGGAACGTGAAGCCGCGCTGGTCGAGGCGATGCTGGCTGCGGCCAGGGCCTGCTCGGACAATCTGCGGAACTTTGGATAGCGCCGCTGCGGAAGAGATTTCGCGTAAAGCCGTTCAGGACCGGTCCGGCGCGGCCGCCCCGAGCCATGCTCCGTATCGCGAGGCGGGGCTTTCGCAGACCTCGAAGCGGACGGACCTTGACGGTGCCGGCGCGGGCGCCTGAGCAGGGTCCAGGCATCAGGTTTCTGCGAGTGGCAGCGAGCACAGCCCACTCCGGCACGCTCGAGGGGCCTCCTCGAAAGCGAATGATCCTTTTGCCGCGACAGCGAACCGCGGTGTTTTGAACTCTCGCGGCATTCGCGCATCGAGTCACGGCGGAAGCGGATCCGCTAAGGTCCGGCTCGACCGAAATTGAGCGCTGCGCTCGCCGCGAATGATCGGCCTGATAAGCCGCCATCGCTGCCTCTCCCTTGTGTTTGGCGTCCAGCATCTGCGGTTCGCCCGCTTCTGCGTGAGGGGTGAACCGCCGAGTTCGACCGTGATCGCGGCTCGATTTCGCCAATCCGTGGTGGGCGCAATGACGCAGCGGGCCCAACGACAAGCCGGAATTTTTGGGGGTCTGAACCCGGAAGGCCTGCCCGTTTATATAGGGCGTTGCCGTCTCTCTCTCTATCAAAATTGCCTAAGATCTTCGCAAAAGTAGGGATATTGCCTGATTTGGTTATTAAATTTAGTGTATCTGGCTGAGTTAGTGCAGGTTTTGGTATATATTTTTTGATACACAATGGTACGGTCAGTTAAATTTCATCGAGATCTTGATCGCGCTTGGATGAAACGTCAGACTTATTGAATTGCGCATGAATTAATCACTTGCCTAAAAAGTGACTTTCAATCGTGCAAAATATAAGCGGCCCGTCATGGGGCCGAAAAGAGCGCGTCTACACGTGGATCGTCAGAATCCGCGCGAAGCCGGACGACTGTAAGCAAGTTCACCAAGACTGCGGCGCTGAATTCTAAACTGAAAAAGAGGGGACCATGGAAAAAAAGCTTCTGCCGTTGATCGGCGCAGCCACGCTCTCTGCGATGCTGCATTTCACGCCCGCCTTCGCTGTTGACGAGGTGACGCTCGGCGCCGTGATCCCGCTGTCGGGCGCCAGCGCCACGACCGGCGAGGATCAGCGCCGTGGCATCGCGCTTGCGGTCAAGGCCGTGAATGCGCGCGGTGGCGTGCTCGGGAAGCCACTGAAGGTGATCGTCGAGGATTCCGGCGGCAAGCCGCAGACGGCGATCGACGCCGCGAAGAAGCTGGTCTCGGTCGACAAGGTCCCTCTGGTGATCGGCGAGTATTCCTCGGGCATCACCATTCCGCTCGGCCAGTACCTCGTGCAGGAAGGGATGCCGCACATCAATCCGGCGTCGACCTCTGGCCTGGTCCGCAAGATCGGAAAGACGTCGTACTCGATGGTCGGCCTCGACAACGTCTCGACCGATTTTGCGGCAGCCGACGTGATCAAGCATGGCTGGAAGAACGTCACCGTGCTCGCCATGAACAACGCGTTCGGGCAGGGCGTGGCGGAGGAGTTCAAGAAGCACTTCGAGGCCAAGGGCGGCAAGGTCCTGACGACCGTGATGTACACGCTCGGACAGCCGAGCTATCGCCGCGAGCTGCAGCAGATCGAAGCGGCAAAGCCCGACGCCTACGTCTTCACGGCCTATGGTACCGAGGGCGCGCTCATCATGCAGGAAGCCTACGAACTGGGCCTGCCGCAGGACAAGCCGTTCTATTCCGTCCTCATCACCATGATGAACAAGGACACCCCGGCCCAGTTCAAGAAGGGATTGATCGGCATGGATGTCGGTTATCTCGGCTCGGGCGGTGAAAGCTACAAGAAGGACTACGAGGCGACCTTCAAGGAGACCTTCCTGTCGGCTTATGGCGGCTACGCGCATGACGCGGTCCTGTTCGCCGCAGACGCGATCAACAAGGCCGGATCGACCGATCGCGCCGCAGTGCTCAAGGCCATCGACCAGCTTGGCGCGACGGGCTTTCAGGGCGCTACCGGCGAGATCAAGTTCGACAGCGACCGCCAGCGTACCTCTCAGCCTTATCTGAAGCTGAAGGTCGATGGCGAGAAGCTCGTCGCCTACGAATGATGCGAGGCGAAACGCTGGCAGCATGCTGCCGGCGTTTCGCTTTCGGCGTCTTGCTGCACAGAGCACATATGATCCAGTTCTTATCGGACACCCTCCTGCGGGCGGCCGACCTCGCCCTGATCGCCGTCGGGCTGAGCGTCGTCTATTCGCTGATCCGCTTCCCCAACGTCGCAATCGTACAGTATGCGGTCGTGGGAGCATTCCTTGCCATCTCGCTGCAGAGCGCAGGGCTCGGGCTCTTCATGGCCGCCGCGGTTGCGGTCCTTGCGGTCGGCGGCCTAGCCCTGATGTTCAACGTCATGATCTTCGAGCGGCTGCTGAAAGCCGACAGCGCGATTGCGCTCATCGGCTCGCTCGCCCTCTCGATGGTGCTCATGGCCGTCTTCCTCATGGTCTACGGCCCCATCGCGTATCGCCTGCAGTTGCCGGTCGAGCCGCCTTTCCGCCTTCTCGGCGTGCGCTTCACCGTATGGCAGCTCGTGACGCTCGGCGTCTCGGCGGCCGCGCTTGCCGCATTCGCGCTGTTGCTGCACCGCACGCGGCTTGGCACCGAAATGCGCGCGGTGGCGACCAACGCAGCTCTCGCGGCGGCGACCGGCATCGAGAACCGCCGGATCGTGAACATCGTCGTATTCGTATCGGGGATGCTGGCGGCGCTCGGCGGCATCACCTTGGCCCTGCGCGGCTCGGTGAGCATCGATATGGGCACCAACCTGCTGCTGCCGGTCTTCGCGTCTGCCGTCCTGGGCGGGCTGGGCAATGCGCTCGGCGCGATCGTGGGAGCGCTCGTGATCGCAGCGGCGGAAACAGTCGTGACCAACACGAATCTCGGCTTTCTCGTGGGCGAAGCGGTCTGGTTCCTGCCCGCGAGCTACGCGCCGGTCGCCTCATTCGTGATCCTTGTGCTGTTCCTGCTGTTCCGACCGCGCGGCCTGTTCGTCTCGGAGGTGAGCCGTGTCTGACTTTCTGATCCATGTGGCCTCCATCGCCTGCATCTACGGCATGCTGGCGCTCGCTCTGAACCTGCAGGCTGGTTTCACCGGTCTGGTCAATTTCGGGCTCGTTGCGCTCTTCGGCTGCGGCATCTATGGCGCCGCCTTGGCGCATGCCCTGCATTGGCCGCTGATGGGTGGCGTCGCGGCCGCACTGGGGATGGCAATCCTGCTCGGGGCATTCCTCGCGCGCCTCGGCAAGCGACTGTCGTCCGACTACTGGGGTATCGCGACCCTGTCGATCGCCGAGGTGATCCGCATCACTGTCACCAATGAGAAATGGACCGGTGGGGCGCAGGGCATCTCCGGCCTTTCCCTGCTCTTCGCCGATCTGAAGCCGTGGGACGGTCTCGGACGCCTCGGACTCTTTGGCGCGGTCCTGGTTCTCACCTATTGGCTTTGCCAGAAGATCGCAGACAGCCGCTTCGGCCTTGCGATGAAGCTGATGCGCGAGGAGCCCCAGCTGGCGCGTGCCCTGGGCCATGACGTCGACGGCATCCGTCTCCGCGTCATGGTGATCTCATCGATCATCGCGGCCGCCTCGGGCGTGCTCTACGCGCATTATCTCACATTCGTGGGGCCGGATCAGCTGGTATCCGCGGATACCTTCCTGATCTGGTCCATGATCATCGTCGGCGGCATCGCGAACAATGCCGGCGTCGTTCTGGGCGCCGTGCTGATGCAGTTCGCCATGGCCTTCGTGCCGTTCGTGAAGGACATCCTTGGGCTGCCCACCGATTTCGTCGCGGCGGCACGGCTGCTGCTCGTCGGCGGCGGCATCCTGATATTCCTGCTGGTGCGGCCCCAGGGCCTGTTACCCGAGCGCGTGGGGCGCAGAGCATGACCGCGTCATCCTCCTCATTGCTCGACGTGCGCGGCCTGTCGCGTCGCTTCGGCGCCCATCAGGTGCTCAGCGATGTCTCCTTCTCGCTCGGCCGCAGCGAGATCCTCGGCCTCCTCGGCCCCAACGGCTCCGGCAAGAGCACGGTGCTTAACATCGTCTCGGGCTTTCTGTCGGCCGATAGCGGCGTTGTCGCCCTCGATGGCGTCGGAATCACCAACATGCAGTCCTCCCGGATTGCCCGCAGAGGACTGGTGCGGACGTTTCAGCTTCCGTCCATGCCGCGGCGGCTGACGGTGCGCGAGGTGATCCAGGCCGGCGATGCCACATCGGCAACGCTCGCCGGCTCGCTGCAGCGCTTTCGTTTCGACGACGAGGTGGAGACGCTGATCGAGGCGTTCGCGCTGTCGGCCGTGGCCGATCAGCCTGCCTCGTCGCTCTCGGGCGGGCAGAAGAAGCTGCTGTCCGTCGCGACCGCGCTGCGCTGTCGGCCGCAGATCTTGTGCCTCGACGAGCCGACCGCGGGCGTCCACCCCAATCTCAGGGCCGAGATGGTCCGCATCCTCCATCGCTACAACGCCCAGGGCATCGCGATGCTCGTTGTGGAGCATGACATGCTGTTCATTCGCGATCTCTGCCACCGTTGCGTCGTGCTCGACCGTGGCGAGATCATCGCCACTTGCGCTCCCTGCGCGCTGGAGGACGACCCGCGCGTCGTGGAGGCCTATCTCGGCAAGGCCGTGGAGAAGGGAAAGCTCAGCGCATGATCGAGGCAAAAGACCTTCGGGCTGGCTATGGCGACGGCGCGGACATCCTGCATGGTATCAGCCTCGATGCCCATGCGCGTGAGATCGTCACGATTCTCGGCCCCAACGGGTGCGGCAAGTCCACCCTGCTCAAGGCCATCGCCGGCTTCGTGATCCCAAGATCCGGACAGGTTCTGATCGACGGCGCCGACGCCACCAGCATCCCGGTACAGCGCAAGGTGCGCCATAACCGGATGGGGTATGTGCCTCAGACCGACAACGTGTTCGGCGCGCTCACAGTGGCGGAGAACCTGAACCTCGGTGCGGCAATGCTACCCCGATCCGAACGGACCGCGCGCTTCGAGGAGTTGATGGCGGCCTATCCGGGCCTTGCCAACAAACTCAACCGCAAGGCGTCCGCGCTTTCCGGCGGCGAGCGGCAGGTGCTGTCGCTGGTGCGTGCCCTGATGCCTCGCCCGCAGATCTTGCTGCTCGACGAGCCGTCGGCAGGCCTCTCGCCGTTGATGATGCACGAGGTGTTCGATGCCATCGCCGAGGTCCGCGATAAGCACGATCTGTGCATTCTCATGGTCGAGCAGAATGCCTTCGAGGCGCTTGGCGTGGCCGATCGTGCTTATGTTCTGGCACTCGGGAAGGTCGCGCTCACCGCTCCCGCCAAGGAACTGCTGAACAATCCCGCCATGCGGAAGCTCTATCTGGGCGGAGAGGTCGACGCCGCGTGACGGCGTCGTCGATCCTGTATCGTCTCGGTCCGCTCGCGGTGCCTGCATTGCCGCTCGATGGTTCTGCTGCGTGTTGTACGCATTCGCGAGGGCCCTGGCTCGCCCGACCTCCGTCGCTCCACCCGGACCGCCTGCAAGAGGCATGGCGCGGCTGGCTAGCCTGAAAGCTCGCCGGCGCGACGTTTCGCGGCAGCCACCGCCTTGTGCATCAGCGGCAGCATGCCGTCTGCAGCCATCAGAACCTCGAGTGCAGCCGCGGTCGTGCCGCCGGGTGAGGTCACGTTCTGGCGTAGCGTGCCGGGCGCCAGTGGTGACTGGAACAGCATCTCTCCTGCTCCCTCCACCGTGGCCCGTGCCAGCCGCTCGGCCGCGTCCGCCGGCAGCCCCGCCTCGACGCCGGCTGCTGCCAGGCACTCGACGAGATAGAAGACATAGGCAGGCCCCGAGCCGGACACGGCGGTCACAGCGTCGATCAGCGCCTCGTCGTCGAGCCATTCGACCTTGCCGATGCTCGCGAGCAGCCTGTCGGCCGCCGCGCGCTGCGCCGCGCTGACCCCGTTGCCCATGACAGCTGCCGTAACGCCACGTTGGACCGCGGCCGGGAGGTTCGGCATCGCGCGGATGATCGCGCCCGCATTCGGCAGGCGCGCAGCGAGATCGCCGAGGGTCTTGCCCGCCAGAATCGAGATCAGCAGCGTGTTGGAGTGGATGAAGGCCTGCACCGCCCCCGCCGCCGTGTCCAGCATTTGCGGCTTGGTCGCGAGAACCAGAACTTCGGCCGGTGCGATGTCTTTGGCGGAGGGATTGAGCCGCAACCCCTCCGCGCCGGCGAGTTCGATGATCTCGTCGGAAGGCTTGGGATCGATCAGGCTGATGCCGGCGGGATCGATGCCGATCCGCAGCCAGCCTTCCAGCATCGCGCCGCCCATCTTGCCCGCACCGATCAGGACGAGCGATCGCGGCATAAGGTCAGGCATGCGTCGCCTCCCGACGTTCATGAACTCCGCAGCCGGATGGAACGTTACATCTCATCCAATGGTCATCAGGCTCGCATTCCCGCCCGCTGCCGCCGTGTTGACCGACGTCGATACCTCTTCGAGCAACCAGTTGAGGCAATAAGCATGCGGGTCGGCAGCGAGCTCTGCGGTCGTCGCGGACTGGACGAGCACCAGCGGCCCCGGCAACTGGGCGATCCTCCGGTTGACCGCCAGCACACGCTCTGCCTCGCCCTCGACAAGCGCCCCGGAGAACGGTCCGTCGCCTTCCCAGTTCGAGGTCCAGCTTACGCGCGCGGCCGCCGCCGCGGGGAGACCAGACAGTGAGCCCTGCAATCCGGAGGCCGCATCGATGACGAGCTGGTTGCCCGTAGCCAACGCCGCCGCGACCTGGCGATGCAGACCGGCTTCCGTCACCGGGGCGAGCAGGATGCGGCCGCGGGGATGCAGCGCGTAGAGATTGCGCTCTCCGACCGGCCCGGCCAGCTCCACATCGAGACCGAGCGCTGAATGGCTGGCGATGTCGCGCGCGGCCCCCGCCTCGGCCTTCAGCCCCTTGCCGGAAAGCCAGGCGGCATATTCGAGCAGGGCCGGATCGGTATGGACCGAACTGTGCTGCGGCGGTATCGGGGCCTTTCGAACCAGGCGGCCGATATAGAGCGGCCCGCCGGCCTTCGGCCCGGTGCCGGAAAGGCCACGCCCGCCGAAGGGCTGCACGCCTACGACCGCACCGATGATGTTGCGATTGACGTAGAGATTGCCCGCCTTGATGCGGCCGGTGACATGGGCGATCGTCTCGTCCAGGCGCGTATGCAGGCCGAAAGTCAGGCCGTAGCCGGAACCGTTGATGTCGTCGATCAGCCCGTCGAGATCCTCGCGGCGATAGCGGATGACGTGAAGGACGGGGCCGAACACCTCGCGCTTCAGATCCGAGAGGCTGTTCAGCTCGACGATGGTCGGCGGCACGAACGTGCCCTTGGTCGCGCTCTCCGGCAGTGGCAGCTGCTCGACTTGGCGGCCGAGGCCGCGCATCCGCTCGACATGGTCGTCGATCTCGCGCTTCGCCCCATCACTGATTACGGGGCCGACATCGACGCTGAGCTGGTCGGTGCGGCCGATGCTCAGCTCCTTGAGCGCGCCCTGCAGCATGTGCAGGGTGCGGTCGGCGATGTCCTGCTGCAGGCAAAGCACGCGCAACGCCGAGCAGCGCTGGCCGGCGCTGTCGAAGGCCGACGCGATGACGTCGCCGACAACCTGTTCGGCGAGCGCCGAGGAATCGACGATCATGCCGTTTTGGCCGCCGGTCTCCGCGATCAGCGGGATTGGCTTGCCTTCCGCTGAGAGGCGCTCGGCCAGCTGGGCCTGGATGCCGCGGGCGACTTCGGTCGAGCCGGTGAACATCACGCCGGCCGTCTCCGGCGCAGCGACGAGCGCCGCGCCGAGGCGCCCGCTTCCGGGCACGAACTGCAGCGCGCCGCGCGGCACGCCGGCCTCGTGCAAGATCTTCACGCTCTCATGGGCGATGATTGGCGTGACGCCGGCAGGCTTTGCCATGACGGCATTTCCGGCGACGAGTGCCGCCGCTACCTGGCCGGTGAAGATCGCGAGCGGGAAGTTCCAGGGGCTGATGCAGACGATCGGTCCGAGCGGCGCATGCGAGGGTCCGAGCGTCTTGCGCGCCTGATCGGCATAGTAGCGCAGGAAGTCGATGGCCTCGCGCACCTCGCCGACCGCGTTGGCGGCCGATTTCCCGGCCTCGCGCATCGCGATTCCCATCAACGTCTCGATGCGAGCCTGCATGAGGTCGGCCGCGCGGTCCAGGCAGGCGGCACGCTCGGCCGGCGGGACGGCAGCCCAGGCCTTGCCGCCTTCCGCGGCGAGGCGCGCGACCTTGTCCGCATCCTCGGCGGCGAGCTCGGTCACCTGGCCGACGACGTCGCCATGGTCGGCGGGGTTCAGGATCGGCCGAGTCGTACCGGCCGTCGAGCCGTCGGCGAGAAGCGGCATCGCGTGCCAGGCCACACCCACGGTCCCGGCGAGACGGCCGGACAGTTCGGCGAGCGCAGCCTCGTTCGAGAGGTCGATGCCTTTCGAATTGGCGCGATCGGCGCCGTAGAGGTCGTCTGGCAGCGCGATCTGGTCATGCGGCATGCCGATCACAGGCATCGCTTCGACGACATCGACCGGATCGGCGACGAGAGCGTCGATGGTCACCTTCGGATCGGAGATGCGATTGACAAAGGATGAGTTCGCGCCGTTCTCGAGCAGGCGCCGGACCAGATAGGCCAGCAACGTCTCATGAGTGCCGACCGGCGCATAGATGCGGCAGGGCCGGTCGAGATTGTCCTCGCCGACCACCTCGTCATAGAGCGGCTCGCCCATGCCGTGCAGGCACTGGAACTCGTATTTGCCAACAACAAAATCCGGCCCGGCGAGATGGTAGATCGCGGCCAGCGTCTGTGCATTGTGCGTGGCGAATTGCGGGAAGACCGCGTCAGGCGCCGCCAGCAGCTTGCGGGCGCAGGCGACATAGGCGACGTCGGTGTGGACTTTGCGGGTGTAGACCGGGAAATCCGACAGGCCGTCGAGCTGGGCGCGCTTGATCTCGGCGTCCCAATAGGCGCCCTTGACGAGGCGGACCATCATGCGCCGGCCCGAGCGGCGGGCGAGATCGATGATCCAGTCGAGAACGAAGGGGCAGCGCTTGCCATAGCCCTGGACCACGAAGCCGAGACCGTTCCAGCCCTTGAGCCCCTCATCGAAGCTGAGTGCCTCGAGCAGGTCGAGCGACAGCTCCAGTCGATCGGCTTCCTCGGCGTCGATGTTGAGGCCGATATCATAGGACTTGGCGAGCAACGCCAGTGCGCGCACGCTCGGCAGCAGCTCGGCCATGACACGACCCACCTGGGCGCGGCTGTAGCGGGGATGCAGGGCCGAGAGTTTGATCGAAATCCCCGGCCCCTCATAGATGCCGCGCCTGTTCGAGGCCTTCCCGATGGCATGGATCGCGTTCTCGTAGTCACGATAATAGCGCTGTGCGTCGGCGGCGGTCGTCGCCGCTTCGCCGAGCATGTCGTAGGAATAGCGGAACCCGCGCGCCTCCAGCGGCCGCGCTCGCTTCAGCGCCTCGTCGATCGTCTCGCCGGTGACGAACTGCTCGCCCATCATCCGCATCGCCATGTCGACGCCGCGCCGGATCACCGGCTCGCCGGCGCGGGCGATGAGGCGCGTCAACGCGGCGGCGAGGCTGCGATCATTGACGGTGGAGGTGAGCTTGCCGGTCACGACGAGCCCCCAGGTCGCGGCGTTCACGAAGAGCGAGCGACCACCGCCGATATGGGATTTCCAGTCACCGTCGGCGATCTTGTCGCGGATCAGCGCATCGCGCGTCGCGGTGTCAGGAATGCGCAGCAGCGCCTCAGCCAGGCACATGAGGGCGACGCCCTCCTGGCTGGAGAGCGAGTATTCCTGCACGAGTCCTTCGACACCCGTTCCCTTGTGCTTTGCCCGAAGCGCCTCGATCAGCTTGCGCGCCGTTCGCGCCACCTCCTGCTTCATCGGCTGGGGCAGCCGGGCGGCTGCCAGCAAGGGCGGCAGGCATTCCGGCTCCGAGCGGCGATAGGCTGCGGTGATGGCGCGCCGCAAATCGCTCTGCGGTCGGATCGGCGGCGCAAAGGCCTCGAACGGCGCGCTGTTTTGATGATCGGCGATGCTGACGATTGCGGCCACCTTGGCCTCCCCGGTTGAAAACCGCGTCCATCTTACCGGATCCGGGCCGGGAGGCTGCACTTCATTTTGAGGATTTTTAACTCACTACGACCGATTCAGATTGATATCGTAGCCAGAACGATCCACATTCTCCGAATGCATGGTGAAATAGATCAATTCGATCGCAAGATCCTGGACGCCCTTTCCGACGATGGGCGGATGTCGATTACGGACCTTTCGGCTCGCGTCGGGTTGTCCAAAACTCCCTGCCAGCTGCGACTGAAGCGGTTGGTGTCTGAGGGCTACATTGACGGCTTCAAGGCGGTCATCAACCCGTCCAAAATGGGCCTGGAGCACATCGTCTTCGTCGAAGTGAAGCTGACCGACACGCGCGAACCGGCATTGGAGGAGTTCAATGAAGGCGTCAAGAAAATAAAGGAAATCGAAGAATGCCACATGATAGCAGGACGTTTTGACTACCTATTAAAAGTAAGGACTCGCGACATACGTAAGTATAGGCAGGTACTCGGCGATAAATTGTCTACATTGCCTTTTGTCGCCAGCACATCAACAAATGTCGTTATGGAAGCAATAAAGGAATCTAATAACATTCTATAAGTAATAATGCGGTATTATTATATAATATTGCGAGTGATGGCACCGTCTGCCTTATAGTTATGTTTCTATTTCTATGGGATATGGATACTCGAATCGCTCTTTCCATATCATGGATTTCGAGGCCGGCGGGCCGGGCGCCCTAGCTGGGCGGTGACCCATCCTCTCGATGGAGCGCGCGGCATGTTTAGCGTAAACCAGCTCCGCGGGGCCATTTGGCCCGAAAGCCGCTATGCTCCGCGCTCCCAGCCCGTCGTCAAGCAGACGTCGAGCCTTGGTGTGCGGCGATTTGGCCTCTGAGCAGGATCGAGGAAATCGCCGCGATAGCGCGCGAGGCTGGTCTCGCGTGCACCTCGACGGTGCACGGCTGCTGAACGCTGCTGTAGAGGCGAAGATTCCGGCAGCCGCCTGCCGTACCGTTCGACTCAGCGTGGATCGATCTGCCGAAGGGGCTCGGCTGTAGTCTTCTTTTCCATGAGGCGATGGCGCTGCGGGCCTATGCGAGCGCCGAGAACAACGTGTCGTTGAGGCACTCGTTCCGCAAGCGTCCGTTGAAGCTCTCCACGAAGGCGTTCTGTGTCGGCTTGCCGGGGGCGATGTAGTGCCACGCGACGCCGGTCTGCTGGGACCAGCGCAGGATCGCCATCGAGGTGAACTCGGTACCCTTGTCGGACACGATCGTGTCCGGTCGGCCGCGCATGCGGATGACGTGATCCAGTTCGCGAGCAACGCGCAGGCCCGAAACCGCGAGGGGCGCATCGCCCGTCTCCTTGAGTGACGGACTCTACTCAAATCTAGAGGAAGAGCAGGGTCTCAGGTCAGTTGCCTTGTGATCGGGCCGCAGCTCGCTCGAACCTCGGTATCAGACGACTATGCCCTCGAGAACTCGGCGCGCAGTGTGCTTCAAGCTGCACGAGTTATTGCGCGGGGGCTGGCCACATGCTCCTTGAGAACCGTGCCAGACGTGTCCACCTCCCGAAGCTGCACATCATAGCTCCACAGCTCGGCGACATGCTGAAGCACCTGCGCGACGGGCTTGTCCTGGAGCAGGCAACCATTCGCGACGCTGTGGCGCAGGATCAGACGCCGGTCACCGGCGAGGTCGACATCGACGATCTCTATATTGGGATCGGTCCAGCTGACATCATATTCGCGGCTGAGCTGCCGGCGGATACGACGGTAGCCGCGCTCGTCGTGGATCGCCGAGACCATCATGCCCTCGGTCTGCGCGGGGTCGTCGTGGAGATGGAACATCCGCATCTTCCGCATCAGGTGCGGGCTGAGGAACTGGCTGATGAAGCTCTCATCGCGGTAATTGGCCCAGATGTCGCGCAGGACGCCCATCACATCGCCGCGGCCGGCGATGCCGGGGAACCACTCCCGATCCTCATCTTCCGGGGCGGTGACGATCCGCTCGAGGTCCTGCATCATCTCGAATCCGAGCGCATAGGGATTGAAGCCCGGGAACCTCGGATCGTCAAAGGCCGGCTGGAACACGACGTTCGAATGCGATTTGAGGAACTCGAGGAAGTTGCCGTCGCTGATGGCCCCGAGCTCATGCAGGCGCGTCATGATCCGGTAGTGGACATATGTGGCCGTTCCCTCGTTCATGACCTTGGTCTGTCGCTGTGGATGGAAATACTGCGCGATCCGGCGGACGATGCGCAGGATCTCGCGCTGCCAGGGATGCAGCCGGGGCGCTGATTTCTCGAGGAAATACAGAAGATTATCCTGCGGCAGTCCCAGAGCGGCGCGCCGCAGCTCGACGCTCGCGTCCGAGGCGCTCTTGCTGGGCCCCGTCGGCACGGTGCGCCACAGATCGTTGAATATCTGTTCCTCATGCGCGCGACGCTCCCGCTCGCGCCTCTCCTCTTGGCGCAGGTCGAGTTTGCTCTTTCCGGGATGCCGATGAACCCCATGGGACATCAGCGCATGCGCTGCATCCAGCGTCCTTTCCACGGCGACCTGGCCGTAGCGCTCCTCGCAGCGCGCGATATAGCCCTTGGCGAAGTCGAGGTAGTCGAGGATGCCCTCAGCGTCGGTCCATGTCTTGAAGAGGTAGTTGTTCTTGAAAAAATGGTTATGGCCAAAGGCAGCATGGGCGATCACCAGCGTCTGCATCGTCGCGGTATTCTCCTCCATAAGGTAGGAGACGCAGGGCGAACTGTTGATGACGATCTCATAGGCCAGATCCTTCAGTCCCTTGCGGTAGAACGCCTCGTGATGGGCGAAATGCTTGCCGAATGACCAATGCTTGTAGAAGAGCGGCATGCCGGTGGACGAATAGGCATCAAGCATCTGCTCGGCTGTGATGACCTCGATCTGGTTCGGATAGACGTCGAGGCCGAGCTCGGAGAGTGCGATCTCCTCGCAGGCGTCGTGGATCCGCTGGAGCGTGGTGAAGTTCCAGTCCGCCCCATCGAAGAGGCGTTCCATCGAGACAGCCGTCATGATGCGGCCCTTTCATGTCCCTGGCTGCGGTGGAACAGCTCGCGGAAGACGGGGAAGATCTCGCTGCGATGACTCACCTTGCGGATCGACAGCGGCGCGCCCTCCGAGCGCAGCCGTTCGTAGAGCGTCCACATGGCGGAGCGGAACGAAGACTCCCGGTCGCCTTCGCCAACCTCGAGATAAGCGAAATACTGGCTGACCGGCAGGATCGCCTCCTTCAGCAATCGCCCGGTTGCGGCTTCGTCTGAATAGGAATTGTCGCCGTCCGAAGCCTGGGCCGCGTAGATGTTCCAGTCCTCCGGGGGGTATCGCTTCGCGACGATGTCCCGCATCGCTTCCAGCGCGCTCGACACCAGCGTCCCGCCGGTCGCGGGGCTGTGGAAGAACGTATCCTCATCCACTTCCTCAGCCCGGTCCGTGTGGCGGATGAAGACGAGCTCGACATGGCGATAGCGCTGCGAGAGGAAAATATAGAGCAGCATGTAGAACCGCTTGGCGAGGTCCTTCATGTGCTCCGTCATCGAGCCGGACACGTCCATCAGGCAGAACATCACCGCCTGAGCGACCGGCTTCGGCTCGTTCTCGAAGCGGCGATAGCGGACATCGACGGGATCGATGTAGGGAATGCGCCGCACCTTTGCCTCGAGCGCCTTCTTCTTCGCTTCGAGCGCCAGGCGGAGCGCATCGTCTTCGCACGCGGCGATTTCGGCATCCAACTGCGCGATTACCTCGGTGCGCGGACGGCCGAGAGCGATTCTTCGCATCAGCGCGAGCCGCGTGGTGCGGTTGATCGCGAGATTGGCGGGCGATCCCGAAACCGAGTAGCCGGCGCGAGCGGGGTTGTCCTGCTCCGTCTCGGTGAGCCGCCGCTTCGCTAGGTCGGGAAGCTCGAGGTCGTCGAGGAAGACATTGAGGAACTCGTCGCGGGTCAGGACGAAGCGGAATGCGTCCTCGCCGTAACCCTCGCCCGCCTTGTCCGGTCTGCCGCCGCCCCCGCCATTCGGACGTTGCAGCACATCGCCTTCGACGAAGCTCCTGTTTCCCGGCAACACATGGTCGCGCACGCCTCCCGGGCCCCTTCGGAGGCTCGGTTCCTCCATGCCGTCGACCGGGAGGCTGACCTCCCCGCCCTCGAGAACATCGCGGATATTGCGGCCTTCCAGGGACTGCTTCACCGCTTGCTGCACGACGCCTTTGGCTCGCCGCAGGAACCTCTGACGATTCTCGAGGGCCTTGCCACGTGGATTCAGGCGCCGGTCGACGATGTTCATGACTGCTCCCGAGCCTGACTCAGCCTGCCTGCTTCACACGCATGTACCACTCGATCAGGCGCCGGACCTGGCGCTCGGTATAGCCACGTTCGACCATGCGCGAGACGAACTCACCGTGCTTCTTCTCGCTATCGCCATCCTTCTTCGAGCCGAACGAGATGACCGGCAGCAGATCCTCGACCTGCGAGAACATCCGCTTCTCGATGACCTCGCGGATCTTCTCGTACCCTGTCCAGGACGGGTTCCTGCCGCCATTGGCCGCCCGCGAGCGCAGGCTGAACTTGACGATCTCGTTGCGGAAATCCTTCGGGTTGGCGATCCCCGCCGGCTTCTCGATCTTGGTCAGCTCCTGGTTGAGCAGTTCGCGGTCGAGGAGCTGGCCGGTGTCCGGATCCTTGAAATCCTGGTCCTCGATCCAGGCATCGGCATAATCGACATAGCGGTCGAACAGGTTCTGACCGTAGTCGGAGTAGGATTCGAGATAGGCCTTCTGGATCTCATGGCCGATGAACTCGGCATAGCGCGGGGCGAGCTCGGCCTTGATGAACTCGAGATAGCGCTTCTCGATCTCGTCGGAGAGCTGCTCGCGGCGAATGGCCTGCTCCAGCACGTACATGAGGTGAACCGGATCGGCGCCCAGCTCGATCGTGTCGTGGTTGAAGGTCGCCGCCAGCACCTTGAACGCGAAGCGGGTCGAGATGCCGTCCATGCCCTCGTCCATGCCTGCCGCGTCGCGGTACTCTTGGACGCTGCGGGCCTTGGGGTCCGTCTCCCTGAGGCTTTCCCCGTCATAGGCGCGCATCTTCGCGTAGAGCGTCGAGTTCTCGTGGTTGCGCAGCCGCGAAAGGACTGAGAAGCGCGCGAGCATGGTCAGTGTGGCAGGCGCGCAGGCGGCTTCGCTGAGCGCTGAGCCCTCGATCAGCTTTTCGTAGATCTTCTGCTCTTCGGTGGCCCTCAGGCAGTAGGGCACCTTGATCACGCAAATGCGGTCGATGAAGGCCTCGTTGTTCATATTACTCTTGAAGCTTTGCCACTCGGCTTCGTTGGAATGAGCGAGGACGATGCCCGAAAACGGTATCGCGCCAATGTTCTCCGTACCGATGTAGTTGCCTTCCTGCGTCGCCGTCAGGAGCGGGTGCAGCATCTTGATCGGTGCCTTGAACATCTCGACGAATTCGAGGATGCCCTGGTTGGCGCGATTGAGGCCGCCAGAGTAGCTGTACGCGTCAGGATCGTTCTGGGAGAAATTCTCCAGCTTGCGGATATCGACCTTGCCGACGAGCGAGGAGATGTCCTGGTTGTTCTCGTCACCCGGTTCGGTCTTGGCAATGGCGATCTGGCGCAGGCGCGAAGGCTGGATCTTCACGACCTGGAAGCGTGAGATGTCGCCGCCGAACATTTCGAGCCGCTTCAGGCACCAGGGGCTCATCAGGCCCGTCAGCCGCCGCTGCGGGATGCCGTAGCGCTGCTCGAGGATGGGACCCATTGTGACGGGATCGAACAGATTCAGGGGGCTTTCGAAGATCGGGCTGATCTCGTCACCCGCCTTCAGGACATAGATCGGATGGGCTTCCATCAGCGACTTCAGTCGTTCCGCGAGAGACGACTTGCCGCCGCCGACCGGCCCGAGCAGATAGAGGATCTGCTTGCGCTCTTCCAAACCCTGGGCGGCGTGGCGGAAGAACGAGACGATGCGCTCGATCGTCTCCTCCATGCCGTAGAAGCCGGCGAAAGCGGGATAGGTCCGGATCGTCCGGTTCAAAAAAATGCGGCCAAGGCGAGCATCCTTGGCCGTGTCGATCATCTGAGGTTCGCCGATGGCCGCCAACAGGCGTTCCGCTGCGTTAGCGTATAGCATTGGACTACCTCGGCAGGCTTCCAAGTAATCCGCAATCGGCATGTCCGTTTCGCGTCGCGCCTCATAGGAGCGGACGAAGGCGTTGAACAAAGAGTCGTTGTACATGAGCCCTCTGCATCTGGTTATGCCGAGGCTCGACGCAGGCATTAGAGTATCCGCAACGCCCGACATCGAAGCACGGCGTACATCACGGCGAATCAGCATCTGCTATTAATTGATAGGATGCGCTCAAGCGCGGAAGTCGCAACATGGAAAAATGGGCGCCCCCTGCTTTGTGCGACGCACCTGCACATAAATTGTGCCGAACTCCATCCGGCATCGACAACTTCGCCAGGCCGCCATGCGCGGTGAATACGGCTCCCGGTCACGGGCAGCGAACCACCCCTGCGCAGCCAACGCCGCTGCTTTGGCCGGTGCCTTTCTGGCACGGCGACAGGTTTGCTTTGATGGGTTGCTTGGATTGGGGCGGAACTCGGTTGCCCGTGGGCCGGCGTCGCCGGCCCATCGCTCTGGCCGACAGCGCGGATCATTGAGGCGTAGATCCGTGGTTCCGATCGCCGGCAGCTTGAGCAAAGCGCCTCGGCAGGTGCTTTGGGAAGCGGCAGCTTTCGTCAGCCGTTCCTTGCGGAATGCCCGGTGACGGCTATTGCTGGCCTGATCCGATCAGGCCAGCATCCGGGTATCGCCGCAGACCGAAATCTCCTGGCCCGAGATCGTCTTGGCGAAGGGCGAGGCCAGGAAGACGATCTGCTTGGCGATGTCGGCCGGATCGACGAACTGCTTGATCGAGACGCCGGCGAAGAGCCGCTGCGTCATCTCCTCATGCGAGACGTTGAAGCTGCGCGCCTTGTTGGCGATGACGCTCTGGATCCGCGGCCCCTCGACAAGGCCGGGGCAGATCGCATTGGCGCGGATGCCGAATTCGCCGAGCTCCGCCGAGAGTGCCTTGGTGAAGCCGATCACGCCCCATTTCGCAGCCGCATAGGGCGAGCGCAGCGGAAAGCCGTGCTTGCCGGCCTGGCTGGAGAGATTGACGATCGAGGCATTCTGCGACTGCTTCAGGTGCTCCACGGCGAGCCTGGTGCAGTTGAACTGTCCGGTCAGGTCGATCGCGACGCAGGAATCCCAGTCGGCGGGGTCGATCTCGTCGACGCGGCCGGTCGGGCCCGCGATGCCGGCATTGTTGACCAGGCAATCGAGGCCGCCGAGTGCCGCCAGCGCCTCCTCAAAAAGCCGGCCGACAGCTGCGCGGTCCGACACGTCGCAGACCGACTGCGTCATCCCGGGGTCGCTCTTTGCCATCTCCGCGAGCGCTGCATGGTCGACGTCGCAGATATGGACCTTCGCCCCTTCTGCCGCGAAGGCACGCGCCGTCGCGCGGCCGATGCCGTTGGCGCCGGCCGTCACCAGCACGCGCAGGCCCTTGATCTGCAAATCCATCCTTGCGTCTCCCGTCCAGATTGCTTTCAGGCGCTGAGCTGGCCCGTTTCCTCAATATGCGCAGCAGCAGCCGCGATGTCGTCTTCCAGCGCCGCACGCGCGGCGGCAGGGTCCTGCCTTCGCAGCGCCTCCAGCAGTCGCGCATGCGCCTGCATGGCGCTTCCACCCTTGAGGCGACGTGGCTCGTCGCGCATGTCGATGTTGAGGATCGGCCCCGCCTTGAGCCATAGCCGCTCGATCATCTCGATCAGGCTCGGCATCCCGGCCGCCTCGTAGAGCGCGAAATGCAGGTCCCGATTGGCCGAGACGGCGCCGGCGCTGTCCGGCGGATCGGCGCTGGCCGCCTTGCGGAAGGCCGCATCAAAGACCTCGATCCGCGCGACATCGTCGGGCGTCGCCCGGCGCGCTGCTTCCTCGGCGGCAAAACCTTCGACGACGAGACGCAGCCGCGTGAGCTCGCGGAACTGCGCCAACGAGAGTACGGGGACCCGCACCGCCCGGCCCGGCAGCACCTCCAGCGCCCGGTCTGCCGCCAGCCGGCTGACGGCCTCGCGCACCGGCATCATGGAGACCCCGAGCGCCTCGGCCACGCGCCGCAACGACAGCTTCTCGCCCGGCGCGAGCCGGCCCGCCACCAGCAGCGCGCGCAATTCTCCGGTGACGCGCTCACCGAGCGTTTCGCGCTGCAGGGCACCGATCTCGTCGAGCGCCGAGACATCATGTTCCGGCGCTGCGGAAGCATTCTCGAGGTCGGCGCCCAAGGGCTGGACAGGGGCAATCATGTCTGCCAACCTAACTGTGATCACAGATCACGACAAGCGGCATCAGACCGCTGACCAAAGAGCCGACCCGAAAATCGGGGCAATCGTTCTGGGAGGAACGCCAATGTCAGACCAGTTGAAGACGAGCCGTCTTTCGCGCCGCCAGGCGCTGGCCGGGCTCGGTGCCGGCGCGGCGACCGGGCTCATCGCGAGCCCTTCGATCATCCTGGCGCAGACGCCGGACGCGATCCGCTTCGGCCATCTCACGCCGCGTACCGGCTTCCTCGGCCCGCTCGGCGAGTATGGCGTGATGGCCGTCGACCTGGCTGTCGAGGAGATCAACGCGGCCGGCGGCGTCAATGGCCGCAAGCTCGAGGCGCTGAAGGAGGACTCGGTCAATCCGCAGACCGCCTCGACCAAGGCCGAGCGCATGATCGAGCGCGACAAGGTCGCCTGCATCATCGGCGAGATCTCGTCGGCCTCGGCGCTGACCATCGCGCAGGTCGCCGGCCGGACCAAGACGCTCTTCGTCAACACCGGCGCCAATTCGGATGCGCTGCGCGGCGAGAGCTGCAACCGCTACATGTTCCATGTCGAGCACCAGAACTCGATGTATGTGAAGAGCTGCGGCCGCTCGCTGATGGCGCAGGGGCTTGTGAAGGGCAAGAAGTGGTTCTCGCTGACCGCCGACTACGCCTTCGGCCATGACCTGCTCAGGGTCGCGAAGCGCTTCATGGAGAGCAATGGAGGCCAGTTCGCTGCCGACAAGCTTGTGCCCACCGACGCGACAGACTTCTCCGCGCTGCTGCTCGAGATCCGCGCCGCCAAGCCGGACCTCGTGATCTCGAACCTCGCCGGCAACCAGATCACCAACTTCCTGAAGCAGTATTCGGAGTTCGGCCTGACTTTCCCCGTCGCCGGCTTCGGCTTCGACACGGCGCTCGCCTGGGCCGCCGGCAAGGACAATTTCGGCGGAACCTGGCCTTCCGTCTGGCATCATCTCATCGACACACCCTCGACCAAGGCCTTCGTCGCGGCCTTCACCAAGAAGTACGGCAAGCCGCCGGAGAACCAGGCCTGGGGCGACTACATCGCCGTGAAGATCATGGCGCAGTCGATGAACGAGCTGAAGAGCACGGACACGCCCAAGATTCTCGAGCACTGGGAAAAGGGCGCGAAGTTCGACGTGATGAAGCCCCGCCAGGGCTATTTCCGCGCCTCCGACCACCAGCTGATCAGCGAGATGTACACGATCACCGCGCTGCCCGCCGCGCAGGTGAAGAACCAGTGGGATCTGTTCACCTCCTCCCCGCCGGTGCCCGGCCCGGACGAGAACATGGAGGTCATCGCAACCAGCGGCGACGAAGCCGTCTGCAAGATGAGCTGACGGGACGTCTCTTCCCACATCCGCGACGTCATCCTGGACAAGCGGCGAAGCCGCGTAGATCCGGGATCCATCGGAGGACGCCGACGCTCTGTGATGGATCCCAGGTCGCCCTTCGGGCGCCCAGGATGACGGCGCGGTTCCTCGCTTCGCATTCCGAGAAAGCCAAACCTTGCTCACTCTCTTCATCCAGCAGGTGCTGAACGGGCTGCTCGACGGGGTCTATTACCTCCTGATCGCGCTCGGGCTGTCGCTGATCTTTTCGCTGGGCGGCATCGTCAACCTGGCGCACGGCGCCTTCTATGCGATCGGTGCCTACCTCACGATCGTGCTTGCGCCCCATATCGGCTTCGGCGGCGCAATGGTCGCCTCGCCCGTGCTTGTCGCGCTCATCGGCATCGTCGTCGAGCGTGGGCTGTTCCAGCGCTTCTACCGCTCCGACCCGATCCTCTCGCTGCTCCTGACCTTCGGCCTCGCCATGGTCGCAGAGCAGACTCTCCGCATGATCTTCGGCGCGCCGCCGCTTTCGTTCTCGATCCCGCCGGAACTCCGCGGCCAGATCTTCATCGGCGACTTCATCTATTCGCGCTACCGGGCGATGCTGCTGCTGATCGCCGCCGCCTGCGTGCTAGGCCTCTGGTTCCTGCTCCAGCGCACGGCCTTCGGCCGCGTCGTGCGGGCAGGCGTGCAGAACCCCGACATGGTCGGCGCGCTCGGAATCTCCCTGCAGCCCTACATGGTCGCGGTGGCGGGCATCGGCATCGGGCTCGCGGGGCTCGCCGGCGTGCTGCTTGCGCCGATCTATTCGATCCATCCCGCCATGGGGCAGGAGATCATCACGCCGGCTTTCGTGGTCGTCGTCATCGGCGGGCTCGGCTCCTTCTGGGGCGTCGTGGTGGCGGCGCTGATGGTCGGCCTCGTCAAGGGCATCACCATCGGGCTCGGCTACACGCAATGGTCGACCGCCGTGATCTACCTGATGATGCTCCTCGTCCTGCTGTTCCGGCCACGTGGCCTGTTCGGCGAACGCATCCAGCGCTTTGAGTGAGGCCGCGATGACGCAAAGCCAGCGCGACCTCGCGCCTCTCCTCATCGCCGCCGCGGGCCTCGTCGGGCTCCCCTTCCTGATGCAGGCGATCGGGCTCGGCACGACCTCTGCCACGGAGGTGGTCGTCTTCGCCATCGCCTGCATGGCCCTGAACGTCCTCGTCGGCACGACGGGGTTGGTTTCCTTCGGCCATGGCGCCTGGTTCGGGCTCGCCGCCTATGCCGCCGGCCTGCTCCAGCGCAATCTGATGCCCGGGCAGTTCGTCCTGCCGATCGTGCTCGGCGTCGCCTTCGTGGGGCTGATCGCCTTCGCCTTCGGCGCGCTGATCCTACGCCGTCGCGGCGTCTATTTCTCGCTGCTGACGCTGGCGCTCGCCGCCATGACCTATTCCGTCGCCTTCCGCTGGACGGCAGTAACCGGAGGCGAGGATGGGCTCGGCGGCATCAAGCGCCCGCTCTTCCTCGGTATCGATTTCGAGCAGGCCTCGCGCTTCTACGTTCTCGTCGCCATCCTCGGCATGGCCGTGGTCTACGGGCTCTGGCGTTTCCATCGCTCGCCGGTCGGAACTGTCCTGGTCGCGATCCGCGAGAACGAGCAACGCGCCCGCTTCCTCGGCTACGCCACCAATCGCTACAAGCTGATCGCGTTCACACTATCGGCGGCGCTGACGGGGCTGGCCGGCACGCTCCTGCTGTTCAACAACAGGATGACCTCGGCCGAGCCGATCTCGGTCGCCTTCTCCGGCGAATTGCTGGCGATGGTCGTCATCGGCGGCATGCGCTCCTTCCTCGGGCCGGCGCTGGGCGCGCTCTTCTTCGTCATCTTCCGCGACTACCTCTCCAGCGTGACGCCGAACTGGCTGTTCTGGTTCGGGCTGCTCTTCGTCTCATTCATCGTGTTCTCTCCGGATGGGCTCGTGGGAGTCGGCGAAAGGCTGCTCCGCCCCTTCCGCAAGAAGGCCGTCGGCGATGCCGCGATGTCCGAGCGCAAGGCCGGCACGGTGACCTTGCCTGACTTCATGAAGCCGGCCGATGCCGGCGACGGGACGATCTTGACCGCGACCGGGCTCGCCAAGAGCTTCGGCGGCATCAAGGCGGTCGAGGGCGTCGACCTCGCCATGGCCGATCGCCGGCTGCATGCGCTGATCGGCCCCAACGGCGCGGGCAAGACCACCGCCTTCAACCTGATCTCGGGCATGTTCGCGCCGGATCGTGGCGAGGTGCGCCTGCGCCAACGCCAGATCGGCGGGCTCTCGCCGGAGGCGATCACCCAGGCCGGCATCGGCCGCGCCTTCCAGATCACCAACCTGTTCCCGACGCTCTCGGTCGAGGAGAACGTTCGCCTCGCGGTGCAGGCGCGCGCCGATGAGCGCTTCGGATTCTGGCGTTCGGCGGACGCTCTGTCAGAGGTCAACTCGCAAACGAAGACCGTGATCGAGACGATGGGCCTGCGCGGCATCGAGGCCGCCGAAGCCGGTTCGCTCAGCTATGGCGGCCAGCGCCTGCTCGACATGTCGCTGGCGCTCGCGACCAAGCCGCGCGTGCTACTGCTCGACGAACCCCTGGCCGGCTTGGCGGCGGCCGAGCGCGAGCGCGTCGGCAACCTGATCAAGTCGATCTCCACCGACCTGCCGGTACTGCTCGTCGAGCACGACATCGACCGCGTCTTCGCCATCGCCGACCATGTCACGGTGATGAATGAGGGCTCCGTGCTGGTGGACGGCACGGTGGAGGATGCGCGCTCCTCGCCGCGCGTGCAGGAGGTCTATATCGGCTCCGGCGCGCATGCGCTGGCCGAGAAGCCGCGCCAGAGTGCGGCGCGCCATGGCGTGCTGCTCGGTCTCGACAAGGTCGATACCTTCTACGGCAAGAGCCACATCCTCCGGCAGGTCTCCTTCGACGTGCATGAGAACGAGATCGTCGCGCTGCTCGGCCGCAACGGTGCCGGCAAGTCGACGCTGCTCAAGACGATCACCGGCATCGCGCCGCCGGCCTCGGGCAGCATCACCTTGGCCGGAGCCGACATCGCCGGCCGGGCGCCGGCCGCCATCGCGCGCGCGGGCATCGCCTATGTGCCGCAGGGCCGCGGCCTCTTCGCCGGGATGAGCGTCAAGGACAACATGGAGCTCGGCCGGCTCAAGCGCCTGACCGGCAACGGCACGCGCTGGGAGGACGAGAAGATCTTCTCGTTCTTCCCGCGCATCAAGCAGCGCTGGCATTCCCCGGCGGACTATCTCTCCGGCGGCGAGCAGCAGATGGTGGCGGTGGCGCGCGCGTTGTCCGGCGACACGCGGGTGCTGCTGCTCGACGAGCCCTTCGAGGGTCTCGCCCCAGCCGTCGTCGAGGAGTTGTTCGAGGCCTTTGACAAACTGCGGCAGGAGATCGCGATCGTGATCGTCGACCACCATCTCGACCTGGCGCTGGCCCTGTCCGACCGGACCGTCGTGCTGGAACGCGGCAGCGTCGTCCATACCGGCCCGTCGCGTGCATTGAGCCAGGACCTCGCGCTCCGGCGGCAGGTGCTGTGGCTGTGATCCCCGACGTAAAGCGCCTCATCAAGGATACCCCATGACCAAGATCGCCATCGTCGGTTCGGGCCTGATCGGCCGCGCCTGGGCCACCGTCTTCGCCAGCCATGGCTTCGAGGTTGCGCTGCATGACGTCGCACCGGGAGCAGCCAAGGCGGCGCGGGCGCATATCGCCACCAATCTCGAGGAGCTCGCCGGGCACGGCCTGGTCGCCGACCCGAAGGGCTCGCTTGCTCGTATCCGCGTCGCCGCGGGGCTGGCCGATGCGTTGCAGGGAGCCGACCTCGTCCAGGAAAATGGGCCGGAGACGATCGAGGCCAAGCAGAAACTGTTCGCCGAGATGGACGCGTTCGCGCCCGCCTCCACCATCCTGGCGTCCTCGACCTCCTTCATCATGGCCTCGGTGTTCAGCGAGGGCCTGAAAGGGCGGGCGCGCTGCCTCGTCGCGCATCCGGTCAACCCGCCGCATCTCGTGCCGATCGTCGAACTCGCGCCCGCGCCCTGGACCGATCCGGCGATCGTCGAACGAGCCAAGGTGATCTACGAGCAGGCCGGCCAGGTGCCGATCACGCTGCGCAAGGAGAAGCCCGGCTTCGTGCTGAACCGCCTGCAGGCTGTATTGCTGGCGGAGGCGTTCCGGCTTGTCGGCGAGGGCGTTGCCAGCGCCGAGGATGTCGACAAGACTATCCGCGACGGGCTCGGCCTGCGCTGGTCCTTCATGGGGCCGTTCGAGACGATCGAACTCAACGCTCCGGGTGGCATCCCGGATTACTGTGCGCGCTACGGCGCCTCGCTCGCGCGCATGCAGCCGGAGTCCGATGGCATCGACCCGTTCGGCCCGGAGACGGTCGCGACCGTGATGAGCGAATGGCCGGGCACGCAATCGGCCGAGCGCGTCAAGCATCTGAGCGAGTGGCGCGACACGAGGCTGGCCGCGCTGCAGGCACATAAGCGCGGTTCGGCACGCAAGCCGGAGTGACGCCCGTCACCCCCAATTGAGATCAGGCTGAAAGGACGAGACGCCATGGCGAAAAACCGCAAAGTCATCATCACCTGCGCGGTCACCGGCGCGATCCACACGCCGTCGATGTCGCCGCATCTGCCGGTGACGCCGGACGAGATCATCGACGCTGCGGTCGGCGCGGCGGAAGCCGGTGCGGCTCTGGTCCATGTCCACGCCCGCAACCCGAAGACCGGCCAGCCCGACCAGTCGCCCGAAGCCTTCGAGCCCTTCCTGAAGGTGATCAAGCAGCGCTCCAACTGCGTCATCAACATCACCACTGGCGGCGCGCCCACCATGGGCGTGGAGGAGCGGCTTCAACCCTGCGCGCATTTCAAGCCTGAGGTCGCCTCGCTCAACATGGGCTCGATGAATTTCGGGCTCTACCCGATGCTGGCCCGGTTCAAGGATTTCAAGCACGACTGGGAGCGGCCCTATCTCGAGGGCTCGAAGGACCGGATCTTCAAGAACACCTTCCAGGACATCGAGAACATCCTGACGACTTGCGCCGAGAACAACACGCGCTTCGAGATCGAGTGCTACGACAGCGGCCATCTCTACACGCTGGCGCACTTCGTCGATCGCGGGCTGGTAAAGCCGCCCTTCTTCGTCCAGTCGGTCTTCGGCATCCTCGGCGGCATCGGCCCGCATCCGGAGGACGTCATCCATATGAAGCGCACCGCCGACCGCCTGTTCGGCGACCAGTACCAGTGGTCGGTGCTGGGCGCCGGCCGGCACCAGCTGCCGATCGCCGCCATGGCGGTCTCGATGGGCGGCAATCTGCGCGTCGGGCTGGAGGACTCGCTTTGGCTGGGGCCGGGGCAGTTCGCCAAGTCCAATGCCGATCAGGTCAGGGCCGCGCGCATGATCATCGAGGGGCTCGGCCTCGAAGTGGCGACGCCGGACGATGCCCGCGAGGTGCTGCAGCTCAAGGGCGCCGACAAGGTCGCGTTCTGAGCGTCTGCCACGCAAGGCAGGCGCAGCCGGCGAAAAATCGGGCCACTATTCGTCCCAGCGGATCACGGCGCGCCCGCTGGTCACGTCCGTCACCAACTGGGTCACCAGATCGAACTCCGCCTTCGGAACGGACACCGACAGCACTGCGCCGGTGTCCGTGAACGCTTGATCGCGCAGCTGCACCCCTGGCTGATCGCCCAGCCGCGCCTGAACGCGCGCCAGATCACCGAATGCACAAGTGATCATCGCCAAGGTCGTCTCGATCAGGGCAATCTTCTCGGCCCCGCGCAGGCATTGGGCCGCCGTGCCGCCATATGCACGCACCAACCCGCCACTGCCCAGCAGGACTCCGCCGAACCAGCGCGTCACGATGACGGCGACGCCGTCGAGCGCCTGTCCGTCGATGGCCGCAAGGATCGGCTTTCCAGCGGTGCCGCTCGGTTCACCGTCATCGTTGAACCGGTAGCTCGGCCCGCAACGCCAAGCCCAGCAATTGTGATTGGCCGCCCGGTCGGACTGCGCGGCGATGAACTCTCTGGCGGCGGCCTCATCGGCGACGGGAGCGGCCGTCGCAACGAAGCTGCTCTTCTTGATGTCCTGGCGGAATGAAAAAGGCCCAGCGAGCGTAAAGCGCGTTTCCATGCGCCCATCTATCGACTCAGGAGCGGCCTGGGCCAGTGCTAATCACAGATCTTCACCTGGGTGCGGCCGGGATTGGCCCGTCATGCTGCCGCACCCGTCTTGGACAATCGCGATCAGCTTTCAGCTGCTGCCATAACCAACTGCCGATCCGCCCCGTCATCTGCGACCGCCAGTACGGCTGCCATGCTCCATGCCGCGGCAGCATGGATCTCCACTTCGAAGCGACCGAACACCACGCGGGCGTGCGGCGGGATTGGACCCGGCTCGGGTAAGCGCGTGAACAGGTGCAGGTCGACCGGCTGGTTCCGTGGCAACGCCAATCGGGCAATCAACCGAGACGGCACGAGCGGCTCGCTCAACTCGGTCCATTCGGTTGCCGCGAGAACATTGCTGCCGCTTTCGGCATCGTCCGGACCGATCCCGCACGGCGTGACCACCAGCCGGGCACCGAGATTCGGCGTCTGGCAGCGCCTGTCGTCGATCAGGGCTTCGCAGGAAATCTCGGTCAGGCCGGGAGTGGCTGGCAGTCTGATGACGGCCGCAGATGGCGTGGTCTTCAGAGGTCGCAGGAGAACGTTGCCGCTCCCCATGTACCCGAACACCGGGTAAGCAGCCGACTGCTCTCGGGTGAGATAGACCTTGGCGACGGTCAGGTCCGGAACGGAGACGGTGGCCGCCGCGGCCTGTGACGGCTGGACCGCATCCTCGGCTTCGAAATAGCGGAGTCCCGGCAAGCCGCCCCACAGCTTGATCGCAAGCATGCCGGCGGTGGCCCGGCCATCCAGCTGAGCCGGCCGCTGGGGCTCGAACCGGTACTCGTGCAGGAGACCGGTCGGGCTGCTGGAAAGGCGAGGTGCCACCTCGCCGCCTGTCACCCAGACCTTGAGCGTCAGGGAGCGGGAGGTCCGTGACGACGCGCTGCGGAGGCGCAAGGGGAGCCAGCCACTGCAGAGGGCGTCGAACGGGACGCGCCACTGCGCCAGAACGGCCCCCAGATCGGAGGCCTCAAGCCGCGCATGCAACGAGCCGGGACCCCGGCCGGGATCGGCGACGTGAAGATCGACCCCGAGCCATCCTCGCGCCGAGCCGGGCAAGCGCTGGGTCAGGCACGGTTCCGTGCCGGCGACCTCTGGCCCTGTGGGGCATCCGGGAATTTCGACATCATCGCAGGGAGTGGGACTGTCGAAGATCAGGTGCGGTAGCCCCATTCGCAACGTGGCGAGAAGCTCCTCGACTTCAGGTGGGATCCGGACATGATGGGCCCAACTTTCCCGCAGCGCCGCCAGATCCCGCATCAACAGCTGGTTGCTGTGCTGCGATTTGCGCATCTCGCGCAAGGATCGCTCGAGTATGGCTGCGTCGAGGTCCGCCCTGCTTCCCACGACGATCGGGACCGGCGTCTCCGATCCTCCCATGCTCGACCACCACGCCTGCAAGACGCGCAGGGAGCGCTCATGGACTGGATCGGGAGCCCAAAGGACCCACACGTTCGTCGGTGGCACCTCCAGAGGGCGAAAGGTCGACGGCAACGCGTCCGCAGCATCCCCCGCCTCTTTCAGGACGAAGTGGTCGGGGCCAATCAGCTCGCAATCATACCAGCGCATGGCCGCATCCGGAGGTGCGATCGCATCCTGTTTCCCCGGGGACGTCACTGCTATGATCTTGGGCTCTGCGGAATAGAGCTGCGGCAACGCATGGCCTGTCGCTTGAACGATCATCAGACGGCCTGCCTGGTGGTCGATGTCGATGGGCCTGCAATGATCGGCTTGATCCCCAGTTCTTCGAATTCCTGGTGGGTGCCGTGATCAGGCCAGCAGCGCATCTTTGCGTCGGGCATGCCAAATGCTCGGCACAGGCGCAGGGTTTCGGCATTGCCGACGACGATGCTGGCATAGGCCTGCTCGAAGGCTGAGCATGCGTTCACCGCCTCGCTCGCCGCCTGATCACTTTCGCAGTACCCAAGCAATGCCCATGTCTCCACTTTCAAGCGGCGCAAAGCGCCCATCACCGTGTGCGAGACCCCGCCATCCACCGAAACGGCTCGGTGGTAGCCGGCCAATGTGGCGACGGCATCGTTCATGTCCGGCGGGTCGAAGCAGGGCATCTTCGTCCCCTGATAGGAGCGCGCCCAGACGCGGCTCAGCAGCTGCGGTAGCGGCAACACGACGATCTGCGAGAAGCAGCGCGCGTGCTCGGGCGCCAGCGCGAGATCCTTCTTCAGCGTCACGAGATCGACCTCCCAGCCCTCATCGGCGAAGACCCGCGCCAGCCTTGCGGCGATTGCGACGCTCTCGGGCGTCGCCGATGCGAGGACCAGGACGGCACGGGGGCGTGCTTCGGTGGATCCGCAGGCGAACGCCGAGTTCAGATCGAAGAGTTCCGGATAGACGTCGCGCGGCAGCGCCGTCTGGAGCCGGTATCGGTTCGGCGCCGCCGACTTCCAAGTGGCCAGGTTGGCTTCGTCTCCTGTCGCGGCGATGTCCCGGCACAGTCCCGCAAAGGCCTCGGCGATGGGCTCGGGCCCGATCGGCGCTCCGGCCACCGCCAGATCGAGTTCGATCGCCTGATGGTACTTGCCATGCTGTCGGGGCAGGGCGTGCAGGTCCAGCTTGCGGAATGCTGCCTGCTCGGCGACGAACGACGCCTCAACTGCCAGAAGATGGATGGCGGCCGCTGGCAGGCGGACTATGTCCGTCGGCTCCTGGGCGATCGTGGCTGCAGTCCAGGCGAGAAGGTGGTCAGCGTGCGACCGCTCCTGCAGCGAACACGCCACGAACGTCGATCGCGTGAGCCCGCACTCCAGCGTCCACAACACGCCCGCCAGCAGCGATTGCGGGACAAGCGCGTCGAACACTGCGCTGCTCATGATGATAAGCTGGCCGGGGCAATGGCCGAATGCCGGGCGCAGCTGCGCCCGCAGCAGGCGGCGGATATAGGCGTCGCGCGTCAGGATCTCGACGTCGTTGAGCTCGGTGAAGCACCGAACCAGGCCAGTGTCCGGGTGATAGACGGCATAGCGCGACCGCGCCTCCGCCTCGAACGCCAGGACGTTGCGGAGATTGAACAGGCGCGGATGACGGCTGCGGATGTAGCGCAGGATCGGGACGAAATCCCGCTCGGCCGCGACCAGCATGCTTTCGCCGCGGCGACGATAGGCAAAGCCCGCATCGGCCACGTGGACACCGCGAAAGCCATGCTCCAGGCCATGCAGCCAGAACTCCCAATCCTCGACGCCCTGGCGCATCCCGGTGTCGAAGCGGATCGACGCATCGAGCATGCGCCGTGACACCATGCTGCCTGCCTCGCAGAAATTTCGGAAGAGATGCTCCAGCGGAGAGTACGGTCCCGAGGTGTCGGCGAATTCGGCGAACCCGAATTTGTCGACGTCCGGATAGGCCCAGCCGACATTCGCATCGGCATTGCGCAGAGCCGTCAGAAGCCGCTGCAGGAGATGCGGGCCAATGCGGTTGTCGCAATCGAGGAAGTAAACGGCTTCCAGATCCGGGAAGGCCGCCAGCGCGAACTCGATCCCGGTGTTCCGCGCGGCGCTCAAGCCGCCATTGCGCTTGTGGAGATGGAAGATTTGACCCGGGTGGGACGCAGCAAATGTCTGGCAGACCTCGGCCGTTTCCGGATGAGGGCAACCGTCGTTCACGACAATGATGGCGTAGGCGAAGTCGGTGACCTGAGCCAGCGCCGATCGAAGCGCCTCGGCGGTCAGCCAGGGCTGGCCATAGGCGGGAATGAGGATGGCGGCGCGAATGTCCGTCCCCGTCCAGCTGTCGGCGCCCTGTTCCTGCGGTTCGTGAATGGGGCGCATCAAAGCGACGCGTGCCTCCTAGCAGTCATCCATCGGGCGGTGCCTTGCAGGCCGTCGAGCCAGCCGCGCCTGGGCCGCCACGGTGTCTCCCGGGTGACCAGCGAGATATCGAGGATGTTGATCGGCACGTCGGCGGCCCGGCCGGCACGATAAGTCCTCGCCAGCTCGGCCGTACCGGCGATGGCTTCGATATCGCTCGCAACCTGGTTGATGCTGAGCCCGACGCCCGATCCCACATTCATGACGCGGTGCGGGCCGTCATAGGTCACGGCCCAGAGAAAGGCCGAGATCACGTCGTCGATGTGAACGAAGTCACGCACAACCTCTCCGTCGCCCCAGATTTCGAGCGGCTTGCCGGCAAGGGCGCGGTCGAGCATTGCCGCAACGACGCCCTGGCGCTTCAGGATGGATTGCCCCGGGCCATAGGCGTTGGCGATGCGCAAGGCGAGATATTCGAGCCCGTAGAGGTGGTGATACAGGCTGAGATACTTCTCGATCGCCAGCTTGCCGACGCCATAGGCCGATATCGGATAGGTCGGTGCGGTTTCCGGGATCGGATGGCTGTCGGCTTGACCGTAGACCGTGCCGCCGGACGAGGCGAATACGATCTTTCTGACGGCCGCGTCGTTGCAGATGTCGAGGAAGCGCAACGTGCCGAGCACATTCGTTTCGAGATCGAAGGCCGGGCGCTGGCCGGGGCTTCCCGGCACCGAGCTGCTCAGGAGATGGAAGACGATCTCTTGCCCGCGCACGGCTTCGGCGACGGCCACAGGGTCCTCGAACCGTCCGTTTTTCCACTGGACCCGGTCGCTCAACTCCCGCGGATCGGCCGGTGTCCGCCCGAACGCCCGGACCACGGCGCCTTGATCGGCCAGGGCGTTGGCCAGATGGACACCGAGAAAGCCGCCGCCGCCCATGATCAGGCAGCGGACGCCGTCAAATCGCGGAGGGTCGGCGGTCGACATGTCCACTTCCTGATCTGCCAAGTTCTTGATCGGCAATATTCGATAGATTTAATTCGAAAATTTGATCTTTATATTTCGAAAACAGAAACATATACGGATCAAAATCATCGAAATATCGTCCTTGATGTGAATTATATCCATAATTGTCGGACTCTGAATAGAGTAATACGTTATGCGATTGGTCGTTTGCGGGTTGATTGGTGCGCTATAATGGCGCAATGCGCTGCTGGCAGTGCCACGGTACAGCCGCCTGAGAACGAACCACCGCTCCTTGGCGGCGGCGGTCTCGCGCACCCGGCCTCTGGCTCAATGAGGCTGTCGGAAGGCTGTCGTCCTGCCGCGGCCTCCCGATGTCCGCGCGTAGTGCAGCGCAGCCTAAGCGATCAGGTTGGGCCACGGCCTCAGGTGGATCGGAGCCGGATTCCTCGATCCGGCAGCCGTATGCACAACTGAGGGCCGCGATCAGTCTGCGAAGGCACCGCTGACGCCGTGCCAGACCTGATCCTTCAGGGCTATCAGCGGAGGCGCTGGCATGCTCACGGGCGGCTCGGCACGTCGGATGCCACCAACCACCAATGTGGCGATATGGATCTCGCCATCGGTGTAGTAGGGATCCCCTTCGCCATTCCGGCCGAACAGGGTTGGGCCCACTCCGGAAATCTGGAAGAAGGTCTGGACCATGCCGGCCTTGCCCAGGTCCGCCATCAGCAAGTCACGCTCTGCGTCGATGTCGGGCGCGATGTGGTGCGTCACCTGGCCGGTATCCCGGCTGAGGCCGACGCCCCGATCAAACGTGATCGAACCGAGCCAGACCGGCCGCGCATCGCTTCCCTTCTCGAGGACCATCCAGAATCGGACGTGGTGTCGGCGGTCCGCGCTGGTGCCCGCTGGCTTCTCGAAGGCGAGCTGTTCTTTCTTGCCCTCGTAGTAGAGGGGGCTGACCGGGGCATCATGATAGGGCCGGTCGAACACCACGCTGCCGACGATCTCGATGCTCGTCCGCAATGTAATCGGGTCGGCAGGATACCAGCCCGCCGCATGCATCGCGCGCAGGGCATCATCCTTGCTGCCGACCAAGCCGACGTTGAGCGCGTCGCCCGGGATGCCGCTCGAGGTGCGTGTCACCATCGGCAGGGTGGCGAGGCCGGGCTCACGTTCATGGTGACGCCACAGCAGGGGCAGTATGAGATAGGCAAGCAGCAGATAGCCTAGGAGCACGCCCGCCAAGGCGATCCACCACCGCCCCCTGATCGCGATCCGTCCCATGCCTGAAACCGGTTCGAGTGCAATCACAGCATCCTGCACGGCCGCATTGGCGGAACCCGCTGCCCGAGCAGGCTACTCCTCTGCAAAACGCGCCGTCTACTGGCCTTCGGTGCACGCCCTGCGCCTTTGGCACCCGCGCTGCGAGCCCTCTCGAACAACCTGGATCGGGCTCATCAAGCCGCTTTGTCGCGGCTGATCGCCTGGACCTTCTCCCAAACGCGTTCGGGGCGGGGAACGGACAGGTCGAAAACCGTTTCGAACGTATCCGCGAGATGGTCCGCGCTCGTAATCAGCTCTTCGCGAACATGGCCCGCCGCAACACGGCGCAGGCGGTCGTTCTGCAGGGCGACATAGCCATCGGCATGATGGCGCAGGACCGCCAGCGCGTTGGTGAACGGCGAGCCCGGATCCCGCATGAGCCACCCATGCGCGGCGCCCATCGCGACCTCGTCGCTGTGGTCGGCCCGGAAATCGAAACTGCGAGCGATTCCCTGGGCGTGATTGTTGAAGCGCAGCCAGCCTCCCTCCGCCGGAACGATCGAAAAGTCGAAGCCGCGCTGGTGGACCGGCCCAACGGCGAGCGGCACGGGTTCGACGATCGCATCGGCCACGCCGACCTCGGCGAGGTAGGGGCGGTCGAGATCGACACGCAGGGTCAGGTGGTTGCCGATGGCGACGTCGCCCAGCATTTCACGATTGACGCCGCCGCACAGCCGGGTCACCCGGAAGCCGAGCGCATCGAGCGCCGCGCCGAACAGGCCGTTCATCTCGTAGCACCAGCCGCCGCGCCGGCCTTCGACCATTTTCGCGAAGGCGGATGCCGGCGTGATCGAGGATGGCCACCCCATGAAGGCATCCAGCGCCTCCCAGGTGAAGGTCATGAGATGGGCGCGGTGAAGCTGCGCCAGACTGGAAAGGTCGAGGTAAGCGGGCCGGTCGATCCCGATCCTTGCGAGATAGGCTTTCAATTGGTCGGCTGTGAGCGTCATTCCGGAGGCATTCGGAGGCACGCGATTCATATTTCGGTTTCCGTTCGCTGGACCGCTGTCGAGGTTCTCGATGTAGTGCTTCGAGACGGCGCACCGGTTCATTCAGCCGTGCAAATTTTCGGTCAGACGACAGCGAAGTAGCGTGCGGTAGCACCGCACTGGAGGCCGAGTGGTGGGCCGCTTGATAGACATCCGCAGCTGCGGCGCCAACGCGTCGTGATCTCTAGGACGCGCTGCGCTCGTCAGAGCGGACCGAACTCGCGCACGATCAGGTTGTAGAGCGCCTGGGCGGCCGGGGTCAGCGTTTCGCCGCGCCGCCGGATGAGCGAGACCGGCCGATCGACGATCGGGTCGACCAGCGGGATCTGGGCTAGGTCGGGGCGGAGGTTCTCGACGAGCGAAGCCACCAGGATGGCGATGCCCAGCCCTTCGGAAGCGAGCCCGATCGCGCTGGAGAAATACTCGACCACGAACTTGGTCTTGACCTCGATGCCGGAGCGCGACAGCTGCGCCTCCATCAGAAGCCGGTTGCCGCTGCTTCCGCCGAGCGTGATCAGGTCGTGGCCGCCGAGATCGGCCCAGGCAATGGTCTCGCGCCCCGCCAGCGGGTGGTCGTTCCGGCAATAGACGACGAAGGGGTCGCGGACGAGGACCTCGTTGTGCAGATCCTGCTGGTTCGGAGGCTGGACATGCAGGCCGAACTCGGCCTGGCGCCGCCGAACCGCCTCGATCACGAGGGTGCTGGTCCGGTCGAGGATCTCGACGCGGTTGTTGGGGTGCCGCGTTGCATAACTCCGCAGGATGCGCGGCAGGCGCCCATACATCAGCGACGGGACAGAAGCGATCGTGATGTCACCGGTCGAGAACCGTGACATCGTCTTCAGCCGCTCGAACGAGCGGTCGACGGCATCCACCATCCGCCGAGCCTCCGGCAGGAACTCGCGACCGATGCTCGTCAGCGCGACGGTGCGCGTCGTCCGGTCGATCAGCTTCAGCCCGACATGAGCCTCGAGCCGCTGGATGCGCCGCGTCAGGCCGGTCTGCGTGACGTGCAGCTTTTCAGCCGCCTTGTTGAAGCTCCCGAGCTCCGCGATCTGGATGAACGCCTCGATGCCGTCGATCGGATGTTTCATGACAAAAGATCATTGATATATGCCATTATTTCAGCATACGGGTGACGAGCGACTGGTCAATAGTGTTCCCGAAAGGCGCCGGACCCGCTGCGAAGCGGGATGCGAAGCAGCCGCAAGGAAACGCACCGATGACCAATTCCAAGGCCGCCACTCGTGGCAGGCGCGTGCTCGTTACGCATGACCGGCTGGCTGAGACCGCCATCCATCTCCTCAACGCCCATGACGTCGATGTCTTCTTCTCGCCGGCCTATGCGCCGAGCGAGCAGGTGGCGCAGCGCGCCGCCGAACTGCAGGTCGATGCACTGATCGTCCGACAGGGGAGGGTGGACGAGGCGATCATCGCGGCCTCGCCCCGCCTGCGCGTCATCGCCAAGCACGGCGTCGGCGTCGACAATATCGACCTGCGCGCCGCCGCCGCGCGAGACATCCCAGTGATCCGCGCCATGGGTTCGAATTCGCGCGCCGTCGCCGAGCACACCATCGCGCTGGCGCTGACGCTGCTGAAGGAAATCCCGCGCCTCGACGGCGCCGTGAAGGCCGGCGGATGGCCGAAGCCGAGCTTCATCGGGCGTGACATCGCCGGCACGGTGATCGGCCTGATCGGCTTCGGCTCCATCGGCCAGCATGTCGCCCGGATGGCGCAGGGGCTCGGCATGCCGGTCGTCCTGCATGACCCCCATGCCCGCGAGGCGATCGCCCGGTTCGGCGCGGAGTGCGAACGCGAACTCGACGACCTAATCGCCGAGGCCGACATCGTCAGCCTGCATTGCCCGCTGACCAACGCCACGCGCGACCTCTTGGATGCGCGCCGCTTCGGCCTGATGAAGCCGACCTCATTCGTCGTCAACACGGCGCGCGGAGCCCTCATCAACGAGGCGGCCCTGTGCGCCGCCTTGCAGGACGGCCGGATCGCCGGGGCCGCGCTCGACAGCTTCGCGGTCGAGCCGCCGGCCAAGGACAGTCCGCTCTGGACCCTGCCCAACCTGATCGGGACACCGCATATCGCCGGTGTGACCGCGGGATCGGCCAAGTCGATGGCGGAGATCGCCGCCCGACATGTCATCGCGGTGCTCGACGGCGAGAAGCCGGATGCGGGCAGCCTTGCAAAGCTGGCGGAACTCGCCGCCTAGAGCGCTGAACCAAAACGCTCGGCAGAAATCTGAAGATCCGGACGATACCGGACGACAACAAGCAAACGGGAGGAATACCATGAGGTTTGTCTACAAGGCGCTGGCGGCATTGGCCCTGACTGGGTTGGCAACTATGGCGTCGGCCCAGCAATATCCGGAGAAGCCGATCCGCCTCGTCGTGCCGTTCCCGCCGGGCGGTGGAACCGACGTCGTTGCGCGCGTCGTGGCTCAGAAGCTCGGCGAGGCCACCGGCTGGACCCTGGTGGCCGACAACAAGCCGGGCAGCGGCGGCAGCGTTGGCCTGAGTCTCGCCGGCAAGGCAGCCCCGGACGGCTACACCATCGTCCTCGCCCAGAACGCCAACCTTGTGATCAACCCGATCCTCGGCAAGGCCAATTACGACCCGATCAAGGATTTCGCGCCGATCGGCCTTGTCGCTTCGGCTCCGCAGGTGCTCGTCGTCGCCAAGGATTCGCCGATCAAGACGGTCGAAGACCTGCTCGCCGCCGCTAGGGCCAAGGACGGCAAGCTAACCTTCGCCTCGCCGGGCGTCGGGACGAGCTCGCATCTGGCCGGCGAACTCATCCAGCAGATCGCGGGCGTCAAGTTCCGGCACGTCCCCTACAAGGGCGCGGCCCAAGCTCTGCCGGACCTGCTCGGCGGACGCGTCGAGATCTACATCTCCTCGGTCCCCTCCGCGATGGTGCAGATCAAGGAAGGCGTGCTGCGCCCGATCGCGGTCTTCGCGACCAAGCGCGATGCCGACCTGCCGGATGTCCCGACCTTCGAGGAGAAGGGTCTCAAGAACTCCGAAGCCGTGACCTGGTGGGGTCTGGCAGCGCCGGCAGGCGTGCCCGCGCCGATCGTCGCGCGCATCAATACCGAGCTCAACAAGGTGCTGAAGCAGCCCGATACCCAGGCCAAGCTGCGCTCGGCCGGCGCCGAGGCGCTCGGCGGCAGCAGCGAGGAGTTCGGCGCGCTGATCAAGTCCGACGTGCCGAAATGGACGCAGGTCATCAAGACGGCCGATGTGAAGGTCGCCGACTGAGCCAGCGACGGATGCCGGGATGCCGAGGCAGCATGGCTCCGGCATCCCGAGGCTCCTCGGCCTGTCGCCGCCGGTGCCCTCACGGAGCAACCCATCCATCCTGAGACGTCGTTCCCGGGCGCAGCCATACTGCGTCGAGCGACATCGTTTTGGACATCCACCATGAGAACCAGCATCTTCAAGAACCAGGACGCCCTTGCCGGCCTGCTGTTCATGGGGCTGGGCGCGCTCGGCTTTGTCTTCGCGCTCGGCTACAAGTTCGGCACCACGATCGACATGGGACCGGGCTATTTCCCGCGCATCCTCAGTCTCGTCCTGATCGGCTTCGGCATCATCACCTTCGTCAGGGGGCTGCGCGATTGCATGCCCGTCGAGGGCGGATGGGCCTGGCTGCCGCTCGTCCTGCTGAGCGCCTCGCTCGTGCTCTTCGGCTTCCTGATCGAGCGGCTGGGTCTCGTGCCGGCGCTCGCCGCCCTGTTCTTCGTCTCGGCCCGCGCTGGCCACGAATTCAAGGCGCTCGAGGTGCTCGCCCTGACCGCGGTGATGTCGGTCTTCGCCGCCGCCGTCTTCGTCTGGGGGCTGAAGCTGCCCTACAGCCTCTTCGCGTGGAACTTCTGAGCCATGGAGATCCTCGACCAATTCATGCTGGGTTTCGGCGTCGCGCTGTCGCTGCAGAACCTCGCCTACTGCTTCCTCGGCGTGCTGCTCGGCACGCTGATCGGCGTGCTGCCGGGCGTTGGCCCGCTGGTGACGATCTCGATGCTGCTGCCGGTGACCTTCGGGCTTCCGCCGGTCTCCGCCGTCATCATGCTTTCCGGCATCTATTACGGCGCGCAATACGGCGGCTCGACCACCGCGATCCTCGTCAACCTGCCCGGCGAGACCTCCTCCGCCGTGACTTGCCTGGACGGCTACCAGATGGCGCGCCGCGGCCGGGCCGGCGCCGCGCTCGCAATCGCCGCGCTCTCCTCCTTCGTTGCCGGCTGCATCGGCACGCTGCTGATCGTCGCGCTCGGCGTCCCGCTCGCCGGCTGGGCGCTGCGCTTCGGCGCCGAGGACTACTTCGCCCTGATGGTGCTCGGCCTCGTCGCCGCTTCGGTGCTGAGCCATGGCGACATGATCAAGGCGCTCGCCATGGTCGTGGTCGGCCTATTGATCGGGCTTGTCGGTACCGACGTGAACTCGGGCGTGGAGCGCTACACCTTCGGCCTGCCAGAACTGGCCGACGGTATCGGCTTCACCGTGCTCGCCGTCGGCATCTTCGCGATCTCCGAGGTCGTCACCAATCTCGAGCAGAAGGAGGCGCGTGAGGTCTTCACCAGGAATGTCGGCGGCCTGATGCCAAGCTGGAGCGATCTCAAGGCCTCGTTCCTGCCGACGCTGCGTGGCACCGCGATCGGCTCCTTCTTCGGCATCCTGCCCGGCACTGGCCCGTCGATCTCCTCCTTCTCCTCCTACATGCTCGAGAAGAAGCTGGCGAAGGACCCGTCCCGCTTTGGCCAGGGCGCGATCGAGGGCGTCGCCGCGCCCGAGGCCGCCAACAACGCCGCGGCGCAGACCGCCTTCATCCCGACCCTGACGCTGGGCATTCCCGGCAGCGCGACCATGGCGCTGATCCTCGGCGCGCTGATCATGAACGGCGTCCAGCCCGGCCCTTCGGTGATGACCCGCAACCCCGAATTGTTCTGGGGCGTCATCGCCAGCATGTTCATCGGCAACGCCTTGCTCGTCGCGCTGAATCTGCCGCTCGTCGGCCTCTGGGTGCGGCTGCTCAGCATCCCCTATCGCTGGCTGTTCCCGGCGATCGTGATGTTCTGCGCCCTCGGCAACTACAGCCTCAACAACAGCGCGATCGACGTCTATCTCTGCGCGGCAATCGGCGTGCTCGGCTATGTGCTGGCCAAGCTGAAATGCCCGCCTGCGCCGCTGGTGCTGGGCTATGTGCTGGGCCCGATGATGGAGGAGAACATTCGCCGGGCGCTGCTCCTGTCGGAGGGCGATCTCTCGATCTTCGTGAAGAGCCCGATCAGCCTGGCTTTCCTGACCATCGCGCTGCTGCTCCTCGTCAGCATGGCCCTGCCGGCCATCCGCCGCGGCAAGGCCCGCGTCGACCAGGAGGAGGCCAGCGCGACCTGAACGGCCGTGCCGCCGGCTCACAATCTCCCGAATATCGAACAGCCCAGATCTTCGAACAGCCAAGGACATCCCATGATCGGATTTCGCATCCTCAAGCGCCGCCGCCAGGTCGAGGCCAGCCTTGTCGAACGCTTCCGCACGCTCCCGGTCGCCAATATCAGCGATTCGATGTCGCGCATGACGGCCGGTGGCGCTTCGCTCCGGCCGCTGCATCGCGGCGGCGTCATGGCCGGGCCCGCGCTCACCGTGAAGACACGCCCGGGCGACAATCTGATGCTCCACAAGGCGCTCGACCTCGCAGCCCCCGGTGACGTGGTCGTGGTCGATGGCGGCGGCGATCTCACCAACTCGCTGATCGGCGAGCTCATGATCTCCCATGCCCGCAAGCGCGGCATCGCCGGCATCGTGCTCCACGGCGCGGTGCGCGACTCCGCCTGGATCCGCGAGAACGATCTGCCGATTTATGCGGCCGGCATCAGCCATCGCGGGCCCTACAAGGACGGGCCGGGCGAGATCAATGTGCCCATCGCGATCGACGGCATGGTGGTCGAGCCGGGCGATCTCGTCATCGGTGACGATGACGGCGTCCTCTGCGTTCCCTACGAGCAGGCCGAGGCGATCTATAAGGCCGCCCAGGCGAAGCACGCGGCGGAAGAGAAGAAGATGCTGGCCATTGAACAGGGCAAGGACGACCGGAGCTGGGTCGACGCCGCGCTCGCGCGCCTGGGCTGCGCCATCGAGGCCTGATGGAACGCTCCTGACACGCTTTGTCGCTGGCGAGTTCAGCCGGCCTGCGCGGACTGCTAAGGTCAGCAGCATGCGGCGCAGAGTTTGGTGAATTCGCCATCGCCGCGCGGAATGCAGGAGAGCCCAGATGGCGGCAACACGAGGCACGGTCAGGGTCGGCATCGGCGGCTGGGTCTTCGAGCCCTGGCGCGGGACCTTCTACCCGAACGGTCTGTCGCAGAAGCGCGAGCTCGAATATGCCGCCGAACGCATGGGTTCGATCGAGATCAACGGCACCTATTACGGTTCCCAGAAGCCCGAGAGCTTCGCCAAGTGGCGAGCCGAGACGCCCGACGATTTCGTCTTCTCGCTGAAGGGCTCGCGCTACATCACCAATCGCCGCGTCTTGGCCGAGGCCGCGCCCTCGATCGAGAAGTTCATCACCGGCGGCCTGACGGAGCTCAAAGACAAGCTAGGGCCGATCAACTGGCAGTTCATGGCCACCAAGAAATTCGATCCCGCCGATTTCGAGGCCTTCCTGAAGCTGCTGCCGAAATCGCAGGACGGGATCACGCTGCGCCACGCCGTCGAGGTCCGCCATGACAGCTTTCGCACGCCGGAATTCATTGCCCTGCTGCGGGAATATGGCGTCGCCGTGATCACCGCCGTCGATTCCGAATACACGCAGATCGCCGACGTGACGGCACCCTTCGTCTACGCCCGGATCATGGGCACGCGCGAGGCCGAACCGAACGGCTATTCCGACGCCGATCTCGACCAATGGGTGGTGCGGGCGCGGAGCTGGGCGAAGGGCGAGGTGCCAGCCGGGCTCGAGACGGCCGGACCTGCCGCCAAGGACAGCGTTCCGCGCGACGTCTTTCTCTATGTTATCAGCGGCGACAAGGTCCGCAATCCGCACGCGGCCATGGCTTTGACGCAGCGGCTTGCGGACGAGCCCTGACCGCGCGCGTCAGGGCGGGTCCTGATCAGACAGGATCCTGGCAGACATCGACCCATTCGGCGGATGTCAGCGCAGCCATGCGGTCGGGCGCTATGCGCACTGCGCTCTGCGTCGAGCCGGCGGCCGGAACGACCTCGTCAAAGGCTTTGAGCGAGATGTCGCAGTAGACCTGCAAGGGCGTGGCGAGCCCGAAGGGGCAGACACCGCCGACAGGATGGCCGGTCAGGGCGACGACCTCCTCGGCATCGAGCATGCGTGGCTTGCCGCCGAGCACGGTCTTGACCTTGCGATTGTCGAGCCTGGCATCGCCACGCGCAACCACGAGCACGACGCGCTCCCCGATCCGCAGCGACAGCGTCTTGGCGATGCGTGCCGGTTCGACGCCGTGGGCGGCGGCGGCGAGGACCACTGTCGCGCTGCTCTCGGGCGTTTCGATGATCGCGATCTCAGGGGCGCGCTCTGCGAAGAAGGCGCGAACGGATTCGAGGCTCATCGTCCTACCGGAACTTGATGAAGAGCAGGATCGCGAAGGCCGCCGGCAGGCCGAAGACGAGCGAGAAGAATGGCATCTCCTGCAGCACCGTATAGCCCGCCCGGCTGACGCCGACCCAGAGATTGACGAGCGAGGCGACCAGCCAGAGCGGCAGGAAGAGCTTGACGGAAAAGCCCGTCGGGTCGCCTCCGCCGAGCTTCAGCCGCCGCGCCAGGAAATGCAGCGCTCCGAGCAAGGCGAAGCCGGCTGCAATGATCTTCACCGTATGCATGCCGTCTCCGTTCTCCGTCCGAAGATCCTTTAGTGCCGGAAATGGCGATGGCCGGTGAAGACCATGGCGAGGCCGGCTTCGTCGGCGGCCTTGATGACCTCGTCATCGCGCATCGATCCGCCGGGCTGGATCACGGCCGTGGCACCGGCCTCGGCGGCTGCGAGCAGCCCGTCGGCGAAGGGGAAGAAGGCATCGGAGGCCACGACCGAACCCTTCGCGAGGGTCTCCGGCAGGCCGGCTGCCTTGGCCGCTTCGCCGGCCTTCCAGGCGGCGATGCGCGAGGAATCGACGCGGCTCATCTGGCCGGCGCCGATGCCGACGGTGGCGCCGTCCTTGACGTAGACGATGGCGTTCGACTTGACATGCTTGGCGACGCGGAAGGCGAAACGCAGATCGGCGAGTTCCTGCTCGCTCGGCTGGCGCTTGGTCACGACCTTGAGCTCCATGTCGTCGACGACGGCATTGTCGCGGGCCTGGGCGAGGAAGCCGCCGGAGACCGTGCGCAGCGACAGCCCGGGCGCGCGCACATCCGGCAGGCCGCCGGTGAGGAGCAGGCGCAGGTTCTTCTTGGCGGCGATCAGGGCGATCGCTTCCTCGTCTGCGTCCGGCGCGATGATCACCTCGGTGAAGATCTCGACGATCTTCTTCGCGGCCTCGCCATCCAGCTTGCGGTTGAGTGCGACGATCCCGCCGAAGGCCGAGACCGGATCGCAGGCCAAGGCGCGCTCATAGGCATCGAGCAGCGAGGTTCCGCTGGCGACGCCGCAGGGGTTGGCGTGCTTGACGATCACGCAGGCGGCCGATGCGGCCGGATCGAACTCGGCGACGCATTCGAAGGCGGCGTCGGTGTCGTTGATGTTGTTGTAGGAGAGCTGCTTGCCCTGGACCTGACGCGCGGTCGAGACGCCGGGACGGCTGCCGGGCGTGCGGTAGAAGGCGGCCCATTGATGCGGGTTTTCGCCATAGCGCATCGTCTCGGCAAGGCTGCCGCCGAGCGCGCGATAGGACGGCGCGGTGTCGCCGAGCTCGTTGGCGAACCAGTTCGAGATCGCCGCGTCATAGGCCGCGGTGCGGGCATAGGCCTTCTGGGCGAGCTTTCGGCGCAGCGTCAGCGTGGTCGCGCCCTTCTGTGCCGTCAGATCGCTGAGCACGGCCGCATAATCGTCGGCATCGACCACCACCGCGACGTCCTGATGGTTCTTCGCGGCGGCGCGGATCATCGCCGGTCCGCCGATGTCGATGTTCTCGATGCAGTCGTCATAGGGCTTGCCGGCGGCGACCGTGGCCTCGAACGGGTAGAGGTTCACCACGAGCAGGTCGATCGGGGCGATGCCGTGGCCGAGCATCGAGGCCTGATGCTCGGGATGCGAGCGGATGGCGAGCAGCCCGCCATGGACCTTCGGATGCAGCGTCTTGACGCGCCCGTCCATCATCTCCGGGAAGCCGGTGAGATCGGAAACGTCGGTCACCGGCAGGCCGGCCTCGGCGATCGCCTTGGCTGTGCCGCCCGTCGAGATAAGGGCGATGCCCAGCCGGTTCAGCGCGCGCGCGAAGTCAATCAGTCCGGTCTTGTCGGAAACGGAAAGGAGGGCGCGTTCGACGCGGCGAAGCTCTGTCGGCATCGGGATAATTCCAGGATCTGTGAGGCAGGCGGTTGGGGCGAGCTATCACGCTGCGCCACGCAAAGCAAAGTTCCAGGATGCAGGCGTCTCATGCGCCGACGGATCATGCGCCCTGTGGCGGCTCCGGCGGAATCCCTGGCTCGGGCGGCGGCCTAAAGCGCCCTGTTGCGGGAGCGGCCGCGCCGACGCGGTTGAAGCGCCAGGTGATGCGTGGGGTGGCGGCGGCGTCGAAAGCGACGCTGAGCTGCTCGCTGCGCCGCCGACCATCGGCTGCGGCGAGGAAAATGCTTTCCTCGATCGAGACCGTCAGGCCCGAAGCCTCGAAGGCCCAGACCTCGCCATTGGGCATGGCCAGCATGACGCCTTGCCCTTCCCGGATCAGGCTCGGCTTCACGGACGGATGCAGATGGAAGCGGGCGATGGCCGGCAGATCGGCGGGCTTGTCCGTCAGCGTGATCTCGTCTTCTCCCGACAGCGTGGCTCCGTCGCGCGCGAGCAGCAGTCGGCGCGTATGCACGGCGCCGAGGCCACGGCGGTAGCCGTCATGGCTGCCGACCCATTCCTGCCCGGTCTCCCCATCCTGCCGGGCGACACGGACATCAGCCGGGCCCGCGACGATCCGAATCTCGCCGAGCACGAGGCCGAAGGTGGCGCTCGAGCGGTCGTCGAGCGTCACCGTCGAATGCGCCGCCGTGCTGCGGGCCGCGAGCCGCAATTCGTCCGAGCCGTAGCGGCTGGTGCCGCAATTGACGACGATCCTCTGGGCGCCGCTGGAGAACTCGAAGGAGAGGCAGCCCGCATGCGCCTCGACCGACTGGGCGCCGTGCGGGGGCGGTCCGGCTTCGATCACGGCGACGCTGCGCTCGCCTGACAGCCGGCTGTAGCCCGAATAGATGGCCTGCTCGATCGGCCGCGCGCGCGCATCGTCATAGGCGGCCAGCGTCGCCATCAGGTCGGGCGGGGTCGTGCCCATGCCGTTGAAGAGGGCGAGCGCGCCGTCGCCATGCCGGAACAGCCGCAGATGCGGCATCATCCGCTCGATCGCCATCAGCACGCCGCGCGGCGGCTCGATGCCGCGCGCCATGAAGGTCTCGCGCAGCGGCAGCAGGTCGAGCAGGAACTCGATCAGCAGACGCGGATTGCGGCTGAGATGGCCGCCATCGGGCAGGATCTGATGGTCGAGTTCGTCGGAAAGCAGGAACTCCAGCCGCCGCCTTCGCCCATCCTGGCCATCGAGGCAGATCGCGGCGAAGGCGACCGCGATCAGGCAGTTAAGCCGCGCGGCTCCCTCGACTGCGCCGGCGAGAGCGAGGTTCAGCCGGTCGGCGAGCCGCGAGACATGGCGCACGAAGCGCTCGTAGAAGACATGGTCGGCGCCTTCCAGCAGCAGCGGCGAGTTCGACAGGAAGGAGATCAGCCGCCGGGCCGCGACCGCCGGCCGGCGGGCGATCTCCGTGCGGTCGCGCTTTCTCGTGATGAAGTCATCGACCAGGGCGCGGGCATTGGCGCGGGCGATCGCCGTATCGGCGGCGTGCATGTGGCGCAGCCAGCCGAAGCCGTACAGCGCCTCGGCCCAGGCTTCGCTCGGCGGCTCGCAGTCGAAAGGGGATTCGCCATGGGTGCGCAGCGTCCGCCCGGCGAAGGCGTAGTAGCCGGCATAGATATCGCCGGCGGTCGTCGGGTCGGAGGTGCGCAGATCGTGCGGGGCGAACAGCAGGCGCGTCGCCGTGGCGCGGCCGAACGGCCAGAGCTTGCGCGCGACTCCGACGATCTGGCCACGGGTCCGCCGGGCCGCCCGTCCGATCGCGGCCCGCGCCAACCCCCTGCGCTCAGACCACCCGTTCAATGCCCCGATACGCCCCGTACCCATTACGCCTGGTGCCGTCCGCCGATGCGAATCCCCACATCGTCATAGCCTGATCAGGCGGCTTGCGTAAAATCCGCTCCATCCCGAGAGGCGGGGCGTCTCGTTGCGGAGCTGATGGGGCAGGGTGCGCAGGTCGCCTTTGTCGTCGATCGCTTCGGCAAGGCCCCCAATCTCGGCCGGCTCGATCGGCTTTCGGGCGAAGTCGGGATGGCCTGCCAGAAAGGCCTCGATTTGCGCCTCGCCCTCCTGAGGTTCGAGCGAGCAGGTGCAATAGACCAGCCTGCCGCCGGGTCGCGTCAGCCGTGCCGCCGCCTCGAGCAGGCGCGCCTGGAGAGCGACCAGCTTGTCGCGATCCTCTGCACTCTTGGTCCAGGCCACGTCGGGGTGGCGCCGGATCGTGCCGGTGGCGCTGCAGGGGGCGTCGAGCAGCACGGCGTCGAAGGGCTCGGCCTCCCAGAGGCTTGCATCCTTCGTGATGATCTCGGCGGAGAGGCCGAGCCTCTCGAGATTGGCCCTGAGGCGGCGCAGGCGCGGACCCGAGCGATCGACAGCCGTGACCTCAGCGCCGAGCGCGGCAAGCTGGGCCGTCTTGCCGCCCGGCGCGGCGCAAAGATCGGCGATGCGCTCGCCGAGCTTCGGTGCGAGCAGGCGCACGGGCAGCGCTGCCGCGGCGTCCTGGACCCACCAGGCGCCATCGTCGAAGCCGGGCAGGCCGGTGATGGCCTGCCGCTCGCGCAGGCGAACCGAGCCGGTCGGCAGCAGGACGCCGTCCAGCTTCGCCGCCCAGCCCGCGGCATCGTCCTTCACGGAAATGTCGAGTGGCGGCTCGTCGCGATGGCTTTCAGCGATGGCGGCGGCCGTCTCCTCGCCATAGCTCTCCATCCAGCTCTCGGCGAGCCATTCGGGCGTGTCGAGAAAGGGGTCGACGGCTTCCGCCAGAATGGCCTCGCGCTCGCGGGCGAGGCGCCGCAGCAGCGCATTGCCGAGCGCGACATAGCGCGAGGAGCGGGCGTCTTCGTGCAGATGCCGAATGGCGAGGTCGACCGCGGCATGGTCGGGCACGTCGAGGAAGAGGATCTGCGCTGCGGCGGCGACCATGATCGGCTCGAAGGGGCCCGAGTTGCGCGGGCTGCCGCGCTCGAGCCTTGCATTGATCGCGTCCTGGATCGTGCCGAGGCGCCGGAAGGCGGTGATCGTGATGGCACGGGCGAGCGCATTGTCGGCTGCGTCGAGCCCGAAAGCCGGGGCCAGCCGATCATGCGTGTCGTCGAGCGCGAGCTTCGCTCGCAGCACCTCGTCGATGACGGCCGCCGCGAGCCTGCGCGCCGGCAGCCCCGGAGCCGAAGCGGCATCGCTCGCGTCGGAGTCGTCTGGTCGCGCTTGGCTGCGCGCGTCCGGCCTGCTTCCCTTCGCCACCGGATCAGCCCCACGGCCCAGGCTGATGGCCCGAGCCTGTACCGCCCCAGGGGCTTTGCGAGGCCTGGCTCATGAAGCCACCCGCATTGGGGCCGATGCCCATGGCCCGGGCCTGCTCCATCAGGGCCGCGATGCGATTGCCGGTGTCGGGGTGTGTCGAGAAGAGGGAATCCATGCCGCCGCCAGTCAGGGGATTGATGATGAACATGTGCGCCGTAGCAGGCTTCGCCTCCGCCGTCTCGTTCGGCGTATGTGCGACGCCGCCGGCGATCTTGGCGAGCGCATCGGCGAGCCAGACCGGGTTGCCGCAGATTTCGCCGCCGAGCTTGTCGGCCTCGTATTCGCGTGAGCGCGAGATCGCCATCTGGATGACCATCGCAGCCATTGGCGCGAGCACCGAGAGCAGGATCTGGACAATGAAGTTCGGCCGGTTGTCGCGCGAGCCGAACATCATGCCGAAGGTCACCAGCGAAGAGATCGCGCCCGCCATGGTGGCCGTGATCGTCATCGTCAGCGTGTCGTGGTTCTTGATGTGGGCAAGTTCGTGCGCCATCACGCCGGCAAGCTCCTCATAGCTCAGCGTGCGCAGGATGCCGGTGGTCGCCGCGACGGCCGCGTTTTGCGGGTTGCGGCCGGTGGCGAAGGCGTTGGGCTGGTCCTCGTCGATCAGGTAGACGCGCGGCATCGGCATGTTCGCGCGCGCCGCGAGGTCGCGCACCATGCCGTAGAGTTCAGGCGCGCTGCGCTCGTCGACCTCGTGGGCATTGTGGGCGGCGAGCGCCAGCCTGTCGGAGTTCCAGTAGCTGAAGAGATTGGTGACGGCGGCGAAGCCGAGCGCCATCAACATGCCGCCGCCGCCGCCGAGGAGGTAACCGACCGCGCCGAACAGCGCGGTGAGGCCGGCCATCAGCATGCCGGTGCGGACGTAGTTCATCATCTTCCCCCTTCGGTGAGCGCTGGCCCGGATCGCGGCGACATGCCTCTCCCCGAACCCTGATTTGCGCCTTATGTGGTGAAGGCGATGCCGATCCTGCAAGAGAGAGACAGTCGATGAGCCAGCAGTCCGAGGCGAAGAATGCGGCGCCGGAGCCTGTCGCGGCTCCTGTCCGCAAGCTCCCCCCTGCAGCAGAGCGGGCTTTGGCCGAAGCGGAGGCTCGGCGTGCGGCGCTCGATGCGAAGGCTGCCGGCCTTACCGGAGAGCGCGAGATCAACGGCCGGGGCGGGCTCGATCCGGTCCGCTACGACGACTGGGAGGTCAAGGGGATCGCCAGCGACTTCTAGAGGCAGTGCCGTCGATCATCGCGAACGCCCTGTCACCCCGCGCACGGGATGACAGGGGTGTGACTTGCCCGCTTACTTCGCCCGCTTCGAACCAACCAGCTCGTCCCATTTGCGGAAGGCGACGACCATCTTCTCCGGCTTGAGCGGCAGCTCGATGGGATTGTTCGCGATCAGATCGGCATATTCCGGCCGGCCGAATTCGGCGATGACCTTTTGGCTTGCCTCGGGTGCCAGCGAGAGAGGTACGTTCTTCACGGCCGGGCCGGGATAGAGATAGCCCTCGTCATAGGCATAGGCCTGCGCCTTGGGGGTCAGCACATAGGCCATCATGTCGAGGACGACGGCGAGACGGTCGTTCGGGATGCCCTTCGGCACGCACATGAAGAAGGCGTCCGAGACCCAGTGGAAGCCCTTCAGCGTCTGGATCTTGGCTTCCTTCGGCACGATGCCGAGCGCGCGCGGATTGATGTCCCAGCCGGTGGTCGAGATGATGATGTCGCGCGAGCCGTCGCCGAACTCCTTCATCGTCGCGCCGGTGCCGGCAGGATAGTACTCGATGTACTGGCCGAGCTCCTGGAGATAGGCCCAGGTCTTGTCCCAGCCATTGACGGGGTCCTGCGGATCCTTGTCGCCGAGGATATAGGGCAGGCCCATCATGAAGGTGCGGCCGGGGCCGGAATTGGTCGGGCGGGCGTACATGAACTTGTTGGGATTGGCCTTGGCCCAGGCGAGCAGCTCCTCCGCCGTGGTCGGGACTTGCTTGACGCGGGCGGGCATGTATTCGAGCAGCGGTCCGGACGGGTAGTAGTTCACCACCACGCCGAAGCCGTCGCCCTGGACCTTGTGCAGGTTGAGCGCGGCCGGCTCGTAGTTCGCCTCGATGTTCGGGAACTTGTCGTTGAAATCGGGCAGGATCTTGAGCCAGAGCTTCTGGTCGAGGCCTGCCGCCAGCCCGTCGCTTCCGGTCAGGACCAGGTCGAGATCGGCACGCCCGGCCTCCTGCTGCGCCTTGATCTTGCTGGCGAGCTCGGGGGCAGGGGCCTTCACGAAGGCGATGCGCGAAACCAGCTTGGGATTGGCGGCGCGATAATCCTCGAAGGCCCGCTGCATCAGCGCGAGCGCGCCGCCGACATCGATGACGCTGATCGTGACCGGTGCGGAGGGCAGGGGCGGCGAGGCGGCGAGCGCGCCGCCCGTTCCCGTCGCCATGGCCGTCAGGCCGCCCAGGACGGTGCGACGATCAATGACGGTGCGGCGGTCGAATTCTGTCGGATTCCGGCTCATGTGATGTTCTCCCCGTTTATGGTTCAGGCGTTCTAGGGTTCAGGTCGTCGTTGGGACGTCCTGTCTGGCGGCGTGGGCGAAGCGGCGCTCTATCGCGTCGAGGCGGGCGCCGGTGATGGCGAGGTCGTCGGACCAGTCGATCTCGCCCCGGTCGAGCTTCAGGCCGCGTGCGCTGAGTGCGGGTTGCAGCGCGGCGAGCGGATGATCGGACGCCATGGTAACCGCCTCCGCCGGCGAGGCCAGGCCCCAGGCGACGAGGTTGCGGACGGCCTGGTCGAGGCAAAGCGCCGAGCCAGCGAGATTGGCCGCGCCGGGCTGGCGCACGGAGCCATCGTCGCGAAGCTCAACGCTCATGCCGGCGAAGGGATAGCTGCCCGGCTTCGAGGCCGCCGCCGAAACCGCGTCAGTGACGAGAATGGATCGCTCGAAGCCTTTCGCCCGCAGCAGCGAGCGCAGGGCCTTCGGATGCAGGTGGATGCCGTCGGCGATGAAGCTCGCCCAGAGCCGGTCCTCGGCGAGCTGGGCGAAGATCGGGTTGACGAGCTTGTGGAGCTGCTGCGGCATGCCGTTGCCGAGATGGGTCGAGAGCGTCGCGCCCGCGTCGGCGGCAGCCGCCACCTCGTCGAAATCCGCCGCGCTATGGCCGATCGCGACGACGCGCCCGGTCTTCGCCAGCACCCTGGCGAGGGCCTGCGCGCCTGCCACCTCGGGAGCTAGCGTAACCATCAGGATCGGCCGCGTCAGCCGGCTTTCGAGGCGCTCGACGAGGCCGGGATCGGCCGCAGTCATGGCCTCCGGCGGATGGCAGCCGGCATAGCCCGCGGCCGGATTCAGGAACGGCCCTTCGAGATGGTAGCCCGGGCACATCAGCGGGCCGAGCCGGCTTCCCGCGATCGCCGCGTCGAGCGCCCGGAAACGCTGATCGAGCTCGGGCTGATGGGCGGTAATGATGGTCGGCAGGCAGAGCGTGACGCCTGTTGCGAGCATCGCCTCCAGCGCGTGGTCGATCTCGTCCGGCGTCACCGTCCCGGAATTGAAGTCGATGCCGGCGAAGCCGTTGACCTGAAGATCGATGAGGCCTGCCGAGCGCATCACGGGCTCCCTGCTCAGGCGCGCTTCAGGAGCGAAGCAGCCGGCGGATCGATGAAGAGCACTGTGTTCTTGTGCGTCTGCAGGATCGAGGCGGGATGCAGGTTGCTGACCGGGCCTTCCAGCGCGTCCTTCGTCGCCTGCGCCTTGCGGGTGTCGGAAACGGAGAGGACGATCAGCTCGCTCTTCAGGATCTGGCGCACGCTCATCGAGATCGCCTGCTCGGGCACCGCCTCGAAGGAGGGGAACCAGCCTTCGCCGAATTGCTGGCGACGGCACCCCTCGTCGAGCGTCACCACAATGTAGGGCTGCTCGGTCTCGAAATCGGCCGGTGGGTCGTTGAAGGCGATGTGGCAGTTCTCGCCGATCCCGGCGAAGCAGACATCGATGCGCTTGCCGGCGATCAGCGCGTTCAGGCGCTGCGTCTCGGCCTGCGGATCACCCTCGCCGTCGACGGGCACGAATTCCGGCGCGTTGCCGAGCGGTGTCATGAAGCGCAGGCGCAAATAGCGCCGGAAGCTCGCTGGGTGCTCCTCCGAGAGCCCGACATACTCGTCGAGATGGAACGCCGTGACCCGCGTCCAGTCGATGCCCTCGGCGGCGACGAGGCTCTGGAGCAGCTCGAACTGGCTCGCGCCGGTGGCGACGATGATGTTGGCATGGCCGAAGCGGGCTTGTGCCTCGCGGATCGCGTGGGCGCCCAGCGCGGCCGCCTGGGCGCCGAGGGTCACCTTGTCGGGCACGATGCGGATATCGACCATGCTATTTTTGAACCTTTGCCTATGTGGTTGTTTTTTATATCGTCTTGAGAGCTTATGGGCCTTGTTCGGAAAGGCAACAGCTATTTTTGAACCTTTGCGTTCCGAATAAGAGGCCGCCGCTCTTGATCCTCGCAAGCTTCGACGACAACGGCTTCGCTGCGGCCCATGACCGCGATTGTGCCCGGGTCTACCGGCTGGTGCTCGGCGGTCTCGCTCATTCCCGCGCCGATATCGGCCGCCAGCTCGGCCTGCGTTCGACGACGACCTCCCGCGTCGTCGCGGATCTCGTTTCTCGCCGGCTGCTGCTGGAGACCATGGGCGAGACCGCCGGGCGCGGTCGGCCGGCGGCAGTGCTCTTCGCCAATACCCGGCGTGTCGGGGCGTCGGTCATCCATGTCTCGAGCCAGTCGCTCTCGGGTGCGCTGGTCGATCTCTCCGGTCATCTCGTCGCCGAGCATGCGGTGACGATCGACGGCGAGGCCGACAATGACGCGATCGCCGCGGTTATGGCCGATCTCGCCCGACAGCTGCTCGCGGCGATGCCGCAGGGCATGAGCCATGCCGGCACGGCCGTTTCGCTGTCGGGGCTCCTCGACCTGCCGCGCGGGCAATGGTTGCTGGCCTCGCGCTGGCCGCGGATGCGCGCGCTCGACGTCGCGTCCGTGCTGGCGCCGATCGCCGGGCCAGTGGAGATCTGCCGCAACCTCGACGCCGAGCTGAGGGCGCGGGCGGTGCGCGAGCCGGATCAGTTCGCAGGCGGCACGCTCCTGTTGCACTGGGGCTGGGGGATCGGCCTGTCCTACGCCGTCGACGGTCGCCCCTTCGCGCCGGCGGGATCCTTCGGCGAGATCGGACATTGGCGCCTGTCCGCTCTAGCTGACAGGCGGTGCGGCTGCGGCAATACGGGATGCCTGGAGACCGGAGCCGCGCTCTGGTCGCTGCTGCCGGCACTTCGGACGCACTGGCCGGACCTGGCCGAGGACGAGGCGCGTCTGGCGCGGCAGTTGGCCAGCCTGGATCTCGCCGATCTGCCTGAGATCGAACACGCCGCACGGCTCCTGGCACGCGCGCTGGCCAATGCCTGCCGCGTCTTCTTTCCGACCCGTATCGCCGTCAGCGGCCCCTTCACCGCCAATGCCGGCCTATGGGAGCGTTTCTGCGCACTTCTGCGCGCGGAAGGCATGATGGATGGCATCGCCATGCCGCGGCTCGCGAGCGTGCGTGCCAGCCGGCTCCATGAGATCCACGGCGCCGCAGCGCCGCTGCTTGGCCGTGCCACGGAGGCTCTTCTGCGACAGCAGGAGTGAGTTCAAGCCGGCCACGATCCTCGTGATTGTCGAGCGCGACCCGCGCCCGGTGCACTGGACGTGCGCTTTCGTGGTGCACTAGTATGCCAGTTAAGAGCCCGCAGCCTGCATTTCGTAGGCTTGAAGAGGTCTCGACCCAGGGAGACGACATGAACAATCTGACACGCCGCAACGTGGTTGCCGGCGCGGCAGGCCTGACGGCCCTTGCCGCGAGCCGGGCCTATGGACAGAGCGCACCCGCCGCTCCGGTCGCGCTCAACATCATCGACGTCGCCGGCAACCTGCAGTTGACGCAGGCGGCGATCGAACGCTTCGCCAAGGAAAACCCGAAGATCATCTCGCGGCTGAACTTCTCGCGCGCCCCCTCGCCGGAGCTCCCGGCCAAGCTCAAGGCGCAGCAGGAGGCCAACCGCGTCGATATCGATCTCGTCTTGACCGGCCCCGGCGCGATGTCGGACGGCATCCAGCAGGGCCTCTGGGTCGATGTCTGGAAGTCGCACACCGCCAGCCTGCCCAAGGCCGAGGACGTCTATCACGAGCAGGCGCTGATGATGCAGCGCAACTTCGGCCAGAACGAAGGCGTGGCAGTCGCCTATTCTCCGTCGGGGCCGCTGTTCGAATATGTGCCGGCGCGCCTGAAGACCGTGCCGAAGACGGCCGAGGAACTGCTGGCTTATGTCAAGCAGAACAAGAACCGCTTCACCTATGCGAGGCCGGTCAATTCCGGCCCCGGCTGGACCTGGCTTCAGGGCCTGCCCTACATCCTCGGCGATGCCGACCCATCCGACCCGATGAAGGGTTGGGACAAGACCTGGGCTTATCTCAAGGAACTCGGCACCGGCGTCGACTACTATCCCGCGGGCACCGCTGCGACGATGAAGGAGCTGGGCGAGGGCACCCGCGACGTGATCGTCTCGACGCTCGGCTGGGACATCAATCCGCGCGTGCTCGGCATCGTGCCGAAGGAGGCGGAGGTCTTCGTCCTAGCCAACACACACTGGATTCCCGACACGCAATTCATGTGCATCCCCAAGGGCGTGCCGGCCGACAAGGTCAAGGCGGTTCTGGCGCTGATGTCGTACATGCTGAAGCCGGAGGCGCAGGCCGGGACCTATGACAAGGGCTATTTCTATCCGGGCCCGGCCGTGAAGGGCGTCACGCTCGCCATGGCGCCACAGGAGAGCCGCGACGTGCTCGCCGAATATGGTCGCCCGAAATATGACGAGCTGATCGCTTCCCTGCCGACCAAGCCGCCGCTGACACCGGAGCGTCTGGTTGCCGCGTTCCGGCGCTGGGACCAGGAGATCGGCGTCGGCCACGCGCCGAAATAGGGCGCCTTCGATGCGGTTTGCTGCCATCGGCCTCGACCATCGCCACATCTACCATATGGTCGCAGGCCTGCTGGAGGCCGGCGCGGAATGCGCCGGCTTCGACCCCGCGACGAGCGACGAGCGCGTGCTCGCGGGCTTCCGCGAGCGCTTTCCCGAGTTGCGCCCGGTCGCGGCGCAGCGTCTGCTCGACGATCCCTCGATCGAGCTGATCGTCTACGCCGGCATCCCCAGCGAGCGCGCGGCGCTCGCCGTCCGGGCGATGCGGGCGGGCAAGGACGTGATGGTCGACAAGCCAGGTGTGACGAGCTTCGATCAGCTCGCAGCGGTCGAGGCGGCGGTCGCTGAAACCGGGCGCATCTTTTCGGTCTGCTTCTCCGAGCGCTTCGTCGTGCCGGCGACGATCGTGGCGCAGAAGCTGATCGCGGACGGCGCGATCGGTCGCGTCGTGCAGACGGTCGGTCTCGGCCCACACCGGCTGAACCGGGTGATCCGGCCTCCCTGGTTCTTCGATGTGGCCTTCTATGGCGGCATCCTGACCGACATCGCCTCGCACCAGATCGACCAGTTCCTGCATTTCACCGGCTCCGACACGGCGGAGATCGTCGCCTCCGGCATCGGGCATTTCGGCGAGGCCGACCTGCCGGACTTCCAGGATTTCGGCGAGATCCTGCTGCGCAGCGACCGGGCTGGCGGCTATGTCCGCGTCGACTGGTTCACCGCCGATGGGCTTTCGACCTGGGGCGATGGCAGGCTCACGATCCTCGGGACCGAGGGCACGATCGAGCTGCGCAAATATGTCGACGTCGCCGGCCGGCCGGGAACCGACCACGTCTTCCTCGTCGACAAGTCGGGAATGCGCCACATCGACGCTTCCCGCGAGCCGCTGACCTATTTCCGCAACCTGATCGCCGATATCGGCGCACGCGGCCAGACGGCAGCGCCACAACGCCACACCTTCACCGTCTGTCGGCTCGCGCTGGAGGCGCAGGCCAGGGCGGTCTGGTTGCCGGCGAAGCCGCCTGCTGGCCATTCCTAGGGATCATCGATCATGACACGCAAGCTCGGCATCGCCGTGATCGGGCTCGGACCCGCTTCGCTGCCCCATTCGAAAAGCCTGCTCGATCTCGCTGGTCGCGCCGATGTTCGCTGGGCGGTGAGCCGGTCGGCGGATCGCGCCGAACGTTACGCGGCGCAGTTTCCGTTCCCTACGACCACCGATCTGGACGCCGTGCTAGCCGATCCATTGGTCGATGCGATGATCGTGCTGACGCCGCCATCGAGCCATCTCGACGTCTCCGCCCGCTGTCTCGAGGCGGGCAAGCATGTGCTCGTGGAGAAGCCGCTGGAACTGACCAGCGCGCGCGGGCGGCGTCTGGTCGATGTCGCCCGGCGCACAGGGCGGGTCTTCGGCGTGGTGCTGCAGCATCGCTTCCGCCCGGCGAGCCTGCGGCTGAAGGCGGCTCTCGATGCCGGCGAACTCGGCAGCATCGAGGCAGCGTTCCTGAGCGTGCCCTGGTGGCGGCCGCAGAGCTACTATGACGAAGCGGGGCGCGGCACGCTGGCCCGCGATGGCGGCGGCGTGCTGCTGACGCAGGCGGTCCATTCGCTAGACCTGTTCCGTTCGCTTGTCGGCGTGTCGCGTGTTGTCGCGGCGCAGGTCCGCACCACGGCATTGCACCAGATGGAGACGGAGGACTATGTCTCCGCCTTGCTGGAGACCGGAAACGCTGCCCCCGCGACCCTGGTGGCGACGACGGCCGCCTATCCCGGCTATCCGGAGCGGATCGAGATCACCGGGACGACGGGTTTCGCCTCGCTGATCGGTGGGCGGTTGCGTCTCGCCTTCCTCGATGGCCGGGAGGAGGTCGTCGAGGCGGAAGGCTCGACCGGCAGCGGCGCGAACATCATGGACTTCCCGCACGATGCCCATCGCGCCGTGATCACGGATTTCCTCGATGCGATCGAACAGGGGCGTGACCCGGTTGTGACGGGCGAGGAGGCGCTCGCCTCGCAGCGTCTCATCGACGAGATCCTGATGGCGGCGCGCCACCGCGGCTGAGCGGCGCTACATCCTTGACACCGAGGCGGTTTTTGCGGCTCCAAGGGGCATCGCCTGAAAGTCGCTTCGTGAATCGCCTCAGATCAGCCTTCCGCCGTCACGTTCCGGCTTCACCGAGCGCATTCCCGCCCGCGGGGTTGCGATGAGCGTCGTCCTCGCCTGCGATCTCGGGGGCAGCAGCTTTCGTGCGGCACTGGTCGACGATCAGGGCAGGATCCTGGCCGAACACGCCATCGCCGGCCCAGTCCTCGATGACCATCTCGATCGCTCGGAGGTTTGGGCCGAGGCCTGGTGGGCGCTGCTTTTGGACGCGGCTGGGCGCCTCGCACTGGATGCGCCCGAGGTCTTTGCCGGGATCGAGGGCATCGCGATCTGCGGGGTCACCCGCACCCAGGTCTTGCTTGGCCGCGATGGGCACGAAATCCGGCCGGCCCTGACCTGGAAGGATGCGCGCTCGGAAGGCGCGGCCGGACGCCTGCGGGCGAAGCTGGACGGCCATCCCGAGGCCGGGCGCATCAATGCTTTCCATCCGCTGGCCCGCCTCGCCTGGCTGGCCGAGGAGGAAGGCGAGCATCTGCTCAATCTCGCCTGCGTGCTCGAGCCGAAGGACTATCTGAACTTCCGGCTCACCGGTCGGCAGGCGAGCGATCCGGTCTCGATGGCACGGCTCATCGCATCTGCGGCGCCCGGCGCGGACGGCGCGGCCCTCGCTGCGCTTGGTCTTTCCGCCGACATCCTCCCATCGATCCTGCGACCCTGCGAGACGGTCGGCCCGGTTGCGCCCGGGCTTCCGGCTCCCTTCGAGCGGCTCGCAGGGGTGCCGGTGTTCTGCGCCTGCAACGATACCTGGACGGCCGTCGCCGGGCTCGGCGCCCTGCGGCCCGGATACGCCTACAACATCTCCGGCACGACTGAGGTCCTGGGCGTTCTTGGCCACGACGAAGCGGAGGCCGAGGGCCTGATCACCGTCGACTGGGGCGGGCTTTGGCATCTTGGCGGCCCGAGCCAGAACGGCGCGGATACGGCGAACTGGCTGGTCTCCCTGCTCGGCCAGGCCGAGGCCGGCGTCGGCGAGACGATCGACGCACTGCTCGCGGGCCGCCGCCATACGCAGCCGCTGATCTTCCTGCCCTATCTGCAGGGCGAACGCGTGCCCTACTGGAACCCGAACCTGCGCGGTGCCTTCCTGGGCCTGAGCCGCCAGCATGGCCCGACCGATCTGGCCTATGCGGTGCTGGAAGGCGTCGCCTGCCTCAATCGTGTCGTGCTGGAGCGGGCGGAGGCCGCGCTCGGATCGCCTGTCGGCGAGATCCGCTTCGGAGGCGGCGCCGCGGCCAATCCAGCCTGGGCGCAGATCAAGGCCGATCTCTGCGGGCGGCCGGTCGTCGTCGGCAGTGTGAAGGAACCCGGTCTGCTCGGCGCTGCGATGATCGCCTGGACCGGGCTCGGCCGCTTCGCTTCGCTGGAGGCGGCCCAGGACGCACTCGTCAGCGTGGCCCGCCGCTGTGAGCCCGATCCGGCCCGGCGCGCGGCCTATGACATGCTCTACGGGTTCTTCCGCCGCAGCGAAGCCGCGCTCGCGCCGATCTCGGCCGACCTGGCAGCGCTCGGGCGAAACCCGGTGCCGCTTCACGGCCTTGTCCCCTCGGTGTCTTGCCCCGGGGAGCATTCTTGATGCGCCTGTGGCATGGCTCGGCGGCTTGGACGGCATGCGATCCTCGCGAATGCGGTTGCGTCGGACATCGTCGATACGCCAATGCTGCGTTGCGGCTTTGCCGCCGGATGTTTGGGAGAAGCTGAGGATGCCGTTGCCGTGATCGCCTGCCTGCTTCTGCCCGGAGCGGTCTTCGCTCCCCGCGGCATCTCGACGATCGCGAAGGGGGCCTGACGCGCATGGCTCGCTTCGATGCGCGCGAGGTGATCGGGCGTTACGGCACGGCGATCGCCGGGCTGGCGCTGATCGTCTTCTTCCTGATCTTCGCGCCAAACTTCGCCAGTTCGATGAACATCATCAACGTGCTGAAGGACACCAGCTTCCTCGCGATCCTGGCGCTCGGCTTTGCGCTCGCCTTCACCGTTGCGGAGCTCGACCTTTCCATTGCGGAGGTCGCGAGCCTTGCGGCGGTCGTCTGCGGCTGGCTGGTGCATGCGCAGTATCCGCCGGCATTGGCGGTAGGCGCGGCGCTGGCGGTGGGTGGGGTGCTCGGCTCGCTCAACGGCTACGGCGTCACCGTGCTGCGCATCCCATCGCTGATCATGACGCTCGGCACGGCGGCGATCGCCAAGGGCTTCGCCTTCATGATCACGCAAGGCGTCGCCTTCGTCGGCCGCTGGCCGGTCGGCTTCACCGGGCTGGCGCGCGGCTACACCTTCGGCATTCCCAATCTCGTGCTTTGGATGGCAGGCGCGACGCTGTTCGCCTGGGGCCTGGTGAAATGGACCCGCACCGGCGCGCATATGGTTGCGACCGGTGAGGCCGACGAAGCGGCGAGGCTCGCCGGCATCGCCACAGCCAGGATGAAGCGCATCGGTCTGCTGCTGGCGGGGGTCTTCGCCGGCGTGATGGCCGCGCTGCTTGCCGCCAACCTGTCCTCGGCCGCGCCGAACATGGCCGGAGATTACCTGCTCTATGCCATCGCGGCCGTGCTGCTGGGCATGACGATGTTCGAGCCCGGCAAGCCCAATGTTCCCGGCACGGTCTTTGCCGCGCTGGTGCTCAAGGTGCTCGGCAACGGCTTGGTGCTGCTCGGCGCGCCCTATTACATCCAGGACATCGTTCTCGGCGTCATCATCATCGGCTCGGTGGCCTTCTCGGCCAGCGCGATGAAGAAGGCGGCGTTCAAGGTCTGACGTTCCGCAACGATCAAAGACGAGGGGAGACATCACCATGTTCGGGTTCAGGAAAATCCTGGTCGCGGCGGCTGCGCTGGTCGCGCTTGGCCAGTCGGCGCAGGCCTTCGAGGTCGGGATCATCGGCTTCCAGTTCTCCTCGGAGACGCATGCCCGCGTCGCCAACGCCGCCGCCGCCGCCGCCAAGGCGAAGGGCTGGGGGGTGACGCTGCTGAATTCGGAAGGCGCACTGCCCAAGCATGCCGAGCAGTTCGATGCGCTGATCGCCAAGAAGGTCGACGCCATCATCATCGCCATGGGCAAGCCGGTCGAGGCCGACGCGCAGTTCAAGGCGGCGAAGGATGCCAAGATCCCGGTCATCACCGTGCAGTCGGGCGCGAGCCCGCACGCGCTGTTCGACATCCAGACCAACGAATACAAGGTCGGCGCGGACGCAGCGCTCTATCTGCTCGGCCAGCTAGGCTATCAGGGCAATATCGTTTCGGCCCGTTTCGACCTCAACGTCGCCTCGCGCATCCGCGGCCGCATCCTCGATGCGGTGCTGGCCGAGAATCAGGCGGTGAAGGAACTCGGCAAGTTCTCGATGGCGCGCACCCAGAGCTGGCGTGACGATGTCCGCGCCGGCATGCAGGCGCTGCTGCTGCAGAACCAGGGCAAGATCAACGGCATCTGGGCCTCGTTCGACGGCCAGGCCTATATCATCGACGACCTGCTGCAGGCGCAGGGCGTGAAGAAGGGCCAGATTCCGCTGATCTCGGTCGATGGCGGTAAGGAGAGCTACGAGCGCATCGCCGACCCGAGCTCGACCTTCATGGCCACCGTCGCGATCCCCTTCGACGAGATGGGCAAGCAGGCGGTGGATGCCGTCCAGGCCATTGTCGTCGAGAAGAATCCGAAGGAGAGCATCACGCCGGGCCCCTATCTCTTCACGGACGCCGTGCTGGTCGACAAGAACAACGTCCAGCAGTTCCTGAAGAAGTGAACCTCGTGCGGCTCCACCGTCATCCCGGACAAGCTGCGTAGCAGCGCCGATCCGGGATCCATCGAAGGGCGTTGCACTCTACGATGGATCCCGGCGCTCCGCTGCGCTACGGCCGGGATGACGGGGAGCCCTATGGCAGCGCAAGCACTCCGGCGAGCCGTCCATGACCGAACTCACACCCCTGCTTTCTCTCCGTGGCATCGGCAAGAGCTACGGCCCCGTCATTGCCGTGCGCGAGGTCGATCTCGACATCTTCCCGGGTGAGGTCGTGGCGATCTGCGGTGACAACGGCGCCGGCAAATCGAGTCTGATCAAGGTGATCTCCGGCGCCGAGGAGCCGAGCGCCGGCGCGATCAGCATGCGCGGCAAGCCGGTCTCCTTCGGCTCGCCGCATGATGCGCTCGACCACGGCGTCGCGACGATCTACCAGGACCTCGCTTTGGCGCCGCGACTCTCGATCGCCCAGAACGTGTTCATGGGCTCGGAGCTGACGAAGCCCTGCCTGCTGCCCTTCCTGCGCATCCTCGACAAGAAGCGGATGATCGAGGAATCGCAGCGCTATCTGTCGCAGCTCTCGGCCGCCGTCACCGACATGACGCGCCCCGTCGAACGGCTTTCGGGCGGCCAGCGCCAAGCGGTCGCGATCTCGCGGGCCCTGCGCTGGAACGCCGAGATCATCATCATGGACGAGCCGACCGCGGCGCTCGGCGTCAAGGAAAGTGCGCTCGTCCTCGACCTGATCCGCAAGCTCAAGGCCGATGGGCGCACGGTGATCCTGATCAGCCATAACATGCGCGACGTGGTGGCGCTGGCCGATCGCGTCGTCATCATGGGAGCGGGCCGCAAATATGTCGACCGGCCGCTCGGCGATCTCACGGCCGACGACATCGCGCACATGATCATGGCCGGCAACGCCAGGGCTGCCTGAGCATGGCTGAGCCGATCATCATCGATACCGATCCCGGGCAAGACGACGCCGTCGCGCTGCTGCTCGCCTTCGCCAGCAGGGATGAGCTGGATCTCCGCGCCGTCACCACAGTCCCCGGCAATGTCCCGGTGGCGCAGACCACGGTGAATGCGCTGCGCATCCGCGATCTCGGCCGCGCGACCTCCATCCCCGTCTATCAAGGAGCGGAGGCACCGCTGGTCGTCGCGCTGGAGACGGCAGAATTCGTTTGCGGGCCGGACGGGCTTGCCGGTGCCGGGCTGCCGCCGCCGGCGAGCGAGGCCGCGCCCGGCCATGCGGTGGAGGCGATCATCGCGATCTGCCGCGCCGCGCGGGCGGATGGCATCACGCTCTGTCCGCTCGGGCCGCTGACCAATCTCGCGCTGGCTTTTCGCCTGGCGCCGGACATCCTGCCGAAGATCAGGCGCATCGTGATGATGGGCGGGGCGATCGGGCTCGGCAACATGACGCCGGCCGCCGAGTTCAACATGCACGTCGATCCGCATGCCGCAGCCGTCGTCTTCGGCGCAGGCCGCCCGATCGTGATGTTCGGGCTTAGCGTAACATTGCAGGCGATCGCCAGCCATGAGCAGATCGAGCGCATCGGCGCGCTCGGCAATGCGGCCGGCAAGGCGATCCACGGCATGCTGACGCGGCCGCGCCCGGGCGGGCTCGGCACCGCCGGCCATCCGATGCACGACCCCTGCGTCATTGCTTTCCTGCTCTGGCCCGAGCTGTTTTCCGGGCGCGACTGCTTCGTCGCGGTCGAGACCGGCGACGGCCCTTTGCGCGGCCGCACCACCATCGACTGGAATGGTCGCCTCAAGCGCGAGCCCAACGCCCACGTCGTCGCGACGGTCGAGGCGCATGAGCTGTTCGAGCACATGATCGCGCGCCTCGCGACCCTGCCCTGACGGAGACTGCCATGTCCCATTTCGTCGATGCGCTGCAGCAGGAGGCGGCAGAGGCCATCGCCCGCATGCGCGAGGCTGCGATCGAGGCCCGCCGCCTCCATGCCCGCGCCGAGCTGATGCGCCACATGCTGACCACGGCGCGCAAGGTGAAGGACAAGCCGAAGGCAGAGGCGGTCGAGACTGTCGTCCGCGAATGGATGGATGCCTGGAATCTCGGCCGCTCCGACTGGCCGCATATCGCGCGCGAGATGGACGCCTTCACCGAGGCCTTCCACGACTATGCGAACGCGCCCAGCGACGCGAATGATGCCCGCGTCGCCGCGAGTGCGGAGGCGCTCGACGCCGCGTTGTCCCGCGAGGGCACGTCGATCGCCGAGCAGATGGCCTTCCGCTCGCAATGCGCCCATGGCTGGTGGGAGTTGGTTGCGCCGACGCCGGCCGATCTGCCGGGCCGCAAGCCGCGCCCTTCGATGCCGGCCCTGCGCAGCGATGCGCCGTTCTGGGAAACCGGCTGCGCCGATTTCTGTCGGTAAACGGGCCTAGCCAGGCAAGAACGCGACCCGGCCATCATCGCCGCGCACCGTCTCGATCGGCACGCGATAGAGCTGCTCGAGCCGTTCCGGCGTCAGCAACGTACTCGCAGGTCCGCTTGCCAGCGCCTGCCCGTCGCGGATCATCATCACACGGTCGGCATGGCGCAGGGCCTGATTGGGATCGTGGGTGGTGAAGAGCACGCCGAGCCCTTCCGCAGCCAGCCGCCGGATCTCGCTCATGACGCGGCCTTGGTTGCCGAAGTCGAGGCTCGCGGTCGGCTCGTCGAGGATGACATAGGCCGGCTCCTGCGCCAGCGCGCGTGCGATCAGGGCGAGCTGGCGCTCGCCGCCGGAGATCAGCGTGTAGGGGCGCTGCGCCAGGCGGTCGATGCCGAGCCGCTCCAGCATGGCATGCGCCACCGCATGGTCGCGTCTGGAGGGTGCGGCGAACAGCCCGCCATGCGCGCTGCGGCCCATCAGCACGACCGAGAGCACCGTGAAGGCGAAGGTGCCGGCATGGGCCTGCGGCACATAGCCGAGCGCGCGGGCCCGTTCGGGCGGTGACAGCGCGGAAAGCGGCCTCTCGTCGAGGGTGAGCGACCCGCCGCGCGCCGGCAGGAGCCCGAGCAGGGTCTTCAGCAAGGTGGTCTTGCCGCTGCCATTCGGGCCGAGCAGCGCCAGCACCTCGCCGCGCGCGAGCGACAACGCGATATCGCGGCCGATGAGGCGCTCGCGATAGCCATAGGCAAGGTCGGCGGCGGACAGGCTCACGACCAGCCTCCGCGCGACGAGGCCAGCAGCCAGATGAAAAAGGGCGTCCCGATCACGGCGGTGAGGATGCCGAGCGGCGTCTCGACGGGCCCCGCCGTGCGCGCCAGCGTGTCGATGACGAGGAGATAGCCGCCGCCGAGGACGGCGGCGGTCGGCACGAGCCTGCCGAAGTCCGGTCCGACGAGGAAGCGGGCCAGATGTGGCACGACCAGGCCGACCCAGCCGATGATGCCGGCTGCCGCGACGCTCGCCGCCGTCACCAACGTTGCAGCAACGACGATGGCAAGACGCAAGGGGCCGGTGCGCAGGCCGAGCGCTTGCGCTTCCTCCTCCGGCAGCGACATCGCATTCATGCGCCAGCGGAGCGCAACCAGTGCAGCCGAACCGAGCAGCACCGGCCCGAGCAGTGGCAGGAGATCGGCCTTAGATGTGCCGGCGAGGCTGCCGAGCAGCCAGAACGTCATGGCGGGGAGCTGGTTGTAGGGGTCGGCCCAGTATTTCACTAGGCCGATGCCAGCGCCGAGCAGCGAGCCGACGACGACGCCGGTGAGAACCAGCACCAGAACGGGATCGCCGCGCCTGATCGTCGACCCCACCGCATAGACCGCGCCGACCGCCACGAGCCCGCCGAGGAAGGCGGAGAGCTGGATCGCGAACAGCCCGAGCGAGAGATAGATGCCGAGCACCGCGCCAAGCGCTGCACCTGATGAGGCGCCCAGGATATCGGGAGAGACGAGCGGATTGCGGAACAGACCCTGGAACGCGGTACCGGCCACGGCGAGTGCCGCGCCGCAGAGCAGGGCGGCCAGTACGCGCGGACCGCGGATGTTCCAGATCACCGTCTCGATCTGTGACGGCAGGCCCGAAGGCTGGCCGCTCAGGCCGGACCAGAGTAGCCGCCCGAGATCGCCCGGCCCGACCGGAAAGCGTCCGAGCCCGAAGGCCAGCAGGACCGCGCAGGCGAGCAGGGAGAGCGCTATGGCGTTGCCGCCGATTGCAGAGCGGCGCACCGCGGTCAGTTCCGCCCTGAGAGGACGCGGTCGAGCTGCGCCTCGCTCGGTGTCACCTGATAGAACAGCGTGTGGAAATCGCGAGCGAGCGGGCGGATATCCTCCGGGAAGGCCTCGGGATAGAGCAGCTTCGCCAGCCACCAGAGACCGATCATCCGGTTGACGGAGGGCGGAAAATCGACCCAGCCGAAGGGCAGCTTCGGCGAGAGATGGACGCGGCCGGCCTTTACGGCCCTGACATCGGCCCAGGCAGGGTCGCTGCGCACCGCGTCGGAGAAAGCGAGGTCGATCGTGACGATCACCTCCGGATTCCAGGCGAGGACCTGTTCGAGCGAGACCTGCGCCAGTCCGCTGCCCGGTTGGTCGGCGACGTTGCGGGCGCCGAGGAAGGAGAGGGTCTCGACATTGATCGAGCCGCCGAGGCCTGTCTCCAGTCCGCGCGGCCCCCGGGCATAATAGACGGAAGGGCGCTTCTCGGCCGGAATCCCGGCGATCCGCCCGCGGATGGTCGCCATCGCGTTCTCGCACCAGCCTGCCAGCGTCTCGGCGCGTTCACTGCGGCCGGTCAGGCGGCCGAGGATGCGGTAGCTGTCGGGGATCGCGGCGAAGCGGCCGTCGAGCAGAGCGTAGGGGATGCCGGTCTGCCCCTGCACACGCTCGGCCAGCTCGACATAGGTCCGTCCGGTCGAGCCGGCGTCGACGATGAGGTCCGGCTTCCACTGCAGCACCGCTTCGAGGTTGGCGCTGTTGCCGCGGCCTGTGATGCGGCCGACCTCTGGCCGATTGCCGATGCCGGGCAGCAGGAATTCCAGTTCCTCCGGGCGGTTGGCGCGGGGCCAGCCGAGCAGCAGTTCGGGCGCCAGCGTGTAGAGCTGGATCGCGGCCGGCGGGCCCGCCGGGAAGACGCGTTCGACCTTCGCCGGGATCGCGATCTCGCGGCCGGCTCCGTCGCGGATCGTCGCGGCGCGGGCGACATGCGGGGTGAGGATGGCCGCGCCGAGACCCGCCAGAACGCGGCGGCGGTCAGGCCGAGGCATGGCGTCGCTCCACGACCGAGGATGCGTGCCGGCAATGATGCGGCTTGATGTCGAGAAGCGGCGTACCGTCGACGCAGTCGAGCCCCCGAACCAGCAGGGCATCGTTTTCGACACCGAGCAGCTTCACGCGCGACAAGGCGATCGGATTGGGCCTGACCGGCGAGCGCAGTGCGAAGGTGCCGAGCGGCTGGCCGCCGCGCGGGGTCTGCGTCACCAGATCGCGCCGCGCCAGATGCATCCAGTAAAGCAGGTCGAGTTCCTCGAAACCGTCGATGCCGGTGAGCGCGGCGCGCCAGAGCTCGTCGACCTCGACGCGGCAGATCGGGCCGTTCTCCGCATCCCCCCTGCGCGGACATTGGTCGCGCGAGGCGAAGGGCGTGCGCAGGCGGCCGATGAAGACAAGATGTGCGTCCTGCCGGTCGGGCAGGGCGGCGCATGTCTCGCCCGGTCGCGTCGCCTGCCAGTCCATCGCCACTCTCCGTTCAGCCTGCCTCGCGCGGCAGCGCCGGCGCGGCAAAACCATGCCGTGCCAGGATCGCCTGCCCGTCCTGCGAGAGGATGAACATGGCGAAGCGCCAGGCGTTTGGCGAGGCCCCGTTCATGACGGTTAGCCCGTAATCGGCGCCGACCGCGAGCGCTGCCGGCAGGCGCACCAGCTTGATGCCGGGCTGCTCCTTCGCGATTGGGGCCGCGTTCGTGCAATAGGCCAGGAAGATGTCGGCTTCGCCGCTCGCGAGCTTGTGTCCGTAGGTATTGACCCCGTCGGGCGCGGGCACGCTGGCAGGCCCGCCAGTCAGTTGCAGCGCCTTGGCTTCGAGCGCAGCCTTGGCCCCGGGGCGCTGGACCTCGGCGCGGGCGAAGACCTGGAAAGCGTAGTCGCCGGACGGATCGGCGCGCGGTGTCGAGGTGCCGAGCTTGATCGCGGGGTCGAGCATCCGCTCCAGGAGGGTCTCTCGCGTCAGCGCGATTTCGGGCCGCGCGAAGGCGCAGAGCTCGTTGCGTGCAAAGAGCACGACCGGGCCGGTCAGGCCTGCTTGCGCCAATGCGCGGGGATTGCCGAAATCGGCCGAGGCGAAGACCTGTGCGGCCTCGCCTTTCGCGATGCGTTCCTTCAGCAATCCGGACGCGCCGAAGACCGGATTCACCGCCAGCTTGCTTTGAGCGGTGAAGGCCTGCGCGACCTCGGTGAGGGCGGCGCGCAGGCTGCCGGCCGCATGCAGGAGCACGGGCTCCTGCGCGCGAGCCTCCGGGGTGGTCGCGATCGCCGACATCAGCAGGATGCCGAGGGCGAGGGCGCGGCGCACCTGATCACGCCCCGGCCTGCGTCGCGTTCGGGAAGAAGAGCTGCTGGCCTTCGATCTTGTACTCGGCGATCGCCTTCTGGCCCTCGGGGCTGACCAGCCAGTTCACGAAGGCCTGGCCGTCGTTGATCTTCACATGCGGGTGCTTGGCCGGGTTCACCGCGATGACGCCGTACTGGTTGAAGAGGCGCTTGTCGCCTTCCACCGCGATGACGAGTTCGCCACGGTTCTTGAAGGAAATCCAGGTGCCGCGATCGGCCAGCACATAGGCGCCCATGCCGCCGGCGGTGTTGAGGGCCGCGCCCATCCCCTGGCCGATCTCGCGATACCAGGAGCCCTTCTTTGCCTCGAGATCGACGCCGGCCACCTTCCAGAGCGCGAGCTCGGCGGCGTGGGTACCAGACTTGTCGCCGCGCGAGACGAAGGGCGCGCCCTTCTCCTGGATAGCCTTGAGCGCGGCCGTGATGTCCTTCGTTCCGGCTACGCCGGCCGGATCGCTCTTTGGTCCGATCAGGACGAAGTCATTGTACATCACTGGCTTGCGCTCCAGTCCGAAGCCATCGGCAACGAACTTCTCCTCCTGAGGCCGCGCATGGACGAAGACGACGTCGGCATCGCCGCGGCGGCCAGTGTCCAGCGCCTGTCCGGTCCCCTGCGAGACGACGCGGACCTCGATGCCGGTCTTCACCTTGAACAGCGGCAGGATATGGCCGAACAGGCCGGAATCCTGGGTCGAGGTCGTCGACGACACGGTGATGAAGCGGCTGTCGCCGGCCGCCGGCGCGGATGCTGCGGGTGGCGTCGCGGTCGTCGTCTGGGCGAGCGCAACGCTGGTCAGCGCTGCGGAAAAGCCGGCGGCGAGCAACAGGCGGCGGGTCGTCGTCATGGTCGTCTCCTGGGTCAGTTTGGTTTCTTTGCGTTTCGCATCGGGAACTCGATGGCTCACCAGATCAGCTCTCCGGCGAGGAAGGCCTTGGCCTCGGGCGAGTCCGGGGCGGCGAAGAAAGCCGCGGCGGGCGAGTCCTCGACCAGCCTGCCGCGGTGCAGGAAGAGCACGCGCGAGGCGAGGCGCCGGGCCTGGCCGAGATCATGGGTCGACATCACCACCGTGATGCCTTCCGCCACGAGGGCGGCCAGCAATTCCTCGATCTGCCGCGTCGCGGCAGGGTCGAGCTGCGATGTCGGTTCGTCCAGGAACAGCAGCTCCGGCCGCAATGCCCAGGCGCGCGCGATGGCGAGGCGCTGCTGTTCGCCGCCCGAGAGCAGGCGCGCGGCTTGCGCTGCCTTGTCGAGCAGGCCGAAGCGCGCCAGCGCAGCCTTGCTCCGCTCGGCGCGCTCGCCGCCGGAGATGCCGGCGGCGGCCAGCGCATGGGTGATGTTGGCCTCGACCGAGCGGCGCAGCATGATCGGCTTCTGGAAGACCATGGCGTGGCGTTTCGCGCGCCCTTCCATGCTGGCCGCCCAGCGGACCCGGCCCTGGCTCGGCGCGAGCAGACCGTGGCAGAGCCGAAGCGTCAGCGATTTGCCGGCGCCGTTCGGGCCGAGCACGACGGTCAGGCCGCCGGCGGGAATGTCGAAGCGCAAACCATCGACGAGCGTGCGCCCGTCGCCGCGGAAGGAGACGGCTTCGACGGCCAGCGGCAGGATCGAGACGATGTCACGCATGGCATTCACCCCGCATAGCGGGCGCCGATGCGGCTGGCGCCGAAGGCGACCGCGTTGATGGCGAGCGTCAGCGCGATCAGCACCAGCCCGAGTCCGAGCGCGAGCGGCAGGTCGCCCTTCGAGGTCTCCAGCGTGATCGCTGTCGTCATGGTCCGGGTGTAGCCGGCGATGTTGCCGCCGACGATCAGCACCGCGCCGACCTCGGCGCTGGCTCGGCCGAAGCCCGCGAGCAGTGCCGTCGCCAAGGCGAAGCGCCCGTCGAAGAGCAGCGTCGGAATCGCCCTGACACCCTCGAGCCCGACCGAGCGCAGATGGTCGCGATATTCGCCCCAGAGATCCTCGGCCGTTTGCCGCGTCAGCGCGATCACGATCGGCAGTACGAGGATGACCTGCGCGGCGATCATCGCGGTCGGCGTGAACAGCAGGCCGAGCGAACCCAGAGGCCCGGAGCGCGACAGCAGCAGGAACACGAACAGCCCGGCGACGACGGGCGGCAGCCCCATCAACGCATTGAGGCAGACGATGACGGCGGAGCGACCGGGAAAACGAGCCAGCGCAAGCGCTGCTCCGAGCGGCAGCCCCACCAGCGCGGCGATCAGGACGGCCGTCAGTGTCACCCGCAGCGACAGGCCGACGATCGCCAGGAAGGCAGGGTCGAGCCCCACCATCAAAGCAAATGCCGCCTTGAAAATCGCTCCGAAGTCCAAGGTCCGTCTGCTCCCGTTGCTCCGTCGTGATGCAGAGCCTTGTATTTTCTAGAGTTCAATGCGACCAAATGCCAATTCTGGAAAATTCGCAGACAAGCGCATGAACTTGCAGGATCCTGTCTACCTCACCACGGAAGAGGCGGCCGGCTATCTGCGGCTCAAGGATCGCAAGCTCTATGAGCTGGTCGCGACCGGCGCGGTGCCCTGCACCAAGGTCAGTGGCAAATGGCTGTTCCCCCGTGCCGCCCTCGATCGCTGGTTGGAAGCGGGGCTGGCGCGACCGGACGGGATGCAGCCGGTCAGCCCGCCGCCGATCATTGGCGGCAGTCAGGATTCCCTGCTGGAGGTGGTGGTGCGCGACTCCGGTTGCGGACTCGCTCTGCTGGCGGAAGGCTCTCAGGCCGGGCTCGACCGGCTGGTGCGCGGCGAGGTGGCGATTGCCGCCATTCATCTCCACGCCACGCCTGATAACGACGAGGCCAATCCGGCCGCGATCCGGGCCGAGCCCGGTCTCTTCGATGCGGTGGTGATCGGCTTTGCCCGGCGAGAGCAGGGATTGCTGGTCGCGCCCGGCAACCCGCTCGACATCACCAGCCTGGCTTCCGCCGTCGCGAAGGGCGCGCGCTTCGCCCGGCGCCAGAGGGGGGCCGGCGCGCAACTCCTGCTCAACAGCCTGATCGAGCGCGAGGCCGTGCCGGAACAGGCGATGGTGGTCGCCGAGGGCATCTGCGCGACGGGGCAGGATCTGGCGCTGGCGATCCGCACCGGACGCGCCGATTGCGGGATCGCCTCGCGAGCGATCGCCAGCGCCTTCGGCCTCGAATTTCTGCCGTTGGTCTGGGAGCATGTCGATCTGGCCATGCGCCGCCGCACCTATTTCGAGCCGGCGACACAGACGCTGCTCGGCTGGATGCGGGGCGAGGCGATGCGGGCGAGGGCACGCGAACTCGGCGGCTACGACCTTTCGCGCAGCGGCGCCGTGCGGCTCAACCGCTGAGGCCGTCCGCATTCCTGATCGCTGCGGCGTAATAGCGCCAGCCGCCGACTTGGTGGATCGTTGGGGCGTTCGGCGAACACGTCAGGGTGTCAGGTAAGGGCGCCACGCGCGGCCACCGGCCAGAGCGCCTCGACATGGGCGTCCGGCGTATGGAGCCCGCGCACGCAGACATACCAGTCGTGCAGGTTCACGGTCGGGTCGCAATGGCCCGGCACCAGCAGGAGTCTGTCGCCGCGATGGGGCAGGGCTATCGGGTCACCCGTCAGCACGCCGTGCTCGTCGGAGGGCTTGGTGTAGACTACGCCATCGCGCCGGAAGGGCGTCGGCAGGCCTGAATCGATCGCCGCCGCCTTGTGTCCGGCATCCACGACGGCGCGGTCCGGTACCGGCTTGCTCATCACGCCCGTCAGGATGAACAGCGCATGCTCGAAGGTGCGGAAGGGCGTGCCGTCGGCCTGCCGGTTACGGGCATAATCGGCATCCATGAAGATGTAGGAGCCGGCCTGGATCTCGTTCCAGATGCCGGACTGGCTCTCGATCTCGAAGGTCCCCGTGCCGGCGCCGCTGACGACGCCGCAGGCGAGCCCGGCCTGTGTCAGCCGTTCGACCGTATTGCGCGCGGCGAGCCCGGCGCGCTCGATCGCCTCGCGGCGTTCGTCGATCGAGCGCATGTGCTGGGCCGTGCCGTGATAGGCCTGCAAGCCGCCGAAGCGCAGCGTGTTGCTGCGTGCGATCGCTTCAGCCAGTCGCACCGCCGTTTCGCCCGGCGCGACGCCGCAGCGCCGGCCGCCGACATCGATCTCGACGAGCACGTCGAGCACGACGTCGTGGCGCGCGGCGGCCTCGGCCGCCTCGCGCACGCCGTCGAGATGGTCGACGCAGAGGCTGATGCGCGCCTGGCGGGCGAGCCTGGCCAGCCGGTCGAGCTTGGCAGCACCCGCGACCTCATTGCTGACGAGCACGTCGGTGACGCCACCCTCGACCAGGATTTCGGCCTCGCCGACCTTCTGGCAGCACTGGCCGACCGCGCCATGGGCGATCTGGCGCAGCGCGATCTCCGGGCTCTTATGGGTCTTGGAATGGGGGCGCAGCCTGACGCCGTGACCTTGCGTGTAGGCGGCCATGGTGACGAGATTGCGCTCGAAGGCGTCGAGATCGAGCAGGAGGGCCGGGGTGTCGATCTCGTCGAAGCTTTGGCCGACCTGGGCCGGCGGATGCAAGGGCATGGGCTGTCGCGCTTTCCTGAATCAGTAGCGGCCATGGGACGACAGCTTCGTGGCCGGGGCAAGGCCCGCGGGCGAATGGCAAATGGGACCGCCTCGCGTTCGCTACTCGCCACCCGCGACGCGCCATGTTAGGTCGCGCGCCATGAAGATAGGCCGCGTTACCGACGACACTTTCGCGCTTCTCCTCCGCGTCTGGCGCGAGCAGGTCAAAGCCTATTTGCCGCAGATGGCGATGATCATGGCCCTCGTGGTGGTGATCGCGGCGACGACGAGCCTCTATCCCCTGTTGATCAAGGCGGCTTTCGACGCCTTCGCCGATCCGCTGACGGCGGAAGCGACCGGCTTCGTACGACGCGCGGAGCGCCTCGTCTCGAAATCGGTCGGAGTCGAGATCGGCGTCGTCAACGCGGTCGCGGTCGTCGTCGTCATCGTCACCGCGATCAAGGGATTCTCGCTGCTCGCCCAGACGGTGATGACCAACAGCGTCGTCAGCCGGATCGAGGCCGACATGCAGACGGCGCTCTACAAGCATCTGATCCACGCCGACCTCGCGCAGCTTCACCGCGAGAACCCGGCCTCGCTGACACAGCGCTTCACCACCGACTTCACCTTCGTCAAGGAGGCGCTGACGCGGCTGATCAATATCGCCGTGCGCGACGTTCTCACGGCGGTGGCGCTGGTCGGCGCGATGTTCTGGATCGACTGGCAGATGACCCTCGTCGTCATGCTGATCGCCCCGATCGTCGCGCATCCGATCGGCAAGATCGGCCGGAAGCTCCGCCGCATGGCGACTTCGCAGCAGGAACAGACGGGCCTGATGGCGAGCCTTGTCACGGAGAGTCTGCAAGGCGCGCGCGCCGCCAAGACCGATACGCTCGAACCCTATCTCGAGCGCCGCGCGGCCGCGGCCTTCGAGACGATCCGCGCGCTCAAGATGAAGGCGGCCAATGCCCGCGGCCGGCTCGACCCGCTGCTCGAGGTCGGCGGTGGCATGGCGGTCGCCGGCGTGCTGGCGGCGATCGGCGTCCGCATCACCTCGGGCGGCTCGACGGTCGGCGATTTCACCGGCTATGTCTCGGCGCTGCTGCTGGCGGCCCAGCCGATGCGCTCGCTCGGCAACCTCAACGCCATCGTCCAGGAGGCTGGCGCTTCGCTGAAGCGCTATTACGCGCTGCTCGACGAACAACCGCAGATCACCGAGAAGCCGGATGCGAAACCGCTTGCGGTCGGCGCCGGCGAAGTCGCCTTCAGGCATTTGCGCTTCCGCTATCGCGATGATGCGCGCGCCCTCGAAGGCATCGACCTTGTCGCTGAGGGCGGCAAGACGACGGCGCTGGTCGGCCGGTCCGGCTCTGGCAAGTCGACGCTGCTTGCGCTGGTGCCGCGCCTCTACGATCCCACGGAAGGCCGCGTCGAGATCGACGGGCAGGACCTGCGTGGCCTGACGCTGGCCTCGCTGCGCGCGCAGGTCGGCGTCGTCAGCCAGGACGTCGTGCTGTTCGACGATACGGTGCGGGCAAACATCGCCTTCGGACGGCCGGGCGCGAGCGAGGAGGAGATCGTCGCCGCAGCGAAGGGGGCGGCCGCGCATGATTTCATCATGGCGATGCCGGAGGGTTATGATTCTCCTGTCGGCGAGCGCGGCCAGAAGCTCTCCGGCGGCGAGCGCCAGCGCATTGCGATCGCGCGTGCCATCCTCAAGGATGCGCCGATCCTGTTGCTCGACGAGGCGACGAGCGCACTCGACGCCGAGTCCGAGCGGCTCGTCCAGCAGGCGCTCGGCCGCCTGATGAAGAACCGGACCACCCTCGTCATTGCGCACCGGCTCGCGACCGTCCGCGAGGCCGATCTGATCGTCGTGATGGAGGAGGGGCGCATCGTCGAGACCGGCAGCCATGAGGTGCTGGTCGCCCGCGACGGCGCCTATGCAAGGCTGCACAGGCTGCAGTTCATCGAAGATTGAGACGCCTCACGCGCGGTGCGCGAAGCGCTTCGCTGCTCAGGCCGCGACGGCCTTGGCGGGCAGGGCGGTGCCGCGCATCGTGATCGAGAAGGCTGCCGCGAAGAGGCAGAGCGCCCCGGCGATGAAGAAGGCTGGCAGATAGCTCTCATACACGGTGCGGCTGAAGCCGGCGCCGTAGGCGGCGAAGGCCGCTCCAAGCTGATGCCCGGCGAAGATCCAGCCGAAGACGAGATTGGCCTTGTCGCCGAAACGGTCGGCCGCGATCTTGATCGTCGGCGGCACGGTGGCGATCCAGTCGAGGCCGTAGAACACGGCGAACAGCCACAGCCCGTAGAACGAGAAATCGCTGAAGGGGAGGTAGAGCAGCGACAATCCGCGCAGGCCGTAATACCAGAACAGCAGCCAGCGGCTGTCATAGCGGTCCGACAGCCAGCCCGAGCCGACCGTGCCGGCGAAATCGAAGATGCCGATCATCGCCAGCACGCCCGCGGCGGTCACCGCCGCCATGCCGTAATCGCCGCAGAGCGAAATGAAATGCGTCTGGACCAGCCCATTTGTGCTCGCGCCGCAGACGAAGAAGGTGCCGAATAGCACCCAGAAGGTGTGCGTACGGGATGCCTCGCGCAGCGCCAGCAACGGCGACATCAGCATGGCGTGCATGCTGCTATCCTGGGACGGTGCGGGCACGATCTCGTCGGCTCCATAGGGGGCGAGGCCGACATCGGCAGGTCGGTCGCGCATCAGCGTCAGCACAGCGAGCGCGGCGACGATCAGCATGACGAGGACGACGACGAGCGCGCTGCGCCAGCCGACGCGCTCGGTGAGCGAGGCGAGCAGTGGCAGGAACACCAGTTGCCCGGTCGCGCTGCTGGCTGTCAGCAGGCCGACGACGAGTCCGCGCCGGGCCGAAAACCAGCGTGTCGCGACGGTCGCGCCGAGGACCATGGCGGTCAGGCCCGTCCCGAAGCCGACGACGATGCCCCACAGCAGCACGAGATGCCAAAGCTCGGTCATCACGAAGGAGCCGAAGATGCCGGCCGCGATCAAGCCGAGCGCGGTGCTGGCGACGCGGCGAACTCCGAAGCGGTTCATGAAGGCGGCCGCGAAAGGACCCATCAGCCCGAAGAGCAGGAGGCGCACCGCCAGGGCCGAGGAGATGTCGGCGGTCGCCCAGCCGAACTCCCGCTGCAGCGGACCGATCAGAACGCCTGGCGCGCCGACCGCTCCTGCCGTGACCAGCATGGTCAGGAAGGTCACGGCGGCGACGACCCAGCCATAATGCAGGCCTCGCCGCGCCATCGCGGCTGGCAATCCGGGAGCGGGGCCGGTGGGAGCAGCGAGCGAGCTCATCGTGATCTCCTTTGCGGGTATCTGCCCGCATTTGGGCGGAAAAGACATGGTCAGAGGGCGTTCAAGGCGGCGCGAAGACTGTCGGCATGCTCAGGGCCGAGACGGGCCTCGATTTGGCCCTGCACCGCTTCCCAGAGCGGCGCCCCCTCATCGAGAACGCGATGCCCATCCGACGTCAGCGACACCGTGGCCTCGCGCTGGTCCTTGCCGCGCCCGATCGCGAGGTGCCCCATGCGTTCGAGCACGCGGACATTGCGGCCGATCGTCGAACGGTCGAGTTCGGTCAACCGGCCAAGTTCCGTCAGGGTTACGGGCGCGGCGCGCCTGACCGTCCTGAGCAGGCTGAATTGTGCGATGTTCACCCCGACCGGCTCCAGCGCGACGTCATAGGACGCTGCGATCCGGCGCATGGCCGCGCGGAGGACGGTGCAATAGCAGGGGCTGCTCATGTCGCGGGTATATGCCCGCGATCGCTTCTTTGCAAGTGCCGTCGTGATGGCCGTGGCGCCGTCATCAAACCCTCATGAGCCGTGCCGATCCTTGCGCGATGGCTGATTCGATCCTCCGGCTTCATGCTGCGGTTCTGGCGGCGCGCTCGCGCGATCCGGCGCTGTCGCGGACGGCGAGGCTCGCGGGCGAGGGCCTGCCGAAAATGGCCAAGAAGCTCGCCGAGGAAGCCTTCGAGGTCGGGCTCGAGGCAGTGCAGGGCGACCGCCGCCGCACCGTCCTTGAAAGCGCCGATATGATCTACAATCTCGTGGTGCTGTGGAGCGAGCTCGGCATCACGCCGGAGGATGTCTGGCGTGAGATGGACCGTCGCGAGCAGCTTTACGGCATCGCCGAGAAGCTGCCGAAGGCCCGCAGCAAGACCGTAGCAGGCTTGGAGCCGGGGGCGCCGCCCCTGGCCGGGCTCGAACGCTGAGAGGCGGTCTCCCGCATCCCGGCCGCCATAGCGCGTCGATCCTGCCTTTTCCGGGGCTCTATCCTGCGGCCGGCAAAACTTTTGGGGGCCTGAGACTTTCAGGGTTGCCAAGACGAAAGAGAGCGGCTATCTCCCCCGACATCGGGCCGGGCGCCAAGCGCTGTGGCCGCGATACGCGCCCGTAGCTCAGCTGGATAGAGCATCAGACTACGAATCTGAGGGTCAGAGGTTCGAATCCTTTCGGGCGCGCCATCATTTCGCTCTTTCCAGAGAGCGCCGTTTACAGCCCATTCACTGGGCCGTTTACACTCCCAAATTCATGCTAGGTTCTTCGATATGCGCTTTGCGTGCAGGTCGGTGAAGTTGGTGACCTTCGGCTGATCTTCGCGCTCGCGGTGCTGGGATCGGCCTCTGCGTCGTCCTGGCTTTGATCGAGCGGTGCGTCCGTGGCTGGGGCAGCCGCAGGAACGACTTGGCCATGACCTCATGCGGCCGGCAGTCCGTCGGCAGCGCCCGGCACGCCATAGCGGCATCGTGCTTCAACTCGCGCCTCGTTCCAGCGCGTCGAATGCGACGCCAAGATGGTCCAGGAAGGCTGAGCTTGCTGGTGGCAACGTCCGGCCCCTTCGCTTGATCACAGAGATGCTTCGCGCCAGCCGCGGATCGTCGATCAGCACGGAATGCAGCATCGGCAGCGCCCCGATCTCCATGGCGGTCTCGGGCAGGATCGCGATGCCCATCCCGGCACGGACCATGCCGACGGCCGTGGACATGTAGGTCGCCTCGGCGGCGACCTCGGCTGACAGCCCCTCGGCCGCGATCGCGGCATCGACGACGGCCCGGACGCTGGTCGTGCGCGACATCAGGACGAGCGGGTGGCGTAGCACCGCCGCAAGGGAGGGCGAGGTGCCGTCATCCAGCGCGTGCCCGGCCGGGAAGACGGCATGCATCCGGTCGACGCTGCTCATAAGAAGCTCCAGCGCCGCATCTTCGATCGGCCCGCCGGTGATGCCGAGATCGACCTCCTCGGCAAGCGTCAGCTCCGCCACGCCACTAGCGATCACGTCGCGGAGAGTGAAGCCGATCTCGGGATGGAGCGTCCGGAACCCGGCGATCACGTCTGGCAACAGGCTCGAGGCGAAGGACGGCAGGACAGCGATGCGAACCATCCCTCCGGCCATGCGCGCGAGCTGCCGCGTCTGGTCGAGCAGCGCTTCGAGTTCGCGCAGGATGCGCCGCAGTTCCGGGAGAAGCTCGCGACCGAGGCGCGTCAGCGCGACATTGCGCGTGTTCCGGTCGAAGAGCCGCAGCCCGAGCGCCTCCTCCAAAGCCCGGACCTGAACCGTCAAGGCCGGCTGAGAGAGATTGAGCACCATTGCGGCACGGGTGAAGCTGCCATGCTCCGCCACCGCGATGAACGCCCGGAGCTGACGGACATCGAAATTCATATAAATTTCCTATTGCTGAAATCCAATAATTTCAATTGTCTTATGAATTGGCGGCGGCATTCTCTCGCACCCGGGAGGATACATGCGACAGGTCAGGATAGGCGCCGGCGCCGGCTATTCGGGCGACAGGATCGAGCCCGCGGTCGAGCTCGCCGAGCATGGCCAGCTCGACTACCTCGTCTTCGAATGCCTGGCTGAGCGGACCATCGCGCTGGCGCAGCAAGCGCGGCAGCGCGATGATCGTCTCGGCTACGATCCGCTGCTGGTAGCGCGCATGCGCGCGGTGCTCCCGGCCTGCCACCGTGCTGGCACCGTCATCATCACGAATATGGGGGCAGCCAACCCGCTTGCTGCGGCCGAGCTTGTCTGCGTGACAGCGCGTGAGCTCGGCCTGTTCGGCCTGAAGGTCGCGGCCGTGACGGGCGACGACGTTGCCGAGGCGGTGAGCGATGGCGAATGCCGGATCCTGGAGGACGGGCGGCCGGTTGCCACGCTGGGGGAGAGCCTTGTATCCGCCAATGCCTATCTCGGGGCTGAGCCGATCGTGCAGGCACTCGCCGCCGGCGCCGATGTCGTGATCACCGGTCGTGCCGCCGACCCCTCGCTCTTCCTCGGGCCGCTGATGCATGAATTCGGCTGGTCATTCGAGGATTGGCCGAGGCTCGGCCAGGCGACGTTGATCGGCCATGTGCTCGAATGCGCCGGGCAGGTCACCGGCGGCTACTTCGCCGATCCCGGTTTCAAGACGGTGCCAGGCCTGGCGCGGCTTGGTTTTCCCCTTGCCGAGGTCAGCGAGGACGGCTCGGCCATCATCACCAAAGTCGAGAACACCGGGGGCTGCGTGACGTCCGCCACCTGCAAGGAGCAGATCCTCTACGAGATTCACGATCCGGAGCGCTACTTCACGCCCGATGTCGTTGCGGACTTCTCGCGGGCGCAGGTCGAGCAGGTCGGACCTGATCGAGTCCGCATCACCGGGGGAAGCGGCCGCGCCCGGCCCGAGGCGCTGAAAGTCTCGCTCGGCATTGCCGAAGGCTTCGTCGGCGAAGGCCAGATCTCCTATGCGGGCAGCGGTGCGCGCGACCGGGCTGAACTGGCGGCCGAGATCGTGCGCGAGCGGCTGGGGTTGATCGGGCTGGTCGCGCACGAGCTGCGCTTCGATCTGATCGGCGTCGATGCGCTCCACGGCCGCGGGCTGCCGGCGGCCGGTGGGCGAGTCGAACCCTACGAGGTCCGGCTGCGCGTGGCCGGGCGCACCACAACGGCGGGCGAGGCGGCGCGCATCGGCAACGAGGTGGAGACGCTCTACACCAACGGACCCGCCGGCGGAGGCGGCGTCACCAGGCAGGTCCGCGAGGTTCTCGGCGTGCTCTCTACGCTGCTGCCGCGCGAGCACGTCCGGGCTTCTGTCCAGGTGCTGGAGAGCTGAGATGAAGCTGCGCGCCATCGCTCATGCCCGCACCGGCGACAAGGGCGACACGTCGAGCATCTCGCTGATCGCCTATGACGAGGCGGACTATCCGCGCCTCGTGCGGCACGTCACGCCGGAGCGGGTGGCGACGCATTTCGCCGGCATCCTGCGCGGCAGCGTCAGCCGCTACGAGATCCCGTCGCTGGGCGCGCTCAACTTCGTGCTGCAGCGGGCGCTCGGTGGCGGCGTGACGCGTTCCCTGGCGCTCGACACTCACGGCAAATCCCTGAGTTCCGCCCTGCTGGACATCGAGATTCCCGACGACTGAGCCCGACCAAACGGCCAGCAAGACGCCGTACCGAAACCATGAATGAGAGCGGAGGACACCCATGAAGATCGCGCGCATGTTCATTGCCGGCGCATTGGCCATCGGCCTCGCCGGCGCCGGCAATGCCCAGGAATTCCCGTCGAAATCCTTCAAGTTCGTCGTGCCCTTTGCGGCCGGCAGCGCGACGGATGCGGTCGCCCGCATCCTCGGTGAGCATGTTTCGAAGAACCTCGGCAAGCCCGTCGTCATCGAGAACCTGGCCGGGGCGAGCGGCGTCATCGCCGCGCAGAACGTAGCCCGTGCCGAGCCTGACGGGCACACGGTGCTGATCACCACGAACACCACCCATGGCGCCAATCAGAGCCTGCTCAAGACCGTGCCCTACGACGCCGTCAACAGCTTCGAGGCGGTCGGCAAGTTGGGTACGATCACGCTGGCGCTGGCGACCCACCCCGCCGTTCCGGCCAAATCGGTCCAGGAGTTCGTCGCTTATGCCAAGGCAAATCCGGGCAAACTGACCTTCGGCGCCGGCTCCAGTTCCTCGCGCATCGCCGGCGAGATGCTGAAGTCGCTGGCCGGCCTCGACATCACCTATGTGCCCTATCGCAGCAATCCGCAGGCGATCACCGATCTTCTGGGCGGGCAGATCAACTTCGTCTTCGCCGACATCTCGACCACGCTGCCGCAGATCAAGGCCGGCAAGGTCAATGGCCTGGCCGTCTCGACGGCCAGGCGCAGCGTTCTCGCGCCCGACTTGCCGACCATGGCCGAGGGCGGCGTCAAAGGTTACGACCTGGCCGCCTGGTTCGCGGCTTTCGTCCCGGCCAAGACGCCGCGCTCCACGGTCGAGAAACTGAACCAAGCCTTGATCGCCGCCGTCAACGATCCGGCGACGAAGGAGCGCCTGCTGGCGGCCGGCGTCGAGCCCGAGACCAGCACGCCCGACGAACTCAAGGCCTTCGTCGGGGTCGAGATCGCCAAATGGGCCGAGATCGTCAAGGCAGCCGGCATCCAGCCGGAATAGACGCCATCAACGCCGGCGCATGGTGCTGCCTCTATCAACGTCAAGGACACCCAGATGAATGCCGAGCCGGTCGTCGACCACCTTCTGAAGCGCCATGACGCCGTGCTCGAAAGGCTCACCGCCTTCCTCAGGCTGCCCAGCGTCAGCACCGATCCCGCCTATGCCGAAGGCATGGCCACGACGCGCAGCTTCCTGCTCGACTGGCTGACCGGGATCGGGCTGTCGGATGTGCAGCTCCTCGATGGCGGCGGTCACCCGGCGGTCTACGGTGCCTGGCTCGGGGCGCCGGGCGCTCCGACCATCATCGTCTACGGCCATTACGACGTGCAGCCGCCCGATCCGCTTGCGCTGTGGCGGACGCCACCCTTCGAGCCGACGATCCAGGGCGGAAACCTGCATGCCCGCGGCGCCTCCGACGTCAAGGGCTCGACCACGATCGCGATCGAGACCGTGGCGGGCTTCCTGGCAGTGCATGGCGGCTGCCCGGTCAACATCAAGCTCTTCCTCGAGGGTGAGGAGGAAACAGGTAGTCCCAGCCTGCGCGAGATCGTGCGACGCTACGGCCCGCTGCTGCAGGCGGATGCGATGATCTCGGCCGATGGCGGGCGCCAGAGCGCGACAGTCCCGACCATCAATGTCGGCGCGCGCGGCCTTGCCAAGCTCGAACTCGTCGTGCGCAGCGCCGACAAGGAGCTGCACTCCGGCCGCTATGGCGGCGCGGTGCGCAATGCCCTTCACGAACTCGCGGCGATCATCGCCTCGCTGCATGACGAGAACGGGGCGATCGCCGTCCCCGCCCTGATGGCGGCGCTGCCGCCCCCGAGCCCGCAGGCCCGCAACGATGCAGCGGCACTCCCTTTCGACGAGGCTGGATTTGTCGCCGATATCGGGGGCATTGCGGCGGGGGAGCACGGCTACAGCCTGCGCGAGCGTCTGACCCTGCGGCCGGCGATCGACGTCAACGGCATGTGGGGCGGCTATACGGGGGCCGGCAGCAAGACCGTCATCCCCGACGAGGCGCGCGCCAAGATCACCATCAGGCTGGCGCCCGGGCAGGATCCCGCGCAGGCGATCGCAGCCTTGCAGGATCATATCCGTTCCGTCGCTCGGCCTGGCGTGCGCATCGCTTTCACGGGGGTGGGGGAGGGCTCGCCGGCCTCGACGCTCGCGGGCGATCATCCGCTGGTCCAGGCCGCGACGCGCGTGCTGCGGCAGGTCTGGCAGCGCGACCCGGTGCATGTCCGCCTCGGTGCGACGGTTCCGATCACCGCCATCTTCAAGGAGCTGCTCGGCATCGACACGCTGATGTTCGGACTCAATCTGCCGGACGAGGACGTCCACGCGCCCAACGAGTTCTTCCACCTCGACTCGATCGCGCTCGGGTTGCGCAGCTGGCCGCTGCTGCTCCAAGAACTCGCGACATTCGCGCCGGCGGAGCTGCGCGCCACGAGCCGATAACGGCTGTTCGGCAGGGTGGCAGATCCGGGGGGCGGCCATGCCGGGACCGCGAGCCGCAGGGTGACGTAGCGCTTGTTCCGCCTCGTCACCCGGCTGGCCCGCCGTCATTTTATCGATGAGCCGGCGTTGTGACAGACGCAGTCGCTGTGCGGTCAGCTTCGCCTCGGACTGTTGTCGCGTCCCGCTCAGGTATTGGCCCCATGTGTTCAATGGAGGGTTGGAGAGGGCGCGCGAATAGTCTGTACTGACATCATTGATTCGGTCGGGGGGTCCGAAACTCATTGAGGGATTGCGCGGTAGGACCGCGTTAACCTTTGTTAATCAAGGGTCAATGCATGACGACGCTCCAATGCCGCTGGCCCTCATGCGGATGACTTCATTTGGTGCCCCAGCTCTTACGCCCGCTCGCTCTGCGATAGGGTGGCGGCCCGTGCTGCTCACGACGGCCGCTCTGCTGGGTATCGTGCTTTCCGGGTGCGGCGGGCAGAGGCTGACAGATGCCGACTTGTCGTTCGCGACGCGCGCCGTTGCGGTCAGCCCGAGCCGTTCCCTTGTGATGCTGCCGGTCGGCGGCCCGCCGATCGTGAGCGTCACGCAGCGCAACTACGACAATGCTATCGCCCAGACCATCGCTCTCGCCACGCGCGGCCGCGCGTCGGGCGAGAACGCGATCGATGTCGCCTTCCTGACGGGGGCGGATGTTCCGGATGACACCGCGGTCGAGGGCAGGCTCCTGTCGAGCCCGAGCATCGAGGATTTCGCCATCGCTCGCGAGATGGAGGAGCGCCTGCCGGGCGTCGCCATGACGCCGGGCGCCATCTACGTGCAGAACCGCTATGGCCCGTTCGGGTACGCCTTTGGCCGCAGCGCCACGGGGGATGGCTGCCTGTACGCCTGGCAGCAGATCGCGAGCGGCGACAGCTTCTTCCGGCCCCAATCGGGTCTCGTTTCCATCCGGCTCCGCGTCTGCGAGCCGGGCGCGTCTGAGACGGCGCTGCTGCGGCTGGCCTATGGCTATTCGATCAACGCCTCGCTCAGGCGGCCGGGCTGGAACCCGATCGGCGATGCGCCGCAGCCTCAGCCCGGCCTCGGCGAGGCCGGCGTGCCGATCTACCCCACGGCGCAAGCCACCTGGCCCGATGCGGCCGAGGGGCAGAGGAGGGTCGTGCGTCCGCGGGCCGCGCGCGTGAGCCGGCCGCAACCCCCGCCCGTCGAAACCCTGGAGCCACTGCCGGATCGTCCCTTGGAAGGATACCCGACCGTCCCGCCGCCTCCTGCCCCCTCGCGCTAGTCATTTTGGCCTGAAGTCCGATGCGAACAGCAAGCTATGTCATCATCTGGGCCCTGATCGCAGCCGTGGTCGTCCTGATGATCACCCTGCCGATCAGCTTGCAGGCGCATCTGATCGCCGGTGCGATCGTGGTCAGCGCCATGATCGTGCTGAAGTTCCTGCGGCCTGATGGCGTGTGGCGGCTGATCGCATTGGGGCTCGGGACCGCGATCGTGCTGCGCTACATCTATTGGCGCACGACGAGCACGCTGCCGCCGGTGAACCAGATCGAGGACTTCATCCCCGCGATGGCCCTCTATCTAGCCGAACTCTACAACATCGGCATGCTGTTCCTCAGCCTGTTCGTCGTGGCGACGCCCCTGCCGCGACGCAAGACGCCGCCGATCGATCCGCAGACGGCGCCGACCGTCGACGTCTTCGTGCCGAGCTACAACGAGGATCCCGAGCTTCTCGCCACGACGCTGTCGGCGGCGCTGGCAATGGAATATCCGGCGGACAAGTTGAAGGTCTATCTGCTCGACGACGGTGGTACCGACGAAAAATGCAACTCGGACAACTTCGTCGCGGCCAGTGCCGCAAGGGAACGCCGGGCGACGCTTCAGGCCCTCTGCGCGGGGCTAGGCGTCACCTACCTGACGCGTGAACGCAACCTCAGCGCCAAGGCGGGCAATCTCAACAACGGAATCGCGCATTCCCGGGGCGAACTGATCGTCGTCTTCGATGCCGATCATGCGCCCGCCCGTTCGTTCCTCTCCGAAACGGTGGGCTATTTCGGGCTCGATCCGAAGCTCTTCCTGGTCCAGACGCCGCACTTCTTCATCAACCCGGACCCTCTGGAGCGCAACCTCCGGACCTTCAAGGACATGCCGTCCGAGAACGAGATGTTCTACGGCATCATCCAGCGCGGCCTCGACAAGTGGGACGCCTCGTTCTTCTGCGGCTCGGCAGCCGTGCTCCGCCGCACGGCGCTCGAGACGACGAACGGCTTCCAGGGACGCAGCATCACCGAGGATGCCGAGACGGCGATCACGCTGCATGCGACCGGCTGGCACAGCGTCTATGTCGACAAGCCGTTGATCGCCGGGCTGCAGCCGGCGACCTTCGCGAGCTTCATCGGCCAGCGTTCCCGCTGGGCGCAGGGCATGATGCAGATCCTGATTTATCACCGGCCGCTGTTCAAAAGCGGCCTCTCGCTGCCGCAGCGGCTCTGCTACTGCTCGTCGGCGCTGTTCTGGCTCTTTCCGTTCGCGCGTCTGATTTTTCTCATTTCGCCGTTGTTCTATCTCTTTTTCGGGTTGCAGATCTTCACGGCATCCGGAAGCGAGTTCTTTGCCTATATTCTGAGTTATATGGTCGTGAACCTGATGATGCAGAATTATCTCTATGGCCGCTACCGTTGGCCATGGATCTCGGAACTCTACGAATTCATCCAGTCCGTCTATCTGCTGCCGGCCGTCGTCTCCGTCATGCTCAACCCGAGCAAGCCGACCTTCAAGGTCACGGCGAAGAACGAGTCGCTGGCGACGCGACACGTCTCGGAACTGGGCAAGCCCTTCTTCATCATCTTCGCGGTCCTGGCGCTGGGCGTCGTCGCCACCTATTGGCGCACCATCGCCGAGCCCTACAATTCCGACACCACGCTGGTGGTCGGTCTCTGGAACTTCCTCAACCTCCTGATGGCCGGCTGTGCGCTCGGCGTCGTGTCGGAGCGTCCGGAGGGACGCGCGGCCCGACGCTTCGCGGTCAGGCGGCGCGGCGAGATCACCGTCAACGGACAGACCGCGCCGATCATGACGGAGAATGCCTCCGTCGACGGTGTCGCCCTGCGCGTCATGTCGCCGACCTTGAGTGACTTACCGGTCGGCAGCGAGGCGCAGATCTCCTTCGAGACGGCGATCGACATGCCGCGTGGCACGATGGGGGTCCGCGTCATGCGTCTCACGCCCGACGAGAAGGGGACGCTGCTGGGCTGCCGCTACTTGCCGAGCGAACCTCTGCACAGCCGCATGATCGCCGATCTCGCCTTTTCCGACGCCGAGCGCTGGACGCTTTTCCAGAACGCACGGCGCCAGAACATGGGCGTGATCTATGGAACATTGCGCTTCCTGCGCATCGCGCTGTTCCAGACGAGCCGCGGCCTGTCGTATTTCTTCGGCTTCTACCGCTTGAAGCGCTCGACCACCGCGAATGCGGAGGCGGCGAGATGATGCGGGTTTCGCTGCCCCTCCTGGCCGCCATGGCCATTCCGATCCTGTGCGGGATTGGGCCCGTTCAGGGTGTTCGCGCGCAATCGGCGCCCTCCGGTCCGGCCCCGTTCCTGATCGCGCCCGAGCAGCAACCGGGTTCGAAGGCTGCTCCGGCCGAGCCGGCTCCTCCAGCGGCGCCGGCTCAGCGGCCGCAGCCGGCCCCCGGCACGCCAAGGGCTGAGCAGGGCTCCTTCACCTACAAGCCGTTGCTGCCGGCGGCGCGGGTCACCCTCGAAGGCGAGAGCGATGCGCGGAGCTGGGCTTTCCACCTGACCCAGGACGAGGCCGCCGCCGAGCTGAATGTCGATGTGGCATTCCAGAACGCGCTCGTCGTCATGCCGGAAGCCTCGCGATTGACGGTCCGCATCAATGGCGAGCGTGTAATCGAGCAGCCGATCGCTTCCTCCGACCGCCTGGCGCGACTGTCGGTGGCGATCCGCAAGGGCCTTCTCCGCCCCGGCCAGAACACGATCCGGTTCGAGGCGGTGCACCGCCACCGGACGGACTGCACGGTGGCCTCCACCTATGAACTCTGGACGCGGATCGACGGTGCCGGCACCAAGCTGAGCTTCCGCGGTGGCGATGGCCGCCAGTTCCGGCCTCTGACCATCGACGATCTGCCGGCTGTCGGAGGCGACGAGGGTGGTCAGACGACGATCAACATCGTTGCGCCCAGCGCGTCGCGGGCGATCGCCGGCAACACCATTCTGGCGGTGGCGCAGGCCGTGGCGCTGCGAGGCCGTTATGGACAGGCCGTGGTACGCGTCTCCGAACGCCTGCCCGAGCGCTCGCGCCCCGGTTCGCTGACGGTCGTGATCGGAACGGCGAACGAACTCGGCGACGTGTTGGGGGCCGTTCCGCCCGAGGCTGCGGCTCCGAGCTTCGTCGGTTTCGTCGCCAATCCGAAGCTCGGTCCCGCCACGCTGCTCGTCACCGGCCAGGGCTGGGCGGATATCGAGAGCATCGTCGCGAAGGCGCTGACCGAGCCTGTCTCCAGGCCGACCAACATGAACCGGACGAGAATGGACACGGCGAGCTGGCATATGCCGGAGGCGCCGTTCATCTCGAACAGCCAGGTCCTGCGCTTCGCCGACCTCGGTCTGTCCACGCAGGAATCGACCGGGCGGCGCATGCGCGTTAGGGCCGTCGTCGCGCTGCCGGGCGACTTCTATGCCAACGCCTATGGCGAGGCGACGCTCTACCTCGACGGCGCCTATTCCGCGGAGGTCCTGCCCGGCGTCAGCCACATCGAGGTCTTCGTCAACGGCAATGTCGCGGCGACGGTGCCGCTCAACACCACCGCGGGCGGCCTGTTCCAGCAGTTCCCGATCACGGTGCCGTTCAGGCATTTCCGGCCCGGCATCAACGAGATCTGGCTTGAAGCGGTCACGCTCGCCAGGAGCGATCTCAGTTGCGGGCCGGGCGCCACCTTGCCTGGCAAGAACCGCTTCGCGCTTTTCGACACGACGTCCCTGTCCATCCCCGATTTCGCCAAGATCGGCGTCAAGCCGAACCTCGCCGCGACGGCCGGAACGGGTTTTCCCTATTCGGTGGCGCCACGCGTGGCCCTCATCATGGGGCGGCTGGACACTGCCAATTTCGGCGCCGCCGCGACGCTTCTGGCGCGGCTTTCCCAGCGCGCCGCGCGCCCGCTGTCGATCGATGCGCTGGCGAGCGCGGCATCCGTCGGCGACCGGCCGGCGTTGATCGTCTCCGCCGTCGGCCAGTTGCCGAGCGGAATCCTGCCGCGCGTCGGCATCGCGGACAGTGTGCGCTCGACCTGGCCGCTGCGTGCCGACGCGGTGGTGGTCACGCCCGATGCTGACGGCACCGCGGTGTTCGATGCGGTGCTGAACCGCTTCCAGGGCCGCCAGACGACCCCGGAAGATTCGGGGGGCATCGCGCCGTCGACCAACGAGATCCGCGACCGCTGGCGGACGTCGCTCGGCGGACCGCTGGCACGCTATTTCGTCGCGTTCGACGGCTGGCTCCAGCGAACCTTCGACCTGTCCTTCGCCCAGCTGCGCGCTCCGTCGCGCGCCGGCACCCTGTACGAGCCCGCTGAAGGAACCGAATTGATCGCGGCCCAGGCGGCCGACCCCGAGACAAAGCAGGTCTGGACGGCCTTCGTCGTCAGACGCGAGGAAACGCTGGAGAGCAGCATCGCCCGCATCGTCTCGCCGGGGAACTGGGCGAGCATGGCCGGCAAGATCACGTCCTTCCGCGGAGCCGAAGAGACGCACGTCATCTCCGCCGACAGCACCTCCTTCGTGGCGACGCGGCCCTTCAGCCTGGCGAATATGCGCCTCGTCCTCGCCAACTGGATGTCGAGCAACATCGGCACCTATGCGTTGGGGCTCCTGGCAACCTGCATCGCCCTGGGGATCGGAACGTCGCTGATGCTCGGCCGGCTGGGGAGGCGGGCGTGAACAAGCTCATCGCCACCATGGCCGCAGCTCTGATGACCCTCACTTGCAGCGCCCAGGCCGCACTGCCCGAAGGCGCCTGGGAGCTCTACCGGCAGAAGTTCGTCACGCCCGAAGGGCGGGTGATCGACGACGTCAATGGCGGTATCAGCCACAGCGAGAGCCAGGGCTACGGCCTGCTGCTGGCCTGCCTCGCCGGCGACCGCGCCAGCTTCGCCAGAATCCTCGGCTTTACGCGGACCGAATTGCTGATCCGCGATGACGGGCTGGCCGCCTGGCGCTGGGATCCAAAGGCAAGCCCCCGCGTCACCGACATCAACAACGCCAGCGACGGCGATCTCCTGATCGCGGAGGCTCTGGCCTGCGCGGGCTCGCGCTGGAACATGCCGGCCTATACGACCGCAGCGCGCCAGATCGCGCGGGCGCTGGCCAAGGTCGCCCTGCTGAAGCGCGGCGGCGAGACCTGGTTGATGCCCGCCGCGGCGGGATTCACGGAGAAGGACCGGCCGGACGGTCCCGTGGTCAACCCGTCCTACTGGGTCTTCGAGGCCTTGCCGGCGATGGCGCAACTCACGGGCGACCAGAGCTGGATGCATGTGCAGGCGACCGGCCTGCGACTGCTCGACACGCTCGCAAAGGCAAAAATGCCCGCGCCGGAATGGCTCTCGGTCAAGGGTATTCCTCAACCTGCGGATGGGTTTCCGGCCCAGTTCGGCTACAATGCGATCCGCATCCCGCTCTACCTGATGCGCGCCGGCTTGGCCGACAAGGCGCGGATGGAACCGTTCCGCCAGGCCTGGGCCGGCGGCCCGGCGGTGATCGACGTCAAGACGGGCAAGCCCGTCGAACCGCTGCCCGACCCCGGCTACCGCATGCTCGCCGCGGCGATGGCCTGCGTGCTGGACAAGACGGCGATCCCGGCCGACCTCAAGACCTTCCAGCCGACCGGTTATTACCCCTCGACCCTGCACCTCCTGTCCCTCTCGATGCTCCGGGAGAGGTATCCGCAATGCCTATGAAACAGGTCGTCCTGGCGATCGCGGCCTCGAGCCTCGTCTTCTACGCCATCGGTCGCTATGGCCAGAAGGCCGATCCTTTGCTCGATCCGCCTGTCGCGGTGCGCTCGGCGATGGCGGCCGGCACCCCGACGTCCGATGCGCCGTCCGCCGGGGTCGAGGTCGTTCAGGCGCCCAATTCTCCGGCCACGCCGCCGGCCCAGACGGGGCAACAGCCGCAGCGCCCGCCCGCGGTCGACGAAAGCGGACTGCGCTATTTTGCGGCTCAGGGGGATACGCGCCGCCTCGAGGCCGAACTCGCCCGGCTGCGGGCGCTGTATCCGGAATGGAAGCCGCCCGCTGACCTGATGTCGCCCGTCCAGACCGGCGACGCAGAGCTGGAACGGATGTGGAGGCTCTTCGCGGAGGGCAAGATCAGCGAAGTGCGGGCGGCGATCGCCCAGCGCAGCACGACGGACCCGAATTGGCGCGCGCCGGACGATCTGCTGGCGAGGCTCGACACCGCCGAGGCCGCGCAGCGACTGGTGAACGCATCGAACGCGAGACAATGGGAACAGGTCATCCGGCTCGGCACGGAGACGCCGGCCTTGCTGACCTGCGCGAATGTCGATGCGCTCTGGCGGGTGGCCGAGGCGTTCGTGAACACGGGCAAGCCCGAGCGGGCCCGGGACGCCTATGCCTATGTCCTCGGCAACTGCAATACGCCGGCCGAACGCATCGGGACGATGCAGAAGGCGCTCGCCACCCTGTCGGATCCGTTGACGGAGCAATTGCTCGCGCAGGAGAGGCAATCCGAGTTCACGAGCATCCGCGACGAGATCGCGCGGCGGCGCATCGGCCGGGCGTCCGAGGATACGACGCTCGTGGTGTCCCCCGACGACATTCGCCGCGTCGAGGCCCTCGCGAATGCCGCGACGACGCCCGACGACGCCATCCTGCTCGGCTTCTACACGTTTCGCCGCAATGATCCGGTCAAGGCAGAGAGCTGGTTCAAGACCGCCCTTGCGCGCAATGGTGGAGCCAAGGCGGCGGAAGGGGCGGTTCTCGCGCTCGGAGCCAACCGCAAATACCAGGAGGCCGAAGCGCTGGGCGCGCAATGGCTCGAAGCCGGCGCGGCCAACCGCAAGGCCTATCTCGATGTCGCGACGAGCCTGATCACGCAGGAGCCGCCGCCTAGACTCGACCGTGCGATCCTCGAGCGGATCGCGAAGACCGTCGGCACCGACCGTTACGTCCCGGGTGCGGCGGCTCTCGGCTGGTATGCCTACAATTCCGGCCAGATCACTCCGGCTGCAACCTGGTTCGAAACGGCTCGCGACTGGGACAGGGGCTATGAGCCGGCGGCCTACGGGCTCGCACTCGCCCGCCAGCGCCTGCGCGACCTGGCTGGCTTGCGGGCGATCATGGCGGAATGGGGCAGCCGCTCCGAGCGGATCGCGACCCTGCTCGATCCACGACGCAATCGCGATGCGCGTGGACCGGAGCTGCCTCGCCAGGACCAGGCGGGGCAGGGCGCCGCAAGATCGGATTTGGCGAGGTCAGACCTTGCGAGATCAGGCTTGGCAAACGAGGCCATGCCGATCCCGCCCGGCCGAACATTCGTCGACCCGGCGCCGCGTCGTGTCATACGCACTGAAGCGGCCAGGCCGCTTTCCGAGGACGATGTTCGGGCCGATCCCCTGCTGCCTCGCCGCAGTGCCCAAGCCCGCCCCGGCGGCGGCAATGGCACGACCGGCGCAGCAGCCCTACAGCGGGGCTGGAACCTGCTGAACCTGAAGCGCCCCGCTGCGGCTGCCGAGGCCTTCGCGGCTGCCATGCGCAGCGGCAATGCTCAGATCGCGGCCGACGCAGCGGCCGGCATGACCTACGCAAAGCTGCAACAGGGTCTGACGGCGGAGGCCGGCGTCGCGGCGGCAAGCGCCGACGTTGCGCCGGCGCGCCGCCGCGAGCTCTCGACCCTGCTGCTCTCCGAGAGGTTCTATGCCCAGTATGATGCTAAGGACTTCGACGGCGCGCTGGTGACCCTGTCGGAACGTGCGCGCCTTGCTCCCGAAACCACCGATCTGATGCTGATGCGCGGCTGGTCCTATTTTCATCTCGGCCGCTACGACGAGGCCAGCAGGGTTTTCACGGCGCTCCACCGGGCCAGCGGATCGTCGAAGGCGCTCGCCGGCTTGACCGCGATTCGCGATATCACCAAGCAGAACCGGTACTGACGCCCCCGCCGCAGGTTGCGGAGGCCTGTTCCGATGGACGCCTGGCAGAGGCCGGAGTTCAGGTGGGCGACCGCTTCGAACGGTCACACGCGATTGGCGTCTCCTCTGCCGAAAACGCAGATCCGTAAAATGCGACACAAGCCAACGGCGGAATCTTAGCACCGGCAGGCCAAGTTCGTGATGGTCAACGCGGGTCCTGAAACATGCTCGATGTCCTGTCTCTGGTCGGAGTTCTCGCCTTCGGGTGGCTCGGCTACGCGTTCTGGTATGCCGGGCGCGGCCCTGCGCCGGTCCCCGGTTCGGCTGGCGTGTCCGGAAAAAGCCTCGTCTCGTGAGGCTTCGCGCCTGCCATCGGCCGCCGCCTCAGGTGTGCTGGTAGATCGTTCGGCCCGCGCGCTTGTTGCGATACATCGCGTGATCGGCATATCGCATCGCCTCTTCGGCGAGGCCGACGCTGATCATTGAATGGCCTACGCTGATGGCCAGGGCGAGCTTGCCGGCCGTCGTATTGATCTGCGTCGCGGCGACACGCTCGCGCATGTCGGTGATCTTCGTTTGCGCCGACGCCTCATCGATGTGGTGGAGGATGATCGCGAATTCGTCGCCGCCGATCCGCGCGAGGACATCGGAAGACCGGATCGACGATTTGAGCACCTGAGCCACGGCGACCAGAGCGATGTCACCGACCGCATGGCCGTGCCGGTCGTTGATCGTCTTGAGATTGTCGACGTCGATCATCACGATCGCCGCCTCGCCGCCATAGCGCTGGGCCATGTCGGTCACGCGCTGCAACTCGTCATTGAAGGCGCGGCGGTTGTAGATGCCGCACAATTCGTCGTGATAGGCCAGCGACCGCAGCGATTGCAGCTGCCGCTCGGCTTGCCGGAGCGAGCGCTCCAGCAGCCTCTCGCGCACGGACTTCAGGGCCGAGGCCGCGACGCAGCGCTTGACGCGAGACGGGGCTGCCGGATTGGCCGCACGCCGAGACGGCTTCGACATGGTGGGATTCCAGCGGACCATCGCAGGGCTCCTCGCCATTGGCCTCAGTTGTACCACCAGCGATGCGGATTGCCGCGAGCCTGGATCTCGACGAGGAACTCGCCATGCTCGGTCGCCTTGCTGGGCTTGATCGTCTTGAGCTTGGTGAAGATCTCGCCCGCGGCCTTGTAGTTGGCCGCGTTGTAATGCGCCCAGGCGCGCAGTTCCTGCATGCCCACAGGCATCGACTTCTGATGGCTGTCGAGCAGCGCGGCGGCCTCCTGGAACTTGCCGGCCTCGTAGAGCTTGATGCTTTCGCGCATTGCGCCGTTCGCCATGCGGCCGCCGGCAACCCGACGCGCGGAACGCGGCGACGTCGGGTCCTGGCCGCCGAGACGGTCGAGCGAGGCGACGGCCGGATACTGCTGCTTGTAGGTATTGACGGTCGCGAGCGCGGAGGCGCGGTCGTTCAGCTTGCGGGCGGCGACAACGAGGCCGACGACGGCTTCCTCTGAAGGAGCCCAGGCGACGGAGCGCTCGAACCACAGGCGGGCCGGCGCGAAGTGATTGGCGTTGTAGAGGCTCCAGCCCAGTGCCTGCGCACCGAGCGCGGACTTGTCTTTGCTGATGATCTCCTCGAGTCGGGCCTGCCGGTCGGAGCTCAGCGGCTTGGCGGTTGGTCCGGTGATGTCGGATGCGACGATCTCGACATAGGCCTTGCGGATCAGCGCGTCGGCCTCGCGATGGCGATAGGCGAGTTCCTCGGCCTGGGCCAGATCACCGGCGTTGCGGAGGGCCAGGACGTGGCCCTCGACATGCTTCGGCTTGGCGGCCGTCTTCGTCGCCATCCCGAACCATTCCTTCGCTGCGGCATAGTCCTTGCGCCCGAAGTTGTACCAGCCGAGCAGGGCGGCATCATCTGCCGACCCGCGGCGGGCCGAAGCCTCGATCAGCTTGAGTTCGCGGGCATCGGGCGCCTCGGCGCTATCGCCGCTCGAGGCCTGGCCCACCTTCCGGCGGATCATGTCGATCCCGACGGCATCGAACTCGGAGCCCGCGCCACGCCGCTTGCCCAGCGCAATCAGCTCCTGGACGGTCGGCGCCGGCAGAATGGCCGAGGCCTTCTGCACGGTGGCGAGGCGCTCGCGGCTGTTGTCGCAGTTGGTCAGGATGTAGCGATAGACCTCGACGGCCCGGGACGGCTCCTCGACGCCGGAGAAGGCCTCGGCGACGCGCCAGAGCAGGTCGATCTCGCGGCAGACCAGGAGATCCTCGGCACCGGTCGCGAGCTCGATCACGCGCGGCCAGTCCCTGCCGTCCGCAGCGATGACGATCGCTTCGCGCCGCTCGGCCTGCACCAGCTTGCCGGCGAGGTCGGCCGAAGGCACGAAATCGGGCCGCTCGGCCTGCAAGGCGGCGATGCGCTCGCGCAGCTCTTCATAGCGCTTGGCGGTGAAGAGTGCCCAGAGGGGCTGCTCGTCGATGGTCGAGCCACCGTGGCTGAAGAGATCCTCCGGCGGCTGCCAGTTGGAGTGGAGCGTCTTCAGGCGGCGGATTTCGGCGGCGACGCGGGCCGTGTCGCCCTGGCTCGCATAGAAGCGCAGAGCGCTCTCGTCGACCGTCTTCACGGGCGCGGCCTGTGCGGCGCGCGTGTCGCCAGCCGGGCGGGGCAGCTTGAGGCCGGCCTCTTTCACTGCCCTCGGCTGCTGCGGCGGCGGGGGCACGTCGATCTTGAAGGCGTTCTGGGCCTGGACCGGTCCGAGCAGGGCGATTGCGGCGACCGAGGAAATCACGAGCGACTTCAGAGACATTTGGGCCTCCTTTCACTGATCGCGAGCGTGCTGAGCAAAGCGAGCGTTGCGGGGTAGTAGAGTTCGTTCCTGGCCGTCGCCAGCGCCACCGGAACCGGCCGGCCGGCCGCGATGCATTGGGCCAGGGCGAAGATCAGGCGATAGCCGGCGCCGTCGAAATTACCGCTGGCCTTGCCATCGTCGATGTCGAGGATGAAGGGGCCGATGTCTTCGGTGGGATTCCACATCGCTACGAAGGGCCGCAGATGCTCCGGCGAGACGCGGTTCGACCAGGCGAGGTAGAGTGGAATTCGGATCGCGTTGTAGCTGAACCGGCGCTCGAACTGGGCCGCCGGAGCACTCCGTTCAGGCCCGAGCGCGAGCCATTCCGGCGGAATCCGCAGCGGACCGAAACGCCCCTCGCTGAGCAGGGTCAGTCCCGAACGCCGAAGCCCTGGCCAGTCGTGCTCCGGCGCCAGGACTTCGAGCCGGTCGATGGCGGGGAAGACCCAGTAGGACAGATTGACCACGGGGCCGTCCGGCTGCGATTTCGCGTCGAAGCCGACGGCACCCGGCAGAAGTACGGGACCGACGCGCGAGCTGATGACGTTGTGCTTGAAGATCGCCGCTGCGATGCGCTTCATCGCCCGGGTGTATTCGGGCGCGTCCCACCGGGCCCCGGCTTCCCCGAGAGCCCATGCGATCAGCAGGTCGCCGTCGCTTGCATTGTTGCGATCGGTGACGTTCGGTGTGCTGCCCGGTTCCCAGCGCCAGGCCGCCAGGCCATCGTCGCGAATGTAGAGCTCGCGCTCCGTCCAACGCCAGATCAGGTCGAACGCCTCCCGGTCCTGCGTGGCGACGGCGAGGACCATTGCGTAGCCCTGTCCCTCGGAATGGCTGATGTTGCCGTTGCCGTTGTCGACGACGCGGCCCTCCGGCTTGACGAAGGCCGCCCTGTATGACGGCCAGTTCTTGGCCAGCAGCATCGCACCTTGCGGCCCCGACGGCATGGGCGCGGTCTGATTGACGACCGTGACGCCGGCACGCGATTGCGGTGCGGCAGTGGCGCCACCGCTCCCGGCCACCAGCGCCGCGGCCAGTGCAGCACTGGCGCGGCTGGGGTTGCGGGCCATCACGGCCGCCGCCCCTTGAGCACGAGCGCCGTGGTGAAGGCGAGCAGCATCGACAGCATGATCAGGCCGCCGAGATAGTAGCTCTGGTTCAGGGAGAGCCAGCCGGCGATCGACAGCCTGAGATTGGCCGGCGACGGGAAGGCGGTCGGGAGATAGTGCCGCTGCTGCGCGGCACGGTTCTCCGGCGCCCAGCTATCCGTCCGGAGCAGCGCAGCCTCGCCGTTGAAGCGGGTCCAGGCATGAGCGGTGGTTGCCTTGGCGATCAGCTCTTCGAGCGCCTCCGGGCTTGCGGCCAGGACCATCGTCTTGATGTTCGGCAATGGCTGCCGCTCGAAGATGCTGCGCCAGCTCTGCGGCGGCAGCGTGCCGACTTCCTGCAGGATCGTCAGCCCGTCAGGTGTCAGCAACGCGCCGGCGGAACTCCCGAGTGCCGTGTCCCGCTCGATCAGGCCGAAATCCTCCAGCCATGCGGCCACAGGGCTGAGATCTCCACGCGCCAGGCTGCCGGCGACGCTGGCGGCGGCGCTGACGCGCAGTCGCTCCGCAAGGGACGGCATCTTGCCATCCGCCGCTGGCACGACCGCCGCGTCGGCGGCCGCTCTGGCGTTCGCGATCTCGGTGTCTCGCGCGGTGGTCTGGGCCGCCCTCGTCTGTTCGACGGCCATCATCGAGCGCGCCAATGTCTGCGAGGCCTCGCCCGGCGGCCCGAAGAACAGCCCGGACGTGTCGGGATCGTCGAGCGGACCGAAGCGGAAGGTCACCGGCATCGAGGTGCGCGCGGCAGCGCTCATCCGGCCGACCCAAGTCATGGCGGCATTGAGATAGGCGGGGCTCGCCGAGGACACGGCGACCGTCGTCGGCTCCTCGCGGCCGAGATAAGGGTAGCCATGGGTCAAGGTCGCCGAAAGGCTCGGCAGCACGGTGACGCGAGCCAGCGAGCCGAAATTGATACGGCTCGAACCGGCGATGAGCAGCCGCGGATTGGATGTGCGGGCGGCGGTTGCGTCGCAGGCGCGATCGGAACCGACGAGGTCGGCCTCGACCGTGACCGTGTTGGCGCCGGCCTTGAACATCTGGATCGGCAGCTCGACGCGGCGCTGTTCGATCTGCGACGAGCCACCCTGGTTGACCGGCACCACGGCGGCGATCTGGTCGTTGATGCGGATGTTGACCCGCCGGCCGACGGCCGCGGCACCTAGGAAGGCCGAATCCAGCTCCAGCCGCGCAGCACCATAGGGAGCGGCGAAGAAGTCGCTCGGCATGTTCACTCGCATCGAGGACTGGAAGAAGCTGCCGTCGAAGGCTCTGCTCTCGAAGCCGAGCTCGCTGAAGCTCAGCTGCGAGCCATCTCGCACCTGGCGCCCGGCTGTGTTGGCCAGCGCGCGCCGGCCCGGCTCGGAGCCGATGCGGTTCGGCGCATTGGCGAACTCAACCAGGCGTTGCAGGCTGCGCTCGCCTTCCGGTCCCGACCGGAGCGTGAGCGTCGTGCGGCCTTCGGCTGCGTCGTGCAGATAGAAGAGGCCCATCTCGCCGTCGAGCGGCGTCGAACCGGCCGGCGCCTCGCGGCCGACGACAAGATCGATGCCCGCTCCCTCGCCCTGCTCCTCGGCGACGTCGATGATCGGTCGCTGAATGCCGGCTGCGAGAACGAGCGCGTTCGCCGCCCGCATCGCGAGGTCGATCGCGGCCGTGTCGGACGTCCTCGCCAGGCGAACGCGGATCGGCGTGCGCTCGGCGCCGCTCGCCGCGAGCGCTGGCAGATCGGCAATGCGGCGCAGTGCCGGAGTGGGCTGCAGACCGACGAAACCGCTGCGATTCAGCGAGATCGCGCTCCACAGCTCGTAAGTGGCCCTGACGCTGCAATCGACCCGGTGACGCTGGGTCGCGATCAGTCGAACCGAATTATAGCCGGGCACGATGACACCCGGCGGGATCGGCAGGATGGCGGTGGCCTCGGCGGCGTTTGCATCCAGCCGCACCTCGCCGATCGTCTGGTCATTGACCCGCACCATCAGGCGCGAGGCGTCCGGCAGGTTCGAGACGGCGTTGAGATACGCGATGCGGAAGGCCGTTGCGCGCAGCGCCTCGGCCTGGGTCAGGAAGACCGCCCGCTCGTCGATCCCTTGCTCGCCGTTCAGGTGCAGGGCGTCGTCCATCACGGACAGCGGGCGGAAGCTCGCTTCGGCGACCGGCCGAGGGGCCAGGCGAGCCTGCAGCGAGGTCTCGAGATGCAGCGGCGAGGGGGCCGTCTGGGCTTGGGCGGCGACCGTCAGTCCGGTCGTCGCGAGCAGAAGGGCGAAGCTGGGCAGCGCACGCATGGCAGATGCTCCGGTGATCATTGCGATGAAGGCGCTTCAGGCGGTGGTCGCAGGCCTGAACTCACCCAGGCCGACCGCTTCCGGCAGCCTGGTGCCCTGCGCGGGCAGTGCCGCTGGCTGGGTGGCCGGCGCCGTGGAGAGGGGCGAGCTCATGCCGGTCTGTGCAGGCGTTGCCGCGGGCGTAGCGCCGGCCTGCTGGCCGGCCGCGCCGGGCCGGTTGCTGCGGCGGAACAGCAGGAAGAACATCCCGCGCATCGCCTCGCGCGCCGCCCAGACCAGGGTTCGGGCGGTGCCGAGCACCAGACTCTGGCGGTTCTGCCGGGCCGCTCGCATCTCGCGCATTGCGGACAGATCGGCATAGGCGACATCCGCGATGATGCGATAGCGATCGGCGCCGTCGCCGAGGAAGCGCAGCCCGAGCATGCGGCTGTCGTCGGCGCTGGTCGCGGAGGTGATCGCCACCTGCGCCTGCAGCGGCGCGCCTGTCTCGCTCTCGACCCGGATCATCGCCGCGTGGCGGCCGGGCGCGAGCAACTGGCCGAACTGGCGACCATCGGTGCCGCCCAGTTGAACCTTGAGGCCGCCGACGGATGCATCCTTGACGATGACCGGAACTTCGAGGTCACCGATCGACAGGCTGCCGCGGCGGCTGGTCTCGAGACGCTGGATTTTGCGCCGCTCGCGGCGCTCGGAGACGACGCCGAGCGCCAGCCCGGCCATGACGGTGTTGAAGACGTTCCAGGCACCGATGACGACTAGCAGGTCGCGAGCGGCCGGCTCCGTCACGTAGCGATATCCGGTGTAGGCCAGCGTCGCCAGCAGGAAGGCGAAGATCGCGTAGAACGGCCAGGCCAGCGGCGACAATTCGTCTTCGGCCAGCGAGTTGCCCTTCTGCGTGACGTTGAACTTCGGCGCGCGAGGGTTAGCGATCACGCTCATGACGGCGCGGAAGAGATAGACGCTCTGGATGTACTCGTAGAGTTCGGAGATCCAGGGCCAGCGCAGACTGCCATACAGGTAATGCTGGATCAGGATGACGGCCAGGATGTAGGTCAGCGTATAGGCAACGAAGCTCTGAGGCGAGGCATTGTAGATCTGCAGGTTGAAGAGGATGAAGAACAGCGGCGAGATCATGAAGATCAGGCGCGACAGCGGGAACAGCCAGAACAGGTTGCTCGAGGTGTAGCAGAGGCGCTGTGGCAAGCTCAGGCCGGTGTTGAACAGCGGGTTCTTCAGCATGAAGATCTGCAGCATGCCGCGGCACCAGCGCGAGCGCTGCCCGATGAAGGATTCGAAGGTCTCGGGCTGCAGGCCGGCGATCAGCGGCTTGTCGACATAGAGGCTCTTCCAGCCGCGCGAATGCAGCTCCAGCGCGGATTCGCAGTCCTCGGTGATGGTCACGCCGGCGAAGCCGCCGACCTCGTCCAGCGCGGCACGGCGCAGCACGGCCGCCGAACCGCAGAAGAAGGCCGCATTCCAGCTGTCCAGCCCCTTCTGGATCGCGCCGTAGAACATCTCGTTCTCCGAGGGCATCGACTTGAAGGTCTGGAGGTTGCGTTCCAGCGGGTCGGCGTTGATGAAGAAGTGCGGCGTCTGGACGAGGAACAGCTTGGGCTCGGTGGCGAAGTGCCCGACCGTCTCGCGCAGGAACTCACGGGCCGGCACATGGTCGGCGTCGAAGACGACGACCAGGTCGCCTGCGGAATGGGCCAGGCCGTTGTTGAGGTTGCCGGCCTTGGCGTGGAGATTGCGCTCGCGCGTCAGATAGGTGACCCCGAGATCGGCGCAGAGCTGCTGCAGATCGGAACGGCGCGCACGCGCAGCCGATGCAACGGCGTGGTCGAAGGAATAAACCTTCTCGTCAGTCCCGCCGTCGTCGAGGAGGAAGACCTTGAGCTTGTTATGCGGATAGTCGAGCGCCTTCGCCGCAGCCAACGTCGTGGCGACGAGATCCCGCTCTTCATTGTAGGACGGGACAAAAACGTCGACGGACGGCAGTTCTTCGTCCTTCAGTTGCGGTGCAGCATTGCGCGTGATGGGTTGAGCATTCACGAACAGGCCAAGGCCCAGCATCGTGATGCAGAATAGATCCGCAATGAGAAGCAACATGCCCGGGATGAAGTCTGCGACTTGCGTCGGATCAGGTATCGTCTCTGTGATGCGCCAGTAGACGTAGCGGATGATGATGATCGATCCGAGAGCCAGGAATATGTGTCGAAAGATACCGCCAAGGCGTAGCCATGAAATGGCGATCATGGCTGCAATCGAAACGACGGAGAAGGCAAAATGAAGTTTAATGCCGATTGGCTGAGTCACAAACAGGACGAACAAGCCGGCAGATAAAATCCACGCCACACGCATGAGCTTGTTAAACATCTGCCATGCCTCACATTACGCTACGAGAATAGGTCATTCGTATTCTGCCGAAGATTTCGGATAAAGCATTAAATTTGAGCATGCCGATCAACGGTCAATACATATAGTTAAGAGTGAAAGTTATATGAAATAGAGAGGATTAAATTTTTAAAAGAAGTATAGATTGCGTCCAATATGAACATCGCGTGACGCAAGGCGGCATGTTAAGAATTTGTTAGTAAATTTGAATTGAATTACTCGTGTATTTTCATGCGTTTTTGGCGTTATATTTAGCTTCCGTTGGCATCTAGTCGTGCGTCCGTTGCGAATCAATCTGAGCGTCGATGATCGTTGCATCACCTAACGGCATGGCGTTCGCGGCTTGCAGGAGGTGGCGAGCAGCCATTGATTACAATTTAATCACGGGGATGCTGCAGATGCGATGCTGCGCCGCCTAACGGAACCGCCTCCGGAGAGCGGGCTGCCCCGGAGCGCGGCTCTTGTCAGGCGGCAGGACTTCGCTGCCGAAGCTTCGCCAGGGGCTTGAAGCGGCCGTCGGCCTGCTGGCGGAACGATGGCAATCGGGCGGGCAAACGAAAGGCCGCAGGCATGCGCATGCGGCCTTTTATGTCAGGTGCCGTCTGAAGCGCCGTCAGCACCAGGCCTGGGAGCGCGGCGTGCCGCCCCTCACTCGGCAGCAGCGGCTTGCGGTGTCGTGTCGTCCTGCTTCGCGCCTTTCGGCTTCGAGCTGCCGAAGAGCTGCATGACGAAGACGAAGAAGGCCGGCACGAAAAAGATCGCCAGCACCGTCGCCGAGATCATGCCGCCGAGGACACCCGTGCCGATCGCATTCTGGCTTGCCGCGCTGGCGCCGGAGGCGATCGCGAGCGGCACGACGCCGAGCGTGAAGGCGAGCGATGTCATCAGGATCGGCCGGAAGCGCAGGCGGGCCGCCTCGATCGTCGCTTCCTTCAGCGGCATGCCCTGTTCGCGCAGATCCTTCGCGAACTCGATGATCAGGATCGCGTTCTTGGCCGAAAGCCCGATGATCGCGATCAGCCCGACCATGAAGTACACGTCGTTCGGCATGCCGCGCAGCGTCACTGCCGCGACGGAGCCGATGACACCGAGCGGCACCACCATCATCACCGAGATCGGAATCGACCAGCTCTCGTAGAGCGCCGCCAGCAGCAGGAAGACGAAGAGGATGCTGAGAGCGATCAGGAAGGGCGCCTGCGAGCCCGACTGGATTTCCTGCAGCGACTGGCCGGTCCATTCGTAGCCGAAGCCCTGCGGCAGGTCGCGCGCCAGGCGCTCCATCTCGGCGATGGCCGCGCCTGAGGAATAGCCCGGCGCCGCTTGGCCTGCGATGCGCACGGCCGGATAGCCGTTGTAACCCACCACCTGGGTCGGCCCCTTCTGCCATTCGAGCGTAGCGAAGGCGGCGAGCGGGACCATGCCGCCATGGGCGTTGCGCACGTTCAGCCGCAGCAGATCGTTCGCCTGCATGCGCTGCCCGGCTTCCGCCTGCACGGTGACGCGCTGCATGCGTCCGGCATTCGGGAAGTCGTTGACATAGGACGAGCCGAGATTGGCCGAGATCGTGGCGTTGATGTCGGCGAAGGCGACGCCGAAGGTATTGGCCTTCTCGCGGTCGATCACGAGACTGACCTGGGCCGCGTCGGCCAGGCCCTCGACGCGCAGTCCAGCGAGGACAGGGCTCTGCGCCGCGGCATTGAGGAGTTGCGTACGCGCCAGTCCCAGCGCCTCCTGCCCCAGGCCGGCGCGATCCTGCAGGCGGAAGGTGAAGCCGCTCGAATTGCCGAGCCCGGAGATCGGCGGCGGCGACAGCGCGAAGGTCTGTGCGTCCCTGATCTGGGACATCTTGGCGTTGAGCCGGGCGGAGATCGCGGCGGCGGAATCGTTCGGCCCGCGCTCGCTCCAGTCCTTCAGCGTGATGAAGGCGAGCGCCGCATTCTCGCCGGCGCCGGCGAAGCTGTAGCCGGCGATGCCGACCATGCGCGAGACCGCGGGCTCCGCCAGCGCGATCGTCTCGATCTGCTTGACCACCTCGAGCGTGCGGTTGGCGCTGGCTTCGGGCGGCGCCTGGACGTCGACGAGCAGATAGCCCTGGTCCTCGTTGGGGAGGAAGGCTGACGGCAGGCGCATGAAGCTCCAGCCGAGCCCGGCCAGCAGCGCCAGGTAGATCACCATGTAGCGGCCGGGCTTGCGCGCGATCGCGCCGACCATGCCGGCATAGCCGTTCGTCGCCCGGTCGAACCCGCGGTTGAACGCGCCGAAGAAGCCCTTCTTCTCGTGGTGGCCCTTGGCGACCGGCTTGAGAAAGGTCGCGCAGAGAGCCGGGGTCAGGGTCAGCGCCAGCAGGCCCGAGAACAGGATCGAGACGACCATGGTCAGGCTGAACTGCTGGTAGATGATGCCGACCGCGCCGGGGAAGAAGGCCATCGGCACGAACACCGCCGTAAGCACCAGCGTGATGCCGACGATTGCGCCGGTGATCTGCTGCATCGCCTTGCGCGTCGCCTGCTTCGGCGGCAGTCCTTCCTCCGCCATGATGCGCTCGACGTTCTCGACCACGACGATGGCGTCGTCGACGAGGATGCCGATGGCCAGCACCATGGCGAACATGGTCAGCACGTTGATCGAGAAGCCGGCGGCGAACATGACCGCGCAGGTACCGAGCAGCGCGACCGGCACCACCAGGGTCGGGATCACCGTGTAGCGGAAGTTCTGCAGGAACAGGAACATAACCACGAAGACGAGGACCATCGCCTCGAGCAGCGTGTGCACCACCTTCTCGATCGAGACCTTGACGAAGGGCGAGGTGTCGTAGGGGACCTCGTATTTCAGGCCGGCGGGGAAGAAACGGGCGAGCTCTTCCATCTTGGCGCGCACGGCGGTCGCGGTCGCCATGGCGTTGCCGGTGGGCGCGAGCTGCACGCCGATGGCGGCGCTCGGCTGGCCGTTGAGACGCGTCGAGAAGTTGTAGGATTCGCCGCCGACCTCGACCCGCGCCACGTCGCGCAGGCGCACGGAGGAGCCGTCCGTGTTGGCGCGCAGCACGATGGCGCCGAACTCTTCCGGCGAAGTCAGCTGGCCCTTGACCAGCACGGTCGCGGAAAGCTGCGTGTCGATCGGATTCGGCTGCGCGCCGACGCGGCCGGCCGCGACCTGCGCATTCTGCGCCGTCACGGCATTGATGACGTCGGACGCGGTCAGGCGCAGGCCGAGCAGCTTCTCCGGATCCATCCAGATCCGCATCGCGCGTTGGGTCGCGAACAGCGTCGCGCTGCCGACGCCGGGCACGCGGCGGATTTCGCCCAGCACGTTGCGGCTGAGATAGTCGCCGAGGCCGACGACGTCGAGCCGGCCGTCCTCCGAGGTCAGGGTGACGACGAGCAGGAACCCCGAGCCGGCCTGCTCGACGCGCATGCCCTGCTGGACCACGGTACGCGGCAGGCGTGGTTCGACGCGGCTGATGCGGTTCTGCACCTCGACCTGCGCCTCACCGATCTTGGTGCCCGGCGCGAATGTCACGGTGAGGTTGACGCGGCCGTTCGCCTCCGAGGTTGACTCGAAATAGAGCAGGCCGGGAACGCCGTTCAGCTCCTCCTCCACCGGGCGCGTGACGCTCTGGTAGATCTCCTCGGGCGAGGCGCCCGGATAGTTGGTGCCGATCGTGATCTGCGGCGGCGCGACATTGGGATACTGCGCGATCGGCAGCATCGGGATCGTGATGAGCCCGCCCAGCATGATGAAGATCGCGACGACCCAGGCGAAGATGGGCCGGTCGATGAAAAAGCTCGGCATCTGTCTTCAGCCCTGCTTGGCGGCGCCGTTCGCGGCCGCGGCCGGCTTCCAGGGCTCGCCCTTGAAGCGCGCGCCCGGCCGGATTTTCTGGAAGCCCTCAACGACGACCTGCTCGCCGACCTTCAGGCCGGCGTCGATCGCCTGGCGGGTTCCGAGCACGCGCCCGGCGGTGACCGGGCGCAGCTCGAGCGTGCCGTCGTCCTTGAGGACGTAGAGCTGGGCCTGCCCGCGGCCATCGCGCTGCACCGCCTGCTGGGGAACCGCGAGCGCATTGGCCTGGGTGCCCTGCTCGATGACGACGCGGACATACATGCCCGGCAGGAGGTCGCCGTCGGAGTTGGGGAACTGGCCGCGCAGGGTCACCTGGCCGGTGGTGGCGTCCACGGTCGCCTCGGAGAAGAGCAGCTGGCCGCGATGCCGATAGGTCTCGCCATTGTCGAAGAGCAGCTCGACATTGGCCGCCCCGGGATTGGCGCCGGTCAATGCGCCGAGCTGGAGCGCGCGACGCAGCGCCAGAAGCTCGCCGGCCGACTGGGTGAAGTCGGCATAGACCGGGTCGAGCTGCTGGATCGTCGCCAGGATGTCGGCGGCGCCGGTGCCCACCAACGCGCCTTCGGTGATCAGCGCGCGGCCGATGCGCCCGCTGATCGGGGCGCGGACCTCGGAATATTGAAGATCGAGCTTGGCGGCGGCGAGGCCTGCCTCGGCCGCGGCGACATCGGCATCGGCCTGGGCGAGCTGGGCGACGGCCGTCTCCTGCTGCTGGGCGCTGGCGACGTTGCGCTCGCGCAGCTCGACGATACGATCGGACTGTTGGCGCGCCTGCAGCTGGGCCGCTTGCGCGCGCTTCAGCGTGGCCTCCGCGCTCGCCACCCGCACGCGGAAGGGCGCCGGGTCGATCCGGTAGAGCACGTCGCCTTCCTTGACGAGGCTGCCCTGCTGGAAGACGCGCTCGACCACGATGCCGGAGACGCGCGGGCGGACCTCGGCGATGCGCGTCGGCGCGATCCGCCCCGGCAGGTTGCTTGTCACAGGCAGCGTCTGCGCCTCGGCCGTCACCACGCCCAGCACGGTGGGAGGCCGGTTGCCAGCTGCGTTCGCCGGCGCCTTTTGCTCGGAACAGGCGCTGACAAGCAGGGCGACGCTCAGGACAGCCCAGCGGCCGACGGGAGATAGGGGGAATGGCATGCGAGACATGTCCGGACAGGGTTTGGGAGAATGGTGATGCGAAGGCCTACCGGGCGGGCTCGTCGCGCGGCCCGGGCGTCTGTTCGACGAGCCAGGCGATATCGGCGAGGAGGCGCCCACGCTCTTCTTGCGGCCAGCTGTGCAAGCCGAGGCGGTCCATCATCATCAGGCCTTCGGCTGCCAGAAAGGCGAGCATCGCACCGCGCGGATGTGTCGAACGGCTTGCGACCTCATCGATCTGGTCGCGATAGGCATTCTGGATCGGTTCGCGCAGACCCGCGTCATGAGCCAGCGCAGCGCATAGGCTGAGCGCGACCGTGCGGTCCTCGTCGCTGAAGGAGCGGGATGCCGCCGCGAGGCGCCCGAGGATTTCAGCATTGGGAGCCGGAGCGATGGACGCAACGCAGGCCTGGACCCGCGCCATCTCGGTCGACACGCGCCGTTCGATCACGGCGCGGATGAGGGCCCGCTTGGTCTTGTAGTCGTAGAGGACGCTCGCCTTGCTGATGCCGGCCTCGACGGCGACGGCCTCGAGCGTCAGATGCGCAGCTCCGGCACGATTCACCACGGTGTCGGCGGCATCGAGCAGTGCTTCGCGGTCGATGGTTCGATGACGGCCCATACCGGTCTCATAAAAAATAACCAACCGGATGGATAAAAATCACCATCAGCTATGTCAAGCTGCGTAACGCTCTCGTGATTGTCGGGGGGCGGGAGCTTCGGATCGGCAGTGGCTGTAAAGTCGGCGCATCAGGCGCCAGAGGCGAGTTGGCGCACCCGGCGCGTTAGATGCGCGCCACAGAGTTCCCGGACGAGAGACCACCGGCCAGATCGACAGGCTGTGACCGCGCTGCCGAGAAGAAGAACACGCTCAGGGCGATCAGAAAGATGAAGCTGAGATAACGGCTCAAGATGACGCCCCGCAGGTTACCGGTTGTCCCGACCATGCACTGCGTTCCATCAAGTTGGCTTCAATTCGAAACGTAAAATTGCTTCGGATTCCTGACTTTTAGGCACATTGCGATCGCTGATCGTCTCCACCCGCCTCGCGGCGGTGATTGTCAGGCGCCCGCCGACAGGCGCACGGCCTGGGAGATTTCGGAGAATTGCTTCGCCAGGGGGCTGGTCTTGCGCCAGACCATGCCGATGGTGCGGGAGGGCTGCGGGTTTTCGAACCGCGCGACCGAGACCGAAGCCGAGCGGGTCTCGACCGGAACCGCCATTTCGGGGATCAGCGTGACCCCCAGCCCGGCATCGACCATCTGCACGAGCGTGGACAGGGAGCTTGCATCCAAGAGGTCGCGCGGCTGCACGGGCTGCGCCTGGGACTTGCAGAAGGAGAGGGCCTGGTCACGGAAGCAGTGCCCCTCCTCGAGCAGGAGCAGCCGCATCTCGCGCAGCGCGTCGGGGTTGGGAACCGGCTTCCCCTCGTCCACGCGCGGGCGAACGAGGACGAAGCTCTCCGTGAACAGGGCGATCTCGGTCAGTGACGGCTCGGACACGGGGAGGGCCACGATCGCCATGTCGAGCCGGCCCTCTTTCAGCTCCTGGACGAGCTTTGGCGTCAGCGTCTCACGCACATGAATGTCGAGGCCGACATAGAGGCGGCTCAGCTCGCCGATGAGCCCCGGCAGCAGGTAGGGCGCGACGGTCGGAATCACGCCGATGCGCAGCCGTCCCGTGAGACCGTTTCGTGATGTCCGCGCAAACTCTTCAAGCTCATCGACGGCGCGCAGGATGTCGTTGGTGCGGCGGGACAGGGCTTCGCCGAAGCTCGTCAGCCGAAGCTGGCGCTTGTCCCGTTCGAACAGCTCGGCGCCGAGTTCCTCTTCCAAGGCCTTGATCTGCATGGACAGGGCGGGCTGCGAGATAGCGCAGCCTTCGGCGGCGCGGCCGAAATGCCCGTGCCGGACAAGCGCCTCGAAATAGCGCAGCTGCTTGAGAGTCAGGTTAGTCATAACCTGAGCTTATCGTGATAATCAGAAGATCGGAATTAAAATAATGAAACCGCTCTGCTAAGAGGCCTTCGGCTAGGACGAGGAGCAGCCGGTGGCACGACAGCATCGCATTTCGAAAGCTGGCGCTGCGCTGTCGCTGCGGGCCTCGGCGAGGTGCGGCGATTGGCCGGACGAGCGGGTGTTCCGCACTTCAGGAGCGCCGTCGTCCTGACGACCGTCCTGGCGGACAGACGGCGCCGGCGCATCGGTCCAGCCCCGCCGAGAGAGCCGTGCGGATTGCACAACCAAGATCGGAGAGAACCATGAACGCGAAGACTGAGGAGAGCGCGGGAAAATGCCCCGTCGCCCATGGCGGCGGCACCCGGCAGAACCGCGATTGGTGGCCGAGCCAGCTGCCCGTCGACCTCCTGAACCAGCATTCGTCCAAGTCCGATCCGCTGGGCCAGGCGTTCGACTACCGCGAGGAGTTCAAGAAGCTCGACTTCGAGGCGCTGAAAAACGACCTGCGCAAGCTGATGACTGAGTCGCAGGACTGGTGGCCGGCCGATTTCGGCCATTACGGTCCCCAGATGATCCGCATGGCCTGGCACTCCGCCGGCACCTACCGACTGGCCGACGGCCGTGGCGGCGGTGGCCGTGGCCAGCAGCGCTTCGCCCCGCTCAACAGCTGGCCGGACAATGTCAACATCGACAAGTCGCGCCGCCTGCTCTGGCCGATCAAGCAGAAATACGGCCAGCAGATCTCCTGGGCCGACCTGTTCATCCTCACCGGAAACGTCGCGCTGGAGACCATGGGCTTCCGCACCTTCGGCTTCGCCGCGGGCCGCGCGGATACCTGGGAGCCCGATCACGACGTGAACTGGGGCGCCGAGACCGCTTGGCTGACGCATCGTCCGCTCGACAAGTTCGACGCGCCGCTCAGCGCCACCGAAATGGGCCTGATCTACGTCAACCCGGAGGGCCCGGGCGCCAATGGCGACCCGCTCTCGGCCGCCCATTTCATCCGCGAGACCTTCGCCCGCATGGCGATGAACGATGAGGAGACGGTTGCGCTCATCGGCGGCGGCCACACCTTCGGCAAGACCCACGGCGCCGCCGCTGAGTCCTACAAGGGAGCTGACCCGGAGGCGGCCGAGCTCGAGGCGCAGGGCCTCGGCTGGGCCTCCAGCTACGGGACCGGCCACGGCAGCGACTCCATCGGCAGCGGCCTCGAAGTCACCTGGACGCAGACGCCGGCTCAGTGGAGCAACTTCTTCTTCGAGAACCTGTTCAAATACGAATGGGTCCAGACCCGCAGCCCCGCCGGTGCGATCCAGTGGGAGGCGAAGGACGCTGAGGCCGTCATTCCCGACGCCCATGATCTGTCGAAGAAGCACAAGCCGACGATGCTGACGACCGACCTGTCGCTGCGCTTCGATCCGGCCTACGAGAAGATCTCGCGCCGCTTCCTCGAAAATCCGCAGGCCTTCGCCGAGGCCTTCGCCCGCGCCTGGTTCAAGCTGACGCACCGCGACCTCGGGCCGCGCTCGCGTTATCTCGGCCCGGAAGTGCCGAAGGAGGAGCTGATCTGGCAGGACGTCGTGCCGGCGGTCGACCATCCGCTGGTCGGCAAGGCTGACATCGCTGCGCTGAAGGAGAAGATCCTGGCTTCGGGCCTGACTGTCTCCGAACTGGTCGGCACCGCCTGGGCCTCGGCCTCGACCTTCCGCGGTGGCGACAAGCGCGGCGGTGCCAACGGCGCGCGCGTTCGTCTCGCCCCTCAGAAGGATTGGGAGGCCAACCGGCCGGCCCAGCTCGCCAAGGTGATCGAGGTGCTGGACGGGATCCGCCGCCAGTTCAACAAGGAAGTCGACGGTGACCAGAAGGTTTCGCTCGCCGATCTCATCGTGCTGGCCGGTAATGTCGGTGTCGAACAGGCGGCGAAGGCTGCCGGCCACGACGTGGCGGTGCCGTTCACGCCGGGCCGCACCGACGCGAAGCAGGAGCAGACGGATGTTCACTCCTTCACGGTGATGGAGCCGGCGGCCGACGGCTTCCGCAACTACCAGAAGGCGGGAGCGAAGGTGGCGGCGGAGGTGGCGCTGGTCGACAAGGCCCAGCTCCTGACCCTGACCGCGCCGGAACTCACGGTGCTGGTGGGCGGCCTGCGTGCGATCAACATCAACGCTGATGGCGGCACGCACGGCATCCTCACCGACCGGCCGGGCGCGCTGACGAATGATTTCTTCGTCAACCTGCTCGACATGGGCACGCAGTGGAAGGCCGCCTCCGAGGCCAAGGACGTCTTCGAAGGCACCGATCGCAAGACCGGAGCCGTGAAGTGGACCGGCACTCGTGCCGACCTCGTCTTCGGCTCGAACTCGATCCTGCGCGCCCTGGCCGAGGTCTATGCCAGTTCGGATGCCAAGCAGAAGTTCGTGAAGGACTTCGTCGCGGCCTGGACCAAGGTGATGAATCTCGACCGCTTCGACGTCGCCTGATCAACGCGGAGATCTGCGACGGCCTCTCCTTGGCGGCCGTCGAAGTTTGGTCCCTTTCGGACTTACGCAATCTGGGATTGGCGCCGCACGCGCCGATCCCAATCCACCGATACGTTCGAACCGCGTCCCGCCTGGCCGGATGGCCCTGGGATAGCGCAGCTTGCGTGCCCGCGAGCACCCCTTTCAAGCCGTCGCGGCCGTTCGGGCCTGCCACCGATGATATCGTCGCTTGACTCTGTTGCTGTGATTATCATTATCGATATCGATGAATGTGCCCCTCCTCAGCCAGATCCGGAAACCGCGCGAAGTGGTCTACGAGTCGCTGAAGCGACAGATCATGATCAATGAGCTGCGTCCCGAAAGTGCACTGACCGAGCTCGGCATGGCGCGCGAGCATGGCTGCAGCCAGGGCACCATCCGCGAGGCTCTGTTCCGCTTGCAGGAGGACGGGCTCGTGACGCGCTCGGGCCACCGCGGCACCATGGTGACCCGGCTCGATCCCGAAGAGGCCGAGGAAATCCTCGCCCTGCGCCGCCGCATCGAGATCCGTGGCGCCCAGCGCGCCGTGCTCAACCTCGACTCGGCGGCAATCGAGCGCCTGCGGGCCATTCAGGCGGATATGGAGGATGTCGCGCAGCATGGCGACGAATATGCCCTCATCGAGCTCGACATGGCCTACCATCTCGCAATCTTCCGCTTGTCGGGGCTGGAGGCGCTCGAGCAGATCCTGACCCGCTGCACGCTGCATTCGCACCGTTCGAAGCTCTGGGCGCCGGGCCATCGCAGGCCGCTGCTCGAGACGGCGAGGCGTCACCGGATCCTGTTCGACCTACTGATCGCGCGTGACGGTGCCGGACTCGCCCAAGCGATCGCCGATCATATCGATACCATCGTCCTGCGCGACGGAGAGGCCTGATGCAGCCTTGGATCGACCCGCAGATGGAGACGATCCTGCAACGCATGAAGGCAGGGCCGGCGGTCGATTTCCGTGCCATGCCGATCGCCGAGGCGAGGGTGGCATCGGACACTGCGACATTGCCCTGGAGCGTCGGCGCACCCGCCATCGAGAGCCGCGAGCTGAGGATTCCGGGCCCGGGCCATGCCATGCGGGCGCGGCTCTACGTGCCGGACGGCGGCCAGCTCTCCCGGCTCATCCTCTATGTTCACGGCGGCGGCTGGACCTTCGGCTCGATCGACACCCATGACGGCACGATGCGAGGCCTTGCGGTCGAAGCCGGCTGCCCCGTTCTGGGCATCGATTACCGCCTCGCGCCGGAGCATCCTTTCCCGGCGCCGCTGGATGATGTCCTGGCCGCGATCGATTATGTCGAGCAGGGCGGGCTCGGAGAGCCGGTCCGGCCCGGAAACCTCGCAATTGCGGGCGATTCCGCCGGCGCCAATCTGGCGCTGGCCGCGCTGATCCGCCGCCGCGATCACGACCTGGCGCCATTGGCGGCAGCCGCACTCTTCTATGGCTGCTACGAGCCTGACTTCGGCACGGCCAGCCATGCCGCCTTCGGCGGCGGCGACTTTCTCCTGACCAGCGCGAACATGCGCTGGTACTGGAACAATTTTCTTGGGCAGGAAGCCGACAGCACGGCGAGCCTGGCGGCTCCCGTCCGATCCGATCTCTCCGGCTTGCCGCCACTCTATCTCTCCGCGGCAGGGCTCGACCCGCTGCGCGACGACACGATCCGGCTGGCACACCGCCTCGGCGAAGCCGGCGCGCGCTTCCGTTTCGATCATGTTCCCGGCGTCGTGCATGGCTGCCTGCGCATGTGGCGGGAACTCGATGCCGCGCGCGCCATGCTCGCGGCCGGCGGCACCTACATCGCTGACCAACTCAAAAACAAAAAAGCCGGAGGAAACCACCCATGGAACGCAGGACTTTCATCAAGTTAGCGGGCGCGACCGCGCTTGCCAGCCCGCTTGCCCGCCCCGCCATCGCCCAGGGCACGACCACCGTGCGCTGGTGGTATCATTTCGACAATCCGCAGCATTCGCCTGCCGAGCTCGTCGCCAAGTTCGAGGCGGCCAATCCCGGCATAAAGATCCAGGCCGAGAGCATTCCCTGGGGCGGCGGCAACGACTACCAGACCCGGCTTTTCGCCGCGATCGTCGCGGGCAATGCCCCCGACTGCGCCATGGTGCGGCTGTCCTGGGCGGCGCGCTTCCAACAGATGAAGGCGCTCGCCCCGCTCGACGACCTGATCGCCGGCTGGGCCGGGCGCAGCGACATCGCCGACAACATCTGGAAGATCAACAAGGGCGCCGACGGCAAGCAGTACTACCTGCCGCTGCAATATGTCGTGCTCTATCTCTATTATCGGCAGGATCTGTTCGAGCAGGCGGGCCTGAAGCCGCCGGCCACCTTCGAGGACTTCCGCAGCGCGGCCATGGCGCTGACCAAGGCCGACGTCTCCGGCTTCGGCCTGCGCGGCGGCGCCGGCGGCTTCGACCATTGGGGACCGTTCGTCCTCGGCGGCGGGGCGAACTTCGAGAAGGGCGGCATGGTCAGCGACAAGGCGCTCGCCGCCAATCGCTGGTTCGTCGATCTGACCATCAAGGACAAGGTGGTGCCGGCCTCGGCGCCGACCGACAGCTTCCGGCAGATCGTCGACAGCTTCAAGGCCGGGCGCACGGCCATGACCATCCACCATGTCGGCTCGGCCAACGAGATCGTCGGCGTGCTCGGCGACAAGGTCTCGGCGGTGCCGGTCCCGCGCGGCCCCGACGGCAAGGGCTGGACCTATTTCGGCGACGAGTCCAACGCGGTCTTCTCCGCGAGCAAGGCGCGCGAGGCGGCCTTCAAATGGTGCGCCTTCCTCTCCACGGCCGAGAACAATGTGGTGCTGAACAAGTTCACCGGCCAGCTGCCGATCGCGACCTCGGCGGCGAAGGACTGGACGCTGCATCCAAAGCGCTTCGTCGATGCCAGTGCCGCCTCGCTGCCCATCGCCGCTTCGCTGCCGGACTCGCCCAAGACGCCCGATTTCATTGCGCGCATCTGGCCGGCCAACATGCAGCGGGCGCTGCTAGGCCAGATCCAGCCCGATGAGATGATGCGCGCGATCGAGCAGCATTTCCATGGCTGACGGGACCGGGGGAGGCCGGAGCTCCGGCCTCCCCCTTTCGCCTTCGCTCCGACAGGTTCGTATCGTGGCTTCGCTCTCCTCGGCTGAACGACGCTTGCCGCCCCTTGGGCGTGGCGCAACGCCGTTCTGGTTCCTGCTGCCGGCCCTCCTGGTCACGGCGGGCGTCGTACTGGTGCCCGTCGCGCAGACGATCTGGCTCAGCCTGCAGGACTATCTGCTCTACGATCCCGATAATGCGCGCTTCGTCGGGCTCGGCAACTTCGCCAAGATCGCCCGCGACGAGGTCTTCTGGATCTCGCTCGGCCAGTCCTTCATCTGGATCGTCGGTGTCGTCGGCTTGCAGTTCCTGCTCGGCCTCGTCGCGGCACTCTTGCTCAACCAAAGCTTCTGGTGGCGCGGGCTGGCGCGTTCGCTGGTCATCATCCCCTGGGCGCTGCCGAGCGTCATCATCGGGCTGATGTGGACCTGGATGTATGACTTCAATCTCGGCGTCATCAACGACGTCGCAATGCGCTTTGGGCTCATCGCGGCGCCGATCGCCTGGCTGGCGCGTCCCGACACCGCGCTCTACGCGATCATGCTGGCGCTGGTCTGGCAGGGCTTCCCCTTCTTCGCCGTGACGATCCTGGCGGGACTGCAGACCGTTCCGGCCGAGCTCTACGAGGCGGCCGAGATCGACGGCGCCACGCCGCGCCAGCAACTGTTCCACGTCACCTTGCCCGCGATCGCGGACGTGATCGCGACGGCGCTGCTGCTGCGCACGATCTGGGTCGCGAATTCGCTCGACGTCATCCTGGTCATGACCGGGGGCGGGCCGGGCTACGCAACCCATACGCTGCCGCTCTACGCCTTCCTGCGAGCCTCGAGCAGCATGGAGTTCGGCTATGGCGCGGCCCTCGCCCTGATCCTGACCGCACTGCTGCTGGGCGTCGTCTTCCTCTATGTCCGGCGCGCCGCACGGGGGATCGAGGCATGATCGAACGCCGCTCCTATGCCAGACGTGTGCTCGAGGTCGAGCTTCCCGTCCTGCTCATCGTGCTGTTCGCGCTCGCGCCCTATGCCTGGATGATCCTGACCTCGCTCAAGCCGCAGGCCGAGCTCTCGGCCTGGCCGCTGAACTACTGGCCACGAGAGGCGACGCTGCAGCACTACAACGACCTGATCGCGCGCACGAACTTCGCCGGCAGCCTGGTCAACAGCCTGATCATCGCGAGCGGCGCCAGCCTGCTGGGCCTCGGCGTCAGCATTCCCGCGGCCTATGCCTTTTCGCGCTTCCGCTTCCGCGGGCGGCAGATGCTGCTGACGGGGTTCCTCGTCATCAACATGTTCCCGATCGTGCTGCTGATCATCCCGCTCTTCCTGATGATGCGGCGGCTCGGCCTGATCGACACTTTCCTCGGCGTCGTCCTGGGCCACTCGACCTTCGCGATCCCCTTCGCGATCTGGATGCTGACGAGCTACTTCAACGCGATCCCCAAGGATCTCGACGAGGCCGCGACGATCGACGGCGCCAGCCGTCTGCAGGCGATCCGCCTGATCATCCTGCCGCTGGTGATGCCGGGCGTCGCCACGGCCGGGATCTACATCTTCATCACCTCCTGGAACGAATATCTCTTCGCCATGATGCTCTCGGGGCAGGCTGTGCGCACCGTCACGGTCGCGCTGCAGCTCTTCATCGGCGAATTCACCATCCAGTGGGGCCTTCTCACGGCCGGCGGCACGCTGATCGCGCTGCCGGTCACCTTCCTCTTCCTTCTGGTGCAAAGGCGGCTCGTGGGCGGACTCACGGCCGGTGCGGTGAAGTCATGACTGTAAACGCCATCGGGGTGATCTCGATGTTCTATGCGCGGCCCTTCACGCGCGAGCATTTCGACTGCTTTCAGCGGATGAAGCGGGCGGGAGCGGACGTCGTCGAACTGCTGGTACCGGAGCCCGGGGAACTCGACCTCAAGGAGACGCGCGCCGCCATCGCTGACGCCGGCCTGGCCTGCGTGCTCGCCGCCCGCGTCAACCTCACCCGCGACCTCGCCAGCGGCGATGCGGACGCGCACAAGGCCGGCGTGGCCTATCTCGAATCCTGCGTCGATAGTGCCGCCGCGCTGGGCGCGACCGTCGTCGGCGGGCCGCTTTATGGTGCTCCTCTGGTCTTTGCCGGCCGCGCGCCAGCCCCGGTCGACGAGAGCGAGCGCAAGCGCCGCATCGACGCCATCGTCGCGGGCCTCGCCCAGGCCGGCCGGCGCGCCACCGATGCCGGCATCCTGTTCGGCGTCGAACCGCTCAATCGCTTCGAGACCGACATCTGCAACACCACCCGCCATGCGCTGGAGATCGTCGAGCGCGTCGACAGCCCGGCCGCCGGCGTGATGCTCGACACCTTCCACATGAACATGGAGGAGTTCGATCTCGCCGATGCGATCCGGCTGGCCGGCTCCAGGCTCGTGCATTTCCAGGCCAACGAGAACAATCGCGGCTTCGTCGGCTCCGGCCACATCGACTGGCCGGCGATTGCGCGGGCGCTGCGTGATGTTGCCTATCGCGGCCCGATTGTGCTCGAACCCTTCCGCCGCAATGACGAGCGGGCCGGCACGCCGCTCGCGCAATGGCGCGTGCCGACAGAGAACGAGGACGAGCCGCTGGCCGCCAGCATTGCCTTCCTCAAGACTGCGCTCGCCTTCGCCGGGAGGACGGCATGACGGGCTCTCGCACAGGCGCCCTGCGCATCGGCTGGATCGGCTGCGGCACCCATGCCAACGAGATGCTGCTGCCGCAGTTGACGCGGCATGATGTCGAGATTGTCGCGCTCTGCGACACAGACGAGGCGCGGTTGCATGCAACCGGCCGGCGCTATGGCGTCGCCGAGGCCGGCCGCCTGCGCGACTGGCGGGAGTTGCTCGCGCGCGATGATGTCGACGCGATCGGCCTCGCCGTCGGCCCCGGCCTGCATCACGAGATCGGGCTGACGGGGATCGCGCGCGGCCTGCCGCTCTTCATCGAGAAGCCGCCGGCGCCGACGGCGCGGCAAGCCGCAGAACTCGCAGAGGCGGCAGCGCGCCGCAAGGTGCCGGTCGTGCTCGGCTTCATGAAGCGCTACTCGACCGCGAACCGCATCGCCGCCAACGTCCTGCGGTCGGACGCATTCGGGGAGACGGCCAGTTTCCTCGGCGAGTACATGACCGCGCCGACCTATTTCACCAAGGACCCGGACTACAGCGGCTTCTACCTGCATCATTGCGTGCATTACTTCGATCTGGTGCCGCATCTGATGGGGGAGGTCGCGTCGGTCGGCGCGCGGCGGCACGAGCTGGCGCCCGGAAAGCTGCTGCTGCATGTCGATTTCCGCTTCGCCAATGGCGGCATCGGCACGCTCGTCATGGGCACGCACCAGTCACGCGGCACGCCGATGGAGTGGTGGCAGGTGATGGGCGATCACGCCCGCGTCGAGGTGCGCAACCTTCACGAGGTCCGCTACTTCCGCAATCCGCCCTTCAAGGTGTCCAAGCCGGATGCGAGTCTGATCGACGGCGAGGACACACTTGTCTGGGAGCCGAACTTCACTGCCGCAGCCAACGAGGACCACAAGGGCTACCATGCCCTGCTCGGCGATTTCGTTCGGGCCGCACGGGGCGAGGCGACAGCGGCGCCTGGCGCTGCCGCAGGTGCCAGGGCCATGGCGCTGCTCGAACAGGTCATCGCCGGTTCCGAATAGGCGCAGGTTCCTGTCGCCGTCGTGGCCTGCCGGTCGGTTCGACGCTTTCGGCACGGACGGTGCGAGGGTTGGGGCACGCCACGCTGCGGATAGGCTGATGAAGGTCGTGATTGCGGATACGCATTGCTATGCGGGCTGCCCGGTCACGCTGTCTGAGGACGGCGCCGCCGGCGCCCTCGTCGAGTTCAGCGACGGCGTGACGGTGCTCGGCGATCTCGATCTGCACGGCGACGAAGCCGTGCTGACGGTTCCCGCCTACGCGACGGCGCGCCGGAGCCGGATCGAAACCAAGACCTGGCGCCTTCGCCGCGACGAAGGGGACGCTTCCTGGCGGATCAAGGCGCGCGTGCAGGGCGCATGACCGGCCCCCCGTCATGCTGAGGCTGGGCCGCGCCGTCCGCCGGCAGGGCGCGGCCGGCAAACTGCGACCACAATCCAGCGCCCACGATCAGCACGACGCCGGCCAGGGTCGAAAGCCCTGGCTGCTCGCCAAGCATAAGCTGCCCCAGCGCCAGCGCCCAGACGAGATAGGTGTATGAGATTGGCGCAAGCCTCGCCACGGCGACAGTTTCGCCATGATAGGCCAGGGCGACCAGCGCATGCGCAGCTGCCCAGGACAGGCCGATTGCAGCCAGCCAGAATATCTCGACCCCATTCGGCAACCTGAATGTGAAGAGCAGGGCGATGCTGAGGGTCAGCAACCCCGTTCCTGTCGACCAGGCCAGTGTCGTCGCCACGTTATCCTGCCGGAGAGCGACGCGGGACCGAACGATCGCGATCGCCCAGCACAGCGCGGAGCAAAGCGGCAGCAGGGCTGCAAGGCCGAGCGCGTCGCCTCCCGGCTTCGCGACGATGGCGACGCCCGTCAGGCCGAGCAGCACGGCGCACCACTGAGCGGGGCGGACGGTCTCGCGCAGCCAGATCCCCGCCAGCAGCGTCACCAGCAAGGGCGAGACGAAATAGAGCGCGGTCGCATCGGCGAGCGCCAGATGCTGAAGCGCCAGGATCTGGAAAAGCGTCGTACCGACGATGCCCAGCCCGCGCAGGATCTGGTGCCGCCTCGCCTTCGGCCGTCCGACGCGAACGTCGAAAACGAGGCAAACGAGGACGAGGACCAGCGCGGAGACGGCGTAGCGCGCCCAGGCGATCTGGACCGCCGGAACCGCGCCGCCGAGCTGCTTGGCGGCGACGTCCGACAGGGCGAAGAGGATCATGGCGGCCAGGAGCAGGGCCGCCCGGCGGCCCGAGCCCTGCCGCTGACCATCGGGAGGCTGCATCGATCAGGCCGTTCTGATCTCGAGCACCGTGCCTGCTTCGGCGCGCGTGTCGAAATAGCAGAAACCGCCGCCATCGACCCGCTTGCCGCGAGCGACGATGCCGAGGCCTGCGGCGCGCCCGGCCTCTACCCCGGCGTCGATATCCGGCACCTCGAAGCCGAGATGATAGACGCCCTCGCCGTTTTCATCGAGAAAGCGGCGCTGCGGGCTGTCGAGATCTCCGGGCATGCACAGCTGCAGCTGCATGTTGTCGAGATCGGCGCAGCGATACTTCATCGCGGCGGACGCGGCCGGGTTCGGGACATCGAACTCCACATAAGGCCCCTTCTTCGGATAGTCGTAGAAGGGGCCGAAGCCGAGACCGGCATAATAGGCTTCGGCGCGCTCGAGATCCTTCACCAAGATGCAGATGTGGTGAAGCTTGCGGAACAGAGCTGACATGGTGACCTGCTGACGTGACGGAGGAGGGGCGGCTCCCGGCCGCTCTAGAGATGCAGCGCCGGTTCGACGATCGCCCGGGTGGTTTCGACATGCTCGCGCGCGGCCCGCTCGGCGGTGTCTTCGTCGCCTGCGGCGAGCGCGGCCAGAATGGCGGCGTGCTGTTCGTTGGAGTGCCGGATCTCGTGTTCGGCGAACAGCACCGGCACGCGCAGCATCCAGTACTGGAACTGCGTGCGCTCGTGGAACTGGGCCAGCAACGGGTTCGCCGCGGCATCGACGATGGCTTGATGGAAGAGGCCGTTCAGGCGGTTCAGCTCATGCCGCGTCAGGCTCTCCGCCGGCTGCATCTGTTCGATCAGGGCCGACAGCCTGGCAAGCTCCTCAGGGGTGACCCGGCGCGCCGCCAAGCGCGCGGTCGCGCCCTCAGCGGCCGCACGGCTTTCGAAGATGGCGCCGACCTGGGAGCGCACGACCTGACGAACGACCCAGCCCCGTTCACGCGTGAGATAGCCCTCGCCCTGCATCAACAGCAGCGCTTCGCGCACCGGCGTGCGTCCGGCCCCGAGCCGCTCGCAGAGTTCGTCTTCGACAAGCCGCTGCCCGGGCAGCAGCTCGCCGCCGAGGATCATGCTCCGCAGGCGGGTGCGCGCATCCGTCGACATGGCGTTTTCTGCCGGCTTCATGGGTGGGCGTCCTCTCGTGCAGGCGATTGCGCGTCGCGCTCCTGATGGGTCTCGTTGAGCAGGCGTGCAAGAAACTGGCGCGCCCGCTCGCTGCGCGGGCTGGTGAAGAACTCGCGCGGCGGCGCATCCTCGACGATCGCGCCTCCCTCCATGAAGATCACCCGGTCGGCGACGTCGCGGGCGATCGGCATGTCGTGGGTCGCGATCATCATCGTCTGGCCATCCTCGGCGAGCGCCCGGATCGTCGCGACCACCTCCTGGACGAGCTCTGGATCGAGGGCCGAGGTCGGCTCGTCGAGAAGCAGCACGCGCGGCTCCATCGCCAGCGCGCGGGCGATCGCGACGCGCTGCTGCTGCCCGCCCGAAAGCTGGGCCGGATAGGCGTCCTTGCGCGCCGTCAGCCCGACCTTGGCCAGCAGGGCCTCGGCGCGGCTCCTGGCTTCCACCCGCGAAATGCCGAGGACGATCCGCGGTCCGCTCATGACGTTTTCGAGCGCCGTCATGTGGCGGAACAGGTTGAAGTGCTGGAAGACCATGCCGATCTGCCGGCGTTGCGAGGATATCTGCGCATCCGTCAGCTCGTGCAGGGCGTTCGCCGTCTCGCGATAGCCGATCAGCTCGCCATGGACATAGATGCGCCCCGCGGAAATCGGTTCCAGGCAGTTGACGCAGCGCAGAAGCGTCGACTTTCCCGCCCCCGAGGGACCGAGCAACGCGACGACCTGGCCGCGCGGTACGTCCAGGCAGATGTCCTGGAAGGCGGCCACCGGCCCCCAATGCTTGCTGACGCCGACCAGGGAGACGGCCGGAAGGTTCTCCATCATCATCGCGGCGGGAACCTCTTCTCGAGCGCGGTCTGGACGGCGGTCGCCACTGCCGTCAGGGCGAGATACCAGATCGCCGCGACGGCGAGCAGCTCGACCACGCGGAAGTTCGACGAGTAGATGTCGGTGACCACGCGCAGCATTTCGGGATAGCCGATGGTCGAGGCCAGCGAGGTCGACTTCAGCAGCATGATGTACTGGTTGCCGCAGGCCGGCACGATGATCCGCCCCGCCTGCGGCGCGACGATCTGGGCGAAGACCTGACGCTTTGTCATGCCGAGTGCCGTCGCGGCCGCGCGCTGGCCGCTGTCGATGGCGGTGATACCGGAGCGCATGATCTCGCTCATATAGGCGCCCTCGGCCAGGGAAAGCCCGGCGAGCGCCGCCAGGAACGGCGTGACGACGACGGTCGTCGGCGTCTCGAACAGCGGCCCTGGCAGGAAGGGCAGCGAGATTGTGATGGTCGGGAACATGGTCGGCACGGCGTTGAACCAGAACACGAGCTGGATCAGCATCGGCGTGCCGCGGAACAGGTAGACATAGGTCGACGAGAGCGCGACGAGGATCGGGTTCCCGGAGAGCCGCATCAGGGCGGTGACGAGCCCGATGACGCTGGAGATCGCCAGCGCCAGGGTGCCCAGGACGAGCGCGTTGAACGCACCCGCCACGATGGCCGGGTGGAACAGGTAGGCGCCGATGACCTCAAGGTCGAGAATCCGCGAACGGACACCGCCCCAGATGATCGCGGCGACGGCGGCCACCGCCAGCCCGCCGAGGACCCAGCTGCCCCAGTGACGGCGCCTGATGATCGGCAGCGCCGTTGCGGAAGCGTAGGCAGGATCTGCGGACATGACAGTGGCCATTATCTCTCCCTTTATCGCTTGCTGGCGGGCAGGTTGATGGTGATCTTGTCGAGCAGGCCGCCCTCCAGGCCCCACTTCGTCATGATCGCCTTGTAGGTGCCGTCGGCCAGCATCTCGTCGAGGCCCGTCTTGACCGCGTCCCTGAGCTCCGTGGCCTTTTTGCCGAAGCCCCAGGAGGTGATGTAGGGCGTCATGATGTAGTTTCCGCCGACGATGCCGTAGCGACCCGGAAACTGGCTGCTGAGGTAGGCCAGCGCCGGAAGGTCACCGAGATAGGCGTCGACTCGGCGCAGATCGAGCTGCATGCGCGCGTCGGGGGCGGAAGGCAGCTGCTCGGCGCGGATCGGCTGTTTGCCCGCGGCGACGCAGGCCACCGAAGTCGCCTCGACCTTCTCCATGATCACCCGCGAGCCGAGCAACGTCGCCACCGACTTGCCGCAGAAGTCGTCGATCGACTTGTACTGCGCGGCGGTAGCCGCGAGCGCGAGCATCGCGCCACCGGAGCGCATGTAGTTGACGAAGTCGAGCGTCTTCTCGCGCTCTTCGGTATCGGAAATGCCGCCGGACGCGATGTCGAAGCGTCCGGCCTCGATGCCGGGGATGAGCGCCGCATACTCCGACTGGACATAGTCCAGCCGCAGCTTCAGGCGCTTGGCGACTTCGCGCAGGAGTTCGGCCGAGGCTCCCGTCACCGCTTGCGACCCGGCCTCCCGGAACTCGACTGGTGGAAAGGTCTGCTGGGACCCCACCGTCATGGCTCCCTTCGCCTTGACACTGGCTGGAACCAGGCTCTCCGCAGTCTGCGCCCCGGCACGGCCTGTGCCAAGGGCGACGAACGCGGAAAGCACAACCGCCGAAACCCCTGCAATCGCCTTCATCATCCCCTCCTTGTGATTGTCTTGATACGATCGTTCAGCGCGATTCCGCGCCCTTGCCGGGAATCGCGGACGGGTTCGGCCTGTCGGCCCGCGGGCAAGGCGCGGCCGCCTCGAAGGTCGCCAGGACCTTCTCGACATAGTCCTGCGGGAAGCCGAACTGCTTCAGGCCGGCCGGGATGTGCTCCCAGTAGAAGTTCGGCGGGCGCATCGCGACGCCGGGGCGGATCAGCCGGTAGGTCCAGCAATCGTACATCTTGCCGTCGTCGCCGTAGATGGTCGCGCAGCAGCGTTCGAAATCGTCATAGTCCTCCTCGAACCGCGTGGGATCGAGCTCGAAGACGACGCCGTAGCACTTGTTGCCCGCGGCCTCGGCTGTGTTCAGGAAATGGCACCAGCCGCGATCGGTCCGGTCGGCCGCCGCGTGGAAGCGCAGGGCATGGTTTGCCGCATAGCCCTTGGTGATCACCTTGGCTTCAGGCGCGTAGCGTTTGATTTCGACGTCGTTCAGCCAGGTGCAGTAGGCGAAATAGTACATTGAACAAGCTCCATCGCGACAAGGCGTTCGCAACGACAGCGTCTCGTCGTTGTCGTATATATTTTCGTATATCTTAGTGTCGACAACGTCAAGCGTTGCGCGGCAGGGAGAAGCCGATCGTTACAATATGCATTGCAAGCCTTTGAATTTGTTGGCTTAGTTCGCTGATCGGCCGCGCGCTACGTCGAGAAAGGCCTTGATCGCCTTGTTTTCCCGGCGCTCGCTCAGGCAGATCAGGGCCTCTTCCATCAGGAGCGGCGCGCCCTCTATGGCGATGCGCGCCAAGCCGCGATCTCCTCCCAGTTCGGCGGCCGAGACGAAGCCGATGCCCGCGCCCGACGCGACGATGTCGAGCGCCGCCTCGCGCCCTTCGACTTCGATTGCGTAGCGCAGTTTGACGCCGGTCTCGGCCGCGCGCTGCTCGAGCAGACGGCGCGTCCGCGAACCGGCTTCCCGCATCACGAGCGGCGAGTCGGCAAGCTCGGCCAGCGATAGCGACCGACGTGTTGCCATCGGATGATCCGCCGCGGCCACTGCGATGATCGGCGCCGCGTTCAGCGGAATGAACTCGAAATCGCGGTGCGGAGCCAAGTCACCGAGCACGCCGATATCGGCCTCGTAACTCCGCAACTGCGCCACGATCGTCTCGGTGTTGCCGGTACTCACCGTCAACTGAACGCCCGGATAGCTCTCGCGGAATGCGCCCAGAACATCCAGGACGTGATGGACGGAATCGGCCGCGAGCCGCAGGTTGCCGAGCCGCAAGCGGCGCGACTCGGAGAGCAGCTCCCGCGCCTGATCCTCGGCATCGAACAGGCGGTGCGTGATCGCGAGCAGCCTTTCGCCCATTGCGGTCAGAGCGATCTGCCGGTGCTGCCGGCTGAACAGCAGCACATCATACTCCTCCTCAAGTTTCCGAACCTGATCGGAGATCGCCGGCTGCGTCAGGCGCAGCTCGCTCGCGGCGCGCGAAAAGCCGCCGGACATCGCGACCTGGTGGAAGGCCCGGAGCTGGACGTAGCGCATGCTGGACTCCGACATACCGGGCGCCTGGGGGAGGCGCCGTCGGACCAACGATACAACTTATGGATCAATCGAAAATAACGATTTTTCAGATGGAGCGTTCGCGGCGATGATCCCGGCATCGAAAGCAGTCGCGAAGTGATCCGCCTCCCGCCGGGGTATCAGCGGGCGGACGGTCGGAATTCGCCACGGGAGTCACAGCATGTCAGCTCGTTCCGCCAAGATCGTGCATACCGAGGGCGAGTCGAACACCTCGGCAGCGCGGGGCGCCTGGTCGGCGCGGCTCGACGACGCCGCCACGCGCAGCCTGTTGGCGCGGGATGCCGATGCCTTCCTGCATCAGAGTCTGTCCAGCCCCTGCGTGACCGCGATCGCGAAGGCCGAAGGCATCTGGATCGAGGACACGGCGGGGCGCCGCTACATGGATTTCCATGGCAACAGCGTCCACCATATCGGCTATGGCCACCCCCGCCTGAAGGAGGCGATCAAGCGACAGCTCGACGATCTCTGCTTTGCGCCGCGCCGTTTCACCTGCGAGCCGGCGGTCGAACTGGCCGAGACGCTCGGCCGTCTCGCTCCCGGCGATCTCGGCAAGGTGCTCTTCACGACCGGCGGCTCGGATGCGGTCGAGGTAGCGCTGCGGCTGGCCCGTGCCGCGACCGGCCGCTTCAAGACGCTGTCCTTCTGGGATGCTTTCCATGGCGCGGGCTTCGGCGCGTCGAGCGTCGGCGGCGAGGCGACCTTCCGCTCCGGCATCGCAGGTCCGCTTCTGCCCGGGGCCGAGCATGTCGCCCCCTGGGCGGGCCACCATTGCGCCTATGGCCACAACAGTCTCGAGGATTCGGCGCGCGCCTGCGCCAGCATGATCTCCTATGTGCTGGCGCGGGAGGGCGATTTCGCCGCTGTCGTCGCCGAGCCGATGCGGGCGACGCCGAACCCGCCGGCACCTGGCTTCTGGAAGCAGGTTCGCGAGGCTTGTGACCGTCACGGCACCCTGCTGATCTTCGACGAGATCCCGACCGGGCTCGGCAAGACCGGCCGCTTCTTCACCTGTGAGCATGACGAGGTGACGCCAGACATCCTCGTCGTCGGCAAGGCGCTTGGCGGCGGCATCCTGCCGATCGCTGCCGCGATCGCCCGGCGCGACCTGGATGTCGCCGGCGACTACGCGATCGGTCACTACACCCATGAGAAGAACCCGGTGACGACGCGCGCGGCGCTGACCACGATTGCGATCATCCGCGAGGAGGGTCTGCCGGAACGGGCGGCGGAGCTCGGCGGCGCCGCGATGGAGCGCCTGCGCTCCTTTGGCGAGAGCTCGCGTCATGTCGGCGACGTGCGTGGGCGCGGCCTGATGTTCGGTGTCGAAATCGTGGCCGACAAGGCCGATATGGCGCCCGACAACGCGTTGGCCGAGCGCGTCTATTATCGCTGTCTCGAAGTAGGGCTGAGCTTCAAGATCAGCCAGGGCAACGTGCTGACGCTGTCGCCGCCGCTGGTCATCGCGCAGGCGGATCTCGACCGTGCGCTCGACATCGTCGAGACGGCCATCGCCGCCGGCTGAGCCGCAGCCGCCCTCCCAGCGACCGAAAGAGACCGACATGAAAGCCGTACGCACGGATCGAGAACTCGAATGCCCTGAGATCGATGCCGGCTTGAGGGCCCGCGGTGTCGAGCTCGTGACATTGCCTGACGGCATTCACGAGGCCGAGCTGATCGAGGCGGTCGCGGACGCCGATCTGCTGCTGATGTGCTACACGCCCATCACGGCCCGTGTCATCGCCGCAGCGCCGAAGCTGAAGGGCATTGTCAAATACGGCGTCGGCATCGATGCGATCGATATTCCGGCGGCCAGCGCTCGCGGTATCCCGGTCGTCAACGTACCCGAATACGCCGAGGAGACGGTCGCCGAGGGCGCTTTCGCGCTGATGATCGCGCTCGCCAAGCGCATGCCCGAGATCGGCCGGGCCATGGCGACCGATGGCTGGGCCTGGCCGGAGCAGCGTTGGCTCGGCCGCGACATCGCAGGCGCCACGGTCGGGCTCGTCGGGGCCGGCAAGATCGGCCGCAGCATGGCGCGCATGGCGGGGCAGGGGTTTCGTGCCCGCGTCCTGGGATACGACCCGCATGTCGATCGGGAAACGCTTGCGGCGTCCGGCATCGAGAAGGTGGACGATCTGCATGTGATGTTGCGCGAATGCGATTTCGTCTCGCTCCACTGCGTGCTCAACGCGGCAACGCGGGGGCTGATCGGCGGGGCTGAGCTGGCTTGCCTCAAGCCATCGGCGATCCTCGTCAATGTCTCGCGCGGCGCTCTGATCGACGAGGCGGCACTCGTCGAGGCCGTGCTCGCCGACCGCATCGGCGGTGTCGGGCTCGACGTCTATTCGGTCGAGCCGCTGGCGAAGGCCGGCCACATGCTCAGCCCGCTCTTCGGCCGCGACAACGTCATCCTCTTCCCCCATCTGACTTTCTTCACGGTCGAGGCGATGCGGCGCCTGTCGGACGATACCTTGGCGCGTTGCTTCGAGATTCTCGAAGGCCGTCCCGTCGAGATCAGGTCGCGGGATCCGAGGCTGCGCGCCCAATCCAGGAGCGTCGTCTTCGCCTGAGGCGCCATCGCCTATTCGGCCGCCTGGAGAAGACGGCTGCCCTGCAGTAGGCCGCGGCGCTCCAGCAGCCCGTGGACGGTCGCGGCGATATGGGCGTCGATGCGCTTCAGGTCACGCGTGATGTCGAGCTGCAGCGCGCTGACGGCGAGCGCCTCCGCCTTGCCCGTTCGCATCTGTGTCAGGTGGCGGTCGACCGCCTCGCGTTCGAGGTCGCGGAAGGTCTCCTTCTCGCGAATGAGCCGTCGCGCCATCGCCTCGTCCTGCGAGATGAAGACATTGACCGCGAGGCGCAGATGGTCGCGCAGCCGGCCATGCATCTCGGCAATCCGGTCGATGTTGTCGGCCGGCAGTCGGCGCTGGTCGCGAATGCGCTTGCTCGCCATCTGCATCAGGTTCTTCTCGATGATGTCGCCGACATGTTCGAGATTGATCGCCAGCGATAGCAGGGCGGCGAGACGCTCCTCCTCGACATCGCTGAGGGCCTCGAGGCGAATGGCGCCGACATAAAGCTGGATCTGATTGTAGAGACTGTCGAGCACGTCATCGGTGCGGCTGATGTGGAGGGCCTTGCCAGGGTCGTCGCTGGCGAAGGCTTCCTGCGACACGCTCAGCATTTCCTCGACGACATCGGCCATCCGGAGAACCTCGCGCGTCGCGTTCGACAGCGCGATCCCGGGCGTCGTGAGCGCGGAGGGATCCAGATAGCGTGAGCGCGCCGGATCGCTTTCCGGAGAGGCGTCGGGAAAGCCGCGGGTGAGGAGCCTGGCGATCGCGGGCAATGGCAGCAGGAAGGCGAGCGCCATCGCCAAGTTGAATCCGAGATGGGCGAAGGCGGCGGCCTGGAGCGGCGACAGCGCGAGTGTCCCGAATGCCGCAACGAGAAGCGGCAGCAGCGCAAGGCCGATCATGCAGCCGATGAGACGGTTCGCGAGATTGCCCATCGGGACGCGCCGCGCCGCGGGCCCACCCTTCAGCGACTGCAGGAGCGGGTTTATCGCCGTTCCGAGATTGCAACCGAGCACCATGGCCAGCGTCGTCTCGAGCCCGATCACGCCGGCGCCGCCCAGGCTCATCACGACCAGGATGCCCGCCACCGACGAGTGCGCGGCCCAGCTCAGCGCCGCCGCCAGCAACAACGCGACGACCGGGTCGCGCGCGAGCGCCCCGAGGACGATCCTGAGCGTCTGGGAATCCTCGACCGGCTGCATCGTGGTCTGCATCAGCCGCAGCGTCAGCAGCATCAGGCCGAGCCCGAAAAGCGCGCGGGCGCATTCCCGCGAGGCGACACCGCCGAGCCTGCGAAGGCCGACATAGCCCGCGAGCAGAAGCAGTGGCACCGCGATACTCGTGTCGAAGCTGACGAACTGGACGATCAGCGTCGTACCGACATTGGCGCCGAGCATCATGGCCAGGGCCGGAGTCAGCGCGATCAGTCCGGATTCCGCGAAGGAGGCGATCATCATCGCCGTCGCGGTGCTCGACTGTAGACCCGCCGTGACCAGGACGCCGGCGGCGAAGGCCCGCCAGCGGCTGTCGAGGCTCTCCGTTAGAAGCGAACGCAGCCGGCTGCCGAAGGCGGCGGAGACGCCGGCCGTGACCATCTGGACGCTCCAGAGCAGCAGCGCGACCTCGCCCGCGAGTGCCAGCAGCGTTTGCGTCGGCGTCTGTCCGGGCATGACCTCGGTCTTCCCGCGGGCCTAGCGCTGCCGCCAGCGCTGGAGCCGGCCGAAGACGAGCCGGTCCAGCCCGACATGAGCGAGCTTCACCGCAATGGCCGTCAGCATGATCACCGTTGCCATGCCGGCGGCCGAGGCGATCGCACCGGCCTCGTCCATATGGACGATGGCGATCGAGGCGAGCTTGGTCTCGGCGCCATAGAGGAAGATCACCGCCGAAACGGTGGTGAGCGCATTGACGAAGACATAGACGCCGATGTCGAGGATGGCCGGCAGGCAGATCGGCGCGGTCACGCGCCGGAAGGTCGACCAGAACGGCACCTTGAGCGAAGCCGACACTGCCTCGAATTCACCGTCGATCTGCTTGAGGCTGGTCAGCGCGGTGATGTGCCCCACCGTGTAGAAATGCGCGATCGTGTTGATCACGAGCAGCGCCAGCGTGCCATAGAGAAAGCCCAGTGGGTTCCAGCTGGCGTTGAAGAAGAAGACGTAGCCAAGGCCGAGCACGAGGCCGGGCACAGCCATCGGGAGCATCGCCAGGAACTGCGCAAAGGCGCGCATCCGCGGATAGAGCTTCAGCTTCTCGATGAGATAGGCGCCGGAGAAGATCAGCGCCGTGCCGATGATCGCGGTCAGCGAGGCGAGCCGCAGCGAGTTGCGATAGGACTCCCAGCCCGCCGGATCGAAGGCGGCGAAGTCGTAGTTGTTGAGCGTAAGCCCCAGATTGTACGGCCAATAGGTGACGAAGGAGCCCCACACGGCGATGCCATAGGGGCCAACGATCGCCAGCGTCGTCGCAACGACGAAGGCGAGCAGGGCCGTGTCGCGGCGCGGCTCCGGCTTCGGGGCATAGGGCACCGCCCTGGCGGACAGCATGGCGCTCTGGCGCCGCTTCACCAGCCGGTCGACGAAGAAGGCGAGGATGGCCGGGACGAGCAGGATGATGCCGACCACGGCACCCATCGGAAAGTTCTGCTGTCCGACGACCTGGCGATAGGCGTCGGTCGCCAGCACGCTGAACTGCCCGCCGATCACCTTGGGGATGCCGAAATCGGTGATCACCAGCGTGAAGACGACGAAGGTGGCGCTGATCAGTCCGTAGCGGGCGCCTGGCAGCGTGATCGTGCGGAACATGCGCCAGCGCGTCGTCCCCATCGCTTCGGCGGCCTCGCGCAGCCGGCCGTCCGAGAGCGCCAGCGCCGTGACGAGGATCAGGACGGCATGCGGAAAGCTGTAGAGAGCCTCGGCCGCAATGATGCCGATCGGGCCATAGAGGGAAGCGCCCATCATCCAGGATTTGAGCAGCCCCTGGTTGCCGAAGACATAGATGAGCGCGAGGCCCGAGAGCAGGGACGGTGCGAAGACGGGCACCATCGCCGCCGCATAGAACAGCCCCTTTGCGGGTATGCAGCTGCGGCGCAGCGCATAGGCATAGAGAAATGCGACCGGGATCACGATCACCGTGGTCGTGCCGGCGACGAAGAGGCTGTTGCCGAGCGAGGAGATCAGCGTCGGCGTCGACACATAGGCGACGAAGTTGGCCAGGCCGACGAAACGTCCGCTCGCATCCTCGAGACTCTTCGACAGCAGCGCCCAGAGCGGCAGTGCGATGATCAGCACGAGAACGGCGCAGAGCGCGAAGATCAGCGCGGCGGCGACATGCCGCTCGTTGAGGCGGACCGCGCCCATCTTCAGATTCACGGGAGCCATGGCGATGGGCTGCGCTGTGTCGGTCATCGACCCGCCCCGGCAAAGACGTGGAGCGACTCCGGCGGAAAGGCGATCGCGCGCACCTGGCCTGGCTGGATGCCGAGGTCACGCATGGCGTTCGCCGAGAAATCTGCCGCGATCCGAGTATTGCGCGACCGTGTCGGCTCGAGATGGGCCCGGCAGAACGAGCCCAGGAACGCCAGGTCGCCGATCGTCGCCTCGAAGCTGTTGGCGGTTTCGCTCGAAACGCCGCGGGTGCGGACCTCCTCCGGCCGCATCGCGAGCCGGACCGCGGTTCCGGTGGGGAAGGGGGCCGCATTGGCGACGAGCAGATCGAGCTCGTCGACCCGCACGCGGCCCGGCCCGGTGACGACTGCATCCAGGAAGGTCATATGACCGACGAAATCCGCGACGAAGGGTGTCGCGGGGCGGCGATAGATCTCTTCGGGAGAGCCGACCTGCTCGACCGCGCCGCCGTTCATCACGACGATGCGATCGGCCATGGCGAGCGCCTCCTCCTGATCATGTGTGACCATGATCGTGGTGACGCCAAGCCTCTGTTGCAGGGAGCGCATCTCGTCGCGCAGCCGCAGGCGCACCTTGGCGTCGAGCGCCGATAGAGGCTCGTCGAGCAGCAGGAGTTCCGGCGAGGTCGCCAGCGCCCGCGCCAGCGCGACGCGTTGCTGCTGGCCGCCCGAAAGCTGGACGGGAAATTTCTTGGCCTGGTCGGAGAGACTGACGAGCGCCAGCAACTCATCCACCCGCCGGGCGATGTCGCGTGCGGGGATCCGCCGGTTGACGAGGCCGTAGCCGACATTGTCGGCGACGGTGAGGTTGGGGAACAGGGCATAGGACTGGAAGACGATGCCGAAATCTCGCTCGGAGGGCGGCGCGCGCGAGACATCGCGGCCGCCCATCTCGATCCTGCCGCTATCCTGTTGGTCGAGCCCCGCGATCGCCCTCAGCAGCGTGGTCTTGCCGCAGCCGGAGGGCCCGAGAAAGCAGACGAACTCGCCCCGCTGAATGTCGAGATCGATGTCGCGCAGGGCGACGAAGCTGCCGAAGCTCTTCGCGAGGCTGCGGATCGAAAGAAACGGGGCGGGCGTATACGACGTCATGGCGGCGGACCTTCTCGATGGTGGCGCGGGTCGCGGGCGCTCAACCGGACGGCCCTGCTTCGTTCGGAAGGGGGCGTCCGGTCGCATGATTTGCCGGCTTGCATAAGCTGTGCCGCGCCCTCTTCCCTAGAGGAAGGGGGCGCTCTCAGCCTCAGTTCTTCGGCGCAGCCTTGGATTCGTAACGCTTCGACCATTCCGCGAGGACGCGCTCGCGGTTCTCGGCCATCCAGCCCAGGTCGTTCTTCACCATCTTGGCCTCGGCATCGGCCGGGTAGTTCTTCGGCGAGGCGTCGATGCCGGGATAGGCGACGATAGCATAGGCCTTGGCATAGAGCTCGCTCGCGTCCTTGCTCGCAGTCCAGTCGGCGATCTTCTTGGCGATCGGGGCGACCTTACTGCCCTTGACGACGGCACTGGCCTCGACCTCCCAGCCGACTCCCTCCTTCGGGATGATCACCTCGATCGGCGCCCCCTTGGTCTTCTCGGAAGCCCCACGCATGTCGAGCGCGAGGCCGACGGTGCGCTCGCCGCGCGCCGCCTGCACGCAGGGCGCCGAGCCGGAATGGAGGTAGGCGCCAATGTTCTCGTGCAGCCCGTCCATGAACTTCCAGCCGGCTTCCTCGCCCATGCCCTGGAGCCAACCCGCGACCATCAGGTAGCCGGTGCCGGAGGAGGCCGGGTGCGGCATCACGATCTTTCCCTTAAGGGCAGGATTGTGCAGGTCGTTCCAGGACACCGGGGCCGGCACGCCCTTGGCTTCGGCGGTGTTGAAGCAAACGACACCGAGATAGGCGGCCGTTCCGGTCCAGGTATGGGGCGCCTTCGCGGGGCGGAAGGCTGGCTTCAGCGTGGCGGCGCCCTTCGGCTCATAGCCTTCAAGCAGGCCGGCCTTGTCGAACAGCAGCAGGCTCGATGCCGCGAGACCGATCACCATGTCGGCCTTGGGAGCGTCCTTTTCCGCCAGGAAGCGCGCGGTGATCACGCCCGTGGAGTCGCGCACCCAGGAGACCTCGGCTTCGGGCACAGCCTTCTCGATCGACGCCTTGAACGGCGGGAGCAGATCGTTTTCGAGTGCGGTGTAGATGGTGACCTTCGTCCGTTGGGCCTCGGCGTGCCCAGGTATTGCGAGAGCGAAAGCGCCGATGAGGGCAGATGCAAGCCAGCTCTTCATGTTATCTTCCCCTGTTTGTACGGTTTGGCACTCGCCTGGTGCGTCGTTCCCAAAATGATTGTCGGCCGGCGGATCGAGCCACCGGCCCTCGGCAAAACTGAAGGTCCGCTAAGCGGTCCAGGGCATGGACCAGGTCTTGACGTTGGTGAAGGACTTCATCGCCTCGACGACGCCCTCCTTGTAGCCGAGGCCGGAATCCTTGATCCCGCCGAAGGGCGACATCTCGATGCGGTAGCCCGGGACCTCCCAGAGATTGACGGTGCCGACCTCCAGTTCCGCGACGAAGCGCTGGATGTAGTCGTAGCGGTTGGTGCAGATGCCCGAGGACAGCCCATAGGCGGTGGAGTTCGAGATCCGGATCACCTCGGCGATGTCGTCGGGCACGCGGACGATCGGGATGACCGGGCCGAAGGTCTCCTCATGCACCAGCTCGCAGGTATAGGGGATCTTGTCGACGACGGTCGGGTGGAACAGCGCCCCTTCCGCCCGCTTGCCGTAGAGCACCTCGGCGCCCTTGGTGACGGCGTCGTCGACGCGGGCCTGGAAGAGCGAGGCCGAGCGGGCGTTGATGACGCAGCCGACATCGGTTTCCGGGTCCATCGGATCGCCGCATTTCAGCTTCTTCGCCTTCTCGACGACGAGCTTGGAGAAGGCGTCGGCGACGCTCTCGACCACCAGGATACGCTTCACCGCCGTGCAGCGCTGGCCCGAGTTCTTGGTCGCGCCGGTAACGGCGAGTTCGGCCGCCTTGTCCAGATCGGCATCCTCCATGACGATCAGCGGATCGTTGCCGCCGAGCTCGAGCACGATGCGCTTGTAGCCGGCCTTGTCGGCGATGTGCTTGCCGACGCGGACCGAGCCGGTGAAGGTCACCAGATCCGCGTCGGGATCGGTGATCATCGCATCGCCCATGGTCGAGGGATTGCCGGTGACGACCGAAAGCATCTCCGGCGGCAGGCCCGCTTCATAGAGCACGTCGGCGAGCGCCAGCGCGGTCAGCGGCGTCAGCTCGGTCGGCTTCAGCACGAGGCGGTTATTGGTCGCGATCGCCGGAGCCAGCTTGTGGCTGACCATGTTGAGCGGGTGGTTGAACGGGGTGATCGCCGAGATCACGCCGAGCAGCGGCTGGCGTGTCGTGAAGATCTTGCGCGCCTTGCCGTTCGGCGAGATGTCGCAGGAGAACATCTCGCCATCGTCCTTGATGGTGAGCTGCGCCGCGAAGGACCAGACGTCATAGGCGCGGCTCGCCTCATAGAGCGAGTCCTTCCAGCACAGGCCCGCTTCCGCCGTGATCAGCTTGGCGAAAAGCTCCTTGCGGTCGCGCAGCAGCTCGGCCGTCTTCTGCAGGATCTGCTGGCGCTCGTAGCGCGAGAGCTTCGGCTTGAACGCCTTCGCCTTGGCGAAGGCCTCGCGCACATGCTCGGGCCGGGCGGCCGGGATCAGGCCGACGACGCTGTTGTCATAGGGGTTGTGGACCTCGACCATATCGTCGGTCGTGACCAGCTTGCCGGCGATGCGCATCGCCTCGCGCCGCACCGGCGGCTTCACCGTCGCGTTCATCTCAATTCACCAGGTTCAGGGCGACGTCGAAGACGTCGAAATTGCGGAGCGTGCGGCCCTGGGGCACCGTGATCGGCCGGTTGGCGATCATCGGCACGCGCTGCTCGGTGATGCCGCCATGCGAGCGCAAAGGCTCGGTCAGGCCCGAGAGATCGTGCCGGTCCGGCGAGGTGCCGATGACCTTCTGGCGGGTCGAGACGACGACGACATCGCCGATCCGGTCGGCCGGCAATTCGAAGCGCTCGCAGGCTTCGGCGGAGGTCACCGCCAGCGCGATGCCGTCCAAACCGGAGATACGGGCCGCAACCTCTTCTTGGCTCGCGCCATCCGGCAGGTAGACCGTGGCGAAGGAGCCGAGCGCGCCGTGATGCACGACATAGGGGTCGGTGATCGGCAGGATCACGCGCATCGTGCCCTTGCCGTACCACTGGTCCATCAGGCTCTGGAGATAGACGACATCCGGCTCGCCATTGGCGAGGTGCTTGTCGTTCATGCCGTGATCGGCGGTGATGACCAGCGTGCAGCCGAGCGCGTCGAGCTTGCCGACATAGCCGTCGAACATGGCGTAGAAGCTATCGGCCATTTCCGAGCCGGGTCCGGCCTTGTGCTGCACATAATCGGTGGTCGAGAGATACATCAGGTCGGGCTTGAAGCTCTCCAGCAGCTTGACGCCGGCGGCGAAGACGAATTCCGAGAGATCGGCCGAATAGACCGACGGCACCGGCATGCCGACGAAATCGAGTACGTTCTCGATGCCGTTCTCCGCCTTGTTGGCCTTGTCGGCCTTCTCCGAAGAGAAGGCGATCGCACTGCCGGAGGCGAAGTCCAAGCCCTTGCCGAGCAGGGTGCGCAGCTTGTCCTTGGCCGTGACCATCGCGACCTTGAAACCGGCCTTCTGGAACTCGGCCAGGATGGTCGGCGCCCGCAGGAAGCGGGCATCGTTCATCATCACCTCTTCCTTGGCCTCGCGGTCATAGAAGAAGTTGCCGGCGATGCCGTGCCAGATCGGTGGGCGGCCGGTGATGATCGAGAGGTTGTTCGGGTTGGTGAAGCTCGGGATCACCGAATAGGCATGGGTGCTGGCGCCGGCCTTCATGATCCGGTCGAGGTTCGGCGTCAGGCCCTTGGCACTGGCCGCCTCGATATAGGCCGGCTCCGAGCCGTCCATGCAGATCACCACCGTCGGACGCTGCGGCCGGGCATATTCGCGACCGTTCGCAACGACATCCGAGCCGATCTTCGTGTGCATTGTCATCTCAGGGCTCCTCACGCGGCCGACTTCAGGCCGACGCCCATTTCATCAAGGACATCCGACACTGTGGCGACGAAGGCGCGCATGTCCTGCGCACCGAGCGCGCCGATGCAGCCGATGCGGAAGCTGTCGGCGACCGTCAGCTTGCCGGGATAGATGACGTAGCCGGCATCCTTGAGCGCGTCGTAGAAGCGCTGGAAGACGAAGTTCTTGTCCTCCGGCATGTGGAAGGTGACGATGATCGGCGCCTGCCTGGCAGCCGGCAGCAGCGTGCGGAAGCCGAGCCCCTCCATGCCCTCGATCAGGATGCGGGCGTTCTCGGCATAACGCTCGCCACGGCCTGCAACGCCGCCCTCGGCCCAGAACTCCTGCAAGGCCGCATGGAAGGCGACGATGACGTGGATCGGCGGGGTGAAGCGGTACTGGCCGGTGCGCTCGAAGCCGGCATTCTGGTCATGGAGATCGAGCACCAGCGTCGTGGCGTTGCCCTTGGTCTCGGCGAGAGCGCTCTTGCGGGCGATGACGAAACCGAGGCCGGGAACGCCCTGGATGCACTTGTTCGAGGAGGCGGCGACCGCGTCGAAATAGACCTCGCGGCTGTCGAGCGGCAACGCGCCGAAAGCGCTCATCGAGTCGACCAGCAGGCGGCGGCCATGGCGCTTGGCGAGCGCGGCGATCGCCTCGACCGGGTTGCGGATGCCGCTGGTCGTCTCGCAATGGACGGTGAAGATGTGGGTGATGGCGGTGTCAGCGACCAGCATGCGGTCGATCTCGGCGAGATCGGGCGGGGTGTCCTCGGCGGTCTCGTGGACCGCGACCGCGCGGCCGGCGATCTCCAGGATGCGCTTGGCGCGCTGGCCATAGGCGCCGTTGATCAGGACCAGTATCTTGCCGTCGCGCGGCACGAAGGTGGTCAGCATCGCCTCGACGGCGAAGGTGCCGGAGCCCTGCATCGGCACGGTGACGAAATCCTCGCCGCCATGGATGATCTTCGGCAGCTCCTCCAGAACCGCCTTGTTGATGCCGACGAAGGTCGCGTCGCGCGAGCCCCAGTCATGCACCATCGCCTCCTTGATGGCCTTGCTGGTGGTCAGCGGGCCGGGTGTCAGGAGGAGCGGATCACCGGTTTCGGAAGAGGCAGGGCGGCGGGCTTGTGCCATGTCGATCTCGCTTTTCGCGTTGCAGCGCATGACGAGACGGTAGGTTGCGGTTTGACATAGCTCCAATACATCGTATCCATGTCACCCATAGAAAGTGTCTATGCAATGGCGATCAGCTATTCCGGCCTGTCGGCCTTCCATGCGGTGGCGGAGGCGGAGAGCTTCACCGGCGCCGCCAAGGCGCGCCATGTCAGCCAGCCGACCCTGTCGGCGCAGGTCCGCGCGCTCGAGGACGCCTATGGCGTGCGCCTGTTCGATCGCGTCGGCCGGCAGATCAAGCTGACGCCACTGGGCCAGAGCCTCTTCGTCATCACGGCCCGCCTGTTCGCCGCGCAGGACGAGGCACAGTCACTGCTGGCGGGCACGCGGACGCTGCAGCGCGGCCATCTGCGTATCGCGGCCGACAGCGCGACCCATGTCATGGCCGCGCTGGCGCGGATGCGCGAAAACTATCCTGGGCTCACGTTCTCCCTGACGATCGGCAATTCGTCCGAGGTCGTCGATCAGATCATGGAGTTTGCCGCTGATGTCGCGATCACGGCGCGCCAGAGTTCGGATCCGCGCCTGCACACGGTGAAGCTGCGCTCGGATCGCCTGGTCGCCTTCGTCTCGAACGAGCATCGCCTCGCTCCGCATGACAGCATCCCGATCGAAGCCTTTGCCGGCCAGGACATCGTGCTGCGGGAACGCGGCTCGATCACGCGCGAGACGTTCGAGGCGCGCCTGTCGGAAGCGGGGATCAAGCCGGCGAACCTGCTCGAGGTCCAGTCGCGTGAGGCGGTGCGCGAGGCCGTCGCTGCCGGCTTCGGCATCGGGGTGATCTTCGAGGCCGAGTTCAGGTCCGACCCGCTGCTCAAGCGGCTGGTCATCACCGGCGCCGATTTCGCCGTGGGCGAGTATGCGGCCTGCCGCGCCGAGCGTCGGCGCATTCCGCTCGTGCGCGGCTTCTTCGAAACGGTCCAGAGCTTGGCCGACGCCGAAGCCGCTCTCGAACGCTGAGATCAGGCGAGGCGCATCAGCGCGAGCGCGGCGACGATGCAGCCGCAGGCGACCAGCCGTGACGCCTGCAGCGGCTCCTTCAGCCAGAGATAGGCGATCAAAGCCGCGAACAGCACGGAACTCTCGCGCACCGCCGCGACGAGCGGGATCGGCGCGACCGTCATCGCCCAGATTGCGATCCAATAGGCGCCGAGCGCCAGAAGGCCGCCGGCCGCACCCTGCAGCCAGAACGGGCGCATCGCCGTCAGGGCCGGCTTGCCTCCCCGACGCAGGACCGCAAAGGCGATGAGTGGCAAGGCATCGATCACGAACAGGGCGGCCGAATAGGCATGCGGGTCACCCGCGGCACGCGCGCCGAGCCCGTCCACCAGGGTGTAGCCGCTGATCATGACGGCCGTGAACCCGGCGAAACCAAGCGCGACCGGATCGAAGGCTGTGCCGCGCCTGCGGCCCAGCGCCGAGATCAGCATGATGCCGACACCGAGCAGTCCGATGGCGACGAATTGCAGCGGCGAGAGACGTTCGCCGAAGAGCGTCAAGGCGGCCGCCATGGTCAGGAGCGGCGCGCTGCCGCGCGCCATCGGATAGATCTGGCTCATATCGGCGCGGCGATAGGCTTCGGCGAGGCCGATGCAGTAGCCGAGATGGAGCATCAGCGAGCCGACCAGCCAGGGCCATGCCTCGGCCCTGGGCAGGCCCGTCATGAGCAGGGCTGGGACGGCGAAGATCCCGGCGGTGAACTGGATCATCGCCATGGCGAGGAGCGGGTCGAGTTTGACCTTGACGCAGGCGTTCCAGCCGGCGTGCATCGCCGCCGCCGCGAGCACGATGAGGAAGATCTCGAGGCTCACGCCTGCGCCGTCCCGGTCGCCAGCGCCAGAGCCCAGTCGTCCCGACCGCTCTGGCGCGCCCGCGCCGCCGCCGCGTCCCAGTCATAGGCGATGGCATGGTGTTCGACGGTGATCGCGGGCGACAGCGTCACGATCGCGAAGCGGGCATGCGGGCTTCCGCTTTCCGAGACGTGGGCGGGCGCCGTATCGTCGTGGTAGGCGGGGCATCCGACACTGCCGGGATTGACGACGAGCACCCCGGCGGGAAGTCGCAGCAGGCGCGGCAAATGGCTGTGGCCGCAGAGCACGAGGCGCGCTTGCGTGCCTGCAAGCCGGGACTCGACGGCGGCTGAGCTGTCCGGCAGAAGGCGGCCGTCGGCAACCCTTTCCATCAGATAGGCTTCGTCGTCGCCGGGGGTGGCATGGAAGCAATGCGCGCCGGCGACGAACTGCTCTTCCGGCAGCGTCGACAACCATGCGCGATCGGCGGCTTCGAGCCTTTCCCACGCGAAGAGGTCGGACCGGCCAAGCCCTTCGGGCGACGTCGCGCCCAGCGCCCGGTCGTGGTTGCCGCGGACGTGCAGCATCTCGGTCGCCCTGAGGAGCGAGACCGTCTCGGCCGGCCAGAGCGGGCCCGAGGCGCAATCGCCGAGATTGATGATCATGTCGGGCGAAGCGTGCTGCAGCCGGTCCAGGACCGCCTCCAGCGCGGCGACATTGCCGTGTATGTCCGCGATCACGCCGATGCGCATGGCTCACCTCTTGGCGTCGAAGCCAAACGATCGACGTCCGCGCCGCGCTTTACAGCATGCCGGACGCTTTGCCAGCGAATAATGGTGTCGGGCTTGGTCTGGCGACTGCCGCTCCGAGCGCAAGATTCTGGCGCCTTGGCGCGCGCCATTTGGGGCGCTCGCCCTTCATGCGCGCGATTGCCGCAGAAATGTGTGGATGCGCCGAACGGTCCATGCGCCGCGGCTGCCAAATACTTCAAGTCTGAATAGAGTCGTGAATCAAGGCCTTTAGTACGGGATTCGCCTATGCTGCCGGCCACTTCGGATCATGCATTGCTGCGGCTTTCTGTGTGACCTGAGGTAATTCGAGTACGGAGCGTCTTGCGCAACATCGATACGCCCAAACGACCAGTGCAGTGACCCTTGTATGCCGGGAGCGAATGCTTGGAGCCGCAGTTGAAGGGTGATTTCGATATCCGCAATCTGGTCCTGCTCTCGTTGCGGCCGGAGGCGCGGGCGTATCTGCAACCGAGACTGATCACCCGACGCCTGTCGCTCGGGCAGGTTCTCTATGAGGACAACGCTCCCTTTACTCATGCGATCTTTCCGCATGACGGCGTGGTCTCGATGCATGCGGACATGCAGGATGCACGCGGCGTCGAGAAGGCCGCGATCGGCTATGAGGGCTTCGTCGGCATCGCCTTGGTGATGGGTGGGACGAGGCGATCAGCCAGTCCAGCGTCGTCCTCCCGGGCTATGCCTCCTGGCTTTCGATCCAAGATCTCGACGAAGCCATTGCGCGCTTCCCCTGCGTGCGCCACGCCATGCTGCGCTACGCCAAATGCCTGATCATCCAGCTGCTGGAATCGGTGGCCTGCAACAGCCTGCACAGCGCCGAGGAGCGGATCTGCCGCTGGCTCCTGCACGCGCATGACCGGGTGGTCGGCCATTCCTTCCAGCTCACCCAGGCGGCGGTCTCGCGGGCGCTCGGGCTGCGACGCGCAACCGTCAACATGGTCTGCTCGAAGCTGATGGAGCAGGGAGCGATCAGCTATTCACGCGGCGACTTGACGGTTCGGGATCGCAGCGTGATGGAGGCGCGTGCTTGCGCCTGCTACGGCCGGGTCGCGCGCGCCTTCGAGAGGACCTCCCAGCCGCTGGCGCGCTTCGCCGAGGAGCTCCCCATGCCTGCTCCGGCCAGCCGCGATCCATAGATTGGCGGTTGACAGGAGGACAACAGGCGGAGGCCGGCCCGGCGCGACCATGAGGTCGCCCCGACCCGGCTCGGCAACTTAGATCAGGCTGCTTGGGCCAGAGCCACCGCGAAGGGCGCGGCCGTCTTGGCCTTGACCTCGTCGAGCGTGACGCCCGGAGCCAGCTCGATCAGGGTCAGCCCGCCGCCATTCTCCTTGTCGCAGGACATGACGCAGAGATCGGAGACGATCATGTCGACGACACCGGCGCCGGTCAGCGGCAGGGTGCAGCGCTCGAGCACCTTGGATTCGCCGGCCTTGTTGGCGTGATCCATCACGACGATGATCTTTTTGACGCCGGCGACGAGGTCCATCGCCCCGCCCATGCCCTTCACCATCTTGCCGGGGATCGTCCAGTTGGCGATGTCGCCGTTCGCCGCCACCTCCATGGCGCCGAGGATGGCGAGGTCGATATGGCCGCCGCGGATCATCGCGAAGGAGTCGGCCGAGGAGAAGAAGCTCGAGCTCGGCAGCAGCGTGACCGTCTGCTTGCCGGCATTGATCAGGTCGGGGTCGGCCTCACCCTCATAGGGAAAGGGGCCGATCCCGAGCAGGCCGTTCTCCGATTGCAGCGTCACGTTCACGCCTTCGGGAATGTAGTTCGCCACCAACGTCGGGATGCCGATGCCGAGATTGACGTAGAAGCCGTCCTTGAGCTCCTTGGCCGCACGTGCGGCCATCTGTTCGCGGGTCCAGGGCATCAGACGGCCTCCCTCTTGCGCTCGGTCAGCTTCTCGATGCGCTTCTCGTTGATCGTGCTCTTGATGACGCGGTCGACAAAGATGCCGGGCGTGTGGATCGACTCCGGATCGAGCGTCCCCGCCGGCACGATCTCCTCGACTTCCGCCACCGTGATCTTGCCGGCGGTTGCCATGTTCGGGTTGAAGTTGCGCGCGGTCTTTCGATAGACGAGGTTGCCGGCGGTATCGGCCTTCCAGGCCTTGACGATGGCGAGGTCGGCCCTCAGCCAGGTCTCGCGGACATAAAGCGCCCCTTCGAATTCCTCGACCGGCTTGCCCTCGGCCACCACGGTGCCGACGCCGGTCTTGGTGTAGAAGGCCGGGATGCCAGCGCCGCCGGCCCGGATCCGCTCAGCGAGCGTGCCCTGCGGGTTCAATTCCAGTTCGAGTTCGCCGGCGAGATACTGCTGCTCGAACAGCTTGTTCTCGCCGACATAGGACGCGATCATCTTCTTGATCTGCCTTGTCTGCAGCAGCATCCACAGGCCGAAGCCGTCGGCGCCGGCATTGTTCGAGATCACCGTCAGATTCTTCACGCCGGAATCGCGGATCTCGGGGATCAGGCTCTCCGGATTGCCCGAGAGGCCGAAGCCGCCGGACATGATCGTCATCCCGTCGAAGAGAAGGCCGTCCAGCGCCGCCTTTGGGCCGTCATAGATCTTGTTCGTCATCCATCCCTCGCTTGATTGCACCGTGCCGGTTCCCGGCCGTTTTCTCAAATCCGTTCAAAGGCGACGGCAATGCCTTGGCCGACGCCGATGCACATGGTGGCGAGCGCACGGCGCTTGCCGGTCAGCGACAGCTCGAGCGCCGCCGTACCGGCGATGCGGGCGCCCGACATGCCGAGCGGGTGTCCGAGCGCGATCGCTCCGCCATTCGGGTTCACGAAGTCGCCGTCCTCGGCGATGCCGAGTTCGCGCAGCACGGCGATGCCCTGGCTGGCAAAGGCTTCGTTGAGCTCGACGATGTCGAAATCCGTCGGCGTCAGGCCGAGGCGCTCGCACAGCTTGCGGGTGGCCGGGATCGGCCCCAGCCCCATCACGCGCGGCGCGACGCCGCCAGCCGCGCCGCCGGACACGCGCGCCAGAGGGGTCAGGCCGTATTTTGCAGCGGCCTTCTCCGAGGCGATGATCAGCGCCGCTGCGCCGTCATTGACGCCAGACGCGTTGCCGGCGGTGACGCTGCCGCCTTCCTTGCGGAACGGCGTCGGCAGCTTGGCGAGCTTCTCCAGCGTGGTGTCGCCGCGCGGATGCTCATCGATCACGACGCGGATCGGGTCGCCCTTCCGCTGCGGGATCAGGACAGGCACGATTTCCTTGGCGAGACGACCGTTCTGCTGGGCGGCGACCGCCTTCAGCTGCGAGCGCAACGCGAAGGCGTCCTGGTCGGCGCGGCTGATCCCGCAATCGGCCGCGACGTTCTCGCCCGTCTCCGGCATGGAATCGACGCCGTATTGCGCCTTCATCAGCGGGTTGATGAAGCGCCAGCCGATTGTGGTGTCGTGGATCTCGGCATGGCGCGAGAAGGCGCTGTCTGCCTTCGGCAGCACGAAGGGCGCGCGCGACATGCTCTCGACGCCGCCGGCGATCATCAGCTCGGCTTCGCCCGCCTTGATCGCGCGGGCGGCGGCGATCACCGCATCCATGCCCGAGCCGCACAGGCGATTGATCGTCGTGCCGGGAACCTCCTTGGGCAGGCCCGCCAGCAGCAGCGACATGCGTGCGACGTTGCGATTGTCTTCGCCGGCCTGGTTGGCGCAGCCGAAGATGACATCATCGACCGCACCGAAATCGACGCCGTGATTCCGCTCGACCAGCGCCTTCAGCGGCACGGCGCCGAGATCGTCCGGCCGCACCGCGGACAGGGACCCGCCGAAGCGGCCGATCGGTGTCCGAACGAAGTCACAGATATAGGCGTCAGTCATGGTTCGTCCCGTGTTGCCTGGTTTCGGCGCGTCCAGCGTACAGTCCTAGCCGCGTCTGGTCGCGATATCGAGCCCGCCGCGAGCGATCACCGATAGCCAATCCGTCCGCCGAACGAGAATCATCATGGATTGCGCTTCAATCAATGCCCGCCCGGCCAGGAGATGGTTCGGTCCCGACATGCGGCAGTCACAGGCATGCACCATCATGACCGGTGCCTTGGTGGCCAACGTCTCGCCAGTGACACACGCCGACCCAAGGCCGGTCGATGGAAGACGAAGCTGAACCATCGACGTCCTGGCACCTTCAAGTTCGAAACACATGGCTGCGTTGCAGGAGCAGAGGATACAACGGCTGAATCGGTAACATATCTCTCTTGGATAGGGGTGACAGCAGAGCGCTGTAGACCGCATTCGGGTGTCCTTTGGCTGCTGCGACGGATCGATCGGGCTTGGCAGCTATCAGGATCGCTCTGCGGCTTGCCGCGTTGGGTCAGGAGATCGGACTATGATCAGACGAATGCTTGTAGGAACTGCAGCGACGATCGTTCTTCTTGGCGTTGCGGCAGTTCAGACCCCGGCATCGGCCTGCAGCAAGAGCAATGGCTGTACCCAAGATGTCCAGAACGAAGATTACAAGATGATGCACGATGGCCGCATGAACGAGGCCATCAAGGAGGGGCAGGCCAATATGGAAGCCTTCCGCGCGATGCGGGAGGCCGAGCAGGCGCGGCAGGCGAGGCAGCCCACGCGGTAAGCGAGCGCGTGTTACACGATAGGCCGTCATGCCCGGCCATGGCTGGCGGTACTGTTGAAAGATGGGCGCTGATGGGGCCATTCCCCTTGGCACGCTCCGTCATCTGACACCGCCCGCGGCATGGTTGAGCGAGCGGGGGCGATCGCGTTCCCTCATGATTGCACCACCGCTGCGCCCGCCGGGCGCAGCGGGCTTCCCGGCCCGGACAGACCCTCTATGCCTGCGGCGACATGACCGCCGGCGCCGGAGCCTGACCGACACCGCGCGTCGTGGCTTGCCCTGCAATTCCGCTCCATGGCGGGGAGGGAGAGGGCCGGCTTGCCCTTGTCGTCACCCGTTCCGGTCGAGCGGGAACATCGGCCGCCGCACGCGCTTGTAGGGCAGCTTCGACAGGTCCGGCGTGCAGAGCGCCCCGCTGTCGCAGACGATGACCTTGCCGGCGATGGGCTCGAAGGCCGCCCGGAAATGCTGCATCGACTTCAGTCCGACGACGCGCTTCGCCGCCGGATTGATGCCGAAGGCGCGGAACTGCTGCAGGTCGGTCATCTGCGCCCGGATCGTCGTGACAAGGATCTCGATGTCACCAACGCGGAGCACCGCGCAGGCACCCCAGTTGCCGCGCAGGCCACCGAGCATCGGCCCATCGCCGATATAGGCGCCGTCGCTCACGCTGACGAGCGTACCGGTGAGCGCAAGCGGCCCGCCGCCGATCTCGGGATCGACCTTGCCGCCGAGCCGGACCGAGACAGTCGAGCCCGGCGTGCCCTTGCGCAATTCGGCCGCTGCTTCCGGATCGACGATCGGGCCGAAGCAAGCGTCTTCAAGTTCGGCCGCGATCATGCCCTTGAGCAATCCCGTCGCATCGCCATAGCCACCACCGCCGGGGTTGTCGGCATAATCCGCGATGATCAGCGGTCCCGATGCAGCGACATAGGCCTTGGCCTCCGCGACCGCATCCTCGACCGAGAGGAACGGCGTCACCACCTCGAAGCGGCGCTGCCACATGTCCTCGACCAGCGCGTCGGCGAAAGCCTGGTGCTTCTCGTGCTCACCGTCGCAGGTGACAAGCACGGTCGGGCCGACCTCGTGGATATCGGCATTGCCGAACCCGCCATTGACGCTGACGGCGAAGACGCCCGCCTCCTTCTCATAGGCCTTTGCCTTGGCGATGCGCTCGACCATCGGGCCGATATCGGTGCGCCCGCCATTGACCTCCTCCAGCATCGGCCGCTCGGCGCGCAAGGTCATCGGCCTGATCTCGCCTGCCATGGCGCGTTGCAGGATGCCGGCGGCGAGCTTGCCGGTCTCGCGGACGTCGACATGGGGATAGGTCTTGTAGGAGACGACGATGTCGGCGAGCTCGGTCATCTTGCGGGTGACATTGGCATGGGGGTCGAGAGTGATGCCGATCGGCACCTTCGGCCCGAGCACCGCGCGGATCCGCTCCAGCAATTCGCCTTCGCCATCCTCGCAGAACTCCGTGACCATGGCGCCGTGCAGGCCGAGCAGCACGCCTTCGATCTCGCCTGCATGGGCCTTCGCGGTCTCGACGATCACGCCGGCGATGCGGTCGAAGGCATCGCGCGTCACCGGGCCGGAGGGCTGGGCGGTGGCGCTGATCGCGTGGATGACGCGCCAGCCGGCGGGGCGGCCGATGTCGAGGAAGCCGGCAATCGGCGTATTGGCCTTGCCGCGCTCGCTGATCGCATCCTCGCCGAGCCGGACGCCGCGATCCGTGAAGGCGGCATAGTCGGCCGGGCAACGGCTGAAGGTATTGCTCTCATGCGAGAACTCGGCGGTCAGCACGGTGAAGGTCATGGCGTTCCTCGAAGCACTTCTTTGTTCTGGCAGAGGGGAGGCCGGTCAGCCGTCGCGCAGCGGCCGGCGGATATCGAGCGCTTCGATGAGCGCGTCGCCGAACAGGTTGATCGCGATCACGGTGGTGGCGATGACGAGGCCGGGAAAGATGATGATCCAGGGCGCGATGAAGATCTGCGCGGTGCCCGAGCTCATCATCCCGCCCCAACTCGGGATCGGCGGCTGCGCACCGAGGCCGAAGAAGCCGAGCGTCGCTTCGAGCACGATGGCATCTCCCGTCGCCAGCATCCCGGCGACGATCACTGGCGTCATGGCGTTGGGCAGCAGATGCAGGAAGAGGACGCGGGCCGGGCGCGCGCCGGCCGTCACGGCCGCATCGACGAAGAGTTCGCCCTGAAGGGCCAGCACCTGCGACCGGGTCAGACGCGTGAACTGGGCGAGATAGGCGATGGCGATGGCGATCGCCGTCGAATGCAGCCCGGGCCCGAGGATCGCGATCAGGATCAGCGCCAGCAGGATTTCCGGGAAGGACCAGGTCAGGTCGACCACGACGGTGACCACCTTGTCGAAGAGGCCGCCGAAATAGCCGGCGGCGGCGCCGAGCGTCGCCCCGAGCATCATGGAGAGCGCTATCGACAAGACGCTGACGCTGAGCGAGGTGCGCGCGCCCTGGATCAGGCGCGAGAGCAGGTCGCGGCCGAACTCGTCGGTGCCGAGCCAATGCGCGGCCGAGGGCGGCGTATTGGCCATGGCGAGCTTCTGCGCGGCATAGTCATAGGGGGCGATCCACGGCGCGAAGATCGCGCAGAGCACGAGCGCGGCGAGGAAGAGTGCGCAGAGGGCGCCGCGCGGCGAGCGGGCGATGCGCGCGGCGAGCGAAGGGCGGCTCATTGGACACCCATCGCTTCGCGCAGGCGCGGGTCAAGGGCCGCCTGGGCCAGATCCCCGAGCAGCGTGCCGAGCATGACCGCGATGGCCAGCATCAGCAGGCAGCCCTGGACGAGCGGGTAGTCGCGTTGCGCCAGCCCGGTGATCAGCAGGGAACCAAGGCCCGGACGGGCGAAGACGTATTCGACGGTGACGGCGCCGCCGAGGATCCAGCCGATGCGCAGGCCGAGGATGGTCATCACCGGCAGCATCGCCTGCTGCAGCACGTGCCGCAGCTGGATCCGCCAGAACGGTACGCCCTTGGCCTGGAGCACGCGGACAAAGTCGCGGCTGGCGATCTCGACCATGGCGGCGCGGGTCACGCGAGCGATCAGCGCCGTGCCGCCGATCCCGATGGTAAGCGCCGGCAGCACCAGCGCATCCCAGCTCCGTGCGCCCGAGACCGGGAACCACTCGAACTGCACGGCGAAGAGCAGGATCATCAGCAGCGCGAGCCAGAAGCTCGGCAGCGTCGAGCCGAGCAGGATGAAGCCCATCACTGCCCGGTCGAACGGGCTGTCCCGGAAGGAGGCGGCGAGCACGCCGGTGACGATCCCGACGGTCGTGGAGAAGACCAGCGCCGTGCCGCCGAGCGCGAGGCTGTGCGGCATGTTCTCGGCGATGAGGTTCGCCACCGGCTGGCGCATCACGATGGCGTCGCCGAAATCGCCGGTGACGACCTTGGCGAGCCAGGTGCCGTACTGGGCCAGAAGTGGCCGATCGAGGCCGTAGCGGGCGATCATCTCCGCCCGCTGCTCGGGCGACGAGCCGACCTGGATCAGATGCTCCAGTGGGTCGCCCGGCACGAGATGGATGATCATGAAGATCACCAGCGAGACGGCGAGGAACACCGGCAACAGCATGGCGAGCCGCCGGATCGTGAAGCGCAGCAAGGGTGTCTCCCGCGTGCGGCCGTGGCCGGCTCAGTTCGCCGGCGCGATGTCGATCATCGACTGGCTGGAGAAGCCGATCCCGCGGATCTTCTCCGGCACCGTGATGCGCTTGCCGTAGGCGAGGCTCTGCACCGGCTGGTAGATCGGGGCGAACGGGTACTGCGACAGCACGTACTCATGGTACTTGGTGAAGTTCTCCACGCGCTCGTCCCAGGTCTTGGACTTGTTCATGGCAATGTCGTTCAGGCGCTCCGCTTCGGGATCATTGAGCATCGAGACGTTTGGATAGCCTGCGCGCTTCGCGGCGAAGAACCAGTCGACGATGTCGGCATTGGTCCATTGATAGGCGCGCACCGCGAGCTGGTGCTCGGTCTTCTTGCGGTACTGAGCGTTGATCGAGCCGGCGTCGATGATGCTGATGTCGGCCTGCATGCCGACGGCCTTGAGCTGCGCCTGGACGATCTCTGCGAGGCGCTTGAACTCGGTACCGTTCTGCGCCCAGAGCTTGACCTGGAGACGCTTGCCGTCCTTGGCGCGGATGCCGTCCGCGCCGGGTTTCCAGCCGGCCTCGTCGAGCAGCTTCTTCGAGCGCTCCGGATCGTAGGCGATCTTGTACTTCGGATCGACCTGCGACTCCTTGAGCGAGGAGATCAGGAAGGTGTCGGCGACGGCGCCCACACCGCCGTAGAGGCTGGCGAGGATTTCCTTCTGGTTGATGGCGAAGGCGGCCGCCTCGCGCAGCTTGATGTCGTTGAAGGGTTCCACGCTGGTGTTGATCGGCATGTAGACGAGCTCGTTGCCGGGGATCGTCAGGAGCTTTGCCGCCTTGTCTGCCTGGATGCGCGGCAGGAAGTCGGTAGGAACGTTGACGAGCATGTCGGCGCCGCCGGTCTTCAGCTCGAGATAGGCAGTCGATTCCTCGGCGATCTCGCGGAAGGTCAGCTTCTTGAACTTGGCCGGCCCCTGGTTTGCCGAGAGGTTCGAGGCCCAGGCATAGTCGTCATTGCGCACCAGCACGGTCTGCTGGCCCACGGTGAACTGCTGCATCTTGTACGGGCCGGTGCCGATCGCCTCGGTCACGCCGAACTTGTCGCCGAGCCGCTCGAACGCCTTCGGCTCCGGTATGGCCATGAAGGAGCTGGCGAGGTTGAACAGCAGGTTCGGATCGGGATTCTTCATATGGAAGCGTACGGTCAGGTCGTCCACGACCTCGACCTTGTCGATTGCCTCGACGGTGAAGGCGTTCTCGGTGCCCTTGAACTGCGGCACCCACCATTCGATCGTCTTGGCGTTGAACGGCTCGCCATTGTGGAACTTCACGCCCGGCTTCAGCTTGAAGGTCCAGAGCATCCCATCGGGGCTCGCTTCCCAGGAGGTCGCGAGCTGGCCATGGAAGCTCTGGTCGGCATCCTGCACGACGAGCCGGTCGAAGATCAGCGTCGTCGCCGTGTTGAGCTTCGTCGCCTTGATCGGGTTGTAGGTCGGCGCGCCGACGAGGCGGGCCGTCATCACGAACGTCGCCTCCTGCGCCAGCGCCGTGGTGCTGGCCAGCGTCGCCAGCCCGAGCGCAAGAATGCTCCCCTTCATCATCGTCTTCATCTCGCTTCCCCTTTTGTTTCGAGATGTTGCGAAAGGCTTGGATCGTGGCCGTCAGCCGAGAGGGCCGGAACTGTCCCCGACATGGCCGGTGAAGCGACCGTAGAGTTCGGCCATCCGGTTCAGCCGCTGCTCGACCTCGGGGCCGAGTTCGACGAAGACCGCGTTGATCAGCAGGTTGCTGAGGTTCGCCATATGGGCGGTCGAGTCCCAGAACAGGTTGAACTCGGTCGAGACGACCAGCATCTCGTCGACCAGCCCACGGCCCCAGTCGCAGAAGGAATCGGTGATCAGGGTGGTCGGGATGCCGGCGGCCTTGGCCTGCTCGGCCAGCACCTTGGCCATGCGCGAATAGCGCCGCGCCTCGAAGATCACGAGGCAGCGCCCCTTGTCCTCGGAGAGGAGCAGCTCGGAGAAGTTGCCGGCAGCTAGATCCGCGAGATGCACGCCGTCCCGCAGGTACTGCAGCTGGTTGGCGAGATATTGCGCGAGGCCGCGCTCGGTCTGGAAGCCCGTGACATGGACCGCGGACGCCGTTGCGAGACGGCGCGCCACGCGCTTCCACTCCTCGCTCTGGGCGAGCTCGTAGAGTCGGACGAGCCCGGCGATCTCGAGCTGCAGGCTGCGTGCGAGCTGGTCGTCGCCCGCCAGGCTGCGCTGCTGGAAATCGCGCAGGCGGTCGCTGATCAGCCAGGGCCGGTCGCCTATCTCCTCGGCAAGGCTGCCCTTCAGGTCCTTCAGGCTCTTGTAGCCGAGCGTCCGGCAGAAGCGCCCGACCGTCGGCTCGCTGACGGAAACCTTCTCCGCGAGGCTCGCCGCTGTCTCGAAGGGCAGGCTCGCCATCTGCGCGAGCATGTAGCTGCCCAGCGCCTTGTCGGCCTTGGAACCGCTGGCGAGGCAAGCCTGCAATCTCTGGCGAAGCGTGTGCGACATCGGGGCTCCCTGCGGCAACTCATGAAGAAATTTTTCTTTCAGGCTGTCAAAGGATTTTTATTTTCTTGCAAACGACTTCCGTTTGGGGCTCGTTCTCGCCATGCCCGCTTCGGGTGGATGGGACGGGCCTGCGCCGCGTGACGATGACAGCAACACGACAAGCGGATGTGATCGTGCTCGGGGCCGGCATCGTCGGCGTCAGCGTGGCGCTGCATCTGCAGGAGCGCGGGCGCAGGGTCCTGCTCGTCGATCGCGGCGAGCCGGGTGCCGAGACCAGCCACGGCAATGCCGGGTTGATCGAACGCTCGTCGGTGGTTCCTTACGCCTTCCCCCGAGACCTTCCGACGCTGGCCGCCTTCGCCTCGAACCGCTCGATCGCAGTGCGCTATCGGCCGGCGGCGCTGCTGCGGATGGCGCCCTGGCTCGCGCGCTATTGGTGGAATTCGGCACCGGATCGGCTCGACAGCCTGGGCCGTGCCATCCTGCCGCTGATCGAGCGCTCCATCGACGAGCATCGGCGATGGACCGATGCGGCGGGTACACGAGAGCTGATGCGCGGCGAGGGCTGGATCGAGCTCTACCGCACCCCTCGCGCCCTCGATCAGGCCATCCGGGCCGCCGCGGAGCTGCGCGGCTACGGACTTGCCTATGACGTGCTTCAACCCGAGCAACTGAGCAGCCGCGAGCCTGTCCTGCTGCCAGGCGCCGTGGCCGGAGCATTGCATTGGCGCGACCCCGTGACGGTCAGCGATCCCGGGGCGGTGACCCGCGCCTATGCGGCGCTGTTCACGGCGCGCGGTGGCGTCCTGATCAAGGCGGACGCACTGGCCTTGAGCGGCGAAGCGGCGCAATGGCGTCTCCCCACCGATACCGGGATCTGGCGGGCACAGGAGGTTGTCGCCGCGCTGGGGCCCTGGTCGGCCGATCTCTATGAACGTCTCGGCTATCGCTTCCCGCTCGGCTTCAAGCGCGGCTACCACATGCATTACGAGGAGTCGGGGTATTCGCCTCTGCAGCGTCCGCTCTGCGATGCGCAGGCCGGCTTCGTCCTCAGTCGGATGGAGCGCGGCGTCCGCCTGACGACCGGCATCGAACTGGCCGGCCGCGACGAGCCCTCGGATTCCTGGCAGCTCGACCGGGCGGAGCGCATCGCGCGGCGCATAATGCCGCTCGGCCGGCGCCTCGACGCCGAGCCGTGGCGCGGTGCGCGCCCCTGCCTGCCCGACATGCTCCCGATCGTCGGAGCGGCGCCTCGGCATCCCGGCCTGTGGTTCGCATTCGGCCACGCCCATCATGGCTTCACGCTGGGTCCGGTCACCGGGCGGTTGCTGGCGGATATGATGACGAATGTGCCGACGTTCTGCGATTCCGCGCCCTTCGCGGCAGAGCGCTTTCGTTCACGATTCACCTGACCTCGGCCTGACCGCGCCGCGACGGGGGCGGCTGAAGCATCTCGTTTCGCCAGATGGGAGGACCGTCCGGCCGAAAAGGCCTGACCTGTCCGAAGCGGTGTCGTGAGGCTGCATCAGCTTTGCTTGCTGGCCGCGCGCAATGGAACGCGACCTGCGTTAGCCATTCCCGCAAGCCGAAACTCGCTCCCTGACAATCGCTGTCGTTGTCGTTGAACCGTCCGCGCAGGCGGCGCGACCAAAGGGGGACAGGAGAATCTTGAGCCTGTCATGGCCGGGTCCGGCGCACTGTTACTTGAGGGACAGCGAAGATGCTCCAGCTTGTTGAATCTCCTCGCATGACGATGAGCTTCTCCGTTCCCTCCTCGACGGGCTATTCCGCGCCCCCATCCCGCAACGCCGATGCGGATTCGGATGATGCGGGCCGGGGTGCCAAGCCCCTCTTCATCATCGATGCCGATCTGCGCATCCACTTCAGCAATCAGGGCGCTGCGGCGCTCGCCCGCGAGGGCCTCGGCTCGGGCGGGCGTCTCGTCTGTGCCGACAAGCTCTTTTCTGCGCGGCTCCAGACCTGGCTCAAGCGCCGCTGTGCCGGTTCCGCGCCGGAAGAGATCCGCCTCTCGTTGTCCATGCGCTGCGGCCGGCAGATCGTGGTCGATGCGGTGCATCTCGGCGGCGTCGGAATGGACCTGTTCGTGCTGACGGTCGACGATCCCCAGCGCATGATCGACCGCAATGTCGATGAGGTCGCGGAGGCCTGCGGCCTGACCCCGACCGAGGCGCGCATGCTGGGCCTGATCGTGAAGGGGCTCGACACCGTCGTCGCGGCCAAGAGGCTGGGCATCGCCCGGACGACAGCCCGGACGCATCTTCAACGCCTCTTCGCCAAGACGGGCACGGCGCGCCAGAGCGAGCTCGTCCGCTTCGTCGCGACCTTCATCGAGGAGGCCGCCTGAGAGGCGAGGCCGCGCGGTCAGCCTTGTCCGTGGGCATCGATCCAGCCGTCGACCAGGCTGAGGCCGAGCAGGAATTCCGAGCTGAAGGCGTTGCGCGTCAGCGGCTCGATCGCGATCGGCCCCGACAGGAAGGAGCGCTCTTCCGCCAGGGCCGCGACCGCTTCGGCGTGCGACACCGCGCGAAAGGCGATCTGCGTGCCGGGCCTCGCCTGGGCGAGCCGGCCTAGATCGGCCCCGATGACATTGGCGATCTTGGGATAGCCGCCGGTCGACTGCCGGTCGGCCATCAGCACGATCGGCTGGCCTTCGCCGGGGACCTGGATCGCGCCCCTGGCGACGCCGTCGGAGGGAATGTTGAAGCCGAGCTTGTGGCTGAGCGTCGGCCCCTCGAGGAAACAGGCCATGCGGTCCCCACGAGTCGAGATGCGCCATGGGCCCGCAAGGAAGGCCGCGATCTGGTCTTCGGCGAAATAGTCGTGCTGCGGGCCGAGCAGCACGCGGATCAGGTCCGGCTGGCGTTCGAGCATGGGCGCGACGATGCGGCCCGTCGCGATGTCGCCATTGCCGGCCGGAGCCGCAGTCAGCCGATCCCCGGCCTGAAGCATGCGCCCCTTCAGGCCGCCCATGCCGGTGCGCGTATGCGTGGCGCTGGAGCCGAGCACCTGGGGGACGTCCAGCCCACCCGCGATGGCGAGATAGCACCAGACGCCGGCAGGACCCGCGCGCAGCCGCAGCGTCGCTCCCGGCTCCAGCCGCAGCACCAGGGCCGAAGGCTGCGCCTGCCCGTCCAGCGTGAGCTGAAAGTCTCCTCCGGCAACAGCCACCGCCGCGGGCGCGCCCTCTGTCGTGACCTCGATTCCGCCGAGCGAGACCTCGATCGCGGCGGCATCCGGGCGATTGCCGAGCGCATGATTGGCGATGGCATGTGCAAGAGGATCCATCGGGCCGGCGCCGGTGACGCCATAGCGCAGATAGCCGCGCCGGCCGCCATCCTGGACGGTGACACCGGGTCCGGCCGACAGGACGCGCAATCTCGGCCTCATGGTGCCTGCCTCCGGGCCACCACTTCGCCGGCTTCGGCGCGTGCATCGAGAGCCATGAAGGTCGAGGCATCGATCGGCTCGAAGCGCAGGCTGTCGCCCGGCTCGAACAGGAAGGCTTCCGCGCGCTCCGGCGCATAGAGTCGTTCCGGCGTGCGGCCGACGACATACCAGCCAGTGGGCATCGAAAAGCTGGCGATCGCGCTCAAGCCGCCGCCGACCAGCACGACCTTGCTGTCATGGGGAGGGCGCGGCTTGATGCGGCGCGAGATCGCGATCGCCTCGGGCAGGCCGCCGAGATAGGTGAAGCCCGGCGAGAAGCCGTACATGTAGACCCGGTAGCTGGCGGAAGCGTGGATCGCGGCGGCCTCGGTCGCGGAGAGCCCGAGCAGCGCCGCCATCTCGGCCAGGTCCTCGCCATGCGGGAGATCGTAGCAGCAGGGCACGGTCCAGTGTGCGGCGGCTCGTTTCGAGGCGACCGGCGCTGTCAGGCGCTCCTCGACGAGAGCGACCAGCCGCGCCCGCTCCAGCCGGAGCGGATCGTAATGGATCATCAGCGAACGATAGGTCGGCACCAGTTCCCGCAGTCCTTCCGGCGGGTCCGCGGCCAGCGCCGCATCGAGCGCCAGCACCCGATCGCTGATCGCGGGATCGACACTGCGGCCGAATTCGACCACGAGCGCAGCCTCGCCTGCGTCCAGAAAGAGCGGGCGCTCGCCCTGTCCGGTGCTCATGCGAAGGGGGCGAGCCCGATGCCGGCCTGCTCGAGCGCCTCACGGACGCGCCGCGCCGTGGCGACGGCATGGCTGGAATCGCCATGCACGCAGACCGAGCGGATCGGCGTGGGCAGGCGCCGGCCGGACAGCGTGATGATGGCGCCCTCCGTGACCATGGCCACGACGCGGTCGGCTGCCTCCTGGGGATCGGTGATCATGGCGCCGGGCTGGCTGCGCGCCACGAGCAGTCCCTCTTCGGTATAGCCGCGATCGGCGAAGATCTCCTGATGCACCTGCAGCCCGGCCGCCTCGCCGGCGGCGACCTGTTCGGTCAGCGCCGTCGCGAGGAAGGAGAGCTTGGGATCGACCGCCTTGATCGCCCGCGCGATCGCATCCGCCACGGGCCGCTCCTCGCAGGAGATGTTGCCGAGCGCGCCGTGCGGTTTGACATAGGTGATGCGATGGCCGGCATAGGCGGCGAGCGCCGCCGCCGCGCCGACCTGATAGGCGACGAGGCGTTCGATCTCGCCAGTGGAGAACGGAATCCGCCGGCGGCCGAAGCCCCAGAGATCGGGAAAGCCCGGATGGGCGCCGACCGCCACGCCGCGCTCGCGTGCGACCGTAAAGGTGGTGGCCATGATCTCTGGATCGCCCGCATGCAGGCCGCAGGCGACATTCGCCGAAGTGACGATTCCGAGCATCGCCTCGTCATCGCCGCAGCGATAGGCGCCGAAGCCTTCGGCGAGGTCCGAGTTGAGATCGATCGTCGTCATGGCCTGTCCCCTGAAGCCGGCACCGGACCGGCGCAGCCTTGCCTGCGCCGACCATAGGATGATCGTCGCCGGCGGTGATAGAGCCTGATGATCAGTAAGTCGCCCGGCCCCCCGAGAGGTCGAAGATGCCGCCGGTCGAGAAGGAGCACTCGTCCGAGGAGAGCCAGAGCACCATCCGCGCCACCTCGTCGATCTCGACGAAGCGGGCCATCGGAATCCGGCCGAGGATGTCGGCCCGCCGCTCCGCCGAAATCTCCCGCGCCATCGCCGTCTCGGCCGCTGCCGGCGTGATCGCCGTGACGATGATGCCCTCCTGCGCCGTTTCCTTGGCGACGCTCTTGGTTAGCGCCATCAGCCCGGCCTTCGAGGCGCTGTAGGCTGAGGCCCGCGCCATGCCTTCCTTGCCTTGTATCGAGGCGATGTTGACGACATGGCCGCGCAGCGGATGCGGGGTCACGCGCGAGGGGCGCGGTGCCTGCTGGCGCATATGCCCGACGACGGAACGCGTTACCAGATAGGCGCCGAAGAGGTTGACCTGCAGGACGCGTTGGAAATCCTCGGGCGAGGTCTCCCAGATCGGTTTGACCTCGCCGAGCACGCCGGCATTGTTGATCAGGATGTCGATGCTGCCGTGATCGGAGAAGGCTGCATTGGCGGCGCGCTCGACCGCGGCCGGATTGGTGATGTCGACGATGCGGGTGCTGGCCCCCAGCTCAGCTGCGGCCTCGGCGAGGGCAGTCGCGTTGCTGTCCCACAACTCGACGCCGGCGCCGGCGTCGAGCAGGGCGCGGGCGATGCCGCGGCCCAGCCCACCGGCTCCGCCGGTGACGATCGCATAGCGCCCGGAAAGATCATAGGTCGCGCCCATCAGCCGGCACTCCAGGCGGTCTTTGTCCGTGTGATCTGGTGGCGATAGAGCCCGAGCGAATAGGGGCCCCGGCCGCCGATCGCATCGAGCCTTTCCGGTGCGAGTTCGGCCTTCGCGGTGGCGACGAAAGCCGCCTCGTCGCCCCAGCCTTCGAGCAGCAGCACCCAGCGCGGGACGGTGTTGGCGACGCCCCGCGCTTTTTGCTCGGCGGTGGCAACGCCGCTCGCCTCGGCGTCGGCCGTCAGGAGATGCACGGCCGCGATCCCGGGCTTTGCGAGCAGATCGGGAATGCTCTGGCGCTGGAGGCTCGTCTTGTGGGCAGCCGCATTCGTGTCGGCTACGTCGTAGCGCAAGGTCGCGATCAGCCCGCCCTGGGCCGGGCCTGCGCTATGGGCGACGCGGCAGATCGAGCGCGCCACCGAACGGAAGTGCTTCACCGCCGAAAGCGTCCATGGCGTGGGCGCGTTGACGCGCGCCGTATAGTCCTGCCCCTTCAGCACCTCGACGCTCAAGGCCTCGTAGAGATTGAAGAATTCGAGATCGGCCTCGATCGCGACATAGCGCCGGCCGCGCTGGAAGCCGGGGATGCCGACTCGCTCCGGCATGTGCTCCTGGCCGTGCCAGGCATAGAATTCGTCGCGCCCTTCCGGCGCGATGTCGTGCCAGATCGCGACCGCGCCCTCTCCAGACAAGCTCACCAGCAACCTCCCGCGCATCTTGGCGAGGCGCGTTGACTCCGCCTCTGTTGCCTCATATACGGAAATCAATTCCGAATTGGAATTCAATTCCAAAAATAAAGTTCGCAGGGTAGAGACGCAGAGGGATGGAACGGTGACGATCGCAGCGGTCGAGCGCGCGCTGAACATGCTGGAGGCGCTGGCGGGCGAGCCCGACGGGGCGGACCTCGGCGTTCTGTCGAGCCGACTCGACCTGCCTGCCAGCGCGACGCACCGCCTTCTGACGACATTGGCCGAACGCGGCTTCGTCACGCAGGACGCAGGCACCGGTGCCTATGCGCTGACCCTGAAACTCTCCCAACTCGCCTTCCGCAATCTCGATCTCCGCGGCCTGCCGGATGCCGGGCAGATCGTGCTCGACGCGCTCGCCCACAGGACACGCGAATATTGCCGTCTCGCTGTGGTCGAGGATGAGAGCCTGGTCTGGATCGCCCGGGCGCAGGGCGCGACCGCCGGTTTGCGCTATGACCCGCCGATGGGGACGGAGATCGTCCTGCACGCCACGGCGACCGGCAAGGCCTGGCTTGCCTCCCTGCCGGAGGCGGAAGCCTTGCGGATCGTCTGCGCTCGCGGCTTCCAAGCAGGCGACCGGACCGGCCCCAATGCGCTGTCCGACGTCGATGCGCTGCGCGCCCATCTCGCCGAGACCCGCAAGCGCGGCGTCGCCCTTGCCGTCGAGGAGGGGGAGATCGGCACGGTCGCCATGGCCGTCGTCTTCCGCTCGGGCCCGGCCCCCGACGCGGCCATCGCCGGCACGCTCAGCGTCGCTGGCCCCTTGCCGCGAATGACCGAGGAACGGCGTGGCCCGATCGCCCTGGCGCTGCAGGAGGCGGCGCAGGACATGGCCGCGATCTGGCCACTGCGTCGACGGCAGATGCAGGCGCCGGTGAGGCCCGGCGCCAAGGGACAGCCGCAAGCCGAACTCCAGGCGAGAACCAGCGCATGACCGACAACGCCGCACCTGCTCCGACGACACGGCCGATCCCTCCGTCCGAGGTCACGCCCGGCCGCCTGGCCGCCTGGACATCGGCGATTGCCTGGCCGCTGGCGAGCTTCGGCGTGCTTCTCCTCGCCTGGGAGGTGCTGGTGCCCATGGCCGGCGTTCCGGAATACATCCTCCCAGTACCGAGCGCCTTCTTCGAGCGGCTCTGGACGGATCGCGCCCTGATCTTCCAGCACATGCTGATCACCGCCAACGAGATCGTGCTCGGCTTCCTGATGGCGGCGGTGATCTCGATCCCGCTCGGCTACATCATCGTTTCGGTCCGGCTGCTCGAGAAGGCCATCTATCCGGTGATCGTCTTCTTCCAGCTCGTGCCCAAGATCGCGATCGCGCCGCTCTTTGTGGTCTGGTTCGGCTTCGGCCTGTTCCCGAAGGTTCTGCTGACCTTTCTGCTCTGCTTCTTCCCGACGCTGGTCGCCAGCATGACCGGTTTCCGCGCGCTGGATGAGCGCGTGCTCTACCTGACCCGATCGATGGGCGCGACGCCCTGGCAGACCTTCCGCAAGGTGCGGGTGCCAGCGGCGCTGAACTACATCTTCTCGGGGCTGAAGGTCTCGGCCGTCTTCGCGGCGACCGGCGCGATCGTCGGCGAGTTCGTCGGCGCTAATTCGGGCCTGGGTTATCTCCTGCTGCGCGGCACGAGCTTCCTCGACATGCCCTTGATCTTCGCCTGCCTCGTCGCGCTGAGCTTCGTCGGCATCCTGTTCAGCTACCTCGTCGACGGGCTGGAGGTCCTGCTGATGCCCTGGCAGCGCAAGGGCTGAGAAACGCTCCACAAACCATCAACCCGGGATCAACCGGGATATCTGGGAGGATGAAGACCATGAACCGACGCAGTTTGATCACCGCCGCCACCCTGCTGGCTCTGAGCGCGAGCACGGCCCTCGCGCAGGGTGCCGGCAAGCCGATGAAGATCACGCTGAACTTCCTGGCCGCCGCGCCCAATGCCGGCTTCATGATGGCCAAGCAGATGGGGCTCTACGAGAAGGCCGGCATCAACCTGACGATCGAGGAGGGCAAGGGCTCCGGCACCACGGCCCAGATGGTCGCGACGGGACAGGCGGATGTGGGCTTCGCCGACGCGCCGGCCGCCATGCAGCTGCGCAGCAAGGGCGCGCCGGTGAAGATCGTCGCTCCGGTGCTGCAGACCAACGGCTTCGCCATCATCTCGCTGGCCGAGAGCGGCATCGCCTCGCCGAAGGACCTCGTCGGCAAGAAGGTCGCCGTCCAGCCCGGCACCGCCCAGACGATCCTGCTGGAGGCGATCCTCGCCAGCAATCAGATCGACAAGACCAAGGTCGACGTCATCGCCATCGATCCGGCTGCCTTCGTCGGCGCGCTGTTGGAGAAGAAGGTCGACGCCATCCTCGGCGGCGCCGATTTCCACTCGATCCAGATCCGCGAACGCGGCTTCAAGGTCACCGACATCTTCTATCGCGATGTCGGCGTGCCCACCGTCGGCCTCTCGATCATTGCCCGCGATGACCGGATCAAGGCCGATGCGGAGCTGTTCAAGAAGTTCGTCGAGGCGAGCCTGCAGGGCTGGGAAGCCGCCCGCAAGAACCCCGATGCTGCGGCGGATGCCGTCGTGGCGCAGTTCCCGGCCGTGAAGAAGGCGCAGGTGCTGGCGCAGTTCGACGTCGTCAACAGGCTGCTCTGCGCACCGGGCGCGACCTCGCTCGGCAGGGTGCCCGAGAAGAATTGGACCGTCAGCTTCGACCTGCTGACCCAGTATCTCGGCCTGCCCAAGGACAAGCCGATCACCGACTACTACAGCACCGAACTGCTGCCGGCCTCGGCCGCCGCCTGCTCGTGAGGCCAATGTGACCGACCTTGCCGTCAGCACGGGGAAAAGCGCCGCGTCCATCACCGGGCGCGGCATCGTCAAGACTTTCGGCGGCTTTACCGCCGTCGATGGTCTCAACCTCGACATCAGGAGCGGCGAGTTCGTTAGCCTGATTGGCCCCTCCGGCTGCGGCAAGAGCACCTTCATGCTGATGGCGGCGGGGCTGATTCCTGTCACCAACGGCGAGCTTCTGGTCGACGGCAAGGCCCTGACCTCGCCGTTGACCGATATCGGCATCGTCTTCCAGGACCACCTCCTGCTCGAATTCAGGACGGCCCTGGAGAACGTGATGTTGCAGGCCGAGATCCGGCACCTGCCGCTCCAGCCGGCCAGGGAGCGCGCGCTCGAACTCTTCGCAAAGCTCGGGATCAGCCATGCCGTCGACCGCTATCCCAAGCAGCTTTCTGGCGGCATGCGTCAGCGCGTCTCGATCGCGCGGGCGCTGATCCATGATCCCAGCGTGCTGATGATGGACGAGCCCTTTGGCGCGCTCGACGCCATCACCCGCACTCAGATCCGCCACGACCTCGAAATGCTCTGGCTGGAGACCGGCAAGACCGTGGTCTTCATCACCCATTCGATCGAGGAGGCGATCGGCTTGTCCGACCGCGTTCTGGTGATGTCGCCGACGCCGGGCCGCGTCGTCGACGAGATCGCGATCGAGTTGCCGCGTCCGCGCCCGGCTCATCTCGGCGATTATCCGAGCTTCAATGCCTATGCCGACCGCATCCACGAAGCCTTCCGGCGCTTCGGCGTGATCAAGTACTGAGGCGCCGGGTGCGCGGAACTCGGTACGGCACGGCCTACCGTGTCAGGAAGCAGGCGGCCTCCGTTGCCGAGATTGTCGGGCGCAGTTCCGGTCGCGCCGTGGCGCAGGTCTCGACGCGGGTCGGGCAGCGGCTGATGAAGGGGCAGCCTGGTGGCGGAGCGAGCGGGCTCGGCAGGTCGCCAGTCAGGATGATCTTCTCGCGCTGGCGCTGCTGGACCGGGTCCGGCAGCGGAATCGCGGAGAGCAGGGCCTTGGTATAGGGGTGTTGCGGCGCCTCGAACATCAGGTCGATCGGTCCCCGCTCCATGACGGAGCCGAGATAGAGCACGATGGCCTCGTCGGCGATGTGGCGCACCACCGAGAGGTCGTGCGAGATGAAGAGATAGGCGAGGGCGAGGTCGCGTTGCAGTTCCAGCAGCAGGTTCAGCACCTGCGAGCGGATCGAGACGTCGAGAGCCGAGACCGGCTCGTCGAGGATCAGCAGGCGTGGCGACAGGGCGAGCGCGCGCGCGATCACGACGCGCTGGCGCTGCCCGCCGGAAAGCGCGCTCGGCAGCCGTTCGGCGAAGGTGGCCGGAAGGCCGACGCGGTCGAGCAGTTCGGCGATGCGCTTGCGACGGTCGTTGCGCGTCCAGCCCGCGATGGCGAGGGGCTCGGCCACGCTGTCGGCGATGCTCATCTTGGGATTGAGTGCGGCGCTCGGGTCCTGGAAGACGATCTGGATGTCCCGGGCGAGATGGGCCCGATCCGCACCGCGGAGATGGGTGATGTCGCGGCCATCGAAGAGGACCTTACCGCCCGTCGGCTGTTCCAGCCCGATGACGGCATAGGCTGTCGTCGACTTGCCGCAGCCGGATTCCCCGACAAGGGCCAGCGTGCGGCCGGCGGCGAGGTCGAACGACACGCCATCGACCGCCTTGACCACGCCGCCCGGCGTGCCGACGCCCCGGCGCAGCTTGAAATGGACTTTGAGGTCTCGAACCTGGAGAAGCGCTTCTGCCGTCATGCCAGCGCCTCGACCCGGGCCGTGTGCCAGCAGGCGGCGGCATGGTTGTGGCCGACATCGGCCAGGTGTGGCACCTCCCGGCAGGCTTCGTCCGCGAGCGGACAGCGTGTCCGGAAGCGGCAGCCATCGGGCCAGGAATCCGCGCTCGGGACCATGCCCTCGATGGTCCGCAGCGTCGTCTTGCGGCGGCCATGCAGGGTCGGGATCGTCGCCAGCAGCAGCTTGGTGTAGGGGTGGCGCGGCGAGGCGAAGGTGGCCTCCACCGAGCCGCTCTCGACGACGCGCCCGCCATACATCACGCAGACATCGTCCGCGAGATCGGCGACGACCCCCATGTCGTGGGTGATCAGCACGATCGCGGTGCCGACATCCCCGCGCAGGTCGCGCATCAATTCCAAGATCTGCGCCTGGATGGTGACGTCGAGCGCCGTCGTCGGCTCGTCGGCGATCAGCAGGGCAGGGCGGCAGATCAGCGCCGAGGCGATCATGATGCGCTGGCACATCCCGCCCGACAGTTCGAACGGATATTGCCGCGCTCGCCTGGCCGCATCGGGGATGCCGACGCGCGTCATCATGGCGATCGCCTCCTCCCGTGCGGCCGTAGGCGAGAGGCCGCGATGCAGACGCAGCGCTTCCTCGACCTGCTCGCCGACCCGCATCAGCGGATTCAAGGAAGCCACGGGCTCCTGGAAGATGATCGTGGCCTCGTTGCCCCTGACGTCGGACAAGGCATCTTCGCCGAGGGGCAGCAGATCGCGGCCGTTCAGCCGGATTTCGCCGCCTGCGACGCGTGCCGCCCTTGGCAGCAGGCCCAGCACCGACAAGGCGGTGAGGCTCTTGCCGCAGCCGGATTCGCCGACGATGGCGAGGATGCGGCCCGATCCGACGCTCAGCGAGACATGATCGACGATGCGGTTGCCGCCGATCTCGACGACGAGGTCGTCGATCGCCAGGACGGGGATGGTCGCGGCGCTCATGCGGTTGCCGCCACCACGGCCGCCCAGGGGCTGGTCGGATGGGCCATGCCTGTGAAGCCGCCGCCCTCGGTCGCCATCACCGCTGAGGGAATCGAGAAGTTCACGGGGTAGAGCGTGTCCTCGACGATCTCGACCGGGAAGGCGCCGGCGATGGTCGCCGCGACATCGGCCTCGGCGCGAGCGTCGATCTTGATGCGCGGGGTCGAGGCGTCGATACGTGGGCGGTGAAACACCTCTTCCAGCGACAATCCGAAATCGGCCATTCCCGAGATCAGCTGCAAGATCGTCGGGAAGATCGTGCGCCCGCCCGCCGCGCCGATCGCGAGCATGGGGCGGCCGCCTCGGCTCAGGATCAACGGGCACATATTGGCGAGCGGCTTCTTGCCCGCCGCGATGCTGTTGGGTTGGCCGGTGCGCGGATCGAACCACATCATGCCGTTGTTCATGATGATGCCGGCCTGAGGCAACGCGACCTTGGCGCCGAAGCGCGAGAGCAGCGTATTGGTGAGCGAGACCATGTTGCCGCTGCGATCGACCACGCTGACGTGAGATGTGCAACCGGCCTCGGGCGTCGCGGCATGGCCAAGCGTGGTCAGGCGCTTTTCATAGGCTTCCCGGATGGCGGTGGCATAGAGCAGGGCGGTCTGGGCAGGCGAGGTCGCCCGCGATAGCGGCCCGTCTGCGAGGCGCTGCGCCGCGTCGAAGAAGGTCGGGCTGCCGCTCAAACCCGGCACGGCGGCGATGTCGAAACCGCGATAGCGGCCCGCCAGCGCTGGCGCCCAGACCGGCTCATACGCCGCCAGATCGCTGGAGCGCAGTGGCGAGCCGCCGGCTTCGAGATCGGCTGCGATCTGGCCGGCGCACTCGCCTTCATAAAAGTCGCGCGCTCCCGCCTTGGCAAGCCGCCGCAGCAGCTTGGCCTTGAGCGTCATCGGCTTGAAGCGGCGCGTGTCGGCGCCGGCCTTCGGGCCATGGCCGTCGTCGAGCAGGATCGCGGAGAGCGTAGGGTCGCGCGCAAGGCCGGGAGCTTCGATCGCGATGCAGAGCGCGGCGAACCAGTCGATTTCCAGCCCGCGCTCGGCATGCTCGATCGCGGGTTGCAATGCCTCGTCCCAGGAGATCGAGCCATGGCGCTCCAGCGCGGCGGCAAGGCCTGCGATCGCGCCGGGCACGCAGATGGCCCCATAGCCCGAGACATTCCGATCCCCGACCACCGAAGGCCAGCTGAACCAGTTGCCGGCCTGGGCGTCGGCCAGCGGATAGTCTGCCGGGTCGAGCCCTGCGGCCGAGCGCACGTTGAAGTCGAGCGTTTCCGTCTCGCCTGTCTTGCCGTCGGCATGGACGAGGAAACCGCCGCCACCGATGCCCGACAGCCAGGGCTCGACCGTGCTGAGCACCAGAGCGGCGACGACGGCCGCATCCATGGCGTTGCCGCCGCGCGACAGGACATCAGCGCCGGCCTGTGCCGCATGGCGGTTCTGGGCTGCGACGAGGCCATGCTCCGACTGCACCGCGGATCTCTGGATGGTGAATGTCTGCATCAGCGAGGGGCCTTGAAACGATGGGGACCGCTCGCCTCGGGCAAGCGCAATGGCACGCTGAAGCGTTCGGCATTGGCACTGGCGGCATGATGCGCCGCGACTTCGCCGACCGTGGCGATCCAGGTTCCGGGCGAGGTCGCAACGACATCGAGCAGCTTTTCCAGCATGCGGATGCGACCGGCCCTCCCGGAGATCCAGTCATGGATCGTCAGCATCATCATCCGGCCCTCGCGATGCAGGACATGCCACTCGTCGAGCCAGGCTTCGAGGATTCCGCCCTGCGGCGATGGCGGGGCTCTGTCGGTCGGGCTGCCGGAGAAGCGGAAATAGATCGCGTCGTCGACCGCCCAGAGCACCGGCACCTGCGTGACGCCGTCGATCGTGTAGGGGTGGTCGAACCCCATCAGCGACGAATCGTAGAGACCCCGGCGCTTGACCTCGGCCAGCATGAACGGCGTCATTTCCCAGGCTGGCGAGCGGAAACCCTTGGGCACGATGCCGGCCTGGCTCTTGAACAGCGCCAGAGATTCATCGAGCGCGCGGGCAAACTCCTCGGGCCCCGCTTCGGTGGCGAGCTCATGGAAATAGCCGTGCAGCCCGACCTCGTGGCCGCGCGCGACGAAGGCCGGCAACAGGTCCGGATGGTTCCTGGCGACGAGCCCCGGCACGAACATCGTCGCCTTGATGCCGTAGCGGTCGAGCAGGTCGAGGATGCGCCAGATGCCAATGCGCGGACCGAACAGGCGCTGCTCGATCTGGCCCAGCGTTTGCGGCGCGTCCGTTGGTAGGTTCCACTGGTAAGGGCTCTCGGCGTCGACATCGACTGAGAAGCAGAAGGCGCTGCTCTTGCCCTGCGGCCATTCGTAGGCCGAGGGGACGAAGGTCGCCGGAGATGAGTCCGGATTCATCGCGCGGCCCTCACAGCGCGCTCTTCTTGTCCTGATGGACCGCGAGCGTGCCGGCCGAACCGCCGCCATCGACGGTCAGCGTCGCGCCGGTGACATAGGAGGAGGCGTCGCTGGCGAGATAGAGCAGCGCGTTGCCGACATCCGCGCGCGAGGAGGGGCGGCCGAGCGGGATCTGCGCGATCGTGTTGCGGACATGCGCCTCCGACAGGCTGCTCACCGTGCTGCCGGCGGCAAAGCCCGGCTCGAGTGCGTTCGAGCGGATGCCATATTCGGCCAGCTCGACGGCAAAGCCCTTGGTCAGGCGGTCGAGCGCCGTCTTGGAGGTCGAATAGACCGTGGCAGTCCGCCGCATCTTGCGCGATGCGCCCGACGAGATGTTGATGATCGATCCCTTGACGCCCTTGCGGACCATCTGCGTCGCAAGCTCGCGGCTGAGGATGAAGGGCGCACGCAGGTTGATCGAGAAGATGCGGTCGAACTCTTCGGTCGGCGTGTCCAGCAGGAAGGCGCTCGGGTAGATGCCGGCATTGTTCACGAGAATGTCGGCGGCTCCCCAGCGCGTGCCGATCTCGGCCGTCAGGGCCTTGATCGAGGCCTCGTCGGTGAGGTCGGCGGTCTTCCAGAAGCTGTCGCCGCTCAGGCCCAGGGTTCCGGCGAAGGCCGCGAGGTCGTCAGCCTTGGCATCCGTCAGGGCCAGGGTCGCGCCGGCCTGGTGAAGCGTCTCGGCAATCCACTTGCCGATCACGCCGCAGGCGCCGGTGACGAGCGCGCGCTTGCCCTTGATGTCGTCGAACATGGTCAGATCATCCTCAGCGGAAACGGGGGTCGAGACGATCGCGCACGGCATCGCCGGTCAGGTTGACCGCGAGCACGAGCACGAAGAGACAAAGCCCGGGCAACGTCGCCACCCACCAGGCGGTGGCGACGTAGTTGCGGCCGGTGGAGAGCATCGAACCCCAGCTTGCTGTCGGCGGCTGCACGCCGAGACCGAGGAAGGACAGGCCGGCCTCGAACAGGATCATCAGGCCGAATTCGAGCGTCGCCACGACGCTGACCGCACCGATGATGTTGGGCAGGATGTGGCGGAACATCACGCGCGGCGCGCCCGCGCCCATCAATGCGGCGAGGCGGACATAGGGCATCGTCGCGACCGACAGCGTCTGGCTGTAGGCGACGCGGGCGTAGCGCGGCCAGCGCGTCAGGGCGAGCACCATGATGACGTTGACGAGGCTCGGCCCCAGCACCGCGACGGTGATGATCGCCAGCAGCACGGCCGGAATCGACAGGAAGACATCGACGACGCGCATCACCAGCGTCTCGACCCAGCCGCGCCGATAGGCGGCGATCATGCCGAGCGTCGTGCCGACCGTGCCCGACAGGATCACCGAGGCGAAGGCAACCACGAGCGAGACGCGCGAGCCGTAGATGATCCGGCTCAGAACGTCGCGTCCGAGTTCGTCGCTGCCGAGCCAGTAGTGGAAGGCGCGCGAGACTGTACCGGGCGGCTTCAGCCGGCCGACGAGATTCTGCGTGTTGGGGTCATAGGGCGCGAGCCATGGCGCGAAGATCGCGGCCAGCACCACCAGCGCGACGATCGTCAGCGGCCACCAGCGGCGCAAGCCGAGCCCTTGGCGCAGACGGGAGGCTGCAACCGCACTCATCGGGCGCCATCCAGGACGATACGGGGATCGACGACGCTGTAGAGCACGTCCGAGATCAGATTGAGCGCCACCGTGACGAAGGCGCCGAGCAGCACGACCCCCTGCACGATCATGAAGTCTCGCGCGAGAATTGCCTGTACCGTGACTTGCCCGATGCCGGGCCAGGCGAAGACGGTCTCGACGATCACCGCTCCCGCCAGCAGGTTCGAGATTTCCAGCGCTAGGACCGTGATCACCGGGATCGAGGCGTTGCGCGCGATGTGGCGCAGCAGCAGGCGCGGCGTGCGCACGCCACGCGACCGGGCGGTGCGGGCATAATCCTTCGACAATTCGTCGAGCAGGGCCGAGCGGGCGATGCGCGCAAACGTCGCCATGCTCAGCAGGCCGAGCGCGAAGGACGGCATGACGAGATGCCGGAGGTCGCCCGTCGATGACGGCGGCAACCAGCCGAGCAACACCGAGAACACCATGATCATCAGGATGCCGCTCCAGAAGGTCGGCATGCTCTGGGCGGCAAGCACGAAGCCCGCCGCCGCCTTGGCGATGGCACTGTCGCGAAAGACCGCGAGCAGGATGCCGATCGGGATGCCGATGCCGCAGGCGACAGTGAGGGCGCCCGCCGCCAGCATCAGCGTGTAGGGCAGGCGCGAGCCGATGATGGTCAGGACCGGCACGCGTTGCACGACCGATTGCCCGAGATCGAAGCGGGCGAGATCGGCGAGGAAGTCGAGATACTGGACGACGAGGGGCCGATCGAAGCCCAGCGCGTGGCGCAGGGCGTCGATATCGGCCTTGGTCGCGGTCTCCGGCACCAGAAGATAGGTCGGATCCCCCGTCAGCCGCTGGACGAAGAAGATCAGCGTCGCCACGCCGAGGATGGTGACGAGCGCCTGTCCGGCGCGCTGAAGGAGGAAACCGGGCACTCTGGCTCAGTCCTTCCAGCTCATGCGGTTGACGAAGATGCTTTCGTTGGGCGTCGGCGTCCAGACGAGGTTCTTGGATGTGCCGTACATCTGCGCCGCCTGATAGAGCGGGATCACGAAGTGCTCGCTGGCGATGCGCTCGTGAACGGTCTTGTAGGCGGCGAGGCGCTTGGCCGGATCGAGCGTCTGCCGCCCAGCCTCGAGCGCCTCCTCGATCGTCTTGTCCTTGGCGTTGGCCCAGCCGCTGGCGCTGTGCAGGATCGGGAACAGCACGCCGTCGGCGTCCTGGCAACCGCAGGACCAGCGGCTGAAGGCCATCACGGGGATGGAGTCCGGGCCACTCTGCATGCGCTTCAGCCAGGAGCCCATGTCGGTCATCTCGATCTTCACGTTGAGACCGGCATCGACCAGCATCTGCTGCAGCGCCTGCACGACGCGCTGGTCGTAGACCGGCGCGGTGACCAGCGCGATCTCCTGCTTGGCCTTGGGGCCGACTTCGGCGATCTGGGCCTTGGCCTTGGCGAGATCGAAGGGGAGATCCTTGATGCCTTCGACAAACCCCTCATGGGCCGGCGACAGCATCTGCGCCAGGGGCTTCTCGGTGCCGCCGAGCACGCCGTCGGTGATCGCCTGCTTGTCGATGGCCTGCGCGATCGCACGCCGCACGCGCGGGTCGTTCAGCGGCTCTTTCTGTACGTTCATCGCCAGATAGGCGACACGCTCGGTCAGCACCGGCACAGGCTTGGCGCGCTGCGAGGTCTGGAGCTGTTTGGCGAGATCGCCATCGAGATTGGCGGCCAGGTCTGACGTTCCGGCCATCAGATTGGCGACGCGTGTCGCGGCATCCGGAATGGCCCGGAAGACAACGCTCGGGAACGGCGCCTTGGTGCCCCAATAGGCGTCGTTGCGGGCGAGCGTCACCGATACGCCGCGTTGCCAGCCGCCGAACTTGTAGGGGCCGCTGCCGACCGGCGCGAGGTTGAAGGCATCCTTCCCGACCGCCTCCACGACCTTCTTGGGCACGATCGAGAGCTTCACGAGCTGCGCCAGCAGGGCCGGATAGGCGCCGTTGGTGGTCAGCGTCACCGTTTTGGCGTCGTCGGCGACGGCGTCGGTGATCTTGTCGAACTGGCCGAGTTGCGGGCTGGCGAATTTCGGGTCGGTGATGCGCTTGACGCTGAAGACGACATCCTCGGCGGTCAGCTTCGAGCCGTCATGGAAGGTGATGTCGTCGCGCAGCTGGAACTGGATCTGCGTGTCGGAGAGCTGCTTCCAGCTCGTGGCGACCTGCGGCGCGATCAGGCCCTTGTCGTCGCGGGTGACGAGGTTGTCGAAGATGTTGCGGTAGACATAGTAGCTGTCCGGATTCCACTGGACATGCGGATCGAGCGAGTTCGGCTCGCCCACGAGATCGATCGTCAGGCGATCCTTGGCGGCGAAGGCCGCGCCGCCCGGCACGGCCAGGCAAGCGGCGACCAGCGCGCTTGCGAGCATTCGGCGAGTTCGCTTCATCTTTCGTTCCCCTCTTCTTGTTGATGCGGCGCCCGGTCTCCTCCCGGCGCCTGGCCCTGCGGTTTCAGTGGCTGACGCGACCGCTCAGTCGGTCCAGCTCATCCGGTTCAGGAACATGCTTTCGTTCGGCGTCGGCGTGAAATTCAGGTTCTTGGTCGCGCCATAGATCACGACGGCCTGGTAGAGCGGGATCACCGGCGCCTCAGTCGCGACGATCTCGTGGACCTGCTTGTAGGCGGCGAGGCGCTTGTCCTTGTCGAGAGTCTGGCGGGCTTCCTCCAGCAGACTGTCCGTCTTGGCGTTGCGATAAGCCGACCAGCCGCTGCTCTTGTGCAGCAGCGGGAAGAGCACTCCATCGGCGTCCTGGCAGGCGCAGGACCAGCGGCCGAAGCTCAGCGTCGAGGTACCCTCGGGTCCGGCCTGGGCCCGCTTGAGGTAGCTCGCCATGTCCGACATCGCGATCTTGACGTTGAGGCCGGCTTCGCCGAGCTGCTGCTGCACGGCCTGGACGATGCGCTGGTCGAAGACCGGTGCCGTCGACAGCTCGATCTCGGCCTTCGCCGCCGGCCCTGCCTCGGCGACCAGAGCCTTCGCCTTGGCGAGGTCATGCTTCGGGGCGGCCAAGCCATCGACCCATCCGAAGATCGCGGGCGTCAGCAGCTGCCCGACCGGCTTGTCGAAGCCGCCGAGCAGGCCGTCGACCAGCCCTTCCTTGTCGATGGCGAGAGCTGCCGCCTGGCGGACCTTGATGTTGTCGAAGGGGGGCTTGGTCGTGTTCAGGCGCAGATAGGCGACGCGCTCGGTCAGTCCTGTCAGGGGCTTGGCCTTCGCCGCGGATTTCAGCTGGGCCGCCTGGTCGCTGTCGAGCGTGACGCCGAGATCGCTGGTGCCGGCCTGGAGGTTGGCGAGGCGGGTCGCGCTGTCCGGCACGGCCCGGAAGATCACGCTCGGGAACGGGCCCTTCGTGCCCCAATAGGCATCGTTGCGCGAGAGCGTCACAGCTACGCCGCGCTGCCAGCCCTCGAATTTGTAGGGTCCGCTGCCGACCGGCTTCAGGTTGAAGGCGTCCTTGCCCACCGCCTCGACGACCGCCTTGGGCACGATCGAGAGCTTGACCAGCTGCGCCAGCAAGGCGGGATAGGCTCCGCTGGTCGTCAGCTTGACCCTGGTCGGCGACAGCGCGACAGCATCGGTAATCTTGTCGAACTGCCCGAGCTGCGGGCTGCCGAAGCTGCGATCAGTGATGCGCTTGACGCTGAAGACGACATCGTCGGCGGTCAGTTTCGAGCCGTCATGGAAGGCGATGTCGGGCCGGAGCTCGAACTCGATCTCGTTGTCGGACAGGTACTTCCAGGAGGTCGCGACCTGCGGGACGATCTCGCCCTTGTCGTCGCGGGTGACGAGATTGTCGAAGATGTTGCGGTAGACATAGTAGCTGTCGGGGTTCCACTGGACCTGCGGGTCCAGCGATGACGGCTCGTTGACGAGATCGACGACGAAGCGCTCCTTCGAGGCCTGCGCCGGCGCGACCGTTCCCAGAGCGAGCGCCGCGGCGCAGGCGGCCGCGAGCGAATAGTTCTGCCAGGCAATGCTCATGACTGCTGCTCCTTCGTGAGGGGGGGCGATCGATCTGCGGTTGTGACGCCGGTGCGGCGCTTGCTGCGCCGGCGGGCCGAGCGGGCCGGCGGACGCGAAAGCTGCGCGGATGCAGCCAGGAAGCCGTGGGCGAGCGCATCGGCGAAACGCTGATGCTCCCGCGCGAGCGCCCGCGAGGCCGCCTCGGAATCCGCTGCGATCAGGGCGGTGACGAGGTCGCCGAGATCGGCGGGCAGGATCGGGTGGCCGGCGACATCGAGCATCCGCACGATCCGGTCGGCATGGTCCCAGATCTCCTCGAGCCAGTCGCGGGCGAAGGCGCCAGCGCCTGCCGCGATGAGATCCCGCAGCTGGCGCTCCGCCGCCCGGGCGGTCGCAAGTGCGGCGGGCTCCGGTCGCCCGGTCACGGAGCGCAGCATGCCAAGCAGCGCCACGGCATTGGAACCGGCCGGCTCGGGCAGTGATTGCGCCGCCAGCGAGGCTTCCAGGCGCCGACGACCGTCCAGGACGGCCGCGATCAATGCGCCGTCGATCGGCGCGATCCGCCATCCCTGGCGTGCATGGCGGCTGACGAAACGAGCCGCCGCGAGTTCCGTGAGCGCGACGCGGATGCTGGCGCGGCCAAGCCCAAAGCGCTCGGCCAGGGCCGATTCATGGATGAATTCGCCCGGCGCCAGCTCGCAGCCGACGATGGCCTTGCGCAGCCGTCGCGTCGCGACATCGAGCCGGGCTTCGGCGATCGGGGCAGTCGCGACGGGGCTGAAGGGAGAGGATGTGTCGAGCATGTGACGAAGTCTGAATCGCTTTGTGAGATTTCACAAGAGCGATGTGAGGCTTCACGACAGATTGGAAGATTGTTCCCGGGCCGCGCTGTCGCGGAGATCAGAAGCGCGAAACGATCGGCCGAGGGGCGCCAAACCATCTCGGTCCGCGCGAACGCTATTCATGCCCAGGCGCGGCATCGAGCACCCGCAGACAAGGGCTTGCAGTTGGTCCGGTGTACGGAAAGCTGGAATGGCCCCGAGCGCTAGGGCATTCACGGCCGGGTGTTCGGCTGGCGGGAGGTGAGTTGATCTGCCGCTCTAGATGCGGACCTGCCTTGAGGCCGCGGAAAGGCGCTGGCTGTTCTTGGATAAGGGCTGGTGCTGCGAGAGAGGATTGAACTCTCGACCTCTCCATTACCAATGGAGTGCTCTACCACTGAGCTACCGCAGCAGGATCGTCGGCCATCGTGGCTGGCGGTCGCCTTGAGGCGAGGGTCAGCGGGGGCGTCGTTCCGAAGCGGCGTCCTGATGCCACAAGCCCTTCGCGGACGCAACCCATCTCGTCATCGTCGTGACAGCGATATGGGGATGACCGCCATTTCGCCCTTGCCGGCCGTGCCGTGGCGACGAAACGGCGTGGTCGGCTCAGTCCGGCAGCAGGAGCCGCGGATCGATGCGGAACAGCCGGGCATCGCCGAGCAGATGGGCGCTGAATCCCGGTCCCAGCAGCGGCCGGAATGCCGCGTCGCGCAGGTTCAGCCCGCCGGCATAGGCGCCCATCGCCGGCATGACGCAGCGCTTCGCCGATAGCGCGAAGCAGCGCCGCCGTAGGGCGCGGCCCCGCATCCTGACCTTGGCGGCGGGGTGGAGATGGCCGGCGATCTCGTATCCGGTTTCGTGCGCATCGGGCTCGTGGCGCAGGGTGACGCCGGCGAGTTCGATGCTGCCCGCCGTGTCGCCTCCCATCGCGAGGCTGATCTGGGGGTCGTGATTGCCGGTCACCCAGAGCCAGTCGCGGCCTGTCTGCAATCGCCGCAGCGTCGCGAGCTCGGCTTCGCCGATGCGTGTCTCCGCCTCACGGTCATGGAAGCTGTCGCCGAGCGCGATCACGCGCAGCGGGGCATGGCGTCTGATCGCGGCCGCAAGCGCTGCAAGCGTCGCCGTCGAGTCGTAGGGCGGCAGGAACACGCCGCGCGCGGCGTAGGCCGAGCCCTTCTCCAGATGCAGGTCGGCGACGACGAGCGTGCGCTCGTCGGGCAGCCAGAGCGCGCCCGACAGGTCCGGCACGACCGCCAGCTGCCCAAGCATGAAGGCTGGGCGGTCCATCGCGCCTGCAGCCATCGCCGCTGCGTTCACGCCATCGCCTCCTCGATCAGCATCGCTTCCGCCTCCGCCAGGATTTCGTCCGCCGCCTCGCCATAGACCGCCTCGCGGCCGATCTCGAGCATCACCGACACGCCGAGCGGCGAGACGTGGTCGAGCGGCTGATGCACGATTCGGCCGCCGATTCGTGTCAGCATCTGACCGAGCCGCTGGATGTCGAGCAAGCCGGTCGCGGCGTCCGCGCGCGCGGCCTTGAGCAGCACATGGTCGGGTTCGTGCCGCCGCAGCACGTCATAGACCAGATCGGTCGAGATCGTGACCTGCCGACCGCTCTTCTCCTGGCCGGGAAAGCGCCGCTCGATCAAGCCCGCGATGATGGCGCAGCTGCGGAAGGTACGCTTCATCAGCGCCGATTCCGCCAGCCACTCCTCGAGATCGTCGCCGAGCATGTCCTGCGCGAACAGATCCTCGAGGCTCAGCGCGCCGCGCGCGACCGCCGCGCTCATGTCGCCGAGGCCCCAGCAGGCAATGCCGTAATCGTTGCAGACGAAGCCGAGCGGCCGCATCTTCGCGCGCTCCAGCCGCCGCGTCAGCAGCATGCCGAGCGTCTGGTGGGCGAGCCTCCCCTCGAAGGGGTAAGCTACGAGATAGAAGCGCCCGCCGCGCGGAAAGGTCTCGACCAGCAGTTCGCCGGGCTTCGGCAGGCGCGATTTCAGGCGCTGGGCATGCAGCCAGGAGGAAACCTCGTCGGGCAGGCTGTTCCATTCCTTCGGGCTGGCGAGCATCGCGCGGACGCGAGCTGCGAGGAAGGTCGAGAGCGGAAACTTGCCGCCGTTATACGAGGGAATCTTCGGGTCCGTGCCGGGAGACGCACGCGAGCAGACGGCCTCGTTCTCGGTGATGCCCTCGAAGCGCAGGACCTCGCCGGCGAAGATGAAGGTGTCGCCCGGCGTCATCGTCTCGGCGAAGTACTCCTCGATCTCGCCGAGCACGCGGCCGCCCCGCGTGATCGTCGAGGGCTGGCCCGGCTTGCCGGCGCGTGCCCGGCCGAGCCGGACCTTCAGCATGGTCGATTCGACGATCGTGCCGACATTCATCCGGTATTGCTGGATCACCCTGGCATTGCTCGCGCGCCAATGCCCGGCCTTGTCCTGCCGGAGCTTGGCGAAGCGCTCATAGGAACGCAGCGCGTAGCCGCCGGTCGCGACGAAGTGCACCACCGCGTCAAAGTCCTCGCGCGCCAGCCCGACATAGGGCGAGGCGGTGCGAACCTCGTCATACAGCGCATCCGCATCGAAGCCGTCGGAGCAGGCGACGCCGAGCACATGCTGGGCGAGCACGTCGAGCGCGCCGATCCGGGCATCGGGCGTGTCCTGCGCGGCCTCGGCGACGGCATCGAGCGCGGCGCGGCATTCCAGCAGCTCGAAGCGGTTTGATGGAACAAGCAGCGCTTGCGAAGGCTCGTCCATACGGTGGTTCGAGCGGCCGATGCGCTGCATTAGCCGGCTTGCGCCCTTGGGGGCGCCGAGATTGACGACGAGATCGACATCGCCCCAGTCGATACCGAGATCGAGAGTGGCGGTGCAGACAACCGCCTTGAGCCGCCCATCCGCCATCGCCGCCTCGACCTTGCGGCGCTGTTGCGCATCGAGTGAGCCGTGATGGAGCGCGATCGGCAAGTTGTCGTCGTTGATGCTCCACAGCGCCTGGAAGGCGAACTCGGCTTGCATGCGGGTGTTGACGAAAACCAGCGTCAGCTTGTGCGTGCGGATCGCGTCATAGATCGCACCCATCGCATGGGCTGTGGTGTGGCCCGCGAGGGGAAGGCGGGTCTCGGTGTGCAGGATGCCGATCCGCGCCGCCGCCCCGCCGGTGACCGTAACGAGCCCTGCCGGGCTCTCGGCGCCGCCGAGAAAACGCTGAAGATCGGCCGGCTCGCGCACCGTCGCCGAAAGGCCGACCGCGCTGACCTCCGGAGCCAGGGCACGCAGCCTTGCCAGGTCGAGCGAGAGCAGGTCGCCGCGCTTCGAGGTCACGAGCGCATGCAGTTCGTCGAGAACGACCCGGCGCAAGCTCGCGAAGAAGGGCGCGGCATCGCGATGCGAGACCAAGAGGGCGAGTTGCTCCGGCGTCGTCAGCAGAATGTCAGGGGGGCGCTGGATCTGGCGCGTGCGCTTGGCCGCCGAGGTATCGCCGGTACGGGTCTCGACGGTGATCGGCAAGCCCATCTCGCGGATCGGAGCCTCGAGGTTGCGCGCGATGTCGACGGCCAGCGCCTTCAGCGGCGAGATGTAGAGCGTGTGCAACCCCTCGCGCTCGCCGCCCCGCTCCGTCAATTCGACCAGCGAGGGCAGGAAGCCGGCGAGCGTCTTGCCGGCACCCGTAGGCGCGACGAGCAAGGTCGAGCGCCCGGCGCGGGCTTCATCGAGCAACGCGAGCTGATGCGGCCGCGCGCTCCAGCCGCGGCTGGCGAACCAGGCAGTGAAGGCGGGTGGGAGCGGGGAGGGCACGGCCATGTCGTCCAGAGATAGGGCGTGGCGTGCGAGAACGAAAGGGGAATGCGAGGGCCTGCCACATCGAACCCGACCCGATGGGCGGTCGGACCGCGTTGCCGCCGCCTCGCGCCTGCCGTGATGATCCTTCAGCTATTGTGGATGGAACGTTGGCGGCGCGGGAGCATTCCATTGGCGCGCCGCTGTGCCGAGACGGCTTCAAGAGGAGCGAAAGGGAGAGCCATGGCGATTGCCAAGAACACGATCTGCCTCTGGTACGACAAGGACGCCGAGGCCGCCGCCCGATTTTATGTCGCAACCTTTCCGGACAGCGTCATGGGGGCAATCCATCGCGCTCCGACGGACTATCCGTCCGGCAAGGCCGGCGATGTCCTGACCGTCGAGTTCACGGTCGCCGGAACGCCCTGCATCGGCCTCAATGGCGGGACGGCTTTTAAGCATAGCGAGGCCTTCTCCTTCCAGATCGCGACCGACGACCAGGAGGAGACCGATCGCTACTGGAGCGCCATCGTCGGCAATGGTGGGAAGGAGAGTGCCTGCGGCTGGTGCAAGGATCGCTGGGGCATCTCCTGGCAGATCACACCGCGCGTGCTGACCGAGGCGATGGCGGCCGGAGGTGAGGAGGCCAAGCGCGCCTTCACCGCGATGATGGAGATGGGCAAGATCGATGTCGCCGCGATCGAGAAGGCCCGGCGCGGCTGAACCTGTCAGAGCCGCTGCGCCACCACCAGCAGGCCCGGGACGGCCTCGCCGCGGTCCTGACGCGTGCTGGCGGGTTCGATCATTAGGGGAGAGAGCTTCGCCTCTTCCAGCCTCTGCCGGAGCCAGCTTTCCGCATGCGCGAACCGACGATCCGCCCCGACGACGACGCCCTCACCCTCATGGCTCTGGACTGTGAAGGCGAACAGGCCGCCGTGCTTCAGGACGCGCGCGCTCTGGGCAAAGGCCGGAGCGAGCTCGCCGACATAGACGAAGACATCGGCCGCGATGACGAGGTCGGCGCAGGCATCAGGGCGGCTGGTCAGGAAGGCGGTGAGGCCCGCCACCGCCAGCTTGTCGTAGAGCGAATCGCCATCGGCCCGCATCTTCGCCCGCGCCCGCTCGATCATCCGTGGCGAGAGATCGCAGCCCGCGAGGAAGCCCGTCTCGTCGCGGATCGCCTCGCCCATCAAACCGGTGCCGCAGCCGAGATCGAGGACGGCATCGAACCGGAAGGGCTTGCGGGCGTTGTCGCAGATGCGGGCCAGCGCGGCCTTCAGCAAGGCGGGAGCGTTGTATTGCAGGGCCTGCGTCAGATGGCTGTCGAAGCGTTCGGCATAGGTGTCGAAGAGGGTGCCGGAAAAATTCTCCGAGGTCGCCTCTTCGGCAGACATGGCGCCGATGCGGGCGAGGTCGAGCCGCGCGCCGAAATGGTCGTTGGGGTCGAGGTCGAGGCATTGCCGCCAGGCGGTCGCGGCGTCCTCCTTGTGGCCGAGCGCTTCCTGCGCCAGCCCGTAGAGATGCCAGGCGGCGGTGAAGTGGTAGGCCTGCGCCAGCGTCTGGTCGAGGATCTCGACGGCGGCCTGGGCGTCGCCCTCCTTGAACGCGGCTTCCGCCCAGGCATAGCGACGGTCGAGCGTCGGGTCGCCGGAACTGGCGAAATGCGCGGTGGAGCTCTTTTCGATCATGCCTGCGGGTCTATCTGAGGAGTATGACACTGGCCAGACCGCACCCGGCTAGGACGATGCGCCCGTCAGAGCTGCTGATCCCGACGCCGGCCGGCCTGTGGTGCCCGCCGGCCGACATCTATGTCGACCCGGTCCGGCCCGTGGCGCGGGCGCTGATCACGCACGGCCATTCCGACCATGCCCGCGCCGGCCACGGTGCCGTGCTGGCGACACGCGAGACGCTCGCCATCATGGCGCTGCGCTATGGCGAGGGCTTCACCGGAGAGCGGCAGGAGGCGGTGCCCGGCGAGACCACACGGATCGCTGGCGTCGATTTCACCTTCGTTCCGGCCGGCCACGTGCTGGGCTCGGCGCAGATCGTCGTCGAGAGCGCCGGCCTGCGTATCGTCGTCTCCGGCGACTACAAGCGCGAGCGCGACCCGACCTGCGCCGGCTTCGAGCCCGTCGCTTGCGACATCTTCATCACCGAGGCGACCTTCGGGTTGCCGGTCTTTCGGCATCCGCCGGCCCATGCAGAGGTCGGCAAGTTGCTGGAGTCGGTCCGCCTCTTCCCCGAGCGGACCCACATCGTCGGGGCCTATTCGCTCGGCAAGGCGCAGCGCGTGATGGCGCTGATCCGCGAGGCCGGATACGAGCGCCCGATCTATCTCCATGGCGCGCTGGAGAAGCTGACGGAATTCTATCTCGCGCAAGGCGCCGTCCTTGGCGAGACCAGGAAGGTCGCGACGGCCGATCGGAAGGCGCGCGGCGGCGAGATCGTGATCTGCCCGCCGAGCGCCACGCAGGATCTCTGGGCGCGCAAATTCCCTGATCCGGTGACGAGCTTTGCCTCCGGCTGGATGCGCATCAGGGCGCGGGCGCGGCAGAAGGGCGTGGAGTTGCCGCTGATCATCTCCGATCACGCCGATTGGGACGACCTCCAGGCGACGATCCGGGAGACCGGCGCTGGCGAGATCTGGGTCACCCATGGCGAGGCCGAGGCGCTCGTCCACTGGTGCGGCACGGTGGGATTGAAGGCGAAACCGCTGCACCTCGTCGGCTATGGCGACGAGGGCGAGGCCGATCCCGTAGGGGAGGCGGCCGATGCTGCGGCCGTCTAGTTTTCGATCAGCGCGAGGCCGTTACGACCGGGCGCGCGGGTGCGGCCATGCCAACCATGGCATTCGCCATGTCGCGGGCGAGGCAGTCATAGCCGGCGTCGCTCATATGGAAGCCGTCTGTCCAAAGCGCCGCCTTGAACGCTTCGGCGTCGGTGCGGTGCCATTCCCGCATCGCCGCATAGCGGGCGAAGACAGGCACCGCCTCGCGGCGGGCAATCTCGCCGACCGCCTCGACATAGGCACCGTAGCGCTGCGGATCGCGGACGGAGGGAAAGAACTGCGGATCGAGGATGGCGAGCGCCGGGCCGGCCTCGCGCACCATCGCGATACCATCCGTGACCATGGCTCTGAAGGCGTCGAGATCGCCGCCCTTGACGGCGTCATTGGTGCCGACCTGCCAGATCACGAGGTCGTAGTGGCGGGTGGCCAATGCGGTCTTCAATCGGGCGAGGGTCTGCGGCGCGGTCTCGCCACCGATGCCTGCATTGACGATCTCGACCTGCGACTTCGGCCAGGCCTTGGCGAGCAGTGCCTGCAGGCGGGCCGGATAGGTCCGGTCCTTGGCGCTGGCGCCGACGCCTTCGGTCGACGAGGAGCCGATGGCGAGGATCGCGAGCGACTGGCCCTGCGAAGCCTTGGTGGAGAGCGGCGCAAGCGTGGCGCTCGAGCGCATGATCGGCGCCTCGCGGCAGGAGAAGCTCGCCGCCTGCGCGGGAGTTCCGGCCGAAAGCGTTGCAGCGATGACAGGCAAAGCAAGGAACCGCATCGCGACGCGCATCGGCATGTCTCTCCCTTGTACCCCTCAGCGGGTAAGGTTTCGTTCATGAATGGCGGCTGAACGATGCAGTGCAGCAAACAGGAAATGGCGAGCCGTGGCCGGCGGGGGACAGCATGAACCGCTTCGCCTGGCTGCTCGATCGTCTGGCCTATGAGCCGCGCCGCAATGCCAAGCTGGCGCTGATCGCGGACTATTTCCGCACGACGCCTGACCCTGATCGCGGCCTTGCGCTGGCGGCGATGACGGGTGGGCTGGTCTTTCCGAACGCCAAGGCCGGGCTGATCCGCGCGCTGATCGCCGAGCGCACCGATCCGGTGCTGTTCGCGCTGTCCTACGACTATGTCGGTGACCTCTCGGAGACGGTCGCGCTGATGTGGCCGGCTCGACATGGCGCCAACGACGTTCCGCATTTGCCGGATGTCGTCGCCGGTCTGCGCAATGCCGGCAAGACGGACCTGCCGCGCCTCGTCGCCTCGTGGCTCGATGCGCTCGACGAGACCGGGCGCTGGGCGCTGCTGAAGCTGATCACGGGCTCGCTGCGCATCGGGGTCTCGGCGCGGCTCGCCAAGACGGCGGCCGCTAATCTCGGCGGTATCGCGCCCGACGAGGTCGAGGAGGTCTGGCACGGGCTGGAGCCGCCCTATCGGGAGCTCTTCGCCTGGCTCGAAGGCAGGGCGCCGCGGCCGGAGGCGACCGATCCCGCCCCGTTCCGGCCGGTGATGCTCTCGCACCCGATCGAGGATGGCGATTTCGAGAAGATGGAGCCGGCCGAGTTCCAGGCGGAATGGAAATGGGACGGCATCCGCGTCCAGGCGACGAGCGGCATGCGACCCGACGGCTCGCGTGTCACGCGGTTGTTCTCGCGCACCGGCGAGGACATCGCCGCGTCCTTTCCCGATGTCGTCGAGGCGCTGACACAGGACGGGGCGATCGATGGCGAACTGCTCGTGCGGCGCGACGAGAGCGTGCAGAGCTTCAACACGCTCCAGCAGCGCCTCAACCGCAAGAGCGTCACAGCCAAGATGCTGGTCGAATATCCCGCCCATATCCGCGCTTACGACTTGCTGGTCGATGGCGATGAGGATCTGCGGGATCTGCCGCTTTCGGAACGCAGGCAGCGGCTGGAGGCCTTCGTCGCCAGGCTGGCGAGCCCGATCGTCGATCTCTCGCCGCCGATCGCCTTCTCGACCTGGGAAGTGCTGGCCGCCGCGCGAGCCGATCCGTCTGCCGCCGGGGCGGGCGCGGATGCCGAGGCGGTCGAGGGCTGCATGATCAAGCGGCTCGGATCGCCCTATCTGCCGGGGCGCCCCAAAGGGCATTGGTGGAAATGGAAGCGCGAGGCCAGGCTCGTAGATTGCGTGCTGATGTATGCCCAGCGCGGCCACGGCAAGCGCTCCTCCTTCTATTCCGACTTCACCTTCGGCGTCTGGCGCGCCGGTGAGAGCGGGGCGGCCGAGCTGGTGCCGGTCGGGAAGGCCTATTTCGGCTTCACCGACGAGGAACTGCTCGAGCTCGACCGCTATGTACGCAAGCACACGCTGAACCGCTTCGGGCCGGTGCGCGAGGTCACGCACAACGCCGAAAGCGGGCTCGTTTTCGAGGTTGCCTTCGAGGGGCTGCAGCGTTCGACGCGGCACAAATCCGGTCTCGCGATGCGATTTCCCCGGATCAGCCGCATCCGCTGGGACAAGCCTCCCAGCGAGGCCGACCGCATCGAGGCCCTGGAAGCACTACTGCCGCCCTCGTGAGGACAGGCCAGGCGGGCTCGCCATTTGTCGGAATTGCTACCGGACGCCGGATGGTTCACAGCCTTTGCCGCGGGCCACGATGCTCCATGGCCGATTTGCTTGAGATCATAGCCCTGCTTGAGGCAGGATGTGGGCAGACATTGAGGATGGTTCCCATGAAACGGCAGCCTTCGACGCGGATCGTGATCGCGGACGATCATCCGCTCTTCCGGGGGGCGCTGCGGCAGGCCGTCTCGACGGCGATCGAGGGCGCCGATGTCAGCGAGGTCGGCTCACTCGAGGCATTGACGGAGGCGCTAGACAGCGGCGGCGATGCCGATCTCGTCCTGCTCGACCTGACCATGCCGGGCGTACAGGGCTTCTCGGGCCTGCTCTTCCTGCGCGCCGATCACCCCGAGGTTCCGGTCATCGTCGTCTCGGCCAATGACGACCCCGCCGTCATCCGTCGCTGCATCGAGTTCGGCGCGCTCGGCTTCTTGCCGAAGACGGCTGATGTCGAGCAGATGGGCGAGGCGATCCGGGCCGTGCTCGAAGGTGGCGTCTGGACGCCGCCGGGCATTGATCTCAACGCCCCCGTCGATGCCGAGACGGCGACCATGGTCCGCAATCTCTCGACGCTGACGCCGCAGCAGGTGCGCGTGCTGATGATGCTGTCGGAGGGGTTGCTGAACAAGCAGATCGCCTATGAACTCGGTGTCTCCGAGGCGACGGTGAAGGCCCATGTCTCGGCGATCCTGACCAAGCTCGACGTTGACAGCCGCACGCAGGCCGTGATCGCGGCCGCCAAGATCGCCGGCACGGCCTGGGCCACGGCGGGGGCCTCCGCCACCTCGTGAGGCCGGGGCTTCGCCGGTTGACAAGCCGTTCAGCCCCGGTTCAACCGTCCGGGGCGCAGATGGGTGCGTATCGGGGATAGATCGGCCATGGCCAACGGCAATATCGAACGCTTTCTCGGCGGCTCGCCGCTCGCCGTGTTGGTGCGCCTGCTCTTCATCTCGCTGCTGGTCGGTGCTGCGATGGCCTTTCTCGGCCTGTCGCCCCGCGGTCTCTATGAGGCGGCGGCGCGCTTCATCCGCTCGCTGGGCAATCTCGGCTTCGGCGCGGTGCGCGAAGTCGGCCAGTGGGTCATCGCCGGGGCGCTGCTGGTCGTGCCGCTCTGGCTTTTGTCGCGGCTTTTCGCGGCGCGTCGCTGACCGCTCCTACAGCGCTTCGCCGCGCGCGATCGCAGCTGCGTCGCGGCCGACCAGCGCTCCGAGCCTCGGAAGCCCGGCCTTGCGCGCCTCGGCGGCGAGGCCTGCCTTGACGGTCTTCACCAGCCCCGGCCCCTTGAACACCATCGCCGAGTAGAACTGCACGAGATCGGCCCCGGCGCGGATTTTGGCGAAGGCGGTCGCAGCCGAATCGATGCCGCCGACGCCGACTAGCGGGAACTGCCGCTCGACACGCAGGAAGGTCTCGGCGAGCAGCTTTGTCGAGGCCGTGAAGAGCGGCTTGCCCGAGAGGCCGCCGGTCTCGTTCTTCGCTGCGCTGCGCAGGCTCTCCGGCCGGGCGATGGTCGTGTTGGAGACGATCATGCCGTCGATGCCGCGCCGCCGCGCCACAGCGACCATGCCGTCGAGTTCGGGCAGGGTCAGGTCGGGAGCGATCTTGAGCAGCATCGGGGTGCGGCGGCCGCCCTGGGTCGCCTCGTCGCGCGCCTCGATCGCCCGTGCGACCAGCTCGTCGAGCGCCGATTCTGCCTGCAGGTCGCGCAGGCCCGGCGTGTTGGGCGAGGAGACGTTGATCGTCAGGAAGTCGGTGACGGCCGCGAGCCGGCGCGTCAGCACCGCATAGTCGGCGGCGCGATCGGCCGATTCCTTGTTGGCGCCGAGATTGACGCCGACGACGCCGCCGCGCGCGCGCCGGGCCGCCAGCCGCTGCGCCACGACCTCCATGCCGTCGCTGTTGAGGCCGTAGCGATTGATCACCGCTTCGTCCTCGGTCAGCCGGAACACCCGCGGCTTCGGATTGCCGGGCTGGGGCAGGGGAGTGACGCCGCCGACCTCGACGAAGCCGAAGCCGAGGCCGAGCGCACCGTCGACCGCCTCGGCATGCTTGTCGAAGCCGGCCGCGAGCCCGACTGGGTTGGTGAAGGTCTGGCCGAACGCCTGGGTGGCGAGGACCGGATCGTCTCCACTTGGCCGCAGGGCCGGCGCTGCCGCCAGGGCCGCGACCGTCAGGCGATGAGCGGTCTCGGCATCCATCCGGTGGATCAGCGGACGCGCGAGGTTGAACAGCGAATCGATCACGCGATGTCCTCCGGAGTCATAGGCAACCCGTCCCGGCCCAATGGCAGAGCCTGAACCCAGCGGATGGCCTTGGTGTCGAGCGTGGCATAGAGATGCGGAAACAGTGCGCCGCCGCGCGAGGGCTCGTATCGCAGGGCCTCGCCGAGCCTCCCATCATCCACCGCGATCAGCAGCAGGCCAGGCTGGCCGGCGAAGTGCTTCGCTGCGGTTTCGCGAAGCTGAGACCCGGTCGACAAATGGATGTAGCCGTCCGCAAGGTCGATCGGAGCGCCGGAAAAGCGCCCGGCGGCTTCCGCTTCTCGCCAGAGCGCGTCGGGGCAGATCTTGTAGATGAGGGGCACTGGAAACCTCGCCGGAGGGGATTGCGGACGGCATAGCGGCTGTCAGGAGGGTTCGGCAATTTTAATCCGCATTCCCGCAGAAATCAGATTGAAATCTTATATGATAGGGGATATTTCCTATTTCTGTCCCCGCCCGACGGCAACATCTCCTGCAGGGGTTTCACAGTGCTGTCCCACGACCAGATCTGGAGTGCGATCGACACGCTCGCGCAGCGCTATGGCTTCACCGCCTCGGGGCTGGCGCGCAAGGCGGGGCTCGACGCGACCACCTTCAACCGCTCCAAGCGCGTCGGGCCGGACGGGCGCGAGCGCTGGCCCTCGACCGAATCGATCGCCAAGATCCTCGCGGCGACCGGCGCCTCGCTCGACGAGTTCATGAGCGTGGTGATGCGGCGCGGGGCAGCGCCGGTCCGCACAATTCCGCTGATCGGCTTCGCCCAGGCCGGCTCGGGTGGCTTCTTCGACGATGGCGGTTTCCCGGTCGGCACGGGTTGGGAGGAGGTCGCCTTCCCCGGCGTCGCCGACGAGAAGGCCTATGCGCTGGAGATCTCGGGCGATTCGATGCTGCCGCTCTATCGCGACGGCGACACCATCATCGTCTCGCCGACTGCAACTGTCCGGCGCGGTGACCGCGTCGTGGTCAAGACGGTCGAGGGCGAGGTCCTGGCCAAGCAGCTCAAGCGCCAGACGGCGAAGACGGTCGAGCTTGCCTCGCTCAATCCCGATCATAGCGACCGCGTGCTCGGCCTCTCCGAGATCGCCTTCATGGCCCGCGTGATCTGGGCGAGCCAGTAGGCCCGGCTTCGCCGTCAGGCTGCCGCTTGCCGGCGCAGCGGCAGCGTGACCTTGAACACCGCGCCGATATCCGATGGTTCGAGCGTGATCGCGCCGCCATGCAGCCGTACCAGTTCGGCCGCGACCGCAAGTCCGAGCCCGGTGCCGCCGGGCGTGACAGAGCCGCGAAAGGCCTGGAACAGGTTCGCCCGCGCCCGCTCGGGCACGCCGGGGCCATTGTCGACGACGCGCAAGGTCACCGAGCCATTGTCGCGCTCGGCCTTGACGGCAAGCGACCGCTGCCGGCCGTCCTCGGCCCCGGCCTGGGTCAGCGCCTGCACCGAATTGCGCATCAGGTTGAGCAGCACGCGCGCCATCTGGTCGGGGTCGCAAGGTGCGATCAGTTCGGCGGGGACGTCGTTGCTGAAAAGCGTCTGCGACGTTTCGGAGAGGCCGAGCATGTCGGCCTGGTCGGCCACCAGCTGGCGCAGCGCCACGTCCTTCAGAACGGGCGTGGCCTCGGCCGCCCGGCCATAGGCCAGTGTCGCCTGGCAGAAATCGATGGCGCGGCCGAGCGTCGCGATCAGCCGCGGCGCGAAGCGCTTGATCTTGGCGTCGCGGGTCTCGACGAGCCGGTCCGACATCAATTGCGCCGCCGCCAGCATATTGCGCAGGTCGTGGTTGATCTTGCTGACCGCGAGGCCAAGCTCGGCCAGGTGCTTCTTGGTCCGCAATTCGCCCGCCAGCGTCATCTGCATGCGGGCGAGCGCACGCTGGGCCTCGCCGATCTCGTCGGCGCGCTGCGTCGGATCGATGATCCGGTGCGGGTTCTCCGGATCGACCTCGAACTCCATGACATTGGCAGCGAGCTGGCGGATCGGCCCGACGATCATCCAGTTCAGCGCGATATAGACGGCGACTGCCGTCAGCCCCGAGATCAGCAGCGAGAGCAGCAGCAGATTGCCCGAGAATTTGAGCATGGCACGCCGCAGCGGCGCCTCGTCGATGACGAGTTCGACGAAATCGGCCCCGCCGACGGCCTCGCCGATCACCCGGATCGGCATCTGGGCCGGCGGCAACACCAGCGTCTCGAGCGCTTCGCCAATCGCGTCGAGCCAGCCGAGTGTGCGCAGGTCGACCGTCCGCGAGACGGCCGCGGGCGGCATCGAGTCGAGGCTGAGGAGGCGGCGCGCACCGCCGACGCGCGCTGCGATCGCACGCGCGCCGACGCCCATCAGCAGGCGGTTCTCGCTGCCCTCGGGCAGACCCTCCTGCGGGGCTCCCTCCAGCACCAGCACCGCAATCTGGGCCGCCGCGAGCCGGTCGTTCAGCCAGTTGCGCCGGAAATTGGCGACCGACGGCAGGTAGATCAGCACTTCCGCCAGCATGACGAAGAGGACCGTCAAGGCGAGCAGCTTGGCCGAAAGCCCGAGCCGCGTCAGGCTGCGCGGCAGGCTGACGGAAAGCTGGCTTGTATCGGGTTCATAGGACTGCATCGGCGCCGATCCTAGCCGAAACGGCGCAGGAAGCCGATGAGGCGGCGCAGGACGGGCTTCGCCGCCAGCGGCGCGAGGAACGAGGTCGCCGCGCGCCTCGAGACCTCGGACAGGGCCGGATACGGCACGACGAGTTCGGCCATGTCCTGTGCGCTCATTCCGTGCTTGAGCGCCAGGCACCAGGGGGCGATCAGCTCGCCCGCCCTCGCTCCGACGATGGTGACGCCGAGCAGGCGTCCCTTCGCATCGGTGACGAGCTTGACGAAACCTTCGGTCTCGCGTCCGGCCTGGGCGCGTTCGCCTTCGGCATAGGGCCAGCGCAGCACGCGGATGGCCCCGGCCTTGGCGCGCGCTGCGTCTTCGGACAGGCCGACGCCGGCAAGCTCCGGCCGGGTTTGCGTCAGGCGCGGCACCAGGCCCGCATCGAATCGGCCGGGCTGGCGGAACAGCGCATTGCGCAGCACGAGCCGGGCCTGTTCTTCTGCGACATGCCCGCCGCGGATGATCGCCGAAGCACCTCCAACACAGTCGCCGATGGCATAGACGCGGCGATTGCTGCTGCGCAGGCCCCGATCGACGCGGATGCCGCCGCCCTCGACGGCGATGCCGGCGAGTTCGAGATCGAGCGTCTCGATCGCGGGGACGGGAGCGGTCGCGATCAGCAGATGCGCGCCCTCGATCGCCTGCTCGGCGCTGTCGTCGCCACGGGTGACGACGAGACGCACCCCGCCCCTGACGGATTGTGCCCGCAGGACCTGTGTCCGCTCATGCAGGGCGACGCCTTCCCGCAGCAGCGCCCGGCGTAGGATGGCGACGGCTTCCGGGTCTTCGCCGCCGAGCAACTCGGTGGAATCGATCAGCGCGACCTCGCTGCCGAGCCGGACCATCGCCTGTGCGATCGCCGTGCCGGTCGCGCCCCCGCCGAGCACGATCAGGCGTCCGGGCCGGCGCGTCGCCGTCGCCAGGCTCGCATCGGTCAGGCAGGCAATCGTATCCAGTCCCGGGGTCGGTGGCGCAGTGTTGCGGGCGCCGGTCGCGATGACGAACCGCCGCGCCTTGATCGTCTGGTCGCCCACGGCGACGGTGCTGCGGCTGATGAAGCGACCTTCGCCGCGGATGACGGTCGCACCCAGCGCCGTCATCCGCTCGGCCGAGGCATTGGGAGCGGCCGCGGCCAGGACGCGCTGGACATGGTCGTGAAGCTGGGCGTCGTTGACCTCGGCCTCGCCGGCGGCGATGCCGAACTGGCGCGCGTCACGGATGGCTTGCGCGCGCGCCCCGGCCTCGGCCAGCGCCATCACCGCGCTGCCACCGGCCGGGCCACCCATCCTGTCGCGCTCGATGATGACGACGGAGACCCCGAATGCCGCTGCCGCCGTCGCAACGGCCAGCCCTGCCGTGCCGGCTCCGATCACGCAGAGATCCGGCGTCAGGGCAGCTGGCTTCGCCGGGGAGGGCGCATCCAGGCTCACGCCGCTTCTCCCGCCCTGCCGAGCCATGGCTGGTCGTCACGCTGGCCTGACCGGCCAGGTCGTGAGGGAAGCCGGCGTTCGGGCAAGATCATGCTGACTCCCAGGCTGCTGACTGATTCCAAGGATGCTGATGCGTTGCCAGATGAGCGGAATCAAGACCGCATTGGCCGTAAGTGGATGAGAAGGGGCACTTTGGCGAGGGTACGGTGTGCCCGTGCCGCGCTCAGGCGACGTTGCGGCCCTTGCGCTGCGTGAAACTCGCCAGCGGCTCCGGCCTGCCGAAGAAATAGCCCTGGGCGCGCTGGGCGCCGAGGAGCTGCACGGCGATGCGCTGCTGTTCGGTTTCGATGCCCTCGACGACGACATTCATCGAGAGGCGGCGCGCAAGCTGGCAGACCGCCTCGATGATCGCCTTCGAGGCTTCGCTGGAATGCACGGTCCGGGTGAAGCTCTGGTCGATCTTCACCTGGGCGAAGGGGTAGGTCGAGAGATAGGCCAGCGAGGAGTAGCCCGTGCCGAAATCGTCGAGCGCGAAGGTGACGCCCAGCGTCCTCAGCTCGTCGATCACGCCGAGCGTCGTCTTGTTGTCCTCGATCAGCAGCGATTCCGTGACCTCGAGCGTCAGGCGGCGCGAGCTGAGATTGGAGGCGATCAGGGCATCCTTCACCGCCTCGACGATGCGGCGCGGCTCGCGGAACTGCAGCGGCGAGATGTTGACGGAAACGCCGACATTCTCCTCCCAGCCGGCGGCGTCCTTGCAGGCCTGACGGATCGCCCAGTCGCCGATCGAGGCGATCAGCCCCGACTGCTCCGCCACCTGGATGAATAGGCCGGCGGGAACCATGCCGCGCGTGGGGTGGCGCCAGCGCATCAGCGCCTCGCGCGAGACGATATCGCCTGTGCGCAGGTCGATGATCGGCTGGTAGTAGAGTTCCAGCGAGCCATCCTCGCAGGCCTTGCGCAGATCGACTTCGATCTCGTGCCGCTCGAGCATCTCCTCGGCCATCGCCGGGTTGAAGAACATCAGCGTGTTGCGGCCGGCAGCCTTGGCCTTGTAGAGCGCGGTGTCGGCATGACGCAGCAGATCGGCCGGCGTCGCACCGTCGAACGGCGCCATGGCGATGCCGATGCTGGCAGTGACGTAGACCGTCTTGTTGTCGAGCAGGAACGCCTTCGACATGGCGTCGATCATGCGTTGCGCGATCATGGTGACCGCGGCGTGGTTCGCGGCAGGCAGGATCAGCAGGAACTCGTCGCCGCCGAAGCGCGCCAGCACGTCGCTGTCGCGGATCGTGCTGCGCAGCCGGTTCGCGGTCTCCATCAGGACCCGGTCACCGATGTCGTGGCCGAGATTGTCGTTGACCTGCTTGAAGCCGTCGAGGTCGACATAGAGCAGCGCAAAGGACTCGCCGGTGCGCTCCAGCCGGCCGAAGGCTTCGGCGATGTTGCTGTTGTACTCGAACCGGTTGGCGAGTCCGGTGAGCTCGTCGAAGCGCGCCATCTGCTCGATGCGCGCCTCGGTCGCCTTGCGCTCGGTCGCATCCTCGGTCGACATCAGCACGCCGCCCTCGGCCGCCGGCGCGAAGGTCACGACCAGAACCCTGCCGCCACGCGTCTGGATCTCGCGGCTCGTCGTTTGCTGCGTGCCCTGGATTTCGGCCAGCGCCTCTCTCAGGTCGCGCAACTGGCCGGCGGCGACAACCTGCCGTTCGACCAGGAAGCGGCCGATCGCGGTGATCGGCGTGCCGGGCAGGGCAAGCGTCTCCGGCAGACCATAGAGCGCCTGGTGCGGCGCGTTGCTGACCGCGAGCTTGAGGTCGCGGTCGAACATCGCCAGCCCGTGGATCATGGTGTTGAGCGCGGCGTCGAGCGTCAGGTTCTGAGAATGCAGGGCCGAGGCCAGCGCCTTGGATTGCTTGGTCGCATCGCTCAGGGCGAGAAGATTGCGGTGCAGGGAGTTCGTGATGGCGATGTTGGCTGCCACGTAGAGAAAGGCGAAGTAGCCGATGTACTGGTAGTAGTCGTTATGGGCCTGGATCAGGCCGATCGCCATTGGCACGCAGAAGGTCAGCAACTGCACCGCGACGAATTTCGGCCGGCCGGCATTCCGCGAGACATAGCCGGACGCGATCGCAATGGTCGACGAAACAGACGTGATATGGGCTGCGGCGTCGTCCGTCAGGGTCAGGGCGGCATAGCAGCTGTAGCCGAGCACCCCGGCGAACGCGGTCGCTCCCAGGAAATAGTCCCGGTCCCAGCGCCGCGTTTCCAGATATCCGTCCCGGGAATGGTCGGTCCTGCGATAGGAGACGAAGGTCAGTAGCCGCAGCAGGACGACGATGCTGACGAGGATGGTCAGGTCCAGAAACAGCTCGAGGCCGGTCGAGATCCAGCACAGAAACGGCGTCAGGATGCCGGCGACGCCGCCCGGAATGATCGAGGCCGGCGAAGAAAACAGCGAACTGACCAGCAGTGCGTAACCGGGCAGGTCGAAACCTTCGCCCGGATCACGCGCTCTGGCGTTCCACAGTCGCTTGAGCGCGCCCGCCATTCAAATCCTGCCCTGGCGGTCGCTGAGAAGGCGTGCCGAGAGCGCCCGCAATCCCCGCCGCTTGGACGATTTAGGGGCTGAGAGGTAAATGTTTCGTGATTAGAGCAGCTTCAGGGTGTAAAAGCGGCTTCCGCAGGGTCACGCGCTCAGCGGCAAGGCGGCTGATACGGGCCGCAGATAGACCCGTGAAAGCATGCGGTCCTGCGTCTGCGCGATCCGCTGCAGCTTCGAGATCGCGCTCGGGTTGAGCCTCAGCATGCAGTCGGTCCAGATCTGGCCGAGATGATCGAGTTCCTCCTGGAGATTGCCGGCGCGGCGATTGAAGGCGGAGAAGAGCGCAGTCTTCGCGGCATGGATCGGCAGCGAGTCATGCGCATATTTGCGGATCCAGGCCTCGCCCGTCCCCGTCGGCACGACGGCCTCCAGCCCGCCCGCATCCATGAATTCCTGGGCGGTCATCTCCTCGCCGGAGAGCAGCATTTGCTCGGCGGCGCGCGCCCCCATGCGGCGCGACAGGATCGCGACCGCGGTGATCGGGAAGTGGTTGAACTTGATTTCCGGGTAGACGAAGGAGGCCTGCTCCTCGGCGATCATGACATTGCATGAGCGCGGCGCATCGATGCCGCCGCCGATGGCCTTGGCGTGGATCGTCGACAGCGTCACCACGAGGCCGTTCAACCCGCTCGCGTTGAGGACGGCGCCTGCGCTCGACAGGCGCGCATACTCGGCCAGCGCCGCGCGATCGTTCTTGGCCAGGCAGTCCAGGTAGAAGTCGAGGTCGCCACCGAGCGTGAAGAACGGCCCGGCCCCGCGGAAGGCGAGAAAGCGCACCGGAGCGCGGTGATACTGGTCGGGCGCGCCCCACAGGGCGGAGATCGCGGTCTGGATCTTTACCAGGCTGTCGAGGAGCTGAAGCGTGAAGACCGGCTTCAATTCTGGGCGGATCGTGACCCAGAGCGTCTTGATCTCGGGTTCGTAGGCGATCTGCGTTTCCGGCAGGAACCCCGCCTTGTGGCGGATCGCATCGATGACTTCGCAGCTCTCGAGAACGGCAGCAGGCGTGGCGTCCATGACCGAAGCAGAAGACTGGAACATGCCGCTGATCCCCGTTGCCACACGCCAAGCGCGATGGCCACAAGGTAGGTGAAGTTAATAAACTGTAAACGGAATCTCGTGGAAATGGTTAATTACATTAAGCTTTATTCCCTAACGTCATCTTTTGGCCTTCGACCTGTGCCGCAATCGGACACTGGGGAGCCCATGCGCTCTCGATGGCAAATGCCATGCCTTTGCTGCCGCGCCGCGCTTGTCCAAATCGGTGCATGCGGCTAACCATGCGCCGCGAATTCGCCGTGTTCCGAGCGTTGAACCCCGGTACCGAGTTGTTGCCGTGAACCGTCAGACAGCCGCAGACGACGAGAAGAGGGCGCGCCTCGCCGCCGCCCTTCGGGAGAACCTGAAGCGCCGCAAGGCGCAGGCCCGAGGTCGTCGCGCGGAAGAGACGTCCGCGCAGGAGCCCGAACCGCAAGCCCAGGCCGAGCCCAACCGGTCCTGACCCGAATTTTCCAGGTGCCACCGGCGTTCGGCCGGCCGGCTCAGCAGGACCTGACGATGGACAAGATCCGCATCACCGGCGGCCAGCGCCTCAATGGCTCGATTCCGATTTCGGGCGCGAAGAACGCCGCATTGCCGCTGATGATCGCGAGCTTGCTGACGGACGAGACGCTGACGCTCGCCAATGTGCCGCGCCTCTCCGATGTCAGCGCTCTCTCGCGCATCCTGTCGAACCACGGCGTCGATCGCTCGATCGCCGGCAAGCGCATCGGCCAGTCCGCCGAGACTGGCCAGACGATCGCACTGACGGCCCGCCAGATCGTCGATACCTGCGCGCCCTACGAGCTCGTCTCGACGATGCGCGCCAGCTTCTGGGTGATCGCGCCGATCCTGGCCCGCATGGGCGAGGCCAAGGTCTCGCTGCCCGGCGGTTGCGCCATCGGGACCCGGCCGGTCGACCTGCTGCTGATGGCGCTGGAGAAGCTCGGCGCCGAGATCGAGATCGAGAACGGCTATGCGCTCGCCCGCGCGCCCAAAGGTCTCAAGGGCGCCGAAATCGTCTTCCCGAAGGTGACGGTCGGTGGCACCCACACGGCGCTGATGGGCGCAGTGCTCGCCCAGGGCACGACGGTGATCGACAACGCGGCGCGCGAGCCCGAGGTCGTCGATCTCGCCGCCTGCCTGATCAAGATGGGCGCGAAGATCGAGGGCGCCGGCACGAGCCGGATCGTGGTCACGGGCGTCTCTCGCCTGGGCGGAGCCCATCATGCCGTCCTGCCCGATCGCATCGAGACCGGCACCTACGCCATGGCCGTGGCGATGACCGGCGGCGACGTGATGCTGGAAGGGGCACGGGCCGATCTGCTGCAGTCGGCGCTCGACGTCCTGGTCAAGGCCGGCGCCGAGGTCAGCTCGACCAATGAGGGCATTCGGGTCCGCCGCAACGGGCAGGCGCTCGAAGCCGTCGACATCGATACGGATCCCTTCCCGGGCTTCCCGACCGACCTCCAGGCCCAGTTCATGGCGCTGATGACGAAGGCCAAGGGCACGTCGCGCATCCGCGAGACGATCTTCGAGAACCGCTTCATGCATGTGCAGGAGCTGGCGCGGCTCGGCGCGAAGATCCGGCTCGATGGCGATGCCGCCTATGTCGACGGTGTCACCAAGCTGACCGGTGCACCGGTGATGGCCACCGATCTGCGCGCTTCCGTCTCGCTCGTCATCGGCGGGCTTGCCGCCGAAGGCGAGACCATGATCAACCGTGTCTACCATCTGGACCGCGGTTTCGAGGCGCTCGAAGCGAAGCTCAGCCGCTGTGGCGGCCAGGTCGAGCGCATCTCCGGTTGACGTCCGCGGGCGGCCCCGCCAGAACACCTCCATGTCGGACGATGCCGCAGACCCGCTGAAGCTCATCGCGCTCGACGCCGATGATTTGGCGATCGTTTCAACGCACCTTCAGGATGCTGTCCTGAAGGTGGCGGATATCGTCTGGCTGCCGGCCGAGAAGCGCTTCGCGCTCGCCGCGCGCCGCTTCGACTGGGAGGGGGTGTCGCAAGGCCAGCGCCGCCGTCGCCTGTCCGCCCTGCATTTCGACCGTGTCTTGACGGTGCGCAGCACGAAGATCGACAAGGCTGCACCTGATCAGGTGCTGAGCCTGCTGGCGATCGGCTTCGCCGAACGAGACACCCCCGCCGGCGACGTCACGCTGCATTTCTCCGATGGCGCTGCGATCCGCCTCGAAGTCGAGTGCATCGAAGCGCAGATGAAGGATCTCGGTCCCGTCTGGGAGGCGCTGGCGACGCCGGGGCACCCGGACGGCCCCTGAGCCGTTTCCTGAAGATTCAAGACACCCCCGGGGAGAGCGATGCCGACCAGGCTCGACGACCGCAGCGCCGCCTTCGAGCGCGAGTTCCTTGATCTGCTGTCGGCCAAGCGGGAGGTCTCAGAGGAGGTCGATCGCGTCGTCGCGGACATCATCGCCGAGGTGCGTGAGCATGGCGATGCTGCCGTCATCGACTATACGCAACGCTTCGATCAGCTCGCGCTCACGCCGCAGGCGTTGCGGGTTTCGGCGGACGAGATCGACGCCGCGGTCGCCGCCTGTCCGCCCGCACAGATCGCGGCACTGGAGACCGCCCGGGACCGCATCGAGGCCTATCACGTTCACCAGAAGCCGCAGGACGCCTGGTTCACGGATGGGGCCGGCGTCCAGAGCGGTTGGCGCTGGAGCGCCATCGAGGCGGTCGGCCTTTACGTGCCTGGCGGCACGGCGAGCTATCCCTCCTCCGTGCTGATGAACGCCGTGCCCGCGAAGGTCGCCGGCGTCGATCGTGTGGTCATGGTCGCTCCGACGCCGCGCGGCGAAACCAACCCTCTCGTGCTCGCGGCGGCGCATCTGGCCGGCGTGGACGAGATCTACCGCATCGGCGGGGCGCAGGCCGTGGCCGCGCTGGCCTATGGCACGGCCAGCATTGCCCCGGTCGCCAAGATCGTCGGCCCTGGTAACGCCTATGTCGCCGCCGCCAAGCGCCGGGTCTTCGGCCAGGTCGGCATCGACATGATCGCCGGTCCTTCCGAAGTCCTGGTCATCGCGGACGGCACCGCCAATCCCGACTGGATCGCCGCCGATCTGCTCGCCCAGGCCGAGCACGACGTCTCGGCTCAGTCGATCCTGATGACCGACGATGCCGGCCTCGCCGACGAGGTCGAGAAGGCGATCCGCGCGCAGTTGCAGACGCTGCCCCGCGCCGCCATCGCTGCGAAGAGCTGGGATGATTTCGGCGCGATCCTGCTGGTCTCGGACCTCGAACGGGCGGTGCCGCTGGTCGACCGGCTGGCTCCTGAACATCTCGAGATCATGACGGCCGATCCCGACCGTCTCTCCGGCATGATCCGGAATGCCGGGGCGATCTTCCTCGGCGGCCACACGCCCGAGGCGATCGGCGACTATGTCGGCGGTCCCAACCACGTGCTGCCGACGGCTCGCTCGGCCCGCTTTTCCTCGGGGCTCGGCGTGCTCGACTTCATGAAGCGGACGTCGCTGCTGAAATGCGGCTCCGAAGGGTTGCGTGCTCTCGCGCCGGCGGCAACGCAACTCGCCGAAGCCGAGGGCTTGCAGGCCCATGGCCGTTCCGTGACGATCAGGCTGAATCGCTGAGCGCGGCACATCCGCCGCGACAGGGACCGGAGGTGTGATGCTTCAAGCCGATCCACCCGCGAAGCACCGCCTGCTGGGCGTCACGCTCGACCCCTCGTCGCTCGGCGGCGGCTCTGCCGATCAGGAGCATGAACGCGCGGTCGCGATCTACGATCTGATCGAACGCAATCGCTTTGCGCTGCCCGGCCATGACGGCGGCCCCTATCTCGCGCATCTGGCCTTGGTCGAGCGGAGACTGGCCTTCGAGATCAAGGAGGCGGACGGCTCTCCCGTTGTCACCCATCATCTCTCGCTCACGCCGTTCCGCCGGATCGTCAAGGACTACGCGATGGTGTGCGAGAGCTACTATGCCGCCATTCGCACGGCGACGCCCTCGCAGATCGAGGCGATCGACATGGGGCGCCGCGGTCTCCACGACGAGGCGGCGGGCATCCTGGTCGACCGTCTCGCCACTAAGGTCGAGATCGACTTCGACACCGCTAGGCGACTGTTCACGCTCATCTACGCGCTGCATTGGAAGGGCTGAGCGCTTGGAGCGGGCTTCCTCGCGCAAGATCCAGAGCGTGCTGTTCATCTGCGCGCACAATGCGGTGCGCTCCCCGATGGCCGAGGCGATGGCCAAGCACTTCTTCGGCAAGTCGGTCTATGTCCAGTCCGCGGGTGCGCGCCGCGGCGAGGTCGACGCCTTCGCGCTGGCCGTGCTCGACGAGATCGGCATCGATGCACACCGGCACAAGCCGAAATCGGTCGAGGAGTTGGAGGAGTGGGAGGGTCTCAACTTCGACCTGATCATCTCGCTTTCGCCGGAGGCCCATCACAAGGCGCTGGACCTCACGCGAACGGTCGCTGCCGAAGTCGAGTACTGGCCGACGGTTGACCCCACGGCGGTTCAAGGTTCGCGCGACCAGGTCATGGACGCCTATCGCGAGGTGCGAGACGGGCTGATGCGCAGGATCAAGGCTCGCCTGACCTCCTGAGTCGGCGGAACATTATGCGACGAGATGTCGCGGGGCGTTGGTCAGCAGGGCTGGCCGGCGACATCGCTGCAATCATGGGTTGATCGCGCCGACAAGTGTCCTCGTGACGACGAATTCCGCCCGTCTTGGCTGCGTTTTTTGCGAGCCGGATAAGTGATTGCGCTGGGCCGTTGAGCGCGGGCGGACGCCGCCGCGGGGTTCCTGCAATCCAGCGTTGCCGCCGTCGAGGCTTTGGCTACGACTCGCCAGGCGCGCCCGGGTTTGGGACGCGCCGCCTGGGTCCGACGCTAAAGGACCCCTTAACCTAAACCGTTTCAATTGAGCGCGTCTGCTGGGGGACTGCGGGCGGTCGTCTAGCGTTCGGGCAATCCATGGAATCGAGAATGATGATCCAGGCCCCTGCGAACCGGGCATTGTCCGGCCGCGAGCGCGCCGCACTATGCGTCATGTTCCTCGCCAGTCTCGTCATTGCTCCACTCGCATTGCCGGGCGCCTCGCCGGGGCAGCGGGAGCCCCTCGCCATCGTCTTTCCGCCCTGGGTCTCGGCCGACGAGGCCATCACGCGCAGCCTTTCCGCCGGATATCCGGTGCTGCGTTCGGGGCGTTCGTCCTTCGTCGTGATCGCGGCGCCGGTCGAAGCCGCCTCGGCGGTCAGGCCGCAAGGCGCTGTCCTGGTGTTGACGCTCGCCGGCCTTGCCGGATGCCTCGATGCGGCAGCAACGGAGCCCGCAGCGTCATGACCTGGACCCTCGACGTCGTTCGCCAGCGGGTGGCCTGCGTCCTGTTGGGCCTCGCCTTCCTGCATGTGCCCATCGTCGCCCTGGCCTTCTGGCTGCGCGGCGAGAACGGCTTGCTGCCGGTCGCCTTGGCTTTCGTGCTCGCGGCCGGGGGGCTCCTGCTCTATGCGACCCGCGGCGCGGCCACGCTGACCCAACTCTTCATGGCCATTACATTGATCGGACAGGTTTCGATCATGGTGTTCAGCTTTGCCGGTCACCCCTGGCAGCCGGACATGCACATGTATTACTTCGCGATCCTGGCCTTGCTCGCCGGTTTCTGCGACTGGCGCCCTATCGTCATGGGCGCCGCCCTGACGGCGGTCCACCACCTCGTCCTGCAATATGTGCTGCCTTCGGCCGTATTCTATCAGGGCGGCAGTCTGCTGCGCGTTCTCCTGCACGCGGTCATCGTCATCATGGAGACCTCGTTCCTGGCGACGATCGCGGTGATCATGGAGCGCATGTTCCGGATGAATGCGGAAAGCCTAGCGCTGGCCCGCGAGACTGCCGAGCGCGAGCGGGCTGCGGGCGAAGGCGAGAGGCGTCTGGCCGACGAACTCAGCCGGCGTGCACAGACGCTCCGCGAGATTGTCGCCGGCTTCCATGCCAAGATGGAGCTGGAGATGGCCGTGCTCGATCGTTCGGCCGACGTCATGCAGGGAGAGGCCGTGGCCTTGATCGGAACCTCGGATCAGGCCCGGCGCCAGACGGTCATGGTATCGGACGCGACATCCGAGACGATGTCGGGCATCGACCATCTCTCTGCTGCCAGCAACGAGCTGGCAGTCTCGATTGCCGAAATCGGACGGAACGTCTCGCATTCGGCCGAGGGCTCGACGACGGCGGCAGAACTCGCCCGGAAGGCCAGTGGCGAGATCGAGATTCTCGCCCGCAACAGCGAGAATGTCGGGGCGGTGGTGGATCTGATCCGGGGTATCGCGGCGCAGACCAGCCTGCTCGCCCTCAACGCGACGATCGAGGCGGCTCGCGCCGGCGAGATGGGGCGCGGCTTCGCCGTGGTCGCCAGCGAGGTCAAGACCCTGTCGGCCCAAACTGCCAAGGCGACCGATGAGGTTTCCGCACAGATCGGTGCCATGCAGGAAGCTTCGCAGCGGTCTCTCAAGGCGATCCGCGACATCGTGACGGCGATCGGCGATGTCGAGCGTGTTGCGGATGCGATCTCGGTCTCGGTGCAGCAGCAGGGCGAGGCGACCTCGGAGATCGCGCATCAGGTCCGGATGTCCTTCGAGGGCGCGCGGCGCAGCGCCGATATCGTCGGCAGCTTCGAGGCGATGACCGAAGGCGCCCACGACGCTGCTCGGCAGGTACAGGACTCAGCTGATCAGCTTGCCGCCCAGGCGCGCAGCATCCGCGAGGAGGTCGCGGCGTTCTGCGAGCGCGTCGCGGCGGCCTGACCCTCTACCAGCCCCGGCCCGGGCCGATCGGCCCGACCCCGAGCCAATCGCCGAGCGTCGCAGCGATATCGGCAAAGCTTTCGCGCCGGCCGAGCGGCTTGGGCGCGATGCCGGGCCCGAAGGCCAGGATCGGCACGTGCTCGCGGGTATGGTCCGTGCCCGGCCAGGTCGGGTCGTTGCCATGGTCGGCCGTGATGATCGCGAGGTCGCCGGGCCGCAGCGCCGCGTCCAGCTGTGGCAGCATCGCGTCGAAGGCTTCCAGCGCCGCCGCGTAACCCGGTACATCGCGACGATGGCCGTACTCCGTGTCGAAATCGACGAGATTGACGAAGCAGAAGCCGCCCTCAGCCAGGCGTTCCCAGGCCGTCAGCGCGGCCTCGAACATCGCCGCGTTGCCGATTGGCTTGATCTCTTCCCCCGTCGCACGATGGGCGAAGATGTCGCCGATCTTCCCGACGGTGATCACCTTGCGTCGGCGCGCCGCCAGACGGTCGAGGATCGTCTCGCCCGGCGGTGGGATGGCGAAATCCTTGCGCTTGCCGGTCCGCGTGTAGCCAGTCTCGGCCGTGCCGATGAAGGGCCGCGCGATGACGCGCCCGATCCGGAGCGGATCGACGAGCGTGCGGACCTTGCCGCAGAGCGCATAAAGCCGCTCCAGCCCGAAATGCTCCTCATGCGCGGCAATCTGCAGCACGGAATCGACGGAGGTATAGCAGATCGGCTTTCCAGTCCGGATGTGCTCATCTGCCAGCTCGTCGATGATGGCGGTGCCTGAGGCGTGCTTGTTGCCGAGGATGCCGGGGAGCTCTCCCTCCCGGATGATGGCGGCGACCAGTTCGCGCGGGAACGAATTTTCCAGTGCGGTGAAATAGCCCCATTTGAACGGCACCGGGCAGCCGGCGATTTCCCAGTGGCCGGATGGCGTGTCCTTGCCCTGGCTCCGCTCGACGCCATAGCCGTGCTGCCCGGCAGGCATGGCCGGCTTCGCGGCGCCGGCGAGCGGCCGGCCCGTAGAAGCCTCATACGCATGGGCGAGGCCCAGCCGCACGAGGTTCGGTAGGGCGAGCGGCCCGCTGCGCAGGCCTGCGCGATCGCCGCGCCCATCGGCGCAGGCTTCCGCGATATGGCCGAGCGTGTCCGCGCCCTCGTCGCCATAGAGATGCGCGTCCTCGGCTCCGCCGCAGCCGACGGAATCGAGCACGATCAGGATCGCGCGCGCCATGTTCAGTCCCTCACGGCGGCGCTTCCGGCCGGCTCGAGGTTGAGCGCTGCGGCCAGCAGCGCCTGCGTGTAGGCTTCGCGCGGTTGCGAGAAGATGGTCTCGGCCGCACCTTCCTCGACGATCTTGCCGTTCTGCATCACCAGCACGCGATGGGCCATCGCCCGTACGACCTTCAGATCGTGGCTGATGAATAGGTAGCCGAGCCTGCGCCGCGCCTGCAGGTCGCGCAGCAATTCGACGATCTGCACCTGCACCGACATGTCGAGCGCCGAGGTCGGCTCGTCGAGCACGACGAACTTCGGATCGAGCGCCATGGCGCGCGCGATCGCGATGCGCTGGCGCTGGCCGCCGGAGAACTCGTGCGGGTAGCGGTCCATCGCGGAAGGGTCCAGCCCGACATCGCTCAGCGCTTGCGCCACGACCTCGCGGCGCTCCGCATAGCTCTGCTGCCTGGCCTGGACGGTCAGCCCCTCGGCGACGATCTCCGCCACCGACATGCGCGGCGAGAGCGAGCCGTACGGGTCCTGGAAGACGACCTGGAGATCCTTGCGCTTCGGCCGCACGGCCGAACTCGACAGGCCGTCGATGCGATCGCCCAGGAAGACGATCGGTCCCTCCGAAGAAATCAGCCTGAGGATGGCGAGTCCCAGCGTCGTCTTGCCCGAGCCGGATTCGCCGACGACGCCGAGCGTCTCGCCTTCGCGCACCTTGACTGCGATGCCGTCGACCGCCTTCACATGGCCGGTCGTCTTGCGCAGGAAACCGCTCTTGATCGGGAACCAGACCTTGATCGGTCCGGCCTCGACCAGCGTTGCTGCATCCGCGGGAACGGGGGCAGGGCGGCCTTTCGGCTCGGCGGCGAGCAGGCGCTGCGTGTAGGCGTGCTGCGGATCGCCGAAGATCTCCGCCACCGGCCCCTGCTCGACGATCTGGCCCTTCAGCATGACGCAGACCCGGTCGGCGATGCGGCGGACGATGCCGAGATCATGGGTGATGAACAGCATCGCCATGCCGAGCCGCTCCTGCAGCTCCTTCAGCAGCTTCAGGATCTGCGCCTGCACGGTGACGTCGAGCGCCGTGGTCGGCTCGTCGGCGATCAGCAGGTCCGGCTCGTTGGCGAGCGCCATCGCGATCATCACGCGCTGGCGCTGGCCGCCCGAGAGCTGGTGCGGATAGGCGTCGAGCCGGCTCGCCGCATCGCGGATGCCGACGAGTTCGAGCAGTTCGAGCGTGCGCGCCCGCGCGCCTTCGCCGCGAAATCCCTTGTGCAGCTCGAGGATCTCGCCGATCTGCCGCTGGATCGTGTGCAGCGGGTTGAGCGAGGTCATCGGCTCCTGGAACACCATGGTGATGTCATTGCCGCGCACCTTGCGCATCGCGTCCTCGTCGGCCGCGATCAGGTCCTGCCCGCCGAACAGCACCTTGCCGGAGGGGTGATGGGCCGAAGGGTAGTTCAGCAGCTTCAGGATCGACAGCGCCGAGACAGACTTGCCCGAACCGGACTCGCCGACGATGGCCAGCGTCTCGCCCTTGGCGATCTGGAACGAGACCCGGTCGACGGCCAGAGTCTCGCGCCCACCCTGGCGGAAGGCGACGGAGAGGTCCTGGACGGAGAGGAGGGGGGCGGTCATGCGAAAGTCTTCCGCGGGTCGAAGGCATCACGCACCGCCTCGCCGATGAAGATCAGCAGCGACAGCATCAGCGCGATCACGACGAAGCCGGAGAGGCCGAGCCAGGGTGCCTGCAGGTTCGACTTGCCCTGGGCCAGCAACTCACCGAGCGAGGGCGAGCCGGGCGGCAGGCCGAAGCCGAGGAAGTCGAGCGAGGTCAGCGTGGTGATCGATCCGTTCAGGATGAAGGGCAGGAAGGTCAGCGTCGCCACCATCGCGTTCGGCAGCAGGTGCTTGATCATGATCGCGCGGTTCGAGAGCCCCAGCGCTCGCGCGGCGCGGACATATTCGAAATTGCGCGCCCTCAGGAACTCGGCCCGGACGACACCGACGAGCGCTACCCAGGAGAACAGCAGGAGGATGCCGAGCAGCACGAAGAAACTCGGCGTGATGATCGCGGCCACGATGATGAGCAGATAGAGCGCCGGGATCGAGGTCCAGATCTCGATGACGCGCTGGAAGATCAGGTCGGTCCAGCCGCCGAAATAGCCCTGGATCGCCCCCGCCGTGATGCCGATCACCGAGGAGAAGCCGCACAGGATGAGCCCGAACAGGATCGAGATGCGGAAACCGTAGATCAGCCGCGCGACGACATCGCGGCCCTGGTCGTCTGTGCCGAGCCAGTTCCATTCGAGGTCGCGGCAGCCGGTACCGCCGGTCCGTTCGGCAATGGCGCGGCACTGCTCGTCCTTGAGCATCCAGGTCGGTGGGGCAGGGGCGGGTACCGGCAGGTCGAGGTTGTGCGTGCGATAGCTGTAGCGGATCGGCGGCCAGACCGCGAAGCCGTTGGCGTCGATCTCCTTGGCGATGACCGGGTCGCGATAGTCGGTGGTCGCGAGGAAGCCGCCGAACTTCTCCTCGGGATAGTTCACGGCGACCGGGAACAGCCATTCGCCCTTGTAGCGCACGATCAGAGGCCGGTCGTTCGCCAGGAACTCCGCGAACAGCGACAGTACGAACAGCGTCAGGAAGATCCAGAGCGACCACCAGCCGCGCTTGTTCGCCTTGAAGTTGTTCAGCCTGCGCCGATTGATCGGCGAGAGCTTGAGCCAGCCCTGGCTCGCTTCGGGCGGGGCATGCACGGCCGCACTGCGCAGGGCGGGCGGCGGCACATCGATCAGCGTGTCGCTCATCTCAGGTCTCCCGCGTCTCGAAATCGATGCGGGGATCGACCCAGGTGTAAGTCAGGTCGGTGATGAGATGCACGATGAGGCCAATCAGCGAGAAGATGTAGAGATTGGCGAAGACGACCGGATAGTCGCGGTTGACGATCGCCTCAAAGGACAAGAGCCCTAGCCCGTCGAGCGAGAAGATCGTCTCGATCAGGAGCGAGCCGGCAAAGAGCGCATGCACGAAGGCGCCCGGAAAGCCCGCGATCACGATCAGCATCGCATTGCGGAAGACATGGCCGTAGAGCACGCCGCGCTCGGACAGCCCTTTCATGCGTGCCGTCAGCACGTATTGCTTGCGGATCTCGTCGAGGAACGAGTTCTTCGTCAGCAAGGTCGAGGTCGCGAAGGCACCGAGCGCCATCGCGGTCACCGGCAGGGCGATATGCCAGAGATAGTCCGTGACCTTCCCGAAGAAGGAGAGCTCCGAGAAATTGTCGGAATAGAGCCCGCGCAGCGGGAAGATCTGCCAGAACGAGCCACCCGCGAAGAGCACGATCAGGAGGATCGCGAACAGGAAACCCGGAATGGCGTAGCCGATGATCACGACGGCGCTGGTCCAGGTGTCGAAGCGCGAGCCGTCCTTGACTGCCTTGCGGATGCCGAGCGGAATCGAGATCGCGTAGGAGAGCAGCGTCATCCACAGGCCCAGCGAGATCGAGACCGGCAGTTTTTCCTTGATCAGCTGCAGCACCGGCGCGTCACGGAAATAGCTGCGTCCGAAATCGAAGCGGATGTAGTCGCCGAGCATCTTGGTGAAGCGCTCATGAGCCGGCTTGTCGAAGCCGAACTGCTTCTCCAGCTCCTTGATGAAGGCGGGGTCGAGCCCCTGCGCGCCACGATAGGACGACGCATCGCCTGCGGCCTGCGCGCCGGCATCGCCGCCGGAGCCGCCGCCGACGCGGTCGGAGGCACCGCTATTCGGGTTCTGGAGCTGCGAAATCACGCGTTCCACCGGTCCACCCGGTGCGAACTGTACGATAACGAACGAGATCAGCAGGATGCCGAACAGCGTCGGCACCATCAGCGCGAGACGCCGGGCGATGTAGCTCAGCATGCCGCTTTATGCCTTCCCGATCCGTTTCGCCTTCTCGGCGTTGTACCACCAGATCGAAGGCGCGCCGGAGCCGTATTTCGGCTTGGTCTGCGGCCTATCGAACATGTCCCAATAGGCCAGCCATTCCTCGTCGTTCCACCACATCGGGATCCAGTAGCGCCCGGCCCGCAGCAGACGATCGAGGCATTTCGCGGCGACGACGACCTTGGCGTAGCTGTCGGCCTGGCCGATCGCCTCGATCATCGCGTCTATGGCGGGATCGCTGACGCCGCCGACATTGCGTGAGCCGCGGGTCTTGGCCGCTTCCGAGCCATAGACGATGCGCAGCGAGTCGCTCGGGATAGCACTGCCGCCGAGCGCGCGGCTGATGATGTCGAAATCGAATTCGTCGAGGCGACGCTGGTATTGGGCGCCGTCGACGATGCGGGAGGTGGCGTTGATGCCAAGCCGCTTGAGATTAGCCTGGAAGGGCTGGGTATGCGGTTGCAGCGCGCCCTGCGAGTCGAGGAACTCGATCTCGAAGGGCTGGCCATTCGGCAGCTTCAGGACATTGCCGTCGCGCTTGCAGCCGGCTGCGCGCAGCATCTCGTCGGCGCGGCGCAACAGGGCGCGGTCACTGCCCGAGCCGTCCGAGACCGGCGGCAGCCAGGGCTCGCCGAAGACCTCGTCCGGAACCTTGCCGCGGAACGGCTCGAGCAGCGCGAGTTCCTCCGGCGAAGGCTTGCCGACGGCCTTCGAATCCGAGTTCTCGAAATAGGACGTCATCCGCTCGTAGAAGCCGAACATGATGGTCTTGCGCGTCCACTCGAAATCGAAGCAGAGCCCGAGCGCCTCGCGAATGCGCGGATCGGCGAATTTCTCCCGCCGGAGATTGTAGATCCAGCCCTGCGAGCCGACAGGGTCGGTCTTCGGCAGGGCCTCCTTCTTGACCTTGCCTTCATGGACGGCCGGGAAGTCGTAGCCCGTCGCCCAGATGCGCGAGGTGAATTCCTGCTGGAAGGTGATGACGCCGCTCTTGAACGCTTCGAACGCCACCTGCCGGTCGCGGAAATACTCCCAGCGGACGCGGTCGAAGTTGTTGACGCCGATATTCACCGGCAGATCCTTGGCCCAGTAGTCGGTGACGCGCTCGAATTCGATGAATCGGCCCTGCTCGAAGCGGCCGACCTTGTACGCGCCCGAGCCCAGCGGCGGCTCCAGAGTCGAGGCTTCGAAATTCCGGGTCGACCAGAATTTCTCAGAGAAGACCGGCAGGCCGGCGACGACGAGATGCAGGTCGCGGCTGCGCTTGGGCGAAAGCTGCGCGACGAAGATGTCGTCGCTTTCCGCTTTGGCCGAGACCAATTCGTTCAGGATCAGCCGAAAGGAGGGGTGTCCCTTGGTCTTCAGGATATTCATCGAGAAGGCGACATCGGCAGCGGTGACGCGTGTGCCGTCATGGAAGCGCGCCTCCGGCCGGAGCCGGAAGCGATAGGTCAACTTGTCCGGCGAGACAGAGACGCTCTTCGCCAGCAATCCGTAGAGGGTGCCGGGCTCGTCCCCCGATCCGGTCATCAGGCTGTCGAAGCAGGCATCCATGCCGGCCGCGCCGTCGCCCTGCAGGACGAAGGTGTTGAGCGTGTTGAAGGTGTCGAAGCTCTGGTTGCCGCTGGCCTGCTTGATCTGGATCGTCAGCGTCCCGCCCTTGGGGGCCTTGGGATTTACATAGGGAAAATGCGGGAAATCCGGCGGGAGTCCGAGCTCGCCGAAGGTCGAGAGTCCGTGCAGCTCCGCTTCCTGGGCGAAGGCGCGCCCGCCCACGCCCGGCAGCGCCGCTCCCGCCGCCGCGAGCGCAGCGGCTTCCAGAACTCTGCGGCGGCTGATGCGGGTCGTCATCGTATCGCGTCTCCTCGTCGGCCGGGCTTCTCGCGAATCGCCCTGAATCATGTCGCCTGCCCGGCGAGCGGGCGCAACCATGACACTCGACGCCATGGTGGCGGCAACACCATGGCGTGCGCAAGCAAAAGCCGGGCAAAGGAAAAGCCGGGCACTGGGCCCGGCTTCACGAATTCATCAGCTCTGCGGGGAAAGCCGCTCAGGGCTTCGGCAGCGGCTTCGGCGCGTCGGCCAGGGTGTTGAGGTAAGCCACGACATCGGCGCGCTGGTCTGGCTTGGTCATTCCGGCGAAGGCCATGATCGTGCCGGGCAGGTATGCCTTGGGGTTCTTCAGGAAGCCGTCGAGCTGCTCGGCCTCCCACTTCTCGCTCGACTTGCCCTTCATCGCGGCCGAATAGGCGAAGCCTTCGACATGGGCCTTCTCGCGGCCATAGACGTCGAAGAGATGCGGGCCGATCTTGTTGGCGCCGCCCTTCTCGAAGGTGTGGCAGGCCTTGCAGGCGCCGATGGCCTTCTCGCCGCGGGCCGGATCGGCCTTGGCGAGGCGAACTGCGATCGGCTCGTCGGCGGCGGGAGCCGCGGCGGCACCGGCCGAGCCGCTGGCTTCCGCGCTCGGCAGGTCGAAGCCCGGCACGGCGGGCTTCTTCGGTGCGAACACGATGCCGGCGACCATGTTGAGGCTCATCACCACCAGAAGCGTGGAGAGTGCCGCACCGGCGATCTTGTTGGTTTCGATATCCATCGTATCCGAACCCTCGGCCGCCGGCGCAGGACGCAGGAGGCAATACAGCGCATAGGCCGGAGCCTCGCGGCGCCGACACACGAGCGTTGCTTAACCGCTTTGCGCGCTTCATTGCAACTCGTATAAGCACGCTCCGCTTTGAGACCTTTTGACGCTTGCAACGGCGCCCTGCGCAAGACCCACGCTGCACGCATCGACCCACGAGTTGGCCGATTCCAATGTCCGATCCGATGATCCTGATTCCGGCCCGCCTGCGGGCCACGCGCCTGCCCGGCAAGCCACTTGCCGACATCCATGGCGAGCCGATGATCGTGCGGGTCTGGCGGCGCGCTGTCGCGGCCGATATCGGGCCGGTCGCGGTCGCGACGGATTCGCCTGACATCTGCGCGGCCGTCGAGGCCGCCGGCGGTCGTGCCGTAATGACGCGCGACGATCACCCTTCCGGATCGGATCGCATCAAGGAGGCGGCCGACATCCTCGACCCGCAGGGACGCCATGACGTCATCGTCAACGTGCAGGGCGATTTCCCGACGCTCGAACCTGTGGCGATCGCGGCGTCCATGATCCCGCTCGCCGATCCTGAAGTTTCGATCGCGACGCTCGTGGGCCTTATCACCGACGATGAAGAGAAGCTCGCGCCCAGCGTGGTCAAGCTGGTCGGCAGCCATGTCACGCCGGCCCGCTTGCGGGCTCTCTATTTCACGCGCGCCACGGCGCCGTACGGTGAGGGGCCCCTCTACCACCATGTCGGAATCTACGCCTATCGCCGCGCGGCGCTGGATCGCTTCGTCAGCCTGCCGCAATCCATGCTGGAAAAGCGCGAGAGTCTCGAGCAGTTGCGAGCGCTCGAGGACGGCATGCGCATCGACGCGATGATCATCGATCACGTGCCCCGCGGCGTCGACACGCCGCCAGATCTGGATCGCGCCCGCGCGATCCTTGGAACCCACGCCGGAGCCTGAAGCCCATGTCTGTGATCGTGTCCTACCAGGGCGAACCCGGCGCCTTCTCGTCGCAGGCGGCGCTCGCGGTCTTTCCGGATTGCGAACTGCTCCCTTGCGCGACCTTCGAGGATGCGCTGGCAGCGGTCTCCGACGGCACGGCACGTTACGGCATGATCCCGATCGACAACTCGATCGCCGGCCGTGTCGCCGACATTCACCATCTGCTGCCGCGTTCGGGCCTTCACATCATCGGCGAACACTTCCTGCCGATCCGCTTCCACCTGATGGCGGTGAAGGGCGCGACGCTGGCGACGCTGAAGACGGTGCAGAGCCATATCCATGCGCTCGGCCAATGCCGCAAGATCATCCGCAAGCTCGGCCTCAAGGCCGAGGTCGCGGCCGATACGGCCGGCTCTGCCCGCCAGGTCGCGGAAGCAGCCGATCTCAGCCGCGCCGCGATCGCCCCGCGCATCGCGGCGGAGGTCTACGGCCTCGACATTCTCATGGAGGACATCGAGGACGAGAAGCACAACACGACGCGCTTCGTGATCCTCTCGAAATATCCTGAATTCGCCCGCCAGGGTGCCGCCAAGACAGTGACGACGCTGATCTTCCAGGTCCGCAACCTGCCGGCCGCGCTCTACAAGGCGATGGGCGGCTTCGCGACCAACGGCATCAACATGACCAAGCTCGAGAGCTACATGGTTGATGGTCATTTTTCGGCGACGATGTTCTATGCCGATGTCGAGGGGCACCCGGACGATCCGGCGCTGCGGCGCGCGCTCGACGAACTCGCCTTCTTCTCGAAGGAGGTGAAGATCCTCGGCGTCTATCCGGCCAACGCCTTCCGCGAGAGCTTCGCCGAGGCGGGAGAGTAGCGGCGGAGCCTCCTCTCATGGCGCAAGCGACGCAGGTGGTTGGCAGGGAACGCGCGTCGCTCCAGCTCGACCACCTCACCGTCATCGCGCCTGACCTGACCGAGGGCGTGGCGCATGTCAGAGCCTGTCTGGATCTGGATGTTCCGTTCGGCCAGCGCCATCAGTACATGGGCAGCCACAACCACCTGCTTCAGCTCGGCGGCTCGGTCTATCTGGAAATCGTGGCCCTCGATCCAGCGGGCCGTTCGCCCGGGCGGGCGCGCTGGTTCGGTCTGGACGATCAGAAGAGCCTGAGGGCGGCTTGGGACACCGGTCGGCGCCTGCGGGGCTGGGTGGCGCGCACTCATGCCATCGATGCCGTCCTCGCCGGGCGGAGCGCCCTCTTCGGCCGCAAGGTCGCTCTCCCCTTTGGCGCGCCGGTGTTCGACTTCGCGATCCCTGACGATGGCTCGCTGCCTCTCGACGGAGTCCTTCCCTCGCTCATCGACCGGCGAGGCAAGCCGCGTTCGATGGCGACGATGGCCGATCTCGGCGCAAGGCTGGAATCGTTCGTGCTCGAGCATCCGGATCCGGCCGCGATCTCGAAACTCTACGAGGACTTCATCGTCGATCGCCCGCCTGAGATCAGGGCAGGGCCCGAGCTGTGCTATCGGGCGCAAATCGAAACAGCGGCAGGCACGAGAGAGCTGAGCTAGACGCTCTCGCCCTCGACCGCCCAGGCCCTCAGCAGCGTGTTGGCGATGGCGAGGTGCTGCGGGCTGGTGAAGCCGTCGGGATGCGTGCCTTCCAGCATCTGGAGCGCTTCCTCGCGCGAAAACCAGCGGCCCGCCTCGAGTTCGGTCATGTCGAGCACGATGTCGTCGTTGAGCGCAGCCGCGATGCAGCCGATCATCAGCGATGAGGGGAATGGCCAGGGTTGCGAGGCGATGTAGCGGACGGTGCCGACGCGCAGCCCGGCCTCCTCCCAGCTTTCGCGGCGCACCGCATCCTCGAAGGTTTCGCCCGGCTCGATGAAGCCGGCGATGCAGGAATACATCCCCGGAGCGAAGCGGGCCTGCCGCGCCAGCAGGCACCTCTCGCCGTGGGTCACGAGCATGATCACGACCGGGTCGGTGCGTGGGAAATGCTGGGCGCCGCAGGCGCTGCACTCGCGCTTCCAGCCCGAGGCGCCGAGCGTGGTCGGTTGGCCGCACTGGGCGCAGAAGCGATGGCGCGCATGCCAGTCGAGCAGGGCCTTGCCTTCGCCGAGCGGGCCAAGCTCGTCCTCCGGCACGAGGCGCTTCAGCGCGACGGAGCGGAGATCGGTGACGAAGAGTTCCGAGCGCTCGCGCAGCGGCTCGGCCTGCGCCCGGTCGAGCAGTCTCGCGAAGCGCGGGGCGCCGTCTGGCGCCAGCCCCAAGAAGGCCTCTTCGAGCCCGTCACCGAGCAGCTGCGTCTCGCCATGGCTGAACCAGACCGAGAGTGCCTCGCCGTCGAGGCGTTTCAGAATCGGCGTCTCGCCAGCGACGACCGCGATCCGCGTATCCGAGCGATGCCGCAATGCGGAGACCGCATCGGGCTTGTTGCGCAGATCCTCGCGGCGATCGAGCTTGTTGACTGCGAAGCCGGTGAGGGCCGAGCGTTCGCGCGGGCGGGAGGCGTCGTTCATGAGAACCGTCCTAAACCCGCCTCACGCCCTCGCGCAAGCGGACTTCACGCACCGTCCCGGCCGCGTAGCAGGTTGACGATGGCGGAGAAGTCGGCGCCGCCTTCGCCCCAGGCATTGTGAAGGCCGTAGAGCTGCGTCGCGGCGGCGCCAAGCGGCGTCGAGGCGCCGGCGGCCTGCGCCGCTTCCTGCGACAGCTTGAGGTCCTTCAGCATCAGCGCCGAGGCAAATCCGGGCTTGTAGTCGTTGTTCGCGGGCGAGGTCGGGACCGGGCCGGGGACGGGGCAATAGGTCGTCAGCGACCAGCACTGGCCCGACGAAGTCGAGGCGACGTCGAACAGCGCTTGATGCGAGAGGCCGAGCTTCTCCGCCAGCACGAAGGCTTCCGAGACGCCGATCATCGAGATGCCGAGGATCATGTTGTTGCAGATCTTGGCCGCCTGGCCGTTGCCGTCGGCGCCGCAATGCACGATCCGCCGCCCCATCGCCTTCAGGATCGGCTCGCCGAGGGAAAAGGCCTGGTCCGCCCCACCGACCATGAAGGTCAGCGTCGCGCCCTTGGCGCCGCCGGTGCCGCCGGAGACAGGTGCATCGAGCGACAGGCAGCCATGCTGGCCGGCCATCGCATGCGCCTTGCGGGCGCTGTCGACATCGATGGTCGAGCAGTCGATGACCAGGGCGCCCTTCTTCACGGAGGGCAGGGTGTCGGCCCAGACTGAGAGAACGTGCTTGCCGGCCGGCAGCATCGTGATCACGACGTCGGCATCCGTGACGGCGTCCTTCGCCGAACCCGCGATGACGACGCCGAGCTCGGCGGCAGCGTCCTTCGAGGCCTGCACGAGATCGAAGGCGCGCACCTCATGCCCGGCCTTGACGAGATTGCCGGCCATCGGGCCGCCCATATTGCCGAGGCCAATGAAGGCGATGCTGGTCATGGTCGTATCCTCTCGCTTGTAGACCCGTGACGGGCGGCCTTGAGCCGCCCCTCTTCGGACTGAGTTCTCAGTTCCCCTTCGCCCGGCCGACGAGCCCGCGCGCGACGATCATCCGCATGACCTCGTTCGTCCCCTCCAGGATCTGGTGGACGCGGAGATCCCGGACGATCTTCTCGATGCCGTAATCGGCGAGATAGCCATAGCCGCCATGGATCTGCAGGGCCTGGTTGGCGACCTCGAAACCAGTGTCGGTGGCAACGCGCTTGGCCATGGCGCAAAGCTTTGTCGCCTCGGGCGCTTTCGCGTCCAGCGCCGCGGCCGCTCGCCAGAGCAGGCTGCGCGCCGCTTCCAGTTCGATCGCCATGTCCGCGAGCTTGAACTGCAATGCCTGGAAATCGGCGATGCGCGCGCCGAAGGCCTTGCGCTCCTGGGCATAGGCCAGCGCCTTGTCGAGCGCACTCTGGGCGCCGCCAAGCGAGCAGGCGCCGATATTGAGCCGTCCGCCATCGAGCCCGGCCATGGCGATCTTGAAGCCGATGCCTTCCGGACCCAGCCGGTTGGCCACCGGCACGCGGCAGTTCTCGAAGATCACGGCGCGCGTCGGCTGGGCGTTCCAGCCCATCTTCTTCTCGTTTGCGCCGAAGGAGAGGCCCGGCGTGCCCTTCTCGACGACGAGCGTCGAGATGCCGGAAGGGCCGGCCTCGCCGGTGCGCACCATCACGACATAGATGTCGGAGACGCCAGCGCCGGAAATGAATTGCTTCTGCCCGTCGAGAATGTAGTGGTCGCCATCCAGCACAGCCCGGGTCTTCAACGCCGCGGCATCCGAGCCCGCGCCGGGTTCAGTCAGGCAATAGCTCGCCAGATGTTCCATCGTGCAGAGCTTCGGCAGCAAGGCCTTGCGCTGTTCGTCCGAACCATAGCGGTCGATCATCCAGGCGCACATGTTGTGGATCGAGATAAAGGCCGCGACCGTCGGGCAGCCGGTCGAGAGCGCCTCGAAGATCAGCGCCGCATCGAGCCGCGAGAGCCCGGAGCCGCCGACATCGTCCTGGATGTAGATGCCGCCCATGCCGAGTGCGGCGGCGGCGCGCATCTCCTCGATCGGAAAATGCTTCTCCTCGTCCCAGCGCGAAGCGTGAGGCGCGAGCGTATCGGCAGCGAAATCCCGCGCCATGTCGCGGATGGCGATCTGGTCATCGGTGAGAGCGAAGGCGTTCAAGGCTGGCCCTCCTGATCAGTGAGATAGTCCCGTCGCGCAGCCGCGCGCAATCGCGACGAAAGGCAGGGCCTGTTCGCTCCGATCGGGATAGGGAAGGGCCGCCGGCAGATCGCGATGCGCCGGCGGGAGCTTGACGGGCGAGCGCGCAGGAAGCCGGAAGCGACGTTGCGATGATCCGCAGCGCTGGCTTCATGGCCTCCTCCGTGGCTTCGCGTCAGTTCATCGTCGGAATGACGAAGCTGGCGCCATCCTTGATGCCGCTCGGCCAGCGCGCCGTCACGGTCTTGGTCTTGGTGTAGAAGCGGATCGAGTCCGGGCCGTGCTGGTTGAGGTCGCCGAACGAAGAGCGCTTCCAGCCGCCGAAGGTGTAGTAGGCCAGCGGTACCGGGATCGGCACGTTGATGCCGACCATGCCGACCTGGACCTTCGAGGCGAAGTCGCGCGCCGCATCGCCATCGCGGGTGAAGATCGCGGTGCCATTGCCGTATTCGTGGTCGTTGGTGAGCTTCAGCGCCTCGTCATAGCTCTCGGCGCGCAGCACAGAGAGGACCGGTCCGAAGATCTCCTCCTTGTAGATGCGCATGTCCTTGGTGACGTTGTCGAACAGGCAGCCGCCGACATAGAAGCCGTTCTCGTAGCCCTGCATCTTGAAGGCGCGGCCGTCGACGACGAGCTTGGCGCCTTCCTGCACGCCGACATCGACATAGTGCTTGATCTTTTCCATCGCCGCCTTGGTGACGACCGGGCCGTAATCGGCCGCGGTGTCGGTCGAGGGGCCGATCTTCAGGCTCTCGACGCGCGGGATCAGGCGCTTGACGAGCTCGTCGGCCGTACCCTTGCCGACGGGAACCGCGACCGAGATCGCCATGCAGCGCTCGCCGGCCGAGCCGTAGCCGGCACCGATCAGCGCATCGACCGCCTGGTCCATGTCGGCGTCGGGCATGATGATCATGTGGTTCTTGGCGCCGCCGAAGCACTGCACGCGCTTACCCGCCGCGCAGCCGCGGGCATAAATGTACTCCGCGATCGGGGTCGAGCCGACGAAGCCGACGGCCTTGATGTCCGGATCGTCCAGAATGGCGTCGACCGCCTCCTTGTCGCCGTTGACGACATTGAGGATGCCGGGAGGCCCGCCAGCCTCGATGAAGAGTTCGGCGAGGCGCATCGGCACGCCGGGGTCGCGCTCGGACGGCTTCAGGATGAAGGCGTTGCCGCAGGCGATGGCGGGGCCGAGCTTCCAGAGCGGGATCATCGCCGGGAAGTTGAACGGGGTGATGCCGGCGCAGACACCGAGCGGCTGGCGCAGCGAATAGATGTCGATGCCCGGGCCGGCGCCGTCGGTGAACTCGCCCTTCATCAGGTTCGGCACGCCGAGCGAGAACTCGACGACCTCGACGCCGCGCTGGATGTCGCCCTTCGCGTCCGGAATGGTCTTGCCATGCTCGCGGGCGAGCAACTCGGCCAGCTCGTCATTGTTCTGCGCGATCAGGTCGAGGAACTTCATCAGCACGCGGGCGCGGCGCTGCGGGTTGACGGCGGCCCATTTCGGCTGGGCCTCGGCAGCGTTCTCGACGGCGGTGCGCAGTTCGGCGGCAGAGGCCAGCGCGACCTTGCCGATCACCGTGCCGTCCATCGGCTGGTAGATGTCGGCAGTGCGGCCCGAGGTGCCGGCGACATGCTTGCCGCCGATGAAATGACCAACCTGACGCATCGCGTCCTCCCCTACTAATGGTGGTGTCTCGAAATCCGGCTCTCCCCTACCATTCCTGTTTGTGCACGGCTATAGCGACCTTGGATAGGGCGTCGTGCAGAAACACAAATACCGGGGAGCGTTGCGGTGGAGCGGTTCGACTGGGACGACCTGCGCTTTTTCCTCGCCGTGGCCCGCTCGGGGCGGTTGACGGCCGCGGCGCGCCGGCTCGGCGCCGATCACGCCACGGTCTCGCGGCGCATCACCTCGCTGGAGGACTCGCTCAAGGCCAAGCTGTTCGAGCGCCGGCCGCAGGGCTACACGCTGACGGCCCATGGCGAGCGTCTCCTGACCAAGGCCGAGAACATGGAGACCGATGCGCTCGCGATCCAGAGCGACATCGGCGGCGCCGACATGGCGCTGGCCGGAACGGTCCGGATCGGTGCTCCCGACGGCTTCGGCACCACCTTCCTCGCGCCACGTCTGGCCGGGCTCGCCGCCGCCTATCCCGGTCTCGAGCTCCAGCTGATCGCGATGCCGCGCCTGCTCTCGCTGTCGAAGCGTGAGGCCGATGTCGCGATTACGCTCGCCCCGCCCAAGGAGGGCAAGGTCGTGGCCCGCAAGCTCTGCGACTACCGCCTCGGTCTCTATGCGACGCAGGCCTATCTCGATTCGATGCCGCCGGTGACGAAGCCGGAGGACCTCTTCGCCCACCGCATCGTCGGCTATATCGACGACCTGATCTTCACGCCGGAGCTCGACTATCTCGACGAGGTCGCCAAGGGGTTGCGCGCCCAGGTGCAGAGCTCGAGCGTGTTGGCCCAGATGAACGCGGTCGTCGGCGGCGCGGGCATCGGCGTGATCCATCATTTCATGGCCGAGGGCGAGACGCGCCTCGTGCCGGTGCTGCCAGAGACCGTCTCGATCACGCGGTCCTTCTGGCTGCTGGTGCATGCCGATCTGAAGGACGTCGCCCGCGTCCGCGCCATTGTCGATTTCGTGGTGCGCGAGACCAAGGCGAGCCGGGCCCTGCTGATGGGCGAACCGCTCGCGCCTGCGCTTGTTCAGGCCTGAATGCGGTTCCGGCCGGCCTGCTTGGCGACGTAGAGCGCCCGGTCGGCCTTGCGCAGCGCCAGGTCGAGGCTGTCGGCGGCCGTCATCTCCGTGAGGCCGATGGAGACGGTCAGGCCCAGCGTGAGATCGCCGACCGACATGTTCCGGCCCGCCACGCCGGCGCGAACCTCGTCGGTCAGAAGCGCCGCTTCGTTCTCACTCAGGCCGGGAAGCAGCAGCGCGAACTCCTCGCCACCGAGTCGGGCGAGGAGGTGCGGCTGACCCTGGAGCGCCTCGCCGAGATGGCCGGCGAAGATGCGCAGCGCATCGTCGCCCGCATCATGGCCGTGCTCGTCGTTCAGCAGCTTGAAATGGTCGATGTCGAGGATCGCGACGGAGGTCGGCTGGCCGGCCCGGCGGGCCTCGGCGACCATCTTCGGGCCACGCTCGAAGAAATAGCGCCGGTTGAACAGCCCGGTCAGGTAGTCGCGCCAGGCGAGGTCGTGGAGCTGGCGCATCCGCAGCAGCGTTTCGGCATTCGAGGCGATGCGGCACTGCAGCTCTTCCAGCACGAAGGGGCGCGAGATGAAGTCATGCGCGCCGGCCTTCAGGAAGCCGGCCGAGGTGGTGCGGTCGGTCGAGGAGGAGATGCCGATGACCCGCACCTGTTCGGCCGGGTAGCGCCGGCGGATGCGGCGGGCCAGTTCGTAGCCGTCCATGTCCGGCATGTTGTAGTCGGAGACGACGAGCCGGATCTCCTGGTCCTTTTCCAGCATGGCCAGCGCGTCGGCGCCGGAACCGACCTCGACGACGGTGTATTGCTGGCTGGTCAGCATCTGCCCGAGCAGCCGGCGCGTCGTCGTCATGTCGTCGACGACGAGGATGCGGGTCTCGCGATTGGTCAGCGCGCGCTTGACCGAGTTGACGAGGTTGCCGAGCGCGAACTCGGAATCCTTCAGCACGTAGTCGAAGACCTCGCGCTCCATGATGCGGGCGCGCGTCGCGGTGTCGAAGCTTCCCGTGAAGACGATGGTCGGAATGCCGTGGCTCACCGTCCAGTCGAGCGCCTCGCCATCGGGCGCGTCGGGGAGGTTGAGATCGACGACCGCGATTGCATAGCCTTCCTGGTCGCGCAGGATGGCGTTGCTGAGATCCTTCAGGCAGCCGCAGCTCGTGACCTTGAGACCAGTCTCCGCCTCGATCATCTGGCGCAGCGCGATCGAAAAGGTCCTGGAATCCTCGACGACGAGGACCCGGCGTTTGTCCTGCGGGCGGAAGAGCGGCTGCCGTTCCGCGGTGCGCTGATTCATGGGACCGTCCTGCAAGGCGCTAGCGCGCCATGGTCGAGACGCCTCAGCCGGCACACGGCGGTTGCCGGGCTGACGCATGGCCAACCTCTAACCATTGGGTGGTTAACGGTACCTTGTACTCGCGGTCCCCTGCGGGGTTGCCCGATCCGTCAGATCCGCCAAGGCAGCACGTTGCCGGGCAGCCGCTTCGCCGCGAGGTCGAGGGCCAGCATGGCCGCGAGGATGACGGCCGACGCGCTGATCGCGATGGCGGCTGCCTCGCCCGCGAGCCCGGCCTCCTTCAGCGAGAACAGGACGACGCCGAGCGTCTCCGTGCCCGACGACCACAGCAGAGCCGAGACGGTGAGTTCGTTGAAGGCGACGAGGAACACCATCAGCGCACTGACCATCGCGGCCGGGGCGAGGATCGGCGCTACGATGAAGCGCAGCATCTGCCAGAGGGTGACGCCGTCGAGTTTGGCCGCCTCCTCGTGATGCGCCTCGATCTGCTCCATCGCGGCCAGCGGCGCCTTCAGCGCCAACGGCAGGAAACGCGCCAGATAGGCGAATAGGATGATGAAAGGCGTCGCATAGATGCTGACCCCGAGCAGTGGCAGCGGCTTCAGGAACATCAGGATGCAGGCGATGGCGAGCACCACGCCGGGCAGGGCGTAGGGCAGTTCGATCACAACCTCGACGGCGCGCCTGAGCTTGCCCATGCGCCGCTCCAGCGCATAGGCGAAGGCGATCGAGATCAGTGCGAGGATGACTGCGGCGCTGCCGGCGAACAGGAAGGAGTTGCGGAAGGCGCGCATCGTCACGTCCTGCCGGATCAGCACTTCCGCGAACTTGTCGAAGGTCAGGCTCTGCCAGCTCAGCGCCACGCCGAGCGCCGGCGTCAGGGCCTCGCTGAGTAGCGCCAGGAAGGGCAGGCCGAGCTTGATCGCGAGCAGGAGCCAAAGTCCCCCCGTGACGAACGGTCGCGCCCGGCCGAGCTGCCAGAAGGGCTGCAGCGGTCGCTCGATCTCGATCTTGCCGCGAGCGCGTCGCGTCGCCAGCATGCCGGCGACGATGCCGAGACCCGCTACCAGCGCGACCAGGATCGACAGCGCCGCAGCATCGGGCAGGCCGGCCGGGCCGAAGCTCGACAGCCGCCGGTAGATCAGTGTCGGTAGCGTGAGATAGTTCACCGGCAGGCCGAGCAGCGCCGGGATGCCGAAGTTGCCGACGCCCGCGACGAAGGCGAGCAGGGCCGCCGCGGCGATCTGCGGCCGCAGCACTGGCAGAAGGATGCGCGCGACGATGCTGCCGGGGCCGGCGCCTTCCATCTGCGCGGCTTCGATCAGGGACTGCGGCACGCTGCGCAGGCCGGTCCAGAGCGTGATCGCGACGAGTGGGGCGTGGTGCAGCGCCATCACCAGCGCGATGCCGCCCCGCCCGAGCAGCGGATTCGGCGTGCCAGGCGCCGGCGACAGACCGATGAAGGCGAGGATCGGTGAATGCGGCGCGAACAGGCTCAGGAAGGCGAGCGCCGCGACCTGTGGCGCGATCATCATCGAGAAGACGAGCGCGAATGCGATCGGCCGCTTGCCGCGGACATCGGTGACGCTGAGCAGGATCGCCGCGCTGCCGCCGATCAGCAATGCGCCCAGCGCCGACAATCCGGCCGTTTCGAGCGTGTGCAGCGTCGCATTGACGGCCGCGCGGCTGCCGATCTCGGCCAGCGCCGCGTCCGGCGCGAACTGCCAGCCCGGCGCGAACGCGGCCGCGACCAGTCGCAGGAACGGCCAGCCGCCGAGCAGCATCGCGCAGGCCGCCACCAGCACCGGCAGCCCGAGACCGGCCGGAAGGCCAAGGCCCCGCCACGAAGGGCGGGGCCTGCTCTCCTGCCAGTCGGTATGGGCGGCGAGCGTCACTCGAAGATCGCGCTGAAGCGCTTGCGCGACGCAGCCTCGTCCGCCAGCGCCTTGGCGGCGTCGAACGGCATCAGCTTGATCGCGGCGCGGTCGGGATAGCCGGCGGGCAGCGCGACATCGGGATGAGCCGCGACATAGCCCTGCTTCAGGGCGAGCGCCTGGCCATCCTTCGAGATCAGGAAGTCGACGAAGGCCTTGGCGGCCTCGGGGTTCTTGCTGGCCTTGAGGATCGCGACCGGCTCGCTGACGGCCGAAACGCCTTCGCTCGGGAAGACGAACTCGACAGGCGCGCCCTTGGCCTTCTCGCGGATCGGCATGAAGTCGACGATCATCCCGTAGAGCTTCTCGCCCGTTGCGACCTGACGGAGGATGTCGCCATTGGCGCCGGCAGCAAGCGCGCCGTTCTTCTGCAGGGCCTCGTAGAAGCCCCAGCCGCTCGGCAGGCTGCCGGTCAGCGTGATCGTGTGTATCATCGCGGCGCCGGAATTGAGCGGGCTCGGCATCGCCAGCAGGTTCTTGGCCTCGGCCTTGGTCAGGTCGAGCCAGCTCGTCGGCTTCATCGTCGCCTTGGTATTGTAGACGATGCCGGTGGTGATCAGCTTGGTAGCGAACCAGAACTTCGCCGGGTCGTGGATGCCGGCCGGATAGGCGGCGACGTCGGCCTTGTCATGGGCCAGCAGCCGGTCTTCCTTCTTCAGGCCTTCCATGGTCACCGCATCGGCGATCAGCAGCAGGTCGGCCTGCGGCGCGCCGGCCTCGAACTCGGCGCGCAGCTTGGCCATCACGCGCGGCGTGCCGTCACGCACGAAGCTGATATCGACCTTCGGATACTTCGCCTTGAAGGCGTCGATGGTCTGCTGCGCATCGGTGTTGGGCTGGCTGGTGTAGAGCACGAGCTTGCCTTCGACCGCCATGGCGGGAAAGGCTCCCAGGGCGAGGGCAGCGGTGATGATCGCGATCGGCGCCTTGTGACGCATGAAACTCTCCTTTGCGCGTGCCCCGACGGGCTTCGCGCTGGCGGTAGTCTCCGCATATGACATATCCATGAAGGTCACGTCATATGCTTGCCGAGGCGCGCAGGCCAGACCTGCCTCATCCTTCGGCGGGAATGCAGGGCCGCCCTGCCGCCGGAAAGCTTGACCCCGCGCATCCTGCGGCCCACGTTCCGCCCCACCCATGCATTTGACCGTGACGAGATCGACATGACCGCCTCCAAGCTCGACCAGCTCCGCAAGATGACCACGGTCGTCGCCGATACCGGCGATATCGAAGCGGTGCGCCGGCTCAAGCCCGTCGATTGCACGACCAACCCGACTCTGATTCTGAAGGCCGTCGAGACTCCCGCCTATGCCGGGCTCGTCGACGAAGCGATCGCCTGGGGCAAGAAGGCCGGCAGCGGCGACAAGGCCGTCCATGCGGTCTGCGACCGGCTGGCCGTCACCTTCGGTGCCGAGCTGACCAAGATCGTGCCCGGCCGGGTTTCGACCGAGGTCGACGCCGATCTCTCCTTCGACACGGCCGCGACGATCGACAAGGCGCGCGCCATCATCGCCGCCTACAAGGAGCGCGGCATCGAGAAGGATCGCATCCTGATCAAGATCGCCTCGACCTGGGAGGGTATCCAGGCCGCCAAGGTGCTGCAGGCCGAGGGCATCGACTGCAACCTGACGCTGCTGTTCAGCCTGCCGCAGGCTGTCGTCTGCGCCGAGGCGAACGCCTTCCTAATCTCGCCCTTCGTCGGCCGCATTCTCGACTGGCACGTCAAGGCCGGCGGCGGCCCCTACACGGCCGAGACCGATCCGGGGGTGGTCTCGGTGAAGAGCATCTATGCCTACTACAAGACCTTCGGCATCAAGACGGTCGTGATGGGGGCATCCTTCCGCAACACCGGGGAGATCGAGGCGCTGGCCGGCTGCGACCGGCTGACCATCGGGCCGGGCCTGCTCGACGAGCTGGCCGCCGCGACGGGCGATCTGCCGCGCCGCCTCTCCCCGGCCTCGTCGCCGCAGGTGGCCTCCGGCTTCAACAAGCGATTGGGCTTCGACGAGAAGGCCTTCCGCTTCGCCATGAACGAGGATGCGATGGGCACGGAGAAGCTCGCGGAAGGCATTCGCGGCTTCGTCAAGGATCTGAACAACCTGCGCAAGCTCGTCGCCGCGAGGCTCGCCTAACTATGCCGCGCCCCGCGGCCTCCGGTCTTTCGGGCACCTGCGCGACCGATTGAGCCGCTCATACGCGAGGATCATTGACGCACGCCCGGCGTCGGGCTTCTGATGCTGCCGTTAGGTCGTCAGAGCGGCGCCGGTCGTCGGCGCCCCCGAACGGGGAGTTCGCGCCATGAGCCAGCAGACACCAATCGAGCATGCTGCCCCCTCGCTCGGCAGCCAGCTCGTGCCGCTTCGTCGCAACTGGGGCTGGCTGATGGCGGGAGGTGCCGCGCTCGTCCTGCTCGGCATCGTCGGTCTGGGCTCCGCGACGCTGCTCAGCGTCGCGAGCGCCATCTGGTTCGGCGCAATGATGCTGGTCGGTGGCGTCATCGTGCTGTTCGGCGCGTTTCGCAGCGAGGGCTGGCGCGGTGTCCTGCTCAACACACTGATCGGCCTGCTCTATCTCGGCGTCGGCATCTTCACCTTGGTCAACCCGGTGGCCGCGACGGCCTCGCTGACGCTGTTCGTCGGTGTGGCGCTGCTCGCGACCGGCATCCTGCGCGTCGTCGTCGGGCTGCAGAACCGGCAATTGCGCTTCTGGGCCTGGGTCGTGATCTCCGGCCTGCTGTCGCTGCTGCTCGGCGCCATGATCCTCTTCCAGTGGCCCGCTTCCAGCCTCTGGGTGCTCGGCACCTTCCTGGCGATCGAGCTGATCTTCCAGGGGATCGGCATCATGGCGCTGGCCCGAGCGATCCGCTCCACCTTCGACGGAAGCGCTGTGCGAAAGGCCTGATAGCCGCTTGAGCCCGCCCCGATTGGGGAGGGCGCTGTCTCGCTGTAGCGCGGTCTCAGCGTTCAGCTTGATCCACGCCGACGGTATCCGGCGCCAGCACCGTCCGGCTCTTCTGACGCGGCTTCTCACGACGAGGCGTGTCCTGACGCTCGGTTTTCGGGGCGGTGTCGGCCTGAGCCGTTACAGCCGGCTTCGGCGGAGCGGAGACCGGGTCGAAGAAGCTGCGGCCGCTGGCCGCCGCCGCTTCGAGCTGGTGCTTCCAGCCCTTGGCGTCCTTGCCGCCAAGGGCTGTGAAATCGGCACGGCGGTTGTCGTCGCTGCCGCGCCCGCCCTGATAGACCATCACGCCATTCGCGGTGACGACGATGTCGCCGCGCCGCAGCGTCGGATCCTTAAGATACCAGCTCGGATCGTTCGCCGGATCGAGCTGGACGACCGGAGGCTTTGGCTTCGAGGAGACCTCGGGAGCCTTCGGCCGCGGGGCACGGTGCTGCATCGGCTCGTCATATTCGTAGATTGGCGTCGCCCGCAGACGGGGGCCGCCGCCGAACAGGGCACGGCCCAGTTCTTCGAACAGATTTGCCGCCTGGGCCCCAGGCGCACCGGCGACGGCGAACGCCGCCACCATCCCGAACACCGCCACACGCCGCGCAAACATCACCGTCGTCCTCTGCTCACCGACCTGCTGTCGGTTCAACGTCTGATGGTCGCAAATGGTTCAGCGCGGGTTCACCGACGGGGTTAATATATTTCGACCGAACCCGCAGGGGCGGCCGGTACGCAGCAGGGGCCCGCTTCACCTTTTCGTGTGGCTGCCGCTTTGCCGCCGCAACGCCATTATCCGGGCGGCAGTCTGATCCGATGATGCGTGCGGTGCCCCTTGTTCTCGGCCTGCTCATCATCGCTCCGGCGGTGGCCCAGGCGCCTTGGGCGGTCCAGCCTGGCGCGACCGAGGTCTCCTTCGTCGCGCGTCGCTTCGGTATGCCGACCGCGTCCGGGCGATTCCAGCAATTCGACGGCGTCGTGGCGCTGGACTTCGAGCGACCCGAGCGAAGCCGGATCCGTATCAGGATCGATACCGGCTCCCTCCAGACGGGCACGCCGCTCGTCGACGCCTTCATCAAGGGCGAGAGCATGCTCGATGCGGCCCGCCATCCCGTGGCTTCCTTCGTCTCTGACGCCGTCTCCCGCACCGGAGACGGCAGCCTGGCGATCCGCGGACAACTCACCATCCGTGCGATCACGCGGCCGGTGACGGCCACCGCTGTTGCCGATGGCGATCCCGGCGCCGCCCAACGCGGCGGGCCTCTGGCCTTTCACGCCAATGCCGCCTTTTCGCGCTCCGCTTTCAATATCGGGGCCGATGTCAATGTCGTGGATGATCAGGTCGAGATCGCGATCAAGGGACGGCTCTCGCGATGAGCGGGGCGTTCGCCGGGCCGCCGCGCTGGCATCCTGCGGTCGTTGGACTTCACTGGCTGACCGTGATCCTGATCGTGCTCCAGTATGGGCTCGCCCGTCTGATGGGCGATGAAACCCGCGATCTCCTGGGCCGTTTCGCCTTGTATCAATGGCACAAATCGGTCGGGTTGACGGTCGCGCTCTTCGTCGCGTTGCGCCTGGCTCTGCGTCTGATCCTGCCCGCCCCGGCACCGGCGCGCGTCACCATCCTGCAGCAATATGCAGCCTGGATCGTTCACACCGGACTCTATCTTTGCCTGGTCGCACTGCCGGTCACGGGACTGCTGATGGTTTCGGCAGCGCCGATCCAGATTCCGACCGTCTACTTCGGGTGGTTTGCGGTGCCGCATCCGATCGGGCCAGACAAGGCGACCTACGAACTGATGCGCGCCCTGCACGAACGGGCCTTCGATGGCCTGTTCGTGCTGGGGCTCGTCCATATCGGCGCCGCGCTGCAGCATCAGTTCGTCTGGCGAGACGGGCTGTTGCGGCGGATGTGGTTTCGCGGCGCCGGCTCAGGCGTCGCGTGAGGCCTTCGTCGCCAGAGCCTCCGCCCGGATGGTCGAGAGCGACTTCGCCGGGGTGATCGCCTCCGGGTCCAGCAGGCAGTGGATGATCGCCGGCTTGCCGGATGTCACGGCCCGCTCGAAGGCGGGGCCAAACTCCTCGGTCTTCTCGACACGCTCGCCATGGCCACCGAAGGCCTTGGCGTAAGCGGCGAAGTCGGGGTTTTTCAGCGTCGTCGCCGAGACGCGGCCAGGATACTCGCGCTCCTGATGCATGCGGATCGTGCCGTACATGCCGTTGTCGACCACCACCACGACGACCGCGAGATCATACTGCACGGCCGTCGCGAAATCCTGCCCGTTCATCAGGAAGCAGCCGTCGCCGGCGAAGGCCACGACCGTCCTCTCCGGGAAAAGCCGCTTGGCGCCGATCGCGGCCGGCACGCCATAGCCCATCGAGCCCGAGGTCGGGGCGAGCTGCGTCGCGAACTTGGTGAAGCGGTGGAAGCGATGCACCCAGGTCGCGTAGTTGCCGGCGCCGTTGCACATGATGGCGTCGGCCGGCAGGCGGTTGCGCAGCCAGCGCACCATCTCACCGGGATGGAAGGTGCCTGCGACCGGCGCGGGCTGCTCGCTCCAGCCGAGATAGGCCTCATGCGCCTCGGCAGCGGCACCGGCCCAAGGGATCTCCTGCGGCGGATGCACAGTCTCGAGTGCCGCGCAGAAGGCCGTGGGGGAGGCGTTGATCGCGAGCGTCGGTCGGTAGACGCGGCCGAGCTCCTCCGGATCGGGATGGACATGGACGAGCGGCCGGCCCGGATTCGGGATGCCGAACAGCGTGTAGGACTGGCTCGGCATTTCCGAGAGGCGCCCGCCGACGAGCAGGACGAGATCGCTCTCCTTGATGCGCGCGAGCAGCTTCGGGTTCGGGCCGATGCCGAGATCGCCGGCGAAATTCGGATGGTCGGCCGGGAACAGCATCTGCCGGCGGAACGAGACCGCGACTGGCAGGTCGAAGCGCTCGGCGAAGCGCTGGAAGCGCTCGATCGCCTGCGGATTCCAGCGCGAGCCGCCGAGGAGCGCGACCGGCTTCTTCGCCGCCCAGAGCCGCTTCTGCAGGTCGATGGTCTGGAGCAGGGACGGATGGGTCTCCGTCACCTGATAGGGTTCGGCGTCCGCGGTCTCGACGACGTCGGTCAGCATGTCCTCGGGCAGCGCGATCACCACCGGGCCGGGACGGCCCGAGGTCGCGACATGGAAGGCGCGGCTGATGATCTCGGGGATGCGCTCGGCCTGGTCGATCTCGGTCGCCCACTTGCACATCGTGCCGAAGACGGCGCGGTAGTCGAGCTCCTGGAAGGCCTCGCGCTCGCGCATCGAGCGGTCGATCTGGCCGACGAACAGGATCATCGGCGTTGAATCCTGCTGGGCGATATGCACGCCCGGCGACGCGTTGGTGGCGCCCGGGCCGCGCGTCACGAAGCAGATGCCGGGCTTGCCGGTCAGCTTGCCGGCGGCCTCAGCCATCATGCTGGCGCCGCCCTCGGCCCGGCAGATGGTGACCTTGAGGTTGGCGTCGTGCAGCGCGTCGAGCACCGCAAGATAGCTCTCGCCGGGGACGCAGAAGGCGTCGGTCGCGCCATGGATCAGGAGTTGGTCGACGAGGATCTGCCCGCCGGTGCGCTTAGCCATGCTGCGGCCCTCCCCAGGCCGGGTCACTCAGGATTTCGTCGGCGTGCTCGCCGAGTTGCGGACTGGGGCGCGGCGAAACCTGCCGAACCCCGTTCATCACGATGGGCGAGCCTACCGTCGGGATGCTGCCGCCCTTGGCGGTGGCGTTCGCCAGATCCACCTTCACGCCGCGCGCGACGACCTGCGGGTCGACGAAGACCTCGCCGATGTCGTTGATCGGGCCGGCGGGAACGCCGACCTTCTCCAGCGCGGCCAGCAGATCGGCCTTGAGATAGCGCTGGCAGAGCTCGTGCAGCTTCGCAGTCAGCGCGACGCGGTTCTTCACCCGCGAGCGGTTGTCGATATAGGCCGGCTCGTCGGCGAGCGATACCTCGCCCAGCACCTCGCAGAGCTTGCGCCACTGCCCATCATTGCCGGTGGCGATGATGATGTGTCCATCCGCGACCGGGAAGACGTCATAGGGCACGATGTTAGGGTGCGCGTTGCCGAGCCGCGGCGGCGGGTTGCCTGAGACGAGGTAGTTCATCGCCTGGTTGCCGAGCACGGCAATCTGCGAATCCAGCAGCGCCATGTCGATATAGGCGCCTTCGCCGGTCGCGTCGCGCTGGCGCAGCGCCGAGAGGATGCCGACCGAGGCGTAGAGCCCGGTATAGATGTCGGCGACCGCATAGCCCGCCTTCATCGGCGCGCCCTCTGGCTCGCCCGTCACCGACATCGGCCCGCCCATGCCCTGAACCAGGAAGTCGTAGCCGGCGCGTGGCGCATAGGGGCCGTCCTGCCCAAAGCCGGTGACGGAGCAGTAGATCAACCGCGGGAACTGCTTGCGCAGCGAGGCGGCGTCGAGCCCGTATTTGACGAGGCCGCCGACCTTGAAGTTCTCGACCACGACATCGGCATGCGCCGCCAGCTTGCGCACCAGCGCCTGGCCCTCGGCCGTGCGGAAATCGGCCGTGATCGAGCGCTTGCCGCGATTGGCCGAGTGGAAATAGGCGGCGGAGAGATTCTCGCCGTTCTCGCCCTCGACGAAAGGGGGCCCCCATTTGCGGGTGTCGTCGCCCTCCGGCGCCTCGACCTTGACGACATCGGCGCCGAGATCGGCCAGCAACTGGCCGATCCAAGGACCTGCAAGGATGCGCGCCAGTTCGAGGACGCGCAGGCCGGCAAGGGGAGGGGTGGTCATGTTTGGGCTTCGCCTCGACGTCATGGTCGGGCTTGGCCCGACCATCTCAGGGGAAGGTCGCTCGGGACGAGATGCCCGGGTCAAGCCCAGGCATGACGAACGATCAGGCTCAGAAGAACGCCTGCAGGCCGGTGATGGCCCGGCCGAGGATCAGCGCATGGACGTCATGCGTGCCCTCATAGGTGTTCACCGTCTCGAGGTTCGCGGCGTGGCGCATCACCTGATATTCGATCTGGATGCCGTTGCCGCCATGCATGTCGCGGGCCTGGCGGGCGATGTCGAGCGCCTTGCCGCAGTTGTTGCGCTTGACGATCGAGATCATCTCCGGGGCCATCTTGCCCTCGTCCATCAGTCGGCCGACGCGCAGCGAGCCCTGCAGGCCGAGCGTGATCTCGGTCAGCATGTCCGCAAGCTTCTTCTGGTAGAGCTGGGTCTGGGCGAGCGGCTTGTTGAACTGCTTGCGGTCGAGCCCGTACTGCCGGGCGCGGTGGAAGCAGTCCTCGGCGGCGCCCATCACGCCCCAGGAGATGCCGTAGCGCGCACGGTTGAGGCAGCCGAACGGGCCTTTCAGCCCCGAGACGTTCGGCAGCAGGTTCTCTTCTGGCACGATGACGCCGTCCATGACGACCTCGCCCGTGATCGAGGCGCGCAAGCTGAGCTTGCCGCCGATCTTCGGCGCGGACAGGCCCTTCATGCCCTTTTCGAGGATGAAGCCGCGGATTTGGTTGTCATGCGCGGCCGACTTCGCCCAGACGACGAAGACGTCGGCGATCGGCGAGTTCGAGATCCACATCTTGGAGCCGGTCAGCTTGTAGCCGTCGGCGACCTTCTCGGCGCGGGTCTTCATGCCGCCGGGGTCGGAGCCGGCATCCGGCTCGGTCAGGCCGAAGCAGCCGACCCACTCGCCGGAGCCCAGCTTGGGCAGGTACTTCTTGCGCTGCGCCTCGTCGCCATAGGCGTAGATCGGGAACATCACCAGCGAGGACTGCACCGACATCATCGAGCGATAGCCGGAATCGATCCGCTCGACCTCACGCGCGACGAGTCCGTAGGAGACGTAGTTGGCGCCGGCACAGCCATATTCTTCGGGAACGGTGACGCCGAGCAGGCCGAGCTCGCCCATCTCGTTGAAGATCGAGCGGTCGGTCGCCTCATTGAGATAGGCGTCGTGGATGCGGGGGCTGAGCTTCTCCTGCGCATAGGCTCGCGCGGTGTCGCGGATCAGCCGCTCGTCCTCGGTCAGCTGCTCGTCGAGCAGGAAGGCGTCGTCCCAGGTGAACTCGGCCAGCTTGTGGCTGGCGGCGTGGCTGCGGGCGGCTTCGGCCATGGTCTCTACTCCCCTATGGTTTGCCGTCATGGTCGGGCTTGACCCGACCATCTCTGAAACCAGCTATCTGGTCACGAGATTCTCGGGTCTGCCTGCGCTTCGCCCGAGAATGACGCGTTACTCCTCACGCATCCACGTCGAAGCTGACGCCCTGCGCCAGCGGCAGCGTGGTGCCGTAGTTCAGCGTGTTGGTGGCACGACGCATATAGGCCTTCCAGGCGTCGGAGCCGGCCTCACGGCCACCGCCGGTTTCCTTCTCGCCGCCGAAGGCTCCGCCGATCTCGGCGCCGGACGGGCCGATATTGACATTGGCGATGCCGCAATCCGAACCCTCATCCGAGACGAAGAGCTCAGCCTCGCGCATGTTCAGCGTGAAGATCGAGGAGGAGAGCCCGGCGCCGACCGCGTTCTGGATCGCGATGGCTTCCTCGATCGACTTGTACTTCATCACATAGAGGATCGGCGCGAAGGTCTCGCGCTCGACCGGGCCGCACTGGCTGGGCATCTCGACCAGAGCCGGACGGACATAGAAGCCGCCCACGCCGACATCGACCTTCTCGCCGCCATGGACCTTGCCGCCTTCGGCCTTGGCCTCGGAGAGCGCCTTCTGCATGCCCTGATAGGCGGCCTCGTCGACCAACGGACCCACCAGCACGCCGGCCTCGCGCGGATCGCCGATCTTCACCGAGCCGTAAACCTTGGCGAGCTTCGGCACGAGCTGGTCGTAGACGCTCTCATGCACGATCAGGCGACGCAGCGTGGTGCAGCGCTGGCCGGCCGTGCCCATCGCCGCAAACGCGATGCCCCGCAACGCGATGTCGAGATCGGCCGACGGCGCCACGATCGCGGCGTTGTTACCGCCGAGCTCGAGAATCGCGCGAGCGAAGCGCGCGGCGAGCTTCTGGCCGACTTCCTTGCCCATGCGGGTCGAGCCCGTGGCGGAAACGACCGGGACGCGATGATCCTGGACCAGGATGTCGCCGATCTCGCGGCCGCCGATCAGCACTTCCGAGAGGCCGACCGGGGCCTCGGGGCCGAAGCGCTTCATCGTCTTCTCGACGATGGCCTGCACGGCGAGCGCGGTGAGCGGGGTCTTCTCGGAGGGCTTCCAGACGACGCTGTCGCCGCAGACGAAGGCGAGCGCCGCGTTCCAGGACCAGACCGCGACCGGGAAGTTGAAGGCGGAGATGACGCCGCAGACGCCGATCGGGTGCCAGGTCTCCATCATGCGATGGTTCGGGCGCTCGGTCGCGATGGTCAGACCGTAGAGCTGGCGCGACAGGCCGACGGCGAAGTCGCAGATGTCGATCATCTCCTGAACCTCGCCGAGGCCCTCAGAGGTCACCTTGCCGGCCTCAAGGGTGACCAGCAGGCCGAGATCGGTCTTAGCGGCGCGCAGCTCTTCGCCGAGCAGGCGCACGAACTCGCCACGACGCGGCGCCGGCACCTTGCGCCAGGCGAGATAGGCCGACTGCGCCCGACCGATTGCAGCCTCGGCCTCGGCGGGCGAGGTCTCGCGCAGTGTCGCGACCGTCTCGCCGGTGATCGGCGAATGGGCGGTGAGGCCCTTCGTGGAGAAGGCGGCGTCGGTGACGCCGAGGCGCTTCAGCAGCGCGAGCGCGTCCTTGGGGAGGGGAGAGGTCATTGGTCTGCCTGATCACTGCTGTCGATGAAACACAGCCCTCATCCTGAGGAGCGCCGCAGGCGTGTCTCGGAGGATGATCCACGAGGCTCCGGAGCTGCCTGGATCATCCTTCGAGACGCCGCTCCGCGGCTCCTCAGGATGAGGGCTCGGGGGAGGTCGCCCGAGGATCGGAACAATGCCCTCTTCCGCCATGCCCGGGCAACCGATATGTTCTCACGACTTGATGAGAAAAAATCATGGAATTTGAGATCGTCCCCGGCCGCCTCTCGGTCCCGTCGCTGTCGGCGCTCGCCGCCTTCGAGGCGGCCGCGCGTCATGGCAGCTTTACGCGCGCGGCGGAGGAGCTGAGCCTGACGCAGGGCGCGGTCAGCCGGCAGGTGGCGCATCTCGAGAAGGTGCTGGGCGTGGCCTTGTTCCAGCGCGTGCGCCAGCGCGTCACCCTCACTCCGGCCGGCAGCGCCTATGCGGCCGAAATCCGCGACGGACTGTCCCGCCTGGCCGCCGCGACGGTCTCGGCCATGGCGTTTCGCGGCGCCGGAGGCGTGCTCAACCTCGCGATCCTGCCGACCTTCGGCACGCGCTGGCTGATCCCGCGCCTGCCGCGCTTCACCGAGGCACATCCCGGAATCACCATCAATTTCACCACGAAACTGGTGCCGTTCGACTTCGGCCGCGAGCAGCTCGATGCCGCCATTCATTTCGGCGATCCGGTCTGGGCCGGGGCACGGCTGCATCGGCTGATGGGTGAGGAGATCGTGCCCGTCGCCGCCCCCTCGCTGGTGGCGCGCCTCGGCCTGAGGGAGCCCGCGGACATGCTGCGCGGCCCGCTTCTCCAGCAATCGACGCGGCCACGCGCCTGGGCGAACTGGCTGGAGCAGCAGGGGTTGCCGCCGCAGCGCGCGCTGATGGGGCCGCGCTTCGAACAGTTCGCGATGGTCTCGCAGGCGGCGGTTGCCGGCCTCGGCCTCGCCATCGTGCCGCGCTTCCTGATCGAGGAGGAGCTGCGCGCAGGCTCCCTGGTCATTCCGTTCGATCGTCCGGTTACGGGATCCGAAGGCTATTACCTGGTCTATCCCGAGGCCCGTGCCGAACTCCCGGCGGTGGTCGCCTTTCGCGATTGGCTGCTTGGCGAGTGCGCCGCGGCGAACTGACTCGACAAGTCTCTCCGGCCGCGCCATTCATGCGCAGAGTTCACTAACCGGGTCACGACGCGCGTGCCCGGCTTATTCTGCGGGACCGGTCATGTCGTCTTCCGAAAGCGCCGATGTCGTCATTTGCGGAGGTGGCGCGATCGGCTCCTCCGTCGCCTATCATCTGGCGGCGGACCCCGGCTTCACCGGCAAGGTCGTCGTGGTCGAGAAGGACTCGACCTACCGTTACGCGGCCTCGGCCCTCTCGGCCGCCTCGATCCGCCAGCAATATTCGAGTGCGGTGAACATCCGCATCTCGCTGCACGGCATTGATTTCCTCCGCAACATCGGCCGGCACCTCGCCGTCGACGGCGAAGTGCCGGCGATCGATCTCCACGAAGGTGGCTATCTCTATCTGGCGGGCGAGGAGGGGGCGCCCGTGCTGGCCGCCAATCAGGCGCTGCAGGCTGCCGAGGGGGCGGATATCGCGCTTTATGCTGCGGCCATGCTGCGCAGCAAATTCCCCTGGATGAACACCGAGGACGTCGCCTGCGGCAGCTATGGTGTCAGCGGCGAGGGCTGGTTCGATGGCTGGGCGGTGTTGCAAGCGTTTCGCAAGAAGGCGCGTGCTCTCGGCGTTGAATACCGCCAGGGCGAGGTCGCCCGCTATGTCGTCGAGGCCGGGCGCGTCACCGCTGTGGAACTGGCCGATGGCAGCCGCATCGCCTGCGGCGCGGCGGTCAATGCCTCGGGCACGCATGGCGCGAAGCTCGCCGCCACGGCGGGCGTCACGATCCCCGTCCGCTCGATGAAGCGCTACGTCTTCTCCTTCATGTGCAAGGGTGAGGTCGACAACTGCCCGCTGCTGATCGACCGCACCGGCTCCTGGTGCCGTCCCGAAGGCAAGCGCGGCAGCGACGGCCAGCTCTTCATCGCCAGCTGCTCGCCGCTCACCCCCGAACAGGACGAGGAATGGATCGAGACCGACCCGGCCGTCGAGGATGTCGACTGGGCCTTCTTCGAGGAGACGGTCTGGCCGGCGCTCGCCCACCGCATCCCGGCCTTCGAACAAATCAAGCCCGGCCGCGCCTGGGCCGGCCCCTACGACATGAACGAACTCGACCACAACGCCATCATCGGCCCTGCGGTCGGCGTCGGCGGGCTCTATCTCGCCAACGGTTTCTCTGGCCATGGCCTGCAGCAGGCACCGGCCGTCGGTCGCGGGCTAGCCGAACACATTCTTCTCGGGGCCTATCGCACGCTCGATCTCTCTGATCTCGGTCATGAGCGCATTCTGGCAGGCCGACCGATGCTGGAGACCAACATCATCTGATAGGCTCGTCGCAAGCCCGTCGCCGGAAAGCGCGCCATGATCGATACGAGCTATGTCCGCACCATGGCGCATTACAACGCCTGGCAGAACGACAATCTCTACGCGGCTGCCGCGATGCTCGATGATGCCGCGCGACGGCAGGATCGCGGCGCCTTCTTCAAGTCGATCCACGGGACGCTCTGCCATCTGCTCTGGGCCGATCGGATGTGGCTGTCGCGTTTTGCCGGGACGCCCAAGCCGGCCGTCCGTATCCATGACTCCCCTGATCTGGTGGCGTCCTGGGACGATCTCGTCCTCGAGCGGAAGGCCTTCGACCAGACGATCACCGACTGGGCCGCGGGCTTGTCCGGTGATTGGCTGGCTGGCGACCTCACCTGGTTCTCCGGCGCGACGCAGCGCGAGATGCGCAAGCCTGTCGCACTGCTGGTGACCCATATGTTCAACCACCAGACGCATCATCGCGGTCAGGCGCATGCGATGCTGACCGCGGCCGGCGCGCGGCCGGAGGACACCGACCTGATGCTGATCGACGTCACGCGCTGAAGCAGCACGTGACGTCGATCAGGCGGAAGCCTTTTTCCGATTTCGCGGCGGGCTCATCCCCTCGTCCACTTCGCGGTCGGCATGGTCCGGCGGCACCGAGGCGGTGGCGTTCTGGCTGAGCTTCTGGAACAGCCCGAGCCCGACCATTGCGGTGACCGCGAGGAAGACGAGCAGTCCGGGATAGATGATGTTGCCCATCGTCTCGCGCGAGGTCTTGGCGATCAGCACGAGGGCCTCCAGGCTGAGCGCGACGATCATGATGGTCATGAACTTGGTCAGAGAGCCGCGAGCCTCCGACGGGCGGCGCAGTTCGCGGTCGGCGACGACCTCCTCCTCGAAAAGGAACTTGCCGACATCGGCGACGGCGACCGCGATGATGATCAGACCGATGCCGTCCAGCATCGTTTCGAGCGCGTTGTCCCCCGTCCAGTAGCCGGTCGCGGTGCGCCAGACCGCGACGCCGATCAGCAGGATCGCGGCGGCGAGCAGCGCGAAGGCGATCACCGTGTAGAGAATGCGGCTGAACAGCGTCATCGAGAATCCCCCCTCCCGGAAGCCGGGTCCGGCCAGACAACCCGCATTGGCGAAGGGTGGTTCCGCTACGGGAGGAGACCGGCCATGCCCGCGCGGTGATTGTGGCCGACACCGGCTTCTGCGAAGCGTGGAGCGTCCAGGAGCCGCGCCATGCCCCAAACGACCCAGCTCGCCGCCTTCGCACTGATCTGCCTCGGCATGGTGGTCACGCCAGGCCCCAATATGATCTATCTGATCTCGCGATCGATCGCGCAGGGGCGGATGGCCGGACTGATTTCGCTCGGCGGCGTTGCGCTCGGCTTCGTCGTCTACATGCTGAGTGCCGCCTTCGGCATCACGGCGCTGCTCTTCGCGGTGCCTTATGCCTATGACGCATTGCGCATCGGCGGTGCGCTCTACCTGCTCTGGCTGGCCTGGCAAGCGGTGAGGCCGGGCGGTCGCTCGCCTTTCCAGCTGCGCAACCTGCCGCATGACCGGCCGCGCAAGCTGTTCGGCATGGGCTTCCTGACGAGCCTGCTCAATCCCAAGATCGCGATGCTCTATCTGGCGCTGCTGCCGCAGTTCATCGATCCGGCCGCCGGCAGCGTACTGGCTCAATCGGTATTGCTGGGCTCGATGCAGATCGCGATCAGCCTTTCGGTCAATGCCATGATCGCCATCGCGGCAGGCGGTATCGCGGTCTTCCTGCGCACGCGCCCGTTCTGGTCGCTGGTCCAGCGCTGGCTGATGGGCACGATGCTCGCGGGCTTCGCTTTGCGCATGGCGCTGGAAAGCCGTCGCTGAAGATCTCGGGTGGCGCTGAGCGCCGCGACCATCGTAATCCGCCTTCGCCTCCGGGGCCGCCAAAGGCCGGCCTTTCTCATGAACCCGACGGCATCAGGCCGCTACGGTGACGAAGGGCGCCGACGCGCCGGCATGACGCTGCGTGCCGGCTCGTGCTAGGCTGCCCTAGCGTAAGCTAACGCTGGCTGAGCATGAGGGAGGTTGTCGATGGCCTGCTCGTTCTCGCGGATTGGATGGCTGGCCGGGTTGACGGTCTTGCTGGCTACGACCCTCGCCGCCGCGCCCGCTTCCGCCCAGAAAGCGGATGTGATCGCGCTTTGCAAGGCCGAGAAGACGGAGCGGGCCATCGCCGCCTGCACGAGCGTGCTGAAGGGGCGGGGGGATCAAAAGGCCAAGGCTTCTGCGCTGTTGAGCCGGGCTCAGGCCTATTGGGCCCTCAACCGTCTCGCCGAGGCCGAAAAAGACTACAGTGAGACGATCCGTCTCGCGCCCAATTTCGGTGCGCTCTACCGCGACCGGGCGCAGATCCGCTTCGGCCTGGGCAATCAGGAGGGCGCGATGGCGGATTTCACGATCGCGCTCGACAAGAATCCCTTCGACGCCGACAATCATGCCAATCGCGGCTACCTCAAGCTGCTGCAGAATGATTTCGTCGGGGCGGGGGAGGACATCCGCAAAGGGCTGTTCTGGCAGAAGGGGCATCCGCGCAGCGAGTACATGCTCGGCCTGCTGCATTACTCCACCGGACGCTATGGCGATGCGGTCGCCCAGATCGACAAGGCTCGCGCTGTCGGTTTCCGCGGCAGCGAAGCCGCCATCACCAGGGCTCGCAGCCTGTACTATCTCGGCACTTACGACGCCGCCATCCGCGAGGCGACGGAAGGCCTCCAGGCTTTCCCGAGCCAGTACGACCTGAGCGAAATCCGCGCCCGGGCGCGGCTGGCTCGCCGGGAATTTTCCGAAGCGCTCGCCGACGCGGAGGCCGTGGCGCTTGCGGCGCCGAAATACGGCCGTGCCTATGCGACGCGCGCGGCCGTCAGGCTGGCGCTGAAGGACATGACAGGTGCGACGTCCGACGCAGAGGCGGCGATCCGGCTCGATCCAACCCTCTTCGACGCTCATGAGGTCATGGCGGACATCATGCTCGCCTCCGGCAGCGAGGCTGCCGCCCGTGCGGTGCTGGTGAAGTCGGCCGACCGCACCGATGCGAAGATGGAGTACGACATCGCCTCGCGCGCCCGTCATGCGGCGAGGGTCGTCGAAATGGACAAGCCCAAGCCGATCCTGGTCACCGATCTCGACGAGGGCGAACTGAAGACACGCTGCGGCAGGCGTGACGACCCGCTCCGCATGAAGAGCTGCGACAGGCTGGTCGAGTTGGCGTCCACGCCGCTGGCCAAGGCCGACATGCTGATCCTGCGTTCGCAGGCGCAGCCTCATGAGCGGCAGCTCTCCGATCTCGACCTCGCCGTCGCGGCCGCTCCGGATTATCTCGTCGCGACCATCGCCCGCGCGCAGGGGCATATGGCGGATTATCGCTTCGGCTCGGACCTGACGCCCTATCAGCGGGCCTGGGCCGATGCCGATAGCGCCGTGCGTCGTGCGCAGGCCGGATCCGACGAACTCAAGGATGCCCTCGCGACGAGAGCCGCCGCCTCGCATGGCAAGGGCGACTACGAAAGTGCGGTTACCGATCTGACTCGGCTTCTGGAGGGCGAGCCGTCTGCTGCCCATCTCCTCGAGATGCGCGCGGAGGCCCTGCTCATGGCCGGAAAGCCGGAGCCAGCGCTTGCCGATCTGCGCGAGACCCGGCGGCTGGTCACGGGTGATCGTCGCAAGTTCCTTGACGACGACGACTTCGTGGTCGCCCTGATCGAGACCGGCAATATCGATGAGGCGTTGGCCGTGCTGGAGGCGTGGAAACGCGATGGAGCAGCCGGGGACATCGTTCGCGAGGCGTTGCATGCACGCGCCGTTCTCGCCAGTGGTGATGCTGCCGCGGCGCGCGAGATCGCGGCGGCAGCCATTGCCGCCAACCGCTTCAACATCGCTGCCATCGCCGTTCGCGGCATGGCCCTGGCCAGCTCAGGCCGTCCGCTCGAAGCCGTCGCGGACCTGACCAAGGCGATCGACGAGACGGTCGCTGTGCCGTTCAAGGCCTCGGCTTCGGGCATGACGCCGGGATACATGGCGGATCTGTTCCTGCATCGCGGGCTGGCACGCCTGCAACTGAACCAGACCAATGCTGCCCGTGCCGATTTCTCGGAGGCGATCAAGCGGGCTCCCGACCGGGCGCGGGCCTATGGCGAGCGAGCCCGGCTCGCTTTGCTGGCGGACAACCCCGCCGCCCTGACCGACATTGCCATGGCGTTGCGCATCGAACCGAACGAGCCGCGCTGGCAGGCTCTGGCCGCGCGCATCAATCTCGCGACGGGCGATCTCAACGCCGCCGAGCGCTTCGCCGCAGCGGCGCTGGCGGCGCCTGCGCCCGAGCCCGGCCTGCTGCTGCTGCGCGCCAGGGCGAGGCTCGGTCTCGGCAATCTCGCCGGTGCGGCCGAGGATGCAGGCGCGCGTCTGGCGGCTGCACCGGCGGATGCCGATGCCCTGCTGGTCAGGATCGAGGCGCTGACGGGCCAGGGCGATCTCAAGGCGGCGCTCGCTGAAGCTGAGGCGGCGCGCGCCGCGCGAGGTGGCGACGTCCGCATCCTGCTCGCACTGGCCGAGCTCAAGGCGCGCACGGGCGATGCCCCCGGAGCGATCGGCGCGTTCGAGGAGGCGGCGGGCAAGTCCGATGCCGCATTGCAGGCCAACAAGCGCCTGGGCGATCTTTATGCCGGCATCGCCTCCGACCAGCTAGCGCTGGGATACTATGCCAAGGCGATCGAGCAGCCTGCGCGCAGCCCCGATGACGAGACCGTTCGCACGGCTGCCCGCACGGCCCGCGACGCGTTGATCCGCAAGATGTCGGCGCCGAAATAGCGTGCTCCGCGCTTTTTGCGCAGGCCCGGCCGCGTCGATGCGCTACCGGGCGCTGTCGTCGTTGTCTAAGCTCCTGATAGTCCCGTCCGGAACAATGAGAGCGAACAATGAGCGCAATGACGCCTGAGGAAGCCAAGGTTATCGCCTGGCTCGCCGACCGCAAGGAGGCGATGGTCGCGCTGTTGCGCGAGATGGTCGATACCGACTCCGGCTCCTGCGACAAGGAGGGCGTCGACCGGGCCGGGCAGGTCATCGCCCGCTTCCATGCCCAGAACGGCCTCGAAGTCGAGGTCATTCCGGATGCCCGTTACGGCGACGCGGTCAAGGCGCGCCTGCCGAACCCGACCGCCAACGACCAGCGCCCGGTGCTGCTGCTTGGCCATCGCGATACCGTCTTCCCGAAGGGAGAGCCGACGCGCCGGCCCTTCACGATCAGGGACGGCCGCGCCTATGGGCCCGGCGTCGCCGACATGAAGGCGGGCGTCGTCATCGAGGCCTTCGTCGCAGCAGCCTTTGCCGAATGCGGTGGGTTTTCGGCCCCGCTGACGATGCTGACGACCAGTGATGAGGAAATCGGCTCGCCCTCGTCGCGCCCGGTCATCGAGGCTGCCGCGCGAGAGGCGCGCTGCGTCTTCAACGCCGAACCCAGCCGTCTGCCGGCGGGCACCGAGTTCGCCCGCGATCATCGCCAGTCCGTCACCAGCGGCCGCAAGGGTGGCGTCTTCATGCGTGCCGAGTTCATCGGCAAGCCGGCCCATTCCGGTGCGAACTACGAGAAGGGCGCCTCTGCCATCGTCGATCTCGGCCACAAGATCCCGAAGCTCCAGGGCCTGACCGATCTCGCCAAGGGCATCACCGTCAATGTCGGGCTGATCGGCGGCGGCCAGACCGTCAACACCGTCGCGCCCAACGCCTGGTGCGAGATCGACCTGCGCTATGTCACGGCAGCCCAGCGCGGCGAACTGGTCGAGGCCATCCGCGCGATCATCGAGACGCCGATCGTCGCCGACACCAGCGCGAAGCTTTCGATCAAGGGCGAGTTCCTGCCTCTCGAAGGCACCGCCGAGTCCCAGAAGCTGTTTGAGACCTATCGCGAAGCAGCTGCCGGCTTCGGCATCGCGACCATCGCGGAATTCACCGGCGGCTGCGCTGATTCTGGCTTCACCGCGGCGCAAGGCTGTCCGACGCTCTGCAGCGTCGGTCCGATCGGCGGCATGGCACATACGCCCGACGAGTTCCTCGAGGTCGAGAGCATCGTGCCCGCCGCGCAGACGCTTGCGCTTGCGGTGATGCGCGCGGCGAAGCTGATGGAGTGAGTCGGGCTCAGCGGCAGAGCAGATCGATCTTGCGGGCGAGCGAAGGCTCGTCCGCGGCCAACTGGTCCGTCAGGACATGGAACCAGTTGAACCCGACCCAGAGTTCGAGCCGGTCGTCGATCTCGCCTGCGGCGAATTCGCCACGTTCGGCCGCGCGAACGAACATCGTTCTGGGGGAGGCGAGCCGCTCGGGCATGAATTTGAAGCGCAGCGCGGCCAGTGCGGCTTCACTCGTCTGCGCTTCGGCGATCAGACCGCGGAAGACGCGGCCGGCCGTGTCCTCGCGCCAGAAGCGCCAGAGATCTGTCGTGTAGCGCAGCAGATCGCTGCGGAGCGAGCCTTCATCGGGGAGGGGGATCGCAGCGTCCTTGTCCGCGCCGTAGATCGCGATGAAAAGATCGGCCTTGTTGGGCCACCAGCGATAAATGGTCGGCTTGCCGGCCCCCGCTCGGCGGGCGACCTCCTCGATCGAAAATCCGGCATATCCCTTCTCGGCGAGGAGCCCCCTTGCCGCAGATTTTACGGCGGCCTCGGTTTCGGGGCTGCGCCGGGCGCCGATCGAGGCGCGGCGCTTCTGGTTGGGTTCCATCGCTTCGCGACCTCCAGCCGCGTGATCGCTTGCATCATCTCTTGACATAACGAAACGGTCCGTTTAGATCAAGCAAATCGAAACGGGACGTTTCGTTTATGAAAGCTCCAGCCATGAATGCATTCGCGCGCCTTGCCGTCCGCCTGCGCTTCCTGAGCGTAGCGATCGTCGGCGCCTATGCCGCCATCAACCTCCTGCTGATGGCGCTCGCACCCATCACGCAGGGTTGGCCGACGCTCGGCGTAACCGCGCTGGTCGTGCCCCCGATGGTGCTGGCCATGGTCTATGGCGTGATTCCGATCGCTTTCCGGTTCGGCTCGCCGCGCTGAGGAGGTCGCGAGACGCAGCCGGCCTCAGAACGCCTCTTCCCAGTCGCGGCTGAGCCGCATAGCCGAGTTGATCAGCCCGACATGGGAGTAGGTCTGCGGGAAATTGCCCCAGAGCTCGCCGGTTTTCAGATCCGCATCCTCGGAGAGCAGGCCGAAGCTGTTGCGGCGCTGCAGGATGCGGCCGAAGAGCTCCTTGGCCTCCTGGCTGCGCCCAATCGCGTTGAGCGCATCGACATACCAGAAGGCGCAGATCAGGAAGCCGGTGTGCATGAAGCCGAAATCGTCCTGCGTCGCATAGCGCAGCAGCAGGTCGCCGCGCGTCAGGTCGCGGCCGATCGCTTCGACGGTGGCGATGAAGCGCGGGTCGTCCGGCTTCAGGAAGCCGAGTTCCGCAAACAGCAGCAGCGTCGCGTCGAGATCCGCCCCGCCGAAGGTCGAGACAAGATGGCCCCTCTCCTCGTTCCAGATGCGTTCGAGGATAAAGGCCTTGAGCCGCTTCGACTCGCTTTTCCAGTATTCCTTGCGATCAGCGCGACCGAGCGTCCCGGCGATGCGTGCCAGCCGGTCGCAGGCTGCCCAGCACATCACGCTCGAGAACGAGTGCACGGCCTCCTTCTCGCGTAACTCCCAGGGGCCGGCATCGGGCTTGTCGAAATAGGTGATCGCCAGTTCGCCCATGCGTTCGAGTTGGCCGAAAAGCGCTTCCTTGCCGGGCTGGATCAGGCGCTGATCGAAGAAGGAGTGCGTCGCCGCCAGGACCACGGCGCCATAGCCGTCATTCTGGATCTGAGTCGCCGCCCCATTGCCGAAGCGCACTGGCTGGTGTCCGCGATAGCCCGAAAGACCCGGTGCCTCGAACTCGACGAGCGCGCCCTCGCGGGTGATCGGGTAGAGCGGCGGCAGGTGCTCGGCTCCGTTCTCGGAGAAGGTATCGACGATGTTGGTGATGAAGCCGAGATAGTCCTCCATCGTCCGTGTCGTGCCCAGCCGGTTCAGGGCGTGGACGACGAAATAGGCGTCGCGCAGCCAGCAGAAGCGGTAGTCCCAGTTGCGCTGCGTGCCGGGCGCTTCCGGGATCGAGGTCGTCAGCGCGGCGACGATCGCGCCCGTCTCCTCGAAGGCGCAGAGCTTGAGCGTGATCGCTGCGCGGATGACCTCGCGTTGATACTCGAAGGGCAGCGACAGCGAACGCACCCAGTCACGCCAGTAATCGGTCGTCTTGTCGAGGAACTCGCGCGAGGTCTGCTCGATCTCCGCGCGCAGCGCCTCGTCCGAGCCGATGAAGAAGGAGAACGGCCGGTCGACCGAGAAGGGCACGCCGTCGACGACATAGGAGATCGGCGCATCGGTCGTCAGCCGGATGGTCTGGTCGGCGCCGACGAAGCGGACATGGTTGGAGCCGCGCGTGATCTCGTCGGGTTCCTCGCCGAGGCCGAGGCAGGGCTTGACCACGGTGCGGATTCGCGGCCGGCCGGAAATCCGGCGCACGCGGCGCACCAGCTGCGGCGGCCGGAAGAAGCGCTCATAGCGGACGTAGCGCGGCGCGAAGTCGAGGATCTCGATCGCGTTGCCCTGGTCGTCGGACAGGACCGAGGAAAGGATAGCGGTGTTGTCAAGATAGCTCTGCTCGCAACGCGTCATGCCGACGAGCTCGATCGCGAAGACGCCCTTGCGGGGCATGGCGTCGCCATCCTCGGCCTGGTTGTCGATCAGGGCGCAGAACACCGGATCGCGGTCGAAGCGCGGGAAGCAGCCCCAGACGATGCGCGCTCGCCGGTCGATGAGCGCGGCGATCGAGCAATTGCCGATCACGCCGAGGTCGAGCGAGGCAGAATGCAGCCCCGCGGCCGTCGTCGAAACTGTCATCGTCATCCTTGCGAGAAACTGGAGGCGGTCAGGCAGCCGCGTTCGGCGGCGTCGAGAAGAAGGCGTCGCAGCACAGTCGGGGAATCCAGGCGAAGCTTCGCGCAGGTCTCGCCCGCCCCGATGCGGATCGAGAGCCCTCCCAGCTCGTTTACAGCCTCGAAGCCGTGCTCGTCGGTGATGTCGTCGCCGATGAACACCGGCAGGCGGCCGGCATAGGGCGAAAGCTGCATCAACTGGGCGATGGCCGTGCCCTTGCTGGCTTCGGCGGGAACCAGCTCGGCAACGGATTTGCCTTCCTGCAACCGGATCGTCGGGCCCATCCGGGCGGCGATCGCGCGCATCAGGTCGAGCGCCTCGTCATGGAGTTGCGGCGCGAGCCGCCAGTGCAGCGCTACCGAGATGCGTTTGTCCTCGACGATGATGCCGACGTTGCTGTTGGCGAAACGCACGAGATCGCGCAAGGCGCCGCGCATCTCCGCGGGAGCCTCTGACTGCGACCGGATCTCGCCGTCGAGCCTGATCTGGGCGCCATGCAGCGCGGCCGTGTCGAAGCGGTACGGATCTAGCACGGCATCGAGGAAGGAGACCGGCCGGCCGGAAACCAGGGCGAGCGCCCCGCCCAACGTCTGGCGCAGGGAATCGAGAGCCGCCGGCACCCGTCGGTCGAGCCGCACTTCGTCAGGGGAGGGCGCGATCTCCACCAGTGTCCCGTCGAAATCGAGAAACAGCGCGATGTCGTGCTCGGCCGCAGCCAAGTCGCGGGCATCGCTGGCGGTTGCGAGTTCACTCAATGTCATCATCCCAGCCTGTCTGGCCAATAAAGCCGGCGGAAACGCGGCACGCGAGCACGCCTCATAGCCTCATCCGCGAGGGCCGCCGCCAATCGTGCGGCACGTTCTCGAACTCGCCACATTCTGCCTTCAGCTTGCCCCCGTCGCCGCGATTTCAACGCAAGGCCGACATCGCGTCGCCGAAGATCGGCGCGCGTCCATGGAAACATTACGCTCTCAGCGGCGTTCTGTTCCTGCCCCGGTGTCGAATTTTGGGCATCCGCCACGTTCCGGCCCCGGGCTGCCAAGGGAGAACCGCCCCGCCATGCGTCTCGTCATCGTCTCTAACCGCGTCACGATCCCCGAGCGTCACGAAAAGGCCGCCGCCGGAGGATTGGCCGTCGCGCTGCGCGAGGCGCTCGAAAAGCAGGGTGGGCTCTGGTTCGGCTGGAGCGGTGGGGTCAGCGAGATCGCTGCTGCGCCCAGCGTCGTGCAGCGTGGCAAGGTCACCTACGCGGTCACTGACCTGACTGAGGCGGAGCGCCAATCCTATTATCTCGGCTTCTCCAATCGCGCCCTCTGGCCGCTGATGCACTACCGGCTCGGCCTCACCGAGTTTTCGCGGTCGGACTACGCCGGCTATCTCGCCGTCAACCGCCGCTTCGCCAAGGCGCTGATCGCGATGTTGCAGCCAGACGACATCATCTGGATCCATGACTACCACCTGATTCCGCTGGCAGCCGAGCTGCGCCGCCGCGGCATCGCCAACCGCATCGGCTACTTCCATCACATCCCCTGGCCGCCTGCGGAGGTTTTCGGCGCGCTGCCCTTCGCCGCGACGCTGGCCAGCACGATCGCGGCTTACGACCTCGTCGGCATGCAGACCTCGATTGACGTCAACAACCTGATCGGCGGCCTCGTTTCGATGTGCGGGGGCAGGAGCGACGGGCGCAAGGTGCGCGTCGGGCGCCGCGAAACGATCGTGCAACCCTTCCCGATCGGCATCGATGTCGAGGCCTTCCGCAAGCTGGCGGCGGCCTCCGTCCGTTCTGCCACGACACCGCTGCGGACGACCCGCCAGTCGCTGGGCGAACGCAAGCTCGTCATCGGCGTCGATCGGCTCGACTACTCGAAAGGCATCGTCCAGCGCCTCGAGGCGTTCGGGCAGTTCCTGCGCAGCCACCCCGACCAGCGCGGCCGCGTCGGCATGCTCCAGATTGCGCCGCCCTCTCGCTCCGACGTGCCGGAATATGCCGAACTCGACAGGCAGTCCGACGAGGTCGCCGGACGTCTGAACGCAGCGCTGGGCGAATTCGACTGGACGCCGATCCGTGTCGTGAAGAAGGCTTACTCGCGCAACGCGCTGGCCGGCTTCTACCGGCGCGCTCAGGTCGGGCTGGTGACGCCGATGCGCGACGGCATGAACCTCGTCGCAAAGGAATACATCGCAGCGCAGAATCCCGCGGATCCAGGCGTGCTGGTGCTGTCGCGTTTCGCCGGCGCGGCCCAGCAGATGGGCGAGGCGCTGATCGTCAATCCCTTCGACACGCATGAGGTCGCCGAAGCGATCCGGACTGCCCTCGCCATGCCGAAATCCGAGCGCATCCGCCGCTTCGAGCATCTCTATGCGACGATCGAAGCGACCGATATCAGCTGGTGGACGCAGCGCTATCTCGATGCCCTGGCAGGCACCGATACGGCACATCCGACGATCGTGCCGCCGATCAAGGCACAGACGGCGCGGAGCAAGGCCAAGGTGCCTCGCCCAGCCGCCAGGAAACCCCCGGCAGGCAAGCTCGCCGCCGAAGCGTCGCCGCCCGCCATGACGATGGTCGGGGGGGCGGCATCGTCCTGACCGGCGCATGACATTTTCTGCGCGGCCGGTTCTCCGAGAGAATTTTGACTCATGACGGGCCGAAACGACGGCTATCCCTTCCCTTCGGGGACTCGGGCCTTGCCGAGGGTGGCCTTCGCTCGCTAGAAGGCCGGAATTGCCGAGGGTGCTTGCGACTCGGCTGGGACAAGTGTCTGGTCTGCGATGGACGTTGGCCGCGAGGGCTGAGGCGGCAGGCGGAGGATTTGGGATCGATGCGAGGCGCTCACGGAGGATCGGGCGTTCTGCTGCGCCGCCTTCGTGAGGTGATGGCGGCGTCGATCGCACCGCAGGAGCGGCTGGATCGGCTCGTCGTCCTGATCGCGGGCAATCTCGTCGCTGAGGTCTGCTCGGTCTACGTCCTGCGCGAGGACGGCTCGCTCGAACTCTTCGCCACCGAAGGACTCAAGCGCGAAGCCGTGCATCTCACCACGATGCGTGCAGGCGAGGGGCTCGTCGGCCTGATCGCGCGCGAAGCAGAACCTCTGGCGCTTTCGGACGCGCAGCATCACCCGGCCTTCTCCTACCGTCCCGAGACGGGCGAAGAAATCTATCACTCCTTCCTCGGTGTGCCGATTCTGCGCGGCGGTGCCGTGATGGGCGTGCTCGTCATCCAGAACCGTGCCTCGCGCCTCTACAGCGACGACGAGATCGAGTCGCTGCAGACCACCGCCATGATCATGGCGGAGATGATCGCGGCCGGCGGCCTCAAATCGCTGGCCCAGCCGGGTGCGTCGATCGGCCTCGACCGTCCGATCCACAGCATTGGCGTCGCGCTGGCCGACGGAGTGGGCCTCGGCCATGCCGTGCTGCACGAGCCGCGCGTCGCCATCACAAACCTGATCGCCGAACACCCAGCTGCCGAGATCAAGCGGCTCGAGGCGGCGATCGGCCATATGCGCGCCTCGATCGACGAACTGATCGAGCGCGGCGATGTCGCCCATATCGGCGAGCATCGCGACGTCCTCGAAACCTTCCGCATGTTCGCCCATGATCAGGGCTGGCTGCGCCGCATGCGCGAGGTCGTGCTGACGGGCCTGACGGCAGAGGCTGCCGTCGAACGCGTCCAGTCCGACACGCGCGCCAAGATGCTGCGCCAGACCGACCCCTATCTGCGCGACCGCTTGCATGATCTCGACGATCTTGCCAACCGCCTGCTGCGCACGCTGGCCGGTAAGGCGAACGGCGTGCCGCATGAGGATCTGCCCGAGAACGCCATCCTGATCGCCCGCTCGATGGGGCCTGCGGCGCTGCTCGACTACGACCGTTCGCATCTGCGCGGCCTGGTGCTGGAGGAGGGCGGCCCGACCAGCCATATCGCGATCGTGGCGCGCGCGCTCGGCATCCCGGCCGTCGGCGAGATCGGCAATGCGACGGCGCTGATCCAGTCCGGCGATGCCGTCATCGTCGATGGGCAGGCCGGCGCCGTGCAGATCCGCCCGCAGCCCGATGTCGAAAACGCCTACAAGGACAAGGCGCGGCTACGCGCCCGCAAGCAGGAGCAGTATCGCAAGCTCAAGGACCTGCCCGCGGTCACCAAGGACGGCGTGCCGATCGTGCTCCAGATCAATGCCGGCCTCATCGTCGACATGCCGAACTTGGAGGCGACGGCGGCATCGGGCATCGGCCTGTTCCGCACCGAACTGCAGTTCATGGTGGCCGAGCACATGCCGACGACGGCCGAGCAACAGGCGCTCTATGCGGCCGTGCTCGACCAGGCCGACGGACGGCCGGTGACATTCCGTACGCTCGACATCGGCGGCGACAAGGTGCTGCCCTATATGGAGCGGGTCGAGGAGGAGAACCCGGCGCTCGGCTGGCGCGCGATCCGCATTGGTCTCGACAAGCCGCGGCTGCTGCGGGCGCAGGTGCGAGCCTTGCTGCGGGCCGCTTCCGGTCGCGACCTGAAGATCATGCTGCCGATGATCGCGACCGTGGACGAGTTCCAGCGCGCCCGCACCATTGTCCGGCGCGAGCTGGCGATGCTGGAGAAGCAGGGCCATGTTCCGCCGCTTGGCCTCCAGCTCGGCGTCATGGTCGAGGTGCCGTCGCTTCTGTTCGAGCTGCCGGAGATCGTGCGCGAGGCAGATTTCCTCTCGATCGGCACCAATGACTTGATGCAGTTCCTCTTTGCTGCCGACCGCGAGAACAAGCGCGTTGCCGACCGCTTCGACCCGCTCGGCGTCGCTGCGCTGCGGGCGCTGCGCAGCATCGTCGAGGCGGCCGCGGAAGCGAACTGCCCTGTTACGGTCTGCGGCGAGATGGGCGGCAAGCCGCTCGAGACGATGGCGCTAATCGGCTTGGGCTATCGCGGCTTCTCGATGTCGGCCGCCTCGATCGGTCCCGTCAAGGCGATGCTGCGCGCGCTCGACGCCGGCAAGCTCGCCGAGCGGCTGGACTGGATGCTGGCGGATGCCGAGGGGGCGACCAGCCTGCGTCCGCAGCTTGCGGCCTTCGCGGCCGAGTTCAAGGTTCCGGTCTAGCGACGCGCCTGACGCCGGCCGAGCCCGTCTTTTTCGATTTCGCTTTTCCCAGGTTCTTTCGAGTTTCGTATGTCCCTTCAGCTCCCGCAGGATCGCCTCGACGCCATCGTGGCACGCCATGCCGCCGCGACGGCCGAGATCAATACGGCCACCGAGGCGGCACGCACCGTCGAACTCGCCAAAGAGCTCTCGGAGCTCGACCCCGTCGTCGCTGCCATCGCGACCTGGCGGCAGGCCCAGGCGAGCCTCGCCGAGGCCGAGACGCTGATCGAGGACCCGGCCACCGATCCCGAGTTCCGGGAGCTCGCCTTCGAGGAGCGCGACGCCGCCCGTCTCGAAATCGATGCGCGAGCCCGCGAGATCCTGATCGCGCTCCTGCCCAAGGATGCCGCCGACGAGCGCGGCGTCATCCTCGAGATCCGGGCCGGCACGGGCGGTGACGAGGCCTCGCTCTTCGCCGGCGACCTTCTGCGGATGTACCAGCGCTATGCCGCCCAGAAGGGTTGGAGCGTCGACATCCTGTCCGAGAGCGAAGGCACGGTCGGCGGCTTCAAGGAAGTCATTGCGGAGATCTCGGGGAAGGGGGTCTACGCGCGACTCAAATACGAATCGGGCGTGCACCGCGTCCAGCGCGTGCCGGACACCGAGACCAGCGGCCGCATCCATACATCGGCGGCGACGGTCGCCATGCTGCCGCTCGCCGGCGACGTCGACATCGTCCTCAACGACAGCGACATCCGCATCGACACGATGCGCGCCGGGGGAGCTGGCGGCCAGCACGTCAACAAGACCGAATCGGCGGTGCGCTTGACGCATATGCCGAGCGGCATCGTCGTCGTGGTCCAGGACGAGCGCTCGCAGCACAAGAACAAGGCCCGAGCCTTTGATCTGCTGCGTGCGAAGCTCTACGATGTCGAGCGCGGCAGGCTGGAGGCCGAGCGATCGGCAGACCGGCGCTCCCAGGTCGGTTCCGGTGACCGGTCGGAACGCATCCGCACCTATAATTTTCCGCAGGGCCGCGTGACCGACCATCGCATCAACCTGACGCTCTACAAGCTGGACGAGATGATGCAGGGGCTGGTCCTGGACGATATCATCGACGCCCTGACTGCGGAGCATCAGGCTAGGTTGCTCGCGACGGAGGGAATCGCTTGAGCGATGCCCGGAGAGAGCGGATGAAACCTCTTCGCCCATCCCGCGTTATGGATACGTCGATAACGCAAACGGGGGGAAACTCCGATGACAAAGTTGCTTTCAAGCATCGCTATGGCGGGACTGGTGACGGTGGCCCTCAGCGGCACCTCGCAGGCTCAGGAGCGGACGTTTCGCAAGATGACTGCGGGCGAGCCGGCCAAGTTGCAGGGCGCGATGACGCAGTCTCAGGCACGTCGGGCTTGCCAGCAGGAGATGGCCGGCGCGCGGGAGAGCAAGTCGGCACTGCGCAGCAAGATGACGATCTGCATGAACGGAAAGATGCAGGGCAACTGACGCCTGAGTCCGCCGGAGCGCGCGACGCGCGAACGCTCGCCGATGCGCGGCGAGCCCTGGCAGTCCGATTGCTCGAGGGCGGCAGCGAAAGCGCCGCCCTCGATGCGCGACTGTTGATGGAAGGCGTCGTCGGGGAGCGCGATCCCGATCTGTTTGCGAAGCTCGACTACGAGGCCGAAGCCCGCCTTGAGGCCTTTGCGGCTCGGCGGCTCGCAGGCGAGCCGGTCTGGCGCATCCTCGGCGAGCGGGAGTTCTGGGGTCTGCCGTTCAGGCTTGCGGCGGCGACGCTGGAGCCCCGCCCCGATACCGAGACGCTTGTCGACGCGGCGATCGCTCATCTGGCCGGACGCCGGCAGGAGCCCTTGTCGGTGCTCGATCTCGGAACCGGAACCGGCTGCCTGCTGATCGCCGTCCTCAGCGAATTTCCGAATGCGACCGGCCTCGGAGTCGATCTCTCCCCTGAGGCCTGCGAAACGGCGCGTGGCAACGCGGCCATGAATGGTATGGCCGACCGGGCGTTGTTCCGCCAGGGCTCGTGGACGGATGGCCTGGAGCGGCATTTCGATCTGATCCTGTCCAATCCGCCCTATATCCGGACAGGCGACATCGAGGGGCTCGATGTTTCCGTCCGCGATCACGATCCCAGGCTTGCGCTCGACGGCGGCGATGACGGTCTGGGCCCCTATCGCGAATTCGCGAAGACGCTGCCAGCTGTGCTGGCGCACGGTGGCGTCGTCGTGCTCGAGATCGGAGCAGGGCAGGAAGAGGACGTGATCGCGCTCATGCGCGCTGGTGGCTTCGACTGGCGTGGTTCGCGCCGCGATCTCGGCGGGCACCCGCGCGCCCTGATCTTCACGATGAACTGATAATCGGGGCTGTTCATGCGATTTTGCTTGGAGAAGTGCTGAAAAGCCGCTATGCAGCATTCCAGCCGAAGCTGGTGTCGTCAGCACGGAGCCGCAGGCAATGCCTTCGGGAGCCGGCCGTTTCATCCGGACATGTCCGTGAACCGACGGAACTGACAAGCCAGGTTGGATACCGAAGGCGTCGAGGCGCCAGTCGGCTCATGGGACTGAAGGTCCCTTTTTGGAAAGAGCGCGTGAAGACCAGGAACGGCGTAACGCCACTTCAGGTCACTCTTACCCGGTGCAGCGCCGCAACCCGCTGTGCGCCGGAACGCGCATGATGACCCCACGGTTGCCTTGAGCACAGAAGCGCGAGATTCACGCGAATGAGACCAGGTCAGAACCGGCGCATGCGCGGCCGCAACAACAATAACAACAATAACAACAGTGGTAACCGGAAGGCGCCGAACCCGCTGCAGCGGAGCTACGAGTCGAACGGGCCGGACGTCAAAGTCCGTGGCACCGCTCAGCACGTCGCGGAGAAGTACCTGCAACTGGCGCGCGATGCCCAGTCGTCGGGCGATCCGGTCGCGGCCGAGAACTACTTCCAGCACGCCGAGCATTATTATCGGATCCTGCTCGCCGCCCAGGAGCAGATGGCGCAGCAGTTCGGCCACAGCTTCCCGCCGAATCGCGCCTTCAACGAGGATGCCGACGAGGGCGAGGAAGAGGGTGGCGACGACGAGGCTCAGCCCTTCCCGCAGGGCAGCCCGCAGCCTGAGATCCGCAACGCTCCTGGTGGCCTCAACGGCAATGGCTATAATGGCCAGCGTCAGGAAGGCGAGGGTGGCGAAGGCCAGCGTTTCGACCGTCAGCCGCGCAACAACGATCGTCAGAACAACGACCGCAACAACCGCCGCTTCGACCGCAATGATCGCCAGGATCGTGGCGAGCGTCGTTTCGACCGGCCCGAAGGCGGGCAGAACCCGCAGGGCGGTTACACTCCGCGCCCCGATGCGCCGCGTTCCGACATCCCGGTTCCGGGCGAGCAGCCGGAATTGGCGCCGCAGCCGGTGCAGGCCGAACGTCGCTTCGAGCGTCCCGAACGCGGCCCGCGCCCCGAGCGTCGTCCGCGCCGCGAGCGCGAGGCTGATCTCGATACCGACAATGGCGGCGATGTCGCCGCGGCGCTGCCGTCCTTCCTGACGACCCCGGTGCGCGTGCCCGCCGCCGAGCCGGCACCGGCGGCTGTCGAGGCCGTCGCACAGGAGGTTCCGGAGGCCGCTCCGGCCGAGAGCGCGCCGAAGCGCCCGCGCCGTCGTCGTTCGCCGCGCGAGGTCATGGACGCACTGGGCTCCGAGACGGACGGCACGACCGAGTGATCCCCGTCATCGTGCCGGCAAGATGAGAAGAGGGGCCCGCGAGGGCCCCTTTTTTGTTGCCTATTCGATGCCGAGCGTGGCCGGGGCCGTGCCGATTTCGATGCGCTCGCCCTCGGCGAGGCGGCCGCCGTCCAGGACCCTGCAGTAGATGCCGCAATCGACATGGCCGAAGGCGGTCATCAGCGCCTTCGGGAGCTGCAGGTCGCGCGCGCCTGTCTCCGGATCGACATTGGTCGCCGCGCAGCGTTCGATCCGCTTGATGACCTCAAGCCTCGCGCCGGATGCCGTCGTCAGCTCGCGCCCCGCGAGGTCCAGTTCGGCCCAGGGCTCCAGCCCTTCCACCATGATGTTGCCTCGGAAGCGCAGGGGATCGACCGGAGCGCCGATGCGGGTTTCCAGGTCGGCGACGCTGGCGAGGTTGATGATCGAGACAAAGCCGGAGCGCGAATCGGTGAAACGGTAGCCCGAGGGCGCCTGCAGCAGCCGGGGCTTGCCGCGCAACGCCTCCGGCATGAAGGCTTCGAAGAAGGCGGTGATGCTCTCCTGCCCGCCTGGCGTTGCCGTGCTGGCGCGCAGCACCTCCTTGCCGCCCTGACCGATGACGAGATCGCCGCTGGCATCGTCGAAGCGCGTGCGCAGTGTCGCCAGCTCCTCGTTGCGCATCAGCATCAGGTACTTGATCTTGGGCTGGTGCACCGGCTCGGCCGGGTCGAAGCCGGACGAGCCATTTTCGATCGCGAACAGCCGGTCGCCCGGGAAATAGGCGCCCTTCTCGAGTTTGGCCGAGTTCAGGCGCTCCGGCGAGAGGCCCTTGACGGGATAGCGGTAGAGCGAGGCGATGCGCATGCGGAGGGCCTAAGGATCGAGACGGGCCGGCAGGATAGCGCGAGGATCGCCGCGGAAGCGATGAAATCCTTGGATGGTTGCCATCAACGGCGGGAGATGCGGGTCCGGATCGCTTCTTCCTCGATTTCCGGCAGTTCGGCGACCGAGCGCTGGCAGCCCCAGCCCGTGAGTACCGCGTCGGTATCCTCCACCACGAAGAAGCGCGCCGCCTCGCGATCGTAGCCGTCGGCCAACAGATGCTCGTAATCGGTGTGAACGTGCCGGACATGGCTGCCGAGCGCGAGCCAGAGCGCGGTCGCCGGCGGCAGGTCCTTCATGTGGCGGCGCTCGGCCAGGGCGACCACGGCTTGGGCATCGGCAAGCGGAATCCCGGGAGCCAGCGCCCTGAGCGCCTTGCGGATCGACTGCTGTCGCTGCGTCCCTGCCATGCCCCATGGTGCGCCTGCGACTTGACGTAGGTCAATTCCGTTCCCGCCCCCTTCCGTTGCCCGGATGCCACACCTATCTCTGGGAGCGAGGGGCGGCCCGAACGGGAGCTCCATCCTGACGAAAGGCAACCGGATCACGCTGCTACGGGGCGTTCCGGTGGGCGGAGTGATGCAATGAACATCGAAAAGTACACCGATAGGGCCAAGGGATTCCTTCAGGCGGCGCAGACGATCGCGTTGCGCGAGGGGCACCAGCAGTTTACGCCGGAGCATCTGCTCAAGGCGCTGCTCGACGACAATGAAGGCATGGCAGCCGGTCTGATCGACCGCTCGGGCGGCAATTCCAAGCTCGCGCTCCAGTTCACCGACGCGGCCCTGGCCAAGCTGCCCAAGGTCAGCGGCGGCTCGGGCGGCCTCAACCTGACGCCGGGCCTCGCCCGTGTCTTCGATACCGCCGAGAAGGCCGCCGAGAAGGCCGGCGACAGCTTCGTCACGGTCGAACGGCTGCTGCTCGCGCTCGCGATCGAGAAGGACAGCGAGGCCGGCAAGGCGCTCGCACGCGCCGGCGTCACGCCGCAGAACCTGAACGCTGCCGTCGAGGCGATCCGCAAGGGCCGCACGGCCGATTCCGCCTCGGCCGAGCAGGCCTATGACGCGCTGAAGAAATACGCTCGCGACCTCACCGCCGCGGCGCGCGAGGGCAAGCTCGACCCGGTGATCGGCCGCGACGAGGAGATCCGCCGCACGATCCAGGTGCTCTCGCGCCGGACCAAGAACAACCCTGTCCTGATCGGCGAGCCCGGCGTCGGCAAGACCGCCATCGCTGAGGGCCTTGCGCTGCGCATCGTCAATGGCGACGTGCCCGAAAGCCTCAAGGACAAGGAACTGCTCGCGCTCGACATGGGCTCGTTGATCGCCGGCGCGAAATACCGCGGCGAGTTCGAGGAGCGGCTGAAGGCGGTCCTGAACGAGGTCTCGTCCTCGGATGGCGGCGTCATCCTCTTCATCGACGAGATGCACACGCTCGTCGGCGCCGGCAAGACCGACGGTGCGATGGACGCGTCCAACCTGCTGAAGCCCGCGCTCGCCCGCGGCGAGCTGCACTGCGTCGGCGCGACCACGCTCGACGAATACCGGAAGTATGTCGAGAAGGACGCTGCGCTTGCTCGCCGCTTCCAGCCCGTCTTCGTCGACGAGCCGACCGTCGAGGATACCATCTCGATTCTGCGTGGCTTGAAGGAGAAGTACGAGCAGCATCACCGCGTCCGCATCACGGATTCGGCGCTGGTCTCGGCCGCGACGCTGTCGAACCGCTACATCACCGACCGGTTCCTGCCCGACAAGGCTATCGACCTCGTCGACGAGGCTTCGGCGCGGTTGCGCATGCAGGTCGATTCCAAGCCGGAGGAGCTGGATTCGATCGACCGCGAGATCGTGCGGCTGAAGATCGAGCAGGAGGCGCTCAAGAAGGAGAGCGACAGCGGCTCGAAGGAGCGGCTGAAGCGGCTTGAATCCGAGCTGGCCGATCTCGAAAGCCGCTCCGCGACGATCACGGCAAAGTGGAAGGCCGAGAAGGACAAGCTCGGCGCCGCAGCCGAGCTGAAGACGAAGCTGGACAATGCTCGCAACGAACTCGCGCAGGCGCAGCGCAAGGGCGAGTACCAGCGCGCCGGCGAGCTGGCCTATGGCGAGATCCCGCAGCTCGAGAAGACGCTGGCGGAGATCGAGGCGCGCGGCGACGATTCCGGCATGGTCGAGGAGGCGGTCACGCCCGATCATGTGGCGGCGGTCGTCTCGCGCTGGACCGGCGTGCCGGTCGACAGGATGCTGGAAGGCGAGAAGGAGAAGCTGCTGCGCATGGAGGAGGTCCTGGCCTCCCGCGTCGTCGGCCAGCGCGAGGCGGTCGAGGCCGTCTCGACGGCGGTTCGCCGGGCCCGCGCCGGCCTCCAGGATCCCAACCGGCCGATCGGCTCCTTCATGTTCCTGGGCCCAACCGGCGTCGGCAAGACCGAGCTGACCAAGGCCTTGGCTTCGTTCCTGTTCGATGACGAGACCGCGATGGTTCGCATCGACATGTCCGAATACATGGAGAAGCACTCGGTCGCCCGGCTCATCGGCGCGCCTCCCGGCTATGTCGGCTACGAGGAGGGCGGGGCCCTGACGGAGGCGGTGCGCCGCCGGCCCTATCAGGTCGTACTGTTCGACGAGGTCGAGAAGGCGCATCCCGACGTCTTCAACGTCCTGCTGCAGGTGCTCGACGACGGCCGCCTGACCGATGGCCAGGGCCGCACGGTCGATTTCCGCAACGTGCTGATCATCATGACCTCGAACCTCGGGTCCGAGTACCTGGTGAACCAGGCCGAGGGGCACGACAGCGAGGAGGTCCGCGACGAAGTCATGGGCGTGGTCAGGCAGGCCTTCCGGCCGGAGTTCCTGAACCGCATCGACGACATCATCCTGTTCCACCGCCTGCGGCGGCAGGACATGGGTGCGATCGTCGACATCCAGATGGCCCGCCTCGCCAAGCTCCTGACCGATCGCAAGATCACCCTGGAGCTCTCGAAGGAGGCGCGCGAATGGCTGGCCGACAAGGGCTATGATCCGGCCTATGGCGCGCGCCCGCTCAAGCGCGTCATCCAGAAGTCGGTTCAGGATCCGCTGGCCGAGCTGCTGCTGGCCGGCAAGATCCATGACGGCGAGACCGTTCCGGTCACGGTGGGTCCATCGAGCCTGATGCTCGGCGACATCGCGGCGGTGAAGGAAAAACGTCCCGCCGGTGTGCCGCTGAACTGATCGTGTTAGCTCGCCCGTGGCCCGATCGTCGGGCCGCGGGCGTTCCACGCTTTCCGCTCCGGCAGCGCATCGCGTTTTGGAACGCGATGCGCTACTGCCTAGGCCGGGCCCGGGGTGGTGGAGACGGAATTGCTGCGTGAGTTTGCGAAGCGGACGGAAATGCAGATCCGCACCCGTCTGCCGGATGTGATAAGGCGGACCTACAGGCTCGCACGCTCCCTCGGCCCGGTGGACGCGATCCAGGCAATCCCGGCCGATCTGCTCGATGATTGCCGGTTCTGCGGCTCACGCGAGGCGATGCTGTCGCTTCTGCCTCAAGCCGGTGTCGTTGCCGAGCTCGGCACCTATCGAGGCGATTTTGCGCGGAGCATCATGCGTCTCAACCAGCCGAGCGCGCTGCACCTGATCGATATCGACTATTCGCATTTCATCAGCGAGGGACTGGACGACCCCGCCATCACGCGCCATGTCGGCTACACTCATGAGACAATCGCGGCGTTTCCGGACGGGCATTTCGACTGGGTCTATATCGACGCCGACCACTCCTATGCCGGCTGCCTGAGGGATGCGCAGGCGGCGGCTGCGAAGGTCAAGCCCGGCGGCTATCTCGCCTTCAACGACTTCGCCCATATCGATCCCTGGCTCGGGCGTTATGGCGTCCAGAGGGCGGCGGCCGAGTTCGCCGTCACCCATCGCTGGCCGATGGCGTTCTTCTGCTACCAGCCCGCCGGTCTCTACGACGTCGCGTTCCGCCGGCCTGCTGCCTGATCCGCGTCGCCATTGGGGCCGCGCTTCAGCAGGAACACCGCCTGCGCGCCGAACAGGTTCCAGAACCACCAGGGCGCGCTGACCCCGACGCGGCCTCCCGCCGCGTCGAGCGCGACCGCCCGCTCTTTCACCGCGCCGATCGTGTCGCAGAGCGTCACGAAATCGCGGATCGTGCAGAAATGGATGTTGGGCGTATCCCACCAGCTGTAGGGCAGGGCCTCCGTCACCGGCATGCGGCCGCGGAAGAAGACCTGGCCGCGCATCCGCCAGTGCCCGAAATTCGGGAAAGAGACGATGGCACGCCGGCCGATCCGCAGCATCTGCTCCAGCACGAGGCGCGGATTGCGCGTCGCCTGGATGGTCTGGGAGAGGATGACATAGTCGAAGGAATCGTCCGGATACTCGAACAGGTCAGTATCGGCGTCGCCCTGGATGACCGAAAGCCCGCGCGCCACGCAGTCGGCCACGCCCTCGCGCGACAGCTCGATCCCCCGCGCATCGACATTACGCGTCTCCGCCAACAGCGCGAGCAACTGCCCGTCGCCGCAGCCGACATCGAGTACCCGCGATCCCGGCGTCACCATCTCGGCGACGAGCTTGAGGTCGATGCGGTTGGTTTGCAGATCGGGCAAGGCCATGGCGTCAGATCCCCCGTGCCCGTGCCGCCGCGCCGATGAAACCGCGCGTCGTGGCGAACAGGTTCGGTTCCTCGAGCAGGAAGGCGTCATGGCCCTTGTCGCTCTCCAGCTCGACGAAGGAGACCGATGCGCCTGCCGCGTTGAGCGCATGCACGATCGCGCGTGAATCCGCTGTCGGGAACAGCCAGTCGGATGTGAAGGACGCCACGCAGAAGCGCGTCTTCGTGCCGGCGAAGGCCTTGGCCAACACGCCGTCATGGTCGGCCGCGAGGTCGAAATAATCCATCGCGCGCGTGACATAGAGATAGGAATTGGCGTCGAAGCGCTCGACGAAGGACAGGCCCTGGTAGCGGAGATAGCTCTCGACCTGGAAATCCGCGTCGAAGGAGAAAGTCGGCGCTTCGCGATCCTGCAGCTTACGACCGAACTTGCGATGCAGCGCGGGCTCCGAGAGGTAGGTGATGTGCGCGCCCATCCGCGCGACTGATAGACCTTTGGAAGGCCGCGTGCCCTCTTCGAGATAGCGCCCGCCCCGCCACTCCGGGTCGGCCATCACCGCCTGGCGGCCAACCTCATGGAAGGCGATGTTCTGCGCCGAGTGCTTGGCCGCAGTCGCCAGCGGCAGCGCCGAGAAGACGCGGGCCGGATAGCTCGCCGCCCATTGCAGGACCTGCATGCCGCCCATCGAGCCGCCGGCGACACAGAACAGCGTGTCAATGCCGAGCGAGTCGATGAGATGTCGCTGCGCCCGCACCATGTCGCGGATTGTCACCATCGGGAAGGAAAGGCCCCAGGGCTTGCCCGTCTCGGGGTTCGTCGAGGCCGGTCCGGTCGTGCCGGTGCAGCCGCCCACCACATTGGCGCAGATCACGAAGAAGCGGTCGGTGTCGATCGGCTTGCCGGAGCCGATCATCGACGTCCACCAGCCGCCCTTGCCGGTGATCGGGTTGCGGCTCGCGACATGCTGGTCGCCGGTCAGCGCGTGGCAGACGAGGATCGCGTTCGACTTCGACGCGTTTAATGCACCGTAGGTCTGGTAGGCGATCTGCCAGTGGTCGAGCGCGACGCCGCAATCCATCATCAGCGGCGTGTCGGGGCCGAAGCGCGCGACCTCGCTTGTGGGCTCGTTGGCCTCCTTCAGCGGATCGGCCAGGCTCGAGGAGAAATCGCTCATCTTGTCCGCTTTGACGGGATAGTTTGTCTTGCCGGTCAGTCTGTTCGAAAGATCGAACCCTAGCGATGGCGCGATGCGCGCGTTCTGTCAACGCAGTGATGCATATGGCGGCTTTGCCAAGGCGCTTGTGGAACGCTAAGAGCCTAGCCGGCCTCAGCCCTCATCTTGGGGCCTTCAGCTCAGAAGCGCGTGCTGCCATCATGACCGAAGCCGCTCCGACCACTCTTGCCGATCTCCGTGCCGAGATCGACCGCATCGATGCGGAGATGCACGCGCTGCTGATGGAGCGCTCCTCGATCATCGAGACGCTGATCTCGGTCAAGAAGACCCAGGCCTCGGGTTCCGCCTTCCGGCCCGGCCGCGAAGCGGACATGATGAAGCGGCTGGCGCTGCGCCATAAGGGCCTGCTGCCGCTCGATACGATCGAGGGCATCTGGCGCATCATCATCGCGACCTTCACCTATGTGCAGGCGAATTATGCCGTGCATGCCGACGTGTCCGGCGGGGATGCGGCGATGCGCGATTCCGCCCGCTTCCATTTCGGCTTCACGGTTCCTTTCGTCACCCATGAGGATGCGCGCGCCGTGATCCGTGCCGTCGCGGATTCTGCCGGCGATCTCGGCATCTTCCGCATGGACCAGGGGGCCAGCGCGGGCATCTGGTGGCGAGACCTGATCGGCGCGGACGCGCCCAAGATCATCGCGCGGCTACCCTTCATCGAGCGGCCTGACCATCCGGCCGGCACTCCAGTCTATTGCATCGCCAAGCCGCTGGCCGATGCGGCGGTGCGCGAGATCGTGCTCTACGCCGCCCGCGTCGAGCGCTGGTCGGAAGGCTTGCGCCACGGGCTCGCCCAGCATCTCGCCGAGGTCTCGGCCTCGGCCGCCGACGGCTCGCATCTGTCCCTGCTCGTCGCAGCCTCCGGCGAGGTCGATCAGGCCGCGATCCGCAAGGCATTGGAGCCCGCCGGCCTCAGCGACTTCTCCGAGATCGGCAGCCACGCCGCCCGCTTCGCCTTCAAGTCCGCTCGCTAGCCGCAATGACATCAACGACCTGAATCCACGACGCGGTCATCCCGGGCGACCGCAGAGAGACCCGGGATCCATGCCCGAGCGCTGCAGCCGAGCGCTCCGGAATGGATCCCGGATCTTTGCTTCGCTCCGTCCGGGATGACCGCGCGGCTGTTAGAACCGAGAGAGCAACACCATGTCCGCAGCCTCGCGTCCCGTTCCCCGCCCCGGCGTCCTCGACATCCAGGCCTATGTCCCCGGCAAGTCGGCAGCTCCTGCCGGCGTGAAGCTGCACAAGCTTTCCTCGAACGAGACACCCCTCGGCCCGAGCCCCAAGGCAGTTGAGGCCTTCGCCGGCTTGGCCGGAAAGCTTGAACTCTACCCCGACGGCTCGTCGACCAAGCTCAAGCAGGCGATCGCCGGCCGCTATGGCCTCGACTCCGCCCGCATCATCTGCGGCAACGGCTCGGATGAATTGCTGGAGCTCGTTACCAAGGCCTATCTCGGCGAGGGCGACGAGGGCGTCTATAGCCAATACGGCTTTCTGGTCTACCGCATCGCCATCCTCGCGGCCGGCGGCAAGCCGGTGGTGGTGCCGGAGAAGGACTACACCGCCGATGTCGATGGCCTCCTTGCGGCGGTGACGCCGAAGACGAAGATCGTCTTCCTCGCCAATCCCAACAACCCGACCGGCACCTATCTGCCCTTCGACGAGGTCAAGCGCCTGCAGGCCGGCCTGCCTCCGCATGTCCTGCTCGTGCTCGACGCGGCCTACGCCGAATATGTCCGCCGCAACGACTATGCCTCGGGCCTCGAACTCGTCGCCGAGAGCGAGAACGTCGTGATGACGCGCACCTTCTCGAAGATCTATGGCCTCGCCAATCTGCGCATCGGCTGGATGTACGGCCCCGCCCACGTCATCGATGCGCTGGAGCGGATCCGCGGTCCCTTCAACGTCAACGGCGCCGCGATCGAGGCCGGCGCCGCCGCCATCGCCGACGAGGCGCATGTCGCAGCCGCCATCGAGCATAATGACAAATGGCTGGCCTGGACCACGGCGGAGCTCGAGAAGCTCGGCCTGACCGTCACGCCGTCGGTCGGCAACTTCGTCCTGATTCATTTCCCGGAAACGCCCGGCAAGACCGCCAAGGAGGCCGACGCCTTCCTGACGCAGCGCGGGCTGATTCTGCGCGGCGTCGGTTCCTATGGGCTGCCCGCCGCGCTTCGCATGACCATCGGCAGCGAGGAGGCCAACCGCCTCGTCGTCGCCGCGCTCGCCGAGTTCATGGCGGCGTGATGGCGCAGGCCTCGCAGAATTTCGCTCAGCAGAGCTTCGCGCCGCGCCGCTCCGAGCCGCTCTTCGGTCGACTCGCGATCATCGGCATCGGGCTGATCGGCTCGTCGATCGCCCATGCCGCCAAGGACCTGAACCTTGCCGCCCGCGTCGTGCTCTATGACCGCGACGCGGGCGTGCGGATCCGGGCGCGTGAACTCGATCTCGGCCACGAGATCGCCGAGGCCGCGGCCGATGCGGTGCGTGAGGCCGACCATGTCGTGCTCTGCGTGCCGGTTGGCGCCTGCGGCGCGGTCGCGGCCGAGATCGCGGCCTCGCTGAAGCCGGGCGCGATCCTGTCCGATGTCGGTTCGGTGAAGGGCGCAGTGGTCGATGCCGTGTCGCCGCATCTGCCCGAGGGCGTGCATTTCGTGCCGGCCCATCCGGTCGCCGGCACCGAGAATTCCGGACCCGATGCCGGCTTCCCTAGTCTCTTCCTCAACCGCTGGTGCATCCTGACGCCGCCCGAGGGCACGGACGAGGCGGCGATTGCCCGCACGCGCCAGCTCTGGGAGGGCATGGGCGCGATCGTCGAGGTCATGACCGCGAGCCATCACGATCTCGTCCTGGCGGTCACCAGCCACCTGCCGCATCTGATCGCCTACAATATCGTCGGCACGGCCGAGGATCTCGCGACGGTGACGCAGTCGGAAGTGATCAAATTCTCGGCCGGCGGTTTCCGCGACTTCACGCGCATCGCGGCGAGCGATCCGACGATGTGGCGTGACGTCTTCCTGCACAACAAGGATGCGGTGCTGGAGATGCTCGGCCGCTTCAGCGAGGATCTCGCTGTCCTGACCCGGGCGATCCGCTTCGGCGACGGCGAAACCCTGCACAAGCACTTCACCCGAACTCGCGCCATCCGCCGCGGCATCGTGGCGCTCGGCCAGGAGAAGCCGGAGACGGAAAAGCTGCGTAAGGACTAGGGTGGGGAAAAGCGGGCCGATGGCAGGCTTCGTCTTGCCAAGAATCGGCCTTGCTGATACAGCCCCACCCGTCGCCGCTTTAGCTCAGCTGGTAGAGCACCTCATTCGTAATGAGGGGGTCGGGGGTTCGAATCCCTCAAGCGGCACCACAATCCCGCACCTCGGCATTCGCCAACTCTCGTGAACCGGCCCGGAGGCCGGTTTTTCGTATCCGTTGTTCGTGGGCGTTCGCGCGCGACCATTGATGGTCGTCAGGATTGTTGTTCTGCATGCTGGCTGCTGAACAAGGCCAACATGTTCGAGGCCAACAGATGGGCCTAGCTGACACCGCAACTTGAAATGCGAAGCTTTCCGGAAAGGCAGTTAAGCTGTCGGACGGTGTGGAGTTGCCGTTTTGGCTCACACCCAACGGCTCGCAGTTGTAGCAGCTTGCCGATCGGCTCGACGGCAAGCAACTCAAGCGCTTGAACGGCCGCCGCGCCCCTGCGGGATCTCCTGTACTAGGCAGCGCGGGTCATGCAGCCTCACCGCATGCGCGATGATTGTCAGGGGAGGGCGGCGGTGACAGTCTGCGATTTGCGAGATCGTCCCGATGCATTTGCGGCGTCCGCGGTCATTCCAGCATTTCAGTGACAGCACCGTTTCGCGTTCCTCATGGGCCGCGATCCGGCGAGCGGGCGTAGACGCACTTCGTCGCCACAAATGCTGATCGAAAACTGTTGACAGTTTGCGATCGACGATTAAGGTCCGTCGTCATGAACGCTGCAGCTGACGCCCTGACCATCCTGAAGACCCGCTCGCTGTCTGGCGTGCTGGAACGCGAGATCGAGCAGGCGATCCTCAACGGCGAGATCGCGCCGGGACGGCGTGTCAATGAGAACCTGCTCGCAACGCGCTTCGGTACCAGCCGGGGGCCGGTCCGCGAGGCGCTGCGCGCGCTCGAAGGTCTCGGCCTAGTCGAGCTGATCCCCAATCGCGGCGTCTTCATCCGTCAGCCCGCGATCGAGGAGGCGATCGAGATCTACGACGTGCGCTCGGTGCTGTTCGGGCTCGCCGGCAAGACCCTGGCCGGGCGCGCCACCGAGGCGCAGATCGCGCAGCTGTGCGACTATCTTGAGCAGATGGAGGCGGCGGCGCGCGACCGTGACTTCGACCGTTACTATCCGCTGAACCTCGCCTTCCACGAATTCATCATCGATGCCTGCGGCAATGCAACGCTCGCCGCGCAGTATCGCGGGCTGGTCAAGAAACTTCATCTCTTCCGCGCCCGCAGCCTGGTCCAGGGCGGCGGCCTCGAAGTCTCCAATTCGGAGCACCGCGCCATGGTCGAGGCCATCGCCGCGCGCGATCCGGAGCGGGCGCAGCACGCCCATGCCGAACATGTCGCTCGCGCCAAGGCGCGCCTGCTCGCCGCCCATCAAAGGGCGGCCGGCGAAGCGCAGCGTACCAACTGAACCCGTCGCAACAACAAGAGCCGGAAGCGCAATGAGCGAACTCCATCACGTCACCGCATCCGCCGTCGAGTTCGTCGAGCAGGCGCGCTACGACAGCCTGTCGAGCGAGGCGCTGCGCATCGGTCGGCGCTGCATCATCGACACGCTGGGCCTGTACCTCGCCGGTGGCCTCGAGGACTCGGTCCGCATGCTTGCCGCCGACGCGCTGGAGACCGGGGGGCGTGCCGAGGCGCTGCTGATCGGCCAGGGCCAGGCTCGCGTCCCGGCCGCGCTCGCGGCGCGGGTTCTGGGGACGGCCGGCCATGCCCATGACTGGGACGACACGCAGGTGTCCAACGATCCGCGTCATGTCTACGGGCTGCTGACGCATCCGTCCGTGCCGCCGCTGACGGCTGCGCTGGTGATGTCGCAGCGCCTCGGCGGCGTCGACGGCAAGCGCTTCATGCTCGCCTTCCAGACCGGCTTCGAGGTCGAATGCAAGATCTCGGAATGGATGACGCCACGGCATTACCGCCGCGGCCACCATTCGAGCGGCACGGTCGGCACCTTCGGCGCCGCTGCGACCACCGCCAAGTTGCTCGGCCTCAAGGGCGCCCAGGTCGCGCATGCGCTCGGGATCGCTGCAAGCTTCGCCGCCGGCATCCGCTGCAATTTCGGCACGATGACCAAGCCGCTTCATGTCGGGCGCGCCTCGGAGAACGGCGTCACGGCGGCGCTGCTGGCGGCGCGCGGCTTCACGGCCGATCCCGCCGCGCTCGATGGCAGCTGGGGCTTCTTCCAGGTGATGGGTGAGGGCGTCTCTGAGGAAAAGCTGCCGCAGGGCTTCGGCGAGACGCTGACGATCGTCGAGCCCGGCATCAGCATCAAGCCCTATCCGTCGGGCATCCTGACCCACCAGTCGATGGATGCGATGCTGGCCCTGGTGCTGAAGCACGATCTCAAGCCGGAGCAGGTTGAGCGCATTCGCTTCTTCGCCGGGAAGAACATCCTCGAGCCGATCCGCTACCCGCTGGCGCAGAACCATCTGCAGGCCAAGTTCTCGATGCCGGCCCTGCTCTCGATGATCGTGCTGTGCCGCCGCGCCAGCCATCATGAATTCAGCGATGCCTTCGTTGCGGGCGCCGCGATGCAGGACATGCAGAAGCGCACTGAAGTCCTCGGCGATCCCGAGATCGACGCGCGCGGCTACGACAAGATCCGCTCCCGTATCGAGGTGGATACCCGCGACGGCCGCACCCTCGTGCAATGGGCCGATGAGCGCTATCGCGGCGGGCCGGACAACCCGATCAGCGACACCGATCTCGAAGCCAAGTTCCGGATGTGTGCCGAGGGCGCGATCACCGAGGCCGCGCAGGACAAGCTGCTTGGGCTGGCCTGGGAGGTCGATCGGCTGCCGCAGATCCAGACGCTGGTCGACCAACTTGTCTTCGACACCACAGAAGCGGCCGTGCCGCTGCGTCGCGCCGCACATTGACGGACACGCCACCGCGCAACGACGCGGCGGCGCTCAAACGAGACCTCCCCGATGCAGGGCGGTCCGTTTCATCATCCCAGGGAGGGAACCATGCGACATCTGGCCATCGCCGCCGCCGTCGCCGCTGGCATTTCGGTCTGCTCGGCAGACCGGGCCGCGGCCCAGACGCCTGTCGATTACCCGCACAAGGTGGTGACGCTCGTCACCCATTCGAGCCCGGGAGGCGGCAGCGACGTCTTCCTGCGCGAGATGGCGAAGCACCTGCCGAAATACATCAAGGCGACCTTCGTCGTTGAAAACGTACAGGGCGGCAGCGGCGCGCGGGCGATCTCGCGGCTGGCGACCGCGCCGGCCGATGGCAGCGTCTTCTACGCGACGACGCCGACCTACATTTACACCTCGTTGCTCTCGAAGACGCAGCATGGCTACAAGGACGTCGAGCCGCTGGCGAATTTCTTCACCGACTCGGAGGTGGTCTACACGCGTGCCGACGGCCCCTTCAAGACGCTGAAGGACGTGATCGAGAAGGCGCAGAGCGCGCGCGGCCGCTGGGGTGCTGCCAATCCGGCCTCGCTCGAACGCCAGGCCGCCGAACAGCTCAAGAAGGCAGCGGGCGTCAACGCGGCGGTCGTCTCGCACGAAGGCGGCGGCGACCTGATGATCAATGTGCTGAACGGCACGCTCGACATCGGCGTCGGCGAGATCCCGGAGCTTCGGGCGCAGCTCGAAGCTGGCAAGATCCGGCTGCTCGCGACCTTCGATCCGCAGCGGATGGAGGCCTTTCCGAATGTCCCGACGGTCAAGGAATCCGGCTATCCCGTCGTGCTCGAGAAATTCCGAGGCCTCGCCGGCCCCAGGGGCCTGCCGCCGGCGATCACGAAGATCTGGGACGAGACGGTGCCGAAGGTTCTGGCCGATCCGGACTACCGTAAGGTCTATTCCGCCGAGAGCCTAGTCGCCAACTTCATCCCGCACGACAAGTACCAGAGCTTCGTCACGAATTTCGGATCGACCACCGAAGCCTTCCTGAAGGAGAGCGGCGTCCTCAAGTGACGCCGCGGACGGCCTCAGCCGCCACGCCCGAAATCCGTTCGGAAAGACCCGCGTCATGCGCGACCAATCGGCTCCCAAGGACCTCGCCGGCGGCATCACCGTGCTCGCTATCGCCGCCCTTTACTACTGGGCAACTGCCGGAATCGCCGAGAGCACGCTCTCGGACGAGGTCGGGGCGGGCGGCCTGCCGCGCATCCTCGCGATCACGCTGGCCGGGCTCGGCCTCGTCCTGACGCTACGCGCCATCCGTGCCGGTGCGCTCGTCCCGGCCGGAAAGCCCGAGGCAGAACCGACAGATGACGACGAGCCGCGCGCGACATTGCCGCGTGCGCTCGGCTTCCTGGCCTTCGGCGCGGCCTATGTCGCGCTCGTCCCGGTGATCGGCTACCTGCCGGGGGTCGCGCTGCTGATCGGAGCCGTCGCGCTCTACGAAGGCGCTCCGCCGAACTGGAGGACGGTCGCGATCGCAATCGGCGGCGCCGTCCTCTACTGGGCGATCTTCGTCAGGCTCCTCGGCGTGCGCCAGCCCACTGGCTGGTTCTTCTAGGAGGCGGCGATGCATTCGCTTGGAATTGCGTTCGATCTCCTGACCGGCTCGCCGATCGTCTTCTATTCGATCGTTGGCCTGATCTGGGGCATCATCGGCGGCTCGCTGCCGGGCATCTCGGCCTCGATCACGATGGCGCTGCTGCTGCCCTTCACCTATGGCATGGCCCCGGTGCAGGCGATCGTGATGCTGGCCTGCACCTATATCGGCGCCGAATATGGCGGCTCGATCCCGGCCATCCTGATCCGCACGCCCGGCACCAACTCCGCCGCCGCGACGGTGATCGACGGCTACGAGATGAAGCGCCAGGGCCGCGCCGGCGAGGCGCTCGGCATCTCGCTCTGGTCCGGCGTCATCGGCAGCCTGTTCGGACTGCTGATGCTGATCATGATGACCGAGCCGCTGTCCTGGGTCGCGCTCGCCTTCAAGCCGACCTCCTATTTCGCCCTCGGCATCCTGGGCCTCAGTGTCATCGCCTCGATGACCAACGGTTCGCTGCTGAAGGGGCTGGCGGCCGCGGTCGTCGGGTTGATGATCTCGACCGTCGGCACCGACCCGATCTCGGGCGTGACGCGCTTCACCTTCGGCAGCCCGGAGTTGCTCGGCGGGGTCGAGCCGGTGCTGATCATGATCGGCGTCTTCGCGGTCAGCGAATTGATGGTGCAATCCGGCTCGCGCGATCTCGGCGGCGTCAACGAGCAGGTGCGGGTGCGGCTGCCGTCGCTCGACATGATGAACCGGCTCAAGCGCTCGCAGTTCATCGGCTGCCTACTCGGCACCTTCGAAGGGCTGACGCCCGGCGGCGGCGGTTCGATCGCGGCCTTCCTTTCCTACAACGAGGCGAAGCGCTGGTCGCAGGAGCCGGCGAAATTCGGCAAGGGCTCCGAGGAAGGCGTCGCGGCGCCGGAGACAGCCAACAACACGGTCGCCAGCACCGCGCTGATTCCGCTGCTTTCCTTCGGCATCCCGAGCTCCAACTCCACCGCTGTCCTGCTCGGCGGTCTGCTGATCCACGGGCTGCTGCCCGGCCCGCGGCTGTTCGAACAGAATGCCGACGTGGTGGTCGGGCTCTATCTCGGCTCGTTCATCGCGACGCTGGCGCAGATCATCGTCGGCATCCTGCTGCTGCCGGTCTGCGTCTGGCTGGTCAACCGGCCGCGCGCCTATCTCGCCGGCTTCATCCTGGCGCTGATCCTGTCGGGCATCTTCACGCTCAATACCTCCTTCTTCGACCTCGGCATCGCGCTTGCCATGGGACTTGTCGGCTACCTGATGCGCCGCGCCGGCTACCCGTTCCTGCCGCTGATCCTCGGCGTCGTGCTCGGGCACATGGTCGAGTCGAGCTATCGCCGCTCGCTGCTGCTCTCGGGCGGCGACCACATGATCTTCCTCGAGGATCCGATCGCGGTCGGCCTGCTGCTGGCTTCGACCCTCTTCGTCACGCTGTCGCTCTTCCGCGAATTCCGCGACGCGCGCCAGGCCAGACTCAAGGATGCCCACGCGTGAACCACCAGAGCCCCATCGTTCCGTTCGCGACGCGTGACGAGCCTGTCGCGCTGCGGCTCGCCAATTTTGCCGCCCATGCCGATGTCAGCGAGAAGGCGCGTGAGACCGTGCGCCTGCTGTTGCTTGACGTCGCCGGCCTCTGCGTCGCCGCACGCGACACCGACTATGTCCGGGCCGCATTGGCGTCGACCGCCTCGCAGGGGAAGGCAAGCGCGATCGGTCATGCGATCGCTCTCGGCCCCTATGATGCAGCGCTCGTCAACGGCACTGCTGCGCATGGCGAGGACTTCGACGACACCTTCGAGGGTGGGCCGATCCATGCCGGCGCGGTGATCGTGCCGGCTGTGCTGGCCGCCGCGGAACATCGTGCGCTTGCCGGGGAGGCCGTGGTGCGCGGCATCGCGGTCGGCTGCGAACTGATGTGCCGGATGAGCCTCGTCGCTCCGCAGGCGATCCACAAGGCGTGCTTTCACCCCACCGCTGTGATCGGCGCGCCGGCTGCCGCAGCCGCCGTGGCGAGCACGCTCGGCCTGCCGCCGAAGGCGATCGCCCATGCGATCGGCATCGCTGGAAGCTTGGCCTCGGGCATCATCGAGTACCTCGCCGACGGCAGCTGGACGAAGAGGCTGCATGCCGGGGCGGCGGCGCAGGCCGGCATCCGCGCCGCCTTCATGGCCGAGGCGGGTTTTCTCGGCCCCGCGAGCGTGATCGAGGGCCAGCACGGCTTCTACCGTGCCTTCGCCCCATCGAGGACGCCGGACTTCGCCCCGCTGCTCGACAGCCTCGGCGAGAGCTGGATCCTCGAGACGCTCGCCTTCAAGCCCTATGCCTGCGGGACGATGACCCAGCCCTTCGTTGACTGTGCGATTGCGCTGGCGAGGCAAGGCGTCGGCTCCGACGACATTGTCAGCCTCGAATGCGAGGTTGGAGAAGGCACGGTGCACCGGCTCTGGGAGCCATTGGCGCTGAAGCAGGCGCCGCCCAACGCCTATGCGGCGAAGTTCTCGACGCCCTACTGCATCGCGGTCGGCTTCATGGATGGCGGTGCTGGGCTTGGTCAGTTCACCGAGGAGCGCGTGGCGGAAGCCGGCGTGCGGGCGCTGGCGGCCAAGGTCTCCTACGTCGTCGATCCGCAGAACGAGTATCCGCGCAATTTCAGCGGCCACATCAAGGCGATGCTGAAGGACGGTTCGGTGCGCGAAATTCGCCAGCCGCACATGCGAGGCGGCGCGCATGAGCCGCTTTCCACCGCCGATATCCTAAGGAAATTCCACGACAACGCCGCCTTTGGCGGCTGGCAGCCGGACCGCTCGCAGCGGCTCGCGGCCGATCTCGACGCGATCGCCGCCGGTGGCCGCGTCGATCTTTCGGTGTCACGGGGCTGAACGATGGCTGAACTCGCAGGCAAGGTCGCGCTGGTCACCGGCGCGGCACGCAATATCGGTCGGGCGATCGCACTTGAACTCGCGGCCGGCGGCGCAGCGGTGATGGGCGTCGCGCTCTCGGACAACGCCGGGCTCGGCGAGATGGTTGAAGCGGTCGCCGTCGAGGGCGGCCAGGCGGCGTCGCAGCTCGCCGACGTCACGGATCCCGCCTCCGTGCGCGCCGCGGTCGAGGCGACGCTCGCACGCTTCGGCCGCATAGACATCCTCGTCAACAATGCGGCGATCCGTGGCGAGGTCGCCTTCGAGGCGATGACACTGGCGCAATGGCACCAGGTGCTTGGCGTCACGCTGGACGGCCCTTTCCTGTGCGCACAGGCAGCCCTCGAGGCGCTGACGGCTAGCGGCACCGGCGCGATCGTCAACATCGGCGGCCTCACCGCCTACACGGGGGCGAAGCAGCGCGCCCATGTCGTCACCGCCAAGGCCGGGCTCGACGGGCTGACCAAGGCGCTGGCCCAGGAACTGGCCGAGCGCCAGATCACGGTGAACCTCGTCTCGCCGGGGCTGATCGACACGGTGCGCGGCGGCCATTCGGCGGCCGAGCCGGAACATCACAAGCGCCACGCGACGCTGGTCGGCCGCCGCGGCCGGCCACAGGAGGTCGCGGCGATGGTGCGCTATCTCGCAGGCCCGACCGCCCGCTACGTAACGGGTCAGACGCTGCATGTGAACGGCGGAGCCTATCTGCCGTGAACCGCCAAGGCGCTCACTTCGACTGAGGGCGCCGGCGGCGAAACAAGAAAACGCGCGAGCTGGAAAACCAGCCGCTTCTTGGAGGGAGGACGACATGGGGAAGCAAGCAAAACTCGCCGCCATGCTGGGGGCGGCGATCCTGGCCGGCGGAGCCCCGGCCATGGCGCAAGCCTATCCGACGAAGCCAATCAACGTGATCGTCCCCTATGCACCGGGCGGCAACACCGACGTGGTCGCGCGCATCGTGCTCGAGCACATGAGCCAGACTCTCGGCCAGGCCTTGCCGATCGAGAACATCGGCGGCGCCGGTGGCACGACCGGCTCGAGCCGCGCCGCCAAGGCCGCGCCGGACGGCTACACGATCCTTGTCGGGCAGATGGGCACGCATGGCGCCGCACCGGCGCTCTACCCGAACCTGTCCTACAATCCTGTCACCGATTTCGAGCATGTCAGCCAGCTCTCGGATACGCCGATCGCTGTTTTCGGCAAGAAGGCGCTGCCCGCGAACACGCTGCAGGAGCTGATCGCGCTGATCAAGGCCGACCCGGGCAAGCTCAACAACGGCCATGGCGGCGTGGGCTCGACCTCGCATGTGAGCTGCCTGCTCTTCACCGCGATGATCGGCGTCCGCCCGCCTCAGGTCGCCTATCGCGGCTCCGGCCCGGCCTTGAACGACCTGATCTCCGGCATGCACGATTTCATGTGCGACCAGATTCCGCACACCGTTCCGCAGGTCCTCGCCGGGAACATCAAGGCCTTTGCCATCGCAACACCGGAGCGCTCGCCCGCCATCCCGAACGTGCCGACCACGGCGGAGGCCGGCATGCCGGCCTTCGTCGCGTCCGGCTGGAACGCGATGTTCGCCCCCAAGGGCACCCCCAAGGCGATCGTCGACAGGCTCGCCGCCGCCGTTGATGCCGCGCTCAAGAACCCGGCTACTCGCAAGCGCCTCGAGGAAATCGGTGCTGTGATCCCCGCCAAGACCGGTCCGGAGGCGCTGCGCAGCCTGGTCGCCAGCGAGATCGAGAAATGGACGCCGGTGATCAAGGCGGCAGGCGTCGTGGCGAACTAGAGCCACAGGCGCGCTCGGCAGCCATGCGCTGCCGGCGGTGACGCCAATCTACGGTCTCTCTCGTCGGTGCGGATAGGCGACAGGATCAGCCGGTGGCGAGATCGGTCTTGCGATGGGCCCAGCCGGTGATGCGGGCCTCGATCAGTGAGAAGAGCAGGTAGAGCGCGACGCCGAGTCCCGCGAGAACGAAGAGGCCGGCGAAGACGAGCGGCACGTTGAAGCTCGACGAAGCGATCATCATCATGTTGCCGATGCCGCGGTTGGACGCGACTGTTTCGGCAACGACGGATCCGACGAAGGCGAGCGTGATCGCGACCTTCAGCGCCGCGAAGAAGTACGGCATCGCCCGCGGCAGGCTGACGTTCCAGAGAATGTCCCAGCGCGAGGCCTTGAGAGTCTTCATGACGTCTTCCAGCTCAGGCTCGACCGTCGCGATTCCGGTCGCGACGTTCACCACGATCGGGAAGATGCAGATGATCATCGCGGTGAGGATCGCCGGGACCGTGCCGGCGCCGTACCAGAGCACGAAGATCGGAACGACGGCGACTTTCGGGATCGATGAGAAGCCGACCAGCAGAGGGTAGGCGGTCCGGAACGCGAGCCTGGACGAGCCGATCAGGATACCGAGCAAGAGCCCGACGAGGACGCCGATACCGAAGCCAACGAGTGTGGTGTAGAGCGTCTGCCAGGTATGGGGCCAGATCGCCGGCCAATAGCGGATCAGCGCAGCGACGATCTGGGTGGGGCGCGGCAGGAGGATGTCCGAAATCCCCGCTACGAGGCAGAAGACCTCCCAGAGCACGAAGACCCCGACGATGAGGGCGACCGGCGCGCCGTTGTCGCGCATGAAGTCCTTGAAGCGCTCCATGGCCGTCGTCCTCAGGCGTGGATCGGGGCGTTGACGATGCCGGCTCCACCGCGGGCGTCGACGATCATGGCTCTCAGCCGCTGGTTCAGCGCGACGAAGGCCGGTTCGAAGGTCATCTCGATCGTGCGCGGGCGCGGCATGTCGACGAGGCTGTCGTCGAGGATTCGCCCGGGCCGCGCGCTCATCACGCAGATGCGGTTGGCGAGATAGGCTGCTTCCTTGAGATCGTGCGTGACGAGCAGCACGGTCAGCTTCTTGGACAGCCAGAGGTCCTGCATGATCGACCAGAGTTCCTCTCGGGTGAACTGGTCGAGCGCACCGAAGGGCTCGTCGAGGAGAAGCAGGTCGGGATCGTGGATCAGGGCACGGCAGAGATTGGCACGCTGCATCATGCCGCCGGAAAGCTGCCACGGATATTTGTCGCCGAAGCCACCGAGGCCAACCTGGGCGAGCAACGTCTCGACGCGATCGCGAAACTCGGATTTCCGCTTGGCGCGGTAATCATGCCGGAACGGCGGCACGATCTTCAGCGGCAACATGACGTTGTCGCGGATGTTGAGCCAGGGCAGCAGCGTCGGGTTCTGGTAGGCCATGCCGATGCGGATCGGCGTCGCGCCGATTTCGCGTCCCGCCACGAAGACATTGCCCGAGGAGGGCTTCAGCAACTCCCCGACCATCTTGAGAATGGTCGACTTGCCGCAACCGGACGGCCCGACGAGCGCGACGAAATCGCCTTCTCCGATCCGCAATGAGGTCGGCGCCAGGGCCTGTACCGCCTTGTCGCCTCGTCCATAGGTGATCGAGGCATGCTCGAACTCGATAAAGGCCGGGCGGGAACCGGCATGCTGTGGGATGAAATTCTGGGCGTTCATGAGCTGGCCCCCGATGCGACGACCGGTCCCTGCAAGCAGGCGGCCAGCGTCTGATCGACATGCTTCGGGTTGGGCGCCGGCATCCGCTGAATTGCGGTCACCTGACGGCCCCAGCCGCTCGTCTGCTCGATGAGTTTGCGATCGCGCTGGACGAAGCGACCTCGCACCAGCGTGTGGATCGGGATACCCGTCACCGAGACGCCCTCGAAGGGCGTGATCTTTCCGCGTGAATGCAGCGCATCGGCGCGGATCGTCTCGGTGCGCTCCATGTCGACCACCGCGATGTCAGCCTCGGCGCCCGGCTCGATGCGGCCCTTCGCCGGCCACAGCCCGAAAGCCATTGCGGGGTTCTCTGCCGAGATCCGGACGTAGTGCTCCAGCGAAATCCGCCCCCTCGACACCTCGTTCAGCATCAGTGGCATCTGGGTTTCGACGCCGGGGAACCCGCAATCGGCCTGCCAGATGATCTCCTTGCGCTTTTCCTCCGGCGTGTGCGGCGCATGGTCGGTCGCGATCATGTCGATCACGCCGTTCCGGAGGGCGTTCCAGATCGCCTCGGAATCCGACGCTTCGCGAACCGGCGGGTTGACGCGGATGACGGAACCGAGCCGCGCATAGTCGCGGGTGTCGAGCAGGAGATAGCAGGGACAGGTCTCGCCGGTGATCTCGACGCCACGCGCCTTGGCATCGGCGAGCGGCCGCAGTTCCGCCTCCGACGAGATGTGCAGGACGTGAATCCGCGCGCCCGTCCATTCCGCCAGCTCGGCGGCCCTGGCCACCGCCTCCGCCGCCACGATCGCCGGCCGCGCCGCGATATGGGCGAGCGGGTCGTTGCGGCCGGCTGCCATCAGGCGCTGCTGGCGCCAGGCCATGATCGAGGCCGTCTCGGCATGCAGCGAGATCCGCAGGCCCGAGGGGGCGATGACCTCGAAGCCTTCCAGCATCGCGCCTGTCGAGGGCGACGGGAGATTGCCGAAGGTGTTGCCCATGAAGCATTTGAAGGCATTGACGCCGCCTTCGATCAGGCCGGTAAGCTCGTCGATATTGTCCTCGGCCAGAAGCCCGTAGAGGCCGAAATCGACATGCGCCTTCCTGGCCGCCTCCTGCTTCTGCCTGAGTTCCACGACGGAGCGCGTCGGCGGGTTGGTGTTGGGCATCTCGAACACGGTGGTGGTGCCACCCATGGCGGCGGCCGCAGTGCCCGTTCGCCAATCCTCCTTGTGGGTGTAGCCGGGCTCCCGGAAATGCACATGCATGTCGATCGCGCCCGGCAGCAGGAACTTGCCGGAGACATCGACGATCTCGCGCGCCGCGGGCATGGTCTCGGGCTTGCCCAGGAGCGCGATCAGCCCGTCCTTGATGGCGATGTCGGCGCGATAGCGTGTCTTGCCGGTCACGACCGTGCCGCCGGTCAGGACGAGGTCCGCGGTGAAGGGCGTCTCGCTCATCACCGGGCTCACAACATCGCCCAGCCGCCATCGACCGGCAGGTCGACCCCGGTGATCTGGCGCGAGACATCAGAGGCCAGGAAGAGGCAGGCATTGGCCACGTCCTCGTCGGTCGAGACACGCTTGAGCGCGTAATCGGCGGCGTGCTTCTCCACGGCCGCTTCCTCGCTGATGCCGAGCCGGCTGGCCATCTCGGGTACGACCTTGCCGCGGAAGCGGGGGCCGTCGACCATGCCGGGCGCCACGCAGTTGATATTGATCCCGTAGGGGCCGGCCTCGAGCGCGAAGCTCTTGGTGATGCCGCGAAGCCCCCATTTCGAGGCCGAGTAGGCCATGCGGCCGGCGCGGCCGCGCATGCCGAAGGTACCGCCGACATTGACGATCTTGCCCGCGCGTTGCTCGATCATCGTCGGCATGCAGGCGCGCATGGTGTTGAAGCAGCCGCGCATGTTGAGATCGACGATCTCGTCGAACTCTTCCTCGCTCGTCTCCCAGCCGGTCTTTCCGATCGGGCCCGATCCGCCGGCGACGTTGACGAGGATGTCGATGCGTCCGCCGAAGGCCGCCTTCGCTTCCACGACCGCCGCATTGCAGGCCTTGCCGTCGGTGATGTCGCAGGGAACGATGATCGCCTCGCCGCCAGCCGCCCGCACTTCCTGGGCGACCGGCTCGATGGCCGCGACATCCCGGCCGATCAGCACGAGCCTGCAGCCCTCCGCCGCGAAGGCGCGCGTGACGGCCGCGCCCATTCCCTTCGCCGGCCCGGTGATGACCGCGACCTGCTTTGTCAGACCCAAATCCATGATGTCGCTTCTTCTCGTTGCTGCTTGGCTCAACCCAGCGTGGTCACGCGCTCGGCCATCGGGGGGAGGAAGGTGCGGCTGAAGACCTCATCCGGCGCTGGCGTACGCGGCAGCCCTTCAGCCTCGGCAACGATGGCGATCGACTTCCCGAAGCGCGCATCGTCGACATCGCCGATGCCCAGCGTCTTGCCTTCCGGATGGCTCATCTCGGCCTGGAGCGTCGCGATCAGGCGCTCCTTCTCGACCGCCTTGTTGATCAGCGGCTCGCGCTTCGCCACGGATTCGATCGCCGCGTCGTAGTCGGCGATCATGTCCTTGATGCCCCTGTTGAACGCCCGCAGCAGGCCGCGCAGAGCCTCTGGCTTCTCGGCGACGAGCTTGCGGGATGCGATGACGGCGTTGGAATAGAGGTCCATCCCGAAATCGCCGTAGTTGATGAACCGGAAGTCCTTGTCGGGGTCGATGTTGACCAGCTTGGCCGAGAACCGGATGGTGTTGACGAAGCCGAAGGCCCCTTCGACCTGACCGCGCTGCAGCATCTGCTCCCGCAGGTTCGGCTGCATGTTGGTGATGTTGACCTTGGCGGCGTCGATGCCGGCGAGCTTCGCGAAGGCCGGGAACAGCTTCAGCGCTCCGTCGTTCGCCGGGCCGCCGATCGTGCGGCCTTCCAGATCCTTCGGCGTCTTGATCGGGCTGTCGGCCTTCACCGCAATCGTGAAGGGCGGCCGGTTGTAGAGCGCGGCGATCGCCAATGGCGTCGAGCCGGCCGTCGCCTTGGCAGCCAAGGTGATCAGGGCGTTGATGTCACCGAAGCCGAGATCGTAGGAGCCCGAGGCCACGGCGCCGACGGCGGCCCCCGATCCGTTGCCCTGGTCCATCTCGATCTCGAGGCCTTCCGCGCGCAGATAGCCCTTGTCCTGTGCGAGGAAGAACAAGGCCTGCGGCCCCTGATAGCGCCAGTTCAGGACCATCTTGAGCTTGGTAGGGGTTTGCGCCAGGGCCGGGCTGGCGATCAGGGATGCGAGTCCCGCCGAGCCCGAAGCGGCGAGGAACTGGCGGCGGCTGAGCGAATTCGGCATCGGGGGCCTCTCGGTCGTGAGCGATGGCTGCTGCAGTAGCGAGAAGCTAAGCGGGCTTGACCGGTGCCGTCTTGTGCTGATTTCTGCTCGGAGCGCTTCGAAAACTGCAACGCTCATGAGAACGTCGGATGCGACATCTCCGAATCCTGACCTATGTCGACGAGGTCGCGCGGGCGGGTTCCATTCGCAGGGCGGCGGAGCGACTGAACATCACCGCATCGGCGCTGAACCGGCGCATTCAGGATCTCGAGGCTGAACTCGGGACGCCGATCTTCGAACGCCTTCCCCGTGGCGTTCGTCTGAATGCGGCCGGCGAGCTGATGATCCGCCATATCCGCAGTCAGCTCGCCGATGTCGGCCGTCTACGTTCGCAGATCGAGGACCTGTCGGGATTTCGGAGGGGTACGGTCTCGATCGCCTGCAGCCACGCACTCGCACATGATTTCCTGCCCATCGAGATCGCAAGCTATCGGCGCGCCTTCCCGCTGGTGGAGTTCGACGTACGGGTGGCGAGCCATGGCGAGGCGCTGCGCGCGCTTGGCGCCTATGAGGTTGACCTGGCGCTGGTCTTTCGTATGTCCAACACGGTCGGCTTCCAGATCATTGCATCGGCCGAGCAGCGGCTGATGGCGATCATGAGGGATGGCCATCCCCTGGCGGGAACAGGAAGCATCCGCCTCCGGGACTGTGCAGCGTATCCGCTGGCTCTGCCGGACCGCAGCTATGGCGGACGCGAGCTGCTCGACCGGGCAGTCTCGCAATCATCGTTCAGGCTGTCCCCGGTGATTGAGTCGAACTCCTTCGAGTTCCTGCGAAACTATGTGCGGCTTGAAGATGCGATCACGTTTCAGATCGAGATCGGCGCGCCCGCGAGCTTGCGCGAGCGCGACGGTTTGATCGCGCGCCCGGTCGATGCCCGCGACATTGCTCCGGCGCGTTTTGCGATGGGCCAGCTTCACGGGCGCTCGCTGTCGGTCGCCGCGGCGAAATTCGCGGAACAGTTGGCCGCCAAGCTGGAACTCGGCCCCGCCGCCTCGGCTGCGGGTTAGGGCAGGGACACCGGCACGGCACGACTCATGCTTGCCGGCCGATGGCGCAGAGCATCCTAGCTGGATGCGAAGCAGAAGGCGCAGAACAAGCCGCAATTTGCGAGGAGGCTCGAATGCTTTCTGGCCGGCGTCTGTCGATATCGATTGCAGTGGGGTTCGTGCTGGTTCCGCTGCCCATCCGCGCCGAGCAGCCACTGACCCGCATCCAGCAGGCATGCCTCAACTGGGATTTGAGCTTGCAGCGGATGCTCGGCTGGAGCGAGGCCTATGCGATCCATTCTCCGGAGCTGCGAGCGACGATACGCGCTGAGGCGGCGCGATTGCGCGAGAGGTGCAGACGAGACGTCACGACGGCAACGATCAACCGCTACGTCGTGCTCGGCAAGATGCTCTATGATGATGAGGCCGACGAAGTGGAGAGCTTCGACTGACGTCCCTTCGACGCGGTCTTCCTTCCAGCATCTGGTCTCGTCGCTTGCCGAGGCAGGAGCGGGGGGCTGCCAAGCGGCTATTGTTGTCTGGCGTCGAACGGACTCAGCAAGGCACTGGACCAGTTCGCCAAGGCTGACAGCGGTGCGACGACCTTCACCGTGATTGGCGCAAACGGATTTTTCAATTGCGAGCGATCCGACGGGGGTGTAGCGTTAACGGATACCGATATTGCTGCGCGGTCGTCGTTCCGCGTCCTGCCTCCGAGCGAAACGCTGCGGTATCTCAAGTTCGCGCCAGAAAATCGATCGCAACGCGCTGTAGCGACGGGAGCTGCAATCTATCGATTGCAAGATAATGCGCTTCAAAAGGCGCAATATCATCGCTATTAGTTTATCAATCTAAGTCTATCGATGGACGGATTGATTTTAAAAGGAGAATGATGGCCTGCAGATGGCGAACTGAATTTCTCGTGGAAGCAGAATTCATGGGAAATTCTGGCATTTCATTATTTGTGCGTAGACCTTAACGGAGTGCGCTGCCATGAGTGCCAATCTCGTAGCCGACATTATGCAGTTCTTATCGCCGGATCTGATTTCAAAGATCGCTGCATCATTGGGGACGGATCAGTCATCGGTCGGTAAGGCGGCCAGCGCCGCTATCCCGGGGGTTCTGGCGACGCTCGCCGGTGTGGCGGCAACGCCGGATGGATCGCGGAAGTTGTTCGACACGGTTTCGCATCAAAAGCCGGACATCCTCGACAGCCTCGCGGGCATGATCGGTGACCCAAAGCAGAAGGCCGTCGCAGAGAACGGAGCGAGTTCGCTCTCCTCGCTTCTTGGAGGGTCTGCGATGTCGAATCTCGCCGGTTCGGTCTCGAAATTTGCGGGGCTGGCAGGGGGCGCAAGTTCCTCCTTGCTAGGCCTTTTGACACCGGTGGTGATGGGGGTGCTTGGACAACAAAAGTCGGCGATGGGCTTGGATGCCGCGGGCCTGGCCCGAATGCTGACGTCCCAAAAGTCGAACATCTCGGCCGCCCTGCCTTCAGGTTTCGCCGACCTGCTCGGTAAGGCTGGACTGCTTACGGCTGTGGGTAGCGGCGTGAACACTGTCGAGCAAACTGCGAGGTCCGCCGCTTACGCGACGGGCGCCGTGGCCGACCGGGCAACCTCGCAAGCGAGAGCCGACGGCATGCCGGGCTGGCTCAGATGGGGGCTGCCGGTCCTTGCTGCGCTAGCCGTCGGCTGGTGGTTTTTCGGTCGCCACACGCCTTCCGTCGTCGACCAGGCCCGGACCATACCGGGCCAGGCTATGCAGTCGACCCAATCCATCATTGGACAGCTAGGCTCGACCGCGACGCAAGCGATGCAGACTCTGCAAAACGTGACTGCGGGCGGCGTGAACATCGGGACGGAAGTTCAATCCGCGGTCGATGGGCTGGCAAATTCGCTCAGGGGCATTACCGATGCGGCCTCGGCGCGAGCAGCTTTGCCAAGGCTGCAGGGCGTGGCGACCCAATTCGACAAGGTCAAGGCGGTCGTCGACCAGATGCCCACCAGTGCTCGAACTGCGCTCGCAACTTTGATCACCGCACTGCGGCCGTCGCTGGAGGGTTTGTTCAACAAGGTGCTTGCGATTCCGGGCGTAGCCGAGATCGCCAAGCCGACGATCGATGGCGTGCGGGCCAATCTCGATGCATTGGCCCGAGCCTAGCAGATGGGCAGGCCGTTGGCGCTGCATGGTGAACTCGCTGAGCGCAGGAGGTGCTTATGGCGATCAAGGCCAATTTTGGGGACGACGAATGGAAACTGATCCTAGGTAGCCCGTTTATGGCCGGCATGGCGGTCACGCTTGCCGAGCCCAGCGGGCTGTGGGGGATCTTCAAGGAGAGCCTGGCCAGTGGCCAGGCGCTGTTGGGCGCCAAGGGCGACGGTAAGGCAGGCGCGCTCGCGCAAGCGATTGTTGCGGACATGGAAGGTTCCGAGGGTCGCGGTGAGGCACGAGAGACGCTTCGCGCCGAACTCGCCGGCAAGTCTCCGGCGGATGCCAAGCAGAGCATTCTGGCGATGCTGACGCGCGTCGCGGCGATCGTCGATGCCAAGGCTCCGGCCGAAGCTCCCGCGTTCAAGACGTGGCTGTCGCAGGTAGCGGAGGCGGTGGCTAATGCCTCGAGCGAGGGCGGCTTCATGGGGTTTGGCGGAACCCAGGTGAGTGCTGCGGAGACGGCCACCTTGACGGATGTGGCGAAGGCCTTGCGCGCCGCTTGATCGAGCCGTCGCGCGAGCAGGCCCAGCAGGCCTTCGATGCGTGCTTCGTCATCGAGACCGGCTTGCGGCGTGGCCTGCGCCGACTGGATGAGCGCAGCTTCGCGCGGCGGCGGGCGCATGTTGAGTCGCCGCCCCACGTGCTGGATGGGCTGAACGCCGGACCTCGCTGCTTTCTGCTTGGCGGTTTCCCCCCGGCGTGCTGTCGGCTTCGTGTACACCGAAGTTGCGGGAGAGGTGCAGACGCGACGTCACGACGGCAACGATCAACCGCTGCGTCGTGCTCGGCAAGATGCTCTATGATGATGAGGCCGACGAAGTGGAGAGCTTCGACTGAAGCGTTGCCCCGACGCAGTCTTCCTTCCGCAATCCTGTCGCGCTGGAAACGAACGTCCCCCGGCCCAAGCGAACTACGGAAACTCTCTCTCCCGGCTGTCAGCTAAAATCCTGACCGCGGTTGTTGCAGCCGCGCATTCAGTGTCAGGAACTCCACGATGTCGGTTGCAGCCGAACGCCGTTCCTTCTTGACGGCGTTCTCGCCGCTGTCGTCGCCGGCCAGTTCGGCCGGGGTGGGCGGCCGCGCAGGCGCCGATGCCGGTGACGTCGAGCAACGATTGCACGAAGCTTGCGCGACGATCCCGGGGAAAATCGTGTTCACGACCAGCTTCGGTCTCGAAGACCAGGTGCTGACGCATGTGATCGCACGCGGCGGGTTCGGCGACAGGGTGTCTTTCGTCACGCTGGATACAGGGCGGTTGTTTCCGGAGGTCTATGATCTCTGGGCGCAGACGGAGGAGCGCTACGGTGTTTCCATCCGGGCGCATCTGCCGCGCGCCGAGGATGTCGAGCGCCTCGTGCAAGATCAGGGCATCAACGGCTTCAGGACCTCGCCCGAGGCGAGGAAGGCGTGCTGCGCCGTGCGCAAGCTCGTTCCGCTGGATCAGGCCCTGAAGGGAGCGGCCGGCTGGATCACCGGCCTGCGGGCCGACCAGTCGCAGGCTCGCGCCGACACCTCCTGCATGCAGGAGGATGCCGAGCGCGGCCTGGTCAAGATCAGCCCGCTCTACGATTGGTCACGCGAGCGGGCGCTGGATTTCGCCCACCTCCAGGACGTTCCGCTCAATCCGCTCCACGAGCGCGGGTTCGTTTCGATCGGCTGCGCGCCGTGCACGCGGGCGATTGCGCCCGGTGAGCCGGAGCGCGCCGGCCGCTGGTGGTGGGAGCAGGATGCGGCGAAGGAATGCGGTCTGCATGTCGGCGGCGACGGTCGGCTCGTCCGCGTCCGCGCTGCGGAGGCCACGCCGTGATCGCGCCCGGCCATCTCCAGAAGCTCGAAGCCGAGGCGATCTTCATCCTGCGCGAGGTCGCCGCGACCTGCGACAATCCGGTGCTGCTCTATTCGATCGGCAAGGATTCAGCTGTGCTGCTGCATCTAGCGATGAAGGCGTTCGCGCCAGGCAAGCCGCCTTTCCCGCTGCTGCATGTCGATACGACCTGGAAGTTCCGCGAGATGATCGCCTTCCGGGACGCGACGGCGCGCCGGCTGGGGCTGGACCTGATCGTTCACATCAACCAGGACGGAGTGAGGGCCGGTATCGACCCGATCTCGTCGGGCTCGCGCATCCATACGGATGTGATGAAGACGCAAGGGTTGAAGCAGGCCCTCGACAAATACGGCTTCGATGCCGCCTTCGGAGGCGCGAGGCGCGACGAGGAAAAGACCCGTGCCAAGGAGCGCGTCTTCTCGCTGCGCAGCGCCGATCACCGCTGGGATCCGAAGAACCAGCGGCCTGAGCCCTGGTCGCTGTTCAACACGGCCAAGCGTAAGGGCGAGAGTTTCCGCGTCTTCCCGCTGTCGAACTGGACCGAGCGCGACGTCTGGGACTACATCGCGCTCGAAAGCATCCCCGTCGTGCCCCTGTATTTCGCCGCTCCGCGCCCGGTTCTGCGCCGCGGCGATGCCTGGATCATGCGTGATGACGAGCGCCTGCCGCTGCTGCCGGGAGAGGTCGTCGAGACCCGCATGGTCCGCTTCCGGACGCTCGGCTGCTATCCGCTGACCGGCGCGATCGAGAGCGACGCCAGCACGCTGACCGACATCATCGCCGAGATGCGGGCCTCGCAGAGTTCCGAGCGCCAGGGCCGGATCATCGATCATGACGGGACCGGCTCGATGGAGCAGAAGAAGCAGGAAGGCTATTTCTGATGAGTGCCCTGAATGCCCGGCAGCGTGCCCGCGAGGCGACGCTGCCAGGAGACGGCCCGGCCAATGACGACGGGCTCCAGCCACGCTCCCTCCTGCGCTTCATCACCTGCGGCTCGGTCGACGACGGCAAGTCGACGTTGATCGGTCGCATCCTGTTCGAGACCGGCGCGGTCTTCGACGACCAACTCGGCGCGTTGCAGCGGGACTCCCGCAAGTTCGGCACGCAGGGCGACAAGGTAGACTTTGCGCTGCTTGTGGACGGACTCTCGGCCGAGCGCGAGCAGGGCATCACCATCGACGTCGCCTATCGCTATTTCTCGACGCCGCGACGCTCCTTCATCGTCGCGGATACGCCGGGCCATGAACAGTACACCCGCAACATGGCGACGGGCGCCTCGACCGCCGATCTCGCCGTGATCCTGATCGATGCGCGGCTCGGTCTGCTCAAGCAGACGCTGCGGCACTCCTTCATCGTCTCGCTCGTCGGCGTCCGACACATCGTCGTCGCCGTCAACAAGATGGATCTGGTCGACTACGATCGGGCCGTGTTCGAGCGCATCTGCTCGGACTATCGCCGCACTGTCGCCGGGTTGGGCTTTGCTCAGATCAGCTTCGTCCCGATCTCGGCGCGCGATGGCGACAACGTTACCAGCGCTTCAGCGTCGATGGGTTGGTATCAGGGCGCTCCGCTGCTCGACCTTCTCGAGACGGTCGCGATCGAGCCCGCGAGCGTGGCCCATCCTGGCGCGGTGCTGCCGGTACAATGGGTCAACCGGCCCGATTCCAGTTTCCGCGGCTATTCCGGCAATCTCGCCCTCGGCCAACTCAAGGTGGGTGACGCCGTCGCCGTCCTGCCATCTGGCCGCACCAGCCGGATCGCGCGCATCCTGACGCCGGCGGGCGATGCCGGACACGCCTCGGCCGGCCAGGCGCTGACGATCGCGCTCGAGGACGAGATCGATATTTCACGCGGCGACCTGATCGTCGCCGCCGCGCAGCGCCCGGCCGTAAGGCGAAATCTGACGGCGCGGCTGCTCTGGACCAGCGAGGCGCCGCTCGTGCTGGGCAACAGCTACGCCCTGAAGCTCGCCAGCAGCCATGCCCATGCGGTGGTCCGCACACTCCATCACGGCATCGACATCGAAACCCTCGCCCAGGCGCCTGTCGCGACGCTGGCGATGAACGATATCGGCCTGGTGGCGATCGATCTCGACAGGCCGATCGGTGCCCTGCCTTTCGCCGAGAGCACCGAGCTCGGCGGCTTCATCCTGATCGACCGCATCAGCCACGAGACCGTCGCATTCGGTTTCGTCGCGGAGGGCGTTCCACAGCAGGCCGGGGCAGGCCGCCTCCCGGAAAGCCGGCTTGCGGCCCTGTTTGTGAAGCTCCGCGGCACGGCAGGACCGGCCGGGTCGCCGCGGCGGGCTGCGCTTTGGGGCTTGAGCTGCGGCAATATGGCCGGGAGCCTTCTGACAGGCGGCGGCATCTACGGCTTGACGGGCAGCCTCGCGATAGCGTTGCCTTTGACGGTGGCTGATCTCCTGCTGCGGCCGTTCCTGCTCGGAGCGGGGTGGGCATCCGCGCATGCCCTCTGGCGCCGACATCAGAGCCGGAACCAACCGGCGCCGGAAAATGTTCTAGGCGACGGGATCTGAAGACGAGAAGGGGGAAGACGGCAGGTTTCAGGCGAGGAAAATCAGCCTTCTGCAAGGAGGGTGAGCTTCAGCAGCCTGTTCTCCGGAACCGGCCAACTTTGAAACACAGTGCTGCCTCAAACAGTTGTCGGTCGATCTGGTCCAGCATACGCTTCGTTCTGTAAAAAGAACGCCTGATCAGTCGGTCAGGCTGTTGGCAACAACGGAGAGCACGATGCCCCGCCCCGCATTTCGCCGCCTGGTTCAAGCCGGCCTCGTTCTCGGAGCCTTCTCATTGTGCTTCGGTGTCGTTGCCGGCGCTCGCGCCCAGACCGAGCTCCTGAACGTTTCCTATGATCCGACGCGCGAGCTCTACCGCGAGATCAACGCCGCCTTCATCGCGGAGTGGAACGCCAAGAACGCCAGGAAGATCACCACGATCCGCCAGTCGCATGGCGGCTCCGGCGCCCAGGCGCGGACCGTCATCGACGGGCTGAATGCCGATGTGCTGACGCTGGCGCTTGCCGGCGACATCGATGCCGTCGCCGAGCGCTCGAAGAAGCTGCCGTTGAACTGGCAGTCGCGCCTGCCGCAAAATTCTTCGCCCTACACTTCCACGATCGTGTTCCTCGTCCGCAATGGCAATCCCAAGGCGGTCAAGGACTGGGGCGATCTGGTGAAGCCCGGCGTTCAGATCATCACGCCGAACCCCAAGACCTCCGGCGGTGCCCGCTGGAACTATCTCGCCGCCTGGGCCTACGCCGAAAAGGCCTTCAACAAGGACGAGGCCAAGGTCCGCGACTACATTGGCAAGCTGCTCGCCAATGTCCCGGTGCTCGACACCGGCGCGCGCGGCGCCACCACCACCTTCACCCAGCGCGGCATCGGCGACGTCTTCCTGTCCTGGGAGAACGAGGCCTTCCTCGCACTGAAGGAGTTTGGGGCCGACAAGTTCGACATCGTCGTGCCGAGCCTCTCGATCCTGGCCGAGCCGCCGGTCGCGCTGGTCGATGCCAATGTCGATGCCAAGGGCACGCGGACCGAGGCCCAGGCCTATCTCGACTTCCTCTATTCGCCGAAGGCACAGGCGATCATCGCCAAGAACTTCTACCGTCCGCGCAATCCGGAGGCGGCCGATCCGAAGGACATCGCCAATTTCCCTAAGGTCGAGCTCGTGACCATCGACGCTATCTTCGGCGGCTGGAGCAAGGCGCAGCCGACCCATTTCGGTGATGGCGGCACCTTCGACCAGCTCTACAAGCCGGCGCGCTGAGCCATGGCCGCCAGCGTCGCAGCATCGGGCTGGCGTCAGCCGAGTGTCCTGCCGGGTTTCGGTCTGACGCTGGGCATCACGATCACCGCTCTGTCGCTGATCGTCCTGATTCCGCTCGCGGCCTTGTTCGTCAAGGCTGCGAGCGCAGGCCCCGCCGAGATCTGGGCGATCGCGACCTCGCGGCGCACATTGGCGGCGCTGCGCCTGTCCTTCTTCGGCGCGCTGATCGCCGCATCGGTCAATGCCGTTTTCGGCCTGATCCTCGCCTGGGTGCTGGTGCGTTACGAGTTTCCCGGGCGTCGCCTCGTCGATGCCGCGGTCGATCTGCCCTTTGCTCTTCCGACGGCGGTCGCCGGCATTGCGCTGGCGGCGATCTACGCCCCCAATGGCTGGGTCGGCAGCCTGCTCGCGCCGCTCGACATCAAGGTCGCCTATACGCCGCTCGGTGTCATGGTGGCGCTGATCTTCATCGGCCTGCCCTTCGTCGTGCGGATGGTTCAGCCGGTCCTGGAGGAAACCCAAGGGGACATCGAGGAGGCTGCGGCGCTTCTCGGCGCCAGCCGCCTGCGGACGATCTTCCGGGTCGTGCTGCCGCCCGTGCTGCCGGCGTTGCTGAGCGGCTTCGTCCTCGCCTTCGCGCGCGCCGTCGGTGAATACGGCTCGGTCATCTTTATCGCGGGCAATGTGCCGATGGTCTCGGAAATCGCACCGCTGCTGATCGTGATCAAGCTCGAGCAGTTCGACTATGCGGGCGCCGCCGTCATCGCGACCTTGATGCTGCTCGTGTCCTTCGCGCTGATCCTGGTGGTCAATCTGATCCAGGCGCGTGCCAGACGGAGGCTCGGCGATGTCTGACGCGACCCTGCCTCAGCGCGAAGCCGATCTGCCTGCCCTCGCGACAAAGCCGCGCGCGGACAGCCGTGTCAGTGGCGAGAGCCCGGCCGTGCAGCTCCTGCTGATAGCGATCTCGCTCGCCTTCCTGCTGCTGTTCCTGCTGCTGCCGCTGGTCACGGTCTTCGTCGAGGCCGGCGCGCGCGGCTGGGCCGCCTATCGCGAGGCCATCACCGAGCCGGATGCGCTCGCCGCTATCCGCCTGACATTGCTCGTCGCCGCGATTGCCGTGCCGCTCAACGTCGTGGTCGGCATCGCCGCCGCCTGGGCCATCGCCAAGTTCGAGTTCCGCGGGAAGAGCCTTCTGATAAGCCTGATCGACCTGCCTTTTTCGGTCTCGCCGGTGATTTCGGGCTTGGTCTATGTGCTGCTCTTCGGCGCGCAGGGCTATTTCGGGCCGTTCCTGAAGGCCAACGGCATCGAGATCATCTTCGCGCTGCCTGGTCTCGTTCTGGCCACCGTCTTCGTAACCTTCCCCTTCGTGGCGCGTGAACTCATTCCGCACATGCAGGTGCTCGGCTCGACCGACGAGGAAGCGGCGCTGACGCTCGGCGCCTCGCCCTGGCGCGTCTTCTTTTCGATCACGCTGCCCAATGTGAAATGGAGCCTGTTCTATGGCGTGCTGCTCTGCAACGCCCGCGCAATGGGCGAGTTCGGTGCGGTGGCGGTCGTGTCCGGCAAGATCCGCGGCCTGACCAATACCATGCCGCTCCATATCGAGATTCTGTACAACGAATACATGAGCGCCGCGGCCTTCGCGGTCGCCTCGCTGCTGGCGGGACTCGCGCTCGTGACGCTTGCTCTCAAGACCCTTCTGGAATGGCGCTATGGCGACGCGATCGCCGCCGCGCGCCACCACTGATTGCGGGAACGCTCATGTCCGTCGCTGTCACGATCGAAACCATCGAGAAGCGCTTCCTGGGCTTCCATGCGCTCCGGAACGTCTCGCTCGACATCCAGCCCGGTGAACTCGTCGCACTGCTCGGCCCCTCGGGCTCCGGCAAGACCACGCTGCTGCGGCTGATCGCCGGCCTCGAACAGGCGGAAGCCGGTCGCGTCCTCTTCGGCGATGTCGATACCCGTGATTTGTCGCTGCGCGACCGGCGCATCGGCTTCGTCTTCCAGCACTATGCGCTGTTCAAGACGATGACGGTGGCCGAGAACATCGCCTTCGGGCTGCGCTCGCGTCCCCGCGCGCAACGGCCGGACTCGGCCGAGATCAAGCGCCGCGTCCAGACCTTGCTCGAACTCGTCCAGCTTCCCGGCCTGGAAAAGCGCTATCCGAGCCAGCTCTCGGGCGGGCAGCGTCAGCGCGTCGCCCTGGCGAGGGCGCTTGCCATCGAGCCCCAGGTGCTGCTGCTCGACGAGCCTTTCGGCGCGCTCGACGCCAAGATCCGCAAGGATCTGCGTGCCTGGCTGCGTGACCTGCACAGCCGGACCGGGCACACCACGGTCTTCGTGACCCATGACCAGGAGGAGGCGCTCGAACTCGCCGACCGGGTCGCGATCCTGCATGAGGGGCGCCTCGAACAGGTCGGTACGCCCGATGACGTCTATGACCACCCTGCGACGCCTTTCGTTTGCGAGTTCCTCGGCGAGGCCAACCGCTTGCCGGTCAGGATCGTCGGCAGCCAGGCCTTCCTCGACGACAGGCCGGTGCTGGGCGGGCTGACGCAGAACCAGGGCGGGCCGGCCGCGCTTTATGTCCGGCCGCACCACCTCAAGATCGTCGACGAAGCGCCGCTCTCCATCCCTGGCGTGGTTGAGCAGGTCCGCCGGACCGGCGCGCTGCGGCGCGCGGAAATCGCGGTCTCCGGCCTGACCAAGCGGCTCGACCTCGACTTGACCAGCCAGGTCGCCCCTGCGCTCGGCGAACGCGTCCGGGTCAAGATCACCCATGCCACGGCCTTCGCGACGGCCTGAGCCGCCGCACGCCTCGGGTGAGAAATTCTTTCCGCCTCTGCAAAGCACAGGCGCAGGGCGGGGTTTATTTCACTCCCAGAAATGGGAAATTTGGAAAAAACATCCATTTGATGTGAATTGATCCGCGAAGGCCCTTCGCCTAGATTCCGTTCGGAATAGAGAACGGGAGGACGGCGGCTTGGCTATGCTTGATGTCATCGGCAGACGGCGCCTGACTCGCGAGGCGGCGGCCGTCGCGCGCCGCCTGGAGCGCCTGTGATGGCCGTTCTGGTCAAGCGCCCGCCGCTGCCGGCGATCCTGCTCGCCAATGATCTGCTCGACGGTGATGTCGTCTTCGCCATCGCCGGTGCCGATGGCCGTCTTGGCTGGACGCGTGATCCGGGCCTCGCCATCGTCGCGACGGATGACGCCGCGGCAGAGCGCCTCGAAGGCTTCGCGGCAACCGCCTTGGCGACCCACCAGGTCGTCGATGCCTACCTCGTCGATGTCGACCTGACCGCCGCCGGCCCGGTGCCGCGGCATTTCCGCGAGCGCTTCAAGACGCTCGGCCCGAGCAACCGCCCCGATCTGGGCAAGCAGGCCGGCGAAGGCATCGCCACCGGCCGGAGCGCGTGAGCAATGTATCGTTATGACGAGTTCGACGAGCGCTTCGTGCGCGAGCGGGTCGCGCAGTTCCGCGATCAGGTCGCCCGGCGGCTGGACGGCTCCCTGACCGAGGACGAGTTCAAGCCGCTGCGCCTGAAGAACGGCGTCTACCTGCAGCTGCACGCCTATATGCTGCGCATCGCCGTGCCCTACGGCACGCTGTCATCGCGGCAGCTTCGCCAACTGGCGCTGATCGGCGAGCGCTACGACCGCGGCTACGGCCATTTCACGACGCGCCAGAACCTGCAGTTCAACTGGCCGAAGCTCCGCGACGTCCCGGCAATCCTTGAGCTGCTCGCCGATGTCGAGATGCACTGCATCCAGACCTCGGGAAACTGCATCCGCAATGTCACGGCCGATCACTTCGCCGGGGTCGCGCAGGACGAGATCGAGGATCCGCGCCCGGTCTGCGAGCTGATCCGGCAATGGTCGACCGCCCATCCCGAATTCAGCTACCTGCCGCGCAAGTTCAAGATCGCCATCACCGGCGCGCAGCATGACCGCGCCGTGATCAAGGCGCACGACATCGGCATCCGCATCGTCAGGCACACCGAGAGCGGCGAGGTCGGCTACGAGATCAGCGTCGGTGGCGGGCTTGGGCGTACGCCGATGATCGGCAAGGCGGTACGCGATTTCCTGCCCAGGGCCGATCTGCTCGCCTATCTCGAGGCGGTTATGCGCGTCTACAATCTCGAAGGCCGGCGCGACAACAAGTACAAGGCGCGGGTCAAGATCCTCGTCCACGAGATCGGCACGGAGGAGTTCCGCCGCCGCGTCGAGGCAGAGTTCGCCCTGCTCGACGGCCCCTCGGTCAATGCCGATCCGGAAGAGCTCGCGCGCATCGCCAGCTATTTCACGCCGCCCGCCTATGAGACGCTCCCGCAGGACAGCGCGGCGTTGGCCGCAGCGAAGGCGGCGAATCCCGAGTTCGCGCGCTGGGTCGACACCAATCTCACGCCGCATCGTGTGCCCGGCTACACCGCCGTTACGATCTCACTGAAGCCGGTCGGCCTGGCACCCGGCGACGCGACCTCCGAGCAGATGCGCCTCGTTGCCGACCTCGCCGAGCGCTTTTCGTTCGACGAGCTTCGCGTGACCCATGCGCAGAACCTCGTCTTGCCGCATGTCCGCCAAGACGACCTCTTCGCGATCTGGCAGGCGCTGGTTCCGGTGGGGCTCGCCACAGCCAATCTCGGCCTGATCACCGATATCATCGCTTGCCCGGGCCTGGATTACTGCGCGCTCGCCACCGCCCGCTCGATCCCGATCGCGCAGGCGATCTCCCAGCGCTTTGCCGATGCGCAGCGGCAGGCGGCGATCGGCGAGCTCAACATCAAGATCTCCGGCTGCATCAATGCCTGCGGCCATCACCATGTCGGCCATATCGGCATCCTCGGCCTGGAGAAGCGCGGCATCGAATCCTACCAGATCACGCTCGGGGGCGACGCGACCGAGAACGCCGCGATCGGCGAGATTCTTGGGCCAGGCCTCCCCGCCGAGGCCGTACCGGATGCGATCGAGCGGATCGTGTCGGTCTATGAGAGCGAGCGCGACGCAGGCGAGCGCTTCATCGATACGGTCAAGCGCGTCGGGCTTGTGCCGTTCAAGGCTGCCTTCAGGGAGCTGGCCGATGCTGCTGCTTGATCGAAAGGGCGCCGTCACGAACGGCTGGACGCGCACCGAAGGCGCCGCGATCGGCAATGTGCCGAAGGCGCTGGTGGCATTCGAGGTGCTGCCGGAGGCGCTGACCCAGGTAACCCCCGGCCAGGAGGTCGGGGTGCTGATCCCCAACGCACTCTCGGTGTCGGAACTGGAGCCTTACCTGTCGAGGCTGTCGCTTGTCGCCATTGCCTTCCCGGCCTTTGCCGATGGCCGGGGCTTCAGCCTGGCGAAGGCCATCCGCCGCGCGGGCTTTGATGGCACGCTGCGGGCGTCAGGGCCGCTGATCCCGGATCAGTTCGACTATGCGCTGGCCTGCGGCTTCGACCAGATCGAGCTGCCCGAGGCCAGCGCCGATCGCCAGAGCGTCCAGCAATGGCAGCAGGCGATCGGCCGACTGAGCCAGACCTACCAGCGTGGCTACCGCCGCGAGGGCAATATCCTCGACCGCCGCCGCCTTGCCCGGCTCGCGTCGGTTGGCGCGCTCAGCTGAACCGATGAGTCAAGGCGGCGACGATAAGGAGGCGGCGGATATGGCTAGAGCGACAGCTTGGGACGAGGATACCGCGCCGAGCCAGATCGCGGAGTTCCTGCCGCGCAAGCCCTATGAGCGCTGGCTCGATCTTGGCTTCGGGCTGGTCGTTGCGGCGCTGCTCGGCGGCTGGCTGCTTCTGCCGCAGCCGGCCAATGAGGCACGGCCCGCAGCGCCCCAGGTGACGCTGCGCTGACCAGCGCGCGGCGCCCCCGCGCCGGTCTTCCAAGGCTCGAAACTTGATGCCGGCGCGGCCCTGTGGACCACGCCGGGTTTGTTGCGCTGCGGCGGATTGCCCGGAGAATTTAATGGTGCAATGAATTGGTTCTCGGAGGAACTAATTCTATGCCGACCTTGCCTAAAGCCGATCTCATTCTTCGGAATGGTCCAGTCTATTTGGGGCTGAAGGAGGGTTACGCGACTGCGGTCGCGCTCTGGGCCGGGAAGGTATTGGCGACCGGCACGCCTGCCGACATGGAGCCGCTGATCGGCCCGGATACGAAGGTCGTCGATCTCGCCGGCCGCATGGTGACGCCCGGCCTCTACGAGGCACATCTGCATCTGCTGCCGCTTGGCCTCGCCATGAAGGAGCTCGACATCCGGCCGCGCTTCGTGCGCACGCTGGACGGCCTGCTCGACATGATCGCGAAGGCCGCCGCGCAGGCGACGCCCGGCGAGTGGATCCTGGCGCGCGGGTACGATCATTTCGAGCTCGATGTGAAGCGCCATCCACATCGCACGGAACTCGACAGGGCGGCGCCGAACAACCCGGTCTACATTGTGCGCGCCTGCGGCCATCTCTCGGTCGCCAATTCGCTGGCGCTGAAGCTGGCGGGCGTGACCGAATCCACGCCGGTGCCGGCGGGCGGCGCAATCGAGCAGGTCAACGGTTCGCTGACCGGATTGATGGCCGAGAACGGCCGCGATGCCGTTAAGAAGGTCATCCCGGATCCGACCGACGAGGAGCTCGTCGCGGCGATCGAGCGGGCAGGGCGCTATTGCAACTCCTTCGGCATCACCAGCGTGATGGATGCGGCCGTCGGCATGCGCTCGCAATATCGCGAAGTCGCGGCCTACCGCACTGCGCAGCGCACGGGCCGCCTGCCGGTCCGCACCAATATGTGCCTGCTCGGCGGGCACAACGGCATCGTCGAACAGTGCTACGCGGACGGTCTGGTCACGGGAGCCGGTGACGACTGGCTCAGCGTCGGCCCAGTCAAGATCTTCACCGACGGCTCGGCCGGCGGCAAGACCGCGGCGATGAGCCTGCCTTATCTCGGTGAACCCGAGACGAAGGGCATCTTCTGCCTGACCGACGATGAGATGGATGCGCTGACCCGCGACTATCACGCCAAGGGCTACCAGCTTGCGGTCCATGCCATCGGCGACGCCGCGATCGAGCAGACGCTGAACGCGATGGAGAACGGGCTGAACGATCATCCCGATCCGGACCGCCGCCACCGCATCGAGCACTGCGGCTTCAATTCGCCCGACCAGATCGCCCGCATGGTCCGGCTCGGCATCGAGCCCGTGCCGCAGCCTGTCTTCATCTATGATTTCGGCGATCTCTATCTCTCGGTACTGGAGCAGTCCCGCGTCGAGGCCTGCTACCCGATGCGCGACTGGATCGCGGCCGGGCTCAAGCCCGCGGCATCCTCCGACGCGCCAGTCTGCGACGTGAACATCTGGCCGAACATCTACACCATGCTGACCCGCAAGACTTCGCGAGGCACGGTGGTCTCGCCCGGCCAGACCATGACGATCGACGAGGTCATCGCCGCCTACACCGATTTCGGCGCCTATGTGAATCGTTGCGAGGATACGCGCGGCCGCCTCCTGCCGGGCATGGCGGCCGATCTCGCCGTCTTCTCGTGCGATCTCTCGAAGGCTACGCCGGAACAACTCTTGCACGAGACCCGCTGCGACATGACGATCATCGACGGCAAGATCGTGTTCGAGGCGGAAGGTTGATGGCTTTGAAGGCGGCATTGGTCGAGCTTGGCAGGAAGCCACACGGTCAACCCGGACAAGCCGCGTCGGCGGCGCAGCTGCAGGATCCATCGAAGGGGTCCGGCGCGTTGCGATGGATCGCTGAGCTACGCTGCGCTGCGTCCGGAATGACGGCGCGTTTCCGCAGAAATCCGGGCATCATCCTTCCATGCTGAATCACGTCGCCCAACGCCTTGCGATGTCGGTGCCGGTGCTGCTCGGCGTGCTGCTTTTCGGCTTCCTGCTGCTGCAACTGGTCCCCGCCGATCCGGCCGCCATCGTCGCCGGCCCGACCGCGTCGCCCGAACTCGTCGCCCAGATCCGGCAGGATCTCGGCCTCGACCGGCCGGTCTTCGTGCAGTTCGGCATCTATCTCGGACGCGTTCTACAGGGGGATCTCGGGGTCTCGCTGATCTCCAACACCAGCGTCATCGCCGAACTCGGCGAGGCTATCGGCCCTACCGCCGAGCTGATGTTCGCCTGCCTGGTCTGGGCCGTGCCGCTCGGCATCGCACTCGGCACGCTGGCCGCGGTCTATCGCGGCCGCCTGCTCGACCGGATCGTGATCGCGATCTCGGTCGCCGGCGTCTCTACCCCGGTCTTCTTCATCGGGCTGATCCTGATGCAATATATCGGCTACCACTGGGGCTTGCTGCCTTTCATCGGGCGCGGCGGACCGCTCTGGAGCCTCGACGGGCTTGCCGCCATTGCCCTGCCGGCATTGACGCTCGGCCTGATCTTCATCGGCCCGATCGCGCGAATGACCCGCACGGCGGCGCTTGAGGTTCTGAGCGCCGACCATGTCCGCACCGCCCGCGCCAAGGGCCTGTCGGAGCGCGCCGTGGTGCTGCGCCACGTGCTGCGCAACGCGCTGATCCCGGTCGTGACTCTCATCGGCCTCCAGGCCGGCTACCTGCTCGGCGGTGCCGTCGTCACCGAGACGATCTATTCCTGGCCCGGCGTCGGCCGGCTTGCCGTCGGCGCCATCCTGGCGAGCGACTTCCCACTGGCGCAGGGCGCGATCCTCGTGCTGGCGCTGGCCTTCCTGGTGATCAACCTGATCGTCGACATGCTCTATGCCGTGCTCGATCCGCGGGTGGAAAAGCATGGCTGACATTGCCGCCTCCACGCCGGCTCCGAGCCGGCCTCTCGCCGCCTTCGGCCGGCGTATCGTCAAGGACAAGCTCGCCCTGCTGGCGGCCTTGATCCTGCTCATCATCGTGGGTGCAGCGCTGCTCGCACCCTGGATCGCGCCCTTCGACCCCTATGAGACAACGCGGCGGCCCTTCATCCCGCCGCGCTGGAGCGAAGGCTCCCTGCCGCAATACTGGCTCGGCACGGACGGGCAGGGCCGGGACATGCTCTCGCGCCTGCTCTACGGCACGCGACTGACCCTGGTGATGGGCCTGGCCTCGATCGTGCTGGGCGGCGGCATCGGGGCGCTCGTGGCCTTGCTCGGGGTCTATTACCGCCGGCTCGATCCCTTCATCATGCGCGCCGCCGACATCCTGCTCTCCTTCCCGGCGATCCTGCTCGGGCTTGCTCTCGCCGCCGTCGTCGGGCCGGGCCTGACCGCCATCGTGATCGCGCTCTCGATCGCGACGATCCCCGATGTGGCGCGCATCACGCGCAGCGCCGCCATCGTCATCATGGGCCAGGATTACATGGAGGCAGGCCGTGCCATGGGCCTGCCCGATCGCATCCTGATCTGGCGTTATCTCGCGCTGAACTGCCTTTCGCCGGTTTTCGTCTTCATGACGCTGCGCTTCGGCCAGATCATCCTGATCGGTGCGGCCTTGTCGTTCCTCGGGCTTGGCGTGCGCCCGCCCGAGGCGGAGCTCGGGATGATGGCTTCGCTCGGCCGCGATGCCCTGTTCTTCGCGCCGCATATCTCGCTGCTGCCGAGCCTGGTGATCATCGCCATCGTGCTCTGCGTCAATCTGTTGGGCGATGCCCTGCGCGACCTGCTTGATCCGCGCATGCGGAACCAGTGAGGCAAAGGCTCGACCGCTCGTTTCAAGACAAAAAGGGGAGAACGATCGTGAAGCATCTGACATCCATCGCCGCCGGCGCCCTGTTGGGCCTGGCGGCATTTGCCGGGCCGGCCTCGGCGCAGGGCGCCAACAACAGCCTGACCATCGTGCGCGAGGTCGACAGCGACCGCTACGACCCGCACCGCTCGACGGCGCGCGCCGCCTCCGAGGTCATCTTCATGATGGCCGATACGCTGGTCTCGCTCGATCACGACATGTCGACGATCAAGCCCGGCATCGCCTCTTCCTGGACGATGTCGCCGGACGGCAAGACCTACACCTTCAAGCTGCGCAACGATGTATCCTTCTGCGACGGCAAGAAGCTGACGGCGCAGGACGTCGTCTATTCGATGAAGCGCTGGATCGATCCCGCCACGCGCTCGCCTGTGCGCTGGCGCGCGGGCAAGGTCGACGACATCGTCGCCACCGACGATTACACCGTCGAGTACAAGCTGACGGCGCCATTCTCGGAACTGCTCTACCAGCTCACTCAGAGCTTCGCCGTCATCATGGACAAGGCCAATGTCGAGGCCTTGGGTGCTGATTTCGGCGTCAAGGGCTTCAATGGGACCGGCCCCTATTGCTGGGGAGACTGGAAGCCGCGCAACGAATTCCGCCTGAAGAAGCACGCCGCCTACAAGTGGGGCCCGCCGATCTACGAGAACAAGGGCGCGGCCCAGATCGAGGAGATCGTCTGGCGTATCGTGCCGGAGGAGAATACGCGCCTTGCGGCCGTGATGACCGGGCAAAGCCAGGTCACGCAATATGTGCCCTATTCGGGACTGTCGCAGATCCGCGCCAATCGGAACCTCAAGCTGGTCGATTCCAAGGAGGCGTTCTGGACCTATTTCGTCGGCTTCAAGATCGACAAGGAAGGCGTCAACGACACCGCGGTTCGTCGGGCGATGGTGATGGCCGTCGACCAAAAGGCGATCGCCGACAATCTCTATTTCGGCGAGGTCGAGCCGGCCTACAGCTACATCTCGACCGAGGCGCTGGACTGGAACAAGGCGGTCAACCCGATCAAGACGAACGTCGCCGAGGCCAACAAGATCCTCGACGCCGCCGGCTGGGTGAAGGGCGCCGACGGCTTTCGGACCAAGGACGGCAAGAAGCTCTCGCCGGTCGTCTACGGCTTCACCGGCTCGACCTGGCAGAAGCTGATGGAAGCGATCCAGGGCGATCTGCGCAAGGTCGGCGTCGACCTCAGGATCCAGCTCTTCGATGCCACAATCGCCTGGGGCAAGATGGCGACGCAGGAGTTCGACATGTTCGGGATGAGCTTCCCATACATCTCGGCGGGAGACGCGCTGAACCTCTACTTCCCCTCGGCCAATGCGCCGACGCCGAACCGGATGAACTGGAAGGACGCGCAGACGGACGACCTGCTGAACAAGGGCATCACCGCGCTGAACGATGCCGACCGCGCCGCCGCCTATGGCGAGGTGCTGAAGAAGGTCCACGAGGAGGCGGTCTGGCTGCCGCTCTACCACGAGCCGATGAAGATCGCGGCTTCGTCCCGCCTGGCCCCCTTCAAGGCCCACAACATCTATGGTTGCGGGCTCTACAAGGGCCTGGACCTGAAGTTCGTGCGCTGACGCCTAATCGCGGAAACACCGCGTCATCCCGAGCGACCGCAGGTCGACCCGGGATCCATCGAAGGGCTCTGCGCTCTACGATGGATCCCGGATCTCCGCTTCGCTGCGTCCGGGATGACGGAGCCTCATGCGGCTGAGGCCGCTGACAAGCAAAAGATGCCGGGAGCCTCTCATGCCGATCACCCTCATCCGCAACGCGAGCTGGATCGTCGCCTACGACGCCAAGGCCAAGGGCCATGTCTATCTGCGCGACGGGGATGTCGCCTATGATGGCGACCGGATCATCCATGTCGGCGGGGACTACAAGGGCAAGGCCGACGTCACAATCGACGGGCGCGGCAAGATGGTCATGCCGGGCCTCGTTAACATCCACTCCCACCCGTCCTCCGAGGCGATGTGCAAGGGCTGGAACGACGAGCTCGGCAGCGCCAAGATGTACGGCACGGCGCTGTACGAGTTCATGCCGCTGTTCCGCTGCGACGCGCAGGGGATCAAACCCTGCGCGCAGGTGACCTACTCCGAGCTGTTGATGTCGGGCGTGACCACGCTGGTCGACATGTCCGTGGCCTGGGATGGCTGGTTCGACACCTTCAAGGCGTCCGGCCTGCGCGCCGTGTTCTCGCCGATGTACCGCTCGGCACGCTGGTACACCGACAACGGCCACCTGGCGAAATACGAATGGGACGAGAAGGCCGGCGAGGCTGCGATGGCTTCGGCCATGAAGCTGCTCGATCAGGTCGGGGCCGATGATTCAGGCCGTCTCTCGGGGATGGTCTCGCCCTCGCAGATCGACACCTGCACGCCGGAACTCATCCAGGCGAGCTATGCCGAAGCCGAAAAGCGGAAGCTGCCCTTCCAGATCCATGCCGCCCAGAGCGTCGTCGAGTTCCACGAGATCACCCGGCGCCACGGCATGACGCCGGTCGAATGGCTGGAATCGCTCGATGTGCTCGGGCCCTTCTCGATCATCGGCCACGGCATCTTCCTCGATCACCATTCCTCGGTGAAATGGCCGGCGACGGACGATATGGGCGCCCTCGTCGAGACCGGGACGCATGTCGCCCATTGCCCGATCGTGTTCCAGCGCCGTGGCATCGCGATGCAGAGCTTCGGGCAGTATGTCGCCGCCGGCATCAATGTCGGCATCGGCACGGACACCTACCCCCACCACATGCTGGAGGAGCTGCGCGCCGTCTGCATCGGCTCGCGCATGATGGCCGAGGACGTCTATGACCTGCGTACCTCCGATGCCTTCAATGCCGCGACGCTCGGCAGCGCCAAGGCGCTCGGCCGGGACGATATCGGTCGCCTCGCCAAGGGCGCCAAGGCCGACATCGTGCTGGTCGACGTGACGCATCCGATGATGCGCCCGCTGCGCGATCCCGTCCGCAGCCTGATCTATGCCGCTGGCGAGCGTGCTGTGACCACGGTCATCGTCGATGGCGTGACCGTGGTCGAGAACGGCAAGGTCCTGACCATGGATTATGCCGCCGCCGCCGCCGAGCTGGAGGAGGCTCAGCGCCGCGCTGAGCCAAAGGTGCAGGGGCTCGACTGGGCCAGGCGCGACCATCTCGAGATTTCGCCGCTGACCTTCCCGACAAAGAACTGAGGCGCCTGTTCCGCGCGGAACAGCGCGGCCGTCACGACAAGCATATCCCTGATCCCAGCGGCGGACTGGTCCGGCCGCATCTGGGACAGGGAGGCAGTGATGGCGAGGCTGATCGAGACCGATCTCGGCAACATGTTCACGGTCGACATGGGCGTCGGCCCCGGCCGGGCCAACAACCGCGACGACGTGATGGTCGTCCAGTATCTGCTGAACCTCTGGCTGCAACATCCCGAAAGTGGCCGGGTCCGGGCCCTTGCGGGTCCCACGAGAAGCCGCCGCCTGGCGGTCGACGGCATCATCGGCCCGAAGACCAAGGACTGCATCGTCTTGTTCCAGGAGGCGATCACCTGTCTCGACGACGCGCCGATCATCTGCGACGGCTGCATCGACAAGCCACGCGGCGACATGACCGTGCCGGGGTTGCACCAGACCACCTATACGATCTTCGAGCTGAACAACTATGTCTGCAGCCTCTACTTCGACCACTATTACATCTCGGACGTCTACAAGCGCACCGACCTCCCGCCACGGCTGAGGACGATCGTCAAGCGCGATGCGCCGGCCTGGTTGCTGTGGGCGAGGGGGGCGGCGTAGACATCAATCGCCAGCCTCGATCTCGACAAGCATGTCGCCGGCGGCGACCGTGGCACCGACCGTGGCCGCGATCCGCCCGACACGGCCATCTGCCGGGCTCTTCAACTCCATGAACAGCTTCATTGACTCGAGCACGACCAGAACCTGCCCGGCAGCCACGGCGTCTCCTTCCGCGACATGCATCGCCGCCACCGTGCCGGGCATGGCAGCCCGCAAGCTGCCGCCCTGGCCGCTGCTCTCGCTGCGTGTCGCAGCCTCGGCCTCAATGGTCAGCGCCACGCTGATCCGGCCTTCGAAGTCGCGATAGCGCAAAAGCAGGCCGTCGCCGTCGCGCAGCGCCTGGGCCGGCCATGTCACGCCGTCGCATTGAACGACCCAGCCATTGCCGTCGTCCGCGCGCCGCAATGCGACATCCCGCGAGCCGTTCGGGCCGAGCACGCGCAGGAAGCCGTCATGGCTCTGCACACGCAGCCGAACCCTGTCCGCGCCGCGGCCGACCGAGACATGGGTAATGGCCGGCCGCTGCGCTGGTCCAAGCAGTCGGAAGCCCGCGAGCGACTGCCATGGGCCGGCAATTCTCTCCGGCAGGGCAGCAGTCCGGCCGGTCGCGAGCCAAAGCGCTGCTGCGGCGGCGGATAGTTCCGGCTCCGCCGCCTGTGTCGGCTGCCAGCCGTCGGGCCAGATTTCCTTGAGGAACAGGGTCGTGGCCCGCCCATCGGCGAAGGCGGGCTGCCGCAGCGCATCGATCAGGAAGGGCCTGACAGTGCCAGTGCCGAGCACGACCATCTGGTCGAGCCCCGCGGCGAGCTTGCGCGCGGCCGCGAGACGGTCCGGCGCATGCGCGATCACCTTGGCGAGCAGCGAGTCATAGTGGCTGGAGATGACGCTGCCGGTCGTGACGCCGCTGTCGATGCGCAGTCCCGCGGGCTCCCGCCAGAGCCCGATCATGCCGCTATCGGGACGGAACCCCTCATCGGCGCGCTCGGCGGTCAGCCGCGCCTCGATGGCGTGGCCGGAACACGTGACCTTGTCCTGCGCAAGAGGCAGCGTCTCGCCGGCTGCGATCCGGATCTGCCATTCGACCAGGTCGAGCCCGGTGACCGCTTCCGTCACCGGATGCTCGACCTGGAGCCGCGTGTTCATCTCGAGGAAGAAGACGTCCTGCGTTTCGGCGTCGACCAGGAACTCGACCGTTCCGAGATTGTCGTAGCCGATGGTGCGCGAGAGCCGCAGCGCGTTGTCGTGCAGCGCTGCGCGTGTGTCGGCGCGAAGGTTCGGCGCGGGCGCCTCCTCGATCAGCTTCTGGTTGGCGCGCTGGACCGAGCAGTCACGCTCGAACAGATGGATGATGTTGCCGTGCCGGTCGCCAGCGACCTGCACTTCGACATGGCGTGGTCGCGTCACGAATTTCTCGATGAGCAGACGCCCGTCGCCGAAAGCTGCTTGCGCTTCGCGTGCCGCGGCGACAATCGCACCGTCGAGTTCAGCCTCGTCCTCGACCTTGCGGATGCCCTTGCCACCGCCGCCGGCCGAGGCTTTGATCATGACCGGCAGGCCGATCCGCATCGCCTCCGCCCGCAGAACCTGCGGAGCCTGGTCGGTACCGTCATAGCCCGGGACGCCCGGCACGCCGGCTTCGCGCGCGATCTGCTTGGAGCGGATCTTGTCACCCATGGAAGCGATCGCGGTGCTCGACGGCCCGATGAAGGTGATGCCATGCGCCTCGCAGGCGGCGATGAGGTCGAGCCGCTCGGAGAGGAAGCCGTAGCCCGGGTGGATCGCCTGCGCTCCCGTCGCGAGCGCCGCCTCGATGATCCGGTCCGCGCGCAGATAGCTCTCGCGCGCCGGAGCCGGGCCGATATGGACGGCCGTGTCGGCGAGGCGCACATGCAGCGCCTCGCGATCGGCGTCGGAGAACACGGCGACCGTGCGGATGCCGAGCTTGCGGCAGGTTCGGATGATGCGGCAGGCGATTTCGCCGCGATTGGCGATCAGGATGGTTTCGAACACGGCGCGCATCACATCCGGTACACCGGGCGCGGGCCGGTATCTCGCGGCTCGCCCGCCGCGAGCGCCAGGCACAGGCCGAGCACGTCGCGAGTCTGGGCCGGCTCGATGATGCCGTCGTCCCAGAGGCGCGCGGTGGCATAATACGGGTCGCTCTGCTCCTCGAACTGGGCCCGCGTCTTCGCGTCCAGCGCGGCGATCGCCGCCTCGTCGGCGGCGCCGTTCAGCGATTGCCGCCGCAGATCCGTCACGACGTTCGCCGCCACTTCAGGGCTCATCGTGGCGATGCGCGCATTCGGCCAGGAGAACAGGAAGCGCGGCCTGAAACCGCGCCCGCACATGCCGTAATTGCCGGCCCCATAGGAGCCGCCGATGAGCACGGTGTATTTCGGTACACGCGCATTCGAGACCGCATAGACCAGCTTGGCCGAATGCTTTGCGATGCCGCCGCGCTCGGCTTCCGTCCCGACCATGAAGCCGGTGATGTTCTGCAGGAACAGCAGCGGGATCTGGCGCTGGTCGCAGAGCTCGATGAAGTGCGCGCCCTTCACCGCACTCTCGGAGAACAGCACGCCGTTGTTGGCGAGGATGCCGACTGGATGACCGTGGATCCGTGCGAAGCCCGCCACCAGCGTCGCGCCATAGTCGGGCTTGAAGGCGTTGAAGGCGCTGTCATCGACGATGCGGGCGATCACCTCGCGCACGTCATAGGGCCGGCGCAGATCGGTCGGAACGAGATCGACGAGATCGTCGGGGCCGAATTTAGGCGCCGCCGGCACATGTGGTGGAGCCTTCAGCATGCCGGTGTCGCCGAGCGATCCGACGATTTCGCGCAGCTTGGCGAGCCCCTCTATCTCGGTCGCCGCGAGATGGTCCGCGACGCCCGAGACCTGGCTGTGCATCTCCGCGCCGCCGAGAGCCTCGCCATCGACGACCTCATTGATCGCGGCTTTCACGATCGGCGGGCCGCCGAGATGGATGCGGCCCGTGCCCTTGACCATGATCACCTCGTCCGACAGCGCCGGGATATAGGCCCCGCCGGCGGTCGCGCCGCCGAAGACGATCGAGATCTGCGGGATGCCCGCCGCCGACATCCGGCACTGGTTGTAGAAGGAGCCGCCGAAATGGTCGCGGTCCGGAAAGACCCGGTCCTGCTCCGGGAGAAAGGCGCCGCCGCAATCGACGAGATAGAGGCAAGGCAGGCCGTGCTCCTCGGCGATTTCCTGCGCGCGCAGATGCTTGCGCACGGTCTCCGCGAAGAAGGAGCCCCCCTTCACGGTCGCGTCGTTGGCGATCAGCATGCAGGCACGGCCCCGGACGATGCCGATGCCGGTGACGATGCCCGCTCCTGGAACCTCGTTGCGGTAGAGCCCCCAGGCGGCGAGCGGCGAGAGTTCGAGGAAGGGCGTCTGCGGATCGATCAGCAGGTCGATGCGCTCGCGCACCATGATTTTGCCGCGCGCCTCATGCCGTTCGCGGAAGCGGTCGCCGCCGCCTTGCGCGACGATGGCATGGCGCTCACGCAGCGTCGCGATCATGTCGGCGAGAGGGGGAGGGGAGGTGTTTGCCGCAGGTTCGGACATCTCGACTCTCGCTTGCCGTCCTCCCGGGTGGAGCGCAGCGTAGATCCGGGATCCATGCCTGAACGGTTCCGACATGGATTCCGGATCGGCGCCGCTTCGCGGCTTGTCCGGGATGACCTATTCTTCCGGCAGGCAGACGGCGTCTTGATCTCGTCACCGCATTCACCTACCGTCCGGTAGGTAGTCAGATCGTGAAGCAGCGGTCAAGCAGGGAGAACGCCATGTCGGCCGTCGAGAAGCTCAACCAAGGAGCCCGCCGCTCGCCCTATTTCACCGAGGAGCACGAAGCGCTGCGCGATCAGGTCCGCCGCTTCGTCGAGGCCGAGATCAAGCCGCATGCGCTGCAATGGGAGGAAGCCGGCTTCGTCCCGCGCGAAGTGTTGCGCAAGATGGGCTCGCTCGGCTTCTTCGGCATCCGCTTCCCCGCCGAGTATGGCGGCTCCGAGATGGACACGCTGGCGACTGTCGTGCTCGCGGAAGAACTCGGCCGCTCGACCTTCTCGGGCGTTGCGATCACGGCGCTGGTCCACACCGACATGGCGTCCGTCCACATCGCCAATGCGGGCAGCCAGGCGCAGCGCGACAGGCTTATGCCGGCGATCATCGCGGGCGAGAAGATCGTGGCGGTTGCGGTCACCGAGCCTGATGCAGGCTCGGATGTGAAGGGCATCCGAACCACGGCGCGGCGCGAGGGCGACTCTTACGTCCTGAACGGCGCCAAGATGTTCATTACCAACGGCGTCCACGCCGATCTCTACTGCGTCGCGGCCAAGACGGATCTCGCGGCCAAGCCGTCGCAGTCGGTCTCGATTTTCCTGGTCGAGAAAGGCACGCCCGGCTTCAAGGTCTCGCGCGCGCTCGACAAGCATGGCTGGCGCTCCTCGGACACGGCGGAGCTGGTCTTCGAGGATTGCCGCATTCCCGCCGAGAACCTGCTCGGGCAGGAGGGGCGCGGCTTCTACGCGATCATGAGCAATTTCCAGAACGAGCGCACCGTGATCGGCGCCATGGCGATCGGCGAGGCACAGGCCGCGATCGACCTGACGCTCGATTATGTCCGTACCCGCAAGGCCTTCGGCGCGCCGCTCTGGGAGAAGCAGGCGATCCGCCAAAAGCTCGCGACGCTGGCGAGCAAGGTCGAGGCCGGCCGCCAGCTCGTCTATCACGCCGCCTGGCTCGATGCGCAGGGCTTCGACGCGACCCGCGAGGTCTCGATGGTCAAGGCCTACTGCGGCGAATTGGTCAACGAGGTGATGTATGCCTGCCTGCAGTTCCATGGCGGCATGGGCTACATGCGCGAAAGCACGATCGAGCGCATGACCCGCGACGCCCGCGTCCAGGCCATCGGCGGCGGTGCCACCGAAGTCATGCTGGAAGAGGTCGCGAAGCGGCTGTGAGCGAAGCTCCCGACAAGAGCCAGAGGGAGGGCGTCGAAGGCGGCTCGCGCCGCCTCATCCTCGACACCGCGGCCCGCCTGCTGCGTTCGGGCGGCTACCACCAGACGACGCTGCGCGAGATTGCCGAGGCGGTCGGCATCCGCAAGGCGAGCCTCTACTACCACTTCGCCTCGAAGGAGGAGATCGTCGAGGCCGTCGTCAATGACGGCGTGCGCTTCGTCCATGAAGCGGTCGTCGCGGCGTTGGCCGCGACCGAGGGCGCCAGTCCGCGCGCGCGGCTGGAGGCAGCGATCCACGCCCATCTCAAGGCGCTGCACGGGCATGGCGACTACACCAGCGCCAGCATCAAGGTCTTCACCTTCGGCGAGACGCCGACGCCAGAGAGCGTGCGCCGGGTTCGGCGTGCTTATGAGGATGTCTGGCGCGAGCTGATCGCCGAACTGCAGCGGGAGGGAGCCCTCGCGCCCGAGCGTTCGCCGGACGCTCTGCGCCTGTTTCTGCTCGGCGCGCTCAACGGCTCGATCGACTGGTATCGCCCCGGCCGCTTCGACGTCGCGGCATTGGCGCGCGAGTTCACGGCGTTGATTGCGCATGGCGAGCAGGGCGGTGCGGCGTTGATCGGCGCTGACGCCGCGGGCGCGAGCGGCTAGCCTGCCGCCCGGCCGGTACGCAAGGGGGCGTGCCGGGGTTTACAAGGACATGGCTTCAGCATGCGCGCTTTCTATCATCCCGACCAGTCGCTGCACGATCCCCAGCAATATATGCGCTTCGGGCGCGTGGTCGCGCCGAAGGACCTGCCGGAGCGGACGGCGCGGCTGCTCGGCGCCCTCAAGAAGCATGGCGTGACGCCCGAGCTTCCGGCCACGCATGGCACAGCGCCGGTCCTCGCCGTCCATGATGCCGGGCTGGTGCAGTTTCTCGAGACGGCCTGGGCGAAGTGGCAGGATTTGCCGGCCGAGCGCGGTCCAGAGGTCTGGCCGGCGACTTTCCCCTATTGGAGCGGCCGGCCGGACGAGGATGTCCGCCCACCCTGCCGCCCGACCGGCTTTCTCGGCCAACTCGGCTGGTATCTCGGCGACATGTCGGTGCCGATCGGCGAGCATTGCTGGCGCTCGACGCTGCTTTCGGCTGAGACGGCGGTGACCGCGGCGGACGCGATCCTCGCCGGCGAGAAGGCGGTGTATTCGCTTTGCCGCCCCTCCGGCCATCACGCCCGCGCCGACCGCTCCTCGGGTTTCTGCTACCTCAACAACACGGCTATTGCGGCCCAGCGCCTGCGCTCGAAGTTCAAGAAGGTGGCGATCCTCGACGTCGACGCCCATCACGGCGACGGCACGCAGCAGATCTTCTATCGTCGCGACGACGTGCTGACGATCTCGGTCCATGCCGACCCGACCAACTACTACCCGTTCTTCACCGGCTATGAGGACGAGCGCGGCAACGGGCCGGGCGAGGGCTTCAACCTCAACCTGCCGCTGCCGCATGGCGGCGGAGGCAAGGAGATGGCGGCCGCCGTCGACAAGGCTGGCCGCGCGATCCGGGAGTTCGGCGCCGACGTCCTGATCGTTGCTCTCGGCTACGACGCCCACAAGGACGACCCGATCGGCGTGCTGAAGCTCGATGCGGCCGATTTCGGCACGATCGGCGAGAAGGTGAAGGGCTTCGGCCTGCCGACGCTCGTCGTGCAGGAAGGCGGCTATGCCATCGAGGCGATTGGCGACTGCCTCGATGCGTTTTTGGGCAAGTTCAAGTAGAGCCGCTTCCCTCTCCTCTCCGGGGAGAAGTGTCTGCATAGGGGACGGATAACGAAAGGGCCGCGCAAGCGGCCCTTTCTTGTTTCGGATGACGGGGCCGCCCTCATTCTTCAGCGCTGCGCGCTGCCGCCTTCTCCCCTGGGGAGGAAGGACGAGATCAGATCACCGCTTCGATCAGGAACGGGCCCTTCCGGCCGAGCGCGCCCTTGAACAGCTTGGTGAACTCCTCCGCGGTCGTCGCGCGCGCCGCCTCCACGCCCATGCCGCGTGCCATCGAGACCCAGTCGAGCGCCGGCTGGTCGAGATTGAGCATCATCGTGGCGTTCTTGCCGAAGTCGTTGACGCCGACGGCGCGCATCTCGCCATGCAGGATCGCATAGGTCCGGTTCGCGAAGACGACGGTGACGATGTCGAGGTTCTCGCGCGCCTGCGTCCACAGGCCCTGGACGGTGTACATGCCGGAGCCGTCGGCCTGCATGCCGATGACCTTGCGGTCCGGGCAGGCGACGGCTGCGCCGATGGCGAGCGGGATCCCTTCGCCGATGGCGCCACCGGTAAGCTGGATGTAGTCGTGCTGCGGCGCGCTGTGGCAGTCGCCGTAGAACGTCCGGCCCGACGAAACGGATTCGTCGCAGATGATGCTGTTCTCTGGCAGCAAGGTGGAGACGATGGCGCAGACCTTGTCGGCGTCGAGCGTGCCGGTCGGCAGGGCAGGGGCCTCGCCGCGTGGCGCAGCGATATAGGCAGGCTTCGCCTTCGCTGCACCCATCTCCTCGGCCAGCGCCGTGATCGTGCCTGGCAGGTCGTCGCCGGGAATGGCGAGCGTCGCGACCTCGCAGCCCTCATGGATCAGGCGACCGGGCTTGCCGGGATAGGCGAAGAAGCCGACTGGAATCTGCGCGCCGATGAGCACGAGATAGTCGATGTCCTTGAGCTGCTCGAGCGCCTTGTCGACGGGGTAGAACACCTTGGGCATCGCGACGCGACCGGCGCCGCGCTCGATGCGCCCATTCGACATCTGGCCGAAGACCTGCGCGCCGGTGGCGGCGCCGATGCGCGCGGCCATCTCCATCGGCTTCGCGCGCAGCGCGAGCCCAGACATCATCAGCGCGGCGCGCGCGCCGTGCTTGCGCAGGCCGGCCGCGACCTCGGCGAGCTTCGCCGCTGCAACCGTCTTCAGGGTCGGCACGGGTGTCGGCTTCGGTTCGGTGGGCTCGACCGAGCCCCAGGCGCAATCCGCTGGCAGGATCACCGTGGTCACGCCGGGCAGCGAGAGCGAGGCGGCATAGGCTTCGCCGATGGCGGGGCCGACATCCTGCGGGCTCGTGATCCGCCGCACGAAATGCGACATCGGCCGGGCCAGGCTCTCGATGTCGCTGGTCAGCGGCGCATCATGGACCAGGTGATAGGTGGCGTGGTCGCCGACGACGTTGATCATCGGCGTCCAGGCGCGCCGGGCGTTGTGCATGTTGGCCAGCGCGTTCGCCATGCCCGGCCCGCAATGGAGCAGGGTTGCGGCCGGCTTGTCGGCCATGCGCGCATAGCCGTCGGCCGCGCCGGTCACCACGCCCTCGAACAGCCCGAGTACGCAGCGCATCTGTGGCTTGCGGTCGAGCGCGGCGACGAAATGCATCTCGGAGGTGCCGGGATTGGCGAAGCAGACATCCACGCTGTTGGCGAGCAGCGTGTCGCAGAGCAGGTCGGCACCATTCATTCTGAGGATTCCTAGGCGAAGAAGAGGCAGGTCGTTCGAGGGGCGCTCAGGGGAAGGGATGTTCCCGCGCCTGTCAAACAAGAGAATGTCATTGCTGACCCGCGTGCCGGTGATCGACGGCTTGACGGATTTGCATATGCATTTAACCTCGGCTGGAACGAAGGTTGCATCTGGCTTGGCCACGTGAGGCGGTGGTATGCCGGACAGCACACAGGGGAAAGGTGTCGTGATGACGGGTTTGAAGCGTTTCGGAACGATGGCGGGGCTCGGCCTCGCGGCGTTGGTAGCCGCCGGCGGTGCGCAGGCGCAGACCAAGGTCAATATCGGCATTTCCGGCTGGACCGGCTTCGCGCCGCTCGTCCTCGCCAAGGAGGCCGGCATCTTCGCGAAGAACGGCCTCGACGTCACCATCAAGAAGATCCCGCAGAAGGACCGCCACCTGGCGATCGCTTCGGGCGACATCCAGTGCGCGGCGACCACCGTCGAGACCTGGATCGTCTGGGACGGCGCGGGCGTGAAGACCAAGCAGATCTTCCAGCTCGACAAGAGCTATGGCGCCGACGGCATGGTGACGCGCAGCGCCACCGGCTCGATCAAGGACCTGAAGGGCAAGACCGTCGCCGCTTCGGCGCCCGGGACCTCGCCGTATTTCGCGCTTGCCTGGTTCCTGAAGGAGAACGGCATGTCCGTGAAGGACGTGACCGTCGTCAACATGGAGCCCGGCCCCGCGGCGCAGGCCTTCATCGCCGGCCAGAACGACGCCGCCATGACCTATGAGCCTTATCTCTCGGCCGTGCGCGAGAAGCCCGATGCCGGGAAGATCATCGCCACCACGCTCGACTATCCGATGGTGATGGACACCTTCGGCTGCACGCCGGCCTTCCTCGCCGCCAATGACGCGGCCGCCGCTGCGCTGACCAAGAGCTATTTCGAGGCTCTCGACATGATCAAGGCCGACAAGGACAAGGCCTTCGGCATCATGGGCGCCGACGTGAAGCAGAGCGGCGAGCAGTTCGGCAAGTCGGCGAGCTTCCTGCGCTGGTCGGATGCCGAGGGCAACAAGGCCTTCTTCTCCGGCGATTGGCAGGCCTTCTCGGCCAAGGCGGCCGACCTCCTGCTCGAGATCGGCCTGATCAAGGCCAAGCCCGATCTCAAGGATCTGGTCGAGACGAAGTACGTCGCCGGCAAGTGAACGAGACGAGTGACCTAGGCTGGCCGTCCTTCCCGACATCCTCGTTCCCGGCCTGCGCGTCGTCTTCTGCGGCACGCAGGCCGGGGCGGCTTCCGCCAGGCGCGGCGCCTACTATGCGGGGCCGGGCAACAAGTTCTGGAAAACCCTGCATGAGATCGGCCTGACGCCGGAACGGCTGGCGCCCGAAGCCTTCCCGACGCTGCCGGACTATGGCATCGGCCTCACCGATGTCGCCAAGCTGACCTCGGGGCCCGATACCGACCTTCGCAGCGCTCACTTCGACGCGGAGGGCTTGATGGCGCGGATGGCGCTCGTTCGTCCTCGCATCGTCGCCTTCAACGGCAAGCGCGCCGCGCAGGCGGTGCTCGGTCCGCTGCGAAGTTACGGCTTGCAGCCGGTCCAGCTCGTCGGAGCCGAAATCTTCGTCCTGCCCTCGACCTCTGGCGCGGCTAGCGGCTTCTGGTCGATCGAACCCTGGAAAGAACTGGCCGCCCATCTGGCCGGAACCGGAACGCGATGAAACCACTCCAACCCGTCTCCGCCCCGGCCCGTATCGGCTACGGCATCGCCTTCTTCGCGCTCTTCGTGGCGCTCTGGTCGGTCGCCACCTTCGGCGGCTACGTCCAGAGGTTGTTCCTCGCCGACCCGCTGACGATGGTCGCAGAGGGTTACAACCTGCTGGTCCGGCACGGCTTTTCCTTCGATATCATGATGACGATCTGGCGCGTCGTCGGCGGCTTCGTGCTCGCGGTGATCGTGGCGCTGCCGCTCGGCATCATGATGGGCGCCTACAAGCCGGTCGAAGCCTTCCTCGAGCCCTTCGTCTCCTTCGCGCGTTACCTGCCGGCCTCGGCCTTCATCCCGCTGCTGATCCTGTGGGCCGGCATCGGCGAGGCCCAGAAGCTGCTCGTCATCTTCATCGGTTCGGTCTTCCAGCTCATCCTGATGATCGCCGTTGCGGTGGGGTCGATCCGGCGCGACCTAGTCGACGCGGCCTATACGCTGGGCGCGACCGACACGTCCGTGGTGCGCCGCGTGCTCCTGCCCAACGCGGCGCCCGAGATCGCCGAGATCTTCCGCCTCGTCCTCGGCTGGGCCTGGACCTATGTCATCGTCGCGGAACTCATCGGGTCCTCCTCCGGCATCGGCCACATGATCACCGACAGCCAGGCGCTGCTGAACACAGGGCAGATCATCTTCGGCATCATCGTCATCGGCCTGATCGGGCTGGTCTCGGATTTCCTCTTCAAGGCGGTCAACCAGCGCCTGTTTCCGTGGGCGAAACTGTGAGCAAGCTTCTGGTCGAGAATGTCGGGAAGGTCTTCCCGGCCCAGCGCGGCGGCCAGCCGACCCGCGCCCTGATGCCAACCTCGCTGAACGTCGGTGACAACGATTTCATCTCCATCCTCGGCCCCTCCGGCTGCGGCAAGTCCACCCTGTTGCGCATCATCGGCGGGCTGGAGACCGCGAGCGAGGGCCGGATCATGCTCGACGGCGCCCCCGTGGCCGGCCCGGGCGCCGACCGCGGTTTCGTCTTCCAGAGCTACACGCTGTTTCCCTGGCTGACGGTGGCACAGAACATCGCCTTCGGCCTGCGCGAAAAGGGCCTAGCCGAGCGCGAGCGGCTGGACATTGCCCGCAGTTGGGCCGATCGCGTCGGCCTGTCCAACTTCATCGATCATTTTCCGAAGCAGCTTTCGGGCGGCATGCAGCAGCGCACCGCGATCGCCCGCGCCCTCGCCAACGATCCCAAGATCCTGCTGCTCGACGAGCCCTTCGGCGCCCTCGACAACCAGACCCGCGCATTGATGCAGGAAATGCTGCTCGGCATCTGGGAGCGCGAGCGCAAGACCGTGCTCTTCGTTACCCACGATATCGAGGAGGCGATCTTCGTCGGCTCCCGCGTGGTGGTGATGAGCGCGCGGCCGGGCCGCATAAAGGCCGACATCGCTGTCGATCTGCCGCATCCGCGGCCCTACACCATCAAGACCAGCCCGGAATTCGTTGCGCTGAAGGAACGCCTCGTCGAGGAAATCCGCGCCGAGGTGATGGCGAGCCCGCATTGAGCGGCCCGGCCTAACGTCAAGCCGGCGGGGCGATTGACAGCCCGCCGGGATAATGATTGGTTTCATTCCAATTGGCCTGACCACATGGCCAAAGCGAGCTCCCGATCACGGGCGCCGAGGGGATGGAAACCGGGAGCAAGCTGTGCCGCTCGAGGCTGTCGAGTCGCCGCGTCTTTATCGCCAGATCGCCGACCAGCTCCGCCATCTCATCGATCGGCGCGAGTATCCGGCTGGCGGTCGGCTGCCGCCTGAGCGCGAGCTTGCGGAAAAGCTCGGCGTCTCCCGCCCATCGGTGCGCGAGGCCCTGATCGCGCTCGAGGTCGAGGGGCGCGTGCGTATCCGGATGGGCTCGGGCGTCTATGTCGTTGACCGGCCTGCGGAGCAGCCGGCGCTGATCTCGGCCTTCGACGAGGCGCCGGAGGGCCCCTTCGAGGTGCTCAAGGCGCGCGAACTGGTCGAGAGCGCAGTCTGTGCCGAGGTCGGAACCTCCGCCGGGCCCGGCGATCTGGCGGCGCTCGACGACATCCTCAGCCGGATGGAGATGGCGGGACTGACCGGCGACGAGCTCGTCGCGCTCGACCGCTCCTTCCATGTCGCGATCGCCTCGATCCTCGGCAACGCCGTGCTGGCGCGCTTCGTCGGCCTGCTCTTTGACCAGCGCATCAATCCCTATTTCCGCCAGCTCGCGAGCTATTTCGAGAATGCCGAGTCCTGGCGCGAGGCGTTGGCCGAGCACCGCGAGATTCGCGATGCGATCGCGGCGGGAGCGGGCGAAGGGGCGCAAGCCGCGATGCGCCGTCACCTCCAGCGCTCGCAGGAGCGCTTCTCGCAGAGTTTCGGGGAGGGGCCACCGAAGGCGAGGCCGGGCGGGCGCGAAACCGGACGCGCGGCCGCCGCGGAGCGCCTGACCCGCAAGAATTGAAGCAGGAAGAGCTGAAGCACCGAGAACCGAGGCAGGAACAAGAAGAAGTCCGCAAGGCGCCAACCCAAGAAGCACAGCAACAAGACCGATCCCAGGGAGGGACATTGTGATGAAGACCTATCTGACGATGGCGGCCGTGGCCGCGGGCCTGATCGTCGCCGGCGCGCCGGCGCAGGCGCAGACCAAGCTGAAATGGGCCCATGTCTACGAGACCTCCGAGCCGTTCCACACGGAGTCGGTCTGGGCCGCCGACGAGTTCAAGAAGCGCACCAATGGTCGCTACGAGATCACGGTCTATCCGGCCTCGCAGCTTGGCAAGGAAACCGACATCAATCAGGGCCTGACGCTCGGCACCGTCGACATCATCATCTCGGGCTCGAGCTTTGCTGCGCGCGCCTTCCCGCCGATCGGCGTGACCTATTACCCCTTCACCTTCCGCGGCCCCGACCATCTGCTCGCCTACACCAAGAGCGATGTCTTCACGGACATGGCCAAGGGCTATCAGGAGAAGAGCGGCCACCAGATCGTCTCGGTGACCTATTACGGCACGCGCCACACCACCTCGAACAAGCCGATCAAGAGCTGCGCCGACATGAAGGGCCTCAAGATCCGCGTGCCCGACGTGCCGGCCTATCTCGCCATGCCGCGCGCCTGCGGCGCCAACACCGCGCCGATCGCCTTCGCCGAGGTCTATCTCGCGCTCCAGAACGGCACTGTCGAGGCGCAGGAAAACCCGCTGACCACGATCGAGGCCAAGAAGTTCTACGAGGTGCAGAAGCACATTGTCCTGACCGGCCACATCGTCGACCACCTCAATACGGTGGTTGCCAAGCAGCTCTGGGACAAGCTCTCGCCCGAGGACCGCAAGATCTTCAGCGAGGTCGCCCAGGAGGCGTCCGCCCGCGCTACCAAGAAGATCCAGGCTGACGAGGTCAAGCTCGTGCAGTTCTTCAAGGACAAGGGCCTGACCGTCACCGAGATCGACAAGGCCGACTTCCTGGCCAACGTCCAGAAGAACGTCACCTTCGAGCAGTTCGGCTACCGCAAGGCCGATTGGGATCGCATCCAGGCGATCAAGTAATCGCTCATCGATTGGCCCGGCGGCCTAGGCCGCCGGGCATCCTGCCCCGCACGGCCCCGCTGCGGCCGATTTCATCGAGGTCTGCCGTGGCCACTGACACGACGCCGGAAATCCATACCCAGGTCACGAGCGAGGAGATCGCTCACGTCTTCGACGAGGCGCCGCCGCCGGCCGATCTCTCCGGCTACGGCGTCGAGGACTGGATCACGCTTGCCGCCTTCTGGGTGATGGTCGGCTGCGTCATCCTGCAGTTCTTCACCCGCTACGTCCTGAACAACTCCTTCGCCTGGACGGAAGAGATCGCGATCTACGCGCTGGTCGTCGTCGTCTTCCTCGGCGCCTCGCTCTGCGTGCGGGCCTCGCGCCATATCCAGGTCGACTTCCTCTATCGTTACATGTCGCCCCGGATGGGGCGGATCATGGCGACCGGCGTCGATGTCGTGCGTGTCGGCTTCTTCGGCTACGGCACCTGGCTCATGTACAAATACGCCTCACTCATCCCCGACGAGATGATGACGACGGTCGACTTCCCGAAGTCGGTCATCTTCAATGCGGTCGTCCTCGCCTTCGCGCTGATGACGCTGCGCTCGCTGCATGTCGCCTGGCAGAACTGGCGCCGCGGCTATTCCGTGCTCGAGAAGCCGGAAGCTTTCGACGGCTCGGAGGCCTGAGACCAACATGCTGATCCTGCTCGGTTCCTTCCTCGGCCTGATGATCCTCGGCGTGCCCGTGGCGATCTCGATGGCCGTCGCCTCGCTCGCCTTCATCCTGGTGTCTGGCTCCGTTCCCGACGTCATCCTGGCCCAGCGCATGATTGCCGGCGTCGAGAGCTTCCCGTTGCTCGCCGTCCCATTCTTCATCCTCGCCGGCAACCTGATGAACATCGCCGGCGTCACCGGCCGCATCTATTCCTTCGCGGTCGCGCTGGTCGGCTGGATGCGCGGCGGCCTGGCGCAGGTCAACATCATCGGCTCGGTGATCTTCTCGGGCATGTCCGGCACCGCCATCGCGGACGCCGCCGGCATCGGCACGATCGAGATCAAGGCGATGAAGGATCACGGCTATTCGGCCGAAGTCGCGGTCGGCGTCACCGCCGCTTCCGCGACGCTGGGGCCGATCATCCCGCCTTCGCTGCCCTTCGTCATCTACGGCATGATGTCGAACACCTCGATCGGCGCGCTCTTCCTCGGCGGCGTCATTCCCGGCGTCGTGATGACGCTGTTCATGATGGCGACCGTCGCGATCTTCGCCCGGATCTACAACTGGGGCTCGGACTCGAAGTTCTCGCTCAAGGAGATCGGCACCGCCGGCATCGAGGTCGCGGTCGTGCTCGGCTTCCCGGTGCTGGCCTATGGGCTCGTCTGGGCCGGGCTCGAGGTGAACCTCGCGATCGGCCTCTCGCTCGTGGCCCTGCTCGCGCTCGACTACTATTTCGACTTCTCGGCGGTGATGGCGCTGATGACGCCGGTCATCCTGATCGGCGGCATGACCATGGGCTGGTTCACGCCGACGGAAGCCGCGGCCGCGGCGGTGATCTGGTCGCTGTTCCTGGGTCTCGTCCGCTATCGTTCGATGACGATGCGCAGCCTGACGAAGGCGACCTTCGACACCATCGAGACGACCGCCTCGGTGCTCTTCATCGTCACTGCGGCCTCGATCTTCGCCTGGCTGCTGACGGTGTCGCAGACGGCGCAGATCCTGTCCGACCTCATCCTCGGCTTCACCCAGAACAAATGGGTCTTCCTGATCCTGGTGAACCTGCTGCTGCTCTTCATCGGCTGCTTCCTCGACACCATCGCGGCGATCACCATCGTGGTGCCGATCCTGCTGCCGATCGCCCTCAAGCTCGGCGTCGATCCGATCCATTTCGGGCTGATCATGACGCTGAACCTGATGATCGGGCTGCTGCACCCGCCGCTCGGCATGGTGCTGTTTGTGCTCTCACGCGTCGCCAAGCTCTCGGTCGAGCGCACCACCATGGCGATCCTGCCCTGGCTGATCCCTCTCTTCGCGGCGCTGTTCGCGATCACCTTCATTCCCGAGCTGACGCTGTGGCTGCCGCGGCAGATGGGGATGATCCGATAGGCTGCCCGCCGCCCGGATCGGCGATGAGCCGGGCGGTGTTCTGCCTTGCGCGGCGGCCGGAGTTGCGCTCCGGTTCGCGGAGACCCATGTTCTCGGCCAAAGGGGCGCTGCCATCGAGGTGGAGCCATGCATGCCTTTGTCGCCAGGATGCTGTCGCGGCTGGTGAAGGAGCCGCGCATCGATGTGGTCTTTGCCGACGGATCGCTGCAATCGGTCGGCCGGGGGTCCGTCCCTGCCGTGCGGATGCGGATCGCTGACCGGTCGACCGAATTCAAGCTGGCCCTGAACCCGGAACTCGCGCTCGGCGAGGCGGTGATGGATGGCCGCGTCGTGGTCGAGCAGGGCTCGCTCTACGATCTGCTCGATCTGCTGATCGCGGGCCTGCACAAGGCGCGTCCACATGGCTGGAGCAAGACGCTGGAGGGCCTGCGCACCGCGCTGCGCCGCTTCCATCAGCACAACACGCCTGCGCTCGCCCGCCGCAACGTTGCCCATCACTATGATCTGCGGAGCGAGTTCTTCCGGCTCTTCCTCGACGATGACATGCAGTATTCCTGCGCCTATTTCGCACGGGCAGGCATGTCGCTGGCAGAGGCTCAGCTCGCCAAGAAGCGCCACATCATCGCGAAGCTCGCGATCGAGCCAGGCCAGAGGGTGCTCGACATCGGCTCGGGCTGGGGCGGCCTCGCGCTCACCATCGCTGGCGAGACCGATGCCAGCGTCACCGGCATTACCCTTTCCGATGAGCAGCTCGCCGTCGCGCAGGCACGTGCCGCGGATTCAGGCCTGCCGGTCGATTTCAGGCTGCAGGATTACCGTGCCATGGTCGGGCCCTTCGACCGTATCGTCTCGGTCGGCATGTTCGAGCATGTTGGCGTCGGCTACTATCGCGACTATTTCCGCAAGCTCGCCGAGCTTTTGACCGACGACGGGGTCGCGTTGATACACACCATCGGCCGTAGCACGCCGCCCGGCGCGACCAACCCCTTCATCACCAAGTACATCTTCCCGGGCGGCTATATCCCGGCATTGTCCGAGATGGCCGCCGCGATCGAGAAGGAGGGGCTGGTCATCACCGATGTCGAGGTGTTGCGCCTCCACTATGCCGAGACGCTGAAGGCCTGGCGCGAGCGCTTCCTCGCCCGCCGCGCCGAGGTCGTCTCCATGTATGATGAGCGCTTTGCACGGATGTGGGAGTTCTACCTCTCATGCTCGGAAGCGAGCTTCAGGCATGACGACCTCGTCGTCTTCCAGTTCCAGCTGGCGAAGCGGCTGGACGGCCTGCCGATCACGCGGAGCTACATGGCTGACTGCGGCCGGGACGGCGGCGGCCCGGTATAGCGTGCGCGGGGCCGGATCAGCCGGCCGGTCTCGCCCTGTTCGAGCGCATGGGCCAGCCAGCCCGTGGCGCGCGCGGCGGCGAAGATCTGGAAGGGCGCGTCCTCGTCGATCCTCAGATGCGCCGCCAGCGCAGTCAGCGCGAAGTCGATATTCGGCTCCTCACCGGTCTGTCCGGTCACCACGCGTCGCGCCTCGGCGTAGGCGGGTGGGAGCGAGAACGCCGCCAGCAGCCCGCGGGCGCGCGGGTCGCCGTCAGGGTAGAGCGGATGGCCGAAGCCGGGGATGGCCGCGCCGCTCGCCAGTCGCGTCGCGGCTGCCGCCGCGATGCCCTCGCGCTCCGCCTCGCGCATCAGCGTCAGGACGCGCTGGGCCATGCCGCCATGCAGCGGGCCGGACAGCGCGGCGAGCCCTGCCATCGCACACGCAGCGAGCGAGGCGCCGGTCGAGGCCGTGACGCGCACCGCGAAGGTCGAGGCGTTGAGCTCATGGTCCGCCAGCAGCACCAGGGCGCGGCGGATCAACTCGGCACCCGCCGCGTCGCAGGTCCAGGCGGAGGCCAGCCGCAGATGGATCGGCCCCTCGCCGGGGGCGCCCGCCACCGCGTCGACCAGCGTGTCGAGCACGGCTGCGGCTTCGAGATAGAGCGCCTTGCGCGTCCGCCCCGCCGTCGCCGGATCGGCCGCTGCGCGCGTGGCGATCGCGTTGAACATTCGTTCGCGTGCCGGCCCCGCCGCGACCGGCCGGGTCAGTGTCGGAAAGCGCTGGGAGCCGCAATCCCAGAGCAGCCGGGCGATATCCTCGAGCCGGGCGCTCTCGGCCAGTTGCTCTGCGTCCTGCCCGCGATACCAGAGCTTGCCTTGCGCGATCGTGGTGATGCCCGAGGGCAGGACCGGCTCGCCCCACGCGATGGCGCCCTCAGCGATGGTCGCGTGGCGCCGCCCCTGGGCCTTGCGCTGTTCGAGACGCGCGACGTCCTCGGCGCGATAGAGCCTGCGGCGGGAATCGCCGGCCTCCTCACGGCTCTCGATCAGACCGCGGCTGACATAGGCGTAAAGCGTCTGCGGCTTGAGTTTCAGCCGCGCCATCGCCTCCGGAGCCGTGAGCCAATCGGTCATGCAAACACATTGATTATATTGTTCAAGATTGATTCTAATGCCGAGACGGCCAACCCTCAAGCCATTGCTTTTGAGGAGTTCAGCCCATGTCCGATGGTCTCGAAGACGTCGTCGCCGCCCATACCGTGCTCTCCGAAGTGGACGGAGCCGCCGGGCGCCTCGTGCTGCGCGGGCACAGTCTCGACGCCCTGGCGGGGCACGCCTCCTTCGAGGAGATGGCCTCGCTGATGCTCGACGGCTTCGTGGCCGATCTGCCGCGCGGCGAGGCACTGGCCGTCGCTCTCGGACGCATCCGCGCACGGCTCTTCGACGAGATCGTGCTGCGCGCCGCGCTTCCGGGCGAGCTTTCGCCGGTCGAGGCCCTGCGCGCCTGGACTGCCTTGATCCCCGATGGCGAGGATGTCGGCACCGTGCTGAGCCTGCTCGCCGCGCCTGCCGCCTTCACCGCGGCGGCGGTGCGTCGCCAGCGCGGCCTGGCCCCGGTCGCGCCCGATCCGGCCCTGCCGCAAGCGGCCGACACCCTGCGCATGCTGAGCGGCGCGGCACCCTCGGCCGCGCAGGCGGCTGCGCTCGACACCTATCTCGTCACCGTCGCCGATCACGGCCTGAACGCCTCGACCTTCGCGGCGCGCGTCGTCGCCTCGACCCGGGCCGGGCTGGTTTCGGCCGAGCTTGCCGGCATCGGCGCGCTGAAGGGGCCGCTGCACGGCGGCGCGCCGGGGCCGGTGATCGAGATGCTCGACGCCATCGGCGAACCGGTGAATGCGCGGCCCTGGCTGGAAGCGGCGCTGGATCGGGGCGAAAGGCTGATGGGCTTCGGCCATCGCATCTATCGCGTGCGAGATCCGCGCGCCGATGCGCTGAAGAGCGCGATCCGCCGGCTCGGCGCCGATGCCGGCCGGTTGGTTCTGGCCGAGGCGGTCGAGCGCGCGGCGCTGGCCATCCTGCGCGAACGCAAGCCGAACCGCGCGCTGGAGACCAATGTCGAGTTCTACACGGCGCTGTTGCTGGAGGCGCTCGGCTTCCCGCCCGAAGCCTTCACCTGCGTCTTCGCCATGGGGCGCACCATCGGCTGGCTCGCCCACGCCCACGAGCAGATCGCCGGCGGCCGGCTGATCCGCCCGCAATCGGTCTATGTCGGGCCGCGGCCGAAGGCCGCCGCGTAGGCCGGTGCGTGATGCCCGGGCGACCCGAGCATCACGTGACAAGGAGGCTCCGGCGCCTTCTGCCGCCTAAGATTCTCGGGCCGAAGCGTCGCTTCGCCCGAGAATGACGGGTGAGCCTACGCCGCGGGCGCCAACCGGATTGCGTAGAGCGCGGCTACGGCCGCCGTAGCCGCGCAGGCGATCTCCGCCGGCCCCTCCACCAGCGCGCTGTCTCCGGCCGCAAGCGCCTCGCCGTCCACCGACCAGCCGCCCTCCGGCGCGACGAGCAGGAGCAGCCCGCGCTCCGCCGCGACGCGATGCTCCGTCGGCCCCGCCAGCCGCTCGACCGCGTGCGACCAGCGCCCGCGACGGCTCATCACATTCAGATCGTCGATCGGGCCTGCGGTCAGCAGCCCGTCCACCGCCCGGTCGGCGGCGAAGAAGAAGGGCGGCGACGAGCGGTCGAGTGTCACCGTCTCGCTGTCGAACGCGAGACGGATGCCGCTGCCGGACAAGACCGAAAGCGTGCGGTCGATGCCGGGGAAGGATGAGAACGGCCCGTCTTGCCCGACATGGGCCATCGAGACTCGCCAATCGAAATTCTCCATCGAGGCGCCGGCGGGCGACACCGCGATCTCGGTGGTGGTACCGCCGCCGTTCTTCCACGGCATGACGCGATGCTCGGCGGCGCGGATGATGCGCATGCGATACGGTCCTTCCATTGCGCCCGTCATGCTCGCCCTTGTGGCGAGCATCCACGTCTTGAACCCCGCCCTCGACCAGCGAAGACATGGATGGTCGGGACAAGCCCGACCATGACGACGACGTGCTACCCCAGAATCCCCGGCAGCTTCAGCCCCTTCTCGACCGCGCAGTCGCGCGCGATCTCGTAGCCGGCGTCGGCATGGCGCATCACGCCCGTCGCGGGGTCGTTCCAGAGCACGCGCTCCAGGCGCTTGGCCGCCTCCGGCGTGCCGTCGGCGACGATGACCACGCCCGAATGCTGCGAATAGCCCATGCCGACGCCGCCGCCATGGTGCAGCGAGACCCAGGTCGCGCCGCCGGCGGTGTTCAGCAGGGCGTTGAGCAGCGGCCAGTCGGAGACCGCATCCGAGCCGTCCCTCATCGCCTCCGTCTCGCGATTGGGCGAGGCGACCGAGCCGGAATCGAGATGGTCGCGGCCGATCACAACGGGCGCCTTCAGCTCGCCCTTCGCCACCATCTCGTTGAAGGCGAGGCCGAGCCGATGGCGGTCCCCGAGACCCACCCAGCAGATGCGGGCGGGAAGGCCCTGGAACTGGATGCGCTCGCGCGCCATGTCGAGCCAGTTGTGCAGGTGCTTGTCGTCGGGCAGCAGTTCCTTCACACGCTGGTCGGTCTTGTAGATGTCCTCCGGATCGCCCGAGAGCGCCGCCCAGCGGAAGGGGCCAACGCCGCGGCAGAAGAGCGGGCGGATATAGGCCGGCACGAAGCCCGGGAAGTCGAAGGCGTTCTCGACGCCCATGTCCTTCGCCATCTGGCGGATGTTGTTGCCGTAGTCGAGCGTCGGCACGCCCATGGTCTGGAAGTCGAGCATCGCCTTGACGTGCACGGCCATGGAGCGCTTGGCGGCTTCGACGGTGCCGGCGGGATCGCGCTCCTTGCGCTCCTCCCATTCCTCCAGCGTCCAGCCGGCCGGCAGGTAGCCGTTCAGCGGGTCGTGGGCCGAGGTCTGGTCGGTGACGACGTCGGGGCGGATGCCGCGGCGGACCATGTCCGGGAAGATCTCGGCCGCATTGCCGAGCACGCCGACGGAGACGGCCTTGCCCTTGGCATGGGCGGCCTCGACGATCTTCAGCGCCTCGTCGATGCTGTCGGCCTTCTCGTCGAGATAGCGGGTGCGCAGCCGGAATTCGATGCTCGACGGCTTGCACTCGACGGCGATCATCGAGGCGCCGGCCATGGTCGCGGCCAGCGGTTGCGCGCCGCCCATGCCGCCGAGGCCGCCGGTCAGGATCCACTTGCCCTTGAGGCTGCCGCCATAGTGCTGCCGGCCGACCTCGGCAAAGGTCTCGTAGGTGCCCTGAACGATGCCCTGCGTGCCGATATAGATCCAGGAACCGGCCGTCATCTGGCCGTACATCATCAGCCCGACCTTATCGAGCTTGTTGAAATGCTCCCAGTTGGCATAGGCCGGCACCAGGTTGGAGTTGGCGATCAGCACGCGCGGCGCGTCCGCATGCGTCTTGAAGATGCCGACCGGCTTGCCGGACTGCACCAGCAGCGTCTCGTCGGCCTCCAGCGAGCGCAGGCTCGCGACGATGCGGTCGAAATCCTCCCAGGAGCGCGCGGCGCGGCCGATGCCGCCATAGACCACGAGCTCGCCCGGCTTCTCGGCGACATCCGGGTCGAGATTGTTCATGAGCATGCGCAGCGGCGCTTCGGTCAGCCAGCTCTTGGCGGACAGCTCGGTGCCCTTGGGGCTGCGGATGACGCGGCTGTTGTCGATGCGGGTCACTGGGCTTTCCCTTCGAGCTTGGCGGCGGCGTCGAGCGCGGCCTCGATGATGGCGGAGAGGGCGGATTGGAGCGCGGCGGCCTTCGGATCGTCGAAACGCCACGGCGCTTCCTCGGCTGCGAGATAGGCGGACAGCGCCTTCTCCATCTGGATGGCGTGGACATGGTTCGCCGGCTGGCCGTAGTGCCGGGTGATCCAGCCGCCCTTGAAGCGACCATTGGCGATTTGGGTCTGCGGCTGGCCGACCATCGCATTCACCGCGGCGGCCTCGACCTCCGGCGCGCAGCTCGCGCCCGAATTGGTGCCGAGATTCAGCGTCGGCAGTGTGTCGGGAAACAGCCGCGGGATCACGGACTTGATCGAGTGGCAGTCCCAGAGCAGGCAGAAGCCGTTCGCGGCCTTCACCCGCACGATCTCGGCCGAGAGCGCGTCGTGATAGGGCTGGAAATAGAGGCGCTTGCGCCGTTCGATCTCGGCCGCGTCGGGCGCTGTGTTCCAGATCGGCTCGCCCGAGAAGGTCGTGGTCGGTACGAGCTCGGTCGTGGCTTGGCCCGGATAGAGCGAAATGCCCGAGGGATCGCGGTTCAGGTCGATGACGAAGCGCGAGAGCCTCGCCTCGACGATGGTCGGCTGGAATGTTTCCGCGAAGGCATAGACCTGCCGCATATGCCAGTCGGTGTCCTCGACGAGCCGGCCGCGGTCGTTGAGCGCGGCAGCGACCTCCGGCGGCAGGCCGGTGCCGGGGTGCGGCATGGAGAGGATGAGCGGGGAGGGCCCCCGCGTGACGGTGACGATGTCGCTCACGCTCCGAACTCCGCAAAGCAATCCAGCCCGGCGGCCCTGCCGACGGCGCCCGACAGCACCAACTCCGTTGCCGCGGCGAGGTCGGGCGCCAGATAGCGGTCCTCGGTCAGCGGCGCGATGCGCCCGCGCAGCAGCGCCAGCACCGGCTCCAGCCGCGCGCTCGTCTTCAGCGGTCGGTGATGCTCGATCGCCTCCGCCGCTGCCATCAGCTCGACGCCGATGATGCTCGCCGCGTTCTTCGCCATGTCGAGCAGGCGGAAGGCGCCATGCGTCGCCATCGAGACATGGTCTTCCTGGTTCGCCGAGGTCGGAATGGTATCGACGGAAGCCGGGTAGGCCTTCTGCTTGTTCTCCGAGGCGAGCGCTGCGGCCGTAACCTGCGCGATCATGAAGCCGGAATTCAGGCCGGCATCCCGCGCGAGGAAGGGCGGCAGCCCGCTCATCACCGGGTCGACCAGCAGCGCCATGCGCCGCTCCGACAGGTTGCCGACCTCGCAGATGCCCATCGCCAGCATGTCGGCGGCGAAGGCGACCGGCTCGGCGTGGAAATTCCCGCCAGAGACGATCTCGCCTGGCCCCAGTACCAATGGGTTGTCGGTGACGGCGTTGGCCTCGATGGAAAGCGTCGCGGCGGCGTTGGCGAAGAGATCGGCGACCGCGCCCATCACCTGCGGCTGGCAGCGCAGGGAGTAGGGGTCCTGCACCTTCGTGTCGCCGTGGCGATGGCTTTCGCGGATGGCGCTGCCGGCGATCAGGTCGAGCAGGATCTTCGCGACCCGGATCTGCCCGGGCTGGCCGCGCAGCGCCTGGATGCGCGGGTCGAAAGGCGTGTCCGAGCCCTTAAGCGCATCGACGGACAGGGCTCCCGCCACCAGCGCCGCATCGAAGACGCGGGCGAGATCGACGAGCGCCGCCAGCGCCAGCGAGGCCGAGACCTGCGTGCCATTGATGAGGGCAAGGCCCTCCTTGGCGCCGAGCGTCAGCGGCGTCTGGCCGATGCGTTGCAGCGCTTCGGCCGCCGGCAGGGTCTCGCCCTTGAGCCGGATTTCGCTATAGCCCATCAGCGCGGCGGTGAGATGGGCGAGCGGCGCGAGATCGCCCGAGGCGCCGACCGAGCCCTTGGCCGGCACGACCGGCAGCGCGTCCGCCTTGAGCGCACCCGCCAGCGCTGCGATCACCTGCGGCCGCACGCCGGAGGCGCCGCGCGCCAAGCTTGCCGCCTTCATGGCGAGGATCAGCCTCACGACGCTGTCGGGCAGGGCTGGTCCTGTGCCGACCGCATGCGACAGGATGAGGTTGCGCTGGAGCGTGGCGAGGTCAGCGTCGGCGATCCGCACGCTGGCGAGTTTTCCGAAGCCGGTGTTTACGCCGTAGGTCACAGCTCCGGCCGCGACGATATCTTCGACGATGGCCTGCCCTGCCTCGATGCTGCGCGCGCTGTCGTCGGAGAGCGCGGTCGCGGCGCCGTCGAGCACCGCGCGCCATTCGGTCAGGGAAGCCCGTCCGGGCTTCAGGGAGATGCTGGTCATTGTCCGTTCCGGATGCGGGCGTGGAGAGGGTTGAAGCCCATGCGGTAGGCGAGCTCGGCAGGCCGCTCGATCTCCCAGATCGCGAGGTCACAGGCCTTGCCGGCTTCGAGGGTGCCGGTCTCGTCCTGCATTCCGAGGGCGCGGGCGGCGTTGAGCGTCATGCCGGCCAGTGCCTCCTCGGGCGTCAGGCGGAAGAGCGTGCAGCCCATGTTCAGCGTCATCAGCGGCGAGGTCAGCGGCGAGGTGCCGGGATTGGCGTCTGTCGCCAGCGCGATCGGCACGCCGTGCCTGCGGAGCAGCTCGATCGGCGGCTTCACAGTCTCGCGCAGGAAATAGAACGCACCGGGCAGCACGACAGCGACCGTGCCGGCCTGGGCCATGGCGATGACACCGTCCTCGTCGAGATGCTCGAGATGATCGGCCGAGAGTGCGCCCATCTGCGCCGCGAGCTTGGCGCCGCCGAGATCGGAGAGCTGCTCCGCATGGATCTTGATCGCCAGGCCCCTGGCCTTTGCAGCCTCGAACACCAGCCGCGTCTCCTCGGGCGAGAAGGCGATGCCCTCGCAGAACACGTCGACGGCGTCGGCCAGGCCTTCGGCTACGACCGCATCGAGCATCGGTCCGGCGACGAGCGCGGCATAGTCGTCCGAGCGCCCCTTGTATTCCGGCGGCACGGCATGGGCGCCCAGGAAGGTGGTGCGAACCGTGACGTCGCGCTCGCGGCCGATGCGACGCGCGACGCGCAGCACCTTGGTCTCGCTCTCGGTGTCCAGCCCGTAGCCCGACTTGATCTCGACGGTGGTGACGCCTTCGCGGACGAGTTCGGCCAGGCGCCGGTCGGCTGACGCGAGAAGCTCGTCCTCGCTCGCCGCCCGCGTCGCCTTCACGGACGACAGGATACCGCCGCCGGCGCGCGCAATCTCCTCATACGTGGCCCCGTTCAGCCTGAGCTCGAATTCATGTGCCCGGTCGCCGCCATAGACGAGATGGGTGTGGCAATCGATCAGCCCGGGGGTGATCCAGCGCCCGCCGCAGTCGATCGTCTCGGCGGCACGGAAGGAGGGCGCCTCGCTGCGCGGGCCGGCATAGAGGATGCGCCCGTCGCGGGCCGCCACGACGCCGTCCTCGACCGCGCCATAAGGGGCGGCGACGGCGGATGACATCGTCGCCAGCCGCGCCTGGTTCCACAGCCTGTCACAGGCCGCAGTCTCGCCGGACATCGTCGCCACGTCAGATCCTCTCGACTATCCTTTGATAACGAGCATGCTATCCAATTGCATATGCAAATGGCAAGAGGTAATTGCATATGCAATTAGATCGCCGGCCGATGAGCGGATGCGGCTTTCGAAAGAAGCCAATGCGAAACAGAAGGCTGGATCGAGGAGCCGAATGCGATATTCGGTGCCTTGATCCGGTGATTGGAGCGATGCCGTGACCCTGACCCTGCATCTTGAGCAGGCCCTCCTGCCGGACGGCTTCGCCGACAATGTGAGAATGACCGTCTCGGACGGGGCGATCGCTTCGGTCGAGGCGGGTGTGCCGGCGTGCAACGGCGATACGCGGCTGGCCGGCCTCACCCTTCCCGGCATGCCGAACCTGCACAGTCACGCCTTCCAGCGCGGCATGGCGGGCCTGTCCGAGCGTCGCGGCGCGGCCGAGGACTCCTTCTGGACCTGGCGCGACGTGATGTACCGCTTCCTCGACCGGCTCGACCCCGACGACGTCCAGGCGCTGGCCGCCCAGGCCTTCGTCGAAATGCTGGAAGGCGGCTTCACGGCGCTGGCCGAGTTCCACTACCTGCATCACGACAGGGACGGCCGTCCCTATGCGGACATCGCCGCGATGGGTGGTGCGATCGCGGCAGCTGCCGAGGAGACCGGGCTCGGACTGACTCTGCTGCCGGTGCTCTATCGGTTCGGCAATTTCGGCCAGGCGCCGTCGGTCCATGGCCAGCGCCGCTTCGTCAATGACCGCGATTCCTATCTGAAGCTGGTCGAGGCAAGCGCCGCCGCCATTCGTCACCTGCCCGATGCCAGGCTCGGCCTCGCGCCGCATTCACTGCGGGCTGTCGCGCTCGACGATCTCGGCTGGCTCGCAGCCCTGCGGCCGGATGCTCCGCTCCACATCCATGTCGCCGAGCAGATGCGAGAGGTCGAGGATAGTGTCGCGATCACGGGGCGCCGCCCGGTCGCGCTGCTGGCGGAGACGATCGAGCTCGACCGGCGCTGGTGCCTGATCCACGCCACCCATCTCGACGATGGCGAGCGCGACGCGATCGCGGCGAGCGGCGCCGTCGCGGGGCTCTGCCCGATCACCGAGGGCAGCCTGGGCGACGGCATCTTCGACGGGGTGCGCTACCGTGCCTCCGGTGGCCGCTATGGCGTCGGCAGCGATTCCAACATCCAGATCGATGCCGGCTCCGAACTGCGGCTGCTCGAGTACTCGCAGCGTTTCCGTGATCGTCGCCGCGCTCTCATGGCCGAGGCCGACGTCTCGACCGGCGTCGCACTCTGGCGCGCCGCGGCAGCCGGCGGCGCACAGGCCTGCGGCCGCGCGCTCGGTGCTCTCGCCCCCGGCCTGCGGGCCGATCTGGTCACGCTCGACGCCGACCATCCGGCCATTCTCGGCAAGACCGGTGAGGGTGCGCTCGACAGTGCGATCTTCGCCGCCAACGCGCTGCCGGTGCAGGCTGTCTTCGTCGGCGGGCGGCAGGTTGTAGCGAATGGGCAGCATCCGGCCCGCGCGACCGTGAAGGCGCGTTTTGCCGTGGTCATGCGCAAGCTTTTGGCGGCGCTGTAGACGCCATGAACCAGACACAACTCGCTGCGGTGAAGCTGGATGGCGCCGGGCCGATCTATGATCAGATCCGGCGCGCGATCCGCGATCTCGTGCTGAACGGCTCCTGGCCGCCCGGAACCTCGGTGCCGCCCGAGCACGCGCTGATGGAGCAGCTCGGCGCCTCGCGGATGACGGTGCACCGCGCGCTCGTGCAATTGGCCCGCGAGGGGCTGATCACGCGCCGCCGCCGCTCGGGAACGATCGTCGCCAGCCCACCGGCGAGCCATGCCATGCTCGATATTCTCTCGATTCCGCAGGAGGTCGAGCGGCTCGGCCAACGCTATGAGCACGAGGTGCTGTCACGCGAGGATGGCCGCCCCTCGGCCGAACTGGCGATGCGTTTTGGCCTGAAGCGCGGCGAGCGGGTTGCCCATCTCGTCACATTGCATCGCGCCGACGGCAAGCCGCATGTGCTGGAAGAGCGCGTGATCCATCTCGCCGCGGTTCCGGCTGCTGCCGATGAAGATTTCCGGGAGACGCCGCCGGGCGACTGGCTGCTAAGCAACAGTCTCTGGTCTCAGGCCGAGCATGCGATCAGCGCGGTTCCAGCCGAGCCCGACGATGCCAGGCTTCTCGCCATCGAAGCCGGCGAGGCCTGCCTCCTGATCGAGCGCCGCACCTGGAATCAGGATGCGCCGATCACGGCGGTGCGCCTGCTTTACCCCGGCACGCGGCATCGCTTCGTCGGGCGCTTCGGCCCCTACGGCCAGGTTTGATCCGGTCCTTCCTACGTCGGAGGACCACCCCAAAAAACGAAAAAAGCCTGGGCGCCGCGCCTTTCGCGCCGCCCAGGCTTGAGGGAGCCGTCCCGAGGACGGCTCCGGAACTGTTTCGCCGTTCAGCAGTCGTAGCGGAAGCGGCGGCCCCATTCGTCACGGCCCACGCAGGTGCGGGTCGGCGAGGTGGCAGAACCGATGATCGCGCCGCCGACGCCGCCGATTGCGGCACCGGCCGCTGCGCCCCCGGCGCGCCCGGTTGCAAGGCCACCGATGAGCGCGCCCGTTCCGGCACCGATCAGAGCTCCGCCGGCGGTCCGTTCCTCATGGGCGGTGCAGGCACCAAGCGACGCTGCGATCGCAGCGATGATCATGATCTTTTTCATCGTGTTTTCCTTGGCGCTTGAAGAGCGTGGCGATAACCGCGCGCACTCAGAATAGGGTATTTGCACTGGCGCGGCCATGGCCGACCGTCCCACCCCAACGTCCCCCTGTCCCAAAAGTTCCGAGCCACGGCCCTTTCCCGCACCAGGCGGCCTTGTGCGATGCCATCAAGGCTTGGCTGAAGCCCTCACAATTCGCTCAGATTCGGTCGTCCGGGTGCGGAACCTTCCCGGGGCGGCCGCGTTGTTCCGGCAATCCCGCAGCACGACCTGCTGCTCCTGTCTGGGGAAGCGAATATGACCCTGCACGACACGTCACCGCTCTCAGAGCCTGTGCCCATGAAGAACCCGCTGATTGCCGGCGCGCGCGTTGCCGGCACCGACGTCTACAACACGGCTGGCGATCACCTCGGCGAGATCTATGACGTCATGCTGGACAAGCAGACCGGCAAGGTTGCCTACGCGATCATGTCCTTCGGCGGCTTCCTCGGTCTCGGTGAGAAGTACCATCCGATTCCCTGGAGCGTGCTCGATTTCGACACTGATCGCGGAGGTTACGTCGTTCCGCTGACCAAGGAAAAGCTTGAGGCGGCGCCCATGTATGACAGCGAGGGCGAACCCGACTGGGACGACAGAGCCTATGGCAAGCGCGTCCACGATTACTACGGCACGATGCCCTACTGGATGATGTAGGGCAGCCCAAGCTGCTGGTCGCGGCGGTTGCTATCCCCCCAGCCGAACCGTCGTGGCGGCGGGATGCGGGCCGAAAGGCCCGCATCTTCCTTTTTATGAGGGCGCGTACGGCCGACATGTCGACGGACCCCCGAGCGGCCTTTTCAGGCCGGCAGGTAACTCCCGCAAGCTCCGGACCGCCGCGTCCGGCATCGAGGGCTGAAAGCCTTTCGATGCGAACCCATGAGAGCGTCATGCGCATCCGCTACGGCTACAATATCGAGATCGTCTGCGACCGGGAGCTGCCTCTCATCACCTTGCTCGATGTGCATCCCTCGCGCCGGCATGACCTCGTCGCACCGGGCGAGATGGTGGTGACGTCGCTGCTGAACCCGTCGCTGCAGGTCGCGACGGCTCAATTCATCGACCTGTTCGGAAACATCTGCCGGCGCATCACCGCGCCTCCCGGCGGTATCTCGCTGAGGGCCGAAGGGCTGGTTTACGACTCAGGCGAGCTCGATCCAGTCAATCCGGCGGCCGGCGAGGTGCCTCCGTCGGGTCTGCCGGACGAGGCGCTGGTCTATCTGCTCGGCAGCCGCTACTGCGAAACGGACAAGCTGTCGGCCCAGGCGTGGAATCTGTTCGGGCATCTCCCGGCCGGCTGGCCGCGGGTGCAGGCGATCGTCGATTTCGTCCATAATCACCTGACGTTCGGCTACCACTTCGCCCGTCCCACGCGCACGGCTGCGGAAGCGTTCGAGGAGCGCGTCGGCGTCTGCCGCGACTTCGCGCATCTGGCGGTCGCGCTCTGCCGCTGCGTCAATATTCCGGCGCGCTACTGCAATGGCTATCTCGGCGACATCGGCGTGCCGCGGGATCCCGCGCCGATGGATTTCAATGCCTGGTTCGAGGTCTTCCTCGGCGGACGCTGGTACAGCTTCGACGCGCGGCACAATATGCGCCGCATTGGCCGCGTCGTCATCGCCCGGGGGCGCGACGCAACCGATGTGGCCATGGTCAGTTCCTTCGGCCCGCACACTCTGCAACGCTTCGAGGTCACGACCGAGGAGGTCGAGGAGGCCCCTCCGGAGCAGGCGCCGCCATTGACCCGCGCCAGCTCACGGCCTCTGGAGCCGGCAGCCCCCTGACGATCAACCGTGGCCGTGGCAATCGGGGGCGTCATTGCTTGCCCCGATCCGAAGCCGGCCTCTACTGTGTGCCGCCATGCATCACACCGTGATCGTCAATGCCCGCGCCGGAACGGTCCTCGAGGCCGGGCCGGAGGCCTTTGCCGCCCGGATCATGGCTGCGTTCGAAGCCGGCGGCTGTGCGGCCGAGGTCCGGCTGGTGCATCCGCGCGAACTGGACGACGCGCTTTCGCTCGCGATCGAGAATGCGGACAGCGTGCCGGTGATCGCGGGTGGCGACGGCACGATCAATGGCGTGCTGCCGGTGCTGCTCCGGGCGGGGCGACCGGTCGGCATCCTGCCACTGGGAACGGTGAACATCCTGGGGCGGGATCTCGGCCTTGCCGGCTCGCTCGAGCACCAGATCGCCGCGCTCTGCAAGGGCGAGCCCGTGGTGATGGATGTCGGCAGCGTCAATGATCGAATGTTCCATTCGATCTCGGGCATGGGCTTCTTCAGCCTGATGGCACGCAACCGCGAATACGCGCGCCGCCGCTTTCCGTTCAGCCGGGCGGTGGCCTTTCTCGTGGCCGCGACGCGCTCGATCCTGTTCACCCGGGCGATCACCGTCGATATCGGGATCGGTTCGGAGCGCAGGGTGGTGGAGGCCGATGCCGTGCTGGTCACGGTCAACAGCTTCGAGGGGGCCGACTGGCGCAGGCCCTGTCTGGACGGCGGTGTCTTCGAGGTTCATATCCTCAATGCTGGCGGGCTCTACTCACGCTGCAAGGCCGCTTTGTCGGTCGTTTCGGGGAAATGGCGCAACTCGGCCAATCTGATTTCCCTCACGGGATCCGCGGTGACCTTGACGCGCCGGGACAAGCGGCGCGGCCACATCACCTTCGATGGCGAGGTGGAGCGCAAGGCGGGCCCGCTGGTCTATAATCTGCTGCCGGGAGCGGTTCAGCTAATCGCTGCGCGCGAGCGCGCCCATTGAAAGCGCCGAGGCAGTGTCTATGTCGGTCGAGGTCCATCGCCCCGGAGACCCTGCCTCCTTGCTTCAGCCGCGCATTCTCCTCCCCTTGGCCGCTGCCTTCGCTTTTCTCGGGCTCGCGTTCTTCATCGCCTCTGGCCGCAGCTTTGCGTTCGATCGCAGCCTCGTGCTGCTCTTCCGCGAGAGCGGCGACCCGTCGGTCCCGCTCGGTCCCGCCTGGTTTCGCGAGGCGATGCGCGACGTGACCGCGCTCGGCAGCTTCGTCGGGCTCGGCATGATGACGATCGCTGCAACCCTGACATTATGGCTGTGCCGCTATCGCCACCTCGCCGTCGGATTGGCTGTCACGGTGCTCTCGGCGACGCTGGTCAGCACCGGACTCAAGATCGCGATCGGTCGCGAGCGGCCCGATATCGTCGAGCACGCCGCACTGACCTTCACCGCCAGCTTCCCGAGCGGGCATGCCTTCCTGTCGGCAGTGACGATGCTCAGCATCGCCGGCTTCATCGGCCTCGCCTCGCGCCGGGACGACATCACGCGGCTCTGTATCTGGCTGGCCTGGGTGATGATCGTGCTGATCGGCGTCAGCCGGGTCTATCTCGGCGTTCACTGGCCCACCGACGTGATCGGCGGCTGGTGCCTGGGGATCGCCTGGTCGAGCCTCGCGGTCGCCTTGCTCGGGCGCAAGATGGCCGCGGCCGACCCGCTCGATGCCGGCACCGGCGCGCCTCGCTGACGGGCCTCGCCGGCCTAGCGCATGTCGATCGTCTCGTTGACGCCGAGATCGGGCTGCCGACCGAGGATCTTGGCCGTCGCCAGCTTGAAGGCGACAAGGACACCGCTCGACGGCCCGTTCCAGATTTCCGCGGAGACCGGGGCCAGCGACAACAGCATCGCGTCGGGGTCGTCCGGGCCGCCCGGAAACCACGCGCCGGTCAGCGGGGTCCAGATCGCCCGGATGAGATCGCGATCGTCGATGCCGGCTGCCGCGCAGGACACGGCGGCGTAGAAGTTATGGTCCTCGTCGCTGATCGCGATCGACACGCTGGGCGAGCGCAGCGCCTCGTCCAGCGCTCCGGTATGGCGATGGGTTACGAACAGGATGCGGTGATGGTCGCGATCGACATGGCCGGACATCGGCCTCGTCCTGATGACGCCGTCGGCCGCCGTCGTCACCATGCAGACCGGGCGGCGCTCGAGCGCGTTCCAGATTGTCTGCTGGAGTTCGGTTTCCGGCATGGCGCACTCCTGATGCGATGTGGTCGCGGCGGTTCGTCATGTCTGGAAACGCCGACGCTCGCGGGGCGTTCCGCGACTATGTCCCGGCCCGGTCGGCTGTCAATCGCGACAATCCGCCTCGGAAGCCCTGCAGCGGCGCGGAACAATCCGGCACATCGGCAGTTCAGGTCGCGCCGCTACGTCTGCGGCTGCAATTTTGGAAAGACCTGATGCTCGCATCCCGCAATCTGCTCGTCGCTCTCGTCGTGGTTCTCGTCGCCGGTCTCGCAGCAACCGGCTACGCGCTGTATCAGGAGAAGAAGCAGCCCGAGGGCGTCGAGATCTCCGTCGGCAAGAACGGCCTGTCGATCAAGGAGAAGTGATCCGGGGCCGGGTAGGGCGGCTGCCGGGCCTCAGCTGTTGGCAAGGATCATGTTGCGGACGATGGGATAGATCTGGCCGTCCCATTTGCGGCCGGAGAACACGCCGTAATGTCCGACGCCGGCCTGCATGTGGTGGCGCTTGCGGAACGGCTTGAGGCCTGAGCACAGATCGTGCGCGGCCGACGTCTGCCCGAGCGAGCAGATGTCGTCACGTTCCCCCTCGACCGTCAGCAACGCGGTCTTTCGGATGGCCCGGCAGTCGACGGTCTCGCCGCGATAGGTCAGCGTCCGCGCGGCGAGCCTGGCCTCCTGGAAGATCCACTGGACGGTCTCGAGGTAGAATTCCGCCGGCAGGTCGAGCACGGCAAAATACTCGTCGTAGAAGGTCTTGATCTTTTGCGCCTCTTCCAGTTCGCCCGTCGCCATATGGGTGAAGAGGTCGATATGGGCGTTGATGTGCCGCTGCATGTTCATCGTCATGAAGGCGCCGAGCTGGACGAAGCCCGGATAGACCCTCCGGCCGGCGCCCGCATAGCGTGACGGCACGGTAGCGATCAGGTTCTTGCGGAACCACTCGATCGGCTTGTCGCTGGCAAGCTTGTTGACGGCTGTCGGATTGATGCGGGTGTCAACCGGTCCCGCCATCAGCGTCATGCTGCGCGGCTGGCAGGCGCTCCCTGCCTGCGCCATCACCGCCGCTGCGGTGAGCACCTGCACGCAGGGCTGGCACACCGAGACGACATGCGTCTGGTCGCCCAGCGTCTCGATGAAGCGGATCAGCGTGTCGACATAGTCGTCATAGCCGAAAGCGCCGGCTTCCAGGCTGACGTCGCGGGCGTTGTGCCAGTCGGTGATGTAGACGTCGTGGTCGCGCAGCAGCGTTGCGACGGTGTTGCGCAGCAGCGTCGCGAAATGGCCTGACATCGGCGCGACCACCAGCACCTTCACCTGCGGCGTGTCGCTGTCCTTGCGGAAGCGCAGCAGGCTGCCGAATGGCAGGCTGAGCACGACCTCTTCCGTCACCGGCACGTCGCGATTGCCGTCGCGCACGCTGTCGATGTGGTAGGACGGGCGCTCATGGGTCAGGCTCGCGCGCGTCACCATCTCGTAGGCGGCCGAGGCGGCGCGGAGATCGACGGGATTGCCTGCCATCGCCCGGGCGCCGAGCGTGGCGAGGGCGCCCTGCGCCAGCATCCTGGCCGGATTCATGAAGTCGGATTGGGCCTGATAGGCGAGATAGAGCATCAGTCTGCGACCTCGATCCGGGCAAAACATCGCCGCCTGCCGGCGACGATGCCGTCAGGCGGCTGCCTGCAAGGTTCATGCTGCACCGCAAGATCAGTCTTTCGCAAGAATCTTTCTACGCTGCGCCCGCCTTGGAATATCTCTTGCTACGTTGGAGCCTTCTTGGCCGAGGACGATGCCCATGACCGCCGCCACGCTCACCATCAGCAGCCGGAATTATTCCTCCTGGTCGCTGCGCGGCTGGCTGCTCTGCGTCATGGCGGGGCTGGAGATCGAGGAGCACATGCTTTCGGTCGACGACCCCTCCGCGCGCGCCGAACTCCTGCTGCTGTCGCCCTCTTTCCTCGTGCCCTGCCTGACGCATGACGGCATCAAGATCTGGGACACGCTCGCCATTGCCGCCTATCTCGACGAGATCAGGCCCGAGGCGGGGCTCCTGCCCAAGGATGCCGCGGCACGCGCCCATTGCCGCGCGATCTGCGGCGAGATGCATTCCGGCTTCGCCAATCTGCGCTCGGCGCTGCCGATGAACCTCAAGGCGCATTATCCCGGCTTCAAGGTCTGGGCGGGCGCCCAGGCCGATATCGACCGCGTCACCGAGATCTGGCGCGAGTGCCTCGGGGCCCATGGCGGGCCCTATCTCTTCGGCAAGACCCTGACCATGGCCGACGCGATGTATGCGCCCGTCTGCCTGCGCTTCCGGACCTATGACGTCCCGCTCGATGAGCAGAGCCAGGCTTATTGCAAGGCAATCTCCGGCTGGCCGGCTCTCAAGCGCTGGATCGAGGCGGCCAAGGCCGAGCCCGAAGAGCTGGAAGAGCTCGACGCCGAGTTCTGAGCGCCGGGCCATCATGCGCCAACGGGATCGAGCGATCCCGCAGCGGCATTGGTCTTCCGGCGTCAAAGGCGCTAAACCCCCCACGAATGCGACAAGCCGTGGGAGGCAGCCTATGACAGAGATCTTCAAGAACCTGATCGCCGGTGAATGGGCCGGGTCGGGCAATGCCTCGCGCAACATCAACCCGTCGAACACCAACGACGTCGTCGGCGAATACGCTCAGGGCTCCGTCGACCAGCTCAATGACGCCGTTGCCGCCGCCAAGGCTGCCTTTCCGGCCTGGAGCCGTTCTGGCCCGCAGGAGCGCTACGAGATCCTGAAGAAGGCCTCGGACGAGATCCTCGCCCGCAAGGAAGAGCTCGGCAAGCTGCTCTCGCGCGAGGAAGGCAAGACGCTGGCCGAGGGCATCGGCGAGGCCGGTCGCGCCGGCCAGATCTTCGCCTTCTTCGCCGGCGAGGCGCTGCGGCTGGCCGGCGAGGCGCTGCCTTCGGTGCGCCCGGGCGTCGGCGTCGAGATCACGCGTGAGCCGGTCGGAATCATCGGCATGATCACGCCCTGGAACTTCCCGATCGCGATCCCGGCCTGGAAGATCGCGCCGGCTCTGGCCCATGGCAACTGCGTCGTCATCAAGCCGGCCGATCTCGTCCCCGGCTCGGCCTGGGCCCTGGTCGACATCCTCCAGCGCGCCGGCCTGCCCAAGGGCGTGCTCAACCTCGTCATGGGCCGCGGCTCGGTCGTCGGCCAGGCGCTGTTGCAGCACAAGGATGTGCACGCCATCTCGTTCACCGGCTCGGTCTCGACCGGCCGCAAGGTCGCTGAGGCCTGCATCGCTTCCTCGCCGATGAAGAAGGTCCAGCTCGAGATGGGCGGCAAGAACCCGCTCGTCGTGCTCGACGACGCCGATCTCAAGATCGCCGTCGAATGCGCTGTTCAGGGCGCCTTCTTCTCCACCGGCCAGCGCTGCACGGCCTCTTCGCGCCTGATCGTCCAGGCCGGGATCCATGATCGCTTCGTCGAGGCCTGCATCGAGCGGCTGAAGGGCGTCGTCGTCGATGATGCGCTGAAGGCCGGCACGCATATCGGCCCGGTCGTCGACCAGAGCCAGCTCGACCAGGACCTGAAATACATCCAGATCGCCAAGGACGAAGGCGGCAAGCTCGCCTTCGGCGGCGAGCTCCTGAAGCGCGACACGCCCGGCTTCTACCTGCAGCCGGCGCTCTTCACCGAGACCACCAACGCCATGCGCATCTCGCGCGAGGAGGTCTTCGGCCCTGTAGCCAACATCATCCGCGTCAAGGATTACGAAGAGGCGCTCAGCCTCGCCAACGACACCGAGTTCGGCCTGTCGTCGGGCATCTGCACGACGTCGCTGAAGCATGCGACGCACTTCAAGCGCAATGCCGAGGCCGGCATGGTGATGGTCAACCTCGCCACAGCGGGCGTCGATTACCATGTGCCGTTCGGCGGCCGGAAGGGCTCGAGCTACGGCCCGCGCGAGCAGGGCGCCTACGCCAAGGAGTTCTACACCACGGTCAAGACGGCCTACACCCTGGCCTGATCCTCCGGGATCGAGATCATGAGGGCCGCGCCGCAAGGCGCGGCCCTTTTGCGTCAGAAGCCTTCCAGCACGATCTTGCCCTTCGCACGGTTGCTCTCGATCAGGCCATGAGCGCGCTTGAGGTTCGCCGCATCGATCCTGCCGTAATGGTCCGCTAGCGTCGACTTCAGCGTTCCGGCCTCGACCAGCCGCGAGACCTCCGCGAGGAGCTTGCCCTGCTCGCTCATGTCGGCCGTCTGGAAGAGCGGCCGCGTGAACATCATTTCCCAGTGCAGGGAGATGCTCTTGCGCTTCAATGGGTTTGCGTCGAGCGTCTCGGGGTCGTCGATCAAGCCGAGCCGGCCCTGCGGTGCGATCAGCTCGAGGATTTCCGGCAGATGGCTGTCGGTGTGCGTCGTCGAGAAGACATGTCCCGGCGCGCCGAGGCCCAGCGCCGCGACTTGGGCCGCCAGCGGCTTGGTGTGATCGATCACGTGATGTGCGCCGAGATCGCGCACCCAGCCCTGCGTCTCCGGCCGCGAGGCGGTGGCGATGACGGTCAAGTCGGTGAGCTGGCGCGCGAGCTGCACCGCGATCGAGCCGACGCCGCCGGCACCGCCCACGATCAGCACCGCATGGGCCGCGCCAGGCACCTTGTCCCGGATGCGCAGCCGGTCGAACAGCATCTCCCAGGCCGTGATCGCGGTCAGCGGGAGCGCCGCGGCCTCGGCGAAGCTTAATGTCTTCGGCTTGGGCCCGGCGATGCGCTCATCGACCAGATGCAGCTCTGCATTCGAGCCCGGTCGGTCGATCGCGCCGGCATAGAACACCTCGTCGCCAGGCTTGAAGCTCGTCACGTCCGGGCCGATGGCCTCGACGATCCCTGCCGCATCCCAGCCGAGCACCTTGACCTCGCCCTCGGCCGGTTGTGCCCGCTTGCGGACCTTGGTGTCGACCGGATTGACCGACACGGTCTTGACCCGGACCAGCAGGTCCCTGCCCGTGGCGACCGGAGCGGGCAGCTCGAGGTCGATCAGGCTGGTCTCGGCGGTGATTGCTTGCGATTGGCGGTATCCGACGGCGCGCATGGCGACCTCTCCTGCATTGCGATGCAGGCGAGATGCGCCTTATGCTAAAACCTCGCAAGAACGCACAATTCTCGCTCATAGTGTCGAAAAGGATACCGTTATGCCGCCGCGTTTCCAGGAGCCGTTCTGCTCGGAAGGCTGCCCGGTCGAGGCCGCGCTCGGCCTCATTGGCGGCAAATGGAAGGGAATCGTGCTCTATCACTTGATGGGCGGAACGCTGCGCTTCAACGCCATCCGCAAGCGTATGCCGGGCGTGACGCAGCGCATGCTCACCACACAACTGCGTGAGCTGGAGAGCGACGGGCTGATCGTGCGCGTCGTCTATCCGGAGGTGCCGCCGCGCGTCGAATACAGCCTCTCGACGAAGGGGCGCACGCTGGAGCCGGTGATCATGGCGCTCAAGGCCTGGGGTGAGACGCATGCGCGGCAGCAGGACGCGCAGGCGGCCTGACGGCACTGGTCAGTAAGGCAGCCCGACATAGTTCTCCGCCAGCGCCGCCATCGCGTGCTCGGAGGAGACGAGATAGTCGAGTTCGGCCTGCTGCATGCGCTGCTCGAACGGGCTCTGCTCCGGGAACTGGTGCATCAGCGACGTCAGCCACCAGGAAAAGCGCTCAGCCTTCCAGACCCGCGCCAGCGCCTTGTGCGAGTAGGCGTCGATGCCGGCTTCCGACTTGTCGAGGAAGAGTTCGCGCAGCGCCTCGAACAGGTAATGCACGTCGCTCGCTGCGAGGTTGAGGCCCTTGGCGCCCGTCGGCGGCACGATGTGGGCGGCGTCGCCTGCCAGGAACAGCCGCCCGAACCGCATCGGCTCCGCCACAAAGGACCGCAGCGGCGCGATCGATTTCTCCAGAGACGGGCCCGTCGTCAGCGCTGCCGCGGTCGCGGGGTCGAGCCGGCGGCGCAGCTCGTCCCAGAAGCGCGTGTCGGACCAGTCGTCGACATGCTCGTCCTGCCGGCACTGAATGTAGTAGCGGCTGCGGGTATGCGACCGCATCGAGCAGAGCGCGAATCCGCGCTCGCTGCGGGCGTAGATCAATTCGTCGGAGACTGGCGGCACATCGGCGAGGAGGCCGAGCCAGCCGAACGGGTAGACCCGCTCGAAGATCCGCAGCGCCTCGGAGGGCACGCTGGCGCGCGAGATGCCGTGATAGCCGTCGCAGCCGGCGATGACGTAACAGTCGAGCCGCTTCGACGTGCCGCCCTCGCGATAGGTGACGAAGGGTTGGGCACCGTCGAAGCCATGCGGCTCGACATCCTCGGCCTCGAAAATGGTGGCGGCTCCCTGCGCGGCGCGCTGGTCCATCAGGTCCCGCGTCACCTCGGTCTGCCCGTAGATGGTGACATGCTTGCCGCCGGTCAGCCGGTCGAGCGCGACGCGGTGGCGTTGTTCGCCGAAGAGAAGGTCGACGCCGTGATGGGGCAGGCCCTCGGCATGCAGCCTTGCGCTCGCACCGACCTGGTCGAGCAGGCCGACTGTGCCCTGTTCGAGCACGCCGGCCCTGATCCGCGCCAGCACATAGTCGCGGCTCTTGCGCTCCAGGATGACTGTGTCGATCCCGACCTGGTGCAGCAACTGCCCGAGCAGCAGGCCGGCTGGCCCGGCTCCGATGATGGCGACCTGCGTCCGCATGCATTGTCCCGGCGAGCACCCGTCTGGCGCTTCTGCAGGAAACAAGTTGACATGGCAACCAATTAAAGGGAAGCGCTTCCTGTGCAGGGCAGCGTCCCGCGATAGCCCTAGCCGACGGGGATGACGTCGACGGCGACGCCGACCTTCTGCGAGCCCGGGCCGATCAGGACCCCGTCCAGCGGCGAGACGTCGGCATAGTCGCGCCCGAAGGCGGTGACGATGTGATCGTCGGCAACAATCAGGTCGTTGGTCGGATCGAGGCCGATCCATCCTGTCTCGGGCCCGCACCAGAGCATGACCCAGGCATGGCTGGCATCAGCGCCTTCGAGGCGCTTCTCGCCCGGCGGCGGGATGGTGCGGATATAGCCGCTGACATAGGCCGCCGGCAGACCGAGGCCGCGCAGGCCTGCGATCATCACATGTGCGAAATCCTGGCAGACGCCGTGGCGTTCGCGGAAAGCCTCCTCCAGCGGCGTCGAAACCTCCGTCGCCTCCGGATCATAGGTGAAATCGGCGCGGATGCGCGCCATCAGCTCGCTCGCGGCTTCCAGCACCGGCCGCGACGGCGCGAAGCTTCTGCGCGCATAGTCCGTGACCGCCGCGACGGGCGGCACCAGCCGGCTCGGATAGAGATGATGCGCTGGCGAATCCGGAGCCAGGCTATCGGAGGCCAGCGCGAGTGCCCCGACCTCCTCCCAAGTCCGCGTCAGGCCGGGGAAGGGCGGCGGCGTCCGTCGCACCTCGACGCGCGCGCGCATCTCGACCTTGAGCTCGCGGTGCGGCTTCGAGATGGTCACGGTCGACATGCGGTTGCCGAAGAAGCAGATCCCGTCGACGCGTTCGGCCGGGCGCGGCGTCACACTGAGTTCGCTCTTCTCGACGCGCTGGCCGCCGTCGTCGCGCGGCTGCAGCCGCAGGATGCAGCGCGCGAACGGGACCGGGCGGCTATAGCCGTAGGTGGTGATGTGCCGGACGTCGTAGATCACGCGATGCCTGTCAGCCTGGAGCCTTCCGGGCCGGTGTTCTGGAGAAAATAGCGATCTGCGATCGCGCTGGAGACACCCATCAGGAGCTGCTCGAACAGCAGGATCGAGGTGCGGTCGAGCCGTGCGGCTTCCGCCGTGCGGCATTCGGCGGCGAGCTTGAGGATCAGCCGACGCGGTGCTTCCAGCATGCCGTCCTCGGTCAATGACGGCAGGTCCTTGATCTCGGTGTCGAGTCGATCGACCTGGAAGGCGACCGAGCGCGGATTATAGGGGTCGAGCATCACCAGATCGAGCACCGGCTGCAGGCTCGCACCGAGCAGGTAGCGCGAGCGGTAGGTGATCTGCGAATCCGTCAGGTCGAGCAACGCGTCGAGCGAGTCCATCGGCGCCGTGGTTTCGGCGAAATGGCGGGCGAAGCGGCAGGTCGCGATGCCCCGTTCGAGCCGCCGCCCGATGTCGAGAAAGCGCCAGCCCGGGCCGCGCACCATGTTCTCCTGACTCAGGCCGGAGAAGGCGGCCAGCGACTTCAGCGCGCGGTCGGCTATCTCATAGGCCTCGCCTTCGCTCGGTTCATGTCCGTTCTCGAGAGTCAGCTGCTGCTGCATGTCGCCGAACAGCCGCCAGGCGTCGATCGAAAGCCGCTCACGGATGACCGACGCCGTCCGCCGCGCCTCGCGCATGCTGGCGATCGCCGAGCCGTACTGGTCCAGCCCATGCAGTGCCGCGGAGGCCTGGCCGAGCAATGTCTGCGCCTTGCCGCCGGGCGAGGCGCCCCAGGCGACCAGCAGATTGGCGAGCCGGCGCAACGTCTCGTTGCGTCCCTGCGTCGGGTCGGTGTCGATCAGCCGGCCGAGCAGAGCCCGCACCAGCCGGAGCGTCGCCTCCGTCCGCTCGAGATAGCGCCCGAGCCAGAATAGGTTGTCGGCTGCCCGGCTCGGCAGCGTGCCGGTGATGCGGCGGATCGGGATTCGGTCCGGCGTCGGCAGCAGCGTCACCTGCTCGACCGGCGCGTCGGAGGTGACCCAGACGTCGCTGGAGCGCACGCCGCTCTGCATGCTCACCGCGCGTGCATCGGGTTCGTCGGAGATGCGGCAGAAGCCGCCGGGCATCACCTTCCAGCCATCCGGCGTGGCGGCGGCGAAAACGCGCAGCGTCATCGGGCGCGGTTGCAGCCGGCCGTTCTCGAGCACCGGCATGGTCGAGAGCCGCACCACCTCCTGCCCGACATAGTCCATGCCACGGGCTTCGATGCGCGCGCGCAGCGCGTCGCGCTCGGCAGCCGGCAACTCACCGGCGATCACCGGGCCGGTATCGTGGCCGCCGCCCGCGCTGCGGAATGCCGGCGCGATGCTCATCTCGTCGAGGCGGTCGAGCACGGCCGCGCGCTCGCGTGGCTGCCCGCACCACCAGGTCGCGACATTCGGCAGGATCATGTCCTCGCCGAGGATGCGCTCGCCGAGCCTCGGCAGGAAGCTCATCAGCGCCCGGGCCTCGACCACGCCCGAGCCGAGCCCGTTGGCGATATGGACGCTGCCCCTGCGCACCGCCTGGACGAGACCCGCGACGCCGAGCGCCGAGGCCGCGTTCAATTCCAGCGGATCGGAGAAATCGCCGTCGATGCGGCGCCAGATCACGTCGGCCCGCTTGAGTCCGGCGATGGTGCGGACATGCACACGGCCCTCGCGCATGACGAGGTCGCCGCCCTCGACCAGAAGGAAGCCGAGATAGCGCGCGAGATAGGTTTGCTCGAAGTAGCTCTCGTTGAGCGGCCCCGGCGTCAGCAGGCAGATGCGCGGCTCGACGCGACTGGAACTGGCGACGAGGCCGGCGCGGAAGCCCTGGAAGAAGGCCGCCAGCCGCTCGACATTCATCGTGCGGAACATGTCCGGGAAGGCACGCGACAGGGCGAGTCGGTTCTCGAGCGCATAGCCGGCACCGGAAGGCGCCTGCGTCCGGTCCTGCAACACCCACCAGCGCCCGTCGGGCCCGCGTCCGAGATCGGCCGCGTAGATCTGCAGAGCGCCGCCGCCCGGCGCGCCGTGCAGCGGGCGGAGATAATCGGGGCTGCCTGTGACAACCGAAGCAGGCAAAAGCCCGTCGGCGATCATCTCGCCCGGGCCGTAGATGTCGTCCAGCAGCGTGCCGAGCAGGCGGGCGCGCTGGGCCACGCCCGCCGCGATGGTCTGCCATTCGGCGCCTGTGATGACGAGCGGTACATGGCTGAGCGGCCAGGACCGTTCGCCCGCAGTCGGATCGCCATCGTTCAGATCGCCATGGACGCGATAGGAGACGCCGGTGTCGCGGACATGGCGATCCGCAAGGCCAAAGCGCTGGTTCAGCTCGTCGGGCGAGAACGCGCACCACTCCGCGAGAAACGGCTCCCATTGCGGCCGCACCTGGCCGTCCGCGCCGATCAGCTCGTCATGCACGCCTGCCAACGGCCGATAACCCGCCAACAGAGCGTTGCGCCGCTCCGTTCGGGTGCGCGTCGATGGTGATCGCCCCTGCAATGCCATCGCCTGCGTCTGGTGACCTCTACAATCCGGGGGGACGCCGCAAATCCAGTGTGAGCGGGAATTCGGCGCTGCGCTCTTCCGGCGGAATCGCCAGCGCGCCGGGAGTATGACCGATCGCTTCGAAACGCGCGAGCCGGCGGGCCTCCGCTTCGTAGGAATTCACAGGCGGAGTCTCATAATTGCGACCGCCGGGATGGGCGACATGGTAGACGCAGCCGCCGAGCGAGCGTCCGACCCAGGTATCGACGATGTCGAAAGTCAGCGGCGCATGCACCGGAATCGTCGGGTGCAGTCCGGAGGCCGGCTGCCAGGCCTTGAAGCGCACGGCACTGATGCTCTCACCCGAGGTGCCCGCGGCCGTCATCGGCAGGCGCCGCCCGTTGCAGGTGATCAGGTGCCGGCCGGGCACGAGTCCCTTCGCCTTCACCTGTAGCCGCTCGACGGAGCTGTCCACATAGCGCACCGTGCCGCCGATCGCGCCTTCTTCGCCCATGACATGCCAGGGTTCGAGCGCCTGCCGGATCTCGATCTCGACACCGCCATGTTCGACCTTGCCGAAGAACGGGAAGCGGAATTCGGCCTGCGCCTCGAACCAGACCGGATCGAAGGCGTAGCCGGCGCGGTTGAGGTCGGCGAGCACCTCCCTGAAATCCTGCCAGACCATCTCCGGCAGCATGAAGCGGTCATGCAGCGCCGTGCCCCAGCGCACCAGTCCGCCCGCTTGCGGCTCGCGCCAGAACCACGCGATCAGCGCCCTGACCAGCAGTTGCTGCGCCAGGCTCATGCGGGAATCCGGCGGCATCTCGAAACCGCGGAACTCGATCAGCCCGAGCCGGCCCGTCGGCCCGTCCGGCGAATAGAGCTTGTCGATGCAGATCTCGGTCCGGTGGGTGTTGCCGGAGACGTCGACCAAGAGGTTGCGCAGCAGCCGGTCGACCAGCCAGAGCGGGATCGCGGGCTCGCCGGGCTGCGGAATCTTCGCCAGTGCGATTTCCAGCTCGTAGAGCGCGTCGTGGCGTCCCTCGTCGATGCGCGGGGCCTGGCTGGTCGGACCGATGAACAGGCCGGAGAACAGGTAGGACAGGGAGGGATGCCGGTTCCAGTAGAGCACGATGCTCTTGAGCAGGTCCGGCCGGCGCAGGAAGGGCGAGTCGGGCGGGGTGACGCCGCCGAGCACGACATGGTTCCCGCCGCCGGTTCCGGTATGGCGGCCGTCGACCATGAACTTTTCGGCGCAGAGCCGCGACTGCCGTGCCTCCTCATAGACGCCGCGGGTGATTGCGACCGCCTCGCTCCAGCTGCGGGCGGGATGGATGTTGACCTCGATCACGCCGGGGTCGGGCGTGACCTTGATCACGTTCAGGCGCGGATCATGCGGCGGGGCATAGCCCTCGATATGGACGGGCTGGTTGCGCTCGCGCGCCACCTCCTCGACGCTGGCGATCAGGTCGAGATAATCCTCCAGCCGCTCCACCGGCGGCAGGAACACGCACAGCACATTGTCGCGGATCTCCAGGCTGATCGCGGTGCGGACATGCTCGCCGCCGATCTCCTGCTCGGTCCGGTCCTGCGCGCCGGAGCCGGCCGCGGCCTCCACGGGGCGCGACATCTGCTGTGGCGAGGGCGCCTCAGGCCGGATCGGAGCCTCGGGCGTGGGCGGGTCGGCCGCCGGCCCGAAGCCGCCCGCCGAACGCGGCAGCGGCGGCCGCTCCTCCATCGGATCCTGCGGATGGATATGCGGATATTCCGCCTTCGGCACCACCGGCAGCGAGCCCAGCGGCAGGCGGTAGCCGACCGGCGAGTCTCCCGGCACGAGGAAGAGCTTGCCCCGCCTCAGCTTCCACTTCTCCGAGCGCCAGCGCCTATCGCCGCCCTGGGCCTGCCAGCGTTGGACAGGTATGACATAGCCGCGCGGCTTGCCGAGCCCGAGCTGGAAGACCTGCTGCATGCGGGCGCGCTCCTCGGGATCTGCCAGGCGAGGGTCGAGCGGGTCGACATTGTCGGGAAGCTGCGCCTCCTTGAGCAGCCAGTAGCCAGTGTCCTCATAGGCAGGCACGACGAAGTCCGCGCCCAGCCCGAGCTTGTCGGAGAGGCCGGCCGCCAGCGCCTCGGCCTCGGCGATCGTCGCGCCGGCCTCGAGTTCGCGGTCCCCGCCAGTTGGTGCGCCGGGCTCGCGTGCGATCAACGTCGCATCGCGCCAGATCGGTTCACCATCCTGGCGCCAGTAGAGCGCGAAGGCCCAGCGCGGCAGGCTTTCGCCCGGATACCACTTGCCCTGACCGTAATGCAGCATGCCGCCGGGCGCGAAACGCTCGCGCAGCTTGCGGATCATGACGTCGGCGCGATGGCGCTTGGTCGGCCCGACGGCGGCCGTGTTCCATTCTTCGCCGGTCTGGTCGTCGATAGAGACGAAGGTCGGCTCGCCGCCCATGGTCAGCCGCACATCCTGAGCCTGGAGGTCGGCCTCGACCTGCTCGCCGAGCGCATCGAGTCGTTGCCAGGACTCGTCGGAGAAGGGCAGGGTGATGCGCGGCACCTCATGGACGCGCGCCACGCTCATGTCGAAGTCGAACTTGGTCTCGGCATAGCTCGCGACGCCCGAGACCGGCGCGGCCGAGCGGTAATGTGGCGTTGCCGCCAGCGGCAGATGGCCTTCGCCGGTCAGCAGGCCCGATGTCGGATCGAGGCCGATCCAGCCGGCGCCGGGGATGTAGACTTCGGCCCAGGCGTGGAGGTCGGTGAAATCCTTGTCGGTGCCGCGCGGCCCTTCCAGCGGATCGATGTCCGCCTTCATCTGGATCAGGTAGCCCGACACGAAACGGGCGGCGAGGCCGAGATGGCGCAGGATCTGGACCAGCAGCCAGCTCGAATCGCGGCAGGAGCCGGATTTGATGTGGAGCGTCTGCTCCGGCTCCTGGACGCCAGGCTCCATGCGGATGCCATAGGCGATGCCCGAGGCCAGCCGCGCATTCAGATCGACGATGAAGTTGACCGTGTTGGTCTTCTCGCGCCGAATCGTGGCGAGGAACGCCTGCAGCAGCGGCCCGGCCGGCTCGGTGACGAGATAGGGCGCGAGCTCCGCCCGCAACTCGTCCGGATAGGAGAAGGGAAAGGTTTCGGCGTCGGTCTCGACGAAGAAGTCGAACGGATTGATGATCGACAGTTCGGTGACGAGATCGACCTCGATGCGAAATTCGGTCACCGGCTCGGGGAAGACATAGCGTGCCAGCCAGTTGCCGCTCGGATCCTGCTGCCAGTTCACGAAGTGCTCGGCCGGCGTGACTTTCAACGAGTAGCTGTTGATCGCGGCCCGGCAATGCGGTGCCGGCCGCAAGCGGATGATCTGAGGACCGAGCGTGACCGGCCGATCGTAGCGGTAGTGGGTGACGTGGTGAAGCGCAGCGATGATGGCCAAGGGCTGAGCACCTGCAGGTCGTGGCGCAGCGGAGCGCCGCGCAGCCTCACGTTAGCGAGGCGCGGGAAGCCCGCAAAGGAGCAACTGGCCCAACGCTGCACCCGGGGAAGCCCTGCCGTGCACAAGAAGTGAGCAGGCGGCCTCTGGACTTCGGTGCCGCTCTGCTGGACATAGGCCGCAAATTGGTTCCACATTCGACCGAACGGCCGGGATCACGGCCGCAAACCTGAACTGATGGGGATTTCGATGCGTCACGTAGCAAAGTTGCTCGCGGCATCCGCCTTCACCGCGCTCATGGCAGCGCCCGTCCTGGCCCAGACGCCGAAGGACACGGTGGTCATGGCCAAGCAGATCGACGACATCATCTCGCTCGATCCGGCCGAGGCCTTCGAGTTCTCGGGCGTGGAAGTTGGTGCCAATGTCTATGACAAGCTCGTCGGCGTCGACCTCGCAAACGGCAACAAGATCGTCGGCGAGCTCGCAACGAGTTGGACGGTCAGCCCTGACCAGCTGACCTACACCTTCAAGCTGCGCCCCGGCGTGAAGTTCCACTCCGGCAATGCGCTCACCGCCGCCGACGTGGTCTACTCGATCCAGCGTGCGGTCACGCTCAACAAGTCGCCCGGCTTCATCCTGACCCAGTTCGGCTTGAACAAGGACACGGTGCTCGACAAGGTCAAGGCGCCGGACGATTCCACCGTCGTCATTACCGTCTCGCAGCCCTTCGCGCCGACCTTCTTCCTGAACTGCCTCACCTCCGGCGTCGCCTCGGTGGTCGACTCCAAGCTGGTCAAGGCGAACGAGAAGGACAGTGACTGGGGCAATGGCTGGCTGAAGCTGAACTCGGCCGGCTCGGGCGCCTACAAGGTCCGCGCCTATCGTCCCAACGAGCAGTATGCGCTCGATGCCAATGAGGGCTGGTACAAGGGCGCGCCGAAGAACAAGCGCGTCATCGTCCGCCACGTCGCCGAGCCCGCCTCGCAGCGCCTGCTGCTCGAGAAGGGCGACGTCGACATGGCCCGCAACCTCTCGAAGGATCAGCTCGCCGGCGTCAAGGACAACAAGGACGTGCAGGTCGTCCAGGGCAACAAGGGCTACATCCTCTATCTCGGTCTGAACCAGAAGAACCCGAACCTGGCGAAGCCCGAGGTGCGCGAGGCGTTGAAGTACCTCGTCGACTACACCTCGATCGAGAAGAACATCGTCGAGGGTACCTACAAGCACCACGAGTCCTTCCTGCCGAACGGCTTCCTCGGCGCGATCGACGACAAGCCCTACAAGTTCGATCTCGCCAAGGCGAAGGAACTGCTCGCCAAGGCCGGGCTGCCGAACGGCTTCACGGTCACCATGGATACCCGCTCGGTCAACCCGATCACCGACATCGCCCAGGCGATCCAGTCGACCTGGGGCCAGGCCGGCGTCAAGCTCGAGCTCATCCCGGGCGACGGCAAGCAGACGCTGACCAAGTACCGCGCCCGTACCCACGACATCTATATCGGCCAGTGGGGTCCGGACTATCTCGACCCGCACACCAATGCCGAGACCTTCGCGATCAACGAGGACAATGGCGAGGACGCGAAGTCCAAGACGCTGGCCTGGCGCAACACCTGGGACATCCCGCAGATGACCAAGACCACCAAGGCGAACGTGCTTGAATCCGATGCGAGCAAGCGCGCCGTGGTCTATGGCGATCTCCAGCGCGAGCATCAGAAGGTCTCGCCCTTCGTCATCATGTTCCAGCAGGTCGAGGTCACCGCGCAGCGCAAGGGCGTGAAGGATTGGGTCATCGGCCCGAGCTCCGACACGAACTTCTACGCTCCGATCACCAAGGGCTGATCCGCCCTGGCGTTACGAACCCGCCGCGCCCTGCCTGGTCGCGGCGGGTTTTCTGCTTTCCAGAGGCAAATTGCCGCTGACGATGCGTCGCCGGGCTTGCGTTTTCGGGCGGGCTGGTATTCGACGCGCAGCAGTGCAGCAATTTCGTACAAAACGGCTGATTGAATGGCGGTAGCACCCAAAAGCTGGGCCGGACGGGGCATAGGCTGGAGCCGCATCGCGGCACGCGAGCTCTCGACGGTCGTGATCACGGTCTTCGGACTCCTGCTCGTGACCTTCCTGATCGCGCGCGTGATGCCGATCGACCCGGTCCTGGCCGTGGTCGGCGACCGCGCGCCCGCCGATGTCTATGAAAAGGCGCGGCTCGATCTCGGGCTCGACAAGCCGCTCTGGCACCAGTTCGCGATCTATATCGGCAAGGTCTTCCGGGGCGATCTCGGCACCTCCGTCCTGACGGCGCAGACCGTCACGCAGGACATCAAGACCGTGTTCCCCGCGACGCTGGAACTCGCCACGCTCGGCACGCTGATCGGCGTGCTGTTCGGTGTCCCCTTCGGCATCGTCGCAGCCGTCTATCAGGGCCGCTGGCCCGATCAGATCGCGCGGATCGTCGGGCTCCTCGGCTATTCCGTCCCGGTCTTCTGGCTCGGCCTGATGGGGCTCCTGCTGTTCTATGCCAAGCTCGGCTGGGTCTCCGGGCCGGGCCGGATTTCGGTCGTCTGGCAGGATTATGTGACGCCCGTCACCGGCATCGTCATGCTGGACGCTGCGATGCAGGGCGAGTGGGAGGCGTTCTGGGACGCCTTCTCGCATCTCGTCCTGCCGGCTTCCGTGCTCGGCCTGCTGTCCATCGCCTATATCAGCCGCATGACGCGCAGCTTCATGATCAACGAGCTGCAGCAGCAATACGTCATCGCCGCGCGGGTGAAGGGCGTGTCGGAGTTCGGCGTGATCTGGCGGCATGCCCTGCGCAACGCGATCGTCCCGCTCGTCACCGTGATCGCGCTCTCCTACATGCACCTGCTCGAAGGCTCGGTGCTCACCGAGACGATCTTCGCCTGGCCCGGCCTCGGCCGCTACCTGACCAACGCCCTGCTGAACGCGGACATGAACGCCGTGCTCGGTGGCACGCTGGTCGTCGGCGCCGTCTTCATCGGTGTCAACCTCATCTCCGACATGATCGGCCGCCTCGCCGATCCGCGGACCCGCTGAGGAGGCGACGATGTCGGATGTAACCACCGCGCACACCAGCTGGCATGACTGGCTGATCTCGAACGACCCGGTCTCGCGGCGCCAGGCGCGCCTCGGCCAGCTCTACCGCCAATGGCTCGCCTTTCGCCGCAACCCTGCCGCGATGGTGGGGCTCGCCATCGTTGTCCTGCTCCTGGTCGTCGCCGCGCTCGCGCCGGTGATCTCGCCGCATGATCCGATCGCCCAGGCGCTCGACAAGCGCCTGTTGCCGCCGTCCGCGACCTACTGGTTCGGTACGGATTCGCTCGGCCGCGACATCTTCAGCCGCATCGTCTACGGCACGCGGGTGACGCTGGTCATCGTGCTGCTCGTCGTCGTCACGGTCGGGCCGATCGGCCTGCTCATCGGCTGTGCCGCCGGCTATCTCGGCGGCTGGGTCGACACCGTGTTGATGCGCATCACCGACGTCTTCCTCGCCTTTCCCCGCCTGGTGCTGGCGCTGGCCTTCGTCGCGGCGCTCGGCCCGGGACTGGAGAATGCCGTCATCGCCATCGCCTTCACCGCCTGGCCTCCCTACGCCCGCGTGGCCCGCGCGGAGACGCTGGTGATCCGGAATGCTGACTACATCGCGGCGGTCCGCCTGCAGGGCGCCTCGCAATGGCGGATCGTCATGAAGCATGTCGTGCCGATGTGCCTGCCGTCGCTGATCGTGCGGTCCACACTGGACATGGCCGGCATCATCCTCACCGCCGCAGGACTCGGCTTCCTCGGCCTCGGTGCCCAGCCACCGATCCCAGAATGGGGCGCTATGATTTCGGCCGGCCGCGAGCAGATCTTCGACCAGTGGTGGGTCGCGACCTTCCCCGGCATCGCGATCTGCGTCGTCGCGCTCGGCTTCAACCTGCTCGGCGACGGCCTGCGCGACGTTATGGATGCGAGGTGAGGTGATGGAACAGCCGCTCCTCGAACTCGACAATCTGCGCGTCGATTTCCACACGCCGACCGGCATCGTGCATGCCGTTCGGGGCCTGTCCTTCACGCTCGGCCGCGAGCGCCTCGGCATCGTCGGGGAATCCGGCTCCGGCAAGTCGATGACCGGGCGCGCAATCCTCGACCTGATCCCGCATCCCGGCGTGGTCACGGCCGATCGCCTGAGGTTCCGCGGCCAGGATCTGACGACGATGGACAAGGGTGCGCGGCGCAAGCTGCGCGGCCGCCACATCTCCATGGTGATGCAGGACCCGAAATTCTCGTTGAATCCGGTGCAGACCGTCGGCCACCAGATCGCCGAGGCCTATCGCATCCACCACAAGGCCGGCGCCCGCGAGGCGCGCGAGCGCAGCCTCGCCATGCTCGAGCAGGTCCAGATTCGCGAGCCGGGGCGCGTCTACGACCTCTACCCGCATGAGGTCTCAGGCGGCATGGGGCAGCGCGTCATGATCGCGATGATGCTTATTGCCGAGCCCGAGATCCTGATCGCTGACGAGCCGACTTCGGCGCTCGACGTCACCGTGCAGCTCCAGATCCTGAAGATCCTCGACGATCTCGTCACGCAGCGCGGCATGGGGCTGATCTTCATCAGCCACGACCTTCACCTCGTGCAGTCCTTCTGTGACCGCGTCATCGTCATGTATGGCGGCAAGGCGATGGAGACCTTGCCGGCCGCCGAGCTTGCCGACGAGGCGGCTCGCGCTCGACGGCATCCCTACACGCTGGGGCTGCTCGGCTGCCTGCCTGATCTCGACCATCCGCGAGCAGAACTCGCCACCCTCAAGCGCGACCCGGCATGGCTGGCATGAGCACGAAACCCGCCATTGCGGTCGACAAACTCAACGTCTCCTTCGGCGATTCCCACGTCGTGAAGGACCTCTCCTTCGCGGTCGCATCGGGCGAGAGCTACGGCATCGTCGGCGAATCCGGTTCGGGCAAGTCGACCGTGCTGCGCGTGCTTTCCGGCCTCAATCGCGACTGGAGCGGTATGATCGCGATAGACGGTGGCGTGCAGCCGAAGGCCCGTGACAAGGCCTTCTACCGCAACGTCCAGATGGTCTTCCAGGACCCCTATGGCTCGCTGCATCCCAAGAAGACGGTCGACGATACGCTGGCCGAGCCGCTGGCCATTCACGGCATTGGCGACGCCGAAAAGCGGATCGGCCGGGCGATGGCGGAGGTCGGCTTGCCCGCCTCCTTCCGCTTCCGCTACCCGCACCAGCTGTCCGGAGGCCAGCGTCAGCGGGTGGCGATCGCGCGTGCGCTCGTGCTCGAACCCTCGATCCTGCTCCTCGACGAGCCGACCTCCGCGCTCGACGTCTCGATCCAGGCCGAGGTGCTGAATCTGCTGCAGGCGCTGCGCAAGGAACGAAAGCTCACATACATCCTCGTCAGCCACGATCTCGCGGTCGTGGCGCATATGTGCGAGCGCCTGCTGGTGATGCAGTTCGGCCGTGGCGTCGAGGAGATGACGGCGCGGACGCTGGCGGCCCGCAACCCGCAGACGGCCTATGCGCAGCAACTGCTCACCGCGAGCGAGGGTTTCAGGCGCGGCTGAGCCGCGCCGCCTGGACGGGCGCCGAAGGCTTGAGCTGTGCGCCGCACGTGACACCCGCCCTGTGATCTAAGCGTTTGGCAATCGAGCGCCTTGGTCGCATTCTCGTCGCAAGCCCGGCGTCCTGATAGGTGTCGCCTGGAAATCACTGCCGGGCCGGGATTTTCCGTCGGGCTTGGGCCTGGTGCCGGGCATGGAGAAGTAAGAGACATGGACGCCATCGCCGATCGCACGTTACGGCCAGAGACGGCCCCGGAGCGGACCCCGGTTCCGCCCTTCGATCTGGTGATTTTCGGCGCCGGTGGCGATCTCGCCTTGCGCAAGCTCTTTCCGGCGCTGGCGCAGCGCAGCCGCGAGGGCGTGCTGCCGGGCGAGAGCCGCATCCTCGGCATCGTCCGCAAGGCCGAAGACGTCGAGGACTTGCCGAAGCAGATCGCCAGGCGGCTGTCAGAGGAAGGGCTTTCGAAGAACGACGTCCACGCCTTTCTGCAGCGCCTCACCGTAGTCATGCTCGATGCGGTCAAGCCCGAGACCTATGCGGCGCTGAAAGCGGAACTGGGGGCCAATGGCCGCGTCCGCTCCTTCTATCTCTCGACGCCGCCCGACCTCTTCATCCCGATCTGCGAGAACCTCGCCGCTGCCGGCATCCTGACGCCGACCTCGCGCGTCATCCTGGAAAAGCCGCTCGGGCGCGATCTCGCCTCGGCGCGCGAGATCAACGACGCCGTCGCGCGCATCCTGCCGGAGGATCGCACCTACCGGATCGACCATTATCTGGGCAAGGAGACGGTGCAGAACCTGCTGGTGCTGCGCTTCGCCAACACGCTGTTCGAGCGCTCCTGGTCGAGCCGCGACATCGACCATGTCCAGATCACCGTCGCCGAGACAGTGGGACTGGAAAGCCGCGCCGGCTATTACGATAAGTCCGGGCACATGCGCGACATGGTCCAGAACCATCTCATGCAGCTGCTGACGCTCTTCGCCATCGAGCCGCCGAACATGCTGGAGGCGGGCGCTGTCCGCGACGAGAAGATCAAGGTCCTGAAGGCACTGCGCCCGATCGTCGGGCCGGACGTCCAGCGCTACACCGTCCGTGGCCAGTATGTCGCGGGCCAGATCGACGGCCAGCGCGTGCGCGGCTATGCCGAGGAACTCGGCCATGCCAGCAACACCGAGACCTTCGTTGCGATCCGCTGCGAGATCGATACCTGGCGCTGGGCCGGCGTGCCGATCTATCTGCGCACCGGCAAGCGCATGGCGCAGCGCTATTCCGAGATCGCGGTCACCTTCAAGCCGGTGCCGCATTCGATCTTCGGAAGCGGCTCCTGCGACCGGCTCGATGCCAACCGCCTCGTCATCCGGCTCCAGCCCAATGACGGCGTCCAGCTCCAGCTGATGATGAAGGTGCCGGGCTCCGGCCGGCTCAAGGTCGTGCCGCGCCAGCTCGATCTACGCTATTCGACCGCCTTCGATGAACGCACGCCCGATGCTTATGAGCGCCTGCTGACGGACGTGATCCGCGGCGACCAGACCCTGTTCATGCACCGCGACGAGGTCGAGCAAGCCTGGACCTGGGTCGATCCGATCATTGCAGGCTGGCAGGACTACACCCCGCACCCGCATCGCTATGTGGCCGGCTCCTGGGGCCCCTCGCAGGCGATCGGCCTGATCGAGCGCGAGGGCCGCTCCTGGGCTGATCCGGACCTGGTCTGATGGAGGCGCGCGGCACCGTCGCCTGGCATCGCTTCGCCAGCCTGCCGGATGCTTCGGAGGCGCTGGCCGAGGCGGTCGCGATCCGCCTGCGGGCGCTGCTGGCGGAGCAGGGCAGGGCTTCGCTGGCCGTTCCCGGCGGCACGACGCCGGCGCACTTCCTCGCCACCCTCGGCGCGATCGATCTCCCATGGGAGAACGTGATGCTGATGCCGACGGACGAGCGCTTCGTAGCAGCCGATGACGTCGCCTCGAACGAGCGCATGTTCCGCGAGCAGTTCGCGCCTTTGCAAAATGGGCGGGTCGGCTTTCTCTCCTTCCATGGCCATGGCAGCGACATCGAGGCCGCGGCGGCCGTGCTCTGCGCCGAACTGGCGCAGGCGCCGCCGCTCGACCTGCTGGTCAGCGGCATGGGCACGGATGGCCACATTGCCTCGCTATTCCCCGGTAGCGAAGCGACATTTCTCGCGGCACCCGATAGCGGCATCGTCATCGCGCATCCGCCCGGACTGCCGCCGCGGCTGTCGCTGTCGCCCGCCCGCCTGACCGGGGCAGGCTGGGCGAGCCTGTTGATCGCCGGCTCTGTGAAGGAAGCGGTGCTGGCGGCCGTTGCCGAGCACCCCCTGCCGTTGCCGGTCGATCTGCTGCTGGCGCGCGCGCAGGGGCTCGACGTCTACTGGGCGAAAGAGTAGACCGCCCCGATCCTATCAAATCGATTGAAAGACGAGACGATGGACGAAACTGCCGCGATTGCCCGGCTCAAGGCCTGTGGCGTCATTCCGGTCGTGGTGATCGAGGACGCCTCGCGCGCCATCGACCTCGCGCACGCCCTCGTCGCTGGCGGCATCGATGTCGTCGAAGTCACGCTGCGTCGTCCGGCCGGGCTTGCGGCACTCGAAGCCATCGCGAAGTCGGTGCCGAAGGCGCTGCCGGTCGCAGGTACGGTCGTGACGCCGGCTCAGGTCGCGCAGGTCAAGGATGCCGGTGCGAAAGCCGTCGTCAGCCCTGGCTTCAGCGAGAGCGTCGATGCCGCCCTGAAGGAGGCCGGGCTGCCCTGGCTGCCGGGCGTCGCCACGGCGTCGGATTGCATGCGCGCCGTCGCCGCGGGCCGGACGGTCGCCAAGTTCTTCCCGGCCGAGACTGCGGGCGGGCCGCCGGCGCTGAAGGCGCTGTCGGGGCCCTTCCCGCAGATGAGCTTCTGCCCGACGGGTGGCGTCGGCCTCGCGAACCTGTCCTTTTACCTAGCTTTGCCGCAGGTCATCTGCGTCGGCGGCTCCTGGCTCGTGCCCGCCGATGCGATTGCGACCGGCGACTGGAAGCGCGTGACGCAGCTCGCGAAAGAGGCGAGCGAAGCGTTCAAGGCGGCACGCGGATAGTTCAGGCGGGCCGCGCCGCTTTCCAGGCGAGTCGATGGGCATGGTCGCGGATGTCGGCAGGCCAGGCAGCGGCCTGCGTCAGAAACCGCGCTTCATCGCCTGCGAACAGCGCCCGTGAGGCTTCCTCGAAACCGGCCCGGTCGCCGGCCATTGCCGACATGAAGCGGTAGGCGGCCTCCCGTGCGAGCCTCCGGCTGCTTTCTCCGCCGTCGCGGAGCCGCGCCTCGTCCACCAGCCGTCGCAGGGCAGGGGAGGCGCCGCCCGGCTGCGTCGCAAGCCAGTCCCAATGGCGCGGCAGGAGCGTGACCTCGCGCGCGACGACCCCGAGCTTCGGACGGCCTCGTCCGCGCGATCCGGTTTCGGTCGAGGCCGCGTCGATTTCAGTCGCGAAGCCTGATGCGGGCTCCGATGTCTGCGCCAGCCGTGCCAGCACCTCTGCCGCCGAGCCGCGCAGATCGAGATCGACGACGGCGCCGGATTGATCGTCGAACGTCAGGATCGGTGCGCTCGGCTGCTCGCCTGCTGCTGCCTTAACCGCAAGTGCGACTTCGCTGAGCGGTCCGCGGGCCAGTTGGCGGTCGCCGTGGAAGGCAGTGCAAGGGCGGTGAGGCCCTTCCGGCCTGTGAGTCTGTGTCATGAATTTTGATCCGGGTAGAATATTGCCCTATTAATACCCGGATGATATTTGTCGTCCAGTCGAAAATGATGAAGCTGGGCGAGTGCGATGATGGGTTTGGACAGGAAGGCGGCGATCGCCGCCTACAAGGAACGCAAGGTCGTGGCCGGGGTTTATCGGATACGCTGCCTGGCGAGCGGCCAGTTCTGGGTCGGGCAGGCGCCCAATCTCGAGAAGATCGAGAACCGCCTCCGGTTCACATTGCAGCAAGGCACGCATCGCCACCGCGGCTTGCAGGAGGCCTGGCTGCGTCACGGCGCCGACACTTTCGTGCTGGAGCCGGTCGAGCAGCTCGAGGAGGAGACCGATCCCTATCTTCGCGACCGCTCCCTCAAAGACCGGCTCACATATTGGGCGGCCGCACTCGGCGCGCCCCGGATCTGAGATCAGCGGACCGACAGCTTCTCCACGACGAGCTCCGCGATTGCCAGCGAACTCGTCAGCCCGGGGCTTTCGATGCCGAGCAGATTGACGAGTTCCGGCACGCCGTGGACTGCCGGCCCGTCGATGCGGAAATCAGGCATCGGCTCGGTCGGTCCGTGCAGTTTGGGACGGATGCCGGCATAGTCGGCGACGAGCGCGCCATCCGCTAGGCCCGGCCAGTAGGTCCGGATTGCGGCATAGAATTTCTCTGCGCGCGCCGGATCGACGACGAGATCCTGGTCATGCTCGACCCATTCGACATCAGGGCCAAACTTCACCCGCCCGCCCATGTCGATCGTCGCATGGATGCCGAGCCCGGCCGCTTCCGGCACGGGATAAACCAGATGCGAGAAGGGCTGCTTGCCCAGCAGCGCGAAATAGTTGCCCTTGGCGAAGGACTGCTTCGGGATGTGCTCGGCCGGAAAGCCGTCAAGGCTGTGCAACAGCCGCGGCGCACCATGGCCGGCCGAATTCACGATCGTCCTGACCGAATAGGTCGCCGGTTCCTCGCCGCCGAAATCGACGCTGAAGCCGTCGGACTCGCGGCGCCAGCCGGCGATCGGCGTGTTCAGCGCGAGCGAGCCGCCCGCCGCCTCGCATTCTCCGAGGAGCGATAGCATGAAGGCGTGGCTGTCGACGACGCCGGTCTCGGGCGAGAGCAATGCGATCTCGCAGCGCACCTCCGGCTCCATCGCCTTGGCCTCGCCGGCATCGAGCCAGCGCAGCGTATCGACGCCGGAAGCCTGCGCGCGGGCCATGATCGTCTCCAGCGCCGGCTTCTGCGCGGCAGAGGTGGCGACGATCAGCTTGCCGCAGGCCTTGTGCGGCAGGTTGCGCTCCCGCAGATAGGCGTAGAGTCGCTTGCGCCCTTCGACGCAGACCCGCGCCTTGAGCGAGCCCGGCGGGTAGTAGATCCCGGCATGGATGACCTCGCTGTTGCGCGCCGAGGTCTGCGTGCCGATGCCCTCGGCCGCGTCAACCACAACGACCTCGCGGCCGGCGAGCGCGAGCGCCCGCGCCGTCGCGAGGCCGACGACGCCGGCCCCGATCACCAGGCAATCGATGTCATGCATGCCGGGATACCTTTCAGGCTTGGCGCGGCATCGCGGTTTCGATGAGGTTCGCCCAGTAGGTCACGCCGACGGGGATCACCGCATCGTTGAACTCGTAGGCCGGGTGGTGGAGCCCGGCCGAGTCGCCGTTGCCGATGTTGATGAAGGCGCCGGGACGCTCCTCCAGCATGTAGGAGAAATCCTCCGAGCCCATGGTCGGCGGCACGCTCGTATCGACCTTGCCCTTGCCGAAGGCGGCATCGATCGTGCCGACCACGAAGTCGGCCTGGGCGGCATGGTTGAAGGTGACCGGGTAGCCGCGATGGTACTCGCAGCTATAGGTCATGCCGAAGGCGTTCATCAGCCCATCGGTAATCTCGGTAACGCGCTTCTCGGCGAGGTCGCGCATCTGCGGGGTCAGGGTGCGGATCGAGCCCTTGATCTCCACCGTCTGCGGAATGACGTTGAAGGCCTCGCCGGCGTTCAGCGCCGTCACCGAAACGACGATCGAATCGAGCGGATCGGCATTGCGCGACGAGATCGTCTGCAGCGCGGTGACGAGCTGGCAGGCGGCGACGATCGGATCGTTGACCCGGTGCGGCGCGGCCGCATGCCCGCCCTTGCCCTCGATTTTGATGTGGAGGCGGTCAGCGGCGGCCATGGTCGGGCCCTTGCGAACATCGAACTGGCCGATCGGAAGCCCAGGCTTGTTGTGCATGCCGTAGACTTCCTGGATGCCGAAACGGGTCATCATGCCGTCGTCGATCATCGCCTTGGCGCCAGCGCCGCCTTCCTCGGCCGGCTGGAAGATCACGACAGCCGTGCCGTCGAAGTCCCGGGTCTCGGCAAGATACTTGGCGGCGCCGAGCAGCATGGCGGTGTGGCCGTCATGGCCGCAGGCATGCATCTTTCCCGGAATGGTCGAGCGGTGCTCGAGATTGGTTTCCTCATGGATCGGCAGCGCGTCCATGTCGGCGCGCATGGCGATGACCTTGCCGGAGCCCTGGTTCCTGCCCTTGATGACGCCGACGACGCCGGTCTTGCCGATGCCGGAGACGACCTCGTCCACGCCCCATTCGGTCAGCTTCTGCGCGACGATCCCGGCCGTGCGCTGCACGTCGTACATCAGCTCGGGATGACGGTGGAAATCGCGACGGATGGCGGTGATCTCGGGCGCAAGCGCGGCGATGAGTTCGGCTTTGGGCATAGGATCCTCGGGTCTCGGAACAGCGATCCGTCGGCGACGGACTTTCAGGAATGCAGGTTGGAGGGACGCCGGTCAGGCGTCGGCGGGAACGTAGCGGCGCGACAGCTCGTTGCGGTCGTCATAGGATGCCTCGAAGATTGCCGCCGCGAGCGTGGCACGGACATGCAGCGTGTCGGTGCCGATATTCTTGAAGCCATGGCGGGCACCGGCAGGAATCAGCACGGACTGGTTGGCGGTGACGACCATCGTCTGGTCGCGCAGATAGATCTCGGCCGTGCCGCCCATGACTTCGAGCACTTCCTCGACCGCATGCAGATGCATCGGCGCGCCGAGGCCGGGCTCGCAGAACTGCTCGAAGATGCAAAGCTGCTTGCTCTGGACGAGCGCCGAGACCCGCATCTCGGTCATCACGCCGTCGCGCCATTTGTCCTGCGGCTGGGTCTTGTGGTCGAGGATTTCCATCTCGCATCCTTCACGTTTCGCCAGTGGCCCGTCGGGACGACCTCGCCGGATCGAAGGGATCCAAGGCGGCGCGCCTTCTCCAGAAGCCCGAACGGGGCACAGCGTCAAGGCTCGGCGCCGCGACCCGGCTGCGCGCCCGCGGCGTGGCGCGACGACGAGGCTGGCAGCGCTTTCCTCAAAGGCAGAACTGGGTGCGCCAGATTGCGATGTCCTCGAGCGCGACGTTCGAGCCGCAGAGGACGAGAGCGACCCGCTCGCCCGGCTTGAACATCGCCTTGCGCGCCACTGCTGCGGCAACGACGCAGGAGGCGGCCGGCTCCAGCAGTACCCGCCCGTTCTGCAGCACCCAGTCGATCTCGCGGACCGCATCGGCGTCCGGCACGATCACGATATCCTCGATGAACTGGCGCGCTGCGGCCATCGTCCGCTCCGTCGCGAAGGGAGCGCCCAGCGTGCGTGCGATCGAGGTCGGCCGGATCGCGACCGGCTTTCCGGCCTCGAGCGCCTGCGTCATCGTCGTCGCGCCTTCCGTCTCGACGCCGTGGATGCGCAGCGCCGGATCGAGCCCCTTCATGGCCGCGCCGACGCCGGCGGCGAAACCGCCGCCGCCGATCGAGATGAAGACATGGTCGAGCCGGCCGCCGGCATCATTGTTCAGCTCGAGGCCGAGCGAGCCGTGGCCGGCGATGATCGCCGGATCGTCGTAGGAATGGACATTGGTCATGCCCTGCGCGGCGTAGCTTTCAGCCTTCGCGAAGGCCGCGATCGAATCCTCGCACAGCTCGATCTCCGCGCCCAGCGAGCGCGCCATCGCGACGTTGAAGGACGCTGCATTCTTCGGCATGAGCACCAGCGCCCGGCAGCCCATGGTCTTCGCCACCAGCGCGACGGCAATGGCGTGGTTGCCGCCGGAGACAGTGACGACGCCGCGCGCCAGCTCGCCCTCGCTCAGGCTCATCAGCTTGTTGAAGCAGCCGCGCACCTTGAACGAGCCGCCGAGCTGCAGGCTCTCCACCTTGACCACCGTTTCGACGCCGAGCCGGGCCGAGAGGCCGGCGCTGTAGAAGGTTGGCGTTCGCCTGATCTTGCCGGCGATGCGCGCCGCGGCGGCCTGGATATCGCCCAGAGTGACGTCGAAGTTCATGCCTGCGCCTCTTGCTTCGTGGTTCCCTTATAGGGGCGCTTCGCTGTGCACGGAAACGTAGCGTTGGCAGCAGGGGCGAGGGAGCCTACAAAATATATCAGACGATCGGTCCGAAGCCCGTAGGCATGAAACCTGCCTTGGGCCGCCTTTTGGAGAACAGCCTCGTGACCATGACGCCCCGAGAAATGACGCCCAAGGAGATGCTCGCCAAGCTGGTTTCGTTCAATACGGAATCGCAGCGCAGCAATCTCGACCTGATCCATTTCTGCCGCGACTACCTCGCGGGGCTCGGAGTCGAGAGCACGCTGGCGCACAGCGCCGATGGCGAGAAGGCCAATCTCTACGCCACGATCGGGCCGAAGGTTGAGGGCGGCATCGTGCTCTCCGGCCATACCGACGTCGTGCCGGTCGCCGGTCAGGACTGGACTTCGGATCCCTGGACGCTCACTGAGCGCGACGGCAAGCTCTATGGTCGCGGCGCCTGCGACATGAAGGGTTTTGATGCGATAGCGCTCGCCCTGGTGCCGGAGATGCTAGCTGCGTCTCTGAAGCGCCCGATCCATATCGCCCTCTCCTATGACGAGGAGGTCGGCTGCCAGGGCGCGCGCGTGCTGATCAAGGCGATGGTCGAAGCCGGGCTGAAGCCCGCCGCCGTCATCGTCGGCGAACCCTCGATGATGCAGGTCGTCACCGGCCACAAGGGCGGCTTGCGGATGCGCACGGCGGTGCGCGGGCATGCAGTCCATTCCAGCCAGATGCATGCGGGCGTTTCCGCAGTGATGGCGGCGGGCGAGCTCATCCACTGGCACAGCGAGACCATGGCGCAGAACAAGGCGCGCACCACCGCCGACAACGGCTTCGAGCCGCCTTACACGACGCTCCATGTCGGCGTCGTCCATGGCGGGACGGCGGTCAACATCACGGCCGAGGATTGCAGCTTCACGCATGAGGTCCGCACGATCCCCGGCGAGCAATACGAACAGTACGAGGCGCTCTACCGCGCCAAGATGGCCGATCTTTCGGCGCGGATGCAGGCGATCGCGCCGGAAACCGGCATCGACTTCACCATCACTTCGGACACGCCGGCCATGGCGCCTGAAGAGCACGGCGCGGCCGAGGAACTGTGCCGTCGCCTGACCGGCGACAATGCGCGCCATGTCGTGGCCTATGGCACCGAGGGCGGATTGTTCCAGCGGGCCGGCTGGTCGACTGTCGTCTGCGGCCCCGGCGACATCGCCCAGGCGCACCAGCCCGACGAGTTCATCACCGTGGCGCAACTCGATGCCGGCGTGGATTTCGTGCGGAAGCTGATCGCGGATCTGGCGCGGTAACGCGTTGGGGGCGGGGCTACCACGGTAGAGCCCTTTGACTTGGCTGTGAGATCGGCAGGAGCCTGTTGGGGGTTCCTGCCGGCACCCTTGGCTGTCAGGCATCCGACCCATCTGCGACATTCGGAGATCGCTTCGGGGACCGCCACCGGCCGATTGCGCCGAAAATATCCGGCGGATGTGAGACCCCTCGGAGACTGCCCGGAGGTTGCGCCGTGGTCGCCGAGAGTGGCCCGCCCGGTCTCGCTTCGGCAGAGCGGACCTCTGTCAATCACGGTGTTGTTACAATGGGCACCGCAACTTCCGGCGCGGCGTGACGTTTGGTCATTGTCGTCGGGGGCAAGCCCCCGGAGATCAGCCGGAAACGGACCGGCTGCTGCCAAACTTGGCCCTGTCTCGCTTCAACGAGCGGGGCCATTTTGTTGTTGGTGCTTCGCCTTCAGCGCCGCTTTGCAATCGAACTGGGCTTGCAATGACACAACTGCCACGTCGCCGCGGATGTTCCCTCTGCAGCGCAGCCCGTCATTCCCGCCGGCGAGGACCTGTAGCGCTTGGCGAGAGGCATCTCCGCGAGGAGCCCGACATTTCATCCGTGCGGTCATCCCTCCGACCTAGTGCAGACGCCCGGCAGGCGAGGTTGGAGAGCATATGGGGCCGGTCGTTGGGAGGCGTTCGACATGGTCCAACCGAGGGCCGCCTGAGAGTTGGGATATGGGACCTTTGGTCTAGCGCTCGGATTGGATCCGCTCACAGCGCTCGAAGCTGACCTTCGAACGACTCTCGGATCGAGCCGTGCCGTGCCAGCACGTCCAGCGCGCTGACCGCACCGAGCCCGTCGTCGACCAGACGTGGATGACCGCGACGCCTCGGCGGTGCGCGCTCATCGCTCGCCTTCATTGAGTGCATGATGCTCGTCCTCGCCGGCAGAGGTTCTTGCGACGCATCTTGAAAGGTTGGGGGAACGGGGGCGACGCTGGCCATGACTTGACTCCGATGGCCAGTTTGTTCTCATTATGTTCTGACCCCAAGGAACGCAAACCATGTCCGCGCAGCCAGCCGATCAGCAGGCCGACGACCTGTCGCCCGAGCTCGAAATCGAAGCCGAGATCAATGATCTGATCGCCGAGCATGGTTCCGAGCGTGCCGCAATCAGGGCGCTCCTGCACGATCTGACCGTGCTGTTGCAGGATGCCGATCGATCAACGTCGCGGGGCTTCCTGCGCGGCGTCTTCTCCGCAGGCGCACGACCCATAGCGGTTGACGATGAGACGTGAGCAAGGCCGCTTCTTCGAAGCCAGCTCGATCTGATCGCGGACGAAGAAGCCCCTGGGTCCATTCGAGATGCGATCAGCGAAATCGACGGCTTTCCGCAATGTTCCAGCGCGCTGTCAGCTCTCTTGCCGGATGCCCAAGCCGGGATGTGCTGTTCGCGCGGCTGAAGCGCTAAGGTCCGCAAACGGCCCGCGGCAGACATCGAAGTCCGTTCAAGCAGCGGCGGCTTGTGGGCTTCCGCGGCGGGGTCCGGCAGGGTAAGACAGCTCCATGAGCCCCATCGCGCGACGCATCCTGCCCCTGTCGTCCGTCATCGCCATTTGCGCGTTTCTGTCCGCCTGTTCGGCGGGCTCTATTTCGCAAACGGTCGAACAGGTGCCGAATGACAGCTTCGAGACCGAGGTCGAGACAGCCGCCGAGAGCATGGGGCCAACCACATGCGTGCCTATGGGTGAAGGCGCGCGATGTTTCGTCCAAACCGACGGCGCGGCGCGGCGAGCCAAGCAACGAGCTAGCACCGGATCGCGCCGCCCAACCGATTCGTAAGGCCTGAGCCCCTATCCCGAACGCCTGCCGCAAGATCGCGCACATGCTGCCTTCGGCTATGCATCCTACGCGCATTAGACCCGTGACAGGCGCGCAGCCTACCCCTAACATCCCTCCCATCAGGCGCTGTCGGTGCCTGCAAGGGGAGGTATCATCCGATGAAATCGCGTGTTTTCGGGTTTGCTGCCGCGTTGCTCGGGGTTTCGGTGCTGGCGCTGGGCACAGCCGAGGCGAGGCCGCTGAAATGGGCCGCCGCTGGCGATGCCCTGACGATCGACCCGCACGGCCAGAACGAGGGCCCGACGACCTCGCTCAACCAGCACATCTATGAAAGCCTGACCGAGCGCGACCATGCCGGCAAACTCCTGCCGCTGCTCGCCTCCTCCTGGCGGGTGCTGCCGGATGATCCTACGACCTGGGAGTTCAAGCTCGAACCCAACGTCAAGTTCCATGACGGCAGTGCCTTCACCGCCGACGACGTGGTGTTCTCCTATGAACGCGCCATGCAGCCGACTTCGGACTTCAAGGGCTACCTGACCTCGGTCGAGAAGGTCAGCAAGGTCGACGACCTGACCGTCCGCATCAAGACCAAGGGGCCGAACCCACTGCTGGTCAACAACACCTCCTCGATCCGCATCATGAGCAAGGGCTGGGCGGAGAAGAACAACGCCACCAAGGCCCAGGACTTCAAGAACAAGGAAGAGAACTTCGCCGTCCGCAACGCCAACGGCACTGGACCCTTCGTGCTGGTCTCGCGCGAGACCGACGTGAAGACGGTGATGAAGCGCAATGACGCATACTGGAACAAGGGCAAGGTGCCGCTCGAGGTGAGCGAGCTGACCTTCGTTCCGATCAAGCAGGACGCCACCCGCGTCGCGGCGCTGCTCTCGGGCGAGGTCGATTTCGTCCAGGACGTGCCGGTGCAGGACATCGCCCGCCTCAAGAGCCAGCCGAAGCTCAGGGTCAATTCCGGCGCCGAGAACCGCACCATCTTCTTCGGCATGGATGTCGCCTCCGTCGACCTGAAGGGCGACGACGTCCAGGGCAAGAACCCCTTCGCCGACAAGAAGGTGCGCCAGGCGCTGAACATGGCGATCAACCGCCCGGCGATCCAGCGCGTCGTGATGCGCGGCGAGTCGGTGCCGACGGGCGTGATCATGCCGCCCTTCGTCAATGGCTGGACCAAGGAGCTGGACGCGGCGCCGGCCGTCGACAACGCCAAGGCCAAGGCGCTTCTCGCCGAAGCCGGCTATCCCAACGGCTTCTCGGTGACGCTGCATTGCCCGAACGACCGCTACGTCAATGACGAAGGCATCTGCCAGGCGGCCGTCGGCATGTTCGGCCAGATCGGCGTGAAGGTGAACCTGGTCTCGCAATCCAAGTCGATCCACTTCAACCTGATCCAGAAGAACCCGCCTGAGACCGAGTTCTATCTCGTCGGCTGGGGCGTCCCGACCTACGACTCCGACTACATCTTCTCCTACATGTACCACTCGCGCACGGGCTCGCAGGGCTCGTGGAATGCGACCGGCTACAAGGACGCCGAGGTCGATGCGATGATCCAGTCGCTTTCGCGGGAGGTCGACATCCCGAAGCGCGATGCGACCATCGCCAAGCTCTGGGCCAAGCTGAAGGACGAGACGATCTATCTGCCGATCCACCACCAGTCGCTGAGCTACGCGATGAACACCTCGCTCGACATCCCCGTCGATGTCGCCAACAACCCCAAGCTTAAGATGGTGAGCTTCAAGGGGTCGTAGGCCTCCTCGGCCTCGTTCGTGAACCTCCGCCGTCATCCCGGGCCCGAGCTCCGCTCCGCCCGGGATGACGTGAAGAGTTGTTTTCTGACGGTGTTGGGAAAGTAGCTCCGATGCTTGCCTATATCCTGCGCTCGCTGATGCAGGGGCTTGTGGTGATGCTGGCCGTCGCCTTCATCGCCTTCTCGATGTTCCGCTTCGTCGGTGATCCGGTCGTCAACATGCTCGGCCAGGAGGCGACGCTGCAGGACCGTGCCGAGCTGACAGAAAGGCTCGGCCTCAACGATCCCGTGCCGCTGCAGTTCGCCCGCTTCGTCGCGGATGCGGCGCGCGGCGATTTCGGCATCTCCTATCGCCAGGGCCGCAAGGTCTCGGCGCTGATCCTGGAGCGCTTGCCGGCGACCGTCGAGCTCGCGGTGCTCTCGGCGATCTTCGCCTTCGTCGTCGGCATCGCGCTCGGCGTCTATGCCGCGATCCGGCGCGACGGCTGGATCGCGAACCTCGTCATGTCGCTCTCGCTGATCGGCGTCAGCCTCCCGACCTTCCTGATCGGCATCGGCCTGATCTACATCTTCGCCGTCGAACTGCGCTGGCTGCCCTCCTTCGGGCGCGGCGACACCGTCGCGCTCGGCTGGTGGACGACCGGGCTGTTGACCACGAGCGGCCTGAAATCGCTGGTGATGCCGGTGCTGACGCTCGGCTTCCTCCAGCTTACCTTGATCATGCGCCTCGTCCGCTCCGAGATGCTGGAGGTGATGCGAAGCGATTTCATCCGCTTCGCCCGCGCTCGCGGCATCCCCGAGCATCGCATCGAGTTTCGCCATGCCCTGCGCAACACCATGATTCCCGTCATCACCATCGCCGGCCTGCAGCTCGGCGGCGTCATTGCCTTCGCCATCGTCACCGAGACGGTGTTCCAGTGGCCTGGGCTCGGCGCGCTCTTCGTCAACGCCGTGCAGTTTGTCGATGTGCCCGTGATGTCCGCCTATCTGCTCTTCGTCGCTTTCGTCTTCGTGCTCACCTCGCTCGTCGTCGATCTCATCTATGTCGCGCTCGATCCGCGGCTGCGGACCGGCAATCCGGCCATGGCGAAGTAGGAGCAGAGCGATGAGCAGCGCCCCGCTTCCAACGTCGAAGCCGCAAGGCCGCATTGCGCGATTCTGGGATTCCGATATCGCCTATTCCTTCCGCTCCTCGCCGGTGACGGTCGTCGCGACGCTGATGGCGCTGCTGCTCGTGCTGGCCGCCGTCGCCGCGCCGCTGATTGCGCCCTACGACCCCTTCGATCCCGCCTCGCTCGATCTCTCCGACGGCTTCTCCCGCCCGATGCAGCCCAACGAGATCACCGGCAAGGTGTTCTGGCTGGGCTCGGATGCGCAGGGCCGCGACATCTTCTCGGCCATCCTCTACGGCTCGCGGGTCTCACTGCTGGTGGGCGCGGCTTCCGTGCTGTTCTCGCTGGTCATCGGCGTGGGCCTGGGCCTCATCGCCGGCTATGTCGGCGGCCGCACCGAGGCGCTGATCATGCGCGTCGCCGACGTCCAGCTTTCATTCCCGGCCATTCTGGTGGCGCTGCTGGTCTTCGGCGTGGCGCGCGGGCTGATCCCGCCGGCCCTCCAGGAGCGCATGACGCTGCTGGTGCTCGTCATCGCCATCGGCCTGTCGAACTGGGCGCAGTACGCCCGCACCGTGCGCGGCTCGACGCTGGTCGAGAAGAACAAGGTCTATGTCGACGCCGCTCGTCTGATCGGGCTCAAGGCCTGGCCGGTGATGCTCAAACACGTCCTGCCCAATGTCGCCGGCCCCGTGCTGGTGATCGCCACGATCAACCTGGCGCTCGCCGTGATCGAGGAGGCCACGCTCTCCTTCCTCGGCGTCGGCATGCCGCCGACCCAGCCTTCGCTCGGCACGCTGATCCGCTTCGGCCAGCAATATCTGTTCTCCGGCGAATGGTGGATCCTGCTCTTCCCCTCGCTCGTGTTGGTGCTGCTCGCCCTGTCGATCAACCTGTTCGGCGACTGGCTGCGCGATGCTCTCAACCCGAAGCTGAGGTGAGCGCGATGTCCGCCGAGCCAGAGAAGCCCGTCCTCTCCGTCCGCGACCTCACGGTCGAATTCGTCACGCGGCGCGGCACCCTGCGCGCCTTGGACTGCGTCTCCTTCGACGTGGCTCGCGGCGAGGTGCTCGGCGTCGTCGGCGAGTCCGGCGCCGGCAAGTCGGTTACCGGCGCCGCCATCATCGGCCTGATCGACCCGCCCGGCCGCATAGCAGGCGGCGAGGTCGTGCTGTCGGGGCACAGGATCGACAACCTGCCTGATGACGCGATGCGCAAGGTGCGCGGCAAGCGCATCGGCATGATCTTCCAGGACCCCCTGACGAGCCTGAACCCGCTCTATCGCGTCGGTGAGCAACTCATCGAGACGATCCGCGTCCACACAAACCTGAGTGCGGCAGAGGCCCGCACCCGCGCCATCGCCCTGCTCGACGAGGTCGGGATTCCCGCCCCCGAGCGCCGCATCGACGGCTATCCGCACGAGTTCTCCGGCGGCATGCGCCAGCGCGTGGTGATCGCGCTCGCACTTTGCGCCGAGCCCGAATTCATCATCGCCGACGAGCCGACCACGGCGCTCGACGTTTCCGTGCAGGCGCAGATCATCGCTCTCATCAAGAAGCTCTGCCAGGAGCGCGGCACCTCGGTGATGCTGGTCACCCATGACATGGGCGTCATCGCCGAAACGGCGGACCGCGTCGCGGTGATGTATGCCGGCCGCGTCGCCGAGATCGGCCCGGTGCGCGAGGTGGTGAAGCAACCGCTCCACCCCTATGCCAAGGGGTTGATGGGGGCGATCCCCTCGCTTGAGGGCGAGGCGGAGCGGCTGGTCCAGATCCCCGGCTCGATGCCGCGGCTTTCGGCGATACCGCCGGGCTGCGCCTTCAACCCGCGCTGTTCCCAGGCCTTCGCCCGCTGCCATGTCGAACGGCCGGAGCCGATCGCGGTCGGCAATCGCAAGGTCGCCTGCCACCTCTATGACGAACCTTCCTTCACCGGTTCCAGAGGGGAGTTCGCCGCGTGAACAGCAAACCCGCCGCCGAGCCGCCCTTCGTCGAGGTCCGCGATCTCAGGCGCGTCTTCGATGTCTCCAAGCCCTGGCTCAACCGCGTGCTGGAGCATGCGCCGCGGCAATATCTCAAGGCGGTCGACGGCGTCTCCTTCGATATCCGCAAGGGCGAGACCTTCGCGCTGGTCGGCGAATCCGGCTCGGGCAAATCGACCGTCGCTCGCATGGTGGTGGGCCTGCTGCCGCCATCCGAGGGCACGGTCACGATCGCCGGCGTCTCCATGCACGATGCCGCGGCCGCCCTGGAGCGCCAGCGCTTGCGCCGCCGTATTCAGATGATCTTCCAGGACCCCTATGCCAGCCTCAATCCGCGCTGGCGCGTCGGGCGGATCATCGCCGAGCCGATCCGCGCCTTCGACGTCGTCGAGGGCGAGGCAGCGATCGCGGAGCGCGTCGGCGAATTGCTGAGCCTGGTCGGCCTGCATCCCGACGACGGCAAGAAGTTCCCGCACGAATTCTCAGGCGGTCAGCGCCAGCGCATCGCGATCGCTCGCGCGCTCGCCTCCAATGCCGAGTTCATCGTCTGCGACGAGCCGACCTCGGCGCTCGACGTCTCGGTCCAGGCCCAGATCCTCAACCTGATGCGCGACCTGCAGGAAGGGCTCGGGCTGACCTATCTCTTCATCTCGCACAATCTCGCCGTCGTCCGGCACATGGCGACGCGCGTCGGCGTGATGTACCTCGGCCGTCTGGTCGAGGTGTCGGAGGGCGCGCGCCTGTTCTCGGCGCCGCGCCATCCCTACACCCGCATGCTGCTCGACGCCGTGCCTGATCTCGCCATGGCGGGCAATTCCCGCGAGGGCGTGAAGGGCGAGATCCCCAACCCGATCTCGCCGCCCCCCGGCTGCACGTTTCATCCGCGCTGCCCACTGGTCTTCGACCGCTGCCGGGCCGAGAACCCGCCGGTGATCGACGGCGTCGCCTGCCATGCCGTCAATGCCGGCCGCGAGGCGGCCGCCTGAGCGTTAGCCTATCCGCCGTTGTTTCCCGCCTTCGGGCGCGTGACGCCGGCAGGCTTCAGCGGCAGCGGCGCGATCGGCCGGTCGGTGCGATACTGCCCGCGCGCAATGGCGCCGAACATCAGCACGACGGCCGCCAGTGTCATCAGCCACCAGGGCTGAAGCGTTGCGAAGCCCAGCGCGGTCAGGGCGAAGGCGGTGGTGAAGGCGGCGACGCCACCAGCCGCCAGCGCGCCCGGCATGCGGCCGGCCGCTCGGATCGCGAAGTACAGGCAGAATGCAGCCGCCGCCGCGCCGACGAGGCCAAGCTCGTACCACGTTTCGAAGAGGAGCGTCGTCGGCGTCGAATTCGGCAGGGCGCCGATCACCCTGCCGCGCAGCACGGTGTCGAGCCCATGGCCCGTGATGAGCTGGACCGGCGCGCTGCTGATCACATCCGCCCAGGCCGCAAGCGACTGTGCGAGCTCTCCCAGCCCCTGCGGGAAGCGCGAGACGATCGGGATCAGCAGGAACGGCAGGATCGGCGCGATCAGCATCAGCCCGGCGATGGTCGCGGCGATGATGGCAGACGCCTTCTCGCGGTTGGCGCTGACGGCGCCGAAGGCAACGGCGCCGCAGATCATGGCCACGGCCTCGCCATCCTCGAATCGGGTCAGCGCCAGCAGGCCGACGACCAGCGCGAGGCCGAGCGCGCTCAATCCGCGTGCGCGGGAAAGCAGCCAGGCGAGCGCCGGCCAGGCCATGATCAGGATGACGCTGATCCCGCGTTCGACACCTGCATCCGTGTCGGCCTGGCGCAGGCTGGCGACCACCACCAGAGCCAGAGCGAAGAGCGCCGCGATGCCGGTGCCCAGAGCCGCCAGGTTGAGGTTTGCGGCGCGCATCCGCTCCGGCAGCGCCGCCGTGCCGCAAAAGCCGAGAGCCACCGCCAGCACCAGGTTGCCGGCCTTCTCGGTCGCGGACGCGGTATAGGGGCTCCAGACCAGGGACAGGACGGCCCAGGCGACGAGGCCAACCAGGATCATGCCGGGCACGCTGAGCACGGCGCGCCGCAGCGTCGAGGCGAAGCCGCCCGGATCCTCGATCAGCGCCGCGATCACCAGCAGTACGACGCCGATCGGCGCCAGCACGACGGCGGCGCGGCGCGAGACCAGGGAGGCGATCGGCAGGACGAGCGCGAGCGTGCCGAAACCGATGCGGCGCAACAGCAGCGCGGCATCAGCGGCGGGATCGAGCGGGGCCTGGGCGTGGCGACGGGACATGGCTTGAAGAAACCGGACGATGGCTTTGCCGGCATGTCGCCGACGATCAGACCGTAACGGCCCGTTGCGGACACGACTGTAGGGCCGGAGCAACACTTGGGTTGCATCTTGCCACGCATGGCCGCTTTTCAGGCACGCAAGACACTGCGGCCGCAGCGGCGCTTTCACGGCGAACGTTTTCATGGGATGACATCGTCATGACGCTGCTGGCCGCCATTCCCTATGCTTCCGGTTTCGAGATCGACCGGTTCATGGCCGATCTCGCGCTGCGCCTGAAGGCGAGGGGGCTGCGCCTCGGCGGCGTCGTGCAGCACAATGATGGCGATTGCGACGCGGGTTGCCTGTCGATGGCGCTCGAGGACCTCGCCAGCGGCACCCGCTTCCCGATCAGCGAGAACCGCGGCGCCGCATCCTCCGGCTGCAGGCTCGATGCAACCGGGCTGGCGGCCGCCGGCGCCGCGTTGACCGCATCGCTCGCTGATGGCACCGAACTCGTCATCGTCAACAAGTTCGGCCGCCAGGAGATGCTGGGTCAGGGGCTGCGTCAGGAGATTGGCGAAGCGCTCATGGCCGGCGTGCCGCTGCTGATCGCGGTCAGGCAGGATGTTCTGCCGGCTTGGCGCGAATTCGCCGGCGACGAGTGGGTCGAACTTCCCGCCGAGCAGGATGCGATCGAGGCCTGGGCGCTTTCGCTGGCGCGCGCCGCCGCCTGATCGTCTCTGGAGCAGCCGCGATGGCGCAGGATATGAGCTTCCTCGACGATTATCTCGTCCGGCCCGATCCGCAGGCGCCGCGTCTGGGCGCAACCGTCTCCGGCATCGACCAGACGGGAGCCCGGGTCGAAACCCGCGTCGTTACCGAACGCGCGCTGACGCTCTATCTGAACGCGCAGGAGATCGTCACGATGATGACGATCGGCGACCATCCCGACGATCTCGCGCTCGGCTATTTGCTGAACCAGAACATGCTGAAGCGCGGCGATGTCGTCGACGCGGTCGACTACGACGAAGAGCTTGAGGTTGTCGTCGTCCGCACGCCGGAGCGCACCAATTTCGAGCAGAAACTGAAGAAGAAGACGCTGACCTCCGGCTGCGCACAAGGGACAGCCTTCGGCGATCTGATGGAGGCGATCGACGAGATCGAGTTGCCGAAGGCGGAATTGCGCACGAGCTGGCTCTATGCGCTGACCAAGAAGATCAACACCACGCCCTCGCTCTATTTGGAGGCCGGCGCGATCCATGGCTGCGTGCTGTGCGAAGCCGACAAGCCGCTGGTCTACATGGAGGATGTCGGCCGCCACAACGCCGTCGACAAGGTCGCCGGCTGGATGTTCCGGCACAAGGTCGATCCCGCGCGGATGATCTTCTACACGACCGGGCGCCTGACTTCGGAAATGGTGATCAAGACGGTGCGCATGGGCATACCCGTTCTGGTTTCGCGTTCCGGCTTCACCGAATGGGGCGTCGAGCTCGCGCGCAAGGCGGGCCTCACCCTGATCGGTCGGGCGCGCGGCAAGCGCTTCGTCGCGCTGTCGGGCGAGGAGAACATCGTCTTCGACGCCGACCCCTCCGGGGTCGAGGAGGAAGGCGAGCGCCATCGCCGCAAGGGGGCGGGGGATGACTGATACTGTTTTGCTGCCGGGCGTGACGAAACGCCCGGACGATCTGCTGGATGCGGGTGAAACACTGATCTGGTGGGGCAGTCCGGAGCCGCGCCGGTTCGCAATGCGAGGCGCGGCGATCAAAGTGCCCTTCATGCTCTTCTTCGTCGGCTTTTCGATCTTCTGGATGATCGGCGCCGCGAAGGCCGGTGGCTTCGTCTGGACCTTCGGATTGCTGTTCTTCGGGGTGGGCCTATGGGGGTTGGGCGAACCGCTGCGGCGATATCGCGACGCGTCCGGCATGAGATATGTCGTCACCGACCAACGGACGATCGTTGCAGCCCCAGGCTGGCAGAAGAGCTTCCTGATCCGCACGCTCCCGTTCATCGAAGTGAATGCCTCGAAGCCGCCTTTGGGCGACGTCCTTTTCTTCAACGTGGAGATCAGCAACTCGGAGGGGCCGAACACCATCGAGCGTGACGGCTTCATCGGCATCCCAGAGGCCGAGGCCGTTGCCCGCGAAATGCGCCGCCTGCAGGCAGCCGCGCCATGACCCTACCCACCCTCGGTCTGCTCCTCGCCGGCGGTCTCGCCCGGCGCATGGGCGGCGGCGACAAGCCTCTCCGGATGATCGCTGGGCGCACCATCCTCGCCCATGTGATCGAGCGGCTGGGACCCCAATGCGACGGGATGTTGATCAACGCCAATGGCGACCCCGCTCGCTTCGCCGATTACGGGCTTCCGGTGGTCGCCGACGACGTGCCGGATTTCGCCGGGCCGCTTGCCGGCATCCTCGCCGGGCTCGACTGGATGGCGCTGCACCGGCCCGAGCTGGAATGGCTGGTGAGCGTCGCCGCCGACACGCCCTTCATTCCGCGCGATCTCGTCACCCTCCTGCATGCGGCGCGACAGGCGGAGCATGTGCCGCTCGCCTGCGCCGCGTCCGGCGGCTGGACGCATCCCGTCATCGGCCTCTGGCCCGTCTCGCTGCGCGACGATTTACGGCACGCGCTGACGGTCGAGGACGAGCGCAAGATCGACCGCTGGACTGCGCGCCATGGCTGCGCCAGTGCCGAATGGGCGACCGATCCCGTCGATCCGTTCTTCAATGCCAACAAGCCCGACGATCTGACGGAGGCGGAGCGGCTTTTCGCCACCCTCCCGCCGGCTTGAACCGGCGACGGCGGCTCGCTATCTCTCCTGATAAGAGCGGCTTATCGCTGCCGTGCTCGCCCGGGGGAAGATCATGAAGTCATTCGTCGTCGCTGTCGCCGTCGCAGCCATCCTGGCCTTCGGAGCGAGCTTCGTGCTCAACGACTTCTTCCAGAAGCCGGTCGAGGTCGCATTCGCGACGAGCGGCGTCAGGCTCTAACGCTCCAGCAGCGCCTTGAGCGCTGCGAGATCGCGCATCACCATCCCGGCATCGCGGGCCATCTCGTCGTCGGTCATGCTGCGCTGGAACAGGGTGAAGACGACCTCGCTGCCGCTGCCGTTCGGCATCACCCGCATCGGATTGTGCATCGCCGGCCCGTCCGCCGGGATGACGGCATGGTCGGCGATGCCGTAGGCGTTCGGTTCGCTGAAGGCGATCCGCATCGGCCCCATCGGCGTCTGCGCCGCCCAGATCATCCCCTCGACATGGTCGAAGCTGTGGCCGAGCCCCTCCGCCCATTGCGGGAAGTTCTGCGGCTCGGCCAGGAAGGCGTAAACCTCCTCGGCCGGCCGCTCGATGGAAATGCCGAGATGGCGCGCCCTGCTGGTCGGCATCGTCTGCTCCATTTTGCCTTAGAACAAAATAGGAACATAGAGCGGGTTAGGTCAAGCCGGCCCGGAGCAGGTCACTCGATAACGATGCGTGGCGCAGCGCGCACCGTGCCGCCTTCGAGCGACGCCATCACCTGCCGCGCGATCATCAGATAGGCCTTGGCATGGGCGGAATCGGGATCGCTCGCCACGATCGGCCGGCCGCCATCGGAGGTCTCGCGGATCGGCATGGCCAGCGGAATTTCGCCGAGGAAGGGCACGGCGAGCCGCTCCGCCTCATGCCGTGCCCCGCCATGGGCGAAGATGTCCGAGCGGTGGCCGCATTCCGGGCAGATGAAGTAGCTCATGTTCTCGACGATGCCGAGGATCGGAACCTCGACCTTCTTGAACATCGCGACGCCGCGCCGCGCATCGAGCAGCGCCAGATCCTGTGGCGTCGAGACGATCACGGCGCCGGCCAGCGGCGTCTGCTGGGCCATGGTCAGTTGCGCGTCGCCGGTGCCGGGCGGCATGTCGACGACCAGCACGTCGAGCTCGCCCCAGGCGACCTCGCGCAGCATCTGGGTGATGGCGGAGATCACCATGGGCCCGCGCCAGATCATCGGCGTTTCCTCGTCGATCAGGAAGCCGATCGACATGATCTTGAGGCCATAGGCCTCCATCGGCGCCAGCGTCCTCCCGGAGACCAGCCGCGGCTTGCCGGTGATGCCGAAGATCTTCGGCACCGAAGGTCCGTAGATGTCGGCGTCGAGCACGCCGACCTTGAGGCCGAGCGTCGCCAGCGCGACGGCGAGATTCGCCGTGGTGGTCGATTTGCCGACGCCGCCCTTGCCCGAGGCGACCGCGATGATCTGCTTGACGCCCGGCACGCCGGCGGCCTTCGGCGTCGGCCCACCCGGCGCCGGACGCTGCGCCTGCTGACGCGCTTGGGCTGCGGCGGAGGAGGGGGCCTTGTCGGCGGTGAGCCCGACGAGAACCTGCGTCACGCCGGGCAGGCCCGACACCGCGCTCTCGGCCGCCTTGCGCACCGGCTCCATCGCGCCGGCCTCGCTCGGATCGATGCCGATGGCGAAGATCACCTTGCCGCCATCGATCAGGATGTCGGCGACGCGCCCCGAGGCTGAGAGCGATTGCCCGCTCCCTGGCAGCTTCACAAGTTCTAGTGCGCGCAGGATGTCGGCTTGGGTCACGGCCACGTCAGAGAACTCCTGGTCAACCTCAGCCCTCATCCTGAGGAGCCGCGAAGCGGCGTCTCGAAGGATGCTCCAGATCTCTCCGGAGCTCCCCGGAGCATCCTTCGAGACGCGCCTGCGGCGCCGCTCAGGATGAGGGCTCGATCGAGGATCATTTAAGCCTTGCGAATATGGAAGACGAGGAGCCCGCCATCGCTGCGGCTCTCCTCGATCGCGTCTCCGGTTTCGCGCATCAGGTTGGGAATGTCGATCGCCGCCATCGGATCGGTGCATTCGACGACGAACAGCGCACCGGGCATGGCGCCTTTCAGGGCCTTGCGTACCCGCAGCGCGGGCAGGGGGCATTTCAGGCCACGCAGATTGAGCGGGATCGCGGACATGCAGGGCACCGGTTAGGGACGATCGCTTCATAGGATGGCGCACCCTGCCGCATCAACTGCCCGCTTTGTCACGCCCTGCGAGCCGGTCCATGATGGCGCCATGCTGAATGCCGCCCGCTGCCTCGCATGCTCCCTGCTTCTGCTTGCCCCCGCGGCAGGTCAGGAGCTGCGCGGCCATGGCGGGCCGGTCCGGGCGGTCGCGGTCTCGGCCGATGGCCGGACGGCGATGACTGGCTCCTTCGACCAGTCGGCGATCCTCTGGAACATGGCGGCAGGCACGGCCGACGCCGTCCTGCGTTTCCACCAGGGCGCGGTCAATGCGGTGGCGGCGATTGCAGGTCTCGGTTTCGCCACCGGCGCCGAGGATGGCCGCATCGCCCTGTGGCGTGGCAACGCCGCCGAACCGGCGCAGGTCATCGAGGGGCACAAGGGCCCGGTTTCCGCGCTCGCGATCTCGGCCGACGGCAGCCGCCTTGCCTCCGCCTCATGGGACGAGACGGTGCGGGTAGCGTCGCTCGCGGGTAATGGCGAGGCGAAGGTCCTGGAAGGTCACAAGGGGCCGGTGAACGGCGTCGCTTTCATGCCGGACGGCAACGTCGTCTCCTCAGGCTACGACGCGACGCTGCGGATCTGGCCCGCCGATGCCGGACCCGCGCGGATCATCACCCTGCCGGCTCCGCTCAACGGCGTCGTGGTCGCGCCCGATGGCGAGATCGCGGTCGCGGCCGCCGATGGCCGGCTCAGGCTGTTCGGCCCCGATGGCGAGGCGCGTGGCGAGATCGTGATCGGCGAGACACCCCTGATCGCGCTGGCCATCTCTGCCGATGGTACGGCGATCGCGGCGGGTGGCCTGCGCGGTCAGGTCGCGCTGATCGACCGCAGAGCCCGCAGCATCCGTGCGACGCTGGTCGGGCCGGGCCTGCCGGTTTGGTCGCTGGCCTTCCTGCCGGATGGCCGGCAGCTCCTTTCCGGTGGGGCGGACAGGCTCGTGCGGCGCTGGAATGCCGTGACCGGTGAGCATGTCGGCACGGTCGTGCCGCGCGCCGGCGAGGACCTGCTCGCGGCCTTCAATGGCGAGCGTGGCGCGCAGGTCTTCCGGGCTTGCGCCGCCTGTCACACGCTCACCGCCGCGGACGGCAACCGCGCCGGCCCGACCCTGCACGGCATCTTCGGCCGCAGGATTGCGAGCGCCCCGGGCTACGCCTATTCGGATGCCTTCAGGACGATGGATATCGTCTGGACCAAGGAGACGGTGGCGAAGCTCTTCGAGATCGGCCCTGCCGCCTACACACCGGGCACCAAGATGCCCGAGCAGACCATCGGTTCGGCCCAGGACCGGCAGGCGCTGGTCGACTGGCTGGAGAAGGTGACGCGGTAGTTCCCTCCCACAATGGGGAGGGAGGCGCCCCCTACTGCAATGGATCCTCACCGCGCTCCGCCCGCTCGCGCAGGTAGTCCTCCGTGGTGCGCACCGGCGGGCGCTGGGGCGAGAGGTGCGGGTCGAAGCTCTCGTTCACCACGACCTCGACCCGGCAATCCTCGCACATCCGGATCACGGAGATGCGGCGGGCGGCATCGCCCGAGAACATCCAGTGCTTATTCTCAAGCTTGGCCGCGATCTTCTCGATCGTGCTGCGCACGCCGAACGGCTTGCCGCAGCTGATGCAGTGGAAGGGTTCCTCCTGCTTGAGCACGCGCCGGCCGCCCTTCCAGGCCTCGAAATCGATGCGCGGCTCCAGCGTGATGACCTTCTCCGGGCAGGTCGCCTCGCAAAGCCCGCACTGCACGCAGAGATCTTCCTGGAAACTCAGCGTCGGGCGGTCGGGATCGTCGGACAGGGCCTGGACTGGACAGGCCGAGACGCAGGCGAGGCAGAGCGTGCAACCCTCGGTGTCGACATGCACCGTTCCGAACGGCGCGCGCGCCGGCAGTGCGACGGCGGCTACCGGGGACGGTGCGGCGGCATGGAGCTCGCTGATCGTCTGGCGCAGCAACGGCCGCCCTTCGCCCATCGGCCGGAAGCGGGCCGGCGCCGGCGAGACGGTTCCCGGAGCCAGGCGCGCGAGCGCCGCCGCGAGCTGATCCGGATCATCGGTCTCGATCAGCCCGGCACTGTCGGGTGCGAAGCCGAGCGCGGCCGCAAGCGTGTTCGCATAGGACAGGTTGCGCTGCAGCCCGGAGAGGTCGTGCTTGGGCTTGGCGCGGCCGAGCACGCGCACTGCGCTCGCGCCGAAGGAGAGCGCCGCGGCGAAGGTCTCGAGCCCGATCTGGGTGACCTCGTTGATCCGCAGCGGCAGCACGCGGGCCGGCAGCCCCTCGCCGAAGCGGGCGAGTGCGTCGATCAACGCCTCGCCATGCTCGCCGTCATGCAGCAACACGACCGGCGCCCGCCCACCAGCCTCGGCATAGGTCACGAGCAGCGTGCGCAGCCGGCGCAGCAGCGCATCGCTGGGCGGCAGGGCATAGGTCACGGCCCCGGTCGGGCAGACCGCGGCACAGGCGCCGCAGCCGGCGCAGATCTCGGCCGAGATCGCGACATGGTCGCCATTCGGCGTGATCGCCCCGGTCGGGCAGAGCTCGAGACAGCGCGTGCAGCCTGTCTTCTTCGATCGTGAATGGGCGCAGAGGTCCTCGTTCAGCCGCACATAGCTCGGCTTGTCGAACTCCCCGACGAGATGACCGGCCTCCGCGATCAGCTTCTCGATCGCGGCCGGGCTGCGCGGGTCCGCGCGCAGATAGCCGGCGCGCAGCTCGTCGGCCGGAAACAGCGGCGTGCCGCCGGAGACGTCGATCACGATGTCGCAATGCGAGGTGGCGCCATCGCGCGCTTCGCCGAAGACGAGCTTCGCCCGCGAGGACGGGGCAGGGGCGGCATAGTCGTCGATCTTCAGTTCGAAGGCGCCGAGCCAGCCTGTCGCGGTTGCGATCGTGCCCTTCAGCACCGGCGTCTCGACGACGCGCGGAGGGGTGACGTCGCCCGGCCGCGAGAGCAGGATCGTCACGTCGAGATGCTCCGCCAGCCGCTGGCCGACCGAGATCGCGGTCTCGTCGCGGCCATAGACCAGCGCGACGCCCTTGCTGGTGAGGGGCGTGAACGAGATCGGCGGCATCGGCTCTGCGGCGGCGGCCAGCAGCGCGGCCATCTTCGGGCCCGTCGATTTTGCTTCGCGCGACCAGCCCGCCGCCTCGCGGATGTTGGCGAAGACGAGCTCGCCCGCATAGTCCAGATCGGCGGCGATCTCCTCGAAGAGGGGAGCCTCCTGCGTGCAGCCGACGGTGACGGCGGCGCTCTCGCCCAGCGCCCGCGTGAACAGCTCCGTCTGCGTCCGGCAGAGATGGCGGGCGGTACGGATGTCGGCGCCCTTGCAGCCGCGTGCCAGCGCCGCGCCGTCGAGCGGCATCGTGTCCTCGCACGAACAGACCATCAGCGTGCGGGTGGTGTCGGGCATCGGCGGCATATCCTCGGGCGCGAAGGACGCAGCTCGTCCTCCTTGCGATAATCCATGCTTATATGGAATTGGAGTGGTTCAAAAGAAACTCCAGGCGAGCATTTGGTCGCGGTTGCGCGGCGAGGGGAAAGAGGCGATGGCGGCCGGAGCGGCGAGACTGAGGAGGCCAGGCTGATGGCGGCGACTGCCCAGCGACCGGATGATCTTCGTCGCGAGCCGGTGCTGCCGCCCGGCTTCTCGCTGGTGACCCAGCGCGAATCGGGTGATGCCTTCGCCCGTGCCTGCAAGATTGCGCCGGAGGCGGGCGCGGCGACGATCGTCTGGACGCGGCGCTTCGATATCATCGAGTTCGCTGTCGTTCTCGAGCCGGAGAATCCGCTGTGCGAGGCGCGGCTCGCGCATTACCTGGCGATGAACGCGCTCGCCGACGCGCTGGCGGTCTACAGCCCGCCGGAGCGGCCGATCCTGTTCCGCTGGCCGGATGCGCTGGTCTACGATCTCGGCCTCATCGGCGGCGGCAGGCTTGCCTGGCCCGAGGGCTGCGGCGAAAACGAGGTTCCGGACTGGCTCGTCTTCGGGGCGATGCTGCGCGCCACGACAATGACGCCCTTCGCGCTTGGCCAGAGCGGCGTCGGCATGGCCGAGGAGGGCTTCGAGGAGGTCGATGCGGTCGACCTGCTCGAGGCCTTCGCCCGCCATCTGATGCTCGGCGTCACGCATTGGCAGAGTGATGGACCCAAGGCAGCGGCCCGGCGCTGGCTCGATCGGCTCGACAAGGTTGTCGGCACGCGCCACGGCATCGAGTCGAATGGCGACCTCGTCGCGACGACGCAGGCGGGAACCGAGCGCCGCAGCCTCGTCGAGGCTTTGGCGCGGGTCGACTGGCTCGACCGCGAGAATGGCGGGCCGAAGTTATGACCGGCCTCAAGCTCCCCCGCGCCATCAGGCTCGACTCGTCGGACACCTTCGTCTTCCGCCGGGCAGCGGAGCCGGGCGAATGGTTGGTCACGGGCTCCTTCCTGTTCGACGTGGCCGCGCTCGGCGCGCTCGACGCCAAGGGCAAGGCGGCATTCCGCTCCGGCTTTCTCGGCACGGCCAGCTTCGGCTGGAGCACGCTCGCCGTGGTGACGGAGGCGACGGAGGCCGAGCGCGAGGCGGCCATCGCCGAGCTTGCCGGACAGCTGATGCAGAAGCTCGGCGCGCCCGATCTCGCGACGGCGCGTGCTGCAGCCGAGGAGGAGATCGCCTTCGCCGCCTCGCTCTGCGACCACCCCGCCCAGACCCTTCTGGCCTTGCACCGGACGCTGGAAGAGAACGAGATCTGCGAGCGCTTCCGCACGCTGACCCCGCGCGACGCGACCCAGACCGAAGGCTTCCGCGCCTTCGAGTTCCTGGAGGTGGCGGGCGAGGATGACGAGCCGGCCGAGCAGGTCGATCTCCTGAAACTCGGCCAAACCCGTTGAACAGATTGAAGACCGGACTGTCATGACGCATTTCTGGGCCAGCTCGGGCCATCTGCTGCTGGACCGCGAGGCGGGCGGCGGCCTCAAGGTCACCGACGATTTCCTCAAGGCCTATCTGGCGCGGCCCGAACTGCTGCCGCCGGATGAGGCTTGCGACGCCGAACGGGCCCTGCATGGCAGACTGATGGACACCCCTCAGCGGGACGTATCGTCGGCCGAGATCGGTGCTATCGTCGACGCGGATGCGCGCGAGAACTGGCGCTTCATGCTGGGTTGGCGCGACCGGCTCATGGCTGCGCCGACGCTTGAAGCAGCCTATACTGGCATCATCCGCCAGGGCGTGTCGGGCATCCCGCCGCTGTTCCTCGACCAGCTCGTCCACGTCATCCTGCGCGCAGCACTGGACGAGGTGGATGACCCCTTCGTGGTGCGGGCCGCCGAATGCCTGTTCCGGCCCCAGCGCGTCACCCATCACGAGAACACGATCCTGCTCGCCGATGCCGAGATGATCGAGGGGCACGAGGCGGACCGCCACGCCTCGCCGCTGCTCGCCATGCTCGGGGGCCCCGCAGCGACCGCGCTCGATATCCTGAAGCCTGCCAACGCCGACCAGTACTGGCAGCGTTCGGACGGCTTCGACATGGTGCTCGACCTTGGCGGAACGCCGTCGGGCCGGGCGGCGCTTGGCCAGGCGTTGCGCCACTGGGTCCGCCAAATCCATGGCTTCGACGTCGCGATCGAGCCTCTGGAAAAGGTCAAGGACGCTGACTGGCGCTGGTTCGTCGGGCTCGATGCGCAGGCGACAATCATCGGCAACGCGCTTTGGAAGGGGCAGGCGCCGGCCGAGGAGGCGCTGTCGCGGGTGCTGGGGCTCTATACGATGACGCTGCCCGAGGACGTGCCGGTCTTGCCGGCGGCCAGGGCCAAGCCGATCTATCTGATCATGGCGATGTCGCCCGAGAGGGAGCTCCGGCTGAAGCCGCAGAACCTCGTGACGGGCCTGCCGCTCGCCACACGCGAGATGGCGAACTAGACGCCAAGGAGGCGGCGATGACGCAAGCGCACATCGAGGTCGGCATCGTGGCCGAACGCCGTGCGGTCGATTCCCCCTGGATCGATCATGCCTGGACGCCGCTCGCAGTGCTGCCCGAGCCGCCGCCGCTCGACCCCTGGACCGAATTGCCGGGCTCGGCCGACAGGCGCAGCTTCTATCTCGGGCCGGCGACGCTGACGCTCCACTCCGTCGACACCGCCCATTTCCGCGAGAATTTCCAGGCCGGCCGCGCCAAGCTCTGGGTCGCGATCAGGCCGACTGGGATGGAGCCGGAGATCGAGTTCGTCGGTGTCACGGCGGACCCGTTCGAAGGCGAGGTCTATGCCGAGAATGTCGGCGACATCGTGGAGGCGTTGCCGATGCCGGTCGCCATTGCCGAGCAGGTGCTCGCCTTCTTCGAGGCACACCATGTCGAACGCGAGTTCATCAAGCGCCAGCGTAGCGAGCACGATCCGCGCAAAGGCGGCGGCCCGCGCCCCGAACCGGGAGCACGCCGGCGGGAGAGCGAATCATGAGCGCCGGCGCTCCCGAGGAGGAGGGCTTCCTCAGCCGCTGGTCACGGCGCAAGCGCGAGCAGGCCGAACCGGAAGCGACCCGCGCGGCCACTCCTGCCGAAATGTCCGCTCCCGCCGAAGCCGGCCTTTCGCCGACCGTACCTGCCGAGTCGGAGCCGGAGATCGAGCCGCCTGCGCTCGATCTCGTCGACAAGGATTTCGATCTCGCTCCCTGGCTTAAGCGCAACGTGCCGGAAAGCTGGAAGCTCGCGGCGCTGCGGCGCGCCTGGGAAAGCGACCCCGCGATCGCCGGCTTCGAGAACCCGGCGCGCGACTACGCGCTCGACTGGAACACCCCGGGCGGTGCGCCAGGCTATGGGCCGCTGACGGAATCGGACGACGTCGCCGGCATGCTGCGGAGCATTTTTGGCGAGAAACCGGAGCCGGAAGCTACCGTGCTGACGGCTGCTGAGCGAGAGGGTGACGGCATGTCGCACCCACTTTCGTCTAATGACGAAGGTGTGAAAACCGATGCTGCGACGCGGGATGCGTCGGCCGGGGGCGAGGGCGCCAAGGCGGTTAGGCTGAGCAGCGACGCGGCAGAAGTGCAGGATTTGGCCCTGCTGCCGCAGCAATCCGGCTCATCCGTCTATGCTGCGGTGCAAAATACTGCGCCCGAGAAGGCCCCTTCCATGCGGCTTCGCAAGCGTGGAGGTGGGGCAATTCCAACATGAAAACAGATTGGAATCATTTTACTTCTTGAGTGATAAGGAGGCATTATCACTGCCTAAAGATTGGTCGGCGGCTGGGTCGATCAAGTGAAGAGGACGGCGACTGGAATCGATGCGCGACCCGGCACTCGAAAAGGCGATTGACAGCGCTGGCGGTGTAAGGGCCCTGGCGCGCAGCCTGGGTGTTTCGCAACCGGCAATCTCGAGCTGGAAGCGAGTCCCGGCCGATCGTGTCCTGTCTGTCGAGGCGCTGACTGGCGTGCCGCGTGGAGACCTGCGCCCGGACCTCTATCCCGAAGTTGTAGCGAGCGCCGCGCCGAGTGAGATCGATGAGATCGACGATGCACGCGCCCGCGAATGCGAGCTGATCGGCGCGCTGCTCTGGCGGGCGCCGACCGCCAACACGCTGGCCGTGCTGCGCGGCCTGCAAGGCGACGCATCTCCACTTGGCATGGCGCATCTGGCCCTGGCCGAGGCGGCCGACGAGGCCACGCCCGAGAGCCTGCGCGACGAGTTCTTCGAGCTCTTCATCGGCGTCGGGCGGGGCGAGCTCCTGCCCTATGCCTCCTATTACCTGACCGGCTTCCTGCATGAACGCCCGCTCGCTCTCGTCCGCGAGGACATGGGCGCGCTCGGCCTCGCGCGCGCCGAGCGCGCCGGCGAACCGGAAGACCACATCGCCGTCCTCCTCGACATCATGGCGAAGCTGATCCGCGGCGAGTTCTCGGCAGAGGGCATCGACGCCAACCGCTTCTTCGCCCGGCATGTCGAGCCCTGGGGCGAGCGCTTCTTCGCCGATCTCGAGGTCGCGAAGGCAGCGAAATTCTACAAGGCCGTGGGCCGCCTCGGCAGCCTGTTCCTCTCGATCGAGACGCAGGCGGCGAGGCTGCCGGCATGACGGCCGCAGAGCAAGATGCGTGGGAGATGATGATGTCGAAGACCAGAGAGCCCGGCAAGCCAGCGGTCGACCGGCGCAGCTTCTTCAAGGCGCTCGGCGCGGGCGCCACGCTGGCCGCGACGCCTGCGATGGTGACGCCCGCCGCCGCCGTCGACCCCGGCAAGGAAGAGACCAAGGCGCGTTACCGCGAGTCGGAGCACGTCAAGGACTTCTACCGGGTCAACCGTTACTGAGAGGCCGAGAACCATGCTGATCAAGCGCAAGACGGCCGATGTGCAGCGCGGCCGACTCCAGGCGGCGATCGCCGGCCTGTCCTCCGGCGTCATCGACCGCCGAGCCTTCCTTCGCCGCTCCGGCCTGGTAGCGGGCGGCATTGCCGCCGCAGGCGCCCTCCAGATCGGCTCTGTCCGCAAGGCCGAGGCTGCCGGTCTCGGCCCCGCGACGGGCACCAAGATCGTCAAGAACATCTGCACCCATTGCTCGGTCGGCTGCACGGTCAAGGCCGAGGTCGCCAACGGCGTCTGGGTCGGCCAGGAGCCGGCCTGGGAGAGCCCGATCAACCGCGGCTCGCATTGCGCGAAGGGCGCTTCGGTGCGCGAGCTCGTCCATGGTGATCGTCGCATCAAGTACCCGATGAAGCTGGTCGACGGCCAGTGGCAGCGCATCTCCTGGGACGTCGCGATCAACGAGATCGGCGACAAGATGATGGAGATCCGCGGCAAGTCCGGCGCCGATTCGGTCTATCTGCTCGGCTCGGCCAAGTTCTCCAACGAGGGCGCCTATCTGTTCCGCAAGTTCGCGGCCTTCTGGGGCACCAACAACGTCGACCACCAGGCGCGCATCTGCCACTCCACCACGGTCGCAGGTGTTGCCAACACCTGGGGCTACGGCGCGATGACGAACTCCTACAACGACATCCGCAACTCCAAGACGATCATGTTCATGGGCTCGAATGCGGCGGAAGCCCATCCGGTCTCGATGCAGCACATCCTGTCCGGCAAGGAACTCAACCGCGCCAACGTCATCGTCTTCGATCCGCGCCTGACCCGCACGGCCGCGCATGCCACCGACTACATCCGCATCCGTTCCGGCACCGACATCGCGGTGATCTGGGGCATGATGTGGCACATCTTCAAGAATGGCTGGGAGGACAAGGAGTTCCTTGCCGCCCGCGTCCACGGCATGGATGACGTGCGCAAGGAGGTCGAGAAATACGATCCCAAGACGGTCGAGGACATCACCGGCGTTCCCGAGGCGCAGATGAAGCGCGCCGCCGAGACCTTCGCCAAGGTGAAGCCCGCGACCTTCATCTGGTGCATGGGCGTGACCCAGCACTCGGTCGGCACAGCGAACGTCCGCGCCATCTGCAACCTCCTGCTGGCGACCGGCAATGTCGGCGGCATGGGCAATGGCGCCAACATCTTCCGCGGCCACTGCAACGTGCAGGGCGCGACCGATTTCGGCCTCGATATCTCGAATCTGCCTTGCTACTACGGTCTGGTCGAAGGCGCCTGGCGCCACTGGGCCCGTGTCTGGGACGTGCCTTACGACTACTTCGTCACCCGCTTCGACGAGGTTCCGGCCAAGGGCGGCCGTCCGGCCCGCACGGCCAAGGCCAATATGGAGACCTCCGGCCACACCTCGACCCGCTGGTTCGACGCCGCCAATCTGCCGGCCGAGCAGGTCGACCAGAAGGACAACCTCAAGGCCATGTTCGTCATGGGCCATGGCGGCAACACCATCCCGCGCATGCCCGACGCCGTGAAGGGCCTTGAGAAGCTGGAACTGCTGGTCGTCGCCGATCCGCACCCGACCAACTTCGTCTCGCTCGGCGGGCGCAAGAACGGCACTTATCTGCTGCCGATCGGCACCCAGTTCGAATGCTCGGGCTCGCGCACCTGCTCTAACCGCTCCGTGCAATGGGGCGAGAAGATCGTCGAGCCGATCTTCGAGGCCGCGAGCGACTACTACGTCATCTACAAGCTGGCGCAGAAGCTCGGCTTCGCCGCCGAGATGCACAAGAACTTCGAGATGGTCCAGGGCAAGTACGGCCCTGAGCCGTCGGCCGAATCGATCCTCAAGGAGATCAACCGGGGCGGCTGGTCGACCGGCTACACCGGCCAGTCGCCCGAGCGTCTGAAGCTGCACATGCAGCACCAGGACAAGTTCGATCTCGTCAGCCTGCGCGGCGCCAAGGGCTCGCCCGTCGAGAACGATTTCTACGGCCTGCCCTGGCCGTGCTGGGGCACGCCGGAACTCAAGCATCCCGGCACCCACATCCTCTACAATACCGCGCTCGAGGCGGGGAACGGCGGCGGGACCTTCCGTCCGCGCTTTGGCCTGACCCGCGAGCGCACCCTGGCTGACGGCAGCAAGGTCAACGATACGCTGCTGGCGGAGAACGGCTCCTACTCGCTCAATTCGGAGATCCGGGACGGTTATCCCGAGTTCACCATGGGCGTGCTGAAGAAGCTCGGCTGGGATGCCGACCTGACGCCGCAGGAACTGGAGACCATCACCTGGATCGGCGGAAATGCCATCGATGCGGTGAACTGGGCCAATGACCTTTCCGGCGGCATCCAGCGCGTCGCGCTCAAGCATGGCTGCGTGCCCTATGGCAACGGCAAGGCGAGGGCGAATGCCTGGAACCTGCCGGACCCGGTGCCGACGCACCGCGAGCCGATCTACTCGCCGCGCGTCGACCTCGTCGCCAAATGGCCGGCGCGTCCCGACGAGCGCACGCTGCGCATCCCGAACCTGCACACCACGGTCCAGAAGGCTGCGGTCGAGAAGGGCATCGCCAAGTCGTTCCCGATCGTGCTGACCTCGGGCCGCCTCGTCGAATACGAGGGCGGCGGCGAGGAGACCCGCTCGAACCGCTGGCTCGCCGAGCTGCAGCAGGACATGTTCGTCGAGATCAACCCGGCCGATGCCTCGGCACGCGGCATCAAGGACGGCGCCTTCGTCTGGGTCTCGGGTCCGGAGAACAACTCGAAGGCTCGCGTCAAGGCGCTGGTGACGGAGCGCGTGGGCAAGGGCGTCGCCTTCATGCCCTTCCATTTCGGCGGCTTCTACCAGGGCACCGACCAGCGCGGGAACTACCCCAAAGGCACGGACCCGATCGTGCTCGGCGAATCCGTCAACATCGTCACGACCTATGGCTACGACCCGGTGACGGCGATGCACGAAGGCAAGGTCACGCTCTGCCAGATCGCGGCGGCGTGAGGAGGAACTGAACCATGGCCCGGATGAAATTCCTCTGCGACGCCGACCGCTGCATCGAGTGCAACGCCTGCGTCACCGCCTGCAAGAACGAGAACGAGGTGCCCTGGGGCATCAACCGCCGCCGCGTCGTCACCATCAATGACGGCAAGCCCGGCGAGCGCTCGATCTCGATGGCCTGCATGCACTGCACGGATGCGCCCTGCATGGCCGTCTGCCCGGTGGATTGCTTCTACAATACCGCCGACGGCGTGGTCCTGCACAACAAGGATCTCTGCATCGGCTGCGGCTACTGCTTCTACGCCTGTCCCTTCGGCGCCCCGCAGTATCCGAAGATCGGCAACTTCGGCACGCGCGGCAAGATGGACAAGTGCACCTTCTGCGCGGGCGGCCCGGAGGCCGATCTCTCGCCAGCCGAGTTCCAGAAATACGGCTCGAACCGGCTCGCCGAAGGCAAGCTGCCGCTTTGCGCCGAGATGTGCTCGACGAAGTCCCTGCTCGCCGGCGACGGCGAGATCATCGCCCAGATCTACAAGGAGCGGGTGGTGAAGCGCGGCTATGGCTCGGGCGCCTGGGGCTGGCAGACTGCCTACAAGGAAACGATCGCCATCTGACGCGGGTAGACCCGTGCTTTGAAACGAAACGGCTCCTCGGCATGAGGGCTCGCAAAAGGATTTTCGCAATGCGTTTCGGCGCTGTCCTTCGCCTCCTCGCGGTAGCCCTGCTGCTGACCGTCGCCACGGCGGCAGCGGTTCCGGCACAGGCTCAGCAGGTCAATCCAACCGCGCAATCGGTCAGGGAACAGCAGTTCCTCGAGGCGCTGAAGGGCAATCCCCAGGCGGAGTTGCAGGGCCGCATCACCATTCCGGACCAGAGGGCGGCGACGTTGGAGCGGCCTGCGGGCCGTGACTGGCGCGCCTTCCACCAGGGCACGATGCTGCGCATCGCGACCATCGTCGTGCTCGGCATGCTCGCGCTCCTGGTGGCATTCTATCTGATCCGCGGTCGCGTCCGGATGGAAACCGCCCCGGCGGGGCAGACAATCACGCGCTTCAACGGCTTCGAGCGCTTCATGCACTGGCTGACCGCGGCCTGCTTCGTGCTGCTCGCCTTCTCGGGGTTGAACGTCACCTTCGGCAAGCACGTGCTGCTGCCGCTGATCGGACCGAACGCCTTCACCAACCTCTCGGTCGCGGCAAAATGGGCGCATAACTTCCTGGCCTGGCCCTTCATGCTCGGCATCGCGCTGATGTTCGTCGTCTGGATCAAGGACAACATCCCCAGCATGGTCGATGTCCGCTGGTTCCTCGCCGGTGGCGGCATCGTCGGCAACGGCCATCCTCCGGCCCGGCGCTTCAATGGTGGCCAGAAGGCCCTGTTCTGGGCCGTGGTGCTCGGCGGCGCCGCGCTCTCGGTCTCCGGCTTCTACCTGATCTTCCCGGCGCTCGCCGGCGGTGTCCTGAACCTGCAGTTCTGGAACGTCGTCCACGGCATCGTCTCGGTGCTGCTGATCGCGGCCATCCTCGGCCACATCTATATCGGCACCATCGGTATGGAGGGGGCCTTCGATGCGATGGGCTCCGGCGAGGTCGACCTCAACTGGGCCAAGGCGCATCATTCGCTCTGGGTCGAGGAGGAGGTGCGCAAGGGCCATGTCGCCCCCGGCAGGCCGGCGTTGCAGCCGGCCGAGTGACGGCGCTGCATCCGGGTCGGCTTGCTTGACCCGGCCCCCCGAACTGGCCGATGACAGCCGGGCGCTCAGGCGCCCGGTTTTGTTTATGACGAAGGCAGCCTATGCGCGTGATCGGACTGGCGGGATGGAGCGGCGCGGGCAAGACCACGATGCTGACCCGCCTCATTCCCGAGTTGGCGGGCCGCGGCGTCTCGGTCTCCACGATCAAGCACGCCCACCACGCCTTCGACCTCGATACGCCCGGCAAGGATTCCCACGCTCATCGTGAAGCAGGCGCGCGCGAGGTGCTGATCTCCTCCGAACGCCGCTGGGCGCTGATGCGCGAGCTGCGCAGCGAGCCTGAAGCGACCCTGCCAGAACTGCTCGCCCGTCTTTCTCCCGTCGATCTCGTCATCGTCGAGGGTTTCAAGCGCGAGCCGCACGTCAAGATCGAGATCCATCGCGCCGGCAATGGCAAGCCGCCGCTGCATCCCGGCGATGCGTCGATCGTCGCCGTCGCCAGCGACATCGCCTTCCCCAATGCCGGCCGTCCGGTGATCGACATCAACGACGTCGCGGCCGTTGCCGATATCATTCTCGCCGAAGCCCAGCCGCTGGCGACGATGCTGGCGCGGACCGGCTCGCAGGAGTGAACGGACGATGGCGCAACTGAGCCGTGACAGCGAGGCGTTCGGCGGCGCCCTGATGACGCTGGAGGCGGCGGGCGAGCGCGTCGCGGCGCTGGTCGGGCCGGTGGTCGGCATCGAGGTGGTGACGCTGGCGCAGGCCGATGGCCGCGTGCTGGCACAGGATGTCACGGCGCCGATCGACTTGCCGCCCTTCGCCAATTCCGCGGTCGACGGCTACGCGGTGCGCTTCGCCGATCTTGCGGCCGGCGGCGAAACCCGTCTGCCTGTCGCCGGCCGCGTTGCGGCGGGAGCGGATGCGGCCGGCGTGACGACGCGAGGCGTCGCTGTCCGTGTCTTCACCGGCGCGCCGATGCCGCCCGACGCCGATACGGTCTTCATGCAGGAGGACGTCGCTCTGGAGGGGGGGCTCGCGATCCTGCCCCAGGGCCTCGCGCGAGGCGCGAACGCCCGCCCCGCAGGAGAGGACATTTCGCGCGGTGCGGTTGCGGCCAGGGCCGGCCAGCGCTTGCGCCCGCAGGATCTCGCCTTGCTCTCGGCGCTTGGCCTGACCGAGGTCACGGTGCGGCGCCGGCCACGGATTGCGGTGTTCTCGACCGGCGACGAACTCACCGAGCCAGGCCGGGCGCTGGAGCCGGCCGCGATCTACGACGCCAATCGCGCCTTGCTGCGCGCCATGGTCGCGCGGGCCGGAGCGGAGGTGATCGACCTGGGCATCCTGCGCGACGAGCGCGACAGCCTGGCGCGGCGCCTGGCCGAGGCGGCCGGTAGCTGTGACCTCGTCCTCACATCGGGCGGGGTCTCGACCGGCGAGGAGGACCACGTCAAGGCCGCCATCGAGCAGGCTGGGGAACTCGCCTTCTGGCGCATCGGTATCAAGCCGGGCCGGCCCGTGGCGCTGGGCCGCGTCGGCGCGACGCCATTCATTGGCCTGCCCGGCAACCCGGTCGCGGTGTTCGTGACCTTCGCCTTCGTCGCGCGTGCGATGATCGCGCGGCTCGCCGGCACGGAGCAGGCGCGGCCCGTCGCCCTGCCGGTGCGACTGGGCTTCGCCTATCGCAAGAAGGAGGGGCGGCGCGAATATGTCCGCGTCTCGCTGGAGCCTTCCGCCGACGGCGTCATGATCGCGCGCAAGCATCCGCAGGACGGCGCGGGCGTGCTGACGTCGCTGACCCGCACCGACGGCCTCGTCGAGCTGGCCGAGGATCTCACGGTGCTCGCGGAGGGCACCGTCGTGCCGTTCCTGGCATATGGGCTTCTGGTCGGCTGAAGCAGCAAGCTCCCGCTCAGTCACGCCGGAACACGACGCTGGCGAGCCAGCCGAGCAGCAGCGCCAGAGACACCGTGATCAGTCCATAGAGCAGAGGCAGTTCATGGGCGCCGGAAGCGAGGCGCTGCTCCATGCCGGTCTTAACCACCTCGAAATTGGTGGTCTGGCGGGCGAGCGGCACGCCGCCGGCATACAGCACGATGTCGATCTCGTAGGACCCGGTCGGCGCCGTGGCGGGCACGTCGATCGGAGCGCTGAACAGCGTGTTGGAGAGGAAGGTGACGCCGCGCTCTTCGGACGAATAGAGCCCCTTGTCGGAGAGGATGCGGATCAACCCCTCCTGGAACCGCGCCGTCGTCACGTCGAGGTCGAGCGCGGCATCCTTGCGCTGCTGGGCGTTCTCCAGTCCGATGCGCTCGCGTCGCGCAGCCTCCGGGCTGATGATCTCGTTGAGCGGCCGGTTGCTCGCCACGGTCAGGAAGGTCGACGAATCGGGAAAACGCCGCTGGGTGCGGTTGATCCAGATCGGCCCCAGCCTTTCCTTCTCGCGCACCAGCAGCATGCGTCTCGGCCCGCGCACGGTGACGACGATGTCGTAGGGGTCGCCGCGGGCAACCGTCCGCCCGTCGCGCTCGACCACGCCGAAGACCGTGAGCTGGCTGCCGGTGTAGTTCGAGGAGATCTGGATCTGATGGCTCGACATCGCCGCGATAAGCGACTCGGCCCTGACGGGGCCCGCCGCGCAGGCCATCAGCCCCAGCATCATGACGAGCCGCGCGAACCGGTTCATCGCGTGCCCTCCGTCACCACGACGGAGAACGGCTCCGTGGGCGGAATGAACAGCTCGATCGCGAAGCGCATGCCGACCGAGAGGATCAGCAGTGCCAGCAGCAGGCGGAAGGATTCGACGTTGAGGTTGCGCGCCGCACGCCCGCCGAACTGCGCGCCGATGACGCCGCCGAGCAGCAGCAGGACGGCCAGGACGAGATCGACCGATTGGTTGGTCAGCGCATGCAGGATGGTGGCGCCCGTCATCGTCATCAGGATCTGGAACAGCGAGGTTCCGACGACGACGGCCGTGGGGATCCGGAAAAAATAGATCAGGGCGGGCACCAGGATGAAGCCGCCGCCAACGCCGAGCACCGCGCCGATGAAGCCGATCACGATCGCCAGCAGGGCGATCGGGATGACGCTGCAATAGAGCTGCGAGTGCGGGAACCGCATCCGCCAGGGCAACCCCATCCACCAGGGATGCGTGCCGGCCCGGCGCTTCAACCGCGCCGGCTTGCCGGCGCGGACGCGCATCAGGGCCCGCAGGGCATCGTAGAGCATCAGTCCGCCGATGATCGTGAAGAGGGTCACATAGGACAGGGTGATGACCAGCTCGAGCTGGCCGAGACGGCGCATCGAGTTGAAGAACAGCACGCCCAGCAACGTGCCGAGAATGCCACCCGCGACCAGGATGCCGCCGAGCTTGAAGTCGAGCGCCCGCCGTCGCCAGTAGGTCAGCACGCCGGTGGTCGAGGACCCTGCGACCTGCGCGGCGACGGTGGCGACCGCCACCGCCGGCGGGATGTCGAGGAAGATCAGGAGGGGCGTCAGCAGGAAGCCGCCGCCGACGCCGAACAGGCCCGAGATGAAGCCGACCGCGCCGCTGAGCCCCAGCACCGTGAGGATGCTGATCGGCAATTCGGCGATCGGGAGATAGATCTGCACCTCAACTCCTCACGCGCCGCAGCGCCGAACGACGGGCCGACGCCGGCTCGTCCGACTATGCATCGATCCGGTTAAGGCAAGATGCTGGCGGAAAGGCCAGCGCGAGCTGGCGGACGAGCTGGCCGGCGACCGGCCGGCTGCCTGTCGTGATGGCGTGCCAACGCGTCGAAACCATGACGGAGTGGGCTGTCGCGAGGCTTGCCGACGTCAGCTCCGCGCCGGCTTGATCGGCTTTTTCACCGCAGCGGCGGTCGGGGTCTCGTCCCAGCCCTTGGCCGGCGGCGTGACCTCGTTGGCGGCCGCGTCGAGGGGCTTCGGCTTCCAGCTGGCCGCCTCCGCCTTGGCGGCGGCGAGATCGGTGGCGCCGAGCCGCTGGGCGACCTCGTCGCGCTTGCGGCTGGCGTCATCGTCGCCCTGGCTCGCGGCAACGGAGAACCAGAGATAGGACTGGCCGAGGTCGGTCGGTGCGCCGAGCCCGCGTCCGAGCAGGACGGCGAGGTTGTACTGGCTGTCGCGCACGCCGAATTCGGCAGCGCGGCGGAACCATTCGGTCGCCGTCGCATAGTCGGGCTTGCCGGAGACTCCCTCGGCGTGGAGCACGGCGAGGTTGTGCATCGCCTTGGCGTTGCCGCGCTCGGCGGCGCGCATGTACCAGACCTGCGCGAGCTGGAGGTCACGGGCGGTCCCGATGCCCTTCTCGAACATGTTGCCGAGGCGGAACTGCGCGGGAGCGAGGCCCGCGACTGCGGCCCGCTCGAACAGGCGCAATGCCAGTTTGGGGTCGCGCGTGGCGGCCGGGCCATCGGCGGCGCGGCTCGCCAGTTCGTAGACGGCGCGTGCATTGCCGTCGAGCGCGGCCTTGCGCAGGCCGGGGCTGCCGAAGCCGGCCGGAAGCTCGCCGAGCCCTGTCACGGCCTGGACGGGTTCGCTGACCTCGGACGCCGCGGCCGGGGCCGATGGCGCGACCGGCTGGGTAGTCGAGCCGGTGACGTCCGCGGCCGGCGGCGCGGCAGCAGCAAGAGCTGCCGGCGCAGGGGTGGCAGGCGCGGGCTGCAGCGCCGAAGTCTGGTCCTTGGCAGGCGCCGCGGCGGGAGCTTCTTCCTTCGGAACGATCGGGCTCTGCACGGTGTCGCCGGTGGCGGCCGTACGCGGCCCCTTCAGCGCACCGGTGACGAGATGGGCGGTACCCAGGGCGAGGACGAGCGCCGCTAGACCGAGCAGGAGCGGGCGCTTGCGCTTCTCCATGATCTCCTTGAGCCGGCCTCCGGTCTTGGCGACTTCCGGGGCCGCTGCGGGAGCAGCCGAAGCCGCTTCCGTCGCGGCCTTCGCCGAGCGACGGGCGGCCGCGATCAGGTTCTGGCGGATCGACTGCGCGTCATGGCCGCCGGCAAGCGTGGCATCGGCACGGGGGCGGCCGGAGCCTGGCTCGAGCGGCAGGTCGAGCGCAGCGTTGATCTGTGTCGCGGCGGTATTGGCGGCGGGCGCTGCGAGTGCGGGCGCCTCGGCCTTGGCGGGGGCGACCGGTTCGGGCGGCGCGATCCGGTCCTCCATCGCCAGGCTCATGGCGGCGGTCATCGCCGGCGGCCTGGCGGCTGCGCGTTCGGCTGCTGCGATGCGCGGTGGCATCGGCGTACGCGCCGGCGCGGCGGCGGCCGAGGCTGCAGCCTGCCGGTCGGCGACCAGTTCGGCCTCCAGGCTGGAGAGCCGCGAGATGATGGTCTCGAGCGTCTGGTGGACCGCGCCGATCGCGTCCTGAGTCTCGCGCCCGGTCGAGGCCTGGCTCTCATGCAGACCCGAAACGAGCGTGCTCAGCTCGGCGAGGCCGCTTTGCGGCTGTGCGGCCTTGCCGAGATGGTCGGACATCGCGGCCCGCGCCGCGCGCTCGGCTGCCTCGGTGGTCTCCTCGCGCATCGAGCGCAGATGGACCACGAGATCCTGCAGCGTCCGCTCCATGCCAGTCTCGGCGGAGCGTGTCGCAGCGGCGGCGTCGAGCCTCTGGGCGAGGCCCGAGATCTGCTGTTCGAGGGCATCGAACGCGCCTGCTTCAGCGCCGGGGCGGCCGGCCTCGTCGATCTTGTCGGCAAGGTTGCGGAGCATCTGCTCGACGGGGCCGAGATCGACCTGCGCGACCGGCATCGCTTGCCCCTCGCTGACGAGATGCGCGAGGTTGGTCGAGGCCGCGAGGTTCTCGATGCGCCCGGCGAGCGCGTCGATCTGGCGTGTTACGGCGGTGGGCCCCTTCTCGGCGAGAGCCTCGATGCGCTCCTGCAGAGCGTCGATCCGATCTTCAATCTGGCTGCTCGGACGAGTGTCGATCTTGCCGGCCAGTTTCTCGATCTGCAGCGAAAGCGAGGCAAGCGGTTCGAGGTCGTGAACCCGCGCCTGGCCGCGTTCGGCCAGGATCGCGTCGCGGATCTCGTCGATCGCCAGGGTCAGTCCGCGTAACTCGCGGCTGTCCTGCTGGCCGTCGCGGATGCGATTGACGTCGAAGGAGAGCGCCGAGACCTGCTCGGACAGCTCCGCGAGCCTCCCATCGCTGCCATTGGAGGACAGCAGGTCGCGCAGCTCCGCGATGTCGCGCTGCACAGGGGCGAGCATCGTGCGGTCGCCGCCACGGGCCGTCAGCGCATCGACCTTGGCGGCCAGATGCGCGATCTCGAGCTCGATGCGCTGATAGCTCTCGCCCGAGCGGTCCTGGGCGAGGCGCGACACTTCCGATTCGATGCGTGCCAGCGGCTTCAGGATCGGATCGACCCGGTCGCGCTTGTCGAGCCGGTCGAGGCGCCCGCCGAGTTCGGCGAGCATGGCTTCGATCTTGCCGAGCTGGGGATCGGGCTCCAAACGCGGCGGCGGCAGCGGGGCTGCGGGGCGGGCGGCCACGGGCGTGATGCGGGCGCTGAGCTCGCGCAGATCGTCCCGCAGGGCCGAGATGCGGCTTTCCGCCATGGCCGGCCGGCGCGCAACGGCGGGCGCGGCCTCCTCCTCGTCGAGCATGCGCTGGCGGCTGCGGATGTCGGTCACGGCGGCGGCAAGGCCGTCGCGGCTGAAAGCGAGGCGCGGCGCCTGCTCGGCGCGGGCTGGAGCCTGCTTCGCCTCCTGCGACCGGCGTTCGATATCGGCGATGCGTTCGCCCATCGTCTTGATCGCCTCCGCGATCACGCTGGTCGCACGGTCCTGGCGTTCGGCGGCGGCGCGTTCGCCGGAGCTCATCCGGTTCTCGGTGTTCTCGATCCAGCGTGCGATCGAATCGAGCGCGCCGACTGTCTTGGCGCTCGATTCGCGCGTCAGCCTCTCGAGGCTGGCGGCCTGGGTGAGAACGGCGTCGATTTCGCTGCGCGACGGCGAAGCGGCGCTCTGCTGCACGCTGACGGGCTGTTGCGGAGCGGTATCCATCTGGCCTTGCGAGAGCCGGGCCAGGCGCTCGGAGAGAGCTGCGATGTCGAGTTGTTCGGGCGGCGCGGGGTCGGCGGGCGCTTCCTCGCCCAGCTTGTGGTCGAGCCATTCGCCGAGCGTCATGCCGGCGCGCCGTGCGGCGGCCTTGGCCGCATCACGGGTGCGGGGATCGACGCCCTTCACGCTCCAGGGCAAGCTATTGGCCATGTGACGCTCGCCTACGGGGCTTTTCCTTGGAACCGGAAGACGCAGGCCCCTGAACGCCGCTGTCTTCCTGCGGGTTGGCGACACCTGAAGATAACGTTGCCGTAGCGACGACGCCGATCCGCGAAACCGACCTTTTGGCCAGCGTGGTAAACAGCCGGTTAAAATTCCGGCCCCATCGGTTAATTTTCTGCGAACGCGCGAGGCCGCCGCTCTCGGTCGCTAGCCGGTTAACCGTAACTTACCTCACGGAAGCACGATATTACCTGACGCAACGACAGGCTCTCGCCTATCTCGGCGCCATGCCTAAGCCGCCGCCATCGATGCCGGTGTGCCCGCTCCCATCATCAAGGATTGATAACCGAATGTCGCGCCAAAGCTCCGCTCTGGCGGCCGCTCCGAATCTTGACGGCCGCGCTTCTCCCTCCGCAGCATCCGAGCCGGAAACGGCCGGTGGCTTCACCATCAGCGATCTCGCCCGTGACTTCGGCGTGACGCTGCGCACGTTGCGCTTCTATGAATCGCGTGGCCTGATCTCGCCCGCACGTTCCGGCATGACCAGGATCTATTCGGGCCGCGATCGTGCCCGCCTCGCGCTGATCCTGAAGGGCAAGCAGCTCGGTTTTACGCTCGTGGAAATCCGCGCCATGCTCGCCAATGAGGAGAAGAAGGGTCTCGAGGCTGGCTCAACTTCGGTCGGCGGTCTTCAGCTCAGCCGTGAGCAGGTTGCAGAGCAGCTCGAGCTGCTGCGGGCCCAGCGCGCCGAGATCGACGGCGCCATCGCCGAGCTCGAGGCCTCGGCGGCGCGCTTCGCCAAGGCTTGAGGCGAGACACGCCGAACCCGGACGCGCCGAGCGTCTCGGGCAATCAGCCTCATAGCTGTGAGATTTTGCGCCCCGGCCGTTTGGCCGGGGCGTTTTGCGTTTCTCGGCCGGCGGCGGCACGATGCGGCGGCGCCACCGCGTGAAATTCCACTGGCGCGCCTTTGCCAATCGCGCGAAGATGGTTTATATGTAAACTATCAAGTGCCGCTGAAGCGTGAATAGGCGGCCCCGCGACGACATGAGGAGGAACGTCATGCCGATCTACAAGGCCCCGGTCGAGGACACGCTCTTCCTGCTGAACGACGTCTTCAACATCGAGCGCCACAACAACCTGCCGGGCTTCGCCGATGCGACGCCGGATGTGGTCGAGGCGGTGCTCGGCGAGGGCGCCAAGGTTTGTGAGGAAATCCTCCAGCCGCTCAACATGTCCGGCGATCGTGAGGGCTGCACACGTGGCGCGGACGGCAGCGTCTCGACGCCGAAAGGCTTCAAGGAAGCCTATGAAGCCTATGCCGGTGCTGGCTGGATCGGGCTGGCGATGGACCCCGAATATGGCGGGCAGGGCCTGCCCTACACGCTCGGCGCCGTGATGAACGAGTTCGCCTCCTCGGCGAACATGGCCTTCGCGATGTATCCCGGCCTGACCATGGGGGCGATCGCGGCGCTCAACGTCCATGGCTCGGACGAGCAGAAGCGCACCTATCTGCCGAAGATGATCGAGGGCGCCTGGTCGGGCACGATGAACCTGACCGAGCCGCATTGCGGCACCGATCTCGGCCTGATCAAGACCAAGGCCGTCCCCAATGGCGACGGCTCCTACGCCGTCACCGGCACCAAGATCTTCATCTCGGCCGGCGAGCAGGACATCACCGAGAACATCATCCATCTCGTGCTCGCTCGCATCGAGGGCGCGCCCGCCGGCGTCAAGGGCATCTCGCTCTTCGTCGTGCCGCGCAACGTGATCGGCGCGGACGGCTCGGTCGGGGCGAACAATCACGTCTCCTGCGGCTCGATCGAGCACAAGATGGGCATCCATGCCAATTCGACCTGCGTCATGAACTATGACGGGGCGCAAGGCTGGCTCATCGGCGCGGAGAACAAGGGCCTCAACGCCATGTTCGTGATGATGAACGAGGCGCGTCTGGGCGTCGCGATCCAGGGGCTGGCGCAGTCCGAGGTCGCCTACCAGAACGCGGTGACCTACGCGAAGGACCGCCTCCAGGGGCGCTCGCTCACCGGGCCGAAGAGCCCAGACAAGGCGGCAGACCCGATCATCGTCCATCCCGATGTGCGCCGCACCCTGATGTCGATCAAGGCCTTCAACGAGGCCGCCCGCGCCTTCGTGCTTTGGAACGCGATCCAGTCCGATGTCGCCCATCGCTCCGGCGATGCGGCCGACCGCCAGGCCGCCGACGACCAGCTCGGTCTGATGACACCCGTGCTGAAGGGCGTGCTCACCGATGTCGGCTTCGACAATGCGGTGAAGGCCCAGCAGATGTTCGGCGGCCACGGCTACATCGCCGAGCACGGCATGGAGCAGTTCGTGCGCGATGCCCGCATCGCCATGATCTATGAGGGCGCCAACGGCGTGCAGGCGATGGATCTCGTCGGGCGCAAGCTCGGCCGCGACGGCGGGCGCGCGATCATGGCCTTCTTCAACGAGGTTGGCGGCTTCCTCAAGGAGAACGCCGAGGACGAGGCGCTGAAGCCCTTGCTGACGCCGCTGATGGCCTCGCTCGGCCATCTCCAGCAGGCGACGATGTGGTTCATGAACAACGCGCTGGCCAAGCCCGATAATGCCGGCGCTGGCGCCACCGACTACATGCACCTGCTCGGGCTCGTCTCGCTCGGCTATATGTGGGCGAGGATCGCCAGGGTCGCGCAGGACAAGCTCAAGGCCGGCGCCAATGGCGCCACCGAGCGGATGAACGGCAAGCTCGTCACGGCCCGCTTCTTCATGGAGCGTTCGCTGCCAGAGACCGCCGTGCATCTGGCACGGATCACGGCGGGAGCCGACAGCACCATGGCGCTTGACGCCGATCAGTTCTGACGCGCCGTCGCGGCGCGTGATGCCCGGGCTTGCCCCGGGCGTCTCTTGAAGGATCGTCCTCGCCACGAGATGGTCGGGTCAAGCCCGACCATGACGGCGGGGGGACACAACGAGCCGCCCGTGAGCGGCCAGCCCGGGAGGCCCTCGATGGCAGACGCATTCATCTACGACCATGTCCGCACGCCGCGCGGCAAGGGCAAGGCCGACGGCTCGCTGCACGAGGTCACGGCGATCGAGCTCGGCACCACGACATTGCGTGCGATCCGCGAGCGCAACGACCTCGATGTCGGGCTGGTCGAGGATGTCGTCCTCGGTTGCGTCGATCCGGTCGGCGAGGCCGGTGCCGACATCGCCCGCACCGTCGCGCTCAAGGCCGGCTACGGCAAGGAGGTGCCGGGCATCCAGATCAACCGCTTCTGCGCCTCGGGGCTCGACGCGGTGAACCTCGCCGCTGCGCAGGTCATGTCCGGCCAGAAGGAGCTGGCGATCGGCGGCGGCGTCGAGAGCATGAGCCGCGTCGGCATGGGCGCCTCGGGCTTCGCCATCGCGGTCGACCCTTCGGTCGCGATCGACACCTATTTCATGCCGCAGGGCGTCTCCGCCGACCTGATCGCGACGAAATACGGCTTCTCGCGCGATGATGTCGATGCCTATGCCGTGCGTTCGCACAAGCGCGCCCATGCCGCCTGGGAGGCGGGCCGCTTCAAGAATTCGGTGGTCCCGGTCACCGACGTCAACGGCCTGACCATCCTTGCCCGTGACGAGACGATCCGCCCTGGCACCGACATGCAGGCGCTCGCCGCGCTGAAGGCCTCCTTCGTCCAGATGGGCGAGATGGGCGGTTTCGACGCGGTCGCGACCGCTGCCCATCCCGATGTTGAATACGTCAACCACGTGCACCATGCCGGCAATTCCTCGGGCATCGTCGATGGCGCCGCCGCCGTGCTGGTCGGCTCGAAGAAAGGCGGCAAGGCAGCCGGCCTCAAGCCTCGCGCTCGCATCAAGGCCTTCGCCACGATCGGCTCCGACCTCGCGCTGATGCTGACCGGCCCGGTCGACGTGACCGAGCGCGTGCTGAAGAAGGCCGGCATGACGACGAAGGACATCGACCTGTTCGAGCTGAACGAGGCCTTCTCCTCGGTCGTGCTGCGTTACCAGCAGGCCTTCGACATCGACGACGAGGTGCTGAACGTGAATGGCGGCGCCATTGCGATGGGCCACCCGCTCGGCGCGACGGGGGCGATGATCCTCGGCACCGTCCTCGACGAGCTTGAGCGCACGGACAAGAACACCGCGCTGGTCACCCTTTGCGTCGCCGCCGGCATGGGCGTCGCCACCATCATCGAACGGGTTTGAGGAGAGCCGTCATGAACCTCGTCAATTTCCGCTTCGACGTCGACGCAGACGGCATCGCCACCGCGACCTGGGACATGCCCGGCCGCTCGATGAACGTCATCACCCCCGAACTGATGGCCGAGATCGAGCAGATCATCGACAAGGTCGCTTCCGATGAGGCGATCAAGGGCTGCGTCGTCACCTCCGGCAAGGAGGCCTTCTCCGGCGGCGCCGACCTCACCATGCTCCAGGGCCTGCGCGATCTCTATATCCGCCTCGCCAAGGAGAAGGGCGAGCAGGCCGCGATGCAGAGCTTCTTCGACGAGAGCCGCAAGCTCTCGCTGCTCTATCGCAAGCTCGAAACCTGCGGGAAGCCCTTTGCCGCCGCGATCCATGGCGTTTGCCTGGGCGGCGCCTTCGAGCTGGCGCTGGCCTGCCAGTATCGCGTCGTTTCGGACGATGCCTCGACCCGCGTCGGCCTGCCAGAGATCAAGGTCGGGCTGTTCCCCGGCGCCGGCGGCACGCAGCGCGTCGCCCGCCTCATGCAGACCGGCGACGCTCTCCAGATGATGTTCAAGGGCGAGCAGGTGAAGGCGCTGCCGGCGCGGAACACCGGCCTCGTCCACGCCGTCGTGCCGCGTGACCAGCTCGTCGCGAACGCCAAGGAGTGGCTCAAGGCCAATCCGCAGGCCAAGGCGCCCTGGGACGATCCGAAATTCAAGCTCCCCTCCAACAAGGTCTATTCGCCGGCCGGCATGCAGATCTGGCCGCCCGCCAACGCGATCTATCGCCGCGAGACCAACGACAATTATCCGGCTGCCCGCGCGATCCTGTCCGCGGTCTATGAGGGGCTCCAGCTTCCGATCGATCTCGGCCTGCGCGTCGAGAGCCGCTACTTCGCCAAGATCCTGCGGACGAAGGAGGCGGCTTCGATGATCCGCTCGCTCTTCGTCTCGATGCAGGAGCTCAACAAGGGCGCACGCCGCCCTGCCGATGTCCCACCGAGCAAGCTCAGGAAGGTTGGCGTCGTAGGCGCCGGCTTCATGGGCGCCGGCATCGCCTATGTCACGGCGCTGGCGGGCATCGAGGTTGTCCTTGTCGACAGGGATCAAGAGGCCGCAGACAAGGGCAAGGCCTATTCTCACAAGTTGGTTTCCGACCAGATCATGAAGGGCCGCGCCAAGACCGCCGACCGCGACGCGCTGCTCGGCCGCGTCACGGCAACGGCCGACTACGCCGCGCTGAAGGGCTGCGATCTCGTCATCGAGGCGGTGTTCGAGGATCCGAAGGTCAAGGCCGAAGTCATCGCCAAGGTCGAGGCCGTCGTCGGGCCGAAGACCATCTTCGGATCCAACACCTCGACGCTGCCGATCACCGGCCTCGCCACGGCGAGCCAGCGGCCGCAGAACTTCATCGGCATCCACTTCTTCTCGCCGGTCGAGAAGATGCTGCTGGTCGAGGTGATCATGGCCAGGAAGACCGGCAAGAAGGCGCTCGCCATGGCGCTCGACTTCGTCCGCGCCATCAAGAAGACGCCGATCGTGGTCAACGACACGCGCGGCTTCTACGCCAATCGCTGCGTCGGCAACTACATCCGCGAAGGCCACCTGATGCTGATGGAGGGCGTGCCGCCGGCGATGATCGAGGCGGCGGGCAAGCAGGCCGGCATGCCGGTCGGCCCGCTCTCGCTCAACGACGAGGTTGCGGTCGACCTCGCCTTCAAGGTGCTCAAGGCGACGAAGTCGCAACTCGGCGAGGGAGCCGTTGATCCGGCGCAGGAGAAGCTGCTCTCCGACATGGTCGAGAAGCACGGCCGCCTCGGCCGCAAGAACAAGAAGGGCTTCTACGACTATCCGGAAGCCGGCCCCAAGCGCCTCTGGCCGGGGCTTGCCGATCTCGTCGGCAAGCAGCTCGCGCCGGAGCAGGTCGACATGGATGAGCTCAAGCACCGCCTTCTGGTCACGCAGGCGCTCGAAGCCGCGCGGACCTATGAAGAGGGCGTCGTCACCGACCCGCGTGAGGCCGATGTCGGCTCGATCATCGGTTTCGGCTTCGCACCGTATAGCGGCGGCACACTGAGCTTCATCGACAATATGGGCGCCGCCGCCTTCGTGAAGCTCTGCGAGGCGCTGGCGAAGAAGCATGGCGAGCGCTTCAAGCCCAACCGCCAGCTCAAGCGCATGGCGAAGACGGGGGAGAGCTACTACGGTGCGCAGAAGGCGGCGGCGTGACCCTGCCGGGTGCGCCCGAGCACGGTGAGCGCTTCTCCGCCGGGGCAGCACGCTATGCCGAGGCCCGGCCTGACTATCCGGCCGGGCTGATCGGCGATCTCGTGCGCACCATCCTCGCCGGGCCGCCGGGTCTCGTCATCGACGTCGGCAGCGGCACCGGCATTTTCACCCGCCAGTTGCGGGCCGCGCTGCCGGCCGACGTCGACCTCGTCGGCATCGAGCCCTCGGCCGCGATGCGCGCGCAGGCGACGGCCCGCCCGACGCAACCTTCCATCGCCTTCAAGGCTGGCGCCGCCGAGGCGCTGCCGGTCGAGGACCGCGCCGCCCGCGCGGTCACAGCCGCAACGGCGGCACACTGGTTCGAGCGGACGCGCTTCTATGCCGAAGCGGCCCGCGTGCTCGCCGGCGACGGTCTGCTCGCCATCGTCGAGTACATAAGAGACGAAACCGCTCCGGCTCCGGCTGTCGCCACGGCTTTTCTCGGCCGCCACGGCAGCCCGCGGGGCAACTCACGGCCGAATTATCAGGCGGAACTGTCCTGTCTGTCGGCTTTCGCGAACGTTAGCGAGGCGAGCGAACGCGTGGTGCTCAGCCTCGAGCCATCGGCTTTCACCGAGCTCGTGCTGTCGTCTTCCTACGCCCGGGGAGCTCTCGATACACTTGGCGAGGACGAGGCGCGCAGGATCCTGCTCGCTGAGGCGAGGGATCTGATCGGCCGCGACGGCCTCGTGCCTTACCCTTACGTCTTTCGCTGCTTCACGGCGCGGCGTCGTGACTGGGGCGACATTTGATGTCCATCCGTCCGATCCTGCGCTTTCCCGATCCTTGCCTGAAGCTGCCGGCCGCGCCGGTGGTGGATTTCGACGAGAGTGTGCGCGAGCTCGCGACAGACCTGCTCGATACGATGCGGGCGGCGCCTGGTGTCGGCATCACCGCACCGCATGTCGGGGTGATGAAGCGCCTCGTCGTGCTCGAGCTGACGCCGGGCGAGGTGCGGACCTATGTCAATCCCGTACTGCTCTGGTCGTCGCCGGAGACGCAGCGCGCGACCGAGGGCAGCGTCTCGATGCCGGGGGTGACCGAGGAGATCGAGCGCGCCGCCCGCGTCCGCATCGGCTACCGCGACCTTGACGGCAACGAGCGGGTCGAGGAGGCGGATGGCTTCCGCGCCGTCTGCCACCAGCACGAGATCGACCAGCTCGACGGCATCTTCTGGATCGAGCGCCTGTCGCGCCTCAAGCGCGACAGGGTGAAGGCGCGCTACGACAAGCTGCGGCGCGCCTGAACCGGCGTCACTTCACCAGCGGGCAGCCGCCGTCCGCCAACGGCCGGAAGGCCTGGTCGCCGGGGATGGTGCGGATCAACTTGAGATAGTCCCAGGGGTATTTCGACTCGGAGGGCTTCTTCACCTCCAGCACGTAGAGATCGTGCACCATGCGGCCGTCCTCGCGGATCTTGCCGTTCTTGGCGAAGAAGTCGTTGACCGGCGTCGCCTTCATCTGCGCCGCCACCTTCTCGGTCTCGGCGGTGCCGGCGGCCTTCACGGCGTTGAGGTAGTGCAGGATCGAGGAATAGGTGCCGGCCTGGCCCATGGTCGGCATCGCCTTGTGCCGTTCGTAGAAGCGCTTCGACCAGGCGCGGGTCTCCTCATTCAGGTCCCAGTAGAAGGCCTGGGTCAGGATCAGCCCCTGCGCGTCCTGTAGGCCGATGGCATGGATGTCGGTGATGTGGAGATACAAGCCCGCGAGCTTCACGCCGGTCTGCGGCAGGCCGAACTCCGTCGCCTGCTTGATGGTGGCGATCTGGTCGGCGCCGGAGGAGGCGATGCCGACCATCTTCGCGCCGGAGCTCTGCGCCTGCAGCAGATAGGACGAGAAGTCGCTCGTGCCCTGCGGGTGCTTGACGCCGCCGACGATCTTGCCGCCGGCCTTCGTCACGGCGTCCGAGGTATCGCGCTCCAGCGCATGGCCGAAGGCGTAGTCGGCGGTGATGAAGAACCACGGACCTTCCTTGGCGAGGGGCAGCCCGGTGCCGACCGCCAGCGCATAGGTGTCATAGGTCCAGTGGATGCCGGTCGGCGCGCAGAACTTGCCGGTGAAGTCCGATGATCCGCCGGTCGAGGCCAGCACAAGCTTGTTCTTGCGCCGGCCGATCTCCTGAATGCCGAGCAGCACCGAGGAGGTTGGGATGTCGGCGATGACATCGACGCCATCCTCATCGATCCAGCGATTGACCAGCGCCGAGCCGACATCCGGCTTATTCTGGTGATCGCCGGCAAGGATCTCGATCTTGCGGCCAAGCACTTCGCCGCCGAAATCCTCGACCGCCATCTGCGCGGCGATCACCGATCCGGGGCCTGCCATGTCGGCATAGATGCCGGCCATGTCGTTCAACACGCCGATGCGAAGCGGCTTCGATGACTGGGCGAGGGCAGGGCTGACAAGCGCGGGGGCGAGAAGTGCGGCGAGGCCGGCGGCAACGATACGAAGCGACATGATCATCCGAAGGGCTGCGGGGAAGCGCAGGCTCTACGGAAATGTCTCGGGGAAGGTCAAGGCTTCGTTCGGAATAAAGAACGTTGCTGGGAAAAATCACGCTGACTGAGAACGAATTATCTCCGGATGGCCGTATAATGAGAGAATTCATCCCTCGCGGGCTGTGCTCGGGCAGGCCGTCACTCCGAGGACGAGCCTTGGCTCGTTCCGGAATGACGGCGTGGTCCGTTCCGCCGAACGCAATCTCAGTTCGCCACGGCGCGGATCACCGCGCGCAGCTTGCCGATCAGCTCCTCGACCTGGCTCTCCGTGATGATCAGCGGCGGCGAGAAGGCGATCGTATCGGCGGCGGTGCGGATCATCAGGCCGTGCTCATGGAAGGCCCGTTCGATCGCATCAAAGCCGCGCTTTCCGGCACCCTCGGCGCGGGGCGCGAGATCGACCGCGCCGACGAGGCCGAGCGTGCGGATGTCGACGACGTTCGGCTCGCCCTTCAGGCTCATCACCGCGTCGGCCCAGGCGCCCTCCATGGCGCGGGCGCGCTCGAACAAACCTTCCTCGCGGTAGATGTCGAGCGTGGCGAGCGAGGCAGCCGCGGCCAGCGGGTGGCCCGAATAGGTGTAGCCGTGGAAGAGCTCGATCACATTGTCCGGCCCGCCCATGAAGGCGTCGTAGATGTGCTTGCGCACGATCACGCCGCCCATCGGTACGGTGCCCGAGGTCACGCCCTTGGCGAAGGTGATCATGTCGGGGATCACGCCGTAGCGCTCGGCGGCGAAGGCGAAGCCAAGGCGGCCGAAGCCGGTGATGACCTCGTCGAAGATCAGCAGGATGCCGTGCTTGTCGCAGATCTCGCGCAGGCGCTTGAGGTAGCCCTTCGGCGGCGGCAGGGCGCCGGTCGAGCCTGCCATCGGCTCGACGATCACGGCGGCGATGGTCGAGGCGTCGTGCAGGGCTACGACGCGCTCGAGATCGTCGGCGAAATGCGCGCCGTATTCCGGCTCGCCCTTGCTGAAGGCCTGCTTCTCGCGGTCATAGGTGTGGGCGATGTGGTCGACGCCGGTGAGCAGCGAGCCGAAGAACTTGCGGTTGTTCGACATGCCTCCGACGGAGATGCCGCCGAAGCCGACGCCGTGATAGCCGCGCTCGCGGCCGATCAGGCGGGTCTTCGCCGCCTTGCCGGAGACGTTCCAGTAGGCGAGCGCGATCTTGAGCGCCGAATCGGCCGCCTCCGAGCCCGAGCCGGCGAAAAAGACATGGTCGAGATCGCCCGGCGCCAGCGCCGCGATGCGGGCGGCGGCCGCGAAGACCTTGGGGTGGCCGTACTGGAAGGAGGGGGCGTAGTCGAGGTCGCGCGCCTGCGCCTGGATCGCCTGGATGATCGGCTCGCGCGAATGGCCCGCATTGCAGCACCAGAGGCCGGCGGTGCCGTCCATCACGGGCTTGTTGTCGGGCGTATAGTAGAACATCCCCTCGGCTCGGGCGACCATCCGCGGGTTCTTCTTGAACGAGCGGTTTGCCGTGAACGGCATCCAAAAGGCTTCGAGGTCGTTGGGGGTCGCGATCGGGGTTGTGGACAAGGGCATCGGGCCATCCTGAGATTAATCTTCCTTCAACCTAACAGCCCGACACGGGGTGTAAATCGTCGGCGCGACGCGGCATCCCTGCGCCCCACGGGAGAGCGGGTGGTTGATCGCACGGCAAGGTGACGTTGCGTCGCTTCTGGCGTAAATTGGGAAGGGGCGCAAAACTGAACCGGACCCCGATGGACGATCGTGAGCCAGCGTCGGAGCGGCCGGATGGCGAATTCCATGCGTTGATTCGCGCGAGCCTCGTGCGTGTTCTCGCGTCCGATGCCTTTCGTGCTGCGCCGCAGCTTTCCGCCTTTCTCGGCTTCATCGTCGAGCGCGCCGTCGAAGGACGCAGCGCGGAGCTGAAGGGCTATACGATTGCCGTCGAGGCCTTCGGCCGTTCCGCCGATTTCGATCCTCAGGCCGATCCGATCGTGCGCGTCGAGGCCGGCCGCCTGCGTCGGGCACTGGCACAATATTATGCCGGTGAGGGCGCAGCGGATCCCCTGCGGATCACCATGCCGGTCGGGGCCTATGTCCCGGCATTCGACCTTGTCGGGCCGCCGGATACCGAGGCGGCGGGGCTCGATCAGCCCGCGCAGGAGGAACCCGTCGGCGCTCCGCAGCCCGAGGCGAGCGATAGCCCGGACCCGGTGCCGGAGACGCCTCACGAGCGTCGGGCGGCCAGGCGTTGGCCCCTCGTCGCTGCCCTGGGCCTATGCGTCGCACTGCCGCTGGCAGCTTGGTATTTCGGCCTGCTCAGCCCGAGGCCGGAGCGCGCAGCCTCGACTGCGGCGCCCGCCGTCGCGCCGGCCCCGAGCCACGAGGCCACCGCGCGGACCCGGCCGCTCGAGGTGACGGTCGTGGCGATTGCGATTCCGGACCTGCCCAGTGACCCGCAACTCGCCGAGCCGGCGCGCCGGTTTGCCCGCATACTTGCCGACGCCATGTCCCGCTTCGACGATCTCGTCACGGTCAGGGCTCCGTCTCCCGGCCAGGCACCGCTGCCCGGGGCCGACTACATCTTCGAGATCAGTACCCAGACGATCGACGGGACGTTGGAGGGCTTCGCCCGCCTGCGCTCGGCACGCGATGGCCGCATCGTCTGGTCGGGGTCCTCGACACGGACCTTGAGCTCGGGCGATGGCGATCTGCCGGACGTCGCCCGGCGGCTGGCGACGCGTCTGGCCGAGCCCTTCGGCATCATCCACGCTGATATCCGCCAGAACGCGACTTCCGGGCCGATGCGCTGCATCTATCAGGCGATCGATGTCCGTCGCTCGCTCAAGCCCGAGGATCATCTTGCGGCCCGCAAATGCGTGCAGGAACTGGTCGATCAGGATGCGACTTTCTACCCCGGTTGGGTGCAGCTCTCCTTCCTCACTCTGGCCGAGTACACCTCCGGCCTCAATCCACAGCCGGGCTCGCCCCTCGAACGTGCGCTTTCGGCGGCTCTCACCGCCGTGCGGCTGTCGCCCTCCAGCGCGCGGGCCCAGCAGGCGATGATGGAGGTGTTGTTCGCGCGCGGGGCGTCGGAGGAGGCGATCAGGACAGGGCGCGAGGCACTGATCCGCAATCCCTATGATTCGGACATCATGGCCAGTCTCGGCGCGCGGTTCATTCAGTTGAATCGCCCCGCCGAGGGCATGCCGCTGCTCGAGCGGGCCATCGAACTGAGCGCCGGCCGTCCGCCTGCCTATGATTTCTTCGCCCTGCTCGGCGCCCATCTGCTCGGCGCCCGGCAGATCTCGCGCGGCCATGCCGAGTTTCTGGCGGCCGATTCGAATCCCTATGCCATGCTCGGTCGGGCCCTCCAGGCGGCGCAGCTCGGCAAGGAAGCCGACAAGGCCGAGGCGATCGCCGCCCTGCGCCGGAGTTCGCGGCTCTTCGAGACCGAGCCGCAGGTCTGGCTAATGCGCCGCGGTTTCGGTCCCGAGGTCACCGAACGCATCCTGTCCGATCTCGCCATCGTGCAGCCCTGACCGGGAAAGCCCCTGGCCGCAGTCGTCTATCACCGGTTTCGGCACTTCGCCGCGTGGTGAATGGGGCAAATGCTCGCTTGCCGTCGGGCGTGAGGTTAATCTTTGTCGCAGTGGTGTGATTCGCCGTCCTTTTCCGATCAACCCCTTGCGCGATCGCTGCCTTGGCCCGTCTCCGACCGAATGCCCTGCATCCTCTCGCCAGCGCCGTCACCGGGCTGTCGGCGGGCGCGGTCCTGTTGCTTTTGCTGCCGACCCCGCTGGGCACCGCGCTGGGCTTGCTGCTGGCGGGGGCGGGCTCGATCGGCTCCTTCTGGCTGTTCGAGAAGCGTGGCCTGGCTCAGCGCGAGCAGGTTCTGGCCGCGATAGGCGAGGTCAAGGTCCGGCTCGCGACCAGCTCGATCCGGCTCGATGCCCTGTCGGCCCGCGTCGAGCAGATGCCGATGCGCGAGGCCGATGCGGTGCCCGCACGCGCCGCCATCAATGAATTGACCGCCGAGGTCGGGCTGCTGGGAGACCTGATACATCAGGTCGCAACGACGCTGGCGGACCATGACGCGGCGCTAGCCGCGGTCCAGTCGAAGTCCGTCCAGCCGCAGCGCGTCGAGGCGCCCGTCGTGGTCGTCGATCCCGAAGCGGCCCGGCAGGAACGTCTGCAGGCGATGGCGGCCGAGCGGGCCGAGGCCGCGCGACAGGCCAAGGAGCGGGCGGAGGCGGAGCGTGCCGCCGTTATCAGCGCCGCTCTCTCCGAGGGCAAGGTCGAGGTTCACCTGCAGCCGATCGTGCAATTACCGCAGCGTCGTACCCGGGGTTACGAGGCACTGGTGCGCCTGCGGCTCGACGAGAATACACTCCTGCTGCCGCATGAGTTCTTGTCCGTCATCGAGGAGCGCGGCTTCGGCCCAACGCTCGACGCGCTCGTCCTGACCCGCGCGCTCGCCATCGCCCGCCATCTTGGCTCGAAGGAGGGCGAGCTTTTCGTCTCCTGCAATTTCGGCGCGGCGACCTGGGCGTCTTCCAAGGCGCTGGTGACCCTGTCGCGCATTCTCGACAAGTATCGCGAGCATACGGGCAACCTGATCATCGAGATGCCGCAGAGCGTCTTCCGCGGCCTCGATCCCACGAGCCTGGGACTGCTTGGGGCGATGTCGGCCAATGGTGTGCGCTTCGCGCTCGATCAGCTCGTCGATCTCCGGCTCGATCCGGTCTCGCTGTTCGATCGCGGCATCCGCTTCGTCAAGGCGCCGGCGGCGCTGCTGATGGAACATGCCGAGGGCGGCGCCGCGACGGACATTGCGGCCGGCGACCTCTCGACCTTGCTCGCGCGGGCCTCGATCGTCCTGGTCGCGGACGAGGTCGCGGACAATCCGACAGTCGCCGACATGATCGACCTCGGCGTCATGATGGCGCAGGGGCTCGTCTTCTCGCCGCCGCGGCCGGTCAAGCCCGACGTCTTCGCCGAACCCGCCCCGATTGCGCCCGAACCGGCCCCGCAGCCGGCCGCGCAACGTCCGCCGGCCGAGGTCGTCGGTCATCCCGCCGCCGCGCCCGCCCCGAGGCAGGACGCGGAGCAGGGCTCGCCGGCGCGTGAGGCGCCCCCGGAGCGGCAGTCGTTCCGCTCGGTCCTGCGCCGCGCCAGCGCCTGAGCGGCTATCGTCGAAGGAGCCGAAGGCTTCGCGCGATCTCCGCTGCCCGGGCAGGGCGCCGGCGCATCGCTGCGGATGCGGGATCGGCCCTGATGCTGTAGAGCGAAAGCTCGCAGCCAGAGGAAGTGATCCGCCGTGCCGTCTCTGAACATCGCCGCAACCCGTCCACTGTCGGGCTTTTCCGAGATCGCGGACCGTTTCGATCTGTGCCTCTGCGATGTCTGGGGCGTCGTCCACAACGGCGTCGCCGCCTTCGAGGACGCGGTTGCGGCGCTGGTCGCGATGCGCGAGCGGGGCATCAACGTCGTCCTCGTCACCAATGCGCCGCGGCCGAACGCCGAGATCGCGCGCCAGCTCGCCGGCTTCAATGTGCCCCAGGCGGCCTGGGACGCGATCGTGACATCCGGTGACGTCTGCCGCGCGCTGATCCAGGCTCGCGCCGGCCAGCCGGTCTTCCGGCTCGGCCCCGATCGCGACCTGCCGCTGATCGCGGGGCTCGATGCGCCGGAGGTCGGGCCGGATGAGGCGAGGTATGTGCTCTGCACCGGCCTCTTCGACGATACGACGGAGACCGCCGAGAGCTACGCTGGCCTGCTTGCCGGCTTCGCTGCGCGCCGCCTCGAGATGATCTGCGCCAATCCCGATCTGGTCGTCGAGCGCGGCGGCCAGATCGTACCCTGCGCCGGCTCTGTGGCGCTGGCCTATGAGGAACGCGGCGGCAAGGTGGTCTATGCCGGCAAGCCGCACCGGCCGATCTACGACACCGCGCTCGCTCTCGCACAGGAGAAGCGCGGCGCTCCGATCGCGCGCGATCGGATCTGCGCCATCGGCGATGCGATCCGCACCGACATCGCCGGCGCCGACACCTTCGGCGCGACGGGGATCATGGTGCTGGCGGGCATTCACGCCCAGGACCTGATGGAAGCTTCATGGGACCAGCGCCATGGCTGGTTCGAGCGGCAGAGCCATCGCCCGGCCTATGCGCTGCCGCATCTCGTCTGGTGACACGTCTGTCGACGAGAAGCAGGCTCTTCTTCAGGCGGCGCAGACGACGGATTCGATCTTGGAGCGCAGCGTCTGCGCGTTGAACGGCTTGACGATGTAGTTGTTCACGCCGGCCTTCTTGGCGGCGATGACGTTCTCGGTTTTGGACTCGGCGGTGACCATGATGAAGGGCGTCGCCGACAGCGCGTCTTCCTCGCGCACGCGCTGCAGCAGCTCGAAGCCGGTCATCGGCTCCATGTTCCAGTCGGAGATGACCAGCCCGTACTGCTTGTCGCGCATCTTGGCGATGGCAGCCTGGCCGTCGGAGGCATCGTCGACATTCTCGAAGCCGAGCTGCTTCAGGAGGTTACGGATGATCCGGACCATCGTCTGGTAATCATCGACCACCAGAATGGGCATGGAAGGGTCGAGAGCCATTGCGGTGCTCCAAGCAAACAGTGACGGCGCGGGGCGATACCCACGCCGCGCTGCCTCGATCAAGGCGGCTACAGGTCGAAGGTCATACCGGCTCCGGCTTTCAAAGCTGTTAATCCGATCTCGGACTGACGCAGGGTAATTCGACTTCTTGCGAGGCCACCAAAGTCCAATGGCCGGCCCGCGCCGGCTGTGAGAGGTTCGCCGTGAGACAGCGATCCCGGCAGCGGACCCCGCGCCGCGCCGGCGACGAAAGCCGGTCACACCGATGAACAGCGCACTTTACACCGTCCACGCCTTCGAGGACCTGACCGTCGGACAGAGCGAAAGCCTGATGCGGACGGTGATGGAGCGCGACATTTCGCTGTTCGCCGACCTGTCGGGCGACGCCAATCCGATTCATCTCTGCGACCGCTTCGCCGCCAGCACCAAGTTCGGCCAGCGCATCGCCCATGGCATGCTGACTGCGAGCCTGGTCTCCGCCCTGCTCGGCACGCGGCTGCCGGGGCCGGGCGCAGTCTATCTGTCGCAGACCCTGACCTTCCTCGCTCCGGTGAAGATCGGCGATGTCGTCACCGCCCGGGTCGAGGTCGTGGAGCTTGTGGCCGAACGCCGCCGCGCACGGCTCTTCTGCGAATGCCTGGTGGACGGCAAGGCCGTTCTGGAGGGAGAGGCCTGGGTGGCCCTGCCGCCGTCCCGGCCCAAGGACGGCAAGGTCGCTGGCGCGGGGGATTGAGCTTGCCGGCTTGACGCCTCGCCGCGTCTGCCCAATGACGGGCCTGCCCGGCCAGCGCCTCGGGCGCCCGGATAGTCCTGCCCGATGACCACTCCCGCCGACGCCACCTCAAGTTTCGTGCTCGATCTCGACAAGCCGGTTCCCGACGCCTTGCGTGGCTCGGTCATCGCGCTCGGCAATTTCGACGGCGTCCATCGCGGCCATGCCGAGCTGGCGCGGGTCGCAGGCGAAATGGCGGCAAGGCTCGGCGCCCGGGCAGCGGCGCTCACTTTCGAGCCGCATCCGCGCAGCGTCTTCCGTCCCGAGCAGCCGGTCTTCCGCCTGACGCCGCCGGCGGTGAAGACTGAACTGCTGGCACAGGCCGGCCTGCCGCTGACCTTCGTGCTGCCGTTCAACCGCGAGATCGCCGCGATTCACGCCGAGGCCTTCGTCGACGAGCTCCTGCTTGGCAAGCTCGGCGCCGCAGGCCTCGTCTGCGGCTATGATTTCCATTTCGGGCAGGGTCGCAGTGGCTCACCGGAGATGCTCGAGGCGCGGGCGATGCATGCCGGCGTTCCCGTGACCGTCGTCGCACCCTATGCCTGGGCCGGCGAGCCGGTTTCTTCGACGCTGATCCGCAACCTTCTGGAGCAGGGTGACGTCGCTCGCGCCGGCGAGTTCCTGGGCCGGCCCTGGTTCGTGCGCGGTGTGGTCGCCCATGGCGACAAGCGCGGGCGCGATCTCGGCTATCCCACCGCCAACATGCATCTTGCCCGTGACTGCCGGTTAAAGTTCGGAGTCTATGCCGTGCGGATGAAGATCGACAGCCTCTGGCATGATGGTGTCGCCAGCTTTGGTAGTCGGCCGACCTTCGACGACGGCGCGCCGCGGCTCGAGACCTTCGTCTTCGATTTCTCGGACGATCTCTACGGCAAGCAGGTTGATGTCGCGCTGGTCGAGTGGCTGCGCGGCGAGGAAAAGTTCGATTCGCTCGACGCGCTGATCGCGCAGATGGATGCCGACAGCCTGCGGGCGCGCGACATCCTGGCCAAGACAGCGCCCTTCCTTCCTTAGCGTGCGCCTGCTAGAAGCCGCTCATGCTCGCCTTTTGCGCCAAGTTCATCGATGTTTCCCGGCGAATTACGGGCCCGGCTGCCGCCCCGCGCTGATGCGTGGGCGCTTGCGCAAGCCGGGTGACGATCGCTTTTCCTGATTTTCTCAGCGGATCAGCGCCAGGCCAGGCAACCATGGCAGGCTCATCCGCATTGCCCGAGCCGGACCATGACCGACAAGCCCCAAGCCAAGCCGACCGACAAGACCGACGCCGTCGACTATTCGCAGACCCTGTTCCTGCCCCAGACCGAGTTCCCGATGCGGGCGGGCCTGCCGCAGCGCGAGCCGGAACTGCTCGCCCGCTGGGCGAAGATGGACCTCTACCGCAAGCTGCGCGAGGCCGGGAAGGGCAGGGACCGTTTCGTCCTGCATGACGGCCCGCCCTACGCCAACGGCAACATCCATATCGGCCACGCGCTGAACAAGGTGCTCAAGGACCTCGTCACGCGCTCGCAGCAGATGCTCGGCTTCGACTCCAACTACGTGCCGGGGTGGGACTGCCACGGCCTGCCGATCGAATGGAAGATCGAGGAGCAGTATCGCGCCAAGGGGCTGAACAAGGACGACGTGCCCGTCGTCGAGTTCCGCAAGGAATGCCGCTCCTTCGCCGAACACTGGGTCGATGTCCAGCGCCAGGAGTTCAAGCGCCTCGGCGTCGAGGGCGACTGGGACGATCCCTATCTGACCATGGCCTATCCGGCCGAGGCGCAGATCGCCCGCGAGATCATGAAGTTCGCCGAAAGCGGCCAGCTCTATCGCGGCTCCAAGCCGGTGATGTGGTCGGTGGTCGAGAAGACGGCGCTGGCCGAAGCCGAGGTCGAGTACGAAGAGCACACGAGCGACACGATCTTCGTGGCGTTCCCGATCGTTCAGATCCTTCCTAGCCAATACGAGGAATACGGCGCCCGTTTTGACAAGGCGTCCTTCGAGACGCTGTTGAAGGCAGCCTCTGTTGTCATCTGGACGACGACGCCCTGGACGATCCCCGGCAACCGCGCGATCTCCTACAGCCAAAAGGTCGCTTACGGTCTCTACAGGGTCACGGCGGCGGCGGAGAACAACTGGGCCAAAGTCGGCGCGAGCTATGTGCTCGCGAAGAACCTCGCCGAGAGCGTCTTCAAGGCGGCGAAGGTCGAGGCTTTTGAGCACGTTGCGGACGTTCCCGCTGAGCAGCTCGCTGCGCTCACCGTGGCCCATCCGCTGCGCGGTCACGGCTACGACTTCGACGTCCCGCTGCTCGACGGCGACCACGTCACCGACGATGCCGGCACCGGCTTCGTCCACACCGCGCCGAGCCATGGTCGCGAGGACTTCGACGTCTGGATGGCGCATGGCCGCCAGCTCGCCGAGCGAGGCATCGAAACCCGCATCCCCTACACCGTCGACGCGGACGGCCGCTTTACCAAGGAGGCGCCGGGCTTCGAGGGTGCGCAGGTCATCACCGACAAGGGCGACAAGGGCAACGCCAACGACGTCGTCATCAAGGCGCTGGTCGAGGCCGGCAACATCATCGCGCGTGGCCGCCTCAAGCACCAGTATCCGCATAGCTGGCGCTCGAAGAAGCCGGTGATCTTCCGCAACACGCCGCAATGGTTCATCGCCATGGACAAGGCGGTCGACACGCTCGGTAACCGCACGCTGCGCGAGGTCGCGCTCGGCGCGATCAAGGACACCGAATGGGTCCCTGCCGCCGGCGAGAACCGTATCAACGGCATGATCGCCAACCGTCCGGACTGGGTGGTCTCGCGCCAGCGCGCCTGGGGCGTGCCGATCACCGTTTTCGTCGAGAAGGAGACGAAGGCGATCCTCGTCGACGCCAAGGTCAACGCTGCCATCGCCGAGGCCTTCGAGGCCGAAGGCGCCGATGCCTGGTTCACCGATACCGACGGCGCCCGCTTCCTGAAGCCCTTCGGCTACGATCCGGCGGCCTATGAGCGCGTCACCGACGTGCTCGATGTCTGGTTCGATTCCGGCTCGACCCACGCCTTCACTCTGGAGAAGCGCGACGACCTGCGCGCCCGCCGACGCGGCGACGGCGGCAATGACCGCGTGATGTATCTCGAAGGCTCGGACCAGCATCGCGGCTGGTTCCATTCCTCGCTGCTGGAAAGCTGTGGCACGCGCGCCCGCGCGCCCTACGACATCGTGCTGACGCACGGCTTCTGCCTCGACGAGAAGGGCGAGAAGATGTCGAAGTCGAAGGGCAATGTCACAGCCCCGCAGGACATCATCAAGGATTCGGGCGCCGACATCCTGCGCCTCTGGGTCGCGGCGGCCGATTATTCCGACGATCTGCGCATCGGCAAGGAGATCCTCAAGACCTTCGTCGAGACCTATCGCAAGCTGCGCAACACGATGCGCTGGATGCTCGGCACGCTCGCCCATTTCAGCGAGGACATTCGCGTTTCCGGCCCGCAGACGATGCCGGAGCTGGAGCGGCTGATGCTGCACCGGCTCGCCGAGCTCGGCCCGCAGGTCGAGGAGGCCTATCGCACCTACGACTACAAGAAGGTCGTCTTCCTGCTGTCGCAGTTCATGAACACCGAATTGTCGGCGTTCTACTTCGACGTGCGCAAGGACGCGCTCTATTGCGATCCGCTCTCCAGCCAAGTCCGCAAGAGCGCTCTCACCGTCGTCGACCATCTCTTCCGCTGCCTGACGACCTGGCTCGCGCCGATCCTGGTCTTCACGGCCGAGGAGGCCTGGCTCGAACGCTATCCCGAGGCGAAGACGCTCGACGGTTCGGTCCATCTCGAACTCTTCGCGAAGGCGCCCGCCGACTGGCTCGATCCGGAGCTGGCCGAGCGCTGGAGCAAAATCCGCAAGGTCCGCCGCGTCGTCACCGGCGCGCTGGAACTGGAGCGCGCCGCCAAGCGGCTGGGGTCCTCGCTGGAAGCCGCGCCGCAGGTCTTTGTCACGGACGCTGATCTTCTCGCTGCACTGTCTGGCGTCGATCTCGCCGAGATCAGCATCACCTCCGGCATCCGCATCGAGAACGGGGAGGGGCCGGCCGACGCCTTCCGCCTCGCCGAGGTGCCGGGCGTCGCGGTTGTGCCGCATCGGGCCGACGGCATCAAATGCGCCCGCTCGTGGAAGTACTTCGACCCGCAGACGGCCGATGCGGCCTATCCGGCGGTGACGCCGCGTGACGCCAAGGCGCTGCGCGAACTGGGCCGGGGCGCGCAGTGAGCTCCGCCCGCCGTCTCGGTGTCTCGATCGCCCTGGTCGTCTTCCTGGCCGACCAGGCCCTCAAGCTCTGGCTGCTCTTCGGCCTGCGCCTGGCCGAGACCGGGCCCTTCGCGGTCACGCCGTTCATGAACATCGTGCTCGCCTGGAACCGCGGCATCTCCTACGGGCTGTTCCAGCAGGGCACCGATATCGGACGCTGGGGCCTCGTGGTGATCTCGATCGTCGCGGCAGTCTGGCTTGGACGCTGGATGTGGCGCGAGCCGCGGACCCTGACGGTGGTCAGCCTCGCGCTGCTCGTCGGCGGGGCTCTCGGCAACGGGCTCGACCGCGCCGTCTATGGTGCCGTCGTCGACTTCGTTCACCTGCATTATGGCGACTTCAGTTGGTACATCTTCAACATTGCCGACGTGGCCATCGTTGTCGGGGTGGTCGGGCTGCTATATGAGTCCTTCCGCCCCGGAGCAGAAAAGACGGCTTGAAGCGATCTTCGCCATCGTTTTGCCGTTCGTCTGGGGTTTGAGGCGGGGAAGAGATTTCCTCAAGGGAGGTTTGACATGGCTCACCGCATCCGCGTGACGCATCTGCTGTTGGCCGGCGGCCTTCTTCTGGCGGTCCAGCCCGCGCAGGCTCAGGAGGGCGTGCTCTTCAAGAACCTGCTCGAAGGCGTCATTGGCGGCAAGTCCGGTGACGACATCGAATACCGCCAGCGTCCGCCGCTGGTGGTTCCGCCGAGCTCGGCGCTGCCGCGCCCGCAGACCCCGGCGAGCAACCGCACCGCGGCCTGGCCGAACGATCCCGACGTGGCCAAGCGCCGCGAGGACGCTGCCGCCGCCCGTGCCCCCGCAGGCACGAACCCGCACTGGCGCAACAATCCGATGCTGTCGCAGGAGGAGCTCCGCCGTGTCCGCTCGACGGGCAATGCCGCGCCGAGCTTTCCCGAGGAAGCGAACAACTACAACAACCAGATCAAGCCGATCATCATCGGCAAGGAACTGGCGGCCCGCCGCAACCAGTCTGCCGCCGACCTCCAGCTCAGCGGCGAAGAGCCGCCGCGGCGGCTGCTCTCCGAGCCTCCGGTCGGCTATCGCCGCCCGGCCGGCACTGCGGCGCTCGGTCCCGGCCGCGGCGGCCCGGTCGAGGACAAGCAGTCCACCGCTCAGCACGAATTCCTCGCCGGGAAGGTCCCGATCCAGCAGTAAGGGCGGGGCCGCTTCGGGCACGCCAAGGCGGGCGGCTCTGGTGTTCGGCGCCAGGCCTCCCTATCTGCGGAGATCGAACATTCCGGCGCCCGGCCAGGCTGGCGTGCCGATAATCCCTTGCGCATGACGCAGTCGCGCGGATCCGGATCCGCGCGAGACAATGGAGACGGCCTCAGGTGAACGTGCATTCGCAACAGACCCAGGCCGCCCAGTTGGTGGAGTCGTTCCGCCTCGCCAATGGCATGGACGTCGTCGTCGTGCCGGATCGCCGTGCGCCGGTCGTCACCCATATGGTCTGGTATCGCAACGGCTCGGCCGATGATCCGGCCGGCAAGTCCGGCATCGCGCATTTTCTCGAGCACTTGATGTTCAAGGGCACCGCCCGTTGGCCGGCGGGTGAGTTCTCAAAGATCGTCGCCGGCTTCGGTGGCCAGGAAAACGCCTTCACCTCCTTCGACTACACCGCCTATTTCCAGCGCGTGCCGAAGGAGCATCTGCGCGCGATGATGGATTACGAGGCCGACCGCATGACGGGGCTGGCCTTTGACGAGAGCGTCGTCGGCCCCGAGCGCGACGTCGTCCTGGAAGAGCGCAAGATGCGTGTCGATTCCGACCCCGCCGCCCAGCTCGGCGAGGAGTTTTCCTCGGCGCTCTTCGTGCATCACCCCTATGGCACGCCGATCATCGGCTGGGAGCACGAGATCGAGGAGCTCAGCCGTGACGACGCCTTCGCCTATTACCAGCGCTTCTACACGCCCGAGAACGCGATCTTGGTCGTCGCCGGCGATACCGACGCGGCGACCGTGCGGCGTCTCGCGGAGGAAACCTATGGCGCAATCCCGGCGCGCGGCGAGATGCCCGTCCGCAAGCGCCCGGCCGAGCCCGCCCCGCGTGCGGCGCGCCGCATCACGTTGAGCGACCCGCGCGTGCGCCAGCCCTCGCTGCGGCGCGGCTGGCTGACGCCGACCTATTGCAGCGGCGATCAGGCCGAGGTCTTCGCGCTCGAGATTGCGGCCGAGATCCTCGGCGGCGGCACGACCTCGCGGCTGTACCGCAAGCTCTGTGTCGAGGACGAACTCGCCTCGGGCGCCAGCGCCTACTTCATGGGCTCGATGGTCGATCGCGCTGCCTTCCAGGTCTCCGCCAGCCCGCGCCCCGGCGTCGAGATGACGGCGCTGGAGGCCGGGCTCGACGCGGCGCTCGCGACCTTCCTCCGCGACGGGGCGACCGAACTCGAACTCGCCCGTGCGCGCACGCGCCTCGTCGCCGAGACGATCTTCGCCCGCGACAACCAGTCCTCGCTGGCGCGGATCTTCGGCGCCTCGCTCGCCGTGGGCGAGACCGTCGAGGATGTGCTGGCCTGGCCGTCGCGAATCGAGGCCGTTCCGCGCGAGGCCGTGGTCGAGGCGGCCCGCCGCTATCTCCGGCCCGATCGCTGCGTCACCGGCCTGCTGCTGCCCTCGGCCTGAACCGGCCGCGCCTTGCCGGAAAGGGCAGGGCCCGGATCCGCCGTCAGAACATGACCCGCGTCAGGACATGACATGAACGCACCCATCCCCGCCGCCGTCTCCGGCCTCGCCGGGCCCTCCGTCCCCGTCCAGAAGGTCCGCTCGCCTGCGGGTGTCGAGGCCTGGCTGGTCGAGGAGCACAGCCTGCCGCTGATCGCGGTCGATTTCGCCTTCGACGGCGGCGCCACGCGCGATCCGGATAACGCCGCCGGCAGCGCCTATCTCGTCTCTGGCCTGCTCGACGAAGGTGCCGGCGATCTCGACGCGGAGGCCTTCCACGGCAAGCTCGCCGACCACGCGATCAGCCTGGGCTTCGATGCGCGCCGTGACGATTTCCACGGCCATGTCCAGACCCTGTCGAACCATCGCGACACGGCCTTCGAGCTCCTGGCGCTTGCCGTGAACGCGCCGCGCTTCGACGCTGATGCCGTTGCTCGCGTCAAGGGGCAGGTCATTTCCGGTCTGCAGCGCCAGGCGCAGAACCCCGAGACGCTCTGCCGCAACGCGCTTTATGCGGCCGCCTTTGCCGGCCACCCGTACGCCCGCCCCGAGAAGGGCGATGTCGACAGCGTTTCGCGGCTCGAGCCAGCCGCGCTGAAGGCGCTCTCGCGCGATCTGCTTGTCCGCGCCGGGCTCAAGGTGGTCGTCGTCGGCGACATTACGGCAGACGAACTTTCCCGCCGCCTCGATGAGGTCTTCGGCGGGCTGCCGGCAGGTCTGCCGCGTGCGCTTCCGGGCGAGCCCCTGCCGATCCAGGGGCTGGGCCAGACCCATGTCATCGATCTCGACGTGCCGCAGACCGTGCTGCGCTTCGTCGGTCCCGGGCTGATGCGGCATGACCCCGATTTCATCGCCGGCAGCGTGTTGAACCACATCCTCGGCGGCTCGGCCTTCACCTCGCGACTGTTCATGGAGGTCCGCGAGAAGCGCGGCCTCGCCTATGGTGTCTCGTCGAGCCTACTGCCGTTGCGCGAGGGCGCCATGCTGGTCGGCGGCACCGCGACCAAGAACGAGCGCGCGGCCGAGTCGATGACCGTGATCCGCGAGGAGATGGCCAAGCTCGCGGCTGACGGGCCGAGCGAGCACGAGGTCGAGGAGGCCAAGCGCTACATCATCGGCTCCTATCCGCTGCGCTTCGACACCTCGCCGAAGATTGCTGCCGAACTGCTTGGCCTTGCGATCAATGGTTTTGAGCCGGAGTATCTCGGCGAGCGCAACCGCCTCTTCGCGGCGGTGACGCTGGCCGATGTCAGGCGCGTGGCGCAGCGCCTCTTCGGCGACCCGCGCCTGCTGGTGCAGGCTGTGGGCCGGCCGGTCGATCTGGCTTGAGGCGGCGCCGCCGACGCGGCTTGTCCGGGACGAGCGCGTGGACGGGAGCGCCGGACACGCCGACCCGCTATCCTCGCTGACGGCGGCGGCACGATTCGCTGCCGCACACCTCGCCCACCCGGAATTCCCATGTCCGTCCGCCGCCTCGATCCCGTCCTGGTCGACCGCATCGCCGCTGGCGAGGTGATCGAGCGGCCGGCTGCCGCCGTGAAGGAACTGGTCGAGAATGCGATCGACGCTGGCGCGCGGGCCATAGCGGTCACGATCGCGGCCGGCGGGCGCGAGCTGATCCGTGTCGTCGATGACGGCGCCGGGATGACGCCCGATGATCTCGCCTTGGCGGTCGAACGCCACGCGACCTCGAAGCTGCCGGACGGCGATCTCTTCGCGATCAACTCGCTCGGCTTCCGCGGCGAGGCGCTGCCCTCGATCGGCTCGGTCGCGCGCCTGTCGATCGCGACCCGCCGCCATGATGCGCCGCAGGGTTCTGGCCTCGTCGTCGAGGCTGGCGAAAAAGGCGTCGTGCGACCGGTCGCGGCGGCTCCCGGCACGCGCATCGAGGTCAGTGACCTCTTCGCCTTCACCCCGGCGCGGCTGAAATTCCTGAAGAGCGACCGGGCCGAGGCGCAGGCCGTCTCGGAGATGCTACGTCGCCTCGCCATCGCCCACCCGGAGATCCGCTTCTCGCTCGAGGGCGAGCATGTCTCGCCCTTCGACTGGCCCGCCGAGGCGCTGGGAGAGGACGGGCAGTTGCGCCGGCTGGGCCGCGCGCTGGGCCGCGACTTTCCCGAGAACGCGCTGCGGCTCGATGCGGCGCGCGAGGGCTTCCGCGTCACCGGCTTCGCCGGCCTCCCGACATTTCATCGCGGCACCTCGGCCGGCGTGCATCTCGCCGTCAATGGCCGTCCTGTGCGCGACAAGCTGCTGCTCTCGGCCGTGCGCGGCGCCTATGCCGATGTCGTGCCCTCCGACCGGCACCCCGTGCTCTTCCTCGATGTCGCCTGCGATCCGCGCCTGGTCGACGTCAACGTCCATCCGGCCAAGAGCGAGGTCCGGTTCCGGGATCCCGCGCTGGTACGTGGCCTTGTCGTCTCCGGACTGAAGGCAGCGCTGGCCGAGGCTGGCCACCGCGCCACCACGACAGGCGGCGCCCGCACGCTGGAAGCCTTCCGGGCCGTTTTCGCCGGTGCGGGCAAAAGCAGCACACCGCTGCGTCCAAACCTGCCCGCCACGCCCGTCTGGACCGCACCGACAACGGGCTTCGACGCCCGTCCCCAGCAGGGCTTCGCCGGTTTCGAGGTCTCTTCGGCGGACGCCCGCGCGCATCTCGCCGAGCCCGCTGCCGACGCCCTTGACCGTCCGCTCGGGGCTGCTCGCGCCCAGCTCCACGAGACCTATATCGTCGCCCAGACGCGGGCAGGCGTCGTCATCGTCGATCAGCATGCCGCCCATGAGCGGCTGGTCTATGAGAGGCTTAAGGCCGAGCGTGCCCGCAACGGCATCGCCCGCCAGCCGCTGCTGCTGCCCGAGGTCGTCGAACTCGACCCGGTCGACGCCGACCGCCTGAACGCGGCGAGCGAGGAACTGGAAACGCTGGGGCTGCGGATCGAGCCCTTCGGGCCGGGCGCTGTGCTCGTCCGCGAGGCGCCCCAGCAGCTCGCCGGCGGCAATCTCCAGAAGCTGGTCCGGGACGTTGCCGACGCCCTGGCCGAGCACGGCACGGCCGGCTCGCTGGAGCGCCGGCTCGACCATGTGCTGGCGACGATGGCGTGCCACGACTCCGTCCGCGCCGGCCGCCGCCTGCGCCCCGAGGAGATGGACGCCCTCCTGCGCGAGATGGAGGTCACGCCCAATTCGGGCCAGTGCAACCATGGCCGCCCGACCTATGTCGAGTTGAAGCTAAGCGACATCGAGAAGCTGTTCGGGAGAAGGTGAAAAACCTCTACTTTAGCTCGGACGGTAGATGCCGTTGTCAAGATTGACCAGCGTCATGCCGGCGTCGAGGCATTGCGGGCCCCAGCGCGAGTCGGCGATCTCCTGTATTTCGCGTCGCGCCGCGAGATAGTCTATCGCCAGATTAGCCTGAGCCGCCGATAGGCGAACCTGCATGTTGGGGTGCCCAAAGAACCGATTGAGCAGGCGCCGTTGATCGCCGACCCGGGATTTTAATTCCATCTCAAGGGCGTGGACGCGCCAGACGAGACGATTGACGCGCGCTTGTTCCTCGCGTTCCATCGCGTCGTATTGCTCGATGCACAGGCGTTCGAACTGTTGAATGATCTCGGCGCTCGACAGGGCACTTAAGACCGTTGTCCCTTTCATTTGAGTACTCCAGTTTGGCGCATTGCATCGTGGCCGACACGAACATGCTCGGACCAATCGCGGCCGCGGAGATAGGCTCTCGGTGACTGCATGCCGAAACTCTGGTTAGGCTTGCTATACCACGCCGTAATCTCATGATGCTTGTATTTCGGGACGCTGACCACGTTATCGATCCCATCGATCATCGAGCGTGGAAACCTTTCGGATTCTGCCGCGCCCTGTTCAACGATGTGGTGATTTTCGTAACCCGCTCGGCTCTGACCCGCGTTCTGTTGAAGCTCCGCCAGCGACTTGGGCTCGTCCTGATAGGATCGGATCGAATGCCGCTCGGAATACAGCCAATGCGCGGCCTCGATCGCCATGAAGACCGCACCGACAGGCCCGGCGCGCCGCAGCGTTTGACGAGCGATTTCCTTCGCCAGAGCCTTGGCCGCCTGGGTCTTCGAGATCTTGTCCTTGGGCGGATCCTTTGGCGGCTCGGGCGGATCGAGTGATGGCCCGCCATTGTCGCCCATGCCCGGCGGCCGGCCTTGAGCATAACCTTCGACATACATCCACTGGCCGCTGCCGGCCCCGCTGCCTCCGGGAACGCGCGGTTGATCCTCTCTGAAGCCGGCCTTCTCGATGAGCTTGCCCAACTGCGCGAGCGCAAGCATCATGCGCTTGCTGGCGATATGAGACTTCAGCCTGTTGCGCTGGAGGCGGGTGGCCCGCTCGTCCTGTCGTATCGATGAGGGTAATGGCATCCGTGCGTTTGATCTCCGCGACGGATGCGGAGATTAAGCAGGCAATAGAGGCGGGGGATAAGATGCGTTCTTGTCCCCGCAGCCGGCGAAGCGGCCGCGTGCGCGGATCCGCCCCTTCGTTTCGCCTTCGTCGAAGGGCACGTGGGAACGCAGTCTGCCCTCTGTCACCGAAGCTGCGTTACGCAGCCGCTTCGCGCCGCGTCGGAAGCATGATCGAACCCGAGGCCGACATCACCAGGGCGAGGCCGAGCCAGTCGCTCGGCGTCGGGCGCTCGCTGAGCAGCAGGACCGAGCCGAGCACGCCGACGGCGGGCACCATCAGCGTGCCGAGACTGGCGATGCCGGCCGGCAGCCGCGCGATCACCGTGAACCAGAGGAAATAGGCCAACGCCTGGGCACCGAGGATATGGAAGCTCAGTGCCGCCACGGTTCGCGGTTCGAGCAGCTTCGGCACCGGCACGCCCTCGAAGGCGAGCATGCCGATCCCGGCTGCCGCACCGCCGATCAGGAGTTGCCAGGCAGCGATGGTTACCGCCGGCGCGTCGACGGGCCAGCGCTTGCTGACGACGGTGCCGAGCGCCCAGCTGACGCTGGCGATCAGTGCATAGAGCAGGCCCACAGAGAGGCTTCCGCTCGCGATCAGTGGCAGGCCGAGGCAGGCAAGACCGCTCACGCCGAGGCCAAGTCCGATGAGTCTTTGCCGGTCGAAGGGCTCGGTCAGGATGAAACGGGCGAGGATCGTCGCCCAGATCGGCATGGTAAACGTCAGGATGGCCGCCCGCGAGGTTGGCGCCGCAAGTTGGGCGAAGGCGAGCAGCACGTTGAAGGCGGCGATCGAAAGGAAGCCTGCGATCGCGAGCCTCGGCCATTGCTGGCGGGGCACGGCGAGCGGCAGGCCACGTGCCAGCGCAATCGCGACCAGCGTCAGTCCGGCAAAGGTCATACCCCCTGACCGCAGTGTCCAGGGGGCGAGCTCGGTGAGCGAAATCCGCACGGCGGGCCAGTTGAAGCCCCAGAGCAGCCCGAGCAGCGGGACGAGGAGAAGTGAACGGCCGGGTGTCTGGGGCATAGCGGGACTATGCGGGAGGAGAAGCAGCGGCCGTCATGTCATTTCAGCGTTGGGGTGATGCGCGGGAGGCGGCGTTTCGGTGACGCCAAGGCTGATCAATATAATTTGATTTGCAATGCAAATTAAATCATGGTCGATATGGCCCATGGAATCAGCTTCACCCTCTCCGCGTTTCCGCTTCGGAATTCGCTTCTCGTTGCTCGCACGCCGCTGGCGCAGGGCACTGGATGCCGGGCTGGCAGCCGGCGGGCTGTCCGATGCCACCTGGGTGCCATTGATCCATCTCCAGGAGACGGGAGGCGGCATCACCCAGAAGGAGCTCGCCGCGCTTGTCGGGATCGACGGTTCCAGTCTGGTGCGCGTGCTCGACATCCTGTCGCGCGAAGGCCTGCTCGAGCGGCGGCCGGATGAAACCGACGGGCGTGCGCGGTTGATCTACCTGACCGCTGCCGGCGAGCGACGCGTCGTCGAAATCCGGCAGGACTTGGCCGAGGAGGAAAAGGAGCTCCTCGCGGACCTGTCCGACGCCGACATCGTCACAATGCTCGGCCATTTCGACCGGATCGAGCAGCGCCTGACCGCTAGGCAGGCCCGGCGCCAAGCAGAAGAGGTCCGGTGATGGCGCCTGCCAAGTCGCCCGCAACCGCAGCCGCGTCCGCAATCCCGGCAGCCCGCCGCATCGATGCCGCGCGTCATCTTCTTCATCGGCACCTCGTCCGTGAGAGTCTCGCCCTGGCGAAGCAGCCGTCACTGCGCAACTCGGGCCTTGCCGGCCTGCAAGCTGCGGTGACGGTGGCGATCGCCTTGCCCCTTGTTCACCTCTCGCCCTGGCCGCACCTAATCGGCTTTGCTTCGCTTGGCGCCTTGACCGCGCTCTTCGGGCGCTTTGCGCCGTCGAGGAGCCGCAACCGCATCGTCTTCCTCTGCGGCCTTTGCCAGACCTTTGCCGTCCTGCTCATGTCCGCCGCGTCATGGCTTGGAGCGTCCGAGCCGACCATGTTCGTGCTGCTGGCACTCCTCTGTGGCTTTTACTCCTTCGTCAGCACGGCCGGCGGGTTCGGACCGCCGGGAGCCTTGATCTTCGTTTTCGCGGCCGGAGCCGCCATGGGCGCCGTCGGGTCGGGGCAGGAGATTCTGGAGCGGGTGGCCGCGACCGCTGTCGTCTCGGTGCTCGCCTGGGTGATCTGTGCGGTGACGGAGGCTTTCCGCCATCCAGCGACGCCCGAGCGGGGCTTTCCCGCGGAGCCGCCTCGCCCGGTCGGCCATAGATTCTTGGCTGCGGTGCGCCTCGCCTTGGGGGCGGCGATCGCCATTTTCGCGAGTGACGCGGCCGGCGCTGCCCACCCGGCCTGGGCCGCCATGGGCGCGGTCGCGGTGCTGCAGGGCGCGCATCTGCACGTCACGATGGGCCGGGCCCTTCAGCGCATGGCGGGGACGGCGCTCGGCGCCCTCCTGGTCTGGCTTCTCCTGATGCAGGCCCCCTCGGTTTGGACGGCCATCGCCATCCTGGCTGTTCTGCAGTTTGCGACCGAGTTGATCATCGGGACGAATTACGGCCTAGGGCAGATCCTGGTCACGCCTATGGCACTGCTGATGAGCCATCTCGCGGCGCCGCACGCGGCAAGCGTGGCAATGGCCCCCGAGCGTGTTCTGGATACGATGCTGGGCGCCTGCATCGGCATCGTGATCGCCGTGCTCTGCTCGACGTTGGACGACCGGATCCATCTCGCGCGGCACCACGCCGCGCGGACGGAGACCTGAAACGGCGAAGCGCCACCGGGCGAAGCGGGAACTGCGCCTTCAGCCGACGGTCGCCCGCAGCAGGATGACCTGCGTCTCGCCATAGGCCCGCCGCTCGAGTTCCTCGAACCCCTTCGGCAGCACGATCTCGACGTCGGCGGCTTCCTCCAGCACGACAAGGGCACCCGGCTCCAGCCAGCCACCGTCGCGCGCCGAGGTCAGCGCCGTCTCCCCAAGCCCCTTGCGATAGGGCGGGTCGCAGAAGGCCACGGCGAAGGGGGCCATCGGGCCGATCGGCCCGAGCTTGGTCGCATCGCGCCGGAAGACGCGGCTATGGCCGGCGAGGCCGAGCGCCATCTGGTTCTCGCGGATTAGCCCGCGCGCTTCGGTGCCGTCATCGACCAGGAGCGCGAAGCCCGCCCCGCGCGACAGCGCCTCGAAGGCCATCGCGCCGGTGCCCGCGAAAAGGTCGAGCACGCGCGCCCCGTCGAGCGGGTCGTCATAGGCGTGGGCCAGCACGTTGAAGAGAGATTCGCGCAGGCGATCCGAGGTCGGGCGGATGCTCCCGATCCCCGGCTTCGGGCCGGCCAGCGACCGCCCGCGCAAACGCCCGCCGACAATCCGCATCGGCTAGCCTTCAGCCCCGCTTGCCACCGGGGCGCGGACCCTTGCCGCCAGGCCGACCGCCTCCGGAACGACCGCCGCCACCGGGCTTGCCGCCGAACGGCTTGCCGCCGAAGGACTTGCCGCCGAAGCCCCGACCCGCTCCGCCGGGCTTGTCGCCGAAGCTGCGGCCGCCATGCCGCCTTTCACCGCCGCGTTCCTCACCAGACCGTTCGCTAAAGCGCCGGGGCGGGCGCTCGCCACCCTCGCGCGGCACGCGCGCAGGCCTGTCGCCGCGCGGGGCGCGTTCGGGCCGCTCGGCCGCTTCCTCCCAGGGGCGCTTCTGCGTGCGATCACGCTCGCCGCTGTCGACACGCGGGCGGCGCATCGGCCGTTCGCTGCCGCCGTCCCGTGCCCGGGCCGGGCGCCCCTCGGCCGCGCCGCGCTCGCTGCGCGGCAGGCGGTCAGGCCGGCGCTTCGGGGTCGCACCTTCGCGGGGGGCTCTTGCCTCGCGGGGCTCTTCCCGCACCGAGACGCTGACGCGCTCGACCAGCACGCGCCGCCCATTGGGATCCTCGATCGCCTTGTCGCGCCGGCGTACCACTTCGCCGGTCGCCTCGCGCGCCTGGCGTTCGATCCTGGGGTCGGCGCCGCGGCGCGGCGGCGCCTTGCGCGCGCGCTGCGGTTCGGCCTCCTCGTCGCGCCAGACGGTGCGTTTCCAGGGCTTGTCGCTGCGGTCGTCGCGTGAGGGCGTGCGAACGACGTCGCTCTCCCAGCGCTCGCGTTCGGGCCGGTCGTCGCGGTCGCCCGTCTCGCGCCGGCGCGGGCGATCGTCGCCGCTTGGGGGGCGAGGCGGTGCGGCAGGCATTTCGTCACGGCGCGGTGCTTCGAAGTCGACGCCGGCCTTCGCCATCAGCTCCTCGCCGAGCTGGTCCTTGAGCACGCGCGAGCGCAGCTCGTCGACCTCGCCTTCGGGCAGGTCGCCGAGCTGGAACGGCCCGAACGAGACCCGGATCAGCCGGTTCACGTCGAGGCCGAGATGCTCCAGCACCGTCTTGACCTCGCGGTTCTTGCCCTCGCGCAGATCGACGGTCAGCCAGGTGTTCGAGCCCTGCTGGCGCTCGAAGCGCGCGACGACCGGGCCGTAATGGACGCCGTCGATGGTGACGCCGTCGCGCAGAGTGTCGAGCTTGTCCTGCGTCACCGAGCCGAAGGCGCGCACGCGATAGCGCCTGAGCCAACCGGTCTCCGGCAGTTCCAGCATGCGCGCCAGCCCGCCATCATTGGTCAGCAGCAGCAGGCCTTCGGTGTTGATGTCGAGCCGCCCGATGGAGAGCACGCGCGGCAGGTCCTCCGGCAACGCGTCGAAGACAGTCGGCCGTCCCTCAGGATCGTGGTTGGTCGTCACTAGGCCACGCGGCTTGTGGTAGAGCCACATCCGCGTACGCTCGCGCGCCGGCAGCAATTCGCCGTCGACCAGCACGACGTCGTCGGGGCCGACATCGAGCGCTGGGCTCTCCAACACCGTGCCGTTCACGCTGACGCGGCCTTCCGCGATCATCGCTTCGCAGTCGCGGCGCGAGGCCACGCCGGCGCGCGCCATCACCTTGGCGATACGCTCCGGCTCCTGGATCAGCGAGGGCAGCAGCTTGGCTTCGGAGGCTGCAGCCTCCTCACGCGGCCGGCGCGGCCGTTCGGCCCGCTCGGGGCGAGGCCGGTCGAAGCGCTTGCCGCCGGCCCGTTCGCCGCGCGGCGCAAAGCCTTCGCGCGGCGGCCGGCTCGCGCTGCGCTCGCCCTCGGATCTCGCCCGGAACGGCCGCTCCGCGCCGCCCTCGCGGCCGGGGCGCTCGCCACCTGCGCGCTCGCGGAAGGGAGCACGGCCGCCTTCCGGCTTGCCGAAGCCGCGGGCGGGGCGCTCGGCGCCTTCGCTGCGGCCGCGGAACGGCTTGCGTTCGCCACCGCCCGTCCCACCGGAGCGCGGCCCCTTGCCGCCTGAACCTTTGCCGCCGAAGCCGCCGCCATCGCGTCCGCCGCCACGGCCGCCGGTTCCGCCGCCCTTGCGCGGGCCCCGGCTTTTCTGATTGTTGTCGTCGCTCATGACTGCTCCTGAGCGTGCCGCGCCGAAAGTGACAGGCACTTTCGCGAAAAGGGACAGGCTCGAATTCTTGGTGTAGCCGGCGCTTGTAGCAGAGCGCCCCCGCGCCTGCGAGCGCCAAAACGGAGACCGCATGCCGCAGATGCGCCTATCGCCGGAACCCAAGGCCAATCCGGCCGACGCGAAGCCATGCGACCCCATGGCGCTCGCCTTCGACGAGGCGCGGGCGGCGGCCGCACGCGGGGAGGTACCGGTCGGGGCCGTCGTGACGCGGGGAGGCGTCATGCTCGCCCGCGCCGGCAACCGCACGCTGGAACTGAAGGACCCGACCGCCCATGCCGAGATGCTGGCACTGCGCCTGGCCTGCGAGGCGATCGGCTCCGAGCGCCTGATCGACTGCGACCTCTATGTCACGCTCGAACCCTGCCCGATGTGCGCGGCCGCAATCTCCTTCGCGCGCATCCGCCGTCTCTATTTCGGCGCGGGCGACGCCAAGGGCGGGGCCGTCGAGAATGGCGTCAGGTTCTATGCCAGCCCGACCTGCCACCATGCGCCGGAGGTCTATGGCGGGCTGCGCGAGAGCGAGGCGGCGGATCTCCTACGCGGTTTCTTCCAGGGCCGGCGCTGAGCGCAGGCGCATGGCGCGTGCGAATCCACGCGGTCAGCTCGCCTGCGCCTGGCTTCACGGCCTCAGGCGAGGACCCTTTGCTCGGCGATGGAGCGCTGATCGAAGACGGAAGCACCGCTTCGTTCCGACCTGCTCAGGATGATTGCGAGCGTGTCGATCGCGAGCAGCGCAGCCTTGCGCACCTGCTCGGTTTCGCCGATGCCGGCCTGGCCATAGAGCGCCCGCGCGAGCAGGGCGATATGGGAGACGGTCAGGAACGTCGCTTCCTCCAACTCGTGCGAGTCGGCGACGAAACGAAGGACGTTGTCCAGATGCGCCTCAGTGCAGGGGCCGAGCGTCTTGGCATTCAGCGCCCCGGCTCGAAAGACCGCGCTGCGAAGGGTCTCCATCTCCGAAGTCAGGTAGTCCTGCACCTCGTCGGCCATCCACGCCTCCCTGACGGAACATACGCAACGGGCCCAGACTATCATGCAGGCCGGAAGCTTGCGCGGAGCTGACGAAGCGTCGGTTAGCCGGTCGTCAACTCAATCCGAAAAATCGTCCGCGTGCCGATCGTCGCCGCCCCAGCACAACGCATTCCGGCCGCGACATGGTCATGGAATGACCCGATCCCGCCCGGTTTCCCGACCCATTCGCCCGGCTAGATCGCGCCCATCCGTAACCGATGGAAGGACATCCGATGCGCATGATCATGCTGGCGGCCGCAGGGGCCGCGTTCATCTTGGCCGGCCCCGTGAACGCGCAGGCCCCCTCACAGGCTCCTTCGACGGAGCGCGCGCCGCCAGCCGCCGCGCCGCAGGCGCCCGCATCCACCCCCGCCATCAAGACCGTGAGCGTCGTTGCCTTGGACGAGCTGCCCGAGGAGACGAAGAGCCAGGTCAACAAGCTCGCCGCGTCGCGCTCTGCCGATCAGCTCGAGCGTCTGCGTCAGGCGATCGAAGGTGTCCCCGCCGCGAAATCGGCGCTCGAGGGCAAGGGGTTTTCGTCGCGTGACGTGGTCATCGCCCAGATCGACGAGGCCGGCGAGTTGACCATCGTGGCGAAGAAGGCCGGGTGATCGAACGCTGCCCGGCGCCAGTATGGCGCCGGGTTGCACGCCGGCGCGCATCGATCCGGGCGCGGATCGAAGTGGATTCGGCAAATGCGAGCAGCGCTTCGCGTTTCAGGCGCATGTGCTCGAAAATGCACCAATAGGACGGCCAATCGCGCTGTCGCATCCAGGCGAAATGCAAAACCGCCGTGTTCTGGGGTCGTATCGTCCATTTTCGAGTATGCGCGTCTCGGGCGTTGACCATGCGTGGCTATAGTCTCAGATCATCAGAATGGGGTGTGCCTTTTTTTGGCCTTCTGGCCAAACTATTGGCACGGCGAACTGCTCAGCCAGACCAAGCGATGGTGGCTGTAGCCTTCCATTTCCCCACTGTTGTTAGGTTAGTAATGCGTAGTATTGTTGCGGCTGTTATCTTGGCGGCTTCCGTGCCTGTGCTTGCCCACGCGGAATCGTCGATCAAGCAGGTTTCGTTTCAACCGCAGGTGAAGGGACTGGGCTGCCTCAAGCCCGAGACCATCGCCATGATCAAGGAACTGACCGACAAGATCGGCCCGATCCAGATCACCTCGACCTGCGGCGGACGCCACGCCAGGCATTCGCAGCACTACAGCGGCAACGCGATCGATTTCCGCCCGCGCGCCACTTCGCCCCGCAAGGCGGCCGCCGTCGCCAAGACGCTCACCAATGTCGGCGGCGTCGGCACCTATTCGAACGGTCTCGTGCACGTGGATGTCGGCGAGCTTCAGATCTCGTGGTACGGCCACAAGCGCGGCAACAACCGCCGCCTGGCCTATAACCGCTGAGGCGACGTGCCGGGCGGCCGCTCAGGCAGCCGCCCGCAGCACCAGATAGGCGCCGAGCGCCAGCAGCCCGGCGAAGAAGCAGAGTTTGAACGCAGCCGCCGAGATGCGGTTTCGGATGGCCGTGCCGGCCGCCATCCCCGCGAGCGCCGGAGCCAGTGCCAGCAGGGAGTTCCAGGCCACCTGCATGTCCAGCGCGCCGGCCCCGACCAGCCCGATCGAGAGCGCCAGTGTCGAGACGATGAAGGACACCCCGAGCGCCTGCACCAGCTCGTCCTTGTCGAGGCCGAGCGCCTGGAGATAGGGCACCGCCGGCAGCACGAAGACGCCGGTCGCGGCAGTCGCGACGCCTGTCGCGATGCCGATCGCCGGCCCGAGCCAGCCTTCCATGCCCGCCGGCACACGCAGCTTCGCGGCCTTGAGGCCGACCAATGCGTAGAGCACCAGCGCGACGCCGAGCCAGAGCGTGGCCGAGCCGTTCTTCTGCTGCTCCAGCAGCCCCGCGCCCGCCCAGGTGCCAGCGCAGATGCCCGCCAGCATCGGCCAGAGCCGCTGCAGGATCGTCGTCAGCCTGGGGCCGCTCGCGATCTGCCAGCCATTCGTGATCAGGTTGGGCACGACGAGCAGTGCGGCCGCCTGTGCCGGGACCATCACCACACCGAGAATGCCGACCGCGATGGTCGGCAGGCCGAGCCCGATGACGCCCTTGACGAAGCCGGCGAGCAGGAAGGTCGCGGCGATGAAGAGAATGAGGCTGAGGTCGGTCATGACCAGGTTGTGGCATTGCCGATGCGTTCTGTCGCTGCCGGATGCTACGCTCGCGGCCGTAGCGTTCGCGCTTTGCGTGCCGGCACTACGGGAGCATCATGCACCGATGAGCACGCATGGCCCCTATCTCGCCGAGATCGCCCATCTGATGGGAGACCCGGCCCGCGCCAACATGCTGCACGCGCTGATGGATGGCCGGGCGCTGACGGCCAAGGAGCTTGCCTGGCTGGCGGGCGTCGCCCCGCAGACGGCGAGCGGCCATCTCGCGAAGCTGATGCAGGGCGGCCTGCTCACGGTCGCGGTGCAGGGCCGCCACCGCTATTTCCGCTTGGCCGGTCCCGAGGTCGCGCAGGCGCTGGAAGGGCTGATGGTGCTGGCCGGCACCGAGACTGGGCGCCGGCGTCTGCCCTCGCGCGTCGGGGCGGAGCTGAGCGAGGCCCGTACCTGCTACGATCATTTCGCCGGCCGCCTCGGTATCGCCATCCATGACGCGCTCGTCGCCGGCGGCCATCTCACTGTGGCCGATGGCGGCTATGGCCTGACCGGCTCAGGGGAGGCGATCTTCGCCGCGTTGGGTGTCGCGCCAGCAAACAAGACGAGCCGGCGCGCCGCCTTGCGCCCGTGTCTGGATTGGAGCGAGAGGCGGCCGCATCTGGCGGGCTCGCTCGCCGCCGCGCTGGCCTGCCGCTGCTTCGAGACAGGGTGGGTTCAGCGTCGCAAGGATAGCCGCGCGGTGACCTTGACCGAGGTGGGCAGGGCGGCGCTCACCACCGCGCTGCCGGGTTTCCGTTGCGATGCGCCGGAGCCCGTCAGCCCCGCCGTTCCAGCGCCTGCGCCAGCTTTCGCTTGACCTCGTCCTTCACGGGTTCGGCAGCTTCGAGGATCGTCCTTGCCTTGAAGAAGTCGAGCCCGCCGATGCCGTCCGCTCCGGCGCGGATCAGGATGTCCGGCGGCTGCCGTTCGATCATGCGCTGCACGATCGTCCGCGTCAGGATCTGGCTGACGCCGAGCATCGCCTCCAGCGGTTCAGGCACGCGCGTCTCGCTGATCGTCGCAGGCGCGCTGGTGTCGACCGCCAGGACGATCCGTCCCGGCGCCATCAGCCTGTCATAGGGCAGGGGATTGATCGCGCCGCCATCGATCAGGACCCGGCCCTCTATGACGACGGGACGTACCAGGCCCGGAATCGCGAGCGAGGCCGCGACCGCCGGCGTCAGCGGGCCATGGCTCAGCGAGACCTCGGCATGGAGATGGTAGTCCGTCGCCGTCGCGGCGAAGGGCACGCCTAGTTCCTCGAAGCGGTCCGGCACCGCCTCGGGCCAGAACAGGTCGAGCATGCGCTCGCCATCGATCAGGACGGGGTTGCCGAGCCCGCGCATCAGGTCGGTGAACTTGCCGACGCGCGCATCGAGCAGTCGGGCGATCACCCGGGCGCGGTCGCGGAAGGTGTCGGCGACGTGCTCGCGCAGGTCGCGGCCGGAGAGGCCGGCCGCATAGGCGGCTCCGACGATTGCGCCCATCGAGCAACCGGCGATGAAGGCCGGTCTGACGCCGAGTTCGTCGAGTGCCTCCAGCACCGGAATGTGGCTGAGCCCGCGCGCCCCGCCGGCACCCAGAACAAGCACCAGCTCGGGCCCTGTCCCGGCCTGACGCACGATGGATTTGCGGCTCGCTTGCGCCATCGTGCCGGTTCCGTCCCCGCTCCGCAGCTCAGGCGCTGCCAGCTTCCTTCTGCACAGCCTCGGCCATTTCGCCGAGGCTGTTGAAGCGGAAATTGTAGTTCGGCATCGCGCCCGGGTTCATCGTGGCGCCGAAACCCTCGTCGGCATGACGGCGGTAGATCCAGCAGGAGGCGAGGCCGGCCGCATTCGCCGGCTTGTGGTCGTGGAACATGCTCTCCGCCGTGTGCAGGATGTCGCCCTTGCCGACGCCGTGGGCAGAGAGCGCCTCGAGCATGTAGTCGAAATTCGCCGCCGCCGGCTTGTAACTGCCGATATCCTCGGCGGTGTAGATCGCGTCGAAGGTCACGCCGAGGCGGCGGTTGCTGAGCGCGAACGACTCATTGTCGACATTGGACAGGATCACGAGCTTGTAGTGCCGCTTCAGAACCTGCAGGGCTGCGGCCGTGTCCGGAAAGGCCGGCCAGTTTCCGACCGAGCGCCCATAGGCCTGACACTCGTCCCAGGCCGCCGGCACGCCCCATTCCTCGGCCAGGCGCTTGTAGACGATCGCGAGCAGCTCGCTGTAGCGCTTCGTCGGCGTGTGGCGCTGCTGGCCGGATTCGTGCCGGGCATGGGCCTCCAGGACCGCGTTGCGGCTGAGCGGCCGGCCGACCTTCGCCACCAGCGGCGCCAGCGCCGCGACCATGCCGCCCTCCCAGTCGATCAGCGTGCCGTAGCAGTCGAAGGTCAGGGTGTTGAAATCGGTCAGCTTCATCGGGGACTCCAGATCGCTTCGGCCGGGTTGATGCGCGGCCGCCGCCTGCATCATCGCCAGCCGGTCAGACGCCGGTCTTGGACAAAAAAGGTATCAATGCCGCCAGCGTCGCAGCCGGGTTCTCCTCCGGCAGGAAATGGCCGCTGTCGATCGCCAGCCCTTCCGCCTGGGGTGCGAAGCTCTCGCGCCAGATTTCCAGCGGGCTCGCACCCTTGGCCGGGATGCCGGCCTCGCCCCAGAGAATCAGGGTCGGGCAGAGGATGCGCTTGCCGGCCGCAAGATCCGCCTTGTCATGCGCGACATCGGTGGTCGCCCCGGCGCGGTAGTCCTCGCAAGCCGCGTGGATGCGGGCTGGGTCGTTGAAGGATTCGCCATAGGCCTGCAGCGCCAGCGGATCGAACAGCTTGAGCGACTTCGCCCGCGTCCAGCTCGCAATGGTGTGGTCGAGCCAGCCCAGCGGGTCGCCCTTGATCAGGTTCTCCGGCACGGGCTCGGGCTGGGCCAGGAACGTCCAGTGGTAGACTTGCATGGCGCGCGCCGCGCTCATGCCCTCCCACATCGAGATAGTCGGCAGGATGTCGAGCAATGCGAGGCGTTCGACGCGGCCGGGATGGTCGAGCGCGAGCCGGTAGGCGACGCGCGCGCCGCGATCATGCCCGACGACGGCAAAGCGCAGATGCCCGAGTGCCTGCATCACGGCGACGATGTCCTCGCCCATGCCGCGCTTCGTATAGGTTTGCTCGCCGCCATCGCCATGTGGCGCGGCCGACCAGCCATAGCCGCGCAGATCCGGGCAGACGACCGTGTGCGTCTTGGCGAGCTCGCCCGCGATCTTATGCCATTCGGCATGAGTCTGCGGGAAGCCGTGGATCAGCACGACCGGTGGCCCCTCGCCGCCGACACGCGCGAAGATCTTGCCGACAGGGCCGTCGATCCAATGGGCCTTGAAGGCGGGGAAGAGGCTGTCGAGATTGCTCATGGCCAGAAGGATAGCGTTCCTTCGGCCGATTTGTCAGCCTTCGCGCTCGCGCTTCACGGCCTGCCAGCCGATGTCGCGGCGGCAGAATCCGCCCGGCCAGTCGATGGCGTCGACCCCCTGATAGGCTTTCGCCTGGGCCTCGGCGACGGTTGCGGCCATGGCCACGACATTGAGCACGCGCCCGCCATTGGCGAGGATCGCCCCGGTCGCGTCCTGCTTCGTTCCGGCATGGAAGACGAGCACGTGGTCGATCGCTTCGGCCTTCTCGATCCCCTTGATGACCGTGCCCGTCTTGGGCTTGCCGGGATAGCCTTCGGCCGCCAGCACCACCGTCAGCGCCGTCTCGTCCGACCAGCGCAGATCGAAATTGTCGAGCACGCCGTCGCAGGCGGCGAGCAGCGCCGGCACGATGTCGCTCTTCAGGCGCGGCATCAGGACCTCGCATTCTGGATCGCCGAAGCGGACGTTGTACTCGATCAGCTTCGGCCCCTGCGCGGTGATCATCAGCCCGGCGTAGAGAATGCCCTTGAACGGCGACCCGCGCTTGGCCATCCCAGCCAAGGTCGGCGCGATGATCTCGGCCATGACCCGCTCTTCCAGCGCCTCGGTCATCACGGGGGCAGGCGAATAGGCGCCCATGCCGCCGGTATTGGGACCGGTGTCGCCATCGCCGACGCGCTTGTGGTCCTGCGCCGAGGCCATCGCCAGTGCATGGGTTCCGTCGCAGAGCGCGAAGAAGCTTGCTTCCTCGCCGATCATCCATTCCTCGATCACCACCTCGGCGCCGGCTGCGCCGAGCCCGCCGCCAAACATCATGTCGATGGCTTCATCCGCCTGCGTGAGGGTCTCGGCCATCACGACGCCCTTGCCGGCGGCGAGCCCGTCGGCCTTGATCACGATCGGCGCGCCCTGGGTCGCGACATAGGCCTTGGCCGCAGCTGCGTCGGTGAAGCGGCCGAAGCCGGCGGTCGGGATGCCGAACTCGGCGCAGAGTTCCTTGGTGAAGGCCTTCGAGCCTTCGAGCTGGGCGGCGGCCTTCGACGGGCCAAAGGTCTTGATACCGGCTGCTGTCAGCGCATCCGCGATTCCGTCGACCAGCGGGCCCTCCGGCCCGACCACGACGAAGTCGATCCGCTGCAGCTTGCAGAACGTGATGACCGCCTGATGATCGGCGATATCGAGGACGACATTCTCGCCGCATTGCCCCGTGCCGGGGTTGCCCGGGGCGATGAAGAGGCGGTCGCAGAGCGGCGAGCCGGAGATCGCCCAGGCGAGCGCGTGCTCGCGGCCGCCCGAACCGATCAGAAGGATGTTCATCGCCGTTCTCCGCTTTCCTGCCCGGGCAATAGCTCCCGATCGCGCTGACCGCAACGCTTCTGCCGATGCCGTCCCGCCGCTATGGTCCGGTCATGGACAGCGAATCGCAGAAGCCCTCCGGCAATGCCCCCGAATGGTCGGTCTCGGATCTCTCCGGCGCCCTCAAGCGCACGCTGGAAGATGCCTTCGGCTTCGTGCGGGTGCGCGGCGAGATCTCGGGCTATCGCGGCCCGGTCGGTTCCGGCCACGTCTATTTCTCGCTGAAGGACGCCAACGCCAAGATCGATGCCGTGATCTGGAAGGGCGTCTTCGGGCGCCTGAAGACGCGACCGCAGGAGGGGCTGGAGGTCATCGCCACCGGCAAGATCACCACCTTCGCCGGCAAGTCGAGCTACCAGATCATCATCGACTCGCTTGAGCCCGCCGGCGTCGGCGCGCTGATGGCGTTGCTCGAAGAACGCCGCAAGCGACTCGCAGCCGAGGGGCTGTTCGCGCAGGAGCGAAAGCAGCTGATCCCTTATCTGCCGCGGGTGATCGGCGTCGTGACCTCGCCGACCGGCGCCGTCATCAGGGACATCCTGCACCGTCTGGAGGACCGCTTCCCCCGCCATGTCCTGGTCTGGCCGGTCAGGGTGCAGGGCGAGACCAGCGCATCCGAGGTCGCCAACGCCATCGCAGGCTTCAACGCTCTCGCCGAAGGCGGGCGCATCCCGCGACCTGACGTCATCATCGTGGCGCGCGGCGGTGGCTCGCTCGAGGATCTGATGGGCTTCAACGAGGAGGTCGTGGTGCGCGCCGCTGCCGCGTCCTCGATCCCGCTGGTCTCGGCGGTCGGGCATGAGACCGACGTCACGCTGATCGACCATGCCGCCGATTTGCGCGCGCCGACTCCGACGGGCGCGGCCGAGAAGGTCGTGCCCGTCCGGGCCGAGCTGATGGCGGCCGTAGCCGATCTCTCGCGCCGCCAGGCCGGCGCGATGCGCCGTCTTTCCGATCGGCGCCGCAGCGATTTGCGCGCACTCGCGCGAGCGCTGCCGGGGCCCGAAGCCGTGCTCTCGGGCCCGCGCCAGAGGCTCGATCTCGCGGCGGCGCGGCTGGCGCCCGCGCTCGCGCGCAATGCCCGCGCCCATGAGCAGCAGCTTGCGCTGGCCTCGCAACGCCTCGCCCGCCATTCGCCGCTGCTGCGGCTGGCGACCGCCCGCAAGGATGTCGAAGGGCTTGCCAAGGCCATGGCTGTCGCCCGCGCCAACATCCTGAGGCGCGAGCGCGACCGGATTGGGCGAGCCGGCGATCGCCTAGCTACGGCGTCGGGCAATCTCACGGCGGCTTTCGCGCGCCTGCTGCAGCGCCGCCGCGACCGGCTCGACAGCGTCTGGGCCCTGGCGGCCTCGCTCGGTCCGAACGCGGTCCTGGCGCGCGGCTATGCGCTGCTGCGTGATGAGACCGGTGCGCTCATTCGCGCCACCGGCCAGGTTAGGCCCGGTCAGGCGCTGACTGCGCAGGTGAGCGACGGGCGCTTCGGCGTCCTGGTGGCGGGTGGCGGCGACGCTCCGTCTCGGCCATCCCGGCCGCTGCGGCGGGAGAGCGCCAGGACAGAGAGTCCGAAGTCGGGGCAAGGGGACCTGTTCTGAGGGCGGCGTCGAGCCTCGCGCCCGCCCGTCAGACCAACCTGCGTCAAAGGGCCTTGAGGAAGGCCTTCACCCGCTTGATCGCGTCCTCGCGTGCGGCCGGGTTGGTCCCGACCATGGCCTTGCCGGTCCCCGTGGCGGAATAGGCGATGTCGCTGCGTTCCTTCACCTCGAGCCGGGGGTGATCGAAATCATGCAGCGCGCCGGGATAGATCACCAGCTCCACCTTTTCGCCGCGTGACCGCGCGGACTTGGCGAGAAAGTCGCATGGTGCGGCCGGGGTCCAGTCGTCGGCATCGCCCATCAGCATCATCAGCGGCAGCCGTGCGGCGAAGCTGGACGATTCCGATTGGATGCGACAGCCCGGATAGAACGCGATGGCGCGGGCGAAATCGGCCTTCTCGTCGGCTGGCCGGCGATCCTTGCGCACTGCAGCGAGAACGGTCGAGCCGCCGCCCGACCAGCCGAGCAATGCGATCTTGTCGGCGCGGATGTCGCTGCGCGACTGCAGCCAATAGCGCGCGGCGGCCGCGTCGGCGACCCGCTCGCGGCTGGCCCGGACAGTCAGTTCCTTGACGCCGCATTGCGAACCGAGCTTTCGCGAGCCGTAGCTGTCGGGCATCAGCACGGCGAAGCCTTCCTGCGCCAGCCGCTCGCCCCAATCGGAGTGCCGGGTCGAGATCTTGCCATTGTCGCGCCACAGCCCTCCGCAACCATGCAGGGCGACGACGGCGGGAAAGGGCCCGGGGCCCTGTGGCAGATACAGCACCGCGTCGAGCTCGCCGTCATAGCTGGGAACGCGCACGCGCTCGTAGCCGGCAGCGAATGCTGCCGTCGAGAGGAGCGCGAGCCCGGTCAGAACCGCGGCGAGGCGCGCAAGGCCTAGCGTTGCGAGGCTTGGCATCACGAGGCTGGACATCATCGATGGGAACGTTATCACAAAGCGGGATTATTTCGACAATCGACGCTTCCGGCAATATATTAGACAAGTTGTCATGAACATTAGCGAACGCACCCCACTGAACGGTCCTGAAGCCGTGCTCGATTATGGCCACGGCGAGTTCCGCGTGGTGCGGCCGGGCGCCTTCGTACGCTGCGCTGTCACTGGCGTCCCGATCCGGATCGAAGAATTGCGCTACTGGTCTGCCGACTGGCAGGAAGCCTATGCCTCGCCGGAGGCCGTGCAGCTAAGGCTGCGGCGCGCGGGCCGCGCCTGATCCGGCCGACAGCGTCGCAGTCAACAGCGCCTCGACCGGCTCCGGCTCCGCGAAGTCGAGCGAGACCGGCACGGGCAGGAGGCGGTGGCGTTCCCCGCTCGGCCAGAGCGGCTCGAGCTTGACCATGTCCTTTTCCGTCGTGGCGATCGGGCAGTTGCGCTCCTTGGCCTCGGCCAGAAGCCCTGCGACATCGCCTGCCGTATAGGCGTGATGGTCGCCGAAGGCGCGCTCCGCGACGATCTGCGCTCCGGCATTCAGCAGGGTGGCAGTGAACTTTTCGGGCCGGCCGATCCCCGAAACCGCCAGCACCGTCTGTCCCCGCAACGTTGCGACCGCATCCGCCGCCGGTTCCAGCCGGGCATGGAGGACGCGGATAGCGCCTTTCCGAGCCGCCGCGGCGACCGCCTCGCCGGGCTCTCCCGGGCCGACGATCAGCACGGCATCCGTCTGCGCCAGTTGTCCGGCTAGCGGCGCGCGCAGCGGCCCGGCCGGCAGGCAATGGCCGTTCCCGACACCGGAGGCGCCATCGACGACGGCGAGCCGCAACCGTTTGGCGAGGGCCGGGTTCTGCAAGCCGTCATCCATGACGACCACGCTCGCGCCAAGCGCCCTTGCCAGCGTGGCTCCCGCCACGCGGTCGCGCGCGATAACGGTGCGGACGTGCCTCGCCATCAGCAACGGCTCGTCGCCGACCGCATGTGCGGCGTGATGCGAGGCATGGACCTCGACGGGCCCGGTGAGCGAGCCGCCATAGCCGCGCATCAGCACGAAGGGGGTCTCGCCGTGCCTTGCCAGCAATTCCGCCAGCGCGATCGCCGTCGGGGTCTTGCCGGCGCCGCCCGCGACGAAGTTGCCGACGCAGATCACCGGAATGCCGATATCGACGCCGTTGCGGCGCATCCGCCGCAGCGTAATCGCGCCATAGAGCTTCCCGATAGGTGCCAGCAGCCAGGCCAGCACGCCGGGCGGCCGCCACCAGAAGCCCGGGGCACGCATCAAGAGGCGCTGCCGCGTTGACCGAGCGCGATCCGCATCAGCAGCGGCTCCAGCGCCTGCATCGTCCGGTTCAAGGCGCCGCCGAGCTGGGCGCTGGTCTGGGCGGCGGCGCGGGCCGCCTGCCGCGCGCTGGCCGGGTCGCTGAGCCAGCGATGCACGGCGCCGGCGAGCCCCTGCGCGTCGGCGACCTCACGCGCGCCACCATCCTGGTCGAAGGCGGCGAAGATGTCGGCATTGTTGTGGACGAAGGGGCCGTGCAGCAGCGCACAGCCGAGCTTGGCCGGTTCGATCGGGTTGTGCCCGCCGATCAGCGGCACTAGCGAGCCGCCGAGATAGGCCACCTGCGAGAGCCGGTAGAGCAGGCCGAGCTCGCCGACCGTATCGGCGACGTAGAGATCGATGTCGCGCTCGGGCATCTGCCCGCCGCCGCGCCGGGCCACGGCGATGTCGTTGGCCTGCGCCAGTGCCTCGATCTCGAAGCCGCGCTGGGGATGGCGTGGCGCGATGATCGTCAGGAGATTGGGCAGATAGGGCTTGATCCCGAGATGGGCCGCGATGACCAGCTCTTCCTCGCCCGGATGCGTGCTGGCCGCGACCCAGATCGGCCGCCCGGTGGTCAGCCCGTCCAGGATCGCCAGCGTGTCGGCGTCCGCGGGGGGAGCGGGGACGTCGAATTTGAGATTGCCGGCAACGCTGACGCGCGGCGCCCCGAGCTGCGCCAGCCGCTCGGCATCGCCCTGCGACTGGGCGAGGCAGGACTCGAAGCAGGAGAGCAGGTAGCGCGAGGTATGCGGCGCCTTGTACCAGCGCGCGAAGGAGCGCTCCGACATGCGGGCGTTGACCAGAACCAGCGGCACCGCGCGCTTGCGAGCCTCGATCAGCAGGTTGGGCCAGATCTCGGATTCGCAGATCAGCCCCAGCTCGGGTCGCCAATAGTCCAGGAAGCGCCGCATGTAGCGGGGTACGTCGAGCGGCAGATATTGATGGATCACGCCCGCCGGCAGCCGCGCCGCGAGCAGCTTGGCCGAGGTCACGGTGCCGGAGGTGACGAGAACAGCGAGGCCGCGTTTCTGCAGCTTGGCGACGAGCGGCAGCAGCGTCACGGTCTCGCCGACGCTGGCGCCATGGAGCCAGACCAGCGGGCGGTTGGGCCGCCGGACGCCGGGATATCCGCGCCGTTCGGCCAGCCGCGTCGGATCCTCCTTGCCGCGCCTGCGCCGCCAGACCAGCAGCGCCGCTGCGGCTGGCTCGAGCAGCCGGGTGACGGTACGGTAGCTCGTCAGAATGGCGCCCTTGCCGATCATGCCGGCAGGTCCTTGTGGACGCTGTTCGAGCTGGCCAAAAACGCCTGCCGCAGCCCGGCGCCGGGATCCTGGGCGCCGACGATCTCGTAGGCGCGGGCATGGACGGCGTCGAGCCCTGCTTCCAGCGCAAGCCGCGCCGCTTCGCAGGTCGCCTCATCCGCATCGCGCGCAACATGGATCGCTTCGCCGACGATGATCGCGCCATGTCCGAAGGGCAGGCCGATCGAGGCCCGGTCCCAGCTCTTGAAGTCGATGCGCCGGCTCGTCACCACAGCGATCGGATGCACCGGCCGCCCGGACGCCCGCGCGAGCTGGATGATGCCGGGTCCGGCGATGCGGGCGCGCTTGGGAATATCGGCGGTCAGCACCATGGTCTCGCCGGCCGCGAGCCGCCTGACCATGGCGAGGAAGGCGCTCGCGCCGCCCTTTTCGCGGACCTTCTTGCCCAGCGCCCCGGAGCCGCGGATCGCGCCGATCCCGAGTTCGCGCAGCGCGACCGCATTGAAGCCGCCATCGCCATGGCGCGAGACCAGGGAGCAGGCCGGCATCCAGTCCGGCCGCGAGAACGGGATCATGATGTGCTGGCCGTGCCACATCGCGATGATCAGCGGCAGCTCGGGGCGGACGCGCTCATAGATGTCGGCCGGCTCGACCACGAAACGGTTCGTGCGCCGCACGAGACGCAGATAGCCGGCGAGAAGCCGGCCGAGCGCTTCCTGCGCCACGCGCGTCTTGAGGATCGAGAAGCCCATGAATCTAAGTTAGGTCCTGAAGCTTGCGCCGGGCCCTTAGCTCTCGGGATCGAGCAAGCGATGCAGATGCACGATGAAGTAGCGCGTCTGGGCCTGATCCACAGTCGCCTGCGCCTTCGCCTTCCAGGCGGTATGCGCGGTCGCATAGTTCGGGAACACGCCGACGACGTCGAGCTTGGCAAGATCCTTGAACGTGACGCCCTCGAGCGAACTCAGTTCCCCGCCGAAGACGAGGTGGAGAAGCTGTTTCTGTTCCGGTTCCGCAGCCATAGATTTCTCCAGCACGAGCGGCTCACCCATCGAGCCGCGCGGCATCAGTTAAGCCATCCGCGCGCCGTGTGCGAGTGCCGAACGGCGCGATGGCGCACAGCAATAGCGCCAATCGGAATCAAAGGGGCGTCAGATCCGCTGCGGCTGTCCGTCGCGCAGATGTTGCATCGCAGCAAGTAGTGGTTCCGACAGGCCGCCGCAACTGGCGATCAAGACGCCGTGGATCGGAATTTCGCGGTTATAAACGACGGGCTCGCCGCTGCCGCCGCTGAGGCGCCCATTGGCTTCCCGAAGGATCAGGTCGGCGGCGGCGAGGTCCCAGTCGCGCGCATCGGTCGAGATCAGCCCGGCATCGATCGATCCGTCAGCGATCCGCGTCAGGCGAAGTGCGAGCGAGGGAATCTTGTCGACGGGCTGGAAGCTCTCGAACCGGGCGAGCGCGTCGAGCATCGGCTTGGGCCCGGCGATGCGGGCACCGTCGAGCTCCGTCGCAGGCGATGCGGCGATGCCGATGCCGTTCTTCTGGGCGCCGCCGCCACGCAGTGTCGTGTAGGTCGCCTCGCAGGCCGGCGCATGCACGACACCCAGGATGGGCTCGCCCTCGTCGAGCAGCGCGACGCAGACGGCCCAATCGGGCGAGCCGCTCATATAGGCACGCGTGCCGTCGATCGGGTCGACGACCCAGACGAAACGGCGCGACAGCCGCTGCGCATCGTCGACGGTTTCCTCCGACAGCCAGGCCGCCTCCGGCAGCAAAGCCGAGAGCCGTATCCGCAAGAAGGTGTCGACACCGATGTCGGCTTCCGTGACGGGTGATCCGCCGCTCTTGGCCCAGGTCCTGGCGGCTGTCTTCTCGCCGGGGCGGAACAGGTCGAATGCCAACTCACCAGCTTCCAGACAGCTCTCGCGAACCGCTCTGAGCAGGTCCGGGGCGATGGGCAGCGGGCGAGGGGGCATGCGCGTTCCGTACGAATGGCGGGGCCGCGGTTCAAGCCGAAAATGCCCGCGCGCACCGAAAGATTCCGTCAATCATCATGCATGAAACAGGCCATTGGGGCCATTGGAAGGCGCAAAACACGCTCCTTTAACCCAACCGCTTAAGTGCTCGGAGAGGCCTGAGACGCAATTTCACCCTGCAAGCACGAGAGCCCCGGACTTCACAGAGGGCTCCGTAGCGGCAGGGATTAGAGAGAGGCGTAAAACCGATGGCCAGAGTCACGCCGGCCGCCGGAGAGTTCGGTTTCATGCCGAACGGCTCCGGCGGCGCGACCGACCCCGCGACCGTTTCCAGAAACCCGATGCCGGCGCAGCCGGACGCACCCCGCATCCAGCGGATCGGCTCCGTGCGTATCCTGCGCGGGTCCGCCGGCTGGCGCGGCGTCGCCCTGCGGCTGGCCAATGCGGCGGGTGAGGATCAGGTCTTCCAGCTCGCGCTGACCGCCGGTGACGGCCGCTCAATCACCGTTGCGACGGTTGATCAGGACGATGCCGTGGCGCTCTGGCGCGACTGCGGCCGGGCCAGCGGCATGCCGCTGCTGCTTGAGACCAGCGATGGCGAAATCTCCGAGCCTTTCCCGCAGATCGGCCGTGTCGCGCTCGGTTCCATCCGGGTCAGACGCCGCCACGCCTTCCTCAACGGTCGCCGCCCGCGCTTCCTGGTGCGGCGCAAGACCGGGCGGCTCGCCGAACGGCCGGTCGTGGTGAGCGGAGACAGGCTGACGGACTGACGCGATCAGCCCTGCAACGCGAAGCGGCCGAGCGCATCGAGCGCCAATCCGACTGCCAGCAGCAGCCCGGCGTGCCAGTTCGAGCGGAACAGGGAGAGCGCGACCGGGGAGGTCACGCCCTTGAGCTTCGAGACCTGCCAGCCGAGATGGCCCGCGAAGGCGGCAAGGCCGGCGAAGGCGATCGGCCCGCCGCCGGCGTTCCAGACCGCGAGCCCGGCCAACAGCACCGCGGTCGCAAAGCACAGCGCGATCGCCTCCCGGCCATGGTCGCCGAAATAGCGCGCGCTCGACTTGATGCCGGCGATGACATCGTCCTCGATGTCCTGCATCGCGTAGATCGTGTCGTAGCCGATGGTCCAGACCACCGAGGCGGCGTAGATCAGGAAGGCCGGGGCATCGAGCCGCCCCGTAACCGCGCTCCAGCCGAGCAGCCCGCCCCATGAAAAGGCGAGGCCGAGCACGAACTGCGGCATGTTGGTGATCCGCTTCATGAACGGATAGACCGCCACGATCACCAGCGATGCGATGCCTGCGATGATGGTGAAGCTGTTGAACTGCAGCAGCACCGCCAGGCCGACCAGCGACAGCCCGACCATGAACAATGCGGCGGCCTTCACCGTGACCTGGCCCGAGGGCAGGGGCCGTCCGCGCGTGCGCGCGACCTGTGCATCAAGCTTGCGGTCGACGATGTCGTTGAAGGTGCAGCCGGCGCCGCGCATCACGATGGCGCCGATCAGGAACAGGAGGCAGTGCCAGGGATTCGGAAAGGCCTGCCCGGTCGCGATCGCCGCGAGCCCCGCCGACCACCAGCACGGCAGCAGCAGAAGCTGCCAGCCGATCGGGCGTTCGATTCGGGCGAGCTTGAGAAAGGGTCGAATCCGCCGTGGCGCGCGGGTGTCGACCCAGTGGCCGGTCAGCGCGTCGGGTAGCGGAGCATCCTGCCCCGGTCCGAGTGGCGCAGGCTCTTGCATGACGGACTCGTCCTGGAACTCAGAGCGCGCCCTGGGGGATGCGCATGCCGCCGCCGGTGATCGCGTCGCCGCCACCGAACGGGTTGCCGCCGCCCTGCGCCTGCTTCTGAGCCCGGCGCATCATCTCGGCCTGCTGCTTGACAGCATTGCAAGCCTGGTTGCGGATGCCCACAGCCTTTTCGTTGTCGGCCTTCATGTTGTCGATGAAGGACGCCGGAATCTGGCACCAGTCCTGATTGTCGGTCGCGAATTTGACCGCCGAGGCGCCGTTGCTGACGAGCCTGCCCATGCTGCCGCAGGCCTGCTGGGGCGTCAGCTTGGTCTTCGATTTCTGCGCTGCGTTCAAGGAGACAATGATCTTCTGCCGCTCCTGGAGCAGCGTCTGCAGCTTTTCGCAGCCCGAGGCCTGCGCCTGCGCGGGGGCGGCGTCGATGAAGGCGGCGGCTGCGAGTCCCATTGCCGCGATCATTCCGGAAGCCAACCTACGCCGCATCTTGTTCCTGCTCCGACATTGCCTGCGCGGGCGCTGGCGTCCGCGCGATTTCCTTACCAGCATGGGTGTGTTAGCGCCAAGGACCATTGCGAGTCCACGCCGCCTGCCGGCCAGCGCCTGCGGATAAACCGGGATTGTGGCGGTTTTCGCGCGATGCGGCCGGGTGCTGCCCTACGCGCCCGGGCTGATTCTTCTCCACAGGAGTTCGCGCCGCCGATGTCGATTCCCGATTTCGCCCGATACAGGCTGTTTCTGGAACATGGTCTCTCAGCGGGTGCCCGGTTGCCGCTGGAGCGCGAACAGGCGAACTATCTGCTCAACGTCCTCAGAATGAAGCAGGACGATACGGTCCTGGTCTTCAACGGGCACGACGGCGAGTGGCTGGCCGCGATCTCCGTCGAGGGCCGCAAGCAGGCGAGCCTGTCCCTGGTGAGGCAGACGCGTCCGCAGCCGCAGCCGCCGGATCTGCACTATCTCTTCGCCCCGCTGAAGCACGCCCGGCTCGACTACATCGCCCAGAAGGCGGTCGAGATGGGGGCAGGGGTGATCCAGCCTGTCCTGACGCGCCGGACCCAGGTCTCGCGGCTCAATTTCGACCGGATGCGCGCCAATGCGATCGAGGCGGCGGAGCAGTGCGGGATCCTCGCCCTGCCGGAAATCCGGGCCGAGCAGACCCTGGATGCGGCTCTCGCCGCGCTCGACCCCGCACGGTTGCTGATCTTCTGTGACGAGGCGATGGCGCAGGAAAGTCCGGTCGCGGCCCTGTCGGGCGTCGAGCCCGGGCCGCTGGCCGTGCTGATCGGCCCTGAAGGCGGCTTCGACGACGCGGAGCGCAGCCGCATCCTGGCGCGGCCCGCGACGCTGCCGATCTCGCTCGGCCCGCGCATCCTGCGTGGCGACACGGCGGCGGTCGCTGCCCTGGCGCTGGTCCAGGCCGTGCTCGGCGACTGGCCGAGGAGCTAGCGGAACGTCACTCCGCCTCGGGCGTTGCTTGCTCGTGCAGAGGACGCATTCTCGACTCATTCGGGGGCAGTGTGGCGCGCCGGCCTGACGGCCGCCTGCCGGTGATTCACCTCCGGCAGGCCAGCAATGATCTGCCTGACGAGGATGATGCCATGAGAGAAGCCTGCCGCTTCGGAATCGAGGAGGAGTATTTCCTGTCTGATGCCGGGAGCAGGGGGATTGTCCGCAAGGTCTCTCCGAAATTCATCAAGGCAGCCCAGCAGGTCTTTCCTGACGAGGTCCAGCGCGAGATGCTGCAGTCGCAGATCGAGGTCGCGACCCCGGTCTGCGAATCGATGGATCAGGCGCGCCGTTCCCTGATGACGCTGCGCACCGGGCTGGCCGGCCTCGCCCTCGAGCACGACATGCTGCTCCTGGCTTGCGGCACGCATCCCAGCGCCGCCTGGTCGCGGCAGCGCGCCACCGACGCCGCGCGCTACGACGCGCTGATGCGGGACCTGCAGATGCTCGGCAGCCGCAACCAGCTCTGCGGCCTCCATGTGCATGTCGAGGTGAAGGACGAGGATGAGCGCATCCGGCTGATGGCGCGGATCATGCCGTACCTGCCCTTGCTGCTGGCGCTCTCGACCTCGTCGCCCTTCTGGCAGGGACGGCGCACAGGTTTGATGGGCTACCGGCTCGCCGCATATGGCGAACTGCCGCGCACCGGCCTTCCCGACCTGTTCAGCGAGCCCGGCGATTACCGCGCCTATCTCGAGACCATGGTCGCGGCCGGCGCGATCAAGGATGCCAGTTACATCTGGTGGGCGATCCGCCCCTCCGAGAAGCATCCGACGCTGGAGTTGCGGATCGCCGACAGTTGCACGCGTCTCGACGACACGCTCGCGATCGCGGCTCTGTATCGCTGCCTGGTCCGCCACCTGCTGCGCCGGCCGAAGCTGAACGCGGATCTGACGGCGGCATCGCGGGCTATCGCCGCGGAGAACCTCTGGCGCGCCCAGCGCTACGGCATCCATGGTGGGCTGGTGCATGCCCAGACCCGCAGCATGCGCAGCGTGTCGAGCCTTCTCGACGATCTCGTCGCTGAGCTGGCAGAGGATGCGGCAGCGCTTGGCTGCCAGGCGGAACTGGCGACCTGCCGCCGGATCGCGAGCCTGGGCACGAGCGCCGATGTCCAGCTCGCCGTCTATGAAGAGGCGCGCAACCGCGAAGGCGGACAGGCGGCCGGGCTCACTGCGGTCGTCGACTGGATTGCCTCGGAGACCCGGCTTGACGCCACCGGCTGGAGCACGCGGGAGGCGCGCCGGCGCGACGTCGCCTGATCGCATCCGCCCCGCGTCTTGCGCTGATCGTCCGTCGATTGTCCGCCAACGCGTGGCGGAGGTCGTTGTCGAGCGTTCCGTGCTCGCCTATGTCTGGCGCTCCTGGAGCCTGATCCCCCGCGTCGCACTACGCGGGTGGAAGCCGGCCGCCTTGTTTTTCTGCCGGAGCGCCCATGGCTCGCGATGTGTCCGATACGACCCCGATCGGTTCGAAGGACGAACTGATCTCCTGGATTGCCGTCGGCGAAAAGCCGCCGGCTGCCTTCCGGCTCGGCACCGAGCATGAGAAGTTCCCGTTCTATCGCGACGATCTCGCGCCCGTTCCCTATGAGGGGCGTCCCGGCGCGGGCGGCATCCGCCACCTGCTGGAGGGGATGCAGGCGAAGCTCGGCTGGGAGCCGATCGTCGATGCCGGCCACATCATCGGGCTTGCAGGTCCCGAAGGCGGCGGCGCGATCTCGCTCGAGCCCGGCGGCCAGTTCGAGCTTTCGGGCGCCCCCGTCGAGACGGTGCATGACACCGCCGCCGAACTGGCCCAGCACCTGGCAGACGTGAAGGCGGTCGCCGAGCCGCATGGCATCGGCTTCGTGCCGCTCGGCCATTCACCGCTCTGGACGAGGGCAGAGACCCCGGTGATGCCCAAGGGGCGGTACAAGATCATGGCCAACTACATGCCGAAGGTCGGCACGCGCGGCCTCGATATGATGTTCCGCACCTGCACGGTGCAGGTAAATCTCGACTTCGCTGATGAGGCCGACATGGTCAGGAAGCTCAGGGTGTCGCTCGCCCTGCAGCCGCTGGCGACCGCGCTCTTCGCAGCTTCGCCCTTTACAGAAGGCCAGCTCAACGGCTTCCAGTCGATGCGCTCGGAGATCTGGCGCGACACCGACAATGCCCGTTCCGGCATGATCCCCTTCGCCTTCGACGAGGGCATGTCCTACGAGGCTTATGTCGATTGGGCGCTCGATGTGCCGATGTATTTCGTCAAGCGCGGCGCCACCTATCACGACGTCGCCGGCGCGTCCTTCCGCGATCTGCTCGCCGGCAAGCTGGCACAGTTGCCGGGTGAGAAGGCGACGATCTCCGACTGGGCGAACCATCTCTCGACGCTCTTCCCCGAGGTCCGGCTGAAGCGTTTCCTCGAGATGCGCGGCGCCGATGCCGGTTCTCCCGAGATGCTGAACGCGCTGCCGGCCTTCTGGGTCGGGCTGCTCTACGACCAGTCGGCGCTCGATGCCGCCTGGGACCTCGTCAAGGGCTGGAGCAATGCGGAGCGCCAGGCGCTGCGCGACGCGGTTCCCAAGCAGGGCCTCTCCGCAACGATTGCCGGTCGAAGCCTGCGGGATCTTGCCGGCGAGGTGCTTGCCCAGTCCCGTGGCGGCCTTACGCGTCGCGCCCGTCGCAACGCTGCTGGAGCCGACGAAACCGTTTTCCTCGATCCGCTCGACGCCATCGTTGCTGGTGACCGCACGCTGTCGCAGCGCCTTGCCGCGCGCTATCGCGCGGAATGGGACGGCAATGTCGGCCCGGTGTTCTCGGAATTCGCGATCTGACGCAGCGGGGCCTCGGGCGCTTGCTCGTGCAAAAATCCGCAAGGTCGGGAGGATTGGCGCGGTCGCGTTAACGCTTTGGCGGAAACTTGCGCACTAGGGTGTTCCCATGCGTCAGATGACCACCCTTCTTGCGAGCTTTGTGCGCGACGAACGCGGAGCGACCGCGATCGAATACGGCTTCATCGCCGCATTGATGTCGGTCGCGACGATCGCCACGATCGCGCAGATCGGCGGGAACGTCAGCAGCCTGACCGAGCGCGTCATGGCAGGCTTTCGCTGATACTGCGGATATTCGACGGCCCTACTCGCCTCACTCCGCCGCAGTCTTGAAACTCGCCAGATTGTCCAGGCTCTGGATGATGTGCTCGGCCAGCGCGTTCGACAGCACCGAGGGATCGAAGCGCGTCCGCAGCAGTCCGATCTTGCAGGACGGCAGTGTCGCATAGCCCTCCGACGGCCCGAGAATCCGCATGCCCGGCCTGACCGCGCTTTCCGGCAGCACCGAAACCGCAAGGCCCGCGACGACGGCGGCGCCGACCGCGGTCGAATTCCAGCTCGCATAGAGCACGCGGAAGCGCCGTCCCTTCGTTTCAAGGGCATCGACCGCCGCCTGCCGCCAGTTGCAGGTCGGTCGGCCCAGCGCCAGCGGCAGCGGGTCCTCCTCATGCACGGCATGACGGGCCGAGGTTACCCACAGCAGCGGCTCGATGCGGATGATTTCGCCCTGACCGCGGCTCTCGACATGGGTGATGATGGCGAGGTCGATGTCGCCGGTGGCGATCCGCTCGGCCAGCATCGGCGTCGGCTCGCAGACCACCGTGACCTCGGCGCGCGGATTGGAGCGGGCGAAGCGGGCAAGAATTTCCGGCAGATAGCGATCGGCATAGTCATCCGGCACGCCCAGGCGGATGCGCCCCTTCAGGTCGGCATCGGTGAAGCTGGCGACGCATTCGAGGTTCAGCCGCACGATGCGCCGTGCATAGTCGAGCAGCCGCTCGCCATCCTCGGTCAGCTTGGCATGGCGTCCGTCGCGGCCGAAAAGCGGCCGGCCGACACGCTCTTCCAGCCGCTTCATCTGCATCGAAACCGCGGACTGGGTCTTGAAGACGATCTCGGCCGCGCGGGTGAAGGAACCGGAATCGGCGATCGCCACGAAGGTTTTGAGCTGGTCCGCGTCGAGCACATGCGCCATGGCGCCACCTCACATCGGTTCATCAATATCCGTGTTGTGAGACATCATAAGCATTCGTTTGGCTTATGGCCAGTGCAAAGCTACCGTTCAGTCAGTTTCCGGTCCCTGCCAGCGGCGCGTCCAGGCAGGCTCGGGAGTGCCCGTCGCCATTGAACCACAGGAGCTCGTCATGCTGCTCATGACATTCGCAACGAAGTCGCTCTCGTCCGCCTCGGCCGGTGCTACGCGTGTTGCCGTCCGTGGATTCTCGCCGATCGTGGCACTCGTGAAAGCGCTGATTCACCGCCGCGAGGTCCTGCGCCTCGGCGAACTCGACGAGCGCGGCCTGAAGGATATCGGCCTCGTCCGCTCGGACCTCGACGGCGCGCTCGCCGTCTCCTGGCTGTCCGATCCCTCCGTGATCCTGGCCGAGCGCTCGAGCGCCCGCTCGGGCGTGGCGGCGATGCGGCGCGAGGCCGGTTTTCAACGGCCCGTCACGGTGCTCTCGGCGGCTGAGGCACAGCCTGTCGTGACGCTCAGGCCGTCCGGCTCCAGGCCCGTGGCGAAGCGGGTTGAAGCCACCGATTCGATTGCGTGCAGCGCCTGACCCCTTGGGGTTGCACGTTCCTGCGGGCGGAAGCTTCGTGCTTCCGCCCTTTTTCATGCGCGTCGTCGAAGCTCAGCGCCCTTTCGGGCCTCCGAACATCGTGTCGAAGATCGTCTTCAGCGCGTCCTGATGGCTGTCCTGCACCTTGCGGCCATGCTCGAACATCTGGTTCAGCGCATCGAGGCCGATCGAGCCGGGACCAGTTTGCGATGAGGCGGGTGCTTCTTCGGGCTCTGGTTCCGGCTCCGGCTCCGGAGCGCGACGCGATGAAGGTGCAGCGCGGGGCTGGGGTTCCGGCTCGGCCTGGGGTGCCTGTCCGCCGCCCAGCATCCCGGTCAGGATCTGGCCGAGCATGCCGCCCATCTGCTCCATGCCCATCTGCCCCCCGGGCATCTGGCCACCGCCGAACGGACCCCCGCCCTGCGTTTCGGGTCTGGTCGGGGCCTGTGCATTGCCGAACAGGCCCCCGAGGATCGCCTCCAGCGGATTGGTCGGACTCGCCTGCTGCGGTCGTGGCTGTGGTGCCGGCTGCATCCCCGGCATCTGCCCACGCATCATCTCGGAAAACTGGCCAAGGATGCCGCCCATGCCCTGGCTGTTCATCGACTTGAACAGACCGCCCATCACCATCGAGGCGATGATCGGCAGCATCTGCTTCAGCACCGCCTGGCCGACGCCGCTCGTCGCCGCCGCTTGGGCCGCGACCGCGTTGCTGACCTCCTTCGAGCCGAAGAGCTGGCTCAGCACGTCGTTGCCGGCGCCTCTCGCATTGTCGGGAATGCCGTCGCCATCAGCGTCGAAGATCCGGCCAAAGGGCTGGGCCGTCATCATCTGCGCCAGCGACCCGAAGGCGTAAGGGTCCTGCGTCTGGCGCTGCAGCCCCATTGAGAAGGCGGGCAGAAGGGCATCGATCGCCGCCTGCGTCTGCTGCTGGCTGAGGCCGTATTGACGCGCGAGGTTCTGCATCGCCTGGCCGTTCTGGGCCTGCTGCATCATCTCGAAGAGATTCATCATGGCGTGCCTCCGGCTGCTGCGCGGTCTGTCGCCGCCTGCATTGGGACGATAGCAGTGTCGGGAGGCGAGGCAAGCGGCGCGGTCGCTGTCGCTTTTTGCTCCAGCCGGGCGATGCCGCGATAGGCGAAGACCAGCGCCAGAATGCCGAAAGCGACGGCGCCGAGCGCCGATCCGAGCAGCGCTCCCTTCGGACCGGCATATTGCGCGCCGAGGAAGGCGAGCGGCATCGTGCCGAGCGTCGCGCGGCCCCAGCTGAACAGTGTCGACAGCAGCGGCATGCCGAGATTGTTGAAGGCGGCATTGGCGACGAAGAGCAGCCCGACGAACAGCCACATTGGCCCGGCGATCAAGCAGAAGAACATCACCAGCTCGGCTGTCAGCCCGGTCGCGCCGAAGGCCGAGACGATTCCGCCGCGCAGCAGCGCCAGCGCGAGCCCGGCGATGACCACGCAACCGATCCCGAACAAGGCCGAGGCCGTCAGGCCGCGGCGCATCCGGTCGAAGCGCCCCGCGCCCCAGTTCTGGGCCAGGATCGGCCCGACCGCTCCCGTCAGTGCGAAGAGCACGCCGAAGGCGACCGGGACGAGGCGGTCCATGATGGCGAGCGCCGCCACGGCCGCATCACCGAAGCGTGCGAAGATGCTGGCGAAGACGGCGTTCGCGATCGGGTTCGAAAGGTTGGTCAGGATCGCCGGCCCGGCGATCAGCAATGTCGGGGGAGTGTCGTGTCGCAGGCCCGCGAGGCTCGGTCGCGCGACCATGCCGTGGATATGGATGGCGCCATGCAGCCCCGTCGCCACCATGATGATGCGCGAGGCGACCATTGCCCAGGCCGCGCCGTCCGGTCCAAGCCCGAACCAGAAGATGAAAAGCGGGTCGAGGCCGGCCGTCGCGAGGCCCCCTCCCAGCGTCACGAACATGGCGCGACGTGCGTCGCCGACGGCGCGCAGCACGCCGGAGGCTCCCATGCCGACGGCCATCAGTACGTTCGAGGGCAGCACGATCCAGAGGAAGGACAGCGCGACGCGATAGGACTCGTCATGGGCGCCGAGCAGGTGCAGCAGCCAGGGCAGGCAGGGCAGCGCGACGGCGCTGAGGGCTAGGCCGGCGAGTGCCATCAAGGCCAGGGTCGAGCCCGCCAGCCGCCTTGCCGCCGCCCGGTCCCCAGCCCCCAGCGCCCGTGCAGTCAGCGCACCGACCGCGATCATCAGTCCGATGTTGATCGAGATCATCAGGTACAGGACGATGGTCGCGAAGCCGACGCCGGCGGTCGCTTCCGGGCGTCCGAGCCAGGAGACATAGAGCAGCGACAGCAGATCGACGAGGAAGATCGCCATCAGGCCGATCGCGCCCGTTCCGGTCATGACCGCGACATGGCGCATCAACGAACCGCTGACGAATACGGCGGTTTTGGAGCCAGCGGGCATGCTCACCGCTCCGGCTCGCCGACGCCGCCGACGGCGACCTCCGCGCCGCCATCGGCGATCGCTTCCTCTGTCTCGGGCGTTAGCGCCTTCGACTTGCCCTGCGGCTTCACCAGCGGCTCCGGCGTGACGCGCGGCACCTTGGTGAGGCCGGCGGCGATGCCCTCGTGGAACTGGATCTCCATGCGCTGCGCATCGCGGTCGCGGACATGCTCGATAACGAGACTGGCCTCTTCATAGGTCAGGCCGAGTCCTTCCAGGGTCACGCGGCCGAACCCCAGCGCGGATTCGAAGGTCTCGCGCATCTGGTAATCGACATCGGCCTTCATCAGGTCGATCGCATGCACGCGATCATAGGCGCGCGCATGGATGCGCGCCTGCGGGAACTCGGCCTTGGTCATCTCGACCATCCGCAGCGCCGCATGCCGGTCGTCGAGGCACACACAGATGATGCGGGCCTTCTCCGCGCCGGCCGCCCGCAGCACGTCGAGCCGCGTGCCGTCTCCATAATAGATCTTGAAGCCGAACTTGGCGGCGGAGCGGATGCGCTCGACATCGGAATCGATGACTGTGACGTCGATATGCTGGAGCAGCAGCGCCTGCGTCACGACCTGGCCAAAGCGGCCGAAGCCGACCACAATGACGGAGGCCGTGCCCGCATCCGAGAAATCCTCCTCGATGGTCTCGGGCGTCACGCGTGCCAGCAGCCAGGCGTCGATCAGCTTGGCGACGACGGGGCCGATCAGCATGGACAGCGCCGCCAGCGCCGTCGCCACAGCCGCCTGCGGCGGGGCGAGCAGCCCGAGCGAGACGCCGAGCGGCAGCAGCACGAAGGCAAACTCGCCGGCAGGCGAAAGCAGCGCGCCTGCACGGATCGCCTCCACGGTCGAGGAGCAGGAGACGCGCAGGATGGTCGCGGCCACGGCGATCTTGAACAAGACCAGCAGCGGCGCTGCGATCGCCAGCAGCAGCGCGTTGTCGAGCACCAGCCTGAGGTCTAGCGACATGCCGACCGCCATGAAGAACAGGCCGAGCAGTACGCCGCGAAACGGCTCGATATCGGCTTCGAGTTCGTGCCGGAAATGCGATTCCGCCAGCAGCACGCCGGCCAGGAAGGCACCCATCGCCATGGACAGCCCGACTTGCTCCATCAGCAGCGCAGCGCCGAGCACGACCAGCAGGGCAGCTGCCGTCATCACTTCTTTGGCGCCGGCCTTGGCGAGGATGCGGAAGAACGGATTCAGCGCATAGCGACCGGCCAGCACGATGAATGCGAGCGCCAGGACACACAGCCCGATGCCACTGAAAGTCTGCGCCGCGCTGCCCGCCGCCGCGCCCGTCGTCGCCAGCAGCGGCAGCAGCGCGAGCGCCGGCGCGATCGAGATGTCCTGAAAGAGCAGGATCGAGAAAGTCCGCCGGCCATAGGCCTCGTGGCCGTCGCCGCGCTCCTCCAGCACCTGCAGGGCGATCGAGGTGGCCGATAGCGCCAGCGCCAGGCCGACGGCGATCGCGCCGCCCACCGTCAGGCCGAACGACCAGCCGACGCCGCCGATCACGAGCGCGCTCAGCGCCATCTGCGAGAGGCCGGCCCCGAGAATGTCCTTGCGCATCGAATAGAGCCGCGACGGCTGCAGTTCGAGGCCGACGAGGAAGAGCAGCAGGACGACGCCGATCTCGGCCACGCCGCGGATCGTGTCCGGGTCGCGGATCAGCGCCAGCATCGATGGGCCGATAACGATGCCCGCCGCCAGATAGCCCAGGACAGCGGACTGGCCGAGCTTGCGAAACAGCGGCACGGCGACCACTGCGCCGGCGCAGAAGGTCAGAATCGGCGGCAGATAGCTGGTATGGGAGGCGTCGGCCATGGATTGCCCTGGTTGGAGCGACTTGCTCGTCTGGTGGAGGTCGTCGGCACGCCGCAGGCGCGCTGGCCGGAGCGCGCAATCTAGTGTGTCGTGCGTGATCCTGCGAGGGCTTCGCCGCAGGCTGTGCTACGGCCGGTACACGCGGCCCGCGACGCCGCCGTTCCTTGACATCGCCGGCTCGACGCCGAAAGAAGGCGCGACACTCACCGGATCCCTTTCGTGACCAAGCCGCCGCTCGACATTCTGCTTTGCGCGCCGCGCGGCTTCTGCGCGGGCGTCGTGCGCGCCATCGACGCGGTCGAGAAGGCGCTCGCCCTGCATGGCGCGCCGGTCTATGTCCGCCATGAGATCGTCCATAACAAATACGTCGTCGAATCGCTGAAGCGGAAGGGCGCGGTCTTCGTCGCCGAGCTCGACCAGGTGCCCGACGCGACGCGGCCGGTGATCTTCTCGGCGCATGGCGTGGCGAAATCGGTCCCCGCCGAGGCCGCGCAGCGCAACCTCTTCGCCATCGATGCGACCTGCCCGCTGGTGACCAAGGTGCATCGCGAGGCCGAGGTCCACCACAAGCGCGGCCGCCATATCCTGCTCGTCGGCCATGCCGGCCATCCCGAGGTGATCGGTACGATGGGGCAGCTCCCAGAGGGCGCGATCACGCTGATCGAGACACTCGACGATGTCGCATCGCTCAATCCGCCGGACGACAGGCCGCTCGCTTTCGTGACCCAGACGACACTCTCGGTCGACGACACACGCGAAATCGTCGAAGCCCTGCAGAAGCGTTTCCCGGAGCTGATCGCCCCCCACAAGGAGGACATCTGCTACGCCACCACGAACCGGCAGGAAGCGGTGAAGCGGGTCGCCCCGCTCGTCGACGGACTCATCGTCGTCGGCTCCCCGAACTCGTCCAACTCGCAGCGCCTGCGCGAGGTAGCCGAGCGTGCCGGCTGTCCGCTGGCTCGGCTGGTCCTGCGCACCGACGAGATCGACTGGTCGGTCTTCGGCAACATCCGCAGCCTCGGTATCACCGCCGGTGCGAGCGCTCCCGAAGTGCTGGTCGAAGAGATCATCGACGCCTTCGCCGAACGCTACGAGGTCCGCGTCGAGACCGTCTCGACCGCGGACGAGAATGTCTTCTTCCCGCTGCCGCGCGAATTGCGCGACGCGCCGGCCGCGGCCGAGTGAGCGGCTACCCGAGAAAGCGATCCCTTGGCTGTCTATACCGAAGTTCCCGATGACGAGATGGCGGCCTTCGTCGCGCGCTATGGAATCGGTGATCTCTTGTCCGCCAAGGGCATCGCGGAAGGCGTCTCGAACTCCAACTTTCTGCTGCACACCACGCAGGCCTTCTTCATCCTGACGCTCTATGAGGAGCGCGTCGACGAAACCGATCTGCCGTTCTTCATCGGCTTGATGGAGCATCTCGCCGAGCGCGGCCTGATCTGCCCGCAGCCGGTGAAGACGCCGGAAGGGCAGGCCGTGGGCCGGCTCGCCGGCCGGCCGGCCGCGATCGTCACCTTCCTGGACGGGCTCTCGGTGCGCCGTCCGAACGCCATGCATTGCGCAGAGGTCGGGCGCGGCCTCGCGCTGTTGCATCAGGCCGGAGCCGATTTCGCGATGTCGCGGGTCAACTCGCTGTCGGTGCCGGGCTGGCGGCCTTTGGCGGATCAGGCCGGCGCGGCTGCCGATACGGTCTCGCCCGGCCTGCTGCAGCGCCTCTATGCCGAGATCGCGGTGCATGAGGCGAACTGGCCGCAGGACCTGCCGAGCGGCGTCGTCCACGCCGATCTCTTCCCGAACAACGTCTTCTTCATCAGGAACAAGCTCTCCGGCCTGATCGATTTCTACTTCGCCTGCACGGACGCCTTCGCCTACGACCTCGCCATCTGCCTGAATTCCTGGTGCTTCGAGGCGGACAACTCCTTCAACCTGACCAAGGGCCAGGCCATGCTCGCGGGCTATGAGAGCGTACGCCCGCTGACGCAGGCCGAGGTCGATGCGTTGCCGCAGCTCTGCCGCGGCTCGGCCTTGCGCTTCCTGCTGACGCGGTTGGTCGACTGGCTGAACGTGCCACCAGGCGCGCTCGTCAAACCGCATGACCCGATGGAATATGACCGCAAGCTCGCCTTCCATCAGCGCGTCGCCGATGCGCAGGACTACGGGCTGAAGCGATGAGCGACGCTGTCGAGGTCTGGACCGACGGAGCCTGCTCGGGCAATCCGGGCCCCGGCGGCTGGGGCGCCATCCTGTCCTACAAGGGCAAGGAGAAGGAGCTCTCCGGTGGCGAGGCCATGACCACCAACAACCGCATGGAGTTGATGGGGGCGATTTCGGCGCTGGAGGCGCTGACCCGGCCCTGCACCGTCGCGCTCCATACAGACAGCCAATATCTGCGCCAGGGCATCACCGCCTGGATCCATGGCTGGAAGCGCAATGGCTGGAAGACGGCGGACAAGAAGCCGGTCAAGAACGAGGAACTCTGGAAGCGCCTCGACGCCGCGCTCGGCCGCCACAAGATCGAGTGGAAATGGGTCAAGGGCCATGCCGGCGACGAGATGAACGAGCGCGCCGACGCGCTGGCCCGGGCCGGCATGGCGCCGTTCAAGCCGGGGCGCTGAGGGATTCTCCCATCACGCGCTGGCGGCGATGACGAACGTCCCGCCGGATTGATCCGGCAACGCGGTTCCGACCTCGCTGCGCCGGATGTCGTCGACCCTGGCGCCCCGCGGCCCCTTCATCGCTTCGGCGACCAGCCCCTCCACGATTGCGGCCGGTCCCGAGATCACGGCTTCCACCGTTCCGTCGGCCCGATTGCGCACCCAGCCGGTCACGCCCGCGGCGAGCGCGCGCCCGCACAGCCATTGCCGGTACCCGACGCCCTGCACCACCCCGGAAATGACGATGTGGAGGTCCATGTCGCATCCTCGGGCGGGCCGGCGGAGGAGCTGTCCCGATCGGCCTCCCGCTCAGCCCAGCGGCTGGCGGTAGACGATGAAGCCCGACTTGTCTGCGACCTTATCATAGAGCGCCTGCGCCTGCAGGTTGCTCTCATGCGTCTGCCAGTAGACGCGGAAGCAGCCCTTGGCCTGCGCCATCTGCTTCACGGCCTCGATCAAGGCCCGGCCTGCGCCGGTGCCACGCGCCTCGGGCAGCGTGAACAGATCCTGCAGGTAGCAGATGTCCCTGATGTTCCAGGTGCTCCGGTGGATCACCCAATGGACGATGCCGATGATCTTGCCGCCGCGCTCGGCGACGAAGCCGCCCATCGGCTCCTGCCCACCGGTCAGTCGGGCAAAGGTCGCGTCGGTGATGTCGGGCGTCAGCGAGGCCTTGTAGAAGGTCAGATAGCCCTGCCAGAGCGGCTCCCAGGCGGTGCGGTCGGCGGCGGCGAGGGGGCGGATGGTGATCTCGGACATGGCAGGCTCCAGCAACAGCGCGCAAGGCTAGCGCCCGCTGTGGCACCTGTCTCATGACAAGGCGATATCGGATCGATCAAGCGGGGGCGGGCGAGCTTGAAATGCGCTGGCGGGGCGCGGCGCATCTGTACATAAATAGGCTTCGTCCGGGATCGACTCATCCCGGGCATCGGCTTGGGTCAAGTCCGCAGTCGCGACTGGGCACTGAAACGATCGAACATTGTTCGCAATGGGAGCCAGGATGATGGGAACGATGCGACGGGCGTGCCTGCTGATGGCCTGCGGATTTCTGTTGGCGGGCTGCGCAGTGTCTCCATACAGGGCCGCGATACTTGCTCCGGTTTGCGCCGTGCCGGTCAATCGAACACTCCAGTCGATGTATATGCTGGAATGTCTGTCGGTCCATCCGTCCTCCAGCGGCTATTCGAAGTCTTACTAGCCGGTCGCCTGGTGAACGGGCTCGACTGCCGGGCAGGCATTGACGGTCCATCACTGCAGGTCGAGGCGCTCGGATTGTTGCCGCGCGGACCCGTCGGGGTTGCCCTGAGCGTCGGCCCTGTCTTTCTTGGGCTGCCGCCGCTGCATTCGGGCCGCGACGAGAGCTGTCAGGAATAGATCGTCATGATCTTGCAGCGACCCGTTGCTGGCGCCAGGCATGCCTGCTTCCGGCCTCAGCGGATTGTCCCAATGGACAGCTTTCCGGCTTCAAGTCTGCGCGAATAGTAGGTTAGGAGCGAGGCTTTCCGACGAGGACGCCTGGCACTGGTTCCGGATTGTAACGAAGGAGTTCGCCGTGCTGAAACGAGCCGTCACCGTGGTCCTGCTCCTTCTCGGGCCAGCCGGTTGCATGACGCAGGAAACCGTTCCCAGCAAAAGGGAGGGCGGGCCGGCCTACATGCAGCCGGGCATTGGCGCGCCCGCGCGTCAGACGGACATGTTTGGGAATGCCTTTCGCTAGCTGAGGCAGGGCCGGTCACGCCCGCTCGTCTGCATCGCTGATGGCTTCTTCCGGAGCGTCCGCCGGCCCCGCCATTCTGGCCGGGGGCCGGCTTTCCGCTCGGCGCTATCACTCACTGGTCCGCAAGAGGGGCCTCCGGAAGAGCAGCGCGTCCAACCGCCCGCGGCAGTGTCTGCTATCGACCCAGGTGGGACATTTGCGGCGCCGCATCTGACGGGCGAGGTTGGCCGCTATGCGACCTTCTGAGGGGCCGCTTCCGGGCAGCATGGCCGGTCTCACTTCGGAAAACGGTGGGCTGCGCCTCGCCGTGTGGCTTGGCTCCCCCGCCGTCCGCTCCGACATTCCAGCAAGCGCGTCATAACCTGCTCTTCGTAGGCCCCGGTCGGTCCCGAGCTACCCCCGGCAGCCGATTGCCATGGCGAGCGGTGTCCTGTAAGGCACCGGCTTCGATCGATCAGGAGTTATCTTGACGTCACGCCCATCCGGAACCGGTGCGAGAAAGAGGCCCTCCGGCCATCTCGCCGGTGAGTCGTTGCATCGCGCAGATGAGCTCAAGCCCGGCTCGGCGCGGCAGTTCGGCCTCGTCATGGCGGTCTTCTTCGCCATTCTGTGCACCATTGCATCGTGGCGCGGCGCATGGGCTTGGGCGGCGATCTGGGCCAGTTTCGTCGCATTCTTCGGCTTGGCAACGCTGGTCGCACCGCGAATGCTGGACCCGTTGAACCGACTCTGGTTTCGGTTTGGGCTGCTGCTTCACGCCATCGTCAATCCGCTCGTCATGGGGCTGATGTTTTTTGTCGTCATCACGCCAATAGGCCTTTTGATGCGCACGCTCGGCAAGCGCCCGATCCCGCTTCGGCCCGACCGGACGACGGCGAGCTACTGGCTCTCTCGGGAGACGGCGCCAGGCCCGATGACGAAGCAATATTGAGGAACCCGCAGCAATGTCTTTTTTGAGCGAACTCAGCGAGTTCTTGCTCGCGCGCAAGAAGTACTGGCTGATGCCAATCGTATTGCTGATGGCGCTCCTGGGTGGTCTCCTCGTCCTGACCAAAGGCTCAGCGATCGCACCCTTTGTCTATACCCTGTTCTAGGGTCGCCGATGCGCATTCTGGGGCTGTCGGCCTACTACCATGACTCGGCCGCGGCGCTCGTGGTCGACGGCCGGCCTTTTGCCGCAGCACAGGAAGAGCGCTTTACGCGGGTCAAGCATGACGCCGCCTTTCCAGCGAACGCCGTTCGCTACTGTCTTGCGGAGGCGAAAGCCAGTCTCTCTGAACTCGATGCCGTCGTGTTCTATGAAAAGCCGTTCCTGAAGTTCGAACGGCTGCTCGAAACCTATCTTTCGATTGCGCCTGCTGGCTTTCGACAGTTCCTCACCGCCATGCCGCTCTGGCTGCGCGAGAAGCTCTTCCAGAAGCGCCTGCTTTCCGACGAGCTCAAAGCCATCGATGGGGGCTTCGATCCGGTGCGGCTGCATTTCTGCGAGCACCATCTGAGCCATGCATCGAGCGCGTTCTATCCCTCGCCTTTTGAACGCGCACTGGTCCTGACCCTCGACGGCGTCGGCGAGTGGCCAACGACGTCGGTTGCACTCGGCAACGGAGCAGCCCTGGATATTGTCAAGGAACTGCACTTCCCGCATTCGCTGGGGCTGCTCTATTCGGCCTTCACGCATTATGCCGGCTTCAAGGTCAATTCCGGCGAATACAAGCTGATGGGGCTTGCTCCCTATGGCGTACCGCGCTTTGCGCAGACCATTCTCGACCGGCTCGTGGACCTGAAGGAGGATGGCAGCTTCCGGCTGGACCAGACCTACTTCGACTATATGGGCGGGTTGACCATGACCAATGCCCGTTTCGAGGCGCTGTTCGGGGAACCCGCGCGCAGGGGCGAATCTCTGCTGCGCCCTTTCCACATGGATATCGCCGCCTCGATCCAGGCCGTCGCGGAAGAGATCATCCTTAAGATGACGCGCGCGCTGTCGATTGAGACCGGCGAGCAGAACCTTTGCCTCGCCGGCGGAGTCGCGCTGAACTGCGTCGCGAACGGAAAGATTCTGCGCGACGGGCGTTTCAAGAACCTTTGGGTTCAGCCCGCGGCGGGAGACGCCGGTGGCGCGCTGGGGGCCGCGCTTGCGACGCATCACCTCCAGTTTGGCGGAGCACGCGAACCGTCGAAAACGCTCGATGCCATGTCCGGCGCCTATCTTGGCCCTGCATACGGCCAGTCGGATACCGAAGCGCGCCTTAGAGCCGCCGGAGCCGTCTTCGAGACGCTCAGCGAGGACGAGCTTCTCGCCAGGACCGCGGCGGCCCTCGGCGAAGGCCAAGCCGTCGGCTGGTTCCAGGGTAGGATGGAGTTTGGTCCCCGCTCGCTCGGCAACCGCTCTATTCTGGGCGACCCACGCAGCCCTGTCATGCAGAAGACCCTGAATTTACGCGTCAAATACCGCGAATCGTTCCGGCCCTTCGCACCGGCCGTGCTTGCGGAGGACGTCTCCAGGTGGTTCGAGCATGAGGGCCCATCGCCATACATGCTGCTCGTCGCCAACCTCGTCGAGGCGCGCCGACACCCGATGACGCCGGACGAGCAGGCGTTGTTTGGGATCGAAAAGCTCAATGTCGTTCGCTCGGACATTCCGGCGGTGACGCATGTTGATTACTCGGCGCGGCTCCAGACCGTGCATGCCGAGACAAACCCGCGCTTCCATGGCCTTCTCAGTGCCTTCAAAGCGGCGACCGGCTGCGGCGTGCTCGTCAACACCAGCTTCAACGTGCGCGGCGAGCCGATCGTCTGCACGCCAGAGGACGCGTTCCGCTGCTTCATGGGCTCGGACATCGAGATGCTGATCGTCGGCAATTGTCTGCTCCGCAAGGAGTTGCAGGATCCGGGACTGGTGCATGACTACAAGTCCGCTTTCGAACTCGACTGACGTCGTGACGCCAGCCCGACCCCGCCGGCTGCGCGAAGCTATGCTCAACCTTGGGCTTGCTGTCGCGAGCACGCTAATCTTCCTTGCGATTTGCGAATTCGTCGTCTTCCGGATCGTGCTGCCGGGCAGCGACGTGCCGCGCAACGCCGTCGTCAACGATGTGGTTCGCTACGCACCTGGCCAAACCGGAATCTGGCGGGTGCGGGACGAAATCGCGGCCCCGTTTTCGATCAACGCCCAGGGCTGGAACTCACCGCTCGCCGACTATACGACGGAGCGCCGGCCGGGCGTCCCCCGCATTGCCTTTGTCGGCGACAGCTTCGTCGAGGCGCTGCAGGTTCCGGTGGGCATGAGTTTCGTCGAAGGCGTCGCGCAGACGATGTCGGGCGAGCGTCCGGTCGAGACCTACCGCTTCGCCATTGCAGGCGCACCCCTCAGCCAATACGTGCAAATGGTCGAGCGCGAGGTCGCGCGCTTCCGGCCCGACCGGATCGTCGTGCTCCTGGTGCACAATGATTTCGATGAGAGCTTCGTGTTGCGACCTGGGCGCTATACCTCGAGCTTCCTGAAATTCAACATCGCCGACGGTAGGTTTCTTGGTGAACTGCCGCCGGATCCCTGGCGCCCGGGCGCGCTGGAATTTCTACGACGCACCGCGATCGCGCGGTACTTTCTGTATCGCTGGCAGGTGCGACCGCAAACCTTGGCGGACTTTTTTCTCGGCCCCGCGCGCGCGTCCGATCCGCGCTATGCCGCCAATATCGATGTCGGCAAAGTGCTGTCTCGCGAAGCGGATATCCGCGTCGCAACGCAGCACGCCTTTGCCCGGCTCTCAGCCTTGGCGCGCGGGGCGGGTGCGTCGCTGCATCTCGTGATGGACGGAGATCGTGGCGCCATCCAGGCAGGCGTGGTCGCCAGCCCGGCACTTGCTCTCAACGCGATTGCTGCGGACACAGCTAGGGCTCAAGGGCTGCCGTTTCTCGATCTGCACCCGGTCTTTGCTGCCGACTGGGCCAAGCAACGCCAGCGTTTCGAATTTCCCTCAGACGCGCATTGGAATGCGCACGGACATCTGGTCGCCGCTCGCGCTGTCGCGCAGTTCTTACTGCAGCCGCAACCTTAGCCCGGCGCCGGCTGCCTGGCCGGCGACAGGAATGGGCTTGCAGGGGGCAACCTAAAAATCGACCGCCCGCGCCTGCACGTTGACCTTCGCTCACGGCTTCCTGTGCTGTGGTGGCGCGGCCCAGCTTGATTTCTGAAACAGTTCCGGAGCCGGCTTTCGGCGGCTCAAGGACGAATGTCCGGTTTCGGGTGATCTTCCAAGGTCGGCTTGCTGGCACGCGCGGACTTGAGAGGGGAACGAAGTGAATTTCGGCTTCCGGCCCTTTCCCGACATTCCCCAATCAAAAAAAAACCCCGCGCCGCCCCGGAGGGAGACGCGGGCCGTGAATCGGAACGCGGCCTGCTCAGAGCTGGGCCAGCAACGCCTCGGCGCCGGAGGCCTCGGCCTTGCCCGCGGCTTCCTCGACATTGAGCGCGGTCACGACGCCGTCATCGACGATCATCGAGTAACGCTGCGAGCGGGTTCCCAGGCCGAAGCCCGAGCCGTCGAGCGAGAGGCCGATCTCCTTGGCGAAATCGGCATTGCCGTCCGACAGGAACTCGATCACGCCGGCCGCGCCGGTCGCCTTCGACCAGGCATCCATGACGAACACGTCGTTGGTGCTGGTCACCATGATCGCATCGACGCCCTTGGCCTTGATGTCGCTGGCCTTGGCGAGATAGCCGGGCAGATGGTTCTTGTGGCAGGTCGGCGTGAAGGCGCCGGGAACGGCGAACAGCACGATCTTCTTGCCCTTGAACAGGTCGTCCGTGGTCTTGGCGGCCGGTCCGTCAGCGGTCATGAGCCGGAACGTCGCCTGCGGAAGCTTGTCACCCACCTTGATGGTCATCGTGCCTGTTCTCCGTGAAGCCTGCGGCAGCCTGCCGCCCGGCTCACGGATTAGGGCTTGGCCGCCGGGATGTCGAGTTCGAGCCGTGCCTCGATCGCGCCGGGCTTGCCGCGCACGGTGATGATGAAGGGCACCGGCCCGGCCACGCCCTTGGGCTGATCGATGATGCGCAGCAGGGCGACGGTCGTCCCGTCGGGCTGTTGGCTCAGCGTCGGCTTGCCGAACGACCACATGCCCGCGCCTTCGATGAAGACGTCCTCGATCTTGCCCTCGGGCGGAGCCTGCAGCACGAGGCGCAGGCCTGGCTCGATGGCACCTTCGTCCAGCTTGGCCTCGAGCAGCGCGATCTTGTCCTTGCGGGCGCCGAGCTTCGCCGGCGCGGGCACGCGCGCCTCGAAGCTCTCGAGGCGCGGCGAGGTGACCGAGGTCACGCCCGGTTCCAGCCAGAGCCTTGCCTCGCCCTTCACCGGCACGCAGATCTTGTCGCAGACGGCATAGTCGAGCTTCAGCACGAGCATGACCGGCTTGTTCGGATCGACCGGCTGCACCGAGACCGGGATCACCACCTCGCCGACATAGCCGATGGAGTGGCCGTTCACGTCCTGGAAGCGTTCCGGCGCGGGCCAGCGCACGTCCAGCCCTCCGATGTTGGTCGAACCGCCCCAGTCGAAGACCGGTGGCACGCCGAAATCGCCGGGGCTGCGCCAATAGGTCTTGTAACCAGGCGCCATCACGATCTCGACGCCGACGCGCTGCTTGCCGGAGGCCGCGGTCGCTCCGGCGATCAGGCGCAACGACGCATGATCGCCCTTCGACCAGGGCGACGTTGCGGCCTCCTGGGCATGCGTAGGGGCGCTCAGCAGCGCTGAGACCAAGGCCAGGAGGGAAAGTACATGTTTCACGGTCGAGATTTATGCGCTCCCGTTGGAAATTGCGAACAAAACCATCGCAGCCGGCCGAACAATCGCGTGAGGGGCCTGCCCGCAGGCAGGTTGGCGCAGCATTGAGGCGCAATGGCGGTGGTCGATTTTCCGACGCAGACAGCTGTTCACAGCATGGGCCAAAGTGATCTAGCATGGCTCCATGAAGATCGGCTCAAATCAGCGTGTCAGCGGACGCAGCTACCTCGATGGGCAGTGCCTGATCGCGATGCCCGGCATGGCCGACTCGCGCTTCAGCCGCAGCGTGGTCTATGTCTGCGCCCATTCCGAAGATGGGGCGATGGGCATCATCGTCAACAAGCCGGCCGCCGATACCCGCTTTCCCGATCTCCTGGTCCAGCTCGACGTGATCCCCTCGGAGGAGCTGATCCGCCTGCCGAGCCAGGCCGAGCGCCTGCAGGTGCTGCGCGGCGGTCCGGTCGAGACCAAGCGCGGCTTTGTGCTGCATTCGGCCGATTTCTTCCTGGAATCCGCGACGCTGCCGATCGACGACGGCATCTGCCTCACGGCGACGCTCGACATCCTGCGTGCCATCGCGATCGGCAGCGGGCCGGAGAATGCCGTCCTGGCGCTGGGCTATGCCGGCTGGGGCGCCGGCCAACTCGAATCCGAGATCCAGGCGAATGGCTGGCTGCATTGCGCGGCCGACCACGGCCTGCTGTTCGATGACGGCATCGACACGAAATACAGCCGCGCCCTGCACAAGATCGGCATCGATCCCGCCTTCCTGTCGAGCGAAGCCGGGCACGCCTAGTCCTTCGCTCCCGAGAGGGAAGGACTCAAGCCGCCTCGCTTGAACTCGCCGCGGTCGCTCCCATCAGCCGGCGCGCTTCGGCGGCGCTCATCGGCTGGCCGAAGATGTAGCCCTGCGCGTATTGGCAGCCGAGCTGATAGAGCTCGATCGCATCCGACTCGCTCTCGGCTCCTTCGGCCACGACATCCATTCGCAGATCCGCTGCGAGCTGGACGATCGAGCGCAGGATGACCGGCGGCTTGCCGCTGCCCATCTGGCGCACGAAGCTCTGGTCGATCTTGATCGTGTCGAAGGGGAAGCGCTGCAGATAGGACAGCGAGGAATAGCCCGTGCCGAAATCGTCGAGCGAGAGGCCGGCGCCAAGGTCCCGGATGCGCGACAGCATCTGCGCCGCATATTCCGGGTTCTCCATCACCAGGCTCTCGGTGATCTCGAGCTTCAGCGTGCCCGGCAGGATACGCCGGCGCGACAGGACCGTCTTCACGTCATGCAGCAGGTCATGGCGCAGCAGCTGCCGGCTCGAGACGTTGACGCTGGCGAAGATCGGCGGATCGACCTCGAGCGCCGCCTGCCAGGCCTCCAGCTCGCGCGCCGTGCGGTCCATCACGTAGACGCCGAGATCGACGATCAGCCCAGTCTCCTCGGCGATGGCGAGGAAATCCTGCGGCATCAGCCGGCCTTCGCGCGGATGGTCCCAGCGCACCAGCGCCTCGAAGCCCGCGATGGTGCGGTCCTCCAGCCTCACAATCGGCTGGTACATCACCTGGATCTCGCCGCGTTCGATAGCGCGGCGCAGGTCGCTTTCGAGCGCCAGCCGGTCGTTGCGATCGGTCCGCATCGCCGGCACGAAGACTTCGATCTTGTTGCCGCCCTGGCGCTTGGCATGGGCCATGGCGAGTTCGGCGTTCTTCAGCGCGTCGTCCTTGCGGGCGGCGGGAGCCGGGTCGAACAGGGCCAGGCCCACCGAAGGCGTCAGCAGGATCTCGCGCTCGGCGAAGGTGATCGGCGTCGAGACGGCGCGCCGCACCAGTTCGGCCAGCGCCAGGATGCGCTCTGGGTCGCGCTCGGAAACCAGGATCATCGCGAAGGTGTCGCCGCCGATGCGTGCCAGCGTGTCCTGTGCCCGCAGCAAGCGGCCGAGCCGCCGCGCCAATGTCAGCAGGATCGAATCGCCGGCCGAGAAGCCAACCGATTCGTTGACCTGCTTGAAGCGGTCGATGTCGATCACCAGCACCGTCGGGCGGATCGACTCGTCGGCGCGGGTGAAGCCGAAAATGGCGCCGAGCCGGTCCTGGAAGAGCTTGCGGTTCGGCAGGCCGGTCAGGTTGTCGTGGACGGCGTCGTGCAGCATGCGCTCCTGCGCGGTGCGCTGCTCGGTCACGTCGGCGAGCGTGCCGATGACGCGGATGACCTCGCCGTCCGAGCCGATCACCGGCCGGGCCTTCAGGTTGAACCAGTGATAGTTGCCGCCCGCCGCGCGCAGGCGCAGGTCGAGATTGAGTTTGCCGCGCCGTTGCTCCAGCACGGCGTCGAGGGAGACGCGGTAGCGGTCGCGGTCGGCGACATGCATGTGCTCGAACCAGCGGGCAGCCGAGCCTTCCAGCGCGCCGCGGGCCAGGCCGAGCAGCGTCTCGATCTGCGGCGAGACGAAGATCTTGTCGGCGCTGACGTCCCAGTCGAAGACGAGATCGCCCGAGCCCGACAGCGCCAGCGCGCGCCGCTCCGTGTCGGAGACGAGGCCCTGCGACAGGCCGCTGCCGGCGAAGGCATGCTGGATCACGGTGAAGCCGATCAGCAGCACGATCAGTACGAGGCCGCCCAGCAGGGCAGGCGCCACGAGGTCGCGCTGGAACTGCCCGGTGACGGTGAAGCCTGCCGCCGTCACCCAGACCGCGAGCAGGAACCAGGTTGGGATCAGCATCACCGCCCGCTCAAAGCCATGCGTCGCCAGATGCAGGATCAGGACGAAGCCGACGGCGGCAACGGCCGCAATCGAGATGCGCGCGATGCCCGACGCCATCGGCGCGTCGAAGACGGCGAGCCCCACCAGCGCTGCGAGCCCCAGCACCCAGACGAAGGTGACGTGACTGTAGCGCACATGCCAGCGAGCCAGGTTGAGATAGGCGAAAAGGAAGACGAGCAGCGTCGCCGCCAGCACGACCTCCGCGCCGGCGCGGTATATCCGTTCGATCGCCGGCGTCAGCGGGAAGATGCGCTGGAAGAAGCCGAAATCGAGACCGGCATAGGCCAGCACCGCCCAGGCGAGCGCCGCCGCTGCCGGGAAGATCACCGCGCCCTTGACCACGAAGATGATCGTCAGGAACAGCGCCAGCAGTCCGGCGATGCCGATGATGATGCCCTTATAGAGGGTGAGGCCATTGGTTTTTTGGCGATAGGCTTCCTGCTCGTAGAGGTAGAGCTGCGGCAGGTTGGAGGATTTCAGCTCGGCGACGAAGGTCACCGTCGTGCCGGGATCCAGCGTGATCAGGAAGACGTCGGCGTCTGGGCTCACCTCGCGCTCGGGGCTGAGGCCCTGGCTCGCGGTCACCGCTTCGATGCGGCGGTCGCCCAGATCCGGCCAGATCACGCCGGAGCCGATCAGCCGGTGGAAGGGCGCGACGAGGAGCCGGTCGATCTGCTCATCGGAATCGTTGGTCAGCGCGAACACGATCCAGTCCGGCCGCGCGCCGGATTCCCGCGCCCGGACCGCGATCCGGCGCACGATTCCGTCAGGCCCCGGCGCGGTCGAGATCTGGATGACGTCGCCGTCCGAACGGTTGCGCTCGACGACATTGGTCAGGTCGAGCACGGTGGCGTCGACCGGCACACGCACGGCCTCGACCGCCGCCGCCGGACTGGCGGCCGTGACGGCGAGCCAGAGCGCCAGCCCGGCGATGGCGAGGCCGAACCGGAGAAGTCGGTCGGAAAGGGTCAAGCGGCGCTCGAATCTTCGGCAGGGAACGGTCATGCGTCTTCGGGCGTCAGTCCTATCGGCGGCTCGTGGCGAGGGCAAGGCATCCGCGTCCACGAGCGTGGGCCATGCACGGCCGCGTCCCGTCACCTGAATTCGCCCGGCAGCCTGTCGCTCGCCAGCGCCGCATAGAGCAGGTGGTCGGCCCAGTTGCCGTTGATCCGGAGATAGGCCCTGGCCAAGCCTTCCTGATGGAAGCCGACCCGCTCGAGCAATCGGCGAGAGGCTTCGTTGTTGGGCAGGCAGGCGGCCTCGACGCGGTGCAAGGCCAAGTCCTGGAAAGCGAAGCGCAGCGCGCCGCGGACCGCCTCGGTCATATGACCCTTGCCGGCATGGCGCTCGCCCATCCAGTAGCCTAGCGTGCAGGCTTGGGCGACGCCGCGCCGGACGAGCCCGAGCGTCAGCCCGCCGAGCAGCGTCTCCGAGCGCGCGTCGAGAATGAACAGCGAATAGGCTTCGTCGGCCGCAATCTCGCGGGCGGCGCGCTTGACCCGCAGGCGAAACGAGGTCCGCGTCAGGTCGTCCTCGTTCCAGACCGGCTCCCAGGGCGTCAGGAAGGCCCGGCTCTCCATCCGCAGCACGGCCCAGGCGGCATAGTCTGTTGCCTGCGGTGCCCGCAGGATCAGGTTCTGTGTCCGCAGCAGAGGCCGCGTCGGTGGCTCGGTGGAGAAACGGAAGAGCGCCATGGCCGGGCCCTAATCCGCCGATCGGGCGGCATGCCGCAGCATCTTCGCCGGCGGCAATCCTTGCAGCGGTCCGACGGCTGCCACGGTGGGCTGGTGGCCGAGCAGCGAGCGACCGGCCGCGCGCACGTCCTCGAGTGTGACCGCATCCAGCCGCGCTGCAAGTTCCTCGCGGGGGATGGCGCGGCCGAAGAGCAGCACCTGCCGCGCCATCTGCTCGAGTTTGCCGCCGGGGCTCTCAAGCGCGGCCAGGAGCCCGACCTTCATCTGGGCCCGCGCGCGCGCCACCTCGGCCTCGGTGGTGTCGTCAGCGGCCTGCCGCAGGCAGGCGAGCGCGACCTCGATCAGTTCGCCGACGTCCTCCGGTGCAGTACCGGCACCGATGCCGAAGACGCCGCAATCCGAGAACGGCCAGTGGAAGGCGTCTACCGCGTAGGCGAGCCCGCGTCGCTCGCGGACCTCCTGGAACAGCCGCGACGACAGCCCGCCGCCGAGCACCGACGAGAAGATCTGCAGCGGATAATGCGCGCCATCCTTGAAGGCTTGGCCGGGGAAGCCCAAGACGAGATGGACCTGCTCTTCGTCGCTGCCAATCCGGGCCTCGCCGCCGAGGTAGCGGCCGTCCTCGCGAGCGGGCAGGAGTGCGGGACTTGCCGGCAGCGCGGCGAGATGCGTCTTCGCCAGCGCGACCAGCTCGTCATGGTCGACGGCGCCGGAGGCGGCCAGCACCATGTTGCCGGCATGGTAGTTGCGCGAGAGATAGGCGCGGATGGCGTCCGGCGTGAAGCTGTTCACCGTCTTTGCGGTGCCGAGGATCGGTCGGCCGAGCGGCTGGTCGGGAAAGGCAGCCTGCAGGAAGCGGTCGTAGACGAGGTCGTCGGGCGTATCCTGGACGGCGCCGATCTCCTGCAGGATCACGCCTTTCTCCCGCTTCAGCTCCTCTTCTGAGAAGGAGGACGCAGTCAGGATGTCCGCGAGGATGTCCACGGCCAGCGGCAGATCGGTACCGAGAACGCGCGCCGTATAGCAGGTGTATTCGACGGATGTGGCGGCGTTGAGATCGCCGCCGACGCTCTCGATCTCCTCGGCGATCTGCAGGGCGCTGCGCCGCGCGGTGCCTTTGAAGGCCATATGCTCGAGCATATGGGCGAGGCCATGCTCATGGGGCAGCTCGTCGCGCGAGCCCGCCCCGATCCAGATGCCGAGCGAGACGGTCGCCGCATGGTCCATGCGCTGCGAGACGATGCGCAACCCGGAGGGCAGCGTCGTCAGCCCGACATCGGGATCATGCGCGCCGCGCTTGCCGCTGGCCGCGACTTCGGCGACCTCGGCCGGCCCGGTCGCGGTCATCTCGGCGCTCATGCCGCCGCTCCCACCGCCCGTGCCTTGGCCCGGACGAAGGCCTCGACCGCCCCCTGGTCGTTCGGCAGCAGGGTGAAGCGCTCCTTGCGCTCCATCAGGTCGCCGAGATGGGCGGGCAGGGCAGGCGTCACGCCGCTCGCGGCCTTCACCGCCGCCGGGAACTTGGCCGGATGGGCGGTGCCGAGCACGATCATCGGCGTAGCCGGATCCTTGGCGAGCCCCCCGCGCGCGGCAGCGACGCCGACGGCGGTATGAGGGTCGAGCAGATAGCCGGCCTCGCGCCAGGTCCGTCCGATCTCGTTGGAGGTCGCGGACTCGTCGACGCCGGTAGCATCGAACTCAGCTCGGATCGCGGCCAACGGCCCGGCCGCGATTTCGAAGCGCCCGGATTGCTGCAGCGACTGCATCAGCCGGCGCACCGCGGCACCGTCGCGGCCATGCGCCTCGAACAGCAGCCGCTCGAAATTCGACGAGATCTGGATGTCCATGGACGGCGAGGTCGTCGCATGCACGCCCTTCATCTCATAAGCACCGCTGGCGAGCGTGCGGGCCAGGATGTCGTTGCTGTTGGTGCCGATCAGCAGGCGCTCGACCGGAAGCCCCATCCGCTTGGCGACGAAGCCGGCGAGCACATCGCCGAAATTGCCGGTCGGAACGGCAAAGGAAACCTTGCGGCCGGGCCCGCCGAGCGAAACGGCCGAGGTGAAGTAATACACCACCTGCGCCGCGATCCGGGCCCAGTTGATCGAGTTCACGCCCGACAACCCGATCTCGTCGCGGAACGAGTGGTGGTTGAACAGCGCCTTCACCAGGTTCTGGCAATCGTCGAAGGTGCCCTCGACGGCGATCGCATGGACGTTGTCGGCCTCGACCGTCGTCATCTGCCGGCGCTGCACGTCCGAGACGCGGCCCTGCGGGTACAGGATGAAGACGTCGACGCGCTCCAGCCCCTTGAAGGCGTCGATGGCGGCGCCGCCGGTGTCGCCCGAGGTCGCGCCGACGATGGTGGCGCGTTCGCCGCGCAGCTTCAGGACATGGTCCATCAGCCGCCCGAGCAGCTGCATCGCCACGTCCTTGAAGGCCAGCGTCGGGCCGTGGAAGAGTTCGAGCACGAACAGGTTGTCGCCGATCTGCGTCAGCGGGCAGACGGCTGGATGCCGGAACGTCGCATATGCCTCTGCGATCATCGTCGAGAGTGCCGTTCCTTCGATATCGCCATCGGCCAGCGCCCCGACGATGCGCTCTGCGACCTGTGCATAGCTGCGGCCGGAGAAGCTGGCGATCTCCTCGCTCGTCAATTGCGGCCAGGCTTTCGGCACGTAGAGGCCGCCATCGCGAGCAAGCCCGGCCAGAAGGGCATCGGAGAAGGAGAGGGCGGGCGCTTCCCCGCGGGTGGACACATGCAGCACGGCGTCGGGTCTCGATGATCTGGACTTGTGGTGATCTTGTCAGAAGCTATAGGCCGCTCTGCCAATTTGGGCAAAAGCGAAGGAGCGTCAGCGCGTCGCCCCCTCCGGCCTGCGGCGCCCCTGCCAGGCAAAGGCCGCGAACACCCCGATCAGCGTCGTAGCCAGCCCGAACCAGGTCAGGGCGTAGGAGAGGTGGTTGTCGGGAATGCGCGCGATCAGCTCCTTGGCATCAACCCCGGCAGGCGGCGTTAGCCCGTCGCCCTGCCGCTCGGCCTCCAGATAGAACGGCGCGGCGGCTCCCAATCCCAGCGAGGAGGCGATCGCGACGGGATCACGCGTGTAGAACTCGCGCTGTGCAGGCAGGTCCGCTGGCGTGAAGGAGCCGCGCGCTTCCGGCGCCCGCAGGAAGCCCGTCACGGTCGCCGGGCCGCTCGACGGCTTGATCTCGCCGAGTCGGCCTTCCGGGACGAAGCCGCGATTGACCAGCACGACGCCGCCGTCGTTCAGCCGAAAGCCCTGGAAGATCCAGCGGCCGAAGCCGGTGAGTTGGCGCGTTCCCGGCCCGCCCGAGGCAATGGTGGTGCGAACGCTCGCGACAGGGCCGTCGATGAAGCTGCCTTGTGCCGTCACGCGGGTCAGGTCTAGCGCCGCCAGATCGAGACCGGCCCAGCCCGACGAGGCCGGCATCGCTGCCGGCAGGCCGGCCGCCTGTGCTGAAAGCCGCTCGATGAAGACGCGCTTCTCGCTCATCCGCAGCAACTGCCATGTGCCGAGCGTGCACAGGATGCTGACGCCGAGCAGCGACAGCAGCGCCGGCCAGAACAGGTGCCGGCCGGTTCCGGCGGTGGAAGCGGGGGCGTTCACGAACGAGGTCCGTCCTTGTCCAACCGGCCTTCCTCGGCCTTGTGGGCGTATTGCAGCGCGACGGCGAGGCCCTTCATCGGGCGCAGCAAGGCAAGGCAGACGATCACGGAAAGTGGCAGCCAGATCGCCAGATGCAGCCAGATTGGCGGCTCGTAGGCGATCTCGACATAGAGCGCCGCGCCCAGCACGACGAAGCCGGCGATCAGCATGATGAACACGGCCGGGCCATCGGCGGAATCGGCGAAGCTGAAATCGAGCCCGCAGGCCGAGCAGCGCGGCCGCACCTTCAGGAAGCCGTCGAACAGCCTGCCCTCACCGCAGCGCGGGCAACGGCCGGAGAGGCCGGTCGAATAGGGCGAGGGCAGATTGTGCTGGTGGTCGTCGGCCATGGCGGCTTCCCGAAATGCGAAAGGCGGCCGAGGCCGCCTTCCAAGAATGGTTCTGTCGGGCGGCGGGCTCAGTGAGCGCCGGGCGTCCCCGCAGCCCAGACATAGATTGCCGCGAACAGGAACAGCCAGACCACGTCGACGAAGTGCCAGTACCAGGCGGCGAACTCGAAGCCGAGATGCTGCTGCGGCTTGAAGTGGCCGAGATAGGCCCGATACAGGCAGATCGCCAGGAAGATCGTGCCGATGATCACATGCGCGCCGTGGAAGCCGGTCGCCATGAAGAAGGTCGAGCCATAGATGTGGCCCGAGAAGGCGAAGGAGGCGTGCGCATACTCGTAGGCCTGGCAGATCGTGAACAGGACGCCGAGGATCACGGTCAGCCACAGGCCCTGCTTCAGCCCCCTGCGATCGCCGGTGATCAGGGCGTGGTGTGCCCAGGTCACGGTGGTGCCCGAGGTCAGCAGGATCAGCGTGTTGAGCAGCGGCAGGTGCCAGGGGTCGAAGGTCTGGATGCCGACCGGGGGCCAGACACCGCCGGTGAACTCCTTGCGGGTGAAGTTGATCGCTTCCCCGGAGAACAGGCTCGCATCGAAGAAGGCCCAGAACCAGGCGACGAAGAACATCACCTCAGAGGCGATGAACATCAGCATGCCGTAGCGGTGATGCATCTGCACGACGCGGGTGTGGTGGCCCTCATGCTCGGCCTCCCGCACCACGTCCATCCACCAGGCCAGGAAGGTGTAGAGCACGCCGAGCACGCCGATGCCGAAGACGAGCGGGCCGAGCTTCATGCCGCCCACGGCCATCGCCTTCATCCACATCACGGCGCCGATCGCCATGGTCGTCGCGCTGATCGAGCCGACGAGCGGCCAGGGGCTCGGGTCGACGAGGTGGTAGTCGTGGTTCTTGGTATGGGCCCCGGCCATCGTAATCAGTCTCCGCGTCCGACTTTGCAGCGCTCGTTTCCGGCGCCGTTTCTTACAGGTTCGATTTGCTTGCGTCACCCTTGGCGGGGGTGCCGGCGCCCTGGGCGAGCGGCTGGCCCGCCTTGGAGGCGAAATAGGTATAGGAGAGCGTGATCGCCTTCAGCCCGTCGAGCTCGCGATTGGCCGCAATCTCGGGGTCGATGTAGAACACGACCGGCGCTTCCAGGCTCTCGCCCGGCTGGAGCGTATGCTCCGTGAAGCAGAAGCACTGGATCTTGACGAAGAAGGCAGCGCCTTTCTCGGGCGCGATATTGTAGCTCGCGATACCGGTCGAGGCGCGGTCGGTCTTGTTGGTGATCTTGTAGAACACCGTCTTGGTCTCACCGACGCGCAAGGAGATCTCGGGGCTTTCCGCCTCGAACTTCCAGCCCAGCCCCGGCGCGACATTGGCGTCGAAGCGCACCGACATCGTCCGGTCGAGGATCGTGCCCGTCGCGGCCGTGCCGACCATCGGCGTGCCGCCGAAGCCGGTCGCCCTGCAAAACATGTCGTAGAGCGGAACTGCCGCAAACGAGAGCCCGGTCATGCCCATGGCGACACCGGCGCAGATCAGCGCGGTGCGGCCGAGATTGGCCGGCTTCTGGACGGGCGGGCGGGCGTTCTCCATCACAGCGGCCTGTTCAGGATGGCGGGACCGGTCTTAACCAGCGTCACCACGAAGAAGAACACGACCAGGCCGCCGAGCACGAGCGCCAGCGCGATCGAGCGGCGTCGGCGGCGCGCCATGTCCTCCGGGGAGAAGGCGGCCGGCGCGGGTGGCTTTCTGCGCGACTCGCTCATCCGATCACCTTCGGCAGTGCCCACATCAGGCCTAGGCCATTCTCGACCAGCAGCACGGCGAACAGTCCGAACAGGTAGAAGATTGAGAAGCCGAACAGCGAATAGCAGGCCTTCGTCGCCGCCGGGCCTTCGGTCGTCCGCCAGACGCGGATGGCGAGCGCGATCATGGCCAGCCCGGTCGTGACGGAGACGACCAGGTAGGCGAGCCCCCCGAAGCCCATCAGTGCCGGCAGCACGGCGACCGGCGCCATCACCAGCGAGTAGAGCACGATCTGCCGGCGGGTCGAGGCCGGGCCTGCGACATTCGGCATCATCGGGATGCCGGCGCGGGCGTAGTCGGCCGATTTCACCAGAGCCAGTGCCCAGAAGTGCGGCGGCGTCCACATGAAGATGATCGCGAACAGAACGATCGAATGCCAGCCGAGATCGCCGGTGACGACAGCCTCGCCGATCATCGGCGGGAAGGCGCCGGCGGCGCCCCCGATGACGATGTTCTGCGGCGTCGAACGCTTCAGCCACATCGAATAGACGACGGCGTAGAAGAAGATCGTGAAGGCGAGCAGCGCCGCCGCGAGCAGGTTGGCGACGAGCCCCAGCACCAGGACCGAGCCGACGGACAGCGTCAGCCCGAAGGAGAGCGCCTCGGAGGGCAGCACCCGGCCGGCCGGGATCGGACGCTTGGCCGTGCGGCTCATCAGCACGTCGATATCGGCGTCGTACCACATGTTGAGGCAGCCCGACGCGCCGGCGCCGACCGCGATCGCCAGCAGCGAGGCGAGGCCGATCACCGGATGCACCGAGCCCGGCGCGGTGGCCATGCCGGCCAGGGCCGTGAACACGACGAGCGACATCACGCGCGGCTTGAGCAGCGCGAAGAAATCGCGGGCCTCGCCGGTGGAGGTCAGCGCGACGCCGTTGTCACGGGTGTCGAAGGCAGCGGACATGAGCTTCGTCGTTTCGATTCCTGAAGGCGCGGCGAATGCGCCTGTCGGCCTTGTTCAGCGGCTGTGCCGCCCGTCTCCGGAGCGCCCTTGGAGGCGCTCGGGGGAGGGGCGGCGGCGGGCCCGGTGGGCCCGCCGCCTCGATATCAGTGGTCCGAGCCGGTGATGCGCGGCAGCGTCTCGAACTGGTGGAAGGGCGGCGGCGAGGACAGGGTCCACTCCAGCGTGGTCGCGCCTTCGCCCCACGGATTGTCGCCGGCGAGTTCCTTCCGCGTGAAGGCGACGAACAGCCCGTAGAAGAAGATCAGCAGGCCGGCCGCGAAGATGTACGAGCCGATCGACGACCAGAAATGCCAGCCCGCGAAGGCATCCGGATAGTCGGCATAGTGACGCGGCATGCCGGCGAGCCCGAGGAAGTGCTGCGGGAAGAACAGCAGGTTGGCGCCGACGAAGGCGACCCAGAAATGCAGCCTGCCGATCCAGTCCGGCATCACATAGCCGCTCATCTTCGGGAACCAGTAGTAGAAGCCCGCGAAGATGCCGAACACGGCGCCCAGCGACAGCACGTAGTGGAAGTGCGCCACGACGTAGTAGGTCGCGTGCAGCGAGCGGTCGACACCGGCATTGGCCAGCACGACGCCGGTGACGCCGCCGACCGTGAACAGGAAGATGAAGCCGATCGCCCAGGTCATCGGGGCGGTGAAGCGGATCGAGCCGCCCCACATCGTCGCAATCCAGGAGAAGATCTTGATGCCGGTCGGCACCGCGATCACCATCGTCGCGAAGACGAAATAGCGCTGCGTGTTGAGCGAGAGGCCGGCGGTGTACATGTGGTGCGCCCACACGATGAAGCCGACGACGCCGATCGCGACCATGGCATAGGCCATGCCGAGATAGCCGAAGATCGGCTTCTTCGAGAAGGTCGAGATGATGTGGCTGACGATGCCGAAGGCCGGCAGGATCATGATGTACACTTCGGGGTGGCCGAAGAACCAGAACAGGTGCTGGTAGAGGATCGGGTCGCCGCCGCCGGCCGGATCATAGAAGGTCGTACCGAAGTTGCGGTCCGTCAGCAGCATCGTGATCGCGCCGGCGAGGACGGGCAGCGACAGCAGCAGCAGGAAGGCGGTGACCAGCACGCCCCAGGCGAACAGCGGCATCTTGTGCATGGTCATGCCCGGCGCGCGCATGTTCAGGATCGTGGTGATGAAGTTGATCGCGCCCAGGATCGAGGCAGCACCGGCCAGGTGCAGCGACAGGATGCCGAAATCGACGGAGGGACCGGGGTGGCCGGAGGTCGAGAATGGCGGATAGACCGTCCAGCCCGTGCCGACGCCCTTGGCGCCCGGGGCGCCCTCGACGAACATCGAGATCACCATCAGGATGAAGGCGGCGACCGTCAGCCAGAACGAGACGTTGTTCATGCGCGGGAAGGCCATGTCCGGCGCGCCGATCATCAGCGGCACGAACCAGTTGCCGAAGCCGCCGATGACGGCGGGCATGACCATGAAGAAGATCATGATCAGGCCGTGGCCGGTGACGAAGACGTTGTAGCTCTGGCCGTTGGCGAAGATCTGCATGCCGGGTTGCTGCAGCTCGATGCGCATCATGATCGAGAGGAAGCCGCCGACGAGCCCGGCCATGATCGAGAAGATCAGGTAGAGCGTGCCGATGTCCTTGTGGTTGGTGGACAGCAGCCAGCGACGCCATCCGGTCGGATGCGCGTGTTCCTCGTCATGATGTCCGTGGGCGTGAGCGTGCGGAGCCGCTGTTGCCATCGCCTTGGTCTCCTCGTGCGAAATCGCTTCGCGAAGTCAGTCAAATCAGGTTCGCCGCGGGCCTCGCAGCCCGTGGCAGGTTAATGGCCGTCACTCGCCGGCGGCAGCGACCTTGCCGGCGGCATCGCCGGCATTGGCGAATTTCTGCTTCGATTCGGCGAGCCAGGCGGCGTAGCGCTCCTGGCTGACGACGCGGAAAGCGATCGGCATATAGGCGTGGTTCTGCCCGCAGATGAACGAGCACTGGCCGTAATAGATGCCCTCGCGGTCGGCCTTGAACCAGGTCTCGTTCAGGCGGCCGGGAATGGCGTCGATCTTGATGCCGAAGGACGGCACCGTGAACTTGTGGATGACGTCGGCGCCGGTGACCTGCACGCGCACGATCTTGCCCACCGGTACGACCGCCTCGTTGTCGACGGCGAGAAGGCGCGGCGCCTCGTCGGCGGCGATCTTCTTGGACGCGATCGCCTCGGCCCGCTGCTTCTCGTCGAGCATCAGCGAATCGAAGCCGAAACCGCCGGTGTTGCCGTCCTGGGCGTACTCGTAGGACCAATACCACTGCTTGCCGGTCACCTTCATGGTGATGTCGGCCTTCGGAATCTCGAGCTGGAGCTTGAGCAGGCGGAAGGAGGGAATCGCGATCACGACGAGGATCAGCACCGGGATCACCGTCCAGGCGACCTCGAGCAGGGCGTTGTGCGTCGTCTTGGAGGGGACAGGGTTGGCCTTCTCGTTGAAGCGGAAGACCACATAGACCAGCAGCGCCAGCACGAAGAGCGTGACCACGGCGATGATGATGTTCAGCCAGTCATGGAACCAGTGGATGTAGTGCGCGACCTCGGTCACCGCACCCTGCAGATTCATTTGCCAGGGGGACGGCATGCCGGTTCCGGCGAGTGCACTGTCGGAGACGATCGCCGTCGTCGCGACGGCAAGGGCCGATGCGGCCACGGTTGCAAGGGTCCTGCTCAGAAAACGCATCGATCCGACATAGCTCCTTATCGCGCCCCCACATGGCGCCCGTCATGAAGCGTCCGTCGGGAGCGCTGATGAAGGGCTTGTTCCATGCCTGGCCAGTGCGGCCGCGAGGCCACCTTGTTCTTCGGGATTGCGATAAATCAAAGATCACGCTTGCGCCAGTGGCACAATGCGGGGCGCCAACCCAACTTGTGCGGCATAATCGCGCGAGTGCCGATGCCGCGGCCTCGGGATGACGGATCCCCGCCTTGACAGGACCGGGCCTGCATGGTCCCAACGCACTCCAATATGGAGTGAAGCCGGATTCCGCTTGGCGGGACCGGCTTTCTGCCTGAATTTCGCGCTTTGTTTTGGGCGCTGGAGCTCGGGTGCAGGTCCGGCGAAGGTCGCCGGTTTGGAGGAATCGCAGGGATGGGTAGGATCATCGGACCTGTCTGCGCGGCCGCTCTCGCGCTGGCGGGGGTTGCTCTGGCCGCGGGCCAGGCGCTGGCTCAGGGCGCTGTCAAATCGACGCATGGCGACTGGCAGATGCGCTGCGAGGTGCCGCCCGGCGCCAAGACCGAGCAATGTGCGCTGGTGCAGAATGTCGCGGCCGAGGATCGGCCGAATCTGACGCTGCTCGTCATCGTGCTCAAGACCGCCGATCAGAAGAGCCGGCTGTTGCGCGTGGTCGCCCCGCTCGGCGTGCTGCTCCCCTCGGGCCTCGGCCTCAAGATCGACGACAAGGATATCGGCCGCGCCGGATTCGTGCGCTGCCTGACCACGGGCTGCGTTGCCGAGGTCGTCATGGACGACAATCTGCTCGGCCAGCTCAAATCAGGCAAGAATGCCACTTTCATCGTGTTTCAGACGCCGGAAGAGGGGGTGGGCGTTCCTGTCTCCCTCAACGGTTTTGGCCCCGGCGTGGAGACCCTGCCGTGAGTGATGCGCTTCTTCGTCGGCACAGCCTGCTTGCTGTGCCGTTCCTCTGCCTTGGCCTGGCCGGCTGCGGATCTTCCTATTCAGCCGGTGAACCGACTGCGATGCAGAAGGTCGCCAATGTCGTGATGTTCCAATCGACGACGGCTCCTGTGGCAAAGCCGCAGCCACGGGAGCAGCGGGCGACAGAAGAGGATGACGAGTTCGTCTGTCCTCAGGTCATCATCGCCGATGGCGGCGCTGCGCTGCGCGCTCAGGGCGGCCAGGACAGCGGCAGCCTGCGGCACCAGATCTCGATTCTCCAGGTCGCGCGCGAATGCACGCCGACCGGCAATGGCGGCTTCCGCCTCAAGGTCGGCGTCGAGGGGCGCGTGCTGCTCGGTCCCGCCGGCAGCCCCGGTAGCTATGGCGCGACGCTGACGACGACGGTCCTGCGCGGCACGACCCAGGTTGCCCGCCGCGCCGCCCGCATCGGCGGCACGATCGCGTCCGGTCAGGGCGGCGCCGACTTCTCGCATATCGAGGATGGCATCGTCGTTCCGGCCGGTCGCGGCGACGTCGAGATCATCGTCGGCCTGGGCGGTGGCGCGGCCACGCCGGCTCGCGCGCGCCGCCGGTAGACGCGAAGCGCCGGATTGCGGCGCTTCCGAAGACTCGCGTGAATTGCCGACAAACGAGGCAGCGTCGCGATTGACTAAGACGCGGCGTCTTGTATCTGTGCCTGCAGCCGTAACATCCCCGCGGGAGAGACCGGGTCCGGACTTGTCCGGTTCCGGCGCCGAAGGCGCAACCGCCCCGGAAACGCTCAGGCAAACGGACCGCGTGGGAACTGGCGCTCTGGAAAGCGGCGGAGGCAACTCCGCCCACCGACGGGTGTAACCTGTCCGGCTGCTTGGCCGGTGCGGGGAAATCTCTCAGGTCCCAAGACAGAGGGGGCGCGCTCCGGACAGTTCCGTCCGGGGCTTGCGCTCGATTCTGGAAGGGGCCGTCCATGGCTGCCGACGCCGATATTGCCGATGCCGGGGCTGTGCCCGAGGCCATCGTCCTCAAGACCCCGCTCCATGCCCGCCATGTCGCGCTCGGCGCCCGCATGGTGCCCTTCGCCGGCTACGACATGCCGGTGCAGTATCCGACCGGCATCCTGACCGAGCATAACTGGACGCGCGAGAAGGCCGGGCTCTTCGACGTCTCGCATATGGGCCAGTGCTTTCTGGTCGGCCCGGACCACGAGACCACGGCGCGCGCCCTCGAAGCCCTGATCCCCGCGGATATCGTCAACCTCGCCCCCGGCAAGCAGCGCTATTCGCAGCTGCTGAACGAGGAGGGTGGCATGCTCGACGATCTGATGGTGACGCGCTCGATCGATCCCGACGAGGACGGCGCGCTCTATCTCGTCGTCAACGCGGCCTGCAAGACCGACGACTACGCCCATATCGAGGCGCGGCTGCCCGCCAATGTGAAGCTGATCAAGGCCGAGCATCGCGGCCTGATCGCGCTGCAGGGGCCGGCCGCGCAGACCGCGCTGGCCGCGATCGCGCCGGAAGCGGCCGAGATGGGGTTCATGACCTCCCGCACCATGAAGGTCGCAGGCATCAAGGCCAATGTCAGCCGCTCGGGCTACACCGGCGAGGACGGCTACGAGATTTCGGCCGATGCCAAGCGGATCGGCGAGATCTGGGACACGCTGCTGCTCGACGCCCCCGTCAAGCCGATCGGCCTCGGCGCCCGCGATTCGCTGCGCCTGGAAGCCGGCCTTTGCCTTTATGGCCACGACATCGACACCACGACCTCGCCTGTCGAAGCCGCGCTGACCTGGTCGATCCAGAAGCGTCGGCGCGAGGAGGGTGGCTTCCCCGGTGCGGCCCGCGTCCAGCGCGAACTCGCCGAGGGCGTCTCGCGCGTTCGCGTCGGCCTCTTGCCGGAAGGCCGGGCGCCGGCGCGGGAGGGCACGGAAATTGCGACCCCGGAAGGCGAAATCGTCGGCAAGGTCACGTCCGGCGGCTTCGGGCCGACGCTGAACGGCCCCTGTGCCATGGGCTATGTCGCCAAAGCCCATAGCGCGCCGGGCACGCGGCTGGACCTGATCGTGCGCGGCAAGCCGCTGCCCGCCGTCGTTGCCGCCATGCCTTTCGTGCCCAACGGCTACAAGCGCTGAACCCGACCAAACCCCGTTTTCTGCTCCCGGAGACCTGATCCCATGGCCGAGACCCGCTACACCAAGGACCACGAATATATCCGCATCGAGGGCGATACCGGAACGGTCGGCATTTCCGACTACGCCCAGGGCCAGCTCGGCGACGTCGTCTTCGTCGAACTACCTTCCGTCGGCAAGGCACTGACCAAGGGCGCCGAAGCCGCCGTGGTGGAGAGCGTCAAGGCGGCCTCCGAAGTCTATGCGCCGGTTTCCGGCGAGGTCGTCGAGGTCAATGCCGAGCTCGAAGCCGCGCCCGGCACCGTCAACGAGGATCCGGCCGGCAAGGGCTGGTTCCTCAAGCTCAAGCTCAAGGACGCCGCCGAAGTCGACGGCTTGATGAGCGAGGCCGAGTACCAGAACTACGTCAAGACGCTTTGAATTGAACCTCTGCGTCATCCCGGACAAGCGGCGAAGCCGCGCCGTTCCGGGATCCATCGTAGAGCGCGCCGCCCTCCGATGGATCCCGGGTCTTCGCCCGGGATGACGGCGCGGTTTTTAAACGGTTCGGCGCCAACACCCGCAAACGGACATTTGCCATGCGCTATCTTCCCCTCACCGACACCGACCGCGAGGACATGCTCGCGCGTATCGGCGTCCCCGATATCGACGCGCTGTTCTCCGACGTGCCAGGCGGCCAGCTGCTGAAGGCGCCGCTCGACCTGCCGCGCGCCAAGGGCGAGCTCGAGGTCGAGCGCATCATGGCCCGCATGTCGGCAAAGAACACCGCCGCCTCCTCGGTGCCCTTCTTCGTCGGCGCCGGTGCCTACAAGCACCATGTCCCGGCGACGGTGGACCACCTGATCCAGCGCTCTGAGTTCCTGACCAGCTACACGCCCTACCAGCCCGAGATCGCGCAGGGCACGCTGCAATATCTGTTCGAGTTCCAGACCCAGATCGCGGCCCTGACCGGCATGGAGGTCGCCAACGCCTCGATGTATGACGGCTCGACCGGCACCGCCGAGGCCGTGCTGATGGCGCACCGCGTCACCAAGCGCCGCAAGGCCGTGCTCTCGGGCGGGCTCCACCCGCACTACACCGAAACCGTCCGCACGCTCTCCGATATGGCCAATGACGACATCGTCGCGCTCTCGCCCGATGTCACGGCGAGCGAGGATATCCTCTCGCAGATCGACGACAGCGTCTCCTGCGTCGTCGTCCAGTCGCCCGACGTCTTCGGCAATCTGCGCGATCTGAGGCCGATCGCCGAGAAGGCCCATGCCCATGGCGCGCTGCTGATCGCGGTCTTCACCGAGGTCGTCTCGCTCGGCGCGGTGACGCCGCCTGGCGCTCAGGACGCTGACATCGTCGTCGGCGAGGGCCAGTCCATCGGCAACGCCCTGAACTTCGGCGGCCCCTATGTCGGCCTCTTCGCCGCCAAGTCGAAATACATCCGCCAGATGCCGGGCCGGCTCTGCGGCGAGACAGTCGATGCCGACGGCCAGCGCGGCTTCGTGCTGACGCTGTCGACCCGCGAGCAGCATATCCGCCGCGACAAGGCGACCTCGAACATCTGCACCAATTCGGGCCTCTGCGTGCTGGCCTTCACCATCCACATGACGCTGCTCGGGCAGGCCGGCTTTACCCGTCTCGCCGAGGTCAACCACGCCAATGCAGTCAAGCTCGCCGACATGCTGTCGCGCGTGACCGGCGTCACGGTGCTGAACGAGACCTTCTTCAACGAATTCACGGTGAAGCTGAACAAGCCCGCGGCCGAGGTGGTCGAGGTGCTGGCCGCCAAGGGTATCCTCGCGGGCGTGCCGGTCTCGCGGCTGCTGCCGCATGCCGGCCTCGACGACCTGCTGATCGTCGCCAATACCGAAATCAACACGGATGAAGACCGGGCGGCCCTCGTGGCGGCGCTCGTGGAGGTGCTGTGATGCTGAACCGTCAGGGACGTCCTACCCAGGCCGGCGGGGCCTCGCATGAGGACCGCGCCACCTTCACCGGCAACAAGGCCCTCCAGCAGATCGAGCCGCTGATCTTCGAGATCGGTCACCATGAGACCACCGGCGTCGACATCGAGAAGCCGGCGCCCTTCAAGTCGCGCCTCGGCAAGCATGCGCGCCAGGGCGAGATCGGCCTGCCCGGCCTCTCCGAGCCCGAGGCGATGCGTCATTACGTGCGCCTGAGCCAGAAGAACTACGGCATCGATACCGGGCTCTTCCCGCTCGGCTCCTGCACGATGAAGCACAATGCCCGCCTCAACGAGAAGACGGCGCGCCTGCCGGGCTTCTCCGACGTGCATCCGTTGCAGCCGCTCTCGACCGTTCCGGGCGCGCTCGATGTGATGCTCGAACTCGCGCGCTACCTGATGACGCTGACCGGCATGCCGGCCGTCGCGCTTTCGCCCAAGGCCGGTGCCCATGGCGAGGCCTGCGGCATGATGGCGATCAAGGCTGCGATCGAGGCGAAGGGCGAGGGCGCGACCCGCAATGTCGTGCTCGTGCCCGAGTCGGCGCACGGCACCAACCCCGCGACTGCCGCGCTGATCGGCTTCTCGGTGAAGGCCGTCCCGGCGCGGCCTGATGGCACGGTCGCCGTCGAGGACGTCAAGGCCCTGCTCGGCCCGGACATCGCCGCGATCATGCTGACGAATCCGAACACCTGCGGCATCTTCGAGCCGCAGATCGTCGAGATCGCCGCCGCGCTGCACGAGGCCGGCGCGTACTTCTACTGCGACGGCGCGAACTTCAACGCGATCGTCGGAAAGGCCAGGCCGGGCGATCTTGGCGTCGATGCCATGCACATCAACCTGCACAAGACCTTCTCGACGCCGCATGGCGGCGGCGGCCCGGGCGCTGGCCCGGTCGTTCTGTCCGAGCGCCTTGCGCCCTTCGCGCCCGTTCCCTTCATCAATGTCGTGAACGACAGGCCGCATCTGATCGAGACGCGCGAGGAGGCCCCCGAGGGCAACAAGCCCTTCGGCCGCATGACCGCCTTCCACGGCCAGATGGGCATGTATGTCCGCGCCCTGACCTATATGCTCAGCCATGGCGCCGACGGCATGAAGCAGGCGTCGGAGGATGCTGTGCTCAATGCCAACTATATCCGCGCCTGCCTGTCGGACCTGATGTCGCTGCCGTTCCCGGACCATCCCTCGATGCATGAGGTGCTGTTCGACGATGAATGGCTCAAGGGCACCGGCGTCTCGACGCTCGATTTCGCCAAGGCGATGATCGACGAGGGCTACCATCCGATGACGGTGTATTTCCCGCTCGTCGTCCACGGCGCCATGCTGATCGAGCCCACCGAATCGGAATCGAAGGCCTCGCTCGACCTCTTCATCGCGACGCTGCGCGACCTCGCCATGGCCGCCAAGGGCAACGACAAGGAGCGCTTCACCAGTGCCCCGCATCACGCCCCGATCCGCCGCCTCGACGAGACCCGCGCGGCGCGCCAGCCGGTGCTGAAATGGGTCAAGCCGGCTCCAGTCGCCGAAGCGGCGGAGTAGGGGATCCAGCCATGCTGACGGCATTCGTCAGCATGGTGAAGGGCGCAGGACGTTTCTTAAGCATTCCTTGACCATGTCGGGGAATGATCCCCCGGTGCCGCTCTCTGCGGCCCGGGGGTTTTTGTATGTCCGTGCGTCCCTCCATCCTCGCCGCAGTGGCAGCACTCCTGCTGGCCTCGACTGCTGCCTCCCGTGCGAATGAGCCGAGCTACGGCCCCAACACCTATGACCGCACGCTCGAGGCGCTGATCGCGCACGAGGACATCGCCGGTCGCGGCGGCTGGCCGAAGGTGCCTTCCAGCGTCAGCGCACTGAAGCCCGATGCTCAAGGCCCCGATGTCGTGGCCTTGAAGCAGCGGCTGATGCTGAGCGGGGATCTGCCGCCGGATGCGCTGCCGGGCGATGTCTACGACGCCAATGTCGTCGCGGCGGTGAAGCGCTTCCAGCTCCGCCACGGCCTCTCCGATCTGGGCACGGTTGGCCGCTTGACCCTGAAGGCGATGAACACGCCCGTAGAAATCCGCCTGAACCAGCTCACCGCCACGCTGGAGCGGCTGAAAGGCAACGGCTTCAACTTCGCCAGCCGTTACGTCGTGGTCAACATCCCCGGTGCCAGCGTCGAGGCGGTGGAGAACGGCACAGTTCAGCAGCGCCATCTCGCCGTCGTCGGCCGGCCGGACCGGCCCTCGCCGGTGATCCAGGCCAACATCACCTCGGTCAACCTCAACCCGTATTGGACGGTGCCGATGTCGATCGTGAAGGCCGACATCATCCCGCATATGCGCAAGGATCCGAGCTTCATTGCCAAGTCGAACATGAAATTGCTCGGCGCCGAGAACAAGGAGATCGACCCGGCAAGCGTCAACTGGGCCACGCTGAACAATCCGTACTTCTATGTCAGGCAGGAGCCCGGGCCGACGAATTCGCTCGGCCAGCTCAAGATCGACATGCCGAATTCCGACGCCGTCTACATGCACGACACGCCGAAGAAGAGCCTGTTTCGCAACGATGTGCGATTCAACTCCTCGGGCTGCGCCCGTATCGAAGGCGTTCGCGACCTTGCCGCCTGGCTGCTCGAGGGCAGCGAATGGAGCCGTCAGGCGATCGAGGACGAGATCGCCAAGGGCGAGCGCAAGAACATCTCGCTGAAGAAGTCCGTGCCGGTGGCCTGGGTCTATCTCACCGGCTGGCAGGGGGCCGACGGCCAGGTCCAGTTCCGCGACGACATCTACAGCCTCGACACGCCGCAGGGCATCGTCACCTCGACGATCGTGGCGCGCAAGGCCAAGCCGAAGCCGGTGCAGCCGGCGGGCGAGGCGAAACCCGCCGCCATTCCGCCCGCGCGCCCCGCCAAGGCGGAGGCCGGTCCGGCCAGGACGCTGACGGTCTCGAACTGAGGCACCTCACATTCCCTTCAGGATCGCCATCGTCGCGGCGATCGCCTGCGTGCGGGCTTCGGCCTGCGTGCCGAGTGTCACCATCCCGTCCGCGCGTTCCGAATAGGCCGCCTTGCGCTCGCGCAGGGGCAGGCTGGGATGGTCGAAGTCGTGATAGGCTCCGGCATAGCCGACAAACCGCGCGCCGCCCTTGCCGGCGAGCCTCTCGCAAGGCTCGGCCGGGGTCCAGTCGTCGGCCAGGCCATGCAGGATGGTGGTCGGGACCTGCGCCGTCCAGCCGCGCCTCAGCAGGACGCGGCAGCCCGGATAGAACGCGATGACCGTGCGAAACCCGCCTGGGCCAGCTGCTGCGGGTTTTCCGGCGGCCTCGAGCACGGTCGATCCGCCATTAGACCAGCCGATCAGCCCGACGCGCCCTGAGGCGATGAACGCTTGCCCTGCCAACCAGTCGCGGGCGCCGAGCGCATCCTGCGCCCGGTCTGCGGGCGTTAGGCTGCGATCGCGATCATTGCAGAGTGCTGATACGCCGCGAGGGCGAAAGCTGTCGGGCAGGAGAACGGCGTATCCGGCGCCAACGAGCCGCGCGGTCCAGTCCGCGTCGCGGGCGCCCAGCTTGCCGGAGGCGTTCCACAGCCCCGCGCAGCCATGAAGGATGACGACCGCGGGGAAGGGGCCTGCGCCTTCCGGCTTGGCCAGCCAGCCCGAGAGCTTGGTTCCGTCACGTGAGGCGAAGGCGACCTGTTCCAGCGCCTGCGCGGGTGCTGCCAGCCCGAGGAACACGGCGACGAGACTGCGCAGGAGCCACATGGGAGATCCGCTTCGGTTGGGCTGCGTCAGAAACGACGACGCCGCGATCCCGGGGGATCGCGGCGTCGGTATCTCTATCGGTGCGGCGGGCTTCAGTTCAGCTTCGCCTTGACCTCGTTCAGGCCGGAGGCAAACAGCGTGTCGCCGGTCTTGCCGCCCACCTGAGCGCGGATGATGACCTCGGCAGCCTTGGTCGCAGCCTCCGCCGCGGCCGCACGGACCTCGGCCTCGGCCTGGCTTTCGGCCAGAGCGATCTTGTCTTCCGCCGACTTGGTCCGGCGAGCGACGAAATCGTTCAGCTTGGCCTCCGCCTCCTCGGCGAGGCGCTTGGCCTCCTCATTGGCGGCGGCGACGATGCTGGCGGCCTCGGTTTCGGCCGCCTTGCGCTTCGCCTCGTACTCGGCAAGCAGCTTCTCGGCCTCGACACGCAGGCGGCGCGCCTCGGCCAGCTCCTGCGCGACCTTCTCGCCGCGCGAGTCGAGCCCGGCGACGATCGCCTTCGGCACGCCGAAATAGGCGAGGATGGCGAGGAAGATGACGAGCGAAACGGCGACCCAGAACGTATCCATCTGTCTTCTCCTCAGCCGCGCGCCAGAACCTGCTCGACCGCCTCGGACGCCTCGCTGGCGCTCGGGGCCTTGCCGGTCAGCTTCTCGACGATGGCGATCGCGACCTCGCTGCCGAGACCCCGCACATTGCTCATGGCGCTGGTCTTGGTGGCGGCGATCGTGGTCTCGGCCTTGGCCATCTTGGCCGACAGTTCGGCCTCGACGGCGTGACGGCGCTCGTCCGATGCCTTGGCGCCGGCTTCGCGCGATGCCTGGGCGATGCCCTGGGCATTCTTGCGAGCCTCGGTCAGGGCCGTCTCATAGGCCTTGGCCGTCTCTTCGGCCTTGGCTTGCATCTGGGCGGCATTGTCAAGATCGCGCGAGATCGTGTCCGCGCGTTCTTCGAGGATCGCTCCGACGCGGGGCAGGGCAACCTTCGACATCAGCCAGTAGAGCACGCCGAAGGTGATGGCGAGCCAGAACAGCTGACCTGCGAAGGTCGAGGCGTCGAAGGGAGGGAAGGCGGACTTTTCGCCGCTCACGGGCGACGTCGCGGCTGCGGCCGTCCCCACCAGCAGCGTGGCGGGCAGCACTGAGGCGACGAGACCGGCCCATCCGCGCCTGGCGAACTGTGAAGATCGAACCGGCATGGACTGCCTTTCAGCGGAAGGAGATGAAAAGCCGCGCCCGAACCCGAGAACGGGTGGCCGGGCGCGACGGGAAGCAGATGGTCGAAGCGCGTCAGACCACGAAGAGCAGGACGAGCGCCACGACGAAGGCGAAGATGCCCAGACCTTCGGCGAGCGCCGCGCCGATGAACGCGCGGGGGAACTGGCCGTCGGCAGCCGAGGGGTTGCGCAGCGCGCCCGAGAGGAAGTTGCCGAAGATGGTGCCGACGCCGATGGCGGCGAGGCCCATGCCGAGCGAGGCGAGGCCAGCGCCGATGTACTTGGCTGCAACGGGATCCATGGTCTTTCTCCAGTGTGAAAAGCTAGAAGGCGGGGTTGAAAGCTCTCGCGAACTCTGACCGGCTCAGTGGCCCGGATGCAGAGCGTCGTTGAGATAGACGCAGGTCAGGATCGCGAAGACATAGGCCTGCAGGAAAGCGACGAGGAATTCGAGGGCGGTCAGCGCGACGGCCAGCAGCAGCGGCAGCGGCGCGATCACGGTGGCAGCGCCGCCGGCGGCGAGCAGGGCGACGACGAAGCCGCCGAACACCTTGAGCGCGATATGGCCGGCAAGCATGTTGCCGAACAGGCGCAGCGACAGCGAGATCGGCCGCGAGACGAAGGAGACGGCCTCGATCAGCACCATGAACGGCAGCAGCCAGCCGGGCACGCCTGACGGCACGAACAGGCCGAAGAAATGGCTGCCATGCTTGACGATGCCATAGACCAGCACGGTGCCGATAACGAGGAAGGCGAAGGCAGCCGTGACGACGATGTGGCTGGTCACGGTGAACGAGCCGGGCACCATGCCGAGCATGTTGGCCGTCAGCACGAACATGAACAGCGAGAAGACGAGCGGGAAGAACTTCATGCCTTCCTTGCCCATCACGCCGGTGACGGTGGAGGCGACGAATTCGTAGATCATCTCGGCGAGCGACTGCAGCCGGCCGGGAACGACCGAACGCTGGCTCGAGCCATAGATCATGATGATCGAGATCACCGCCACGATGAGAACCATCAGCAGCGACGCATTGGTGAAGGACAGATCGAGGCCGAACGGCCGCAAGCCGACGATCGGCTTGATCTCGAATTGGTGGATCGGATCGATTCCGCCGCCAGCCGCCATGTCTCTACCAGCCCTTTGTCCTGCGGCCTCTCGGCCGCCAGCCTCGGTCATTCCTTCGGTGCACTGTCCTTCGACCCGGAGGTCGGACGCGAACCGAGCCGATAGACGGAGCGCAGCCCCGCGATGGATCCGATCACCAGGAAGGCGATCAGCAGGAACGGAGATGTTCCCAGCCACCGGTCTGCGAGGACCCCGATCAGGGCGCCTGCGATGATGCCGCCTGCGAGATCCGTCGCGGCGCGAAAGCCTGAAGACATGGCGCCTGCGAGGGCACCGTCCGGTCCAGCCTGGCTCGCGCCCGGCTTTTCGTCCTTTTCGGCCTTCCCGAGGGCGGCCTTCAAAGAACCCAGTCTTGCGCGCAACTCCGAGTCTGAAGCGTTTTTGTCGGGTTCGGACATGGCGGTAGCTCCATACCTGATCGTGGAATGGCCACGATCCTGCAAAAAACCACACGATCCTTGTTCGAGCCCGCGCATCGAGCCGTCGTCAGCACGGCCTCCTTTATTGCCCGCCCCCTAAGCTGTCAAGACAGTCGAGTTGATGCTAACGCATTGGAATATATATAAATTCAGCCCAACTGCGACATTCTTGCCGCATTGCAAAGGCGATTGTGGCGTTTTTTCAGCCGGACTCGGCCGGAGCATGCCGGGTTTTCTCGGAACCACGCAGTCACCTCAGGCCTGTCCCGGGCTGCACAACTCGTCCGGGATGACGAGGGGGCGTCCAAAATCAGCAGGCTCAACCCGCCTCGCGGATACGCTCGGCCGTTGCGAGGTCGACAGAGACCATCTGGCTGACGCCGCGCTCCGCCATCGTCACTCCGAAGAGCCGGTCCATTCGCGCCATGGTGATCGGATTGTGGGTGATCAGGATGAAGCGCGTGCGGGTGTCGCGCGCCATCTCGTCGAGCAGGTCGCAGTAGCGCTCGACATTGGCGTCGTCGAGCGGCGCGTCGACCTCGTCGAGCACGCAGATCGGCGAAGGATTGGTCAGGAATACAGCAAAGATCAGCGCAGTCGCGGTCAGCGCCTGCTCGCCGCCGGAGAGCAGGGTCATGACCTGCGGCTTCTTGCCGGGCGGCCGGGCGAAGATCTCGAGCCCGGCGTCCAGTGGATCCTCGGCATCGACCAGCCTGAGCTCGGCGGTGCCGCCGCCGAACAGCACGCCGAACAGGCGCTGGAACTGGCCGTTGACGATCTCGAAGGCGGCGAGCAGCCGCTCGCGTCCTTCACGATTGAGCGCACCGATCGCCTGGCGCAGCCGCCTGATCGCCTCGCCGAGGTCGTCACGCTCGGTCGTCAGCCCCTCGCGTTTGGTCTTGACCTCGGTGAGTTCGTCCTCCGCTCGCAGGTTGACCGCGCCGAGCCGCTCGCGCTCTCCCTTGAGCCCCGACAGTCGGCGCTCGACACTGTCCTGATCTGGCGGGTTTTCGCCGGCCTTGAGTCCGGCCAGGGCGCCGAGCCCGGAGAGGCCGGTTTCCAGCCCATCCTCGATCTGCCGCGTCACATCGGCGACACGCTGGCGCGCCGCCTCGAGCTTCGCCTCCGCAGCAGCCCTGATCTCGCGGGCGCCGGCCAGCGCCTCGAGCGCGATGCGCGCATGGCGGTCAGCCTCGGCCAGAGCGGCCTCGCCGACGGCCATCCGGTCGGCAGCCTGCCGGCGCTGTGTCTCGGCGCTCTCGATCTCGGCGACGAGGCGGCGCCGCTCGGTGAGGAAGGTGTCGGGCGCCTCCAGCAGCGCGGTCCGCTCGGCTCCGACGGCCTCGATTCGGCGCCGTGTCTCCTGCGCCGTCTGCCCGCTCGCGGCAGCACGCTCCTGCCAGGCCTTGACGTCGGCGGCGATCGCGGCGCGCCGCCTTGCCCGCAGCTCCGCCTCCCGCGACAGGGTCTGAACCCGCGCGCGAGCGTCGGAGGCCGCGATTCGCTGCTCGCCGAGTGCGACGCGCGCCTTCAGCAGCGTGCTTTCGAGTTCGGCCGTAGGTGGCAGTTCGGTGACGGACTGTTCCTGCGTCGCCACCTGGGCTGAGGTCTCGGCGATGGTGCGGCCGAGGCGGTTGATGGCTTCGGTCAGGGCCGAGCGCCGTGCCGCCGTCTCGCCGGCCTTGCGTTCGGCTACGGTGAGCTGCTCGCGCGCGTGGTCGAGGGCCCGCCGCGCGAGCCGCGCTGCGTCCAACGCTGCGGCCTCCCTCTGAGCGGCCGTCCTGGCCTCGGAGCTTTGCGCTTCGAGCGCCGCCCTTGCGGCCTCCGCCGCCTCCTTGGCCCGCGCGGCCTCGCGTTCGAGGTCGCCGAGCCGGTTCTTCTCGGCCAGGCGGCGGGCGGCGGGGGAGGGCGCCTCGGCCGCGCCGGTAAAGCCGTCCCAGCGCCAGACGTCGCCCTCGCGCGAGACCAGCCGCTGCCCCGGCTTGAGAAGATCGCGCAGCCTCTGGCCATCCGAGCGAGGTACGACGCCGATCTGGGACAGGCGTCGCTTCAGCGCGGCGGGGCCGCGCACATGCGTGGCCAGCGGCTCGCTGCCTGTGGGCAAGGCCGGATCGTCGTGCCCCGGACCGCTGTCGCGCCAATGGCTCGGCGCGGAGATATCCGTCGCTGCGTCGAGATCGTCGCCGAGTGCAGCGCCGAGCGCGACCTCGTAGCCTTTGGCTACAGTGAGTGACTCGAGGATCGGCGGCCAGCGGCCGCCACTCGCCGGCGCGAGCAGTTTCTGCAGCGTCCGGATCTCGGTTTCGAGCCGCTGTGCCGCGCGGTCGGCTTCGGCCAGCGGCGCGCGCAACTGCGTCTCGCGCTCACGGACCGTCGCCAGCGCCGAACGGGAGGCGGCGGCCGCGCCGTCGCTGTCGCGCATGGACACCTCGCTCGCCACGACAGCGGCGCGCAGCGCTTCGAGTGGCACCGCCGCGCTGCTGGCGTCGAGCGCTGCCTGGTCGCGCAGCAGGCGTTCGCGCTCCGAAGCCGCGCGCGCCTCGCGCTCCTTCGTCTCGCGCAAGGCACGCTCCAGCGCACCGCGCCTGGCGCCGAGTTCGGACAGGGCAGCCTGTGCAGTACCGTGTTCGGTCTCGGCAGCAGCCAATGCGGCTTCCGCTTCTGCCAGTGCGGCCGTTGCCGCCTCTGTGCCGCCGGTCGCACCTTCGCCGTCACGGGCGAGCGCGGCATCTTCGTCAGACAGCCGCGCCAGGCTTTCGCTTGCGTCGCTCGCGACGCTCTCCTGCCTGGCGAGGTCGCCCTGCAGTTCGGCAAGCCGTCGGCCGAGCTCCTCGGCCCTCTGCTTGGCGCGCCGGTTCTCGGCTTCCAGCTCGTCGAGCCCGCGCTTGAGCCTGACCAGCGCGGCAGCCGCGCCGGCCTCGATCTCGCGCAGGGCGGGCAGTTCATGCGCGGCCACGGCCTGTCGCTTCGCGGCCTCAGCCTGGATGCCGGTCTGGTCGGCGACGCCGCGCTGCGCCTCCTCCAGCGCCCGCTGCGCGAAGGTTTCCTGCGCCCGCGCCTCGTGATGCGCGATCAGCGCCAGCGTCGCCTCGGCACGGCGGATATCGGCGGCGAGGCTGCGATAGCGCGAGGCCTGCCTCGCCTGGCGCTGCAGCGCGTCGATCTGCCCGTCGATCTCCCCGAGCACATCCTCCAGGCGGGTCAGGTTCTCCTCGGCACCCTTGAGACGCAGCTCGGCCTCATGGCGGCGGCTGTGCAGGCCGGCGATGCCGGCGGCGTCCTCCAGGATGCGCCGGCGCGACTGCGGCTTGGCCGAGATGATCTCGCTGATCTGTCCCTGCCGGACGAGCGCCGGCGAGCGCGCACCGGTTGCGGCATCGGCAAAGAGGAGCTGCACGTCGCGGGCCCGCACCTCCTTGCCATTGACGCGGTAGGTCGAGCCTTCCTCGCGCTCGATCCGGCGCGTGACTTCGAGGACGTCGGTCTCGTTGAAGGCGGCGGGCGCGCGCCGGTCGGCATTGTCGAGCGTAAGGGCGACCTCGGCCATGTTGCGGGCCGGGCGTTCGTTCGAGCCGCCGAAGATGACATCGTCCATCCCCGAGCCGCGCATGTTCTTGAACGAGCTTTCGCCCATTACCCAGCGCAGCGCTTCGACGAGATTGGACTTGCCGCAGCCATTGGGCCCGACGACTCCGGTCAGCCCGGGCTCGATCAGGAACTCGGTCGGCTCGACGAAGGTCTTGAAGCCGGTGAGCTTGAGGCGCGTCAGCTGCATGGACGCGCCCTTGCAACAACCGCGCCCGTCATCCCGGACAAGTCGCGCAGCCGCACCGTTCCGGGATCCATCGGAGGGCTCAGTTCCCTACGATGGATCCCGGAATTCCGCTTCGCTGCATCCGGGATAACGAGTGTGTTGATCGGGCGAACGCGCTCAGCCGCCGACGAGCGGTTCCAGGATCTTGTCGAACTCGGCCATCGAGAGCGCACCTGAACGCTTCTGCCCGTTGATGAAGAAGGTCGGCGTGGAATCCACGCCAGCCTTGGCCCCACGATCCTTCACAACTGTGACGGCGTCATAGATATCCTGCCTTTTCAAGCAGGCTTCGAACGAATCCTGTGTGAAACCGGCCTGCTTGACCATGTTCGAGAGCGCATCGACCGGCTTGTCGGTGAACGCCCAGGCCCGCTGCTGGGCGAAGAGCAGGTCGGTCATCGCGACATACTTGTCGTTGCCGTTGCAGCGCGCCAGCATGAAGCCGGCCGTCGCCAGCGGGTCGAGCGGGAATTCGCGCAGGGTGAAGCGCACCTTGCCGGTGTCGATGTACTTCGCCTTCAGCGCCGGCCAGGTGTCCTTGTGGAAGGACGCGCAATGGCCGCAGGTCAGCGAGGCATATTCGATGATCGTGACCTTGGCGTCAGCCGGGCCGAGCCAGACGTCGCCGAGCGGCCCGGGCGTGGAGAGATCGCTCTGCGCGCGGGCAGCGGGCGAGCCCAGCATCGCGGCTGCCGCGAGTCCGGCCGTCGCCGTCAGAAGCTGTCGCCTGTTCGTCATCGTCGCTGTTCCTGCAAGTGCAAAGGGTGGAAATCGGCTTTCGGTCGCCGGGAACATAGAGGCCGCGACGATTGTGGCAAGATCGTCACCATGCCGCAGGGCCGGTGCTCACGAAGCCGTGTCGATCCCACCGTGTTTCGTGTTCTCGGCTTGCTTCTGCGCGACATGGCGGCCAAGCCGTTCGAGCGCGGCGCGCAGGCCCGGATCCGCCACGCCCGCGACCTGCTGCTCGACACGCGCAACGCTGCCCGGAGCGAGCGGTGGTGGGGGGCGCTTGGGGGCAGGCGCCTCGACCGGCCCCTGTTTGAGCACGAGCTTGCCGACGGCCCGCCAGCCGAGATGTGTGTTGACCCGTTCCAGCACGATCGGCCCGAGCTGCTGCATTTCGAGCGCGAAGGCGCTCTCCACCCGCACCACCATCGTCGCGGGTTCGGACGCTTCGCCGGGCGCAGGCCTGCGACGCGGCCAGTCGATCTTGAGGGGTCGCGTGCGCGCGGCCAGCCGCTCGCCGACGATCTCCGGCCAGAGCGAGACGATGGCACGCCCCGCAAAGCCCTGCGCGGCGAGCGCAGGCGCGAGCAGGTCATCGATCAGGTCTGCGAGGGGTGATGCGGCCATGCGCCATTCTGCGGCGGCGGGGGGAGGGGTGCAAGCGGCAAGGGGGCGGCCCAGGCGAGGCCGGTCCGCAGGGGCGTTGCGCCACGGCTGCGAACCGGTCCGCCGTTCAGTTCTCCTAACCCATTGGACCGTCCGGACTCATGCCGCCTGCGAATGCGTCGCCGGCGTCACGTTCTGATTCATGCGGAAGAGGTTCGACGGATCGTAGCGCCGCTTCAGCATGGCCAGCCGTTGATAGCTGGCTCCATACGCCTCCTGGACGCGACCGCCCTCGTCGGCAGGCATGAAGTTGATATAGGCCGTTCCGGCCGAATACGGCTTGGCGGCGTCGAACAGTTGGCGGGCCCAGCCGATGCAAGCTTGATCCATCGCCGGCTCGCGCCACCGCGCGTGCACGTTCATGACGAAATGCGAACTGCGCTGCGGAAATGCTGTCGCATCGGCCGGAATACGGCCGGCCGCACCGCCGACATGCCCGATGAAGATCTCGCATTCCGGCCCGGGAAGGCGGCGGACGGCACCGGTCAGGATACCGATGAGCGCGTCCGAAAGAGTCGTGAAGTCGTGGCTCTTCCAGTAGTTGCGGGCGCCGGGCGTCAGCAGCGGATCGAAGGCCTGTTGCCATGCGGTGAAAGGCGCGGGGCCGACCACATCGGCGATCGGCGTTCCAATCGAGCGCAATCTCTTGGTCGCTCTTTCACCCTCTGCCAGGTCGCCGCAGTAGCACATGGCGAGGATCAGCACCTCCTTGCCATGCCACTCTGCCGGCAGGAACGGCAGAGGCGGGGCCTGCCGCATCACCGCCCAGCAGGTCAGTTCGTCGGGAGCGACTTCGAGTGCGTCGCGGTACGCCCTCAGCACCGTCTCGGCCTCGCTGAACGGATGCACGACGAGGCCAGCCAGAACCTGCGGCCCGACCTTGTGCAGGCGGAATTCGAACCCGGTCGCGACGCCGAAATTGCCACCACCGCCGCGCAGGGCCCAGAACAGATCCGGATTCTCGGATTCGCTTGCCCTCCGGAGTTCGCCATCGGCCGTCACCACCTCGATCGACACCAGATTGTCGAGGGTCAGCCCAAGCTTCCGCGTGAGCCAGCCGAAGCCGCCTCCCAGTGTCAGCCCGGCAATGCCGGTGGTCGAATTGATGCCTGTCGGCACGGCCAATCCGAAGGCCTGCGTCTCTCTGTCGAGATCCGCGAGGGTTGCGCCTGGTTCGGCCCAGGCTCGCTGCGCCGCAGCATCGACACGGACCGACTTCATTGGTGAAAGATCGATCATCACCCCGCCGTCGCAGACGGCGTTTCCGGCAATGCCATGACCGCCTCCCCGCACCGAGACGAGCAGGCCATTATCCCGAGCAAAGCGGACCGCAGCGACGACATCGGCTGCGGCCGAGCAGCGAACGATCAGGCCGGGCCTGCGATCGACCATGCCGTTCCAGATCGCGCGGACCTCATCATAGGATGCGTCGGAGGCGGTCAGGATGCCGCCGCTTAGCTGTGAGGCAAGCGCGTCGATGGCCGGAGCGGCGATGGTCTTCATTCCAGCCGCCAGTGTCGCGAGACTTTGCGCAGGCATGATGGCTCCTCCCGGAAGGGTGGTTCTTTCGATGCGCCCCCTCAGCCACCCCATATCTGCGCCAGTTCACAGCTCCGCTCAGTGACGCAGGTCACATATGACGGTGCGTCGGGCCCCGGTGGGAGGCACTGATGAACCCAGCCGACGTGCGGAGGGCTGACCGTCAGATCGTGACGATCAGCGGAAACGGGCTCCGTCCTGCTCGATCAACATGCCAGGTCCTCGGACCGAACACGACATTCGGCCCGAGTATTTCACAGGCAGTGCACCCCGCATCCTCTGTGATGACGATCACATTCAATGCCCAGACCAAGGCAGATGGTGGCGCCGGGTAACAGCCTTCAGATCGACGGCGTGCCGCGTGGCAGGGTGTCAAAGCCGCTTCACGGGCCACCTGCCTGCAAAGGTGGGCTGGCCCGAGGGGGTATCTGTGCTGCGCGACAACGCGATCTGAAGCCGCCCCGGTTGGTCAAGCACTTGCAACTCAGATCAAGGAGGCAGTTCGATGGCCGAACTCAAAATGCCCAAGCCGCTCCGTATCGCCGGGCTATGCATACTCGCCGGCGTCGCGATTCTGATCGCCGTGGAATTCGCGTCGCCTCCGCATCGAACATCCGTCGCTGCGACCGCAACGGAAACCATGTCGCCACTGGACATTATGATTCGAAACGACGAGTCGATCCCAGCCGATTTCTGGGATGCATCTTGAAGCCGAGGCATTGAGCCCCCTCGGTTGGACCCGAACGAGAACCTCGGAGATCGCCGCGTCCATTTAACGGGCCCGTGGTCTTGAGGTTCTCTCGCCCTTCGATCAGGCGTTCGCGCCGCCATCCACGACGATTCCCGTGCCCGTGATCTGCCGCGCACCCGGACTGGCGAGGAACGCGACCGCCGCCGCGACATCTTCCGGCTTGCCGTACTGGCCCAGCGCCGTCATCGCGCGCTGTGCGTCTGCTTGCCCGCCCGCGGCGGGGTTCATGTCGGTGTCGGTCGGGCCGGGATGAACGAGGTTGACGGTGACGCCGCGCGGTCCGAGCTCGCGAGCCAATCCGCGCGTGAAGGCGAGCAGCGCCGACTTGGTCATCGAATAGACGGTGACGCCCGGGAAGGGCACGCGCTCGGCGAGGCAGGAACCGATCGAGATGATGCGCCCGCCTTCCGGCAGATGTTTGATCGCGGCCTGCGAGGCCAGCACGACCGAGCGGATGTTGACGGCAAGCAGCGCGTCGATATCGGCGAGGCTCTGCTCGGCCACGGGGCCGCCACGGGCGATGCCGGCGTTGTTCACGAGGATGTCAAGCCCGCCGAGGCTCTGAGCCGCCTGATCGACAGAGCGCTTCACAGCATCCGCATCGGCGCTGTCTGCCTGGATCGCGAAGCCGCGCCGGCCCTTTGCCTCGATGGCGCGTACCACCTCCGCTGCGCGCTCGGCTGAACGCTCATAGGTGATGGCGACATCCGCGCCCTTCTCCGCCAACGCCAGGGCGATCGCCGCCCCGATGCCGCGCGATGCGCCGGTGACGAGAGCACGCTTGCCAGTCAGTTCACTCATGGTCTGATCTTTCTGTGTTGATTGATACAGAAATAGCTAGGAGCGTTGCGTCATCGCGTCAAGAGAATTATATAGCGAACGATGCAGAAATCGGGTGGACAGGATTTGGGTATCGTGGCCGTGAAGGAAGCGGTGCGTAGCCGCGGCCGTCCGCGCGCCTTCGATCGCGAGGCCGCGCTGGATACCGCAACGCGGCTGTTCTGGCGCAAGGGCTATGCCGCGACCTCAATCTCCGATCTTACGGAGGCGATGGGCATCAGTTCGCCGAGCCTCTATGCCGCTTTCGGTTCCAAGGAGCAGCTCTATGCCGAGGCGCTGCGCCATTTCGGGGAGCGTTTCGAGGCCCTGGTCTGGGGCAATTTCCGCGCGGCGTCGACGGCACATGACGCCATCGCCGCACTCCTCATGGATTCGGCCGCGGCGCTCTCCGGCTCCTGTGGCCGGAACGATCCCCTTGGCTGCATGGTGACGCTATCCGCCGTCGGCAGCGAAGGCCATGCCGAACTCGGCGAGCGCGTCCGGGCGGCCCGGGCCATGGCCGTGACGCGCGTCGAGCAGCGCCTCGGCCAGGCGGTTGCGGATGGCGAGCTCGAGGCAGGCACTGATGTCCCCGGTCTCGCACGCTTCTTCGTGGCGGTGCAGAACGGCATGTCGATCCTGGCGCGCGATGGCGCCGGCCGCGCCGAACTCGAGGCCGCGGCTCGCCACGCCATGCGGGCATGGCCGGGCGCTGTCCGGACCTGAACCGCCTCGTCCCGGCTTGCCCGCCCGGGCGAAGACGCTACATCAGCACCATGACCGCGCCCTCTGCTGCCGATCTCCTCGCCTGGTATGACCGTCACCGCCGCAGCCTGCCCTGGCGCGCGGCAGCCGGCGAACGGGCCGATCCGTATCGGGTCTGGGCCTCCGAGATCATGTTGCAGCAGACGACCGTCACGGCGGTGAAGCCCTACTACGAGCGCTTCATGACCCGCTTCCCAACGGTCGCCGCACTGGCCGCGGCCCCTTCTGAGGATGTGATGCAGGCATGGGCCGGGCTCGGCTATTATTCGCGCGCCCGCAATCTTCATGCCTGCGCGCGAGCGGTGATGGGCGACCACGGCGGCCGCTTTCCCGATACGGAGGAGGGGCTGCGCGCCTTGCCGGGCATCGGCGCTTACACGGCGGGCGCCGTCGCCGCGATCGCGTTCGACCGCCCGGCGGCAGCCGTCGACGGCAATGTCGAGCGTGTCATGACGCGGCTCTTCGCCATTGCGGATCTGTTGCCAGGCGCCCGCCCGCTGGTGCGCGAGCGCGTGCTCGCCCTGATGCCGCAGGATCGGCCGGGTGACTTCGCTCAAGGCTTGATGGATCTCGGGGCGACGATCTGCACGCCACGCAACCCGGCCTGCGGCCTCTGCCCCTGGCGCTCGCCTTGCGTCGGCCGCGCCGGGGGCACGCAAGAGAGCTTTCCGCGCAAGGCGGCGAAGAAGGCGGGCGCGACCCGCTATGGTGCCGCCTTCGTCCTGCTGCGTGAGGATGGCGCGCTGCTGCTGCGCACGCGCCCGCCGAAGGGGCTGCTCGGCGGCATGGCGGAGGTCCCAACCAGCGAATGGCGTGCCGATTACGAGCTGGATGGCGCCGCGCAGGACGCCCCCGTGGTGACGCGCTGGCGCGAACTGGCGCCGCGGGTGCGCCATGTCTTCACGCATTTCCCGCTGGAACTGACCGTCTTCATGGCGAAGGCGCCGACGGGGACCGCCGAGCCGCCGGGCATGCGCTTCACGCCGGCGGCGCGCCTAGGCGAGGAGCCGTTATCGAGCGTGATGCTGAAGGTGCTGGAGACCGCGGGGCTCTCTCAACCCGCGGCCTAAAATCAGGGCGGCCTCTCAGGCGGCCGCCATCTGTGCCCGGATCTCGCCGCGCAGGTTGTCGAGCAGCGTCAGCCCCGCCGGGCGCTCGACATGCCAGAAGGTCCAGCCGTTGCAACTCGGCAGCCCCTGCGCCAGCGCGCCGACCTTGTGAATCGAGCCGACTGCGGGGCCGAGCATCAGAGTGCCGTCGGCGCGGATAACAGCCTTGTGGCGCCGCTTGTCGTCGGTGACGACCTCGCCAGCCTTGACCAAGCCAGCCTCGACCAGGGAGAGGAACGGCACGCGCGGCTCGCTGCGCTTGGAAGGCGCGGTCGAGAAGGCTTCCGGCGGAAGGGGCTCGATCGCCGCAATACGCTTGCGCGCGGCTTCGGCATAGATCGTCTCGCGCTCGATCCCGATGAAGCGCCGGCCCAAGGCCTTGGCGACGGCGCCGGTCGTGCCGGTGCCGAAGAACGGGTCCAGGATCACGTCGCCGGGATTGCTGGCGGAGAGCATGACGCGGGCGAGCAGCGCTTCCGGCTTCTGCGTCGGATGCACCTTGGAGCCGGCGTCGTTCTTCAGGCGTTCTTCGCCGGTGCAGAGCGGCAGATACCAGTCCGAGCGCATCTGCAGGTCGTCGTTGCCACCCTTCAGAGCCTCGTAATGGAAGGTGTATTTCGAGTTCTCGCCGCGCGCCGCCCAGATCAGCGTCTCATGCGCGTTGGTGAAGCGCCGGCCGCGGAAATTCGGCATCGGATTGGCCTTGCGCCAGACGATGTCGTTCAGCATCCAATAGCCGAGATCCTGCAGGATCGAGCCGACGCGGAAAATATTGTGATAGCTGCCGATGACCCACAACGCGCCATCGGGCTTCAGCACGCGCCGGCAGGCAGCAAGCCAGGCGCGGGTGAAGGCGTCGTATTCGCCGAATGACGAGAATTTGTCCCAGTCGTCGTCGACGGCATCGACGAGGCTGTCGTCGGGCCGGCGCAGATCGCCGCCGAGCTGGAGATTATAGGGTGGATCGGCGAAGACGAGGTCGACGCTCGCCGCGGGCAGGCGCTCGATCGCAGCGACGCAGTCGCCGACGAGGACCTGATCGAGCGGCAGTTCCATCGGAAGGCCTGCGGGCTTGAACCGAGCAGGCTTTACAGGTGACTGCAGCGCGGGCCGCCCGGTACGCGGAACCTGAATCCGGACGGCGGCGCTGGTGGTCCCGGTACGCAAAATACTCATGACGCCCCAAGACCGTTACGCAACTTCAACAGTCGCGATATTGGCCAGACAGGGTAAAAGCCGGGTTTCCAAGTTGAAAAAAATGCGTCCCATTCTGGGGCTGCAATTTTTGCCCAGCCCTTTGGCAGAAAAGGCAGATTCCTAAGGGCTGGTTAACGTCGGCAGGCGGATGTCAGCGTCGCCAGACGCCCTTCACCGGTGCGAATGAGTAGCGATGCTCGGGGCAGGGGCCATGCGCTTGCAGGGCGGCGCGATGCTGTGGCGTGCCATAGCCGGCATGGGCCGAGAAACCATAGGCCGGATAGCGCTGGCACAGCCGCGCCATCATCGCGTCGCGTGTCACCTTGGCGACGATCGAGGCGGCCGCGATCGATGCGATCTGCGCATCGCCGCCGATCACGGCCTCGCAGGGGCAGGCGAGCACCGGCGGATCATTGCCGTCGACCAGGACACCTGCGGGCTGGATCGGCAGCGCGGCTACCGCGCGGCGCATGGCGAGCAGCGTCGCCTGCCGGATGTTGATGCTGTCGATCTCCAGGGCTGTGACGCTGGCGATACCGACGGCGAGTGCGGTCTCCGCGATGATCGCAAACAGCTCCTCGCGCCGTGCCGCGCTCAGCTTCTTCGAATCGTCCAGCCCCTCCGGCACCCGCGCCGGATCGAGGATCACTGCCGCCGCCACCACCGGCCCGGCCAGCGGTCCGCGTCCGACTTCGTCGATCCCGGCGAGCGGCCAGAGGCCTTTCGAGATGGCTTGGGTTTCGCGAAGGAAGTCGGTGGTCATGGCGGCGTTATGGCGGAGCTACAGGCCGGAAACCAGCGGTCTCGACGAGTCATCCCCGTCATTGCGAGCGTAAGCGAAGCAATCTTGGGAGGCGTGGAGCGCTGCCGCGCCTGGATTGCGTCGTCGCTCCGCTCCTCGCAACGACGGCTCCGGGACGCGTTTCCCTCAGAACAGACTCAACTGCGCCTTCTCCTTCTCCGGCTTCACGAACAGGTCGTTGCGCAACCGCGTCCGCGTTCCGTTGAAGCCGAGTCGCTCGGCCGCCATCTCGAAGCGCCGGCCGATCATCCACGCGTAAGGGCCGGAGCCGACCTGTCTTTGGCCCCAGGCGGCGTCGTAATCCTTGCCGCCGCGCGTCGAGCGGATCAGCGAGACGACATGGCGCAGCTTGTCCGGATGATGCGTCAGCAGCCAGTCCTGCACGAGGTCCTTCACCTCAAGCGGCAGCCGCAGCAACACATAACCCGCCTGGCGCGCGCCGGCGGCCTTGGCGGCATCGAGAATGCGCTCGATCTCGTGCTCGTTGATGGCCGGGATGATTGGCGCGACCAGCACGGTCACTGGAATACCGGCCTCCGAGAGCTTGCGCACCGTCTCCAGGCGCTTCGCCGGGGAGGCTGCGCGCGGCTCCATGCCCCGCGCGACCTTCGGGTCGAGCGTCGTGATCGAGATCGCCACCTTGGCCAGCCCCTTCGCCGCCATCGGCGCGAGGATGTCGATGTCGCGTTGGACCATCGCCGACTTCGTCACGATGCCGACCGGGTGATTGAACTTGGCCAGCACCTCCAGGACCTGGCGCATGATCCTGAGCTTGCGCTCGATCGGCTGGTAGGCGTCGGTGTTGGTGCCGATCGCGATGGTGCGCGGCTGGTAGGAGGCGGCCGAGAGCTCCTTTTCGAGCAGCAGCGCCGCATCCGGCTTGGCTGTCAGCTTGCTTTCGAAGTCGAGCCCTGGCGACAGGCCTAGATAGGCATGGCTCGGCCGGGCGAAGCAGTAGACGCAGCCATGCTCGCAGCCGCGATAGGGGTTGATCGAGCGGTCGAAGGAAATATCCGGGGAATCGTTCCTCGTGATGATCGTCCGCGCCTTCTCGACCGCGACTTCGGTCTTGAACGGGGGCAGTTCGCCTAACGAGCCCCAGCCGTCATCCTCGTCGATGCGCTGCTCGGCCTCGAAACGCCCGCCAGGATTGATGGTCGCGCCGCGCCCACGCCGCCGCTCGGGATCGATGCGATGGCCGGCATAGGCCAGCGGCTCGCTCGGCGCCACGCGCGCGGAGATCGGCATGGGGGCCGATACCGACATGGGGACGCTGTCCTGCCGCTTCAGCGGTTGGGCCGGAATCGGCCGCAATGAGGGTCTGCTCTGGCTCATGGCGCTGAACCCTCCCTGAAAAATCGTCGGAATCGGTCGCTTCTTTGACGTTCAATGTGAACATAAAGAGAACGAATTGCAAGTGACAGGATTGCGACATGCTGCGCTGCGCCATAAGGGATTGCGCATGCTCACGGCGGTCATAAGGGTCGATGGTTCGCGGGTCGGTGGCTCGGTCGAGGCGCTTGCCGCGACCTTCTCCGTCCTGATCCCGGCCGTAGCGGATGGCTTCCTCGGCCATGCCGTAGTGATCGATGCCGCTGGACGGACCGACATAGAACGTCTCGCCGACGCGACCGGCGCGAGCTATCTCCGCGCCGGCGGGGCGGAGGGCTGGCATCTCGGCGCCGCCCAGGCCCGTGGCGACTGGCTGTTCCTGCTCGAGTCCGGCGATGTACCTCAGCCGCACTGGACCCAGGCCGTCGAGCGCCATCTCATCGTCGCGCCGGATGCGCCGGCCCTGATCGCGCTGCGCGGCGTGGCCGGTTCGCTGCGCGAGCGCGCGGCGATCTCCTTCGGTCCGCGCCGCCTGCGACCAGGTCTGATCGTGCCGAAGGGGCATGTCCTGGCCGGCCGGCTCGGGTCTGCGCCGCGCCGCCTGGGCGTCAGGCGCGAGCGCGCGGTCGCAGGCTGAGGCGAGGGCGGCCGGAAGGTCACGCCTCGGCACCTCCCCGGGATGCGGCACGTATCGTCGTTGCGGCGTGCGCCACCGGTGATCAGTCGCGGAAACGACGTTTTTCAATCCGATCCAGCTGGTCTATTCTGCGCCCTTGCCAAAGGGGGATGGCGACCATGCCAATATTTTGGACCGCGCTGCTGTGCATGGCGATGTCGACCGCAAGCCTGGCGGCAGACACTCTCGCGCGGGCAAGTGAGACCGGCACATTGCGGCTCGGTATCCGGGCCGATGCGCCACCCTATTCCTATCGCACGACCAGCGGTGAGCCGTCAGGTTACATCGTCGATCTCTGCCGAGAGGTCGCTGAGGCCGTGAGGAATTCGCAGGCGATTCCAGCCCTGAAGATCGAGTATGTCGAGGTCTCGTCCGCTTCGCGGTTCGACGCCGTGCGAGATGGGAAGATCGATCTTCTGTGCGACCCGACATCCATGACCATGTCGCGTCGCGCCATCGTCGATTTCTCCCTTCCGACTTTCATTGATGGCGCCGGAGTGCTTCACCGGGCCAGCGAATTTTACCGACTCGAAGAACTGCGCGGCAAGAAGGTCGGAGTGCTCCGGGGCACGACGACCGAGGACGTGCTGAAGGCGACCTTGTCGCAACTCAAGATCCAGGCCGAGGTCATCCCGATGCAGACGCATCCCGACGGCGTTCGCAGCCTGGCTGCGGGACGGATCGACGCCTACTTCGCCGACCGTGGCATTCTGAGTTATCATCTGACGAACAGCCAGAACCGCGCCGGGATGAAGCTGTCCGACCAGTACTTCACCTTCGAGACCTATGCGCTGGCCCTGCCGCGCGGCGATGAAAAGCTGCGCCTGCTCGTCGATGCCACGCTGGCCGAGCTCTATCGCACGGATCGTGTGAAGCAGATCTATGCCCGCAGCTTCGGCAGTTTCCCGCCGGATCAGTTCATCCGGGCCCTCTTCGTCATCAACGGTGTCCCGAAGTAGGGCAGGAGAGAACGACGATGGAGATCAAGCGCAGCGGCTCGCAGCCTTCCGGGAAGGGGCCGGCCGAGTATTTCACGGGTTCGGTTCGGATCGATCCCTTGTTCAACCCGCCCGAACCCGCCCGCATCGCGACGGCGCTCGTCACCTTCGAGCCCGGAGCCCGCACCGCCTGGCACACGCACCCACTGGGTCAGACGCTGATCGTCACCGCCGGTTGCGGCTGGGTCCAGCGTGAAGGCGGGCCGATCGAGGAGGTCCGCGCCGGCGACGTTGTCTGGTTCCCGCCCGGCGAAAAGCACTGGCATGGTGCGACCGCGACGACCGCGATGAGCCATATCGCGCTTCAGGAGAAGCTGAACGGCTCGCCGGTCGACTGGCTCGAGCATGTCAGCGACGTGCAATATCGCGGCTGAGGTGCGCGGGCCCTTCCCGTCATTGCGAGCAAGCGAAGTCATCCAGCGGCAGAGTCAGACGTCTGCCTGGATTGCTTCGTCGCTCTCGCTCCCCGCAATGACGGATGCGACGGCCCCTAGAGCTGCTGCGTCTTGAACGTGTCGCAGCTCTGCATCGAACCGGTGCGGAAGCCCGTGTTGAACCAGCGCTGGCGCTGCGCCGAGGAGCCGTGCGTGAAGGAATCCGGCACGACGACCCCCTGCGAGGCCTTCTGCAGCTTGTCGTCGCCGATCGCCGCCGCCGTGCGCATCGCCTCTTCGATGTCGCCTTGATCGATGCGCCCCATCGCCTGGATGTTGTGGGCCCAGACGCCGGCGAAGCAATCCGCCTGCAGCTCGATCCGGACCGAGATCTCGTTTGCGCGCCGCTCGTCCGAGCGCTCGCGCAGGGCATTGGCCTTGGGCAGGATGCCGATCAGGTTCTGGATGTGGTGGCCGACCTCGTGGCCGATGACATAGGCATAGGCGAAGTCGCCGCCGCCGCCGAGCTTGCGCTGCATCTCCTGGAAGAAGGAGAGGTCGAGATAGACGCGTTTGTCCGGCGGACAATAGAACGGCCCCATCGCCGATTGCGCGGTGCCGCAGGCCGAGCGGTCGACGCCCGAGAACAGCACGAGCCGCGGCGCCTCGTAGCGCATATTCGCCTGCTGCGGCAGGACCTTCGACCAGATGTCCTCGTTCTGCGCGAGCACGGCCGAGACGAAGCGGCCCATCTCGTCCTGGGGCGGCCCCGATGAGCGGCGCGATTCCTGTGTCGGCGCCTGGCGCCCGCCAATGCCACCGATGAGCTCGGCCCCGCCGATCAGCAGGCGCGGATCGATGCCGAGCGCCCAGCCGACCAGGCCGAGCACGACCATGGTGCCGATGCCGATCCCGCCGCGTCCGCCCGGGAGACCGGCGAAACTGCCGCCGCCGCCGCGCCGATCCTCGAGGTTCTCCGATTGGCGATAATCTTCCCACTGCATGGCGTCATCCCCGCAAGCCTGCCTGCAATCTTGAAGCTTGCCCGCATTCCAAGCCTGCCCGCAATCTCAGCGAGGGACGGCAGGAACTCAAGCGGTCATTCAACCCGCGCTGTCGCCTGCGGTTCCGGCGTCCGCACCGGCTTCGAGCGCGGCCTTCAGCGCGCGCAGGTCGCGCCAGGCGAAGCGCTTTTGCAAGGGTTGGCGCAGCAGATAGGCCGGATGCAGCGAGGCGACGGCGCGGATCCGCCGTGTCCCGGTGTCATACTCCACCCATTTGCCACGTGAACCCGTAATGCCCTTGAACCCGAGCAGGGCCTGGGCCGAGGGCGCGCCGAGGCAGAGCAGGATGTCGGGGTCGGCGAGCTGGATCTGGCGTTGGATGAAGGGCAGGCAGATTGCAGCCTCCTGCGGCGTCGGCGTGCGGTTGCCCGGAGGCCGCCACGGCACGACGTTGGCGATGTAGACGTCGTCCTTGCGGCTGAGCCCGATCGCCGCCAGCATTCGGTTGAGCAACTGGCCGGAGCGCCCGACGAAGGGCAGGCCGATGCGATCCTCGTCGGCGCCCGGCGCCTCGCCGACGATCATCACCCGCGCCTCCGGGTTGCCGTCGGCGAAGACGAGGTTCTTCGCGGTCGCCTTCAGGGCACAGCCGTCGAACCGGGCCAGCGCATCCTTCAGCGCATCGAGCGTCATCGCCTCCTGCGCCAGCGCCTTAGCGCTGAGTGTGGCGTCGTCGGGTGCCGTGGCGGCCGCGGCATTGGGGCGCATCACGGCAGCGTCCTGCCCGGCGCGCGGGGGCAGTGTCCGCCGGGCGCGCGACGCATCCGAAGCGGCCTGTGGAGGCGCAAAATGGTCGTGAGGCGCTTCGTCCAGCGCCTCGGTGATGCCCATATCGGCATACCAGGCGAGGAGCTCGGCGGGGTCGGGCGCTGCGGTCAGGGACATCGTCGCTCTGTCTATCACGGCTGGCTGCGACTTCGCGAGCGGATGCGGTTGCAAATTGAACCGCGCACTTGGATAGAGGGTTTCCAGACTGTCGCGCCGGCCGGCTTGAACGGGCAAGCAAGATAGTTCATATGTAAACTAATTGGCTTTGAGGCCGTGCGGGGCCTTCGGAGGGCAGGATGGATCTCGAACAGGCACAGGCCGAACCGCGCGAGAGCATGGACTATGACGTCGTCATCGTCGGTGCCGGCCCCGCGGGACTTTCGGCGGCGATCCGTCTCAAGCAGCTCGACGAGAGTATCTCCGTCGTCGTCGTAGAGAAGGGCGCCGAGGTCGGTGCGCATATCCTGTCGGGCGCGGTGATCGATCCGATTGGTCTCGACAAGCTCCTGCCGGACTGGCGCAAGGACGAGGCGCGCCCGCTGACGACCGAGGTCAGCGAGGACATCTTCTATTTCCTGACCGCGCCCAACGGCATTCGCCTGCCGAATTTCGGCATGCCGAAGCTGATGAATAACCACGGCAATTTCGTCGGCTCGCTCGGTCTGGTGACGAAGTACCTCGCCGCGCAGGCCGAGGCGCTGGGCGTCGAGATCTATCCGGGCTTCGCCGCCGCCGAACTCCTCTTCAATGAAGACGGTTCAGTCGCCGGAATCGCCACCGGCGACATGGGCATTGCGAAGGACGGCACGGTCTCCGAGCGCTTCACCCGCGGGATGGAACTGCGCGGCCGCTACACGCTGCTGGGGGAGGGGGCCCGTGGCTCGCTCTCCAAGATCGCGATCCGCAGGTTCCGCCTCGACGAGGGGCGCGAGCCGCAGAAATACGGCATCGGCCTCAAGGAGATCTGGCAGGTCAAGCCGGAGAAGTTCCACAAGGGCCGCGTGCAGCACTCCTTCGGCTGGCCGCTCGACAACACGACCGGCGGCGGCTCGTTCCTCTACCATTTCGACGACAACCTGGTCTCGGTCGGCTTCGTCGTCCATCTCAACTACAGCAATCCGACTCTGTCGCCCTTCGACGAGTTCCAGCGCTTCAAGACGCACCCGCTGATCCGCGACGTCTTCGAGGGCGGCAAGCGACTGTCCTACGGCTCGCGCGCCATCACCGAGGGCGGCTTCCAGTCGGTTCCGAAACTGACCTTCCCGGGCGGCGCGCTGATCGGCTGCGCGGCCGGTTTCGTCAACGTCCCGCGCATCAAGGGCAGCCACAACGCCGTGCTTTCCGGCATGCTAGCGGCCGAGAAACTGGTGCCTGCGCTCGCCGCTGGCCGCTCGCATGACGAGGTCGTCGAGATCGAGACGAGCTGGCGCGAAAGCGCCATCGGCGCCGATCTCAAGCCGGTGCGCAACGTCAAGCCGCTCTGGTCGAAATGGGGCACCTTCGCCGGCATCGCGCTCGGCGGCATCGACATGTGGCTGAACCAGCTCTTTGGCTGGTCGCCCTTCGGCACGCTGAAACATGGCAAGCCCGACTACGCGACGCTGAAGCCGATCGCCGAGGTCACGCCGATCACTTATCCCAAGCCCGACGGCAAGGTGTCCTTCGACAAGCTGTCCTCGGTCTTCCTCTCCTCGACCAATCATGAGGAGGACCAGCCGGCGCATCTGAAGCTGACCGACCCGTCGATCCCGATCGAAAAGAATCTGCCGCTCTATGGCGAGCCGGCGCGGCTCTATTGCCCAGCCGGCGTCTACGAGGTCGTCTACAAGGATGCCGAGGCGAAGACCGAGCCGCGTTTTGTGATCAACGCGCAGAACTGCGTGCATTGCAAGACCTGCGACATCAAGGACCCCGCACAGAACATCACCTGGACGACGCCCGAGGGTGGCGGCGGGCCCGGCTACGCGAATATGTGATTGCGGCCGATTATCGCGGCCAGCCATCGCGGTTTCGCCGCGAAGCGCGGGTAAATGGAGGGCGTGCCGACGATGGCGCGCCCTTTTTTCTTGCGGGCAGCAAGGATCGGGCGGGGCGATATCTCTGGCCGGGCCCGATAGCCGCACATCGCATCGCGCCACTGTGGCACGCCTGCTACGAAACGGCGCCTTTCGGGTGGTGCACGGCTTGCCCGCCTGCCTGGAAAGGGCCATCTTGCGTCAATACGCGAAGCGGTCACGGTCGCGCTGACGACCACGCCCCCCGCGATGATCGTGGCGGCGGACCGAGGGAGAATGGCAGTCGTGGTATTTGGAATGAAGAGCCGTGGCCCGATCACGGCGGCTGCCTTGGCATTGCTCATCGCCTTGCCCGTCGGTGCGGCGGCGCAGGGGGCTACCCCGCGCACGAACGAGCAATTGGACACGGCCGAAAGCCTCGAGGGCAACTACCTTGCCGCGATCGTGGCGGGCGCCGGGCGCGATCTCGGCGCGGCGTCGGTCTATCTGCGCGAGGCGATCAAGGGCGATCCGCAGAACAACGATCTTCTCGAACGCGCTTTCGTGGCCTTCCTGGCCGATGGCGCGATGCCGGATGCCTTCCGCGCCGCCGACAAGCTGATCCAGCGCGATCCGAGCAACGGCCTGGCGCAATTGGCCATCGGCATCCGCGCGCTCAAGCAGAAGAGTTACCAGACCGCCCGCAACCATCTCCAGCGCGGCGGCCGTGGCCGTGCGGCCGACATTACGGCGACGCTGCTCTCGGCCTGGTCCTATCTCGGTTCCAACCAGGCGACACGCGCCATCGAGACGCTGGAGCGGCTGAAGGGCGAGCCCTCCTACAATCTCTTCCGCGACTATCACGCCGGCCTCATCCTCGATGCCGCCGGCCGCAAGGCCGATGCCGAGAAGCGCCTCAAGGCGGCCTATGATTCGGAGAAGACGACGCTCCGCCTGGTCGATCTCTGGGCCCGCATGCAGGCGCGCAACGGCGACTTCGAAGCCGCGGCGGTGACCTATGGCGATTTCGATCGCCTGCTGCCGAATCACCCGATCGTCCGCGACGGCCTCGCCAAGGTCGCCGCGAAGCAGGCGCCCCCGCGGCAGGTCGGCAACGCCCAGCAGGGCGCGGCCGAAGTGCTTTACGGCCTCGCCAGCGCCGGCAATCGTCAGGGCGATGAGGCGGCCGCGCTGCTCTATCTGCGCCTCGCCATCTATCTCGACCCGAATCACGACCTCGCGATCCTGACTTTGGGCGACATCCTGGAGCGCGCGCGCCAGCCCGAGGACGCGGTCGCCGTCTACGAGAAGATGCCGACCACCTCGCCGCTGCGTCCCAATGCCGAGATCCAGGCCGGGCTCGCTCTGGAGAATCTCGGCAAGGCGGATGAGGCGGTGAAGCACCTCACGGCCCTGATCGCCGAGCGGCCGGACGATATCGACGCGCTTTCGGCGCTCGGCAACATTTATCGCTCGCGCAAGATGTTCCAGGAGGCGGCCGATACCTATGACAAGGCGATCGCCAAGCTGGCCTCGCCCGGCCGCGCCAACTGGGACCTGTTCTATTTCCGCGGCATCGCCCGCGAGCGCATCAAGCGCTGGCCCGAGGCCGAGGCCGATCTGCGCAAGGCGCTCGACCTGCTGCCCGAGCCGCTCGGCCGCGAGCGCGCCCTGGTGCTGAACTATCTCGGCTATTCGCTGGTCGACCAGCATCTCAAGCTCGACGAGGCGCTCGAGATGCTGCGCCGCGCCGTCGAACTGCGCCCGCGCGATGGCTACATCACCGATTCGCTCGGCTGGGCCTATTACCGTCTCGGTCGCTATGCCGAGGCAACGCGCGAACTGGAGCGCGCCATGGAACTGCGCCCCTCCGACCCGGTGATCAACGACCATCTCGGCGATGTCTACTGGAAGGTCGGTCGCAGGCTTGAGGCCGGCTTCCAGTGGAACCATGCCCGCGACCTCAATCCCGAGCCCGAGGATCTCGTCAAGATCAAGCGGAAGATCGAGCGTGGCATGGAGGACGGCCCCTCGGCGAACAACGCGGTCGAGCCCAAGGACGAGACCGAGCCGAAGAAGGACGGCGGCTGAACGCTGCCGCCGAGCCCTTCGTGCCTGCATCGCTGAGCACTCGCGCCCGCGCCAAGGTCAATCTGACGCTGCGCGTGCTTGGACGTCGCGCCGATGGCTATCATGAACTGGAAAGCCTCGTCGCCTTTGCGGGCGTCGGTGACGTGCTCTCGCTCGAACCCGGCCGTCGTCTCGCCCTGACCATCGCAGGCCCGCAGGGTGCGGGTTTGCCGGTCGATGACGGCAATCTGGTCCTGCGCGCGGCGCGGGCCCTTGCCGCCGAGGTCGCGGGCCCCGCCGGCCAGTTCCGCAGCGGCAGCTTTCACCTCGTCAAGCGGCTGCCTGTGGCTTCCGGAATAGGCGGCGGCTCGGCCGACGCGGCCGGCGCGCTGCGTCTGCTCGCGCGGCTGAACGGTTTGAAGCCGGACGATCCCGCACTGTTTCGCGCGGCGGCCAGTGTCGGCGCCGACGTCCCCGTCTGCCTCGAGTCACGTGCGCGCATCATGGCCGGCATTGGCGAGCGACTCGGCCCGGCGCTGCCCCTGCCGTCGCTCTTCGCACTGCTGGTCAATCCGGGCGTGCCTGTCGAAACAGCGGCCGTTTTCAGGGCGCTGGGGCTGCGTGCCGGCGACGTCGGCCCAGGGGCAGGGAAGGCGAATGCGCTCCGGCACGACCACGTCCCCGGGTTGGTCGCGTCGCTGGCGGAGGGCGGCAACGATCTCGAAGCGCCGGCAAGACGCGTCGCGCCGGTCCTCGACACCGTGCTCGACCAGCTCCGCGACCTTCCGGGCTGCCGGCTCGCCCGCATGTCCGGCTCGGGCGCGACCTGCTTCGCCCTCTTCGACGATTGCCGCGCCAGCGCCACTGCCGGAAAGGCGCTGGCTCGGGCGCAGCCGGGTTGGTGGGTGAAGCCGACCATGCTGCGCTGAGGGGCGCCGCGGTCAATCCGCAGGCTCATGCCGATCGCGTTGATGCTGTTCGGCGCACTCGAGCCGTCCTAACCAGTGCTCCCTGCGGATGGTCCAGAGCTCATAGGCCGGCAGCATTTCGCTGGGTCCGCCGTCAAGCGTGCCCAGCTTGATTTCGATCTCGTTGGCATCGTCCGCCCAGCAGAACAGGGGCGAGCCGCACTGCGGACAGAAGCGTTCGCCGCCCGCACGACTTTCCCAGCATCCGAGCTCACCCGAGAAGCTTGCGCTGGCTTTGGGCCAAATGCCGAAGAAGGAAAAGGCCGAGCCGGACCCCTTCCGGCAAGTCTCGCAATGGCAGATGCCGACGCGAATGGGATCGCCGTCGAGTTCGTAGCGAACCTGTCCGCAATTGCAGCCGCCCGAGAGTTTCATGGTCATCTCTTCGCCTCCGCCGGATGTCTCCATTGGCGGTGGATCAACGGCGCCCGCCAACAGCCGGTTCCGGATCGCAATGGTCACGACCGCTTTCTGGCCGGTCCCTGAGCTAGATTTACTGCGTCGCCGGACTGAAACTGCTGGCGAGGTCGAGCAACCGCGCGAACCGCGCTGGCTCGTTGCTGCGGAACTGGATGTCGTGCTCGAAAGCCGCGACGGCCCGCTTGGCATAAGCCTTCGCCATGGCCTCGTCCCGTGTCGCTGCATGACATTCCGCCAGTTCCTCATAGACGAACGGGGCTGCCTCACCGCTGGCGTCTGCGAGCGTGATGACCATTTCGCCGAGCGCGATCGCCTCCTCGTACCGCGCCAGCGCCCGCAGGCTGCGGATCACCGTATAGCGCGCGATCCGCAGCTCACGGGGCTGGCCTGATGCCTCGCGGATCAGCACACCCTGGCGGAAGGCGGCCAGAGCCTCCTCGAAGCGGTTGGCCTCGAAATAGCTCCAGCCGAGGTTGTTGTAGAGTGGGCCGCGCCAGTGCTCGGTGCCGGGATGCGCCTCGATATAGGCGAGGGCGGTCCGGACCCAGGCAGCAGCTTCATCCACAGGCGCGACGATCGCGGCCATATGAGCAGCATCCACGGCCGGGCCGTGCTCACCAGCCTCGCGTGCCAGCTCCCACGCTTTCAGGAAAAAGGGCAGGGCCTCCTGTGGGAAGCCGGCGCTGTTTTGAAGTCTTCCGCGCTCGATGGCGCAGGAGGCCAGCGAGCCGGCGCACCCCTCAGCCAACTCCTCGGCCTCGTCCAGCAGCGCATGCGCGTCATCGAACTTGCCTGCAAGCCCGAGTCGGCGCGCTCGTGCGGCCATTGGCTGTACCGCATCCCGGTTGGCGCGCATGCCTCGTCCCTCAAGCCCTGAACCACAGAGCCTGATAGGCAAATCGAGTCCGCCACGCCAGCGCAGCAGTGCTTGGGGAGTGCCCTAGCCGACCCGTTCTGGCCCGCTCAATGAGCGCGGGCCACGCAGAAGTCGACCGTCTCGTTCAGCGCCTGCTTCATCGGCGATGCCGGGAACAGGCCGAGCGCGTCCTTGGCCATCTTGGCATAGTGCTCGGCACGCTCGATCGTGTCGTCCAGCGCGCGATGGCGCTTCATGATCGCCTGCGCCTCCTCGAGGTCGCCGTCGCGGATCTCGCCGTCCTGCAGCGTGCGCTTCCAGAAGGCGCGCTCGGCATCGCTGCCGCGCCGGAAGGAGAGTACGACGGGCAGCGTGATCTTGCCCTCGCGGAAGTCGTCGCCGGTGTTCTTGCCGAGCTTGGCGGCGACGCCGCCATAGTCGAGCGCGTCGTCGATGAGCTGGAAGGCGATGCCGAGATTGAGGCCATAGCTGCGGCAGGCGGCGGCATCGGCCTTGGAGCCGTTGGCGATCACCGGGCCGACCTCGCAGGCGGCGGCGAAGAGTTCAGCCGTCTTGCCGCGGATCACGGCGAGATACTCGTCCTCGGTGGTCTGCGTGTTCTTGGCGACGGAGAGCTGCAGAACCTCGCCCTCGGCGATCACGGCGGCAGCCGTGGACAGGATGTCGAGCGCGCGCAGCGAGCCGACCTCGACCATCATCCTGAACGCCTGTCCGAGCAGGAAGTCGCCGACCAGCACGCTGGCCTCGTTGCCCCAGAGCATCCGCGCGGCGAGCTTGCCGCGGCGCATGTCGCTCTGGTCGACGACGTCGTCATGCAGCAGCGTCGCCGTGTGCATGAACTCGACGGAGGCCGCGAGCTTGACATGGCCCTCGCCGCGGTAGCCGCAGAGGCCCGCCGTCGCCAGCGTCAGCATCGGCCGCAGGCGCTTGCCGCCCGACGAGATCAGGTGGTTCGCCACCTCCGGAATCATCGTCACATCGGAGCCGGTGCGCGACAGGATCATCGCATTGACGCGCTCCATATCGGCGCGAACGAGATCGACCAGGGTCTCGATCCGGGCGTTTCCGGCGCCCTGTCCAGCTTCCTTGTCCTCGAACGCGACGACGACACCCATCTCGATCCACTCCGCTGGCCTGCGCATTTTGCGGCGCAGTAAAGCCTTGCCACATCCCTTGCATGGGTGACCAGCCCCCGCAAACCGGCAATGTCGCCGCAGGCGCAAACGGGGACTTGCGCGCAAGGCTGCGGATGGGCTCCATCAGACGATGCATGAACTCGTCCGCACCAACGATCTCGTCCTGCTTGGCGCCATCGAGGCGCTTCTGGCTTCGGCCAATCTCGACTGCCTGGTCGCCGACCAGCACATCAGCGCGCTCGAAGGCATGATCGGTGCCTTCCCGCGCCGGTTGCTTGTGCGCGATGCCGACCGCATGCGGGCTCGCGCTCTTTTGATCGAGGCTGGCTTCGGCGGCGAATTGCGCGATGAATGACGACACCCGGGGGCTGGGCGAAATCGTTGAGGATCACCTTCTCGACGGGCGTCTCCTGTTGCGCCAGCCGAAGCGCGGCCATCGCGCCGGCAGCGATGCGGTTCTGCTCGCGGCGGCGCTGCCAAAACTCGGCGAAGGCCCGCTGCTCGACATCGGCAGCGGCGTCGGCACGATCGGTCTGGCCGCTGCACTGGCACAGCCGGAGTTGCGGGTCGTGTTGCTCGAGCGCGATCCCGCGCTGGCGGCCTTGGCCGCCGACAACATCAGCCTGAATCACCTTGATGACCGGGTTTCGGTCGTCGCCGGCGACGTCACTGGCCCGGCGGCTGCGCTCGGCCTGAGCGCGGCAAGCTTCGCCTGCGTCGCGATGAACCCGCCCTTCTATCCGCGCGGGGAACACAAGGCCTCGCCCGTGCCGAACCGACGAGGCGCCCATGTCGTGGAAGGCACGCTCGCTCCTTGGTTCAAGGCGGCACGCCGGCTGCTACGGCCGGGCGGGCGGATTGTGCTGATCCACCGGGCCGAGGCGCTGGCGCAGGTGCTGGACGGCCTCGCCACCGGCTTCGGCGATGTCGCGATCCGGCCGGTTCACGCCCTGGCCGAGCGCCCGGCGATCCGCATCCTGGTGACCGCCGTGCTCGGCAGCAAAAAGCCGGCAGCGCTGCTGCCGGCTCTGGTTCTCAACCTGCGCGGTGGCGGCTTCACGCCGGAGAGCGAGGCGCTGCACCGGGGCAGGGCGGGGCTTTCGATGGCGGCAGAGACCGAGCCGCCATCCCGCGATCAGTAGTAGTAGCGCGGCCCGTAGAACGGCGCGACCGGCGGTACGAAGACCGGCGGCGGCGCCCCGTAGTAACGCGGCGGCCCGTAGTAGCGGCGCGGGCCATAATAGCGCGGTCCGTAGTAGCGCGGCGGGCCGTAATACCGGCGCGGCCCATAATAGCGGCGCGGACCATAGTAATACTGGGCCTGTTCGAGCAGGCCGGCATCTGTCTGAACGGTCTGGCCGGCAGCGACAGGCGCCGCACTGGCGGGGGCTGCGGCGAGCGCCAGACCCCCGAGGGTCGTCGCCGTTGCGATCGCGAGAAGCGCCTTGCGGAACATGGATGTGATCCTCCTCGAAAGGGTGCCGCCAGCTTCCGCTAAGCGGTCGACCGCCGTCCTGAGTGGGGTGACTCTAGGTCCCCGGTGCTGAACGGCACCATGCCGCGCCGTTCAGCTTGTCTTCACATTGCGGCCACATCTCGGCGCGCGAAACCCGCCTCAGCGGCAGACGCGCACCGGCCGCACGACCCAGCGATAGCCGTTCCAGACGCGACGATCGCTCCAGAAGCAGCGCGGACGATAGGCCGGGCGGCCGTAATAGCGGCGCGGCCCGTAATAGCGCCGTGGGCCGTAATATTGCGCCTCCTGGACCAGCCCGCCCTCGGCCGGCGCGGTCTGGAAGGTGCCGGCGGAAATGGGCGCGGCCGTTGCGGGAGCGGCAGCAAAGGCGGTGGCCGCAAGGGCGAGAGCGCCGAGTGTGGCGGCGGCGATGCGGGTTGGCAGCATGTTGGTCTCCTACTCGTACAGACCGCCGATCCGGCTCAAGCGCTCGCCCCGAACGCCGCGAATCCAGCGGATGCTTGGTCTTTATCGTGCCAAGGATGAACGGAAGCTGTCCGGTTCGGTTCCCTCCCGCGCTTGACCGGGGCGGGCGGCAGACCCTAAGCACGCGGCGATCCCAAAGAATTCGGAAGGCTTCAGTCTTGGCCGCCCCAGACATGTCCCCCGCCGCACTGCCCGACGCTCTGAACCCGACGCGCTCTTTCCAGGGGCTGCTGCTGACCTTGCAGCGCTTCTGGGCCGAGCGTGGCTGCGTCGTGCTGCAGCCCTATGACATGGAGGTCGGCGCCGGCACCTCGCATCCCGGCACGATGCTGCGATCGCTCGGCCCGAAGCCCTGGAACGCGGCCTATGTCCAGCCGTCGCGCCGCCCGAAGGACGGCCGCTATGGCGAAAACCCGAACCGGCTCCAGCATTATTACCAGTTCCAGGTCATCCTGAAGCCGAACCCGCCGAACCTGCAGGAGCTCTATCTCGACTCGCTGAAGGCGATCGGCATCGACATGGCCGTGCACGACATCCGCTTCGTCGAGGACGATTGGGAGAACCCGACGCTGGGTGCCTGGGGCCTGGGCTGGGAGTGCTGGTGCGACGGCATGGAGGTGAGCCAGTTCACCTATTTCCAGCAGGTGGCCGGTATCGAATGCGCGCCCGTCTCCGGCGAGCTGACCTACGGCCTCGAGCGCCTCGCCTGCTACCTGCAGAACGTCGAGAGCATCATGGAGCTCAACTTCAACGGCCTCGAAGGTGACCAGAAGGTCACCTATCGCGATGTCTTCCTGCAGGCCGAGCAGGAGTACTCGCGCTATAATTTCGAGCATGCCGACACGGCCGCGCTGTTCCGGCGCTTCGCCGAAGCGGAGGCCGAGTGCCGTGCCCTGCTCGAAAAAGGCGAGGCCGGCGACCGGCATCTCATGGTCCAGCCGGCCTATGACCAGTGCCTCAAGGCCGGACACACCTTCAACCTGCTTGATGCGCGCGGGGTGATCTCGGTCACCGAGCGGCAGAGCTACATCCTGCGTGTCCGCGAGCTCGCCAAGGCCTGCGGCGCCGCCTGGCTGAAGACCGCCGGCGGGGGAGCCAACTGATGCCCGATCTCCTGCTCGAACTCTTTTCCGAAGAGATCCCCGCCCGCATGCAGCGCAAGGCGGCGGACGATCTGCGCAAGCTCGTCACCGATGCGCTGGTCGAACGCGGCCTCGTCTATGAGGGCGCCAAGGCCTTCGCCACGCCGCGCCGGCTGGCGCTGCACGTCGCCGGCCTGCCCGTGCGAGGCCGCGATGTCCGCGAAGAGCGGAAGGGTCCGCGCGTCGGCGCGCCCGATGCCGCGATCCAGGGCTTCCTCAAGGCCTCCGGCCTGAGTTCGCTCGACCAGGCGACGATCGTCAGCGACCCCAAGAAGGGCGACAGCTACATCGCCGTCATCGAGAAACCCGGCCAGGAAACAATCGCCGCGATCGCCGAGATCGTCCCGGCCGTGATCCGATCCTTCCCCTGGCCGAAATCGATGCGCTGGGGCAAGGCTTCGGCCGCCGGCGCCAGCCTGCGCTGGGTGCGTCCGCTGCATTCGATCCTCTGCACCTTCGGCGCCGAGACCGAGGATCCGGAGGTGGTCGCCTTCGATGTCGACGGCATCGTCTCGGGCAACGTCACCTATGGTCATCGCTTCCATGCGCCGGGCGCGATCACGGTCAAGCGTTTCGACGACTACGTCGCATCGTTGGAGAAGGCGAAGGTCGTGCTCGATGCCGACCGGCGCAAGGAGATCATCCTCGCCGACGCCAAGACGCTCGCCTTCGCGCAGGGGCTCGAACTGGTCGAGGACGAGGGCCTGCTGGAGGAGGTCGCGGGGCTGGTCGAATGGCCGGTCGTGTTGATGGGATCCTTCGAGGAACGCTTCCTCGACATCCCCGCCGAGACGATCCGCGCCACCATCCGCGCCAACCAGAAATGCTTCGTGCTGCGCGATCCGGCGACCGGAAATCTCGCCAATCGCTTCCTGCTGACCGCGAATCTCGTCGCCAGCGATGGCGGCACGGCGATCACCGCCGGCAACGGCCGCGTCGTGCGCGCCCGCCTCTCGGATGCCGCTTATTTCTGGCAGACCGATCGCGGCCCGCTGCCCGACCTCGACACCCTGCAGGCGAGCGCCGACAAGCTCGGGCTCGACCTGTCGAAGCCGCTCGACCAGCGCATGGCCAAGCTCGACAAGCTCGGCGTCGTCTTCCACGCCAAGCTCGGCACGCAAGGCGAGCGCGTCCAGCGCATTGCCGCGCTGGCGCGGGAACTCGCGCCGATCGCCGGCGCCGACGCGGAGAAGGCCGAGCGCGCCGCCAAGCTCGCCAAGGCCGATCTGCCGACCGAGATGGTCGGCGAGTTCCCCGAGCTGCAGGGCCTGATGGGCCGGAGATATGCCGAACTGCAGGGCGAGGACGCGTCCGCCGCCGCGGCGATCGAGGAGCACTACAAGCCGCTCGGCCCCTCCGACCGCGTCCCGAGCGATCCGGTCTCAGTCGCGGTGGCGCTGGCGGACAAGCTCGACACGCTTGTCGGCTTCTGGGCCATCGACGAGAAGCCGACCGGCAGCAAGGACCCTTACGCGCTGCGGCGAGCGGCGCTGGGCGTGATCCGCCTGGTGGTGGAAAACGGGGTGCGGTTGCCTCTGGCGCAGGTGGTCAAGGATGCCGATCTCCTCTCCTTCTTCCACGACCGTCTGAAGGTCATGCTCCGCGATCAGGGCGCGCGGCATGATCTCGTCGACGCCGTTCTGGGCGAGGGGGCGTCCGGCAGTGACGACCTGCTCCTCATCACCCGCCGTGTTGCGGCGCTGTCGCGCTTCCTCGAAACCGAGGACGGCAAGAGCTTGCTCGCCGGCTACAAGCGCGCAGCCAACATCCTCAAGGCGGAGGAGAAGAAGGACGGCGAGGGCGCCTTTGCGGGCGCGGCCGATCTCCAGCTCATCGCCGATGCCGGGCTGATCGAGGAAAAGGCGCTGGCCGTCGCACTCTCGCAGGCGACACCGAAGGCCGAGGCTGCCGTCGCCGCCGAGGACTATGAGGGCGCGATGTCGGCGCTGGCCGAAATCCGCCCGGCGGTCGATGCCTTCTTCGACAAGGTCACGGTCAACGACCCCGATCCGGCCTTGCGTGCCAATCGGCTCAAGCTGCTGAACCAGCTCCGCGCGGCGACGCTCGCCGTGGCCGATTTCGGGCGGATTGCGGGCTGACGCCGCGATCATGCTCGGGCTTGCCCCGAGCATCTCGTGACGAGATGGCTCTGGTTCATGAGATGGTCGGGTCAACCCCGACCATGACGAGCCCCTTTGTCGGCGTTCGCCGCCCCCACGGAACCTATTCCCACCCTGCGACGTTCTGTCATCGGATTGGGGTGCCGCGAAATGCGTCGCGGCATCGGCTCCGGGGGGCCGGCTGACGGCCGATTCAAAGGTTCATTTCAATGGGCATTCTCATTTCGCTGCTGATCACGGTCCTCGTCATCGGCCTCGTGCTCTATCTCGTGCGGATGCTGCCGCTCGACGCCCAGATCAAGAACGTCGTTCAGATCATCGTCATCGTCATCGGCATCATCTCGCTGCTGCGCTATCTCGCGGTGTTCTGAGGAGGCTCGACGTCATGCTCGGGCGAAGACCCGAGCATCTCATGCGGGAGATTCTCGGCGCTTCGCTGCGCTGCGGCCGGAAATGACGACGCAATTGACGCTTAGCCTGCGCTGATGCACACTTCGATAGGTCCAGAGGGCCCCGGACGGTTCCGTCGCGGGGCCCTTTCCTATTGCAGGCGAAATCGCCATGAGCGCGTCGAACCGCACGACCCATATCAGGCTGACCTCGCACCCCGAGCCCGGCAGCGCCGCGGCGCGGTTTCCGATCCGATGGGGTGCCGCGACGCCGGCCGAGCGCGGCCCGATCATCGCGTCGACCACGACGCCGGGAGACCGCAACGTCATCGGCGCCCATGGCGGCTCCTATTCCGTCTACCGTGCGCTCGCGATCTCGGCCCGTGCGATGAACCCGTCGCAGCGACCGGACCTGCGCAACACCTATCCGACCGTCGACATCCCCGAGCAGCCGCAATGGTTCCAGCCGGGGAAGATCGTCTCGATGGACCCGTTCGGACATCGCGTCGCGCAGGATTTTGGCCAGTGGATCGGCGAGGGTATCGACATCCGCCCGACCATCGCCATCACCAAGGCGCGGCTGAACCTCCCGGAGATCCTGGCTGCGATGGCGGCGCACCGGCTGGCACCCGATGATCATATCCTGCATACCTCGGGCGACATCAGTGTCACCAAGATCGCGATCGACCCAGTCTGGCACCTGCCGGGCATCGCCGAGCGTTTCGGCACCAGCGAGAACGAGCTCCGCCGCACGCTCTTCGAGCAGACCGGCGGCATGTATCCCGAGCTGGTGACGCGGCCGGACCTGCGCGTCTTCCTGCCGCCGATCGGCTCGATCACGGCCTATGTCGTCGGCGAGGTCTCGGCCATCACCGACCCGAAGAAGCGCGTCGCCTGCCGCGTCCATGACGAATGCAACGGCTCCGATGTCTTCGGCTCCGACATCTGCACCTGCCGGCCCTATCTCATCCACGGCATCGAGGAGGCGGTGAAGGAGGCGCAGGGCGGCGGCGTCGGTCTGATCGTCTACAACCGCAAGGAGGGCAGGGCGCTCGGCGAGGTCACGAAGTTCCTTGTCTACAATGCCCGCAAGCGCCAGGAGGGCGGCGACAGCGCCGCAACCTATTTCGAGCGCACCGAATGCGTCGCCGGCGTGCAGGATGCCCGCTTCCAGCAGCTCATGCCGGATGTGCTGCACTGGCTCGGCGTCACCCGGATCGACCGGCTGATGTCGATGTCGAACATGAAATACGACGCGATGGTCGAATCCGGCATCGAGATCGGCGAGCGCGTCGCGATCCCGCCCGAGCTGATCCCGCCCGATGCCTCGGTCGAGATCGAGGCCAAGAAGGCGGCCGGCTACTACTCGCCCGATGGAACCCCGGGCGACAATGCCCTCAAGGCGACGGTCGGCCGCGACCTCGACAAGTTCTGAACCAATGGCAGACCGCGATCCGGAGGCCATCCGCCTTCTTCTGAAACCGGCCTCGATCCGTAACCGTGCCCAGGAAATGCTGGAACTGGGGCTGGCCGGCCGCCTGCTGCACTTTGCCGTTCATCCCGAGCGGCTGGAGGCCTGCGCGGACTACGTGCTCGACACGATCCGACTGAACTACCCGACGCTCGATATCCCGTTCCATGCCCGCTGGCGCCATTTCGTCGTCGCCGGCATCGACCGCTGGAGCGTGCTCGATCTCGGCGCGAACTTCCGCGACGCGACCGAGCGAGGACGTGCGGCCTATGACCTCGCCATCGTCAGCGTCCTGCTCGACGCCGGAGCCGGGCCAGACTGGTCCTATCGTGATGTGGTCACCGGCAAGCAGGTCGCGCGCTCCGAGGGGCTGGCGCTCGCCTCGCTCGACATGTTCGCAGCCGGCCTGTTCTCGAGCGATCCGGGCGATCCGCTGCGTGTCGATGCGGCGGCGCTGAAGCGGCTGGAGCCCGAGGCGCTAGCCATCGGTTTCCAGGCCGGACCGGCCAATCCCCTGCTTGCCGTCGAGGGGCGTGCCGCACTGCTCAACCGGCTCGGCGAGGAGCTGGAGCGCCAGGGGATGAGTCGGCCTGGCGACCTGTTCGACCACTTCCTTGCCGCGGCCGAAACCGGCACCCTGCGCGCCAGCCACATGCTGGGCGAGGTCCTTGCCTGCTTCGGCGGCATCTGGCCGTCGCGGCTGACGCTGGCGGGCGTCGCGCTCGGCGACACCTGGCGCCATCCGCTCATCGCGCCGGGTTCGACGACGGCCGGGCTCGTGCCCTTCCACAAGCTCTCGCAATGGCTGACCTATTCGCTGATCGAGCCGCTGCAATGGGCCGGCGTCACGGTCATCGACATCGACGAGCTCACCGGCCTGCCCGAGTACCGCAATGGCGGCCTCCTGCTCGACTTGGGCGTGATTGCGCTGAAGGACGAGGCCGACGCTGTGCGCGCCCATGAGGCCGGTTCGGAACTCGTCGTCGAATGGCGCGCGCTGACGGTGGCGCTGCTCGACGAGATCGGCAGTCTGATCCGCAAGCGCCTCGGCCGCACCCGCGATGAGCTGCCGCTGGCGAAGGTGCTGGAAGGCGGCACCTGGGCGGCCGGCCGGCGCATCGCGGCCCAGAAGCGCGAGGGCGGTGGCCCGCCCTTGACGATCGTCAGCGACGGCACGGTATTCTAGATCTGGAAAAGCAGACTCAGCCCTCATCCTGAGGAGCAAGGCGTGAGCCTTGCGCCTCGAAGGATGCTCCAGAGCGCACTGGATCATCCGTCGAGACGCCGCTGCACGGCTCCGCAGGATGCCTGTTGAGGGCAGATAAGAAGGGAAACGGACCGCATGACCATGCATTCGGACGGGGTCACCGTCGTCGATCACCCTCTCGTCCAGCACAAGCTGACGCTGATGCGCGAGAAGGACCGCTCGACCAAGAGCTTCCGCCAGCTCCTCAACGAGATCGGCATGCTGCTCTGCTACGAGGTGACGCGCGACCTGCCGACCGAACTGGTCGAGATCGAGACGCCGCTGCAGAAGTCGATGCAGCCGATCATCGCCGGCAAGAAGCTGGTCTTCGCGCCGATCCTGCGCGCCGGCGTCGGCTTCCTCGACGGTATGCTGGAACTCGTGCCGGCGGCCCGCGTCGCCCATATCGGCCTCTACCGCGACCCCGACACGTTGCAGGCGGTGGAGTACTACTTCAAGGCGCCTTCCGACGTCGCCGATCGCATGATCGTGGTGATGGACCCGATGCTGGCGACCGCCAACTCCGCCGTCGCCGCGATCGACCGGCTGAAGGAACGCGGCGCCAAGGACCTGCGCTTCGTCTGTCTGCTGGCGGCGCCGGAAGGCGTCGAGCGCCTGCGTGGCGCCCATCCGGATGTCCGGATCTGGACAGCCGCGATCGACGAGCGCTTGAACGATCACGGCTACATCGTGCCGGGGCTGGGCGATGCGGGCGACCGCATGTTCGGCACGCGCTGAGGCTCGCTGGGTCACGTCCTGACGCGACCAAGTGTCCATTTCGCTCGATAACACCCTGACGAAGCCCGCCTCCTTGCGGGGGCGGGCTCGCATCCGGACGAACGATCAGGTCGCGATGACGCGAGCGCCCGGCGGATCTCGGAAACTCAGTCGATGGTGCGCACGACGCGACGGCTGCGCGGCTGGATGATCACGACGATGTCGTCGTTCACCGCCGTATCGCGATACCCGTAGTCGATCGGGACTTCGCGATAGCCGACGTTCCCGCGCGGCAGGACCGGGCCCGCCACGACAGGCTGCCCGTAGCGATAGGCAGGCGCGGGCTGCTCCATCACATAGACCCGGACACGCGGCGACTCGTTGATGGCGCCGTACGTGCCGTATGTGCCGTAGGCGCCGCCGTACCAGCCATATCCGGCGAGTGCCGGATCGCGCATCGAGCCACCGGCCGGATCCCGGATGATCGGGCCGTAGCTCTGGGCATAGGCGCTGGCCGGAATGATCGCGAGCGCGGCCGCAAATGCGATGCTCTTCATCATGGCTCACCTCCTGGCTGGGTTGGAACAGCCATAACAACGCGACCGCCCTGCCGCGGTTCCACCGTGAGGCGAGCAGAGAGAGGAAAAAGAGCCCGCCCCGCTTCCGAGGCGGACAGGGCGCAAGGCTGCAAGCGCAGCCCCTTCGATCAATTGATGATCTGCACGATGCGACGCGTCTGCGGATCGATCACGACCGCGCGCTCGTTCACCACGGTGTAGCGATAGCCGTGGACGCCGTACTCGACCGGGACCTCGCGATAGACCACTCCCGTCTCGGGCAGGACGGTGCCGACGACGACCGGCTGCGCGTAGTTGTAGGACGGGATGCGCTGCTCGACGACATAGGTGTGGAAGCGCGGGGTGTCGTCGATCATCGAGCCACCGGCAGGATCGCGCACCATTGCAGGGCCGGGCACCACGACGCCCAGTGCCGGATCACGCGTGGAGCCGCCGGCCGGGTCGCGAATGACCGGACCCGTGCTCTGGGCGAAGACTGCGGCAGGAAACACGGCGAGTGCCGCGGCAAGGGCAAGTCTCTTCATCATCCTGGGTCTCCTTGATCGGTTGGGGATTACCGAACCAACGAAGCTGCGGCGGCCAAGTTCCGAAGAGAGATCGCAAACTGCCGGGAAAAGGGCGGAAAGCCGAGTGTGCAGGAGGCCGCAGCGTCAACGAAGCCTCGATCCGCATGACCCCATGCGAAACGTAGAACGGCCCGCCCCGTTGCCAGGGCGGGCCGCGGCGCCGCGCTGCAAGCGCAGCCTTGCGATCAGTTGATGATCTGCACGACGCGGCGGGTCCGCGGCTCAACGACGACCGTACGATCGTTCACGACGGTGTAGCGATAGCCGGTCGGCGCGCCGTATTCGGTCGGAACCTCGCGATAGACCACGCCCTGCTCGGGCAGCACGGTGCCGACCGCGACCGGCTGCGCATAGGTGTAGGACGGGACGTTCTGCTCCACCACATAGGTGCGGAACTTAGGCGACGCAGCGTCACCGATGATCGCGCCGACTACCGCGCCGCCGACACCGCCGACAGCCGCGCCGACCGGGCCGCCGACGATCGCGCCGCCGATGGCGCCCGAGGTCGCGCCGCTGACGGCACCGCCCGTTGCGCCGCCCGAGGGCTGCTGCTGGACTTGGGTCTGAGCGAAGGCCGTGGCGGGAATCGCGACGATGGCGGCGACGAGAGCAAACTTCTTGATCATGGTTGTTCTCCTTCCGAGAGAAAGTTCGGGGGGACAACCGGCGCAGGCGGTCGCGGTTCCGCAAGAATCGGTCACGACGTGTAACAATCGCGCAGGGCGCGCTCGAAAGAAGCGGCTTATCAAGAGGTTGAGACGTTATCGGTTCGGCGGAGGAAAAGCCTCGCCGCAAACGAAAACGGCGGGCCGAGGCCCGCCGTCATGATGCTCTCGATACGATCGAGCCTACTTGGGAGCAGCCTTCAGGGCCGGGTCGAGCTTGGCCGCGTCGCGCTTGATCAGGGCGGAGAAACCCTCTGGCGTGCGTTCGGCCGTGGTCGGCAAGACCGTGCCGAGCTCGAGCAGGCGCTTCTTGGTGTTGTCGTCGTTCAGCGCCTTGTTGAGCGCGTCGACCAGCCGGTCCACGACCTCCTTCGGCGTGCCCTTCGGGGCGGCGATGCCGTTCCAGGCCTCGATCTGGTACTCCGGCAGGCCGGCCTCCTTCGTGGTCGGAACGTCCGGCAGGGCCGGCGAGCGCTCGGCCGAGGCGATGGCATAAGCCTTGATCGTGCCGGCCTTCACCTGCTCGGCGACGCTGACGATTTGGTCGCACATGAAGTCGATCTGGCCCGAGACGAGATCATTGAGCGCCGGGCCGGTGCCGCGATAGGCGACGGCGTTGAGCTTCGGCACGCCGAGCTGACCCTTCAGAAGGGTACAGGTCGTCCAGGAAACCGAGCCGAGGCCGGCATGGGCTTCGTTGAACTTGTCCGGGGTGGCTTTGACCGCGGCGACGAAGGCCTTGAGGTCTGGCGCCTCGAGGTTCTTGCGGGCGACGATCAGGATCGGCGTGCCGCCGGCAAGCCCGATCGCCTGCATGCCGTCGAGCGGATCGTATTTCAGGTTGGGGTAGGTGGCGGGCGCAGCCGAGAAGGTGCCGAGATGGCCCATCGCGATGGTGTAGCCGTCAGGCGCGGCGGTGAGGGCGCGGGTGATGCCCGTGGTGCCGCCGGCGCCGGCGACGTTCTCGATGACGATCTGCTGGCCGAGCGTCTTCGACATGTGGTCGCTGACGATGCGGGCGATGATGTCGGTCGGTCCGCCGGCGGCGAACGGAACGATCATGGTGACCGGCTTGTTCGGGTAGCCCTGGGCGCCAGCGTTGCCGGCGAAGGCCAGCGACACGGCGGCCGCGAGGCCGAGTGCGAGCTTCTTCATGGGTGAATCCTTCCTCGTTATCGTTGGGGCCAAGGTGGGGCCGCGCCGGAGGCGCGGCAACCCCGTCATTCGGTGAAGACCTCGTCGCGCTTCTTCGACATGGACGGCAGGAGCGCTATGACGAGGATCGCGACCGCGACCACCAGCAATCCTGCCGAGATCGGCCGCTCGATGAAGGTCATGAACGAGCCGCGCGAGATGATCAGGGCCTGGCGCAGCTTCTCCTCCATCAGCTTGCCGAGCACGAAGCCGAGCAGCATCGGCGCCGGCTCGAAGCCGAGTTTGATGAGCAGATAGCCGAACAGGCCGAACAAGGCGGTGAAGGCGACGTCGACCGGCTGGTTGTTCACCGAGTAGATGCCGATCGAGCAGAAGATCAGAATCGCCGGGAACATCAGGCGGTAGGGCACCTGCAGCAACTTCACCCAGAGCCCGACCAGCGGCAGGTTGATCACCAGCAGCATCAGGTTGCCGATCCACATCGATGCGATCATGCCCCAGAACAGGTCCGGGTTCTTGGTCATGACCTGAGGGCCGGGGATGATGCCGTGGATCGTCATGGCGCCGACCATCAGCGCCATCACCGCATTCGGCGGGATGCCCAGCGTCAGCAGCGGGATGAAGGCGGTTTGCGCGCCGGCGTTGTTGGCCGATTCAGGCCCCGCGACGCCCTCGATCGCACCCTTGCCGAAGCGGGAGGGATCCTTGGCGATCTTCTTCTCCAGCGTGTAGCTGGCGAAGGGGCCGAGCACGGCGCCGTTACCGGGCAGGATGCCAAGAATGCTGCCGATGAAGGTGCCACGCAGCACCGGAGCGGTCGACTGCTTGATGTCGTTCCAGTCCGGCAGCAGGCGTCCGATCTTCTGCCTGACGACGTCGCGCGCTTCCGGGTTCTCCAGGTTGCGCAGCACCTCGGCGAAGCCGAACACGCCCATGGCCAGCACGGCGAAGTCGATGCCGTCTGCCAGAGGCGCGAAGCCGAAGGTCATGCGCTCCTGACCGGTCTCGAGGTCGGTGCCGATGGTCGACAGCAGCAGGCCCAGCATGATCATGCAGAAGGCCTTGAGGATCGAGCCGCGCGCCAGCACCACGGCGAAGCACAGACCCATCACCATCAGTGAGAAGTATTCGGCAGGGCCGAACAGCAGGGCAAGCCGCGTCAGCGGGGCACCGAGCGCCGCGATGACCACGGTGGCGACGCAGCCGGCGACGAAGGAGCCGATCGCGGCGGTGCCGAGTGCGACACCGGCACGGCCCTGCTTGGCCATCTGGTGGCCGTCGAGCGTGGTGACGACGGCGGTCGCCTCACCGGGAATGTTGACCAGGATTGCAGTGGTCGAGCCGCCATACTGGGCGCCGTAATAGATACCCGCGAGCATGATCAGCGCGCCGACCGGGTCGAGCCCGAAGGTGATCGGCAACAGCATGGCGATGGTGGCCACCGGGCCGACGCCGGGCAGCACGCCGACCAGCGTGCCGACGAGACAGCCGACAAAGCACAGCGCGACGTTCTTGAGGGTAAGCGCGACCCCGAAACCGAGCCCGAGATGGGCGAACATTTCCGTCATGGATCAGATTCCCAGGAGCCAGGGCGCGAGCGGGATCGGCAGGCCGAGCGCGTATTTGAAGAGGAGCGCGCAGCCGATCGTCATCGCCGCGGCGAAGATCAGGAGCTCCTTGATCCTCACATCCGGGGCTGCAAGGCCCGAGCAGATCACGACGATCGGGCCCGATACCAACATGCCCAGCGGCGGGACCTTGAGCGAGCCGATGTCGAAGCCGCGGATGGTCAGGCCAAAGAGGCAGGCTGCGCCGAGCACGAAGAAGATCCCGCGCCAGGACAGGGCGGTGAGCTTCTCGCCGTTGTAGCGCAGCGAGTTCACCGACAGCAGCAGGCCGAGGACGGCGCAGATCGTCGCGAAGGCCTTGGGCAGCATGCCCGGCCCCATCTGGCGCAGGGTTCCGCTTGGCAGGTCGCGCGAGAGGAAGAGTGCCAGCAGGGCCAGGGCCAGCATGAATAGGCCGGCCGCAAAATCCTGTGTCGAGCGTATGCGCAGGCTCCGGGCCGCCTCGATTCTGTTGAGACTCATCAATGTCCTCCGGTTTGGGGGGCGGCGGCGCGTGTCGCGGGCTTTCGGGCCTGCGCCGGCATGGTGAAGGGCAGCGGGCTGCCCTCGTCGATCAGCGTGACGCTCTCACGCAGGATGGCGAGGAAGTCGTCGCGGGCGGAGAGCTTCTGGTGCGGCCGCCAGGCGACGCCGACGAGGGCGCCGGGCGGCGGCGGATCGAGCATCGCGCCGCGCAGGCGCCGCAGCGTCACGCCCGGGAAGCTCAGCCGGCAGACCCAGTCCGGCGCCAGCGCCATGCCGAGCCCGGCCGCGACGGCCGACATCATGGCGGGCTTTTCGGTCGCTTCGATCACGACATTGGGCACGGCGCCGACGCTTTCGAAATAGGCCATGACGAGGTCGTAGGCGAAGGGGCGGATCCGCTTCGACGGCACCACGAAGGGCTCGCCGACCAGATCCTGCATCGTCAGGCCGTCGCGCGCGGCGAGGGGGTGAGCCTCGTTCAGCACCACGATCGGGCGCTCAACGCGCAGCACCTCATAGGCGCAGTCGGTGGGCTTGCGTGGCGGGCGTGTCAGGGCGAGATCGAGCTTGCCTGCCTCCAGCATCTGGATCAGCGGTGCCGTCATGGCCTCGACGAACTTGATCTCGACGCCGGGATAGCGCTCCCGGAAAGCGACGAGCGCCTCGGGGACGAAGCTCGACGAGGCGGCATCGATCGCGCCGATCCGGAGCAGCTTGCCGGAGGCCAGCGACGCATCGCGCACGGCGCGCGCGGCATATTCCATCCGGGCCAGGATCGCCCGGCCCTCCTCAAGAAGGACGAGGCCGGCGCGCGTCAGAGCGACCTGCCGCGTGGTTCGCGTCAGGAGGACGGCACCGAGTTCTTCCTCGAGGGTGCTGATCTGCCGGGAAAGGGCGGGAGGCGCGAGCCCGAGTCGCTCTGCCGCTCTGCCGAAATGCAGCTCCTCCGCCACCGCGATGAAACATCGCAGTTGCCGAACATCCATAAGCGTCCCTCTGTTCCCCTCTGGCGTATCGTTTGACCGATATCTTCCAGCCGTTGTCGTCAAGTCGATTAGCGGCTCGCGCCGCGAAAGCGACCCTAGAACAATTCATAATCTTTGGGAAATAAAGCTCGGCGCGATTTGTTGGGAAAGCTGGCGGATCAGGCCGCGGCGGGGCGACGCAGCCGCTGGACCAGCCTACCGTCGATCAGTGCCAGCCCTGCGAAGATTGCCGCCATGCCGGCAAAATGGCGCGGCAGGAGGGTTTCGCCGAGCAGTCCGACGCCGAGCAGGATGGCGCTGACCGGAATCAGGAAGGTCACCAGCATGACGTTGCTCGGCCCGGCGGCGCGCATGATCCGGAAGAAGATGATGTAGGCGAGCGCCGTCGAGATCAGCGCCAGGCCAACTGCTGCGAGAACCGCCTGTTGCGACGGCACCGGCAGCGTCCAGGGTGGATGCAGGACGAAGGCGACCGGGATCATCATGATGGTGGAGGCGGAAAGCTGTCCGGTCGCGGCGACCAGCGGCGGCAGGCCGCGGAATCGCTTCCCGAACAGGCCCGAGAAGGCATAGGAGACCGCAGCGAGGACGCAGGCGAGCTGCGCCGCCAGATTGGAGCCGAGGCCGCCGAACGCTTCGGGGCCCATCAGAATGCCGACACCGATCAGGCCGGCCAGCACACCGCCGAGCTTTGGCCCGGTCGCCTTCTCATTGCCGAAGCAATGCATCACCAGCACTGCGAAGATCGGCGTCGTCGCGTTCAGGATCGAGGCGAGGCCGCTGGCGATCTGCTGCTGCCCCCACAGGAACAGGCTGAACGGGACCAGATTGTTGAGGATGCCCATGCCGAAGAAGGCGAGCCAGAGGCTGCGTCCCACCGCCATCGAATGCCCGCTGATCCGCACCACCAGCAGCAGCGCCAGCGCCGCCAGCCCGACGCGGACCTGGACCACTGCGAAAGGCGGCCATTCCGTCACGGTGAGCTTGTTGAAGAAGAACGAGCCGCCCCACAGGATCGACAGGGCGACCAGCAGGAGCCACTCGGTCGGGCCCATGCGCAGCGAGGGAGCGGGCGTTGGCTGTGTCATGGCAGGAACTGTGCTCGCGGAGCGGGTCATCCTGCGTCAGTAGGCGGCCGGGCAGGGCCCGGCCACCCGATTCCCGCAAGCATCGGACCGAGAACTGGAGTGCGGCAGGCCGATGCAGGAACGAGGGCAGTTGCTCACCGGATCGAACATGAGGCGATCCGATGAGCAGGGCGGCCTCAGGCGGCTTCGGCTTCCCGCGCCTGCCACATCGCCTTGAAGGCGGGGCGGGCATGGCAGGCGTCGAGCCAGGCTTTGACATGGGGCGCCGCGTCAAACAGCGACGTCGCCGGCTTCGCATAGCGGATGATCTCGGCGACGTTGATGTCGGCGACGGTGAAGCGGCCACCCATGACGAAGCCGCCGCCCTCGGCCAGCACCTTGTCGAGCACGGCGAAGGGAGCGGGCAGGGCGGCGAGCGCCGCCTCGACCAGCTTCGGATCGCGCTTCTCCGGCGGATAGGCGGCCATGTGGTACTGGATGTTCAGCGCATGGGTCTCGCATTCGGTGGCGGCCCAGAGCGACCACATCACCGCGAGGCCTTCCTCCTTGGCGTCCTTCTGCGCCAGCGGGCCACCATGCTTGCGGGCGAGATAGAGGTTGATCGCGAGCGATTCATGCAGCTTGAAGCCGTCATCATCGATGCTCGGGATATGCCCGTTCGGATTGACCTTCAGGAAGTCGGCGCTCTTCGTATGCAGCGGCGCATCCGGCGCCGACGGATCGGCCAGGCGATAGGCCTGGATCACCGGGACATGCTTGAAGGCAAGGCCCAGTTCGTTGGCGAGCCAGACATTGCGCGTGGCGCGCGAGCGGTAGCAGCCATAGATCGTCAGGGTCATGGGAAGGCGGCCTTTGCAGGAGAGATGTGACGGGCTGTGGTTACAGCAGAGACCGTTCGCGCGCATCACGTCCGGAAGAATATTTGTCCTGTGACATGACGCTTCCGGGGCGGATGATCTCCATTGCTCCCTATGTCGCCGGACGTCCGGCCTATCCGGTTGACGCCGCTCGAGGGCCGCAGAGATTCCGGTTGACGCGCGTCCTGCGCGGGTCCAATGCGGCCGCGTGGCGACCGCTTCAGGCCGTCCGCTCAACAGGAACCCTTACCCCGATGCCAAGCGACAGTCCCAGTCGACAGTCGATGCCGTCTGCCGCCGAGAAGCGGGTCTGACCGGGGAACCGGCTCGCCTGTGATCGGCCGATGACGGCCGCTCACAGGAACAAGCCGATGAACGACACCACTGATTTCAAGGATCGGGTCGAGCCCCGACTCGATCCAAAAGCGGATCTGCTCGCCAGGACGCTGGCGGTCAGCCTCGCGGGCGAGCATGTCGCCGACATTGTCGAAGCGCTCGACGACCAGGATGCGGAGACCGCCGCCGCCGTGCTGCTGGCGCTGCCGTTCGAGCGCGCCGTAGAGGTGATGGACCAGCCCGAGTTCATCGCGGCGCCGGCCGTGCTCGCCCTGCTGCCTGACGCGCAGGCCTCCGCCTTTCTCGGCGCGATGTCGGCCGACCGTGTCACCGACCTCGTCGACGAGGTCGACGAGCCGCTGCGCGCGAGGCTGCTGCGGCATCTCGATCGCGAGACCCATGCGGCGGTGACGCATCTCCTGAGCTATCCCGAGCACAGCGCCGGTTCGCTGATGACCACCGAATTCGTCAGCGTCCCCTCGAACTGGACGGTCAAGGCGACGCTGGACCACATCCGCCATGTCGAGCGCTCGCGCGAGACGGTCTATGCGATCTATGTCGTCGATCCGGCCGAAGGGGCGCTGCTGCATGCCGTGTCGCTGCGCCGGTTGATCAGCGGCGATCCGAAGGCCGCCATCGCGACGCTCGCGCCCGAGCACAAGCCGGTCACGGTCGGGCCGGAGGTCGACCGCGAGGACGTCGCCCGGCTGATCTCCAAGTACAATCTCCTGGCCGTGCCGGTGGTCGATGCAGGCGGGCACGTCATCGGCATCGTCACCGTCGACGACGTGATCGACGCGATGATCGCGGAGACCACGGAGGATGTGCAGAAGCTCGGCGGCATGGAGGCGCTGGACGCACGCTATGACCAGATCGGCTTCCTGCCGATGATCAAGAAGCGCGCCGGCTGGCTCTCCGTACTGCTCGTCGGCGAGATGCTGACCGCCTCAGCCATGCAGGTCTACGAGGCTGAGCTCGAGAAGGCGATCGTGCTCGCGCTGTTCGTCCCGCTGATCATGTCGGCCGGCGGCAATTCAGGCTCGCAGGCGACGTCGCTGATCATCCGTGCCCTCGCACTGCGCGAGGTCTCGCTGCGGGACTGGTGGCGCGTCGCCCTGCGCGAACTGCCGACCGGCCTGACGCTCGGCGCCATCCTCGGTGTGATCGGCATGGCTCGCATCGTGCTCTGGCAGACGGTCGGCTTCTATGACTATGGCCCGCACTGGGTGCTCGTTGCCGCGACGATCGGCGCGACGCTGGTCTGTATCGTCGCCTTCGGCTCGCTGACCGGCTCGATGCTGCCCTTCGCGTTGAAACGGCTCGGATTCGATCCGGCCAGCGCCTCGGCGCCCTTCGTCGCGACATTGGTCGATGTCACCGGCCTGGTGATCTACTTCGGTGTCGCGGCGGCGATCCTGAGCGGGACGCTGCTCTGAACGGCAAAGCCTAGGCGTCGTCGCCATCCGCGACGACGCGGTTGCGGCCGGCTGCCTTGGCCCGGTAGAGGGCGCGGTCAGCGGCCGCGACAAGCTTCGGCCAAGCGCAGTGCCGATTCTCGATCAGGGCGGTACCGAAACTGGCGGTCACCTCCAGGCTTCGGCCGCCCTCAAGCGTATAATGCGGAACCTGCATGGCCAGCCGCAGCCGTTCGGCGATCCCGAACGGCGATTCGCCGCCCTGACCGAGCAGCAGGACGGCGAACTCCTCGCCGCCGAACCGGGCAATAATGTCGCCCGGCCTGAGCGCGGCGCGCAGCCGTCGCGCCGTTTCTTTGAGAACCTCGTCGCCGGCAGCGTGGCCGAAGGCGTCGTTGATCCCCTTGAAGCGGTCGATATCGAGAAGGATGAGGCCGACCCGCCTGGGTATCGCTCCGGTCTCGGCGAGATGTGCTGCCAGTCTTTCCAGAGCGCCACGGTTCAGCACGCCGGTCAGCCCGTCCGTGTCGGCCTGCTGCTTCAGTTGGGCGGCGAGGGCGGTGCGTTCTCGATCGAGACCGTTGCGCTCGATCAACTGAAGCCGCAACGCATCGAGCGCCTGGAACAGGCTGCGCATCTCGCTTTGCGCGCCCCGGGCAATGATCGGCTCGTCGACCTTGCCTGCGGCGAGCGCGACGATGTGGTCGCGCGCGGCGAGCAGGGGGCGAAACAGCAGCGTTTGGCTGGCAGCGAGAAGCGCGAGTTCGACCAGCAGCACGAGGGCGGTCGCCGCAATGACCGTGATCAGCGCTGTCCGGGCCGCAGCGCCCTCGACATGCAGCTGCGTCACAGCAGCGTCGAGGAACGAGTCGCGAAGTTGTTCGAGCGGCGCGAAGCTGGGCACGATTGCGTTGGTGAATTCGGCCGGGCTCAGCCCGAATTGGCCGGTTCGGCCGGCATCGAGTGTTCGTTCCAGCAGCGGCATGCCCTCGCCGAAGAAGCGTTCGACGACGGCCCGGTGCGCGGCGCCGATCGGCGGATCGGCATGCGTGCCCGTCTGCTGCTGGGCGAGTTGCCAGATTGCGACGACACGTGCGCGAGTCTGCTCGAAGGCAGCGCGGCGCTCCGGGTCGATCGGCCGGGCATGGGCGATCGGGATGACGAGGTGGGAGCCCATGCGGCCCGCATGCTCACGCAGTTCGCTGAGCATGCGGGCGACCAGGGCCCGGCCGATGAGGACGGGGGCGTCGGCCAGCAGATCGGTCATGGCTGCATCGATGAGGGGCTGCGACGCGTCAAAGACGCCGAACATCGCCTCGATGACGCGCTCGATATCGGCACTGCTGCGCGCCGAAAAAGGCAGCCCGGACAGCTCATCGACCTGCCGCCGCGCTGCCGTCAGCCGTTCCCGCAGCGCGGCGGTTACCTCGGCCATGGAGGCGCTCGTGGAGACGCCGGCCAGCGCGGCATCGCTTGCGGCCCGATAGGCCAGCAGCTTCTGCTGCGAGGGACTGTCGGGCGTGGGCTCTTCGCCCAGAACGGCATTGGTCGGCCCGCGCTCTGCCGACAGCCGGTTGGCGGCGGTCATGACCTCCCGGAAGGCCGTCAGCCTGGCGATGCTGTCGCTGTTGGCTTGCAGGTTACGATGAAACCCGGCGATGAGCGTGCAGCCCAATGCAAGCGAACAGGCCAGGATGACGGCGATGGCCGCCAGGAAGCGCTGCTGCAGGGTTGTGCGACTTAATGAAAAGCGGCGTCCCCCGGCACTCTCGCTGTCTGGACGCATTGGAAGGGGCAACTCATCCAGACGTCTGCATCCCATCCCCGCTAAAGCAGGGACGTTCGGCAGAACAACGACAAGACCAGGGTGGCGGATCGCGTGCTCTTGGCAGATTGACCCGGCCTCAGCAACCGGGCGCGTCAGAAAAAGCGGCCGCCCAACCCTTGCGTCGGTCTCTGAGGCGTCTGGGCTGACGTAGAGTCGGTCGGGTGATACGCCTTCTTCAGCCCGCCAGAACCCGCTGCGGCGGGAAGGTGATCTCCACCAGCGTGCCTTCCTTCTTGACTGATGTGATCGACATCGCGGCGCGGTTGGCTTCGACCAGCGCCTTGGTCAGCGGCAGGCCGAGACCCGTGCCGCCGGCACGGCGCGTCGTCGGCACCTGCCGGAAGGGCTCGAGCGCGAGCTCGATCTCCTTGTCGTCCATGCCGATGCCGGTGTCGCGCACCCGCAGGACCGCCTCGCCCTGGTCGCCCAGCGCGGTGGAGATGATGACCTGCCCGCCCGCATCGGTGAACTTCACCGCATTGGAGAGGAGGTTGATCACGATCTGTCGGATCGAGCGCTGGTCGGCTACGACCGGCGGCAGCTTCGGCGAGAGCCCCGAGCGCAGCACGACGCGGCCGCGCTGCGCCTCCGGCTGTAGCAGGCTCACCGCCGACAGCGCGATCTCGTTCAGGTTGACGCTGACGAAGTCGAGGTCGAGCTTTCCGGCCTCGATCTTGGCGAGGTCGAGCAGGTCGTTGACGAGGCTGATCACGTAGCCGCCGGACTGGTGAATGTCGCGCAGATACTCCTTGTAGCGCTCGTTTTCGATCGGCCCGAAGCGCTCCTCCGCCATCACCTCGGCGAAGCCGATGATCGCGTTCAGCGGCGTGCGGATCTCATGGCTGATCTTGGCAAGCACGTCCGATTTCTGGGCGCTGGCCTTTTCGGCTGCTTTGCGCGCCTCGACCAGCTCACCCTCTGTCTTCTTCCAGGCGGTGATGTCGCGCAGCACGGCGCAGAAGCGGCGCTCCGGCCCCTCGGCGATCTGGCCCATGGTCATGAACAGCGGGATCTTGCCGCCCTGCCGGACGCGGCCGACGACCTCGCGGCCGTCATTCATCACCGAAGCGACGCCACCGCCCTTGAGTCCTTCGAGATAATCCAGCGCTGGCGCATGGCTCTCGGCCGCGAAGAGCAGCGTGAACAGCTCGCCGGTGACCTCGCGCTGATCGTAGCCGAACAGCGCCTCGGCGGTCTTGTTCAGCGAAAGGATGCGGCCACGCTCGTCGACCGTGACGACGCCGTCCGTCGCGGTGTCGAGCATCGCGACGAGTTCGTTGATGCGCGCATCGCGGGCACCGGCATCGAGCCTGAGCGCCTCGACGCGCGCCGCGCTCTCACGCTCCTCGGCCTCGAACTCCGCCGCCAGTTCAGCCTCTTCAGCCTCCTCCGGCGTCAACACCTTGACCTCGCCACCGCCTGCAGGATGCCGGAAGGCCATCAAGGTCGCCGGTTCGCCCTGCCAGGCGACGCTGGACAGCACCGCATCGACGCTGACGAGGTGCCCGAGCCGGTCGATCAGGATCATGCTGCCGCCATCGGTGCGGGTCGCTTCCCTGATCGTCCGGCCGACGCCGCCGCCGGCGGTCAGGTCATCGAGGTCGGCGTAGTCAAGCAGATCGAGCAGCGTCCGGTTGGCATAGAGCGCTTCCTCGTCGCGATTGACCAGCACTGCGATCGGCAGCTTGTCGAGCACGTCGGCATGGGAATTGGGCAGGCGCGGCCGGGTGCTGGCGACGAGATCGGGGGATCCCGCGGCCTGTGTCGCCTCGCCGGGCGGAGGCGCCTCGGCGGCAGCGGTCGCCTTGCTCTCCTTCAGTTGCAACGGTGCGACGGGTGGAAGCCGTGGCGCCAACGCCTCGTCGTCGCCGGCGATCCGAGCGCCCAGCGCCTTGGCGATCTCGCGGAACGCATTGCGTTCCGCCGAGCTCAGATTGGCCTTCGAGGGCTCCAGCACGGGGCGCACCGAAGCCAGATGGCCGTTATGCAGCGGCACGATGTTGGCATTGCCCTGTGCCGGTTGTTGCCGCGCGGGGGCGGCCTGCGCTTCAACGGGCGACCCGTCGGTCTCGGCGGCCTGTGTTTCGTCCTCGTCGAGGGCGGCTTCAGCGACCGCGTCGCTAGCGGGCTGATCGGCAAGGAGAGGCTCGTCCGCACCGGTCTGCGTGAGCGTCTCGGTCTCGGTATCATCCTGTGCGGGCGCGACGACGGCGGCGTCGAGTGCCTCGACGATCGCCGCTTCCGGCGTCGAATCGACAGTGCGTCCCGAAGCCTCGTCGGCTTCGACTTGGGCTGGGGCTTCGGCGTCGACCCCGGCCGGGGGCTCGGCGTCGACGGGCAGGACGAATGGCTCGCGTGGGCCGGGGCGCACCAGGCCGAAGCCCCGGAAGCCCGTGACCTGCCGCGCCACATCGAGCATAGGCACGCCGGATAGTTCGACACGGGCGCCTTCGCCCGGCGCCGTCCGCCACAGCACCTCGTGGCCGCTCCAGGTCGCGCTGCCGGACAGGCGCGCGATCAGGTCGCCGCTGCGGTCGATCAATTCGGTCCCGATCAGCTCGGCCCAGCAGCGGTCTCGCAGCGCGGCTACCCCCTCGGCTCCGATCAGCTCGGCCATGTTGGGGGACAGGCTGCTGATTCGCCCGCCGGAATCGCTCTGCCAGAGAAAGCGGATCGCCTTGTCGGCAACGGGGGCGGGGGAGGCGATGGGCGCCTCCGTTACAGGCGCCGAGACGAGCGGAGTGGACTCCTGGAGGGCGGGGTCGGGCGCTGCGGGTACGACGATACCGAGGCGCCGCAACTCCGCCGCCTGGACCGCGATCGCCAGGACTGGCTCGGTCTCACCATCGCTGACGAGCTTGCAGCCGCAGGTCACGAGTGTTGCGGCAAAGCCCGAGGTCAGCCGCAACCGCTCCAGCCGGACGCCCTGGCGCGATGCCAGACCGCCCGCAAGCAGGGCGAGACGCTGGCGCGTCGCTGCGGGGAGGGCCCTGCCTTCGATGTCCCCGCCCAGCAGGGCCTGGCCCGCTGCATTGGCGAAGCCCGGGCGCTCCGACTGCTGGTCCCAGAGCAGCAGCGCACCGCCAGCCGCGAAGGCGGCGAGATTCGCATCCTCCGCCACCAACGCGCCCAGCCGCGTCCAGTCCTGTCCGGCTTCGCTCATGCCCGCCCGCTCTAGCTTCGCGCCATCATGGTCCGCGCCAATATGGCTAACAAAGACTTAATAGCGGCCAAATGCCTACAAGGCCATGCGGCGCATCGGGCTGTCCCCGCCCGCATCGAAACAGCGTTAACGCGCGGCGCGCTTGACGCTATGATTGTCATCGCAACGCAGCAATGATATTGCATCGCACAATAACGTGGCGCGGTGCTTGGTCGGGAGACCGGCCGGAAGCACACGGCCAGCATAGCCGACCCAAACCCGGAGGACGACCCTATGGCAGGCAACACCCCCTACGAAGTCCCCACCGAAATGCGCGAATTCGCCGAGCGCAGCGTCGAGCAGGCCCGCAAGGCCTTCGACGGCTTCATCGGCGCGGCCCACAAGGCGGTCGACAGCGCTCACGGCTCGGCCGAGAGCGCCCGCGTCAACACCATGGACGTCGCTCACAAGGCGATCACTTATGCCGAGACCAACGTCGCTGCGGCCTTCGATCTCGCTCAGAAGCTGGTGCAATCGAAGGACCTGACCGAGGTCATGGCCCATCAGTCCGAGTTCGTGAAGGCGCAGATGGTCGCTCTCCAGACGCAGTTGAAGGAGATCGGCACCGTGGCGCAGGAGGTTGCGGCCAAGGCCGCCGAGACCGTCACCAAGGCGACGAAGACGAAGTGAGTCTGCGAGGCCGGGTGCTTCCGGAGAGCCGGACGATCCCGCAAGACTAGGGAGTCCGGCGACAGCGATATCGACGGAACGGGCCGCTTCGAGCGTGGTCCGTTCCGAATGACTGCGCCGATCTGATCATCCGGACAGCGCCGGCGCGCCCCATGACGAGCGGAAGATCGGGCAGCCTGCCCGGTCCGGCCGCTCCAGCGCCGAAGGAGAACCGCGATGGTCAAGCCTGCTCCGACCCGGATCAAGTCCAAGGCCCCGATCAGCCTGTCCCCGGTCAAGGCGCTTTCCGGCGCCGTACCGGCCGAACCTTTCGAGCCCGCCGGTGCGCCGCAGCCGAAGCCGCCCGCTATGGCCGCGCCGGCACCGGCTCCCGCGCTCAAGCCGGCGGAAACCCAGCCTGCTGAAGTCAAGTCTCCTGAAGCCAAGGCTCCTGCGGTAAAGTCTCCCGAAGCCAAGCCGGTTGAAGCGAAGCTGCCGGAGCCCAAGGCGCCCGAAGCCAAGCCGCTCGAGGTCAAGCCACTCGAGGTCAAGACACTCGAATCGAAGCCGGCTGCTCCCGCGGCTGCCAAGCCCGTTCAGCCTGCGCCTCCCGTCGCGAAACCGACCGAGGCCAAGCCGGCCGCGAAGACTGCGCCCAAGCCGACCTCCGCGAAGCAGGCGGCGCGATCGATCAAGCCCAAGGCCGAGACGCGGGTCGCTTCGGCGAAGCTCCGCATCGAGAAGCCCGCGCAGCCCGCCACGCCTGTCGCCAAGCCTGTTGCTGCGTCGAAAGCGCCTCCGGCGCTCGCGCCGGTTGCTGCCTCCAAGCCCGCTCCTGTGGCGAAATCCGCACCCAAGCCTGCGCCCAAGCCGGTAGTCGCGGCCGTTCCCGTGGCCGCGCCGGCTACGCGCGCGTCTGTCGCGAAAGCTGTGGCTGCTCCGGTCAAGACTGTCGCGGAGGTCGTGGAGGCTGCCGTCAAGGCGGCTGTGCCCGTCCCGGCCAAGGCCGCCCCGGCGCCCTCATTGATCACGATGCCCTTGCCGCGCCCGCCGGAGTTCGCCGCGATCACGTCGACCACCGTGATGACGCAGGCGCTCGTCATGGCGAAGGCATTCGGTGCCCTCCAGGCCAAGATGCTGGACCACGCCTGCGCCGAGCTTAAGGCGACGCTCGGCGACGCCGAGACGCTGGCGCGCACCGACAGCGCCGCCGATGCGGTCGCGCTGCAGGCGAAGGCCGTGCGCCGCTCCTACGAATCCTACGCCGAGCACCTCAAGGAACTGGCGCGGATCGCCAGCAAGGCGCTGGCCAAGGGCTGAAAAGCGAGGTCTCAAGTGGTGCTTGCGGGGCTTGCCGGAAACTTCCGGTAAAACCCGCAATTCCCCGGTTGCAATCGCGAGGAGTCGGCACTAGGTTCCGCGCCGCTGCCGATCACGCGAAAGCGGTCGATCGCCAAGCACCGGGTGCGGGCAGCCATAGCTCAGTTGGTTAGAGCGCTAGATTGTGGATCTAGAGGTCCCCCGTTCAAGCCGGGGTGGCTGTACCACCCGCACCCATCCGCCGCCGCACAGCCCTGCTGCGCCACCGCGTCGGCATCGCTACCCTTGAAGCTGCGGTCAGCCTTCGCCATATCTTGCTTAAGCGGAAGGGCTTCGCCTTTCGCCTGCGGGGCGCTGCGCTGGCGGGCCCCGGTTTATCGGGAGCGCCCTCCGGGGGCTTCGGCAAGGTCAGGCAAGGCCCTGAAATGACGCGTACGCCCAGTCTGTCGCACCCGTTTCTGCTTGGGTTCGACGATATCGAGAGAGCGCTCGACCGGGTCGCCAAGGGCGCCAGCGAGGGCTACCCGCCCTACAATATCGAGCGCATGCCGCGTTGTGACGACGAGCCGGACCGGCTCCGGATCACGCTCGCGGTAGCGGGTTTCGCGCGCGAACAGCTCGAGATCACGCTCGAAGAGAACCAGCTGACCATTCGCGGCCGGCAAAGCGACGACAAGAGCAGGCAGTTCCTGCATCGCGGCATCGCGGCGCGCCAGTTCCAGCGCAGTTTCCTCCTCGCGGAGGGCATGCAGGTCCTGGGGGCCGATCTTTCGAACGGGCTGCTGGCGATTGATCTGGTTCGACCGGAACCGGAGAGGCTCATCAGGCGTATCGATATCATGAGCCGTGACTGAAGGTGCCTAGAACGACGGCTGAAGGGTGCAATCGCGGTTTCTGCATCCGTTCATAATTGCAACCGTATCTTGATAACCGCACTCGCACTGCTCTGAAGGAGGGCGCGATGAACAACGACAGGACGATGATCCAGACGAACCCCCTGACCCCCGCCGAGTTTGCGGCGCTGGGCACGGGCGAAGTCGCCTATCTCAAGCCGATGACCTCGGATGAGCTGCAGCGGATCTTTCCGCAGGCTCCGGAAATCCAGTCCGGCCTGCAGCTCTTCGCTCTGCTCTCGGCGGATGGTGCGCCCATCCTGGTGACCGATTCGCGCGAGGCGGCTACCGCCAACGCGTGGGAGCACGATCTCCGGATGGTCAGCGTTCACTGACGCGGCAATTCACGCCGCGGTCGCGAGGCCCGCGACCGCGGCCGTCAGCCGGCGGATGTCGTCCGGACCCGACAGGCGATGGTCGCCGTCCTTGACGAGCGTCAGCACGACCGGATCGCCGCTCAGGTGCTCGACCAGCCTGAGCGAATGGCGCCAGGGTACATCAGGATCCTGCATGCCTTGCAGGATATGGACGGGGCACCCCGTCCTGATATCTCCCCCGAACATCAGGTGCCGGCGTCCATCCTCGATCAGTGCCCTCGTGATCGGCGTCGGCTCGGGCGAATACTCCGAAGCGCGCATCCAGACACCGTCGCGCAGGATGGTCTCGCGGATCGCCTCGGGCATCCGCGCCCACATCAGCTCTTCGGTGAAGTCGACGGCCGGTGCGATCAGCACCAGGCCAGCGGGCGCGAGCGCGCTGCCGAGCAGGCGCCGCGCCGCCTGCAGCGCGACCCAACCGCCCATCGAGGAGCCGACCAGAATCGGCTGCCGCCCGCAGCGGGCGCCGATCACCGCCAGGGCATCCTCCAGCCAGTGCGACAGCGTCCAGCGGGCGAAGTCGCGGCCGCTCTCGCCATGGCCGGCATAATCGAAGCGGATGAAGGCCCGTCCGGCCTCGCGCGCCCAGCGTGCCAGCGCCTCCGCCTTGGTCGCGCGCATGTCGGAGCAGAAGCCGCCGAGCCAGACCACCGGCGCGCCGACTCCCTCCTGCGACAGATGGGCGATGCGCCGGCGTTCCTCGCCGTCGCCGACCTCCAGCCATTGCGGTGCCTCTCGCTCCAACCCAAATCTCCTGTGACGAATCGGCGTAATGGACGAATATAGGCTGCAAGTCGCGGCCGCACGCGGGCATACTCGCGCCAATCGAACGTGGCTATGATCGCGCGATCCGCATGCCGGTCCAGGGTGTGCTAATTGAAAGCCGCGCGGGAATTCTCGCGCAAACCGAAAGCGTCGTTCCGAAACGGTGAGTATGTCCTTCCAGCCAGGCGCGCATCTCTCGCTGCCCTCGACCGAGACCCATCCGCTCGTCGGACGGACGATTCTGCAGATCATCCCCGATCTGGAAGCGGGCGGCGCCGAACGTACGGCGGTCGATATCGCCAAGGGGCTGACCGATGTCGGAGCCCGTGCCCTCGTCGCCACCGAAGGAGGCAGGCTCGTGGCCGAGCTGCAGGCCGTCGGCGGCGTCTGGTTGCCCTTTCCGGCGGCCTCCAAGAACCCGCTCGCCATGGCGATGAACGTGCGCAAGCTCGTGCTGCTCTGCCGGCATGAGGGTGTCGAACTGATCCATGCCCGCTCACGTGCGCCGGCCTGGGTGGCGCTCGCCGCGGCGCGCATCCTCAAGCTGCCCTTCGTCACCACCTATCACGGCTCCTATGCCAGCCGCTCTGCGGTGAAGACGCTGTACAACTCGGTGATGGCAAGGGGCGATGTCGTCATTGCCAACTCCGCCTACACGGCCGAGCTGATCCTGACCAAGCACGGCTTCGCGCGCGACCGTATCCGCATCGTCAACCGCGGCACGAATTTCGCCGCCTTCGCCCCGCAGGCGGTGACCCCCGAGCGCATCCAGGCACTTCGCCGGGCCTGGGGCATCGAGCCGCATCAGCGCATCGTGCTGCTGCCCGGCCGCCTGACCAACTGGAAGGGCCAGCGCGTGCTGATCGAGGCCGCCCGCATCCTGCGCGACGGCGGCGATACGGACACGGCCTTCATTCTGGCCGGCGATCCGCAGGGGCGAGAGGGCTATGTCAAGGAACTCGACCAGCTGATCGCCAAGGCCGGGCTGGAAGGGCGCGTCAAAAGGGTCGGTCATTGCGCGGATATGCCGGCCGCCCTGCTCGCGGCGTCCGTCGTAGCCGTGCCTTCGACGGAGCCGGAGGCTTTCGGCCGCGTTGCGGTCGAGGCGCAGGCGATGGGCACGCCCGTCGTCGTGTCGGATCTCGGCGCCGTGCCCGAGACCGTGCTCGCCCCGCCGCAGGTCAGCCCCGGCGAGCGCACCGGTTGGCGCGTGCCGCCGGGCGATGCCCCCGGGCTCGCAGCGGCGCTCGAAGGGGCGCTGAGCTTGCGTCCCTCCGCTCGCGACAACCTGGCCTCGCGGGCGCGCCAGCATGTCGAGCGCCATTTTTCACTGGAGGCGATGGTCAGCGAGACGCTCGACGTCTATTGCGCGCTGCTCGGACGGTAACCATCTGATCAAATCCGCCTCGTCCATTGACAACGCGCATCTTTGTGCAATGTGTCTGCTCACGGGCGCGAGAAGCGCCATTCACAGGAGAATACTGCCATTCGTCGTCCTTTCCGTGCTGCCCCGACCCCGACCAAAGACGGCCCGCGCTCGAACCGTGACATCCGCGGCGTTCGCGACGTCCAGCTCATCGACGATACCGGCGCCAACCGTGGCGTGGTTTCGTTCTTCGAGGCCCTGAAGATTGCCGAGGATGCCGGCCTCGACCTGGTCGAGATCGCCCCCAATTCTGTGCCTCCGGTCTGCAAGATTCTCGATTACGGCCGCTTCCGCTTCCTGGAGCAGAAGAAGGCTGCCGAGGCGCGCAAGAAGCAGCGCACGATCGAGATCAAGGAGATCAAGCTGCGTCCGGGCATCGACAAGCATGACTACGACGTCAAGATGAAGGCCATGCTCGGCTTCTTCGAGGAGGGCGACAAGGTCAAGGTGACCCTGCGCTTCCGCGGCCGCGAGATGGCGCACCAGGATCTCGGCGTGAAGGTTCTCGAGCGCGTCAAGGCGGACCTCGCCGAGACGGCGAAGGTCGAGAGCGACTGGCAGCTCGAGGGCCGCCAGATGGTCATGGTGCTGGCACCGAAGTAAGCCCTGCCGATCAGATGATCTGCCAAAAAGGCCCGGCCCTAGCGCCGGGCCTTTTTCATGCCTGACGTGACGATGGTTCCGCTTGCCATCTGGCTGTGAATTTCGGGATCTCGCGCGGAATCACATCACCATCGCGCTTGCCCCGGGATCCATCGGAGGGCTCTGGGGCTCTACGGCGGAGGCCGGAGCAACGCTGCTTTGCAGCTTGTCCGGAATGACGTCGTGGTCAGACGGAATCCAGCATGCGCTAACTCACCGAACGGACGATTTCGCGATAGGCGGCCTCGGGAAAGGCCTTGAGAGTCTTCGTGCGGACATTGCCGAGCATGGCAAGCTGCAGGCAGAAGCGCGCGAGTACCGCATCGTCCGGGGCCTCGCAGACGATGACCATGTCGTACTCGCCCATCGTCATGAAGAACGATTTGAACTCGCCCCCCATGCTCCCGATGAGCTTCTTGGCGGCATCGAGGCGGGTCGGTGAATCCTTGACGTTGCGCGCACCCTGGTCGGTCCAATTCGCCAGCATGATGTAGGTCGTCATGGCACGTCTCCCGCCCCGGGGTTTCCGTCGGAAGCACCGTGCGGCGGCGGGCTTGCCGCCGCGCGGCTCCGGAACGGGACGTCTGCGCGTCCGCCGGGCTGGCCACCCTAGCACGACATGCGTCGGGCAACGCCGTCGAACGCGGCGTTTTGCTTCAAATTTGAGCGATTTTTGCTGCGTGATTTGATGCGAATCGGCGGGCTTGGTGATCTCATCCCGCGCGGGGGGCAGCTTCGTCATGCCCGGCTATTTCCGACGTTTGCGACCCGGCGGTCGCGGCGGCGGGCTGACGAGAGGGCTGCCGACTTTGCCGACTTTGCACAAGGGTATCGAGATCGACCCGGCGCTGGCCGGCCTGATCCGGCATATGCGGGCGATCGACGACTACCGCCAGGTATTCGATCGTCTTCAGGCATCCTGGGACACGCTGACCCTGCTCGGCCAGCTCTCCGGCAATGCCACCGAGATGTCGGGCACGCGCTCGGCCTTCGAGGATCTGACCGCGAGCCTGCTCGGCCATCTGGCCAAGGAGACGCGCGACAAGGTCATGACCGATCTGCGCACCAAGGCGCAGAACGCCATCGACGTTCTGGTCCGCAACCTGTTTGAGCGTACGGCCGATATCGGCTTCCTTGCTGCCGACACCGATATCCGCGAGATGCTGGAGGGCGAGCCCTCGTCCGAGGCGCGCAACGCGATGCAGGCGCGCTTCCGCGACTATGTCGCGAAATACTCGGTCTATTCCGACATCGTGCTGGTCGATTGCGCGGGCGCGATCCGGGCCCGGCTCGCGCCGCATGAGGCGCAGACGGCGCGGCACGCGATCATCGATGAGGCGCTGTCGTCGCATGGCGCCTATGTCGAGCATTACGGCGTGCTGGATTTCGTCTCGGACGAACAGAAGCTGGTCTATGCTTGGCGTGTCGAGGATGCCGCCAAGCGCCCGCTCGGCGTGCTCGTGTTGGTTTTCCGCCTCGCCGACGAAATGGCGGGCATCTTCCGCAAGCTCCTGCCGGAGCATGATTGGACCGTGCTCGGCTGCGTCTCGCCGGAGGGGGACGTCATTGCAGGCTCCTGCGCGATCCAGCTGCCGGCCGGCCTGAAACTGTCGCCTTCGGCACTGCAGGGCCGCGATCCGATCGTCAGGCTGGGTGGGCGGCAATATCTCGCCATGGCCTGCAAGACCTCGGGCTATCAGGGCTACATGGGCCCTGGCTGGGTCGGACTTGGCCTGATCCCGCTGGAAGCGGCCTTCGACCAGGATGATGGCGAACTCGGCAAGGAGATCAGCGAGGACCTGCTCGCTGCCGTCACCAGTCAGGCCGGCCTGTTCTCGGCGGAACTGCGCAGCGTCTCCCGTCAGGCCGCGGCGATCCAGGGCGACCTCAACCGCTCGGTCTGGAACGGCTCGATCCGCCAGGCCGGCTCGACCGCCGCCAACGCCGCCTTCTCCAAGATCCTGCTCTGGGAGATTTCCAGCGCCGGCCGCAAGACGCAGGCCGTTTGCGACGCGTCGATCGGCGACCTGCACCGCACGGTCGTCGCGGCGATCATGGAGAAGTGTCGCTCGCGCGCCGCTTTCGCCATCGATGTGATGGACCGCAATCTCTACGAGCGTGCCAATGACTGCCGCTGGTGGGCGCTGAATGCGAGCTTCGCACGCGTGCTTGCGGCGCCCTCAGCCGAAGGCAACAAGCTCTGCGGCGAGATCCTCGCCACGATCAACGCGCTCTACACGGTCTACAGCAACCTCATCCTGTTCGATGCGTATGGCGTCGTCGTCGCCGTCTCGCAGCCCTCGCAGGCCCATCTTGTCGGCAGCACGCTCGATGCCGAATGGGTGGCGCGGACGCTCGCGCTGCGTTCGGGCCAGCACTACGCCGTCTCCGCCTTCGAGCCGAGCCCGCTCTATGACGATGCCGCGACCTTGGTCTACACGGCCGCGGTGCAGACACCCACCGGCGGCAAGGCGCTCGGCGGCATCGCCATCGTCTTCGATTCGACCCCGCAGTTCTCCGCGATCCTGACGGATTCCCTGCCGACTGCCGAGGATGGTGCGGCCTTGTCCGGCGCCTTCACGCTCCTGGTCGGCAGCGACGGCCGAGTGATCTCCTCGAGCGATCCGCGCTTCGCGATCGGCTCCGAAAGCCCATTGCCGGTCGATCCCGCCATTTTGGAGCGCGATGGCGATCTCGCCTGCATCCGAAGCTTCGAGGGCAAGCACATGGCCGTCGGCGCCGCACTCTCGAAGGGCTATCGCGAATACAAGACCAGCGACGGGCACCGTACGGACGTTGTGGCGCTCTGCGCCGTGCCGCTGGGCGAAGTGGCCGCCGGCGCAAAGTCGGGCGCGAGCGGGGCAGGGCGGGGCGCGCTCGCTGCGCACAAGCCCGCCAATGGCGTCGAGGCCTTCGAGGTCGCTACCTTCCATATCGGCCGCCACTGGCTCGGCGTGAAGGCCCGCGACGTCATCGAAGCCGTCGATATCGCCGGCCTGAAGCCGTCCGCACGCAAGGCCGATGACGGGTTGCTCGCCGGCTACAAGCTGCATCAGGGCCAGCCGGTGCCTGTGCTGCGGCTGGCGCGCCTGCTCGGCATTCCCGATGCGTCCTCCGAGGAGCAGCAGATCGTCATCGTGCGCGCCGCCGGTCGCACGCTCGGGCTGATCGTCGATGCGCTCGGCCTGATCCCGGAGATCGCCACCTCCGAATTGCAGCCGCTGCGCGAATTGACGACGAAGACGGATGTGCCCGCCCTTGGCGTGGTCGCGACCCGCAATGCCAAGGGTGAGCCGGCCGGGATGCTGATGCTGCTCGATGTCGACCGGCTCGGCGCGCGCCTTCAGGGCGATGGCGCCGAGAACTTCATTCGGGCGGCGGAGTAAGGCGCAGAGGGAGGCGGGAGCGGACGCGCGTCCCCCTGTCCCGCGGGTCGCCTATTCGATCACCAAATCGGCCAGTGACAGGACTTCGCGAGGAATCGCCAGTCCCAGTTCCTTCGCCGCCTTGATGTTGAAGGCAAACTCCAGCCTCGTCGGCTGCTCGACCGGTAGGTTGGCTGGCTTGGCCCCCTTGAGGATCTTGTCCACAAGCATGGCCGCGCGCCGGAACAATTCGGGCTGGTTGGCGCCATAGGACATCAGCCCTCCGTCCTCGACGAACTCTCTTGCCGCGTACATTGTCGCGAGCCGGTTCTTCACGGCGAGCTCGACGATGCGCCTGTGCTCGACGAAGAGCATCGGACTCGGCAGCAGGATGGCGGCATCGGCGCGGGCTCGGGCGATTTCGTCAAAGGCGCCGTCGAGATCTCCCGGGCCTTGGGCCGGAACGAGGTGAAGCTGCAATTTCAGCGTCTTTGCCGCTGCCTCGGTTTCCTTCACCAGGTTTTCCATCGTGCGTCTGCCATACGCGGTTGGATGCCAGAGGGCGGCGACGCGGGAGATGCCCAAAATCGCGTCCTTGAGGAGTTCGAAGCGCTTGGCGATCAATTCCGGGCCAAGGAAGGACGCTCCCGTGATATTGCCCCCCGGCCGGGACAGGCTGACGATCAATTCGTCGCCGACTGGATCGGCCATGCCGCCCACGACGATGGGGATCAGGTTCGTCGCCTGCTTCGCAGCGTGAGCCGGTGACGTGCTCACCACCAGGATGACATCGACCTTCAGCCTAACCAGATCGGCCGCCAGTGCCGGGAATCGATCGGGGACCCAATCCCCGTAACGGCGCTCGATCGTGACGTTCGAGCCCTCGACATAACCGAGTTCCCGCAGCCCCTGGTAGAACCCGAGTGCCCCTGGCGTGTCGACCGCTCCGGGATTCAGCACGCCGATACGGGCGGGCCGGTCCCGCTGCTGGGCAGGAAGGGCGCGCGGCCACGCAACTGCCGCACTGCCGACCAACGTGAAGAACTCACGCCGCTTCATGGCACCCCCCACGCCGAGGAGCTTGCATTCTACCCGTTCAGGCCGAGGAATGGATATAGGGTTGCGGGCCTCGGGAGCATTGGCCGCCGGGGGGCGGGGAGAGCGTGGATGCCTCGCGCTGCAGCCGCTGCGGCCATCCGGCTTGCCATGCCCGTCCTTTTCTGTCATACGCCCGGCCTTCGATCGCCCGGCTGATAAGGGCTGCCGTGGCGATCGTTCTTTGCTTCCAGCAAGCAAAAGCATGAAGCGGCGCAGTTCGCGCGCTCGCGACCTATCAGGAGCTGAAATGCCCAAGATCAAGACGAAATCGGCCGCCAAGAAGCGGTTCAAGATCACCGGAACCGGCAAGGTGCTCTACGCACAGGCCGGCAAGCGTCACGGGATGATCAAGCGGACCAACAAGCAGATCCGCAATCACCGCGGCACCACCACCCTGTTCGAGGGTGATGCGGCCAACGTGAAGAAGTATTTCCTCCCCAACGGCTGACGCCCCCTAACCTTCCGGAGATCATGATATGGCTCGCGTGAAACGGGGCGTAACGTCCCACGCCAAGCACAAGAAGACACTCAAGGCCGCCAAGGGCTTCTATGGCCGCCGCAAGAATACGATCCGCGCTGCCAAGGCTGCCGTCGATCGTTCGATGCAGTACGCCTATCGCGACCGCAAGAACAAGAAGCGCTCCTTCCGCGCTCTCTGGATCCAGCGCCTGAACGCCGCGGTTCGCGAGCACGGCCTGGTCTATTCGGTCTTCATCGGCGGCCTGGCCAAGGCCGGCATCGAGCTCGACCGCAAGACCCTTTCGGCCATGGCGATCGACGACGCCGCCTCCTTCACGGCGGTGGTCGAGACGGTCAAGGCCGCGCTGGGCACCGAAGCCAAGGCCGCCTGAGCCTTCGGTTCGATGTGAGTTTGGAAAAGGCCGGCAGCGATGCCGGCCTTTTTCAGTTGAGAGGGGCCGATGTCCGCTGCAGGCGCGCCCCCGGCGATCAACTTGTCGGGCGATGGCCTAGCATGACCGCGCAGCGATAAGGTGGCTCGCCAAACCAGGCCATCGCGTCGAGCTTGGCGGAGGCCACGGGCAGATCCGAGACGTCCGCCGCGCTTTCGCCGCGCTCCGGCTCGGACCAGGGATCGCTCACCAGAAACCAGCCGTCTTCGTATCCGTGCACGAGGATCCAGTGGGGCGTGTCGCGGCCGTGGGTCAGGCGCTGATTGATCAGGACCAGGGCGACCTCACCGCGCGCAAGCGCTTCTCTGACGTCTTCCAGCGAGAACGGCCGCGCTTCGATGGCTAGCTTCGCGGCGGCGGCGCGCTCGCGGAACTCGGCCTGGACGAAGCCTACGAGCTCGCGCTTTTCCTCGGTATCGACCCGTTCGAGCAGGATAGGCCGATCCGTGCTGTGGAAAACGCGTGCCGAGAAGCCGCGCGTGTCGGCCGCCAGCGCGAGTCCGATCGGATCGCAGCCGCCCGGGCCTGTCAAACCGGCAATGCTCGACGCTTCGCGCCAGAGTGCGATCTCGGCGTGCCGGTCGGGCAGGGTGCCCGGCTGCAAGGCCCCGATGCCCATCATCAGCGAGGCTGGCCCACAGGTGAAGCGCGTTGTCTGTCGCCAATAGGGAACCTGGCCCGCGACGTTGGACAGGGTGTTGACGAGCCAGCGCTGCCCGGTCGGCTCGACGCCGAGGAGCCGCGCCAACTCGGCATCCATGAGCGTCTCGGCGTCGCGCCGCCACAGCAGAAGGCCTGCGGAACGGCTCCTCGTCTCGAGTTGGCTCGCGAGTTGGCGCGCGATCTCTGCCGCATCAGCTCCTGGCGCCACCCAGCTTGCGCGTAGACGCAGCAAAGCTCCGGTCGGCCGAGCGAGGCCGAGAACGAAACCAGCCAGCCTGTCCTCGCGCCATTCACACACCAGGATGCTGCCGGGGAAGGCCGCTGCCTTGGTAACGACCTCCGCAAGGTAGGGTTGCAGTGCTTGGACGCAACGCTGGATGGGGGCGTCGTCCGCTGTCGGCTCGTGCATGGGCTCAGGCTTTGCGCAGGTTCCAGAACTGTGCGACCGGCGACTTCACGAAGCCGGTCAGGCGCGCATTGAAGGCCTGAACGTTGAAGTATTGCCCGCATGGGACCAAGGGCGGTTCGTCGAAAGCCAGCAGCTGCATGTCGTCGGCCACTCGCTTTTGAGTCGGCAGGTCGGGAGCATTGAACCAGTTCGTGCGCAACGCCTGCATGCCCGGGTTGGGAGCGGTGCCGTAGAGGTGCAGGTGCATCGCCGGATTGGTGATCCACAGCCCGGCCCAGGACGTCGGGTAGCAATGCCACGGTGCACGGCTGCCGCTGGTGTTCACCCGCGCCAGCAGGGTGCCCCAGTCCATGGTCTGCTTGTCGACCTTGAAGCCAATCTGCTCGAGAAGCTGATGCGCGACGGGTGCAAAGGCCGCGGAGGCCGCCAGGTCGGCGGCTTCGAGCAGGACGATGGGCTGTCCGTCATAGCCGGACTCCCGCAGCAGCCTGCGGGCGAGTTCCAGGTCGCGCGGACCGGTCAGCCGTTCGAGGCCCGCGGTGCTGGCCAGCGGTGTCTTGGGCAGGAAGACACCACACTGGTCGTTCATCAGATCGGTCCGGTCGCCTTGCAGCGACTCGAGGAACTCGCGCTGCCGTAATGCCGGCAGGATCGCGCGCGCCACCTTCGGGTCGTTGAACGGGGCGATCGCGGTGTTGAGCCGCAGCGCGGACCAGGTTCCCAATGGGTCGAGCACTTCGGTCCGGATATCCCTACTCTGCGCGAAGAGCGGGAGCAGATCGGTCAGCGGGCGCTCCAGCCAGTCGACCTCGCCACGCTGCAGCGCGGACGCTGCCGTCGCCGGATCGGGAACGATATGCCATTCGACGCGATCGAAATGGACCGGCCGGCCGCCAGCCCAGAATTCGGGCTTCTCGTCGCGCGAGACATAGCGGGCGTTGCGCTCGAAGACAGCGCGCGCGCCCGATACCCACTCGTCCTTGCGGAAGACGAAAGGTCCGCTGCCGGTGAACTCGGTGACGCCCGAGGAGGCGGGGGTGGCGGCGATGCGCTCGGGCATCATGAAGCAGGCGGTGGCCCCGAAGGCGAAAAGCAGTTGCGGGAACGGGTTCTTCAGCCGGATCTCGAAACTGTCGTCGTCGATGGCTCGCATCTCCTCGGTCTGGGCCTTGAGCCTGACACCGAAGCCGTCCTTCTGCGCCCAGCGAGCGATGGAGGCGACGCAGTCGCGCGCGGTGACCTTTGTCCCGTCATGCCAGGCCAACGACTCGCGCAGCTTGAATCGCCAAGTCAGGCCGTCGTCGGAGCGTTCATGGGCTGCGACCATCTGCGGCCGCGGCGTCAGCGAGTCGTCCAGCCCGTAGAGCCGCTCCCAGATCATCGAGGCGGCGCAGAAGGATACCAGAGCGCTCGACCACAGAGGATCGAGCGTTGACAGATTGGCGTGGGGAACGAAGCGCAGCACGCGCGAGCGATCCTGCGCCAAAGAGGGACGTGCTATCGCCGCGCATAGCGAGCCCCCCGCAATCGCAATCGCCGAGCGGCGGGTGAGGGGCAAAGCACTTGGAGACATGGCGAAGCAGCCTTTCCGAGCGCAGCAGAGCCGCTGCCACTCTCTGTCGAGGTTGGCAGTCGGTGGCGGATATCGTCAAATAAGAATGTCATAGTCGTTCGGCTGGATGTTTCGAACTGAAGAAGCGGCCGGGTAATTGGCGGGCGACCAGCCGGTGTCCGATGGAAGAATGCCGGTCAATCCGCTGCGGGCAGTTGCGTTTTGGCGCGTCGCTGCCCGCGCACGCAGACGGGTCGCTGCGCGGTCTGATCGAGGTCGTTGCTAGGCCTGTGGCCTCACGTCTGAACGCTGTCCTCGGCCGCCGGCCGCCAGTTCTCGCCCGCGCCCTCGACGATGCGGGCATAGGCTTCCTCCGGCGTGTCTGCATGGCAGAACAGGGTGAGGTCCTCGGGGCGGATCATCCCGGCCTCCGCCATCACCTCGAGGTTGAGCAGCGCCTTCCAGTAGGCGCTGTCATAGAGCACGATCGGAACCGGCCCCATCTTGCCGGTCTGCACCAGCGTCATGATCTCGAAGAGCTCGTCGAGCGTACCGAAACCGCCGGGAAAGACCACCAACGCCGCCGCCCGCATCGCCAGATGCATCTTGCGCATCGCGAAGTAATGGAAGCGGAAAGTCAGCTCCGGCGTCGACCAGGCGTTGGGCTCCTGCTCATGTGGCAGGGTGATGTTGAAGCCGATCGAGAGGGCGCCGGCTTCCGTCGCGCCGCGATTGGCCGCTTCCATGATGCCCGGACCGCCGCCCGTGGCGATGACGTGGTCGCGCCCGCTATTGCCCTTGGCGAGCGCGCCGCCACGCTCAGAGGCAAGCTTGGCGAAGGCGCGCGCTGCCTCATACCAGGTATCGCCTTCGCGCACGCGCGCAGAGCCGAAGACGACGATGGTCGAAACGACACCGCGTGCGCGTAAGTGGTCCTCCGCCTTCTGGTATTCGAGCATGAAGCGCGCGCCGCGCGTCGAATCGCCGAGGATGAAATCCGGGTCGAGAGCGGCGAGACGGTAGGAGGGCGAGTTCTTCTGGGCGGTGCTGTCGGGCATGGTCTCTGGTCCTCGCTGCGCGTTTGCTGCCTGCGTCGATCTCGGCGAGCAGCAAGTGCCGCTTCGCTCTGGCATATGCTGGCCGTTCCCGCTAGAACGCGGCCGTTCCCACGCATTCAGCACGTTGCGACCGAAATCCATGACCGAACTCACCACCCTGGAACGCGACGTCCTCGCCGCCGTCGAGGCCGCCCCCGACGAGGGCGTTCTCGAGCAATTGCGCATCGCGGCGCTTGGCAAGGCCGGCTCGATCTCGGCCCTGCTCAAGACGCTGGGCGCGATGACGCCCGACGAGCGCAAGGAAAAGGGACCGCTGATCAACGGCCTGCGCGACCGCGTGCAGACCGCGCTGACGGCCCGCAAGGACGCGCTCGCCGAGGCGGCGCTCTCCGCCAAGCTGGCCTCCGAGACGATCGACGTCTCGCTACCCGTGCGCGAAGGGCCTGAGGCGCGTGGCCGCATCCACCCGATCAGCCAGGTCATCGACGAGATCACCGCGATCTTCGGCGATATGGGCTTCTCGATCGCGGAAGGCCCTGACGTCGAAACCGACGACCTGAACTTCACCAAGCTGAACTTCCCCGTCGGCCATCCGGCCCGCGAGATGCATGACACCTTCTTCTTCGCGCCGGACGAGAACGGGGAGAGGAAGCTGCTGCGTACTCACACCTCGCCGGTGCAGGTCCGCACCATGCTGGCGCAGCAGCCGCCGATCCGCGTGATCTGCCCTGGCCGGACCTACCGGATGGATTCGGACCAGACCCACACGCCGATGTTCCATCAGGTCGAGGGCCTCGTCATCGACGAGGGGGCTCATATGGGCCACCTGAAGTGGATTCTCGAGGAGTTCTGCAAGGCCTTCTTCGAGATCGACACGGTCAAGATGCGCTTCCGGCCGTCCTTCTTCCCCTTCACCGAGCCGTCGGTCGAGGTCGATATCCAGTGCTCGCGCAAGGGCGGCGAGATCCGCTTCGGCGAGGGCGACGACTGGCTCGAAATCCTCGGCTGCGGCATGGTTCACCCGAACGTGCTGAAGAACTGCGGGCTCGACCCGGAGGTCTATCAGGGCTTTGCCTGGGGCATGGGCATAGACCGCATCGCTATGCTGAAATACGGCATGCCGGACCTGCGTCCCTTCTTCGAGGCAGATGTGCGCTGGCTCGCACATTACGGCTTCCGCCCGCTCGATCTGCCGACGCTGACCGGCGGCCTGTCGTCGTGAGCCGTCGTCGCGCACAGGGGAGGGCGGTGTGACGTCGGCGCATTGGGCTGCCCTCTTCGCCGGGCTGCTGCTCGCGACGAATCTGCTCAGTCAGGCGATCGCCTTCTGGCGCTTTCGCAAGTCTTTCGCGCGCTCGGCGCTGCTCGACCAGTTGCCGCCGGTCACGATCGTGCGCCCCGTGCGCGGCATCGAGGCATTCAGCCGCGAGACGGCGATCTCGGGGCTCGAGCTCGACTATCCGCGCTACAGCACGATCTTCTGCGTTGCCGATGCCGATGATCCGATCATCCCGCTGATCGAGGAGCTGGCGCGCGTCTACGGCGCCGACAGGGTCCGCCTGATCGTCGGCGACGTCGCTGTCAGCGCCAATCCCAAGCTCAACAACTGCGTTCGCGGCTGGGAAGCGGCAGAGACCGAATGGGTCATCCTCGCCGATTCCAATGTGCTCATGCCGAAGGACTACATCCAGCGCATGCTGGCGGCCTGGCGAGCCGATACCGGTCTCGTCTGCTCGACGCCGGCCGGCTCCCGGCCACAGAGCTTTGGCGCCGAGGTCGAGTGCGCCTTCCTCAACCCTTTCCAGGCACGCTGGCAATATGTCGGCGAGGCGCTCGGCCTGGGCTTCGCCCAGGGCAAGTCGATGCTCTGGAACAAGCCCTTCCTCGACGCCAATGGCGGCATCGCGGCTCTCGGCGCCGAGATCGCCGAGGATGCGGCGGCGACCAAGCTGGTGCGGGGAGCCGGCCGCCACGTCCACCTCGTCGGGCAGCCCTTCGAGCAGCCGCTGGGGCCACGCCGGTTGGCGGACGCCGTGCAGCGCCAGTTCCGCTGGGCGCGGCTGCGTCGCGTCACCTTCCTGCCCTTCTTCGCGCTGGAGATCCTTGCCGCGCCGATCCTGCCCGCGGTGCTTGCAGGCTTCGCCATGCCGGCTCTCGGTCTGCCGATCTGGCTCGGTCCGGTTCTGGCGCTCGCGATCTGGTACGCCGGCGACATCGCGCTGTCGCTCGGCGTCGGCTGGTTCGTGAACTGGCGGACGCCGCTCGCTCTGCTGGTGCGCGACATCGCCTTTCCCGGAGTCTGGGCTTATGCCTTCGTCGGCGGCGAGGTGAGCTGGCGCGGCAACGCCATGAAGATCCGCACGGATGGCGACAGCGCTCTGAACGATGCCTTGCCGGTCGTTTCCACGCAGGTGGCGCGCGATGGCGGCTGAAATGCCTTCCGGCGCTACCCCTTTTCAGATGATGACGATGTGCGCCCGCCAGCGATCCCTGCCGGCACTGCGCCTGATGGACGACGAACGATGAAATTCACGCTTTCCTGGCTCAAGGACCATCTCGACACCGACGCTTCCGTCGATGCGATCGCCGAGGCCCTGACCCGCGTCGGGCTCGAGGTCGAGGGCGTCGAGGACAAAGCCAAGGCGCTGGCCGCCTTTACCGTCGCCTATGTGATCGAGGCCAAGCAGCATCCCAATGCCGACCGGCTGCGCGTCTGCATGGTCGATACCGGTTCGGGCGAGCCTGTGCAGGTCGTCTGCGGCGCGCCCAATGCCCGCACCGGCATGAAGAGCGTGTTCTCTCCGCCGGGAACCTATATCCCCGGCAAGGATATGACGCTCGGCAAGGGTGTCATCCGGGGCGTCGAATCCAACGGCATGCTCTGCTCGGCCGCCGAGCTTCAGCTCTCGGAGGATCATGACGGCATCATCGACCTGCCGGCCGATGCGCCCGTCGGTGTCTCCTACACTGAGTACGCCGGCCTCAGCGACGCCGTGATCGAGATCGCGGTGACGCCGAACCGCGCCGATGCGCTAGGCGTTGCCGGGATCGCCCGCGACCTCGCCGCTGCCGGCCTCGGCAAGATCAAGACGCCGGCGGTCCAGCCAGTCCGCGGCAGCTTCCCCTGTCCGGTCGACGTCAAACTATCCTTCGCTCCGGAGGATAAGCCGCTCTGCCCGGCCTTCGCTCTCCGGCTGGTGCGCGGCGTCAAGAACGGCCCGTCGCCGGAATGGCTGCAGGCGCGCCTGCGCGCCGTCGGCCTTCGGCCGATCAATGCGCTGGTCGACATCACCAATTTCATGACGCTCGACCGCAGCCGGCCGCTGCACGTCTTCGATGCGGCCAAGGTCAAGGGCGATCTCGTCGTGCGCCGCGCGAAGGACGGTGAGACCATCCTCGCGCTCGACGGCAAGACTTACACGCTGACCGAGGAGCAGGTCGTCATCTCCGACGCGCACGGCGTCGAATCGCTCGCTGGCATCATGGGCGGCGAGGCTTCGGGTTGCGACGAGGGCACGACCGACGTGCTGGTCGAAAGTGCGCTCTGGGATCCGCTCAACATCGCTCGCTCGGGCCGCGCGCTCGGCATCACCTCGGATGCGCGCTACCGCTTCGAGCGCGGCGTCGATCCGGCTTTCTGCCGGCCGGGGCTCGATCTCGCCACGGCGATGATCCTCGATCTCTGCGGCGGCGAGGCCTCCGAGATGGTCTTCGCGGGCGAACTGCCCGACAGCGCCCGCGCGATCGATTTCCCCTGGTCGGAGGTCAAGCGCCTGACCGGGCTCGATCTGCCGCAGGTCGAGATGCAGCTGGCCCTGACCTCGCTCGGCTTCCACGTCTCGGGCGCGGGCGACCGGGTCGAGGTGGTGGCGCCGTCCTGGCGTGCTGATGTCGGCGGCAAGGCCGATCTCGTCGAGGAGATCCTTCGCATCGCCGGGCTCGATCGTGTCGACTCGACGCCGCTGCCGCGCATCAGGGGCGAGGTCCTGAAGCCCGTTCTGACCGTGCTGCAGAAGCGCACCCGCGCCGCCAAGCGCCTGCTCGCCAGCCGGGGCATGGTCGAGGCCGTGACCTGGTCGTTCATCTCGCATGATGCCGCGAAGCTCTTCGGTGGCGGTTCACAGAAGCTTGCACTCGCCAACCCGATCGCGGCCGAGCTCTCGGACATGCGGCCTTCGCTGCTGCCGGGGCTGATCCGCTCCTCGCAGGCCAATGCCGATCGCGGCTTCGCCGATGTGGCGCTGTTCGAGGTGGGCCAGATCTTCCAGAGCGACGAGCCGGAAGGCCAGCTCATCGCCGCGACCGGCCTGCGCCGCGGAACCGCCCGTCTCGACGGTGCCGGCCGCCATTGGGACGGCGCGGCGAAGGCCGTCGACGCGTTCGACGCCAAGGCGGATGCGATGGCGTTGCTGGCAGGGCTCGGCGTTCCCGTAGGCGGGCTGCAGGTCGTTCCCGGCGGGCCGGACTGGGCTCATCCCGGCCGCTCTGCGACTCTGCGTTTCGGCCCGAAGGGCGTCATCGGTGCCTTTGGCGAGGTCCATCCCCGCGTGCTCAAGGCGCTCGACGTCAAGGGGCCGCTGGTCGCCTTCGAGATCCATCTCGATGCGCTGCCGCTGCCGAAGTCCAAGCCGACCAAGGTCAAGCCGAAGCTCTCTCTCTCCGGCTTCCAGCCGGTGACGCGCGATTTCGCCTTCATCGTCGACAAGGCGAAGGCTGCCGGCGAGATGGTCAAGTCTGCCCAGAACGCCGACCGCGCGCTGATCTCGGACGTCTCGGTCTTCGATCTCTACGAGGGGCAGGGCGTCGAGGCCGGCAAGAAGTCGGTGGCGCTCGCGGTCACGCTGCAGCCGGTCGAGAAGACGCTGACCGAAGCCGAGATCGAGGCGGTTGGCGCGAAGATCGTCGCCGAGATGGCGAAGCGCTACGGCGCGTCGCTGCGGGGCTGACCGGGCGTCCGCGGATTGTTCTCGGAACCTCTCCGTCATCCCGGGCTTGCCCGGGATCCATAGGAGGGCTCCGGAGCTTTACGATGGATCCCGGAGCTGCGCTGCTTCGCAGCTTGTCCGGGATGACGGCGTAGTTCCGTTCAAAGTCACATCGCTCTGCTCATGCTCGCTACCCGCGGGCATGACGATGCCGCGCGCCCGGCTCGTTCCATTGTTGCTGCGCTGCACCATTTTATTGTTGTGAATTGTGTAATAATCAGACGGCGTAAAGCCTCGGTTTTCGAGCTAAGCGCTTTCGGTTCCCAAAACCCGCCAGCGCATGTCAATCACCGAGCTTCCTGTCTCCGACAGCCTCTTTCCCGGCTTTCGCCTGCTCGACGTCGCCACGTCGGGGGCGCGGATTCGCGTGCGGACGGGAGGGCAGGGGCCGGCGCTGCTGCTGCTGCACGGCTATCCGCAGACGCATGTGCTCTGGCACAAACTCGCCGGGCTGCTGAAGGATCGCTTCACGCTCGTCTGCGCCGATCTGCGCGGCTATGGCGACAGCGACAAGCCGGCGACGGATGCCGAGCATCTGCCGTACTCGAAGCGTGCCATGGCGCTCGACATGGCGCAGGTCATGACGGTGCTGGGCCATCCGCGCTTCATGGTCGGCGCACATGACCGCGGCGCCCGCGTCGCTCATCGCCTCGCGCTCGACCACGCCGAGCGTGTGACCCGGCTCGCCACGCTCGACATCGCGCCGACGCGCGAGATGTATGCCGGCACGACCGATGCCTTTGCACGCGCCTATTGGCACTGGTTCTTCTTGATCCAGCCCGCGCCCTTTCCGGAGCGGATGATCGGGGCCGATCCGGAAGCCTATTGGCGCAAGAAGTGCGGCTCGGGCTCGGCTGGCCTGAAGCCGTTCACGCCTGAGGCGATAGCCGAATACATCCGCTGCTTCTCCGATCCTGCGACGATCCACGGCTCCTGCGAGGATTATCGCGCGGCTGCGACGATCGATATCCGGCATGACGACGAGGATGGCGGCCGAAAGCTGACCCAGCCGCTTCTGGCGCTCTGGGGCGAGAACGGCATCATCGGCAAATGCTTCGATCCGGTGGAACTCTGGCGCCGGCGCGCCGAGAACGTCCAAGGCCGCGGCTTGCCGGGCGGGCATTATCTGGCCGAGGAGATCCCTGATCTCGTCGCAGCCGAATTCACCGCATTCTTCGGAGACAAGTCATGAGCCGGACCAACCGCGTCTATCGTATCGCCGCCATCGCCGGGGATGGCATCGGCAAGGAAGTCATGCCCGAGGGACTGCGCATCCTCGAGGCGGCATCCAAGAAATACGGATTCGAGCTGCAGCTCGATGAGTTCGATTTCTCGTCCTGCGACTACTACGCCAAGCACGGCAAGATGCTGCCCGACGACTGGAAGGAAAAGATCGGCGGCCATGACGCGATCTTCTTTGGCGCGGTGGGGATGCCGGCGCAGGTGCCGGACCACATCTCGCTCTGGGGTTCGCTGCTGCTGTTCCGGCGTGAATTCGACCAGTACGTCAATCTGCGCCCGGTGCGCCTGATGCCCGGCGTGCCCGGCCCGCTCGCCGGCCGCAAGCCCGGCGATATCGACTTCTTCGTCGTGCGCGAGAACACCGAGGGCGAGTACTCCTCGGTCGGCGGCCGCATGTTCGCCGGCACCGAGCGCGAGATCGTCATGCAGGAGACGGTGATGAGCCGCGTCGGCGTCGACCGCGTCCTGAAGTACGCTTTCGAGCTCGCCCAGAAGCGCCCGCGCAAGAAGCTGACCTCGGCCACCAAGTCGAACGGCATCGCCATCACGATGCCCTATTGGGACGAGCGCGTGAAGGAAATGGCGACGAAGTACCCCGACGTGACCGTCGACCAGTATCACATCGACATTCTGACCGCGCATTTCGTGCTGAATCCTGACCGCTTTGACGTGGTCGTCGCCTCGAATCTGTTCGGCGACATCCTCTCCGACCTAGGCCCCGCCTGCACCGGGACGATCGGTATTGCGCCCTCGGGCAACATCAACCCGACCGGCGATTTTCCGTCGTTGTTCGAACCGGTCCACGGCTCGGCACCGGACATCGCCGGCCAGGGTGTCGCAAATCCGGTCGGCCAGATCTGGTCGGCCGCGATGATGCTCGACCATCTCGGCGAGACTGAAGCCGCCAGGGGCATCGAGGCCGCGATCGAGCGGGCGCTAGGCGATGCCCGCACCCGCACGCGCGATCTTGGCGGTTCGCTGGGCACCGAAGCGGCCGGCAAGGCCGTCGAGCAGGCTTTGGCCTGATTCACCGCCGGCCTGTCGCGGCATCGACGTGACAAGCCGGCCACATTGAGGCATCGAACCCCGGCCGCGCTGGAACGCGGTTCCCTCAGCGGCATCGGGCCGCCGAGGGGTGGGGAACAACAGGGGGCTGGGAATGGATTTGTCGTCGCTACCGCTTTTTGACCCGGCCCTGTGGGGCAAGCTGGTCGAGATCATCGCGCTCAACATCGTGCTGTCGGGTGACAATGCGGTCGTGATCGCGCTGGCCTGTCGCGCACTCGCGCCCGATCAGCGGGCGAAGGGCATCGCGCTCGGCGCCGGCGTCGCGGTCGTGCTGCGCGTGGTCTTCACCGTGCTGATCGCTTCGCTGCTGAACATGCCGTTCCTGCACATCGTCGGCGCATTGCTGCTGGTCTGGATTGCGGTCAAGCTGATCGTCGAGGATGGCGAGAGCGACGAGGATTCGATCGCCGCCAGCAGCAAGCTCTGGAAGGCCGTTCAGACGGTCGCGATTGCCGATATCGTCATGAGCCTGGACAATGTCCTCGCCATCGCCGCGGTCGCGAAGGACTCGATCCCGTTGCTGGTCGGCGGCCTCGTCATCTCGATCCCCTTGATCGTGCTCGGCGCCTCGTTGATCACGAACCTCCTGACCCGCTTCCCCATCCTGGTCTGGGCGGGCGCTGCCCTGCTCGGCTGGGTCGCGGGCGAGATGTTCGACAGCGACCCCTGGCTCATCACCAAATTCGGCGCGGAGACGCTGCATCGCTTCGAATTCCCGGCAGCCCTGATCGGCGCACTGCTCGTCGTCGGCCTCGGCTACCTCCTGAAAAACCGCCGGCCAGATCCGGCCCTCTGACAAAGGGACTGACCGACCTATGGACTTCTCATCCTCGACATTCTGGGTGTCGCTACTCCAGATCATCTGGATCGACCTCCTCCTCTCGGGCGACAACGCGGTGGTGATCGCGCTCGCCTGCCGCCAGCTGCCTGAAAAACAGCGCAAGGTCGGCATCTGGCTCGGGGCCTCGGCCGCCATCGGCCTGCGCATCATCTTCGCGCTGGTGGTGACCTACCTGCTGCTCGTGCCCTATCTGAAGATCGTCGGCGGCCTGCTCCTGCTCTGGATTGCGGTCAAGCTCGCGGTCGGCGAGGAGGAAGCCCATGCCGACATCGATGGTGGGACCTCGCTCTGGCAGGCCGTGCGCACCATCGCCATCGCCGATGCCGTGATGAGCCTCGACAACGTCATCGCGATCGCTGCGGCCTCGCGCGGACATCCCGAGCTGTTCATCTTCGGCCTGCTGCTCTCGATCCCGCTGATCATCATGGGCGCTCAGTTCCTGACCTCGATCATCGCGCGCTTCCCGATCCTGATCTGGATCGGCGCGGGTCTTCTCGGCTGGATCGCTGCGGAAATGATCCTGGGCGACATCGCCGTGCTGCGCTGGCTCGAGGTCAACATGCCGACCTGGGTGAAGCCTGTGCCGACCGAGATCAGCGCGATCGGCATCGGACTGGCCGCGATGCCGCACTATGTCAGCTCGATCATCGGCGCCGCCTTCGTCTGCGCCGTCGGCTACATGCTCAAGAACAAGAAGAAGCCCGCCGACCAGCCGGGCTGAGCCGGTTGCTCAACCGAGTATCACCATTGCGGCGGCCAGGGTCTCCTGGCCGCCGTTTTTAATGGTGTGGCGGACGCCGGTCGTCGCGCCGGGCCGGGCTGGATCGACGATGGTGAACCGCTCCGACGTCTGCTCCGACACGGCGAAGCTCTCTGGCGGACGGGCAAAGCCGGTTCCGAGCGCCTTCACATAGGCTTCCTTGGCGGCCCAGAGCCGCGCAAAGGCGAGCGGTCGCGCAGTCTGCGGCAGATCGAGCAGCAGCGTGGCTTCCGTGGGGTGGAGGGCTGCCAGTGGCAGCGCCTGAGCCGGGTCGACACGCTCGACATCGATGCCGACCGGCCGTTCGGCCAGCCCCACCGCGACCAGCCCGGCGCGCGTCGCCAGCGACAGATGCAGCGCCGTGCCGCCAGGTCGATCGAGCAGAGGGCAGCCCCGCGCGTCGTGTCCGATGGTGACCGCGTCCGCTCGCAACCCGAGCTGCCGGGCGATGACTTGCCGCGCGACGTCCCGCCGCAATTGCGACCGCTCCTGCAGGTTTCCGGGGCGCGCACCGGTCGCGATCAGCCAGGCGGCCGGCAGCGTGGCGGCGGTCATCTCGGGTGTGTCGAGCCAGATCATGCCGGGCAGGTTAGAGCAGTCGCCGCACTGCCGTAACCGTCCTGCCATGGCGTGGCGTCGTCCTGTGTCAGGCACATGCGGCCTGTTCGTCGCGGGCCGTTGACCTCAGACCGGCTTCGTCCTTGGAAGGGAACGATGTCGCTTGCCCCGGACCGGGCCGGGAGACGCACGCGCCGGCGCCCGAACGTCGGCCGTCGGGGAGAGCCAGATTGATGGACAATGCTGCGGTTCCGGCCTCGCGGGCCGGCATTCTGCTGGGCATCCGCAAGGTCGGGGTGCTCATCCCCGGCATTGTCGTGTTCGCGGTCGCCTTTGGGGCGGCAGCCTCGGCCAAGGGTCTGAGCCTGCTCGAAACCATGCTGATGAGCGGCCTCGTCTATGGCGGCGTCTCGCAGCTGGTCGCGCTCGAGATCTGGCGGCCGGAATGGAGCTGGGGCGCGATCGCCGGGCTCGCCGTCGTCACCGCGACCGTCAATGCACGCATGATTCTCCAGGGCGCGTCGTTGCAGCCCTGGTTCGCCTCCTACTCGAAGACGCTGAACGCCTTGCACCTGTTCTTCTTCACCGACGCCAACTGGCTCATCGGCACGCGCTATCGCGCCGAAGGTGGCCGTGACCTCGGCGTGCTAATCGGGGCGGGCCTCGCACTTTGGATCGTCTGGATGCTGTTCACGATGCTGGGGCATCTGCTCGGCGCCCTGGTCTCCGATCCGCGCAAATATGGCATCGACCTCGTCATGCCGATCTTCTTTGCGGCGATGATCGTGCCGCTTTGGCGTGGCAAGCGCGCGGCCGTGCCCTGGGTCGTCGCCGGTCTCGTCGCGCTTGTCACGGCCAAGCTCTTCGACGGCTATGCCTTCATCATCGTCGGCTCGCTCTCGGGCGCACTCGTGGGAGCGTTCCGCGATGACGCTGCCTGATCCCGGGAGCTGGGGCGCGATCCTCGCCATCCTCGCCATGGCGCTGGCGACCTATCTCTGCCGCATCTCCGGCGTTGTGCTGATGGGCTTCATCCCGCTGACGCCGCATGTCCGGCGCGGGCTCGCCGCGCTGCCCGGCTCGATCATCGTGGCGACCGTGCTGCCGTTGATCGAACGATTGGGGCTTGCTGCCGCGATCGCCCTTCTCGCGGCGATCGGCAGCATGGTGCTCCGGCGCAGCGAGCTGCTCGCGCTGGTCGTCGGCATGAGTGTGATCGCGGCCCTGCGCGCCTTCGGCTTCTGATCCATCACGGCATTCATCAGCCCTTGCGATCGCTTCCATCACATCCCGTCATTGGGATGTGCGGACCTGCATGTTGACGCCGGCCCACGCGGGGCAGACGGTGGCGCCCATCAAGACACCGATTGTGCAGGAGCACGGAATGGCCTGGTATTCGCAGACTTGGACCTGGTACGAGGGGGAGTGGCTCGAGGGCAATCCGCCGTTCATCGGGCCGCGCAGCCATGCGAGCTGGCAGGGCTCCACCGTTTTCGACGGCGCCCGCTACTATGATGGCGTCGCGCCCGATCTCGACCTGCACGCAGCCCGCGTCAACCGCTCGGCCATGGCGCTGGGCCTGAAGCCGACCGAGACCACCGAGGCGATCATCGCCAAGGCGCTCGAGGGCTTCAAGAAGTTCAGCGGCGGCACCGCCCTCTACGTCAAGCCGATGTACTGGGCCGAGGCCGACGGCGTCTCGACCATCATCCCCGATGAGGAATCGACCCGCTTCTGCCTGTGCCTGTTCGAGGCGCCGATGGGCGTGCCGGGTGCCGGTATGTCGGTGACGCAGGGCACCTTCCGCCGCCCCACCATCGAGACGGCTCCGACGGACGCCAAGGCCGGCTGCCTGTATCCCAACAACGCCCGTACGCTGCGCGCCGCCAAGTCCGCTGGCTTCGACAATGCGCTTGTGCTCGACATGCAGGGCAACGTCGCCGAAACCGCGACCTCGAACATCTTCCTCGCCAAGGACGGCGTGGTGAAGACGCCCGTGCCGAACGGAACCTTCCTGAACGGCATCACCCGCCAGCGCGTCATCAAGCTCCTGCGCGAGGATGGGGTCACGGTCGAGGAGACCAGCCTGCGCTACAGCGACTTCGAGCAGGCCGACGAGATCTTCGCCTCGGGCAACTACTCCAAGGTCATGCCGGTCGGTCGTATCGACGACCGCCAGCTCCAGCCCGGGCCTTTCTATCGCAAGGCGCGCGAGCTCTATACGGACTTCGCCAAGAGCGCGAAGGTCTGAGCATGGCGCGGCTCGTCACCAGGCTGACGCGCCGTCTCGGCATCGAGCACCCGGTCGTGTCGGCGCCGATGGCGCTGGCGGCCGGCGGCGCACTGGCGGCGGCAGTCACGCGCGCCGGCGGGCTTGGCCTGATCGGCGGCGGCTATGGTGACGGAGCCTGGCTCGAAAACGAGTTTGGGCAGGCCGGCAATACGCGTGTCGGCTGTGGTTTCATCACCTGGTCGCTGGCGAAGCAGCCGCATCTGCTGGCTCCCGCGCTGGCGCATCGGCCCGCGGCGCTGATGCTGTCTTTCGGCGACCCGCAGCCCTTCGCCGCGGACATCGCCGCGGCCGAGGTGCCCCTGATCTGCCAGTGCCAGTCGCTCGACCATGTCCGGCAGGCGCTGGACGCCGGCGCTTCGATCGTCGTCGCGCAGGGCGGCGAGGCGGGCGGCCATGGCCACCGTCGTGCGACCTTGCCCTTCGTGCCCGAGGTCGCCGACCTGCTCGCCCGCCTGAGCCCGGATACGCTGCTGCTGGCGGCGGGCGGCATCGCCGACGGGCGCGGGCTCGCGGCTTCGCTGATGCTTGGCGCTGATGGCGTTCTCGTCGGAACCCGTTTCTGGGCGAGCCGGGAGGCCCTGGTCCATGCCGGCCACCATGCGGCGGCGGTCGCTGCCACCGGCGACGGCACGGTGCGGACTTCGCTGCCCGATATCGCGCGCCAGCTCGACTGGCCGAAACCCTTCGACATTAGAGTCGCTGACAACGACTTCATCGAGCGCTGGACAGGGCGCGATGACGAGTTCAGGGCCGCGATCGAGCAGGAGGCGCCCGCCTATCGCGCGGCCTTTGCTGCCGGTGACGCGCAGAACGCCGCGGTGATCTTCGGCGAGGCGGCCGGGCTCGTCGCGGACATCCCGCCGGCCGGCGAGATCGTCACGCGCATGGTCGACGAGGCGGCAACGCTACTCGGCGAGAAGGCGAAGGGCTTCCTCGCCTGAAGTCTCAGCGCAGCAGCCGCAACAGGCGCGAGAGCTTCAGTCCAATCCCCGCAACCGTGGCATAGGCCACCCCCGCGCCGGCCGCGACCAGGGCCAGCGCGAAGAGCCGGGGCTCGAAGGGCAGGCCGGCCATGGCGCCGAGCGCCAGCGGAGCCAGCCGCCAGGCGAGCCAGCCGGACAGCGCCGCGGCGGCCGTGATCAGCGCCACGAATTGCGGCAGGCGCGGATGTGGCGCGGTCAGGCCTCGCCTGAGCGCCAGAACGAACAGCGCCCCGACATTGATCCAGGCACCGGCAGCCGTCGCCAGCGCCAGCCCCTGCGCGCCCCAGTCGCGCCACAGCACGAGCTTCAGCGCGAGATTGGCGGCGATCGAGGCGAGCGAGACGATCATCGGCGTCGTCGTGTCGCCGCGCGCCTGGAAGGCCGAAACCTGTGTCCGCACCAGCACCATCGCCGGCAATCCCAGCGAGTAGGCGAGCAGCACCATGCCGGCCGCCTGGCTCGCCTGGGCGTCGAAGGCGCCGCGCTGGAACAGGGCGGCGACGACGAGTTCCGGCACGGCGACGAAGGCGGCGACGAAGGGAGCACTGGCGAAGAGCGCGATCGCGACGGCCTGGTTTTGTGCACGGTTGGCGCCGGCCTCGTCGCCGCGGGCGATGTGTCGGCTCATCGCGGAGAGCGCAACCGTCCCGACCGCGATCGCGATCAGCCCGAGCGGCAGCTGGTAGAGCCGCTCTGCGTAATAGAGCGCGGCATAGGCGCCGCGAGGCAGCAGCGAAGCGATGATCGTATCGGCGAAGAGGGCGATCTGCACGCCGGCCGAGCCGATCACCGCCGGGCCGAACTTGCGCAGGAAGTTGCGGATATGGGCGTCGATGCGGGGCCTGACCAACCGGCTTGCGACGCCGGCCCGGCGCGCGGCGACGTAGAGCAGCAGCCATTCGAGGATGCCGGCGACGGCCACGCCCCAGGCTGCCGCATGGGCGGCGCTCGGGAACAGAAAGGCAACCGCCAGCGCCGCGACGATGCTGATGCTGAGCAGAATCGGCGCCGCCGCGAAGGCGGCGAAGCGATCGACAGCGCTCAATGTCGCGCCGAGGAAGGTGACCATCGTCACGAACAGCAGATAGGGGAAGGTGATCCGCGTCAGCGTCACTGCGAGTTCGAACCGCGCCGGATCGCCTGTCAGGCCAGGGGCTAGCAAAGTCACCATGACCGGCATGAAGGGCAGTGCCAGCGCCAGCAAGACGAGCTGCACCAGCAGCAGCAGCGTGAACAGCCGGTTCGCGAACAGCGAGGCGACGGCCGGCCCCTCCTGCTCGGCGATCCGCGAATAGGCTGGCACATAGGCCTGGTTGAAGGCGCCTTCGCCGAAGATGGCGCGGAAATGATTGGGCAGCCGCAGCGCGACCGAGAACGCGTCCATCATCGCGCCCGCGCCCAGAACGGCGGCGAGCACGACGTCGCGCGCGAAACCCGCCACGCGCGAGACCAGGGTGAAGCCGCCGACGGAGAGAATATTGCGAAGCATCAGGATGGGGCGATTCGTCTGGGGATCACCGTCCGGTCATTCCAGATCGGCGCAGCGGCGTCTACCGGATCAGCGGCGGCAGTGCGTCGCCGCGCGGATGGTCGACGGTGCGCGCGTCGAAACCGACACGCTCGCCGATCAGATAGAGCGGCCGGCGCTTCACCTCGGCGAAGATGCGCCCGACATACTCCCCGATCATCCCCAGCGAGAGGAGCTGGATGCCGGAGAAGAACATGATCGAGACGATCAGCGACGGGAAGCCCGGCAGGTCTGTTCCGAAGAGCAGCGTGCGCAGCAGGAAGAAGGCGGCGGTGAAGGTCGAGATCAGCGCGATCATCGCGCCGGCCCATGTGGCGATCTTCAGCGGCACCGTCGAGAAGGACGACAGCCCGTCGAAGGCGAAGCTGAACAGCTTGCGGTACTTGAACTTGGAAACGCCGTGCTCGCGGTCAGCGACATCGAAGGTCACGCCAGCCGAAGGGAAGCCGACCCAGGCATAGAGGCCCTTGGAAAAGCGTGCCCGCTCCGGCAGCGCACGCAGCGCATCGACCACCTTGCGGTCGAGCAGGCGGAAATCGCCGGCGCCTTCCGGCAGTTCGGTCTCGCCGAAGCTCGCGAACAGGCGGTAGAACAGCTTGGCGAAATTGCGCTTCAGCCGGCTTTCGCCCGCGCGATCCGAGCGCTGCCCGTAGACGTTAAGGAGGCCCTCGCGCCACTTCTGCAGGAAGACCAGGATCGTCTCCGGCGGGTGCTGCAGATCGGCATCCATGATCACCACGGCATCGCCCGCGGCATGGTCGAGGCCGGCCGCGATCGCGATCTCCTTGCCGAAATTGCGGCTGAAGGAGACGGCGCTGATCCGGTGATCCTGGGCACTGAGCAGTTTGAGCACCGACAGCGTGCCGTCCCGGCTGCCGTCATCGATGCAGACGAGCTCCCAGGAGGACACCGCTCCGTCGAGAACCTGTTTCAGGCGCTCCACCAGCAGGGGCAGGTTGTCGGCCTCGTTGTGGACCGGCACGACGATCGAGAGTTCCGGCCGGCTGGACGGATGCATTGGCACCGACGCGGCGGAAGGGGATGACAATTCGGACACAGCGATCGACCTCTTGGCGGCGCCTCGCGACCTCCGGCCCCAAGCCTCGGTCATCGCGGATGACGCGGCCCGCACGGAACCGTAAAGCTTGCAGGCGCACAAACCTGCCTGAGCCTTTAGCGCATGCCGCCTGAACAGGGGACAACAGACACGAATGGCGAGCGGATTTGTTTTGTGTGCCGACGACTTCGCCCTGACGGACGGCGTCAGCCGCTCGATCCTGGCGTTGATCGAGGCCGGCAAGCTCTCGGCTGCCGGCGCGATGACCAACCGGCGGCATTGGCAGACCTTTGCCGCGGACTTCGGCGCGCTGGCCGAACGGGCCGATCTCGGCCTGCATCTCAACCTGACCTGCGCCGCACCACTTGGCTCCATGCCGCGGCTGGCTCCGGGCGGTGAATTCCCGGCGTTGCGCGACCTGGCGCGGGCCGCCGCGACTTCGTCTGTGGCGCGCCGGGAGATTGCGGCTGAGATCGCCCGCCAACTCGACGCCTTCGAGGACAAGCTCGGCCGCGCGCCCGACTACCTCGACGGGCACCAGCATGTGCATGTGCTGCCGGGCGTGCGCCGCGCCGTGCTGGAGGCGGTCATGCGGCGCTATCCCGCCGGCCGTGTCTATCTCCGCGACCCGGCCGATTCGGCGGTGGCGATCCGCACGCGCGGCGTCGCTGTCGGCAAGGCGCTGACCATCGCCGCGCTGGCGCTCGGCTTCCGGCGGGCTGCCCTGCGGCGCGGCATACCCGTCAATCGCGGCTTCTCGGGTGTTGCGCCCTTCGATCCGGGGCGCGACTTCACCGCGGATCTGCAGCGTTTCCTGCTCAAGCCCGGCCCGGCCCATCTCGTGATGTGCCATCCCGGATTCATCGACGACGAGCTGGCCCGGCTCGATCCGGTGGTCGCCACGCGGCCGGTCGAGCATGCCGCGCTCGCGGCTTTCGTGCCGTCGGAACTGGCGATGGTCCGCTTCGCGCAGCTGCGCTGAGCCCCATCCGCGCAATCGATTATTTACCTAACTCTGGCACCTTCGCAGTCGAGGCTCATGCCCGGCGGCGGTCGTCTATCCGAGCCCATTTCAGGGATTTTCAGCGCAATGACGTGGTTCAAGCGAGCGGCCAGCGTAGAGACGGCCGTGCAGCAGACGGCGACCCCGGCACGCAAGCGCGGCCGCTCCCTGAGCAGCCAGATCGCGGCCGCCGCTGTCGCCATCGTCGCGCTCGCCATCATGTTCGTGGTGATTGCTGCGGCGCGCTACAACGATGCCAAGACGCGCGACGATCTCGAGCAGAAGATGACGGCCCTCGTCCTGATGGTCGTCAACGCCTCGCCCTCGCTGATCCTTGCGCGCGACACCAATACGCTCGGCTACATCCTGGAGTCGCTGCGGCGCGATCCCGATTTCGAGGCCGGCTTCGTTGCCGATGACCTGGCGGCCCTGGCGAGCGCGGGACGCACCGAGCAGGCCAGGCTGGCGCTGACGCCGCGCAAGGTGGCTGCCCAGCTCGGTCGCGAGCCCTGGGACGTGCTGAAGGACGTGACCTCGACCGAATTCGAGGACGACACCTTCATCACCAAGCTGCACGTCGTCCGGGTCGGCGGCCATCAGAAGCAGATCGGCTACATCGCGCTGCGCTTCGACAAGACTCGCCTGCTGGCGCGCGTCTCCTTCGAGCAGATGATGACCATCGGCTTCGGCGTGCTCATCCTGCTGATCCTCGGCCCGCTGCTCTGGTTCTCGCTGTCGCGGACCATGAAGCCGCTGAAGAGCATGACGCAGGCCATCGTGAGCATCTCGGACGGCAAGCTCGACACGCCGATCGACGCGCTGGCGCGGCGCGACGAGATCGGCGCCATCGCCCATGCGCTGGGCGTCCTCAAGCTCCGCCTGGCCGAGCGCGCGGCGCTGCAGGAAAAGCAGCACGTCACCGAGGCCGAGCGTCGCCTGCACCAGCAGCGCGTCGACGAGGCGATCGCGCTGTTTCGTGGTGAGGTCGGCGTCGCGCTCGAGGCTTTCAAGAGCAATGCCGACCGCATGAGCGAGGCCTCCGTCGGGCTTGCCCGCGTCGCTGCCGAATCGTCCAGCCGTGCCGCACGCGCCGCCCAGAACGCCCATGGCGCGTCGGGCAATGTCGAGAGCGCGGCGCAGGCCGCCGAGGAGATGGGCGCCGCCATCCGCGAGGTCGAATTCCAGGTGCGCCGCGTCCGCACCGAGATCGTCGAGGCGGCCTCGATCTCGCGCGACACCGCAACTTCGGTGCACGCGCTCGACGAGACGGCCCGCGCCATCGGCGAGGTCGTCAACCTGATCCGCGACATCGCCGCCCAGACCAACCTGCTCGCGCTCAACGCGACGATCGAGGCTGCGCGTGCCGGCGAGGCCGGGCGCGGCTTTGCCGTGGTCGCCTCGGAGGTGAAGAGCCTGGCCTCGCAGACCGCGGATGCGACCGACCGCATCGTCGCCCAGGTCGGTGCGATCCAGTCCGCCACGGGGGAGGTTGTCGGCTCGATCCAGAACATCGCCGAGCGGATGAGCGCGATCGAGAATTTCGCCAACTCTGTCGCCGTCTCGATCGAGCAGCAGGCGATCGCCACCGGCGAGATCGCCAGCGGCGTCGCCATGGCGAGTTCCTCGGCGCTGTCGGTGTCGAGCGATCTCAGCGTGCTGGCCGACAGTGTCGAGGAGACGGGCCGCTCGGCAGAGGATGTGCGTGGCGCGGCCGGGGAGGTTGCGGCCCAGGCCCTGCGCCTGCGCTCGACGGTGGATCAGTTCCTCCACAGCGTCGCCGCCTGAACAGGTTGGGCGCGGCTCTCGCCTGCGCATGGGAAGAACAAAAAACGGGGCCGCAAGGCCCCGTTTTCCGTTCGTGCGATGGCCGCGGCTCAGGCCTTGGCGGCGTCGTACATCTCCGCGACGTATTCCCAGTTCACCAGGCTCTCGAGGAAGGCCTTGAGGTAGTCGGGACGGCGGTTGCGGTAATCGATGTAGTAGGAGTGTTCCCAGACGTCGCAGCCGAGGATCGGGCTCGCACCATGGACCAGCGGGCTTTCGCCGTTCGGGGTCTTGGAGACGGCGAGCTTGCCGCCCTTGACCTCGAGCCAGGCCCAGCCCGAACCGAACTGGCCGACGCCGGCAGCCACGAAGTCTTCCTTGAACTTGTCGACCGAGCCGAAGGAATCGACGATCGCCTTTTCCAGGGCGCCGGGGATCTTGCCGCCGCCGTTAGGCTTCATCCACTTCCAGAAATGCAGGTGGTTGTAGTGCTGGCCGGCATTGTTGAACACGGCCGGGTTCTTGCCATGCGAGGCCTTGACGATCTCCTCGAGCGACTTGCCCTCGAATTCCGTGCCCTTGATCGCGTTGTTGCCGTTGGTGACATAGGCGAGATGGTGCTTGTCGTGGTGGAACTCGAGCGTCTCCTTCGACATGAAGGGCTGGAGCGCATCATGAGCGTAGGGCAGGTCGGGAAGGGTGAAGGTCATGGGGCCTCTCCTTGGGCTGATAAAATCGCTTGAACTGAGAATGACTTCCTGAACTGAGAATGGCTTGCCGCTGTACGGCCTGGGCCGGGTGATTGCCGCTGGGGGCGCCCGCCATTCGCTTTGCTAGTTAAGCCTCCGGCGGCTCTCCGGCAACCGCCGCACCGACGAAGCGTCCATGTCATTGCGGGGCTGCGCCTCACTCCCGCCCGAATCCTCGCCCTAACCGTCGTTAGAATTTGAAACTCTCTCTTATTCAATGCGTTACATAATGGCAGGGCGCGGTGGCTGAGGCTCGCCCGGCTATTGAGCTGCTAGAGTTGTTTTCGGGGACCCGACGTTGATCACCTTATTCATCTTGCTCGGCCTCGGTTTCCTCGGCGGCGGCATCGCAGCCATCGTCGACGGGCTGCCCTACATGGTGCTCGAACGCGGCTTCACCCAGGTCATCATCGGCACCGTGGTGGCGGCCGCCGGTGTCGTGATGCTGGCCTTGTCTTGGGTCCTGGTCGAGCTGCGGCGGCTCAGGAAGACGCTGTCCAATGCCGCGACTGCGATCTCCGTTGCATCGATGGTGGGCGGCCCGGCACCCGACAACATCGCCCCGATGCCCCGCCTGCCTTCGGAACCCGAGGACATCGTCGGCACGACGCGTCCGGGCCTGGCTGTTGCCGGCGCGGGAGCGCTCGTCGGCGCCGGCGCTGTTCTCGCGGCAACGCAGATTTCGGCGTCTGCCGCGACCGAGAAGCCCGAGGACAGCGCCGCCGAAATCGGGCCTGCCGACACTCTTCCGGCTGACCCCGTCGAACCTGCGCCCGATCCGGAGCGCGAGGCCGATGTCGTAGCCTATCCTGCCTTCGAGCCGTTCCGCCCGATGGCCCCGATCGGTGAAGCCGCGCCTGTGTCCGAAGTTGCCGCCGAACGTGAGCCTGAAGTCGATCTGGTCCCGGTTCCGACGTTCGAGGCCGAGATTGAGGTCGAGGCCGATGCCCCGGAGGTCGAGTCCGAACCCGAGCCCGATTCGCTTGGAGTCGTTGCCGAACAGAGCGAGTCCTTGGACGCGGCCGCGCCGCCAGCCGAGCCCCTCGATCACCTTGCTGAGCCGTACGTCCCATCCGATATCGAGGATCCGCTGACGCCCGAGCCGGCATCGGCCGCTTCGCGCGAGGCCGACGAGTTCGGGCTGCTGCGCGAGAGCCTCGTGGGGCTGGGAGTCGGGCCGGCGCCGACCGACGGACGCATCGAGCCCTCATTTGCTGAGGTCGATGGTCAGGAGGAGGGCGGCGACGGAAGCGAGAGCGGTCGTGACGACGATCTCGCCGCTGCCGCAAGCTGGATGACGCCGGATCTGGCGCGCCGCACGCCCTGGTTCGGCCCCGCGGAACCCGCCGCGGAGGACCGCGAAATCCCCACGACGTCGGCGCAATTCACCAACCCTTCCGAGATGGTTTGGCCCAAGCTCGACATATCGCGACCGGAGGCGCCGGAGCCGGAGGCGACCGATCCGGATGTGCCCGGTCGGGACCTGCCGCAATGGCCGCCACATGCTCGCGCCGCCGCGCCGTTCGAGCCGGCGCCGCCCCCATCTCAACGGCAGGGTTGGAACGATGCCGGCCGCGAGCAGGCGAGTGGGGAAGAAGCTCCCGCGCTTGCATCCGACGATGAGGAGCAGGGCGGATCCGAGGCGGAGCCGATCGTTCCGGACGCCACGGCTGCCGAGGGCGATGCCGCCCCCGCTGCCTCCGAAGAGGGTATCGTCGGCGCCTATCAGGTCGGCGAGGCGCATTTCACGATCTATGCCGATGGCTCGATCCAGGCGCGCACGCCCGATGGCGACTACAGCTTCGGCTCGATGGACGAGCTCAAGGTCTATCTCGCCAGCGAAAAAAGCCGCCTCGGCGTATGAGACGCCCGGCTGAGTGCTCAGGCGCTCGCCTCCGGCCAACCTGCGCCGGCAGCCTGGATGGCGAAGGCGTAGGCCAGCGCCGTTTCCTTGAGCGAGTCGAAGCGGCCGGCCGAGCCGCCATGGCCGGCATCCATGTTGGTGTGCAGCAGGATCGGCCCGCCGCCGCTCATGGTCGCCCGCAGGCGCGCCACCCATTTCGCCGGTTCCCAGTAGGTCACGCGCGGGTCGGTCAGCCCGCCCATTGCCAGGATTGGCGGATAGTCCTGGGCCGAGACATTGTCATAGGGCGAGTAGCTGCGGATCGTCTCGAAAGCCTTCACGTCCCGGATCGGGTCACCCCATTCCGGCCATTCCGGCGGGGTCAGAGGCAGGGTGTCGTCGAGGATGGTGTTGAGCACATCGACGAAGGGCACTTCCGCGATGATGCCGGCGAAGAGGCGAGGGGCCATGTTGGCGACGGCGCCCATCAGCATGCCGCCAGCGCTGCCGCCCTCTGCCACGATCCGCCCGCGCGCCGTAAAGCCGGCATCGGCCAGCGTTTCGGCCGCCGCGATGAAGTCTGTGAAGGTGTTGCGCTTCTTCTCGCGCTTGCCGTCCAGATACCAGCGCCGGCCCTTGTCGGTGCCGCCGCGAACATGGGCGATGGCATAGACGAAGCCGCGATCGACCAGGCTCAGCGGACGCGTCCGGAACGAGGCCGACATCGCCGAGCCATAGGAGCCATAGCCATAGAGTAGGCAGGGCGCCGAGCCGTCGAGGGCGAGGTCGGCGCGGTGCAGGATCGAGATCGGCACCTGCTCGCCATCCTGCGCCGTGGCGAAGATGCGCCGCACGCGGTAGGCGGCCGGATCATGACCCGACGGCACCTCCTGCCGCTTCAGCAGCACGCGCGCGCCGGTCGCCATGTCGTAGTCATAGGTCTCGGCCGGGCGCGCCATCGAGGCGTAGATGAAGCGCAGCGTGTCGGTGTCGAACTCGTAACCGGCGTCGAGTCCCAGCCCATAGGCTTCCTCGTCGAAGGCGATGCTGCTTTCGCTTCCGCTCGCCAGGTCGCGGATGACGATGCGGGGCAGGCCCTCTTCGCGCTCCAGACGGATCAGCCGGCCCTTCAGGCAGAGATGGTTCAGGATCAGCCGGCCGGCCTTGTGCGGGATCAGATCGCGCCAGTTCGCGGGCGAGGGATCGGCCACCGCCGCGGTGACGATCTTGAAGTCCTCGGCGCCATCGGCATTGGTCAGGATCAGGAAGTCCTCGCCATGATGCTCGACGTCATACTGCCGGCCGACTTCACGTGCCGCGATCGTGACGGGCTGTTTGTCGGGCTGCAGCAGATCGACGATCCGGATCTCGGAGGTCTCATGGTCGCTGATCGAGATCAGCAGAAAGCGTCCCGACTGCGTTTCGTCGATGTCGACGAACATGCCGGCATCGGCTTCGTCATGCAGGAGGGTGTCCTGTCCGGGCTGATCACCCAGGCGGTGCATGAAGACCTTGGAGGGGCGGTGATCGGCATCGACGCCGACATAGAAGAAGGCGCTGCCGTCGGCCGCCCAGACGATGTCACCCGTCGTGTCGGGGATGGCGTCCGGCAGATCCGCGCCGGTGGCGAGATCGCGGACCCGGATCAGGTGCAACTCGGAGCCCGCCTCGTCGGCGCTCCAGCCGAGCAGGCGGTGGTCGGGGCTGTGGACGGTGTCGCCGAGATCGAAGAAATCCTTGCCGTCTGCCAGCGCATCGGCGTCGAGCATGATCTGTTCGCGGGTCTTCCTGCCAGCAACCGCGTTGCGGGGCTTGCGGCAGATCAGCGGATGTTCGCCGCCCTTGCGGTAGCGCGAATAGTACAGGAATGGGCCATCCGGCTGCGGGACGCTCGAATCGTCTTCCTTGATCCGGCCTCGCATCTCTTTGACGAGGTCCCGCTGCAGCGTGCGGGTCGGCGCCATCTGCGCCTTTGAATAGGCGTTCTCGGCCTCGAGATAGGTGCGGATGTCAGTAGGCAAGGCGTCCGGTTCGCGCAGCACTTCCTTCCAGTTCGGCGCGCGCAGCCAGTCGTAGGCGTCCTGCAGTTCGACGCCGTGGACGACGGTCTTCTTGGTGCGGATCTCGGCGCGCGGCGGCGACACCTTGCGCCGGCGAGGCCTCGCTGCGCCGGGAACGGAATTTGAGCGCATCGACGGCGTCTCCACGAGGAACGGGCCCAGACAGGTAGAGAGCAGGGCCCGGGCTGGCAAGACCGCTGCGCTGCAGGCAGACACGAGCTCCGCGGAATTTCGGTTACCATGATCATCTGGCAGGCGTTGCAATATTTCTGTAGGATAATCGTATTCGCGCCGGGTTGATCACTTGCGGCGATGTAGGCCATCGACTAAATGAACGACAACGGCCCGCCGGAGTTGCGTCCGAGTCGATAACGCTTGGTGCTCTTGGTCAGGATCGCGCAAGGTATCTATGTAGGATAGTGCCTTCGGCAATCGAAGTTTCTCACGAAACATATCTCAGGGAGCGACGCCATCATGGCTGACAATGACGGATCGGATTTTATCGAGCTGACTGCGGACATCGTATCTGCTTATGTCTCGAACAATTCTGTTCCTGCAGCCGATCTGCCTGCGCTGATCGGTGATGTTCACTCCGCGTTGAGCCGCGTCATCAGCGGAGCCGCTCCGGTTGTGCCGGCCGAGGCCCCCAAGCCGGCCATTCCGGTCAAGAAGTCGATCACGGCCGATTATCTCGTCTGCCTCGAGGACGGCAAGAAGTTCAAGTCGCTGAAGCGCCATCTGCGCACGCAGTACAACATGTCGCCCGAGCAGTATCGCGAGAAGTGGGGCCTGCCGCCGGATTATCCGATGGTGGCGCCGAACTACGCCGAGGCGCGTTCCCAGCTGGCGAAGAAGATGGGTCTGGGGCAGCAGCGCCGCAAGCGCCGCTGAGCCGACATTCAATTCCGCCTCGGCGGGATGTGCCTGGAATTTGCAGAGGCCGCCGGCATCCCGGCGGCCTTTTTCGTGCGCGCACGGCATGGCCGGCGGGGATAAGCTGGGGCCGGCCTACAACAGCCTTGATATAGGAATATTTTCATGCATCCTGAGCGTCGAGCTCGCCGAGTGGCGCGAACGATGGAAGGAACATATCATGAACATGCTCGATCCGAAAACGGATGACCCCGTCCAACATGCCGCTTTGGCACGGCTGGCCGAAGTGGCCATCGCGGCGGTCACGCACGTGCCGGCCGAGACCCTGCGCAGCCCGCGCCGAGGCCGGCGCCCGATCGCGCTGGCCCGGCAGATGGCGATGTATCTCGCCCATGTCGCCTTCGGCCTGACCTTTACCCGCGTCGGCATCTGTTTCGGACGCGACCGGACGACCGTTCGCCATGCCTGCGCCTTGATCGAGGATCGGCGCGACGATCCGGCACTGGAGTTCGGCTTGTCCGCCCTCGAAGCCGGGCTGCGTGCCTTGACCGGCGCGCTCACGGTGACCGCTCGCGTCGAGGGGCGGTCATGACCAGGGCAGGGCAGGAGCACGCGGGCCAGCATAGCACGGCCCATGATGCGAGCGCGCGACTGCTGCGCCATTTGGCCCAGCCCGGAGCCTTCGCATGCGTCTCGCCACTGGGCTGCGGGCGGATCGCGCTCTACCGGACGACCGGCGGTACCAGCCTGGGCGCCGGCTATGTCCCGGCCGACGCGGCTGGTTCGCTTCTGGCCGATGGCCTCGCCGTCTGGAGCGGGGAGGACAGCGCCCGGCGCCTTCGCGCGACCGAGGCGGGAAGCGGGGTCGCGCCGGCCGTCGTCGAGGTCGCGGGCGGTCGTCAGGAGGTCATGCTGGACGAGCGCGAAAGCCCGTTGCTCTGGCTGCATCGCCGGCCGGGCAAGGACGGCAAGCCCCAGATCTCGGCCGAGGAATTCGCTGCCGGCGAGCGTTTTCGGGCGGAGCTGACGCTGGCGCGGATGATGCCGCGCACGACAATGAACTGGGACGCCTCGCTCGTCCCGGACGGGAGCAGTGCCGGCAGCCGCGGGCCGGCCGCGGCCTCGGATGCGGCCATTGCCGCGCGCCAGCGCGTCAGGCTCGCCTGCGATCGCCTTGGGCCGGACCTGTCGGGCCTCGCCATCGATGTCTGCGGCTTCCTGAAGGGGCTCGACCGCGTCGAGCGCGAGCGCGGCTGGCCAGCGCGCTCGGCCAAGGTCGTGCTGCGTCTGGCGCTCAAGGCGCTGGCGAGCCATTACGGCCTGGCCGCCCCGTCACCGAGCGAGAAGCGACTGCCCTCCGTATGGCGGGGCGAGGATGCACGGCCACACCTCCTGCCCGAACGGGCCGGGTGAAGCGGCCGCAGCGTCGCCAACGGGTCAGCCGGTGGTGGCCGCGCGGGCGTCGGTCTTGATACGCTCGATCATCGAACGCACGCCGTTGGAGCGTTGCGGGGTCAGATGCGCTGCCAGCCCGAGCTTTTCGTAGATCGCGAAGGCGTCGGTTTCGAGGATGTCGGTGGCCTTGCGGCCGGAATAGATCGCCAGCGCCAGCGCGACCAGCCCGCGCACGATATGGGCGTCGCTGTCGCCGCGGAAATGCAGCAGCGTCTGCGGCCCCGGTCCGCCCTCGCGCCTCGCGTCGAGCCAGACCTGGCTGGCGCAGCCACGCACCTTGTTCGCGTCGTTATGCGCCTCCTCCGGCAGGGGCTCGAGCTCCTTGCCGAGTTCGATCAGATAGCGATAGCGGTCGTCCCACTCGTCGAGCAGGTCGAAATTGGCGATGATCTCGTTGAGGTTGGCGCTCATATGCGCGTCTTCGGCGTGTCCGCTCCCCGCGTCAAGCGCCGGCTTGTCGCAAGCCCCCCGAGTGCGTCAGCGCGTCATTCCCGTGCTGCGCTCGCGCCCTTCGCTGCGGCTTGCTGCCGCGGCTGCCGTGATCGCCATCAGGCGCTCACGTGTCGCGGGGTCGAGGCCGGCGAGGATCTGCGCCGCCTCGCGCGCGGCGGTGATGCTGGACGTCGTCATCGACATCGCGCCATGCGCGTCGATCTGCGCCGCCGTCCTGGCGACGCTTCGAACAGTCGCGGCGCTGTGGCCGCCATCGTCCGGCTTCTCGCCATGGACGGGCGAGTTCAGCGCGATCACGCCGATCACCGCCAAGCTTCGCAGAATGTAGGCCATGCCGGTCCCCGTCGTCGGATTGTGAACCCTTGGGGGCTCACCCTGCCTCGACCTTAGACCGCGACCCGGAAAAATCGCGTCATTCCAAAGCCTCAAATGCGTATCAAAAGCGGCGGCCGATCTTCAGCTTCCGTTCACCCTGCTTGCAACATCGAGACGGGGCCGGAACCAGGTCTGGGGCGTCTTCAAGTAATTGCTTTCACGAGATAAAATCGCTGTGAGGCCGGTTCGATCCCCGTTTTCTCGGAGGCTGCCTTAAGCCCCGCTTAAACCGCTCCGGGCGAGATTGCTTGCGAGCGGACGTGTCGTCCGCAGCAGGTTAGGCGTTGCGTTTCTCATGAAGATGCAGGCGATCAGGACGCAGGTGGCGGCAATGGTGCACGCATCGGTGCTGCCGAATTCGCTCGAGCGCATGCGTCATGAGCGCTTCATCATGACCCGTTTGCTGGTCGGCGCGATCGCGCTCGGCCTGGCTCCGGCCTATATCGCCTGGCGCGGCACCTTGGGCGCTCTCGAAGCGGCAGTGATCGTCGCCGCAGCCTTGCCGCTGCTCGCGGTGGTGACGCTCTCCCGCAGCGGCCGGCTCGACATCGCACACTGCATCTCCTCGGCGGCGCTAGCCCTCTTCATCGGCGCGCTCGCCGGCATGACGGGAGGCGCCGACTCGCCGCTTCTGCTCTGGCTCGCAGCCGTCCCGGCCGAGGCGATGTTCTTCGGCGCACGCGCATATGTCGCGCGGGCCAGTGTTATCGCCGCAGTGACGCTTTTCGGTGTGATGCTTCTCGAACATCTCGGCTTCTTCGCAGGCCAGGCCTCCTGGGCGGCCGGCATGATGCCGCTTCTGGTGATAAGCGCCATCGTGCAGGCGATGGTCGTGGCGGTCGGCTTCCTGCGCTGGCGCCGCGAGGAATTGCGCGAGCACCGCGCGTCCGACCAGCGCGCCCAGCTGTTGCTTGACCATGTCGGCGACCTCGTCACCTGGCACGATGCCAGTGGCGCGGTTGTCTTCGCCAATGATGCAGCCCGCACGCTCGCCGGCGCCGAGCCTCGCGATCTGCATGGGCGCGGCCTGTTCGAGCGCGTCCATGTCGCCGACCGGCCGCTCTTTCTCAAGGCGCTGAGCGATGCGGCGCACGGCGCGGGTTCGGCGACCGCCTGCTTCCGCACGCTTTTCGTGCCGCGCAGCGGGCAGGAGCATCCGCACCCGGTCTCGCTCTGGCTTGAGATGCGTGCGCATCGCATCGAGACCGCCGGCCCGGAAGACAGCGCCGCCGTTGTCTGCGTGATGCGCGACATCACCGCCCGCCGTGCCATGGAAGACGAACAGGCGCGCGGCCATGCCGAGGCCGTCAAGGCGAGCGACATCAAGGGCCGTTTCCTGGCGACCGTCAGCCATGAACTGCGCACGCCGCTGAACGCGATCATTGGCTTTTCCGAGATGCTGACGGCCGACGATCAGACCTGGCTCGATGCCGGCAAGCGCTTGGAATACGCCCGCATCATCCACAGTTCGGGCCATCACTTGCTCGACGTCGTCAACACGCTGCTCGACATCTCCAAGATCGAAAGCGGCACCATGACGATCGAGCAGGAGGCGCTCGACCTGTCCGACATGACCCGCGACTGCTGCGCGCTGATGGCCCTGCGCGCCGAGGCCGGCGAGATCGAGGTCGATCGCGTCGTCGGTCCGGACCTGCCGCAGGTGCTGGGCGACCGCCGTGCGCTGAAGCAGGTCATGATCAACCTGCTCTCCAACGCGATCAAGTTCACTCCGGCCGGTGGTCGAGTCGTGCTGGCCGTCGTCCGGGACGGCGACATGATCGACCTGTCGGTGTCGGATACCGGAATCGGCATCGCGGCCAACGACCTGCCGCGCCTGGGCGACCCCTTCTTCCAGGCCAAGGGTTCGTATGATCGCACCTATGAAGGCACCGGCCTCGGCCTGTCGGTGGTGCGCGGCCTCGTCGGCCTGCATGGTGGGCGTCTCAGCATCGAGAGCGCGCCCGGCGTCGGTACGCGGGTCGCCGTCCGGCTGCCGGTCGGCGGCGTCGAGGACGCCTCGCAGCCCGCCAGGATCGCCACCTTCGCCCGCGCCCCGCGCCGCGGCTTCGAAACCAAGACTCCTTTTCGTCTGACCGCCTGATCACGAGCCCGTCGCATGTCCACGATCGCCGCCCGCGCCCATTCCAGCGCTTCGCTCTCCGCCCCGGTCAGGCGCGCGGCGCCGCAGCCGCGCCGCAAGACGACATGGCTGGGCCGGGTCGGGCGGATGGCTGCCCATCGTCCCGGCCGCGCCTTCGTGCTGCTGGTTTTCGCCGGCGTATCCGCCGCGATCCTGGCCAACGCGCTGATGTTGCAGAAGGCGCGCCATCCTGCGCCGATGATCTCCGCCCCCTCGCAATCGCCGTCTGCCCGCCAGGCGGTCCGTTCCGAGCAGCCTGCCGCCGTTCCCAACGCCGCGCCGGCAGCGGCTGCGAATGCGGCGCCTGCTCCGCTGCCGCCGTCCCGCCCCAACGACCTGCCGCAGCAGGCGCGCGAGACCGCGTCGCGCGAGGCCGTGATCCGGCCGCCGGCCGGCGTGACCAATGTACCACGTTCGGCCGCCGCTCCGGCGCCGGCGCCAGCTCCGGCCGCGCGCGCCGCCGCTCCGCGCGACCCGATCGCCGACCTGATCAACGGCGCTGACATCCGGCCGCCGGCGGAGATCCGCGGAGTCGCCCAGGCGAAACCCGCCACGCCGCGCCGTAGCGCCGAGAACTGAGGCGGGCAGCATCGGCCCGACAGCTCGATTGCGGCTTTCGGGCAACGCCGCTGCTGGGACACAGAAGGAAATGGCGCCGATGGCGCGTCTCACCAGTGATTTCTGGGTTTCGGCCTATCTCCGCCAGGCGGCGCATGACGGGTTGGTCGCCGTGCTGAGGCGGCGCGGATCGCCCGAGGCCGGCGCCATCTTCGTCAAGCTCGACCGGCTCGATGGAACCGCTGCACTCTACGGGCCGGCGCCGCAATCGATGGCGGCGGATGACGGTGTCCGCCGCTTCCAGCTGATCCTCGACAGCGATCCCGGCAGCATCGAGGAACGGGTCGAGCGCGAACGCCGGTTCGATTCCGATCTCTGGCTGGTCGAGATCGAAAACCGGCAGGGCGACCCCAGGCTCGACCTGGCCGCGGAGTAGGCGCTTGGCAGCCTCGCGCGAAGCAGCCGTGGCTGTACTCGCCTAGCCCCGGTCGCGCGCCAGACCGAGCTTGCGCAGCACCTCGCTGGCGCTGATGGAGCTTTCCGGACGCGTAGCGCCACTCCGGGCCGGCGTGCCGCTCGGGTCCATTGCCGGTTGATGCTGTCCCCGCCGCGAAGCCGACGGAAGCGGCGCGCCGGCGACCTGCATGACCAGCCTGAGCGCCACCGCCGGGCGAACCGAGCGCATCAGGGCGACGACAGCGAAGATCCGCTCGACAGAATGCGCCGCCTCGTCGCCGAGCCTGATCAGAAAGCGCGTCGCATCCTCGACGCTGGCGCCGGCCGCGGTCAGCGCCAGCGCCGCGAGGTCGCGCGAGCGGTCGGCCTCGATCGCCTGTGCCAATGTGGGCCCGCCGCCGAGATGGCTCGCCAGCGCCGTGAAGGCACCCGCAGGATCGTCCGCTGCCAGAGCGAGCCAGCCGGCGAACATATCGCTTGAGACGTTAGGGCGCCGCTCGGAGGGACCGAGCGAATCCAGTGCCGCCAGCGAATCCAGCATGGCAAGACGTCGTTCGGGCCCGGCGAACAGGAACAGCGGTGCCAGTTCCGCGCTGGAGAGGTCGCGCCGCGCCAGCAGCGGCGCGACATAGGCGGCATCTTCGCGCGAGCGGGCGAGCAGCAGGTCGAGCGCGGCGCGGGGCAGCGGGGCGGCCGCATTGCCCATCAGTGCGAAGTCGATCGTCCGGTCGGCGCGCTCGACCAGCATCAGGACCGCGGTGGCGCTGAGATCGGACCGCTCCGCGAGAGCGCCGGCAATCTTTCCATCGTCGTGGCCGGCAAGATCCTCGATCTCCACCGGCGTCAGCGGCATCCCATGGCGCAGCAGAGCCGACAGGACGGCGCCGCCGCGTGCTTTCAGCGCCGTGAGCACGGGCACCGGCAGATGCCGCCAGCCGGCGAGCTTCCGGGCGAGGATGATGGCTGTGGCTTCGTCGATGCCGGGGATGAGGGCCGTGGCCATCTCGCCGAAGGCAGCAAGATCGTCGGGCGCCGGGTGGGGCGTCGACATCAGCAGATCTGCCTTCACCCGCAGCGAAACCTGGCTGAGATCGAGTCCGCCATCGCGCGCAAGGCGGGCGAGATGAGCGAGTTCGGCGGAAATTCGCGACGGCATGGGGCGCTCGGCTGTGATTCTTGGTGCAGGGCGAGAGTAATCCCCGAGGCTTTAAGAGGGCGTTAACCATGTCGGGGCCTGATGCGGAACGGAGAGAGATTCTCCCGCGACCGTAACCCGAGGCGCCAAGAAACGGAGGCGCAACATGGCCGTCGTCATCCCCCTTGCGCCGCTCCGCCGGGCGCGATCAACGGAAGCTTCGGCCGTCATGCGGCCAGAGCCCGCAGAAATCCTGTTTTTCACCGGCGTTCGCTATGAGCGGCAGGCCGAGCCCGTGGCGCCCGAGCCGGTGGTCAGGCGCCGGCGGCGCATCGTGGCAGCGCTGTCGGCCGGTGGCCCGAAACGGACCAAGAAGACGACGAACGCCAGGCAGCCGGCGTGACCTTCGTGCCCGTCGAGCGTCAGCGCGCCGTGCCGCGGCGGAGCAGTCTCCTGGCCGTTCTCATGTTCGGCCTCTGCGCCGGATCCTGCGCCGGTCCCGGCGATTTCGGCCGCCCGCGGCCGGACTACTGGAGCCAGGTCGTCGCACCCCAGAAGGGCTTCTGGTCGGCCACACTGCGTGGCGAGGCCGCTTCGCATTTTCGCATGACCGATGACGAGGAGCAGCTGCGCGACCGCGCCTGGCGCTTCGTCATGCCCGGCCATGAACGCAGCGTCTTCCAGGGGCGTGTCTCGGACCTCGCGCATTACCGGATCCTGCCGGTGGAGGCCCAATCGAGCGCCGTGTCGGACTACTTCGTCGCGCTGACGTCGGGTTCCTACTCGTCGCAGGTCTCGCGCTATTCGCGCCTGGCGGAAGACGTGAATGCCGACCGGCTGCTGATCGGGCCCTTCCGCGCCAACGCGATGCGGGTCGTTTCCGCCGACCGCGTGCGGATGCGCACGGCCGAGGGCTCGCCTTATGTCGCGCCGGAACAGATCGATCCGGCTCATGCCCGCGTCGTCGAAAACGAGGGGCTGATCCTCTGGGTCTGCGAGCGCATCGGCTTCCGGATCAAGAGTTATCACTACGCGCTCGCCAACCTCGTCGTCGAGATGCCCTCGCGCGAGGCGATCCGCGCCGAACGCGCCATCATGGCGCTGGAGGCGGAGGCCGCGCCACTCTGCAAGATGCAGCTCATCGGAACCTTCGCGCCGATTGTCGCCAAGGGCTGAAGCTCGACCGGGCTGTCCGCTCAATCCGCCATTCCGCAGGCGACGCCGCTGGCCAGTGCCTCGGCGTCGGCGCGGTCGGAGGGGTGCCGCACCAGCACTCGCGCCACGATCAGTCCCTGATCAGTGTCGGAAACCACCCGCAGCTCACGCGCAGCCTCGCCCTCCTCGTCGCGTGCGAGCCTTTCGTCGCGCTGCTCCTCGGTCATCACCACGAACTCGACGACGCCGCGGATCGCCGCGCGGTCGGTGATCGCGTAGAGCACGCCCCCGCCACGCCGGTGCAAAGTGAGGCCTAGCGGCAAAGTCCCGGCCCGCGCCACGACGCGCATCGGCCCGCCGGTCAGGTCGTAGCTGCAGATCGCCGTGACAGTGGCAGCGTCCGCCTCGCGGGGCAGGGGCAGGCTGCGGTCGGCCGAGGTGATCAGCTCTGCCTTCCCCGAGGTGCCGAGCACGCGATAGGCGTGGGCGGCGTCGCTGTCCGAGAGGACCGGGACCAGCAGGACGGTCACGATGTGGACGATGCCGGCGAGCACGAGCCCCGCGAGCGTCGCCAGCAACAGGCGCCGCAGGGCGGCCGCGAAGCGAGCCCCACGCGGCAAGGGCCTCGGCCCGGCGGCGACGGCATCGCCGATCTCCTGTTCGGTCGTGCTCATGGCAGTCGACTCATGGGCAGTCGATCCGCTGGATGCGGGGCAGGCTCTCGGGCCGGGTCTCGCCAGCCTGGGTTGCAATCGGGGTGTCGTAGAGCCGCAGGCGAAACTGGAAGCGCCCGCTCGTCGGCAGGGGCAGCCAGTTGCCGGCCTGTGGCCATGATGCGGCGGCGATGCGCAAGGTGCCGCCCTCGTCGCGCACGATCTCGGCATCGGTGAAACCGCTGCGGTCGAGCGGCAGGCGGAAGGCGCGTCCGTCGGCATCGGTCACGCTGAGCGTCCAGCCTCGCGTCGTCGGGGTAGACCCGGTCAGGGCATAGCGGCAGCGGCCGTCGAGCGCCCAGCCTTGCTCGTCGCGTTCGGCGATCAGCTCGAGCCCCTCGCCCGCGCCTAGTGGGAGATGCACGCCCCGGGCGAGGTAGGCACGCATGTAAGGATCGATGTCGCGCCCGCCGCTGCGTGGCCAGGCCTTCCAGACGCCGATCTCGACCATGCCCAGCAGCGGGCGGCCGGCGACCGCGAAATGCGCCGACGCCAGTCCCAGCCCGGCGCCGAGCGCTATCAGATAGGCGAGATGGAAGACGCGCACGACCCTGCTTTCAAGACCGGCCATCGCTGGCGGCCGGCGGCGCGAGTTGAACCACCCTGCTGCCGTACGTCAACAGAATGCGGTCGATGTCGCCGTCGTCCCCGCGCCGCCCCGTTCCGAAAACGCATCCCAGCTTCCGGACCGGCGCTCTAGCGAATCTGGGTCACGCTGCCTGTCGCCGAGACCTCGCGAATGCCGATCTGCACGCGCTGGCCTGCCGGGCGCGAGGGCTCGATCGTCCTGAACATGGCACCGACTGCCGAGAGGACCTCGAAGGACTGTCTTGGCATATGGCCTGCGCCTGGGCCGGATACCGCGGCGATTGCGGCCGTGGGCGCCGGCGCCTTGGCGACGGTCACGGCCTTCGGATCGGGCGGGGCGACACCCGGGATCGGCCTCAGTTCGAGCCCCTGATGGGCGAACTGCATGATCTCCTTCCAGGTCATGGCCGGCAGCGAACCGCCGGTCATGTTGTTCGTCTCGGAGGAATCGTCGTTGCCGTACCAGACCGCGCCGACGAGATTGCCGGAATAGCCGACATACCAGGCGTCCTTGTAGCCATTGGTCGTGCCGGTCTTGCCGGCGGTGACGACGCCGTCGAGAGCGGCGCGGCGCCCAGTTCCCTCGGTCGGCACCTTCGAGAGCATGAAGTTCATGTCCTGCGCGACCTGCGTGCTCAGGACCTGTGTTGGCGCGGGCTCGTCCCGGTCGTGGCGATAGATCGGCTCGCCCTGCGAGTTGTGGATCTCGATCGCGGCATAGGGCCTGGCTCGCTTGCCGCCATTGGCGAAGACCGCGTAGCCGGCCGCCATGTCGATCACGGTGACCTCCGCCGCGCCGATCGGTAGCGAAACGGTGTCGGTCAGCGGCGAGTTCAGGCCCATGGCGCGGCTGGTCTCGATGATCTTCAGCCGGCCGATGCGGGCGGCGCGCGCGACATGGGTCTCGCCGGTCGCCTGACCGATGGCGATCGACATCTGGACCGGGATCGTATTGATCGACTTGGCCAGCGCCACCGTCAGCGGCATCGAGCCTGCATAGGAGCGGCCGTAGTTGTTGGGGCACCAGTTGCCGATGCAGACCGGGCGATCGGTGACAACCGTATTGGGCTTGTAGAGCCCCGCCTGCAGCGCTGCCGCATAGACGAAGGGCTTGAAGGACGAGCCGGGCTGCCGCAGGCTCGATGTCGCGCGGTTGAACTGGCTCGCGCCATAGTCGCGGCCGCCGACGAGCGCGCGCACCGCCCCATCCGTATCCATGATGGCGGTCGCCGCTTGCCGGGCACGGTATCCCGGCCCGTGCTGGCGCAGGATGGCCTCGATCGCTTCGTCGGCCCGGTCCTGGATCGCGGGGTCGTGCGGCGTCTTCACCGTGAGCACCCGGTCAGGGCCGATCTTGCCGTCGTCGGCAAGGCGCTTCACCTCGTCGAAGGCCCAGTCGAGATAGTAGTCGGGGCTGGAATCGCGCGCCCGATCGACCGGCGTGGCCGGGTTGCGCTTCGCACTGTCGACCTGGCCCGCCGTCATGAAGCCGGCATCGACCATGGCATTCAGAACGTCGTTGGCGCGGGCGCGCGCCGCCGGCAGGTTGACATGCGGAGCGTATTTCGTCGGCGCCTTGAACAGCCCGGCGAGCATCGCGGCCTCGGCGAGCGAGACGTCCCTGACCGACTTGCCGAAATAATACTCCGCGGCGGCCGCGACGCCGAAAGTGCCGCCGCCCATATAGGCGCGGTCGAGATAGAGCTTGAGGATCTCGTTCTTGGTCAGCCTCTGTTCCAGCCAGATCGCCAGGAAGGCTTCCTTGATCTTGCGGTCGAGCGAGCGCTCATTGGTCAGGAACAGGTTCTTGGCGAGCTGCTGGGTCAGCGACGAACCGCCCTGGACGACGCCCGACGCCCGCGCATTGACCGTCAGTGCGCGAACGGTGCCGATCACATCGATGCCGAAATGGTCGTAGAAGCGCCGGTCCTCGGTCGCCAGAACAGCCTTGAGCAGGTGATCTGGCATCTCCTCGAGCTTCAGCGAGTCGTCGTGACGCGCGCCGCGATGGCCGAGCTCGGCTCCGTAGCGGTCGAGGAAAGTGACGGCGAAGACCTGGTGCTTCAGCGCCTCCTCGCGGCCCTCATGGAAGGAAGGAATGGCGAGCGACAGCATCAGCAGCGAGCCGGCGATGCCGAGATTCAGGCCTTCGCTGGTGAATTCGGCCGCCAGGCGCTGCCCGCCTGTAACGGTGAGGCGGTCGGTGAAGCTTCGGATGCGTTCATAAGAGTCGCCAGCGCGGCGCGCGGCGTTCCACAGCCCGGCATCGACCCATGAATCGACCGCCAGCGCGTAGCGCTTCAGTCGGGTCGTCCAGCCTGTCCTCTTGAACTCCATCGTAGTCCCAGGATCCCGATGAGAGCCGCTGCCTCGAAAGGCGACGACATTGTCCTGCCGCGCCCCGGCCGTCTTGGCAACATATTCCGGCCGTGCCTGCGATAGATATTCAGTCCCGGCAAAAGTGTAAGTGACCCGGGTCACAGTCTCCAGTCAAAGAGCAGATTTTGGGCCAGCGGAACTGTCCCGTTTCGGCACGGCTGGAGCAGGTAAGCTGCAGGGCGCCTTGCGGATGCAAGCGGGCTGCTTCCATTCGTCGGCTTCCCTCGGCCGGCCCGGCAGAGCATAAGGCAGCATGACCGGCGACCAAAATCCCGATGATCCGTTCTGGCGCACGACCACGCTGGAGGAGATGAGCCGCGAGCAATGGGAATCGCTCTGCGATGGCTGCGGCCGCTGCTGCCTCGTCAAGCTCGAGGACGAGGATACTGGCACCATCCTGGCGACCGATATCGGCTGTCGCCTCTTCGACGCGAAGACCTGCCGCTGCAAGGACTATGTCAATCGATCGGCGACGGTGCCGGACTGCGTGACGCTGACGCCCCATGACGTGCGGACGCTGCCCTGGTTGCCGCCGACCTGCGCCTATCGGCTCGTTGCCGAGGGAAGGGACCTGCCCTGGTGGCACCCGCTGGTCTCCGGCGATCCGGAGACGGTCGTCGAGGCAGGCGTCGCGGTGCGCGGCCGCGTCTTCGCCAGCGAGGACGATGTGCCGGAAGAGGACGTGCCCGACCGCATCGTCAACTGGCCGCTGCGCTGGCCCAAGAAGGCGCGGGAAGCGGCAAGAGAGAAGGCGAGGGCGCGCTGAGCGCACCCCCGCCTCGTGAGCCTCAGCCGACGGCCTGCTCCCGCTCCGACGCGGGGTCGCCTTCGAGCAGGTCGCCGACCTCCTCCGAGAAGACGTACTTCTTGAACGCCTCCGCCGGCACGCCATGGGCGAGCAGGGCGGCCGCGCAGCCAATGTGGTCGCGCGGCGCGTCGTCGCCGACATCGTCTGCTTGCGAGGCGAAGGAGAGCGTGCCCAGCGCATTGTCGCCATAGCCATGCGTCGTGCGCCAATCCGCTCCGGCGTCGAGCAGGAGGCGCGTCATCACGGCATCGCCGGTGAAGATCGCGAGGTTGAGCGCGGTCGCGTGCCAGGCGGTCTTGACCTCGCGCGGCCAGCCGAGCGCGAGCATCGTGCGGACGGCCTCGATCCGCCCCAGTGCCGCGAGCTGGGGCATGGCCTGAAGCTGGGCGTCGCTCAGGCGCGAGAAGATGTCGGGCATCGCCGCGAGCAGCCTCTGTGCCGCGGCTTCGTCGCCGCGCGCGCAGGCCCCGATGAAACGCTCCTCGGCTGGCGCTGCCTCGTTGACGCCATGCGCGCGCAGCAGCGCGACGACATCGTTCCTGCCGAGGCGCTCGGCGAAGCATAGCACGCTCGCGCCGCTGCGGTTCTGGGCCGTCAGATCCGCGCCGGCCTCTATCAGCGCGCGAATATGGGCGAGCGAGCGGCCGCGCAGCAACGCATGGTGCAGCCAGTGCCGCTCTGGCGTGGTGTCGCCTTGCGCCAGCAACAGCTCCAGCGCCTCGGGCCTGTCGTAATCGAGCGCCCGCGCGACGGCATTGGTGCCGGAAACCCTTGCTCCCGCCGCCAGAAGCAGGCGCAGGCAGGAGAGGTCCGCGCTCTCGACGGCATGATAGACCGACTCGTTGTCATCGGGGCTCGCCCCTGACTCCAGCAGCAGCCTGGTCATGCCGGCGTGATGCGTCCGCCCGGCAGCGCCATAGAGCACCGAGAGCGGATCGTCCGGAAAGCGCCGATCGATCCAGCGGCCGTTGACATCCGCGCCATGGGCGACGAGCAAGCGTGCGCTCGTCAGCAGCTGCTCCTCGAATTCCGGCTCGCGGATCAGGGCCGAGGACGTGACGGCGGCAAGCGGCGGCATCGCGAAGGGCCCGCCGGGCCGATTGGCGAAATCCGGATCAGCTGCGAGCGCCCGTTCGAGGCGGGCGACGTCGCCGACGGGAGCCGCGAGCCAGGGATCGCCTGCAACAAGCGATGGTTCGGCCCTTAGCATCCTGAGCGCCAGAGCGCGTTCGCGCGCCTGGCCTTCGAACACGCAAGCCAGCCAGCGCTCCAGCCGTTCGGAGGCGGCGCTGCGCGCCCATTCGACATAGCGCTTGAGCTCGGTCCAGGAGCGGAAGCCGTGCTCGCGTGCGATGACGGACTGCGCGTCGTGCAACCGCAGCGGAAGTTGCGCCAGCGCTTCGACAGGAAGGTCCCGAGCCGCCGGCAGCGCGGCGGCGAAGCGGTCGAGCCCGTCGTCGGTGCCGGCACGGGCGGCACGCAACAGGCGCTTGGCCTGCTTGCGCAGATGGTCGAGATCGGGAGATGCGGGAAGTTGTGACATGACGCCTCCAGTGCATGAGGCCGAAGACCCGCAATCGGCTGCACAGGGGCAGACGCGTCAGATAGTCGCTTTCCGAGCAGGTTAGACCTTTTCCGCGGGTCCGGAGGCGTCTCGTCTCGCCTAGTCGCGACCATATGGGCTGTGAGCGCGCTCTTCAAGTCGCCTGGCGCCCGTGATGCCGGGCGGCCGGCCGGCAGCGCCACGTCTCCCTCATTGATTGTTCATGTGCTTTTCGGCATGACCACCCCGTCCCTGCCGCCGGTGCCCACGCGCGATGGGCGCTGCGCGGAAACTTTTGGATCGCCCTGGCGTTGCTGCCCGGGCTGAATGAAGAGGTTTTGACTGATGGCTGGCGGGAAATGGGTCTACACCTTCGGTGACGGCAAGGCCGAAGGCGAGGCGGGCATGAAGAACCTGCTCGGCGGCAAGGGGGCGAATCTCGCCGAGATGAGCAATCTGGGCCTGCCCGTGCCGCCCGGCTTCACCATCACCACCGAGGTCTGCACCTGGTACTACGATAACGGCAAGAAGTTCCCGCCCGAGCTCGAGGCTCAGGCAAAGGCGGCGCTCGACGCAATGGGCGCCCTGACCGGCAAGACTTTCGGTGATCCGGCCAACCCGCTGCTGGTCTCAGTGCGCTCCGGTGCCCGTGCCTCGATGCCGGGCATGATGGATACCGTGCTCAATCTCGGTCTGAACGACGTGACCGTCGAGGCCGTGGCGAAGGCCTCGGGCGACGCCCGCTTCGCCTGGGACAGCTACCGCCGCTTCATCACGATGTATTCCAACGTCGTGCTCGACGTCGATCACGGCCATTTCGAGGAGGCGCTCGAGGACTACAAGGAGCGCAAGGGCTACCACCTCGACACCGATCTCGGCGCCGAGGACTGGAAGGTGCTCGTCGGCAAATACAAGGACATCGTGAAGAAGGCGCTCGGCAGCGACTTCCCGCAGGATCCGCAGGCGCAGCTCTGGGGCGCCGTCGGCGCGGTGTTCTCCTCCTGGATGAATGCGCGCGCGATCAAGTATCGCGAGCTGAACAACATCCCGGCCGCCTGGGGCACGGCGGTCAACGTCCAGTCGATGGTGTTCGGCAATATGGGCGACACCTCAGCCACCGGCGTGGCCTTCACCCGCAATCCCTCGACCGGCGAGAACGCGCTCTACGGCGAGTTCCTGATCAACGCCCAGGGTGAGGACGTCGTCGCCGGCATCCGCACGCCGCAGGACATTACCGAGGCCGCCCGCAAGGAGGCCGGCTCCGACAAGCCTTCGATGGAAAAGGAGATGCCGGAGGCCTATGCCGAGCTTTGCCGCATCTACGGCATCCTCGAGAAGCACTACCGCGACATGCAGGACATGGAGTTCACCATCCAGGAGGGCAAGCTCTGGATGCTGCAGACCCGTTCCGGCAAGCGCACCGCCAAGGCGGCGCTCCGGATCGCGGTCGAGCTTGCGACCGAGGGGCTGATCTCGCAGGAGGAGGCCGTCGGCCGCGTCGAGCCCGGAGCGCTCGACCAGCTCCTGCACCCGACGATCGATCCCAAGGCCGAGCGCCGCATCCTGACTACAGGCCTGCCGGCTTCGCCCGGCGCCGCCGCCGGCGAGATCGTCTTCAACTCCGATGATGCCGAGGCCGCCAAGAAGGCCGGCCGCAAGGTCATCCTCGTCCGCGTCGAAACCTCGCCAGAGGACATCCACGGCATGCACGCCGCCGAGGGCATCCTGACCACGCGCGGTGGCATGACCTCGCATGCCGCGGTCGTCGCGCGCGGCATGGGCAAGCCCTGCGTCTCGGGCGCCGGCCAGATCCGCGTCGACTACGCCAAGGGCACGCTGACCGTCGGCAACACCACGTTGAAGGCCGGCGATTTCCTCACCGTCGACGGCGGCAACGGCCAGGTCCTGCTTGGCGAGGTGAAGATGCAGAAGCCCGAGCTGTCGGGCGAGTTCGCCACGCTGATGGGCTGGGCCGACAAGGTGCGCCGCCTCAAGGTCCGCGCCAATGCCGAGACGCCGGACGATGCCAGGATGGCACGCGAATTCGGCGCCGAGGGCATCGGGCTTTGCCGCACGGAGCACATGTTCTTCGACGAGAACCGCATCCAGGCCGTGCGCGAGATGATTCTCGCCCAGGACGACAAGGGCCGCCGCGCCGCGCTTGCCAAGCTGCTGCCGGTGCAACGCCAGGATTTCGTCCAGCTCTTCACGATCATGCAGGGGCTGCCGGTCACCATCCGCCTGCTCGATCCGCCGCTGCACGAGTTCCTGCCGCATGGCGAGGCCGAGATCGCCGCCGTGGCCAGCGCGCTCGGCGTCACGGCCGATGCCCTCAAGCACCGGGCCGCCGAGCTGCATGAATTCAACCCGATGCTCGGCTTCCGCGGCTGCCGTCTCGCCGTTGCCTTCCCTGAGATCGCCGAGATGCAGGCTCGCGCCATCTTCGAGGCGGCCGTCATCGCCGCCAAGGAGACCGGCAAGGCCGTCATTCCCGAGGTCATGGTGCCGCTGGTGATGGGCGTGCCTGAGTTCGATCTGGTCAAGGCGCGGATCGATGCGATGGCCAAGGCCGTGATCGAGGAGAGTGGCGTCCCGGTGGACTATCAGGTCGGCACGATGATCGAGTTGCCGCGCGCCTGCCTGCGGGCACAGGAGATCGCCGAGAGCGCGGAGTTCTTCTCCTTCGGCACCAACGACCTGACCCAGACGACGCTCGGCATTTCCCGCGACGACGCCGCCTCCTTCCTCGGCGCCTACACGGCCAAGGGCATTCTCGCCTCCGATCCCTTCGTCACCATCGACCAGGAGGGCGTCGGCGAATTGGTGAAGCTCGCCGCCGAGCGCGGTCGCAAGGCCCGGCCCGACATCAAGCTCGGCATCTGCGGCGAGCATGGCGGTGATCCGGCCTCTGTCGGCTTCTGCGAGAGTGTCGGCCTCGACTATGTCTCCTGCTCGCCCTTCCGCGTGCCGATTGCCCGCCTCGCGGCGGCGCAGGCGGCGCTGGGCGCGGTCAGGGCGAAGGAAGGCTGAGATGATGCGACGGGCACGCCCGCCCGTTGCCAGAGACACGCGGCGCGATCGGCCCTCGCCGATGCGCCGCTGCAAGGCCAGCCTATCGCTTCGCGACCGCCTGCGCCGCGAGCGCCGCGATCTGGCGTAGCCTCGCCTCGTAGGTTTCCAGCGAGGGCGGCTGGCCCATCTTCGCGCCGACCGCAGCCTGTGACAGCGTCTCGACGATCGTGTCGGCGGCGAGCGAGCCGAGCGCGATCTCGCCCCTGGCCGCAGCCTCCGTCAGGAGCCTCGTCGCATTGGCGGTGAAGATCCCCTCGAAAGCCTGGATCTCGCGCAGCGCGATGCTCGCCATCACCGCCTTGAGCTCGGCCAGGTGCTCGCCATCGCCGAAGGCGGCATAGCTCGCGCCGAACTGCGCCAGCATCAGCTCCTCGAGCTTCTCGGAGAAGGGCAGGGGCCGCGCCATCACGGCCTCGCAGAGTGCTGCGATCCGGGCGCCGAAGCGTTCGATCATGGCGCGGAAAACGTCGTCCTTGCCCTTGAAATGTAGGTACAGCGTCGCCTTCGCGAGGCCGGCCTCGCGCGCCACATCCTCCATCGAGCTGCGCTTGAAGCCATAGCGCGCGAAACGCCGCAAGGCCGCATCCGCGATCTGCTCGATGCGGGTCCTCGCTTCATCCGGCACGGCCGGGGAACAATCTCGTGAGCTGATCATTCTCAGTCTTGACGAATTCCAGACTCTGCGCGACCATACCAAATAGACTGGATTAATCCAATGAGTCTATTTCGGTGGTCGCGGGCCATGTCCGCGGTCGCTGCCGACGCTATGCCGGATCGGGTTGCCAGATAACCCCCGCGGCAGGGCGACGTTCCGGTTCTTCACACGGCATTTCATATCCGCGAGGCAGCCATGGCCCATACGCTCACCGTCAATGGACGCACCCATAGCGTCGATGTCGACGCCGACACGCCCCTGCTCTGGGCGATCCGCGACAATCTCGGCCTGACCGGTACCAAGTTCGGCTGCGGCGTCGCGCAATGCGGCGCCTGCACCGTCTGGATCGACGGCCAGCCCGTTCGCTCCTGCGTCACGCCGATATCAGCGGTCGAGGGCAAGGTGACCACGATCGAGGCGCTTGAAGGCAAGGAGGCGCAGGCCGTCCAGGCGGCATGGGACAAGATCGACGTGCCGCAATGCGGCTACTGCCAGTCCGGCCAGGTGATGAGTGCCGTCGCCTTGCTCAAGGAAAATCCCAAGCCCAGCGACCGCGACATCGACCTCGCGATGAACGGCAATATCTGTCGCTGCGCCACCTATGCCCGCATCCGCACGGCGATCCACACCGCCGCCCGCACGCTGGAGGGCTGATATGACCGCACATGACGTCACCCTTTCGCGCCGCTCGCTGCTTGCCGGTGCGGGCAGCCTCATCATCGCATTGCAGCTGCCCAAGGCGGCTCGCGCCCAGTCCGGCGCCGCACAGGCCTTTCGCCCCGCCGGAGCGGCGACCTTTGTGCCCAACGCCTTCATCCGCGTCGCCGCCGACGACAGCGTGACCGTTCTGGTCAAGCATATCGAGTTCGGGCAGGGACCCTTCACAGGTTTGGCCACCCTCGTCGCAGAGGAAATGGACGCCGACTGGGCCCAGATGCGGGCGGAACATGCCCCTGCCGACGTCAAGCTCTACGCCAATCTCGCCTTCGGCGTGCAGGGCACCGGCGGCTCGACAGCCATCGCCAACTCCTTCGAGCAGATCCGCAAGGCTGCCGCGACGGCGCGTGTCGTGCTGGTGCAGGCTGCGGCGCAGGCCTGGAAAGTACCGGCCGGCGAAATCACGATCGAAAAGGGTATTCTGAAGCACGCCTCGGGCAAGCAGGGCCGCTTCGGCGAATTCGCTGAGGCTGCTGCGAAGCTGTCCGCGCCTGCCGACGCTCCGCTGAAGCAGCCGTCGCAGTTCAAGCTCATCGGCAAGGAAGGCGCGGTCAGGCGCATCGACGGTGCCGACAAGGCCCGCGGCAAGGCGCAGTTCACCATCGATATCAGCGCTCCGGACATGCTGACCGTGGTCGTGGCCCGGGCGCCGCGCTTCGGCGGCAAGGTCGCGAGCTTCGATGCGGCTGATGCGCTCAAGGTCAAGGGCGTCGTCGACGTCAAGCAGATCGGTTCGGGCGTTGCGGTCTATGCGCAGGGCATGTGGCCGGCGCTCAAGGGCCGCGAGGCGCTGAAGGTCACCTGGGACGAGAGCGAGGCAGAGAAGCGCGGCAGCGCCGAGCTCGTGGCGGAGTACCGCGCGCTCGCCCGTACGCCGGGCAAGATTGCCGGCCAGCATGGCGATGCCGAGGCCGTGCTCGCCAGGGCCGAGCGGGTGATCGAGGCGGAATACGTCTTCCCCTATCTGGCGCACGCGCCGATGGAGCCGCTCGATGGCTATCTCGAATGGAATGCGCAGGGCGCAATCGCTCGCTTTGGCAGCCAGTTCCAGACGACCGAGCACCAGACCATCGCCACGATCCTCGAACTGCCGCCGGAGAAGGTGCAACTCGAGACCATGCTCGCAGGCGGCTCCTTCGGCCGGCGCGCGCAGGTCAGCCAGCATCTCGCGGCCGAACTCGCCATGTGCGCCAAGGCAATCGGTCCGAACCGGCCGGTCAAGCTTGTCTGGACGCGCGAGGACGACCTGACCGGCGGCTATTATCGCCCGCTCTTCGTCCACCGCATGCGCGGCGCGGTGAAGGACGGCAAGATCACCGCCTGGACCAACAGCATCGTCGGCCAGTCGTTCATCCTCGGCACGTTCTTCGAGCCGATGATCGCGAAGGACGGCCTCGACTCGACCATGTTCGAGGGGGCGAGCGAGCTGCCCTACGAGGTCGCCGATTTCCGCTGTGAGGTGCATGCGACGAAGGTCGGCGTGCCGACGCTGTGGTGGCGCTCGGTCGGTCATACCCACACCGCCTATGCGGTCGAGTGCTTCATGGACGAATTGCTGCAGGCGGCGGGGCAGGATCCGGTTGCCGGCCGCCTTGCCCTGATGGGCAAGGAGCCGCGCCTCGCCGGCGTGCTCAAGGCCGTCGCGGAGCTGTCGAAATGGACGGGCCCCGATGCCGGGAATGGCCGGGCGCGCGGCGTCGCCGTGGCGGAGAGCTTCGGCTCCTTCGTGGCGCAGATCGCCGAAGTTTCGGTGGGAACGGATGGTGAGCCGAAGGTCCACAAGGTCTGGTGCGCGATCGATTGCGGCATCGCGGTCAATCCCGACGTCATCCGCGCGCAGATGGAGGGCGGCATCGGCTTCGGCCTCGGCCATGCCCTCTATGGCGAGCTGACGCTCGACAAGGGCAAGCCCATCCAGACCAATTTCGACAGCTACCGTTCGCTGCGCATCCACGAGATGCCGGAGGTCGAGGTCGCGATCATCGCCTCCGCCGAGAAGCCGACCGGCGTCGGCGAACCCGGCGTCCCGCCGATCGGGCCGGCCGTCGCCAATGCTCTGGCGCGCCTCGGCCAGGGGCGCCCGCGCCAGCTGCCCATGGTCGGAGGGATGGTCTGATGCTGCGGCAGTCCCTTCTCGCAGCGGCCGCCGGACTTGGGCTCGCGCTCGCCGGCACGGCCATCACGACGGCTCAGACACCGACCCCGCCAGCCGGTACGCTGCGCTCGGTCGAGAGCTTCCAGTCGATCGCCCAGCGCGAGGCGCGCTCGGCGGCGCTGTTCACCGAGATGGGCAAGGTCCTGCAGCATCCGCGCTGCGTGAATTGCCATCCCGCGACCGAGCGTCCGCGTCAGACCGACGCGCAGCGCCTGCACCAGCCGCTCGTCGTGCGTGGCAAGGACGGGCATGGCGCACCCGGCATGGCCTGCTCGACCTGCCACGGCAAGGAGAACTTCGATCCGGCTCGCGTGCCGGGCGACGGCCACTGGGCACTGGCGCCCGCTTCGATGGCCTGGGAAGGCAAGACGCTCGGCCAGATCTGCGAGCAGATCAAGGACCCCAATCGCAACGGCAGCCGCGACTTTGCCGCGCTGATCAAGCATGTCGCCGAAGACACGCTCGTCGGCTGGGCCTGGCGCCCGGGCCCCGGTCGCCAGCCCGCGCCCGGCACGCAGGACGAGTTCGGTGCGCTGCTCAAGGCCTGGACAGAAACCGGCGCCGTCTGCCCGCGTTGAAACGGGCCACTGTATGAGGAGGCGGTGGGCTTGCCCGAGCCCGCCGCCACTCGCCTTTGGGTGGGTCGCTGGACCCGCATTGCAATTTGTGCTAGCTCCGCCCATGTAAGACGAGATGCGGCCGGGTTCTGGCCAATCCTCCGCGCGGGTTCTCCGGTCGGCGGGCACGAATCAGATCCACCACACATCGACTACAAGGCCATGGCAGGCGTCCGCGCGCCGCGCCGTGTCTCCACAAGTTACGCGGATCTGAAACGTAAGGACTACCTTCCATGAACAAGGGCACCGTCAAGTGGTTCAACGCCACCAAGGGCTACGGCTTCATCACCCCTGAGAACGGCGGCCAGGACGTGTTCGTCCACATCTCCGCCGTCGAGCGCGCCGGCCTGCGCGAGCTGGTCGAAGGCCAGGTCGTGTCGTTCGAGCTCGTTGCCGATCGCAAGACCGGCAAGTCCTCGGCCGGCAACCTCGCCGTCGCCTGATACTGACGACTATCGACCGGGCAGGCGCGTTGCGCCCGCCCGGTTTTGCAAAGACACCTCCCGGCGCTGTGGCTTAGCGGTTCGCCGGCAGGGAAGAGCAAATACTCAAGGCCGGGCGCAATCCGGCGGCACAGCCGAAATCCACATGTGCCCCTTGCGTCGCGGCGTTCGGAAAGACCTGTTTTGACTCAATTCACCAACCTCGGCCTGGCCGAGCAGCTTCTCAAGGCGCTCGCCTCCGAAGGTTACACCACGCCGACGCCGATCCAGGCGCAGGCCATTCCTCCCATTCTGCAGGGCCGCGACCTTCTCGGTGCCGCCCAGACCGGCACCGGTAAGACGGCCGCCTTCTCCCTGCCGCTGCTGAATCGCCTGCTGACGCAGCCGCGCCGCATGGAGGCCCGCTCCGTGCGTGCGCTGATCCTGTCGCCGACGCGTGAGCTTGCAGCCCAGATCGAGACCTCGATCCGCAACTACGCCCAGTTCACCACCATCAAGTCGACGGTGATCTTCGGCGGCGTGCCCGTCGGCAAGCAGATCCGCGCGCTCGGCCAGCATGTCGACATCCTCGTCGCCACGCCCGGCCGTCTGCTCGACCTCGTCGACCAGCGCGCCGTCTCGCTGCGCGACATCGAGTTCCTGGTGCTGGACGAGGCCGACCAGATGCTCGACCTCGGCTTCATCCATGCCCTGCGCCGGATCGCGACGCTGATCCCCAAGAAGCGCCAGACGCTCCTGTTCTCGGCGACCATGCCCAAGCCGATCCGCGAGATCGCCTCGGCCTATCTGACCGATCCGGTCGAGGTCGCGGTGGCGCCTGTTGCGACCACTGCCGAGAAGATCGAGCAGCGCGTCATCCATACGACGCCGGGCGACAAGCCGGCCCTGCTGGCGAAGACCCTGAGCGTGCCCGAGATGGACCGCGCCATCGTCTTCACCCGCACCAAGCACGGCGCCGACAAGGTCGTCCGCCAGCTCGAGGTGGCGGGCATCAAGGCGGCCGCGATCCATGGCAACAAGAGCCAGGGCCAGCGTGAGCGGGCGCTCGGTGCCTTCCGCGACGGCGATCTGCGCATTCTCGTCGCCACCGACATCGCGGCCCGCGGCATCGATGTCGACGGCGTCAGCCATGTCGTGAACTTCGACCTGCCGAACGTGCCCGAGACCTACGTCCATCGCATCGGCCGCACCGCGCGCGCCGGCGCCTCGGGCCAGGCCATCGCCTTCTGCACGCCGGAAGAGCGTGGCGATCTCGCCGCGATCGAGAAGCTGACCCGCGTCGCCATCACGCCGATCGGCGAGGTGCCGTATTGGGACGGTCGTACCCCGAAGAAGCCGCCCCAGAACCAGGGCCGCGGCGGGCGCGGCCAGCAGGGCGGTGGCCGCGATCATGGCCGCCCCCAAGGCGAGCGCTCCGGGCAGCGTCATGGTGGCAAGCCTGCCAATGGCGGCAACGGCCAGCATGCCGGCGGCCAGCGCCATGATGCGCCGCGCAACGATCGGCCGCAGCGCAGCGAACAGCCTGCGCAGCGAAAAGACGGTGGTTCCGCCAAGGAAGGACTTGGCGGCGTCGCGTTCTTGCAGCAAAGAACACAGCAACCACGCACCAACGGCGCCCGGCGGCGCGCGAACTGACGCAGCGACGCCAGAGCCGGAGCGGACCAGCAAATTGAAGCCGGTCCGCTCCCCGCGCCAAAGGGCACACGAAGGACAACGGGATGGCTAAAGAAGAACTCCTCGAATTCGACGGCACGGTGGTCGAAGTGCTGCCGGACGGCAACTATCGCGTGAAGCTCGACAACGACCACGTGATCCTGGCCTACGCGGCAGGCAAGATGAAGAAGAACCGCATCCGCACCATCGCTGGCGACCGTGTGGTCGTGGAGATGTCGCCCTACGATCTCGATCGCGGGCGCATCAATTTCCGCCAGAAGACCGCCGGCCCCGCGCCGAGCGGCCCGCCGCGCAACCAGAACTTCCGTCGGCGCTGATCGGCGCCATGCGGTTTTCGCGCGCCGAGCTGGTTTTCGTCGCGTTCGGCGCTGCCCTCGGCGCGATCGTATCCGCCGTGTTCAAGGCGGGCTGGCTGGCGCCCTCGGCCAGCTTCCCGCCCTTCGTCCTTGTCCTGCTTGGCCTCGGCCTCTCTGAAATCGTCGCCGGCTTCGCGCTCGGCCGTTCGCCGGGCGCCCTGATCGGCATGCCCGCCCGCATGCTCGCCTTCCTGCTCGGCGTCGGCGTGCTGGCGCTGTTGATGGGCGGGCTCGGGTAGGGCAGGCGGTGGAGCGGCGGCCTCCGGCCGACATCCCTTATGCGGAAGCCACAAAAAAACCCCGGCCGGAGCCGGGGTATGAGTGGTCTTTTCCGTAGTCAAAGGGTCTACATGTAAAACTCAGTAACCGGCTCGCTGCCAATGCTGCGAGGCGGGGCTCACCAGCACCTTGCGGTGCCGGGTCTCGTATACGGCCGGGATGGTCTGGCTGACGACCTGGGTCGGGCGCACCATCACCTTGCGCTGCCGCTGCGTGTAGACAGCGGGAATTGTCTCATACTCGACGGTCGCCGGCGTGACCTCGACCGTGCGCTGCCGGATGCCGTATTGCGGTCGGTCATAGACCCAGCAGCCGGTGGTGCGCCCATAGGCGTCGGTGGTGACCTCCCAGCGCTTGCCGCCTGGCGAGATCAGCACCTTCTCGGAGATCGTGGAGTAGGTCGCGGGAACGTGACGCGGGATCTGCCTGGCCGGCTGGATCACGACGTTTTCGGTCACGTAGTCATACTGTGCCGGGATGACCTGGCGCTGCGTTTGAGCCTCTCGCACCAATTGCGTCTCCGCGATGGTGCCGTAGATCGCCGGGGTCTGAACCAAATTGTAGCAGGCGCTGCCGCGGCAGCCGCCGGCCTGGGCCGCGGTCGCGCCCAGCAGCAGCGCAACGGAGACGGCCGTAGCGGCAAGAGCCGGAGCGGTGAAAGCCTTGATCGTCATGCCGAAAACCTGCCCCCGCCAGTCCTGTGCGGCGCTTGGCGCCGCTCGTTGACCGGAGAAAGCCGGGAAAGCGTGATGAACGCAAGGTAAACGCCGAAACAAGGTAAAATTAACCAAGCCGGGCATCGTCTGTGGATTCACGCAGTTTGCGTTTGCGTGAAGCGAAACGGTCGCATTTGAGCGGATTCCACGGGGCTTTGACGTTCCGTCGCCCGAATTCGCGTTGGCGGCGTGATTCAGGGCAGGCCGCGCAGCCTTGCTGCTCCGGAAGCGGTCATGGACCGCCGGCGCGCTTGGACGGATGCCGGCACGAGACGCCGCGATACTGGTCTGTTTCGGAGTCAAAGGGGCTGCGCGTCGAGCTCAGTAGCCGGCCCGCTGCCAGTGCTCCGAGCCGGGGCTGACCAGCACCTTGCGATAGCGGGTCTTGTAGCCGGCGCGGATGGTCTCGTTCACGACTCGAGTCGGTCGGACCAACACCCGGCGCTCCCGCTGCGTGTAGACGGCGGGAATGGTCTCGTACTCGATCCTGGCCGGTGCGGATTCGACAAGGCGCTGGCGAAATCCGTACTGCGGTTCGTCATAGATCCAGCAGCCCGACGTGCGGCCATAGATGTCGGTCGTGACCTCCCAGCGCGGGCCGCCCGGCGCAATCAGCACCTTGTCGGAGATCGAGTAGTACTGTCCCTCGACATGGTGGGGAATTTGCCGTGCGGGTTGGATCAGCACCTTCTCGGTGACGGTGGCGTAGCGGGCCGGGACCACGCGGCGGCGCGTCTGCGTCTTTCGCACCAGTTTCCGCTCGGCGACCGTGGCATAGGTCGGCGGCGTCTTGACGAGATTGTAGCAGGCCGTGCCCTGGCAGCCATCGGCGTGGGCGGCGGTGGGAGCCAGCAGCAGAGCAGCCGAGAAAGCCGAGGCTGCGAGCGCCGAAACGATGTGGGCCTTGTGTGTCATGCCGACAAGCTGTCCCGCCAACCTTGCGTGACGCTTGCGCCGCCGTGGGAGGACCAGCGTGGTGAAATCGCCGCTCGACGCGATCAGTTGGTGGCCGGTCGAGCCGCTGACGGGCCCAAGAGTGCACTCAGCAGCCGCTGCTCGCCCCGCCCGGCTGCCACCTGCTCTCGCGCCGGCGTGTGCGGGCAGTTTACGACCTCGATGATCGAGCCCGGAACGAGCTGACGGCAGCGCGTCTCGATGGGCCGGAGATCGGACAGCCCCACCATCGCCAGCGTGACGGCCGAGATCGCGACAAATGCCGCCGCGCAGAGAGCGTTCATGGCCACCTCCTGAAGGTTCTCAGAAGGTAACGGTCGAGGAGGGCGACTGTTCCGCCTGCCGGTCTGCGCGGGCTGGCGAGCGGTTGGCCCAGGCGCCGATAGCGACCGCCGAATAAGGCAGTCAGCCGTGTGGGCGGTCACCACGAAGCGGGTGCGAGAGGGGGTAGATCAGCCCTCACGGACGTGCCGCTGCACCTCGGCTTACGTCTGTCCCGGCCGCAGCTTGTAGAAGACGTGCTGGCCGATCGTGTCCATCTTCTTGAGTTTCTTCGCCCAGTAGGGCCGGACATATTGGGCGTGATAATGCGTCGAGGCGCCGACTTCGGGCATGTAGGTAGTGCCCTCATAGACCTCGCGGGCGATGCGGACCGCGGCGCGCCACGGCTCCGGCTCGGTGATGCGCAGCGACTTGCCTTCGCAGGTGAAGGTGAACTGGCAGGCGAGGTAGCGGTTGCTGTTCTGGTAGACGACGCCGCAGACGGTGTCGGGGTAGAGCCCGCTCTTGACCCGGTTGAGCACGACCTGCGCCACCGCGGCGCGGCCCTCTTCGGATTCCGAGCGCGCCTCGAAGTAGACCGCTTCCGCCAGGCAGCGCTGCTGGCGCGCCATGTCCCCTGCCGCGATCAGACCGGTATAGATCTCGCGCGGGCCGGGCTCGGCCCTGCCGCCGCGCCGTTCGGACGAGGCGGGGCCGCGCGCGAGCAGGCCCGGGCGCTCCGGCGCAAGGGGGAGTGCGAGCGCCGGAACCAGCGTCGTCACGCTGTAGGAGACCGCAGGCGTCGACGAGCCCCGCGCGATCTCGGAGGTGACACCGGGCGTCGCGCCGTCGATCGTGCGCGGCACCGCGCCATAGGGGTTGGCGGATTTCAGGGCATCGGGCGAGGCGTCGGAGAGAGCCGGATCGGTCAGGCCCTGGTCCTCGGCATAGGGCTCGAAGCCGATCTGGGGCCCGGTCAGCGCCTCCGCCTCACGCAGCGCGTCGAGCGAGAAGCCACCTGAGATCAGGCCCGGCTGGTTGTCGCCGAAGACGACGCGTTCCAGCTCGCGCGGCGCCTTGGCCGAGATGCTCGGGCGCAGTCGGGGCAGGGCATCGCCCTTGGCTGTGCGATCGACCTCGGGGAAGCCGGCGACACTGCGCTTCATCTCCTCGCGCGGCTGGCGCGGATCGATGGCGACGCGCCGCTCGGGGTCATCGAAAGACAGATGCGCCTGCCGAACCGCCGAAGACAGGGAGAGGCCGGGAAGCCGGAAGGCGCTGGCCGCGATCAGCATCGACGGCCCTTCCTCGAGCTCGGAGTCGGGGCCTGGCAAGGTGCGCGACAGGGACGTGGTGGGGAGAGTGTCGATGCTGAAATTCTGGCCGGCCGAGGCGGTGAACGAGACCAGCATGCCGACCGAGAGCGCCCATGGCGCCGTTGTCGCCAGGGCCCATTTCAGCCCGAGCGATCCAATGCGTCTCGTACGCCGGCGCAAACGCAAATGACTCAACTCGCTCACCCGTTTTGAACACGAGGGTAGCGACCGGCGCGCGACCGGCGCGCTTTCGCATCGTTCCGTTATCACCTCGGTAGGGTTGAGCGGGGGTTAACGCGGCGAGCGGAAACGGCCCGTTCATGCGCTTCCCATGCAATCGCGTGATGCGCCAGGCCACGAATTCGCGTTGTCGGACTTCGGCGATCGGCGGTAACGTGCAGACACACGCCCCCTGTCAGGTTCCGGAGATTCGCAATGAGTGTCACGCCGAGTGCCGCCCCGGGGCGTAGCTATGCCCCGGAAATCATCGTCGCGGCCGGCTGCCTGATCGCGCTGATCACCTTCGGCCCGCGCGCCAGCGCTGGCCTGTTCCAGATCCCGATGACGGTGCAGTTCGGCTGGGGCCGCGATACCTTCGGCCTGGCGCTCGCGATTCAGAATCTGCTCTGGGGCCTCGGTGCGCCCTTCGCCGGCGCCATCGCCGACCGATTCGGCATCGTCAAGGTGCTCTGCACCGGCGCGCTGCTCTACGCGCTCGGCCTCGTCGTGATGGCCCATGCCACCTCGCCGCTGCAGCTTCATCTCGGCGCCGGCGTGCTGATCGGATTTGGCCTCTCGGCCTGCTCGTTCAATCTCGTCCTCGCCGCCTTCGGCAAGCTCCTGCCCGAATCCTGGCGCCCGATGGCCTTCGGCGCCGGAACCGCCGCCGGCTCCTTCGGCCAGTTCCTCTATCCGCCGATCGGCAACATCCTGATCGAGCAGATCGGCTGGACCCAGGCGCTCATCGTGTTCGCGCTGACCCTGCTGCCGATCCTGCCGATCTCGATCTTCCTGTCGACGCGCAAGCTCGGCGGCACCGTGCAGGCTGCGGCCGCGAACCTGCCGAACCAGTCGATCGCGCAGGCGCTGTCGGAAGCGTTCAAGCACAAGAGCTACGTCTTCCTGGTGCTCGGCTTCTTCACCTGCGGCTTCCAGCTCGCCTTCATCACGGTGCATATGCCGGCTTACCTCAAGGATATGGGTCTGCCGGCCTGGGTCGGCGGCTGGACGCTCGCCGTCATTGGCCTCGCGAATGCCGTCGGCTCTCTGTCGTCGGGCTGGCTCTCGACGCGCATGCCCAAGCGCCATCTGCTCGCCTGGATCTATTTTGGCCGCTCCGTCGCGATCGCCGCCTTCATCATGTTGCCTGCGAGCCCGGTGACCTCGATCGCCTTCGGCATCGTCATCGGCCTGTTCTGGCTCTCGACCGTGCCGCCGACCTCGTCGCTGGTCATGCTGATGTTCGGCACGAAATACATGGCGATGCTCTATGGCTTTGCCTTCTTCTCGCATCAGGTCGGCGGCTTCCTCGGTGTCTGGCTCGGCGGCCTGCTCTACGAAGCCGCGGGCTCCTACATCATCGTCTGGTGGCTCTCGATCGCGCTCGGCATCGCCTCCGCGCTGATCAACCTGCCGATCGTCGAGAAGCCCGTGGAGCGCACGGTTCCGCAGCCGGCCTGACACGCGCTGACGAAAGGCGGAGGCCGCACGGGTTGCCGTGCGGCGCAGGTTGCGTATCTCCTGCGGCCAAGAACGTTCAGGAGGAGATGCCCATGCCCACCTTCAAGGCCCTTGTCGCGACCAAGGGCGAGACCGGCACCGATCTCGCCTTCGCGGATTTCGCCGAGAGCGACCTGATGGAGGGCGACGTCACCGTCCGGGTCACGCATTCGACGGTGAACTACAAGGATGGTCTCGCCCTGACCGGCAGGGCGCCGGTCATCCGCCGCTGGCCGATGATCCCTGGCATCGACTTTGCCGGCCGCGTCGAGACGTCAGACCATCCCGGCTTCAAGCCGGGTGACCTCGTCGTTCTCAATGGCTGGGGCACGGGCGAGACGCATCTCGGCGCCTATGCCCAGAAGAGCCGCGTCAAGGGCGACTGGCTGGTGCCGCTGCCCGCCGGCCTCAACCCGGACGAGGCGATGGCGATCGGCACTGCCGGCTACACCGCAATGCTCTGCGTGCTGGCGCTGGAGAAGCATGGCCTCAAGCCTGCCGATGGGCCGGTCGTTGTCACGGGCGCGGCCGGCGGCGTCGGCTCCGTCGCCGTCGCCTTGCTGGCGAAGGCGGGCTGGCATGTCGTGGCCTCGACCGGGCGGGCGGAGGAGGCGGACTATCTCAAGAGCCTCGGCGCCGCCGAGATCATCGACCGCAACGAGCTGTCGGCTCCGGGGCGGCCGCTCGGCAAGGAACGCTGGATCGCAGGCGTCGATGCGGTCGGCTCGCACACCCTGGCGAACGTCCTGTCGATGACGCGCTATGGCGGCGCCGTGGCAGCCTGTGGTTTGGCGCAGGGCATGGACCTGCCGGCTTCGGTCGCACCCTTCATCCTGCGCGGTGTCTCGCTGCTGGGCGTCGACTCGGTGATGTGCCCGACGCCGCGCCGTCTCGAGGCCTGGGCGCGCCTCGCCAGCGACCTCGACCGCCAGAAGCTTGCCCTGATCACCAGCACGATCCCGCTTGCGGATGTCGTCGAGACCGGCCGGGCGATCCTGGACGGCAAGGTGCGCGGGCGCGTCGTGGTCGAGATCGGCTGAGGTCTGTCTCAGTGGGGCGTCAGTGCCGCCGCCGCGCGCCTCAGCACCTCTTCGCGCTTGGCCTGAAACGCATTCGTGATCGCTCTCACCGCTGCCAGCGTCTCCGGTGAGGCGCTGCTCGGCGAGCCACCGGCAAAAGGCGGAGCCGGATCGTATTCGATCATCAGCTGGGTGGCCTTGGCCCGGTCTTCGCCGAACAAGGCTGCCATCAGGCTGAGCGCGAAATCGATGCCGGAGGTCACGCCTGCTCCCGTGATCCGGTTGCGATCATGGACGACGCGCTCTGCGACCGGTTCGGCGCCGAACAGCGCGAGTTGCGGAAGCGCCGACCAATGGCAGGTGGCGCGATAGCCGCTCAGCAGGCCGGCCGCCGCAAGCACCAGAGAGCCCGTGCAGACCGACGTGATGTAGCGTGCATTCTCCGCCTGGCGGCGCAGGAAATCGAGGACCTGCTGGTCTTCCAGCAGCGCGGCGATTCCGAGGCCGCCGGGGACGAACAGGATGTCGGCCTGCGGGCAATCGGCGAAGCTGCAGCTCGGAAGGATCCGCAGCCCCGAGCCGTCTCGCACCGGCTCGACATCCTTCCAAACCAGGTGCAGCGACAGTTCCTTGTAGCGCGCCAGGACCTCATAGGGGCCGGTCAGATCAAGCTGGGTCAGGTTGGGGTAGAGCAGCATGACAACATGCATGGGCCACTCCTTTCGATGGGAATTGCCCAGGCGCGCGGCTCCGATGTTCGCGCTCCCCGATGGTCATCCATCTTGCAGCGCCAGTCGCGCGAACGGTTGGACCTTAGATGCCCTTACCACCTCCGGCAATGACGGTGCGTCGTGGTCGAGAGTGGCTGGCATCCGCTGAAAACCCGCCATGAGAGCGCAGGGTTGTTCTTGATTTAGATTGCAACCAATGATTGCATATCCTGAGCGTGCAATCATTGGGGGAAGCGATGCAAGCGGACGGTCTGTTGGGCGCCTTGGTGCTCGCGGGGTTGATGGGGATGGTGGGGCAGGGCGCGCGAACCATCGTCGGGTTGAAGAAGCTGCACGACGTCAACGCGTCCCAGCCGCCGGGAAATCAGGATGCCTTCCTCGCCAGCCGCATGTTCGTCAGCCTGATGCTTGGCTTCATCGCCGGCGTGCTGGCCGCGCTGGCGCTGGGCGTCAAGGATCTGGTGGGCTCTACGGGGTTCAGCGGAGAGATGCTCCTCGGGCTGATCGCCGCCGGCTATGCCGGCACCGATTTCATCGAAGGCTTCATGGAGAAGGTGCCGCTGCCGGGCGCAGGCGCAGGCGCCGTCGCAGGCCCGGGCTCGACCGGCTCTGGCGTCGCCGTGCTGCCGGATCAGTCCGGCAATGGCGCCGCGGCGAAGGTCGCGGCGCAGATGGAGGCCAACCTGGCCAGTCAGCTCAATGCGCAGACCTCCCAGTTGCAGGCAGACATTGCGTCGCTGAAGTCGACGGCCGCGGCCGGCTCGCCGGAGACCAGTTGGGCGCTGCTGACGGGGCCTTCAGCGGCATCGCTGACACCGGACCTGGTGGCGCGCCTGTTCGTGCCGGCAACGCCGCGCGCCAACATCAGGACGCATCTCCCCAACGTGCTTGCTGGCCTGCGTTCCTGCGATCTCATCGACCGCGACATGTTGCTGATGGCACTCGCCACGATCCGTGCGGAGACCGAAGGTTTCGTCCCGATCGACGAGTTCGTCAGCCCCTACAACACCGATCAGGTGGCCTTTGACAAATACGAGCCAGGCACGTCGACGGCGGTGAAACTCGGCAATATCGAACCTGGCGATGGCGCCCGCTTCAAGGGGCGGGGGTTCATCCAGCTGACGGGCCGCGACAATTACACCCGTATCGGCAGCCAGATCGGCGTCGATCTCGTCGGCAATCCGACGCTTGCGAACGACTCTATTCTGGCGGGCCGAATCCTCGCGCAATTTCTGGCGAACAACGAGGATCCGATCCGGATTGCCCTCGCGGACGGAAACCTGAAGGTGGCACGCAGGCTCGTCAATGGCGGCAGCCACGGCTTCGACCGCTTCAAGGACGCCTATGACAAGGGCTTGCGGTTGATCCCCGAAGGCGTCGAGATCTGAGGCGGGCGGACGCGGCGCGCTTACCCCGTGCCCTCGATCAGGCCGCGCAGCTTCGCCAGCTCGCCGCCGACGAAATCCATGAAGGCGCGCACGCGTGGTGCGTTGCGGAGATCCGGGTGGGTCAGGAGCCAGAGGCCGGTCGAGAAATCCGGGTCCGGCGGCAGGAGGCGCACCAGCGTCGGCCGCTGGTCGGCGATGAAGCAGGGCAGGGGGCCGATGCCGAGCCCCTGCTCGACCGCCTCGGCGAGGCCGAGAACGGCCGAGCTCCTGAGCGCGATCCGCTCCGGCGCGACCTTGTCGCGGACATAGCGCGCGGCCTTCACATGGGCGAGCTGGTCGCCGAGTGCGACCCAGTCGCGGGCGAACAGTCTGGCCGTGCCGTTACCGTCGTCCGGCTGAGAGACGTCGCTCGTTCGGCCGTAGATCGCCCAGCTCAATGTCGCGAGCCGGCGGCCGACCAGCGTCTCGCCGGGGGCGTCGCTGGCGCGGATGGCGATGTCCGCGTCGCGCTTGGACAGGTTGAGCGCCTGATTGCCGATCACGATGTCTAGCCGGATCGCCGGATGCGCCGCGCGGAACGCCGCGAAGATCGGCAGCAGCAGATGGAGATAGAGCGTGTCCGTGGTGGTGACGCGCAACTCGCCGGAGGGGGCGACGTCGCGCCCGGCCAGACGCCGGCTGAAGGCGGCCACGTCTTCCTCGACGCGGCCGGCCAGCGCCGCCATCTCGACGCCGGCGGCGGTCGCGACATAGCCGGTCTTGCGGCGCTCGAAGAGCTGCAGGCCGACATGCTCCTCGATCTGCCCGAGGCGGCGGAAAACGGTCGAGTGGTTGACGCCGAGCGCTGCGGCCGCGCCGGTCAGCCCGTCATGGTCGGCAATCGCCTTGACCAGCCGGAAATCGTCCCAGGCGAGATTGGCGTTCATTGGCGGCGATATCCTCGGGCCGGGCAAGGCAAGCCGAAATCTTGCGCGGGTGCAAGGGTGAACTGGCGCCCCTCAGCGCGGCGCGGCGGCGCGGCGCAGTCGGTCGTTGATGGCCTCGCCAAGACCATGCTCCGGTATCGTTGCAACCGCGATGGAGGGTAGCCCAAGCACGTCGAGCCTGCGCAGATGCCCGAACAGGTTGCTGGCCGCCTCCACCAGATCACCAGCCGGACTGAGGTTGAGCGAATGCGGGACATCGTGTGGCTGCGGCCCGAAGCCGAGCCATCCCTCGCCGGGCTGCGGGGCGTCGGCATTCAGTCGGACCTGCGCCGCCGGCGCATAATGCGATGCGAGCAAGCCGGGAGAGATCGGCGCCATGCCGGCTTCCCCCGCGATCACGAGCGAGCGCCCGATCACGCCTTCGATCGTGCTGCGTGGTATGCCGCCTGGACGTAGCAGGCGCGGCGCGCCGTCGAGGCAGGCGACGATCGTCGATTCGAGGCCGACCTCTGTCGGCCCTCCGTCGAGCACCGCGTCGATCCGGCCGTCGAGATCGGCGAGCACATGGGCGGCGCTGGTCGCACTGATCCGGCCGGAGCGATTGGCCGACGGAGCGGCGATCGGCCGGCCCGCCGCCTCGAGCACGGCATGGGCGAGCGGCAGCGAGGGCACGCGCAGCGCGACGGAGGGAAGGCCGGCCCGCGCCAGTTCGCTGACCTCGCAGCTTGAGGCGGCCGGCACGACCAGCGTCAGCGGTCCGGGCCAGAAGGCCTTGGCGAGGGCGAGTGCGTTGGCGTCGAACAAGCCTTGCCTGCGCGCGGCTACGAGATCCGGCAGGTGCGAGATCAGCGGATTGAAGCTCGGCCGCTCCTTGGCGGCATAGATGCCGGCGACGGCCGCGCCCGAGGTCGCGTCGGCGGCGAGCCCATAGACCGTCTCGGTCGGCAGCGCGACGAGCTTGCCCTGCCGCAACAACTCGGCGGCGCGTGCGATCCCCGCGGCATCGGCGCTGAGCCGTTCCGTTGCGCGGCTGGACGTCAGATCATGCCTCAAGATACACCCATCGTCAGGCGCTTCCGCCCGATTGACCGAAAATCGTTTACAACTAAACTATGCCGGACGCGTGACCAAAGTCGTCCTCGTCGGCGCGTGGCATCGGGGATAGTTCCTCGCTACCATCGCGGCAACGCCAAAAGCAGCCGGGGCCGGAACGGGCAGGTCCGCGTGCAGCAGTGCGCCGGCCGCAGGGAGAAACGAAGATGAGCTATCGCGCCCCCGTCGAGGACATCCTCGCAACGCTGCGCCATGTCGCAGGCCTCGACCGCCTGATCGCCGACGGCCTCGCTCCCGAGCTGGACGGCGACATGACGCAGGCGGTGCTCGACGAGGCCGCGAAGTTCGCCTCCGACGTCATCGCGCCGCTCAACCGGATCGGCGACCTGCATGGCTCGACGCTGAAGGACGGCTCGGTGACGACGCCGCCGGGCTGGAAGGAAGCCTACACCGCCTGGGCGCAGGCTGGCTGGAACGCGCTGCCGGCGCCTGAGGAGCATGGCGGCCAGGGCTTGCCGGCGCTGCTGCAATCGGCCTGCACCGAGATGTGGAACTCGGCCGCCTTCGCCTTTGCGCTCGGCCCGTTGCTGACGGTCGGCGCGATCGAGGCGCTGCATGCCCATGGCTCGGAGCATCTCAAGGAGACCTATCTCGCCAAGCTCGTCGCGGGCGAGTGGATGGGCACGATGAACCTGACCGAGCCGCAGGCTGGTTCCGATCTCAATGCGCTCCGTTCCAAGGCCGAACGGGCCGCGGACGGCACCTACCGCATCATCGGCCAGAAGATCTTCATCACCTATGGCGAGCACGATCTGACCGAGAACATCGTCCACCTCGTGCTGGCGCGCCTGCCCGATGCGCCGGCCGGCACGCGAGGCATCTCGCTCTTCCTGGTGCCGAAATATCTCGTCAACGCCGACGGCTCGCTCGGCGAGCACAATGACCTGCGTTGCTCCGGCATCGAGCACAAGCTCGGCATCCATGCCTCGCCGACCTGCTCGATGGCTTTCGGTGACAAGGGTGGCGCCATCGGCTGGCTGATCGGCGAGGAGAACCGCGGCCTCGCCTGCATGTTCACGATGATGAACAACGCCCGCCTCAATGTGGCCCTGCAGGGCGTCGCGATTGCCGAGCGGGCCTATCAGCAGGCTCTCGGCTTCGCTCAGGAACGCCGTCAGGGCGTCGCGCTCGATGCGCCGAAGGGGGCGCCGATGAGCCCGATCGTGGTGCATCCGGACATCCGCCGCATGCTGATGGAGATGCGGGCCAAGACGCAGGCCGCCCGCGCCATCGCCTATCAGGTCGCTGAGGCCCTCGACCGCTCCCGCCGCGAGCCGGACGAGGCGAAGCGTAAGGCCGCCAGCGAGCGCACGGCGATCCTGACGCCCGTCGCCAAGGCCTACGCCACCGATATCGGCGTCGAGGTCGCCTCGACGGGCGTCCAGGTCCATGGCGGCATGGGCTACATCGAGGAGACCGGCGCGGCCCAGCATCTGCGCGATGCCCGCATCGCGACGATCTACGAGGGCACCAATGGCATCCAGGCGATCGATCTCGTGCTGCGCAAGCTGCCGCTCTCCGGCGGCAAGGCGGTGGCGGACCTGATTGCGGAGATGCGTGCCGTCGTCGCGGAGGTCGAGGCAGCCAACACGCCGGGTTTCGGCCATAGCGCTGTGCGCCTGCGCGCTGCGGTCGATGCGCTGGAGCGTGCGACGCAATGGATGCTCGCGACGATGGGCGAGCGCCAGGGTGATGCGCTGGCAGGCGCGACGCCTTACCTCAAGCTCTTCGCGCTCGCCCAGGGCGGCACCGGTCTCGCCCGCAAGGCGCTGGCAACGCGCGCCGACGATCATGCATCGGGCGCTCTCGCCACGGCCCGCTTCTTCGCCGAGATCCTGGCGACGGAAGCGCCGGCCCTGGAGCTGGCTGTGACGGAAGGGGCCGGCGCCGTCGAGGATGCGGCGGTCGTCTTCGCCGCGTGAAAGGGCAGGCCGCGCTGCGCTCAGGGGACCGTAGGCTTGCGGGCCCGGATGTGCAGGAACAGCGGCGCCAGCAGCGTATCGGCCAGATAGGGCTCGCGTTCGGCGGTCGCCGGATCGACGCGCGGCTCGGCCATGTGGTCGATCGCAAGCCCGGCCGCGACGATCATCGCGACCCAGTCGCTCAGCGTGCGGTGGAAGCGCGGCACGCGGAAGGGCTCGACGCGCGCCTTCTCATGGTCCGGCGCGGCCCCGAAACGCCAGGTCTCGATCGCCCCGGCCGGGTCGCTGAAATATTCGCTGATGAGCAGCCCTGTCACCGTGCCGTCGGCGTCGCGAACGACCTTTCGGTTTGGCGGCGCGAAGCAGGGATGCAGGATCGAGAACTGCAGGAAGCCGCCGGGCCTGAGCACGCGGGCCGCTTCCGCGATGCCGAGATCCTGCCGGTGCATGTCCATCAGCGACATGAAGGCGGTGGCGAAGTCGAAACTGTTCTCCGCGAAGGGCAGGGCCGTGCCGTCCGCCTCCAGATAGGAGATGCCGAGACGGGCCTGTTCTTCCGCTTCGCGCGCATGGCGGATGAAGGTCGGGGCGATGTCGATGGCGCTCATCAGCGCCCCGCGCTCGGCGAGCTTGCGCGTGTTGCTGCCCTCGCCGCAGCCGATGTCGAGGCCGTCCAGGCCGTCGATGGGCGGCAGGCTCGCCAGGAAGGCCGGCGTGTTCAGCGCGTCGCGGTAGAGGTCATAGCCGGCGCGCGCATGCCGGGTCCAGGTCTCCGCATTGGCCTCCCAGCAGGCGGCGACGTCCATGCGGTCCATTGTGCTGCTCCGTTGCGAAGGGATGGCGGCTATAGTGAAGCCCGCAGCTGGTGGCTAGACGTGACATGGAGGCCGAGATCGTGACCGGGATGTCCAACCCACGGCTCTCCGACCGAGTCTGCCTCGTCGCGGGCGCCTCGCGCGGTCTCGGGCGCGGCATCGCCCGGGCGCTCGGGGAAGCTGGCGCGACGGTCATCGTCACCGGCCGGTCCAGCGAGGCGGGCGCCCGCACCGACCAGCGCTCCGAGACCTTCGAGGATACGGCGCGCGAGGTTGATGCGGCTGGCGGGCGCGGGCATCCCTATCGCTGCGACCACACTAGTGAGCGCGAGGTCGATGCACTCGTCTCCTGGGCGTTGCGCCGGTTTGGCCGGCTCGACGCCGTGATCGATGCCGTCTGGGGCGGAAACGAGGGCTATGACGGCGTCCGCTATCCCGATGGGTCTTCCTTTGGTGCGCCGTTCTGGCGCCGGCCCGTGGCGCGGCTGGGAACGAGCTTCGAGAGCGGCGTCTATGCGCAGCTCCTGCTGGCGCGCGCGGTCGCGCCGGCGATGGTGCAGGCTCGCAAGGGCCTGATCGTCACGGTGAGTTTCGACGCGCAAGGCGGGTATCTCGGCGACGTGTTCTACGACCTTGCCAAGGCGGCGATGAACCGGTTGACGCTGGCAATGGCGGCGGAGCTGAAGCCCTTCGGCGTCACGGCGCTCGGTCTGTCGCCCGGTCATGTCCTGACCGAACGCGTCCGCGATGCCGGCATGGCGGACGAGACCACCGAGACACCGCTCTATGCCGGGCGTGCGGTCGCGGCGCTGATGGGCGATGCCGAGGTCGCCCGCCATGCCGGGCAGGTGCTGCAGGTGGCCGACCTCGCCGCGGTCTATGGTTTCACCGACCGCGATGGTCGGCGGCCCGAGCGCTTCACCCTCCCTACCTGACGGTCTGCGTCATGCAGGTTTGACATGGCAGTGGGATCGGCGTTCCTGCCGCATATCGATCCGAATCCGCGACCGCCTGAGGCCTTACATGCTCCAGATCCACGGCGTCTGCCCGACCTCGCGCGACAAGCTGCTTCCCGGCGCGGTTGCGGTCGAGGACGGCTTTCCGCCCGAGTCGGTCTGGATCGATCTGCTCAATCCGACGGCCGCCGAAGATGCCCGGGTCGAGAAGCATCTCGGCATCTCGATCCCGACGCGCGAGGAGATGCATGATCTCGAGCCATCGGAGATCATCTACACCGAGAACGGCGCGCATTACATGACAGCGCGCATCATCTGCCAGTCGGAGACGATCGTCCCTAAGCTGGCCGACGTCACCTTCATCCTGACCGAGAAGGCGCTGGTCACGGTGCGCTATGACGAGCCCGGCGCCTTCACGATCTTCATGAACCGCGCGACCAAGCCCGGCGGCTGCGGAACCCAGCCCGAAGCCGTTCTGGACGGGCTTATCGAGGCGATCGTCGATCGGGCGGCAGAGGTCCTGCGCGGCGTCGGGGATCAGATCGATATCGCCTCGCGCCGGATCTTCGCCGGGCGCGGCCAGGACGTCGAGCAGGGCGGCGCCTACCAGGGCGTGATCCAGAAGATCGGCCAGTACGAGCACATCATCTCGAATGTGCGCGAGAGCATGGTCTCGGTCGAGCGCGTGCTGCTGTTCCTCTCGGCCAACTACACGCGCCCAAAGAAGGCGCAGACCGGCTTCTCGGCCGAATGGCGCGCGGCAGTCCGCGACGTCCAGGCGATCGAGGAGCATGCGACCTTCCTGTCGAACAAGCTGCAATTCATGATGGATGCGACGCTCGGCCTCGTCTCGATCGAGCAGAACAAGATCATCAAGCTGTTTTCGGTCGTCTCGGTCGCGCTGATGCCGCCGACGTTGATCGCCTCGATCTACGGCATGAACTTCAAGACGATGCCGGAGTTGGAATGGCAGTGGGGCTATCCGCTGGCGATCGGATTGATGATCCTGTTCGCGGTGCTGCCCTATCTGTTCTTCCGCTGGAAGAAATGGCTCTAAATTCGGCGCGGCATCCTCGCTGCTCGGGGAAACGATGAACGCCTGTCGATGACCACGCCCCAGCTTCTGTCCGTTGCGCTCGTGGCCGTGATGATGGCGGCCTTCCTGTGGGGTCGGCTGCGCTATGACATCGTCGCGATGCTGGCGCTACTCGTCGGCGTGGTTGTTGGCATCGTTCCGGCCAAGGAAGCCTTCACCGGCTTCTCAGACGACATTGTCATCATTGTCGGCAGCGCGCTGGTGCTCAGCGCGGCGGTTGCCCGCTCGCGCGTGATCGAGCGGCTGCTGGCGAGACTCGCTCCCCATCTCGGCTCGACGCAGGCACAGGTCGTCCTGCTGGTCTCCGTCGTGGCGGTCATGTCGGCGATCATCAAGAACATTGGCGCGCTGGCGATGATGCTGCCGATTGCCTACCAGCTCGCGCGCAAGGGTGGTGTCTCGCCGTCTGTCTTCCTGATGCCGATGGCCTTCGCCTCCCTGCTCGGCGGCATCGTCACGCTCGTCGGCACCTCGCCCAATGTCATCGTCGCCCGGGTCAGGGCCGAACTCGGCGGCGAGCCCTTTTCGATGTTCGACTTCACGCCGGTGGGTATCGTCGTCGCGCTCGCGGGCTGCGCCTTCCTGGCAGTCGGCTACCGCCTGCTGCCGAGGGATCGGCGCGGTGCGGTCTCGCTGGACCAGGCCATCGATATCAAGGACTACGTCACAGAGGCCCGTATCGGCCAGAAATCCGCCATGGCCGGCAAGCATGTCGCCGATCTCAAGGCGATCGGTGGTGGCGACCTCCAGATCGTGGCGATCCTGCGCGATGAGCGGCGCCTCCAGGCGCCGCTGCCCGATGCCAGCCTGAAGGCGGGCGACACGCTGCTGCTGCGCGGCGATGCGGCCGTGCTGGAACGCACCGTCGCCGAAGGCGGGCTCGATCTCGACGGCAAGAACCGACCGCCGCAGAAGGGCGATGCGCTCGACCCGGATCAGGTCACCGAGGCGATCATCGGCCCCGATTCCGTGCTGATCGACCAATCGGCCGGCGATATCGGCCTGCACGCCCGCTTCGGTGTCAACCTGATCGCGATCAGCCGTTTGGGCGAGCGCTTTTCGCAGCGCCTGCGCGATATCCGCCTGCGCGCCGGCGACATCGTCGTCATCCAGGGCGACGAGAAGCTGTTGCCGGAAAAGCTGATGGAACTCGGCTTGCTGCCTTTGGCCGACAGGCTCGTATCGCTCGGCTCGACGCGCAAGGCGCTGATGACCGTAACGATCGTGCTGGCAGCCGTGATCGTCCTCGCTGCCGGGCTCGCCCCGGTTCCGCTCACATTCTTTGCCGCAGCGGTCCTGCTGATCGCCCTGCGCTGCCTGCCGCTGCGGGAGGCGTATGCCAGCATCGACGCGCCGATCCTGCTGATGTTGGCGGCGCTGATCCCCGTCAGCGACACGCTGCGCTCAACCGGTGCGACCGACGTTTTCGCGGGCTGGCTGGCCCATATCGGCTCGGGGCTGCCGGGCTGGGCCTCGGTCGCGCTGATCCTCGCGGCGGCGATGGCGGTGACGCCCTTCCTCAACAATGCCGCGACCGTGCTGGTGATGGCTCCGATCGGTGCGGGTTTCGCCGCGCGGCTCGGCTACAACCCCGATGCCTTCCTGATGGCGGTCGCGATCGGCGCCGCCTGCGACTTCCTCACTCCGATCGGGCACCAGTGCAACACGCTGGTGATGGGCCCCGGCGGCTATCGCTTCAGCGATTATCCGCGGCTGGGTGCGCCGCTGTCGCTGATCGTGCTCGCCGTCGCCGTTCCGATGATCCTGATCGTGTGGCCATTGCGGGCTGCCTAGGCGGCAATGCTCTGGATCGGGCCGGCGAAGCAGGTCCGTGTGCCCGGCCCGCGCCCGAGGTTGAAAAGTCGTGGCGCGTTGCCCACCTGCGGTAGCCCAGCAGCGTAAGCAGGCATGATGAGCGTATCGACCAACCGGCGGGCATTATTGCTGCGCAATCCGAAGTCACGCCGTGGCCGCGAGCCGATCGAACCCGTTCTCCAGCGTCTGGAACAGGGCGGGATCGACATCACCATCGAAACCTTCGAGGCGTTGCCCGAGATCGCGCGCGACATCGTCCGCCTGCGCGACAGGGCCGATCTCGTCATCGTCTGCGGCGGCGACGGCTCGGTGTCGTCGGCGGCCCTGGCGGCGATGGAGAGTGGCCTGCCGCTCGGCATCATCCCGATGGGAACCGCGAACGACCTCGCCAGAACGCTCGATCTGCCGATGGATCTGGTCGGGGCGGCAGGAGTCATCGCTCGCGGGCATTTGCGCCCGGTTGATGTCGGCACCGTCAACGGTCATGCGTTCTTCAATGTGGCCAGCATCGGGTTGAGCAGTGAACTGGCCCAGGGCCTCGACCCGGCGCTTAAGAAGCGCTTTGGCAGGCTTGGCTATGCCCTTGCGGCGATGAAGGTGCTGACGCGGGCCTCACGGTTCAGCGCCAGGATCACCGAGAAGGGAAGCGCGACCGAGGTCGACACCTACCAGATCGCGATCGGCAATGGCCGCCACTACGGCGGCGGAAACGTCGTCGAGCAGAACGCCGAGATCGATGACGGCCACCTCGACCTCTACAGCCTCGAGCTGAAGAATGTCTGGAAGCTCGCTTTGATGCTGCGCTCGTTCCGGTCAGGAACGCATGGCGCCTGGCAGGAGGTGCGGACCGCTAAATGCATCGAGTTCGACATCGAGACGAAGAAGCCCATGCCGATCAATGCGGATGGCGAGATCGTCACCGCCACTCCCGCACATTTCAAGGTTCATCCGAAGGCGATTTCGATCTTCGCCCCTTCTGTCGCACCTGGCGCGGCCGCGCATCGCTGGCAGGTGTATCATCGCTAGAGCTCGCTGAAGTCTTGCTAGAGTGATGATGCAGGTCCGATCCTGTGCCGATCGGTAGACATCTTGCCGGCGAAATCACGATCACGTGGCTTGTGCGCTGCAGCATAAATGTTTATCTCGCTCTTGCCTCCGCAAAACCTCCCAACCTACGAAAGGAGAAACGATGCTGGAACGGCACGATCTGGATTGCCTGCTCGAAGACGAGTGCATCCATCAGGAAACCCCCGAGACGAGCGAGCAAGAAGACGCCGACAAGCTCTCGGATCGCGAATACCAGGCTGGCTTCTGGAGCCCGCCGAACTGACAAGGACTGTTGCGGCGGAGGGCGGCATGCACGCCCTCCGCCGCCGAACATCGAATTCCGGACGCGGTCCGCATCACGCCTGTTCCGCCCGCGCCGCCGCGTCGCCCAACCGAACCACGCCACCGCCAACGACACGCGCCGTGATCCCGCCATGGCCGCGCACGGCGTTGTAGCCGCCGCTTCCCAGGATCGCCTCCATCCGCGAGCAGGGATGGCAGTCGCCGGTCGCCTCCAGCAGCGCTTCGCCCAGCTTGAAGCGCCGGCCTTTCAGCGCCGCCAGATTGATGCCCGAAAGCACGACGTTGCGCCGAAGCTGCTCGGCCGTGACCGCATCCAGCCCGAGATGCGCTGCAATCGCGGCGAGGTGCTCCGCCTGGATCAGCGTGACATGGCGGGCGCCACCGGTGCGGCTGCTGTAGTGGTCGCCAATGAGCCCCTGCTGCGGATCGAGGGTCGCTTCCACGACCGGTTGCATCGGCGCCCGCCGCACCGGCCGTAGTCCGATCCAGACGACCCGCCCCGGCCGCATTGGTGCATCGAGCAGGTGCGCCAGCGGCGAGGCGGGGGCGAGCGGCATGGCCGCTAGCTCATCACCCGTTGCACGACGCTTTGCAGCGCGGAGCTATCGCGCTCCAGCCAGCCCGGTACGGGCAGGCCCTTTGACCGCAGGAACTCAGGGTTGAACAGCTTGGACTGATAACGCGTGCCGTAGTCGCAGAGGATCGTCACGATGGTGTGGCCGGGGCCCATCTGCTTCGCCAGCCGGATCGCGCCCGCGACATTGATGCCCGACGAACCGCCGAGGCAGAGCCCCTCGTGCTCGAGCAGGTCGAAGACGACAGGCACCGCCTCCTCATCGGGAATCTGGAAGGAGACGTCGATCGGCGCATCGACCAGATTGGCGGTGATGCGGCCCTGGCCGATGCCTTCGGTGATCGAGGATCCCTCCGCCTTCAGCACGCCGGTGGTGTAGTAGGAGTGCAGCGCAGCTCCCAAGGGGTCGGCAAGGCCGATGGTGATCTTCGGGTTGAAGCCCTTGAGCGCAATGCCCACGCCAGCAAGCGTGCCGCCGGTGCCGACCGCGCAAATGAACCCGTCGACCTTGCCGGCCGTCTGTTCCCAGATCTCGGGGCCGGTCGTCTCGATATGGCCCTGGCGGTTGGCGGTATTGTCGAACTGGTTGGCCCAGATCGCGCCATTCGGCTCGGATTTCGCCAGCTCCTCGGCAAGGCGGCCCGAGACCTTCACATAGTTGTTCGGGTTGACGTAGCCGACGGCAGGAACTTCGACCAGCGTCGCGCCGGCCAGTCGCAGCATGTCCTTCTTTTCCTGGCTCTGCGTCTCCGGGATCACGATCACCGAGCGGTAGCCGAGCGCATTGCCGACGAGTGCGATGCCGATGCCGGTATTGCCGGCAGTGCCCTCGACGATGACGCCGCCGGGCCGCAACAGACCGCGCTTCTCCGCATCCCGGATGATTGCGAGCGCGGCGCGGTCCTTGACCGACTGGCCGGGGTTCATGAATTCGGCCTTGCCGAGAATGGTGCAGCCGGTCGCGGCCGAGGCGCGCTTCAGCTTGATCAGGGGCGTGTTGCCAATGGCTTCGATGACGCCGTCGCGGGTGGGCATGTCGAAATTTCCCTGTTTGCTCCCAACCTGATAGGCGAAAGCGGCAAGCAGGTCATCATGGTCGCGCATCCTCCGGCGAGGTTGGAAGGAGCGCGGCTTGCAATGGCCCGGACGGAGAAAATTCGACCACGATGATCCTCGCCATGAATGAAATTCTTGTCGTGGCCCGGCTGGGCCAGCGCGGCGACGGCATCGCGCCAAGCGAGGCAGGCGAGGTCTTCGTGCCCTACGCCTTGCCTGGCGAGACCGTTCGCGTGGTGCGCGACGGCGACCGCGGGCAGCTCGTCGAGATCATTACGCCGGTCGATTCGCGCATTGCCGCGATCTGTCCGCTCTTCACTCGCTGCGGCGGCTGTGCGGCCCAGCACATGGCGCCCGGCCTCTATCGCGAATGGAAGCGTCGGCAGGTCGAGACGGCCCTGTCGCGCGCCGGGGTCTCGGCGCCGGTCGCCGACATCGTCGACGGCCATGGCACTGGGCGCCGCCGCGTCACCTTCCACGCCCGGCGCGAGGGGGCCGGCATGCTGGTCGGCTTCATGGTCGCCCGCAGCCATGACCTCATCGCCGTTCCGGCCTGCCCGGTCCTGGCGCCGGGGCTGGCGCGCGCGCCGGCCGCGGCTCAACTCGTCGCAAACCGGCTCGGCGGCTCGAACAAGCCGCTCGACATCCAGATCACCGCTTCGGAAGCCGGCCTCGACATCGACATTCGCGGACATGGTCCGGCCAGCGACAAGCTGCGGCTGTCCCTGACCGAGGCGGCCGAGCGGCTCGATCTCGCGCGGCTGTCAATGCATGGCGAGATCGTCGTCGAGCGCCGCCCGCCGCAGCAGCGCATGGGAAGGGCGATGGTCGCGCCGGCTCCCGGCGGCTTCCTGCAGGCGACGGCCGCGGGCGAGGATGCCATTTCCGACCTCGTTCTGGCTGGCCTGCCCAAGGTCAAGCGGGTTGCGGATCTCTTCGCAGGTTGCGGCCCGATCTCCTTCCGCTTGGCCGAGCGCGCGCAGGTTCATGCGGTCGAGAGCGACAAGGCGGCGATTCTCGCGCTGACGCGGGCGGCGGCGGCCACACAGGGGTTGAAGCCGATCTCCAGCGAGGTCCGCGACCTGTTCAGGCGCCCGCTGCTGGAGCATGAGTTGAACGCCTTCGACGCCGTCGTGCTCGACCCGCCCCGCGCGGGCGCCGAAGCGCAGGTCAGGCGCCTCGCCGCAGCCAAGACCGGCACGGTCGTCTATGTCTCCTGCGATGCAGCGACCTTCGCGCGCGACGCCGCGATTCTGATCGCGGGCGGTTATGCGCTGGAGGGTGTCACGCCCGTCGACCAGTTCCGCTATTCCGCTCATATCGAGCTCGTCGGCGTCTTCCGCCGGTCGAAGAAGAAGTAAGATTCGGAGGCATCCTTGAGCGCATCCATCCTGGACGACATGGCCGCAATCGTCGGCCCCAAGAACATCGTCACCGATGCCGACGCGATGGTGCCCTATCTGAAGGAGTGGCGCGACCTGTTCCGCGGCAAGGCGCGGGCCGTCGTCCGCCCGGGCTCGACGGCCGAAGTCGCGGAGCTGGTCAAGCTCGCGGCGCGAACGGGCACGCGGCTGGTGCCGCAGGGTGGCAATACCGGCCTCGTCGGCGGCCAGATCCCGATCGCCGAGGGGCGCGAGATCATCCTGTCGCTGCAGCGCATGGACAAGGTCCGCGCGATCGATGCGGAGAGCGACACGATGACGGTCGAGGCCGGGCTGACGCTGCAGAAGGCGCAGGAGGCGGCGGATGGCGCGGGGCGCCTCTTCCCGCTCTCGCTCGCTTCCGAAGGCTCTTGCACCATCGGCGGCAATCTCTCGACCAATGCCGGCGGCACCGCCGTCCTGGCCTATGGCAATGCCCGCGAGCTTTGCATGGGGCTCGAGGTCGTGCTGGCGGACGGGCGGATCTGGAACGGCCTGCGCCAGCTGCGCAAGGACAATACCGGCTACGATTTGAAGAACCTCTTCATTGGCGCCGAAGGCACGCTCGGCATCATCACCGCCGCCGTGTTGAAGCTGTTTCCGCAGCCGGCGGCGCGCGCCACGGCCTTCCTCGCCGTGCCCGGCCCCGAAGAGGCGCTCACGCTGCTGAACACGGCCAAGGCCGGCGCGGGGGGCACGTTGACCACCTTCGAGATCATGCCTCGTGTCGGGCTCGACTTCGTCCTCCGCCATGCCTCGGGCGCGCGCGATCCGCTGTCGGGGCCGTCGCCCTGGTACGTGCTGATGGAGGTCTCGGCCCAGTCCGCGACCGGGCTCGACGAGGCCGTCGAGGCTTTCCTGGGCGAGGCGCTGGAGCAGGGGCTGGTCACGGATGCCGCGCTTGCCGGCTCGCTGACGCAGCGCGCCGATTTCTGGAAGCTGCGCGAGATGCTCTCCGAGGTGCAGACCTATGAGGGCGGCTCGATCAAGCATGACGTCTCGGTGCCGCTGCACGCGGTTCCTGCCTTCATTGCCAAGGCGTCCGAGGTGGTGATGCAGATGGTCCCGGGCTGCCGCCCGCTACCCTTCGGCCATATGGGCGACGGCAACATCCACTTCAACGTCAGCCAGCCGGTCGGTGGCGACAAGGCGGCGTTCCTTGCCGGCTGGAGCGCGATGAACGAGGCCGTGCACGCCATCGTCAGTGAAATGCATGGCTCGATCTCCGCCGAGCACGGCATTGGCCGCCTTAAGCGCGACCTTTTGCCGGGCGTCAAGGACCCGGTCGAACTGTCGCTGATGAAGACGCTGAAGACGACGCTCGACCCGCAGGGAATCCTGAATCCCGGCGCCGTTCTGGCGATGTAGCGGCCAACAGGTCGGCCGGAACCGCCTCAGACTGTCGGAGGCCAGGCACACCGGTTCAGAACAGGCTGCCTTGCAGATCGTCCTCGGGGCGCTTGGTGCGGGGAGGTGGCTTCGGCACGGCTGCCTCGGCCGCCGCCGGACCGAGGCGTTCCTGCACCTCCGGCCCGTCATTGGCGACCTTGTTCACGGCATTGCCGATCCGGGCCATCTCCAGCAGGTCGTCCGGCGGCGGCCTGAGCAGGCTTTCGACTTTGCGAGCTTCCGCCGAGGGATCCAGCCAGGCGTCGAAGTTCTGCGGTTCGATGATGACCGGGCAGCGATCATGGATCGCGGCCATCACGCCATTCGCCGCCCCGGTAATCGGCGCGACCGTGTCGATCTCCGAACCATCAGGCGAGTGCCAAGTCTCCCACAGCGCGGCCAGGCCGAAGAAGCTGCGATCCGGACGCCGGAACAGGTAGGCGCGGCTTTCGGCATTCCGGCCTTGGCCGAGCCGGTGCCATTCGTAGAACGCATCGGCCGGCATGAGGCAGCGCCGCCGCACCAGCGCGGCGCGGAAGGAGGGCTTCGTCGCCGCGCTTTCGCCGCGGATGTTCACGACGAGCGGGAACTCCTTCGGGTCTTTCACCCAGCCGGGAATGAAGCCCCAGCGCATCAGCATGAACTGCCGCGCGCCCTCGTGCAGGCGCACGACCGGCACCGGCTGCGTCGGTGCGATGTTGTAGCGCGGCGGAAAATTCGGCTGCTCGCGATAGCCGAATGTCGTCCGCATCGCTTCGGGCGGAAGGGTAATGGCATAGCGACCACACATGGTCCGGCAGCTGTGGCGATGAGTCCCTCTCCGATCAACACTTTCTTTGGGTTTGCCCGAGCATAGTCGCGCCGGTTTGGGGTTCTTGATGACCGTCTCCGCGATGACATCGCTGGCTGATGAGGAGGACGGCAAAGCGGACATGTCCGGGCTGCCGCGCCTTTCCACGGACTTCCTCAACCGTTACAGCGAAGCCCTGATGCTGATCGAGATGGCCGCCGACGACGACGAGGCGATCCAGGATCTGCAGGCTTGGCGCAGCGTCACCTATCGCCAGCATTTCGAAGCCTCGCCCCTGCGCTGCGCCGCATCGGCGCTTGCTGCCTATGATCGCGTCCTGCCGTCGCGCCGTATGGGCTTCGAGGAGCTGTGCAGAACCATGGCCCGGCTCGTTGCAACGGCGACGGCGCTGCTGGCCGAGAGGCCGGATGGGCTCGAGAGCAGGACCATCGCCGAGGTTGCCGGCGAGGCGCTGCGCCGCCAGATCGGCCGGGCGACCCAGTTCGTCAACGCCAACGGCAAGGTCGATATCAGCGCGGTCGAAAATCGCGCCCTCCAGGACGAGATCGACGCCCTGCTGGCTGGCTGATCAGCCTGGGCGCCGGCCGCCGATCAGGAATTCACGGTTGCCGTCGCCGCCCTCAATCGGGGAGGGGACAGGCCCGTCGATGCTGAAGCCCAGTCCGGTCAGCAACTCCGCGATGTCGGCGCAGACGCTGTCGTGCACGGCCGCATCCCTGACGATGCCCTTCTTCAGCGCGGCACGGCCCGCCTCGAATTGGGGCTTGATCAGGGCCGCGATCTGCGCAGCCGGTGCCATTAGCGCGGCAACCGCCGGAAGCACCAGGCGCAGCGAGATGAAGCTGACATCGATCGCCGCCAGCGCGGGGGCTTCCGGCAACTCGTCAGGTGTCAGCGTACGGATGTCGCGTGCTTCCAGGCTCATGACGCGCGGATCGGTGCGCAACGAGGCATGGAGCTGGTCGCGGCCGACGTCCACCGCGATCACCCGGCTGGCGCCGCGCTTGAGCAGCAGGTCGGTGAAGCCGCCGGTCGAGGCGCCGACATCGAGACAGGTGCGTCCGGCCGGGTCGAATCCGAAGGCATCGAGTGCTTCTGCCAGCTTCAGCCCGCCGCGCGAGACGTAAGGGTGCGGCGCCTGCGCGGTCAGGACCGCGTCTTTCGCCAGCATCTCGGAAGCCTTGCGGACGGGTCGGCCGTCCACCGTGACGAGGCCCGCGGCGATCGCAGCCTGCGCGCGCGCCCGGCTTTCGCACAGGCCTCGCTCGACGAGCAGCTGGTCGGCGCGGCTCTTCATGTCACCGGCACTCGCGCGTTCAGGCGCGCTTGATCGCGCTCGGCACCCCAAGCGCGCCCTCGACCGTGCGCACGATGCCGGCGGCGTCGAGCCCGGCCGACGCATACATCGCCTCGGGCTTGTCGTGGTCCTGATAGATGTCCGGCAAGGTCAGCGTCCTGACCTTGAGGCCGCCATCGAGCAGGCCGCTGCGGGCGAGCAGTTGCAGGACATGGCTTCCGAAGCCGCCGACCGAGCCCTCCTCGACCGTGAGCAGAATCTCGTGCTCGCGAGCGAGCCGCAGGATCAGGGCCTCGTCGAGCGGCTTGGCGAAGCGCGCATCGGCGACCGTCGTCGACAGGCCGCGCTGGCCGAGCTGCTCCGCCGCCGCCATGCATTCCGCCAGCCGCGTCCCGAGCGAGAGCAGCGCGACGCGCGAGCCCTCCCGGACGATCCGGCCGCGGCCGATCTCCAGCGGGACGCCGAAATCTGGAATCTCGACCCCGACACCCTCGCCGCGCGGATAGCGGAAGGCGATCGGCCCTTGGTCGAAGGCCGCTGCCGTAGCGACCATATGGGTCAGCTCGGCTTCGTCGGCTGCCGCCATCACCACCATGTCGGGAAGGCAGGCGAGATAGGCGATGTCGAAGGCCCCCGCATGGGTTGCTCCGTCGGCACCGACGAGGCCGGCCCGGTCGAGCGCAAAGCGGACCGGAAGCTTCTGGATCGCCACGTCGTGGACGACCTGATCGTAGGCGCGCTGCATGAACGTCGAGTAGATCGCAACGAAAGGCTTGTAGCCTTCGGTCGCCATGCCCGCGGCGAAGGTGACCGCATGCTGCTCGGCGATCCCGACATCGAAGGTCCGGCCGGGAAACTCCTTGCCGAAGGCGTCGATCCCGGTCCCCGATGGCATGGCCGCGGTGACGGCGACGATCTTGCTGTCTTCGCGCGCCGCCTTGATCAGGGCATTGCCGAACACCGAGGTGTAGCTCGGCGCATTCGCCGGAGCCTTGGCCTGCTGCCCGGTGACGGGATCGAACTTGACCACGCCGTGGTACTTGTCGGCGCTGGCCTCGGCCGGGGCGTAGCCCTTGCCCTTCTGCGTCACGACATGGACGAGGATCGGCCCTGTCTGCGAGTCGCGCACATTGCGCAGCACCGGCAGCAGATGGTCGAGATTATGGCCGTCGATCGGCCCGACATAGTAGAAGCCCAGCTCCTCGAACAGCGTGCCGCCGGTGAAGAAGCCGCGCGCGAACTCCTCGGTGCGCTTCGCCTTCTCGTGGAAGAAGCGCGGCAGCCGTTCGGCGAGATGCTTGCCGATCTCACGCAGCGAGCGATAGGTCCGGCCCGAGACCAGCCTGGCGAGATAGGCCGACATCGCCCCGACCGGCGGCGCGATCGACATGTCGTTGTCGTTGAGGATGACGACGAGGCGTGAACCGAGCGCACCCGCATTGTTCATCGCCTCATAGGCCATGCCGGCCGACATCGCCCCGTCGCCGATCACGGCGATCACGTTGTTGGAGCCGCCGGAGAGATCGCGGGCGACCGCCATGCCGAGACCGGCCGAGATCGAGGTCGAGGAATGCGCCGCCCCGAACGGATCGTACTCGCTCTCGACGCGGCGGGTGAAGCCGGAGAGACCGCCGGGCTGGCGCAATGTGCGGATGCGATCGCGCCGACCGGTCAGGATCTTGTGGGGATAGGCCTGGTGGCCGACATCCCAGATCAGCCGGTCGCGTGGCGTATCGAAGACATGGTGCAGCGCGACCGTCAGCTCGACGACGCCCAGCCCCGCACCGAGATGCCCGCCCGTGACGGAGACGGCGCTGATCGTTTCCTGGCGCAACTCGTCGGCGACTTGCCGCAGGTCGCTATCCGGCAATGTGCGAAGATCCTCCGGCGTGCGGACGCGGTCGAGGATCGGCGTGGCAGGGCGCTGGGTCACGCGCACGGTCTATCGCATCCCGACAGGGTGGCACAAGGGCGCGGCGGCGTCGTCGAAGGCCGGTCCGCAATTCCCGGCCGAACAATGTGTTTACCGTGCTCGCCACCGGCACCCTCGAAAACGCGTGCCTTCGATCCAGGCGGCTTGTGCTCTGGCGCACAACTTGCTGGAACAGGAGTGGGCGACGTTGAGGAATCAGGGGCTGGACGATGCGCAAGGGTCGCTCGCCAATCATGGGCGGCTGGCTGAAGGCCGGCTTCCGCATCGCAACGCTTGCCGCTTTGGCTTGGGCCGGAATGGGCGCCCCGCTTCACGCGCAGGGCACGTTGCGCATCGCGATGACCGCGTCCGACATTCCGACGCCAACCGGCCTGCCGAATAACGGCTTCGAGGGGATGCGATTTCTCGGCTACCCGGTGTTCGAGAGCCTCGCCCTGTGGGACCTGACGACGACCGACCGGCTCGCGCCGCTTCGTCCCGGGCTTGCCGAACGCTGGGAGCAGGCGGCTGGCGATCCCCTGACCTGGATCTTCCATCTGCGGCGCGGCGTGAGCTTCCATGACGGCACGCCGTTCGACGCCGACGCGGTGATCTGGAATCTCGAGCGCTACTTCAACAAGGACGCGCCGCAGTTCGAGGCGCCTGCCTCCGCGATCGTCCGGGCCCGCGCGCCGATCATGAACGGCTATCGCAAGATCGACGATGCCACGGTGGCGATCACCACGAGCGTCGCGGCATCCTATTTCCCCTACATGGTGTCGCTCGCGCTGTTCACATCGCCCGCATCCTTCGAGCAGGCGGGCCGTGACTGGGCCAGGGTCGCGACGCTGCCGGCAGCGGGCACGGGGCCGTTCCGGATCTCCAGCGTGGTGCCGCGCGAACGCGTCGAACTGCTGCGCCATGACGGGTACTGGGACGCGGCCGGCAAGGCCAAGCTCGACAAGGTCGTCCTCGTGCCGATGCCGGAAGCGAATGCGCGCCTCGCCGCCCTGCGCACCGGCCAGGTCGACTGGATCGAGGTGCCGCCCGCCGACGGCATTCCCTCGCTCAGGCAGGCCGGCTTCACCATCACAACCGGTTCCTACCCGCATGTCTGGCCCTGGCTTCTCAACATCGGCGCCACCGACAGCCCGCTGAGGGATGCGCGTGTCCGGCAGGCGCTGAACTACTGCGTCGACCGCGACGCGATCGTCACCCTGCTGAACGGCGCGGCCGAGCCGGCGATCGGCTGGCTCAAGTCCAGCGATCCCGACTTCGGCAAGCCGGCGAACCGCTATCGCTTCGACCCCGCGAGGGGCCGGGCGCTGCTCGCGGAGGCGGGCTTCACCGCGCAAAAGCCGCTTGCCTTCAAGGTCATGATCTCGACCTCGGGCTCCGGCCAGATGTCGCCCCTGCCAATGAACGAATTTGTTCAGGCGAGCCTCAAGGAGGCCTGTGGCGTCCAGGTCGATTTCAACGTCACGGAATGGCAGCTCTTGCTGAACAGCATGCGCGCTCTGCCCGACGCCGCCTCGCTCAACGGCTCGCTCGCCCTGAACATCTCCTCGCCTTCGACCGATCCGAGCGTGATGGCGCGCTATTTCGCGGCGGCCAGCGCTCCGCCCAACGGCTTCAACTTTCCGCAGTGGAAGGACGAGGCCTTCGAGGCGGCGCTGGCAAAGCTGGCTGCAGCAAACGATCCGAAGGTCATCGCCGAGCAGACCGCTCTGGCTCATGAGCGGCTGGTGGACAACCCGCCCTGGCTCTACATCGTCCATGACCTCAACCCGCGCGCGATGTCGAGGAAGGTGCGAGGGTTCGTCTCACCGCAATCCTGGTTCATCGACCTGGCGCGCGTCAGCCTGGAATGAACCCGATGAACACGATGGTTGGCGCTGCCACCGATCCCGCTCTGCTGCCGGCCCACATGCTGGCTCGCGAGATCGCTGCGCGGCGCCTGTCTCCCGTCGATGTCGTCGATGCGTTGCTGCGGCGGATCGAGCGTCTGGAGCCGGCGCTGCAATCCTTCGTCGAGGTCTACGCCGCCGATGCGCGGCAGGCCGCCGAGACCGCCGACAAGGCGATCCGTTCGGGCCATGCGCTGGGCCCGCTGCATGGCGTGCCGGTCGCGCTGAAGGATCTCGTCGATCTGGAGGGCCGGATCACGACCGGCGGCTCGATGCACTGGCGCGAGCGTCGCTCGACCGTCACCGCGACGCTGGCACGGCGCCTGCTCGCCCAGGGTATGATCATCCTCGGCAAGACCCACACGGTCGAGTTCGCCGCGGGAGGCTGGGGCTTCAACCAGCACATGGGCATGCCGCGCAATCCCTGGGATGGCGAGCATGTACGTGCGCCCGGCGGCTCCAGCAGCGGCTCCGGCGTCGCTGTGGCCGGTCGGCTCGTGCCCTGGGCTGTCGGCACCGACACCAGCGGCTCGATCCGGCTACCGGCTTCCTTCTGCGGGCTGACCGGGCTCAAGCCAACGATCGGCCGGATCTCGACCTATGGCGTGCTGCCGCTCGCCCCCTCGCTCGACACGCCCGGCCCGATGACGCGCGATGTCGAGGACGCCGCGCTGCTCTACCATGCGATGCAAGGGCCCGACCCGCTCGATCCCACGACGCGCGGCATCGTGCCTGTCGATCCGATGCCGGCCTTGAAGCGCGGCGTCCGGGGCTTGCGTCTGGCCCGGATGCCGGAGAGCGAACGCGAAGGCGTCGATGCCGAAATGCTCGCGGCCTATGATTGTTCGCTCGATGTACTGGCAGCCCTCGGCGCCGAGATCGTCGATGTCGACTTGCCCTTTGCCCTCAACATCTTCCTGCAGCCGCAGGCCATGGTTCAGGCCGAGGGCTATTTCCACCATGGCGCCATCGCCAGCGATCCGACGGCCCAGCTCGACGAGGCCGTCCGCGCCCGCATCATGGCCGGGGCCGGCGTCACGGCACAGGACTATCTCGCCAACAAGGCCGAGCATGTCGGGCGCAAGCGGCGGATGGAGGCGGCTCTCGCCGGCGTCGATGCCTTGCTCACGCCCGGCACGGCGTTTGCCGCGCTCAGGCTCGACGAAATCGACGCCAGCGTGAAGCTCTCGCGCTTCAACGGCTTCGCCAACTATCTGGAGATGTGCGCGCTCTGTCTGCCCAACGGCTTCAACGCCGCGGGCCTGCCGCTGTCCTTCCAGATCTCCTGCCCGGGCTATCAGGAGGCGACCGCGCTGCGCATCGGCTACGCCTTGCAGCAGGCAACCGATCATCACCTGCGGGTTCCACCCGCGGTCCTGTGAGGCCGGCGGTACGAAAGCGGCTCCGGGAAGAAGAAGGGCGTGGCGACCGGAACGGGCAGGAAACGGGTGGGTCGCTCATGGTTGCGGTGAGATAGCTGGCCTCATCAGCCACGCAGGATTCCGAGCATGCCGTCACCCGTTCTCTTCGCCCTGATCGCGACCGGCGTTCTGGCGCAGTTCGCCGACAGGCTGGCGCTCGACACCATCACGCTGGCCGCGACGCAGGCCGGAGCGAGCCCGCGCCTCGTCGGATTGCTAGTTGCCGCGCAATCGGCAGCCTGGCTTCTGGTCTCGCTGCCGGCCGGCGTCTTCGCCGACCGCGTCGCGCCGCGCGGCCTGATCCGCATCGGCGGCTTGCTCATGATCGTCGGCGCACTGGCGGGGGCGGCCCTTCTGGCGACGGGTGAGACTGCCTGGCTGCTCGCGGGCTCGGCCTTCGTCGCGGCGACGGGCCCGGTCGTCATCGCCCTGTCGATCTTCGTGCTGATGCCGCGCGTGGTGGGGATCGCGGCCCTGCCGCGGGCCAACGGCCGGCTCGAACTGGGACGCGCCTGCTTCAGCCTCGCAGCGCCGCTGATCGCAGGCTGGGCCGTTGCGCGCGGGCAGGGCTGGTTCGGCCTGCTGATCTGCGCGTCGGCGGGCCTACTCGTGCTGATGGCTGCGTCGAGGCTTCCGGGCGAGCACCCCGCCCCCCAGCCGCGCCAGCCATTGCATCGTGCCATCGCGGAGGGCGGCCTGTTCGTCGCGCGCCATCCCTATCTCCGGCCGATTGCGCTCTGTGCCATCGCCTGGAACATGGCCTTCTTCGCGTTTACGGCGATGGTCGCGCCCTATGCCGCCCGCATCCTGCTGCTCGCGCCGGAGACGATCGGCCTCGCCTCCTCGGTCTATGGCGCGGGGTTGATTGCGGGCGCGCTCAGCGGCGCCGCCTTGATCGCTCGCCTGCCGACGGGGCTGCTGCTCGTCTTCGGGCCGGCCTCCTCCCTCGTCGGCGCTGGCCTGCTGGCATTGGCGCCGGTCGGGCTGGGCTGGCCCGCGCTGGCGGTCGCCTTCTTCCTGTTCGGCTTCGGGCCGATCCTCTGGTTCATCACCCAGACCAGCCTGCGCCAGGCGGTGACGCCGCAGGCCCTGCTCGGCCGCGTCAGCGCGACGTTGACGACCGCGATGTACGGCATGCGCCCCATCGGCGCGCTCGCCGGTGGCCTTGCGGGCGAATGGTTCGGGCTCGCCACGGCGATCTGGCTGCCGGTCGCGCTCTTCGGCCTCTCGACGCTGGCGATCCTGGCGTCGAGCATGCCGGCGCTGAGAGCAATGCCTGAAGGGGAGCTCAACCCTCAGGCAGCGGAATGAACTCGGTCTCGTCGCCGGGCACGGTGTCGAAACGGCCGGCCTTCCATTCCGCCTTGGCCTGCTCGATGCGCTCCTTCGAGGAGGAGACGAAGTTCCACCAGATGTAGCGCTTGCTGTCCATCGGCTCGCCGCCGACGATCATCAGGCGCGTCTGGCCGACACCGAGGATCGAGATGCGGTCTCCCGGCTTGAAGATCAGCAACTGGCCGGCGCCGAACTCGTCGCCGGCGATGTCGACCTTGCCGGAGACGATGTAGATCGCGCGCTCGTCATAGTCAGGGTCGAGCGGCAGGACGGCGCCCGGCGACAGCACCGCCTCGGCATAGAGCGCATCCCAGGGGAACTTGACCGGCGAGGTCTGCCCATAGGCTGAGCCCATGATCAGGCTGATGCGCTTGCCGCCCTCGACGATCCGCGGCAGTTCCGGTGCTGCATGGTGCTTGAACTCGGGCGCGACCTCCTCATGCGTCTGCGGCAAGGCGAGCCAGGCCTGGATGCCGTAGAGCTTCGGTCCGCTTGCGCGCGCCTCGAGCCCGGTGCGCTCGGAATGGACGATGCCGCGCCCCGCCGTCATCAGATTGACCGCGCCCGGGCGGATCGCGAGTTCGGTGCCGAGCGAGTCGCGATGCATGATCTCGCCGTCGAACAGATAGGTTACGGTGGAGAGCCCGATATGCGGGTGCGGCCGCACGTCCAGCCCTTCGCCGAGATGGAACTCGGCCGGACCCATCTGGTCGAAGAAGATGAAGGGGCCGACCATCTTCCGCCCGATCGAGGGCAGGGCGCGCCTGACCGAGAAGCCGCCGAGATCATGGGCGCGCGGCACGATCACCTGCTCGATCGCAGCGCAGGAGCGGGCGTCGCCGGGAATCGGATCTTCGGAGGGAAATTGCGACATGGCGTGGGCTCCTGTGGCTGCACGAGAGCGTAGACCGATTGAGCCGGTCGGCAAAGGCAAGACCTGCCGGGAGTGGTCAAGCCGCGGCGGCGGCCGGCAGGCGATTGAGCCGCGAACGGTAATGCGCACCTGCCGCATCCAGCGCTTCCGCATCGGCGCGGCGCGCATCGTAGACGAGGAAGGGTTCGGCCCAGGCGAGGGTGCAGCGATGGGCCGTCGCTTCCAGCGGGAGCAGCAATTCACGCAAAGGAAACCGGTTGGCCCCGCCCGGCGCATAGGCCGCCTCGACATTGCCGGCTGTCGCCGCGATGAGCAGAGGCTTGCCAGCAAGCAGCGTCCCCTCGGTCTCGGCGGCCATGTAGAACATCCGCGTCAGGACGGCATCCTGCCAGGCCTTGAGCAGGGGCGGCGTCGAATACCAGTGCACCGGAAACAGCAGCACGATGTGGTCTGCGGCGAGCAGGCGAGCCGATTCAGCTTCTGCATCGATGCATCCGTCGGGATAGAGCGCCTGCATGTCGACGAATTCGACGCCGGGGAGCGTCGCAGCCGCGTCGAGCAGGGCACGATTGGCGCGCGAGCCGGCGAGATGCGGATGGAACAGCAGGATCAGGGTCTTGGTCATGGCATCCTCCTTCGGGGAACGAGGGAGAGGATGTCCGTCGCAATAAAATTCCTCCAATCGATGGTCGGTATACCGTAATATCCAGAGTATGAATTTACGTTCGGTCGATCTCAACCTTCTCGTGGTGCTCGACGCCCTGCTCGATGAGGCCCATGTCTCGCGGGCCGGGGAGCGCGTCGGCCTGTCGCAACCGGCGATGTCGAGCGCGCTGGAGCGCTGCCGCCATCTCTTCAGCGACCGGCTCCTCGAACGGGGGGGCGGCGGCATGGTGCTGACCCCGAAGGCGCAGGCGCTCGCGGGCCCGATCAAGGAGGTCCTTGCCGGCATGGCCGCCCTGCTCGACCGAGCCGAGCCGGATCTTCATGCGATCCGCCAGACTGTGCGCGTCGTCATGGCGGATCTTCCTGCCGTCGCCATCGGCGCGGCGCTGCAACGCCGTCTTGCGCGGACGGCTCCCGGCATCACGGTCGCGGTGATGCCTTGGCATGGTGCTGCGGCGGCTCTGGAGGGGCTCGGGCGCGGCGGCGTCGATCTCGCCGTTTCGGTCTTCCCGAGCGTCGACTCGGACTTTACCCGCCGCGAACTGCTGCAGGAGCGCTATCGCGTTGCCATGCGTCGCGACCATCCGGCGGCTGCCGCCTTCGACCTGGATCGCTGGCTCGCCTATCCGCATGTGCTGGTCTCAGGCCGCGGCGACACACGCGGCCCGCTCGACGAGGCGCTGACACGGATCGGGCGCACGCGCCATGTCGGCATGGTGGTGCCGAGCTTCGTCATGGTGCCGCCGCTGCTGACCGAGTCCGACATGATCGGGCTCTTGCCGAGCCGCTGCCTGCCTGAGCGGGTTAGAGGGGAGATCGTCGCCTTTGAGCCGCCGATCGCTGTCGAGGGCTTTCCGCTGCATTGCGCCTGGCACAAGCGGCGTGCCGGCGATCCGGCGGTGCAGCATGTCGCAAGGCTGATCGAAGAACTGGTTGCCGCTTTGCCAGCCTGACGGCGGAGCCTCAGTTGTCGACGTCGAGCGGAGTGGTGCCGGTCGGCTTGCCGTCGGCGCCGAGCGTGATCCTCTCGATGCGCGCCTCGGCCTGTTTGAGCAACGCATCGCAGCGCGCCTTCAGCGCCTCGCCGCGGGTGTAGATGTCGATCGATTCCTCGAGCGGGACGTCGCCGCGCTCCAGGCGCGCCACGATCGCCTCGAGTTCCTTCAGCGCCTGCTCGAAGGGCAGGGCGGCGACATCGCCATTGGCGTCGGTCACTTTGGCTTCGCTCACAGCATGATTCCCGATTGCCGGATGCTTATCCGCCGGAGAGGCGGCGCCCGCAACCCCGGGAACGGGTCAGCAGGCGTGCTCCTGACAAGGTCACACCGGCAGCGCCGAGCTCTTCTTGATGCTGCGCAGGGTCAGTGTCGACTGCACGCGGGTGACGCCGGGCAACTGCGTGATGATGTCGGTGTGGATGCGCTCGAAATCCGCGCTGTCGCGATAGATCACCCGCATCAGATAGTCATGGGCGCCGGCGAGCAGATGGCATTCCAGGATCTCGGGCAGGTTCAGCACCGCCTGCTCGAATCCTTCCAGCGAGGCGCGGCCCTGCTGGTCGAGCGTGACGAAGACAAACGCGGTTCCCGGAAATCCCGCGATCTTGTCGTCGAGGAGCATCGCATAGCCGCGGATTAGCCCGCTCTCTTCCAACTGCCGGACACGGCGCAGGCAGGCCGAGGGGGACAGGTGCACCTTCTCGGCCAGATCGGAATTCGTGATGCGGCCATCGGCCTGCAGAATACGCAGGATGGCGCGGTCGCGTGAATCGAGTTCGATGGTCATGATGCCGATATCCTCTGCGCGATGCATTGTCGCAAATTCCGCGCAGCGCAAGCAATTTTCTGCATCGAATCCGGAGCACGGCGGCGATATGCACGCCGCGGTCGCCAAAGGTCGCACGAAGTTGCCGGCGTCGAACCCGGCCGCGGCATCGTCAGTCGAGGCGGAGCAAGAACGGCGTTCCCTCGAAGGCATCAGCGCCGCGCCCGATCCTCTCGATCGCCGTGCTCATCCGGCCGCCGCGGCCGAGAATGCCGTCCGCGATCGCGACCAGGCGGGCGTTTGGGGTTGCCGAGGGGGAGGCAGCCCGCAGGTCGGCTGCGACCTCCTCCTCGTCGCGCGAGGGCGCCAGTGCGCAGGACGCGATATAGGCGGCGGCCGTCGAGCGGCTGATTCCGGCCCAGCAATGGATGACCATCGGGGCGGCGCGATCCCATTCCCCCACGAAGGCGAGGAAGCGTTCGACGTGATCCTGCGCCGGCACGACATGGCCCTCCATCTCGGCGTTGATGTCGGACATGCCGAGGAAAAGGTGACGGCTTTCGGCAATGCTGGCGGGCCGCTCGACCACGGTGTTCACGTTGATCAGAGTGACCAGATGGCTCGCGCGCACCCTGGCCACGGTCTCGTGGAGTTTCGACAGGGGGGAGACGTGCAGGGTCGGCATGAGGGGTTTCCTGCTGGGACGCGTCGCAAGCGAATAATGCACGGGAACCATGACGTCATCCTGGCGACTGGAAGGTACTCCGGGATGACGCCGCGCTTTTCCGACCAAACGAAATGGTTCCAATATAAACTATTGCGCCTTAGAAGCGCCGACGGGGCACCCCGCCCATCGCGCGAGCATGTCGATGAATCTCTGGTTCCGCCTGATCTGGCTGCTGCTGACCTCCCCGTTCCGCCCGAAGCTGAAGCCGCTGGCCGACCCGTCGCTGCTGGATTTCCGGGTCTGGCCGCATGATCTCGACACCAGCCTGCACATGAATAACGGCCGCTACTGGTCGTTGATGGATCTTGGGCGCACCGATCTGATGCTGCGCACCGGCTTGTGGCGTGCGGTGCTGCGGCATCGCTGGGTGCCTGTCGTGAACGCAGGCATGATCCGTTTCCGCCGCGAGCTGCGGCCGTTCCGGCCCTTTCGGATCGAGACGGTGATCCTGTGCTGGACCGAGTCCTGGCTGGTGATCCAGCATCGCGTGCTCAGCCGAGCGAGTGACGGCTCGGAAATTGTGGCAGCCCACGCGCTGGTGCGCGCGGCGCTCTATGACCGGGCCGGGCGCGCCTATGTTCCCGTCGCGCGGTTGATGGCCGAGATCGGCACGGCGCAGGCAAGCCCGCTGCCGGGGCCCGAGGTCGAGGCCTTCCTTGCATCCGAGGATGCAATGCGCGAGAGCGCGACTTTGGCATCGGACCGAAAAGTGGAATCCACTTTTCGGATAAATCCGATGAGATAACAGATAGATAGATCATCGTTATCGCGTCCGATAGGACGCGCGATGATCTAGGCGGCCCTGAGCCGCCTTACTCTGCCGCGACCCGCGTCGCGCGCCATTGTGCCAGCAGCGCGCGTAGCGCGCCGGGCTTCAGCGGCTTGTTGAGCAGATGGACGTCGAGCGCGGCGGCGGCCTCGCGTACATGCGGCGTCCTGTCGGCCGTCAGCAGGATCGCGGGCATGGGCGCCCGCGCGCGTTCGCGCACCGTGCTGATCGCCGTCAGGCCGTTGCCATGGTCGAGATGATAGTCCGCGATCACCACATCGGGCTCGCGCCGCTTGAGGAGGATCAGCGCCTCGTCGAGCCCGGCGGCGGTCGTAACCGTGCAGCCCCAGCCCTCGAGCAGCCGCTTCATACCGTCGAGGATTGCCGGCTCGTTGTCGATGACGAGGAGCTTCAGCCCTGCGAGCTGCCCGGCGGGGACCTGCCGCGGCGTCGGGCCGGTCGTCATTTCGGGCAGCGGCGCGGCGCGTGGCACGAGTACTGTGAATCGGCTGCCCCGGCCCGGCACAGAATCCAGCGTCAGCCGGTGGTCCAGCGTGCGCGCAATGCGCTGGACGATCGAGAGGCCGAGGCCGAGGCCGCGCGCCACCCTGGCGCCCTGGTCGAGCCGCTGGAACTCGCGGAACACGGTCTTCTGCTTCGCCTGGGGAATACCGAGTCCGGTATCGAGGACTTCGACCGAGATCTGAGGGCCGCGCCGGCGGAAGCCGATCAGGACCTTTCCGCTCGGCGTGTACTTGATGGCGTTGGAGACGAGGTTCTGCAGCAACCGCCGCAGCAGCCGCCGATCGGAGCGCACGGCAAGGCTGCTCGGTATGAAGACCAGCTTGAGGCCCTTTTCCTGCGCGCTCGGCTCGAATTCGCGCTGGAGCTGGCGCATCAATTCGTCAAGCCGGAAGGACGTCAGCTCGGGCTTCAGCGCGCCGCCGTCGAGGCGCGAGATTTCGAGCAGCGCGGTCAGGATCTCCTCGACCGCATCGAGCGAGGCGTCGATGTTCTCGGCGAGGTCGGGGCTGCCCGCCGCCCGGTCGCGCTCGACCAGCGAGGTCGCATAGAGGCGCGCCGCGTTCAGCGGCTGCAGGATGTCGTGGCTCGCGGCCGCGAGGAAGCGCGTCTTGGAGGCGTTGGCCTCCTCGGCTTCGGCCTTGGCGCGCTGGAGTTCGGTGTTGACGCGCAGGATCTCCTCGGTGCGCTCGACGACGCGGCGCTCCAGGCTCTCATTGGTGCGCTCCAGCTCTTCCTGCGCCTCCACCGCCTCGGTGATGTCGGTATAGGTCGTGACGAAGCCGCCATCGGGCAGCGGATTGGTGCGGATCTCGATGACCTTCTTCGAGGGATAGAGCTTGAGCCGCACCGGCTCCCTATCATGCACGAAGCTCTGCAGCCGGGCGGCCATCAGTTCGTCCTGCTGGCCGACGCCATAGGCGCCGCGCGCCGCATTGTAGCGCACGATCTCGTCGAGCCCGGTGCCGAAGCGGACCATCGCGGGCGGCAGGTCGTAGAGCTCGATGAAGGCCTGGTTCCAGGCGAGCAGCCGAAGGTCGCGGTCGAGCACGGTGATGCCCTGGCCGGCATGGTCGAGGCCGTGCTGCAGGATGTCGCGGTTGTACTGCAGCGCCGCCGAGGCGTCGTCGAGAAGCTTGAAGGCGGCTTCGGTCGTCAGGTTGCGCCGGCGCAGCAGCAGCGACAGCACGAGCCGAGAGGAAGCCGCACCGATCGCCGAGGAGAGCAGATGCTCGCCGAAGCGCAGCAGATGGATGTCGGCGTCGCGCGCGGGGCTGGGCTCTTCGCCGCGGCTGCTGGCAAAGCCCTCGAAGGCGCGCTGCGTCCGCTCCTGGCCGAGATACCGCCCGATCGTGGATTGTAACTCCGCCTCTGTGACGCTGGAGCGCCAGAGCGAGAAGGACTGCGCCATCGTCGCCCTGTCGGACTCGACGAAGGCGTTGGCCTGGAGGCGTTCCATCGCTGTTGCCGGGCGCAGCAGCGAGAAGCCGACATAGGCCAGGAGATTGAGCCCGAGGCTCCAGACCACGCCATGGGGCAGGGCGGGCAGGTCCAGTCCGAACAGCGCCTCCGGCCGCAGCGCGGCCTTGCCAAACGGGCCGAGCGCGACGATGTCGCTCCAGTAGCTGCCCGGATGGGCGAGGCTCGGCATCAGCAGTGTATAGGCCCAGGTCGCGATCCCGATGATCAGCCCGGCCGCGGCGCCCAGCGCCGTGCCGCGGCGCCAGACGAGCCCGCCGAAGAAGGCCGGCGCGATCTGCGCGGTCGCCGCGAAGGAGAGCAGGCCGATCGAGACCAGAGCCGCTTCGCCGGCAGCGCGATAATAGGCATAGCCGAGCAGGATGACGCAGAGGATCGCGACGCGCCGGATGATCACGACCTGCGAGCCGAGGTCCCCGCCCGTCGTGCCGTTGTCGGCATCCTGTGCCGCGAGCTGGGCCTTGCTGCCGGCCGGGTCGCTCAACCCGCGCCGCCCGCGCAGCAGCAGCGGCATGACGAGATGGTTCGAGATCATGATCGCGAGCGCGACCGAGGCGACGATCACCATCGCCGTCGCGGCCGACAGGCCGCCGACGAAGACCAGCAGGGCGAGCAGCCCGGCCTCCTTCTGCAACGGCAGCAGCAGCACGGTCATGTCGCGGTCGACGCCGGCGCCCGGCATCAGCAATTCACCGGCCATGGCGAGCGGCAGCACGAACAGGTTGATCAGGACGAGGTAGACCGGAAACATCCAGGCGGCGCGGCGCACGTCGCGCGCATCGCGGTTCTCGACGATCGTCATGTGGAACTGCCGCGCCAGAAGCAATGCGGCGCAGGTCGAAAGCAGCGTCAGCGTCAGGAAGGTCGGCCAGTTCGAGGTGCGTTCCCAGACCGGCGCCACGCCATCGGGAAGATGTGAGGCCTGCGCGAAGAGGTCGCCGGCACCATCGTAAAGCCCGTAGACGACGAAGACGCCGAGCACGAGGAAGGCGACGAGCTTGACCAGCGACTCGGCCGCGATGGCGAGCACGAGCCCGTCCTGGTGTTCGGTCGCGTCGATATGGCGGGTGCCGAAGGCACAGGCGAAGCCCGCCAGCACCATCGCCACCAGGAAGGCGAGGTCGGTGAGGACGGGGACGTCTGCGGTGATCGGGCTCCCGCCGGTGGCCGTGAGCAGCACCGACAGCGAATTCGCGACCGCCTTGAGCTGCAGCGCGATGTAGGGCAGGGCGCCGATCACGGCGACGAGGCAGACCAGCGCCGCGACCCGCTCGCTCTTGCCGTAGCGGGCGCCGACGAAATCCGCGATCGAGGTGATGTTCTGCGACTTCGCGATGCCGACGATGCGGCCGACGAAGCGGTGGCCGAAGCCGATCACCAGGATCGGGCCGACATAGATGCCCAGGAAGTCGAGCCCCGCGCGGCTGGCGAAGCCGACCGAGCCATAGAAGGTCCAGGAGGTGCAATAGACGGCGAGCGCCAGCGCATAGATCGTCGCCCGCGCCTTGCCGTTGACCAGTCGGCGGCCGGACGTGTCGGCCGCATGGGCGATCGCGAACAGCGCGCACAGATAGGCCAGCGCCACCAAGATGACGGACCATGCGGGGATCATGCTGCCTCCATCACCAGGCGCTGCGATGGCCGGACATTAGAGGACGTTACCAATGGGAGGGAACTGGTTTCCACGCACGACATTCTTCTTTAGCCTCGGATCCGCGACGCGATGTGGCCGGACGGGCTCAGGGCGCCAGACCGAGGAAGGGGCTAAAGCATGCTTGAGGAATTCAAGAAGTTCGCGCTGAAGGGCAATGTCGTCGATCTCGCGATCGGCGTGATCATCGGTGCGGCGTTCAGCAAGATCGTCGATTCGCTCGTCTCCGACGTCATCATGCCGTTCTTCGGCGCGCTCGGCGGCCTCGATTTCTCGAACTACTACATCGGCCTGAACAAGGCCGTGACTGCCCCCGTCCTCGAAGAGGCGAAGAAGCAGGGCGCCGTGCTGGCCTATGGCTCCTTCTTCACGGCCGCGCTCAACTTCCTGATCATCGCCTTCGTCCTGTTCCTGGTGGTCAAGGGCATCAACACGCTGCGCTACAAGGAACAGGCCAAGCCGGCGGAGCCGCCCCCGCCGGCCGCCGACGTCGTCCTCCTCACCGAGATCCGCGACCTGCTCAAGCAGAAGTCGGTCTGACGAGGCTCCGATCGGTCGCACCGATTCATCACCGCGACCGATCGACCCGATCTCGTGATTTCATGCCTGTCGGCGCAGGCATCGGCTAAAGGTGGCTGATCGAAGTCGCGAGGTCGAAACGCATGTCCACCGTCACGCTTGCGGGCTCCAGCCTGATTTCCGGGCTGCGCCCCGAGGCTCGCAATGCCCCCGAGAGCGGCATCGTCGAGGTCGTCAACCACGGCCGGCTGAAACACGGGCTGATCCCGCTCTGGGTCGGCGAGGGCGATCTTCCGACGCCCGATTTCATCGTGCGCGCCGCCAACAAGTCCCTGGCCGACGGCGAGACCTTCTACACCTGGCAGCGAGGCATCCCCGATCTGCGCGAGGCGCTGGCGCGCTACCACACCGCCCTCTACGGCCAGCCCTTCGCGATGGACCGGTTCTTCGTCACCGGCTCCGGCATGCAGTCGGTCCAGATCGTCGTGCGCATGATCACCGGCCCGGGCGACGAGGTGGTGATCCCGACCCCGGCCTGGCCGAACGTCGCCGCCGCGATCGGCGTCGCAGGTGCGGTGCCGGTCAATGTCCCGATGGACTACGTCCATGGCCGCTTCACGCTCGATCTCGACCGGCTGGCTGCCGCGATCACGCCGAGGACGCGCGCGATCGCGATCAACTCGCCGGCCAATCCGACCGGCTGGACCGCGACGAAGGATGAACTCGCGGCGATCCTGGCATTGGCGCGCAAGCACGGCATCTGGATCATCGCTGACGAGATCTATGCCCGCTTCGTCTATGACGGTTCGGCTCGCGCAGCCTCCTTCCATGACGTGATGGAGCCGGAGGACCGTATCCTCTTCGTCCAGACCTTCTCGAAGAACTGGGCCATGACCGGCTGGCGCATCGGCTGGATCGAGGCGCCACCCGCCTTCGGCCAGATCATCGAGAACCTGATCCAGTATTCGACCTCGGGCTCGCCGGTCTTCGTCCAGCGTGCCGCCATCGCCGCGCTCGACGAGGGCGAGCCTTTTGTCGCCGAGCAGATCGCCTGCGCAACCGAGGGACGGAAGATCATCGCTGAGGGCCTGAAGGCGACCAACCGCGTGACGCTGGCCCCGCCGGACGGCGCGTTCTACCAGTTCTTCTCGGTCGACGGCTGGTCGGATTCCCGCGCGCTCGCCATCGACCTCGTCGACAAGGCGAATGTCGGCCTCGCACCCGGAACGGCCTTCGGGCCCGGCGGCGAGACGGGATTGCGGCTGTGCTTTGCCCGCAAGTCCTCGGATCTGGTCGAGGTCGTCAAACGGCTGCAGGGTGCGCTCGCCGCGGGTTGAGCAGTCCCGCTTTCGCCCGGCGCAGGGCTGCTTTGCGCGAGGCCGGGATATTCCAAATTGACCGGGCAGCGCCGCGCGGCCATGACAGCGCATGGCCGCGCCCGGCAGTCCCTTCCGGCGTGCGAGCGCCTTCCGGGACGCTATGGCACTCTTCGGTTATCCCACGTCACGTCTTGCGGTCTGGCGCCGCGAAGCGCTGGTGATCGGCCTCGCCGGGCTGGGCGGCGCGTTGTTCTCCCTTTTCGACGTGCCGGCCGCTTGGCTCTCGGGCTCGATGCTGCTGATCTCGGTGATCGGGATGGCGCGGCCGCTGCCGGTGCTACGCAAGCCCTGGTTCGACTCGACCATGCTGCTCTCCGGCGTGCTGATCGGCTCGGCCGCGACCCCCGAGGCGCTCGCCGCTGCGGCGCGCTATCCGAGCTCTCTCGCCGTGCTTTTCGTCGGCCTCATCACGATCATGTTCGCGACCGGGGCCTATCTTCACTACGTCGCACGCTGGTCCTGGATTGACTCGCTGCTGGCGGCAGCGCCCGGCGCTCTCTCCGCCGTGATCTCCGTCGCGCAGGAAAAGGGGGCGAATATCGGCCGCATCTCGGTAGTGCAGCTGTTCCGCATTCTCGTGCTGGTGGCGGTGCTGCCGACCATCATGCAGATGACCGGGGCCGGCGTTCCGACCCAACCTCCGGCGGTGGTGATCTCCTCGGCCGGCGACATGCTGGTTGTGATCGCGGCCGGCCTGGCCACGGGGTTGGTCTTCGAGCGATGGGGCGTCACAGCGCCGATGATCCTTGGCGCGACGCTGGCGAGCGCCGTGCTGCACGGCACCGGCGTGGTCCACGGAACCCTGCCGCAGGCGATCCAGATCGCGATTTTGATCATGCTCGGAGCGGCGATGGGAGGGCGGGTCTCGCACGTCAAGCGCAGCGAGATATTGGCCCTGTTTCCGCTCGCGATCGGTGGCTTCTTCGTGTCGGTCGCGGTGGCCTTCGCCTTCGCCTGGCCTGCCGCCTGGCTCGCGGGCGTGCCCTATGCGACGGCGATGGCGGCCTTTGCTCCGGGAGGTCTCGAGGCGATGGCGATGCTCGCCTTCGCCATGGGGCTCGACCCGCTCTATGTAGGCGCACATCATCTCGCACGCTTCATGGCGCTGGGCCTTGCGATGCCCTTCATCGTCGCCCGGCTGAAGCCGGAGCCGCCGAAGCCCTGAGGCTCCGGCGGCTGGTCGAGTTATCAGTCCATCCCGATCGTGGTCAGGTCCTGGAACCAGTGCTGGGCCAGCACGAACTTGGTCACCTTCGGCGACAGCGCATGCGGGTTGGTGTCGTGGACGACCCAGCCGAGCACGGCATCGTCGACGATCAGGCTGTGGGCCTTGGCCAGGAGCTCGTCCTGCTTGGCGACGTCGAAGCTCTTCGCTGCCTCGTCGAGCAAGGCGTCGACCGCTGGGCTCGACCAAGTGCCCCAGTTCACGCCGACCGGCGCGACCTGGTTGGAGTGGAAGAAGCGGATGATCGCGTAGAGCGGGTCCGAGGTGACATAGGCGATGTTGTTCGAGGTGACATCGGCGTTCATCTCGTCCTTCGCGCCCTTGCGCCAGCGGGTGTAGAGGACTTCCAGCTCGACGACCTTGAACTCGACCTCGATGCCGACATCCTTGAGGTTCTGCTGGATGAACTCGTTCATCGGCAGCGACTGCATCTGGCCCGAGCCGCCTTGGGCGATGACGAAGGTGGTCTTGAGCGGCTTCTGCTTGGAATAGCCGGCCTCGGCCAGCAGCTTCTTGGCCGCTTCGGGATCGTACTTGATCTGGAAGGACGGCTTGCCGAACCAGGGGCTGGTCGGGTCGACCTGGCCGATGGCAGGACGTGCGAGGCCGTTCAGCAGGGCAACGATGCCGTCGCGGTCGATGGCGAGGTTGAGCGCCTTGCGCAGGCGGACATCCGCCCAGGGCGAGCCCGGCGCGACGGAGAGGTGATAGTTCCAGACATGCGGGGTGACGTTCTCGACGATCCGCATCTTCGCGGCCTTGAGCTGCGGCACGGTGTCGGGCGCCGGGGTCTCGATCATGTCGACCTGGCCGGTGATCAGCGCGTTGGTGCGCGCCAGAACCTCGGGCATGGGCAGCAGGATCAGGCGGTCGACCTTGGCGAGCCGCTTCTTGTCCCAATACTCGGCGTTCTTGACGAGCTCGGCGCGCTCGCGCGGCACGAACTTGTCAAGCTTGAAGGGGCCGGTGCCCGACGGGGTCATCGCGAACTTGTCCCAGTCCTTGCCGACCTTCTCGTATTGGGCGGGCGACGAGACCAGGAACCAGAGCATCTGGTAGGGGAAGAAGGAATCGACCGCCTTGGTGGTGATCTCGACCGTCTTGGGATCGACCACGCGGTAGCTGGCGACCGAGGGCAGGCGCGGCTTGACCTGCGCGGCCTGGCGGCGGTCGTAATGCGGCGCCTTTTCGTCCAGAACCTTGTCGAGGTTCCAGACCACCGCTGCGGCGTCGAGCGCCGAGCCGTCATGGAACTTCACGCCGTCGCGGAGCGTGAACAGCCACTTCTTCTGGTCAGCCGGATCGACCTTCCATTCGCTGGCGAGGCCGGGAACGAGCTTCCCCGGCCGGTCCGCGACATCCATCTCCCAGGCGACGAGCGGATCATAGAGCGTGTAGCCGGTGAATTTGTAGGCACCGGCGCCACGATCAGGCTGGCCGGAGGTCAGCGGGATATCGGCCATCGAGATGCCGTAGCGCACCACCGATTCCGCCTGCGCCGCCGTGGCGAGGGAAAGGGCGAGTGCGGCCGAAATAGCCAGGCGTTTGAACATGCATGCAGCTCCGAGGGAAGAGATGCATGCAATTCAGCAAGGGCTGTGCCAGCGGCCTTGCTCAGACGCTCGGCCACACCGCGCCGTTGGTGTTGGTCAGCACGGCATAGAGCGAGCTCGTGCCGCAGATGAAGAGCCGGTTGAGGCGCGGCCCGCCCCAGCAGACATTGGCGACAACCTCGGGGATCGCGATCTTGCCGATCAGCGTGCCGTCCGGATGGTAGATGTGGACGCCGTCGGCGGCGCTGGTCCAGACCCGTCCCGCGACATCGAGCCTGAAGCCGTCGAACAGCCCCGCCGTGCAGGTCGCGAAGACGCTGGAGCCCGCGAGTTGCGTGCCATCGGCCGTGACCCCGCAGGCCCGGATATGACGCGGGCCATTGACGGGATCATGGCTTGCCCCCGTATCGGCGATGTAGAGGATGCGCTCGTCGGGCGAGAAGGCCAGCCCGTTGGGCTTGACGAAATCGTCCGCGACGAGCGTCAGCGCGCCGCTCTGCCCATCGATGCGATAGACGTTGCAACCTCCGATCTCGCTATCGGCCTTGTTGCCCTCATAGTCGCTGAGGATGCCGTAATCGGGGTCGGTGAACCAGATCGAGCCGTCGGACTTCACCACGAGATCATTCGGCGAGTTCAGCCGCTTGCCCTGGTAATGGCTGGCCAGCACGGTGATCGAGCCGTCATGCTCGGTGCGCGTCACCTGCCGCCCGCCATGCTCGCAGCTGACGAGCCGTCCCTGGGAGTCGACCGTATTGCCGTTCGAGTTGCGGGCCGGCTGGCGGAAGACGCTCGTCTGGCCTGACAGCGCGTCGTAGCGCAGCATGCGGTCGTTCGGGATGTCGGACCAGACCAGGGTGTTATGCGCCCGGAACCAGGCCGGCCCCTCAGCCCAGCGCGACCCGCTCCACAGCCGTTCGACCCGGGCCGAGCCGGGGATGACGCGGTGGAAGCGCGGGTCCAGGACGGTGGACCCTGTGCCTTCGATGACGCCGAACATGAGAACGCTCCAGCCCTGGTTTTCATCGGTCAGCCCGGCGGGCGCCGATCGATTCTTGTCTACAGCTCCAGCCCAGCATCCCAATAGGGCGTCTGTCCGTAAAGCTCGCCGAGGTAGTCGACGAAGGCGCGCACCTTCTGCTCCATGTGCCGACGGCTGGGATAGACGGCATGCACCGCGACCCGCTTGCCGACGGAATAGCCCGTAAGCACGCGCTGCAGGGCGCCCGATTTCAATTCCGGCCCGACATCCCAGGTCGAGCGCAGGGCGATGCCGACGCCGGCAATCAGCGCCTCGCGTACGACTTCGCTGGAATTCGTGCGCAGCGGGCCGTTGACCCGCACGTTCACCGGTCCTTCCGGTCCGTCCAGGCGCCAGTGATCGGCATTGTGGGTGATCAGCGTGTGCCGAGACAGGTCGTCAATGCTGGTGGGGGTGCCGGATCGGGCGAGATAATCCGGTGCGGCGCAGAGCACGCGGTGGTTCGGTGCCAGCCGCTTCGCCACCAGGCTCGAATCGCGCAGGTCGGCGATCCGGATCGCAAGGTCGAAGCCCTCGCCGACGATGTCGATGAAGGCGTCGCTCAGCACGAGATCCACCGTCACCAGCGGATGCGCGTCGAGGAAGGGCTTGAGATGCGGCGCGATGTGCAACCGGCCGAAGGAGGTCGGCGCCGAGACGCGCAGCGTGCCGCGTGCCTGGCCGGCGCCGCTTGCGACCCAGGCCTCCGCATCCTCGATCGAGGACAGGATCGAGACCACGCGCTCATAGAAGCCCTGTCCGGCCTCGGTCAGCGAGAGCTGGCGCGTCGTGCGCTGCAGCAGTCTGACGCCCAGTCGCTCCTCCAGCCGGCGGATGCGCTTGGAGATCACGGCCGGCGACAGGTTCAGCTGCCGGCCCGCGGCCGACATGCTGCGTGCCGTCACCACATGCGCGAAGACGTCGAGATCCCCGAAGCGATCCATCCGAAGGGTTGTCCTCTCGCCATCTTTTCCGAATTGGAAATAATCATGCGCGTTGGTCACGCTGCAAGCAGTTTCGATTTCGTCTAGGGTCTGCGCCGTTGCCCAGGAATCTTCGCCATGTCCGCCATCGCCTTTCCCGCCCCCGACCCGGATATCCTCGCCCGCCGCGATGCGATCATCGCCGGGCTGTCCAGGCTGGTTGCGCCGGAGGCGCTGATCACCTCCGCCGACGAGCGCCGGCCTTATGAGACCGACGCCCTGACGGCCTATCGCCGCCTGCCGCTGGCGGTCGTGCTGCCCTCGACGACGCAGGAGGTCGCGGCGGTGCTGCGCTATTGCGGCGAGCAGGGCGTGCCTGTCGTCCCGCGCGGTGCCGGCACATCGCTGGCCGGCGGCGCGATCCCGCAGGAGGATGCCGTCGTCATCGGCGTCTCGAAGATGAACCGCATCCTCGAGATCGACTACGCCAACCGCACCGCGAAAGTGCAGGCAGGCGTCACAAATCTCGCAGTCACCGGGGAGGTTTCGGCGGAAGGCTTCTTCTACGCACCCGATCCGTCGTCGCAGCTCGCCTGTTCGATCGGCGGCAATATCGGCATGAACTCCGGCGGCGCGCATTGCCTGAAATATGGTGTCACCACGAACAACGTGCTCGGCGTCACGCTGGTCATGCTGGATGGCAGCATCGTCGAGATCGGCGGCGCGCATCTCGATGCGCCGGGCCTCGACCTGCTCGGCCTCGTCGTCGGCTCGGAAGGCCAGCTCGGCATCGTCACGGAAGCGACGGTGCGCATCCTGCGTTCGGCAGAAGGCGCGCGCCCGGTGCTCTTCGGCTTCCCGACCAGCGAGCAGGCGGGCGAGGCGGTCGCTGCCATCATCGGCGCGGGCATCATTCCCGTCGCGATGGAGTTCATGGACAAGCCTGCGATCGAGATCTGCGAAGCCTTCGCCAAGGCCGGCTACCCGATGGATGTCGAGGCGCTTCTGATCATCGAGGTCGAGGGCTCGGACGCCGAAATGGACGCCCAGCTCGCCCGCATCGTCGCCATCGCCCGCGAGCATGGCGTCAAGACGGTGAAGGAGAGCCAGTCGGCGATGGAATCCGCCGCGATCTGGAAAGGCCGCAAGTCCGCCTTCGGCGCGACCGGGCGCATCGCCGACTATATCTGCATGGACGGCACGATCCCGACCGGCCAGCTTCCTTATGTGTTGCGCCGCATGGACGAGATCGTGAAGGGCCATGGCCTGCGCGTCGCCAATGTCTTCCATGCCGGCGACGGCAATCTTCACCCGCTGATCCTCTACAATTGCAACGATCCGGTCGAGGCGCAGAAGGCGGAGGATGCCGGCATGGACATTCTCAAGCTTTGCGTCGAGGTCGGCGGCTGCCTCACCGGCGAGCACGGCGTCGGCATCGAGAAGCGCGACCTGATGACCTTCCAGTTCACGTCCGAGGATCTCGCCCAGCAGATGCGGGTGAGGGCGGTCTTTGACCAGACTTGGCTGCTCAACCCGGCCAAGGTGTTCCCGCTCGAAGGCAGGATCGCGGCGTGACCCTCCATATCCCTACAACCGAGGCGCAGGCCTGTGCCGTCGTCAAATCCCTGATCGAGAGCGCCACGCCCCTGTCCATCATCGGCGGCAATACGCGCGCCGGCCTCGGGCGCCCGACGCAGACACAGAGCACGCTCTCCAGCGCCGGCCTGACCGGCATCACGCTCTATGAGCCGGCGGAGATGGTGATCGGCGCACGCGCCGGCACGCCGCTCACCCTCGTTCAGCAGACTCTGGCGGAACGTGGACAGATGCTGCCCTTCGAGCCGATGGACCACCGCGCCCTGCTCGGTAGCGAGGGCGAGCCGACGATCGGCGCCGTCGCCGCCGCCAACATCTCGGGCCCGCGCCGGATCAACGCCGGCGCTGCTCGTGACTCGCTGATCGGCATCCGCATGGTCAATGGCCGCGGCGAGGCGATCAAGTCGGGCGGCCGGGTGATGAAGAACGTCACCGGGCTCGACCTTGTGAAGCTCGCCGCCGGCAGCCATGGCACGCTCGGCTTTCTGACCGAGGTGACCTTTCGCGTGTTGCCTAGTCCCGAGCGCGTCGTGACGCTGGTCTGGCGCGGCCTGTCCGATCATGCGGCCGTCGCGCTGCTTTCAGCGGCGCTGGGCTCGCCTTTCGAACCCTTCGCCGCCGCGCACCTGCCAGAGGGAGTCGGTGCCGACCAGGCCCGGACGCTGCTGCGACTGGAGAACTTCTCCGACTCGATCGACTATCGCAGCCATGAGCTGGCCGAGCTGCTGCGCCAGCACGGTGCGCCCGTGACCGTGGAGGGCGCGGCCTCGGCCGAGCTCTGGCGCGACGTCCGCGATGCCCGCTTCTTTGCCGGCACGGACGAGGCCGTCTGGCGCGTGTCGGTGGCGCCTGGCAACGGGCCGCGAGCGACGGCGACGATTGCGGCGCATGTGCCGGGTGCGCGCTGGTTCTACGACTGGGGCGGCGGGCTGGTCTGGCTCGCCTTGCCCACCGGTGAGGACGCGGCTGCAGGCTCCATCCGTGCCGCCCTGAAGCCGCTCGGCGGTCATGCGACGCTCGTGAGGGCCCCTGCTGCGATCCGCGCCACCGTTCCGGTCTTCGAGCCGCTGGCGGATCCGCTGATGCGCGTCACCGCCGGCATCAAGCAGAGTTTCGATCCGGTCGGGCTGTTCGAGCCGGGCCGGATGTATGCGGGGATGTAAGGCGGCCTTTCTCCGATCCGGAGAAGGAAAGACGCGCAGTGGGTGACAGGACGATCAGAGCGTAACAATGCAGACCAACTTCACCCCAGACCTTCTTGCCTCCGACCCCAGGCTGCCGGCCTCGGAGAAGATCCTGCGCACCTGCGTGCATTGCGGATTCTGCACCGCGACCTGCCCGACCTATCTGCTGCTCGGAGACGAGCTCGATTCGCCGCGCGGGCGCATCTACCTAATCAAGGACATGCTCGAGAACGGCAAGCCGGCGACCGAGGAGGTGGTCAAGCATGTCGATCGCTGTCTCTCCTGCCTGTCCTGCATGAGCACTTGCCCCTCAGGCGTGCACTACATGCACCTCGTCGACCATGCCCGAGCCCATATCGAGGAGACCTATGAGCGGTCCTGGCACGACCGGCTGCTCCGGCGGGTTCTGGCCGCGATCCTGCCCTATCCCGGCCGCTTCCGCCTCGCCATGCTCGGCGCGATGCTGGCGAAGCCCTTTGGGCCGGTTCTCGGCGCGCTCCCGCTGGTCGGCCAGCGGTTGAAGGCGATGCTGGCGCTGGCGCCGGCGCGCCTGCCGACGCGCTCGCATATGGAGGGTCCGCAGAATTTCCCGCCCGTCGCGGCGCCGCGCGGAAAGCGCGTCGCGATCCTCTCCGGCTGCGCCCAGCCGGTGCTCGATCCTGCGATCAACGAAGCCACGATCCGCCTGCTGACACGCCACGGCGTCGAGGTCGTGCTGCCGAAAGGCGAGGGCTGCTGCGGCGCGCTCGTCCATCATATGGGCCGCGAGCATGATGCGCTCGCCTTCGCCCGCAGCAACATCGACGCCTGGATGGCCGAGATCGAAGGCGAGGGGCTGGATGCGATCCTGATCACGGCCTCGGGCTGCGGCACCACGATCAAGGATTACGGCTTCATGTTCCGCAACGAGCCGGCCTATGCCGCTAAGGCCGAACGTGTGTCCGCCCTGGCGAAGGACGTCACCGAGTTCCTTGAGATGATCGAGCTCTCTCCCGTCCGGGATGTCGCAATGCCGATCGCCTATCACTCCGCCTGTTCGATGCAGCACGGCCAGCAGCTCAAGGACGGGCCGAAGCGCCTGCTCTCGACCGCCGGTTTCCGGGTCAAGGAAGTTCCGGAGGGGCACATCTGCTGCGGTTCGGCCGGCGTCTACAACATCCTCCAGCCGGAGATCGCGGGGAAGCTGCGCGAGCGCAAGGTCGGCAATATCGAGAAGACGAAGCCGATGCTGGTCGCAACCGGGAATATCGGTTGCATGACCCAGATCGCCAAGGGCTTCGCCGACAAGGGCGCGACCACGCCGATCGTGCACACCGCCGAGCTTCTGGACTGGGCGACCGGTGGCCCGCTGCCGGAGAAGCTGGCGAAGGCGGGGATCGCCGACCGGCCGTTGCGGGTGCAGGCGCTGGCGGCGGAGTAGCCATGCGGGGCATGCTCGCCCTTGTGGCGCTCATCCGCCTTCCGCACAGCGACCTTGCAGGTCAGCTCCCGTATACCATCCGCCGCAGCTTCTGCTGGGCCTCGAACATCGCCCGCTGCTTGGAGGCCATGGCGGTCATCGCAGCCTGTACCTTGGTGCGAAGGGCCGCGTTGCTGATCTCGATCTGTGAGCCGCTGAGCTTGATCGCCGGCCGATTGGCATCGATCAGATCAGCCATCGCCAGAGCCGACCCAAATGCCTCGTCGGTCGGCGGAAAGATCTCGCGGAAGGTAGCGACCGGCTGAGCCACCAGCTTGTCCCAGGTCGCGGCATAGACGGTCTTGAGGTCGTCGGGCTGCTTCAATGCCGCCCGCTCGGTATCGGCGGCGGCGGCGGATTGGTCGAGGGCCTCCTTCATCTTGGCGAAGCCGGCGCGCACCGCGGCAATATCGGACTTGCGTTTCACGACCTCCTCGATCGTGCGCGGCAAGCCTTTGGCCATCGTCTCCTGCATTGGGTTGGCGACGGAGGCGTTCATGCGCTCATGAAAGCGCGTGATCACGGCATAATGGGCCGCGTAGTCGCCGAAGCTCTTCTGCTTCTCCGCATTCGGCTGCGGTACGCGCGCACCCTGCCGCGGGAGCACATCGCTCTGCAGGAACGCGATGAAGGCCTTGCGCTGGTCGGACTCGCTCGGGCTGCAGGCCACGAGCAGCAGGCCTGCCATCAGGCTGGCGATCATCTTCACGAGCCGTCCGGCCATCCCGTACTCCGTTCCGTTGCCAGGGGGATGCTAGCGCAAGCCTCTCGCCGAGCCTATCGCCCGACGCTCGCGTCACTTGCCCCTTCGGCGTCAGCGGGCTAACCCACGGCCAGACAATTCAGGCGCCGAACGGCCGCCCGCACGACCAGAGAAGCGAAGATCCCATGTCGAAGCCCGACAAGCTCAAGGCCCGCCAGCCGCGCGGTTTCGTCGATCGCGGCCCGGCCGATGTCGCCGCCACCGAGCGCATGCTCGCCGTCATCCGCGAGAGCTTCTCGGTCTATGGCTTCGAGCCGGTCGAGACGCCCTTCGTCGAGTACACCGATGCGCTCGGAAAGTTCCTGCCCGATCAGGACAGGCCGAACGAAGGCGTCTTCTCCTTCCAGGACGATGACGAGCAGTGGCTCTCGCTACGCTACGACCTGACCGCGCCGCTCGCCCGCTATGTCGCGGAGAATTTCGACGCGCTGCCGAAGCCCTATCGCAGCTATCGCGTCGGCTATGTCTTCCGAAACGAGAAGCCGGGGCCTGGACGGTTCAGGCAGTTCATGCAGTTCGATGCCGATATCGTCGGAGCAGGGACCGTCGCGGCCGATGCCGAGATCTGCATGCTCGCCGCCGACACGATGGAGGCGCTCGGCGTCAAGCGCGGCGACTATGTCGTCAAGGTCAACAACCGCAAGGTGCTCGACGGCGTGATGGATGCGGCCGGCATCGACCCTGCCGCGCGCCTCACCGTGCTGCGCGCGATCGACAAGGCCGACAAGTTTCCGCTCGAAGAGATCCGCAAGCTCCTCGGCGAGGGCCGGAAGGACGAGAGCGGTGATTTCACCAAGGGGGCGGGGCTGTCCGATACGCAGTCCGACCGCATCCTGCGCTATCTCGAACTCGGCCAGAAGCTTGCCGAGCTGGGCAAGACGAATGCCGCGGACAGCGAAGGCTCTGCCAAGTTCTCGGCCGCGGCGCTCACAGATCTGCGCGGCCTCGTCGAGGGCGCCGAGAATGGTCAGGCCGGCATCGCCGAGCTGGAGCAGATCCGCGAACTGATCACCGCGGCCGGCTATCTCGGGCGGGTCATCATCGACCCCTCGGTCGTCCGCGGCCTCGAATACTATACCGGCCCGGTCTACGAGGTGGAGCTGACCTTCCCGGTCACCAACGATGACGGCCAGGTCGTGCGCTTCGGCTCGGTCGCCGGCGGCGGGCGCTATGATGGTCTCGTCGGCCGCTTCCGGCCCGAGCCGGTGCCGGCGACCGGCTTCTCGATCGGCGTCTCGCGCCTCTATTCGGCGTTGAAGGCGGTCAAGTCATCCATCGTCGATGCGAAGAACGAGTTGCCGCTCGTCGTCGTCACCGCAATGGACAACAAGTCGCCGGAGTTCATGCCGGGCTATCAGGCGATGGTCTCGGCGCTCCGGCAGGCGAAGGACGGCGCAGGCAAGGCGCTCTGCCGCGCCGATCTCTATCTCGGCGCTTCCGGCTTCAACGCGCAGATGAAATATGCCGACCGCCGTGGAGCCGTCTGCGCGATCATCCAGGGCTCTTCGGAGCGCGACGCCGGCACGGTCGTGATCAAGGATCTGATCCTCGGCGCCGAACTCGCGGCAGCCTCGCGCGACGTGAAGGATTCCGCCGAGCACAAGGCAAAGCAGGCCGAGGCGCAGTTCGCCGTGCCGGTGACCGGCTTGGTCGAGGGCGTGAAGAAGGTGCTTGCGCGACACGGGTGAGCCACTTTCCCCACGGGGGAGAAGGAAGACCGTTCACCCATTTCCCTCAAATCAGTCGAAAATTGCGGGCGCCGCTGCTAGGACAGCGCCCGCAACAGGATGAAGCAGCCGTGCCCGCCATCGCAGCCAGCATCGAGACCGTGATCGCGCTGTTCGCGCGCGAGGGCTACGCCCGCGCCGAACCCGCGATCCTGCAACCGGCCGATGTCTTTCTCGATCTTTCCGGCGAGGACATCCGCCGCCGCATCTTCATGACGCAGGATGCGGATGGCCGCGACTGGTGCCTGCGGCCGGAATACACCATCCCCGTCGCGCTTGATCACATCGCCTCCGGTTCCAGCGAGCCGGCAGCCTATAGCTATGCCGGTCCGGTCTTCCGCATGCGCGCCGGCGAGCCGGGCGAATTCGCGCAGGCCGGCATCGAATCCTTTGGCCGCGAAGATTTCGCCGCGACGGACGCCGAGATCATGGCGCTGACGGTCGAGGCCACGGCCGGGCTCGGGCTCACCAGCCCGAAGATCCTGATGGGCGACGTCGCGCTGCTCGGGGCACTCCTCGACGGCCTCTCGGTTCCGGCCGGCGCCCGCCGCCGCCTGATGCGCGCGGTCGTGCAGGGCAGGGGCCCGCAGGCGGTCGACGCGCTCGATCCGCCGGTCGCCGATGGCGAGGCCGCTCATGCAGGCCTGCTCAAGGCGCTGGAGGGCCAGGACCCCAAGGCCGCCAAGGCCTTCGTCGAGGACGTGCTCTCGATCGCCGGCATCTCGACGGTCGGCGGCCGCAGCGCCGGCGATATCGCCGAGCGTTTCCTGGCGCGCGCGGCTGAGCGCGAGAATCCGGTCAATGGCGATGTGAAGGCGCTGCTGGCCCAGGTGCTTTCGATCAAGGGCGACCCCGACACGGCGTCTGCCGCGCTGCGCGCACTCGCCGACCAGGCCTCGCTCGACCTCGGCCGCCAGCTCGACGCCTTCGACGAGCGCACCGGCTTCCTCGCCGTGCGCGGTGTCGACGTCGCAGCGATCGCCTTCCAGGCCGCCTTCGCCCGCAATCTCGACTACTATACCGGCTTCATCTTCGAGCTGCACGACGCCGCGCGCGGTGACGGCAAGCCGGTCGCCGGCGGTGGCCGCTACGATCAGGTTCTCGCCCGCCTCGGCGCGCCGGCGCCGATTCCGGCCGTCGGCGCCTCGATCTGGCTCGAGCGCCTGACGGGAGACGCAGCATGACCGACGCTCCTCTCGTCCTGGCCGTGCCTTCCAAGGGTCGGCTGCAGGAGAACGCCACCGCCTTCTTTGGCCGCGCGGGCCTGAAATTCGTCAAGTCGCGTGGCGAGCGCGACTATCGCGGCACGATCGCCGGCGTCGAGGGCGCCGAGGTCGCTTTTCTCTCGGCATCCGAGATCGTCTCTCAGCTCGCATCGGGTGCCGCCCATCTCGGCATCACCGGCGAGGATCTGGTGCGTGAGCAGGTCGCGGATGCCGACGCCGCCGTCGAGATGCTGACCCCGCTCGGCTTCGGCCACGCCAATGTCGTCGTCGCTGTGCCGCAGGCGTGGATCGATGTACGGACGATGGCCGACCTCGACGATGTCGCGTCCACCATGCGCATCCGCCAGGGGCGCAAGCTCCGCGTCGCCACCAAATACGTCAACCTGACCCGCCGCTACTTCGCCAGCCACGGGCTTGCCGACTATCGCATCGTCGAGAGCCTGGGGGCGACCGAGGGGGCGCCGGCGGCCGGCAGCGCCGAAATCGTGGTCGACATCACCACGACCGGCGCGACCCTGTCCGCGAACGCCCTGAAGATTCTCGATGACGGCGTGATGCTGGCGTCGGAGGCTAACCTCGTCGCGTCCGTGCGCGCGCCCTGGGGCGAACGGGCGAAGGCGGCAGCCAATGCGATTCTCTCGCGGATCGCAGCGGAAGAGGAGGCGCGTTCGGTCCGCGAAATTCGGGCTCGGCTCGATGCGGCTTCCGGTACGCTCGGCGACCTCGCCGGGCTTTTCGGGGCGCGGCTGCCCTTCGGCGCGACGCCGGCAGGCGCTGTCGTGACGATCCATTGCCCGGAGAAGGCGGTGTTTTCGCTGGTCGAGCACCTCGCGGGCGCGGGCGCGGACGACATCACCGTCAGTGCGCCGGCCTATGTCTTCCGCAAGGCCAATCCCTTGATCGAGCGGCTTCGGGCCCGCATCTGAGGCTGCAAACCTCGGGGTCGGCCAAGCGAGGCCGCCGCTGGGGGCAAGCGGCCTCGCCGGTCGCGGGCGGCCCTGGGGGGTAGGGCCAGCGCCTGGACCTCGTGTTTTCGACGCATTTCCTACCTACGAATCCAATCGCGATCCGGATGCAGTCGCGGGCAGGAAAATCCGTGCCTCGTGATCTGGCGTGTGCGATTGCAGCGCGGGCGGATGAGCTTCGCGGTTGATTACGGAGCGATACGCCGCTACGCGCTTTCACTGGAGCCGGCCCATGCGCTAGGTTTCCGTGCATCCAGCTTTGAGGATCGGGTAAGACGACAATGATTCGACGCCTTGGCTACGCCGCTGCTCTCGCCGTTGTGGCAGCCCCGCTGCTGCTACCGGCGGATGCGCTCGCGCAGAGCCGCCAGAAAATGCCGTCGCGCGAGGAAATGGGCACGCCGCAGCAAGCGCCGATCCAGCAGCAGGACAAGAACTTCCCGCTCGGCGCCTCCTGGACCGCGGTCTCGCTGAACGGCAAGCCGATCGGTGACCGGCGCGCGACCCTGCAGGTCGATCCCAGCCTGCGCGGCACCGGCTTCGGCGGCTGCAACACCTTCTCGGCGTCCGCCTATCCGCTGCGCCAGCAGGCTTTCGCGGTCGGTCCTCTCGCCCTGACCAAGCGCACCTGCGACAAGGGCGCCTCAGAGTTCGAGCGCAGCTACCTGACGGCGCTGCGGGCAGCGCGCAGCTGGGACCTCGTCAACGGCAAGCTCGTGATCAAGGGCGCCGCCGGCGAACTGCAGTTCGACCGCGGCATCTGAAACGACTGCGACTTCCCGTCGTGGTCGGGCTTGTCCCGACCATCGATGTCCTCGCTGGTCAGATGCTCTGTTCAAAACGTGGATTGCCGCCACAAGGGCGAGCATGACGCCTGGCGTAGCGCGCGATGCGCTACGCCTCTGCCGGAACCTTCACCGGCATGCGCGGGCTGAAGGTGCCGTCCGGGTTCGGTTCCATCGTCACCACCGCATCATGCATCTCGCGCAGCGTGCCGCGATGGCCGATCGAGACGACGCGCGTCTCCGGCAAGGCCTTGTCGATGGCGGCATAGAGTTCGCCTTCCAGCTTCTCGTCGAGCGAGGCGGTCGCCTCGTCCAGGAACAGCCAGTCGGGCCGGGCCAGCAGGGCCCGCGCGACCGCCAGCCGTTGCTGCTCGCCGCCTGACAGGCGCTGGCCCCAGAGATCGACCTCGTCGAGCCGGTCGCGGAGATGGCCGAGCTTGACCTTGTCCATCGCGTCCTGGATCTCGGCATCGCCATAGGCGTCGGCCTCGGACGGGTAGGCGAGGGCCGCGCGCAGCGTGCCCTGCGGCAGATAGGGCCGCTGCGGCAGCAGCATGATCTCGGCATTGGCGGGGATGCCGACCTTACCTTCGCCGAACGGCCAGATGCCGGCGATGGCGCGGAACAGCGTCGACTTGCCGGAGCCCGAGGGGCCGACGACCAGGGTCCGGCGGACCTGGCCGAGATCGAGATCGTTCACCCGCACGATCGGAGCGCCATTGGGCAGCGTCAGCGTGGCGCCGCTGACATGGACGTCGCGATCATCAGCCGGATCGCGATGAAGCGTCTTGGCGCCCACCTCGGCCGCCTGCGCCTGCGCGATGGCGGCCTCGAAGGTGGTGAGGCGGTTGATCGAGGCGAGGTAGGAGGCGATCGACTGGTAGCTGTTGATGAAGAACGACATCGCCGTCTCGACGCGGCCGAAGGCCGAGGAAACCTGCGTCAGCACGCCGAAGGTGATAGCCCCGGCGAAGTAATAGGGCGCCAGCAGCACGAAGGGGATGACGACGTTCGCCTGGTTGTAGGACAGGGTGAAGGTCGTCAGCTTCAGCTTGCGCCACATCAGCTGGTAGAAATTCGAGACGATCGCGTGGAAGCTGCGCGCGAGATGTTGCCGCTCGGCCGGCTCGCCATGCATCAGGGCGATCTGCTCGGAATACTCGCGCAGTCGGGCCAGCGAAAAGCGGAAATTCGCCTCGCGCTTCTCCTGCTCGAAGTCGAGCGCGATCAGCGGCTTGCCGATGAGATGGGTGATCCAGGTCGCCACTGCGGCATAGATCAGCGTCGCCCAGAAGATGAAGCCGGGAATGACGAGGTTCGTGCCCGGCACCGTGATAGCGACCGGGATGTTCCAGAGGATGATCGAGAACGAGACCAGCGTCGAGACCTGCGTCAGCATGGTCAGCGAGAAGGAGTAGGTCTGGTTCAGGAAGGCGCGGGTGTCTTCCGAGATGCGCTGGTCGGGGTTGTCGGCGGTGCCTGCCAGCGAGATCCGGTAATGCGTGCCGCTCTGCAGCCAGCGCCGGCTGTACTCGGCCGCCATCCATTCGCGCCAGCGGATCAGCAGCACGGACTGGGCGACGATCTCGATCAGGCTCGAGATGGCCGAGATCGCGGCCCAGATGCAGAAGACCCAGAGCAACTGCTCCCAGAATGCCGCGGCGTTCTTCTCCTGCAGGGCATTGTAAAAGTCGCGATAGAAGAAGTTCAGCCGCAGCGAGATGCCGACCTGAGCCTGGTTCAACACCACCAGGAAGACGATCAGCGCGATCGCAAGATGCCCGAGCTTCACACGGTACCGGCCGAGCAGCCAGAGATTGGCCTCGGTCGCATCGCCGGAGAGGAAATAGGGCGAGGAGATGCGCGCTATGCGCTGCACCACCGGCACGAAGGAGATCGCGTAGATCAGGATCCCGAAGACGGCGACCGTCGTCGCAAGGCTCGTCGGCGGCGCTGCCGACATCCAGTCCTGCGGCCAGTATCCTCCCTGCGCCAGCAGCGCGCCGGCGCCGAACACGACATATTCCGCGCCGAAGATGCCGGAGAAGATCTTCAGGAAGAAGTCGATCTCGGTCGAGCGGAACAGCGCCGCGGCGAGCAGCACGCCGACCACGCCCATGCCGATCGTACCGGCGGCGCCGCTCTGCTGGCCAGCGATGAGCGCAATGAGCGCGAGCGCGGCGACGGCAAAACTCAACGGGCGCATCGGCAATTCCTGATCAGCTATTGAATCGCGGCGACAGCCGCGAGCGCGACCATGTCGCAGTGGATGCGGCCGTTCAATGGCAACGCGTCAAGATGAGCAAATTGTCATCATTCGGACGGCAGGAAGCGATGCTCGCCGGCTGCTCCGCACGGCGCTTCTCACGGCCCGGACGGAACGGTCAACGCCGGTGGCCGGGCATTGCCGCCGCTGGCTCACGCGGCGGCGCGCGGTCCATTCGATGAGGCGGCGCGGACCTCGCCGATGGCTTCGGCGATCGAGGCGCGTACGGCCTCCCAGCTCAGCGAGAACACGTGGAAGCCCTGATCCGATATGCGCTCCTCCGAAAAATCCTTCATGACGCGCTGGATCAGCAGGTTGAGGTCGGCGCGGCAGCGTTGCAGCGTGGCGACGTCGCTGGCTTCCTGTGCTCGCGAGGCAATCTCGATCAGCTTGTCGTTGTAGGCGCTGACGCGGACCTTCCGGCGGTTTCGGATTTGCAGACGCAGCACCATCAGCCCTGAATAGGCGATCGTCAGTATCGAGATCAGGAAGGTGATCTCGTCGCGATAGCGCATCAGCAGGAACGGCTTTGCACCGTCGTAGAAGGCCTTCGCCCCGGGATGGACGGCAAGCGACGGGCCGCTCTGGGAAGGCCGCGCAATGCCGGCCGCCAGCGGCGTTCGGAAAGCCAGGCGCAACTGTTCCTCGAAAAGGATGCGCGTCAGCTCCTCGACCGCGGCGTCGGGCGCAGCTGCTCCGGCGACGAGGTTGATGCCGATCGCCAGCGTCGGCGTGTCGCGCTCGGGCACGGGCGGAAAGCCCTGATAGGTGCCCTGGCTGATGGTGCTTTCGCTGACATAGGGCTTCACCAGCCGGATCGCCGAGGCCTGCTCGACCGGCACGAAGAAGAGCCCGTCGCCCTTCTGCTGCAGGCGGCGCATCGACTCGATCGTCGCTGGATCGCGGAGCGCACGCACGAAGGCGATGGCATCGACCTCGCCGCGCTCCAGCGCCGCGAAGTTGTCGTTGACCGGAGCGGCCGTGATCCTGATCTGGGCGAGGGGCAGGTCGTGGTGCTGAGCGAGTGCAAAGAAGTTCTGGTTTCCGGAGGTTCCCTCCGGCGGCAGGGCCAGCCGCTTGCCGGCCAGGTCGCGCAGGCTCCGGATCTCGGACGAACGCCGGGCGATCAATTGGAAGTGTTCCTGGCCGACGACGGCGACAGTCTTGACGCTCGGAGCGGTCATGATGTCCGCCTGGACCGATGCCAGCGCGACCTTGCCCTCGGCCGCCATCCGCGCATTCGTCGCCGAACCGTCAGTGTGAACGATCGTGAGCCGGATCGTCTTGGATTGAGTGGCGACGACCTCGCGCAGCTCGTTCATCAACTGGTCGACATTGCCGCCCTTGCCGCCGACGGCCACCGCCAGCGTGACGGGCTGCTCGTCCTTGAGCGCGTACCAGCCGCTGGCTATTGCCGCGGCGACCGCGAGCAGCGCGACGAGGGCATAGGCCGCGACCACGACCGCAGAGCGCCGAACCATGACAGTCTCCGTTTGGCCCGGCGCGAGCGTGGCTCACCGGGCGCTTCAGTGGGAGGACGACCCTTCCGAAGCGGAGTGTCGGCACCGTAGGCACGGCCGGAGACAACAGAAGCGAGAAGCCGTGCGCTGGCAAGCGGTGACATGCAGCCATCGACAGGATGGTTTCGGGCCGCGGCAACAAAAAAGGCCCGGCTTGCGCCGGGCCTTCCTTGGTTTCGCTGAGCGCGATGGATCAGAAGTCCATGCCGCCCATGCCGCCGCCGCCCATCGGGGGCATCGGGGCGTCCTTCTTCGGCAGCTCCGCGATCATCGCCTCGGTGGTGATGAGCAGGCCGGCGATCGAAGCCGCGTCCTGGATCGCCGTGCGCACGACCTTGGTCGGGTCGATGATGCCGGACTTCACCATGTCGCCGAACTCGCCGGTCTGGGCGTTGTAGCCGTAGGCGTAGTCCTTCGACTCGAGCAGCTTGCCGATCACGACCGCGCCGTCATCGCCGGCGTTGTCGACGATCTGGCGGGCCGGAGCGGTGATCGCCTTGCGGACGATCTCGACGCCGGTCTTCTGATCGTCGTTCTGGGTCTTGATCGACTTGACCGAGGAGAGGGCGCGCAGCAGGGCGACGCCGCCGCCCGGCAGGATGCCTTCTTCCACCGCAGCGCGGGTGGCGTTCAGGGCATCGTCAACGCGGTCCTTCTTCTCCTTGACCTCGACCTCGGTCGCGCCGCCGACGCGGATGACCGCGACGCCGCCGGCGAGCTTGGCCAGACGCTCCTGGAGCTTCTCACGATCGTAGTCCGAGGTGGTCTCCTCGATCTGCGCCTTGATCTGCGAGACGCGGGCCTCGATGTCCTTCTTCTTGCCGGCGCCGTCGATGATCGTGGTGTTCTCCTTCTCGATGCGCACCTTCTTGGCGCGGCCGAGCATCTGGAGGGTCACGGTCTCGAGCTTGATGCCGAGGTCTTCCGAGATCATCTGGCCGGCGGTCAGGATCGAGATGTCCTCGAGCATGGCCTTGCGGCGATCGCCGAAGCCCGGAGCCTTGACGGCCGCGACCTTCAGGCCGCCACGGAGCTTGTTGACGACGAGGGTGGCGAGAGCCTCACCTTCCACGTCCTCGGCGATGATGAGCAGCGGCTTGCCGGTCTGCACGACGGCCTCGAGGATCGGCAGCATCGACTGCAGCGACGACAGCTTCTTCTCGAAGATCAGGACGTAGGGGTCCTCGAGCTCCGCCACCATCTTCTCGGAGTTGGTGATGAAGTACGGCGAGAGGTAGCCGCGGTCGAACTGCATGCCCTCGACGACGTCGAGCTCGGTCTCGGCGGTCTTGGCTTCCTCGACGGTGATGACACCCTCGTTGCCGACCTTCTGCATGGCGGTCGAGATCATCTCGCCGACCGACTTGTCGCCGTTGGCCGAGATCGTGCCGACCTGCGCGACTTCCGCGTTCGAGGTGACCTTCTTGGAGTTCTTCTTGAGGTCGGCGACGATGGCCTCGACGGCCAGGTCGATGCCGCGCTTCAGGTCCATCGGGTTCATGCCGGCCGCAACCGACTTCGAGCCCTCGCGGACGATCGCCTGGGCCAGGACCGTGGCGGTCGTGGTGCCGTCGCCGGCGGCGTCGTTCTGCTTCGAGGCCACTTCGCGCACCATCTGGGCGCCCATGTTCTCGAACTTGTCGGCGAGCTCGATCTCCTTGGCGACGGTGACGCCGTCCTTGGTGATGCGCGGGGCGCCGAAGGACTTCTCGATCACGACGTTACGGCCCTTCGGACCGAGCGTGACCTTCACGGCGTTGGCGAGGATGTCCACGCCGCGCAGCATCTTGTCGCGGGCTTCGGAGGAAAACTTGACGTCTTTGGCTGCCATGAGAGCAACTCCTTATGAAATGACGGAAAGAGCGGTCTCAGGCTTTCAGCCGATGACGCCCATGATGTCGGATTCCTTCATGATCAGGAGATCCTGGCCGTCGATCTTGACCTCGGTGCCGGACCACTTGCCGAAGAGGACGCGATCGCCCTTCTTGACGTCCAGCGCGACGAGCTTGCCGGCATCGTCACGGGCGCCGGGACCCACGGACACGACCTCGCCCTCCTGGGGCTTTTCCTTGGCGGTGTCGGGGATGATGATGCCACCCTTGGTCTTCTCTTCGCCATCAAGGCGGCGGACCACAACGCGGTCATGCAACGGACGGAACTTCATGGTTCTGTCTTCCTCTCGGTACAAATTCGATGCAGGCCTCTGAAGAGCCCGCGATGGGCATCTGTTAGCAGTCTCGTGAGGCGAGTGCCAACGGATGGCGGGGAGATAGGCGCGTGCCCGCCGCGAGTCAAGAAACGATCCCCACGAAAGGTGAATCCGCCGGCCGTGGCGGTGCTGGCTGGCATTGCCCTTCGAACACGCTAGCATGGCGGAATGACGACAGATGCGCGCGCTCCCGCCAGGCCCGATCTGGCCGGCTCCGACCCATCCGGGCCGGTCCCGCAGTTGGACGACATCGCCCGAGCCTGCGTCGCCTTGCATGTGCGGATGACGGCGCGCGCAGTGACACGCGCCTATGACGAGGCGATGCGCCCGACCGGGCTCAAGATCACGCAGTTCGTGCTGCTGTCGGCGCTCTCGACCGGCGCCTGGCGTTCCGTGACCGAACTGGCCGACCGTTTCGCGCTCGAGCGGACATCCCTGACGCGCAACCTGCAACTGCTCGTAACCGCCGGGCTGATCGAGCCGGTCGCCTGCAAGGGGCGGGCTGCGATCTATGCCGTGACCGAGAAGGGGCGTGCCGCGATCGAGGCCGCGATCCCGCATTGGCGGGAGGCGCAGGAGCGCATCGAGGGCGGGCTCGGCAAGGACAACTGGCACGAGACCCGCGACCGGCTGAAGGCGCTCCGTCGGGTTGCCCGCGGAACGCCGTGACCTCGGCTTGACCAGGCCTCGCTCCGGCAAGTACCGTGTATGTACACGACAACGGCGGGATGGATGAACGATGGCGCGCGAGGTCGGAGTGGTATCGCGGGAGACGCTGCTGGCCGGCAGCGGCCTCGATTTCCTGCGCGGCATGATCGAGGGCCAGCATCCCGGACCGCCCTTCGCCGATGCGATGGACTTCGATCTCGTCGAGGTCGAGGAGGGCAGGGTGGTCTTCGTCGGCCGTCCGTCAGCGCGCTTCTTCAACCCGCTCGGGACGATCCATGGCGGCTGGACCGCGACGATCCTCGATTCAGCCATGGCCTGTGCCACCCATGCGACGCTCAAGCCGGGCGAGGGCTACACCACGCTGGAGATGAAGGTGAACTATGTCCGTCCCGTCATGCCGGGCAGCGGCACGGTGCGCTGCGAAGGCAAGTTGATCCATCGCGGCGGCACGGTCGCGACGAGCGAGGGCCGGCTCCTCGACGAGCGCGGCAAGCTGCTCGCGCACGGCACCGAGACCTGCATGATCTTCCCGGTGAAGGCGGCGGGCTAGCGCCGGGTGATCGCGACCGCGCCGGCCACGATCAGCAGCGCGCCGGCATAGGTGGTGATCAGCGGAACCTCGCCGAAGACGAAGTAGCCGAGCAGGCTCGCCCAGATCAGCGCGGTGTATTCGAGCGGAGCGAGCCGCGACGCTTCGGCACGGGCGAAGGCGGAGGTCAGCGTCAGGTGGCCGGCGACGCCGAGCGCGCCGGCCGAGAGATAGACCATGAGGTCGCCGCCCGTCATCGGCACGAAGCTCAGTGCGGCGGGGATGGCGAGCAGCAGCGCCGGTCCGCAATTCTGGAAGACCACGATCACGGCCGGATGTTCCTTCATCGCGATCCGCCGCAGCAGGATCAGATTAAAGGCATAGGCGACGGCCGAGAACAGTGCGGCCGCGACACCGAGGCCCGCACCGCTGACATGTCCCTGCAGCCGCGGCCAGACCATCACCAGCATGCCGGCGACACCGAAGGCGAGCGCCTGGAAGATGCGTCCGTCCAGCCGCTCCTTGAGCAGGACGCCGCCAAGCAGCGCGACGAAGACCGGCGCGAGGAAGGAGAGCGTCAGCGCCTCCGCCAGGGGCAGAACCGAGAGCGAATAGAAGAAGCTGCCGGCGGTGAGCACCACCACCGGAACCCGGATCGCGTTGCCGATCAGACTGGCGCGCGTCGGCCTCGCCGGCCGCACGACAGCGAGGACGACGAGTGCGCAGAGTCCGCCCATGGCGAAGCGCATGAACAGCGCCACGATGAAGGGGTGCGCCTGCATCTGCGCCTTCACCACCGCATCCATGGCGGTGAGGAGCGCTATGCCCAGAGCGGCGCGAAAAGCCGGGCCGGGGGTCATGCCCGGGACGTCAGATTCAGGCGGAAGTGATATTCCCATGTTGCGGAGACGTCGGCGAGGTAGCGCTCGCCCGGCCAGCGCTGGAAGCCGAGCTTCTCGTAGAAGCGGTGGCCGCGCGCGAAGCGCGTATCCGACCAGAGCATCATCTCGGCGAAACCGCCCGCCCGGGCGAAGGCGACGGCCTCCGCGAAGAGCGCCTGTGCCAGCCCGGTCCCGCGGAAGGCCGGGTCGGCATAGACCTTGGTGATCTCGACCGCGTTCTGCCCGGGTACAGGCGCGACGCCGAGCGAGCCGGCGATGCCGCCTCCCGGCGCATCCGCGACCCAGAGCCGTCCCGCCTTTGCCGTGAACGCGCTCGCGGGGTTGCGAAGCTCCGGAAACTCGTCCCAGACAAAATGGCAGTTCGGATATTCGGCGAAACTTGCCGCGATCAGGGTGGCGAGCGGCTCGGAATCGTCGTCGCGGGCGGGACGAAGCGGAAGCTGTGGGCTGGTCATGGCGGATCGCTTAGGGCCAATCCCGACTGCGCGATAGAGGCTCGCGACGATCCTCCCCATGCCTCCAGCGCAGCAGAGCAGATGCAGCATCAGCCCGGTTCCGCCCCAGCTGAGTGCGGTGGAGGCCACGCAGTCGGCGCTTCCCCTTGGAAAACCCCGGAGGGCCGTCTAGGCCATGGTGTCGGCAGGCCCCCGCAGCATGCCTGAGTCGCCAAGCCTTTTCATTGCAAAGGCCAGCCGTCCATCGCCGCCAAGAGCCGAATGACATGAGTGACCTGGACGCCATGACAGAGACGAGATGACGGTTCTCCTGCCCTTCATCATCAATGCCGGGCTGAACTTCGTCCTCGGCCTGCTGGTCGCCTTCTTTCTCGGCCCGGCCGAGTTCGGCCGCTACGCCATCGGCGCCGCCATCATCGTCCTCGTCAATACGGCGCTGCTCGACTGGATCAGGCTCTCGGCGGTGCGCTTCTACTCGCTGAGGACGCGTGAGAGCGAGCCCGAGATCCGCGCCACGCTGGACGCCCTGATCGCTGGCGTCAGCATGACCCTGTGCGCACTCCTGATTGCCGCGGTCGTGGCCGGCATCGATTTCCGCATGCCCGCGATGATGCTGGCGGCATCGGTCCTGGCCGGCATCGGCGCGGGGCTCTTCGACTATCACGGCGCGATCGCCCGGGCGCGTTTCCTCGACGCCACCTATGCCAGGCTGGTGATTGTCAAGAACCTCCTGGCGCTGATCCTGATGGTCGGCGGCGCCTGGTTGACGCGCGACCCGACCGTCGTGTTGCTCGGCGGGCTGCTCAGCGCCGCCGCCGCGCTGATTTCGGTGCGCCGGGCGCTTGCCGATGCTCCGCTTTCGTTCTCCGCGGCGCGCCGCGACGTCGCCTGGAGCTTTGCCAAATACGCCCTCCCGCTCGTCGCAGGCAATGCGATCTATTCCCTGATCCCGCTGCTGAACCGCTCGCTGCTGGCTGGCGCGCATGGTTTCGCCGAGGCCGGCTACTTCTCGCTGGCCTCCGATATGGGCCTGCGCCTGTTCGGCGCCCTCAGCTCCACCCTCGAGATCGTCATGCTGCGGCAGGTGATCCGTCTGGACGAGACGCGCGGCCGGAGGGCTGCGCAGAAGCGGATCGCGGCCAACCTCGTCACCGTGCTGGCGGTGGCGTTGCCCGCTGCTGCCGGCTTCGCGATGGTTCTCCCGGCTTTCGATCGCCTCCTCGTGCCGCCGAGTTTCCAGGGCAGCTTCTCGACCTATATGGCGCCGCTACTGCCGGGTTTCGTCGCGCTCACGATCTTTCAGGCCGGCCTTTATCCTGCCTTCCTGCTGGAGAAGCGCACTCTGGTCGCGACGCTTGCGGCGGTCTTCGGGCTCTGCGCCAACATCGCCGTCGTCGCGGCCTTCGCGGCGTCTTCACCGATCGTCTATGCCACGGCCCAGACGGCAGCCTTCCTCGTCGTGCTCGTCATCACGGCGGTGGCGGCATTGCGTCTGCTGCCGGTGCTCCCGCCATGGCGCGATTGTGCCGCCGTCCTGCTTGCCGTGGCCGCCATGGCGGCCACGATCTGGCCTCTGCAGGGGCGCTTCGCGGCCGTGCCGGAACTCGCCTTGCAGGTCGCGCTCGGGGGGCTGGTCTATGGCGCCGTCATCCTGGCCTGTGACGTCGCGCGCTGGCGCACCATGCTGTTGCTCTGGTGGGCGGCGCGCCGCTCCCGGCGGCCCTGACCGGGCGAGCCTCCGCGGGGTGGGAAGGCGGTCGCTTCTGCAACGTTTCCTTCACCCTGTCCCTTTGGGGGACGATAAGGTTAATTCGTTGATTTCGCTGGTTTGATCGCTGTAGGGGCCGGCCAGAGTCAACGATTCACCATTCCTTTTAAGACGCTCCCGCAGGCTTTTCGAAGTCGATGTCGAGAGAGTTGCGTCATGCGTCCTGTCCTCTTCGTTCCGCTGCTCGTGCTGTCGGGAACGGCCGCCGCGCCTGGATCGGCGCTCGCCCAGAACTATCACTACCCCGCGCAGGCCGACCCGATGGTCACGGCCTCCACGGCGCGCGGCAACTACGGAGGCGGCTTCATCGAGATGCTCATGACCGGCCGCGATCCGACGCCGCAGGGGCGGGGCGGGGCCGTCTACAACCGGCCGGGCGGCAATTACGCCTATGGCCGCAATGTCAGGCAGCCGGCCGGCTACGAGGCGGACCCGTTTGAACAGGCGGCCGGACAGCGAGAGCCGGGCCGTCGCGTCGCGGCCCTGGGCCAGCCGATCGAGATGGAGCGTCCGATCGAGCGGGTCATCGATCCCCGCTTCCGCAAGCAGGACGTGGCCTATGACGGGCCGCACAAGCCCGGCACGATCATCATCGACACGCCGCAGCGTTTCCTCTTCCTGGTCCAGCCCAACGGGAGGGCTCTGCGCTACGGCATCGGTGTCGGCCGTCCGGGCTTCTCCTGGGCCGGCATGAAGACGGTGAGCCGCAAGGCCGAGTGGCCGAACTGGACGCCGCCACCCGAAATGCTGAAGCGCCGACCCGATCTGCCGCGCTTCATGCCGGGCGGCCCCGAAAATCCGATGGGCGCGCGGGCGATGTATCTGGGCTCGTCGCTCTATCGCATCCACGGCACCAACGAGCCGCACACGATCGGTCAGGCCGTGTCGTCGGGCTGCATCCGCATGACCAACGACGACGTCATCGACCTCTATGGCCGCGTGCGCGTCGGCGCGAAGGTGCTGGTGATCTGACGAGCCCCGTGGATCGTCTGTGAATACAAGAAACCCGCCCGGCTCGCGCCGGGCGGGTTCGTCATTTCGGACCGAAGGTACTCGACGGTCGGCCGTCAGGTCCAGCTGTCGTCGTCGCCGCCGTCGAACATGCTTGAGCCGTCGTCATAGCCCTCGTCGACGGGCTCTTCATGAGCGGCCTGCTGGTAGTTCGCCTCGTTCGAGGAGCCGTCGTCATAAGCTGCCGGCTGTGCGCCGGCGCCGTTGTCCTGGGCAGGCGCGCCGGCGTTGGTGTCCGCTGCGGGCTTGGCCTCGGCCGCCTTGGCCGCACCACCACCGAATGCGTTGGTCAGCACGCTGCCAAGCATCATGCCGCCGGCGACGCCCGCCGCCGTGGTCAGCGCGCTCGCCATGAAGCCGCCGCCACGTCCGGGAGGCTGCTGCGCCGGCTGGTTCGACCAAGGGCCGGGCTGCTGCGTAGCAGGGCCGGGCTGCTGGGCCGGTGCCGCCGCCATCGCGCCGGGCTGCTGCCGCGTCCAGGCCGCAGAGGGCGCGTCCTGAGAGCGCGGCGGGAAGGAGGGCACCGAGCCGGCACGCGGGGTGGGCTGGGCGCCGCCACCGAAGATGCCCGACAGGAAGCCGCCTGCCTGGGCGGGGGCCTCGGTCGGCCGGCTCTGCAACTCGCGCAGCTGCGCCTGGAGATCCTCGACCTGCGCCTGCAGATTGGTCAGGGCGGTTTCCTGGACATAGACGGCCTGCGCCATAGCGTAAGGCGCGTAGGGCTGCTCGCGCAGGCGCTGGGCGATGTAGTTTTCAGCCTCGGGGTCGCGGGGCTGGTTGGCCGCCTGCTTCAGGCGGTCGAAAATCCCGGCGATCACGTCGCGTTCTTGCGGCGTCATCGTCATCTCCTCTCATGTCGGACGGCGCGGATGCGCCGCCGACCAAGAGGTGGTGCGTGCATGTGACGGTATCAAGGCGCCGCGACAGGGCGCCCCCACGTCAGATGCTGCTCTCCGAGGTGAACTCGTCGAAGCTCTCGCCGGGCTCCGGCGTAAGCAGCTGGCCCCGGTTCAGCACGACGACGTTGGTGCCGGTGGGCACGCGACTGTGCAGGTCGATGATGTCCTGGTTGAACATGCGGATGCAGCCACTCGAGACGGATTTGCCGATCGACCAAGGCTCGTTCGTGCCGTGGATCCGGTAAAGCGTGTCGCGGTCGCCCTGGTAGAGATAGAGAGCGCGCGCGCCGAGCGGGTTGTCGATGCCGGCCGCCATGCCACCGGCCCAGGGGCCGTTCTTCTCGGGGTCGCGCGCGATCATCGCCGGCGTCGGCGTCCAACGCGGCCAGGCAGCCTTGCGGCCGACCGTGGCGCGACCGCGCCAGGACATGCCCTGCTTGCCGACGCCGATGCCGTAGCGGATCGCCCGGCCATTTTCTCGCACGAGGTAGAGATAGCGGTTGTCCGTGTCGACGACGATGGTGCCGGGCTGCTCGCGGGTCGGGTAGGCGACTTCCCTGCGCAGGTAGCGCGGATCGACCTCGCTGAGATCGGTTTCCGGCAGCGGGAACTGCTCGTCGGGACGCTCGCCATACATCGCCAGATATTCGGGGCTGATCTGCGGGCCTGCCCTGTGCGCCACTTCATAGGGCTGCTGCTGGGCGCTGACGCAAGCCGCCAGCAGCAGGGGCATCAGCAGGGCCGCCAGTCGTTTAAGGGGACGATCGAAGACGGAGGCGGCTGGGGCGGCGGCAGGCACGGCGGCGGACATGGGTTTGGCTCTGCTTTGTTCGATCTTGCGAAAACGGAGGATCAACGGCGGAAACAGGTTTGCGTTCCCACGAGAACGCATGACACCGTTTCAAGGCGGTGGACATGGCCGCGGGGTGAACATGACGTGGCGAAATGATGGCGGCGCGCGGCTGTGGCCCATCGGCAACAGACGCAGTCGCGGGCTTTGCGGCGACGCCAACCCCGAAGAATTCAGGCTCGACGGGGCGGGTGCCGGCCTTGCACCTCGACACCCGACGCATCCGCAAGGTTAAGCGATTATTCACGGCTTTGATTAAGTCTAAACTGAATCTGAGCGTCTTGCGCGGCGACTCGAGCATGAACCCCGATGCTCGGTCACGAATAGATCAGATGAGACGATGCCTATATTTGCGCCTCTTCGTGGCGCGCTGCCTGCCTATAAATCATTAAACCCGGCGTCGGCCGCATGTGATCGAATGTCCTGTGAAAGAATTCGGCCTCTGCTCCGGCGTCGCCACCGGATTGGCTCTCCATGAAAAAGATTGTGACTGCCGGCCTGCCGATCGCGACGCGCCTCGCCGTCGTCGGTGTTCTTTTCGTCGGCCTCGCCGTCGCCGCATCGGTGCTGGTTTCGCTGCAGGCTGCAGAAAAGGCGATGCGCGAGCGGGCCCAGGCCAGCCTTTCGGTCAACATCAACCTGCTGCGGGATCTCCTCGCGACCAAGGGCGAGCCGCGGCTCGAAGGCGACAAGCTGTTCTTCGGCAACGAACTTGTGAACGGCAATTTCGCGGCCGTCGACAAGGTCAAGGCACTCGCGGGCAGCACGGCCACGGTCTTCATGGGCGATGTTCGCGTCGCGACGAACGTGCAGAAACCGGACGGCTCGCGCGCCGTCGGCACCAAGCTCGCTCCGGGTGCGGCCTATGACGCCGTCTTCAAGCAGCGCGCCACCTATTCCGGTGCCGCCGATATCCTCGGTACGCCCTATTTCACGATCTACGAGCCGATCATCCAGAAGTCCGACAACAGCGTCATCGGCGTGCTCTATGTCGGCATCAAGCAGCAGGACTTCATGTCGGTGATCAGCGAGATGATCACCGGCAACATCATCGCCGGACTGGTTATTGCAGCCGTTGCCGGCGTGGCGCTCTTCCTGCTCGTGCGCCGGATGATGAAGCCTCTCGGCAGCCTCAAGGCGGCGATGGAGCGCCTTGCCGCCGGCGATCTGGCTTCCGTCGTGCCCAGCTTCCGCAGCGGCGAGTTCGCCGACATGGCGGGCGCCGTGGCGGTGCTGCGCAATGCCGCGATCGAGAAGGAGCGGCTCGAAGTCGAGGCGGCATCCCAGGCCAGCCTGATGGACGAAACCCGCCGCTCGACCGAGGAGCAGCGCCAGCTTTCCGCCCAGCAACGGCTGGAACAGGCGCAGCAACTCGAGAAGGTCGTCGGCGCGCTCGCGGACGGACTGGCCGAGCTGTCGCACGGCAATCTGACATATCGCATCGAGCTCGACCTGCCGGCCGACTACGTCAAGCTGCGCGACGATTTCAACGCCACGGTCGAGCGTCTGTCCTCGACGGTGAAGACGATCCAGGCCACGACGGCCGATGTCGGACTGGCGGCGCGCGAGATCAACACCGGCGCCGATGACCTGTCGAAGCGCACCGAGGAGCAGGCGTCGAGCCTGGAAGAGACGGCTGCGACGACCGAGGAGCTCGCGGCCTCGGTCAAGGCCACCGCCCAGGCCTCGCGCCAGGCGGCGGCCGTCGCCGACGAGGCGATGCAGGCGGCCCAGAGCGGCGGGCTGATCGCCGGCCAGGCCGTCGACGCGATGGCCCGCATCGAAGCGGCTTCGACCAAGATTTCCGACATCATCCGCGTGATCGACGACATTGCCTTCCAGACCAACCTGCTGGCTCTGAATGCCGCCGTCGAGGCGGCGCGTGCCGGCGATGCCGGCAAGGGCTTTGCCGTCGTCGCTTCCGAGGTGCGGACGCTTGCCCAGCGCTCGAGCGAGGCAGCCAAGGACATCTCGGCGCTGATCTCGTCCTCGAATGGCGAGGTCGGCGAGGGGGTCAAGCTGGTCCGCCAGGCCGGCGCGCAGCTGAGCCAGATCCTGGCATCGTCGCAGAAGGTTGCGGACACCATCGCCGAGATCTCGGCAGCCTCCGGCGAACAGGCCAGCGGCATCGACGAGATGAGCCAGGCCGTCGCCCATCTCGACGAGATGACCCAGGCCAATGCCGCATTGGCCGAACAGAGCGCCGCATCGGCCGGCTCGCTCACCGGCCGGATTGGGCAGCTCAACGACCTCGTCGCGGCCTTCCGGACCGGGTCGGAAGCGGGCGGTGCCGTCGTCGCCCACCGCCAGCCCGCACCGGCGGCCTCGGAACCTGCCCGCCTGCGCCGAATCGCTGAAGCCGCCTTCGTCCAGACCAGAGCCCCGGCCGCCACGCCGACGCCGCGCGCACCTGCCAGAAAGGTCGCCAACGGCCATGACGACACTGGCTGGGAGGAGTTCTGAGGTTCAGCCCGCGCGGCCCGCAGCGATCATGATTCCCGCCATGTGGCGGTAGACGGATGTCCAGGCACGCTCGAGCTGGGGTGTGAAGCCCCTGCCGAGCGAGGCCCGCAGCGTCCAGATCAGAGCCGCCTCGACGCTGGCGTAGTGTCGCTCCTCGACACCATAGCTGCGATGGTTGCGGCCGAGCTTGCGCAGCAGCGCGGTCAGGCCCTCGGGATCGCGCAGGGCCGCCATGGCGACGGTCAGTGTTTCCATCAGCTTCGCACTCTGTTCCGCGATCTCTTTCGTGAAGAGGGGCCTGACCTCGGGAGCGATCTCGAACAGGCGCCCGTAGAACATCGCCGCCGTCTCGACCTTGCGGCGATGCAGATGCGCGAAGCTCTCCCTGACCAGTTCGATGTCATGATCGGTCATGGCTGCTCTCCTGCGAAATTTCAGGCGATGCCATTGCGAACCGCTTCGTGTTCGCCGATTGGCCCGAGCATAGCATGAAGGCGCGCCGTTTCCTTTCATTGCGGTTACGCGGGCCGGCCCCGACCATCGACAGGCGCATGCCGGTTCCCCTATGGAAGGGCCTGTCGAACCGGCCGGACGGCGCGCATCTTGCCTGCCCTTTGGCCGCCACGGACGGGCCTGCATGGAGATGACGGATGAGCAGCAATCTGAGGATCGACGGCGCCAGGCTGGCGTCGCGGCTCACGGCACTCTCCGCCATCGGTGCGACCCCTGAAGGTGGCTGCCGCCGCCTGGCCCTGAGCGATGAGGACCGGCAGGGCCGCGACTGGCTCGTCGGCCAGATGAAGGATCTCGGGCTCGAGGTGAAGGTCGATGCGATCGGCAACGTCGTCGGCATCCTGAAGGGGCGCGAGCAAGGCGCCGCCGTCATCATGGGCTCGCACATCGACACCGTTGGCACCGGTGGCCGCTTCGACGGCGCGCTCGGTGTTGTCGCCGGCGTCGAGGTGCTGGCGACGCTGCGTGATGCCGGGTTGACGCCCAAGCGCGACATGGCCGTGATCGCCTTCACCAACGAGGAGGGCGCGCGCTTCCATCCCGACATGCTCGGCTCCTATGTCTGGGCCGGCGGTATGAGCGTCGCCGCCGCCCATGCCGAACTGGATGCCGACGGCGCGGTGCTCGGCACGGAATTGAAGCGCATCGGCTATGAAGGACCGGAACAGCCGGGCTTCCTGCCCGCTCATGCCTATCTCGAACTGCATATCGAGCAGGGCCCGGTGCTGGAGAGCGACGGCGGTGGGCTCGGCGCTGTGACCGGCATCCAGGGCATCTGCTGGCTGGAGCTGACGCTGAAGGGGCGGCCGAGCCATGCGGGCACCACGCCGATGGTCTACCGCAAGGACCCGGGCCTCGCGGCGGCGCGCATCAACATCTTCGCGAATGAACTGACCAAGACGATACCCGGCCAGCTCGCCAATTGCGGCGTCATCCGCGTGCAGCCGGCCAACGTCAATGTCGTCCCCGAGACGGTCACCATGACGCTGGACCTGCGCAACCCGCTCGATGCGCCGCTGGCGGAAGCGGAGGCCGCGGTCCGGGCATTCTGCGCCGAGCTTTCGGCCCGCGACGGCATCGAGATTTCCTTCCGCGATCTAGCCCGTTTCCCGGCGACGCCCTTCGCCGAGGAGCTGATCGCAGGCGTCGAGCAGAGCGCCGCGGAACTCGGTCTCCCGATCCGCCGGATGATCTCCGGCGCAGGCCACGATGCCCAGATGATGTCGCGGCTCTGCCCCACCGCCATGGTCTTCATCCCTTCGATCGGGGGCCTCTCGCACAATCCGGCCGAATTCAGCACCGACGAGGATATGGCCGCCGGTGCCAATGTCCTGCTGAGCGCGGCGTGGCGTGCCGCCAACGGCTGACGAGATCGGCCGCCTCCCGCGTTTTCCAGTCCTTCCGCTCTCAACGACAGGCTGTGTCCATGACGGCAATCGCATCGCTTTCGGCCGCCGAGCTCGGCCCGCTCTTCGCCAGCCGCGAACTCTCGCCCGTAGAGGTTGCGCAAGATGCGCTGGAGCGGATCGAGCGCTTCGAGCCGCAGATCAACGCCTTTGTGGTGCGCGATGCGCAGATCACGCTCGCCATGGCGGAGGCCTCGCAGGCGCGCTGGCTGAAGGGCGAGCCGCTCGGTCCGCTCGATGGCGTGCCCGTCACGATCAAGGACAATATCGGTGTCGCCGGCTGGCCGATGCGGCGCGGCTCGGCCGTGGCATCGGATGCCCCCTTTCCGGAAGACGCGCCGGCGACGGCAAGGTTGCGGGAGGCCGGAACGGTCTTCCTCGGCAAAACGACGATGCCGGAATATGGCTGGAAGGGTGTCGGCGACTCGCCGCTCTCGGGGATAACCCGCAATCCCTGGAACATCGCGACCGGTCCCGGCGGTTCCTCGGCCGGCGCAGCCTCCTGCGCGGCGCTCAACCTCGGCTGCATCCATATCGGCACCGACGGCGCCGGCTCGGTCCGCATCCCCGCGGCGTTCACGGGCGTGGTCGGCCTCAAGCCGACCTATGGCCGCGTTCCTGCCTGGCCGATCTCGACCATGGGCTTCCTCGCCCATCTCGGGCCCTTGACCCGCACCGTCGCGGACACGGCGCTCGCGATGAATGCGATCGGCCAGCCCGATGAGCGCGACATGACCGCGATGATCGTCCGCCCGCCCGACTATGTCGACGGCCTCAAGGGCGGGGTGAAGGGTCTGCGCATCGCCTGGTCGCCGAAGCTCGGCGGCAACGTGTCGGTCGATCCCGAGATCGCCGCGCTGACGCAAGCTGCCGCGATGGCATTCCGCGATCTCGGCGCCAGCGTCGAGGAGGTCGATCCGGGCTTCGACGATCCGATCGAGACGCTGATGGCGATCTGGTCGGCAGGTGCCGCACTCGCATTGCGCAGTGCCGGCCCGGCCGAGCGGGCTCGCATGGATCCTGGCCTCGTCGCCGTTGCCGAGCAAGGAGAGCGCGTTTCGGGCGCGAGCTACGTCGATGCGCTGTTGAACCAGCGCAATGCGCTTGCGCACAAGATGGCGCAATTTCATGCAGACTTCGATCTGCTGCTGACCCCGACCCTGCCGCTGCCGGCCTTCGATGTCGGCGCCAACACCCCCGCCCATGGCGGCTATGGCGATGACTGGACGCGCTGGACCCCCTTCACCTACCCCTTCAACATCACGCAGGCGCCGGCGGTCTCGCTGCCTTGCGGACTGACGAGCGCAGGCCTTCCGGCGGGGCTTCAGGTGGTCGGCGCCTTCGGGCGCGATGCGCTGGTGCTGCGCGCCGCGGCAGCCTTCGAGGCCGCGCGGCCCTTCGCGCGGATCGACGCGCCCGTCGGGGTGATCTGACGCGCGGTCGTCAACGCCGCGGTTCGACGAGGTCGATCAGGTTGGAGTGCGCCACGCGCTCCCGCGTCGTCGGGCTCAATTGGCGCAGCAGGTTCTGGACGCTCTCGAACTTGATCACCTCGCTGGCTTGCGAGCGATGGCTCGCATCGGTGCCGACGACGAAACGGTCCGGCTTGGCTTCGATCAGTTCGAGCCATTCCGGCCAGACGTGCTGGCCGTCGCGAAGGATCGTGTAGTCCGGCGCGCGCGGATGTCTCGGCCAGGTCCGGGCGCTGAGCTCATAAGTCAGGTTCGGGTGCCGTTCGAGCATCCGGCGGGCCAGGAACAGCGGCGTGTAGCCGCCATGCGCCCAGATGACCTGCACGTCGGGAAAGGCCTCGAGCAGGCTGGACAGTTCACGCATCCGGGTCGTTTCGATGTGGACGAGCACGGGGACGCGATGTTTGCGCGCCAACGCGAAGATGCCACGCATCGTCGCGCCGACCGGATCGAAATCCGTCTCGTTCAGGCCGGGCGAGGGGAAGTGCACGGCGGAGATTTCGCCGATGCCCTTGTAGATGCCTGAGGCCAGCCACTCGTCGAGCCGGGCGAGCAGCTTTGGATCGTCGCTGTCCCAGGCCGAACGGAAGAGCGACCGCTCGGGTGAGACCGAGACAAAGGGGATGAACAGCCCGGGATGGCGGCGGGTGACCTCGGCGATGGTTTCGTTGTCGCTGGCGCGGCCCCAGAAGATCACCGCGCGCGTCGCGCCGAAGCGCTGCATCAGGTCGAGCTGCATCGCCTCGTCGTTGAGGTGGACATGGCCGTCGATGAACGGGATGGTCGGCGTCGCCGGGTCCGGCTGGACGGCGGGCGCAGCGCTGGCGCGTCGTTGCTGGCGGCGTGACTCCTGCGCATCGGGCGCCTGAGCTTGGGCCGCGAAGCCGGCGAGTGTCGCCGCCAGCGCCATCCAAATGCCTCGCATCCGCTCCTCCCGTGACGACGCAGCGTCATGTCGGCACTACCATGACGAAGCACTTGGTTTCCAACGTTCCATCAGCGTCGCGGCATCGATTCGAGGCTCGCGCGAGGTCTCTGCCCTAACGAAAGGCAAGACCGCCTCCGCGATGATGCAGACCTCGCGGCCTTTCGCCCGGCGCGTCAAAATAATCTGGCCGGGCAAATCGGCATGCCGGAGAGCACATCACACGGAAAAGGCGTGAGCAGTTCCGTTTGGCACGAACCGTGCAGGCGGTCCGGCGCCTACGGGAGGCCCGCCAGACGAGTTGTCACGGCAGATTTTTTCTGCCCAAATTCGCGCCAGGGTCGCCCGTCAGAGGTTGCCGTTTCAGGGGAGAGATTGATGGATCGCAGAACATTTCTGAAAGCCGCCGCGAGTTCCGGCGCAATGGCCGCGGCCGGTGGGCTCGCGATGCCGGCCCTTGCGCAAGGCGCGGCGACGAAGACCCTGCGCTTCGTGCCTCAGGCCAATCTCGCCAACTTCGACCCGATCTGGGGGACGCAATACGTTGTCCGCAATGCGGCCCTGCTGGTCTGGGACACGCTCTACGGCATCGATTCCAAGTTCCAGCCGCAGCGTCAGATGGTCGAGAGCGAGACGGTCTCCGCCGACGGCCTGACCTGGACCTTCACGCTGCGCGACGGCCTGAAGTTCCACGATGGTGCGCCGGTGACGTCCAAGGACGTCGTGCAGAGCCTGAAGCGCTGGCAGGCGCGCGACCCGATGGGCCTGATGATCAAGGCGATCGAGGTCGAGCTGTCGCCCGTCGACGACAAGACGTGGAAATGGGTCCTCAACAAGCCCTATCCGAAGATGCTGCTCGCGCTCGGCAAGAACAACGCGCCCTGCACCTTCATCATGCCCGAGCGCATCGCCAAGACCGATCCGTTCACCCAGATCACCGAATACATCGGCTCCGGGCCGATGAAGTTCGTGCGCAGCGAATGGGTGCCCGGCGCCAAGGCGGTGTTCGAGAAGTTCGCCGACTACAAGCCGCGCACCGAGAAGGCCGACTGGCTGGCCGGCGGCAAGAACATGATGTTCGACCGCGTCGAATGGGTGATCATGCCCGATCCGGCGACGGCCGCGGCCGCGCTCCAGAACGGCGAGGTCGACTGGTGGGAGACCCCGCTGGCGGACCTCGTGCCGGTCCTCAAGAAGAACGCCAACATCAACGTCGATATCGGCGATCCCTTGGGCAATATCGGCGCCTTCCGCATGAACCACATGCACCCGCCCTTCAACAATGTGAAGGTGCGTCAGGCCGTCATGACGGCGCTGAACCAGGAAGACTACATGCGCTCGATCATCGGCGACGATGACAAGCTCTGGAAGCCGATGGCCGGCTTCTTCACGCCCGGCACCCCCCTCTACACCGAGGAGGGCGGCGATATCATGAAGAAGAAGAACGTCGCCGAGGCCAAGAAGCTCCTGGCCGAGTCCGGCTACAAGGACGAGCCCGTGGTCTGCGTCGTCGCGCAGGACATGGCGGCGACCAAGTCGATGGGCGACGTCACGGCCGAACTGCTCAAGAGCATCGGCATGAAGGTCGACTTCGTCGCGACCGACTGGGGCACCGTCGGCGCCCGCCGCGCCCAGAAGACGGCCCCGGGGCAGGGCGGCTGGAGCATGTTCCACACCTGGCATGCCGGCGCCGACTGCGTGAACCCGTCCTCCTACACGGCCGTGCGCGCCAATGGCGAAAAGGCCTGGTTCGGCTGGCCGGATGTGCCGTCGGTCGAGACCGAGGTGACCAACTGGTTCAACGCCAAGAACATGGAGGAGGAGAAGGCCGCGATGGGCCGCCTGAACAAGGCCGCCGTCGAGAACGTCGTCTATGTGCCGACGGGCTTCTATCTCGGCTACCAGGCCTGGCGGAAGAACGTCTCTGGCGTCACCAGCGGGCCCTTCCCGGTGCTCTGGGGCGTGTCGAAGGCCTGATGCCTGCGAGCGGGGGCGCGTTGCCGCCCCCGCATTGATCCGGGGTCGGCATCCTGCATGCCGATCCCGCCGCTTTCATTTCGCCGGGCCGAGCAAGAGCCCGGGGCAGTCAGACACCGGACCGAGTGAAAAAGGGCTAGAAAGCCGCAATGTTAGCCTTCATCGTCAGACGGATCATCACGACCATCCCTGTGATGGCATTCGTGGCACTGTTCGTCTTTTCTCTGCTTTACATCGCGCCGGGCGATCCGGCTGCGGTCATCGCCGGCGACCAGGCCTCGCCTGCCGACGTCGAGCGCATCCGCGCCAGCCTCGGTCTGGACCGTCCCTATCTTGTTCGCTTCGCCGAATGGGCCTTCCGCGTGCTGCAGGGCGACCTTGGCACCTCGATCTTCACCAACCTGCCGGTGACGCAGCTCATCGCCCAGCGTATCGAGCCGACACTGTCGCTGATGGTGCTGACGCTGATCTTCGCCGTGACGGTCGCCGTGCCGATGGGCGTCATCGCCGCCTGGAAGGCCGGAAGCTGGATCGACCGCGGCGCCATGGCCTTTGCCGTTTTCGGCTTCTCGGTGCCGGTCTTCGTCGTCGGCTATCTGCTGGCCTATGTCTTCGCGCTTCAGCTCGATTGGGTTCCGGTGCAGGGATATACGCCGCTGTCCCAGGGGTTCTGGCCCTGGTTCAAGAATCTGATCCTGCCGGCGGTGACGCTGGGCCTGGTCTATATCGCGCTGATCGCGCGCATCACGAGGGCGACAATGCTCGAGGTGATGCAGCAGGATTATGTCCGTACGGCCCAGGCCAAGGGCGTCGGTCAGCGTGACGTGCTCTTCCTCCACGCGCTCAAGAACGCCGCCGTTCCGATCGTCACGATCATCGGCATCGGCATCGCGCTTCTGATCGGCGGCGCGGTCGTAACCGAGAGCGTCTTCGCGATTCCCGGTCTCGGCCGGCTCACCGTCGATGCCATCCTGCGGCGAGACTATCCGGTCATCCAGGGCGTCGTGCTGATGTTCAGCCTCGTCTACGTCCTGGTGAACCTGCTCATCGACCTGACCTACACCCTCGTCGACCCGAGGATACGCTATTGACGATGCAAAGCTCCCTTCCGGCACCAGCCGCGCTGGCGGCTTCGCCCGAACCCGCGATCAAGCCGACGCTCGGTCGCTGGGTCCGCTTCCGGCGCTATCTGCGCCGTCACCCCTCCGTGCTGATCGGCGGCTCGCTGCTCACGCTGATGGCGCTGATCGGCATCTTCGCGCCGCTGCTCTGGACCGTCGATCCGACGGCGATCGCGACCTCCCGGCGGACCCGCGTGCCGTCCGAGCTCTATTGGTTCGGCACCGACATGCTTGGCCGCGACATCTACTCCCGCGTCGTCTATGGCGCGCGGGTCTCGCTCGTGGTCGGCTTCAGCGTGGCGCTTCTGTCCTCGGTGATCGGCCTCGCTGTTGGGCTCTTCGCCGGTTTCGTGCGCTGGGCTGACGGCGTCGTCATGCGGATCATCGACGGCATGATGTCGATCCCGCCGATCCTGCTCGCCATCGCGCTGATGGCGCTGACACGCGGCTCGATCCAGAACGTCATCATCGCGATCACCATTGCGGAGATTCCGCGCGTCGCCCGTCTCGTGCGCGGCGTCGTGCTGTCGCTGCGCGAGCAACCCTATGTCGAGGCCGCGATCGCCAACGGCGCCCGCACGCCGCGCATCATCCTGCGTCACATCCTGCCGAACACCTTCGCGCCGATGAGCGTGCAGGCGACCTATATTTGCGCCAGCGCCATGATCATCGAGGCGATCCTGTCGTTCATCGGGGCCGGCATCCCGCCGGCGACGCCGTCCTGGGGCAACATCATGGCGGAGGGACGCGCGCTCTGGCAGGTCAAGCCGCACATCATCCTGTTCCCGGCGATCTTCCTCTCGATCACCGTGCTCGCGGTGAACCTGCTCGGCGACGGCTTGCGCGACTCGCTTGACCCGAGACTGGCGAAGGCATTGTGACGGCGCCGCGGCATGTCTGGTGTCCATAGCAGCGCGTCTGCGCAGCGGAATTCGGGTGTCCCGGATCCGTCCTGCGACCTCGAGGTCCCGTCAGGCGAGAAGGTCGACCACCTTCTCGCCGGAGACCGCATCGGTGACGCCAAGTCCGCCGCCGAGGTCTTCCAAGGTGTCGCGGAAGCTGTCGAGCGTGGCGATCATCGGAGCGCGCGCCGCCTTGATCGCGTCGATATCCGCCCATTCGCCAATCAGGCAGTAGGATCGCTCGCCGGTCCTGATGATGTGCCCGTTGACGAGGCCAGGCCACCGCGCGTTGCCGTCGCGATGGGCTGCCAGAAAGTCCTCCTCCCGGCCCGCCTTGACGCGGAAACGGACGACATTGAACACGGTCATCGCTGTGCTCCCCCGCTTGCCTTCGCCGCAACAGGGCCAGGCCATCGCTTGGGGGCGCGGCCGCGGCCCGCCCGTCGAAGTTACGCCGCCACCCGGCTCGGCGCAATTGTCGTTTCCGTAACGTCATCGCGTTCCGGCTCCCGACGCGACGAAACGAGCCGGGTGAAAGCATAGCCATCATGACCCGCATCCTGACCATTGCCGCAGCCCAGCTCGGCCCGATCCAGCGCGACGAGAGCAGGGCGTCCGCCGTCGCCCGCATGATCGAGCTGATGCGCCAGGCCAAGAGCCACGGCGCAGATCTGGTCGTCTACCCGGAAGCGGCGCTCACCGCCTTCTTCCCGCATTGGTGGATCGACGATGAAGACGAGATCGACGGCTATTTCGAGAGCGCGATGCCGGGCAACGAAACCGCCCCGCTCTTCGAGGAGAGCAAGCGCCTCGGCGTCGGCTTCCACCTCGGCTATTGCGAGCTCGCCCATGAGGATGGCCGCAAGCGTCGCTTCAACACCGCGATCCTGGTTGACAAGTCAGGCTCGATCGTCGGCAAGTATCGCAAGATCCACTTGCCGGGCCACCCCGAGCACCGTCCCGAGGCTCCGTTCCAGAACCTGGAGAAGCGCTATTTCGAAACCGGCAATCTCGGCTGGCCGGTCTGGCGCACGATGGATGCCAATATCGGCATGATGATCTGCAACGACCGGCGCTGGCCGGAGAGTTACCGTTCGATGGGCCTGCAGGATGTCGAATTGATCGTGCTCGGCTACAACACGCCCAAGCACAATCCGCCGGCCCCGGACCATGACCGGCTTGGCAACTTCCACAACCAGCTCGTGATGCAGGCCGGCGCCTATCAGAACGCCACCTGGGTCGTCGGCGTCGCCAAGGCGGGCCCCGAGGCCGGCGTTGACCAGATCGGCGGCTCCTGCATCATCGCCCCGACCGGCGAGGTCGTGGCGCAAGCCGTGACCGAGGGCGATGAACTCGTCGTCGCCCGCTGCGACATGGACCTCGGCAAGAGCTACAAGAATTCGACCTTCAACTTCGCCAAGCACCGGGAGCCCCAGGCCTATGGCCTGATCGTCGAGCGCAAGGGCGCCGTGGGGCCGGTGTGACGACTCGACCTTTTGGCTGGTCATTCCGGGTGCGGCCTAGTCGCACCTGGGGCGCCGGCGTCTTGTTCTGAAATCGAAGTGACGGGCGGGAAAGCTCAATGACACATGATCTCATCCTGAAAGGCGGCCGGGTCATCGACCCCTCGCAGAAGCATGACGGCATCGCCGATGTCGCCTTCACCGACGGCAAGGTCTCCGGCTTCGGCAAGGATCTGAAGGGCGCGAAGGAGGTCCGCGATGTCTCCGGCTACATTGTCACGCCGGGCCTGATCGACCTGCACACCCATGTCTATTGGGGCGGCACCTCGCTCGGCATCGATGCCGACGAGTTCTGTCGGGTGTCCGGCGTCACCACCTCGGTCGACACGGGATCGGCCGGCCCTGGGAACTGGGCGGGCTTCCGCAAGCATGTCATCGAGAAGAGCCAGGCTCGCATCCTCGCCTATCTCCATGTCTCGCATGCCGGCATCTATGGCTTCGACCACCGCGTCATGGTCGGCGAGAGCGGCGATCTGCGGATGATGAACCCGATCGACTGCGTCGAGGTCGCCGACAAGAACCGCGACCTGATCGTCGGCATCAAGGTCCGTGTCGGCCTGCACGCCTCGGGCAACTCCGGCGCCGTGCCGCTCAACATCGCGCTGCAGGTCGCCAACGAAGTCGGCATGCCGCTGATGTGCCATATCGACCACCCGCCACCGTCCTACGAGGAGGTGGTCGACATGCTACGGCCGGGCGACGTGCTGACGCACGCCTTCCGCCCCTTCCCGAACGCGCCGTCGACCGCGCAGGGCACGGTCAAGCCCGAGGTCATGGCCGCCCGCAAGCGCGGCGTCATCTTCGATATCGGCCACGGCAAGGGCTCGTTCTCGTTCAAGACGACGCGCGCCATGCTCGCCAACGGCTTCGAGCCGGACGTGATCTCCTCGGACGTCCACAAGCTCTGCATCGACGGCCCGGCTTATGACCAGGTCACCACCATGTCGAAGTTCCTGGTCATGGGCATGAGCCTGAACAACGTCATCGCCGCCTCGACCGTGAATGCGGCGATGGCGCTGAAGCGCCCGGAGTACGGCTCGCTCAAGGTCGGCTCGCTTGGCGACGCCACGATCCTGACGGTGAAGGAAGGCAAGTTCGACTATGCCGACGTCACCGGCGAGCACATGACGGGCGACCGCAAGATCGTCTCCGAGGGCGTCGTGCTCAAGGGAGCGTGGTGGCATCCGAAGCGCACGAACAAGTTCAAGAAGGTCGCGGCCTGAACGCGGGTGTGTGCGTCATGCTCGGGACCGGCCCGAGCATGACGCCCAAGCCCGATGGCTGGACAGGCCCGAATGTCTGAAGCGACGTGGCGCCCGATGAACGCAACCGACCTGCCGGCTGTGCTGGCGGTCGCCGCGGTGGTGCACCCGGACTACCCCGAAGACGAAGCGGTCTTCGCCGAACGGCTGCGTCTGTTCTCGGATGGCTGCCTGGTGCTCGAAGGGCCCAGTGGCTTGCTCGGCTATGTCGTCGCCCATCCCTGGCATCGCGGCGCGCCGCCGGCGCTGAACACGTCGCTCGGCCACCTGCCGGATGCGCCGGGTGCCTTCTACATCCACGATCTCGCGCTGCTGCCGGCCGCGCGGGGAACCGGGGCAGGGCGCCTGATCCTCGAGCGCCTGGTGGCTCTGGCCCGTCAGGCGCAGCAACCGCGGCTGGCCTTGATCGCGGTCAACGACTCGTCCGGCTTCTGGCAGCGGCATGGCTTTCGCGAGATGCATGACCCCGCACTTGCCGCGAAGCTTGCGAGCTATGACGATGCCGCGCGCTATCTGGAACGCGAGCTTGAAGTCCCGGCGCCACCGGCGTCACCAACCAGAAACCATGAGGAAGACCAATGAGCGCCGAACAGAAACTCAAGGATCTGGGGCTGAGCCTGCCCACGCTCGCAGCGCCGATGGCCAACTATGTCCGCTTCAAGAAGGTGGGCGATCTCGTCTTTCTGTCGGGGCAGGGGCCGCGAAATCCCGATGGCTCGATCCCGAACGGCAAGGTCGGCAAGGAGTTCACCACCGAGCAGGCCTATGAATTCGCCAAGAACACAGGGCTCGGCCTGCTCGCGGCGATGAAGGAAGCGGCGGGTTCGCTCGACAAGGTCGAGGTCATCAAGCTGCTCGGCATGGTCAATGCCGTGCCTGAATACGGCGACCAGCCCAAGGTCATCAACGGCTGCTCGGACCTGCTCGTCGCGGTGCTGGGTGATAACGGCCGCCATGCACGTTCGGCTGTCGGCATGGGCTCGCTGCCTGGCAACATGCCCGTTGAGATCGAGGCGATCATCAAGGTGCTGCCGTGACCACGCCCGCCCAGGAAGCACTCAAGGCGGAGATCGCCCGCGTCTACGGCACGCCGGCCGTCGTCATCGACCTCGACAAGGTCGAGGCCAATATCGCCCGCCTGCAGGCGGTCTGCGATGCAGCCGGCGTTGCCAACCGCCCGCACATCAAGACGCATAAATCTCCCGAACTCGCCCGGCTCCAGATCGAGGCCGGCGCGCGCGGTATCACCTGCCAGAAGCTCGGCGAAGCCGAGGTCATGGCGGATGGCGGCATCGATGACATCCTGATCAGCTACAACATCCTCGGCGAGCAGAAGCTCGGCCGCCTCGGCCAGCTTCAGCGCCGGGTGCGGATGATCGTCGCCGCCGACAATCCCGTTACCATCGCCGGCCTTCCCGACGCGGCCGAGATCGCCGGCCGCGATCTCGAGGTCGTCGTCGAATGCGACACCGGCCGCCAGCGCGCAGGCGTGGAGACCCCGGGCGAAGCCGTCGAACTCGCGAAGCTGATCGCGGCCTCGAAGGGGCTTACCTTCGCGGGCTTCCTGATGTACCCGCCCGAGGACGGCTGGGCGCGCACGCAGACCTTCCTCGACACGGCCAATGCGGGCCTGCGCGACGCCGGGCTCGAGGCCGGCATCGTCTCGACCGGCGGCTCGCCCAATATCCCCAATATCGGCAAGCTCAAGGGCGCGACCGAACACCGCGCCGGCACCTCGATCTTCAACGATCGTATGCAGGTCGCGGCCGGCGTGGCATCGCTCGATGATTGTGCGCTCACGGTCTATGCGACGGTCGTGAGCCGCGCCGGGCCCGAGCGAGGCATTCTCGATTCCGGTTCGAAGACGCTGACGAGTGACTCGGGCGGTCTCGATGGCCATGGCCATATTCTCGAATACCCGGCGGCCAGGATCGCGAAGTTCGCGGAGGAGCACGGCTTCCTCGATCTGTCCGCCAGCAATGGCCGGCCCAAGGTCGGCGATGTCGTGCGCGTGGTGCCCAACCATGTCTGCGTCGTCGTCAACATGGTCGACCGGCTGGTGACGGTGCGCGGCGACAAGCTGGTCGGCGAATTGCCGGTCGCGGCGCGCGGCAAGCTCGGCTGAGCCTGACGATTTCGCGAGGAAACACCGCCGTCATCCCGGAGCCGCGCTGCTCGCAGTTTGTCCAGGATGACGGCGTGGTTCTGAGGGAAATGGGCGGGCGAGGCGGTTCGACGCTCAATTCTGGCTGATCTTGGAGCCCTTGAGCACGAGGTCGCGGCTCGATTTTGCGGTGAGGCGGCCGGATGCCTCGATCGTGATGTCGCGCCCCTTCAGCGTCGTGGTGCCGTCCTTCTTCAGGGTCAGTTCGGCGCCGCCGCTGTCCAGTCTCATGGAATCGGCGGCTTCGACGGTCAGAGTCTTGGCGACCTTGACCGTCATCTCCCGGCCAGCCTCGATCGCGAACGCCTTGTCGCTGTCCAGGCTCATCGAAACCGTCGCCGAGAGATTGCACTGGCGGCTGTCGAGCGCGATCTCCTGGCCGCCAGCCAGCTTGATCCGGCTGCCGGCGGAAACGGCGACGTTGGTGCCAGACGCGATCGACAGGGCCGTTCCGGCCTGGATCGACATCGCTCCTCCGCAGGTGATGCTCAGCCCCGCGGGCGCGGTGATGACGAGCGAGCCGCCGCTCGCGGAGATCATCTGCGTCAGTGCGCCAAGCTTGGCTTCCAGTGCCGCGATCCGGCGCAGCAGCGTGTCAGTGTCGCTCTCGGCCATGGCTTCCTCCCGCTTTGCCGCGCCAGTCGGTCACACCTCCGGATGGCGTGCGTTCCAGGCGGCTGCATACTCCGTACAGAGCCGGTCCAGCTCGTCCCGGTCCGTCACGCCCGCCGGCCGCCCCCGCGAGGGCGAGGCCTGTTGGAACGGGACGTAGCGCTGGTGCGCGACGCGCCACAGCCGGCGCAGTTCCGCCAGCGGATCGGGATGGTCGTCGACGCGGATGTCGAAACTCGGCACAGGCTCGCCCGACCAGATGCGGATCGCAGCCGATTGCCGGCCACGCTTATCGCCCCCGGCCTTCTCGCCGGCTTCGAGGGCGACCAGCAGCCGCTCGTCGAAATCGAGCGCCGAGGCTGCGATGTAGGCTTTCAGCGTCTGCTCGACCACCTCCGGGCCGGTGAGCATGTTGCCGGCGACCGAGACCTGCGGTCCGTCCACGGCCCCGGCCCATTCGATGCAGGCCGCGCCGGTATAGGCCGCGATCCGGCCCTCGCGGTCGATGACATGCAGCTGGCGATGCGCCCGGCCTTCATCAGCTGCGACCAGCGTCGCGACGATCTCGACCGCTGAGCGCCCTTCCTGGAGCAGCCGGTAGCCGTCGATGCCGAAAAGCGGGTTGACGAAAGCCTGCGTAGCGATCGCGCCGATGCGCCCGCCGCCATAGGGCACGCGCGAGCCGACCGCGAAAGCGCAGGTCGAGACGGCGACACCATAGGCTCCGGTGGCGGCGTCGCGCGCGACGATGGACCAGGTCATGCGATCGATCCTTCAGCGGCCGGCGGCATAGGCTTGCATCAGACGCGGCGTCGCGGCCGCACGCAAGAGGCCGTCGGGGCTCTTCTCGGCCGCGGTGAGGCGGCCGATCGTCCAGGCCGGGGAGCGTTCCAGCGCGTGGCCGCGCGCGACGAGATTGGTCAGGACCGCCTCGCCGATGCTTTCCTCCACCGCCAGATGCCCGGGCTTGGCTTCGCGCGGGTAGAAGGTCGAGGGGAAATGCTGGGTGTGGAACAGCGGCAGGTCGATCGCTTCCTGAAGGTTCAGGCCATGGTGCACCCGGCGCAGGAACAGCCCGAGCTGCCACTGCTCCTGCTGGTCTCCGCCCGGGGTGCCGAAGACGAGGCGCGGCTCGCCGTTCTCGAAGGCGAGCGACGGCGTCAGCGTCGTGCGCGGACGCTTGAAGGGGGCGAGCGAGGAGGGCAGCCCCTCCTCAAGGAAGAAGGCCTGGGCCCGCGAGTTGAGCGGGAAGCCGAGCGCGGGGATCACCGGCGAGGACTGCAGCCAGCCGCCCGAGGGCGTCGCCGCGATCATGTTGCCCCACTTGTCGATGACGTCGATATGGACGGTGTCGCCACGCCGGCCGGCCGCGACCATCGAGGCCATCGTCGGTTCGCCGACCGTGGCGCCGCCCGCACCTGCCTGGCCGGCATAGCGCACCCCAGCCATGGCGCGGGCGACCTGGTCTTCGAAGCCGGGGATCACGCCCGGTCGCAATTCGTGCGAGGCCTTGTCGCTGATCAGGTTGCGCCGCCCGCGCGCATAATCTTCAGAGAGCAGCGTCGCCAGTGGCACCTTCACGAAATCCGGGTCGCCGTAATAGGCTTCGCGGTCGGCGAAGGCGAGCTTCATCGCCTCGGCGACATGATGCACGAAGGCCGCGCTGTCGGGGCCCATTCCGGCGATGTCGATGCCTTCCAGGATCTTCAGCGTCTGCAGGAAAACCGGGCCCTGGCCCCAGGGGCCGATCTTGAAGATCTCCCAGCCGTGATAGGTCACGCTGGCCGGCGTCTCATAGGTTGGCTGCCAGCGCGCCATGTCGTCGGCGGTCAGCAGCCCCTTGTGACGGCGCCCGGAGGAATCGATCGCCTCCGTCGTGCGGCAGAACGTATCGATGGCCTCGGCGACGAAGCCCTTGTACCAGGCGTCGTAAGCCGCCTGGATCTGCTTCTCGCGGCTGCCGCCGGCGGCCTCAGCCTCGGCGAGGATGCGCTTGTAGGTGTCGGCAGCCGCCTGGTTCCTAAACAGGGCCTTGGCCTTGGGCACCTGCCCGCCCGGCAGGTAGACCTCGCCCGAGGTCGGCCATTCATCGGTGAAGAGGTCGGTCAGGCCGGCGATCGTATCCGAGACACGCGGCAGCATCGGATGGCCGTTCTCGAAGTAGCCGATCGCGGGTTCGAGCACCTCGCGCAGCGGCAGGCGGCCATGGTCGCGCAGCAGGGTCATCCAGCCGCCGAAGGCGCCCGGCACGACGGCGGTGAGCAGGCCGGAGCCGGGCACGAGGTCAAGGCCGAGCGCCTTGAAGGCCTCGCTGGTCGCCGCCTGCGGCGCGGTGCCTTGCCCGCAGATGACCTCGACCTTCTTCGTTGCCGCCGAATAGAACACTGCCGGCATTTCTCCTGCGGGCCCGACGAGATGCGGTTCGACGACCTGCAGCACGAAGGCGGCGGCCGCGCAGGCGTCAAAGGCGTTGCCGCCCTTCTCCAGCATGGCCATGCCCGTCGCCGTGGCGAGCCAATGCGTCGAGGTGCAGACACCGAAGGTGCCGAGAATTTCCGGGCGGGTGGTGAACATGAGGCGGTATTCCTTGGGCCAGCAGGGCTGGGAACGAGAAAGGGCCGGCAATCCAGGCAGGCTGCATGGCAACGCCGACCCCGAAGCCTTCGGAAGGACACCGAACTCTACGACGGATTTCGGCACTCCGTTGCGTTGCCTCCGGAATGACCGGCGCGCGACAGGAGCAGTTCAACTCTCCTTCGGGTCCAGAACATCGCGCAGGCCGTCGCCGAGAAGGTTGAAGCCGAGCACGGCGAGGAAGATGCAGATGCCGGGCGCGATCGACATCCAAGGCGCCTGGTCCATGAAGTTCTTGGCGACGTTCAGCATCTGGCCCCAGGAGGGGGCTGGCGGCTGCTGACCGAGGCCGAGGAAGGACAGTGCCGCCTCGAGAATGATCGCCTGAGCCATGAACAGCGTCGACTGCACGACGATCGGCGACAGGATGTTGGGCAGGATGTGGCGGAGGACGATCCTGAGGTCGCGCGCGCCGACGGCCCGCGCGCCCTCGACGAAATCCTCGGCCTTGACGCTGAGCACCTGCCCGCGCACGAGCCGCACGAAGATCGGCACCGCCGAGAGGCCGATCGCGATCATCGCGTTCGTCAGCGACGGGCCGAGCACGGCGGCGAAGGCGATCGCCAGGATCAGGAAGGGGCAGGCGAGCATGGCCTCGGTGACGCGCGAGACCGAGGCGTCCACCCAGCCGCCATACCAGCCGGCGAGCAGCCCGAACGGAACGCCGATCGCGAGCGCGATCAGCACCGAGATGATGCCCGCCAGCAGTGAGGCCTGCGCGCCGAAGAAGAGCCGCGACAGCTGGTCTCGCCCGAGTTCGTCCGTGCCGAACCAGTAGAGCTCCGAGGGCGGCTTGCGGATGGCGAGGAAGTTGGACTTGATCGGATCGGCCAGCGGCAGCATCGGCGCGAGCACCGCCATCAGCACGAAGACGAGCACGATCGCGCCGCCGATCAGCGCGGAGCGGTTTCGGAGAAGCCGCGCCAGAACGCTGGGCCGCGAACGGAGGGTCGGTTCGGCCGGCCCGGTCAGGGCTCCTGATCCCGTTGCCGCCATCACTGAACCCTCAAACGCGGATTGACGAGGATGTAGAGCACATCGGCCAGCAGGTTCATCAAGATGAAGCCGATCGCCGTGCACAGCACCACGCCTTGCACCACGCCGTAGTCGCGGTTGAAGACCGCGTCGACGATCAGCTTGCCGAAGCCGGGTATCGTGAAGATCTGTTCGGTCAGGACGGCGCCGGCGAGCAATTCCCCGAAGAGGATCGTCGTCAGCGTGATGATCGGCACCAGTGCGTTGCGCAGTGCGTGCCGGTTCACCACCGCATCCTCGTCGAGCCCCTTCGCGCGAGCGGTACGGACATAATCCGACCTCAGCACCTCGAGCATGGCCGAGCGGGTGTGCCGCATCAGGAAGGCGGCAAGCCCCGAGCCCAGGACGAACGCTGGCATGATCAGCCGCTCGATCGCCCCCTTCGGGTCGCTGAAGAAAGGCTCATAGCCCGAGGCCGGCAGCCATTTCAGTTCGACCGAGATGACCAGGATCAGCATGATCCCGAGCCAGAAATTCGGGATCGAAAGCCCCGACAGCGCCAGGGCGCTCGTCGAATAGTCAATGATCGTATCCTTGCGTCGGGCCGCAAGGATACCGGCGGGGATGCCGATGCCGATGGCGACGATGATCGATGCGATCGCGAGTTGCAGCGTCACCGGCAGCTTCTGCAGGATCAGCGCGAGCACCGGCTCTCCCGTCCGCAGCGAGCGGCCGAAATCGCCCTGCACGACCTGCCCGAGCCAGGCGAAGAACTGGACCACGATCGGGTCGTCCATCCGGTAGATCTCGCGCAGCCGTGCGATCACTTCGGGATCGCGTTCCTCGCCGGCGATGACCAGAAACGGATCGCCCGGCAGCGCGCGCTGCAGGGCGAACACGAAGAGCGATACCAAAAACAGCGTCGGCAGGGCGATCAGGGCCCGACGGCCGATCAGGGCGAGCATGGCAACCTCGGAAACACGTCGGCGCCCCGGACACGGCGAAGCGGAGATCCGGGATCCATCATTGAACTCAGTGGCTCCCGATGGATTCCGGGTCGACCTTCGGCCGCCCGGAATGAGGCCATCGTCGGAGCCAGGAGAAGCCGGTGCTTCAAGAGCGCTTCATCCCGGCCAGCCGGATCATGCCGTCCGGGCTGATCACGAAGCCGCTGATGTTCGAGCGCATCGCGAAGAAGACCGTCTCGTTGTACAGGTAGATCAACGGCAGCTCGTCCTGCAGGATCACCTGCGCGGCGTCGTAGAGCTTCTTGCGCTCGGCGGGATCGTAGATCGTCCGTGCCTGATCGAGCAGGCGGTCGACCTCGGCATTGGAATACTTGCCGTCGTTCTGGTTGCCCTTGGTGGTGACGAACTGGTGCAGGTTCCCGTCCGGGTCGCTGCGGCCGGACCAGCCGACGCGGCTGAGCTGGAACTTGCCCTGCTGCTGGTCGCGCAGCTGGCTGGCGAACTCGGTCGACTTGATCTGGACGTCGATGCCGGCCTCCGCGGCCATGGCCTGGATCACCTGGCCGATCTGGGCGTGGACGGGGTTGTTGGTGATGAAGACCTCAACCGAGACCTTGCTGTGTCCTGCTTCCTTGAGCAGGGCCTTGGCCTTCGCGACATCGCGTGCCGGCACTGGGAAGGCCGCGCTGACATAGGGGCTGGTCGGCGGGAAGGGCTGCACGACCGGCGCGTAGAGCCCGTCGAACACGACCTGTGTGAGCACCTTGCGGTCGATCGACAGCGAGAGCGCCTGCCGCACACGCTTGTCCTTGCCCATCGGCTGGTTGGCGGCCTCCCCATGGGCGGTGTTCACGGTGATGCCCTGATAGCCGAGATTGGGCATCGGCTCGACCTTGAGGGTCTTGTCGGCCTGCGCGGACTTCACGTCCGTCGCCGCCAGCCGCTCGATCATGTCGAGCTCGCCGGCACGCAGATTGGCGAGGCGCACGGTGGTGTCGGGAATCGAGCGGTAGAGCACCCGATCGAAATGATAGTTCTGCGCCTCCCAGTGCTCCTTGAAGCGCTCCAGCACGATGCGGTCGTTCTGGACCCGCTCGACGAACTTGTAGGGACCCGAGCAGACCGGCTTGGCTGCGACGTCGCTCGCGAGGCTCTTCGGGGCCAGCATCATGCCGGCCCGGTCGGTAAGCTGCGCCAGAAGCGTCGCATCGGGGCGCTTGAGCTTCAGGACGAGTGTGGAGGCATCCGGAGCCTCGACGCTGTCGACTGAGGCGAGTTCGGACTTGCGCAGTGAATCGGGCAGGGTGCGGGCGCGTTCGAGATTGGCCTTGGCAGCCTCGGCATTGAAGGGCTCACCATCGTGGAACTTGGCGTCGGTGCGCAGTTTCATGGTGAGCGTCAGCCCGTCGGCCGAGAACGACCACTCGGTTGCCAGCCGGGGCGTGAGTTTCAAATCCGGGGTGATGTCGAGCAGCTTGTCGCAAAGCCCCTTGAAGACAATGCGGCCGACGAAGGTGCGTGCCTTGTGCGGATCGAGCATGTCCGGGTCTTCCTGCAGGCCGATGCGCAGGGTCGATGGAGCCTGCGCGACCGCGGGCAATGCGGCCAGCGACAGGAACGTGGCCGAGGCCAGGACGGTAAGCAGCTTCATCGGATGTCCCCTTTTGTGATTGCGGTGACGATCGCGGAGGATCGTCCCGATTGGTACCAGCCTGATGCAAAATCGACGTGGCGTCGATGGAGGATTATGCCGGCGTCCACTTCTTCCTGCATGCCGTAGCGGTGCGCATCTGCATGCAAGTCGGCTGCCAGCCGCGAAGCCGGATCGCGGCAGGGCCATGCACGAGCCTCGGTCGCCTTGACGGCGGCGGCTGGCTACAAGACCACAGGGATCCAAGCGCTCATGTGAGGCGCGGGAAGGGAGTGCCTCGATGCTGCTGGGTGTGATTGCCGACGACATGACGGGCGCGACGGATGTCGCGTTGATGCTAAACCGGAGCGGCATGCGGACGGTCCAGCTCATCGGCGCTCCACGTCCGGGGCAGGCACTGCCGGAGGCGGATGCCGTCGTCGTAGCGCTGAAGTCGCGGACGAACCCGGTGACGGAGGCCGTGGCGGATTCGCTGGCCGCCTGCGAGGCGCTTCTGGCTGCCGGCGCGAAGCAGATCCTGTTCAAATACTGCTCGACCTTCGATTCGACGCCATCCGGCAACATCGGCCCGGTTGCCGACGCCTTGGCGCAGCGGCTGGGCGCCGGCATCGCCATCGTCTGCCCGGCTTTTCCGGCGAATGGCCGCTCGATCTACCAGGGCTACCTCTTCGTCGGCGCCGTGCCGCTCCATGAGAGCTCGATGAAGGACCACCCGCTGACGCCGATGCGGGATTCCAGCCTGCTGCGCCTCATGGGCGGCCAGACCAAGGCGGCGGTCGGGCTCGTCGATTACGCGACCGTCCTCGCCGGGGCCGACGCGGTGAAGGCGCGTTTCGCCAAACTGACCGGGGAGGGCGTGCGTTACGTCGTCACCGATGCGCTGACCAATGCCGACCTCATGGTGCTGGGCGAGGCGGTCGCCGGCCATGTGCTGCTGACCGGCGGCTCCGGCATCGCGATGGGACTGCCGCAGAACTTCCGCAAGGCCGGCCTGCTGCCGGATCGTGAGATCGCCGCGAGCCTGAACGCGCCCGAGGGGCGTGCCGGCATCATCTCCGGCAGTTGCTCGACCGCGACGCGCGGGCAGATCAAGGCTGCCACCGCGGCTGGCTATCCGGCGCTCAAGGTCGATCCGATGGCCCTGGTGTCGGGCGAGCAGGACGCCGGCAAGCTCGCCGCATGGGCGCTCGCGCAGTCTCCCGACAAGCCCTTCCTGCTCTATTCCAGCGACGATCCCATGGAGGTCGCGGCCATTCAGGACAAGCTCGGCCGCGAGAAGGCGGGCGAGACGGTCGAGCACGCCTTCGCCCAGACGGCCGCTCTGTTGGCGAAGAAGGGCGTATCGCGCCTTCTGGTGGCGGGCGGCGAGACGTCGGGCGCGGTCGTGCAGGGGCTCGGCATCGGCATGCTCGAGATCGGCCCGGAGATCGATCCGGGCGTGCCCTGGACGCGCGTCGCCGATGGTCAGGACATGGTGATTGCTCTCAAATCGGGCAATTTCGGTGCACCCGACTTCTTCATCAAGGCATGGACCCTGCTGCGCTGAAGCGCCGTGCGACCAAGGCCGGGCTTGTGTAGGATGTCCGGCAGGGCATGATGCATCTCCTGGAGGGCCGGATGGACATGGCGTTTCTCGGCGATCTGTTGACCAATGTGGCTGGCCGCGGCCGGGCGCTGATCGGCTTCGAGCGCTTCATGGGACAGCGCAACCGGCCGATCGACCGCCTCTGCGAGGATCTGCTCTCCGGCCGTGGCGAGGCTTCGGGCATGGCGCTGGCGCAGGGGGTGCTCGAGGCCTGGGAGCGCTTGGACCGGCCGGGCCGCCAGGCTTTCTTCGCGATGCTGCAGGAACGCTTCGGGCCGGATCATGACCGGCTCGGCAAGGCGATCGACGCCTATCGCAAGGATCCGAGCGCGGCCGCCATCTCGGCCCTGCATCTGGCTTCTGAGCCCCGCCGGCAGGAGCTTCTGCGCCGGCTCAATCTCGCGCCAGGCGGCACCCATGTGCTCGTGCGTATGCGCGAGGCGCTGTTCGAGGCGATGGAGAGCGACCGCGATCTGATCAGCGTCGACGCCGATTTCCGCCACCTGTTCAGCTCGTGGTTCAATCGCGGCTTCCTCGTCCTGCGCCGCATCGACTGGCGCAGCCCCGCCAACGTGCTGGAGAAGATCATCCGCTACGAGGCGGTGCACGAAATCCAGGGCTGGGACGATCTGCGCCGCCGGCTCGAGCCGGCCGACCGGCGCTGCTTCGCCTTTTTCCATCCGCAACTGATCGATGAGCCGCTGATCTTCGTCGAGGTCGCTCTGACCAGCGAGATTCCGCGCAGCATCGGCGAGGTGCTGAGTGGAGAGCGCGAGGTGCTGCCTGCCCAGGCGGCAACGACGGCGGTGTTCTATTCGATCTCGAACTGCCAGGAGGGACTGCGCGGCATCTCTTTCGGCAACTTCCTGATCAAGCAGGTCGCGGAAGATTTGAAGCGCGAATTGCCGGGGCTCGACACCTTCGTCACGCTCTCGCCCGTGCCGGGCTTTGCGCGCTGGCTGGACGGCATCGTCGCCGATCCGGCCGAGCTCGCGCTCACGAATGAGGAACGTTCGGAGATCGGCCGCCCGGCCGTCGAGGCGATCTCGCTCGACGCGCCGGCCAAGGCCCGCCGCGACAAGCTGCTCGGCCAGATGGCGGCACAATATCTGCTGCGCGCCCGCACCAATTCCGGCCGTGTCATCGACCCGGTCGCCCGCTTCCATCTCGGCAATGGGGCGCGGCTCGAGCGCATCAACGTCGCCGGCAACATGTCGGCGCGGGGCCTGCGCGAGTCGCATGGCGTGATGGTCAATTACCGCTACGATCTCGACGACATCGAGACTAACCACGAGGCCTTCGCCACCCGCAACACGGTGGTCGCCTCCTCCGGCGTGCGCAAGCTGCTGCGGCCGGCGACAGCCTGAGCGAACGGCTCACGGAAACGCCTGAAAGGACCCGAAATCATGGGCAATCACCTGTTCGACCTCGTTCGCTCGCGCATGCCGGCGCCCGACGCGCCCTTCGCGCTGCTCGATGACGGCCGGCGCTATTCCTATGCCGACATGGTCGATGCCTCGGCCCGCTTCGCCAACGCGCTGGTTTCGCTGGGCGTGAAGCCGGGCGATCGCGTCGCTGTTCAGGTCGAGAAGTCGATCGAGGCGCTGATGCTCTACCTTGGCGCTGTCCGCGCCGGCGCGATCTTCCTGCCGCTGAACACTGCCTATACCCCAGCCGAGATCGAGTATTTTCTCGGCGACGCCGAACCTGGCATCTTCGTCTGCGACCCCGCGAAGGCAGAGGCGCTGAAGCCGTACGCCGAGAAGGCGGGCGCGAAGCTCGAGACGCTTGGCGTCGGGACCGGCTCGCTTCTCGACAAGGCGCAGGCTGCCTCGACCGCTTTCGCCGATGTCGCGCGCGGTCCGGACGACCTTGCCGCGATCCTCTACACCTCCGGCACGACCGGGCGCTCCAAGGGCGCAATGCTGTCGCATGACAACCTCGCCTCGAACGCGCTGGCGCTGGTCGATTACTGGCGCTTCTCGAAGGATGACGTGCTGCTGCACGCGCTGCCGATCTTCCACACCCACGGGCTCTTCGTCGCGACGAACTGCGTGCTGTTCTCCGGCGCCTCGCTGATCCTGCTGCCGAAATTCGATCCGGAGCAAATCTTCAAGTATCTGCCCCAGGCGACCTGCATGATGGGCGTGCCGACCTTCTATGTCCGCCTTCTCCAGGATGCGCGGCTGACGAAGGAGGCGACGAGGCACATGCGGCTCTTCGTCTCCGGCTCGGCGCCGCTGCTGGCCGACACGCATCGCGACTGGCGCGAGCGCACCGGCCACGCCATCCTCGAGCGCTACGGCATGACCGAGACCAACATGAACACCTCGAACCCCTATGAGGGCGAGCGTGTCGCGGGCACGGTCGGCTTCCCGCTGCCGGGTGTGTCGGCGCGCGTCGTTGATCCCGAGAGCGGCAAGGCGCTCGGCGCCGACGAGATCGGCATGATCGAGGTGAAGGGCCCCAACGTCTTCAAGGGCTATTGGCGCAATCCCGAGAAGACGGCCGCCGAGTTCAAGCCGGACGGCTTCTTCATCACCGGCGACCTCGGCAAGATCGATGGTGCCGGCTATGTCCACATCGTCGGGCGCGGCAAGGACCTCATCATCACCGGTGGCTACAACGTCTATCCCAAGGAGGTCGAGACCGAGATCGACGAGATGCCGGGCGTGATCGAGAGCGCCGTGATCGGCTGCCCGCATCCCGATTTTGGCGAGGGCGTCACCGCCGTCGTGGTGGTGAAGCCCGGTGCGACGATCACCGCGCAGTCGATCGCTGCTTCGCTTGAGCAGCGCCTTGCCAAATTCAAGCTGCCCAAGCAGGTCTTCATCGTGCCGGACCTGCCGCGCAACACCATGGGCAAGGTCCAGAAGAACCTGCTGCGCGACACCTACAAGGATATCTACGCGCCGCGGATGAAGGCGGGGGAGTAGGCGGCCTTCAGCCGATCGTCACGACCTCGCCGTCCAGGGGAATCCTCAGACGATCGGGGCCGATGCCGGCCTTTGCAGCGTGGTCGCGCAGCGCGTCTCGGCTGACCGTGCAATGGTCGAGCGCTTCCAGATGCGTCGCGACCACCGTGGCGCGCGGCGCCGCGCGCGCGAGATCGACGGTCTGCTGTGCGTCCATGATGATCAGCGTGCCGTCCCAGAGCGCGCCGCCCGAATGCGTCACGATGACGTCCGGATCGGCGGCGGCGACCGCTGCGGCGAGCGGCGGGTAGAGCACGCTGTCCCCGCACCAGTAGAGCGTCGGCTCGCCTGCGGCCTGCAGGCTGAAGCCCATGACCGGCCCCATCGTCTCGACCACCGATCCGGTGCCGTGCTGGGCCGGCTGCGGCTCGATGACGATCGTGCCGAGGCGCAGTGGCGCTTCAAGCGGCGTAACCGACCCGAACCCCGAGGATCGGATGGCCAGCTCATTCCCTGGTTGGCAGATCAGGGGGACGTCCTTGGGCAAGCTGGCCTTGGCGACGTCGTCAAAATGATCGGCGTGCAGATGCGAGACGATGACGAGGTCGACACCGGCGACGATCTCCTCGACCGGCGATGGCAGCGGCACCATCGGGTTCGGCGCGCGGCCGGTGAACGAGCGGCGGCTGAACCGTTCGCCGAAATCGGGATCGATCAGGAACGTCATGCCGGCATAGCGCAGCTTGAGTGTGGCGTTGCGGACGAGCTGGAGTTGCATATTCGTGTCGATCTCTCGAGGGGTGTGCGATCTTGCGATTCCTCCCGTCACCGCACCAATTCGAAATTGTGGACATTGCCGCTCGCGCGCGTGGCGTTTCATTCCGTCCATTCCGTGCCGAAACGTCATGTCGACGCGGTGCATTGTTGAAACGATGCGTTCTTTGAGGTGAGATCGCCCGGTGAATCGCTTCGGCGGGCCGTGCGTGGGGGAAGGGACTATGGCTGAACTGGGAATCGTATCGGACAGAGCGCCGATGACGATTTCGCCCCATGTGGCTCAGAACATCGACAGAATCCTCCAGGCCGTACGCAGCCATCTCAAGATGGACGTCGCCTTCGTGTCCGAATTCCTCGGCAAGAACCGGATCTTCAGGAACGTCGATTCCACCAGCCGGAACTTCCCGCTCAAGGCCGGCGACGTCATCCCGATGGCGGCAGGCTATTGTCAGCATGTCGTCTCCGGCCGGTTGCCGGAACTGATCCCCGATACCGACGCGGTCGCCTTCGCGCGGCAAATTCCCGAGACGCAGTCGATCCCGATCGGAGCTCATCTCAGCGTGCCGATCGGGCTAGATGACGGGCACGTCTTCGGCACCTTCTGTTGCTTCAGCCATGCAGCCAATCTCGATCTGAAGGAGCGCGATCTTGAGATGCTGCGCACGTTCGGCCGGGTTGTGGCGAACGACATCGCGGTCGATCTCAAGGCGGATCGCGAGCGCAGGGAGACGATCGAGCGCATCGACGCCGCCATCGAGGCCGGCGACCCGCACATCGTCTTCCAGCCGATCGTCAGGTTGACGGACCTGTCGGTGGCCGGCGTGGAATGCCTGGCCCGCTTCGATCAGGAACCAGTGCGTTCCCCGGACAAGTGGTTCGCCAGCGCGCATGCCGTCGGCATGGGCGAACTGCTGGAGCTGCTGGCGGTGCGCAAGGCGCTCGAAGCCGCAGCCGCGCTGCCCGCCGACCATGTGATCGGCATCAACATCTCGCCGCTGACACTGATTGGCGGCAATGTCGCGGAGGCGCTCTCCGGCTTCGATCCGCAGCGCATCGTCATCGAGATCACCGAGCACACGCCGATCGAGGACTACGACGCAATCCTGCATGCGCTTGCGCCGCTGCGGCAGATGGGCATCCGCGTCGCCATCGACGATGCGGGCGCCGGTTACTCCAGCCTCAGGCACATTCTCGCGATGCGGCCTGACGTCATCAAATTCGACGTCAGCCTGACCCGCAACGTCGACAGCGACCCGGTTCGCAAGGCCATGGCGGCGGCGCTGGTCGAGTTCGCCAGGCGAACCGGAACCGAGGTCGTCGCCGAAGGCGTCGAGACCCAGGCCGAGTTCGACGCCCTGCGCAGCCTGAAATTCGACAAGGCGCAGGGCTATTTCCTGGGCAGACCCCGGGCTTTGCGGGAACTCCTAGCCGATCTGGGCCTGAAGCCGCCTCGCTGCTAGCCCGCCTTGTGCAGCCGGGCCAGCTGGAAGCGCGCCACATCGGCGAGCAGCTCGACAAAGCCCTTTACCTGCAGCGCGGCGGTCGCCTTGCCCTTCTCCGCCGTGGCGAGGGAAGCGTCGCCGGCCGCGCCCGAGCCGTGAACGTCCTGGGCCATCCAGGCCATCGCGTGCAGCCCGGTCGGGCGCAGCCATTTGTAGCCCTCCGTCGCCATCTCGACTGTCAGCGGGTTGAAGGGCGCGGCCTTGCTCATATCGACGAGGTCGGGCCGGAAGTGCAGCATCAGCGAGGTCTCGATGTCGCCGGCATGGATGCCGTGGTTGGCGTCGAGGTCGGCGAAGACGCCAGGGGGCAGGCCGAAGGCGCGCCAGGCCGTGGTCACGGCGAGCATGCCATGGCGAACGCGCAGTTCGCGCGCCACGACCTTCATCGGGTCGACATTGCCGCCATGCGAGGTCACGATCACGAGCTTGCGCAGGCCGGCGCGCTTGACGCTCTCGCCGATCTCGATCCAGCCCTGCGTCGCGCTCTCCCAGGAGAGCGTGAGCGTCCCCGGTGAATGCAGATGCTCGTTCGACTTGCAGATGGCCTGCGTCGGCAGCACCAGCACGTCGAGGCTCTCCGGCACCAGCGGCATGGCCTCCGCCAGCATGGCGTTCATGATCGTCGTATCGACCGAGACCGGCAGATGCGGGCCATGCTGTTCGATCGCGGCCAGCGGCAGCACCGCGATGGTGCTGTCGGCGGAAAGCCCGGAAAAGTCGGTGGTCTTCAGATCGCCCCAGAAGCGCGCGCTCATCGTCTCATGATCCCTGCATCGTCGTGGCCGTCATCCTAGAGCATCGACAGTCGGAATTGATGCTGCTCCAGCCGGATCGCCTGTGGGCAAGCCGCCATCCCCTCCGGGCGCCGACCCCATTGCGGTTTCGGTGACCTGCGGCACATGGCATACATGTTGCTCGCTCGCGGCTGAAGGCGTTCGCCGGACAGCTACAGGGAGGCCACAAGCATGACGATGACGAAATATCGCCTGACGCGCCGCGGGGCGCTCGGCCTGATCGGCGGCTCAGCGTTGGTGGCCGTCCCCGGCGCTCGCGTCAGCGCCCAGACCCTCGACAAGGTCTCCTACCAGACCAACTGGCGCGCCCAGGCCGAGCACGGCGGCTTCTATCTCGCCGCCGCCAACGGCATCTACAAGAAGTACGGCATCGATGCCGAGATCCGTCCGGGCGGGCCGCAGCAGAACCCCTCGCAGCTCCTGCTCGGTGGCCGCGTCGACATGATCATGTCGAACGCCTTCGAGGCGATCCGCTACGCTCAGGAAGACATCCCCTTCCTCTGCATCGCCTCGATCTTCCAGAAGGATCCGCAGGTCATCATCTCGCACCCCGGCGTCGGCAACGATTCGCTTGCCGCGCTCAAGGGCAAGCCGATCCTGGTCGGAGCCGCCGGCCGCAACAGCTACTGGCCGTTCCTGAAGGCGAAGTTCGGCTACACCGACGAGCAGATCCGGCCCTACACCTTCAACATGGCGCCGTTCCTGGCCGACAAGACGATCTCGCAGCAGGGCTTCCTCTCGTCGGAGCCCTTCGCGATCCAGAAGCAGGGCGGCGTGACCCCGCTGGTGCATCTCATCGCCGATGCCGGCTTCGAGAACTACAACACAACGATCAACATCTCCCGGAAGATGGTCGACGAGAAGAAGGACCTGGTCCAGCGCTTCGTCACCGCCACGCTCGAGGGTTGGGCCGAGTACATGAAGGGCGGCCCCGCCGTCGCCGCCGCGAATGCGCAGATCCTGAAGGACAATCCCGACATGGATCAGGAGAAGATCGATTATGCGGTCAAGGTGATGAACGAGAAGGGGATCGTGCTTTCTGGCGACGCCCTGACGCTCGGCATCGGCGCCATGACCGATGCGCGGTGGGCGAGCTTCTACAAGACGATGACCGATGCCGGCGTCTTCCCCGCGGGGGTCGATGTCAAGAAGGCGTATAGCCTGGAGTTCATCAACAAGGGCGTCGGCAAGGCTTGAGCTCCCGTCTCGGGCTCGGCCCGAGCCTCTTCTGCACGAGATTCTCGGGTCTGCGCTTGGCTGGCCCGAGAACGACGTTTGAGTATCGAAAACAACGGATCATCAGGCTTTGGACACGGCCTATCTGAGCAGACCCCATGAGGATGCGGCCGAGGGCGGCAAGCCACTCGTCAGCATCCGCCACGTCTCGAAGCAGTTCGGCAACGGCACGCTTGCCGTCAGGGACGTGAACCTCAATCTCGGGCAGGGGCAGTTCATCTCGCTGCTCGGCCCCTCCGGCTGCGGAAAATCGACGCTGCTGCGGATGATCGCGGGGCTCGGCGCGCCGTCCGCGGGCACGATCGAATGGCCGACGACCGGCCATGATGCGAGCGGCGAGCCGGAGCGCGACCTCGGCTTCGTCTTCCAGGACCCGACGCTGATGCCCTGGGCGACGGCGCTCGCCAACGTCATGATGCCGCTGACGCTGAAGGGCGTCCGCAAGAGCGAGGCGCGCGAGCGCGCTGCCGCGATGCTGGCGCTGGTCGGCCTGGCCGGCTTCGAGAAATCCTATCCCCGAGAACTCTCGGGCGGCATGAAGATGCGCGTCTCGATCGCGCGCGGGCTGGTGCTGCGGCCCAAGATCCTGCTGATGGACGAGCCCTTTGCCGCGCTCGACGAAATCACCCGCCATCGCCTCAACGACGATCTGCTCGAACTGTGGTGGAAGGAGAAGTTCACGGCCGTCTTCGTCACCCATTCGGTCTTCGAGTCGGTCTATCTCTCGAAGCGGATCGTGGTGATGGCGGCACGTCCGGGGCGCGTCATGGCAGATCTCGATGTGGACGCACCTTATCCGCGCGACGATCTGTTCCGCACCTCGCCCGAATACGCACATCTCTGCCGCGTCGTCTCGGGCAAGCTGAAGGAGGCGATCGGCTCATGAGCGCGCCCGCATTCGACACGCCCGCACCGGCTCATGACGGCACCGACGCCGAGGCGCGACCGGTCTTCGCGACCGAGAGGCGGGTGCTGGGCCTGCCGGCCAGCGCCTGGCCGCGCCTGCTCGCGCCGATCGTAATCGGCGTGCTGGCGCTGGCGCTCTGGGAACTGGCCGTGCGCTGGAACGGGATCCCGCCCTATATCCTGCCCGGCCCGCTCCTGATCGGCCAGACGCTGGTGGCCGACTGGGGCACGCTTTCCGGCTCGCTCTGGATCACGCTGCGGATCACCTTCATGGCGCTGGCGGCGGCCGTGATCGTCGGCGTTACGCTGGCGGTCCTCTTCACCCAGTCGAAGTGGCTGGAGATGTCGCTGTTGCCCTATGCGGTGATCCTGCAGGTGACGCCGATCGTCGCGATCGCGCCGCTGATCATCATCTGGGCCGGCGACGTCAACCTGTCGCTGCTCATCTGCGCCTGGATTGTCGCTTTCTTCCCAATCCTGTCGAACACCATCCTCGGCCTCAACTCGGCAGACCACAACCTCGTCAACCTGTTCCAGCTCTATGGCGCGACCCGCTGGCAGACCATGCGTTATCTCAAGCTGCCGGCGGCCTTGCCCTATTTCCTGGCGGGGTTGAAGATCTCCGGCGGTCTCGCGCTGATCGGCGCGGTGGTCGCCGAGTTCGTCGCCGGCACCGGCGGCAGCGCATCGGGGCTGGCCTATCGCATCCTCGAGGCTGGCTATCAGCTCAAGATCCCGCGCGTCTTCGCCGCGCTGCTGATGATCTCGCTGTCGGGCATCGCGATCTTCCTGGTCACGAGCTGGATTTCGCATGTGCTGTTGCGGCGCTGGCACGAGAGCGCCCTGAAGCGGGAGAATTGAGATGAGCGCTGTTCCGGAACGCCGGCCGAGGCCTGTCCAGCCCTCGCGCTACGACATCGCCGCGCTCAAGCAGGATCTCGACGGCATCGCGCTGATCGACGAGGCGCAGGTTGTGCGCAAGCGCTCGCGCGACTTCTTCTGGTATTCGCCGATCCTGAATCAGCAGCTCGCCGACAAATCTGCGGACATCATTGCGGCCCCGCGCGACGAGGCCGAGGTCGTTCGCATCGCGGCGGCCTGCGCGAGGCGCCGCATACCGCTGACCGTGCGGGCCGCGGGCACCGGCAATTACGGCCAGGCGGTGCCGCTGGAAGGCGGTGTGCTGCTCGACATCACCGGGCTCACCGCCATCGAATGGCAGAAGCCCGGCGTCGTCCGCACGGCTGCCGGTGCGCGCATGCTCGATGTTGATGTCGCGATGCGCGAAACCGGCTTCGAGCAGCGCATGCATCCCTCGACCAAGCGTAGCGCGACGGTAGGCGGCTTCGTCGCCGGCGGTTCCGGCGGCGTCGGTTCGGTGACCTATGGCGGCCTGCGCGAGCCCGGCAACATCCTGGCGGCGCGCATCGTCACGGTCGAGGAGGAGCCGCGGATCATCGAGCTGCGCGACGACGCGGCGCAGAAGGTCAACCGCGCCTATGGCACGACGGGAATCATCACGGCGCTCGAGATGCCGCTGGCGCCGGCCTGGCCCTGGATCGACGTGATCGTCGCTTTCGACGACTACATGGAAGCCTTCCAGGCCGGCTACGAGGTCGCGCTGGCCGACGGCATCGTCAAGAAGCTGGTCACGCCGATCTCATCGGAGATCACGCCCCGTTTCGGTGCGCTGAAGCCGAACTGCCCTGAAGGAAAGAGCATCCTGATCTGCATGGTCGCCGAGGGCTCGCTTGGCCCGTTCAAGGCGATCGTCGGCAAGCGTGGCACGATCACCTACGAGGCTCCTTCGGAAGAAGGGCCCGGCACGGTGCCGCTCTACGAATACACCTGGAACCACACCACGCTGCAATGGCTGAAGAGCGATCGCTCGATCACCTATCTGCAGTGTCTTTTCCCGCATGACCGCCTCGTCGACAGCGCCCGTGAGACGATCGCGACCTATGGCGACGAGCTGCTGCCGCATCACGAGTTCATCCGCTTCGGTGGCCGGGTCACGGCAAGCGCGCTGCCGATTCTGCGCTATTCGACGCCAGAGCGCCTGAACGAGATCATCGCGCAGCACGAGGCGTCCGGCGTATTCATCGCCAATCCCCATGTCGTCTCGCTGGAGGAGGGCAGCCGGCACAAGCGGGCGGATGCCGACCAGCTCGGCTTCAAGCGCGAAGTCGATCCGCGCGGCCTGCTCAACCCTGGGAAGATGGCGAGCTTCGTCGCACAGGAACAGGCGAAGTAAGCTCAGGCGAAGTAGGCGACCTTCTTGTCGGCGGGCAGCGCATCGAGTTCGCGCAGGCCGCCTTCGGAGCCCGCTCCCGGCAAGCCGGCCTTGGCCGGCACTTCGTTGCCGGCAAGGCGCTGCTGGAAGGCTGCCAGCGCTGACGACTGGTCGATCACGTCGAGCGGCTGTTCTTCGGGGGCGTCGCTGAAGACGATGTCATCGTCGAGCTGGATCGAGCCGATCCGGGGCTCTGCGCCCAAGAGTTCCACAGTGGAACGTTTGCTGGCGGCGACAGGGGCAGGGTGGCTGTCGATCTCGACGATCTCGATGTCGTGGTAGCTGCCGAGGGGGGGCGGGGATGGCATGCCGATGTCCCGGCCGAGCTTGGCTTCGGCCATGAAGGGCTCGTCATGCAGCGGCGTGGTCGGGCCCATGGCGGTGACGGCGCGCAGGCTGCTGTCGAGCATCGCGATGGTGTCGGCAATCTTGTCGATGCGCTGGGCCGTGCCCTCGACGATCATCGTCGCAGCCGAGATTTCGGCGGCGCGCTGATCGAGCATGTCGCAGAGCGCCTCGTTGGCGCCCGCTTCGCGCAGGCTCCAGGCCGCCTCCTGCATGCTCTCCGTCGCCTGGACGATGCTGCCCGCCGCCGTCTCGATGCGGCTCGCCAGCCCCGAGGCGCGGTCCTCGCCCTTGCCGCTGATGCGTTCGAGATCGATGCGCAGATCGGCGATCAGGGCTGCGGCTTCGCTGACATCCGGCTCGGCTGCCGGCTCAGGCAGGCCAAGGCCGACGATGCGCTCGATGCGATTGATGGCGCCGAGCAGTTGCTGTGTGTCGGCTTGCCGGTTGCGCCTGGCGTACTCGGCCATGAACCAGCGGCCACGGGCGGTCTCCATCACCGCGGCCTCGATCGCCTCGTAGTCCGTTTCGCTCAGCGGTGTCAGTGAACGCGCTTCGCTCATGACCAATCTGCTCTTGAAGGACCGGCCGAATCGGATTTCGCCGGTGATGATGCACCATTGCGGACCCTGCCATCGCATTAATTAATGAAGTGTTCCCATGGGGAACGTCGGGCGCGTGGCAGGCCGGCCGGCGAGTCACGCTTCGCGATGCCAGGCGGTGCCCGCGGGAGTTCGGCTGCTGTTGCATGCCTGCCCTTGCCAAGCGCATTTTGCCCGGCGATACAGGCAAAAGGGGTAAGCTGGCGCCTTCGGCGGGTGTCGCGGATTGATGCAGGACCGTCGAGGGCGGGCGAGGGACATCACGCAGACCATGGCGAGCCCTGATACCGCCGAACCGCAAGCGGTCTTCCGCGATGATGCCGGCACGCTCGCAGTGGTGCTCGCCGGCTCGTGGAGCGCCGACCGCGCCCCCCGAGTCGAGAGGCTGGCCGAAGAGATTGCCGGTCGCGTCGCCAAGGCATCGCATGCCCGGCTCGACCTCTCGGCCGTGTCACGACTCGATACGCTCGGCGCCTATGTTCTGAACCGTCTCAAGCACCAGCAGGAAGCCGCAGGTGCGGCCGTCGAGATCGTCAGCAAGCAGCCCGAACACGGCGTCCTGCTTGCCGAGGTCGCAGTGCATGACGAACGACAGCCGGAGCCGCACGGCCACGTCCGTGTCGTTGATGTCCTCGTTAACATCGGTGCCGCCGTGGTGCGCTTTGGCCGCGACATGGTTAGCGGCGCGATGTTCCTCGGCGAGGTGGTCGTCGCCTCGGCCAGCGTCATGCTCGGCCCGCGCAAGTTTCGTGGCCCGTCGCTGGTCCACCAGATCGAGCTGATCGCCTTCAACGGCGCGCCGATCATCATGCTGATCTCGTTCCTGGTCGGCTGTATCGTTGCCCAGCAGGGCATCTTCCAGCTCCAGCAGTTCGGCGCGGCGGCCTTCGTCGTGGACCTGACCGGCATCCTGATCCTGCGCGAGCTCGCCGTGCTGCTGACCTCGATCATGATCGCCGGCCGGTCCGGCTCGGCCTTCACCGCCGAGATCGGTTCGATGAAGATGCGCGAGGAGATCGATGCGCTGCGGGTCATGGGGCTGGACCCGATCGAGGTGCTCGTCGTCCCGCGGATTCTCGCCCTGATCATTTCGCTGCCGATCCTGACCTTCATCTCCGCCATGGCGGGCCTGACGGGGGCCGCGCTGGTCGCCTGGCTCTATGGCGGCATCGGCGTCGACATCTTCCTGGCGCGGCTGCAATCCGTCATCACCTGGAAGCACTTCGCCGTGGGGCTCATCAAGGCGCCGTTCATGGCCTTTGTGATCGGGCTGATCGCCTCGATCGAGGGCCTCGCGGTGAAGGGGTCAGCCGAGTCGCTCGGGCATCAGGTCACCGCTTCGGTGGTCAAGGCGATCTTCATGGTCATCGTCGTCGACGGCCTCTTCGCCATGTTCTTCGCATCCATCGAGTTTTGAGGATCGTATCCCGCAGATGAGCGAGCAGGGGATGCAGCAGGTCGATCGGACAAGGCAGCCTCAGGCGACGGCGGCCGAGCCCGAGGCCGTCATCCGCGTGCGCGACCTCAGGGTGGCGTTCGGGGACAAGGTCATCATGGATGGCCTGAATCTCGACGTGATGCGCGGCGAGATCCTCGGCTTCGTGGGCGGCTCGGGCCAGGGCAAGTCGGTGCTGACCCGGACGATCCTCGGGCTGGTGCAGAAGTCGCGCGGCACGATCGAGGTCTTTGGCGAGAATGTCGATACGCTGAGCTCGGCCCAGCGCCGCGTGCTCGAACGGCGCTTCGGCGTGATGTTCCAGCAGGGTGCGCTGTTCTCGGCGCTCACCGTCAAGCAGAACATCCAGGTGCCGATGCGGGAGTATCTCAAGCTGTCGCCGGCGCTGCTCGACGAGCTGGCGATGGTGAAGCTCGATCTCGTCGGCCTGAAGCCCGACGCTGCCGACAAGGTGCCCTCCGAGCTCTCGGGCGGCATGATCAAGCGGGCGGCGCTCGCCCGGGCGCTGGCGCTCGACCCCGAGATCGTCTTTCTCGACGAGCCGACCTCGGGCCTCGATCCGATCGGAGCCGCCGAATTCGATGAGCTGATCATGACCCTCAAGCAGACTTTGGGTCTGACCGTCTTCATGGTAACCCACGATCTCGACAGCCTTTATTCTGCCTGCGACCGAATCGCTGCGCTCGCGGACAAGCGGGTGATCGCGGTTGGTTCGCTGGCCACGATGCTGGCGTCGGATCACCCCTGGCTGAAGGCCTACTTCGGCGGCGAGCGCGCCAGGGCCCGGCAGCCCGCCCATATGCGAGGATGAGACGCTAGGTAATGGAATCGCGGGCGAATTACGCGCTGGTCGGCCTGTTCACGCTTGCGGTTCTCGCCGCGCTGTTCGGATTCGTCTACTGGTTCAACAGCGGCAATGCCGGCGGCCGGCAAGATGTCCGCGTGATCTTCAGCGGCACGGTGACCGGGCTCGGGCGCGGTTCGAGCGTGCTTTTCAACGGTTTCCGCGTCGGCGAGGTCACCCGCATCGAGCTGCGGCCGAACGATCCGAGCCGGATCTACGCTGTGATCTCGGTCGACGCCAACACGCCCTTGCGTGTCGATACCCGCGCCCGGCTCGAGACCGTGGGCCTGGCGACAGGCATCGTCGCGGTCCAGCTCGTCGGCGGCGATCCGACCTCGCCGCCCCTCAAGCCGGCGGAGGGGCAGAGCCTGCCGGTGATCGTCGCCGACCGCTCGGAACTGCAGGACATCGTCGAGACCGTCCGCAACATCGCCGCCAAGGCGGACGATACCCTCACCGGGCTCAACCAGCTGGTGAAGGAGAACGCCGGCTCGATCAACAATACGGTCCGGAACGTCGAGAAGTTCTCGACCGCGCTCGGCAACAATGCCGATGGCATCGACAAGCTGATGAAGAGCTTCGGTACTATCGCCGAGACCATCGCGCCGCTGTCCGAGAAGCTTGGCGTGCTCAGCGAGGAATTGACCGAGATCGTGCGTTCGGTCGACGACAAGAAGGTCGCGGCGATCGTCGACAACGTCGACAGGTTCACGGCCGCGCTGGGCAGCTCCAGCGGGGATGTCGGCAAGGCGGTCAAGGACGTCGCCTCGATCACCGACAAGCTGAACAAGGCGGCTGATCAGGTCGAGGGCGTGCTCAAGAGCGCGCAGGCCTTCCTGAACACGGCCGCAGGGCAGGATGGCCGCAGCGCCTTCTCCGAGGTGAGCGATGCCGCCAAGTCGATCCGCGTGCTCGCCGACAACCTCGATAAGCGCACCGCCGAGATCACCTCGGGTATCAGCCGCTTCACCGGGCCGGGCCTGCGCGACATCGAGGCGCTCGCAACGGATGGCCGTCGCACGCTCGGGGATCTGAACCGCACCTTGCGGAGTTTGGAACGCAACCCGCAGCAATTCATCTTCGGCGGCAAGCCCCCGCTGCCTCAATATGGTGGATCCCGCTAGACCGATGACGATCAAGGTTCCACCCGCCTCGCGAATGCCTCTCCGCCAGCCTGCCGTCGCCCTGGCGCTCGCCGCTGCCCTGCTGCTGGCTGGCTGCGGCGGCGGTGGCGCACCGACCACCTATGATCTAACCGCACCGCGCGATTTCGGGCGCATCGGCGGCTCGCGCGCGATCCTGATGGTGCAGGAACCGACGACCGTGCAGGCGCTCGATTCCGACCGCGTGATCGTCAAGGATTCGAGTGGCGCGCTCTCCTTCCTGGGTGGGGCACAGTGGGCCGACCGGGTGCCCAAGCTGGTTCAGGTCCGTCTGATCCAGACCTTCGAGAACGGCAGCAAACTCGGCGCCGTGTCCCGGCCCGGCGATCGCGTCACGCCGGATGCCCAGCTCCTCACCGATATCCGCAGCTTCAACATCGATGCGGCGAGCGGCATGGCGGTCGTCGAGATCACGGCCAGGGTCGTCGGCGATCGCGACGGCCTGGTCCGCCGGGCCCGTTTCTTTTCCGCCCGTGTCCCGGCTGCGGCCGTCGATGGTGCGGGAGCAGCCCAGACGCTCGACCAGGCGCTGTCGAAGGTGCTTGTCGAGATCGCGCGCTGGGCCCGCTGAGCGGCTACGGACGGCGCGGGAACGGGGCTTCCGAAGCATGCCACCAAGCAAAAAGGCCGCCCAGGGGGGCGGCCTTTTCGTTTGTGGTCGCAGGCCGGCGCTTACTCGAAGCGCCCGCTCGCATGGGCGAGCATCGTGTAGACCTTGCCGGTCTCCGAGGTCAGGTAGGTCTTGGCGACCAGCGAGTCGCGATCGTCCTTGGCAGCCTCCGCCAGCAGGCGCTCGAACTCGTCGATATAGCGGTCGACGGTCTCCTTGAACTCGGCATCGCGCCGGTACTTCCGGCGGATCTCGTCAAAGGTCTGCTGGCCCTGCAGCGTGTAGAGGCGGCGCGTGAAGACGTTGCGCTCGCCGCGCTTGTAGCGGTCCCACAGCTCGACCGCCGCGTCATGGTCGATCATCCGGGCGATATCGACCGAGAGCGAATCCAGCCGCTCGATCGAATGCGCCGTCGGCTTGGGAGCCTCGGGAGCCTTGTCCTCGCGCGAGGCCCGGTTGAGCAGGTCCGACAGCCAGCCGCTCTTCGCGGGCGGCTGGGTATCGGACGCAGGCTGGCGGCGCCCGCTTTCCTGGGCGGGGGCCGGGGCAGGGCGTGCGGCCGGGGCTGCCGGAGCCGCGGGCCGTGCTTCGGCGCGCGGCGCGGGCGCGGGTGCAGGGGCAGCGGACTCGGGCGTCGCGTCGAGCGAGGGCCGCAGCTGCGGCTCCGCGGCCGGCAGGCGAGCCTGCGTCACCGTGGTGTAGGCGGGCTCCTGACGGGGCAGGGCGGCCGCGGGGGCAGAGCGGCGGCTCTGGCCGGCATCGACCGGCAGGGCGACATCGCTGCGCCGGCCCGAGCGGGTTACGATCTCGGTCAGCTCGTTCAGCGCCTTGATCTGCTCGGCGACGACGCGGCGCATCGCGGAGGTCGATTCCTGCGTCTCGCGGGGCAGGTCGAGCACACCGCGCTTCAGCTCAGCCCGCGTCTCTTCCAGCTCGCGCTGGATCTCGGCGGCGACGCCGCGCATGTCCTGCGCCGCGCCCTGGAAGCGCTCGGTCACCTTGGCGAGCTCGCTGCCAACCTCGTTCGAGACCTGCTCGTAAGCCTGGCGCAAGGCCTGCGCCGTACGCTCGCGTTCCTTGCCGGTGGTGCTCCGGATCAGTTCGAACTGCTGCGCGATCGCGGTGGTCGTGGACTCCGCGGAATCGCTGAGCACGCCGCCGATCTGGCGTGCCCGGGCTTCCGCGGTGCTGAGCGACTCGTCCATCAGCGCCGCGAAGGAGCGCGTGATCGACTCGACGTCGTCCGTCCGGTTGGCGATCAGGCCGTGCAGTTCCTCGAGCGAGTCCTTGCGGTCGGCCAGCGCCTTGCCGACGCGGGCCTCGACCTGCTCCAGGCGCGTCGCGACGGAATGCAGCGCTGCGGTACTGGCCTGTGTGACCTCGCCCAGCGAATGGCCCTTCTCGTCGAGCTGGCCGACGAGCGTGGCGGTCTCGCGCAGCGTTCCCTCGGAGAAGGTCTTCAGCTCGGCGACCTGCGTCGCGATCTGCTGCGAGGCCTTGCCGGTCTCGTCCATCACTGTCGCGATCACGCTCTGCAGATCCCCGAGGCGGGCCGAGAGCCCGCCTTCGACGGCGGCGAGGTTCTTGTTCGCGCCGTTGACGATCTGCTGCATGAGCTTGTTGGCCTCGCCCAGGCGGCCGAGCATGCCGCCGAGCTCGCTGCGCAGCTGCTCGTTGGTGGCGACCAGCGCGTCGACCGACTGCCGCGTGCCGCTCTCCAGCGTCTCGCGCAGACCGCTCGACGAGCTGTCGAGCGCCGTCGTGATCTCGCTGCCGCGCTCGCGCAGCCCCTCGATGATCGACGAGCCGCGGCTCTCGATCGCCCGGACCACGGTTTCGCCGACCATGGCGAACTCGTTGGCAATCGCATCGCCGCGCTGCCCAAGCGCCGCGACCATGCCGCCGCCCTTGTCCTCGAACAGCAGGCGCAGGGCTTCGGCCCGGTCGCCCAATGCGGTCGCGATGGCGTCGCCGCGCTCGCCGAGCGCCGTGACCATGCCGACGCCCTTGTCGTCGAACAGCACACGCAGCTCTTCGGCGCGCTCGCCGAGCGAAGCCGAGATCGCGTCCGACTTGGTCTGCAGCGTGTCGGCGATCTGCTGGCCACGCGTATCGAGCGTGCCCGAGACGGTGTCGAGCCGGTTGACCACACGCTCCTCGAAGCGCGCGACGCTGCGGTCCAGCGTATCGGCGATCTGGAGGGCCCGGCCACCCAGCGTGGCGTTGATCGTGTCGGCCTTGTCGCTGAGCGTGCGGGTGAGCGACTCGCTCTTGGAGGTCACGACCTCGCCGATCTCGTCGGCCTTGGCGGCCAGGGCGCGGGTGACCTCGCGGCCGCCCTCCGCCAGCACGCGGGCGATGTCGACCGTGCGCTCGACCAGGGCCTCGTTCAGGGCAGTGGCGCGCGAGCCGAGATTGCCGTCGATGCGAGCGATCAGGCCGTCCAGCGAGCCGGCGATCTCGGCGCTCTTGGCGCCGGAGCGCTCCTCGAACAGCTTGATCTGGCTCTCCATGGCGTCGGTCGCTTCGCGCGTGCGCTCGGCCAGGATCGCAGCCGCTTCGGTCGCGCGCGCGCCGACCCGGTCAGCGAGCGCCATGCCGTCCTCGCTGATCAGCCTCTCGACATTGGCGATGCCGTTGGTCACGGCAGCGGTCAGCGCCTGCGTGTCGTCCGACAGGCGGCTGGTGAGCTCGCTGCCCTTGTGGACGATGATGTCCTCGAAGGCAGCCAGGCGCGAGCCCAGCGCCGTCTCGACATGGCGGCCCTGGTTGTCGAACAGCTCCGCGAACGCGCTGAGCCGACCGCCGAGCGACGTCTCGATCTCGCGGCCCTGCTCGTCGAAGAGCTTGTTCAGCGCGTCGTGGCGGTGGGCGAGCGCCTCGGTCAGAGCCTGGGCGCGCCCTTCCACCGAACGCAGCATCGATTCGGCGTTGGCCGAAAGGGCCTCGTTCACGCGGCCGCCCTGCTGCGTCAGCGCCAGCACGATCTCCTTGCCGGTGCCGGCGAGCAGGGTGCGCGCCTCCTCGGCATGGACCGTGAAGCTTTCGCGCAGCCCCTGCGTCGCTTCAGTCATTCGGTCGGCGACATCGCGGCCGTCGACATTGATGGTTTCGGTCAGCGAACGGGTGGCGTCGCTCATGCGGCGCGCCAGCTCTTCGCTCTGCTCGCCGAGCAGCGTGTGGACCTCGCGGCCGGCGCTGACGAGGTCGCGCAGCAACGTCTCGCGCTGATCGCCCAGCAAGGTTCCGACCTGCTCGCCGGTTTCGCTCAGGCGCGTCAGGAAGCCGCTCTGCTGCTGCTCCAGCGCCGCCTGCGCGGCCTCGCTCGCAGTCGTGAGCCGGGCAGCCAGGGCTGCGCCGCGCTCGTCGAGCCGCTGGTCGAGGCTCTCGCCGGTATCCGCCAGGCGAGCGATGAGGGCGCCGCTGCGCTCCGCCAGTACGCCATGCACCGAACGGCCGACATCGGCGACGCGGGTGACCAGCGCCTGGCTTTCGTTGCCGAGCAGGTCCTTCACCTCGAACCCGACCTGCGACAGCTTCACCGTCAGCGCTGCACCTTGCTCGTCGAGCAGGGCGCTGACGCGGGCGCCGGTCTCGGACAGGCTCGCTGCCAGCGCATCGCTCTGCGCCCCGATCAGGCCGTGGGCCTGATCGCCGGCCGCGCCGAGCCGCAGCACCAGCGTCTCGCTCTGGCTGTCGAGCAGCTTGACGACATCGGTACCGGCTCCGGTCACGCGCGAGACGAGCGCTTCGCTCTGCCCGTGCAGCAGGCTGGCGACATCCGCGCCGGCTCCGGTGACGCTCGAGACGAGCGCTTCGCTTTGCCCGCTCAGCAAGCTGGCGACGTCCGCGCCCGCTCCCGACACCCGCGAGACGAGTGCTTCGCTCTGACCCGCCAGCAAGCTGGCGACATTCGCGCCGGTGCCTGAGACGCGCGAGACGAGCGAGTCGCTCTGCTCGGCCAGCAATCTGGCGACATCGGTGGCGGTGCCTGAGACGCGCGAGACGAGCGAATCGCTCTGCTCCGACAGCATCTTCGCGACATCGGTGGCGGTGCCGGAAACCCGCGAAACCAGGGTCTCGCTCTGCTCCACCAGCATCTGCGCGACATCAGCGCCCGTGCCTGAAACCCGCGAGATCAGCGCGTGGCTCTGGTCGTTGAGCAGCTTCACCGCCTCGGAGCTCGCATCAGAGACGCGCGAGACCAGGCTGTCGGCCTGCTGGCCGAGCAGCGTCTGGACGCTCTCGCCCGTTTCCGAAAGGCGCGTCACCAGCTTGCCGCCATGGTCGTTGATCACGGTCTGGAGGCCATCGGTGACCGAAGCCACGCGAGTCGCCAGCTCCTCGCCATGCCGCCCGACAGTGTCGCCCAGCGCCTGGCCGGCTTCGTCCACGCGCAGGATGATCGCGTCGCTGCGCTCGCGCAGCACGTCATCGACGGTGCGGGCGGTGTCGTTGAGCTTTGAGACCAGGGCGTCGCTCTGCGTGCCGATCAGGCTGTTGACGTTCTCGCCGACCTCCAGGAGGCGCGAGGCGATCAGCTCGTTCTGGCGCGTCAGCAGCCCGTTGACGCCGCGGCCGACCTCAGCGAGGCGGGTGGTGACGCTGTCGCCCTCTTCGGCAAGTGAGCTGCGAAGGCTTTCGCCGGTCTCGGTCAGGCGCGCCCTCAGAGCCTCGCTCTGGTTTTCGATCAGCGCGACCATGCTGCGGCTGCTGCTTTCGAAGCGCTCGGCGGCTTCGCTACCGCGTGCGGAAATGTCCTGCGCCAGCGACTCGCCGGTCGCACGCAGGGTCTCGTTCACGCCGTCGACGCGGGCGGCCAGGTTGTCGACGACCTGCGAGCCGGTTTCGGTGATCGCGCGCGTCACGTCGCGCGCTCCGGTGGCGAGGCCCTCCGTCAGCACGGCGCCGGTGCGCTCGAGTGATGTGGCGATGTCGCGGGCGCGGCCATCGAGCAGGGTGGACAGGCTGTCGCTGGCGCCGGAAAGGCGCTCGCTGACCTCGCCGGAGGTCACCTGCAGGCGTTCGACCAACTCGCTGCCGCGACCGCTGATCTCGTCGATCATGCGCTCGCCAGCACGGCCGAGCGCAAGCGTGATCTGGTCGCCCTTTTCGCCGAGCGAGCCGGTGACGCGGTCGCCGGCCTGGGCGACGGCCTCTGCAATGGTGCGGCTGGCGAGGTCGAGATCCTTGGACAGGCCCTCATGCGCGCCGCTGATCGCGAATTTGACCCGCTCGGCGTTGCCGACGACGGCTTCGCGCTGGGTCACCAGTTCGTCGATCAACGAGCGCAGCCGGATCTCGTTATCGGCATAGGCGCGTTCAAGCGTGGCAATCTCGCCGCGCACGATCGTCTCCAGCTCGCCGGCACGCGCGACGGCTCGCTCGATGCCGTCGCCCATGGCGGCGACTTCGCGGCGGATGGTCTGGCTCAGCGACAGGACGGAGTCCGCACCGACGACTTCGGGCTCGGCCAGCCGCAGGGCGACCTCGGTCATGGCCCGCGAAACCAAGCGCATCTCCTGCGTACGGCGATAAAGCGCTGCGAGCACGAAGAAGAAGACGACCGGCGCGCCGATGGAGAGCGCCAGCAGGGTCCATTCGCCGACGCCGAAGGTGGAAAGGCGTTCGCGCAGGCCGCCATCGACCGAGCCGAAGCGGTTGAGCAGCACGAATGCGGCGCCGCCAAGCCAGGCGAGAGATGCAAGCGCAGCGAACCAGTAGGGCCGGGCGGAGGGGCGAACCGAGAAGGCCTGGACGAGCGAGCTGGAATCGCGGCGATCGTCATTGGCGACGCGACTGGTGTCCGGCGCGATCGTGGCGCGCGGCTGCGCCGGCTGGGCCGGTGCGGCGGGCTGGGGCGCAGCCGGCTCGACGCGAGGCAGGTCGAGCTTGAGATCGTTCTCTGTGGTGGCGGGCAGCTTCGGCTCGAAAGCCGGATCGCCGTCGGCGTCCGACTTCGGCTGATCGAGCCGGAGAGCCTCCTCGATCGCCGACATGGCGGCTTCGGTCGGGTCTTGGAGCTTCTTGGGCCGATTCATGGGTACCGCCTCGCCACGCTACTGGGACAGGAGCCTGATCGTGATCGCCGCGCCCGCACGGACCGCCTCTGGTCCTTGCTAGTGGGAGAAACACTGCGCCTATCGTTTACCAATTGAAAGGGTAGTGGAGGCTCTAAGGCTTGGGAACCCGTTTACAGTGCCGATTCACAAACGTCGTTAACGCCTCGTTCACCATGAAGGCGCTTGGTAGAGCGTGGCCGCGCCGTCCCTGCGGCGCCGGCAGACCCGTCATTTCCGAGCCGACAATGCCCCAGACCGCCATCGATCTCGACCATCTCGCCCGCCAGACCGGCGGCGACCTTGAACTCGAACGCGAGATTCTCGCACTCTTCGCCCAGCAATGCGTTCGTCACCTGCGCACGATCCATCAGGCCGAGGATGCCAGGACCCGCATGGACGCCGCCCACACGCTGAAGGGCGCGGCGCGGGCCATCGGCGCCTGGCAGGTCGCCGATGCGGCCGATGCCATCGAGCGCCAGCTCGCGGAAACCAGCCCGCGCGACACCGAGGCTGCGATGGATACGCTCACGCTGGCCGCCGCCGAGGCGCGCGCCGTCATTGCGCGACACGACTGCGCCGCCTGAATATAGCACCGGTTCGGTCCGGGCGTTGTCGATTGCGGCCAAATGGCCCTTTCCCGTGCGGTTGGAAATGATCTAAGGCGAAACGCCTTCGCCGCCGCTTGGAGTTCATGATGCCGCAGATCACCTTTATCGACGCCCGGGGCGAGAGCCGGACGGTCGAGGGCGAAGCCGGAGCGACGGTGATGGAAGTCGCCATCCGCAACGGCGTACCGGGCATCGAGGCGGAATGCGGCGGCGCCTGCGCCTGTGCCACCTGCCATGTCTATGTCGACGACGCCTGGGCGGCCCAGACCGGCACGCCGGAGCCGATGGAGGAGGACATGCTCGACTTCGCCTTCGACGTGAAGCCGACCTCGCGCCTCTCCTGCCAGATCAAGCTACGCGACGAGCTCGACGGGCTCGTCGTCCGCACGCCCGCACGCCAGGGCTGAAGCGCGCCCTACTCGGCGGCCGCGGCGACCCGCGATGCCATTACCGTCTCCTGGCCGGGCGACGGATGGCGCGGCACGAGGAAGGCCAGCACCAGCGAGGCTGTCGCCACGGCCGCGCCGATATAGAAGACGATCGCTGGGTCCTTCAGCCAGATCAGTCCGAAGGTCACGGGCAGGACGACCGCCGCGATGTGGCTTATCGTGAAGGCGACGGCCGATGTCGGCGCGATGTCGGCGGGATCGGCGATCTTCTGGAAATAGGTCCGCTGCGCCAGGACCAGCGTGAAGAACACGCCGTCGATGACGAAGAGCGCCCCGGCGATATAGGCACCCCATCCGGCGAAATGGCCGTGGCTCGCGAGCGCGTAGCCGACGAAGACCAGGATCAGCGAGACATTCTCGATCTGGATCGTGGCGCGTTCGCCGATCCTGCCGACCAGATGGCCGAGCATCGGCCCCATGAAGGTGTTGATGCCATAGGTCGCGAGTAGCAGCATGGCGGTCGTGGAGACGTCGTAGCCGAAGCGCTCGACCAGCAGGAAGCCGCCGAAGGCCATGAAGATCTGCCGGCGCGCGCCCGACATGAAGGTCAGCGCATAATAGAGCCAGTAGCGCTTGCGCAGCACGAAGCCCTTGTTCTGCGGCACGGCTCCCTGGAAGCGCGGGAATGCGATCCAGGCCAGCAGCGAAAGTGCCACGACCAGGCCGCCGGAGGCGAGGAAGACCAGCACATAGCCCGGCTCGAAAACCCGCCAGATCACAGCGATCGCGCCGAAGGCGAGCAGCTGCGCCGTGGCTGAGGCCCCGGCGATCCGCCCCAGCAGGCGCGGCGCCTCCGCTTTCGGGAGGAGCTGGAGCTGCAGCGATTGCTGGGCGGTCTCGTAATAATGGAAGCCCAGCGACATGATCGTCGTGGTCAGCAGCAGGCCGCCGAGCGTCGGGTAGAAGCCGGTGATGGCGACGCCGATGCCGAGCGTGACGAGACTGACATAGGCCAGCACCTGCTCCCGCATGAACCAGAACAGTACGATGGCGGTGAAGGCGAGGAAGCCTGGAATCTCGCGCACCGATTGCAGGAGTCCGATATCGGCCCCGGTAAAGCCGGCCGCTTCCTTGGCGAAATTGTTGAGCAGTGCGCTCCAGCTCGCATAGCCGAGCCAGTTGATGAAGGCCAAAGCCATCAGGAAGGTGGTCGGAGACCGCAGGAGCGTAACGGAGCCGCGCGGCCCGGGAGCGATGTCGGTCATCGGAAGACCCTGCAGAAGACGCGACCCGGCAGGGCGCTTCGCCACACGAGATCTCTTCGTGCGTCGATCTTCTTAGAACAGGCAAGGAAGCCAGGATAGCTCCACCCCGCGCGGGCAGCACACACGCGCAGAATCAGGTCTATGCTGACATGCGCGCTGATGCGACGTTTGCGCTGGATCATCGCGACGGGGACGACACGTCATAGACTATCGCTGCAACGCTACGAGGAGATCACGATGTACAAGTCGATTCTGGTTCCCGTCGACCTGGCCGAGGCCGAACTGGCCGACCCCGCGGTCGCCGCCGCCGTCTCCTTCGCCAAGATCTCCGGCGGCGCCGTGAGGTTGGTCTATGTCCGCTCGCTCGTGCCGATCACCTACATGGAGTTCGTGCCGGCCGATTTCGATGCCGAGCAGCAGGAGGATGCGGAAGCCAAGCTCGCCGCCATCGCCGCCAAGATCGATCTGCCGGAATCGCAGGTCTCGGCCAAGGTCCTGATCGGTTCGGTGCATGGCGAGGTGCTGGCCGAAGCCGATGCCAGCGGCGCCGACCTGATCGTCATCGGCTCGCACGAGCCAGGCATGCTCGCCTATGTCATCGGCTCGAACGCCTCGGCGATCGTCCGGCGCGCCAAATGCTCGGTGCTCGTGGTCCGCTGAGTCGGGTCAGGCAGCGAAACAAGTCAGGCGGCGGGGCGCCCCGGCACGAGATCGTCCGGAACCTCGCCGCTGGAAAGATTGCGCGGGCGGTTGAGCACGACCATGGGCTTGATCTGCCAGAACGACGCCGCCGTCAGCAGCAGCCCTAGCAGGCCGGTCGTCGTCGTGCCTTGCAGGAAGGCGCGGCCGGTGAAGAAGACGAGCATCAGCATCGACAGGGCGCTGATGGTGGCAAGCGCCAGCCAGAACGCAAAGGGCTTGCCGGCAACGAAGCGCGCACGCGGATTGGCCCGCGCGATCGCGGCAGCGAGCGCCGAGACGAAGGCATGGTAGCCGGCGTCGTCGCGGTCCATGTCCGTCAGTGAGCGCCACGACAGGTTGCCGAAGGTAACGCTCTTGCCGTCGCTCAGCCGCAACTGCGTCTTGAAGCCCTTCGAGCTGACATTGCTCGGGGCATAGACGAAGCGGACCTGCTCGACGGCGGCCAGCCGGACGTGGCTGATCTTGCGGGTGGTGTCGATCTCGAGCGTGTCGCCGCGGAGCCTGTAGGTGATCTCGAGACCGACCGGCCTCGGGCGCTGGCGCCAGTACGGGGGAGGGCTGTCTTCGTCGGAGAGGGCTTGCATGGCGGGAGCCATAGCGGCTCGGCTGCCGCTTGTCGCGGGTTTCGCAGTGCTAATGCTCGTCCTTCGTCTTTCGCGAGCGGCCGGGCGCCTTGGCCGCGTTCAGAGAGGCGGCCGCGCGAACAAGCGCCATCAGGGCCTCCTCGTCGAACCTGTCGCCCTCGCGAATGTCGATGGCGCGCCTGACATTGCCATCCAGGCTGGCGTTGAAGAGCCCGGATGGATCGTCGAGCGCGGCGCCCTTGGCGAAGGTCAGCTTCACAATGTTCTTGTAGGTCTCGCCGGTGCAGATCATCCCGTCGCGGTACCAGACCGGCACCCCGCGCCATTTCCACTCCTCGACACTCTCGGGTTCGGCCTGCCTGATCAGGGCACGGACGCGGGCCAGCGTCTCGCCTCGCCAGTCACCCAGTTCCCTGATCCTCTCGTCGATCATCTCGGAAGGGGTCTTGCCATTCTGCGGCGCGGTTTCGCTCATGATGCTGCATCCTTTCCGGATCGTCCGGTCGGCGCCGATGTGCCTTGCCGCGACGGCCGCACGGCGTGGGAGGTCTTTAGCGGGCCAGCACCTTCATCGCGCCATCGAGTCCGTCGAGCGTTAGCGGGAACATCCGTCCGCCCATCAGGCCGCCGATCTGGCGGATCGACTGGGTGTAGCTCCACAGATGCTGCTGCACCGGATTGAGCCAGACCGATTTCGGGAACTTTCCGGTCAGTCGTTCCATCCAGACTGCCCCGGCTTCCTCGTTCCAGTGCTCGACCGAGCCGCCCGGCATTGCGATCTCGTAAGGGCTCATCGACGCATCGCCGACGAAGACGACGCGATAATCGCCCGGATAGGTCCGCAGCACGTCCCAGGTCGAGATCATCTGGTCGTGGCGGCGCCGGTTTTCGCGCCAGACCCGCTCATAGGGGCAGTTGTGGAAGTAGAAATGCTCGAAATGCTTGAACTCGGCCCGCGCCGCCGAAAACAGCTCCTCGGCCAGCTCGACATGCCAGTCCATCGAGCCGCCGACATCGAGGAAGAGCAGCACCTTGACCGCATTATGCCGCTCGGGGCGTAGCTGCACGTCGAGATAGCCGTGCTTGGCCGTCTCGCTGATGGTGCTGTCGAGGTCGAGTTCCTCGGCGAGCCCGGTGCGCGCGAACCTTCGCAGCCGCCGCAGCGCTACGCGCAAATTACGGACGCCGAGCTCACGGCTGTCGTCGAAATCCTTGAACTCGCGCTTGTCCCAGACCTTGACCGCCCGGAAGTTGCGGTTGCCGTCCTGCCCGATGCGCACGCCCTCGGGATTGTAGCCATAGGCACCGTAAGGAGAGGTGCCCGCCGTGCCGATCCACTTGTTGCCGCCCTGATGGCGACCCTTCTGTTCCTCGAGCCGCTGCTTCAGCGTTTCGAACAGCTTGTCCCAACCGAGCGCCTCGATCTGGGCTTTTTCGTCGTCGGTGAGGTATTTCTCGGCGAGCTTGCGCAGCCATTCGTCGGGAATGGCGGCCTCCTCGATCGCCTGTCCGAGCGTCTCCATTCCCTTGAAGACCTGGGCGAAGACCTGATCGAACCTGTCGAGATGGCGCTCGTCCTTCACCAGACAGGTGCGGGCGAGATAGTAGAATTCATCGACCCGGTGCTCGGCCAGGTCGGCATCGACGCCTTCGAGCAACGCCAGATACTCCCGCAGCGTGACGGGGATCTTGGCGGCGCGCAGGTCGGTGAACAGGCGCAGGAACATGCCCTTACTGTGCGGGCTATGCGGCCCCGGTCAAGCAGCACCCTCGCATCGTTCGAGGGGCTGCTCGCACCGGATCGCCGGCTTACGCCACCGCGTCGGCGAGATCCTTGGTCACCTTGAACTTGACCACGGTCTTGGCCGGGACCTTGATCGTGGCGCCGGTCGAGGGGTTGCGGGCCTCGCGGGCCTCGCGCTTGGCGGCCGAGAGCTTGCCGACACCGCCGAGCGTGATGTCGTCGCCGGACTTCAGCGTCTTGGCGACGATCGCGCCCAGCGAGGCGAGCACGGCGGAAACGTCGGTCTTCGACTTGCCGGTCTCGTCCGCGATGGCGGCGATCAGTTCGTTCTTGGTCATGAGAGCCTCCTTAGGAGAGTGATGTGGGGCGTCGTGCGCAAGGCTGGCTTTCGTGTCAGTCTCAAATCACGAAGCACCGTTGCCGTTTTTGCATGGCGCCACTGCGCCAGTTGCCACGACTATCGCCGAAAGGCGATGGTCACGGCGGAAGATACGCACAGAAATCGGCTTCGTTCCCGGCTTCGGCGCAACAGCATGGCCCTGATTGGCACAATCCACCGGCGTGATTGACAAAACAGGCCGTATTATTTCAAGCTTGAAATAATAAATCTGCGCTGGGGAAGCGGCATGAAGGTCATCATCGTCGGAGGCGGGATCGGTGGGCTGACGCTCGCGCTCATGCTGCATGCGCGCGGCATCGCCGCCACCGTCTACGAGCAGTCCGGCGAGATTCGCGAGGTTGGCGTCGGCATCAACACGCTGCCCCACGCCATTCGCGAACTGGCCGATCTCGGATTGCTGCCGGCGCTGGACGCCGTCGCGATCAGGACCCGCGAACTCATCTATATGAACCGCTTCGGTCAAACCGTCTGGCGCGAGCCGCGCGGCCTGCATGCCGGCTCGCCGACACCGCAATTCTCGATCCATCGCGGGCGTCTGCAGGGCGTGATCCGCGACGCGGTTGCCGAAAGGCTCGGGCCGGGCGCGATCCGCTGCGGCCGCAGGCTTCAGGGCTTCATTCAGGACGAGGGTGGCGTCACCGCCCATTTCGTCGATGCGCGCCGCGGCGAGGCGGGGGAGACGGCGCGTGGCGACATCCTGATCGCTGCCGACGGTATCCATTCGACGGTGCGCTCGCATTTCTTCCCGGATCAGGGACCACCCCGCTGGAATGGCGTACAGATGTGGCGCGGCGCCTGCGACTGGCCCACCTTCCTCGATGGTGAGAGCATGATCATCGCCGGCGGCATGGCCGGAAAGCTCGTGCTCTACCCGATCGCCAAGGGCGCGACCCCGCAGACGCGGCTGACCAACTGGGTCGTGAACATCCGCACCGGCGATCCCGCCAAGCCGCCGCCGAAGGAGGCCTGGTCAAAGCCGGGGCGCCTTGAGGATGTGCTGCCTTTTGCACGCCGCTTCACCGTTCCGGGCGTGGACATTCTCGCGCTGATCCAGGCCAGCCCCGGCTTCTGGGACTATCCGATGTGCGACCGCGACCCGCTGCCGCGCTGGACCCATGGCCGCGTCACGCTGCTCGGAGATGCAGCCCATCCGATGTATCCGGTGGGTTCGAATGGAGCGTCGCAGGCAATCCTCGATGCGCGCTGCCTGGCCGACATGCTGGTGCGCTCCGAACATCCGCGCCACGCGCTCAGCGCCTATGAGGCGCAGCGCCTCCCGGCGACGGCCGAAATCGTCGCCTTGAACCGCAATGGCGGGCCGGAACGCGTCATCGATGCCGTCGAACAGCTCGCCCCCAACGGCTTCGACGATGTCGAGCGCGTACTGAGCTATGCCAGGCGCGAGGCGATCGTGAAATCCTATGCCGGCAAGGCCGGCTTCTCCCAGGAGCAGCTCGCACGGCGCGGCTGAGCCCGGTTTCGGGTTCAGCCAGCCTCGGTGAGCTGGTCGATGCGATTCCTGAGGCGGGTGTTGTCACGCTCGGCGATGCGCAGGCGGCTCGCCATGTCGGCGGCCTGTGCGGGCCCGGCGGAGTCGTCTGCGGCCTGGGTCTCGAAGGAGACGCCGACGCGCGTGCCGCTGCGCCAACGGACCTGCGCGTTGAAGGAGCGCCGGCGCTGGGTGATCTCGAGCTCGAAGCTGGCCGGCAGGGCGACGGCGTCCGAGACGACCAGCAGCGCGCCGCCTTCGGAGATGTTGCGCACGACGCAGTCGACCGTCACCCGACGCTGATTGTAACAGGCCCGGGCGCCGAGGAGTGCGCGCAGCCTCGCGTTTCGGCGCTGCTCCGACATCGTGTTTCGATCCCAATCGCTGTCAGCGAAGGCGGACAATGCCGCCACGCCGGCTCCATGCCGCAGATTGGGTTGCAGCGCAGCAATCGTTTGGTTCGAGGTTTAACGACTCGTCGCCGCGATGCACGAAAGCAGCAGCGTCTTCGATCTCGGAAGGGGAGCTAACCGCTCACGCCCGCCCGCCTTGCGCGGGCCTGGGCGAGCGAGACGACCTCGCAGGGCGGCTGGTCGGCCTCCGTCAGGAAAACGACGCCGACATCGTCGCCGCGCCGCCAGCACTGGCGCACGCGAATGCTGCTCTGCTGGCTGGCAATGTCAAGCTCGAAGGTCTCGGGCAGGGCGATCCAATCGCTCATGCGGACCATCGCGCCGGCGTCCGACCAGTTGCGGATCGTGCAGGCGAGGACCGACTGGCGTCCGTTGAACACCACGCTCGCGCCCTGGAAGATCCGGCTGCGCGGCGCCTGGCGACGACTGGCGGTCATGATCCGTCTCCCTGCTCGGCCGCGTTGGGACCATGCGATCCGCGACCGTCGCAAGGGAGAGTGCCGGAAAACCGCCTCGGGCGCAGCTTCCGCCTCGGTTTAAGCTTAATCCGCCGCCCTCAGGCGCCGTCGGGAGGCGGCGGCAGGAAGTCGACCTCGTGCTTGGCCGACAGCGCCACGACATCGGCGGGATTCTGGTTGGCCATCGAATGGATGCCCCAGAACAGGTCGTAGAGGCGGGCCGTCGGCGACACCCAGAACAGGCACTTCACCGTGGTCTCGCTCTTGTTGAACAGGCCGTGCGGGACGTTGCGCGGCAGCCGGATGAGGTCACCGGCGGTGGCGAAGCTCTCTTGCCCGTCGAGGACGAGGTCGAGCCGGCCCTCGAGCATGTAGATGAACTCGTCCTGCGTGGTGTGGATATGCGGCGGCACGAAGGTGCCGGGCGGAAAGGTCGCGTGCCAGGAGAACGAATCCTCGCTCAGCGACTTCGGCACATAGGTTTGGCCGAGGATGTTCCAGCTGATCTGGTCCAGACCTTCGTTCGCCCGGGTGACCCCGGCTGTCAGCGGCTTCATCGCGTTTCCCCCATTCCCAATCAGAAGTGCGAAGCGGTCCCTGACCGCTCAGAAGTGCAGGAAGCGGTCCTTGACCGCGTGGTCGCTGCGCAGATCGTCGCTCGAGCCACGCCAGACGACGCGGCCCTTCTCCAGCACGATATGACGGTCGGCGATCCTGGCCAACGCATCGACGTTCTTGTCGATCACCAGGATCGACTCGCCTTCGCCCTTCAGTGCTGAGAGGCAGGACCAGATTTCCTGCCGGATGATCGGCGCGAGCCCCTCGGTCGCCTCATCCAGGATGATCAGCCGCGGATTGGTCATCAGCGCGCGGCCGATCGCCAGCATCTGTTGTTCACCACCAGAGAGCTGGTTGCCGCGATTGGCGCGGCGCTCCTTCAGGCGAGGGAAGAAGGCGTAGATGCGCTCGACATCCCAGCGCGCCTTGCCGAAGCGGCTCGCGGCGGTCGCAATCAGGTTCTCCTCGACGGAGAGCGTCGGGAAGATCATGCGGCCTTCCGGCACGAGCCCGATCCCCGCCTGCGCGATCCGGAAGGCGGGAGCGCCGGTTAGATCCTTGCCACCGACGTTGACCCGGCCTGCTTTCGGCGGGATCAGCCCCATGATGGCGCGGATCGTCGTGGTCTTGCCCATGCCGTTGCGGCCGAGCAGCGTCACCACCTCGCCTTCGCCGATCGCGAGATCGACCCCGAACAGGATCTGCGCCTCGCCATAGCCGGCATCGAGCCCTTCGACGATGAGCATCGTCAGCCCTCCTCGCCGAGATAGGCTTCGCGCACGGCGGGATCCGCGCGCACGGTCGCGGGGTCGCCCGAGGCGATGACGCGGCCATAGACCAGAACGCTGACCGTGTCGGCGAGCGCGAAGACGGCCTCCATGTCGTGCTCGACCAGCAGCATGGCGTATCGGCCCTTGAGGCTGCGAAGCAGCGCGATCAGGCGTTCGCCTTCCTCGCGGCCGACGCCGGCCAGGGGCTCGTCGAGCAGGATCGCGGCCGGCTCCAGCGTCAGCGCCATCGCGATCTCGAGCGCGCGCTTCTCGCCATGGGAGAGCCGTCCGGCCAGAACATGGGCGCGATCTGAAAGGCCGACAGCCTCGACCGCGACCCAGGCCGGGCCGTTCAGGCTCTCGTCGCGTGCCGCATTGCGGAACAGCGCGAGCGGATGGCTGGCGCGTGCCTGCACGCCGAGCGCGACGTTCTCCAGCACGGAAAGGGAAGGGATCGTCGAGGTGATCTGGAAGGTCCGCGCAAGTCCGGCGCGGGCGCGCTTCTCCGGCGGCAGCGCGATGACGTCCTGCCCCTTGAAGCGGATGCTGCCGGTGTCGGGCCGCAGCATGCCGGAAATCTGGTGCACCAGCGTCGTCTTGCCCGCGCCGTTCGGCCCGATCAGCGCATGAAGCTCACCCGGCGCCACCGACAGGTTGACGCCGTCGGTCACCTTCAGCGCCCCGAAGGCCTTCTGCACCCCCGTCAGGACCAGCACGGGCTCAGTCATGACGACCGACTCCGAGCTTGCGCATCAGGCCGACCAGCCCGCCGCGCGTGAACAGCACGAAGAGCACGATCATCGGGCCGAAGATCACCTTCCAGTGCTCGGTCAGCCCCGAGAGCACATCCTCCGCGAACAGGAAGGCGAGCGCGCCGATGATCGCGCCATGGAGCGATCCGACGCCGCCGAGCACGACCATGAAGATCAACTCGCCGGAGCGCGGCCAGGACATGTAGGCCGGGCTGACGAACTCGGTCTGGTTGGCGAGCAGGAAGCCGGAAAGCCCCGCGATCATGCCGCTGATGATGTAGGCGACGAGGCGGATGCGCCCGACATGGAAGCCGGTGACGGCGACACGGGTCGCATTCTCGCGCGCGGCGCGCAGCACGCGCCCGAATCGCGAGGCGACGATGACGCTGATCACGGCGTAGCAGGCCACCAGCACGCCCAGCACGACGTAGAAGAAGCCGATCCGGTTCTTGAACACGTCGAAGCCCAGCACGGTGCTGCGCTCATACAGCGTCAGCCCGTCATCGCCGCCATAGGCGGAAAGTGCCTGCGCCAGGAAATAGACCATCTGGCCGAAGGCGAGCGTGATCATGATGAAGGTGACGCCGCGCGTGCGCAGCGAGACCGCGCCGGTCACGGCGGCGAACAGCGCGCACAGGCCGAGCACGACCGGCAGTATCAGCAGCGCTTCGCCGCGCCCCTCGGTAATCATGATGCCGGTGGCGTAGGCGCCGATCCCGACGAAGGCGGCATGGCCGAAGGACACCAGCCCGCCGACGCCGAGGATCAGGTCGAGCGACAGCGCAGCGATGGCGAAGATCATCGCCCGCGTCACCAGCGTCAGCCAGTGCGAGGGCAGGCCGAGCGAGACCGCGACGGGCAGCAGCGCCAGCAGGGCAAAGAGCACGATCGCGACGACCGGGCGCCGCTTCGCGGGCGCGGCAGCGGCCGCCGGCGCCGGGACCGATGGGCTTGCGATGCTCATGCGCGCCCCTTGGCGGGCAGCAGACCCTCCGGCCGCACGAACAGCACGATCGCCATCACCAGATAGATCAGCATCGAGGACAGTGCGGCGCCGGCCGCCCGAGCGGAGGGGGCGCTCATGAACAGCCGCAGCAGGTCGTTCATGAAGGAGCGGCCGAGGGTGTCGACGAGGCCGACGATCAGCGCGCCGACGAAGGCGCCGCGGATCGAGCCGATGCCGCCGACGACGATGACGACGAAGGCGAGGATCAGGATGTTGTCGCCCATGCCGGGCTCGACCGAGAGGATCGGCGCCGCCATCGCGCCGGCAAAGGCCGCCAGCATCGTCCCGAAGGCGAAGACGATCATGAACAGCTTGTTGATGTCGACGCCGAGCGCCGAGACCATCGGCGCGTTCGAGGCGCCGGCGCGAAGCAGCATGCCGGTCCGCGTCTTCTCTACGACGAACCAGAGCAGGGCGCCGACGGCGAGACCGGCGCCGATCAGCGCGAAACGGTATGTCGGATAGAGGATGCCCTCCATCAGGGCGACATTGCCCGCGAGAAAGGCCGGAACGGGTACGGAAAGCGGCGCCGCGCCCCAGACCATCTTCACCCCCTGGTTCAGCAGAAGGATGAGCCCGAAGGTCGCCAGAACCTGGTCGAGATGGTCTCGCTCGTAGAGATGTCGAAAGACCAGGAACTCGAGCGCGAGTCCGATCACCAGCGCAGCCGCCAGTGCCAGCGCGAGCCCGAGCACGAAGCTGCCGGTCAGCGAGACGAAGGTCACGGCGAGATAGGCGCCGAGCATGTACTGCACGCCATGCGCCAGGTTGATGAAGTCCATCACCCCGAAGACGAGTGTCAGCCCGGCGGCCACCAGGAACAGCAGGATGCCGAGCTGGAGGCCGTTCAGGATCTGGACGATGAGGAGGCCGGTGGTCATGTCATGTCGCCCGTCATGCTCGGGTTCGACCCAAGCATCTCAGGAAAGAGATTCCCGGGTCTGCGCTCCGCTTCGCCCGGGAATGACGAATGGGCTCACTTCAGCGCGCAATCCTTGGCATGCGGATCGGCGTAGTCCGTGAATACCTTCTGGACGATCTCGGTCTGGAACTTGCCGTCCGGCCGCTTGGCGGCCTTGACCAGATAGAAGTCCTGGATCGGGTAGCCATTGGTGTTGAACTTGAACTTGCCGCGGAGCGAGGTGAAGTCGGCCTTCTTGAGGGCGGCGCGCAGCTTGTCCTTGTCGCCCGTGCCGCCGGCGGCTTTGACCGCCGAGTCGATCAGCATGGCGGCGTCATAGGCCTGCTGGGCATAGGAACCCGGCACGATCTTGTAGGCCGCCTCGTAGTCCGTGACGAACTTCTTGGTCTGCGGGTTGTCCATATTCGGGGCCCAGGTCATGCCACCGAACAGGCCGACCGCGGCGTCCTGCTGCGCCGGCAGGGTCGATTCATCGACCGTGAAGGCGGAGAGGAACGGGATCTTGCCCTGCAGGCCGGCCTGCGACCACTGCTTGACGAAGTTCACGCCGAGACCGCCCGGCAGGAAGGCGAAGACCACGTCGGGCTTGGTCGAGGCGATCTTCGCGAGATCCGAAGCGAAGTCCATCGAGGTCAGAGGCGCATAGACCTCGTCGACGATCTCGCCTTTGAAGTAGTTCTTGAAGCCCGCGAGCGAGTCCTTACCGGCCTGGTAGTTCGGGGCGATGATGTAGGCGCGCTTGTAGCCCTGGTCCTGCGCGTACTTGCCCAGCACCTCATGGACCTGGTCGTTCTGGTAGGAGGTGACGAAGAAGTTCTGGTTGCAGGCCTTGCCGGCCATGGTCGAGGGGCCGGCGTTGGGGCTGATCAGGAAGGCGCCGGAATCCAGCACCGGCTTGGCGATCGCGCCGAGGATGTTGGAGAACACCGGGCCGACGACGAAGTCCGCCTTGGCGGCTTCGACGTAGCCCTTGACCTTGGCGACGGCGACGTCCGGCTTCAGCTCGTCGTCGATCACGGTGATCTGCACCGGCACGCCGCCGAGCTTGCCGCCGTTCTGGTCGACCGCGAGCTGGAAGCCGTCGCGGACCTGCTGGCCGAGCGCGGCGGCCGGGCCGGTCAGCACGCTGACGACGCCGATCTTGATCGGCTCCTGCGCCTGGGCGGCCGCGATGCCGAGGGCGAAGAGGCCGGCGCCGAGCGAAAGCGAGAACTTGAGGGTCATGTCGGTTGTCCTCCCGGGACGAGCGAGAAAGCGACGGTGCGGCAGGGTCCCCTCGACCTCATTGACCGCGCGATGAAGGCATATTGTTTCAAGCTTAAAATATCTGCAAGAGGGTTCTTGCCGGAGAATTTTCGACCGCCCGACAAAACCTCCCCGTCATCCCGGTCGTGCATCAAGGCGGCGCCGTTTCGGGATCCATCGACGGGCGCAGTTCCCTGCAATGGATCCCGGAGCCTCGTTTCGCTACGTCAGGAATGACGGCGATGCCGTCGTGATCGTCAGCCGACCTCAGGCCTGCACGCCGTCGACATACCAGTCCATCTTGGACAGCATCTCGTCGGAGGCGGTTTCGCCGGCCTTCAGGCGCACGACGCCCTTCTGGTCCTTCAGCTCGCCGGTGAAGGGGTGCAGCGTGCCCGCCACGATGCCCTTGAGCACTTCGTCGGCCGCTGCGCGGGCCGCCGGCGTCACGGCGTCGTTGTAGGGCGCGATCTTGACCATGCCGTCCTTGATGCCGCCCCAGACGTCGCCGCTCTTCCAGGAGCCGTCCATGACCTCCTTGACGCGCTTGATGTAGTAGCCCGACCAGTCGTCGACGATCGCGGTCAGATGCGCCTTGGGCGCGAAGGCCTTCATGTCCGAGGCCTGGCCGAAGGCGAAGACACCGCGCTGTTCGGCCGCCTGCAGGGCAGCGGCGGAATCGGTATGCTGGGTGATCATGTCGGCGCCCTGGTCGATCAGCGCCTTGGCGGCGTCGGCTTCCTTCGCCGGGTCGTACCAGGTCGAGGCCCAGATCACCTTGGTCTTGAAGTTCGGGTTCACCTTCTTGGCCGCGAGATGGAAGGCGTTGATGCCCATCACGACCTCCGGGATCGGGAAGGACGCGATGTAGCCGGCCTGGCCCGACTTCGACATGTGCCCGGCGATGGTGCCGATCACGGCGCGGCCTTCGTAGAAGCGGGCATTATAGGTCGCGACGTTCTCGGCCCGCTGATAGCCGGTGGCGTGCTCGAACTTCAGCTTCGGGAACTGCTTTGCCACCTGGATCGTCGGGTTCATGAAGCCGAACGAGGTCGTGAAGATGATCTGGTTACCGGCCTGGGCGAGCTGGCGGATGGCGCGCGCCGCGTCGGGCCCCTCGGCGACGTTCTCGATGAAGCTCGTCTTGATCTTGCCGCCGAATTCCTTCTCCAGCGCCAGGCGGCCCTGGTCATGCGTCCATGTCCAGCCATGGTCGCCGACCGGGCCGACATAGACGAACCCGACGCCGAGCGGCGCCTGCGCGCGGGCGCCGCCGATCAGCGGCAGGGACGCGGCCGCGGCTCCGGCGCCGAAATTGAACCTGCGGCGTGTGATGATGGAGGTCATGGTCTTGGTCTCCCGCTTGTGGTGGACGGCGTCAGGACGCCGAGAAAGGCTTGCCGAGGCAGGCCGGCGCGTCGAGCCGGCCGGTCCTTCGTCCTAGCGACATCATGGTCAGAACCGCAATCGTCGCAAGGTAGGGGGCCATCGCCAGGATCTCGGGGGCGAGCCAGGTGACGCCCGCCGCCTTGGCCTGGAGTTCCAGCGTCATGACGGCGCCGAACAGATAGGCCCCAAGCAGCAGGCGGCCCGGCCGCCATGCGGCGAAGACGACCAGCGCCAGCGCGATCCAGCCGCGGCCGGCGGTCAGCCTGTCCGCCCACATCGGCGTCAGCGCCAGCGAGAAATAGGCTCCGCCCAGCCCGGCCAGCGCGCCGCCGAACGCAATGGCACCGTAGCGGATGGCGATCACCGGATAGCCGATCGCATGGGCCGAGGCGTCGTTCTCGCCGACGGCGCGCAGAATCAGCCCCGCCCGCGTCTTCCGCAGGAACAGGCTGACGCCGAGCACCAGCGCCAACGAGAGATAGACGACGATGTCATGGCCGAAGACGGCGCGAAGCAGCGGGTGTTCCGACAGCGCCGCCGGAAACACCGGCCCGAGGCGCATGATCGTGCGTCCAACGAAGCCTGCACCGATCAGCGAGGATGCGCCGATGCCGAAGATCGTCAGGGCCAGGCCCGTCGCCACCTGATTGGCCGTCAGCGACAGCGTCAGCACGGCGAAGATCATCGCCGTCGCAACGCCGGCGACGATGGCCGCGAGGAGGCCGAGCCCGGTGTTGCCGGTGCTGAAAGCGATCGCGAAGCCCGCGACCGCGCCGCACAGCATCATCCCCTCGACGCCGAGATTGAGCACGCCGGCCTTTTCGGTGACGAGTTCGCCCAGCGCCGCCAGCAGGATCGGCGTCGAGGCCGCGACGAGGGTCATGAAGATCGAGACGAGGATGGCACTGGTCATGGCAACGCTTTCGACCGCCACGCGACCCGGTACTTCACCAGCACATCGGTCGCGAGCAGCATGAAGAGCAGTAGCGCCTGGAACATGCCGGTCGCCGCCTGAGGCAGCCGAACCGTCGTCTGGGCGATCTCGCCGCCGACATAGGTCGCCGCCAGCACGACACCTCCGAAGACGATGCCGAGAGGGTTCAGGCGACCGAGGAAGGCGACGATGATCGCGGTAAAGCCGTATCCGACCGGAAATTGCGGGGTCAGCTGGCCGAAGGGGCCGGCCGCCTCGAACAGCCCGGCGAGGCCGGCAAGCCCGCCGCTTGCCAGAAGCGTCGCCCAGGTCACCTTGTCTGCACTGAAGCCGCCATGGCGCGCGGCCGCGGGGGCCAGGCCCACGACCTTCACCGCGTAGCCGGCGGTGGTCTTCTCCATCAGCAGCCAGGCGACGACAGCGATCAGCAGCGCCGCGGGAATGCCGAGATGGACGAGCGAGCCCTCCATCATCGCCGGCAGGGTCTGGTCGGCGCTGAACATCTTGGTCTGCGGGAAATTGAAACCGTCCGGATCCTTCCACGGTCCGCGCACGAGATAATACAGGCCCTGAACGGCGACATAGGTCAGCATCAGGCTGGTCAGGATCTCGCTGACCTGCAGCCGGACGCGCAGGAAGGCCGGGACCGCCGCCCAGGCCATGCCGCCGAGGATGCCGGCCAGCGCCATGGCCGGCAGGATCCACCATCCGGTCATCCCATGGGTCGCCAGTGCGACGCCGGTGCCGGCGATTGCCCCCATGATGTATTGCCCTTCGGCGCCGATGTTCCAGACATTGGCGCGGAAGCCGATGGCGAGGCCGAGCGCGATCATCACCAGCGGCGCGGCCTTCACGCCGAGATCCGCCCAGCGCTGTGGTTCGAGGAACGGCGTCAGGAAGATGCTCTCGACCGCGTGGAAGCCGTCATAGCCCATCGCCGTGAAGACGATCATGCCGAGCAGCATCGTAAGGGCGATGGCGATCAGCGGGCTAAGCCAGAGCATTGCGGTGCTCGGTTCGCGGCGGCGGCGCCATTCAAGCATGCGCCGCCTCCGCGCCGTGGACGCCGCCCATCATCAGGCCGATCTCGTCGATGCCGAGGCTTGCGACCGGGCGCGGCGCCGAGAGCCGGCCCTCGTTGAGGACGCAGAGCCGGTCGGCGAGTTCGAGCAATTCGTCGAGGTCCTGCGAGATCACCACGACGGCCGAGCCCTTGGCCGCCAGATCGACGAGTTCCTGCCGGATCGCGGCAGCGGCTCCGGCATCGACGCCCCAGGTCGGCTGCGAGACGACGAGCACGCCAGGCTGCTGGCCGATCTCGCGGCCCATGATGAATTTCTGCAGATTGCCGCCGGAAAGCGAGCGGGCGAGCGCGGCCGTGCCGGTCGTGCGCACGTCGAAACGCCTGATGACGGAGTCGGCGAAGCGCTTGACGTCGCCGGTGCTGATGAAGCCGAGCGGCGTCAGCGGCAGGCGGTGGCGAGCGGTCAGCACAGCATTGTCTGCGAGCGAGAAATCTGGCACCGCGGCGTGGCCGTTGCGCTCCTCGGGAACGCAGGCGAGGCCGAGAGCCCGGCGCGGCCCCGCCGCCATGGAACCGACGGGCTTGCCGTCGAGCACGATCGCATCCGGTCGCAAGGCCGATCGCTCGCCCGACAGCGCCGTCAGCAGTTCCGACTGGCCGTTGCCCGCGACGCCGGCGATTCCAAGGATCTCGCCGGCCCGCGCCTCGAAGCCGATTTCCCGCAAGGCGGTGCCGAAAGGCGGCTCACCGGCGAGCGACAGACCGGTGACGGAGAGTCGTACGGCCCCCGCACTCCGGCCTGCACCTCGCTCGATCTGGCGCAACTCGGCGCCGATCATCAGTTCGGCCATGCGCTTGGTGCTTTCGACCCTCGGATCGCAGGTCGCGACGACCCGCCCACCGCGCAGGATCGTGGCGGTCTCGCAGAGCGCTTTGATCTCATGCAGCTTGTGCGAGATGTAGAGGATCGCACAGCCTTCCGAGGCGATCTGGCGCAGCGTCAGGAACAGCCTGTCGACCTCCTGCGGAGTCAGCACCGAAGTCGGCTCGTCCATGATCAGGAGCTTGGGCTTCTGCAGCAGGCACCTCACGATCTCGATGCGCTGGCGCTCGCCGACCGAGAGCGTGTGAACCTCGCGCTCGGGGTCGAGCGGCAGCGAATAGCTTTCGAGGATGGCCGCGACGCGCCGCTTCAGTTCCTCGCGATCGACCGTCTCGTCCAACCCGAGCGCGATATTCTCGATCACCGTCATCGCATCGAACAGCGAGAAATGCTGGAACACCATGCCGATGCCGAGCTTCCGCGCAGCCTTGGGGGAGGGGATCGCGACAGTCTCGCCATCCCAGGCGATCGCGCCCTCGTCGGCCTGCTGGACGCCGTAGATGATCTTGACCAGCGTCGATTTGCCGGCACCGTTCTCGCCGAGAAGGGCATGCAGCTCGCCGGGGCGGACCGAGAGGCTGATGTCCTCGTTCGCCTTCACGCCGGGAAAGCTCTTGGAGATGTGCGACAGGGCCAGCCTTGGGCGAACCGTCTGGTCAGGCGGTTGCGTCATGGGTGGCTGCTCTCCCCGTTACGGCTTCCCCCGAAGCCTTTGATCCGCGGAGCAAATTCCGCACCAGCTCGGCTGCCGTCAAGGCTGCGATCACCTCCGGGCGCTTGTCGTCCACATCGCAGCCGCCGATAGGACAGGTCAGGCGGGCGAGCGTCTCGGGGCGGCCGCCATCGCGCAGGAAGCTCGCCTCGAACCGCGCGCGCTTCGTCGCCGAGCCGATCATCCCGACGTAAGCTGCATCGCCGCGCGCCAGCGCGGCCTCCGCGAGCCGATAATCCAGCGCGTGGCTATGGCTGAGGATGACGAAGGCGCATCCCGGTTTTGCAGCCTCCACGGCGCGAACGGGGTCCGCCATCCGGACGCTGGTGATGTTGGCGGGCAGGCCTTGGAGAACGCCATCGCGATCGTCGATCAGCGTCGTCGCGAAGGGCAGGGGCGCCAGCGCCTGCGCGAGCGCTCGTCCGGTGTGCCCCGCGCCGAAGATCTGGACGACGGGTCGGGCGGAGGCGTCGGCTTTCTCTCGAGCGGCGATCATGGCGAGATCGGCCGCCGTAGCGCGTTTCAGCGAAGCCATGACGCGACCGCCGCAGCACTGCCCCATCTGCGGGCCGAGCGGGATGTCGAGATCCCGTTTGCGCTCGCTCGCGGCCAGCATGTCGCGGGCGATGTCGATGCAATGGAATTCGAGCTGCCCGCCGCCGATCGTACCCGCGGTGTCGGTCGCCGTAACAGCCATCGCCGCGCCGGCTTCGCGCGGGGTCGAGCCGCGCGCGTTCTCGATGCGAATGAGGATCGCACCGTCGCGGAGGTTGCGGGCCAGGAAGGCGGAGAGGCTCATGGTCCTGCCTCCGCGCGCATTCGCTCCACCGCGGCCAGCACCCGTTCCGGCGTCGCCGGCGCGTCGAGCCTTGGGCAGGTCTTGTGCCCGCCGACGCTCGCCACGGCGTCAGAGAGGGCGTGCAGCACCGAGATCGCCAGCATCAGCGGCGGCTCGCCGACGGCCTTGGAGCGGTGAATCGTCGGCTCGCGATTGGGCGCGTCCTGCAGCAGTGCGACGTTGAAGATGCGCGGCCGGTCCGAGGCGACGGGGATCTTGTAGGTCGAGGGCGCATGCGTCTTGAGCACGCCCCTCTCGTCCCAGACCAGTTCCTCGGTCGTGAGCCAGCCCATGCCCTGGACGAAGCCGCCCTCGATCTGGCCCTTGTCGATCGCTGGATTCAGTGACTGGCCGCAATCATGCAGGATGTCGACGCGCTCGACCTTGTATTCGCCGGTCAGGGTGTCGATCGCGACCTCGGCCGCGGCCGCGCCATAGGCGAAGTAGTAGAACGGATGGCCGCGTCCGGCCTTGCGGTCCCAATGGATCTTCGGCGTGGCGTAGAAGCCGGTGGCCGAGAGCTGGACCCGGCCCATATAGGCGGCGCCAACCAGCTCCGGAAAGCCGATCTCCTGAGTGCCGATCCGCACGCGGCCGGGCAGGAACGCGATTTCCGCCGGATCGACGCTCCATTTCGCCGCGGCGAAGGCGGTGAGCCGAGCCTTGATCGTCTCGCAGGCGTCGAGCGCCGCCATGCCGTTGAGATCGGAGCCGGAGGAGGCGGCGGTCGCGGAGGTGTTGGGGACCTTCCCAGTGGTGGTCGCGGTGATCTTGATCTGGTCGAGGCCGATGCCGAAGGCCTGCGCCACCACCTGCGCAACCTTGACGTAGAGCCCCTGGCCCATCTCGGTGCCGCCATGGTTCAGCGCGACCGTGCCGTCGGTGTAGACATGTACCAGCGCACCGGCCTGATTGTACCAGGTCGCGGTGAAGGAGATGCCGAACTTGACCGGCGTCAGCGCGATGCCGCGCTTGATCACCGGGCTCGTCGCGTTCGCCTCGCGGATCGCCGCCTGCCGGGCGCGGTAGTCGCAGGCCCGCTCCAGGCGCTCGATCACCTCGCCCGCGATATTGTCCTCGACGGTCTGGTGATAGGGCGTCACGTCGCGCCCCAGCCCGCCATAGAGATTGCGCTTGCGCACCTCCAGCGGATCGAGTCCGGTCGCGAAGGCAACCTCCTCGATGAAGCGCTCGGCCCCGACCATGCCCTGTGGCCCGCCAAAGCCGCGGAACGCTGTGTTCGAGACCGTGTTCGTCCGCAGCGGCTCGGACCGGGCGCGCACCGCCGGGTAGAAATAGCAGTTGTCCATGTGGAACAGCGCCCGGTCGGTCACCGGCCCCGACAGGTCGGCGTTCCAGCCGCAGCGTGCCGCATAGACAGCATCGACAGCATGGATGCGGCCCTCGTCGTCGAAGCCGATCTCGTAATCGCAGACGAAATCATGGCGCTTGCCGGTGATCATCATGTCGTCGTCGCGGTCGGGCCGGAGCTTCACCGGACGCTTCAGCTTGCGGGCGGCGAGCGCCGCGACGCAGGCGAAAAGGTTGGACTGCGTCTCCTTGCCGCCGAAGCCACCGCCCATGCGCCGGACCTCGACGGTGACGGCGTGCGAGCCGACGCCGAGCACTTGCGCCACCATGTGCTGGACTTCGCTGGGATGCTGCGTCGAGGAGAAGACCTGCACGTCCTCCTCCTCGCCGGGGATGGCCAGCGCGATCTGGCTTTCCAGGTAGAAATGCTCCTGCCCGCCGATCTCCATCGAGCCCTTCAGCCGACGCGGGCTGGCCGCCAGCGCGACCGCGATATCGCCGCGCTCGAGCTTCAGCGGATCGGTGACCAGCGCGCCGCCAGCCGCGCGAGCCGCTGCCACGTCCAGCAGCGGCTTCGCCTCGTCATAGACCGCCTTCGCGAGAGTGACGGACTGTCGCGCCGCCTCGCGCGTCTCGGCGACCACGGCGAAGAGCGGCTGGCCATGATGCAGGATCGTGTCGGTCGCGAAGACCGGCTCGTCATGCCGATGCGTCGAGGAGATGTCGTTGGCGCCGGGAATATCGGCAGCCGTCAGCACGGTCAGCACGCCCGGCGCAGCGCGCACCGCTTCGAGATCGAGCGAGATCAGCTTGCCATGAGCGATGCGGCTGAGGCCGAGATAGGCGTGCAGCAAGCCGACGGGCGCGGCGATGTCGTCGATATAGAAGGCCTCTCCCGCGACATGGCGCGCGGCGGAATCATGAATGCGTGCCGCGCCGACCGGCCCGGCGGCAGCCTCGATCTCAAGCCGCTTGCGTGCATCAGCCATGAGCCGCCTCCGCCAGCAGGCCCGCAACCCGGGTCTCGACCCGCGGCTGCGTCGTCTCGATCAGGAAGCGCCGCAGCAGATTGCCGGCGATGGCAAGACGATACCCCGCCGAGGCTCGCATGTCGCTGAGTGGCGTGAAATCGCCGGGGAGGGCGGCGATGGCGGCTGCCACTGCGGCGTCATCCCAGGCGCGGCCGACCAGCGCCGCCTCCGCGGCGGCCGCGCGCTTCGGGATGCCGGCCATGCCGCCATAGGCCAGACGCGCCTCCGCGATCCGCCCATCGTCGCCGATGCTCAGCAGGAAGGCGCCGCAGACGGCCGAGATATCCTCGTCGAAGCGCTTCGAGATCTTCGAAATGTGGAACAGCACATCCGAAGGCAGATTCGGCACGATCACGGCCTCGACGAACTCCCCTGCGCGCCGGTCCTGCTTGCGATAGTCGAGGAAGAAGGCTTCCAGCGGGATCGTTCGCACGCTGTCGGCTCGACGCAGGACGAGTTTCGCCCCCAGCGCGATCAGGGCAGGTGGCAGGTCGCCGATCGGCGAGCCATTGGCGATGTTGCCGCCGACCGTGCCAGCATTGCGGACCTGCTCGCCGCCGAAACGGCGCAGCAGCTCGTCGAGTTGGGGGGAGAGGGCGGCGAGTACGGGGCGAACCTCCGCATGCGTCGCCATCGCACCGATCCGCAGATGGTCGCCCCGGTCCTCGATGGCGCGCAGGGCTTCGATCCGGCCGAGATAGATCACCGGATCGAGCCGGCGCATGCCCTTCGTCACCCAGAGCCCGACATCCGTCGCGCCCGCGACCAGCGTCGCCTGCGGATGCGCGATAACGAGCTCGGCCAGCGCCTCGACGGTCGCCGGGGCCAGGAAATGGCCAACCGGGCCTGCGAGCGAGACTGTTTCCTGGTCCGCGAGCCGACGTAGCCGCGCCGCGATCGTATCGCGATCGGGAGCGAAGCGATCCCGGTCGCCGAGCCGATACATCCGCTGCGCCGCGGCGATGATCGGCTCATAGCCGGTGCAGCGGCAGAGATTGCCCGCCAGCGCATCCTCGATGCGGGAGACCGCCGGCGCGTCCTCGTTGAGCCAGAGCGCAAACAGCGACATCACGAAGCCCGGCGTGCAGAAACCACATTGCGAGCCATGGCAATCGACCATGGCCTGCTGCACCGGATGCAGCGTGCCGTCACGGCCCTTCAGATGTTCGACTGTCAGCAGATGGCAGCCGTCCAGCGTCGGCAGAAAGCGGATGCATGCATTGATCGCCTCGTAGCGCAGCTGGCCGCGATCGAGCCGGCCGACCACGACGGTGCAGGCGCCGCAATCGCCCTCGGCACAGCCTTCCTTGCTGCCGGTCATGCGCTTCTCGAGGCGCAGCCAGTCCAGCACCGTCAGCGTCGGATCGCAGCCGGCGATCTCGACCAACTCGTCGCCGAGGATGAAGCGAAGCGTCTCACGCATTCGGCTCGCCTCTCCCAGAACCATGCATCATGCCCGCAGATTAGGCACGATCGCCGCTTGGCCGGAAGCTTTGATTTGGTGCAGATGTGATGTGAATTTAAGCCGGAGTCCGAAGCCTCGTGAGCGAAACCGCCGTCATTCGCGCCTTGCGGGGGCGCCTTCTCTGGTTTGTCGCCGATCCGCAGGAACAGGGCGAGGCCGCCCATCGCTATGTCGAGGACGGGCTGGTCGTCATCGAGCGCGGCATCATCCGCGCGGTCGGCGAAGTGGCGGACCTGCTGGCCGGGCTGCCGCCGGGTGTCGAGATCGTCGATCATCGCCCGCACCTCATCATGCCGGGCTTCATCGACGCGCATCTGCACATGCCGCAGACCCAGGTGATCGCCTCCTATGGCGCGCAATTGATGGACTGGCTCAACCGCTACACCTTCGTCGAGGAGCAGAAGCTCGGCCAGCAGGGCCATCCCGAAAAGCTCGTCACCTTCCTGCTGGACGAACTGCTGGCCAACGGCACCACCACGGCGGTGATCTACTGCTCGGTCCATCCGCAATCGGCTGAGACGCTGTTTCGCGAATCCGAGCGCCGCAACACCCGCATGGTTGCCGGCAAGGTGATGATGGATCGCAACGCGCCGGAGCCGCTGACCGATACGGCCGAGAGCGGCTATGCCGATTCGAAGGCGCTGATCGAGCGCTGGCACGGCAAGGGCCGGCAACTCTACGCGATCAGCCCGCGCTTCGTTGTCACGTCGACGCCGGAGCAGATGGCGGCGGCGGGTCGGCTCGCGGCCGAGCACCCCGACTGCCACGTCCAGACCCACATCAACGAGAACCGGGCCGAGATCGCCTTCGCCAACGAACTCTATCCCGAGCCCGGCGACTACGCCGGCATCTACCAGCAATTCGGTCTGCTCGGCCCGAAGAGCCTGCTCGGCCATTGCATCCACATGACCGACCGGGAATGGCGGCGCTTTGCCGAGACGGGCGCGGTCGCGGTGTTCTGCCCGACCTCGAACCTCTTCCTCGGCTCCGGCCTGTTCGACTGGGCGAGGGCGCGAGCCGAGGGCGTGCCGGTCGCGGTCGCGACCGATATCGGCGGCGGCACCTCCTATTCGATGCTGCGGACGATGTCGGAGGCCTACAAGGTGCTGCAGTTGCAGGGGCAGTCGCTCTCGGCCTTCGCGGCCCTGCATGCGATTACGCTCGGCAATGCCGAAGCGTTGAAGCTGGATCATCTGGTCGGCTCGCTCGAGCCCGGCCATGAGGCCGATATCGTCGTACTCGACCCTGCGGCCCAGCGCGCGATGGCGCACCGGCTCGAGACGGCGCGCGATCTGGCCGAGGAACTGTTCGTGCTGGTCACCCTCGGCGACGAGCGCAACGTTGTCGCGACCTATGTGATGGGGGAGCGGGTCTCAGCCCCGGAATGACGTGATGTTCAACGAATTGGAATTTTGTTGAACATCACCGGTCGCTCAGCCCAGCACGCCGCCCTTGCGGGCGAAATCGACATAGATCTCGCGCAGGCGCAGGGCGGCCGGGCCCGGAGCGCCGTTGTGGATCGTATGGCCATCGATCGTCGTGACCGGCATGACGAGGCTGGTGGCGGAGGTGATGAAGGCCTCCTCGGCGTCGAGTGCTTCCTGCAGCGTGAACTCGCGTTCCTCGAAGGTGAAGCCGCTCTCTGCGATGAAGGCGAGCACGGCCTTGCGGGTAATGCCGGGCAGCACCTTGTTTGAGAGGGGGCGCGAGATCAGCGTCTTGCCCTTGACGATCCAGGCGGTCGAGGAGGCGCCTTCGGTCACGACGCCGTCCTCGATAAGCCAGGCTTCCTGTGCGCCGCTTTCAGCGGCGAACTGCTTGGCGAGGACGGGCGCCAGCAGGTTGACGCTCTTGATGTCGCGGCGGGCCCAGCGCAGGTCGGGCGTCGACACGACCTTGATGCCGGTCTTGGCCGTCGGCGCGTTCACGAAGCTGCGGGCCTGCGTGAACATGATGAGCGTCGGCGGCACATCCTTCGGGAAAGCGAAGTCGCGATCGGACGCGCCGCGCGAGACCTGCAGATAGATGCCGCCCTCGTCGAGGTCGTTGCGCTTGATCAGCTCCTCATGGATCGCGACCAGCTCTGCCTTCGACCAGGGCAAGGCGAGGCTGATCTCGCCGCAGGAGCGCTCCAGCCGGGCCAGATGCGCCTCGCAGTCGACGAGCTTGCCGCCGATCACCGCCGAGACCTCGTAGATGCCGTCGCCGAAGATGAAGCCGCGGTCGAAAATCGAGATCTTGGCGTCCTCTTCCGGCAGGTAGGCGCCATTCACATAGACAATGCGGCTCATCGATCGGGTCTCGTCAGCAGGTTGAAGCAACCCTTACTAGCCGAGACAAGTTGCGGGTGCGAGCGTGAATGCCCTTCGGCGACGCGGGCCGCCCCGGCGTTTTTTACGGTCTCAGGCTGAGGAACCGGGTCGGGATCGCCCCGCGCAGATTCGACTCGAAGCCGGCGAGCTTCGGCGAGACCAGGTTCTTGGTCGAATAGTGCAGGACGGGAATCCAGGGCTGTTCGCGGGCGATGATGCTGTCGGCCTCGCGCAGGATCGCCGCGCGCTTGGCGAGGTCCGTCTGCTCGGCGGCAAGCTTCATCAGCATGTCGAACTGCGGATCGGCGAACTTGCCGAAGTTGAAGCCGGCATTGTCGCTCTGGAACAGGAACAGGAAGTCCTGCGGATCGGAATAATCGCCGATCCAGCCATAGCGGGCGACGTCGAAATCGCTGCCATCGCGCAGATGGGCAAAATGCGCCCGGCTGTCCGCGCTGAAGAGCGACGTCTCGACGCCGATCGCCTTCCACTGTTCGGCGATGGCGAGGACCGTGCGGTGGTTGTTGTCGGTCTGGTTGTAGCGCAGTTCCAGCCGCAGCGGCGTGCTCGGTCCGAAGCCAGCAGAGGCCAGCAGCCGCCTCGCTTCGTCCTCTCGCTCGAGCGGTGACGCCATCTTGAAGTCGAGTTCGGCGCGCTCGCCGTAATTGCCGATTCCGGGCGGAATGACTCCATAGGCGGGCAGCATGGTGCCGGCCCAGATTGTCTGCGCGATGAATTCGCGGTCGATCCCCAGCGACAGCGCCCGCCGAACACGCGCGTCGTCGAAGGGCGGCTTCTGGGTGTTGAGGACAAGGAAATAGGTGCCGAGATAGGGCGCCACCTTGACCTGCGTGCCGAGCTTGGCGCGCAGAACCGCGATCTGATCGGCCGGGATGTCCGTCGTCAGGTGAAGCTCGCCGGCCTGGAAACGTCGTGCCGCCACCGCGAGGTCCGCGGCGGGATAGTAGATCACCGTGTCGATCCGGACATTGGCGGCGTCATGGAAGGCCGGGTTCCGGTCCAGCCTGATATGCGAGTTCGGGACCATCTCCTTCAGCACATAGGCGCCGTTGGAGACCCAGTTCTCGGGCCTGACGAAGTCCCGGCCGAAGCGCTCGACCGTGGCGGCATGCACCGGCAGGGCGGATTGGTGCGTCAGGAGCTCGAGAAAATAGGGCGTCGGCCGCTCAAGGGTGATCTCGAGATGGCGCGCATCGATTGCTCGGACGCCGAGATCCTCGGGCTTGGCTCCGTCGCTGCTCTTGTGGACCTTTTCGGCGTTGAGGATGGGATAGAGGATGTTCGCGTACTTCGCACCGGTTTGCGGGTCGAGCATGCGCCTGAACGAGTAGACGAAATCCGCCGCCGCGACCGGATCGCCATTCGACCAGCGTGCGCTGTCGCGCAGCACGAAGCGCCATGTCCGGCCATCCTCGCTCATCGTCCAGCTCTCGGCGACGCCGGGGACGACCTCGCCCTTCATGCTGTGGATCACCAGCCCTTCCGAAAGGTCGCGCAGCAGATGCGCCTCCGCGACCGTCGAGCTCTTGTGGGGATCGAGCGTTTCCGGATCGGCATCGTTGCCGCGGTGGAACACGCCCTGGGAGAGGGCCGCAGCCGTGCTCGCAACAGCCAGCAGGGCGGCAAATGTCAACGTGACGGCAAGGCGCCTGACGTCGAGCATGGAAGCCTCCGCTTCGGGCCGGGAATCGCGACGAAGCGACGCCCGACGGGCGAAGTAGAACCCGGCTTTCGGCCGCTGCCAAGGCTTAAAGATCGGTACCGGGCTTCATTCCAGCGCTGCAGCTAGAAGTCCCGCCTACGCCTCAATCCGGCAGCACGGATCGGTCGTTCTCGAATGCGACGACGCAGTCCGTTGCTGTCTTTGCGCAATCGCGCAGCGCATTCTCCTTGGCGCGGTCGAGCGAGGTCGTGCCGAACCAGTAGTGAAACTGCTTGCGGCCTGGGCTCAGTGCCATCGCCTTTTCACCCGGTGCGGCGAAATAGCGCTCGAACGACTCGGCGCGTGTCGTCAGCCCGAGCTTGGCATAGAGCTCCCGCGCCCGCTGCGGCGACCATGTCGGCAACTTCCAGGCGCGCAGCGATGCGTCCATCTCGCGCAGCCAGACGAAGCGCGCCTGCCCGTGGCGGAAGATCAGATGCCCTTTCGGCTTGATTTCCGCGAGGTCGACGAAGCGCACGTCACCGCCGCCATCGAGCGCCGCCGCGCGCATCCGGTCGACCAGCGAAGGCGGAAACAGCTCGTCGTTCCTGGCGTAGATCCAGAGCTGCGGCGGCGCGCCAGGCTTCTGCCAGGTCTTGACCACGTCGACGAGCGCATTCTGCCCCTTGTCGACGCAGTTCTCGATATTCAATCCGCCGGCGACATTGACGACGCCACGCAGGCCTGCCGGCTTCCTTTGGGCCAGGGCCAGCACCGCCGCGCCGCCGGCGGATTCGCCGATGGCGATGGCGCGCTCCGGATCGACGTCGTCCCGCAGCTGCAAGGCCTTGAGCGCGCCTTCGAGCTCATCGGCATCCGTGTTGAAGCGCTGGCCGAGATCGAGCTTCTCGCAGGAACTCGAACCAGGAAAGGGGCCGTCCGACTGGCCGAAGCCGCGCCGCATCACGACGGCGGCGAGCCAGCCGCGCCGCGCGAAATCGCGGGCGACGGTGGCATAGGACGAGGCGCGCAGATCGCCCATGCTGATGCTGCTCGACGACTTGCCGTGCGTGATCAAGGCCAGCGGCAGCCGGCCTTGCTCTGTTTCCGGCCTGACGATCAGGGCTTCCAGCCTGACATCGCGCCGGTCGACCTTGATGCGCAGGAAAGTGTCCTCCTGTCGCAGAGGCTCCTGCGCCTGCACGGGATCGAGCGGCGCGAGGCAGCACGCGATGACAGCAAAAAGCGCAAGCAACCGCGCAACCATCATCGAGACCTCCCCAGCCCTCGTCAGGATTTCAGCCTGTCCTCTTTCAGCCGTACGATAGGCTCAACCGGCCGCCGCCGCGGCGCGCTCCTGTGCCTCGACGACGGCGACGGCGGTCATGTTGACTACACCGCGCGCCGTCACCGAGCCGGTCAAGATATGCACAGGCTTGGCTGCACCGATCAGGAGCGGGCCGACCGGCAGCGCGTCCGCCAGCACCTTGGCGAACTGATAGGCGATGTTGGCGGCGTCGAGGTTCGGGAAGATCAGCACGTTGGCGACGCCCTTGAGCGTCGAGGAGGGCAGCACGCGCTCGCGCACCATTGCGACCAGCGCCGTATCGGCCTCCATCTCGCCGTCGCATTCGAGCGCCGGAGCACGGTCGCGGATCAGGGCGAGAGCCTTGCGCATCTTGAGCGCGGAGGGCGTGTCGGCCGCGCCGAAATCCGAATGCGAAAGCAGCGCGATCTTGGGCTCGATGCCGAAGCGCGCGACATGACTCGCCGCCAGCACCGTCATGTCGGCGATCTCCTCGGCGCTTGGATCATGCTTGATGTGGGTGTCGGCGAGGAAGAAGGCGCCCTTGTTGGTGATGATCAGCGTCATCGCCGAGACGTCCGAGACGCCGGGCGCCAGCCCGATGATGTCCTTGATGTGCCGCAGCCGGGACATGAAGCGCCCCTCGAGGCCGGTGATCATCGCATCCGCCTCGCCGCGCGCGACGGCGAGCGCCGCGATCACGGTGTTGTTGGTGCGCACCAGCGAGCGCGCCGCCTCGGGCGTGATGCCGCGCCGGCCGGCGATGTCGAGATAGGTCTGGACGTAGTCGCGGTAGCGCGGGTCGTCCTCGGGGTTGATCACCTCGAAATCGACGCCGGGCCGCAGCGACAGGCCGAAGCGCTTGACGCGGGTCTCGATCACGCTCGGTCGGCCGATCAGGATCGGGGTCGCGAGGCCTTCCTCCAGCGCGACCTGGGCGGCGCGCAGCACGCGCTCATCCTCGCCCTCGGCATAGATCACGCGCTTGGGGTCCGCCTTTGCCTGGGCGAAGAGGGGTTTCATGATGAAGCCGGAGCGGAAGACGAAGCGCGAGAGCTGCTCGCGATAGGCGTCCATGTCCGCGAGCGGCTTGCGTGCCACGCCGGTTTGCATCGCGGCCTGGGCGACCGCCGGGGCGATCCGCATGATCAGGCGCGGATCGAACGGATTCGGGATCAATGAAGTCGCCCCGAAGGTCGAGGCCTCGCCGCCATAGGCGCGGGCTGCGATGTCGGAGGTCGCCTCGCGGGCGAGGGCCGCGATGGCGCGCACGGCCGCGAGCTTCATCGCCTCGTTGATCGTCGTCGCCTGGACGTCGAGCGCACCGCGGAAGATGTAGGGGAAGCACAGGACGTTGTTGACCTGGTTCGGATAGTCCGACCGCCCGGTGCAGATCATCGCATCCGGGCGGACGGCGAGCGCGTCCTCCGGCGTGATCTCGGGATTGGGGTTGGCGAGCGCCAGGATCAGCGGCTTGTCGCCCATGGCCTTGGCCATCTCGGGCTTCAGGACCCCAGCCGCAGACAGGCCGAGGAAGACGTCCGCGCCTGGGATCACCTCGGCGAGCGTCCTGGCATCCGTCTCCTGGGCATAGACCTCCTTCCAGCGATCCATCAGGGTGTTGCGGCCCTTGTGGACGACGCCTTCGAGATCGGTGACCCAGATGTTCTTGCGCTGGGCACCCAGTTCGACCAGCAGGTTGAGGCAGGCGAGCGCCGCCGCGCCCGCGCCGGAGACGACGATCTTGACGTCGGCGATCTTCTTGCCGGCGAGATCGAGCCCATTCAGGATCGCGGCGCCGACGATGATCGCCGTGCCGTGCTGGTCGTCATGGAAGACCGGGATCTGCATCCGGGCCTTGAGCTGCTCCTCGATCTCGAAGCATTCCGGGCCCTTGATGTCCTCGAGATTGATGCCACCGAAGGTCGGCTCCAGCGCTGCGACCACCTCGACGAACTTCTCGATGTTCTTCTGCTCGACCTCGATGTCGAAGCAGTCGATCCCGGCGAATTTCTTGAACAGGACCGCCTTGCCCTCCATCACCGGCTTCGAGGCCAGCGGCCCGATGTCGCCGAGCCCGAGCACGGCCGTGCCGTTGGTGATGACCGCGACGAGGTTCTGCCGCGACGTCAGCTCGGCGGCCTGGCCGGGATCGTCGACGATCGCCTCGCAGGCGGCGGCGACACCCGGCGAATAAGCGAGCGCCAGGTCGCGCTGGTTGCCGAGCGGCTTGGTCGCCTGGACCTCAAGCTTACCTGGGCGGGGAACACGGTGATAGACGAGCGCGCCCGAACGGAGATCGGGGGACAGGTTGCTCTTCATCGCGGCGGCTCCAGCGGCGTCGGCTCAATGCCAGGAGCAGCGGAGGTCGCGCGAATGAGGGGAGGTCGTCAAGCGCAGAACTTGTTTTAATCGCAGGCAGCGATGCGAGCGGGGGGTCGGTCGGCCTGGCGGACGCTCGGAGCGGCTGCGTTGAATCGATCTGTGAAGCAGCGGAATCCGCATCTCAGCAAACGCTGGTAAGCGATTCCCGCGACTCGCCAATCCGGCATCGCGCCGTCTGGCGCCGCGGCCCGGGCTGGGCAGCTTCCGCTCAGAAGGCCTTGAAGGTGATGATCGTGTGGGTGTCGGCGATCTCGGGGATCGACTGCACCTTCTGCGCGACGAAATGGCCGATATCGACGTCCGCCGCGACATGGAATTTCGCCAGGATGTCGTAATTGCCGGCGGTCGAGTAGATCTCGGAGGCGATCTCGCGGTCGGCGAGTTCGCTGGCGACCTCATAGGTCTTGCCGAGCTTGCATTTGATCTCGACGAAGAAGGTCTGCATCAGGAACTCCGGGACGTCTTGCCGCATCGGCTTGCCCGAAAAACCGGGCGCTACGTTTCGGGCCGATGCTCTCGGCCACTGGATAGAGCCTCCGGCAGGATGAGATCAAGCGCCGGCGAGTTCTGCGATCCGGCGGGTCATCGCGTTCTCGGGCTCGGCGAGGCCGGCGATGACCGTGAAATGGTTTGCGCCAGCGATCTCCTCATAGCGCGTGCGCACGCCCTCCAGGCCCCAGACATCGGTGATCCGGCGGCTCTGCTTGAGATACTCCTCGCTCTCGGCGCCGCCGACGACCGCGTCCATGGTCAGACGCGCGGGGGCCGGCCAGAACAGAGGGCTCTCGAGCTCGGCCGCTTCGGTCGTCAGCTTCAACGCGCCGTTGATGCTGGTCTCCGTCAGGGGCTTGAGATTGTAGAGCCCGGAGATGCCATAGGCGGCCGGCACGAGCTGCTCGGGGAGTTCGGGATCGACGTTCTTCCAGTCGGTGGCGAGAGCACAGGCCGAGAGATGCCCGCCGGCGGAGTGCCCCGCCGCGACGATCGGCAAACGGTAGCGTTGCCAAAGAGATGCGGCAGCTTGTTGAATCTCCCAGACGATATGGCCGAGCTCGACCTGCGGGCAGAGATCGTAGCCCACCACGGCGACGGGCACGCCCAGCTGGTTCAGCCCGCGCGCCATGTGCGAGAAGAAGCTGCGGTCGAGCGCCTGCCAGTAGCCGCCATGGATGAACATGGCGATTGCGTTGCTGCGCGCCGTCTCGGGCTTGAACAGGTCGTAGCGCTGGCGCTCGCTCTCGCCATAGGGGACGCCGAGTTCGCAAACCGCCTCCGAGCGATAGGCGGCCGCGTCGCTTGCCCAGCCGGCGATGATCTCCGGATGCTCCGGGACGCGGGCGCGGTTGTTGTATTCGGTCTCGTAATCGGGTGACACGTCTGACTCCGGCTTGCCTGGCTCCGGCATGCCTGCTGCACACAGGCTTCCCCGATGTGGGCATATGCAATGCTCATGACAGTTGCGCCCAGTTTGCGCCATGGCTTTTGACAGGTCGAGCACCGGGCGGCACAAGGCTGCGCGTCCGGCGCATGGCGCAGCCGATGGAGACGATGATGGAAAACCCGATCCTCGCCGAAGTGACCCGTGGCGACACGGTCGAGTCGCGCCATCGCGGCGCCGCCCTCGTGATCGATGCCGATGGCGCCGTCGTATTCTCCGCCGGCGACATCGATCGTCCGGTCTTTCCGCGCTCGGCGGTCAAGGCGATCCAGGCATTGCCCCTGCTCGAAAGCGGCGCTGCGGATCGCTATGGACTCACCGATCAGGAAATCGCGCTCGCCGTCTCCTCGCATTCCGGCGAGCCGCTCCATGCCGAAACATCGCTCGCGATGCTCAGGAAGGCCGGACGTGAAGCCGGTTGCCTCGAATGCGGCGCGCACTGGCCGATGAACGAGGCCGCAGCACGCGCCATCGCCAAGGCCGGGCAGGAGCCGAGCGCGCTCAACAACAACTGCTCCGGCAAGCATGCCGGCTTCGTCTGCCTCGCCTGCGGTCTCGACGAGGACCCGGCCGGTTACATCAAGCCGGGTCACGCGGTCCAGCAGGCGGTGCGGGGTGCGCTCGAGGAGGTGACGGGTGCTGTGCATTCGGCCGACCGCATGGGCACCGATGGCTGCTCGATCCCGACCTATGCGGTGCCGCTGAGGGCGCTGGCCCTCGGCTTCGCCCGCTTCGGCACTGGCCATGGCTTCAGAGCCGAGCGTGCCCAGGCCGCGGCCCGCATCCGCAAGGCGGCAGCCCTCCACCCCTTCTTGGTCGCGGGCACGGGGCGCTTCGATACCCGCGCCATGGAGCTGCTCCGCGAGCGCATCTTCATCAAGACCGGGGCCGAGGGCGTTTATTGCGGCTCCTTGCCCGAACTGGGCTACGGCATCGCGCTGAAATGCGACGACGGTGCCGGTCGGGCGGCCGAGGTGGCGATGGCCGCGCTGATCGCGCGCTTCCTGCCGATGACCGAGGCGGAGCAGGCGGCCTTCGCGCCGCTGCGCGAGAGCGTGATGAAGAACTGGAACGGCATCGAGGTCGGGCGGGTCAGGGCGGCCGGCTGAGAGGCGGCCGGCGCGGATTCAGCCCACGGCGTTGTTCTCGACGCGGACCCCAGCCGCGCGCGCATCGGGGGCCCTGGTCAGGTCGCCGGTCACGACCTTCCCATACTCGGTCCCGATGACGGCGCCGCGCGTCGCCTCCGAGATCGTGTTGCCCACGATCGTGGCGTTGCGCTGCTTCGGCACCAGTGAAACCGAGATGCCGATGCCGGTCTTGCGCACCATGTTGCCTGTCGCGACGAGGTTGCGCATGCCCCAGGACCAGCCGAGCGAGATGCCGATGTCGCTCGCGTTCTCGATGACGTTGCCGGAGACGGTCGCCTCCGCCTCGACATGCACGCCCATGCCGCCGACGGGGTCCTTGAAGCCGGGATAGGTGCCCTTGCGGGCATTGCGGACGATGTTGTTGGCGAAGACCGACAGGCGCCCGCCATGGTCGAGATTGGTCATGCTGGCGCCCAGCGCGCAGTCCTCGATCAGGTTGTTGGCGATGATGGCGCCCTCGAAGGCGAATTCGGAATAGATGCCGCATTCGCCGCAGCGCTTGCCCTGATTACCGAGGATCTGCACGCTGGAGCCGGAATTGTTGCGGATGAAGGTCAGGGCGCAATCGCGCAGGGAATTACCTTCGATAATGACCCCGCCGGCCTTGTAGAGGCTGATGCCGTTGCCGTTGGGGCCGTCGCCGCCGGCATCGGCTCGAATCCGGTCGATTCGATTGCTCCTCACGCTCGATCGGTCGTCACCCGGCTGGCTGCGCCAGATCTGGATGCCGTTGTTGCCGCAATCTTCGACCCGGTTACGCTCGATCTGGAGCCCGCGCGAGTCGAGCGAGAACAGCGCCGATTCGCGCATGATCCGGAACTGGCTGGTCTCGACGCTTCCGCCGGTACGGTTCAGGACGACACCGACCGAGCCGGCATTGATGAAGGTGCAGTCGCGTATGCCGAGATCGGCGACGTCGTCGGCCTCAAGCAGGCCTTCACGCCCTGCAGCGCGAATGCCGAGACCATCCAGGGTCACCCCTGACAGCGCGGCCCGACCCAGCCCACGACCCAGAAGGAGGGGGCCGGCCTGCGCGGCGACGAGATGGGTTGCTCCCGGAACGCCGATCAGGCGCGCGCCATCGGGCAGAGCGATGCGGGAAATGCGGTAGCGCCCCGGGCCGATCAGCAGCGGTGCGTCGCGCTTTGCGGCCTCACCGAGTGCCTTCTGCATCAGGCGCGACTGGTCGTCGGGCGAGCCCGCGCGGAGGCCGAACTGAGCGGCGTCGAGGCCATGATGGCCGAGCGGGCCGGATGCCACGGCGGCGCGCGCTTGCCCGAAGGCCGGAGCGACCATGAGCGAGGCTGTGCCGAAGAGGGCCGTCGCCAGCACGCTGCGTCGCGAAAATGCGATCGAATCCACCATCATGTTCGGATCGGTTCAAGCCGCATGCCGCGCTTGCTGTGCCGTTCCGGTACGGAGCGCGGCTTATCCGCCCCGGCTGCGCACCTCTCGCTTCAAAGCCCCAGAGCCCGGGCGATCTCCTCGGCGGCCAGCGTTGGCGCGAGCCGGCCGGCGGCGACTTCGGCTTCGAGGATCGGGGTACGTGCCTTGAGCGCGGGGTCGTGCCGCAGCCTGGCCTGGAGCCGGTCGTTGACCAGAGCCCACATCCATTTCACGTCCTGGCGGTGGCGCTTCTGCGCGATCAACCCCTTCGCCTCGTGGCGCGAGCGATGATCCTCGATCTTCGCCCAGAGTTCCTCGAGGCCCTCGCCGGTCAGGCCCGAGATCGTGACCACCGGCGTCGACCACAGGCTGGAGGCGGGGGCGAGGATATGCAGCGCCGACCGGTACTGCGCCGCGGCGGCGCGGGCCGCGGTTGCGCCGGCACCATCTGCCTTGTTGACGGCAATCATGTCGGCGAGCTCGATGATGCCCTTCTTGATGCCCTGCAGCTCGTCGCCGGCATTGGGCAGCATCAGCACGAGGAAGAAGTCGGTCAGGTCGGCGACGGCGGTCTCCGACTGCCCGACGCCGACCGTCTCGACCAGGATCACGTCGAAGCCCGCGGCCTCGCAGAGCAGCATGGTCTCGCGTGTCTTGGCGGCGACGCCTCCGAGCGTGCCCGAGGAAGGCGAGGGCCTGATGTAAGCGCTCGGATCGACGGCGAGGCGCGCCATGCGGGTCTTGTCGCCGAGGATCGAGCCGCCGGTACGCGTCGAGGAGGGATCGACGGCCAGCACCGCGACCTTATGCCCCTTCGCCGTCAGAAAGCTGCCGAGGGCATCGATCGTCGTCGACTTGCCGACGCCGGGAACGCCGGTGATGCCGATACGGATGGCCCCGCCTGTCTTGGGCAGCAGACGCTGGATCAACGCCTGCGCCTGCCCGCGATGGTCGGCGCGGCGCGATTCCGCCAGCGTGATGGCACGCGCCAACGCTGCGCGCTCGCCGGCAAGCAGTGCCTGGGCTAGGTCAGCGACGGAGGCGGGGAGGTCGGCCATGACACCCAACTAGCAAGGCCCGCCGCGGTGCGACAAGGCCGCGAACGGCACGAGCCGATACTTCCACGCTGTGGCCTGTGCGCCACTTGCTCATACGTCACTTCGGTGAGACGTGTGGGCTGATGATGGCGTCGATGGTGCTGCGGTTTCGGGTTCTTGCGTGGGCGTTGCTCGCGTCGCTGGCGCTTGGCGCCTGCGGAACGCCGCGCGTGCTGGACATCAGCACGGCGCCGTCGACCGATGTTGCCGGCAAGGTCGAGATCTTCGTCGCCACCACGCGCCAGGCTGCGGCCGAGCCGATCTATTTCAACGGCGAGCGCGCCTCGAAGCTGGCCTTCGCCCGGCTCGACTTCACCGTCCCCCGCACCCACAAGCCCGGCGAACTGGAGCTGCCGGATTCCGGCCCGGGCGACCCCGCCAAACACTTCGCGGTGACGCGCGTCGAGCGACTTGATCTCGCCCCGATCGTCGCCGACGTGCGTCGCGAGATCATGCGGCGTCCGCCGGACCAGCGAGACGTTCTGATCTTCGTCCACGGCTTCAACACCAATTTCGCCGATGCCGCCTACCGCTTCGCCCAGATCGTCTACGATTCCGGCTTCAAGGGCGTGCCGGTGCTGTTCACCTGGCCGTCGCGCGGGGAGGTCCTCGCCTATCCCTATGATCGCGAGAGTGCGATCTATTCGCGCGATTTCCTGGAGTTGAATCTGAGGGCGATCTCGCGCGACCTCGGCACGACGCGCATGGACATCCTCGCCCATTCGATGGGTACGATGCTGACGATGGAAGCGTTGCGGCAAGCCTCGATCCGCGGCGACGGCAGCTTCGGTGGCAAGCTGCGCGACGTCATGCTGGCGGCGCCCGATGTCGATCTCGACGTCTTCAAGACGATGATGCGCCAGACCAAGCGGCCGGTGACCGTCTTCGTCTCCGCCGACGACCGCGCACTGGACTTCTCGCGGCGCTTCGCCGGCGACAAGACCCGTCTTGGCGCAGTTTCGGCCAAGGACACCGAGATCATTGCCGAGCTCGACAAGCTCGGCGCCCGCATCATCGACCTGTCGGAGGTGTCGACCAGCGACCGCCTCAACCATGGCAAGTTCGCCTCGTCCCCCAAGGTCGTCCAGTTGATCGGCCAGCGCCTGCAGGCCGACAGAGGCATCGCCACTGCCGGTCCTCATTTCGGCGAGCGGCTGGGGGATGTCGCCGGCGGCGTGGTCGGGACGGTTGGATCCACCGTCGGGCTCGTCGTGACGGCGCCGATCACGATCATTTCCGGCGGCCGTTGATCCGCGGCCACAGCTCCCAGCGAATTTCATCACGCCGCCGGCCTGCCGCATTCTGGCCGCGTTAGCCTGTCGTTAAGGCGTAGCTGGCCAACTCGGCCGATCACAACCATCGGATGCCTGACACGATGCCCGGTTCACGGCACGCGCCTTCCTGTCGCATGGCGGCTCTCGCCGCGCTGCTCTCGCTCGCGCTCTCGGCCTGCGCCCAGACCGAGGCCGCCGTCTCGCCTTTCTCGGAGCCGACCCGCGCGGATGCATCCGCGCTCGGCAAGGAGCCGGAGCTTCTCGTCGTCACCACGCGCAAGTCGGTCGGCGGGCGCCAGCCCTTCTTCGGCAGCGATCGCGGAGCTCTGACCTTCGCCGAGGCGCGGATCTCGCCGCCCGGCAACGGCATCGCGGGCCGTGTTTCCTCCGCCGTGAGCGGGGACTGGGCGGTGCTCGGCATCGACCACCAGACATCCACCGACGCGGCGCGTGCCTTTGCGCAGGCCGCGAACGGCCGCGACGTCCTGCTTTACGTGCATGGCTACAACGAGACCTTCGAGTCCGCAGCGCGAAGCGCCGGGCAGCTCTCGCATTCGCTCGAGTTCCAGGGCCGGACCGCGGTCTTCTCCTGGCCGTCGGGCGGCAAGCTCTTCGATTACGCCTATGATCGCGAAAGTGCGCTCTGGTCGCGTGATGGTTTCGTCAAGGCGCTCCAGGCGCTCGTCGCGAATCCGACCGTCGGGCGCATCCACATCGTCGCGCATTCGATGGGCACCTTCCTGACGCTGGAAGCCCTGCGTGAGCTGCGCGATCAGGCCGAAGTCTATTCCCGCATCGGCTCGGTCGTCTTCGCCTCGCCGGACATCGACATCGACGCCTTCGAGCAGACCGTCTCGAAGCTGGGTCCGCTTGCCCGGCGCATGACGCTGATCATCGATCCCGGCGATCGCGCACTGGCGGTCTCGGCACGCATCGCCGGTGGCGTCGCCCGCGCGGGCGCGGCCGATCGCACCCGCCTCGAAGCGCTGGGCGTGCGTGTGGCGGACACCTCCGGCCGTGGCTGGAGCATGCTGAGGCACGACCTGTTCCTGTCGGACAGCGAGGTCACGCAGGTCGTGCGCCGCGCCATGGATCGCAGCTAGGGCCCGACGGACCCGCTTGCCGGGGAGGGCCGTCTCGCGCAGGATCGCTGCGATGGTCCGGCGGGAGCGAGCGGCGATGATCGGGCGTGCAACGGTTCTTGCCCTGCTGACCTGGTTAGGCCTCCATGCTGCTGCGGCGCATGACCTGACGCCGTTCCAGGAGCCCGGTCGCAGCCACGTCCTGCACGAGGACGTTTCCGCGTCCGGCGCCGAGATGATCAATGTCGAGACCTATGTGCCGGCCGCCTGCGCGGCAAAGCCTTGCCCGCTCGTGGTCTCGCTGCACGGTCTCAACCGCAATGCGGAGGCCGCGCGGGACAACTGGGGTGAGGCAGCCGAGCGCTACGGGCTTCTGGTCGCCGCTCCGCATTTCGACAAGGAGCGCTTCCCGACGCGGCTGTTCCAGCAGGGCGGCGTGCGCGGCGAACCGGATCGTACCCGGTGGGTCTATTCCATCATCGAGCGCTTCTTCGACCGCGCGCTGAAAAGCGGTCGCGTTTCGGGGACGAGCTATGTGCTCTTCGGCCATTCGGCCGGCGCCCAATTCGTTCATCGCATGGCGCTGCTGCTGCCCGAGGCCCGCTACTCGACGGCGGTGAGCGCCAATGCGGGCTACTACACGCTGCCTGTTTGGCGGGAGGGCGCAGGCGGCCTTGCCTATCCCTATTCCCTCGAAGGCACCCCTGCGACGGAAGCCACGCTGAAGGCCGCCTTCGCCAAGCCGCTATGGGTCATGCTGGGAGATCAGGACATCGACCCCGATCATCCCCAGCTCAACAAGAGCAGGGGTGCGCAGGCGCAAGGGGCGAACCGTCTGGCGCGCGGCGAGCACTTCATGGTCGTCGCGGTCGGTGAGGCGAAGCGGCTCGGCGCCGAAAGCCGCTGGCGCGAGATCGTCGTGCCGGGCGTGGCGCATCAGTCCCGGCAGATGGCCAATGCGGCAGCCGACGCCCTGTTCGGCGGCAAGTAAAATTTCAGATCAACGGCAGGCCGATGCGCTTCTTGACGGTCGCGAGCGCGAAGTTCGATTCGACCGACTGGATGCACTTCAGTCGGGTCATCTTCTGCTTCAGGAAGCGCTCATAGCCCTCGATCCCGTCGGTCAGGACGCGCAGGAGATAGTCCTGCGAGCCGGTCATCAGGTAGCATTCGGTCACTTCGTTCCAGCCTTCCACCGCCTTCTCGAATTCGGCGATGTGCTCCTGCGTCTGCTGCGACAGCCTGACCGAGACGAAAACGCTGAACGGCAGGCCGTAGGCCTTGGGATCGACGGTGGCCGAATAGCCCTGGATGACGCCGGTCTCCTCGAGGCGCTTCAGCCGGCGCAGGCATGGCGTCGGCGACAGGCCGACCTTCTGCGACAGGTCCTGATTGGTGATGCGGCCATCCTCCTGAAGGACGGCGAGCATGCGGCGATCGACGCTGTCGAGCATGGTCTGCTTCCAATGATCTCGTTCTTGGCATTAAGCTGCTGGAATCAATCTCTAGGGAGTTGATTGCATCCAAGCAATCGTCACGCAGCAGGCTTATCCTGATCGCCAGAGCGAACCCGCGAGCGCTTTCCGCCAGAGTTCAACCAGCGAGGCCACCATGAGCGACGACAGCTATCACAAGGACCGGATCGCCAACCGCAAGCTGCATCCCGAGACCCTGATGATGGGCTTCGGCTATTCGCCGGCGATGTCGGAAGGCTCGCTCAAGCCGCCGGTCTTTCTGACCTCGACGTTCGTTTTCGAGAACGCCCAGCAGGGCAAGGACTTCTTCGATTTCACTTCCGGCCGCCGCCAGCCGAAGCCCGGCGAGAAGCCGGGGCTGGTCTATTCCCGCTTCAACCACCCCAACATGGAAATCCTCGAGGATCGCCTCGCCATCTGGGACGAGGCGGAACGCTGCGCCGTCTTCGCCAGCGGCATGGCGGCGATCGCGACGACCTGCTTCGCCTTTCTGCGGCCGGGCGACACCATCATCCATTCGCGCCCGCTCTATGGCGGCACGGAAACCCTCCTGAAGAACCAGATGGGCGCCTTCGGCGTCACGCCCTTCGGCTTCACCGACGGGCTCGATGTCGCGCAGATGCGCGCCACCGCGAAGGCTGCAGCCGCCAAGGGGCGCGTCGGCATGATCCTTGTCGAGACGCCGGCCAACCCGACCAACGGGCTGGTCGATCTCGCCGCCTGCGCAATGATCGCCGACGAACTGGAAAAGGCGCAGGGCCATCGCCCGCCGGTCGTGGTCGACAACACCATGCTCGGGCCGAAATACCAGAAGCCGCTGAAGCACGGCGCAGATCTCTCGCTGCTGTCCTTGACGAAATATGTCGGCGGTCATTCCGATCTCGTCGGCGGCTCGATCAGCGGTTCGGACGCGCTGGTGAGGCAGGTCAAGGGCTGGCGCGGCTCGCTCGGCACGCAGCTCGATCCGAATTCCTGCTGGATGCTGATGCGCTCGCTCGAGACGCTCGACATCCGCATGAGCCGCGCCAATGAGAACGCCAAGCTCGTCGCCGAATACCTCGCCGCCCATCCGAAGATCGCGCGCGTACACTACCTTGGCTCGCTCGCAGCCGACGACCCGCGCAAGACCGTCTTCGATCGCCAATGCACGGCGGCCGGCTCGACCTTCGCCTTCGACGTGAAGGGCGGCGAGAAGGAGGCCTTCGCACTGCTCGACCACCTCCAGATCATGAAGCTCGCCGTCTCGCTCGGCGGCACCGAGACGCTGGTCTCGCACCCCGCGGCGATGACGCATTCGGGCGTCGCGCGCGCATTGCGCGAGGAGATCGGCCTGACCGATGCGCTGATCCGCATTTCGGTCGGCATCGAGAACATCGAGGATCTCATCTCCGATCTGGCGCAGGCGCTGGAAGCGGTGTGAGGCGGGCGGCGCTTTTCGGAGCGCTGATCTGGGTCGCGTCCTGCGCGACCTCGCCCCTTGTCGCGGCCGAGCAGCAGGAAAGCGTCGCGGAAACGATCTGCCGCCTGATCGAGAAGGCAGCAGGTGAGAGCAGGCTGCCGGTCGCCTTCTTCACCCGGCTGATCTGGCGTGAAAGCAGCTTCCGGCCGCATGTCACGAGTCCCGTCGGCGCGCAGGGCATCGCCCAGTTCATGCCCGGCACGGCGAATGAGCGCGGCCTTGCCGATCCCTTCGATCCGGAAGCCGCGATCCCGGCTTCGGCTGCCTATCTCGCGGCGCTGAAGGCGCAGTTCGGCAATCTCGGCCTGGCTGCCGCAGCCTATAATGCCGGGCCGGCGCGGGTCTCGCGCTGGCTCGGGCAGGGTGGCGGATTGCCCTTCGAAACGCAGGCCTATGTACGTTTCATCACCGGCCGCGGCGTTGAGGAGTGGCGCCCGGGCGCGGGCGAAACGCCGCCGGATCCGACGACGGTCAATACCGACTGCCTGCCGACGGTGGCCTCGATCCGCCGTTCGGCGCCGCCGGCGCTGATCGAGGGCGTCTACGCGCCCTTCGGCGTGCAGCTCGCCGGCAATGTCTCCAAGGCCCGCGCGATCCGGTCCTATCAGGCGATCGCGCTGCGCTTCGCCTCGTTACTAGCAGACAGGCCGACGCTGATCCTCGGCTCGCGCATCGCGGGACGCGGGCGTGCCCCGTTCTACCGTGTCCGCCTGCCTGCGCAGACCATGCGCGAGGCCAGCGTCTTCTGCGACCGGCTCCGGCGTGCCGGCGGGAACTGCGCGGTGCTGCGAAACTAGCCACGGTCCGGCCGTAGCCCGGGCGGCCTAGCCGCGGACCTGCTCTCTCAGAGCCTTTGCCGTTTCCTTCTGCGCATCGAAATCCGACCGCCGGCGTCTGATCTCTTCCGGTGAGAGGCGGTCGATATTGCAGTAATCGAGCTTCCAATCCGGGGTCGGCGCCCAGATCAGCGGGGACTGAACCGTCGTTCGTGGTGCCGGCGCCCGTTCCAGCGTGGTCAGCGCCAGGTCGAGTGTCGCCGCCTGCGAAGCGTTGTCGTTGGGCCGCCCCGCGGCATTGCCGAGCGGGAAATCGGAGAACAGCAACCGCGGCACGCCGACATGCTCGACGATGTCCTTGGCGCACCCCATGATGACGGTCGCGATGCCACTGGCCTCGAGGAGCCGCGCGGCGAGGCTGACGCTCTGGTGGCAGACGGGACAGTTCGGCACGAGGATTGCCGCATCGACGGCGTCGGCCTTGCATCGCGCCACGAGCTCCGGGCAATCGATCTCGAGCGTCGTGCGATGGCTGCGGTTGGTCGGAAGGCCATGGAAGCGCGGTGCGATTGCGCCGATCCGTCCGGAAGCCTGCGCGCTGCGCAGCGCGGCCAGGGGAAAATAGGCCGCGATATCCTCGCCGGTCGTATGCGTGCGGTCGACCGCGACATGCGAGATGCGCAAGTCATGATCGCTGGCGCTGTCGCCCGAATAGACGGAGTAGAACTTGGCTGCCGCATTGTAGGCAGCGCCTGGGCCTTGATCGCCCTTGCCCGGCTGGTAGGGCGCGGCCGTGGTGATGAGTGCGACGCGGCTCTGCGCCAGCGATTTCCCCAATGGCTGGAACGGCACGGCTGCGTAATGCGCCCACTCATAGGGCGCCCCATAGCCCAGTGCCTGATAATAGCTGCGGACGCGCTGCAGGTAGGGGATCGGAACGTCATGGACCGGTGCGAAACCCAAATCCTCGCTTCGTGAGCTGTCCATCGTCGGTTGCTCCAGCTCCCGAACCATCTCCCCTGCAACGATGCAGCGGAATTTGGGCAATTTGCCGAGCTGTGCCGCCTCGCAAGCGCCGGCTAGGACGCCTGCGCCGACGTCAGCGCGCCGATCCGGCCCCAGCCGGGCAGCTTCAGTGCCGGACTGCGCAGATCGAGTCCCGCGACCAGTCCGAGCAGGTTGACCTCGACGCCCTCGACCCAGCCGACCGTCACGCCAAGCAGCCCGTAGAGCGAGGCCTGTATGCCCGTGCGGCTGGGGGTCAGCCCGGCGAAAAGGCCGTCGTCGCGAAAATCCTTTCCAATCGCGGTCGGCGGCAGCGCCTGCGCGAGCTCCGGAACCTCGGCCATGACATGCTGGACGAAGCTGTTCGAATTCGGCCCCGGCCAGGCCTGATAGGTGCCGGGCATGGCATAGGCATAGCTCTTGACCGCTTCGCGGATGCGCGGGATCAGCCGCTCCGCCGCCTCGCCCCGGATCTCGGTGACGAGTTCGGGCAGGTTGCCGTACCAGCGCCCATCCGCCTCGCGATGGTTGACGCGCACGGGCGTGCCCCAGCCCACCACGTCGAAGCGCGTATAGGCACTGGCGCCACGCTCCTTCACCACCACCCAGGAATGATGCGCGAAGACGCCGCGCCAGCGGCCGACGCGAGCGGCGAAGACATGGACGGTCGGTTCTTGCTCGACCGAGGCCGCGGGCAGGAGCTGCGCGCTCGACCAGTCGGCGCGCCGCCAGTCATCCGCATTGGCCTGCATCGCCCACCATGCGGCATGGGTTGCCAGAGGCAGCACGAACAGCAGCAGGAAAAGCCCGGGAATAAAGCGGGAGAGACGCATGGCGGATGATATGTGGCAGCCATGTTGCATCGCAAGGTCGTTTGCCGGGGGCACCGGATCACAACGGCTTGAGGCGCGGCGCCAAGCTGTTAGCTTCGGCGCCGTCTGCCACAGGGGGAATCGGACGGATCATGACGGCGCGGAGTTGGCTGAAGGGGATCGTATCGGGCGCGGTGCTGGGGCTCGCGCTCCTGGCCAATGGCACCGCCGGCGCGCAGAGCAAGGAACTGCGCATCTACAACTGGTCCGACTATGTCGATCCGGAGGTTCTCGATGCCTTCAAGAAGGAAACCGGGATCACCGTCGTCTACGACACCTTCGACCAGATGGAGACGGTCGAGACCAAGCTCCTTGCCGGAAAGACCGGCTACGACCTGATCGTCGTCACGGCATCCTTCCTGCCGCGCCACATCCCGCTCGGTCTCTATGCGCCGATCGATGCCGCCAAGGTTCCCAACCTCAAGAACGCCTGGCCCGAGATCCAGGGAAGGCTGGCCAAATACGACCCCGGCAACGTCTACGCCGCCAATTACATGTGGGGCACCACCGGCATCGGCTACAACGTCGCCAAGATCAAGGAACGGCTCGGTCCCGATGCGGTGATCGACAGCTGGAAGATCCTGTTCGAGCCCGACCAGCTCAAGAAGCTCTCCAATTGCGGCGTCCATGTTCTCGATGCGGTCGAGGAACTGTTTCCCGCGGCGCTGCGCTATCTCGGCCTGAACCCGGACTCCAAGGCGGAGGCCGACCTGAACAAGGCCGGCGAGTTGCTGCGCAAGATCCGTCCCCACATCCAGAAGTTCCACTCGTCGGAATACATCAACGCGCTCGCCAATGGCGATATCTGCCTCGCCGTTGGCTATTCCGGCGACGTGCTGCAGGCCAGGAAGCGCGCCGAGGAAGCGAAGAACAAGGTCGAGATCGCCTATGCGATCCCGAAAGAAGGCGCGCTGATGTGGTTCGATTCCTTCGTCATTCCGAAGGACGCCGCCAATCCGGAGGCCGCCCGCGCCTTCATCGATTTCGTCAACCGGCCGGAGATGGCGGCGAAGAATTCGGATTTCATCCAGTACGCCAATGGCAACATCGCCTCGAAGCCGCTGCTTTCGGCTGCGGTGCGCGACAATCCGGGCATCTATCCGTCCGAGGCGGTCATGTCGCGGCTGTACACCATCACGCCCTACGACCAGAAGTCGCAGCGGCTGGTCAACCGGCTCTGGACCCGGGTGAAAACCGGCAAGTAATGGTCGAGACGAAGTGACGAGTGACGGACGGGGCGCAGTGACCATGCGCAAGGCATCGCCCGGCAGCGTGCGCCGGGCCTTCCAGCCCTGGAATGATCCGGCGGCCAAACCGCTCGTCGAGTTCCGCAACGTGGTCAAGCGCTTCGGCCCGGTGACGGCGGTCTCGGATCTCTCGCTGTCGCTTTATCCGCGCGAGTTCTTTGCGCTGCTCGGTCCCTCCGGCTGCGGCAAGAGCACGCTGATGCGGATGCTGGCGGGTTTCGAGCGGCCCGATGCCGGCGAGATCCTGCTCGACGGGGTCGATGTCACCGCCGTGCCGCCGCATCTGCGGCCGGTCAACATGATGTTCCAGTCCTATGCGCTGTTTCCGCATCTGAGCGTTGCCGACAATGTCGCCTACGGCCTCAAGCGTGAGGGACTGCCGCGCGCCGAGATCACCCGTCGCGTCGAGGAGATGCTGGGGCTGGTCAAGCTGGAGGGCCTGGGTCGGCGCAGGCCGGAGCAACTTTCGGGCGGGCAGCGCCAGCGCGTCGCGCTCGCCCGCGCGCTCGCCAAGCGGCCGAAGCTGCTCCTGCTGGACGAACCGATGGCGGCGCTCGACCGCAAGCTGCGCGAGGCGACCCAGTTCGAGCTGATGGACCTGCAGAGCGAGCTTGGCCTGAGCTTCATGGTGGTGACGCACGACCAGGACGAGGCCATGACCATGGCGGATCGGATGGCGGTGATGGACCATGGCCGGCTCGTCCAGATCGGCCCGCCCGACGTCATCTACGAGGCACCGGCCAATCGCTACGTCGCCGAGTTCGTCGGCGACATCAACATCTTCGAAGGTCGCGTCGCGGCCGTCGACGGTGAGCTCATCACCGTCGAGACGCCCTTCGTCGGGCCTGTCATCCTCGACGAGGAGGACGCGGCGCTCGCCGTGGGCGAGGCGGCGCTGGTCGGGCTGCGGCCGGAGAAGATCGATCTCGCCCATGACGAGCCGCACGGCGTCAGCAACAAGGTCCGCGGCGAGATCTGGGACATCGGCTACCTCGGCGATTTTACCATGGTCCAGGTCATGGTCGGCGGCGAAGGCGGACATCTGGTCAAGGTTGCGCTTGCCAACCGGACGCGCCGTATCGCCCGGCCCTTCGCCTGGGAAGACAAGGTCTGGCTCGCCTGGGATGTCGAGGCCGGGCTGCTGTTGCCGCCATGAGCGCGCCTGCTTCGCCCGCGGTTCGCAAGGGGCGCCTCGTCGTGGCGGTGCCCTATCTCTGGCTGTTGCTGTTCTTCCTGGCGCCCTTCGCGATCGTGCTCAGGATGGCGCTGTCGGACGCCGATCAGGCGCTGCCGCCCTATGCGCCGCATTTCGAGGGGCTCGCGAAGCTCGGCGAGTTCCTCGGGCAGCTCGATCTCGAGAATTTCCGCCTGCTCGCGGATGATGAGCTCTACTGGCAGAGCTATCTCCAATCCCTGCGCATCGCCGCCCTGACAACGCTGATCGCGCTCGCGATAGGCTATCCGCTTGCCTATGCGATGGCGGCCGCGCCCCGGCGCTGGGGGCCGATCCTGCTCCTGCTCGTGGTCCTCCCGTTCTGGACCTCGTTCCTGATCCGCGTCTACGCCTGGATCGGCATCCTGCGGCCCGAAGGCCTGCTCGACATGGCACTCGGCGCGTTCGGTCTCGCGAACGAGCCTCTGCGCCTGCTCAACACCGAGGCCGCTGTGCTGATCGGCATGGTCTATTCCTATCTGCCCTTCATGGTACTGCCGCTCTTCGCGACGCTGGAGAAGCTCGACCGCAGCCTGCTCGAAGCCGCAGCCGATCTCGGCGCCACGCCGGTGAGGGCTTTCCTGACCGTGACCCTGCCGCTCTCGTTGCCCGGCATCCTCGCCGGTTCGGCGCTGGTCTTCATTCCCTCCGTCGGCGAGTTCGTCATCCCCGACCTGCTCGGCGGGCCCGATACGGTGATGATCGGCAAGGTGCTCTGGAACGAGTTCTTCTCGAACCGCGACTGGCCACTGGCTTCTGCCGTCGCGATCGTGCTGCTGATCGTGCTCGTCCTGCCGCTGGCGTTACTGCAGCGGGCGCGGCAGGGCAGGGGCTCGCCGGCATGAGACGCCTCGGTCCAGGCTTGATCCTCGCCCTCGTCGCCGGGTTCGCCTTTCTGTATCTGCCGATCCTTGCGCTCATCGCCTATTCCTTCAACGCGTCGCGGCTCGTCACCGTCTGGGGCGGGTTCTCGACGCAGTGGTACGGCGCGCTGCTCCGCAACGAGGCACTGCTCGATGCAGCCTGGCTCAGCGTCAGGCTCGCCTTCGTCTCCGCGACGCTCGCCACTGCGCTGGGCACGCTGGCGGCGTTGGCGCTCGCCCGCCAGGGCCGCTTCCGGGGGCGCATGCTGTTTTCCGGCATGGTGCTGGCGCCGCTGGTCATGCCGGAGGTGATTACCGGGCTCTCCCTGCTGCTGCTCTTCGTGGCCGCCGAGGTGGAGCGCGGCTTCTGGACCGTGACGATCGCCCACGCGACCTTCGCGCTCGGCTTCTCCTGCATCGTCGTGCAGTCGCGGCTCGCCGGCTTCGACCGCTCGCTCGAGGAGGCGGCGCAGGATCTCGGCGCGACGCCGCTGGTGACGTTCTGGACGGTAACGCTGCCGCTGATCTGGCCAGGCGTCGCCGCTGCCTGGATGCTGGCATTCACGCTCTCGCTCGATGATCTCGTGATCGCGAGCTTCGCCACCGGGCCAGGCGCGACCACGCTGCCGATGCGGCTTTATTCGGCGATCAGGCTCGGCGTTTCGCCGGAGATCAACGCCGCCTGCACGATCATGATCGGGAGCGTCGCTTTGGCCGTGATCGTTGCATCGCTCCTTCTGAAGCGCGAGCAGGCGACGGGCGGTTAAACGGCGCGTGAACGACGCCCTCAACGGCCGTTCAGACGCGATCTGCGAATGTCCGTGTCAGGTCAGGGATGTCCCTGGCCACCAGACAGGACAGGGACCATGTTCCGCAAATTCGCAGGCGCCAGCGTTGCCACCTTCGTCGTCGGCGCGGCCGCATTGATCACCGCAAGCTTCGTAAATGTCGGCTCGGCGGAGGCGTTCGGCGGCCGCTACGAGGGAGGCTACGACCGCCCCGCCTATGGCTGGCGTCCCCCGCCGCCGGCTGTCCATGGCTACTGGGGCCACCGCCGCTGGCAGCGCTACAATGACGGCTACGGCTTCCGCCCGCCGCCCCCGCGTGGGCCGCGTTACGGCTATGGTTACGGCTGGCGTTGATGTCGCGTAAAGACGCCGCGTGACCACGGCGACAGGCGCGGCCCGCCGGCCGCGCCTGTCTGCTACTCGGCCGCCGTGCGCTGGACGTAGCCAAGCCGGCCGTTGAGGTCCTGGAGCAGCTTCTCGGCTGCGTCCGCGATGACGGTGCCGGGCGGGAAGATCGCCGAGGCGCCGGCCTCGATCAGGGCGTCGAAATCCTGCGGCGGGATGACGCCACCGACCACGATCATGATGTCAGGCCGGCCGGCCTTGGCGAGCGCGGCCTTGAGTTCCGGTACCAGTGTCAGGTGTCCCGCCGCGAGCGAGGAGACCCCGATGATATGGACGTCGTTCTCGACGCCCTGCCGCGCCGCCTCGTCGGGCGTGGCGAAGAGGGGCCCGATGTCGACGTCGAAGCCAAGATCGGCGAATGCCGAGGCGATCACCTTCTGGCCGCGGTCGTGCCCGTCCTGCCCCATTTTGGCGACCAGGATGCGCGGGCGACGCCCATCTGCCTCCTCGAAGGCCTCGCACATCAGTTGGACGCGCGTCACGGCTGGGTTCATCTCGCCGACCTCCCGCTTGTAGACGCCCGAGATCGCCTTGATCTCGGCCCTGTGCCGTCCGAACACCTTTTCCATCGCCATCGAGATCTCGCCGACGGTCGCCTTGGCGCGCGCCGCCTTGACCGCGAGATCGAGCAGGTTGGCGTCGCCCTGCGCGCCGTTGGTCAGGGCGGTCAGCGCGGCCTGGACATCGGCCTCGTTACGTTCGGCCTTGAGCCTGCGCAGCTTGTCGAGCTGCTGTGCGCGCACCGAGGCGTTGTCGACCTTGAGCACGTCGATCGAGGCCTCGTTCTCCGGCTTGAACAGGTTGACGCCGATGATCGCCTGCTGGCCGCCGTCGATGCGGGCCTGCGTCTTGGCGGCGGCCTCCTCGATGCGCAGCTTCGGGATGCCGGCCTCGATCGCCTTGGCCATGCCACCCAGCGCCTCGACCTCCTGGATGTGGCCCCAGGCCTTATTCGCCAGGTCGGCCGTCAACCGCTCGACATAATAGGAGCCGCCCCAGGGATCGATGATCCGGGTGGTGCCGCTCTCCTGCTGCAGCACGATCTGCGTGTTGCGCGCGATTCGGGCGGAGAAGTCGGTCGGCAGCGCCAGCGCCTCGTCGAGCGCGTTGGTGTGCAGCGACTGGGTGTGGCCCTGGGTCGCCGCCATCGCCTCGATCATCGTGCGCGGCACGTTGTTGAAGACGTCCTGCGCCGTCAGCGACCAGCCGGAGGTCTGGCAATGGGTGCGCAGCGGCAGGGATTTCTCGTTCTGCGCGCCGAAATCCTTGACCAGCTTGGCCCAGATCAGCCGGCCTGCCCGCAGCTTCGCCACCTCCATGAAGAAGTTCATGCCGATGGCCCAGAAGAACGACAGGCGCGGCGCGAAGACATCGACGCCGAGACCGGCCCGCTGCCCGGCCCGGATGTATTCGACGCCATCGGCCAGCGTGTAGCCGAGCTCGAGGTCCTGCGTCGCTCCCGCTTCCTGCATGTGATAGCCGGAGATCGAGATTGAGTTGAACTTCGGCATGTTGGCCGAGGTGTAGGAGAAGATGTCGCCGATGATCCGCATCGAGGGGGAGGGCGGATAGATATAGGTATTGCGGACCATGAACTCCTTGAGGATGTCGTTCTGGATGGTCCCCGAGAGCTTGGACGCCGGCACGCCCTGTTCTTCCGCCGCGACGATGTACAGCGCCAGAACCGGCAAGACTGCGCCGTTCATCGTCATCGACACGCTCATCTGGTCGAGCGGGATGCCGGAGAACAGCGTGCGCATGTCGTAGATCGAATCGATCGCGACGCCGGCCATGCCGACATCGCCGCCGACGCGCGGATGGTCCGAATCGTAGCCGCGATGGGTCGCCAGATCGAAGGCGACCGAGAGCCCCTTCTGGCCGGCGGCAAGATTGCGCCGGTAGAAGGCGTTGGAGTCCTCGGCCGTCGAAAAGCCGGCATATTGCCGGATCGTCCAGGGCTGGTTGACGTACATGGTCGGATAGGGGCCGCGCAGATAGGGCGCGATGCCCGGCAGCGAATCGACGAAAGGCAATCCGTCGCGGTCCTCGGCGCCGTAGGCCGGCTTCACCGCAATGCCTTCCGGTGTCAGCCAGTCCTCGCCGACCGGCAGGGCGGGCGCGGCCGCAGCTTCGGAAAAGGCCAGCTTCGTGAAATCCGGGATGGCTGTCATGGCTGTCTCCCGCCCGTTCGATCCCACCAATGGTGGAAATGATGCACCGGCCCGTGGCCATGGCCAACCGGAACCTCGTCTGCGGCGGCGATCGCGGCCGTGATGTAGGTCTTGGCGTGGCCGACCGCCTCCGGCAGCGCCAACCCCTTCGCCAGTCCGGACGCGATCGCCGAGGAGAGGGTGCAGCCCGTGCCATGGGTGTTGCGGGTCGCCAGGCGCGGCGCCTCGAAGCGCTGGCGGCTGCCGCCCGCGAGCAGAAGCAGGTCGCTGCTTGTCTCGCCGCTACCATGGCCGCCCTTGATCAGGACATTGGCGGCACCGAGCGCTGCGAGCCTGTCCGCCTGCTTCTCGACGGCATCCTCCGTCTCGGCGATGCTGCTGCCGAGCAGCGCGGACGCTTCCGGCAGGTTCGGCGTGATCAGCGTCGCGAGCGGGAAGATGTGGCGCCGGATCGCATCGACCGCCTCGTTTTCCAGCAGGCGCGCCCCCGACGCCGCGACCATCACCGGGTCCAGCACGACATTGCGCGCCTTGTGCCGCTTCAGCCCGGCAGCGACGGTCTCTATCAACTCGGCCGTCGCGAGCATGCCGATCTTCACAGCGGCGACGTCGAGATCCTCGAAGACCGCATCCATCTGCTTGGCGACGAAACCCGCGGGCACGGCGTGGATGGCGCTGACGCCCTTGGTGTTCTGCGCCGTCAGCGCGACGATGACGCTGGCGCCATAGACCTGATGCGCCGCAAAGGTCTTGAGGTCGGCCTGGATACCGGCTCCTCCGCTGGAATCAGATCCGGCGATTGTCACGGCGATGGCGGTCACGGCGTTCTCCGTCTCAGGCCAAATTTGTTCAGACGAACGCGATCGCATGGGCACGCGTGAGCGCCTCGATCGCATCGCCCCCTGCAGAGATGAACGAAGTGACGCCGGCCTTGTTCAGTTCCGCCTCCAATTCACCGGGGCGTCCGGCCAGCCAGACTGTCGCGCCGGCCGTGGACAGCGCCCGCGCTGCAGCAGCTCCCTCGGCCGCATAGGCTGCGTCCGAGCCGCAGAGGCAGGCGAGGCGCGCGCCCGATGCCGTGTAGGCTGCAACCAGCGCGGCAACGTCCGTGCCGCCGTTCTTCGCGAACCCGTCGCCGCTTGGCGCCGAAAGTCCTCCGGCCTCGAACAGGTTGCGCGCGAAGCCCGCTCGCGCCGTGAAGTCGGCGATCGGCCCCAGCGTCGCGACGAACACGACGGGGCGCTGCGCAGCCGCATCCGCCTGGTCGCGCAGCACCTCGAACGGCTCGGCCAGGCGCCGGGATGGCAGGGGCTCGGCATGGAGCCCGTCTTCCGGCGCGCTCAGAGCCGCGTCGCGCGGGGCGCCAGCGGCCAACTCGCCGATCAGCTTGCCCTGATCCTGCTCCGACGCCTTCCGGAGGGGCTGCGCGGGTTTGCGGCGCGCCGGCGCCGCGACATCGAGCACGGAGACCGACGCTTCCTTGATGTTGGGGAATTCGCTCGTGCCGGTGATGGGTTCGCGGCGTGTCGCAACCGCTTTCGAACGCAAAGCGTGTTGCCCTGCCAGGCTCGACTGGATCGCGCCGCTGGCGAGAGCCGAGAGGATGCCGGGCAGGCCGTTTCCGGCCTCGCCCTCCAGGCCCTGCAATGCGCCCCAGCCCTTCTCGCACAGTGCCAGCGTCAGCGCCTCGAAGCTGCCGGCGCCGGCGGCCGGGTCGGCGACGCGCCAGAGATTGGCTTCCTCCAGCAGCACGAGCTGGGTGTTGCGGGCGATGCGACGCGCGAAGGCATCGGGCAGGCCGAGCGCGGCGGTGAAGGGCTGCACCACCAGCGAATCCGCCCCGCCGACTCCTGCCGAGAAGGTCGCGATGGTGCCACGCAGCAGGTTGACCCAAGGGTCGCGCCCGGTCAGCGAGCGCCAGGCCGTCTCGGCATGCAGGACCATCGGCTTGGGCGAAAGGCCGCAGGCCTCCTGCACGCGCTGCCAGAGCAGTCGTGCCGCCCGGAATTTTGCGATGGTCAGGAATTCGTCGGTGTCGGCCACCAGCACGAAGGAGATCGCGTCCCGCGCCTCCTCAAGCGAGAAGCCTTCGGCCTGCAATGCGCGCAGATAGGCGATGGCCGTCGCCAGAACCGCGCCGAGTTCCTGCGCCTCGCTGGCGCCGGCCTCGTGATAGGGCCGTGCATCCGCCGCGATGAAAGGTCCGGTGAAGCCGCGCGCCCGCAGGGCCCGGATCGTCGCGGCGAGCCTGCGGCCGATCTCCGGCCAGGAGGCGGCGAAGGTGCCCGTGCTGGCCAGGAGCCCGATCGGGTCGAGCCCGAAATCGACGGCCACGCCATCCGGCGCCAGCCCACGCTTCTCGACGAGCGCCGCCAGCAGCAGCGCGTTGACGCGTCCCTGCGGCGCCGGATCGATCCGCAGGCGGATCAGGTCGAGCATGGCGCCGTCGAGGCTGGCGTCCAGCGCCGCGACATCATCGGCGACGAGGCCATGGCCGCGGGCAGCGCGCGCGCCGGCAAAGGAAAGGATCAGCGAATCCGCGCCGCCTTCGAGATCGGCCAGCGCCAGCTTCTGCGCCTCGCGCGGCTCGGGATGGTCGAGGCGGGCTGCAACATGCCAGCGCCCGGGCTCGCCACGCAGCGGGCGCAGCGCTGGGGCGGCGGCCTCATAGAGCGGCTCGACGCGGATGCCGTCGGCGGTCCGACCGACGAGCTTCTTTTCGAAATCGGCGCCCTTCAGGACCTTCTCAACCGCCGCCCGCCAGGCCTCCTGCGCGGGCGCCGGGAAGGCGTCCATGAAGGGCAGGTCGGATGCTGGGGCGGAATTCATGCGCGCCGGTCCTCGTCTCTTGCCATTTGTGCAGTCGCGAGGGGTCATTGCCACGGCCGGCGACGCATCGCCATTCCTACTTCGTCGCAACGGGGCTGCGCAAACCTGCGCAGCCCCGACAAGGCCCGAAACGACAACGCCGCCCGAAGGCGGCGCTGTGCTCCTGCATGTTCAGATCGACGTCAGACGAATTGGCCGAGCCCGGGAATGGCGCCGACGATCGCGCCCATCGCGTCTTCGCCCGCCTTCTCGCGGCCGACCGCGAACATCTCCTTCGAGACCGATTGGATCTGGCCCATCGACAGGCCCGCACCCATCAGCTGGCCGCCGAGCGCCATCACGCCACCGTTCCCGCCCATCAGGCCGCCGACCATACCCATCAGGCCGCCCTTGGCGCCGCCTTCGGCATTGGCGAGCTCCTGGGCGCCCGGCAGCGCGGCCATCAATTCGTTGATCTCGGCCGGGGGGCCTTCCTTCTGCAGAAAGGCGAGGATGATGCCGATCGCCTTGCGGGCGAGCTCTTCGTTGAGGCCCGAGGCCGCGATCACGCGGGAGATCAGTTCATCCATGGTCTTCATCCTGTTGCTTGCGGCGGTTGGCGGCGAGATAGTTCACATATCAACGATCTGATCAAGCACATAGCGTGAGCAGCGATCGGGCTTCCGCCCGCGAGCGCCTTTCGCTACACCCTTGCCCTGACCCATCGATAGCACAACAGGCAGGCCCATGGCGGATGACGGCGCGATTCTGATCGGCAAGAGCTGGAAGGCGGAACACCTGCTGCTCAAGCTCGCCAATCGCCACGGCCTGGTGACGGGCGCGACCGGCACCGGCAAGACGGTGACCCTGCAGGTGCTGGCCGAAGGCTTCGCCAGGAATGGCGTCCCGGTCTTCGCCGCCGACATCAAGGGCGATCTCTCCGGTATCGCGGCGCCGGGCGATTCCAAGCCGGTCTTCGTCAAGCGCGCCGAGGAGGTCGGCGAGAAATACGAACCCGACCAGTTCACCACTGTCTTCTGGGACGTCTTCGGCGAGCAGGGCCATCCGGTCCGCGCCACCATCTCCGAGATGGGGCCGCTGCTGCTGGCGCGGCTGCTCGATCTCAACGAGACGCAGGAAGGCGTTTTGAACATCGCCTTTCGCATCGCCGACGAGCAGAAGCTCCTGCTGCTCGACCTCAAGGACCTGCGCGCGATCCTCGGCTTCATCGCCGAGAACGCCAAGGACCTGACCACCAAATACGGCAACGTCACCTCGCAGACGGTCGGCACCATCCAGCGCGCGCTCCTCGTGCTCGAGAACCAGAAGGGCGACATGTTCTTCGGCGAGCCTGCGCTCGACATCGCCGACCTGATGAAGACCGATCGCTACGGCCGCGGCATCGTCAACATCATGGCCGCTGACAAGCTGATGGCCAATCCGCGCCTCTATGCGACTTTCCTGCTCTGGCTGCTCTCGGAGTTGTTCGAGCAGCTTCCCGAGGTCGGCGATCTGGAGAAGCCCAAGCTCGTCTTCTTCTTCGACGAGGCGCATCTCCTGTTCAACGGCGCGCCCAAGGCACTGCTGACGGCGGTGGAGCAGGTCGTTCGCCTGATCCGCTCGAAGGGCGTCGGCGTCTATTTCGTGACGCAGAACCCGCTCGATATCCCCGATACGGTGCTCGCCCAGCTCGGCAACCGCGTCCAGCACGCGCTGCGCGCCTTCACGCCGCGCGACCAGAAGGCGGTGAAGGCCGCTGCCGAGACCTTCCGCCAAAACCCGAAGATCAACACCGCCGAGGCAATTACGCAGCTTGCCGTCGGCGAGGCCCTCACCTCGACGCTGGAAGGCAAGGGCACGCCGACGATCGTCGAGCGCACGCTGATCGCGCCGCCGATGGCGCAGGTCGGCCCTTGCTCGGTCCAGATTCGCCAGCAGGCGCTGGTCGAGTCGGGCTTCAAGGGCAAATACGACACCATGGTCGACCGCGAGTCGGCCTATGAGGTGCTGGCGAGCCGCAAGAACCTGACGCCGGACGGGGAGCCGGTCGAGGCCTCGACGACAGGGGATGGCGGCATTCTCGACACGATCGGCGGCTGGCTCGGTGGCACAACCGAGCGTCCGAAGACCGGCCCCGGCAGCCGGGGCGGCCGGATGCCGCAGAGCATGGCGGAGAAGGTTCTGACCTCGGCGGCGCGCTCGGCGGCGACCACGATCGGTCGCCAGGTCGGCAGCGCGATCCTGCGCGGCGTGCTCGGCTCGATGATGGGCGGTAAGCGTTAGCCGAAGGACGCCACGTCCCGCGCATGGCTGACACCGCCGTCAAGTCTTGCCATCATCAGCTCTTGCCATGATGGCGCCACCTCAATCGGCTCCCGTTTGCGCGTGAGCCCAGCCTTGCCGAGTACCATGACCAAGCTGCCCGCCATCCTCGCCCGTCTCGATGCCGATCTGGACGCCTCGCTGTCGCGCCTGTCGTCCTGGCTCGAATTCCCCTCCATCGGCACCGATCCGGCCTTCAATGCCGAGACGCGGCGCGCCGCGGAGTGGCTGGCGAAGGATCTCGAGACGCTCGGCTTCACCGCCGGCCTGCGCGAGACGCCTGGCCAGCCGATCGTCCTCGGTCACCGCCCCAAGCCGGGTGCGCCGCATGTGCTGTTCTACGGTCATTACGACGTCCAGCCGGTCGACCCGCTGGCGCTCTGGGAGACCGATCCCTTCAAGCCGACGGTCAAGGAGATCGAACCCGGTCGCAGGGTGATCACCGGTCGCGGCGCCTGCGACGACAAGGGCCAGGTCATGACCTTCGTCGAGGCGATGCGAGCGACCATTGCCGAGACCGGCGACCTGCCGATCGGCGTCACCATCATGGTCGAGGGCGAGGAGGAATCGGGCTCGGTCAACCTGCCGGCCTTCGTCCGCGAGAATGCCGAAGCTCTGAAGGCCGATTTCGCCCTGGTCTGCGATACCGGCATGTGGGACCGCGAGACGCCGGCGATCACGTCCTCGCTGCGCGGCATGGTCTATCAGGAGGTCACGATCACCTGCGCCGATCGCGACCTGCATTCTGGCCTGTTCGGCGGCGCTGCCGCCAATCCGGTCCATGTCCTCGCGAAGATCGTCGCGGCACTGCATGACGAGACTGGCCGGATCACGCTGCCCGGTTTCTACGAGGGCGTCGAGGAGCCGACCAACCAGCAGAAGGCCGACTGGGCCGACCTCAATCTCACCGAGGAGGAGTTCCTCGGCCAGATCGGCCTGAAGCACTCCATTGGCGAAAAGGGGCGCATGCTGATCGAGCAGATCCAGTCTCGCCCGACCTGCGACGTCAATGGCATCTGGGGCGGCTATACGGGCGAGGGTACCAAGACCGTGATCGCGGGCCAGGCCTCGGCCAAGATCTCGTTCCGCCTCGTCGGCAAGCAAGATCCGCAGAAGATCGCGGCCGCCTTCCAGGCCTTCGTGCGCGAGCGGCTGCCGGCCGACGTCACCGCCGAGTTCATCGCGCATGGTGCTTCGCCCGCGTTCGCGGTGCCGCTGGATTCGCCGGCCCTGACCAAGGCGCAGGCTGCCTTGACCGAGGAATGGGGCCGCAAGGCCGTGACCATCGGCTCTGGCGGTTCGGTGCCGGTCGTCGGCGATTTCAAGCGCCTGCTCGGCATGGACACGCTGCTCGTCGGCTTCGGCCTCGATGACGACCGGGTCCATTCTCCCAACGAGAAATACGACCTCTCTTCCTTCCACAAGGGCCAGCGCTCCTGGGCGCGCATCCTGCAGGCTTTGGGTTCATGAAATCGGTTTGCGTCTTCTGCGGGTCAAATCCCGGCAATGATCCGGTCTATGCCGATGCGGCGCGCGCCATGGGCGCCGAGATCGCGCGGCGCGGCCTCGTCCTGGTCTATGGCGGTGGCGCGGTCGGCCTGATGGGCATCGTCGCCGATGCGGCGCTGGCTGCGGGCGGCGAGGTCCACGGCATCATCCCGCGCGCGCTGCGCGAGAAGGAGGTCGGCCATTACGGGCTCACGCGTCTCGAGATCGTCGAAACCATGCATGTCCGCAAGGCGCGGATGGCGGAGCTGTCGGACGGCTTCATCGCCATGCCCGGCGGCATCGGCACCTTCGAGGAGCTCTTCGAGATCTGGACCTGGGCACAGCTCGGCATCCACCAGAAGCCGCTCGCCTTCCTGAATGTCGCCGGCTTCTACGATCCACTCGCGACCTTCCTCGACAACACGGTGGAGGCCGGCTTCCTGAAGCAGACACACCGCGCCATGGCGTTGACGGATACGGAGCCAGCGACCCTGCTCGACCGCATGGAGCAGTACGTCCCGGCGCAGACGATCAAATGGGTCGAGAAGGAACAGGTCTGAGGCGGTTCCGCTTCTCGCCTGAAGATTGTAGGAAATTAGTCCTTGACATCGTGACGCTGATCGGGTAGACATCAGGAACGCTCACGAAGTGTGACCGAAACGAAGCCGCCGCGCTCCCCAGCCGGCGGCTTTCGCGTTTCCGGCCCCGGAGACTGCCCATGACCGATGACGAGGATGACGCGCCGGCGCTGCCGGCTGCGAAGGCCAGGCGCTTGCCTGTCGGCCGCAAGGCCGTGGTGACGAAGCTCTGGCGTGCTGCCAAGCGCCAGCTCGACGCCCATGAGGCGCGCCTCGACGAGCTGCCGAAGGGCGTGGCCGCGAGCGAAGCCGACGCCAAGGCGCTGGCGGTGCTCGCCCGCACCGTTCGCGAACTCGTGGCGCTGGAAGGTGCGACCGCAGCCCGGGAGAACAAGGCCAGCGATGATGCCGACCCTGCCGACGGATTGCGCTACGCCGCCGACCTCCGAAAGGAACTTGCACGACGTCTTGATGCGCTTGCCGACCGCGAGCTGGGCCAGGATCATTCCCAGGGATCTGCTCCCGGAACTGGAGCCTGATCTGCTGATCAGCCTCGGGGAGGCCTGGAGCCTCTTCGGGCGCGAGGATCAGCAGCTCCGGAGCCCGCCTCATCCGCCGATCTGGCTCGTCCTAGGTGGCCGCGGCGCCGGCAAGACGCGCACGGGCGCCGAGTGGGTCAAGGGCATGGCGCTGGGGCTACCGCCCTATGCCGACCGAGCGACCGGCCGCATCGCCCTCGTCGGCGAGACGCAAGGCCAGGTCCGCGACGTGATGATCGAGGGCGTCTCCGGGCTGCTCTCGATCCACACCCGCTGGGAGCGGCCGACATGGTCGCCCTCGCGCCGGCGGCTCGAATGGTCCACGGGCGCAATTGCGCAGGTCTTCTCCGCCGAGGATCCCGAAAGCTTGCGTGGCCCGCAATTCGGCGCGGCCTGGTGCGACGAGCTGGCGAAATGGCCGAACCTTCAGGAGTGCTGGGACATGCTGCAATTCGGCTTACGCCTCGGCGACAGGCCGCGCCAGATCGTGACGACGACGCCGCGGCCGGTGCCACTGATCAAGCGCCTGCTCGCGGATCCGCATGTCGCGGTCAGCCGGGCGGCGACCAGCGCGAACCGCCTCAATCTCGCCGCCGACTTCATCCGCAGCGTTACCGGGACCTATGGTGGCACGCGGCTCGGCCGGCAGGAACTCGATGGCGAACTGGTCGAGGAGAGCGCCGACGCACTCTGGACGCGAGTCATGATCGAGGAATGCCGCGAGCCACAGGCGCCTGCCATGGTGCGAATCGTGGTCGCGGTCGATCCGCCGGCATCGTCCTCGCAACGGGCCGATTCCTGCGGGCTCATCGTCGCCGGCATTGATCGTGACGGCATCGGCCATGTGCTCGAAGACGGCACGATCTCCGGTGCCCGCCCGCATGAATGGGCGGCCAAGGCGGTCGCGCTCTATCGGCGCTTCGAGGCCGATGCGCTGGTCGTCGAGGTCAACCAGGGCGGCGAGATGGCCGAGAGCGTCATCCGCGAGGTCGATCGAGGCGTGCCGGTGACGGCTGTCCGGGCCACGCGCGGCAAGTATCTCAGGGCCGAGCCGGTCGCGGCGCTCTATGCACAGGGGAGAGTGCGCCATGGCGGTGTCTTCCCGGCGCTGGAGGACGAGATGTGTGACTTTGGGCCGGGAGGTCTCAGCTCCGGCCGCTCGCCGGACCGGCTCGACGCGCTCGTCTGGGCACTGACCCATCTGATGCTCGCGCCCAAGGGACGGCCGCGGGTGAGGGGGATCTAGATTCGAACGCCGTCGTTCTCGGGCGTGTCAGCGGACCCGAGCACTAGATGCTCGGGGCAAGCCCGAGCATGACGCACTCAACAGCGAGACCTTCATGCTCAATCTCCTACGCCACCTGCGCGGCCTCGCCGCGCCGGAACGCAAGCGCTCGCGCGTCGGGCCGCTGATCGCGCTGCACGAAGCGGGTCGCCCTGTCTGGACGCCGCGCGATTATGCGGCGCTCGCCCGCGAAGGCTATGAGCGCAATCCGGTCGTGCATCGCTGCGTCCGGCTAATCGCAGAAGCCGCGGCGCAGACGCCGCTCATTGCCAAGGTGGGGGCGCGCGAGATGCCGGAGCATCCCGCGCTTGCGCTGATCGACAGGCCCAATCCGCGCCAGGGCGGGATCGCCTTCCGAGAAATGCTGTTCGGCCACCTGCTGGTCGCGGGCAATGCCTATGTCGAGGCGGCGAGCGCGGGCCGCGAGCCGCGCGAGCTCTATGCGCTGCGGCCGGACCGGATGCGGATCGTGCCAGGTCGCGACGGTTGGCCGGAGGCCTATGACTACACCGTCGGCGGCGACACCATCCGCTTCCGGCAGGAAGAGGGTGCGCTGCCGCCGATCCTGCATCTGACACTGTTCCATCCGGTCGACGATCATTACGGCCTCTCGCCGATCGAGGCCGCTGCATGTTCGCTCGACATCCACAATGCCGCCAGCAACTGGCACAAATCGCTGCTCGACAATGCGGCGCGACCCTCCGGCGCACTCGTCTATGACGGGCCGGACGGGGCCAGCCTGACCGATGCGCAGTTCGAGCGGCTGAAGGCCGAGCTGGAAGACAGCTTCCAGGGTGCGCGCAATGCCGGCCGGCCGCTGCTGCTCGAAGGCGGATTGGACTGGAAGCCGCTTTCGCTGACGCCGGCTGAGCTCGACTTCGTCGCGGCAAAGGGCGTCGCTGCGCGTGAGATCGCGCTCGCCTTCGGCGTGCCGCCGCTGCTGCTCGGCCTGCCCGGCGACAACACCCACGCCAATTTCGCCGAGGCCAACCGCGCCTTCTGGCGCCAGACCGCGATCCCGCTGGTCAGGCGCACGGCGCAGTCGCTGGCGCAATGGCTGGGGCCGGCCTTCGGTGACGAACTCACGCTGGAGCCCGACCTCGATGCCATCGAGGCGCTGGCCGAGGAGCGGGAATCGCTCTGGCGCCGGCTCTCGGCCGCGACCTTCCTCAGCGAGGGCGAGAAGCGCGAGGCGGTCGGCTACGGCCGCGCGCCGACAGGTGGGGGAGTGCCATGAACCTGCTCGAACAGATCGTCACTGCCTTCGTCGGGCGCGCCGATGTCGGCCATCTCGGCCTGCTGCTCTGGGCGGCCTGTGCGTCCGCCTTCGCCTGTTTCGTGCTGCGCGAACTGACCGCCGCCAACCGGCGTTTCGACGAGTTCGTGCGCGAGCTCAACCGCTTCAATGCACGTCACGAGGGGGATCAGCCATGACACGTTCCGGTGAGAAGACGCCGTCGCCACCATCCTCCCCCGCAAGCCGCGGCCAGCCGCAGAAGCCGGCGCGCGGGCCGGCGAACAGCGAGGCCTTCGGCCGCTTCGTGCGCAACCTGGCCAGGCTGGAGGGAGGTCCCGGCCGCCTCGGCAAGGCTGGCGCCGAAAAGTGCGGTGAGGGCGTCCGATGAGGAGCGCCTTTCCGACAGGGCCGCTTGCGCGCGAATCCAAGTTCCTGCCCCTGCCGCCAGCCCGGATCAGGCCCGACGGCCTGTTCGAGGGCTATGCCAGCCTGTTCGGAATCGCCGATCTCGGCAAGGACGTGGTCGAGCCCGGCGCCTTCCGCGACAGCCTCACCCGGCGTGGTCCGGGCGGAATCAAGCTGCTCTGGCAGCACGATCCGGCCGAGCCGATCGGCCGCTGGATCAGCCTGACCGAGGATGCGCGCGGCTTGTTCGTCCGGGGACGGCTCTCGCTGGCCGTCGGCCGGGCCCGCGAGATCCATGCGCTGATGCGCGAGGGCGCCGTGGACGGGCTCTCGATCGGCTTCCGTTCGGAAAGAGCCCGGACGGAACCGCGCAGCGGCCTGCGCCGACTCGAGCGAATCGATCTCTGGGAAATCTCGATCGTCACCTTCCCGATGCTGCCGCAGGCCCGCGTTTCCAACGTCAAGGCGCTGCGAGGCGCGGCCGCATTCGCCCACGCCTGACCTTTTCCACCCGAGGAGAGACCATGACCACTGCCAACCACGCTCCTGAGAGCAAGGCTGCCGGAACCGATCTGTCGCTGGCCTTCGACGACCTCCGCTACACGCTGGAAAGCTACCGCGTCAGCAATGACGAGAGGCTGGCCGAGATCGAGACCCGCCGCGGCGCCGATCCGCTGACCGAGGAGAAGATGGCGCGGATGGATGCTGCGCTCGACGATGCGATGCGCCGCATCGACCGGCTGACGCTCGACCGCAGCCGCCCGGCGCTCGGCCGTGACGAACCGCGCGATCCGCTCGTCGCCGAGCACAAGGCCGCCTTCGCCGCCTACGTCCGCAGCGGCGAGGCCGGCGGGCTGAAGCGGCTGGAGGGCAAGGCGCTCTCGGCCGGTTCCGGCCCCGATGGCGGCTATCTCGCGCCGTCCGGCGTCGAGACCGAAATCCTCCGGCGACTGGCCAATGTCTCGCCGATCCGCGCTCTCGCCACCGTGCGGACGATCTCGTCCGGCACCTACAAGAAGGCCTTCTCCACCACCGGCCCGGCCTCCGGCTGGGTGGCCGAAGTGGCTGCCCGTCCCCAGACCGGCACGCCGACACTGGCCGAGCTCTCCTTCCCGGCCATGGAACTCTACGCCATGCCGGCGGCGACGCAGACCCTGCTCGACGACGCCATCGTCAACATCGACCAGTGGATCGCCGATGAGGTCGAGAGCGCCTTCGCCGAGCAGGAGGGCGCGGCCTTCGTCAATGGCGACGGCATCGACAAGCCCAAGGGCTTCCTGGCCTACCCTACGGTGGCCGAGGCGAGCTGGAGCTGGGGCAATATCGGCGTGCTGAATACCGGCGTGGCCGGCGCCTTCGCGGCCTCGAACCCGTCGGATATCCTGGTCGATCTCGTCTACGCGCTGAAGGCCGGCTATCGCCAGAACGCCTCCTTCGTGATGAACCGCAAGACTCAAGCCGCCGTACGCAAGTTCAAGGATTCGACCGGTCACTATCTTTGGCAGCCTCCGGCCTCGGCCGGTGCGCCGGCGACGCTGCTGGGCTTCCCGCTGGTCGAGGCGGAGGACATGCCCAACATCGCCAACAATGCGGTCTCGCTCGCCTTCGGCGATTTCCGGCGTGGCTATCTCGTGGTCGACCGGGCCGGCGTCCGCATCCTGCGCGATCCCTACTCCGCCAAGCCCTATGTGCTGTTCTACACCACCAAGCGCGTCGGCGGCGGCGTGCAGGATTTCGCCGCGATCAAGGGCCTGAAATTCGCGGTCTGACCTGCGTCGAAGGGGGCGGAGGACGGGGCGTTCGCGCCCCGTCCCTGGATCAGGTGCCGATCGGATCTGCAGGGCGACCGGTTCGGAACCGGTTCTTATCGCGAGAACCACCAGCTGTAGCCGGCCGATGGCGGCTGTGGTTCGAGTTGGCGCGGATTCGGCCCCATCGCGAGCAGTCGCGCTGCAGTCTCCGAGATCCAGCTGCGATGCTCGGCGATCGGCGTGATTGCGGTGAAGCCGCCGCAGATGCGTCGCTCGCGCGAGTTCAGCGGGCCGCTCGACCAGCTTACGATGCCGACCAGATCGCGCGAGCGGATGTCGCCGCGCAGGACGGGGCCGCCCGAATCCCCCCGGCAGGCACCTGCACCGGGGCTCTCGCCCCTGCCTTCGGCATCGACGGCGACCTTGACCGTATTCTGGGTGGTGTAGTTGCCGGCATTGACCAGCCTGGTCTCACGCAGGCGTCGAGCCGTATTCTTGTTGTTCTCGATCGAAAGGCCGAAGCCGGCCATCGACACGCTCTCGCCCTGCCAAAGCCCGCCGCCGAGCGTGACCGGCACGATGTCGGTCGGCAGCGGCGCCGCCAGGCGAAGCATCGCGAGGTCGGTACCGGGCTGCGTGCGCGGCGTCGTCCCGGGAACGAAAGTCGGATGCGGCAACACCGCGACGACGGCGTGCCGGCGCGTGCGGAAACGCGGATCGAGGCTGACCACGCTGACGGCGCCGCCGCCCATCAGGCAATGCGCCGCCGTCAGGACGAGTTCGGGGGCGATCGCCGCTCCGGAGCAGAGTTCGCCCCGGCTGGTCTCGACACGCAGCGTCGAGGCTCGCGCCCCACGCACGTCCTGCGACGTTGCGCCGCCGACGACGGCATGCGCCGGAGGAGCCCCGGCGGCGATGGCGGTAGCGAGAACCAGGGCGAGACGACGACAAATCATGACAGGGACCAGATGATCGAACCGGTTCAATCTATGGGCTGCGGCGCCGCAGTCCAGCCCTTCCGTCAACGACCGCTCGTCCACGAGGCGCGCTCGGCCCATTTCGCGAGAGTGCCATCGATCCAGTTGCGCTGCGGCGAAACCAGCACACCCTGGCTCAACAGGCCGCAGCTCTTGCCTGACGGCCCGGTCGACCAGCTCGTGACGGCGACGATGCCACCGTCGGCCGATGTCATCGGCCCTCCGGAATCGCCCTGGCAGGCCCCGGATCCGGGACGCTTGCCCCCGCCGACGGGGTCGGCTGCCCAGAGCAGCACGCGGCCGGGGCCATAAGGCTCGACCGCGACCAGGGCTGCAGAACGATAGACGCCGGTCGTTCGGGCCTCACCTTCGCGCGAGACGCCATAGCCCGCCAGCGTCACCGGGGCGCCGGCGCGCGGCTGCTCTCCGTCGAGAAGCGTGGCGGGAGTGAAGCGCGCGGGCAGTGGATCGGCCATCCGAACCAGGGCCATGTCGATCGAGCGCTGCCGCGCCGCGACCGCATTGGCCTTGAACTCGGGATGGAGGGCGATGGCAGCTGGTGCGATCAATACCGGCTCGCCGCCGCCATCCTTCCAGTGGACGCGCAGCTCGGTGCCGCCGGCTGCGCAATGGGCGGCCGTCAGGATCGCGCGCGGCGACAGCACGATGCCGGTGCAGACGCCGCCACGCGCGTTGAGAACCATCAGTGTCGAGCCGCCAGCTGGCCCGCCATCGCGGCCGCCGACGACGGCGCCTGCGGAATTCGCCGCCAGCGTCAGACCCATGGCGAGGCCGAACAGGCCGATCAGATAACCGATGCGCATCGCGCTCCTCCCCGACAGGAGGCGCTGGATAGCGCGTCGGCCACCGCAAATGAACCCCCGATCGGAGCGACCATGACGCCGCTTGCCCTGACCCCGCCGGCGCTGGAGCCGGTCTCGCTGGCCGAAGCCAAGATCTTCCTGCGCCTCGATCAGAGCGCGGAGGACGATCTCCTGGCTACGCTGATCACGGCCGCGCGCCTGATGGTGGAGGCGGCATCCGGCCGGCTGCTGGTCGATCAGGCCTGGCGCGTCGTGATCGACCGCTGGCCCGATGGTGGCGAGATCCGCCTGCCGCTCTCGCCCGTGAGCGCGATCACCGCCGCTCGGGTCTATGACGTGCTTGGGACGGCGCAGCCGGTCGCGCCGGGCGCCCTGCAGCTCGACACCGTTGCCGATCCGCCGGTCATCCGGCTGGCCGGGGAGGTGCCCGAGATCGGCCGTCCCCGTGGCGCGATCGAGATCGACGTGGTCGCGGGTTTCGCCCCGACCGCGGCCGCGGTGCCGGCCTTGCTGCGACAGGCGGTCCTGCGGCTGGCCGCGCGCTGGTTCGAGCAGCGCGGCGATGTCGTCGGCCGTGATGCGGAGGCCCTGCCGGCGGAAATCATGACGTTGGTCGCGCCGTTCCGACGCGTGAGGCTCTGAGCAATGGCGCAACCGAATGGCAATGCCACAGCGGTGGGCGCGCTGCGCCGCCGGCTCGTGCTCGAAGCGGCCGTCACGTCGCCGGACGGCTTGGGGGGGCAGACGCAGAGCTTCGAGACCGTCGCGGCGCTGTGGGCCCAGGTGGAATGGCTCGGAGGCGGCGAGCATTGGCGCCGGGGCCGGCCCGAACAGGCCGCGACGCATCGCATCACGATGCGCTGGCGTGCCGGCGTCGAGGCCGGGCAGCGCCTGCGCGATGGCGAGCGTCTTTTCGACATCCGCAGCGTCGCCGATCCCGACGGCAGCAGGCGCCGCCTCGTCTGCCATATCCTGGAGATCACGCCATGAGCGATGCGGTCCTCAGCCTGCGCGCCGCGATCCAGATGCGGCTCGAAGCCGATGCTGCCCTGAGCGCCCTGATAGGCCCCGGCCGCATCCATGACGAGGCCCCGCGTGCCTCGAGCGGCATCTATGTCGTGCATGGCGATGCCGAGGCGAGCGACTGGTCGACCGGGAGCGATCGCGGCTGCGAGCAGGATTTCGGCCTCACCGTCTGGGCTGGCGAGAGCTCGTCGTCGCGCCGGGCTCTGGAAGCGGCGGCGCTGGTCGTTGCGGCGCTCGATGAGGCGCCGCTCGCGCCCGCCGGCCACGGGCTCGTCAATCTCCGCTGGCGCTCCACGCGGCTGACGCGGGACCGGGCGACCGGGCTCGCCTTCGTCGCGATCCGATTTCGGGCCGTGACCGAGACGCTTTGACTTCATCAAACCCGAACCAGGGAGGCGCCGGATGTCGGCACAGAAGGGCAAGGATCTGCTGCTGAAGGCGGCGGATGCGGAAGGCGATTTCGTCACGGTCGCGGGGCTACGGGCCCGCCAGATCGCCTTCAACGCGGAAACTGTGGATGTGACGCACTCGGAGTCCGCCGGCCGCTGGCGCGAGCTGCTGGCCGGCGCGGGCATGCGCCGCGCGGCGATCAGCGGCGCCGGGATCTTCAAGGACGAAATCTCCGATGCTCTGGTCCGCCAGATCTTCTTCGACGGCGCGATCCGCGACTGGCAGGTGATTGTGCCGGATTTCGGCACCGTGACGGGGCCCTTCCAGCTGTCGAGCCTGGAGTACCGCGGCGACCATGCGGGCGAAGTCACTTTCGACCTCTCGCTGGAATCGGCCGGCCAGCTTGCGTTCACCGCGCTGTGAGGGGGACGGGCATGATCAACCGCTACCGCGGCGAGACCGCCCTCATGGCCGGCGGTCAGGCGCTGCCGATGCGTCTGACGCTCGGCGCGCTCGCCGAACTCGAACACGCCTTCGCCGTGGACAGCCTGCCGGCGCTGGGCGAGCGCTTCGTCGGTGGCAGGCTCTCGGCGCGCGACGTGACACGCATCCTCGTGGCCGGGCTTCGCGGTGCGGGCAGCGGCCTCAGCGAGGACCAGGTCGCGAGCCTTGACTTCGACGGCGGTCTCAACGGAGCGATCCGGGCGGCCATCGACCTGCTCGATGCAACCTTCGGCGATCCGGCAGGGGAAGCGGCGAGCCAGACGGAGGCTACGTCGCGCCCTCCGCAGCCGCCGACGCGCTAGGTGCGCCGGCGGCGGCCATCCCCTTTCCCTGGCACGAGGTCATGGCCTTCGGACTCGGCCGCCTTGGCTGGTCGCCTGAAACCTTCTGGGCGGCGACCCCGCACGAGATCGATGCCGCGCTGCGTGCACATCGGACCGGTCAATCGCCTGCGGTACCTGGGCGCGATGCGCTGCGAGCCCTGATGGCGGCCCATCCCGATGCCTGACCCTGCCAGTTCCTTCTCTCGCCTTCGGAGTCTGCCATGGCCGATGACGACATCGTCCTTTCCTCCCGCCTGTCGGACATGCGGTCACTCGGCTCCCTGACGCAGAATCTCGGCAAATCGGCCGAGAGCTTCGGCAAGTCGATCACCAACGCCTTCGCCAAGGGCATCATCGAGGGCAAACGCTTCGAGGATGTGCTGCGCAGCGTCGGCCGCTCGATCACCGAGAGCCTGCTGAAATCGGCGCTGAAGCCGCTGCAGAGCAGCCTGTCGAGCCTGCTCGGTACGGGGGTGAAGAGCCTGACGGGCCTGTTCGGCGGCGGCTTCAACCTGGGCGGGCTGGGCGGCGGCGGTGGCGGCGTCCCGGTGGCGCCCTTCGCCGAGGGCGGGGTCATCGCCTCGCCCGCCTATTTCCCGCTGGGGCGTGGCCTCGGCCTGATGGGCGAACGTGGCGCCGAGGCGATCCTGCCCCTGTCACGCGGCGCCGATGGCCGGCTGGGGGTCCGCTCGACCGGCGACGCGCGACGCCCCCTCAATGTGGTCGTTCAGGTCTCGACGCCCGATGCCGACAGCTTCCGCCGTTCGGAAGCTCAGGTTTCAGCGGCGATCGCTCGCGCGGTCGCGCGCGGCGGCCGGGCACTGTGAGGAGCCTCGGCCCATGACCGATTTTCATGAGACCCGCTTCCCGACGGACGTTGCGCGTGGCGCGCGGGGCGGACCGGAACGCCTGACGCAGATCGTGACCCTGGCCTCGGGCCGCGAGGTGCGCAACAGCCGCTGGGCTCATTCTCGCCGGCGCTACGATGCCGGGCTCGGCATCCGCACGCTCGACGCGTTGGCGGCGGTCGTCGCCTTCTTCGAGGAGCGGCGGGGGCGGCTCTACGGCTTCCGCTGGCGGGACCGGCTCGACTGGAAGAGCTGCCCGCCCTCGCAAACGCCTGCCGCGACCGATCAGCCACTCGGCACCGGAGACGGCGTGCAGGCGGTCTTTCAGCTCGGCAAGGACTACGGCTCCGGCGCGGCGCGCTATCGTCGGCCGATCACCAAGCCCCTGCCGGGCGAAGTGCTGATCGCCGTTGACGGCGTCCTGGCCGATCTGCCCGGACATGTCGACTGCGACGCGACGACCGGCCTCGTGACCTTCGCGGCCGGGCATGTGCCGGGGCCGGGCGCCGTGATCACCGCCGGCTTCCTGTTCGACGTGCCGGTGCGCTTCGACATCGACGCGATCGAGGTCGATCTCTCCGCTTTCGAGGCCGGCGAAATCCCCAAGATCCCGATCGTCGAGATCATCCCCTGAGGCGATATCTCTCGGAAGGACATCGCGATGCGTGACATCCCAGAAGCCCTGGCGGAGCATCTCGCCCAGGGCGCGACAACGCTCTGCCGCTGTTGGAGCCTGACGCGCCGCGACGGCGCCGTGCTCGGCTTCACCGATCATGACGGCCCGCTGTCCTTCGACGGTATCGCTTTCGCGGCCATGACGGGCCTCGAGGCCGCGGAGAGCGCCGCCGAACTCGGTTTTGCCATCGGGGGCGGAGACGTCTCGGGCGCACTGCTCGCGGCCGGGCTCAACGAGGCCGATCTCGCGCGCGGGCTCTACGACGATGCGCGCGTCGCGATCTGGCTGGTGAACTGGTCCGACGTCGCGCAGCGCATCCTGCTGGAAACCGGCTTCGTCGGCGAGATCAGGCGCGGCGACCGCGGCTTCACCGCCGAGGTGAGGGGACTGGCCAAGGCCTTCGACGAGGAGCGCGGCCGGCTTTATATGCGCTCCTGCTCCGCCGATCTCGGTGATGCGCGCTGCGGCGTCGCCTTGGCGGCGATCACCGCGACCGTCGCTGCGAGCGACGGCCGCCTCGGGCTGACCGCGCCGGCGCTCGCAGGCTTCGCGGATGGACATTTCACCGGCGGCCGCCTGATCTTCACCAGCGGGGCCAATATCGGCTTCGCAACGGAGGTGAAGCGCCATGGGGCGGCGGGCGGGCTCGTCGCGCTGCAGCTCTGGCAGGCACCGCCGGCGGCTATCGTCGCTGGCGATGCGTTCACCCTTTCTCCCGGCTGCGACAAGAGCTTCGCGACCTGCCAGGCCAAATTCGCCAACGGCATCAATTTCCGCGGCTTTCCGCACATGCCCGGCACCGACTTCATCATCGGCGGGGTCAGGCCGGGCGACGGGGCACTTGATGGCGGGAGCCTGTTCCGATGAGCGCGAAGGTCTCTCGGGTCGGTATCGTCGAGGCAGCGCGGCTCTGGCTCGGCACGCCCTATCACCATCAGGCTTCGCTCCGGGGCGTCGGCTGCGACTGCCTCGGGCTGGTGCGCGGCGTCTGGCGCGACCTCTACGGCGACGAGCCGGAGATCCCGCCGCCCTATTCGCTGGGCTGGGCGGAAAGCCTGGGCGTGGAGACGCTCGCGGAAGCGGCATTGCGGCATCTGCTGCCCATCGTGCCCGGGCTGGAACGGCCGGGCGACGTCCTGCTGTTTCGCTGGCGCGCCCATCTCCCGGCCAAGCACTGCGCCATCCTCACCGCGCCGGATGCCATCATGCACGCCCATGACGGGGCGCAGGTCAGCGAGGTCGCGTTCTCGCCCTGGTGGCGGCGGCATCTGAGCCACGCCTTTACCTTTCCGGAGGTCATCGACTGATGGCGACGCTTCTTCTGCAGGTCGCGGGCAGCGCGCTCGGCACGGCGCTGGGCGGGCCGATCGGAGCCGTTATCGGCCAGGCTATCGGCGGCATCGCCGGCGCTCGCATCGATCAGTCGCTTCTCGGCGGCTCGGGCGGCACCCGCACCATCGAGGGGCCGCGCCTGACCGAGATCGACGGGCTGGCCTCCAGCGAGGGCGCTGCGATCCCGCGCGTCTATGGCCGTGCCCGCATCGGCGGACAATTGATCTGGGCGACGCGCTTCGAGGAGGAAATCAAGGTCTCCGTCACCCGCACGAAGAGCGGCGGCAAGGGCAGCCCGAAGCAGAAGTCCGTCGAGACCACCTACAGCTACTACGCCAATCTCGCCATCGGACTGTGTGAGGGGCCGATTGCTTTCGTCCGCCGCATCTGGGCCGATGGCCGCGAACTGGATGTCACGACTGTCGGCATGCGCGTGCATCAGGGCCACGAAGGGCAGGCGCCCGATCCGCTGATCGTCGCCAAGGAGGCCGGCGCTGCCCCGGCCTATCGCGGCCTCGCCTATGTCGTGTTCGAGCGCTTTCCTTTGGCCGACTACGGCAACCGCGTACCGCAATTCGCATTCGAGGTCGTGCGGGCCGTTGATGGCCTCAACCAGATGATCCGGGCCGTGACGCTGATCCCAGGAGCCAGCGAATTCGTCTACGAGATGCGCCAGGTCAATCACGAGCCGGAACCCGGCGTGACCGAGAGCTTGAGCCGGCACCAGCTCTATGGTGGCTCGGATGTGGACACCGCGCTGGGCCACCTCGTCGCGCTTTGCCCCAACCTGCGGCGGGTCTCGCTCGTCGTGTCCTGGTTCGGCGACGATCTGCGCGCAGGCTCCTGCACGCTCGCCCCGCGCGTCGAGCTTGTCCATAAGCCGACCATCGGCGCGGAATGGTCGGTTGCAGGGCTCAACCGCATGACGTCGCGCGTCGTCAGCGAGGCCGGCGGGCGGCCAGCCTTCGGCGGCACGCCGTCGGATGCGAGCGTGATCCGGCTGATCCGGCGCCTGCGCGACGATTACGGCCTCGAGGTCGTCCTCTATCCCTTCGTGATGATGGACATCCCGGCAGGGAATGCGCTGCCCGACCCCGCGACCGGCGCTGTCGGTCAGCCGCGCTATCCCTGGCGCGGCCGCATCACCTGCTCGCCGGCGCCGGGCAGCCTCGGCAGTGTCGATGGCGCTGCGGCTGCCGAGGCGCAGCTCGCGGCCTTCCTCGGCACGGTTTCCGCCGCCGACATGTCCGCCGCCGACGAGCGGATTGACTGCGCCAACCCGGACGAATGGAGCTACAGCCGCTTCATCCTGCACTACGCCATCCTTGCGCAGGCGGCAGGCGGTGTCAGCGGCTTCGTGCTCGGTTCGGAAATGCCCGGCCTGACGCGGGTTCGCGGTGCTGTCGGCTATCCGATGGTGGATGGGCTTGTCGGCCTCGCCGGGGAAGTCGCGACGCTCCTGCCTTCGGCTACCCTGACCTATGCCGCCGACTGGACCGAATACGGCGCGCATGTCCGCAATGGCGGGCAGGACATTGCCTTTCCACTCGATCCGCTCTGGGCGTCGCCTGCGATCGGCGCGATCGGCATCGATTTCTACCCGCCGCTCTCGGACTGGCGCGATACCAGCGATCATGCCGACACCAGCGTCGCGAGCGGCCCGAGCGATCTTGGCTATCTCCGTGCCCGCCTGAATTCCGGCGAGGCCCATGACTGGTACTATGCCGACATGGCCGGGCGCCTCGCTCAGACCCGCTTGCCGATCACGGATGGCGCCTATGGCAAGCCCTGGGTCTTTCGGCCTAAGGATCTCGTTGGCTGGTGGAGCCAGCCCCATGTCGCCCGTGTCGGCGGCGTCGAGACGACCGCGACGCCCTTCGTGCCCGGCGCCAAGCCAATCTGGCTGACCGAGATCGGCGTGCCCGCCGTCGACAAGGGGGCGAACGCGCCGAATGTCTTCCCCGACGCGAAATCGGCCGAGAGCGGCTATCCCCACTTCTCGAGCGGTGCGCGCGATGATCTCGTCCAGGCGCGCGGGCTGGAGGCGATCATCTCGGGCTTCGACCCGGCGCGGGAAGGCTTCGAGGCCGCCCGCAATCCGGTGCATCCGGTGACCGGCATCCGCATGGTCGACCCCGCCAACATCTTCGTCTGGAGCTATGATGCCCGGCCATTCCCGGCGTTTCCCGACCTTGGCGGCATCTGGGCCGATGGCGCGAGCTACGATACAGGCCACTGGCTCAACGGCCGCATCGAGGGGACGCCCGTCGATCGGCTGCTGCGTCGGATCCTCGCTGATTTCGGCCTGCCGGCGGCGGACGCCATCTCCGTCGACGGCTTTGTCGACGGCTATGTGCTCGAGCGGCCGCTATCGGCGCGGCAGGCACTCGAACCGCTCGGCCAGATCTTCGGCTTCGACGCGACGATGAGCTCGGGGCGGCTGGTCTTCCGCGGTCGGGCGGGGAGCGTCTCGCGCGTTCTCTCGGCGGACGATTGGGTGCTCGACCGCGACGGCCAGCCCTACGAACTGCGCCGCTCGCAGGAGAGCGAGCTGCCGCTGGAATTGCGGATCGGCTTCAGCGACGGCGAAAACGACTACCGCGCCGCTGCCTCCCGCTCGCGGCGGCTTGCCGGTGCGGCGCGGCGCGAAATCGGCGTCGAGACGGCGATCGTCACCCGTGCGGCCGAAGGCCAGCGCCTCGCCGATCAACGCCTGCAGGAGGTCTGGGCCGGCCGCGAGACGCTGCAGATCGAGTTGTCGCCTCGGTGTCTCGCGCTCGAGCCTGGCGATGTCGTCGCCTTGCCTGTCGTGGGGGCTCAGCGGCTCTTCCGCCTGACCCGGATCGATGACGGGCCGACCCGCAGGGCCAGCGCGCGTGCGGTCGAGCCGGCGATCTATCGCGGCAGCGGCGTGCCGAGCCTGCCGCGGCCGCTGCGGACTGGCCCGGCACTGCCCGGACGGCCCCTCGTCATTCCGCTCGCTTTGCCGATCGTGCGGACCCAGCCACCACCGCTGCTCTCGCTCGCCGCCTTCGCTTCGCCCTGGCCAGGGGCACTCGCCGTGTGGCAGGCCGATGGTGCCGGGCAGTTCGAGCTGCTGCGCCTGGTCGAGGCGCCCTCGATCGTCGGCGAGACACTGACCGTCCTGCCGCCTGGGCCAGTCTGGCGCACCGATGCCGGTTCCGTGCTCGATGTGCGCCTGCGCGGGGGCGTGCTCTCATCGGTCCCGGCCGAAGCAGCCCTTGCCGGAGCCAATGCGCTGGCGCTGCTCGACGAAACCGGGGCGGTCGAAATCGTGACGGCGGCCCATGTCGAGCTGATCGGCCCGCAGCGCTTCCGGCTGTCGGGGTTGATCCGCGGTCTCGGGGGGGCGGAGCGGGAGGCGGGGCGCAGCCTGCCGATCGGCTCCCGCCTCGTTCTTCTCGACGGCGCCGCGGTCACCCTGACGAGTGAACTCGGCGATCTCGGGCGCGAAGAGCGTTACCGCATCGCTCCCGTCCAGCGCGATGTCGGCGACCCCTCGATGGCGGAGCTGACAGTCAGGATCGGCAGCGAGGCGCTGAGACCGCTTTCGCCCGTGCATCCGCGCGCCCGTCGCGGCGGCGGTGCCATCGCGATCGATTGGATCAGGCGCAGCCGCATCGACGGCGATTCCTGGGATCTGGTCGAAGTCCCGCTCGGCGAGGAGACGGAAGCCTACGAGATCTCGATTCGGAGCGGGGGCGCCACCTTGCGCAACGCGAGGACGACCGCTGCGGCATGGTCGTACCCGGAGGCTCTGGAGTTGGCTGATTTCGGCGCGCCGCAGGCCGAGATCGAAATTGTGATCGCCCAAATGAGTGCCACTGCCGGGCGCGGTCATGAATGGCTTGGACGCGTGCCCGTGCGCTGACATAGTCAGGCGCGTTTCAGCATTCATGGCGCGTTCACGCGTGCGGGATTAGCCCATGTTGATGATGCCCGTCGAACCCATCTTCGCACTCGCTCTGCTGGCGACGCCGCTGCCGATCGTGCAGATCGACAGTCAGGATCCGATTTCCTGCCTGTCCGCCGACGAGACGCGCGACGCCGTCGCGGATGGGCGCGTCATCCAGCCCGCCCAGGCCTCCCGTCACGCGCGCCAGGCGGCGCCGGGCGAGGTCGTGCGCATCCGGCTTTGCCGACAGGGCGAGGACTATGTCTATGTGGTGACGACGTTGAAGCGTGACGGGCGCGTCGCACGCGTGACGCTCGAAGGACAGTCTGGCAAGGTCGCGACCATTCGCTGATCCAATTGCGCCCGACCATCGCCAACAGGAGCTACCCACTGTGAGACTGCTCGTCGTCGAGGACGACAAGGACCTCAACCGCCAGATCGTCACCGCTCTGGAGAATGCCGGCTATGCCGTCGACAAGGCCTTCGATGGCGAGGAAGGGCTCTATCTCGGCGAGACCGAGCCTTATGACGCCGTGATTCTCGATCTCGGCCTGCCGAAGGTCGATGGCGTCGCCGTGCTCCAGGGCTGGCGTCGCGCCGGCAAGACCATGCCGGTCCTGATTCTCACCGCGCGCGACCGCTGGAGCGACAAGGTCGGGGGCTTCGATGCCGGCGCCGACGACTACGTCACCAAGCCCTTCCATGTCGAGGAGCTGCTGGCGCGCGTGCGGGCGCTCTTGCGCCGCGCCGCCGGCCACGCCACATCCGAGCTCGTCTGCGGGCCAGTCCGGCTCGATACGCGTGCGAGCCGCGTCGTCGTCGACGGCAACCCGATCAAGCTGACTTCGCACGAATACCGCCTGCTGGCCTATCTGATGCACCATCAGGGCCGCGTCGTCTCGCGCACGGAGCTGGTCGAACACCTCTACGACCAGGACTTCGATCGCGATTCCAACACGATCGAGGTCTTTGTCGGTCGCCTGCGCAAGAAGCTCGGTGTCGAGATCATCGAGACCGTCCGCGGCCTCGGCTACATCGCAGCCGCGCCCGAGAAGGTCTGACGCCGGGACATGCCATTCAGGTCGCATCGCTACTCGCTCGGCGCGCGGCTGTTCCTCTCGGCGGCGATTTGCTGCGCCCTGGTGCTCGTTTTGGCAGGTTTCGGCCTGACCACCTTCTACCGCCGTTCGGCCGAGCGCGGCTTCGACGAGCGCCTCAGCGTCTACATTAAGGAACTCATCGCCGACCTCGCAGCCCCGCCGGAGACAGAGCGGCAGGCGATCGGCGATCTCGGCGAGCCGCGTTTCGACCTGCCGCTGTCGGGCTGGTATTGGCAGATCATCCGGCTCGACGGCGAGCGGCCGACCATTCGCGCCTCGCGCTCCCTCGTCGGCGGTCAGTTGCCCAAGCTGCTCGACCAGCCGATCGCGCCGAATGCGCGAGGCCTGCGCGAAAGCTACATCTCCGGGCCCGATGACCGTTCGCTGCGAATCCTCGAGCGCGAGATCGATGTCGGGGAGGACGGGCGTTTCTCGGTTGCGGTCGCGGCCCCGTCAGACGAGATCGATGCCGACATCCGCGACTTCCGGCTGGCGCTGACGATGACCTTCCTCCTGCTCGGCCTGGCACTGGTCGCCTCAACCATCATCCAGGTGCGCTTCGGATTGCGCCCCCTTGTCCGCCTGGGGGCGGCCGTCGGCATGGTGCGCACCGGCGAGACGCCGCGCATCGTCGGCCGCTATCCGCCCGATCTCGCGCCGCTTGCCGGCGAGCTCAACCAGCTCATCGACGCCAATCACGAGATTCTCGACCGCGCCCGCACCCAGGTCGGCAACCTGGCCCATGCCCTCAAGACCCCGCTCAGCGTGTTGCTGAACGAAGCTGAGGCGGGCGACGGGCAATTGCCTCAGACGGTCAAGGCGCAGGCCGCGATCATGCGCGATCAGGTCCAATACTATCTCGATCGCGCCCGGGCGGCCGCGCTCTCCGGTGCGTTGGGCGGCGTCACCGAGATTGCGCCTTCGCTTGATGCCCTGATCCGCACCTTCTCCAAGATCTCGCAGGGCAAGGGCATCTCCGGCAGCCATACGGTGTCGGCGCGGGCCCGCTTCAGGGGCGAGAAGCAGGATTTCGAGGAGATGCTCGGCAATCTCCTCGACAATGCCTTCAAATGGGCCGAGTCCACGGTCGAGGTCTCGCTGGACAAGCAGGACGATGATGGGCCCGGCCGGATCGCCCTGCTGATCGACGATGACGGTCCGGGCTTGCCCGATGACGCCATGATGGACGTCGTGAAACGCGGCAGGCGCCTCGACGAGGCGACACCGGGTTCGGGCCTGGGGCTTTCGATCGTGGTCGATCTGGCCAAGCTCTACGGTGGCGAACTGTCGCTGCAGCGCTCGCCTCTCGGCGGCCTGCGCGCCCGTCTCGCGCTGCCCTCCGTCTGAGCCGATCACCGCTGCGTGACCCTTTGTCGCCATCTTCTGACATGATGCCGAGCCTGATTTTGGCTAAGAGCATCGCATGCTGATCTGGATCATCTTCGCGCTCATGACGGGGGCGGCGATTTTCGCCCTGCTCTGGCCGCTCAGCCATGGCCGGGTGGCGGCTTTCGCCGACACGGCGGATGCGACCAACCTCTATCGCGCCCAGCTCGGCGAGATCGAGCGCGATGTTGCGCGCAAGCTGATCGGGCCGGCAGAGGCGGAGGCTGCGCGCGCGGAAGCGGCGCGACGCCTGCTGCGTGCATCCGGCAACGAGGCCGGTCCGGCCGGCGAGACGGAATCGTCGCTGCGCCGACGCCGGGCGAGTTCCGCGCTGGCGCTGTCCTGCGTGCCGCTGCTCGCGCTCCTGGTCTATGGCGCCTATGGCTCGCCGGGCAATCCCGATCAGCCCCTTGCCGCACGGCTTCAGGCCGATTCCTCGCGCCAGGATTTCGCGCTGGCGCTGTCGCGGATCGAGACGCATCTCGCCAACAATCCATCGGATGCGAAAGGCTGGTCCGTCATCGCGCCGGTCTACATGCGCCAGGGCCGCTACGACGATGCCGCGACGGCCTTCGCCTCGGCGATCCGTCATGGCGAAGCGAAACCCGAAATGCATGCCGGTCTGGGCGAAGCCCTCACGCTGGCGGCCGGCGGCGTCGTGACCGCCGCTGCTCGCGAAAGCATGGTCGAAGCGCTTCGGCTCGATCCGAAGAATCCCCGTGCCCGCTTTTTCCTCGCCATCGGCAAGGAGCAGGACGGCGACATGGAAGGGGCCATCGCGGCTCTCCGCGCACTGCTCGCAGATGCCGAGGCAGATGCGCCCTGGGCGCAGGCTGTTCGCCAGCGGCTCGAGCGGTTGGGGGCCGAATCCGCCGGCAGCGCCATCGCGGCCCTGCCTGCCGCCGATCGGCAGGCAGCGATCCGCGCCATGGTCGATGGCCTGGCCGAGCGTCTCAAGGCTGGCGGCGGCACCTTGCCGGAATGGACGCGGCTCATCCGTTCGCAGGCCGTCCTCGGTGACAAGGCGGCGGCGCGGGGCGCACTTGCGACGGCGCGAGAGCGCCTGGCCCAGGACGCCGAGGCACCCGCCAAGCTCGATGCGCTCGAAAGCGAACTCTCGCTGAAGGAGACGGCGCCATGACGGCTGCCGAGCAACCACGCCCGGCCGCCATCAGGCGGCGCTCGTCGCGCAAGCAGCGGCGGCTCGTGCTGATCGGCTCGGCCGGCGCCGTTCTCTGCATCGCCGCCGGGCTCGTCCTGTTCGCGTTGCGCGATACGATCGTGTTCTTCTACGGTCCCACCGAGATCACGGAAAAGGGCGTCGCTCCGGGTACGCGCATGCGTGTCGGTGGGTTGGTAGAGGCCGGCTCGGTGGTGCGTGGGCCGGGCCAGCGCGTCGTCTTTGCCGTCACCGACAGCCGAACCGCGATCAAGGTGACCTATGACGGGCTGCTGCCGGACCTCTTCCGCGAGGGGCAGGGCGTCGTCACCGAAGGCGTCTTCCAGGGGGGCGGGCAATTCCGCGCCGATTCCGTCCTGGCCAAGCATGACGAGACCTACATGCCGCGCGAAGTCGCCGATGCGCTGAAGAAGCAGGGGCATTGGCAGCCCGGCACCGACACGCAAGCGTCGCCGGCCAGCGCGGCGCCGCAGGCCAAGCCGTGAGGCGCGCATGATCGTCGAAATCGGCCATTTCGCGCTGGCCCTGGCGCTCGGCGTCGCCGTGGTTCAGGCGCTCGTGCCGCTCTGGGGCGTGGCGCGTCATGACAGGGCTCTTGCCGGTGTCGGCTCGGCGGCGGCGATCACCTGCTTCCTGCTGGTCGCATTATCCTTCGCCGCGCTGGTCGCCTCTTATGTGCGCTCCGACTTCTCGGTCGAGAATGTCGTCGCGAATTCGCATTCGACGCAGCCGCTGATCTACAAGTTCACCTCTGTCTGGGGCAATCACGAAGGCTCCATGCTGCTCTGGGTGCTGATCCTGACGCTGTTCGGCGCTCTGGTCGCCTTGTCGCGCCGGTCCCTGCCGCTGCGGCTGCGGGCCGGGACGCTGGCGGCCCAGGGCATGGTCACGGTCGCCTTCCTGGCCTTCACCCTGCTGACCTCGAACCCGTTCCGACGGATGCTGCCAGCTCCGCCCGACGGGCAGGATCTCAACCCGATCCTGCAGGACCTCGGTCTCGCGATCCATCCGCCACTGCTCTATGTCGGCTATGTCGGCTTCTCGATCACCTATGCCTTTGCGGTCGCGGCGCTGATCGACGGGCGCATCGATGCGGTCTGGGCCCGTGCCGTCCGGCCCTGGACACTGCTCGCCTGGGTGTTTCTGACGCTCGGCATCGCGATGGGCTCCTATTGGGCCTATTACGAGTTGGGCTGGGGCGGCTGGTGGTTCTGGGATCCGGTCGAGAATGCCTCGCTGATGCCCTGGCTCGCGGGCACCGCGCTGATCCATTCGACAGTGGTGATGGAGAAGCGCGACGCCCTCAAGGTCTGGACGATCCTGCTCGCGATCCTGACCTTCTCCCTGTCGCTGCTCGGCACCTTCATCGTCCGCTCGGGCGTGCTGACCTCGGTGCACTCCTTCGCCACCGACCCGGCGCGCGGGCTCTTCATCCTCTTCATCCTGATCTTCTTCGTCGGTGGCTCGCTGGCGCTGTTTGCCTGGCGCGCGCCGCTGCTGCGGCAGGGCGGCCTGTTCGCGCCGGTGTCGCGGGAGGGCGCGCTCGTCGTCAACAACGTCTTCATCGCCACGGCCTGCGCCACCGTCTTCATCGGCACGCTCTATCCGCTGGTGCTGGAGATGCTGACCGGCGACAAGATTTCTGTCGGCCCGCCGTTCTTCAACGCGACCTTCGTTCCCCTGCTTGTGCCGCTGCTGCTGATCCTGCCGCTCGGCCAGTCGCTGGCCTGGAAGCGTGGAGACCTGCTCGGTGCGGCGCAGCGCAATGCCGCCGCCTTCGGCCTCGCTCTCGTCGTCGCGCTCGGGTTGATCGCCATGACGCGTGGCGGCCCGGTCCTGGCACCGCTGGGGATCGGCCTTGGCGCCTTCCTTGTCCTCAGCGCGATCGTCGATCTGGGCGAGCGGATCGTTTCCCGCGCCAGCGGCTGGCCGGCCGTGCTGTCGCGCGCCAAGGGCCTGCCGCGATCGGCCTGGGGTACTGCCTTCGCCCATGCCGGTGTCGGCCTGAGCGTGATCGGCATCGCGGCCGCCGCCTGGAGCACGGAGGCGATCGGCGTGCTCAAGCCGGGCGAGCGCCTGACCAGCGGCCGCTACACGGTCGTGCTGGAATCGGTTCTGCCGCGCAGTGGACCGAATTTTCGCGCGGAGGTGGCGCGCTTCCAGCTCTTCTCCGGCAATCGCGAGCTTGGCCCGGTCGAAGCTGCCAAGCGCATCTACACCGCCCGCTCCATGCCGACGACGGAGGCCGGCATCCGCTCGGACGGTCTGAGCCAGGCCTATGTCGCGTTGGGCGAGCCGCAGGGCGACGGCGCGATCGCGGTCAGGCTCTACGACAAGCCGCTGATCCTGCTGATCTGGATCGGCTCGATCGTGATGGCCTTTGGTGGTGCGCTCTCGCTGACCGACCGGCGTTTCCGGCTGGCCGCACCGAAGCGCGCTGCACCGCAGCCCGCAGCCGTGCAGCCGGCGGAGTGAATGCGATGCGACCCGCATCCAGGCCTCGCCTTGCCCTCGCCCTCCTGCTCGGTTTCGCCACGGCGGGGCCGGCTTTTGCCGTCCAGCCCGGCGAGATCCTGCCTGACGCCGCGCTGGAGCAGCGCGCCCGCGCGATCTCTTCGGAACTGCGTTGCCTGGTCTGCCAGAACCAGTCGATCGACGATTCCGATGCGCCCCTGGCCAAGGACCTGCGCGTGCTCGTCCGCGAGCGGCTCGTCGCCGGCGACAGCGACCGCGCGGTGCGCGAATTCGTCGTGGCGCGCTATGGCGACTTCGTCCTGCTGCGGCCTCCGTTCGACCTCCGGACGGCGCTGCTCTGGGCCGCGCCCTTCCTGATCCTGCTGGCGGCGCTCGGCTTCATGTGGCGGCGGGGCAGGGCGATGGCGGCGCCCACGAGCGCGGCCCCGCTCTCCGACGAAGAGCGCCGCCGGGTCGAGCGCTTGCTCGGCGACGACGCTCCCTGACCCGTCTCGGCCGCGCTCAGAAACAAATCGATACCTTACGAAATCGTCATCTTTGGGCGAAGGCGGCGTAACGCGCCGGCCGTCATGGTCCTCGTCACGAGCAGGGAAGGCCCTGCCGATCGTTTCGAGGTTTAGCACCATGACGACCAGCAATACCCCTTCGCGGTCCATCCTGAAGCGCGGCGCACTGCTCGCCGGCGCGGCGACCCTTGGCATCGGCCTCGCCGCCGGCCTCGCCGATGGCGCGCTGAAGTTCGACCATCCCGCATTCGCCCAGCCGATCCAGCTCTCGGGCGTCCAGACCAATCTTCCCTCCTTCGCCGACATGGTCGAGAAGGTGAAGCCCGCCGTCGTCTCCGTCCGCGTCAAGCAGAAGGTCGCCGGCGAGATGGACGACGACCAGGGCAGCCTGGACGATCTCCCGCCCGGCCTGCGCCGCTTCTTCGAGAACCAGCAGGGTCAGCAGCGCGGCATGCGTCCGGAACGCCCGCGGGCTCCCCAGGCCATGTCCCAGGGTTCGGGCTTCTTCGTCAGCCAGGACGGCTATGTCGTGACCAACAACCACGTCGTTGAAAAGGCGTCCGAGGTCCAGCTCGTCACCGATGACGGCAAGACGCTGAACGCCAAGGTCATCGGCACCGATCCGCGCACCGATCTGGCCCTGCTCAAGGTCACCGAGAGCGGCAGCTACCCCTTCGTGCAGCTGGCCTCCGGCAAGCCGCGCATCGGCGACTGGGTCCTGGCCGTCGGCAACCCCTTCGGTCTCGGCGGCACGGTCACGGCCGGTATCGTCTCGGCCCAGGGCCGCGACATCGGCTCGGGTCCCTATGACGACTTTCTGCAGATCGACGCTGCCGTGAACCGTGGCAATTCGGGTGGTCCGACCTTCAACCAGAAGGGTGAGGTCGTCGGCGTCAACACCGCGATCTACTCGCCGTCTGGCGGCAATGTCGGCATCGCCTTCGCGGTTCCCGCCGCGACCGTCGAGCAGGTCGTCGCAGCCCTCAAGAAGGACGGCAAGGTCTCGCGCGGCTTCATCGGCGTGCAGATCCAGCCGGTGACCGGCGAAGTTGCCGACGCGATCGGTCTCAAGGACGCCCATGGCGCCCTGGTCGCCGCCGCCGAGAAGGATGGCCCCGCCGCCAAGGCTGGCATCAAGCGCGGCGACACGATCATCTCGGTCGACGGCGAGCAGATCAAGGACGCCCGCGACCTCTCGCGCAAGATCGCCAAGTATGCGCCGGGCTCGAAGGCCAAGATCACGATCTGGCGCGATGGCAAGGAGCGCGACATCAGCTTCGAGGTCGGCCGCCAGCCGGCTGCCTGATCTCGACCTCCTTCAACACGACGCCTGTCCCTTTTGGATAGGCGTCGTGCAGAGGCAAGGCTCGTGTCTCCTGGCAGCCTGTCGCCCCCCGCCGGGAGAGCAGCCTTCACCGCGGCAGGCCGGATGCGTATCCTCCGGCCTGCCGTTTTGCGTTTTCTGGGCTGGAGCCGGATCCGATCAGGTTGAATCAACCTGATCGGCGATGCCGTCTCCCAACTGAGGATAGAGAACGCGTGATCCGATCAGATTACTCTGCAATCCGATCGGCGCGTGCTCTAGAGTTAGGCCATGCGACTCCTGATCGTCGAAGATGATGCCGAGGCTGCGGCCTATCTGACCAAGGCCTTTCGCGAGGCCGGCCATGTCGCCGACCATGCCGGGGATGGGCTCGAGGGTTATGCGATGGCCGAAGGCGGGGGCTACGACGTGCTCGTCGTCGATCGCATGCTGCCGCGGCTCGATGGCCTCTCGCTGATCCGCTCGTTGCGCGAGCAGAAGGATGCGACGCCGGCCCTGATCCTCTCCGCCCTGGCTCAGGTCGACGACCGCGTGAAGGGCCTGCGCGCCGGCGGCGACGACTATCTGCCCAAGCCCTATGCCTTTTCCGAGCTCCTCGCCCGGGTGGAGGTCCTGGCCCGCCGCCGGGGTGCGCCGGCCTCCGAGCCCACGACCTATCGCGTCGGCGAGCTCGAACTCGACCGCCTGGCCCATCGCGTGACGCGGGGTGGCAGCGAGATCCTGCTTCAGCCGCGCGAGTTCCGCCTGCTCGAATACCTGATGAAGCATGCCGGCCAGGTGGTGACGCGCACGATGCTGCTGGAGAACGTCTGGGACTATCATTTCGATCCGCAGACCAACGTGATCGACGTGCATGTCAGCCGCCTGCGCGCCAAGGTCGACAAGGGCTTCGAGCATCCGATGATCCATACCATCCGCGGCGCGGGATACATGGTCCGTGACACCGCACGCTGACCCCGCGGCCGGGGGCGCTGCCACGGCATCGCGACAGGCGCAGCGCCTCCTGCCGAACCTGTTCCGGACGACCGCCTTCAAGCTGACGGCGGTCTACCTCGTCTTGTTTGCGCTCTTCGCCGGGCTGGTGCTGGGTTATGTCGCCTGGAACGCCCAGCGCCTGCTCGACGACCAGATCCGCTCGACCATCGATGCCGAGATCCAGGGGCTGGCCGAGCAGCAACGTCTCGGCGGCATCCGGCGGCTCGTCAGCATCATCGAGCGGCGCTCGCGGGCGCCCGGTGCCTCGCTCTATCTCGTCACCACCCCGGTCGGCGAGCGCATCGTCGGCAATGTCGAGGCGCTGCCGCCAGGCACGCTCGATCGCCCCGGCGAGACCGAGATCGAATATGCCCGCTCCAGCGAGGCGGTGGACACGCCGAGCCGCGCGATCGTGCGTGTCTTCATGCTGCCCGGCGGGTTTCGCCTGCTGGTCGGCCGCGATGTCGAGGAGCGCGAGCGGCTCGGCATCGTGATCCGCCGCGCAGCGGGCTGGTCGCTGCTGCTTGTCTTCGTGCTCGGCTGCTTCGCGAGCTGGTTCGTGGCGCGGCGCGTGCTGAAGCGCATCGATGACATGACCGGCACGGCACAGTCGATCATGGCCGGCGATCTCAAGGGCAGGCTCGCCATCGCTGGGACCGGTGACGAGCTCGACCGGCTGGCGCTCAACCTCAACGCGATGCTGGAGCGGATCGGCGAGCTGATGGCCGGCATGCAGCAGGTCTCGGACAACATCGCCCACGACCTCAAGACTCCGCTGACGCGGCTGCGCAACCGGGCCGAGGAGGCTTTGCGGACGGCGACAACCCCGGACGAACTGCGCACCGCGCTCGACGGCGCGATCGACGAGGCCGACAACCTGATCCGCGTCTTCAACGCGCTGCTGATGATCGCCCGGCTCGAGACTGGCCGCATCCAGGACAGCATGGACCGGCTCGACCTGTCGGAGATCGTCTCCGGCATGGCCGAGCTCTACGAGCCGCTGGCCGAGGAGGCGGGCCTGATGCTGGTCACCGAGGTCGCGCCGGGGCTGCGCATCGAGGGCAATCGCGAACTGATCGGGCAGGCCCTCGCCAACCTGATCGACAATGCGCTCAAATACGGTCAGCCCGCCGAGGGCGACGATGCGCGGGTGACGGTGGCGGCCGCGGAAGCCGATGGCCACGTGCTGCTGTCGGTCGCCGATCACGGCCAGGGTATTCCTGAGCAGGACAGGGAGCGCGTGCTCGACCGCTTCGTCCGGCTCGACGCCAGCCGCAGCAAGCCGGGCTTCGGTCTCGGCCTGTCGCTCGCTGCCGGTGTCGTGCGGCTGCATGGCGGCCAGATGCGGCTGGAGGACAACGCCCCGGGCCTGCGCGTTGTCATTGCGCTGCCGGTGGTCGAGCCCGAATCCGTCGCGCCCGGCGCCGTCGCAGCCAGGCCGGCCGAAGCCAAGCCTGTGGACACCTCGGCCTCGTCACAGGCTCCAGCCTCGACAGGGCAATCAAACCCTGCTGGCTTGCCATCCCGCTAGAGCCGGATCCGATCAGGTTGAACCAAGCCGATCGGTCAATTCGCCTCTGAACGATTGATAGGGAACGCGTGATCCGGTCTGATTGCTGCGCAGTCGGATCGGCGCGGCTCTCGGGGGATGCGCGATGGCCGGGTTGCTCTGTGACAGGTTGGAGGCGGCGCCGGTGCTTCCGGCGCGGGCCCGGGCCGCGACCCTCGTGACGCACGATCTGATCGAGCGCCTGCATGATGATGAGGCGGCGCAGGCGTTGGGCGCTCACTTCGCAGCGCATCCTCGTTCGGCCGATATCATTGCCGGTGTCGTGGCGCATGCGCCGTTCCTGACGCAGATCATGCGTCAGAATCCGGCCCTGCTGCTCACCTGCCTGACCAGCGCGCCGGAGGCGCATCGCGACGCACTGCTGGCCGAGATCGAAGAGCAGGGCAGAGCCGCCACCGAGACGGCCGAGCTGATGCGGTTGCTTCGCCGCTTCCGCGGAGCGATGGCCCTGCTGATCGCGCTCGCGGATATCGGCGGCGTCTGGAATGTCGAGACCGTCACAGCGGCGCTGACGGCCACAGCCGACATGGCGGTCAAGCTGGCAACCGAGCACGTCCTGCGCCAGGCAGCCGAACTTGGGCGCGTTCGTCTCGCCGATCCGGGCAATCCGGGGGAGGGTTCGGGCCTCGTCGTGCTGGCGCTCGGCAAGCATGGCGCCGGCGAGCTGAACTATTCCTCCGACATCGACATCGTCGTCTTCTTCGATCCGGAAGCGGCCGAGGCGGCAGGCGTCGCCGAGCCGACGAGCTTCTTCGTCAAGCTGACACAGCAGATCGCGCGCATCATCCAGGAGCGCACGCCGGACGGCTATGTCTTCCGCGTCGACCTGCGCCTGCGGCCCGACCCGGCCTCGACCCATGTCGCCGTCGCGCTGCCCAGCGCCTACGCCTATTACGAGACCGTCGGCCAGAACTGGGAACGGGCGGCGATGATCAAGGCGCGTCCCGTCGCCGGCGACATCGCGCTCGGGCAGCGCTTCATAAGGGATCTCGCCCCCTTCATCTGGCGGAAGTACTTCGACTTCGCGACGATCGCCGACATCCACGCGATGAAGCGCCAGATCCAGACGGTGAAGGGCCACGAGACGATTGCGGTCGCCGGCCATAATGTGAAGCTCGGGCGCGGCGGCATCCGCGAGATCGAGTTCTTCGTGCAGACGCAGCAGCTCGTCTTCGGCGGACGGCGGCCTAGCCTGCGCGGCCCCCGCACGCTGGAGATGCTGGGCGAGCTGACAAGCGAGGGCTGGATCACGCCCCAAGCGCGCGACGAGCTGGCCGAATCCTATCGCTGGCTGCGGACCATCGAGCATCGGCTCCAGATGCGCGACGATGAGCAGACCCAGACCTTGCCGAAGCAGGCGGGGGATCTCGAGGCCTTCGCCCGCTTCTGCGGCTATCCCTCGACCGCTGCCTTCGGCAAGGCGTTGACCTTCCATGCCCGGCGCGTCGAGGGCCACTACGCGCTGCTCTTCGAGGAGGGGCCGAGCCTGGCCGCCGAAGCCGGGACGCTCAGCTTCACCGGCTCGGAGCCCGATCCGGCGACGCTGGAGACGCTGCAGAAGCTCGGATTCCGCAATGCGCTGACGGCCGCCGAAACCGTTCGCGGCTGGCATTTCGGCCGTCGCGCCGCCGTCACCAGCGCCCGTGCCCGCGAGGTGCTGACCGAGCTGACGCCCGCGCTCCTCGTCGCGCTCGGCCGCACCGCCGATCCCGACGGCGCGCTCGCCCATCTCGACAATGCCTTCGTGCGCATGCCCGCGGCGGTCGAGCTGCTGACCTTGCTGCGCTCGCAGGATTCACTGCTGACCCTCTTCGCCGAAATCCTCGGCAGCGCGCCGCGCCTGGCGAAGGTTGCAGCGCTCCATCCCCATGTCCTCGATGGCGTGATCGATCCCGCTTTCGGCAAGGCCTCGCCGGACTGCGACGCGCTGGAACGTCGTATCCGCAGCTTCGTCGGTTCGCCGCCGCCGAGCGTCGAGGATGGACTCGACAGGCTGCGCGATGCGGCCCGGCAGGAGAACTTCCTGGTCGGTGCCAGGCTGCTCTCGGGCGTCTATCCAGCGCAGACGGCGGCACAGGCCTATTGCACTGTCGCGGAGGCCTGCCTCCGCGTGGCCTTCGCCGATACGCGCGAGGCCTTTATCGCCGATCACGGCGTCATCGAAGGCGCGCAGAGCGTCGTGCTCGGCCTCGGCCGGCTCGGGGCGGGCGAGCTGACGCCGTCCTCCGATCTCGACCTGATGCTGCTCTATGACCGGCCGGAGGACGCCGAGTCGAGCAATGGCCGCCGCAGCCTCGATCCGGTGACCTGGCATGTCCGCTTCACCCAGCGCCTCGTCGCCGCGCTGACCGTGCCCACGCGACGTGGCACGCTCTACCAGGTCGACATGCGGCTGCGGCCCTCCGGCAACAAGAGCCCGGCCGCGACCCAGTTCGCCGGCTTCGAGGCCTATCATTCCGGCGAAGCCGAGATCTGGGAGGAGATGGCGCTGACCCGCGCTCGGGTCGTCGCTGGCGATCCGGAGTTGGGGACGCGCGTCGAAGCCTCGATCCGTACGATCCTGACCCGGCGCCGCGATCCCGCCAAGGTGGCGGCGGCGGTCGCCCAGATGCGCGCCCTGATCGCGAAGGAGAAGGGCGAGAAGAACGCCTGGGACCTCAAGCTCGCGCTCGGCGGCCTGACCGATCTCGACTTTCTCGCCCAGTTTTTCGTGCTCGCTTACTCCAGCGATCATCCCGGCCTGCTCGTGCCTGACACGGCCTCGGTCTTTGTCGCTGCCCGTGCGGCGGGGTTGCTCGCGCCAGCTGACGCGGCCGCGCTGGAGGAGGCGGTGCGGCTGATCGGGGATGTTCAGCTCTGGCAGCGCTTTACCGTGGATGAGGCCTTCGATCCTGCGGCCGTGCCGGCGCGCGTGCTGAACCGGATCGCGACGGCCGTCGGACGGCCGGATACCAAGGTGCTCAGGGCGGAGCTCGACGAGGTGCGCGCCGGCGTGCGCGCCATCTTCACCCGCATCCTGGGGGCCGCCCGCTCCGGCTGACGGAGCGGTGGCGTCACGCCGCCCGGGCCGTGATCCTGCTGGCGCCGCCGTCGAGCGGCAGATGGACCATGACGATGGTGCCAGCGCCGATGGCGGAGCGCAGGCGCAGTGAGCCGCCATGCAGCTCGGTCAGGGAGCGGGCGATGGCGAGGCCCAGCCCGGAGCCCTGATAGCTGCGGGTGAAATCGCCCTCGACCTGCTCGAAGGGGCGGCCGATGCGACCGAGCTTCTCGCGAGGGATGCCGATGCCGGTATCCTCGACGAAGATGTTCAGCGCGCCCGGAACCTGCTTGATGCGGATGGCGATCTGGCCTTCGTCCGGCGTGAACTTGACGGCGTTGTCGAGCAGGTTGTCGAGGACCTGATAGAGCGCATGCGGGTCGGCTTCGAGGTGTGCATTGCGGGCGCCCTCGATGGTGAGTGCGAGGCGCTTGCGGTCGATCTCGTCCTGAGACTTGCGAACCGCCTCTTCGATGACCAGCCCGAGCGCGACGTCGGACTTCTCCAGATGGACCTTGCCGGCTTCGAGGCGCGACATGTTGAGGATGTCGTCGATGATCCCGAGCAGGTAGCCGCCGCTGGAGCGGATGTCCTGGACATAGTCGGTGTATTTCTCGCAGAGCGGCCCGAACAGCCCGTTCTGCATGATCTCCGAGAAGCCGATGATGGCGTTCAGCGGCGTGCGCAGCTCATGGCTCATATTGGCCAGGAACTCGGACTTGGCGCGGTTGGCGCTTTCGGCCGCGGCCTTCTGCTCGAGATAGCGCTCGGCCAGGTCGGCGAGCTGCTGCGCCTGCGTTTCCAGCTTCTGACGCGAGGCCTTCAGGTCGGTGACATGCATCAGGAGCTGATGCTCTGATTGGGTCAGCCGCTCTTCCTGCTGCTTCAGCTTGGTGATGTCGGTGCCGACCGAGACCGAGCCGCCATCCTTGGTGCGACGGCCGTTGATCTGCAGCCAGCGACCATCCGACAGGCGCGCCTCATGGGAGGAGGCCCCGTCGACGCTGCGCAGCGCGCGCATCGACTCGCGGTCGATGTTCGGCTGGGCGCTGTGCGCCATGATCTCGCTGTGGCTGGCGCCGCCCTGGGCCAGCTCGGCCGGAAGCTGATGGAGCTGCTGGTACTTGGCGTTGCAGAGCACGAGGCGATTGTCGGCATCCCAGAGCACGAAGGCTTCCGAGATCGCTTCGACGGCATCGCGCAGGCGGGCGTCGGCGGTGGCGGTGCGCTCGGCCATGCGGCGCTGCTCGGAAATGTCGACGACGATTCCGACGAGATGCTGGGACTGCGTGCGGCGGTCGGTGACCAACTCGGCGCGGGCCTTCAGCCAGATCCAGTTGCCGGCGCTGTCGCGGACCCGGAACTCCTGGTCGAGATGGCTGGCCTCGCCGCGGCTGATCGCGTCGGCCAGAGCGTAGAGATTGACGTCGTCGCGGTGGATGAAGCCGCTGACCTCGCCGAAGGACATGTACTGCCCGGCGCGGTCGTAGCCGAGCATGGCGTACATCGAATCCGACCAGTAGATCCGTCCGCGCGCCAGGTCCCAGTCCCACAGGCCGCAATGGCCGCGGTTGAGCGCGGTGTCGATGCGCTCGCGGACGCAATCGCAATCCTCGTCGGCGGCGCGCGCCCGCCGCGATTGCACGACGAAGCCGATGGTGATCGCGGTCAGGACGATGCCAGCCGTGGCGAAGAGTAGTGCGAGGCCGCTGCGGCGCTGCTGCCAGGTGGAGAGCGCGCGCGAGACCGGCTGCAGCACCGCGACCTGGCCGAGGGGGGCGGCGAGGTTGCGGACGGTGGCGAGGACCTCCGTTCCGCCGGGCAGCGTGATCCGCATGACGCCGGCGCGATCGCCGAAGGCGGTCAGGGCCTGGGTCGGGCCGAGGAAGTCGACGAGCGTGCGCTGCGTTTGGCCGATCGCCGGTTCGCTCGCGACGACATGGCCATCCTCGGCGCTGACGTGAACGATGCGCCCATGCGCTGCCAGATGTCGCGAGGACAGCATCGTCAGCGCGCTCGCGGGCGCCACGCCCTTCTGCGTCGCGTTGTCGATTTCACGGGCGAGCAGGGCGGAGACCAGATCCATGTCCCCGGCGGCGTCCTGCAGGGCATCCTCGCGCATGGCCGCGGTCTGGATCGCGGCGCCGACCGCGAGCAGGATGACGAAAACGGCGACCAGGCCTGGGATGACGGTGCGGAAAGTCGGTTCGAGGCTTTCGAAGCGCTGGTAGAGCGGATGCGTGAGTGATCTTGCGACACCCAGAATCGAATCCGTGCGCACTGCTGCGCAGCTCGCGTTGGCACGCGTCATGCCCGTTCCCCTTCGGATACTTTACCGTGGTAGATCGGGAGACGTGCCGCATCCCCGCGAATCACTGTCAGTTGAATCCGCGCGAGTCGGTTTGTCTAGCTTTGAGTTGAATCAACCGTGACGAATTCTCCTTTAGGTTGCATGGCTTGGGCAGATGAATCCTGCGCGCGTAATGAAACGTTAACCTTTCGGACAGGTGCGCGTTAACCTGTTCAGGCGAGGGTCCGTTCGGCGATGTCGGCGACGTCCCGCGACAGGTTCGGCGTCTGCGCCACGATGGCCAATCTGGCCTCGGCCAGCGCCTTCCGGCCGGGCTCCAGCATGCGCCAGCTCTTGAACGAACCGAGCAGGCGCGAGGCGACCTGCGGGTTGGTCCGGTCGAGCGCGATCACCATGTCGGCGACGAAAGCATAGCCCTCGCCGTCAGGGCGGTTGAATTGCGTCATATTGGCGGCAAAGCCGCCGATCAGCGCCCGCACGCGGTTGGGGTTGCCGAGCGAGAAGGCCGGGTGCTGCATCAGGGCCTTGACCCGGTCGAGCGTGCCGGGTTCCGGGATCAGCGCCTGTGCCATCAGCCATTTGTCGAGCACCAGGGGCTCGGCCGCATAGGTCTGCGCAAAGCGGGCGATGAGGGCCTCGCGGGCCTCGCCCTCGACCAGCGTCATCGCCGCCAGCGCGGCCAGCCGGTCGGTCAGGTTGTCGGCGGTCACGAACTGCGCCGTCGCGAGGCGTGCGCCGGTATCCGGGGCGGTGAGCGCGATCAGCCCCAGCGCCTCGTTGCGCAGGGCGCGCCGCCCGGCGGAGGTCGCGTCGGGGCGATAGGCGGTCTGCGTGCTCAGGACCTCGCGCAATTCATGGAGCTGCGCCGCGATGCTGCGTCCGACTTCGACCGAGAGAAGGCGATGGGCGGCATGGATCGCATCCGGGTCGACATTGCCGCCGATCTCGCGGGCGATGTCGGACTGGGCCGGCAGCCGTAGCACTTGTGCTGCGAAGGCGGGGTCCGTCGGAGCCTGCGTTCGCAGGAAGCCGCCCAGGACGTCGGCGAGTTCACCGGCGGTCGCGATGAGCGCATCGCGTCGGCTCGGGTCGCGCCCTGCGGCCACCAAGGCGCGGGTCGCGACCGTTTGCAGGGCCTGCCAGCGGTTGAAGGAGTCGCTGTCGGTCGAGAACAGCCGCAGCAACTCCGCGTCAGAGAGATCGAGTTCCAGCCGCGCCGGAGCCGAGAAGCCGCGCAGCAGCGAGGGAATCGGAGGCTCGGCGACATCGTTGAAGGTCACCGAAAGCGACGGCTGGTCGAGCACGACGAGCCCGTCGCCTGCATAGGCGGCGGAACCCGTCTTAAGCGGCAGGTCGCCCGTCGCCCCGACGAGGCCGAGCGCGACGGGCAGAACGACGGGCAGCTTTTCCGGCTGGCCCGGTGTGGGCGCCGTCGTCTGGGCGAGGTCGAGCGTGTAGCTTCGGGCGGCGGCGTCATAGCGCCCCGACGCCACGATCGTCGGCGTGCCCGACTGTTCGTACCAGCGCGCGAAATGCGCCAGGTCCCGGCCGGAGGCTTCCGCGAAGCAGGCGAGGAATTCCTCGATCGTCGCCGCTGTGCCGTCGCAGCGCTCGAAATAGAGGTCCATGCCGGCCCGGAAGGCGTCGTCGCCGATCAGGACCTTGAGCATGCGGATCACCTCCGCGCCCTTCTCGTAGACGGTCGGTGTGTAGAAGTTGTTGATTTCCTTGTAGGCGCGCGGCCGGACAGGGTGAGCCAGCGGCCCGGCATCCTCTGAGAACTGGGTCGTGCGCAATGTGCGGACATCGGCGATCCGCTTCACCGGGCGCGAGCGCTCGTCGGAGGAGAATTCCTGGTCGCGGAAGACGGTGAGGCCTTCCTTCAGGCAGAGCTGGAACCAGTCCCGGCAGGTAATGCGGTTGCCGGTCCAGTTGTGGAAATACTCATGCGCGATGATGGCCTCGATCGAGGCGTAGTCGCCGTCGGTCGCGGTCTGCGGATCGGCGAGCACATATTTGTCGTTGAAGATGTTGAGGCCCTTGTTCTCCATCGCGCCCATGTTGAAATCGGAGACGGCGACGACGTTGAACACGTCTAGATCGTAGTTGCGACCGAAGACGCGCTCGTCCCAGCGCATGCAGCGGATCAGGCAGTCCATCGCCCATCCGGCGCGGTCGGCCTTGCCCGGTTCGACATAGACGGCGAGTTCGACATTGCGGCCATCGGCCGTGACGTAGTCTTGGCGGACATGGTCGAGCGCACCGCCGACCAGTGCAAACAGATAGGCGGGCTTGGGGTGGGGATCGTGCCAGACGGCGAAGTGGCGCTCGCCGCCCGGCACCTCGCCTGCGGCGACGAGATTGCCGTTGGACAGCAGCACCGGCGCGATCAGCTTCGTCGCCTCGAGGCGGACGGTATAGACCGACATCACGTCCGGACGATCGAGGAAATAGCTGATCCGGCGGAAGCCGTCGGCCTCGCATTGCGTGCAGTACACCCGCGACGAGAGATAGAGCCCCATCAGCTTGGTGTTGGCGGAAGGATCGATCTCGGTGTCGATCAGCAGTGTGAAGCGACGGGCAGGCGGGGCATGCAGTGTCAGGCTCTGCGGCGTGACGCTGTAAGCGCTTTCCTCGATCAGCAGGCCGTCCAGTCGCAGCGCGCTCAGGGACAATTCGTCGCCGTCGAGCACCAGCGGTGCGCCCGGCCGCCCAGCCGGATTGGGCCGCAGGCCCAACAGTGAGCGCACCCGCGTCTTGGTCGGATGCAGGCTGATGTCGAGATCGACTGTGTCGATCAGCCAGTCCGACGGACGATAATCCTCGAGGCGGATCAGCGGAGTGTCTTCGGAGCGCATGGAAAACTCTGGCAAGCGGCGTGTCAGGCGAAGTTAGTTAGCGTAGCTGGTCTGTAGCCCGCCTGGCGAGGTGCCGATAGGGCAGGGCCGGTAGCGTTGTCTAGCTTGCGAAGCTCCTGATCGCCGGTTCGGCGTGGCTGACGAGGCGGCAGACCTGGGGCCGGGCGATCCTGACGGCCCGCTCGATCTGGTCGACGGCGGTGTGGACCGAGGCGACGTCAAGCGCCGGATCGACCCGGCAATGGTAGTTCACCACGAGGCCTTTCGGCGTTTGGCGCACCCTGACGCTATGGATGTCGTGGACCGGCCCGGCAAGGCTGGCAGCCTCCGCGGCGAGCGCTTTGCCGATGTCCTCGACCGCTTCCCAGGCCGCGTCGTGCCCCGTCGGGGTCTCGGTCTCCATGGGCTCGATATGGGTCTCGACCTCGGTCTCGCCGCCGAACTCGGCCCTGATCGCGGCCTCGAGGCGGCTGGCGATCTCATGTGCCTGGCCGAGCGGCAGTTGGGCCGCCACCTCCATGTCGAGGCTGACCGACAGGCGCTGGCCGATGGTGTGCACAGTGACATGGTGCACCGGGATCTTGAGCTTGAGGGCGATCAGCAGCACGCGTTCGAGCGCGGTTTCGTCGTCGACCTGTACGGGATCGGCGGTGATCGTGATCTCGGCATCGGGTTCCGCATTCAGCAGCGCGCCTGCAAGCCCGGCCTTGATCGCTGCGACACGGTCGAGCGGCAGCGTCCGGGAGACACTGATCCCGATCTCGCCATGGATGCGCCCACCGGCAGGCCGGACCCTGAGCCAGTTGACCCCGACCACGCCGGGCACGTTGCGGGCGACCTCGCGCAGCTTGTCGCTGACGCCTTCGGGCGCTGCGTCCATCAGCGTGTCGAGGACGCGCCGGGCAAGGCGGTAGGCCGAGAACGCGGTATAGGCGGCGATCGCGAAGGCGGCGATCGTGTCGGCGCGCGCGACGCCGTACCAGACGCCGATCAGGCCGACCAGCACCAGCGTCGAGCCGACGAAATCGGCCGAGAAATGCGTCGCCTCGGCGGCCAGCGCCTCGCTGCCGGTCTCCTTCGCCACCTTGGTCAGCGAGCGCCAGCGGATCGCGTCGACGACCATCGACAGCAGCATGATGCCGATGACGAGCGGTGTCACCTGCACGGTTTCGATCAGGCCCGTCCACAGGCGATTGCCGGCCTCCCAGAGGATCGCGCCGGCCAGCGTGAACAGGATGGCGGTCTCGACGAGCGCCGCCAGAGCCTCGACCTTGCCGTGGCCGTAATGGTGTTCCTCGTCGGCAGGCTTGTCGGACACGCGCACCGCGAACCAGGTGAATAGCGTTGAGCCGACATCGATCAGGCCCTGCAGCGCATCCGCCAGCAGCGCCAGAGAGCCGGACAGGATCGCCCCGATGAACTTCGCGCCGGTCAGGAGCAGCGTCGCCATCACCGAGAGGATGGCGGCACGCTGCTTGATCTGCGAGATCTGGGTCGCAGTCGCCCGGACGGGCGTGCCGTCCGGCGCGTCTTGCATTGAATTCATGGCCCGTCCTGCCGGCTGCGTCTTGGAACTGTTTTCGGGAGAGGCGATGCTTTCGCCCGATTCAACGGTAGGATCAACCCGGCGCCGCCCGCCGGGCCCCATCAGAACGAGTTCGGCCTTTTGATGCCGACCGGAGAGGAAGTTCAATATGCGTTATCTCCACACCATGGTCCGCGTCACCGATCTCGACGCTTCGCTCGACTTCTATGTGAACAAGTTCGGAATGGTCGAAACCCGCCGCATCGAGAACGAGAAGGGCCGCTTCACCCTCGTCTTCCTCGCATCCACCGACGATCTCGACGCGGCTCGCGCAGGCGGCTCGCGCGGCGCTCCGACACTGGAGCTGACCTACAACTGGGATCCGGAGGTCTATACCGGCGGACGGAATTTCGGCCATCTCGCCTACGAGGTCGACGACATCTACGCGACCTGCGACAAGCTGATGAAGGCCGGCGTCACGATCAACCGCCCGCCGCGCGACGGCAACATGGCCTTCGTCCGCTCGCCCGACAACATCTCGATCGAACTGCTCCAGAAGGGCGATCCCAAGCCGCCGGCCGAGCCGTGGCTGAGCATGCCGAACACGGGTGCCTGGTGATCGGCAGGGCTCTCGCGCGGGAAGACGCATGACGGGCGTCTTCTGCCTGGGCATCTCGACGCTCGACTATGTCTACAGCGTCGAGACCATGCCGACGCGTGGCGAAAAGTACCGCTCGAAGGGGCTCGCCGTCGTCGGCGGGGGCTGCGCCGGCAATGCCTCCGTCGCGATCGCTCGCCTCGGCGGATGCTGTTGGCTCGCGACCCGCCTTGCCGACGACCTGACCGGCGACCAGATCGTCGCCGATCTGGCGGGCGAGGGGGTGGACACGCGCTTTGCTCGGCGCGTTCCCGGCCTGCGCTCGCCGGTCTCGGCCATCCTGGTCGACGCGCAGGGCGAGCGCATGGTGATCTCCTATTCCGATCCGGAGATGCCGGAGGATACGGACTGGCTCCCGACCGCTTTGCCGGACGGAGCACGCGCCGTGTTGACCGACACGCGCTGGGGGGAAGGGGCGCTGGCGGCGCTGCGGCTGGCGCGGCAGGCGGGCGTGCCGGGCGTTCTCGACGGCGATCGCAAGCCGCCTCATCCCGATCTCGTCGGCACCGCCAGCCATGTCGCCTTCAGCGCCCAGGCGCTGCGCGAACTGTCCGGCGAGGACGATCCGCGCGCCGGGCTCATACGGATTGCGCGCGAGGGCCCGACCTGGCTTGCCGTGACGCTCGGCCAGGAAGGCGTGCTGTTCCTCGAAGATGGCGCCGTCGCGCATATGCCGGCCTTCTCGGTCGAGGCCGTGGACACGCTCGGCGCCGGCGATGTCTGGCACGGCGCCTTCGCACTGGCCTTGGCCGAGGGGCAGGGCGAACGTTCGGCGATCCGCTTCGCCTCGGCGGCGGCTGCGATCAAATGCACGCGCTTCGGCGGGCGCGCCGGTGCGCCTCGCCGTGCCGAGATCGAGGCTTTCCTGCAAGATCGAGGCGCGCCGGGCTGATCGCGTATTGCCTATAATTTGGGCGCGCTAGCGCCCCGAGGCCCTTGCCCGGCAAGCGGCTGCGCGGAAGATTGCTGAAGCGTTGTCGATGTCTTTGCTTCGGGCCTTTCCATGTTCGCGCCGCCCCTTCCGGCAGCCAGTGATCCGCTCCTGCCCGCCTATGTGCGCGCCGCAGGCGGAGTAGGGCTGCGCTTCGGCTGCATCGCCGGGCAGACGCATCGCCTCGACGTGTCGGAAACCGGCGGCTATCGCGCCCGATTTCCGACGACGTTCGACGCGACCAGCGAGGCCGTGCTGATCAACACCGGCGGCGGCATGGCCGGCGGTGACGCGATGCGCGTCGACATCGACCTTGGCCCCGGCAGCGATGCGATCGTCACGACGCAGGCGGCTGAGAAGATCTATCGCAGCCAGGGCTCGGACACGCGCATCGAGACGACGTTGTCTGTCGGTGCAGGCGCGAGCCTCGCCTGGCTGCCACAGGAAAGCATCCTTTTCTCCGGCGCGCGGCTGGCCCGCAGCCTGAACGTCGATCTGGCCGCGGATGCCCGGCTCGTCGCCTGCGAGACAGTTTTCTTCGGCCGCGCCGCCATGGGAGAGACGATGCTGCGCGGCACGCTGCGCGACCGCTGGCGCATCCGCCGCGAGGGCAGGCTGGTCTTCGCCGAGGATGTGCGGCTCGAAGGGGCCATGGCCGAGACGCTGGCGCGGCCGGCCGTCGGCGCCGGGGCCCGCGCCGCTGCCACGCTCATCTCGGCCGGCGGCGACCTTCAGGACAGGCTCGATCTGGTCCGTGCGCAGGGCGCCGACGAGCACGCAGGCGACGTCGAACTCGGCGCCGGCATTGTCTCGGACCTGCTTGTGATCCGCCTTCTCTCCCGCGACGCCCAACGCTTGCGTCGCGTGCTCGTCACGCTGCTCGGGCATCTGACCGGCCGTGCGCTGCCGCGCACCTGGTCAACTTGAGGAGAGCATGATGCTGGCGATCCAGGGTCTGAAGTGCATCTACGACACCGGCGCGCGTGGCTGGGCCATCGAACTTGCCCTGAGCGGGGAGGGCGAGGAGGCCGTGCGCCGTTTCGAGGTCGACGGACCCGATGATGCCGAGATGTTGATCGAGGCTTTCGAGGAATCCACCTCCAGCGCCTTCGATCCGGCGACGGGCGAGATCGTCTTCGCTTACGAATATGCCGATTTCGCCGTCGAGGACGAAGACGACGAAGACGGTGAGGAAGACGAAGATCAGGACGACGAGGACGAGGCCTCCGAAGACGAGGTCGACGAGGACGAAGAGAAGGCGAAGCAATGAATCTGACGCCGCGCGAAAAGGACAAGCTGCTCGTCGCCATGGCCGCGATGGTGGCGCGGCGCAGGCTGGAGCGCGGCGTCAAGCTCAACTATCCCGAGGCCGTCGCGCTCATCACCGACTTCGTCGTCGAAGGTGCGCGTGACGGCCGATCGGTCGCCGATCTGATGCAGGCCGGCGCCCATGTCGTCAGCGCCGACCAGGTCATGGACGGCATCGCCGAACTGATCCACGACGTCCAGGTCGAGGCGACCTTTCCGGACGGCACCAAGCTCGTCACCGTGCATGAGCCGATCCGCGGTTCGCTCGGGGCGCTGAAGCCGGGCGAGGTCAAGACCCTCCCGGGCGACCTGATCATGAACGAGGGCCGTGACAGCCTGACGCTGACGGTCGCCAATACCGGCGATCGGCCGATCCAGATCGGTTCACACTATCATTTCTTCGAGGCCAACCCGGCGCTCGCCTTCGAGCGCGAGAAGGCGCGGGGCTTCCGGCTCGACATTCCCGCCGGCACGGCGGTGCGCTTCGAGCCTGGCCAGACCCGCGACGTGAAGCTCGTGGCACTCGCCGGCAAGCGCGAGGTCTACGGCTTCCGTCAGGATGTGATGGGCAAGCTCTGAGCGCGGCCTGAGGAGGAGACGAGACGATGCCCTTCAACTTCCCGCGCAACGCCTATGCCGCGATGTTCGGCCCGACCACCGGCGACACGGTGCGTCTCGGCGATACCGATCTCTGGATCAAGGTCGAGAAGGACTTCACCACCTATGGCGAGGAGGTGAAGTTCGGCGGCGGCAAGGTCATCCGCGACGGCATGGGCCAGTCGCAGGTGCGCAACGCCGACGGCGCCGTCGACACAGTCATCACCAACGCGCTGATCCTCGACCACTGGGGCATCGTAAAGGCCGATATCGGCATCACCGGCGGACGCATCGTTGCCATCGGCAAGGCCGGAAATCCCGACATCCAGAGCGGCTTCGGCAATTTCGATCCGACCGAGACGATCATCGTCGGCCCCGGCACCGAGGTCATCGCCGGCGAGGGCAAGATCGTTACCGCCGGCGGCTTCGACAGCCATATCCATTATATCTGCCCGCAGCAGATCGAGGACGCGCTGATGGGCGGCCTCACCACCATGCTCGGCGGCGGCACCGGTCCCGCGCACGGTACGCTGGCGACGACCTGCACGCCCGGCCCCTGGCATCTCGGCCAGATGATCAAGGCGGCTGACGCCTTCCCGATGAACCTCGCCTTCGCCGGCAAGGGCAATGCCGCGCTTCCCGGCGCGCTGGTCGAGATGATCGAGGCCGGCGCCTGCGCCATGAAGCTGCACGAGGACTGGGGCACGACCCCGGCTGCGATCGACAACTGCCTCTCGGTCGCCGACGACTATGACGTGCAGGTGATGATCCACACCGATACGCTGAACGAGTCCGGCTTCGTCGAGGACACGATCAAGGCCTTCAAGAACCGCACCATCCACGCCTTCCATACGGAAGGGGCGGGCGGCGGCCATGCGCCCGACATCATGAAGGTCGCAGGGCTTCCGAACGTGCTGCCCTCATCCACCAACCCGACCCGGCCCTTCACGGTCAACACGCTCGACGAGCATTTGGACATGCTGATGGTCTGCCATCACCTGTCGCCCTCGATCCCCGAGGATCTCGCCTTCGCGGAGAGCCGGATCCGCAAGGAGACGATCGCGGCCGAGGACATCCTGCACGACATCGGCGCGCTCTCGATGATGTCGTCGGATTCGCAGGCCATGGGCCGTGTCGGCGAGGTCGTCACCCGGACCTGGCAGACCGCCCACAAGATGAAGGTCCAGCGCGGCGCTCTTGCCGAGGACGTCGGCACCGGCGCCGACAATTTCCGCGCCAAGCGCTATGTCGCCAAATACACGATCAACCCGGCGATCTCGCATGGCATCTCGCGCCATATCGGCTCGATCGCGATCGGCAAGCTCGCCGACATCGTGGTCTGGTCGCCGGCCTTCTTCGGCGCCAAGCCCGATCTCGTCATCAAGGGCGGCTCGATCGCGGCCGCTCCGATGGGCGACCCGAACGCCTCGATCCCGACGCCGCAGCCGGTGCATTACCGGCCGATGTTTGGCGCCTTCGGCAAGGCCGTGACCTCGACCTCGCTGGTCTTCGTCTCGCAGGCGGCCATGGCGAACGGCCTCCGCAACCGGCTCGGCACGGAGAAGGAGATGGTCGCTGTCGAGAACACCCGCGGCGGCATCTCGAAGAAGAGCATGATCCACAACGACGCCACGCCGGACATCCAGATCGACCCCGAGACCTATGCCGTGGTGGCGGACGGAGAGTTGCTGGTCTGCGAGCCCGCGAAGGAACTGCCGCTGGCGCAGCGCTACTTCCTGTTCTGAGCAGCGAAGCCGCGGAACAGGCCGCCCGGCACCGCGTTCCTCCCCTGCCAGAGCAGGGGAGGTCCAACATGGCTCACAAGAACGCCGGCGATCCCAAGGGACGGCAACCCGAGGCGCTCGCCACCTTCGCGGCCAGCGCCCGCAATGCCGGCCACAAGCCGGATAAGGTCGGGCTGACGGCAACGCCAGAAACCGCACCTATCCCGACATCGAGCCAGAAAAAGGCACAAGCCGCGACGAAAGTCCTGCGCGAGGGCGTGCTCAAGCGCGATCAGGGGGCCGAAGAGGCGATCGATGCCCTGCCGGATCGCACGCGCAGCCGTTGATGGCGACTGGGCATTGACACGGCGAAGGGCAGCAGTTTTCTAGTCGGCAAAAGATTATCGACTGGGAAGAACGCCATGGACCGCTACCGCGCCGCCCGCATCGGGGCCTTTGCTCTTGCTGTTTCGTTCGGTGTGGGCCTTGCGCTCCCCGCTTCGGCACAGGGCGAGGTCACCGTCTACTGCTCGATCCTCGAGGAGCAGTGCCGCGAGGGCGCGACGATGTTCGAGAAGGCGACCGGCATCAAGGTCGCCATGGTGCGCAAGAGCACTGGCGAGGTCTATGCCCAGGTCAAGGCCGAGGCCGGCAATCCACGCGGCGACGTCTGGTGGGGCGGCCCCGGCGAGCCGCATCTGCAGGCCGCCGATGAGGGGCTGCTCGACGAGTACAAGTCGCCGAAGCAGGCGGAACTGCTCGATTGGGCGCAGCGCCATGCCGAGCAGGCCAAGTTCAGGACATCGGGCATCTATCTCGGCGCGCTCGGCATCGGATACAACACGGAGCTGCTCAAGAAGCGCGGGATCGCGGCGCCGAAATGCTGGTCCGACCTGCTCGATCCCAAATTCCGGGACGAGGTCCAGATCGCTGATCCGAACTCCTCGGGAACGGCCTATGTGTTCCTGGCGACGACGGTCCAGCGCCTCGGCGAGGAGAAGGGCTTCGACTATCTCAAGGCCCTGCACAAGAACATCAACCAGTACACCAAGTCCGGGATCGCTCCCGTCAAGGCGACCGCGCTCGGCGAAACGACGGTCGGCATCGCTTTCATCCACGACATGCTGACGCAGAAGCTGCAGGGCGCGCCGATCGAGACGGTCGCGCCCTGCGAGGGCACGGGCTACGAAACCGGCTCTGTCTCGATCATCAAGGGCGGCAGGAACCCGGAAGCTGCACGCAGGTTCGTCGATTTCACGCTGTCGCCCGAGGCGCAGAACATCAACGCCAAGCTCAAGATCAACTCGATCCCCTCGAACCGGAACTCGGCACTCTCGCCTGACGCGCCGAAGTTCTCGGAGATGAAGCTGATCGACTACGACACCCCGCGCTGGGGCTCCCCCGCCGAGCGCTCGCGCTTGTTGAAGAAGTTCGACGCCGAAGTGAAGTCGCTGCCGCGATGAGGCGCGCCGATCGTTCGGCGTGAGGATCGACAGGCGATCCTTTTCTGAGCGGCTCTGCATCCAGGCAAGCTGCCACTGCGTAGTCAGGCTTCATGCCCGTCGCTTTTCGGAGCCTGATTAGTGTCTGAGCCTTTCATCGTCATCGCACGCGTCGAGGTCCGCCCCGACGCGTGGGAGCAATTTGTCGCAGCTGCCAATGAATGCATCGCCGAGACCCGCAAGGAACAAGGCTGCCTTGCCTACGAAATTCATGAGAGCCTGACGCAGGCCTGTCGTTTCGTATCCTTTGAAAGCTGGGAGACGCGCGCGGACATCGATCGCCACATGCGTTCTCCGCACATGGTCGCGTTCCTGGAGGCGACGAGGGCTTGCGTCACGGCGCCTCCGGTGATCGAAGTGGTCGAGCCGCGGTCGATCGACTGCCTCTGATCTCTATCTGTCACGGACGCCTCATCATGTTTCGCGCCATCTCCGTCGTTCGCAAGGCCGCCGTCAGGCAAGACCGCGTCGTGGATACGCTGACGCTGGACCATGACGACAGAAACCGCCGCCGCCTCGCGCTCAAGGGCGATGGCGGCCTCGATGTCCTGCTCGATCTCGACAAGCCGACGGCGCTCGGCGACGGCGACGCCGTGAAGCTGGAAGACGGCCGGCTCGTCCTGATCAAGGCCGCGCCGCAGAGCCTGCTCGAGATCCGCGCCGAGAACCCGCTGCGGCTGATGCGGGTAGCCTGGCATATCGGTAACCGCCACACCCCGGCCGAGATCACGGCGGATGCGATCTATATCGAGAACGACCATGTCCTCGCCGAGATGGTTCGTGGCCAGGGCTGCGCGATGACCGCTGTGACGCGGCCGTTCCAGCCCGAGCGCGGTGCCTACGACCACGACCACGCCAATTGCGACCATCCCGACCATCATCATGGTCACGGCCATCACGACCATGGCCACCACGATCACCATGGCCATGGTCACGGCGACCACGGCCATGCCCATAGCCATGCCGAGGCGCACGCGCACAGCCACGCTCACGCCCATTCCCACGGCGATGCCTGCGGCTGCGGGCACGACCACGGTCATCACGACCACGGCCACAAGCACGGCGCGGAACACGGCCACAAAGGCCACTCCCACGATCATTGAGCATTGCGGCCATGGCGGCCCATCTGCCCCTGATGGTCTGGCTGTCGCCGTCCTTCCCGGTCGGCGCCTTCGCCTATTCGCATGGCCTGGAATGGGCCTTCGAAAGCGGCGACCTGCATGATGCCGCGACGCTCCAGGACTGGCTGGAGGCGCTGGTTTCCCACGGCTCGCTGCGCAACGATCTGATCCTGTTCGCCTGCGCCGCCCGTGCGGTCGAAACGGGCGACGATGCCGCCCTCGTCGAGATCGCGGAGCTCGCACTGGCGCTGGCGAATTCCGCCGAGCGACGGCTCGAGACCGTGACCCAGGGCAACGCCTTCGTCACGGCGCTGCGCGCCGCCTGGCCCTGCGCCGCCATCGATCGCCTCAAGGCCGCTTGGGCCGGCGATGTCGCCTATCCGCTTGCCGTGGCGACCGCGAGCGCCGGCCATGGCCTGCCGCTGGCGGCCTCGTTGGAGGCCTATGGCCTCGCCTTCGTCGCCAATCTCGTTTCGGCTTCGGTCCGGCTCGGCATCGTCGGTCAGACCGATGGGCAGAAGGTGACGGCCGCGCTGGTCCCCGCCGTGCAGGTCGCGGCAGCGGGCGCCGCGCCTGCGACACTGGGCGACCTCGGCGGCTGCACGTTGCGCTCGGACATCGCCTCGCTGCGTCACGAGACGCAGTATTCGCGGCTGTTCCGGTCGTGAGCGCGGCGCGCGACTTGCATCACCACGCCCTGCTTTGCCTTGCCGCCACGGCCGGCTACCCTGTCTTGCTGCTCAAGGAACTCTGAAGATGTCGCGCTCTCCCCATGGTCCGCTTCGCGTCGGCATCGGCGGCCCTGTCGGCTCCGGCAAGACGGCGCTGATGGAGGTGCTCTGCAAGCGGATGCGTGACGCCTACGATCTCTGCGCCATCACCAACGATATCTATACCAAGGAAGACGCCAGGCTGCTGACGGTCGCGGGTGCGCTGCCGCAGGAGCGGATCATGGGCGTCGAGACCGGCGGCTGCCCCCATACCGCGATCCGCGAGGACTGCTCGATCAATCTCGCGGCGGTCGAGGAGATGCGCGGCAAGTTCCCGAAGCTCGACCTCATCCTGATCGAATCCGGCGGCGACAACCTCGCTGCGACCTTCTCGCCCGAGCTCGCCGACCTGACGATTTACGTCATCGATGTCGCGGCCGGCGAGAAGATCCCGCGCAAGGGCGGGCCGGGCATCACGCGCTCGGACCTGCTCGTCATCAACAAGACCGATCTCGCCCCCCATGTCGGTGCAGATCTGGCCGTGATGGACCGGGATTCGCGCCAGATGCGCGGCAAGCGCCCCTTCGTCTTCACCAATACCAAGGCGGGCGAGGGGGTCGATGTGGTGGTGGATTTCATCGAGACGGCGGGCGGCCTGCGGGCTGCGCCAGCGGCGTGACGAAGGCTTTCGCCGGGCTTCGCGCTGCACGCCGACCAAGGATAGATATGCGGGGCGCCACAGGGCGCTTCGCGAGCCGAAGCTAACACTGCCCCACTGCCGATCATGAGGCCGGATCTGAAAATCCTGATCGTCGACGCCAATCCGGTGCGCGCGGCCATCATCGATGAGGGCCTGCGTGAGGCCGGCTTCACCGACCTTGTCCGCATTGGCGCGACGCATGGTCTCGTAGCGGCGATCGAGACCCATGATCCCGATGTCGTCGTCATCGATCTCGAAGATCCCAGTCGCGATGCGCTGGCCGACATGTTCCTGGTCAGCCGCCATGTGAAGCGGCCGATCACCATGTTCGTCGATCAGTCGGATTCGGCCTCGATCGAGGCGGCGGTCGAGGCTGGCGTCTCGGCCTACATCGTCGACGGGCTGAAGAAGGAGCGCATGCAGCCGATCCTTCAGACCTGCATCAGCCGCTTCAACGCCTTTCGCAAGCTGCGCGAGGAACTCGACGAGGCCCGCTCCCAGCTCGAGGAGCGCAAGCTGGTCGATAAGGCCAAGGGCATCGTCATGCGCATGAAGAACCTGTCGGAAGACGAGGCTTATGCCCTGCTCCGGCGCACCGCGATGAACGAGAAGCGCAAGCTCGTCGATATCGCACGCTCGATCATCACGGCTGCGGAGGTGTTCAAGTGACGCTGCACTTGCGTGTCGGCTTCATGCCGCTGGTCGACTGCGCGCTCGTCGTGCTCGCCAAGGATGAGGGGTTCGCCGAAACCGAGGGGCTCAACCTGGAGCTGGTGCGCGAGGTCTCCTGGTCCAATCTGCGCGACAAGCTGAATGTCCGCCTCTTCGACGCCGCCCATATGCTCGGTCCGGCGGCGATCGCGGCGACGCTCGGCGTCGGCGGGGTCAAGGTGCCGATGGCGGCGCCGCTCGCGCTCAATCTCGACGGCGCGGCGATCACCGTCTCGGTGCGCCGCTATGAGGAGTTGGCCCGGCTTGCCGATGGCGACATGGCCGATACGGAGGTCTCGGCGAAGGCACTTGCCGCAATGGTCGCGCGGCGCAAGGCGTCGGGCCTGCCGCCTTTGACGCTCGCTGCCGTCTTCGGCTTTTCCAGCCATACCTATCTGCTCTGCGAATGGCTGGCGAAGGGCGGGCTGTCGCTCGGCACGGACATCCGCTTCGAGGTGGTGCCGCCGCCGCAGACCGTCGAGGCCCTGACCAGCGGCCGCGTCGACGGCTTCTGTGCCGGGGCCCCCTGGAACGCGGCGGCGGTGTCCGCCGGTATCGGCGCCATGGTTCACACCGGCACCGATCTGCGGCGCGATTGCCCGGACAAGGTGCTCGCCTGGCAGGCCGACGATGTCGAGCGCCGCGCCGAGGCTGTTCGCAAGCTCTCCGCCGCGATCCTGCGAGCCAGCGATTGGGCCAGCGATCCCGTCAATATTCCGCGCTTCGCGAGGCATCTCGCGGCGCCGGACCGGCTGGCCCTGCCGGTCGAGATCCTCGAGCCGGTGCTGCAATTCAATCTGCTGCAGGGGGCGGGACGGCTGCCGCGTCGGGTCGAGCGCTTCATCCGTTTTGACCGCGCGGCATTGCGGCCCGAACCGACCCATGCCGACTGGATCCTGGCGGGCATGGAGCGAGCCGGGCAGGTCGTCCGCACGCCGGAAATGACCGCGCAGGCGAGGGCGGTCTATCGACCAGCCTATTTTTAAGGCAGATCCGGCCTAATGGCCGATATGACTAATTTTTGGACGTTAGCGGCATTTTTGTGCGGCGCGGGATAAGTTTGCGCCATGCGCGCCGGCCCTGCCATTTCCTGCTAACTTATTGCAATTCCAGACTCTGCGCGCCAGCGCGGCGCTTGGCACGATCCTTGTAAGGATTGTTGCAACGCGGCCAACGCTGCCCGCGTCATCCTCCGAACCGGAATGCACAGCAACGTCGCTGTCGAAACGTGCCCCTGGGCGCATTTCGCGCGGCGTTTTTCGCGTTCGGCGGCTGGCGGGCCCACTCATTTTCAGAACGAGAGGCGATCGATGACCAAGAGAGTCGTGACCAAGCCGAAAGCCATTGCCATGGACGACCGGGCCGTCGATGCCGGTCGCCGCCAGCTGCTCAAGCTCACGGGCGCAGCGGCCCTCCTCAGCGCCGCCCGGCTCAGCTTTCCGTCGGGCGCCTTCGCGCAATCGACCGGCCCCGAGGTCAAGGGCACGCGCCTCGGCTACATCGCGCTGACCGATGCCGCGCCGCTGATCATCGCCAAGGAGAAGGGCCTCTACGCCAAGTACGGCGTTCCCGACATGGACATCTCCAAGCAGGCCTCCTGGGGCGCGACGCGCGACAACATGGCGCTCGGCTTCAAGGCCAACGGCATCGATGGCGGCCACATCCTGCGCCCGAAGACGCATCTCTACTCGACCGGCAAGGTCATGCAGAACAACCAGCCGCTGCCGATGTACACGCTGCTGAACCTCAACGAGGACGGCCAGGCGATCTCGGTCTCCAACGAGTACAAGGACCTCAACGTCCAGAAGGATTCCTCGCCGCTGAAGCAGGCCTTCGAGCGCAAGAAGGCCGCCGGCAAGGAACTGACCGCCGCGATGACCTTCCCGGGTGGCACGCACGACCTCTGGATCCGCTACTGGCTCGCCGCCGGCGGCATCGACCCCGACACCGACATCAAGGTCATCACCGTGCCGCCGCCGCAGATGGTGGCGAACATGAAGGTCGGCACGATGGACTGCTTCTGCGTCGGCGAGCCCTGGAACGAGCAGCTCGTCAACCAGAACATCGGCTACACGGCGCTGACCACGGGCGAGCTCTGGTCCCGCCATCCCGAGAAGATCCTCGGCATGCGCGCCGATTTCGTCGACGCAAACCCGAAGGCGACGCAGGCCATCCTGATGGCCGTCATGGAAGCCCAGCAATGGGCTGACAAGCGCGAGAACCGCCAGGAGCTCGCCGAAATCGTCGGGCGCCGGCAGTGGTTCAACGTTCCCGTCGGCGACATCAACAAGCGCCTGCTCGGCGACATCAACTACGGCAATGGCCGCGAGGTGAAGGGCACGAACCTGCAGATGAAGTTCTGGGGCGACGGCGGTTCCTCCTCCTATCCCTGGAAGTCCCTCGACACTTGGTTCGTCACCGAGAACATCCGCTGGGGCAAGTTCGAGCCGAACTTCGACATCAAGGCGCTCGTCGACAAGACCAACCGGGCCGATCTCTGGCGCGAGGCGGCGAAGACGCTGGGCGTCGCCGGTGCCCCGACCGCCGACACCCGCGGCGTCGAGACCTTCTTCGACGGCGTGAAGTTCGACCCGGCGGCGCCGATGGACTACCTCAAAGCCCTCAAGATCAAGCGGGTGGCTTGAACCATGGCCGAGCCCCTGATCATCGTCGGGAAGGGCATGGCCGCGACGCGGCTGGTTGATGAACTCAGCCAGCGCGCGCTCGGCCGCTATTCCATCGCGGTGATCGGGGCGGAAGGCCGCCTGGCCTACAATCGGGTGCTACTTTCGCCGCTGCTCGCGGGAGAGATTGCCGAGCCCGAAATCGAGCTGAAGCCCGCGGCCTGGTGGAAGGCCCGCGGTGTCTCGACACTCTATGGCCGCGCCGTCTCGACGATCGACTGCGCAGCCAGGACCGTCACGCTGGAAGACGGGCTCGCCCTGCCTTACGCCAAGCTCGTCCTGGCGACGGGCTCGAAACCGCTGAAGCCGCCCTTCCCAGGCGGCGACTTGCCGGGCGTCGCGACCTTCCGCGACACAGCCGACGTCAGGGCGATGCGCAGCTTTGCCGAGCGCGGTGCCCGCATCGTCGTCATCGGCGGCGGCCTGCTCGGGCTGGAAGCCGCCTATGGTCTGTCGAAGGCCGGCGGGGAGGTAACCCTCCTGCATTTGGTCGACCGCCTGATGGAACGCCAGCTCGACGCCGAGGGGGCGGCCCTGCTGGCTTCCGCGATCACGGCGCGGGGGATCGATGTGCGCCTGAACAGCGCGACAAAGGGCTTCTTCGGCAGCGACAAGGTCGAGGGTGTCGAACTCCAGGACGGCACGGTGATCCCCGCCGATCTCGTCGTCATCGCGATCGGCGTGCGGCCGAACACCGATCTCGCCAAGGCCGCCGGCCTTGGCGTCAACCGCGGCATCGTCGTCGATGACGGCATGGCCAGCGACGACGCCTCGATCTTCGCGATTGGCGAATGCGCGGAACATCGCGGCAGCGTCTACGGGCTGGTCGAGCCGGCTTACGAGCAGGCCCGCGTGCTCGCGACGCGGCTCGCCGGCAAGCCCGCCGCCTATGAAGGCTCGCTGCTCGCGACCAATCTAAAGGTCAGCGGCGTCGGCGTGTTCTCGGCCGGCGATTTCGAGGCGGGCGAAGCTGACGAGACGCTCGTGCTGCGGGACCGTTTCGCCGGCATCTACCGCAAATTCGTGCTGCGTGAGGGCAGGCTCGCCGGCTGTGTCCTCGTCGGCGATACCCAAGGGGCGCTGTTCTATCTCGGGCTGATCCGTTCGGGGCAGGACATCTCGGCCATCCGCGCCGACCTGCCCTTCGGCGAGCCCTACTGCATTGGGAGGGCTGCCTGAGATGCGCAGCGACGCCACTCTCCCGGCTCCCGGCAATGCCATCCGCACCACCTGCGCCTATTGTGGCGTCGGCTGCGGCGTGCTGGCCACGCCGGACGGCAAGGGCGGCGCTGCGATCGCCGGCGATCCGTCCCATCCGGCAAATCTGGGGCGGCTCTGCTCGAAGGGCTCCGCACTGGGCGAGACATTGGGGCTCGGCTCGCGCGTGCTGCATCCGATGCGTCGCAATGCTGATGGCGGCTACGACCGCGTCGGCTGGGATGTCGCTCTCGACGCCGTCGCCGACGGCCTCAAGCAGATCGTCGAGCGCGACGGCCCGGAAGCGGTGGCTTTCTACCTTTCGGGCCAGCTCCTCACCGAGGACTATTACGTCGCCAACAAGCTGATGAAGGGCTTCATCGGCTCGCCCCATGTCGACACGAATTCGCGGCTCTGCATGTCCTCGACGGTCGCCGGCCACCGGCGCGTGCTCGGCTCCGACACGGTGCCGGGCAATTACGAGGACCTCGACAGCGCCGACCTGATCGTGCTCGTCGGCTCCAACACGGCCTGGTGCCATCCCGTCCTGTTCCGCCGGATGCAGCAGAACCGGACCGAGCGCGGCGCCCGCATCGTCGTCATCGACCCGCGCGCCACGGCGACTGCGGAAGACGCAGACATGGTCCTCGCCATCAGACCGGGCTCGGATTCGGTCCTGTTCGCCGGCCTGCTCGTGCATCTCGCCGCCAACGGCCTGACCGACGGCACCTATCTCGCCCGTCATGTCTCCGGCTACGAGGCGGCACTGGAGAATGCCCGGGAAATCGCCCCGAGCATCGCGAGGGTGGCCGAGCGAACCGGTCTGACGCCTGTCGAGATCGCCGCCTTCTACGAGCTTTGGGGCGCAACGCCCGCCGTCGTCACGGCCTGGAGCCAGGGCGTCAACCAGTCGGCGCAGGGCACAGACAAGGTCGCGGCGATCCTTCACTGCCACCTCGCCACTGGCCGCATAGGCCGCCCGGGCGGCGGGCCGCTCTCGCTGACCGGTCAGCCCAACGCCATGGGCGGGCGCGAGGTCGGCGGGCTCGCCAACATGCTGGCTGCCCATATGGGCTATTCGGCTGCCGAGATCGACCTTGTCGGGCGCTTCTGGAAGGCGCCGAGGATGGCGCAGGCCGAAGGGCTGAAGGCGGTGGCGATGATGGAGGCCGTCGACGAGGGCCGCATCAAGGCGCTCTGGGTGATGGCGACGAACCCGGCCGTCTCCCTGCCGCGTGCCGACGCGGTGAAGGCGGCGCTCGGCGGCCTCGACCTCTTCGTCGTCTCCGAGAACGTGCTGTCCAACGACACGCTCTCGGCCAAGCCGCATTTCATCCTGCCCGCCGCCGCCTGGGGCGAGAAGGACGGCACTGTCACCAATTCCGAGCGACGCATCTCGCGCCAGCGCGCCTTCCTCGCTCTGCCCGGCGAGGTGAAGCCGGATTGGTGGATTCTCTGCGAGGTCGCCAAGCGTCTCGGCTTCGACGAGGCCTTCGCCTATGCCGGCCCGTCGGAGATCTATGCCGAGCACGCTGCGCTGTCCGCCTTCGAGAACGATGGCAGCCGAGATTTCGACATTGGCGCCCATGCCGAACTCCCAAGAGCCGCCTATGACGCGCTGAAGCCGGTGCAATGGCCGCTGCCGGCCGGCAGCGCGCAGGGAACGCCGCGCCTCTTCGCGCAGGGCGGCTTCTTCACCGGCGATGGCCGCGCGCGGATGGCACCGCTCGCCGTGCCAGCGCTGGCCAACGCCACGACCGAAGAGTTCCCGCTGCTGCTCAACACCGGTCGTGTCCGCGACCACTGGCACACGATGACGCGTACCGGCCTGAGCCCACGCCTCAGCGCCCATATCTCCGAGCCTGCCGTCCAGGTGAACCCCGCCGACGCGGCTCGTTTCGGGCTCGGCGAGGGCGGCTTCGCCCGCATCAGCAACGCCTTCGGCGCGGTCGTGCTCAAGGTCACGCTGGATGCCGGCGTTGGGCCCGGCTCGCTCTTCGCGCCGATCCACTGGTCGGGCGAGACGGCCTCGCATGCCCGCATCGGAGCCGCCGTGCAGCCGGCCTGCGACCCCTTCTCCGGCCAGCCCGAGATGAAGGCGACGCCTTCGGCCATCGCGCCGGTGGCTTACGCGTCGCAGGGCTTCGTGCTGTCGCGCGAGGACTTCGCGCTGCCTGAAGGAAGCTGGTGGTCGAAGCTCGCGGTCGACGGCGGCGAGGGCCGTCTGTTCGCGACCGATGCCGAGCCAGCCGAGCTGATGGCTGCCGTTCGCGCCGCCTTCGGCGAGAATGGCCTTACCGAGATGGTCGATGCCAAGGGCGGCGTCTATCGCTGCGCCGTCATCCGCGAGGGCCGGCTCGTCCTGGCGCTGTTCGTCGCGCCCTCCGGCCGCGCGCCGCTCTGGGACACGGTCAAGCTCGCCTTCGCCGACGCGCAGGCCCTGCCGGAGAACCGGCTGGCGTTGCTCGCCGGCCGCAATCTCGATGGTGCTGCCGATCCCGGCCCGACCGTCTGCGCCTGCTTCGGCGTCGGCCTCAACGCGATCCGCGCCGCCTTCGCCGGCGGTGCGACGACGCCCGAAGACATCGGCCGGCAGCTCAAGGCCGGCACCAATTGCGGTTCATGCCTCCCGGAAATCCGCCGCATCGGCGCGCAGGCACGCGCCACGGTCGCGGCGTGAGAGACGGCGGCATGAACCAGTGCGGAACCAGCAACCAGAGGAGGGCCCGATGGGTCAGGCTGTCTTGAAGGAAGCGACGGCGGGAGCAACCGTCGTTGCCTTGCCGGGCGCCAAGCCCGGTGTCGTGCCGTTGCCCGCGCCGGCGCGCAAGCCGTTGAGCCAGCGCCTGCTGCCCTGGTTCAGGGCGGTGCTGGTCAACGTCCTGCCGCCGCTGGTGACGGTCGCTCTGATCGCGCTGTTCTGGCAGATCGCGGCGTCTGGCCCGCAATCCTCGCTGCCACCCCCGACCAAGATCTGGGAGGAGGCCAAGGACCTGATCATCGAGCCGTTCTATTGGGCGGGCTCGCAGGATATCGGGCTCGGCTGGCGCATCCTGGTCTCGCTCCAGCGCGTCGCCATCGGCTTCAGCCTCGCGGCCGTGGTCGGTGTGCTGCTTGGCGCCGTCGTCGGCCAGTCGGTCTGGGCGATGCGCGGGCTCGATCCGGTCTTCCAGGTGCTGCGCACGGTGCCGCCGCTGGCGTGGCTGCCGCTTTCGCTCGCGGCTTTCCGCGACAGCCAGCCCTCGGCGATCTTTGTCATCTTCATCACCGCGATCTGGCCGGTGATCATCAACACGGCCGTCGGCATCCGCAACATCCCGCAGGACTACCGCAACGTCGCGCAGGTGCTCCGGCTGAACCAGGTCGAATTCTTCTTCAAGATCATGGTGCCCTCGGCCGCGCCCTACATCTTTACTGGCCTGCGGATCGGCGTCGGCCTGTCCTGGCTCGCCATCGTCGCGGCGGAAATGCTCACCGGCGGCGTCGGCATCGGCTTCTTCATCTGGGATGCGTGGAACTCGTCGCGCCTGTCCGACATCATCGTGGCGCTCGTCTACATCGGCGTGGTCGGCTTCCTGCTCGACCGCCTCGTCGCCTTCGTCGGCACCATCGTCACCCGCGGCACGCTCAGCAACTGAGGAGGCGCAGATGAGCTATCTCAAGATTGACCACGTCGACAAACGCTTCCAGCGCGGCGCTGCGACCACGGAAGTGCTGAAGGACATCAACCTCGTCATCGACAAGGGCGAATATGTCTCGGTCATCGGCCATTCCGGCTGTGGCAAGTCGACCCTTCTGAACATCATCGCCGGGCTGACCCCGGTCACGACGGGCGGCATCCTGCTCGAGGGCAAGGAGGTCAACGCGCCGGGGCCCGATCGCGCGGTCGTCTTCCAGAACCACTCGCTGCTGCCCTGGCTCACCGTCTACGACAATGTCGCGCTCGCCGTGAACAAGGTCTTCGGCGCCACCAAGAGCCGGGCCGAGAGGCATGGCTGGATCATGCACAATCTCGAGCTGGTCCAGATGGCCCATGCCAAGGACAAGCGCCCGGGCGAGATCTCGGGCGGCATGAAGCAGCGCGTCGGCATCGCGCGCGGCCTCGCCATGGAGCCGAAAATCTTGCTGCTCGACGAGCCCTTCGGCGCGCTCGACGCGCTGACCCGCGCCCATCTGCAGGATTCGATCATGCAGATCCACGCCACGCTCGGGAACACGATGATCATGATCACCCATGACGTCGACGAGGCCGTGCTGCTCTCGGACCGCATCGTGATGATGACGAACGGGCCGTCCGCCCGCATCGGCGAGGTGCTCGACGTGCGGTTGGAGCGCCCGCGCAAGCGCCTCGAACTGGTCTCCGACCGGACCTACATCGCTGCCCGCGAGGCGGTGCTGAAGTTCCTCTACGAGCGCCACCGCTTCGTCGAAGCCGCTTGAGGAAGCCGGCCATGACCCCCGAACAGGTTTCCGAGATCAAGGCGAGCTTCTCCAAGGTCGCCCCCATAGCCGAGCAGGCCGCCGCCTTGTTCTACGGCCGCCTGTTCGAGATCGCTCCCGAGGTTCGCCCGCTGTTCAAGGCGAGCGACATGAAGGAGCAGGGCCGCAAGCTGATGGGCACGCTCGCCGTCGTGGTGAAGGGGCTCGACGACCTGCCGGCGCTGATGCCGGCGGTGAACGCTCTGGCGGTCAAGCACAACGACTACGGTGTGACCGCCGCCCATTACGTGCCCGTCGGCGCCGCACTGCTCTGGACGCTGGAGCAGGGGCTCGGCGACGGCTTCACGCCGGCCGTCCGGGACGCCTGGACCAGCGCCTACGGCACCTTGTCCGGCGCGATGATCGCGGCCGCCGGCCAGACCACAACGGCCTGATCCGTCAGCCGAGAGCAAAACATCATGAGCGAAGATTTCACCCCCGATCAGAAGCGCTATCTGGAAGGCTTCATGAGCGGCATGCAGTCGGCCCGCACCGCGCGGGGCTTAGGTCCGCTCGGCGGCGTGTCCGGCGCAGGCGGCTCGGGCAAGCCTAGCGGTCCCGACCGGGAGCACGCGGAGGCGCAGGCCAAGACTGTCGCGGCCGGCGGCAAGCTCGTGGACCAGGAGAAGTGGAAGGCGGCCGAGCACCCCTTCGACGCCTATGCCCGCTTCAAGGACCAGGCCAATGCCGGCATCTATCCGAAGCCGGAGGATAATTTCCGCTGGCGCTATCACGGCCTGTTCTACGTGGCCCCGGCGCAGAACAGCTATATGTGCCGGCTGCGCATTCCCAACGGCATCCTGAAGGCCTGGCAGTTCGCGGGCGTCGCTGACCTCGCCGAGAAGCTTTGCGGCCCGTATTCACATGTTACCACGCGCGCCAATCTGCAGGTGCGCGAGATTCCAGCCGAGAACGCGGCCGCGCTGCTGGAAGGCCTCGCCGATCTCGGCCTCACCGCCAAGGGCTCCGGCGCCGACAACATCCGCAACGTCACGGGCTCCGCCACGGCCGGCATCGACCCGCTCGAACTGCTCGACACGCGCCCGGACGCCCGCGCCTGGCACCACCACATCCTGAACGATCGCTCGCTCTACGGCCTGCCGCGCAAGTTCAACGTCGCCTTCGACGGTGCGGGCTCGATCGCGACGCTGGAGGACACCAACGACATCGGCTTCCAGGCGATCGAGGTAGGCGACGGCGCGGTCTTTGAGGGCGCTGCCGTAGAGCCCGGCATCTGGTATCGCCTCGCCCTCGGCGGCATCACCGGCCACAAGGACCTAGCCCGCGACACCGGCGTCATCGTCGCTCCCTCGGACGCTATCGCGGTTTCGGATGCGATCGTCCGCGTCTTCATCGCCAACGGCAACCGCACCGACCGCAACAAGTCCCGCCTGAAATACGTCCTCGACGCCTGGGGTTTCGAGAAGTTCTTGGACGCGGTCGAGGAGAAGCTCGGCCGCAAGCTCATCCGGCTCGACGCAGCCTTCGTCAAGGCCCGCCCGGTCTATGACCGCCTTGGCCATATCGGCGTGCATGCCCAGTCGCAGGCTGGCCTGAATTGGGTCGGCGTTGCGCTTCCGGTCGGCAAGCTCACCGTCCAGCAGATGCGCGTCATCGCCTCGATCTCGCAGGCCTGCGGCGATGGCGATATCCGCCTCACCGTCTGGCAGAACCTGCTGATCTCCGGCGTGCCGGACGGCAAGGTCGAGGACGTCATCGCCAATCTGAAAGCCATCGGCCTTTCCGCCGAGACCTCGATCCTGCGCGCCGGGTTGATCGCCTGCACGGGCGCCACGGGCTGCAAATTCGCTGGCGCGCACACCAAGGAGGACGCGCTCGCCATCGCCGCCCATTGCGAGCCGCGCATCACGCTTGATACGCCTGTCAACATCCACCTGACCGGCTGCCACAACTCCTGCGCCCAGCACTATATCGGGGATCTCGGCCTGATCGGCGCCAAGGTTCCGGTCAGCGAAGAGGGCGACACGGTGCCGGGCTACCACGTCTTCGTCGGCGGCGGCTTTGGCGTCGAGGGCGGCATCGGCCGGGAATTCCGCACCGATGTGAAGGCTGAGGATGCGCCGGCGCTGGTCGAGGCGATCCTGCGTACCTGGCAGGAGCATCGCGCCACGCCTGACGAAAGCTTCGTCGCCTTCGCGCGCCGCCACGAGATCGGGGCGCTGCAGGCGCTCGTCGCGCAGACGGGAGACGCGGCATGACCGTCCAGACCCCATCCCCCATCGTCCAGGTCCTGCCCGAGACAGCGCCCTTCAGCGAGGAGCAGCGCTCCTGGCTGAACGGCTTCTTCGCCGGCCTGCTCTCGCTCGACAATGCCGGTGTCACCGCGCTCTCGCCGGCCGAGAACGCCGCCGTGATGGGCGAGGCCGATGACGGCGCGCCCTGGCACGATCCGTCGATGGAGATGGCCGAGCGCATGAAGCTGGCCGAGGGCAGGCCCCTGCCGCGCAAGCTCTACGCCGCGATGGCGCAGCAGGATTGCGGCCAGTGCGGTTATGTCTGCGAGACTTATTCGGCTGCGATCGCCGAGGGCAAGGAGCCGCGCCTCAACCTCTGTGCGCCGGGCGGCAAGGACACGCTGCGGATGTTGAAGACGCTGGTTGATGAGGGCGGTTCGTTGCCCGCCGCCGCGCCGGCTGAGCCCGCCACCGCTGAGCCGCTCGGTCCTCTGGGGCGCTGCCGCGAGAACCCGGCCATGGCGACCTTCCTGTCGCGCCGTAAGCTCAACGGCGAAGGCTCGGAGAAGGAGACCTGGCATGTCGAGTTCGATCTCTCGGAATGTGGGCTCGACTATATCGTCGGCGACGCCTTTGGCATTGTCGCGCAGAACGATCCGCGCCTCGTCGATGCGGTGATCGCGCTGCTCGGCGCGCGCCCCGACGCCGATGTCGGCGGTATGACGCTGCGCCAGGCGCTGATCGCCGAGCGCGCGCTCGGGCCAGCGCCGGATGCGCTGTTCCAGCTGATCTCCTACGTCACCGGCGGTGAAACGCGCGCCAAGGCCAAGCGGCTGGCGGCAGGGGAGGATCCCGATGGTGATCTCGACCGGCTCGACGTGCTCGGTACGCTGCACAAGTTCGGCAGCGCGCGGCTTTCGGCCGAAGCCTTCGTCGAGGCGCTCGATCCGCTGCAGCCGCGGCTCTACTCGATCTCGTCCTCCTGCATCGCCACGCCCGGCCGCATCACCCTGACTGTCGATGCGGTGCGCTACAGGATCGGCAGCCGGCCACGCTGGGGCGTGGCCTCGACTTTTCTGGCCGAGCGCGTCCAGCCCGGCGACAAGGTGCCGGTCTATGTCCAGCGCGCCCACGGCTTCGGCCTGCCTGCTGACCCGCAGACGCCGGTCATCATGTGCGGCCCCGGCACCGGCGTCGCGCCCTTCCGCGCCTTCCTGCACGACCGAAAGGCTACGAAGGCGCCCGGCAAGAACTGGCTCTTCTTCGGCCATCAGCGCCGGGCCAGCGACTTCTTCTACGAGGACGAGCTGACGGCGATGAAGGAGGAGGGCGTCCTCACTGGCCTGACCCTGGCCTGGTCGCGCGACGGCAAGGAGAAAATCTACGTCCAGGACCGCATGCGCGAGCGTGGCTCGGAACTCTACGCCTGGCTCGAGCAGGGCGCGCATTTCTACGTCTGCGGCGATGCCAAGCGCATGGCCAAGGATGTCGAGCGCGCCATGGTCGATGTCGTCGCCGAGCATGGCAAGCGCTCGCCCGACGAGGCTGTCGCCTATGTCGCCGCGCTGAAGAAAGCCGGGCGCTATCAGGCGGATGTGTACTGAGGTGTGATCTATGCCCTTTTCCGCCTGCGGGCGGAGAAGGGCAGGTCGGAGAGCGCGTCGCGCCCGTCATCTTCCTGTCATGCTGCGCCTGCACTCGCGCTCGCTTGATCGAACACGGGAGATCGGCGTGGCGCTTCACATTACCGGCGGCAAGGTTCTGGGGGCCGAGTTCGCCTTTGCCGATCTGACGACGCAGGGCTCTGCCATTGCGGCCATCGATGGCTCGGCGCCGGCCGTGGCGCTGCGGCTCGATGCGACCGGCCTGCTCGTGCTGCCCGGAATCGTCGATATCCATGGCGATGCCTTCGAGCGCCATATCATGCCGCGACCGGGCGTTTCCTTCGACATCGATGTCGCCCTGCGCGACGCTGACAGGGCGATGCTGGCCTGTGGCATCACCACGGCCTTTCATGGCGTGACATGGTCCTGGGAGCCAGGCCTGCGGGGCGCCGGCAATGCGCGCGCGCTGGTCGCCGCGCTCGAACGCCTGCGGCCCCGGCTCGGTGCCGATACGCGCTTCCATCTTCGCCACGAGATCTTCAATCTTGAGGCCGAAGCCGAGATTTTCGACTGGCTCGGCAGCGGCCGCATCGGCGTTCTCGCCTTCAACGATCACACCCCGGCAATTTTCAAGGGCGCCGTCCGTGCCGGGAAGATCGCCAAGATGGCCGAGCGCACGGGCTTGTCCGATGCGGACTTCATGGCGCTGGCCCGGCAGGTCTTCGATCGCGGCGATGAGGTCCCCGCCTCTGTCGCGCGGATCGCTCAGGCTGCGCGCAATGCCGGCGTGCCGATGCTCTCGCATGATGACGCTTCGCCCGCCATGCGGCGCGACTACCGCGCCCTCGGCGTTGGCGTGGCCGAGTTCCCGCTGACCGTCGAGACGGCGCGGGAGGCGTCGGCCGCAGGCGAGGCCATCGTCTTCGGCGCGCCGAACGTTGTTCGCGGCGGGTCGCATCTCGGCTGTCCGGGCGCGGAAGAGATGGTCCGCGAGGGCCTCTGCAGCATCCTCGCCTCGGACTACTACTACCCGTCTCTGCCGCTCGCGCCCTTCATCCTGGCCGGAAACGGCTCGGCGAGCCTTCCGGACGCCTGGCGGTTGGTCTCGCAGGCTCCGGCCATGGCGCTCGGGCTCGCCGATCGCGGTGCGATTGCGCCCGGCATGCGTGCCGATCTCGTGCTGGTCGATGAGGGGCCGCAACCACGCGTGGTCGCGACCATTGTCGGTGGTAGGCTGGCCCATCTGGCGGACCAGCGCATCCTGGCGGGAGCGTCGGCGGCTGCTCAGGCGGCGTAGCCGCGCAGGGAACTGACTGCCGTCATCACTCCGCGCAGTTCCGCAAGCCCGCGCAGGCGCCCGACCGCCGGGTAGCCCGGGAACGAGCCCTTGCCGAGATCGTCGAGCAGCTCGTGGCCGTGGTCCGGGCGCATCGGGATCTGCCAATGGGCGAGGCCGGCGGCCTTGCGGCGCTGCTCCTCCGCGAGCAGCACCTCGACCAGGGCCACCATGTCCGTGTCGCCGCCGAGATGCTCCGCCTCCATGAAGGAGCCATCCGCGTCCTTCGCGACATTGCGCAGATGCGCGAACCAGATCCGGTCCGCGAAGCGCCGCGCGATACACGGCACGTCGTTCTTCGGATTGGCGCCGAGCGAGCCCGAGCACAACGTCAACCCGTTCGCCGGCCGGTCGACCGCGTTGAGGATGAAGGCGATGTCGTTCTCGTCCGAGCAGATGCGCGGCAGGCCGAAGAGTGGGCGCGGCGGGTCGTCCGGGTGGATGCACATCCGGATGCCGACTTCCTCGGCCGTCGGGATCACGGCTTCGAGGAAGCGCTTGAGATTGGCGCGGAGCTCCTCGTGGCTCATGCCGTGATAGCGCTCCAGCATGCGCTTCAGGCCCGGCACGTCGTAGCGGTCATAGGCGCCGGGCAGCCCGGCCATGATGTTGGCGAGCAGCCGGTCGCGATCGGCCTCCGAGGAGCGCTCGAACCAGGCCTTGGCGCGGTCCATCACATCCGCCGAATGCCCGTCGGCAGCACCGGGACGTTGCAGCATGAAATGGTCGAAGGCGACGTATTCGTGGATGTTGAAGCGTAGCGCCGTGCCGCCGCCGGGCAGCCGGTAGGCCAGCTCGGTGCGCGTCCAGTCGAGCACCGGCATGAAGTTGTAGCAGACCACCTCGAGCCCGCAGGCGGCGAGGTTGCGCAGCGACTGGCGGTAGTTCTCGAAGATCGGTTCGAGATCGCCCTCGCCGATCTTCACCGTCTCATGGATCGGCAGGCTCTCGACCACGTTCCAGCGCAGCCCGAGGCTCGCATCCGCGCCGATGATCGCCTTGCGGGCCTCGATCTCCGCCACGCTCCAGACCACGCCATAGGGAATCTGGTGCAGGGCGTTGACGATGCCGCGAGCCCCGGCCTGCCGGGCCTGCGCGAGCGTCACCACGTCGTCGGGGCCGAACCAGCGCCAGCTCTGTTCCATCAGGATGCCCGTTCCGTCAGAGAATGGGTCATGGTCGCGTGTCCTCCGGGTTTCTTGTTCTGTGGGCTTGGTATGGTGCAGCCTGGCCGTCAGTCGAGCCGGGCAGGGGTGGCGCTGCCGGCGAAGGCATCGACCTGGTCACGTGCGATCGTCTCGATCGCGTCGAAGACGGTGCGCAGATGCGCCCGCATGGCCGCTTCCGCGCCTGCCTCGTCACCGGTGACGACGTAATGCAGGATCTCGCGGTGCTGGGTCAGGATCATGTTGGGCCAGGCCGCGCTGTCGAGGGAAAGGCAGCGGACGCGGTCGAGCTGCGCCTTGACGCCCTCGATCAGGCTCCACACGGAAGGGTGGCCGGCCAGCTTCGCCAGCTCGGCATGGAAGGCCTCGTCATGGCGGAAGAAGGCCGCCCGGTCGCCGGCGGCAAGATCGCGCTCCTGCTGTCGTACGTTCTGCTCCAGTGCGGCCTTGCCCGCCGCGTCGGCATGGCGGGCGGCCAGCGCGACCGTCCGGCATTCCAGCGTCTCGCGGACGAACTGGCTGTCATGCACGGCGGCGAGATCGATCGGCGCGACGAAGGTGCCGACCTGCGGCACCACCATCAGGAAGCCCTCCTCGACGAGGCGCTTGAAGGCCTCGCGCACCGGCGTGCGGCTGACGCCGAAACGCACGGCCATGCGCGCCTCCGACATCGCCTCGCCCGGGCGCAGCACCGCTGCGAGGATGTCACCTCGCAACAGGCGATGGATCTGATCGGTGCTCTGACGCGCTGCGGGGATGCCCATTGCCAAGCTCTGGTCGACTAGTATACTAGGATACCGACTATTCCGGGGTCGCGTCAATCGGCGCGAGTCACGGAGCCGTCGAGACGGCATCCTGAAGCGATGCCCGCAGCTCGATCAACAAGAACAAAGCGGAAAATCCGCGTCATCGGAGGAGAGGTCATGGTCCAGAGCAGCATCAATCGGCGTGCATTCATCGGCGGCGTCGCGGGCCTCGCCGGCGCGGCGCATGCGTCTTCCGTCTTCGCCCAGCAACTCAAGCTGCCGACATCCCCGGTCGTCCTGTCGATCGTCGACGTCGCCGGCAATCTGGCGCTGACTCAGAAGGCGATCGAGAACTACCGCAAGGCCAAGCCCAACCTGGTCTCGCGCATCGTCTTCACCAAGGCGCCGTCGCCCGAGCTGCCCGGCAAGATCAAGGCGCAGCAGGATGCCGGCCGCGTCGACATCGACATGGTGCTGACCGGAACGGACGCGCTGTCGGCCGGCGTCGATCAGAAGCTCTGGGTGCCGCTGCTGCCGCAGCTCTCCGGCAGCCTCCCGAAGCTCGACGAAATCTTTCTCGAAGGCGCCGCCAAGATGCAGGCTCTCGCCAGCGGGCAGGGCGTCGTCGTCACCTATTACCCGTCGGGCCCGCTGCTCGAATACATGCCGGCCAAGGTCAAGACAGTCCCGACCACGGCCGAAGAGCTGCTGGCCTGGACGCGCGAGAACAAGAACCGCTTCATCTATCCGCGCCCGGCCAATTCCGGCCCCGGCCGCACCTGGATGATGGGCCTGCCCTATCTGCTCGGCGATTCCGACCCCAAGGATCCCGTCAAGGGCTGGGACAAGACCTGGGCCTATCTCAAGGCACTGGGCGAGAACATCGAGTACTATCCCGGCGGCACCGGCGCGACGATGAAGGAACTCGGCGACGGCTCGCGCGACATGACCGTGACGACGACGGGCTGGGACATCAACCCGCGCGTCCTCGGCGTCGTGCCCAAGGAAGCGAAGATCGCCGCGCTGAAGGGTTTCCACTGGGTCACGGACGCGCATTACATGTGCATCCCCAAGGGCGTCTCGGACGAGAAGCTCGCCGTCCTCATCGACCTGATGAACTTCCTCCTGACCAAGGAGCAGCAGGCCTATACCTATGACGAGGGCTATTTCTATCCGGGCCCGGCGGTGAAGGGCGTGACCCTCGACATGGCCCCGCTCGAGAGCCAGGCGGCGATCAAGGAGTTCGGCCGGCCCGAATACGAGAAGCTGATCGCCGACAACCCGCTCCAGACGCCGCTCGATCCCGAAAAGATGGTCGTCGCGTTCCGCATCTGGGACGAGCAGGTCGGCGGCGCCAAGCGCAAGTGATCCAAGTGATCATTGTACAAGTGACGCTGCGCAAGCGATCCTGCGCGGTCGAATGAATCGACCGGGGGCAACCCGATGAGGGCTGCCCCCGACCGGACCTTGAATCGAGACTTCAACACGCGGTGGCCATGACGATTCACGCAGCCTCTTTCAATGAGCTCCGGCTCGATCGCCTGAGCCGGGATTTCGGCACCCACAACGCGTTGAAGGACGTCTCGCTGACGATCGGCAAGGGCGAGTTCATCGCTCTTCTGGGCCCGTCCGGCTGCGGCAAATCGACGACCCTGAACATCATCGCCGGCCTCTTGCCCGCCACCGGTGGCGGCATCTGGCTCGACGACAAGCGCATCGACCCTCTGCGGCCGGAAGAACGCGGCTTCGGCATGGTGTTTCAGAACTACGCCCTGTTCCCGCATATGAGCGTGACCAAGAACATTGGCTTCGGCCTGAAGATGCGCGGCGTCGCCAAGTCCGAGATCGAGCGCCGCGTCGCCGAGGCCGTGGCGCTGGTCCGGCTCCAGGGCCAGACCGAGAAGCTGCCCGGCCAGCTCTCCGGCGGCCAGCAGCAGCGCGTCGCCATCGCGCGTGCCATCGTCGTCGAGCCGCCGCTGGTGCTGATGGATGAGCCGCTCTCCAATCTCGATGCCAAGCTGCGCCTCGAGATGCGCGCCGAAATCCGCCGCATCCACAACACGCTGGGCGCTACGACCATCTATGTGACGCACGACCAGGAAGAGGCGCTGTCACTGGCAGACCGCATCGTGGTGATGCGCGACGGGCAGGTGCGCCAGGTCGGAGCGCCGGAGGATCTGTTCTCGCGGCCGGACCATCTCGACGTCGCCGAGTTCATGGGCTTCCGCAACAAGGTCGCCGGCCGCGCCGTTTCGGTCGCCGGCGGGCATGCCACGGTCGCGGTCGGCGAGGCTCAGATCGTCGGCCGGGCGCGTCATGCCATCGCGCCGGGCGCCGCCACCCATGTTGCGATTCGCCCCGAGGATCTTCACCCGGTTGCGGCCGGGGGCGCGGGCCTCAAGGCACAGGTCATCTCGACCGAGTTCCGCGGCCGCGAATTCGTCGGCTTCGCCCGCATGGCCGATGGCACGGACCTCTCCTTCCTCGCCCATGACAAGCTGGCACCGGGAGAGGAAGTCACGCTGGCGGCGGAGCCCGATCGCGTCCTCGTCTACGGGGATGCGGCGTGACCGGCTCGGCTCCCTCCATTCCGCTGAGCCAGAAGCTCGCTGCGCGCGGGCTAGACGGGCTGACTCTGCTGGTTTTGCCAGCGGTGTTCTTCTCGCTCGCGCTGTTCATCTACCCGTTCTTCTACGGGCTGTTCCTGTCCTTCACGCCGAAGGCGGGGGGCGCGTTCGCCAACTATCAGCGCTTCTTCTCGGATTCGTTCCTGTACGGCACGATTTCCACGACGCTCTGGCTCGCCTTGCCGGTCACGATCGCGACGCTGCTGATGGCGATCCCGATCGCCTTCCGCGTCCGCCTGATGAAGCATCAGCGCCTGCTGACCACGATCCTGGTGATCCCGATCACGCTCGGCACCGTGCTGGTCGCGCAGGGATTGCTGAACTATCTCGGCCCGCAGGGCTGGTTCAACCGCGCCCTGATGACCGCGGGGCTGATCTCGTCGCCGGTCAAGCTGCTGCACAACTACTGGGGCGTGATGATCTCGCTGGTCATCACCGGCTTCCCCTTCACCTTCCTTCTGACGCTGTCCTATCTCTCGGGCGTCGATCCGGCGCTCGAGCAGGCCGGCGCGACGCTGGGCGCAGGCCCCTGGCAGCGCTTCAAGCATATCCTGTTGCCGCTCCTGCTGCCGGGCCTTGCCATCACCTTCTGCCTCTCCTTCGTGCAGGCCTTCTCGGTCTTTCCGTCGGCGGTCCTGCTCGGTGCTCCGGCTGGGCCGACGCGCGTGATCTCGATCGCGGCCTATCAGGCGGCTTTCGAGGAGTATGATTATTCGATGGCCTCGGCCGTCGCGATGATCATGGGCGTCGTCCAGCTCTCGATCGTCGTTGCGGTTCTGGCGGCACGCGGCCTGCTTTATCGCGGCCCTGCCGGCGGCGGAAAGGGTTGATCCGATGGTCAAGGACACCCGCCTTTCGACCCGTCTCTGGGCCTTCGCCAACTGGGCCGTGATCGCCTTCTTCATCCTGAACCTGTTCGGGATGATCGCGACCGTGGTGACGAGCTCCTTCGCCACGCGCTGGCTCGGCACCTGGCTGCCGGCTGGCTGGACCACGCGCTGGTACTCCTCCGCCTGGGACGAGTTCCAGCTCTACGACGTGCTCTCGGTCACCTTCCAGATCGTCTTCCTCGTGGTCTTCCTCTCGGGGCTGATCGGCGTGCCGGCCGCCTATGCGCTGGCCCGTCGCGACTTCCCCGGCAAGAAGCTGATCATGCTGCTCTTCCTGCTGCCGCTCCTGGTCCCGCCGATCACCTTCGGCATTCCGCTGGCGACAGTGCTGTACAAGGCGGGCCTCGCCGGGCAGATGTCGGGCGTTGTGCTCGCCAATCTCGTGCCGACGGTGCCCTTCGTCATCCTGGTGATGATTCCGTTCATCGAGCAGATCGACACCAAGATCGAGGCGGCGGCGCGCGTCTTCGGCGCCAACACCTTCAAGCTCTTCATCCATATCCTGCTGCCGCTGCTGGCGCCGGGCATCCTGGCGGCGCTGCTGCTCGTGCTGGTCCGCACCATCGCGATGTTCGAGCTGACCTTCCTCACGGCCGGCCCGACGAGCCAGACGCTGGTCGTCGCGCTCTACTACGCGGTCTTCGCGGCGGGCGTGCGTGCGGTTCAGTCGATCGACGCCATGGCGGTGATCTACATGATCACGACGCTGGTCTGGCTGCTGATCGCGCTGCGCTTCGTCAACCCGACGCAGATCGTGGCCCGCGCCAAGCGCTGAGACGGCGGCCTACCGCCATCGCAGGAAAGAAACGAAGCCCCGTCCGGAACCGGGCGGGGCTTCTTGCGATTGAATCCGGGCAATCCCGGAGTTCCAGTCATGGCGCGCGTCATCTTCGATGAAACCGATCCAGCCCCGGTGTCGCCCTCGACGGGGCGGCTGAGACACAGTTCAGCGACCAGCCTGACCATCACGCGCCGCAGGTCTGGCAAGGGCTTCTCCTATCGCGACGGGGAGGGGCATCGCATCGCCGATCCGGCGACGCTCGCCCGCATTCGCAAGCTCGCCATCCCGCCAGCCTATGTCGGCGTCCGCATCGCCGCCGATCCGCGTGCGCATCTCCAGGCGGTCGGCCATGACGAAGCCGGCCGCGTCCAGCATCGCTACCATCCGGATTGGGAGAAGGTCCGCGAGCGCCGCAAGCTCAAGCGTCTGAAATGCCTGATCGACGCGTTGCCGAAGCTGCGGGCGGCCGTCGCCAGGGATCTCAAGGACCGGAACCTGACGCATGACAAAGCGCTCGCCTGCGCCGCCGCGATCATCGACCATTGCCATATCCGCGTCGGCAATGAGGCCTACGCCAGGGCCAATGGCAGCCACGGCGCCTCTACGCTTCTGAAGCGCCACGTCGCCGTGACCGGCGCGCGTGTCGAACTCGCCTTCAAGGGAAAGAGCGGCAAGCAGATAGCCTGCGCCCATGAGGATCGGACGCTGGCGCGCGCCCTGACCCGTGTGATGGCTCTACCGGGCCGCCGCCTGCTGCAATATCGCCGCGAGGATGGCAGCGTCGCCGAGGTCAGGGCCGGCGAGATCAACGCCTATCTCAAACGCGTCACCGGCCTGCCTGTGAGCAGCAAGGACCTGCGCATGCTCGCCGCCAATGCCGCTGCGGCGGAGCTTCTGTTGGCGGGCGAGGTCGTCGCGACCGAAACCGGCCGGAAGCGCCAGCTCGCCGACATCATGCGGGCGATCTCCGAGCGGCTGGTCAACACGCCCGCCGTGGTGCGCAAGAGCTATGTCCACGAGATCGTGCTGCGTGCTCACGCCACCGGCCGGCTCAGGCGCGCTTATGACAAGGCGAGGGCGCGTGGCGCCTGTTCGCGCATCGAGCGGGCCCTCGGGCTGCTGGCGAGGTGACCCTCAAGGCTTCGGGTCGGGTGCCTTCCGCCCCTGCGTGATCAGCCTTGCGCTGTGCTGGCCCGAGATGAAGGTCCAGAACCAGCTCCAGGCCACCGCGACGCGGCTGCGCGCGCCGATCAGGAAGAAGATGTGGGCGATGCCCCAAAACCACCAGGCGATCCAGCCACGCAGCTGCAGCCAGCCGAAATCCACCACCGCCGCGCTCTTGCCGATGGTCGCGAGATTGCCCTGGTGGCGATAGCGGAAAGGCGGCGGGGCCGGCTGGCCCGCCAGCCTCGCGCGGATGACGCGGCCGACATGGGCGCCTTGCTGCTTGGCGGCGGGCGCGATGCCGGGAACCGGCTGGCCGTCGGCCGTCGGGACAGCGGCGGTGTCGCCGATCACGAAGATCTCCGGTCGTCCCGGCGCGTTGAGGTTCGCATCGACAGTGGCGCGTCCGGCCCGGTCCGCCGGCGTGCCGAGCCAGGCGGCCGCGGGCGAGGCGGCGACGCCGGCTGCCCAGACGACCGTGCGGCAGCCGACGAACTCCTCGCCGATCGTCACCCCGTCCGTACGGATGTCGGAGACCGGCCGCCCCAGCAGGACCTCGACGCCGAGCCTGTCGAGCGCCGCCTTCGCATAATCCGACAACGATGCGGGGAACGCGGCCAGAACCCGCGGCCCCGCCTCGATCAGGAGGATCCGCGCCTTGCGCGTGTCGATATGGCGGAACTCCTGCCAGAGGACCTCCTTGGCGAGTTCGGCGATGATGCCGGCGAGTTCGACGCCGGTCGGCCCGGCTCCGATCACGGCAAAGGTCAGAAGCGCCTGCTGTGCGGCAGGGTCACTCTCGCGCTCGGCCTGCTCGAAGGCGAGCAGCATCCGGCGCCGGATCGTCGTCGCGTCCTCCAGCGTCTTCAGCCCGGGCGCCAGAGCCTCCCATTCGTCGCGGCCGAAATAGGAGTGCCGCGCGCCGGTGGCGAGAACCAGCGTGTCGTAGGCGATGGTCGAGCTGTCGGAGAGCAGGACCTGCCGACCACCGGCATCGACGCCCGTGACCTCGGCCAGCAGCGTCGTGACGTCCTCACGCTCCCGGAACAACCTCCGGATCGGCCAGGCGATCTCGGAGGTGGCGAGGATCGTGGTCGCGACCTGATAGAGCAGCGGCTGGAAGAGATGATGGTTGCGCTGATCGATCAGGGTGATCCGCAGGCCCGCCCCCTTGAGATCGCGCACGAGCTGCAGACCGGCAAAACCTGCGCCCACGACGACGAGATGGTGGGCTGCCGGAGACGGCGCTGCCTCGGCCATGACATGCGGCCCCTTCGGGTTCGGTGCGGCCGCGAGACCGCCTCTCTGACCGCCATCTTGACCTGCCGCTTGCCCGGCGCAAGGCCAGTGCTCGCGCCCCGGGGGTGCGCCAAGGCTCATTTTAGGCTAGTCAGCCGCGATGACCTTGCTTTCGCCAGAGCTTCTGCGCTTTTCCGTCGCCCCCATGATGGATTGGACCGACCGGCATTGCCGCGTCATCCATCGCCTGATGTCGCGCCGTGCCCGCCTCTACACCGAGATGGTGACGGCGCAGGCCGTGATCCGGGGCGACCGGCAGCGGCTGATCGGCTTCGACGCCGTCGAGCATCCGGTCGCGCTGCAGCTTGGCGGCAATGATCCGCAGCTCCTGGCCGAGGCCGCGCGGATCGGCGCCGATTTTGGCTATGACGAGATCAACCTCAATTGCGGTTGCCCCTCCGACCGGGTGCAGGGCGGGGCCTTCGGGGCCTGCCTGATGCGCGAGCCGGCGTTGGTCGGCGACTGCGTCGCCGCGATGAAGGCTGCTGTTTCGATCCCGGTCACGGTGAAGTGCCGCATCGGCGTCGACGATCAGGATCCCGAAGCCGCGCTCGACGCCCTGACCGCTGCCGTGCGGCAGGCCGGCGTCGATGCGCTCGTCGTCCATGCCCGGAAGGCCTGGCTCCAGGGGCTGTCGCCCAAGGAGAACCGCGAGATTCCGCCGCTCGACTACGAGCGCGCCTACCGCCTGAAGAGCGCCAATCCGGAACTGCTCGTCGCGATCAATGGCGGCATCCGCGGTTCCGACGAATGGAACGCCCATCTTGCCCGTCTCGACGGCGTCATGATCGGCCGCGAGGCCTATCAGAACCCCGAGATCCTGCTGCAGGTTGATCCGCTGCTCTTCGGCGAGGCCGCGCCCGTTGCGGACGCTTTCGCCATGCTGGAGGCACTCGAGCCGCATCTGGCGGCCCATCTCGAGGCGGGCGGCAGGCTGCATGCCTTCACCCGCCATCTCGTCGGCCTCTTCCCGGGCCGCCCCGGCGCGCGCCAGTTCCGCCGCCATCTCGCCGAGCATTGCGTCGCTGCAGGTGCAGGGATCGCCGATCTGCGCGCGGCGATCGCCCATGTCGCGCGCCTTGACGGCGCCCGCGTCGCTGCCTGAGGAGCCATCATGAGCGATGCGCCTCTGGACGAAGCCGAGATATCCGGGCGCATCGCAGCGAGCTTTGGCAAGCAGAGCTTCATGTCGACGCTCGGCGCCCGCCTGAGCCATGTCGCTGCCGGCGAGGTCGAGATCGAATTGCCGATCCTGCCGCATGTCTCCCAGCAGCATGGCTTCGTCCATGCCGGAGCGGTCGCCTCCATCGCCGACTCCGCCTGTGGTTATGCCGCGCTCACGCTGATGCCGGCCGGTGCAGGCGTCCTCACCGCGGAGTTCAAGATCAATCTGCTGGCGCCGGCCGCCGGAGAGCGGCTGGTTGCGAAGGGCAGGGTGGTCAAGGCCGGTCGCACGCTGACGCTCGCCATGGCCGAGATTTTCGCGGTCAAGGACGGGGCCTCGAAGCTTTGCGCCATGATGACGGCGACCTGCATGACGATCGCCGGCCGCGACGGCGTAGCCGACTGAAGCCGCTTCTCGCGCCTGACGCGCAACGCGATCCCACTTCTGCAGCCGTGCCGGACGCTACGAGGCAGGTTTCCAGCGAGGGCTCGGGCCGTCGCATTTTGAAGAGCGCCGGTACGAAGGTGGCGCTATAATCACTGCCGCCCTGTCGACCGGATCGAGGACATCCTTGCCGATTGTCGCAATGGCCTCGTCGCTGCTCAATGAAAAACAAGCCCGTGCGGCTGTCTGTCAAAACGCAGGAGGCGTTCATGAGAACATACTACCTGTTTCAAGCCGTGAATTCCCCTGACCTGCGCGGCTTCACGGACAAACTGCCCGGCGCCAGCTTGCCCATGGATCTTGGGCCATGGGCTCTCATGCAGGCGATCGAGCCGCACGAGGAATGGAAGCTCGCCATCAGCCGGGCGGTCGTGGCGGCGGGCATCCTGGAGAACGGCTTCTATCTCTGGGGCCCGGTCGAGCGAACGGACGCATACCACTCGACGATCGCGAGTGATCGCGTCGAAGGGACGGTCGTATTCGGTCGCGGGAACGAACAGATCGGCACGATCAAGCGGCTGTTCATCGAGAAGCTGAGTGGCCACGTTACCTATGTCGATGTGTCGTTTGGAGGTTTCCTTGGTATGGGCAGTCGTCACGTGACGATCCCCTGGGAAAAGCTGACCTACGACAAGGAGCTCGAGGGCTATCGCACCGACCTTGTCGAGGACCAGGTGCGAGCGGCCTCGACAGCTGTGGCGACGAACGCGTTTCCTCAGGCCGGAAGCGCAATCTGAAACCTGCGTTGTGCGCTCGCCACGGCATTGACCTGCAGGCGAAGTCCTACCGCACCGGGCTGCTGCGGCGCGCGGTGCGGCCCGCCATATGCGCTGAGTTGAGCTGCGCGAAGGCATGCGGGCTCTCGCCCATTTCTTCCCGGAATGCGAAGATGAAGGCCGAGGCCGAGCTGTAGCCCAGCTCCATGGCGGTGTCGGTCACAGACATCCCCCCGGCGAGCAATTCTACGGCACGAAACAATCGCAGTCGGCGCCGCCATGTCCGGAGCGGTGTCCCGACGTCTGCCTCGAAGCGTCGCGTCAGCGTCCGTCCCGACATTCCCAGTTCGCGGGCCCAGTCATCGGCGCCGCGTTCATCGGCGGGTTCAAGAAACAACGCCTCGCAAAGCCGGATAAGGGGAGCGCTACGCGGCCATGGGAGGGCGGCCGGGAGTTTTGGGGCGCGCCGGAGTTGATCGATAATCAGCGCCACGACGCGGCTTCGATAACCCTCGGCGTCGTCTTCCTGACCGAGATCCGATGCTTCGACGATCAGCGCCTTCAGCAAGGGCGATACCGCGAGCACGGATGGCTCCGTATCGATTCCGGCCCCGGCGTCCTTGGCGATCCAAAGACTGCGGAACTCCGCGCCCAGAAGGGAGCCGACGCGATGGACGATCCCGCACGGCAGCCAGGCCGCCTGCTCTGGCGAGGTGATGAAGGTTCGCCCCGCCGTCGAGATCGTGAGGACGCCGTCTATGGCGTAGACGAGTTGATGCCAGTCATGGGCGTGGTCCGGGAATTGGTGCCGCGCGGGGATGGACTGCGCGCGCGTGGTCAGAGGACTCGGAGGCAGTGCATCGGGGGGAGCGGAAATCGTCGACCAGGCCATGGCAAAGCAATCTTGTCTGATAATCGACATAGAATGGCAAAGCGTCGAAAGTTCGCCAAGCCCGCCTCTGATATGGCTTGAGCACGATCGCGAGCAGTCAATCCGCTCCGACAGCGGTAGCGAAAGGGACCTGGACGCATGGCCGAAGTCGACAGTCGCGGCCTACCCATCTCGACCAACTCGCCGGAGGCCGCGCGCCTCTATCGCGAGGGTGTCGATCTGCTGATCGCTGCATGGCCCGGCGCCATCGAGACCTTGCAACAGGCCGTCTCGGCGGACCCAAATTTCGCGCTCGCCCATGCCGCATTAGCCCGAGCCTATGCGATCCGGGTGAGGCCGGCCGACGCCAAGGCTAGCATCGCGAACGCAAGCGAGCTTGCCGCCCGCAACGGCACCGAGCGAGAGCGCAGCCATGTCGCGACGCTGGCTTTCGCCGTGACCGGGCAGGCCGCGAAGGCGCTGCCAGCGGCGCTCGCCCATGTCGACCGCTGGCCGCGGGACGTCGTCATCTTCTCACTGCCGCTCGGCGCTTTCGGTCTATTCGCCTTCTCCGGCATGGCCGATCACGATCAGGCTCGTGTCGATCTTTGCGAAAAGCACGCGCACCACTTTGATGCCGACGATTGGTGGTTCCTGACCTATCGCGGATGGTCGCATGCGGAAAATGGCTCTGTCCGACTCGGCCGCGACCTGGCGCAACGAGCTTTCGACCTCAAACCGGCTAACGCGAACGGTGCGCACGCGCTGTCCCATGCAATGTTCGAGGGCGGAGCCGGCGCCGAGGCGGAGCAGCTCGTCGCGCGCTGGCTGCCGACCTATGACCGCTCCGGGATCTTGCATGGGCATATCGCGTGGCATCAGGCGTTGTCGGCGTTGGAGCGTGGCGACCCGGCCGGGGCACTGGCCGTCTACGAGACGCATGTCCAGCCATCCGTCTCCCAGGGCACGCCGATCAATATCCTGACGGACACCGTCTCGCTGCTTTGGCGTCTCCAGCTCTACGGCCATCAGGTTCCGGACAGCCTGTGGCAGACCGCGCGCAACTATGCCGAGACGAAGTTCGCCAAGCCTGGCTTCGCCTTCATCGACGCCCATCTGGGTCTTCTGTCTGCCGCAACGGGTGACAAGCTCGCCGCGTCCGAGCGCGTCGCAGCTCTCTCCAGTCTCGTCGAAGAAGGCACGATGGCGGCCGGACCTGTCGTTCCGGCGATCTGCCGGGCGGCGCTCGCGTTTGCCGATGGCAACTACTCCGATTGCGTTCGGATTCTCGAGCCCATGGCGGGCGAAGTTGCGCGGATCGGCGGCAGCGGCGCCCAGCGGGAGGTCATCGAGGACACCCTCCTTGTGGCTCTGATGCGCAGTGGCGAGGTCATGAAGGCCGGGGCCTTGCTCGACGAACGGCTGCATCGCAGGCCGTCCCCTCGGGACATTCTCTGGAAGAGCCAGATCGCAGCATGACGACAATGACCACCACCTCCGATACCGGCGAGCTGAGCGCGGTTCGCCGGGAGCGCAACAATGTCCTCAGGCTGGCCGTCTGCCAGGCCCTGGCGGGGGCCAATTCCACGGTGGTCTACGCGACCGGGGCGGTCGTCGGCGACATGCTGGCGCCGAACAAGGCATTGGCGACGATGCCCATCTCGATTTTCGTGGTCGGCATGGCCCTGTGCACGCTTCCCGCTGGTGCGATTGCCCAGCGCTTCGGGCGGCGGATGGCTTTCATGCTCGGCACGGGAAGCGGTGTCCTCGCCGGACTGCTCGGTGCGCTAGCGGTCTATTACGCCCAGTTCTGGCTGTTCTGTGCCGCCACTTTCTGCGGTGGTGTCTATGCTGCCGTGGTCCTGTCGTTCCGTTTCGCGGCAGCCGACTGCGCCGTGCCGGCGCGGCGCCCGCGTGCCTTGTCGGCGGTCATGGCGGGTGGCGTCTTCGCGGGCGTGCTCGGCCCGCAGCTCGTCACGCATACAATGAACCTCTGGGCGCCACATCTGTTCGCCGCGACCTATGTCGGACAGGCGGCGGTTGCGGCTCTCTCCGCATTGGTTCTGGCCGGCGTGAAGCTGCCCATGCCCAGCGCTGCCGAGCGTAGCGGCGGGCGGCCATTGGCCGAGATCGTGCGCCAGCCGCGTTTTGTCCTCGCAGTCATCTGCGGTGTCGTCTCCTATCTGTTGATGAACTTCCTCATGACGGCTGCGCCGCTCGCGATGAAGTTCTGCGGTCTTTCGCAAGAATCCGCGAACCTCGGCTTGCAATGGCATGTCATCGCCATGTACGGGCCGAGCTTCTGGACGGGGAAGCTCATCACCCGCTTCGGCGCGGCCAAAGTCGTTGCCGCTGGCCTGTTCCTGACCGGGGCGTCCTCGGCCGTCGGCCTGCTCGGCGTCGATGTCGCTCATTTCTGGGCGACGCTGATCCTGCTCGGGATCGGCTGGAACTTCGGGTTCGTCGGAGCCTCGGCGATGGTTCTGGAGTGCCATCGTCCGGAAGAGAAGGCACGGGTCCAGTCCTTCAATGACTTCGCCGTCTTCGGCACCATGGCCGTGGGCTCGTTCCTGTCGGGCGGCCTGCTGTCCGGCTTCGGTTGGGATACCGTGCTTTGGCTCTCGTTTGCTCCCCTGCTGGTCGCCATCGTGGCGCTGATGGCCGGGCGGCGGACATACCCGCGGGTCGGATGATCGCGATGCCGGCGAATGTCTCCGCGAAGGCTGAAAAGGTCATCATCGTCGGCGGCGGGTTGGCGGGATTGCTGGTCGCCCGCGAGCTGGATCGCGCGGGGTTCGCGTTCGAGCTGCTCGAGGCCCGCGACAGGCTTGGCGGCAGGATCCTGTCCGTCGATGCGAACGGCAATCACTCCGGGGATGGCTTCGATCTGGGCCCGTCCTGGTTCTGGCCGGAGATGCAGCCGGCGCTGGCGGCCCTGATCGGCGAGCTCGGGTTGGCGGACTTTCGCCAGCATGAGCAGGGGGACATCGTCGTCCAGTACCGGCCCGACGCGCCTCCGGAGAGATATCCGGGCGGCAGCTTCCAGCAATCGGCATCCGCTCGCGTCGTCGGGGGCACGGGCGCGATCATTGATGCAATCGCTGCAACGCTCCCGGCGGAGTCCATCCGCAGGGGGCTCGCGGTTCGCAGCGTTGCCTTGGGCGATGGCTCCATCACCGTCGAATGCCGGCGGGCAGGCGACGATCTGGTGACCGTGAGCGGCTCCCACCTCGTCATTGCGATGCCACCGAGACTGCTGGCGGAGACGATCTTGCTGGATCCGCCGGTCGATGCCCGGGCCAAGGAGGACTGGCGCCGAACCTCGACATGGATGGCGCCTCACGCCAAGTTCTTCGCTCTGTACGAAAAGCCGTTCTGGCGCGAGATCGGGCTCTCGGGTGCGGGCCGTAGCGTGGTCGGGCCGCTCGGCGAGGTCCACGACGCCACCACCGCGTCCGGCAACGCCGCGCTCTTCGGCTTCGTGGGCGTTCCCGCAAGACAACGTGCGGAAGCCGGCGAAGAGGTGGTGGTCGCGGCCGCGATACGGCAACTCACGGCCATGTTCGGCTTGGAAGCCGGCAAGCCGATAGCGACGCTCTACAAGGACTGGGCGAGCGATCCTTTCACAGCCACCGCCGCCGACATGGAAGCTCCCGGCCATCCCGACGGGTGTCGCTCGGCGGGCATCGATGGCCTCTGGGCGGGCCGGCTGTTCCTTGCCGGTAGCGAGGCCAGCGCCCGTGAGCCCGGATATCTGGCCGGAGCGGTCGATGCGGCCAGGCGCGCCGTCACGGAGCTCGTGAGAACGGTCAAGGCGGGCGCCCGGCAGATTTCTTCCAGCACAACGGAATAGCGGAATACCGAGGAGAAGCATCGCCATGGCGGATACCTATCGGGCTGTCGTCGTCACCGGGCCCGGGCAGTTGGAACTGGTGGAGCGAGTGGTCCCCGTGCCGGGCACCGGTGAAGTGTTGCTCGCCGTGGAAGCATGCGGCCTCTGTGGAGCAGACGGCCACGACATCGAGCGGGGGGAAGGCCCGTGGCCGCGTGTCCCGGGGCATGAAGTGGTCGGCCGCATCGTGGCCGTCGGCGACGGCGTCTCTGCCGCTTGGTCTCTGGGGAAGCGGGTCGGAGTGGGGCGCCTGGGCGGTCACTGCAATGAATGCGCACAATGCCGCCAGGGAAAGTTCCAGCTCTGCCGCAAGCAGCATTTCGTCGGGTCGACCTGCGACGGTGGCTACGCCGAGATGATGATCGCCCGGAGTACCGGATTGGTCTCCATTCCCGACGAACTCAGTTCGGAGGAAGCCGCTCCGATCCTCTGTGCGGGCATCGCAACCTTCAACGCCCTGAAGAAGTCGGGCGGCGAAGCCGGGGATCTCGTCGCCGTGCTCGGCATCGGCGGGCTCGGCCACATGGCTCTGCAATATGCGCGACGAATGGGCTTCCGGGTGGCCGCGATCGGGCGCGGTACGGATATCGCCGCAGATGCGCGGGACCTGGGTGCTCATCTCTATATCGACACCGATACCGAGGATGCCGCGAAGACCCTCGCGAGCATGGGGGGCGCCAAGGCGATCATCGCCACGGTGGGCGCTGGCGACGTCGTCTCGCCAATGCTGAGCGGCCTCGCCCCGGAGGGGCGCCTCATCATCCTGGGAACCGGAAAGGATCCACTGGCCGTGTCCGCAGGCATGCTCGTCAGCAGCGAGCGTAGCGTGCAGGGTTCGATCACAGGTTCGCCCTATGAGAACGAGCGGACGCTGGACTTCAGCGTCCTGACGGATGTCCGACCCCGGATCGAGACCATGCCACTCTCGCAAGCGGTCGAGGCCTATCGGCGCATGCGGTCTGGCGAAACCAAGTTCCGCATGGTCTTGACGATGAACGGCGGCGCTGGCCGAGCCGGTTCATCGCGAACCCACGAAATTCAGGGCAATGGCTACGATGCACGCTGATCGCCGTACGGTTCTCGCGGGCTTGTCACTGCTCGCCGCAGGCGTACCCGGTACCGCTTGCTCACAGGCGTCCAGCAACGACGAAGATGCCATTCTCAACGATCCGGATGCCCCGGTCGGCGGCAACCTCCGAGGCGACGTCACGATCGTCTCGTTCTTCGACTACAATTGCCCGTTCTGTAAGATTTCTGCTCGCGAACTTGCTCGCATCGTCGACGACGATGGTGGGATCCGTCTGGTCTACAAGGACTGGCCGGTCATCACCGAAACGTCGGTCTACGCCGCCCAGCTCGCCTTGGCCGCGGGGTACCAGCATGGCTATCACCGGGCATATGATGCGTTGATGGCAACGAAGGGCCGATTGAGCAAAGAGCAAATCTCAAAAGCGCTGAAGGGCGCATCGATCGATCTCGAGCGGCTTCAGTCAGACCTGGATGCAAACGGGGACAAGATCGTCGCACTCCTACGTCGCACCATGGCGCAGGCCGACGCTTTAGGTCTGCAAGGCACGCCGACTTACCTTGTCGGCCCGTTTCGGACCTCCACGCTGGACTACAAGGGCTTCAAGCAGGTCGTCGCTGACGCTCGTGCGAAGCAGGCCGCCAAATAACCTCTCCAGCAAATGCACGGGCCGATCGGCGAGATGCGCCAGCAGCGGACCCTCGCTCATTGCCGGAAAGCGGGCTTCAGGAAACCTGGGCGCCGTGGCGATCATCGGTGAGTCCGCGACCGCTCCATCTTGTCGGATGATGAAGGAAGGGCGGACAAGCCGGTAGGGATCACCCTCAAGGTATGTTACCTTGCGGGATCGCTGCCTTCCCCACGCCGAACTCAGGCGGCGGTATCAGCGGCCAGTACTGCAATTGACGGCATTTGCTGCGGACGAATGCCATGAGCGGTTTCGGACAGCGTCTGGTCGCGGCCATCGCCTTGCTCGTGGCGCCGCTGACCAGTGAAACTCGGGCGCGCGATGAAACGATCGAGCGCCTACGCCTCGGTTCGGGCTTCGAAATCATCATCGGTGAGAGACAACGTGATCCGGGAGGGCGGTTGCTGAAGGCGCTTGCGATCTGGGTCGGAGCGAAGCTGGGGCATCCGGTGCCCACCTCATTGCCAAAGGTTGTATTCAGACCGGAACACCTGGTTGCTGCGCTGAGATTCAAGCAACATGTGTCCGAGTTCATGCCGCAAGGCGGTCGTACCAGCATCATTTCAGTCTATGACTCTCGCGAGAAGATCATCTATCTGCGCGAATCATGGAGTGGCGCCACGGCGGCAGATCTGTCCGTCCTTGTTCACGAACTGGTTCATCATTTTCAGGAGGAGCGCCAGACCAAGTTCGAGTGTGACGCGGAACGCGGGGCGAAGGCCTTCGAGTTGCAGGAGAAGTGGCTGAGATTATTCGGGGAGTCCCTTGAAGAGGCTTTTCAGATCGATCCGTTCACACTCCTGGTCAGGACGTCCTGCGGAATGTGAGAAGGGCGCATCAGCGTATCAATCGGTGCGGCGGCGGCATCGAGATAATGATACCCGCCGCTCCGCAACGACCCAAGGAAGACCGCCGAGCGATCCCGCCAAGGTGAAGCACCAGATGGCTGCTCATCGCTCGTCTCGACCGTCGGAGCGAGCGCTGAAGCGGAGGTTGCCGCGGAGCAGGTGTTCCGGCGCAGCCACCATGGTCTATCTCCTTGTTGCCAGATCGAGTTCGTGGACGGCCAGGTGCAAATGGCCGCTGATCGTTCGCAAGAGCGTGAGCGCCACGCCCAGATCACTCTCGTAGATGTCGCGAAACTCCTGCTCGCCGATCTTCAGACAGGTCATGTCGGTGATCGCGACGAGGCTCGACATCCTCTCCCGGTCGAGGATGACGGAAAGGTCTCCGATCATCCGCCCGGCCCAGACGTCGTCGAGCGCCTCGTCATGCGTGTAGTCCGCTTCCGGATAGCGCAGTTCGCCACGCCCTTCCGTCACGACGTAGACGCCATCCGTGGGCTCGCCGGCCCGGAATGCATAGTCCCCCGCGCTGTAAGTCTGCCAGTCCGAGGCGTAGGCCAGCAATTCGAGCTGCGCCCGCCGCAGCCCGCGAAACTCGATCACCTTGCCCAGCGCCGCGACCTTGTCTTCCTGCCCGGTCAGCAAGGTCGCCGTTCGCGCGTCTGCCACCGCGGGCACGAGCTTGGCGTCGAGCCGTCCGTCGCGAATGCGGATGACGTGATCGAAACCGTCCTGCGAGGCGAACTCAGGTTCGATCACCAACATGGTTGCGTCCGGAAGCAGCTTACGGATGCGCGACCACATGTGCTTCCTGTCCGAAGCTCCTGCACTGGCGAGCGCATGATCAAGGATCAGCACGTCTGGCCGACGGATCAGCGCACGTGTCACCGCGACATGCTCCCGGGATGCGACGCTTAGATTCTCGCCGCCAGGGCCCGCATCGACCTCCTCGATGAGCAGGCGCAACGCGCCATCGAGGCCGCGCTCGGCCAGCACGTCCATCACGACGCGCCTGAGCTTGCGCTGCCAGGCCAAGGAACGTGAGCGGACCGTGCCGCCGAGAAGGTTCTCGAGGACGGTCAGGCTTGCGTGGTAGCGCCCCGGCACAATCGCCTCGAACCCTCTTGCGGTCAGATCGCCGAGGCTGGCTCGCGCCGCCGCCCGGCATTCCACGATGGTCTGCGTCAGATGCGCCGGCACGGCCGAGCCGAGGTCCCGTGCCGTGACCTGGAAGACGAGTTCGAGCAACGTCACCCGGTCCTGCTGCGTGAGAGTGTCGAGGCGATTGGGCTCGATGCGTAAGGCCAGCTCGGTGAGCCTTTGGAACTGCTCCGGACCGATCGAAGTCAGCCGGCGCAGCAGGGGATGGCTCGGGCCGACCTCTCCGAAAGCCCGCGCCAGCACGGGGGTCAGTTCACAGGCGAATCGAAGCAGCGGGCGCGAGAGCGCGAGGTCACCCAATTCGCACAGCACGGCGCGATAGCGTCCGCAGTCGATATCGCGCTGTCGAACGGCGAAGAGCAGGTTCTCGCCGAGCGAGAGCGACGCGTTGAAGCCATCGGGAGTGAACGGCTCGACTTCGCCAGCGAGCCCGTCCGCTGCAAGCCTTTCGGCGACCAAGTCGCGGCAGGCAGCGAGGTCCTCGTGGAGCGATCGGTGATGGTAATGCGCCAGTCTGACGTCGAGGGCTCGGTCCAGCAGCAGATCTGAGGCACCGATGGCGTCGAAGATCTGCAGGCTCCACTGGTCTATCGTCGCGCCGTCGCCGAATCCTGACACGCCGCCATCGTTCCAGGCGATATCGAGCCGGTCCGTGCTGTTTCCGGTACGCTCGGCCTCGATCAGACGTTCCGAAAGGGTGGAATCCTCGCCGGGCAGCGGCAGTCTCCGCAGTGGCATGCGGATGTTGTCGGCGACGCTCGCGCGGAAGAGGAAGGGCGTGCTCGTGGCCAGTCCGATGCGCGTGGCGAGCACGTCGGACGGGATGGCGTCGATGTCGCGTCCTCCGATCGCTATCGTGCCGGAATCCGGCTTGCGCTCTCCGGTCAGAAGATCCGTGATCGCGCGCCGCACGACATCGTCCCGCGCCTCGACCGCGACCAGGGAGCCACCTGGAACCGTCAGGTCGACCTGGTGGAGGATCGCGGTGCCGTCTCTCGCGACGAGACTGACATTGGCGAACAGGATGTCAGCGTTGAAGCGCGGCAGTGGCTCCACGTCGAGCTTGGAGGGCGCGGTATTGCGGGCAGGGGGACCGGAGAGGAAGCGAGCCAGCAGATGAGCGTAGCGGGACGCGGCCTCCTGTGCCGCGTTCCAGTAGGTCAGGAGTTCGCGCCAGGGATCGGCGATGTCGCGCGCGGCGGCGATCGCGGCGACGAGCGCGCCGATGCTGAGCTGGCCGTGGATCACCAGATAGCCGCCGAGCGCGTAGAACAGGAAGGGCGTGATCTGCGTCAGCAGGTTGTTGACGAATTTGATGAGGAACTTCCGACGAAAGATCCGGACACGCACCGCGAAGAGCCGCTGAAGGCGATCGCTGAACTGAGCGAGCCGATAGCGCCGGCCGCCATGGACCCGCAGGGAGGCCGCCCCGGCGACGTTCTCGCCGATCGCCTCCGATAGCGAGCGCATCTCTCCGACGCGCTGGCGGTGCAGGCTATTCACCTCGCGCTGCATGCGGGGAATGAGATAAGCCTGCAGCGGGATCAGGCTTACGCCGGCGACGCCCAACCAGATGTTCTGCGCGAACAGGAAGGCGAGGATGGTCAGCATCTGCCCGATCTGGAACACGGGCTGGGCAAAGGCGTCGCCCATTACGCCGGTGAGTGGCTCCGACTCGGCCGTGATCATCGCGACGGCCTCGCCCTGGGAGATCCGCTCGGATCGGTCCGGTGCCATACCGAGCGTGCGCTCGATCATCACGAAGCGCAGGCGGCGGATCAGGCGCTCGCCCAGAACGCCGCGATAGATGTTCAGGCGCATCTTGATGGCGCCATTCGCGACGATCAGCGCGAGCAGCAGGCCGGAGAGGAGCCACAGCAGCGAGAGCTGGCTCATTTCCGGCAGGTAGGCGTCGAGCGGCGTCGCGCGGCCCTCTATGGCTCCGTTGAGGATCAGCTTCGGCAGCGTTAGCGCCACGTAGAGCAGCGGGAAGGAAGCGCAGGTCAGGACCAGCAGCATCAGTTGGTCCCGTGCCGAATACCGCCAGATGAACGAGAACAGGCTCGGGCTCACGACGGCCCCGGAAGTCTCGCTGGGGCGTTGCGCGCGATTGGCGTTGCCGCTTGCACCGGTTCAGCGTCCCGGCTGGCCGCGAGTTCCGGTCCAGATTCGGGCGATCAGGTAGGGCGGCTTCCCCGCATCCGTGGTACCGGAGAAGATCGGATTCCGGTGCAGCTGATTGACCGCGACATAAAGCCAGGATGCCGGGCCGAAATGGGCATTGTCCGCCCAGAGAAAGCGCTCGTCGCGCACAAGCGGCTCCAGCCGTCCGTCGCTTGTGAGCTTGTCGATGCCATTCTCCGGCAGGTTGGTGATGAAGTGGTTGCCTTCCGCATCGGTGGCCGCGCCGTCTGAGATCGGCTTCGCACCGACCCGCTTGATGGCCATGCCGATCGCACTGTCGCTTGCACCCTCCCGGAACAGCCGCGCCGGCACGGCAAACCAGCTGGTGCCGTTCATCGCGCCGAAGAACAGCGTTTCGCCGTCGGCCGAGAGGGTGATCGGGTTGACGCCGACCCGCGCCGGCAGCATGCGCCCGTCCGCGCCGGGAAAGAGAAGCGGTTTGCCTTCGACGACGAGGTCGACATCATCCGCTGCGAGCGAGCGATGCCCGGCAAAGCGCCGGGCTCGCCCGGTACTGATGTCGACCACGACGATGGCCGGGTCCGGCCCGCAATCCGCCACGTAGACGAAGCCGCGCTCGCCGTCGACTGCGAGGTCCTGAAGAATCTGGCCCTTCGGCGCGACGGAAGCGTCGAAATCGAAGCGATAGGCCAGTTGTCGCGAGTTGATGTCGAAAGCGACGAGCTTGGGCGGTTGGGGCTGATCCATCCAGTTGCCGTGATCGACGACCCAGAGCCTGTCCTTGCCATCGATCAGGACGCCATGCGGCGTGTTCAGGACATTGGGGCCGGAGCCGGGCTGACCGTTCCATCCGGCGTCCGGGAAAGCCGCATAGGTGTTCTTGCCGGTGATCTCCATCAACTGGATCGGCCCGCGGCGCATGCCGTGGACACTGGCAAAGATGCGGCCGTCCTTCGAGGCGGTGACGTTGCCCGGTGTGATGTCGAGCTCGGCGACGATCTCGACCTGTCCCACCTTGGGCGCCTCGGTCGACATGGCCGTGAACGGGGCCAACACGGTGGCCGCGGCCACAAATCCAAACTTGCTGTACGATTTCATTGACGCTCTCCCATCGCATGGCAGAAGGCACTGCAAGCAGGCACGAGACACCGGCCGCAGTCGCATTCGGTTAAATTCGGTGACGCTCTGCCCGGCCCCCTAGGCATCGCGTCAGCCCAGCCAGCCCGAGACGCGGCCCTCATTGGCACGCATCCATGTGCGCGCAGCTTCGCGTGGCGACTGCTTGCCGACGTTCACGAGCCAGTCCATTTCGGTCACTCCGTCGATCCCGAGCTCGATCCGCGCCAGGCTGCGGCGCGTCATCTCTGGCAGCGCCTCGAAACGAGGGCGCGGCGCTACGAGGGAGGCATGATTGGTTCCGCCGAGGACGCCGCGCGGGTCGGCAAGCGCGCGCAGCTGACCATCGCGATTGAGAAATTGCGGGGCCCAGGTCGGGAAGATCAGCCACCTTTTCTCGGCGAGCCCGCGCTCCAGCGCCGCGACCCACTCGGCTTGCGTGCCTGGCTGCAGCGAGTATCCCAGCTGCGAGAGACCGTAATCGTCCAGCGCCTTGCGCGAGACCGTGGTGATGGCCGCGCCCGCACCAATGCCCTGGACCAATTTCGCCACGCGCTCGGCCACTGCCGGCTTGCTCAGATCTTCGATCGAGCTGACAGCGTCGACGGGCACGTAGCTCGGCACGGCCCAGAAGAAGCGCGCACCGTCATAGAGCCTGGCGACTTCCGCGGCCTGCGCGGCGTAGCGCGACCAGTAGGTGGCATGGCCTTCGGGAAGCCAGGCGGCGGCCAACAGGTCGATCTGGCCGTCGCCGAGCAGGGGAAACATCTGCTCGTGCGGACCTTGCCGGACCTCGACCTCGTGGCCGAGGCGCTCCAGAACGTCCTGCACCACGGCTCCGGTGACCGCATAGAAGCTGAGCGATACCTGGCCCAGCACGATGGGACTCTGCGGCCGGGTCTGGCCGAGCGCCACGCGGTTTGGGACCGTGCCTCCAGCCACTGCGCCCGCCCCGGCGAGCAGGAGGGAGCGCCGTGTCATGGGACGTGCTTCGCCGGATCGCTGGATGCAGCCGGGATCTTGCCCGCCGGCCAGGGGCGACGTCACAGTTCCGATGTCTGTCGCCATAGGTCGATCCCTCCCTCCCTAGCGAATTGGTCGATCTCGGCGAGTTCCCGCCGGCTGAAGTCGAGTTGCTTCAGCGCGTCGAGGGAATCGTCGAGCTGCTCGATGGTGCGTGCTCCGATCAGGGCGCTGGTGACGCGGGGATCGCGCAGGACCCAGGCGATCGCCATTTGGGCGAGGGTCTGCCCGCGCTTGCCGGCGATTGCCGCCAAGCCTCTGATGTTGAGAAGGTTCTCCTCGGACAGGAACGCGGTGCTGAAGCTGCCGCCCTGCTCCAATGCACGCCCCGACATCGTGCTGCCGCCGAGATAACGGTCACTCAGCAGGCCCTGCGCCAGAGCCGAGAAGCCGATGCAGCCGGCGCCGAGTTCGTCGAGCGTGCCCAGCAGTTCCCCCTCGATATGTCGGTTCAGCATCGAATAGGAAGGCTGGTGGATCAAGAGAGGCACGCCCTCGCGCGCCAGCAGCGCATGTGCCTGCCGGGTCCGGGCGGGGCTGTAGGAGGACACGCCAACATAGAGCGCCTTGCCTTGCCGGACGATCTGCGCGAGTGCGCCCATCGTCTCCTCCATCGGATCGTCCGGCCAGGGGCGGTGTGCATAGAAGATGTCGACATGGTCGATGCCCAGGCGCCGTAGCGTCTGGTCGATGGACGCGATCAGGTGCTTTCGCGATGCGCCCGCACCGTAAGGCCCCGGCCACATGGCGTAGCCCGCCTTCGACGAAATCACGAGTTCGTTGCGCAGCAGACCGGGAAAGTCTTCGCGCAGGATCCTGCCGAAATTGTCCTCGGCGCTTCCGGGCGGTGGCCCGTACATGTTGGCGAGATCGAAATGGGTGACGCCGCGGTCGAATGCGCGCCGGACGATCGACCGCATTGTCTCGAAGGCGCTGGTTCCGCCGAAATTTTGCCAGGTGCCGAGCGAGATCGGCGGAAGCATCAGGCCGCTGCGGCCGCAGCGCCGGTATGCGACGCCCCGATAGCGATCCTCGTGTACCGCGTAGACCATGTTGCTTTGACCTCGATGCGCAGCCGGATCGCGGATGGCTTCGCCGCAGCGCGTGAGCGACGAAGCGGCAAGGTACCTGTCGCTATCGACGCGCAGCGTGGCGCTGCGCGGGCGCCGCGGCGACCGGTGCCGAAGGCGAAATGCCGAAGCAGCCACTCTCGAAAATCGTGCGCCCGGCCCGATTGGCCATTGCCTGGCAATCCGCCTGACGGCTGCAATACATCGTGCGGACGAGCTCGCTGGGGCCGGGCGACGCGTATCGCTGGGCGCAACCAGCCTCCCAGCTGGATGATTGGGCGAAAGCGCCCCCGGAGCTTGCCAGCCAGACCGCCAGCCCAGCGAGAAGTGCCAAGGGAACCTTCTCCAATCGGCCCGGCTCGCCGGTCGCGCGATCAGCGAAGGCGTTCGAAGCCGGAATCCTGCGCATCTGAAATCGCATCGCTCTTGCCCGTCCCATGCGGCAGCCACGACTTCCGCCGCTCTAGTTGCCGAGTGCCGCCACCGCGCGCCGGCGGGTCTCGATCGCTCCGTCGAAGAGCTGCTTGGCGCGGCCTCGCACCTGAACGAATTCGAGCTGCTCGCCCTCCGATCCCTTGCAGTACATGAGGGTCCAGCCGTCGGACGGGCCTTCAGTGATCGGATTGGTGTTGGATTCGAGCGGTGATTGCAGGCGGTCGCGGTTGCTCGCTGCGCTGACGATGCGATTGGCCTTGACGTTCGTCATGCCACGGCGCGCCGCTTCGGCCTCGAGGTCACGGACGAACTGGTTGAAGTCGACATCATCGCGAATGTAGAAACAGACGTGCATCGATCGCGGGAAGGCCGGGCTGGTCTCGTCCCGTGGCGGCGCGAAGCTCGCGCCCGAGCCTTGCGGCTGTTCCCTGTCGCGATACTGCAGAAGCTCGATGACGACGTTCTCGAACTGGATGAAGCGCACATCGAGGCGCTGGGCGCCGCTGCGCAGGTCCGGCACGCCGATCGTGCGAGGGTTGAGCGCGCGCTCGCGCGCCTCGATCTCCTCTTTGAGAAGAAGCGTGTTCTGGATGCGGTCGCCATAGAAGTCGCCGTCCCGCATGATCTCGGTGCCGCCGAGGACCTCGGTGTAGAACGCGAAGGCGCGCTCCATATTGTGCACGGTCACGCCGAAATGCTGGACGCCGCGCAGTCGTGCGCCCAGCGAACCCTTCTCAGTGCCGCCAGCGCTGCGGGTGGATTGGGCCGTCTGGCTGCTGGCCGGGCTCGACGCGGCGAGGGCGGCTCCGGCGATGCCGACGAGAGCAGCCGCGCCTGCACCTTGGATGAGATCGCGGCGTTCGAGATCCTGCGGCAGCTCGGCTTCGTTGGGCTTGCAAACATCGGTCACGGCGCTTCCATCCTCTTCACGAACCTGCTCGCTCAGAAGGCTAGCGCCGCGATCGCCGATCGCTGCGTAACACGTCGTAAACAGACGTTAAGACAAGTAAACGGGGTACTGGCCGCCAGTGCTAGGCGAGCACCGATACAAGGCCGCATCCGGCCAGTTCGCGCGCGGCGACAAGATCGGCCGTATCCCAGCCTTCGTCGAAGCTGTCATAGACTGGTGCCAGAATGGCGGCGGCCGCGTCGGCCCGGCCGCTGTCACAGTAGAGGCGTGCCAGGCTTGTCGCGGCTCGGACTTCGAAGGATCGCGATCCCTGGCGCCGCGACCATCGCTGCGCCCTCCTGAAGCATTGCTCGGCGGCATCTGACAAGCCGTCCCGGCGCAACAGCTCTCCCTGGACCCGCAGGAGTTCGGCGATGCACCAGATCTCGCCGCTACGGCGGGCGAAGACGATCGCTTCCTCGATAGCCAGGCGCGCACTAGCGGCATCGCCCGAGCGGGAGAGGCCGACTGCGAGCACTCCGAGATAGGCGGGATAGCGCAGCCGGAAACCGACATCTCGCATCGCCTCGATCGCGTTCAGCAGGGTTTGAACACCGGACGCCTGCTCTTGGCTGACGAGAAGCACGCCCCTGAGCGCGCCCGCTACGGCTTTCCAGATCCCCATGGCATGTCTCGCGACGTGCTCGTCGAGCCGGGCCAGCAATGTCTCCGCCCGGCCGAGATCACCGACATAGAGCGCGATGGGGCACGCCGTATGTCCAAGCGCGTTGCACAGTGCCATGGCGTGGCCGGCCGCCTCGGCCTCGCGGAGGGCACGCTCAGCCATTGCCTGTGCCTGCTCCGGATAACCTTGCAACCAAAGTATGTTGGCCAGAGTTCCGCGCGCGCCGACACGTGGGTCGAACTGGAAACGCGCGATATGGGAGCGGTATAGCGGCGGCGCATAATTCGAGATCATGCGTTCCAGGGTGGCGCGGGCCTCGCCCTGTCGGCCGAGATAGCGAAGGGCCGTGCCCGCCTGCCGATCGACATTGACCAATGCCAGACGATCGTCCAACGCGGTCGCCAGATCGCGGATCTTGGCAACCGTAGCGAGCGCGGCGCGGTGATCGCCGCTCCAGGTGCAATAGTCGCAAAGCGCCCAGAGTGCCCGCAATTGATAGTCGTGCTCTCCGGCCGCATGGGCGATTTCGTAGGCCTCAGCCCAGGCCGCCCTGCCTGCTGGCAGCGGGCCCTTCGTATGCAGAATGGCAGTGCCCAGCGCCCCGCACAGCTTCATCCTGACTTGATTGCCATCCTCCCCGGCGCGAGCAGCCTGGCTGGCGAGCGCCCGTTCGACGGAAGACCTGCATTCGTCGAGCAGCGAGAGATGATCCCAGAGGGGGATCGCTGCAACAGTCAGAGCGAGGCCCATTTCGACGTCGCCGCCATCCGAGAACGCCCAGCCGAGCGCAGATCTCACGTCGTCGATCGCGCGACCATAGAGCGCGAGCCACTCCGGTGTGGGCAGCGTGCCCCAGTCGGCTTCGCTTCGTTCGGCCAGGTCGCGGATATGGTTCGCGTGCCGGCGCATGACGTCCGAGGCGTCCTCTGCCGCCAGCAGATGCCCGCGCGCATAGATCCTTGTCGTGTCGAGCAGCCGATAGAAGGCGATCGGTCCCGAGACGTCGGACTGGACCAGCGATTTCGCGACCAGGCTGGCGATGACGGCGGAGGCTCCGCTGATGACCTCGTTCGGTTCGGCGAGGATCGCGCCCGCCGACTCGAGGGTGAACTGCCCTGCGAAAACCGAAAGGTGCTGCAAGACCCGTCGTTCGGCATCCGACAGCAGGCTGTAGCTCCAGTCCAGCGTCGCAGCGAGGCTTCGTTGGCGCGGAATTCTCGAGCGTCGCGCTTCCTCGAGCAATCGGAAGCGATCGTTCAGCAGGCTGAGGAGCTCCGAAAGACTGAACATGTCGACGCGCGTCGCGGCAAGTTCGATGGCGAGCGCCATGCCGTCCAGCCTTTGGCAAATGCTAGTGGCGACCGGTGCATTGGCGTCGGTGAGCTCGAACCTGTTCGAGCGCGCGCGGGCGCGCTCGACGAAGAGCTGTACCGCGGAATAGGTCATCGCGCTGCGCGCGGTCATCGCAGCCGGGTCCGCGGGAGTCTCCAGTGCCGGCAGTCGATGCACGTGCTCGTGGGCGATGCTGAGCGGTTCCCGGCTCGTGGCCATGATCCGGATGCTGGTCGTGCCCGTCAGGACATCCTCTGCCAGTATCGCGACGGCCTCGATGAGATGCTCGCAGCCATCGAGCACGATCAGCATGGACCGGCCGAGCAGGTGGGTGTTGAGGGCAGGGACGACGTGCTCGGAATGGAGAGAAAGCCCGAGCGTGCTCGCCAGGGCCGGCGCAACGAAGCGGGGCTCGGCGATCGGCGACAGGTCGAGGAACACCGTCCCATCACGGAAGTGATCCGCCGATTCTCGGGCGACGGCCAAGGCGACGCTGGTCTTGCCGATCCCGCCCGGCCCTACGATCGTCACGAGCCGGCTTTGCAGAAGCTCGTCGCGCAGCGCTGACACGACCTCGGCCCTGCCGATCAGTTGCCGCCCGAGATGCGGTGGCAGTTGGCCAGGCCCGAGCGCTGCCCTTCCCTCGGGGCGGGGGGCATCCGCGAGCATCCGAACCGGTGCGACGAAGCGATACCCGCGTCCGCTGACCGTCGCGATGTATGTCGCAGCACCCTTGCCGTCGCCGAGGACCCGTCTCAACGCCGCGATATTGACCTTGAGGTTGCTCTCATCGACGAAGATGTTCGGCCATGCGCCGGCGATCAGATCGTTCTTCTCGATCACCTCTCCGGGCCTGGCGACAAGCAGTGCCAGAATGTCCAGAGCTCGCCCACGAATGCGCACCGGGCTGCCATCGTGGAGAAGCTTCTGCTGGCCGGGCAGGAGCACGAAGGGACCGAATGCGTAGCCGACGGCCTCACGCACGCCGACACCGTGAAGAGGCTGGCTGCCGGGCCCGCCCGAGTGGTCCGGATCAGAACCTGCTCCCGACGCACGCATGGAGGGCAGTTTCAATACGATACCTCCCTCGCGGCGGTCAGAGCCATCGGTGTCCCGGTCCCGCATGTCACAGCATCCGCTAGTGAGGCCGCTGGCTGTCGGCCGAGCTCGGCTGAGCCAAGGCCGGCAATTGATAGCGAGATCTCGGCGCCTGCCAAGGCAGCCCGAAGCGATCGCGCATTCCTGTCGCGACATCGCCGAGAGTGTGCTGAAACGGCGTTCAGGCCGGCGCAACGCTCGGAAAGGGGCGTCGCGCTGGAGATCGAGCCGGGGGGCAGAACGATCGATATGGCTGACCGAGAGCAAAGTCAGACTCAGGCACGACCTTTGACACAAGGCCTCAGGGCGTACGCCCTATTGCAGTCGAAGATTTCGATCGTCGTATCCTGCGGCATCGGAATGTATTTCGGCGTCGGAATATTTCTGGTCTACAGCTTTGGCGTCTTCATAAAGCCCATCTCCGACGATACGGGCTGGGAGAGAACGCATATCGCGGCGGCGATCGCACCGGCGGCACTTCTCATCGGAATGATGTCACCTCTTATAGGAGCTGCGACCGATCGCTTCGGCCCGCGGCGGGTGCTCATCATCTCCTCGCTTGGCCTCGCGACCGGGCTGATCGGAATAGGAGTGGCGTCGTCGAACCTTACGGCATTCGTCGTAGCCGTCCTGGCCGCCAGCATTCTGGGAAGCGCGCAAACCTTCGTGCCCTACACCTATGTGCTCGTCGGCTGGTTCGACGCACGGCGCGGCCTGGCGCTGGGCCTCGCCCTTGCCTTCAGCGGCCTCGGCATCGCGACCGTACCCGCCGTACTATCGACGATCATCGCCGCCTGGGGCTGGCGGGCCGCCTTCACGGCTGCCGGGCTGACGGCGCTTGTGGTCACGCTGCCGCTGGCCTTGTTCATCATTCGCGATCCCCCGGCGCGACGGCTCGCGGATGTGCGGGCCATGGAAGGCACGACGCTGCGCGAGGCGGTCGGCACGCCGAGCTTCTGGATGATGCTGGCCGCGTTCTTGCTGACCTCCATGACCGCGGTCGGTGGGTCGGTCTCGCTGCCGCTCGTGCTGGCCGACCGCGGCCTGTCGAGCGGACAGGCCGCGCTGGCGCTGAGCGTCGTCGGCGCCACCATCATCATCGCGCGCATCGGCTTCGGGGCGTTGATCGACCGGGTACCGGCGGTGCCGGCGACGAGCCTGCTGTTCCTCGCGCCGATGATCGGACACCTGCTGCTGGCCTATTCCGAGGGGGCTGCTGCAGTCTTCGTCAGCGCGGTCTTCTTCGGGCTGGCGACCGGCGCCGAAGGCGATGCGATCGGGTATCTGCTGGCCCGACGGTTCGGGATGCGAAGCTTCGGACGGATCTACGGGATCAATTTCTTCGCATTCTCACTGGGCTCGGGTCTGGGCCCGTCGCTCGTCACCTATCTCGCGGCGAACGGCACGCGATATCCCGAGGCTTTCACGACATTCTCCGTCATCAGCGTCGTCGCTGCGCTTCTCCTGTTCTCGCAATGGCGGATGACAGAGGGCAGGGGGGCGTGAGCGGTCTGTGACCATCCGCCCTGTTATCCATTCCGCAGCGATTTCCCCGGCCGGTTCTCGCAGGTTGTGACGCGTGGCGGCTCATTCCACGATTTTGATGTCGAGTTCACGGATCAGCCGGCCAAAACGCTCGACATCCCCGTTGACGAGGCTGGCCATAGCCGCTGGCGAACCGGGAGCAGCGACGAGGCCGCTGGCTTCCAGCTTCGTTGCGATTTCCGGCGATCTGATCGCCTTGGCCATCGCCTCGTTCAAGCGCTTGACGACAGCTGGTGGCGTTCCGTTCGGCGCCGCCAGGCCGAAAAAGTTCGGGATCAGAGGATCCTCCGTCACCCCTAGCTCGGCCATGGTCGGAACGTCGCTCAACTGAGGCAGCCGCCGCTGGTCACCCACTGCCAGTGCTTTGATCTTGCCGTCCTGCATCAGCGAAAGCGCCGCGGGCGGCGTGGCGATCGTCAGGGCCACTTCGCCCGTCGCGACAGCAGTGACGGCTGGTGGGGCACCGCGGTAGGGAACGTGAACCATCCTGACGCCGAGCTTACGTGCGAGGGCCTCGATGTTGAGGTGCGCCATGCTGCCCTTGCCGAAGCTCGCATAGGCCAGTTCGCGTTGCTTGGCGAGATTTGCGAACTCCGCGAACCTGTTCACGCCGAGCCCGGGATTGACGACCAGCACATAGGGGCCTTCAGCGGCGATGCCGACATAGGCGAAGTCTCGCTTTCCATCGAGCGCTTGCTGCGGCATCAGGATCGGGTTGATGCCGAAGACCTCGCGGGGGGCCATCAGAAGCGTGTACCCGTCGGGCTGCGCGCGAGCGACCGCCACTGCGCCCACCATGCCGTTGGCTCCGGGTCTGTTCTCGACGACGACCGCCTGGCCGAAATCCACGCGCATCTTCTCGGCCACCAGGCGGGCGGCCAGGTCGACAGCTCCACCGGCCGGATAGGGAACGACGAGCAGGATGGGCTTGGTCGGAAAGGCGCCGGCGCTCTGGGCGAGGGCGGGCAGGGCCAGACTTGCGCTGGCGAGCGCCAGAAAGGCGCGACGCGACTGCAACACGGACATGATGACCTCCCTATTGTTTTTTTGGATGAATCTTACGGCCGGTCGGCCCGAACGCGCCGGGTCCATTGCTCCCAGGCTCTGTCCATGGCGAACGGAGCCAGGTTGAATTCGGCAGCGGCGACCGCTTCGGCTGCCGTCAATCGCCGCGGCGTCCCGATTTGCGCAGCCTTCAGCTGCACATCGGCGTTGCGGGCCCCGTAAATCGATCGGAATGTCACTTCACGGACGGAACGCCCCGCCACCGTGGTGCCATGGCCCCGCATCAGCACGGTCCAGTTGGATCCGAGTGCTCGCGCTAGGGAATCGCCTTGCTCCCGCGTCGAGACGATCAGGTTCGTGTCGCCGAATTCGTCCTGGCTGTCCCACAGAGGCACGGTCGCGCCCATGGTCGCGCCGAGATGAAAGACCGGGACGAGTTCTGCGTCGCTCGTGCAGAAAGGCATCATCTGAGGAGCATGGTGATGGCAGACGGCGAGCACGTCGGGCCGGGCGCGGTAGATCGCTCCGTGTATGCTGCGCTCCGCGAAGATCCGCGCTTCGGATTTCGAGACGAGAGCATCGTCCAGATCGAACATCAGGATGTCTTCGGCGCCGACCAGTTCCGCGGCGCGCGTTCGCGGCATCAAATAGTGGCCGGGAGAATTCGGGTGGCGCGCCGAGACGTGCCCAAAGCTATCGACGATCCCTTCATGCGCCAGGATGCGGCTGGCATCCACGACCTCGGCGATGGTCAGGTCCAGTTCCGGCGATCCTCGCAGCGGTACGGCACCGACGGAAGCCTCCAAATCTTGCCGCATTGGGTCACCTCGACAATCGCGTGCGCTTGCTTCGTCGGGGAGAGGTTCTTCCCTTGCTCAAGGCAAATCCAATGCGAAGTGCTTAGCTCAGAGCTAAGCGTTCTGAGGGGGCTCTGCGAGGGCAAGGGGGTGACCCAGTCCCCGCATGGCCACCGAAAGCGTCGTCATTGCCGAACCGACTGCCTCGCGGATGACGGGGAGCGACGCGAGCTGGCCAGCCTTCCGTGAGCCCGAAAGGAAGAGCGTTCGCCTGAGCACCGGGGAGTCGATCGGCCGAGCGAGGAGTGTTCCGGCGGCGACTTCCGCCATCACCGTGCCGTAGGGCAGGATGCCGGCTCCCGCCCCACGCGCAACGAGTGACTTGATGCCGGAGATCGATCGAATCTCATGGCCGACATCGATTTGAAGGCCGTGCTCCGCGGCAGTCCTCTCGACAAGGGAGCGCACGCCATCCCGCGCTTCCGGCAGGATCAGCGGATGGCTCAGCGCATCCGCGAATGTGACCGCGCCAGCGTCATCACACCCGCCCGCCGTCACCAGTACGAGGTCCTCCTGATAGAGCGCTCGCTTCCAGAAGCCGGATAGGTCGGCGACGTCATAGGCAAGGATCATGTCGAGATCGCCTCGCTGCAGGCTGTCCACCAGGAGATGGCTCATCTCCTCGGACAGGCTGAGGGCGAGCTGTGGCGCACGCTCGGAGACCGCCAGCAGCAACTCCGGCCCGATGATCTGCATCAGGCTCGGCGTCAGGCCGAGACGGACGGCTTCACGTGCGTCCTCGCTGACTTCGCGCCGAGCCAGCTCGACGAGATCGAGGATCTGCACGGCTCGCTCGAACAGCTTCTCGCCGGCGGTGGTCGGTGAAACACCGCGGGAATGGCGGGTCAGGAGGGCGATGCCGAGGCCTTCCTCCAATTGCTTGATCTGCATGCCGAGCGCGGGCTGGGCAATCCTGAGCTCATCGGCCGCACGCGTCATGTTGGCGGTCTCGACGACGCGGACGAAGTATTTGAGTTGGCGCAGATTCACGTCCGCTCCTTTCTGGTGGAGCAATCTGCCATGACCCGTGCTGAGGTTACGAGTCAGAGCGAGCTGTCGAGTTCCGGACAGGCTCTGGGTTCGTTCGCGCGCGCTGTCGCGTTCTTGACCGGGGCTTTGTTGCTCGCCGGTGTTCCCCGACGCGTCATAGCGAGACACAGGCCGTCTTTGTCGTTGCGGATGCTCGGGGCCGTGTAGTCGGAATATGTTGGTAGCCAGTATCAACGCGAATATCGGCTAAGAAGAGTGCAAACCTAACGAACGCTGCACGGCAATATTCTGTGGCTTGGCCCATGTTTGGCGGCCTGAGAGCTTGTGCGCCAGCCAAGACTCGGCTTGATTATCCATAGAGCACGCGCAGCGCTATGCGCCACAGGCACAGCTTCAAGGCGGAACATGACAGAGCTTCCGAACGCGCCTGAGCCCTTGACCCGCAACCCCAACCGGGCGCCTGAGGCACATGGCTCTCCGGCCGAGAGCTCCATTCCCGGTACCAAGGCCCCACCGCGGGCCGTGCTGCCCTCGAGCGATGTCGGCACGCTGACATTGCACTGGATCGCTGCCATCGCGGCGACCGTCAGTCTGGCGACAGGCCTGCGCATTTCCGCTGACGCGCTCGACGCGCAGTTCTCGCGATGGTTGGCGCCGATACTGCCTCAGGGCGAGATCTGGACCGTCCATATCCTCGCTGGTCTGACGCTGTTCGGCGCGGCCACGGGGTACCTGGTCTATATGGGGCTGAGCGGGCTCGCCGGACGCATTGCGCTGCGCCGGATTACGGCAATCCGGCTGCCGTCCTGGAAGACGCGCTGGCTCGCCATCAATGTCCTGCTTCACTGGCTTCTGTACGGTCTGGTGGTGACGCTGACGGCCACGGGCGTGCTGCTCTATCTGGGGTTCGGGGGCTGGGTGGTCTCGGTCCATCTCGGTGCCGCGATCGGCATGCTGATCTACACGCTCGTGCATATCGTCGCCCATTTCGGCTATGGCGGGTGGCGTCAGCTCCTGCGGATCTTCCGGCCGGCCGCGTTGGTTCCCACGCTGGCCCAGCGCAGCAAGCGGCCTCTGCTCATCGCGAGCATTGTCGCGCTGCCCGCGGCGGTCGCTGTCGCCGGCATCGACCTCACCTTTCGCGATACGCTCTCGGTGGGCAAATCTCAGGCGAGTCCCGTTCTTGACGGGGTGCTTGATGAAGCTCTCTGGCGCGAGGCGAAGCCGATCCGGGTCAGGACGCAACAGGGGTCCAATTTCGGTGGCTCGGGTGAATCGACCGTCGACATCAGGGCCGTCCATGACGGCAGCAAGATCCACTTCGCCTTCCGCTGGAGCGATCCCACGCGGTCGCTGGCGCGCCTGCCCATGATCAAGCGGCAGGACGGATGGCATGTGGTCGGCCAGCGTGCCGGCATGGCCGACGTCGTCGACTTCTACGAGGACAAGTTTGCTATCATCTTTTCTCGATCGGACGCATTGGGAGGCAGTGGCGCGACCCATTTCGGCCCCAGGCCTCTGGATGACCGGCCCTCTTCGCTGAATCAGCGCGGCTTGCACTACACGACCGACGGATCGATCATCGACATGTGGCAGTGGAAGGCCTCGCGCGGCGGCCTGCTCGGCTACATGGACGATCAGTATATCGGCCCCCCACGCGACGCGACTGCAGATGAAGCCTCGCAGCGCGCCCGCTATCAGGGCGGCTACTGGAATGACCCCGGAAGGGCCTTCTACAGCTACAATTTCGGCTTCGAGGGCCCGGGAGGATATGCCGGCCCCGTCAAGCCGCGGCGTCTTCCGCTCGATGCCGCCGCCACGATGGCGCAGCTCGGGCGCTTCGACGAGAAGGCCCCGGACGCGAGCCATGAGGAAGGCACGACCTGGTGGCTGACGGAGGCGGCCAGCGCGCCCTACAGCGATGAGGCGGATCGGCTCATTCCAGTGGGAACAGTGATGCCCGGCGTGCTCATCATGGGGAACTACGAGGGAGACAGGGCCGATATCCGGGCCGCCGCGCGCTGGAAGGATGGGTACTGGACACTCGAAGCGTCGCGGGCTCTCAAGACGGGAAGCCGTTACGATCTCGATTTCGAACCGGGCGCACCGATCTACATGTGGGTTTCCGTTTTCGATCATTCGCAGACCCGCCATACCCGGCACCAACGGCCGGTCAGCGTTCAACTGCGCTAGCGCAAGAGCGGGACGTAAAATGCGGCATTCGGGGGCGGGAATGCGGAAACGAGGAGTTGCGACGCTGGATCGAGCATCGTGTTTGGTCCAGCTCGATCGATTTCGGGCAAGGCGCCAGGCGCAGCGGAAGGAAGCTCTTGCTGCATGACTTCGCAGGTGCCCCTCGTCGTCAATGGCAAGCCGATTCGCGTCACGCGGGGCGAGGTGCTGCTGGAAGCCGTCCTCGGCGCTGGCATCGCCATCCCGCACGACTGCAGCACCGGGCAGTGCGAGACCTGTCGGGTGCGGGTCTATGATGGCGAAATCGATGCGATGGGGACGCAACGCGGCGATACTGTGTTGGCCTGCCAGGCCCGGGTTTCCGGCAATGCCATCATTGAATTCGATGCCGTTCCGGTGCCGACCAAGATCGCCGGTCGCGTGAGTGCGATCCAGCCGCTCTCGCCCGACGTCCTCGAAGTGACCGTGTCGCTGGCGCGCGATTTCACCTATCTGCCCGGCCAATACGTCAAATGCATGTTCGCCGGCTCTCCCGCACGCGACTACAGCCCGACCTTGCGGAGCGACGGCACGGCCAATAGCGACGAGCTGATCCTGCAAATTCGCCGCATCGAGACTGGCGTCGTATCCGCTCAGCTCGGTAACCGCATCGCCGTCGGCCACAAGGTTTCGATCCATGGCCCTTTCGGGAGTGCGTTTCACCGTCCGGGGGAGGGGCGGATCGTCCTTGTCGCGGCAGGCACAGGCTGGGCACCGATCTGGGCGATCGCCAGGGCATCGCGATACCGCGAGCCGAGGCGTGAAATGGTCGTGGTCGCCGGCGCTCGCGATCCCCGAAACCTCTACATGCGCGATGCGCTTGCCTGGCTGGCGGGGACCGGCGTCGGCCATGTGGTGGCGACGGCAAGCGGCCAGGTGGCCGAGGGTGTCCGGGCCGGCCGACCGACTGATCACCTGCCCGGTCTGCGCGACAGCGATGTCGTTCATGTCGCCGGCTCGCCGGAGATGGTGGCCGCGGTCGAGCAGCTTTGTCGAGAAGCCGGGGCGACCTGTCATGCCGATGCGTTCGTCGCGTCTCCGACGAGGCAGTCATTCAAGGACAAGGTCTTCGGGCTCTTCTTCCGCGGGGGCTCCGCCGAGCCGTCATCGCCATCGGCTTCGTCCTGACGAAGCGACCCGATCAGTCTTGCGCCGGGACCGCGCCGAAGTTGCGGATCAACGACGTCATATCGGCGCTCTTGGTGAAAGCGATGAACTTTGCCGCCTCCGGCGTCAGATCGCCCTGCTTGTAGACATAAGCGAATTCGACGCTGCTGGGATAACGACGATCCGACGGATGCAGCCCGTCGATCAGCAGCACCTTGGTTCCGATGTCCAGAACCCGGCTGAACGGACCGAAACCGATCGCGCCCTCGGTCAGGCGAACCGCTTCGACGGATTCCTGCGTCGAGATGGCCATTTTCGAACGTTCGGTGATCTGGAGATCCTTCCAGCCGGGCATTGTCGCGCGCAGAACGACCAGCGTGCTGTCGGCCTCCTCGCGCCTGACAACGCGGATGCGCTGGTCGGCCCCGCCGACCTCCTTCCAGTTGACGATGGTGCCGGCATAGATCGCCGCAAGCTGCTCGGACGTCAGCCGCGTGACAGCGGCCGCCGGATTGACGTAGATCGCGCTGGGCACCCGCGCCACCGGCTCATAGACCAAACCACGCGCCCGCTCGGCGTCGGTCAGTACGCGTGCGACACGTGCCAGCTTGGCGGTTCCGGAACCGACTGCGGTAATGCCCCCGCCGGATCCGATGCTCGGCGGGACCTTGACCACGACGGTCGGGTCGACGCCCTGAAATTTCTCCGCCACGGCCTGCAGCATCTCGACGCCGTCACCCGTGCCGACGATGACAAGTTCATTCGCGATGACAGGCTGGCAAGCAGCCATGAAGCCAACGACAGCAGCAAAAGCCAGGCAACGCATTGGCGGAACTCGCTTGTTGGTGGATTCCAGCTGTTCTGGCACGGCTTCGTAAATTAATCCTGCTCTTCGAAGCGGTCATTATTTCCCAATTATTTGCGTAATTAATTTACGTGGACTTCAGCCTTGCTATCTAAGGAACGAGCTGTTGCGTTCATTAGAGAGCGGTTCGTGCCAGACGACGGGTTCAGCGCCGACAAGCCCAGCGCACCCACTCGGTCGCAGGCGACGGCAGCGATGCGGACGCGTCTGCTGCCGGCATTGCGTCGCGTCCGCCGCTTCCGCTCGGCATGGCGCGAGAAGATCGCGAAAACCCATATCGGCGTTCACCTCGCCTGGATCGTCCTCCTCACGGGCGCGCTCACCTTCACGCTGATCGGGGTGGTGTCGTGGGCTCGCCTGCGGCAGGACGCCACCGAACAAAGCAACGTTCTGGCCCAGCTGTCACGGCAACAGGTCGCGAAGCGCCTCGATGCGGACGCCCGGCTCGCAGAGGCGCGCCTGAGCATTCTGTTCACCGAGGGCAACCGCCAGACGCGCTATCTTTCCCAGCGCCTCGATATCGTGAAGGCGATCGTCTCGTCGAACAACGTCGCAATCGAGGCGATCCTGGCTCCCGCGAGCGTCACTGGAGAGCTCGATGTCTTGCTGGTCGCCAGCGCGAACGGAGCGGTGACGGGCGCGAGTCGGACGATTGACCTGCTCGCCGCTGCCGAGGCCCTGGAGGAGCTGGGTCTGAGGGAGGCCGTCGCTGCGGTCTCCAACGACAACCGGCGGAGCGATCGCAAGGCCCACTATGCCACATACCGCTTGGCCGAGGGGATGAGGCAGGCGCTTGGAGTGCCGCAGGACCGGACGATCGGTCATGTTTCCATCGAGCCCGTCTTCGACGACTTCGGCGATGTCGCCGGAACCCTGGTCGGGCTGCGAACACTGGCTCCATCCGAGAGCACCTTCGAGACCTTCTCGAAGATCGTCGAGGCTGGCGTCGTCGTGTTCGACGGCGCCCACATCGTCACGGCCGGGGGAGCGACCGGCTTTCAGCTCAGCTCGGCGGCAGCGCAGTCCGGCGACGATCTGCTCTCCGACGAACGCGGCCATCGGGTCGCGCGCTGTGTCACGACCTTCCTGGACCTGACTATCTGTACCCATGTCGATGCTGCGGAGGTCGAGGAAACCCAGCGGGAGATGCTGCAGATCAGCCAGCGACAGGCCTACAGCCTGTTTCGCTGGTTCCTGATCCTCGCCGCGGCATCCCTCGGCGTGCTCGTCGGAATGGTCCTGCTCGGTGTTCGGCGTGTCACCCGCGGCTTGCCGCAACTGGCTGCGGCTGCGACCTCCGTCTCGCGAGGTGACCTCGACAAGCCCTTCAGCGCGACCGGTATCGGCGAGGTTCGCAGCCTTGGCCGCGCCTTCGAGGTCATGATCTCCAACCTGCGCGAAAGCCTGGGACGCATCAGGCAGCTCGCCTTTGTCGATCAGGTGACGGGGCTTTCCAACCGGGAGAAGATGCGTATCGACGGCAGCGCCGCCCTTGCCTCGGACGCATCGGGCCTTGCCTTCCTTTTCGTCGATCTCGATCGCTTCAAGTCGATCAACGACAGTTTTGGGCACAAGATGGGCGATCTGCTGCTCCGGCAGGTCGCATGCCGCCTCGACGAGTTCCTGGCGCTGTACCGGCGCAGCGGCGCGATCGATCAGTACTGGGGCGGGCGTCTCGGTGGTGACGAGTTCCTCGTGATCGTCCGGGCCGAGATCGGCGCTGATGCCGTGCGCGCATGCGCCGAGGCACTGATCCGTCGGCTCGGTGAGATGTACGTCATCGGCAGCGCCCATGTCACGGTCGGGGCGAGCATCGGCATCGCGATGGCCGGCCCGGCCGGCAACAGCTACGACGATCTGCTGATCAAGGCCGACATGGCCATGTACGAAGCGAAACGGCAGGGGCGGGGCTCCGCGGCCTTCTTCACCGTTCAGACGGCGGTCGCCATGCAAGAACGTCTGGCGCTCGAGCAGGATCTGCGCGTAGCCCTGCGCGACGGCACGCTCGACGTGTTCTACCAGCCGATGATCTCACTCGCGGACGGCAGCGTCGAGGCTGGCGAAGCATTGGCCCGCTGGACGCACCCGACACGAGGCGAGGTTTCCCCTGCCCGGTTCATCGGCATTGCCGAGGATGCAGGACTGATCCGGGAGCTCGGTCTCTTCGTCCTGACGCGAGCCATCAACGAAGCGCGGGAACTCGAGGCCGCGGGAATGCCGATCAGGATCGCGGTGAACGTTTCCGTCCTGCAGCTGGAGGATCCGTCATTCGCCTCCTCCGTCGAGGCCCTGCTCGGCGCCGCCAGGCTGGCGCCATCGCTGCTCGAGCTGGAGATCACCGAAACCGTCGCGATGCGCTCCTCTCAGCTCGTCGAACAACAGCTGCGTCAGTTGCGCGCCTCCGGAATCCGCTTTGCGATCGACGATTTCGGTACGGGGTATTCGAACCTGTCGTCGCTTGCGCGCCTGCGTGTCGACACGCTGAAGATCGACCGCTCTCTCGTCAGCCATGTCGCGACCACTCCCGAGCAACAGGCCATTGTCAGGACGGTCCTGTCGCTTGCGCGCTCGCTCGGCTTCGCGACCGTCGTGGAAGGCGTGGAAGAGATCGCGGATTTGCAGTTCATGATCGATGAGGGCGCGCATGTGGCCCAAGGTTACTATTTCAGCCCGGCACTGCCTGCTGTCGATTTCCGCCTTTTTGTCAGCCAGAATCGTTTCAGGAAGTCACTCGGTTCAAAGGGCAACCTCATCAAGTTCCCCGCGAGAGCGGAACAAGGCAAAGGGCGCTTTCGCTAGAAAGTTTCGTTCGGCTCGTAAGGTCATTTGACGCTGAGTTCGTTCGGCGGAGCGGCGGGCGTCCGATGGGTGCTGCCTCGGCGGCATGACGTGTGGCCGATGGGCTGGGAGGCCGTCCTAGCCCACGCTCGCCCGGACGCGGTTCGCACGCGTTTAAGGGTGTACTCGAAGCGAGCATCCGCCGACGGAACGACCTCACATGATCCCGGTCTTGGCAAAGATATCGACGGTCGACTGCCCATCAAGGATCATGTCGCGGACACTGTTCTCGCCGCTGACCTTGGCAAAAGCGGCTTCCAGCACCTCACGCTCGCGTGCCGCTGGCACGATGACGACGCCGTCGATGTCGCCGACCACGAGATCGCCGGCGCTGACCCGGCAGCCATTGCGGAACTGGATGTCGCAACGAAAGTCGATCACCCGGCCGCGCACGCGCTGATCCTGCGCGTAGCTGCCGGCAGAGAACACCGGGAAGCCCAGCTGCAGGATCTCGCGCGTATCGCGATGGTAGCCATCGAGGACCGCACCGGCGGCGCCGAGCCTGCGTGCGCGGGTGCTCATGAGCCCGCCCCAGAGTGCGTATGTCGGTGACGAGCCCGTGCAGATATAGATCTCACCGGGCTTCAGACTGTCGAGCGCTTCGAACATGAGGCCGAAAGGCTGGGCTCCGCTCTGACTTGCGACATCGACGGCACAGTCGGCCTCCTGGACCGTCATCGCCCGGCCTGCGATCACAGCGCCCGGAACCTGAGAACGGATCTCCGGCGGCAGGAACTGGCGCGTCAGGCCGATGGCGTCCATCACGTCGCCGAGGACGGCGCTGTAGAGTTCGTCGCGGATACGCTGGAACAGCGGCTCCTCCGGCGAGGCGGCAATGTTCGTCATGATTGTCTCCTTGGACATGGTCATTCAACGGGGGAAAGCGTAGGCGCCCAGCCGCTCGGCATGACGCTGGACGAGTTCGAGACCGAAGGCGGTCGGGCGCAACGCCGGGCCGCGATCATGGATATCGATGCCGGCACGCAGGCCGAAGACGCGCTTGCCGTAGCAGATCAGGCTTTCGAGCGACTGCATGATGAAGACGGTCGTCGCCACCATCTCGCGATAGGCATCCTCGGCTCCAGCCTCGTCGCCCGCGACAAAGAGCGCATGCGCGGCAAGGGCGTAGTCGATCGTGTCAGGCGCCAGGATCATTCCGGCGCAGCCTGCACGGAAGTTGTCGATCAGCTCGAGTCCACCGCGGCCGTTCATGATCGGCAGCCGGCCGCCCGTGGTCTCGATCAGCTGCCGGATCTCGACGACCGAACCCTCGCCCTTGATCAGGCAGATATTGGGATGCTGCGCGACGAGCTCGCGAATGTCCTCCGCCGAGAGACCGCGCCCCATGTACGCCGGCGCATTCTGGATCGCGACGGGCAGCCCGGTCGCCTCGGCAACGCGCCCGAAGAAACGGATGTACTCGGGCGCGCCGAAGCTGCCGACCATCGGCGGCTGCAGGATCACCCAATCCGCCCCGGCTGTCTCGGCCGCCTTGACCTGCTCGACCTGCTCCGAGACCGAGGAGCCGAAGATGGTGAAGGCGAGCGGCACGCGGCCGGCCGTGTCCTCGGCGACCCATTCCATGATGCTGCGCCGCTCGCCGACGGTGAGCTTGGAAACCTCGGTCGCGAGGCCCAGCGCGGCCATCCCGTGCACGCCGAGCCGCAAGCAGATCTCGACCTGACGGCGCATCGCCTCGCGGTCGATTCGCTCCTGAGCGTCGAACAACGCGTAGGCGATGGCGTGAATGCCCGTGAATGGCGGCCTGAAGCCCATCTGGTTTCCTCCCTCCGATGCCCGCCGCGTTGCGGGTCGTTCAGTCAGACGTCCAAAGATCATATGTTAAACATCATATCAATGCTTGCGCAGGTTTGCGGACCGTGGCAGCTTCCGCCCCGCCGGATGGATTCCGGCGGTGCAGGAGCGGCGCATGCGCAGGGCGAAGCCCGGAAAGATCGGCACGATGGTCTCGGCGCTTGGCGCGGCGATCGTGCGCGGCGAGATCATGCCGGGCTCTGTGCTGCCGCCGGAGCACGAACTGGAAACGCGCTACGGCGCCAGCCGCAGCGTCGTGCGCGAAGCGATGAAGACGCTTGCCGCCAAGGGACTCGTCAGCGTACGGCCACGCCACGGCACACATGTGCGCCCGGTCCATGACTGGACGCTGCTCGATCGCGACGTCCTCAGCTGGATGCGTACCGGCGATGGCCTCGACCGCGACTTGCTGATCGCGCTGGAAGAGGCGCGCGCCATCATCGAGCCGGCCGCCGCCGCACTCGCAGCCCATCGCGCGACTGCGGAAGACCACGCACGGATCGCGGCGGCGCTGATGGCGATGGAGGCCGGCCAAAAGGATCCGCAGGCCGCGATCGCCGCGGACAAGCAGTTCCACCTCGCCATTCTCGACGCGACCCACAATCCGGTTCTGCGCAGTTTCCGCGGCGCGATCGACGCCATCCTGAGCGCCGTCTTCGACATTGCCGTCGGTGTCTTCGCGGGCAATCTGCCGAACCACGCCGCGGTTGCCCGGGCGATCGCGGCACGAGATGCCGCATCGGCGCGACAGGCCATGGAACAGGTGCTCGGCTACACGCAGGGCCACCTGCTGTCCGGCACAAGCACCTCCGTGCTCAAAACTGAAAAGAAGATCGCCAAACCGGGAGAAACGCCATGAAACTGAAGACGTTGATGCTGGCCGCGAGCTTTGCGGCGACCGCCTTCTCTGCCTCCGCCGCCTGGCCCGAGCGACCGATCACGCTGGTCGTGCCCTGGGCGGCCGGCGGCGGCACCGACGCGGTCGCGCGCATCCTCGCGGCCGGGCTCGAAAAGGAACTCGGCAAGCCCGTCAACGTCGTGAACCGCACCGGCGGCGGCGGCGTGGTCGGCCATACCGAGATCGTCAACGCAAAGCCCGACGGCTACACGATCGGCCTCGCGACCGCGGAGGTGACGACCTATTACTGGTCCAACACTGCCCCCTTCACTTTTGAGAAGCTGACGCCGATCGCGCTGGTCAACTTCGATTCCGCCGCCTTCAACGTGGCCGCCAACAGCCCCTGGGCAAACCTGCGTGCGGCCCTCGACGACATCCGCAAGCAGCCGGTCGGCCACTACAAGCTCTCGGGCATGGCGGCCGGCGCCGCCTATCACCTCGCCTTCGCCGGGCTGCTGCAGCTCGAAGGCATCAATCCCAAGAGCGTCACCGTAGTGCCCAGCCAGGGCGCGGCGCCGGGCTTCCAGGAGCTCGCATCAGGCGGCGTACAGATCGTCCCGTCCTCGCTCCCCGAGGGCAAGCCGATGTTCGATGCCGGCCGCGTCAAGGCGCTGGCGGTGATGTCGAAGGACAAGATCTCCACCTTTCCTGCCGTGCCGACGGTCAAGGAGGCGATCGGCAAGGAGTATGAGGGCGGCACTTGGCGCGGTCTGGCGGCGCCTGCAGGTATCCCCGCCGATGTTGCCGCACGCCTCGTCGAGGTGACCGACAAGGTCGCGAACTCCGAAGCCTACAAGAGCTTCCTCGCAGAACGCGGCTTCGGCTACGCCTTCGAGAAGGGGCCCGCCTTCGGCGAATTCCTGTCGAAGCAGCACAAGCAGAATGGCGAGATCATGGGCGCTCTCGGTCTGCGCCTCCGCCAGTAGCCGAATCGCTTCGTCAACGCGCTCGCGCGGTGGCCCGGCCGCCGCGCGCGCAGATTCGCATACGGCAGGCCAAACATGAAATTCAACGATCTCTTCGCGGGAATGCTGTTCCTGGCGGTGGCGGCCGCAGTCGCCTTCGCCGCGCGCAGCTTGCCGAATCCCTCCGAGCAGCCGCTCGGGCCGTCGGCCTTCCCGCTGATCCTCTCCGGTCTGCTCGGGCTCTGCGCGGCGATTCTTGCCGTCAACGGCGCGCGGGCGACGCCGCGCGGGCCACTGTTCGCGCTAGCCGACTGGGCTCGCAACGGCGGAACGCTCCTGCGCCTGCTGCTCGTGCCGGCCGCCGTGGTCTTTTACATCCTCTGCGCCGATCCGCTCGGGTTCCTGCTGACAGCCGCACTGATCCTCGCAGTGCTGTTCCTTGCCGGTAGCGTGCGCCCGCTGCACGCGTTCGCTCTCGCCTGCATCGCGGCGCTCGTGATCCACTCCCTCTTCTATCTCGGCCTCGGCGTGCAACTGCCCTGGGGACCGCTCGAACCCTTCCGCTGGTGAGGCCGCGATGCTCGATGCCTATGTGACCGCGCTGGGGATGGTGCTCGATCCCTATGTGCTCTTCGTCATTACCGCCTCCGCGATCTATGGCCTCGTCGTCGGCTGCATCCCCGGCCTTTCCGCCACGATGGCGACCGCGCTGCTGGTGCCGCTCACCTTCTTCATGCCACCGGTTCCGGCCATTGCCGCCATCGTGACCACCAGCACCATGGCGATCTTCTCCGGCGATATCCCGGGCTGTCTCCTGCGCATCCCCGGCACTCCGGCCTCGGCCGCCTATGTCGACGATTCCTACCAGATGACGCTGAAGGGCAAGCCCGAACTCGCCCTCGGCATCGGCCTGTGGTTCTCCGTGATCGGCGGCCTCTTCGGCACGGCGGTGATGATGGTTGCTTCGCCGGCCATTGCCGATTTCGCGCTCGGCTTCGGCTCGGTCGAGTTCTTCTGGATCGTGATGCTCGGCCTCGGCGGCGCCGTCTTCATCGGCTCGTCGACACCACTCAAGGCCTGCATCGCCCTGCTGATCGGCCTGCTGATCGCCATGGTCGGCATGAACAATCCGGCCGGCCAACCGCGCTTCACCTTCGACTCGACCGAGATGCTCGGCGGCGTCTCCCTGATCCCGATGATGGTCGGCATGTTCGCCTGCTCGGAGGTGATGCGGCACATGATCAGCGGCGGCGGCGCCCCTCAGGTCGTCGTCCGCAAGATCGGACCGATCTTCGCCAACATGTGGCGGCTGACGAAGCAATACCCCTGGCAGCTCCTGCGGGGCAGCGCGCTTGGCACCGTGATCGGCATCCAGCCTGGCAGTGGTGCCGACATGGCGGCCTGGATGTCCTACGCCATGAGCAAGCGCCTTTCGAAGGAGCCGGAGAAGTTCGGCACGGGCCATCCGGAAGGGCTGATCGAGGCCGGCGCCTCCAACAACTCCTCGCTCGCCGGCGCCTGGATTCCGGCGCTGGTCTTCGGCATCCCCGGCGACTCGATCACTGCCATCGCCATCGGCGTGCTGATGATGAAGAACATGGCGCCGGGGCCGACGATCTTCGTCAACAATCCGGAGAACGTCTACGCGCTGTTCCTGGTCTTCGTCATCGCCAACCTCGTGATGCTTCCGCTCGGCTGGGCGATCATCAAGGTCGCGACCCGCGTACTGACCGTACCGCGCAAGGTGCTGATGCCGATCATCCTGCTCTTCGCCATCGTCGGCTCCTACGCGATCAACAACTCGCTCTTCGATGTCGGGCTGATGCTGGCCTTTGGGGTGCTCGCCTTCGTGCTGGAGGAGAACGACTTCCCGGTTGCGCCGGTCATCCTCGGCGTCGTGCTCGGGCCGCTGCTCGAGGAGTATTTCATCAACTCGATGATCAAGTCCGACGGACGGCTGATCGGCCTCGTCGACCGGCCGATCGCGGCCGTCCTCGCCGCGATCACGGTCACAATCGTCGGCTGGACGATCATCGCTTCGGTGAGGGGCGCCAAAGCGCCCGAGCTGCGCGCGGAAGGATGAGCACGATCGCTGGCTCTGGCAGCCCATGCCCGAGCCAGCGTCACGATTTCATCCGCCAGTGTCGAAAGCGCGGGAGCGGCGACTGCGAATGCGCACTACGATAGGACGCGCTCGCCTCGAACAAAGTCGATAAAAGCCCGCAGCGTCGCGGGCATCTGGCGACGGCTGGGGTAATAGAGGTGGAAGCCCGGATAGTAGGGACACCATTCCTCGAGCACGCGGACGAGCCGACCTTCGGCGATATGCTGCTCGACCTGGCTCTCGAACAGATAGGCGATGCCTGAGCCCGCCAGCGCGGCTTGCAGGAGATGGCCCTGGTCGCTCAGGACGAGCGGGCCCTGCACCGCGACCTTGAACTCGATCCCGCCGCGCTCGAATTCCCAGTCATAGAACCGGCCGCTGCCGAAACGCAGCCGCAGGCAAGGCAGGTCGCGCAATTGCTCGGGCGCAGCCGGCATACCGTGACGCGCGAAGACATCCGGTGTCGCGACCACAGCCGAACGCTGACGCGGACCGATCGGTACGGCGATCATGTCCTGGGCGACCGTCTCGCCGAAGCGCAGGCCAGCGTCGAAGCCCTCCGAGACCATGTCGATCAGCGCATTGTCGGAGACGATTTCGATCGTCACCGTCGGATGGCGTTCGAGGAAGCGCGTAACATAGGGTAGCAGCAGGATCTCGGTCGCGAGATGGGCCGCGTTCAGGCGCAGATTCCCGATCGGCTGGTCGCGGTAGTTGTTGAGATCGTCGAGCGCATCCGTAATGTCGCGGAAGGCCGGTCCGATACGCCCGTAGAGCCGTTGCCCGGCCTCGGTCAGCGCGACGCTGCGCGTGGTCCGATTGACCAGCCTTACCTGAAGCCGCTCCTCCAGCGCGCGCAGGCCATGGCTGACCGCCGAAGGCGTGCAGCCGATTTCGGCGGCGGCGCGACGGAAGCTCAGATGTCGTGCCACGGCCATAAACAGCGAGAGCGCGCCTTGATCCATTGCTGAGATAAACTCATCAAGTCGTTGATCACTGCGTGGATACTCTCATCTGAACGCCCTGGCTACCTTCCTCTCATCGGCATCGGCCGAGCGATTGGAAGGAGACAACATCATGCAAACCTGGTTCATCACCGGCGCTTCGCGTGGCATCGGGGCGCTCGTTGCGAAGCTTGCACTGGAAAAGGGCGACGCTGTCGTTGCCACCGCGCGGGACCCGCGCAGCGTGACGGCGGCTCTCGGCAAGCATCCCAACCTGCTGGCGGTGTCGCTTGACGTCACCGACGAGGCGCAGGCCTACGCTGCGACGAAGGAAGCGATACGCCGCTTCGGCAAGATCGACGTGTTGCTCAACAATGCCGGCTTCGGCTTGCTCGGAGCCGTCGAAGAGGCAACCGCGAGCGAGATCGAGGCGCTGTACCGCACGAACGTCTTCGGCGTGCTCAACGTCGTCAGGGCGGTGCTGCCCCATATGCGCCGCGCCCGCAGCGGCCATATCCTCAACATCTCCTCGATCGGCGGCTACCAGAGCGGCGCGGGCTTCGGTGTCTATTGCTCGACCAAGTTCGCGGTCGAAGGCCTGACCGAAGCACTGGCCGCGGAACTCGCGCCACTCGGCATCAAGGCAACCATCGTCGAGCCGGGCTATTTCCGCACCGACTTCCTCGACGCCCGTTCGCTGAGCATCAGCGACGGCCAGATCGCCGATTACACCGGAACGGCGGGGATGGTGCGCGAGCATGCCACCAAGCTCAGCCACCAGCAGCCCGGCGACCCCGCCAGACTGGCCGCCGCCTTGGTCGAACTTGGCGGCAACCCGGATGCACCGCTGCGCATGCCCTATGGCAGTGACACGGTCGCGGCGATCGAGGCCAAGAACGCTTTCGTGGCCGGTGAGCTTGCTGCCTGGCGCGAGGTCGCCGTCAGCACCGACTTTCCTGCAACCAGCGCCGCAGCCTGAGCTGCCGGCCGCTCACGGGAGAGAGCCCATGATCACCCTAGAGCAGGCGCGCCGGATCATCGCGACCGGCGAAGCCCAGGCCAACGCTATCGGCATCGCCGTCAATATCGCGGTTCTCGATGCGGGCGCCCATCTCAAGGCGTTCAGCCGGATGGATGGCGCCGTCCTGGGCTCGATCGACATCGCGACCGGCAAGGCGCGCACCTCCGTCCTCTTCGAGGCCGCCAGCGAGGCAGTCTGGGACTACTGCAAGCCGGGCGCGCCGGCACCGGGCCTCGAGCTCAGCAATGGCGGGCTGATGACCTTCGCCGGCGGCATTCCGCTGTTTGGTCCGGATGGCCTGCTGATTGGCGCCGTCGGTGTCTCCGGCGGGGCCGTCCCTCAAGACCGAGCCATTGCCCAGGCCGCCGCGCAGGCGCTCGGCGTCTGATCCATCGACAACTCCAAACACCTCAACCCACCCCATCAGACAAAGGAACACGTCATGACCAAGACCATCCTCATCACCGGCGCGGGCTCGGGCTTCGGCAAGGGCGCCGCCATCGGCATGGCCAGGAACGGCCACAACATCATCGCCACGGTGCATGTTTCGTCGCAGGTGACGCCGCTGCGAGAAGAAGTTGCAGCACTCGGGCTCTCCGATCGGATCCGCGTCGAGCGGCTCGACCTCACCGACGCCTACGACATCAAGCAGGCCTTGAAGTGGGACTTCGATATCCTCTGGAACAATGCCGGCATGGGCGAGGCCGGCCCGGTCTGGGAAATTCCGATCGAGCTCGTCCGCAACAACTACGAGATCAACGTCTTTCTGCCGCTGGTCCTGACGCAAGGCGTCGTGCAGAAATGGGTCCGCGCCGGCAAAGCAGGCAAGGTCGTCTTCACCTCCTCGATGGGCGGGCTGTTCACGCCGGCGAATTGGGGGACCTATGTCTCGACCAAACATGCGCTGGAATCGATCGCCGAGGCCCTGCAGCAGGAACTCGCGGCCTATGGCATCAAGATCCAGACGATCAATCCCGGCGCCTACTACACCGGCTACAACGAGACGATGGCGGACAACCCGTTCCGCTGGCTCGACGACGAGGTCAACTTCACGAAGCGCGCCGATCTTCGCAAGGGCTTCGACGACTTCTTCGCGACGCCGGAAGGCAAGATGGACCCGCAGGAGATGATCGACCGCATGATCGAGATCGTCCCGGCCGACGACGGCAAGTTCCGCAATGTCGTACCGAAAGTCATCGAGGACATGCTCAAGGATCACCAGCTTCAGGCTTGGGAAAGCCGGATCTGAAGAACCGGCATCCGCCAAGGCCCAAAACGGCCGCGGCGGATGCGCCTTGCCCGCCAGATAGCATCAGGCCGATAACGTTGCGCCATTACTGGAAGTTGGGGTCTTTCCCGGATGTGGACGCGGCAACATGCGACGGGCCGGCGCGAGCCGGCCCGACAGGCTTCCTGAGGATGCCGGCTATGGTCAGCGACCCTTGTCGAGGAAGGCGCGGATCATGGCGACGGTAGCCGAAGGGTTCTCCTCCATGATCCAGTGGCCGGAATCGGGGACAACACCTTCAGTCAGGTCAGTCGCGGCAGCCCTCATTACGGCTGCCATTGCGGTACCGAAGGACTTCTCACCGCCGATCGCCAGCACGGGCATCGTCAGCTTGCCTCCGGCAGCCAGAAAGGCGCGGTTGTCGATCGCGTCCTGGTCGAACGCGGCGAACTGAGCGAAACCCGAATGCATCGCTCCCGGAAGAGCGTAGAGCCTGGCGTAGTGCTCGCGCGAGGCTTCGCTGAAGCGAGAGGGTGTCGCCGAGAACTCGTTCCAGAAGCGGTCGAGATAGATGCGCTCGCGACCCGCCACGAGCCGCTCCATGTCCGGACCACCGAAGCGGAAATGCCAAAGCAGCGGGTTCTTCAGGATTTCTTCCCAAGGACCGACACCGGGGACTGGCGCGTCGATCAGCGCGAAGCGGCCGACACGCTGCGGATGCTGCGCCGCGAAGGAGAAGCCCACCATGTTGCCGATATCATGCGTCACGAGATCGGCACGCTCGATCTTGAGCGCGTTGAGAACACCGGCGACATCGCCGGCTTGCGTCTTCTTGTCGAAGCCGGATTGGGGCTTGGAAGACAGGCCAAGTCCACGGAGGTCTGGCACGACCACGGTGTAAGTCCGCGCCAGATCGGCCGCCATTGGCGCCCACATGTCGCCGGTTTCTCCATAGCCATGAAGCAGCACGACGGCGGGCCCCTGGCCGCCGACACGCACATGCATGGTTGCACCGTTGGTCGCGATCTCCTGCGCCTTGAACGAACTCGGGAAATCAGGGACCTGGGCTGTGGCGGGAGCGGCGAAGGCGAGCGCTCCAAGCATAGCGGCAACTTTCAACATGACGGTTCTCCCGCCTACCGGGAGGGCGGTCGATGCGACCGTCGCTGTCAGCCCCGTTGGCATGACGCAACGTAGCATTCGCTCCGTGTTCGGATTAGCGTCACGCAAGCGAAATTCATGTCCGGGAAAAGCGAACGATGTTAAAGCTGGACGGCATCGCGACCTTCGTCGCGATCGCTGAGGCAGGCTCTCTGAGCGAGGCCGCTCGGCGGCAACGTCTGTCGAAATCGGTGATCAGCGATCGCTTGGCCGAGCTGGAGCGCAACCTCGGAGCGACGCTTCTGCATCGTAGTGCTCGCCGGCTGACGCTCACCGAGGACGGAACGGCCTTTCTCGAACGCGCCACGAGGATCACCCGCGAGGTCGAGGAGGCGACGGCCGACATGGCCGAGCGCCGCGGAGCACTTGCTGGCCCCTTGCGGATCTCCGCGCCTGTCACCTTTGGACGAATGCATCTGGGACCGGCCATCTATCCCTTCCTCGCTCGGCATCCCGAGATCGAACTGACGCTCGATCTCGATGACCGTCGCGTCGAGGCGGGTGCCGACAGCTACGACGCGGTGTTGCGCCATGGGCCGATCGCGGATTCGCGGCTCGTCGCCTGGACGCTCGCGCGGAGTCGGCGCGTCCTCGTCGCCGCGCCGGAGTATCTGGCGCGTCATGGCAGCCCGGCTTCGCTGGCCGAACTCGATGGCCACGCCGGCATCTTCTACACGAACCGCGGCGCTGCAGATTGGCGGTTCAGCGCCCAGCAGGGAGCCCTCAGCATCCGGGCTCGCTCAGCGCTGCGTGTCAACAACGGGGATATGATGCGAGATGCGGCATTGGCAGGTCTTGGCATCGCACTTCTGCCGCTCTTCGTCGCCGGCGCCGAAATCGGTGGCGGACGCCTGGGCGTCGTCGATGTCGGTGTGCAGCCGGAGGCCGAATTTATCTATCTCGCACACCCAGAGGGGCGCCGGCCGTCTGCCAAGTTGCGCGCCCTTGCCGACTGCCTTCGCCAGGCTTTCGGCGAACCGCCATATTGGGAGCGTCTCGAGCCACACCGATCGGTCTGAGTCGAATGATCTTCACACGCGGGTGCGGCGCCAAGAAGCTGACGCTGGCGCTCTGCCAGAAAGCGGACATTCAGCTACTGCCCGAAAGCGGACATGTGGGTCAGGCCTTCTGGGACGGATCGGCACTGGTCCGCATATCAAGCGAGACCCTCTGAAAGCCCTGATGTTCGAGGATCTGCTGAGCAGAATCCGAGAACATGAATTTCACCAGTTGCCGTGCAGCACTCGAGGCGGTGACCGAAACGGCGATGCCATAGTCCGCCGTAACCATGCATTCGGCGGGCAGGTCCACGATGCTGAGCCGAGCATCGTCGCGTAGCGGAAGTGCGCTCGACCAATATCCGAGGAACACGTCAGCCTGCCCGGTCTCGATCAGCCATTCGGCCGGGAAGCGACCGGGCGGGAGTGCCAAGGGCTGAGGGCCACCGACAAGATGGCGCGCCTTTGTACCCAGAACGGCTCCGGCGCCGGGCCTGAGTCCATTTATTTTGTCGAAGACCTCGAGCGCATAGTCGCCCGAAGGGTCGGCGCCTGGGGTCGACGTGCCGATGCGAACGTGATCATCCAATAGCGCTTCCAGCAGGTTCGTCGTCGTGAGGCCCAGATCCGTACGCGCGATCGCGCAGATGCGGTTTCTCGCAAAGCATGTCGGTGCCTCAAAAAGGCCGAGCCTATGCAGGCGTTCCGGATGGCGCATGTTGGCGGAGGCGAAGACGTCGGATGGCTCGCCGTCCTCGATCTGCTGGCGCAGAAGGCCGGCCGGGCCAAATGTCGCTTCCACCTGCGAGTTGTACCCAGCCGGGAGGGTCAAAAGGATCTGCTGCACGGCCGAACGTAGGCTGCCCGCGGCATGAAACCGGATCGGACGGTCGCTCTTGCCGGTATCGGTCATGCGGTGTTCCTGCGACTGCGAGCGCGTTCGACCTGTGACCGGAATGTCGGCGCGAACGTCGTCAGCTCCACGTCCTCATGGTCGTACCGCACCTGGCTGACCGGCAGGTGGTAGAGCGCGGCCAGATTGGACTCGGTAAGAACCTCCGACAGATCTCCGATCTGATAATGCTCGCCATCGTTCATCAGCAGCGCGCGATCCGCCGCTGCCAGCGCGTGATTGGGCTGATGCGTCGTGAACAGGATGGTCAGCCCCTGCGCTCGGCCAAGTTGGTGGATGAAACCCAGGACCAGATCCTGGTTCCTGAGGTCGAGCGCGGAGGCTGGCTCGTCGAGCAGGAGGATGGGTGCTTCGGTCGCCAGGGCGCGGGCGATCAGGACGAGCTGCCGCTCGCCGCCCGAGAGCGAGTCGAACGAGCGGTCTGAGAACTGGGTCAGCCCCAGCGCGTCGAGGCAGCCGCGGGCGATCTCGCTGTCGCGTCGGCCTGGCGAGCGAAAAGCGCCGACATGGCGGGCGCGACCCATCAGCACGATATCCAGTACGCTGTATGGAAAGGCTGCGCTGAAATCCTGCGGTACGAACCCGACGAGGCCATTGGTTCGGATCGTGCCCTGGTTCGGCCGGTTGAGCCCGACGATCGAGCGCAGCAAGGTCGACTTGCCCCGCCCATTGGGCCCCAGAATGGCGACGATCTCGCCTGGCATGACGTTCAGGTTCAGCCCGCGATACTGCCAGCGGGTTCCGTCATAGGAGTGGCCGGCGTCCCGGATCAGGATCATCTCATCAGCCATTCTGGCCTGCCCTCTGGCTTCGAAAGAAGACCAGCGCGAAGATCGGGGCACCAAGCAGGGCCGTCAGGATGCCCAACGGAATCTCGCTGTCGGTGGCGGTCCGTGCGACGTCGTCGATCAGGAGCATGTAGAGCGCTCCGGCCAGCGCCGAGGCAGGCAGCAACTGGCGATGATCGGGCCCTACCATCATTCGGGCGAGATGGGGCACCACCAGCCCGACCCAGCCGATGACGCCGCTGACCGCGACCTGCGCGGAAACGATCAGGCTGATCAGGGCCAGGATCAGCCAACGGGTGCCTGCGACGGAGATGCCGAGCGCCTGGGCGTCATCTTCTCCGAGCGAGAGGATGTTGATGCGCCAACGCAGCAGCAGGAGCAGGATGCCGCCTACCAGGATCGGGCCCAGTATCAAGGCGAGCTTTTCATAGTCGGCGGTTGCGAAACTGCCCAGCAGCCAGAAGACGATACGCGGCAGCTTCTCTTCGGTATCGGCAAGATACTGCACCAGGCTCACCAAAGCGCCGAAAAAGCCGCCTACGATGACGCCGGCCAGGACGAGCGCCAGCATGTTGCGGCGCGCGACGAGGGCATGCAGCGCGTAGACCATCAGAAGGGAAAGCATGCCGAAGGCGAAGGCTCCGAGCAGCAGCATGCTGCGCGAGGCGCCGAACAGGATGGCCAGCGTCCCACCGAAGGCAGCGCCCGAGCTGACCCCGATGATGTGAGGCCCGACCAGCGGGTTGCGAAACACGCCCTGCAGCGCCGCCCCGCACAGCGCCAGCCCCGCACCCGCGAAGATCGCGACGAGTATGCGAGGCAGCCTGACATTGAAGACGACGTTTCGTTCCACCTCGATCAGCGAGGGATCGGGCAGCCCAAGTCCCGATGCGAGAATGCGAAGAACCTTCAGCGGGGGGATCTCGTAGCGACCCAGGCCGAGCGACGCGAGCGCGACAATGACCAGCGCCACAGCGAGCAAGGCGATGACGAGACGCGACCGTGCGAGGCTCAATGGTTCACCGCCCTGCCAGCGCATCCCAAGCTCAGTGGAACGAGGAATAGCCGGTCCGATAGAACCGCCGGTAATATGCATCCGCCTCCGCCTGGAGATCGATGTCGGCAAAGCGATCGGGATAGAGCGTCTTGGCCATCCAGAGTTCACCGAGCGCCAGCGCCTCAGGCATGGGGTGGCCCCAGGCCTTGGCATATTCCGGCATCAGGTAGACCCGGCCTGCCTTCACCGCGGCGATCGACTGCCAGGCGGGCGCGCGCTTGATTTCGTCCACAACGGACGGATAGCGCTCCTGAACGAAGATCACTGCAGGATTCCATTTCAGGACGTCCTCCATCGAGACCTGCTTGAAGCCATTGATGGACGCCGCGACATTCGAGGCTCCCGCCCGCCGCATCAGCAGGCCGGTGTATTTTCCAGTGCCATACGTCGCGAGATCGGGATTGGCCATATACACCGGCACGCGCTGCGCCTCTGCGAGATTGGCCAGGCGGTCTTGCACCACCTTTCGCTTCTGCGTCGCATAGGCGATCAGATCCTCAGCCTGCGGCTTGCGGTTCAGGACATCTCCGATCAGTCGGATCGCTTCCGGAAAACCTGTCTCGTAAGCAGCCTCTTCGTCCGCAACGACAGGGTTGAGCTTTGCGGCCTCTGCGGGAGGGGCCGTCATCATCGAGATGCCAATGACGGCGATGCCGGAGTTCTCCATCTGCTTGATCATGTCAGGCGGCGCGTAATGGGTTACGAAGACGACGTCCGGCCGCAGCTTGAGCAGCGCCTCGATGTTCACCTTGGTCAGGCCGCCCGGCATGGGCAGGTCCGCCAGACGGGGCGCAAGGCGAACGTAGTTGGCGCCGAGCTGCCGCTTCCATTCGTCCAGGATGCCGACAACCTCATCGGTGGCATCAAGTTGCACGATGATGTTCAGCGCCTGGTGCTGGAGCACGACAGCGCGAGAGACGGCGTCGGGAATTTTGACCTGCCGTCCGAGCTGGTCGGTGACGATCCGCTCGGCACGGGCCGGCAGGGCGAGCGTCATCGCGAGTGCAAGCAGGGCGAAGGCAAGTCCGGTGCGCTGAAACCTCATTTCGATCTCTCTTTCCGGCAAGGAACGCGGCACATTGCCTCTACGGTGACGCTGGAAGGGTGCACGCGCCGCCAGCAGTCGGGGCTAGCGTTATACTCAATCAGCTATAGCGATCAATTTCCATGGGAATCCCAGCTTGCCTGGCAACGCCACGTTCGAAAGGGGCGCGCGGCGCCAGCTAAACAAGCGCGAGCCCAGCCGAGTTCGTTGGCTCGTCACGCGACTGCCGTTGATATTGTCGGCGCTCTGCCCGGAACATGCGGGAAATCGCACGCAAACCGATGGCGGAGTCATCGGAACCAGACGAACGCACAATACCGGCGGAAACGGTGCCAAACAGGGCTGAGAGCGGGCGGGCTCACGCCGATCGGATACATTAGGCCTTGAGCAACAGGACCGTCGTTGCGCAATCGGCTGTGGCCGCGTCCTGGTCTCGTTCTGTCGTCAAATACGGGCTTGACCTCGATCACAGCCTCCCGCCCTGGCGGCTCGACCAGCGCGAATTCGACGCGGCTTATGAACGCCTTGATCCGCTTATCAGGCTTGCGCAGCCTTCCCTGGATCGTCTCTTCCAAGGGGTCGGTGATGCGGGGTGTCGCGTCTTGCTGACAGACCGAGAAGGCGTTCCGCTCGACCGGCGGGGTACCGCCGGCGACGATCTCGATTTTGCAGTATGGGCCTCTAGGCGGGGATGGTCTGGGGCGAATCCAGCGAGGGAACCATTGGCGTCGGTAGCTGTGTCGCCGAGGGGCGTCCGCTGACCATCCATGGCGACCAGCACTTCATGACATGCGACATCGGTTTGAGTTGCGCGGTCGCGCCGATCTGGGACACCCGTGGCCGTCTGATTGCGACACTGGACGTCTCGACCTACCGGGCGGATCTGACGCCGGCCATCCTGAAGCTTGTCGTGACCGCGAAGCGTGCCGACGACCGCAGAATGAAATCAGGACTCGCAGATTCCGCCAGGCGAAGTCGTTTGGCGAAGTGCTGCTTCTCCGACAGGTCAAGTTTCGCGTCACGTGGGCATGTTCAAAGCCGGAGAATGCGACGAGAATGACCGCAATGGGTGCTAGCTGGCTTTATGGCCTAGTCGGCCGCTTATCCGAGTGGCCGCATCCTTGAGTAACTGAATCAGTTCGGATGAACGGCCATGGTATCTGAGCGCCACGACGCCCAGATTCAGCGCCGCGACGACCTTGCCCTCTCGACCCCAAATCGGGGCGGCCAGACCGATGGAACCCGCCACATGCTCCTCGTTTGAAATAGCGATCCCCTGCTCGCGGATGGGCCCAAACATTCTTCTGATGGCATCCGGATCCGTGACTGTTTTGGGTGTTCTCGGGAGGAGGTTCGCCTTGGCTAAGTGGGCATCTGCAAGGGCCGGGTCCCAATGTGCGAGCAGAAGGCGGCCGGTGGCAGAGCAATAGGATTCCGAGGGGGCATCGATTTCGACATCAAATCGGATCGCCTGTCGGCTCACGCATTTTGCAATGCGTCGGCAATCGCCTCGTGTTGTTAGCACCGCCAGCATGACGGTTTCGCCTGTGTCCTCGCGAAGCTGCTCCATGATCGGGTGTGCGGCGGAAAGCAGGCGTGCCTCCAGGGCTCGTGCCGCCGATTGGTGGCGGCTGGCGTGGACAAGGACGTAGCGCTCTGTTGCATCCTGGATTGCATAGCCGCGTGAGACGAGCGTCTGCGCCAACGCGTGCGCGCTGCTCTTGGGAAACCCGAGCGCTGCGACGATTTCCTTGAGCTTCACGGGCTCGGAGCAACCTGCAAGATACTCCAACAGGTCCAACACGCGAGCCGCGGACTTGACCTCGGTGTTCATGGATGTGAACCGAATCTCCCTTGGCGAACCAATTTGCCGGCGATAGGCTCCATCTTAATCAAGAGGAAATCAACACTCTTGAAAGAGGGAATATCATGACTTCTAGCAACGCTGCGCCCGTGGCAATCGTCACAGGCGGCGCGAGAGGTATCGGCCGCGCTTGCGCGCTATCGCTTGCCAAGTCAGGCTTGGACGTTGCGCTTGTTGATCTGTTGGAGGCGGAGCTTTTCCGCACTGCTGATGAGATCAAAGCCTGCGGTCGCCGCGCTTTGACTTTCCAATCCGATGTCGTTCGCAAGAAGGAGGCCGATCGTGTTGTTGGAGAGGTCGTGGCGCAATGGGGCCGTGTCGACGTCCTCGTGAACAATGCAGGGAAGGGGATGCCGAAGGGCATCTTCGAGATTACAGAGGCGGAATTCGACCATACGATCGCTCTCAATCTGAAGAGCTGCTTCAACTACATTCAGGCGGTCGCGCCCGTCATGCGGCGCCAGGGCAATGGCCGCATCGTCTCGATGTCGTCGCTGAACGCGCATTCGGGCGGTGTTACGGCTGCGGTCTCCCGGTTCGCCTATGCCGCCGCAAAGGCCGGGATCATCGGGATGACCCGGGCCCTCGCCAAGGAACTCGGCCCGGAAATCCTCATCAACGCCGTCTGCCCGGGCATCATCGAGACGGAGGTCGGCAATGCGCTGACACGGGCTCGCGGCCCCGCGATTGCCGATGCCGGCATCGCGCTGAAGCGGATGGGCAAGCCCGACGACGTGGCCGAGTTGGTCACGTTCCTAGCAACCTCGAACCCCTGCTTCATCACGGGCCAAGACATCGTGGTGGATGGGTTCCAGTTCAATCGCTGAGTGATCCCGATGAACGTCACGCTGCCCCCCGACACGAAGCCCTGGATGTGGAGTGAGGAAACCTGGCGGCAGGTCGTGAATCACGTCCGGGCAGGGCGTTCGCTCAAGCCTGGAGTTTGGAAGAATGGCGCCAAGTTCGCCGTCGCCCTGTCCTTCGACTCCGATCACGAGACGAACGAGCTCCGGGAGGGCGGGCGCTCCTACTCGAAGCTGAGCCAGGGCCAGTACGGCAATCGCTCTGGCATTCCGCGCATCCTCGCAACTCTTGCTCGTCATTCCGTCCCAGCCAGCTTCTTCATGCCGGCCGTCGCGGCGCTTCTGCATGACCTGGAAGCCCGTTCTGTTGCAGAAGCAGGGCACGAGGTGGCGATCCATAGCTGGATACACGAGCTCAATTCAGTGCTCGACTACGACACGGAACGCGATCTCGCTCTGCGTGCCCGCGACACATTGACGAAGCTCACCGGCCGCGAGCCGAAGGGAATGCGGACCGCGTCCTGGGATTTCAGCCCGTGGACGTTGAAGATCGTTCGCGAAATGGGGCTGCTCTACGATTCCTCATTGATGGCGGACGACGAGCCGTACGAACTTCTCGACGAGGGGCAGCCGACCGGGATCGTGGAGTTGCCGGTGGAGTGGATCCGGGACGATGCCGTCTACTTCGGCATGGATCGCTTCAAGGGGCTGCGGCCTCACAGCGGGCCGCCCATGGTGCTCGATATCTTCCTGCGAGAGCTCGACGTCGCTGCGGAAGAAGGGGGGCTATTCCAGCTGACGATGCACCCGCACATCATCGGGCACCGATCACGGATTTTCATTCTCGACGAGGTTATCCGATCGGCGAAAGCAAAGGGCTCCGTCTGGTTCGCGACGCACGAGGAGATTTGTCGCTATTGCGCAGATCAGGCCGGTCTCGGCGCGCCGATTCCGTCAGCCACCAACGGCCGGAGCTGACAGATGGGCTATCGTATTGGCGTCGACATCGGCGGCACCTTCACCGATTTCAGTGTGCTCGACGAGGCGACGCTGAATCTGCGGACGCTGAAGGTTCTGTCGCGCCCGGACGCGCCAGGAGCTGAGGTCCTTCAGGGGCTGGATGAGATCGAGAAGCGCTTCGGCATTGCGCCTTCGCAGGTCAGCTACTTCACCCATGGCTCCACAGTCGGAGTGAACAGCATCATTCAGGGCAAAGGCGCGAAGCTTGGGCTCATCGTCACCGAAGGCTTTCGCGACGTCCTGGAGCTCGCGCGTCTGAAGATCCCGGATCCTTATGATCTGTTCTCGCGTCGACCGGTTCCTTTGGTGCCGCGCGACCGCGTGGCTCCACTGCCGGAGCGCATCAATGCGGATGGCATTGCAGAGGTCGTTCCCGATCAGGCTGCGATCGCCGCCGTCCTGCGTCGACTGGAATCACGCGGGGCCGAGGCGATCGTGATCGCCTTGCTGCACAGCTACAAGAACCCGGCACATGAACGGCTGGTCAAGGCCGAGATCGAACGCCTGCGGCCTGGCTTGCCGGTGTTCTGCTCCGCGGACATCTGGCCAATTGTCAGGGAGTACGAGCGTACCATCACGGCCTGCATCCATGGATCGGTGCAGCCTCGGGTGTCCCATTACATCGGCCGTCTCGAGGATGCCCTGATCGAGCGCGGTGTCGTTCCCGCTCCGATGATCACCAAGTCGAACGGCGGCGTCATGACCGCCGCGGCCGGCAAGGTGCGCAGCATCGAGATGCTGCTGTCCGGCACGGCTGCGGGTGTGATCGGCGCAGGCTTCACATCGAGGCTGGCCGGCTTTTCCAGAGTCATGAGCCTCGACATCGGTGGCACAAGCGCGGACGTCGCGCTGCTCAAGGACGGGATGCCTGACTTCCGCTCCGGGGAACTCGTCGGGGAGTATCCGATCTATCTTCCGACGGTGTCGGTGTCTTCGATTGGAGCCGGCGGAGGCTCGATTGCGTCCGTGGACGCTTTGGGGGTGCTACGCGTCGGACCTGAAAGCGCGGGATCCACTCCTGGACCGGCCTGCTATGGCCGCGGTGGCGAGCGCGCAACGATCACCGACGCCTTCGCGACGATCGGCGTTCTGGGCGCCGGCGAGCTCGGATATGGCGCCGTGAACGTCGACCGATCCCGAGCGCTTGCTGCACTTGCGCCCATCGCCAAAGGTCTCGACCGCTCGTCGGAACGCGCGGCTGAAGCCATCATCCAGCTCGCGGTCGCCAATATGTATCGCGAAACCAGCCGGCTGTTCTCACAGGTTGGCGAAGAGCCGAGCGGTTATGCGCTGCTGGCATTCGGTGGCGCGGGTCCCATGCTCGGTTGCCTCCTGGCCGATGCCATGGGGATGCAGTCGGTCATCATCCCTCAAACTCCAGGTGTGCTCGCCGCCCTTGGAGGCCTCCTTGCAGATCTGCGTTCGGACTTCGTGCGCGTGGTCTTCCTCGATGTTGGACCACACTCGTTCGATGGCTTGCGCAACGCGCTGGTCGAGCTCGCAAACGAAGCGCGCACCTGGCTCTTCGAAGGGCAGGGCTATGCCGGCGAGGCCACGCTGTCGATCACGGCCGACATGCGCTACCGAGGCCAGTCCTACGAGATTGAGACGCCTCTGGAAGAGGTCTGGATCGACGACGGTGACCATGCCGCCATTGCAGCAGCCTTTCATAAGCGTCACGCCGAAATCTACGATCACTCGGACGACGCGGCAGATGTGCAGATCGTTGCGCTCCGTGTGGTTATTGCCGGCGTCACACCCAAGCCCCAGTTCGCGGAACAAGGCCTGAAGCTGCAAAAGGCGCAGCCCAGGGAGCGGGTTCCGATCGTCCATCAGGGTTCGACGATCGAAGCCGGGCTCTTCGATCGAAACGACCTGTCCCCGGGCTCATCCTTCGCTGGCCCGGCCGTGATTTTGCAGGATGACACGACGACCTGGGCCCCGCCCGGTTTCGAGGGCCATGTCGATGGCTTCGGCAATCTGATCTTGAAGCGGAGTGCGATCTGATGGCGGCGCTGGATCCTGTCACGCTTCAGATCCTGAAGAGCCATTTCGAGGCTGCGGCCGAGAGCATGGCGTTCACACTTCTACGGACGGCCCATTCCGCATTCGTCAAGGAGACGGAAGATTTCACCAGCGGACTGACGACCCCATGTGGGCAAACCTTTGCCAGCCCCAAGGACCTCGGAGCGACCTGGTTCATCGGCCTCGACTATAAGGGCGCGATAGACGCCATCGCGGACTACAAGCCCGGTGACATCTGCATCACCAACGACCCGTACTCCGGCTATGTCTGCACCCACGCTCCCGACATCCATCTCTGGATGCCCGTCTTCCATGAAGATCGGCTCGTCTGCTTCGCTGTAGGCCATATCCACAATACCGATATGGGCGGAGCGGTGCCGGCTTCGCTGTCACGCGCGCTGACGGAGGTGCAGCAAGAGGGAATTCGGATTCCACCCATGAAGCTCGTTGAGGCTGGGGTGATGAACGAGAGCGTGCTGCGCATCATGCTGCGCAATGTGCGCATGCCCGATCAGAACTGGGGCGACCTGAAGGCACAGATCGCCTCACTCAAGACCGGCGAACGCAAGATCCGCGAGGCGATTGCTCGCTTCGGCGCCGACACCGTCTGTGCCGCGACCTATGGTGTGCTCGATCTGGCAGAGAGACAGGCGCGCCAGCTCTTCGCCTCGATGCAGGACGGTGACTACGAGTTCACGGATTACATCGATGAAGATAGCCCCGGCGGGGTTCCGTGCCGCCTGAAGCTGTCCGTCAAGGTTCGGGGCGACGAAGCCCTCTTCGACTTCACGGGCAGTGACCCGCAGCTCCAATCGGCCCTGAACATGCCGACCGGCGGTCTTCCGCGCCATATCCTACCGCTCGTGGGCTACAATTACGTCGTCTACTCGCTTGATCGCACGGTCGCGCTCAACATGGGCCTTCTGCGCCCGGTTCAGTGCATCTTGCCGGAGGGCTCTGTCGTCAATCCGATCTACCCGGCGGCCACGGGCATGCGCAGCCTGACCTGCGTGCGCATCCAGGGAATGGTCATCGGTGCCTTCTCGCGTGCGATGCCCGATCGCCTGCCCGCCGGCCCCGCGGGTGGTGGCGGCATCCTGAACGTGCGCACCACCGACAGTCGCACGGGGCGCCTGGCCATGGCCTCGATTAATCCGATCACCGGAGGCGGCGGCGGCAGCTCGTTCGAGGATGGGCAGGACGGTTCGAACTCGTTCCTGAAGAACACTCCTGTCGAGATCACAGAAGCAGAGGTGCCGATACGCGTCAGGAGCTATGAGCTCGTTCCGGATTCCGGCGGCCCGGGTCGCTACCGTGGCGGCCTCGCAGCTCAGATGACCTTCCAGATGTTCACGCCGAATTCGGTCGTGACCGCCCGGAACCGCGATCGCGTGCGCTTCTCCTGCTGGGGCCTCGAAGGCGGGCTGCCAGGCTCGACCTGCGGTTTCCACCGCGCCAACGGCAACGCAAAGCCGGAGGACTTGGGCAATACTGACGTGGTCCGATGCGCGCCGGGCGACGTGCTGACGATTTCAGCAGCAGGCGCAGGTGGCTGGGGTGATCCCTTCGGACGCCCGATTCAAGAGGTTCTGCAGGACGTTCTCGGGGGCAAGGTCACTGAAAGCGGCGCCAAGGCCTATGGCGTCGTGGTCAAGGACGGCGTCGTGGACGAGGCTGCCACCAACGCCTTGCGATCAGCGGCGCGGGAAAGCATCGAAGGTATGACCTTCGATCCCGAGAGGCTGAGCTTCGAGCGCATTTGGTCGGATGCGGTTTGGGACCGGTTGGCGCAGCACTTGTTTGCGCTTCCCGTCGAGTGGCGCTTCTTCGTCAAACACGAGGTCTTCGCGGCGGTGAACGCCGATGGAGCCGCCGAAGCCGATCCGCTCGCGACGTTGGAGCGGGCCTATGCCGCGGTCCTGCTGCAGTACCCCCAGATCGAGCCTCGCCATATGGAGGAGGCGGCATGAACATCGAGTTCCCGAACCAGACGGTGTTGGTGGCCGGAGCTGCCCGCGGCATCGGCCGAGGCATCGTCGAGGAATTCGCCGCCAGGGGCGCCAACGTTTTCGCGGCGGATCGGCTCAAGGAAGAGATGGCTGGCCTGCCGGCGCATCCGACACAGCTCGACCTGCTCGACAAAACGGCAGTCAACGGATGGGTTGCCGAAGCGGAGAAGATCAGCGGGCGAGCCGCTGACGTTCTTGTCTATGTGGCCGGTGGCGTTCTCGGGCAAAGTGCGAAGCCGCTTGAGGAAGTCGAAGAGGCCGACTGGCGAGCTGTTCTCGACGTCAACTTGACCGGCGCCTTTCTAACGTCTCAGGCGGTTTGCTCCGGCATGAAGGCCCGCGGCAAGGGGCGGATCGTCCTGATCGCCAGCGGTGCCGGGCTACGCACCTCGCTGACCGGCATTCAGGCTTATGCTTCGGCCAAGGCCGGCGAGATCGGGCTGGCGCGCCAGCTCGGACAGGAACTCGGGCCATTCGGGATCACGGTCAACGCGGTTGCTCCCGGGTTCCAGCGGACGAGCCCGGACTATGAGCGGCAATGGCAATCCTATTCGGCCGAGCGGCAGGAAAACATGATCGCCAACACCGCTCGACGCCGTCCGGGGACGCCGCAGGACATCGCCTACACGGTCATGTTCCTCGCCTCCGACTATGCGGACTTCATCACAGGCCAGGTCGTTTCGGTGACCGGCAGTCCTTGAAACTCGTTAACAATGGAGGGACGGCATGACGACGACACGGAGAGACGCTCTTAAAGCGGTTGTGGGTTCGGTAGCTTTGACGTCGCTCTCATTCGAGGGAGCCCAGGCCCAGGCTGGCGGCAAGTTCGTTTATGCGAATAACAGCCCCTACGATAACCTCGACCCTCACACCATTTTTGACACTGCCCGCGCCGCTTCGCGCTTCAATCTCTATGACGGTCTCTACCGCTGGGTCGACAACCCTCCCAAGATGATCCCGTGGCTCGCGGAAAGCCATACGGTTTCGGATGACGGAAAGGTCTACACGTTCAAACTGCGGCAGAATGCCAAGTTCCACGATGGCAAGCCGCTGACATCTGCCGACGTGGTCTATTCGATCGAGCGGATCCTCGCTCTCAAGAAGGGGCCGGCCAGCCTGTATCTCGACAGCATCAAGCCGGGGTCGACACAGGCGCCCGACGCTCACACGGTTGTCTTCAACCTCAATGGGCCATCCGCGATTTTCCTCACGACTGTGCCCGACATCCTCGTGGTCAACAGCGCGTTGGTGAAGGCCAATGAGAAGGACGGTGATTGGGGCGAGGCCTGGCTCGCACGCAATGAGGCAGGTTCCGGATCTTATGCCCTGCGCCGACACGATCCAGCCGTAGGCTTCACTGCACGCCGCTTCGCCGACCATTTTGCGGGCTGGACCGGCCAACCCTTCGACGATCTGGAATTCCGTACGGTCCTTGAGACGAACACCCGTGTGCTCGGTCTGATCCGCGGCGACTTTCAGGGCGCCGACGGCTACCTTCCCTATGATCAGATTCAGCGGCTCCGGCAGTCGAGCAATGTTCAGATCATCGAGCAGGAATCGATGCGTGTGTTCATCCTGGCGCTGAACTGCACCAAGCCGCCGATGAACAATCCGAACTTCCGCCGCGCGCTGGCCTACGCCTTCGACTACGATGGCTTCATCAAGAGCATCATGAAGGACTCGGTCTCGCGAAATGCGGGTCCGAACCCCAACAACATCTGGGGCACGCCCGCTGGTCTCAAAGGCTACAGCTACAATCTCGACAAGGCGCGCGAGGAGCTGAAGAAGGTGACGGAGCCTCTTCGGCCGATCACCATCAATGCACTGGCCGGATTCAGCGAGTCAGAGCAGGCTGCGACGCTCTTCCAGAACACTCTGCGCCAGATCGGGGTGGAAGTCGTGGTCGAGGTTTCGCCTTGGTCGGTCGTGTCCAGCCGGATGCGCAAGGCCGACACTCAGGCCGATATCGTGCCGCTATGGAAGAGCACCTACTACGTCGACCCCAACAACTGGGTCGGGGAGCTCTACGGCACGCGCTATCACGGCACACGCACCTTCTCGTACTACAGCAACCCCGAATTCGATAAGCGGCTCGATCGTGCGCTCGTCTCGTCTGACAGGGGGGAACGGAGCAAGCTCTACGAGGAGATGACCCAGATGGTGAACGACGATGCCGCCGGCATCTTCGTTTACAACACCCGCTGGTACGGACCTTATTCGAGCAAGGTCGAGGGCATTCGCTTTTCCCCCGTCAGCAACGGCCAGGACATTCGCTGGGCATCCCTCAAACGCTGAACTGTCCTGAATTCATCCAACCGGAGGCATTGCCATGAACTGGCTGTCAATGGTGGCGAACCGATTGCTTTGGTTCGTGCCGACGCTCGTGGGGCTCCTCGCGATCGTGTTTGTGCTGTCGCGCGTGATCCCTGTCGACCCCGCGGTTTTGGCCGCGGGGGAGAACGCATCTGCTGCTCAGGTCCAGCAGGTGCGGGAGCGTTTCGGTTTCGACAAGCCATTGCCGGTCCAGTTCGTGAACTACCTGCGCGACATCGCGCAGGGCAATCTCGGCACAAGCCTCTTCACCCAGCAGCCCATCGTGGACGACCTGGCGTCCCGTCTTCCCGCAACGTTGGAGCTGACGATTTTTGCAGTCCTGATTGCCGGTCTCATTGGGATTCCCTTGGGGGTCTTCTGCGGCTTGCACCGGAATTCATGGATCGACCACGTGCTTCGGGTCGTGACGGTCTCTGGGCTGGCGGTCGCGTCCTTCTGGTTGGCAATGCAGCTCCAGTTTCTCTTCTCCATGAAACTTGGATGGTTGCCGCTTTCCGGCCGCATCGAGGGATTTCCGCCTGAGACGGTGACGGGCCTCATGCTCGTCGACGCGATGATCGAGGGCGATCGCGAGATGATCGGCTCCGCATTCAGGCACATCATTTTGCCGACGCTGACTCTGGCCCTACCTGCGGCGGCCACGGTCGTCCGCTTCACCCGAAACGGCGTCATCGGCGTGATCAACTCGCCGTCAGTGGCCTACCAGACGGCGATGGGGCTGCCTCGTCGCCTGATCGTCTGGAAATATGTGCTTCGCATGGCATTGACTGCGACCGTCACTCAGCTCGGCCTCATTTTTGGGATCCTGCTGGCCGGCGCGGTCGTGGTCGAGACCGTCTTCGATTGGCCAGGCCTGGGTGCCTACGCCGTGCGCTCTATCCTGCAGTCCGACTACAACGCCGTGATGGGCTTTACCCTCTGCACGGGCGCACTCTTCGTCCTGATCAATCTGCTGGTGGATATGCTGCAGGCGGCGATCGATCCGCGGGGTGCCGCCTGATGGATCTCCTGAAACGCTTTGCCAGAGATAGGGCTGCTTTCATCGGGTTGAGCCTGCTGGGCCTTCTCGTGCTGGCTGCTCTTTTTGCGCCGCTATTGGCTCCCTTTCCCAACGATGTTTTTGATTTCCACATCGGGAACCGGCTTCAGCCGCCATCGGCGACCGCTCTCTTCGGCACCGACCGGATGGGCAGCGACATCTTCAGCAGGTTGCTGTTCGGCGCCCGGATCACCCTGATGCTGGCAGGGATCGCTGTCGGCTCGGCACTCGTCATCGGCGTGCCGATCGGCCTCATCGCCGGCTACTACCAGAACTGGGTAAGCGACGCCCTGATGCGGATTGCCGAGATCTTCCTGGCTGTACCTCAGATTGTTCTGGCCATCGCGATCGCGCAGACGCTCGGACCATCGATCGAGAACGTCATTCTGGCGCTGTCTTTGACATACTGGCCATTCTGGGCGCGGCTGGTCTACGCCGAGACGCGGTCCATGCGGAATGAGGTTTTCGTCGAGTCCGCCGTCGCGCTCGGTGCATCGCCCTGGCGCGTCATCGTCCTGCACATCCTGCCGAACATCGCCTCGCCGATCATCGTCCGGACGTCGATCGGCATGGGCGCGACGATTCTCACCGCGGCAACGCTCGGCTTTCTCGGGCTTGGCGCTCCACCCCCAACTCCTGAATGGGGGCGGATGATTGCGGAGAGCCGTGAATTCCTTCCCGAGGCCTGGTGGTACGCGCTCGCTCCAGGCGTCGCGATCTTCCTCACGGTGCTCGGATTCAATCTCTTTGGCGACGGCCTGCGCGACATCCTCGACCCGCGTACGCGGCGCAGTGTCTGATCATGAGCAGTCTTCTCGATATTCAGGCCCTGTCCTTGGGCTTCCGAACCGAAAAGGGCATCGCCAAGGTCCTGGACCGGATCGATCTCAGCGTGAAGCCTGGAGAGATCGTGGGTCTGGTCGGAGAGTCCGGCTGTGGCAAGTCAACGCTTGCTCGGGCGATCCTGGGGACGCTGCCCGAAGGTCAAACCGAGATCAACAGCGGTCATATCCGGCTTGATGGTGTCGATATGCTTCGAGGGAACAGAGAAGCCGAGCACCTACGCGGCCGCGTCGTGACCTTCGTCCCGCAGGATCCCTTTGCTAGTTTCAATCCGCTGTTTCGGATCGGCACCCAGATTCAGGACCTCATGCGCTTCAAGGCACCGCGGGATGGAAGCGGGAAATTTGGCCGTTCACGCAAGGCCGACGAGGCAAGCGCCATCGCCATGCTCGATGCGGTTCAACTGCCCCAGCCGAAGGCCATCCTGAACAAGTATCCTCATCAGCTGTCGGGCGGCCAACGCCAGCGGGTGATGATAGCCATGGCGCTGCTCCCCCAGCCTCGCATGATCATCGCCGACGAGCCGACAACGGCTCTGGATGTTACGGTTCAGGCGCAGATCTTGGGGCTGCTGCGGCGGCTGGCGGTGGAACGAGGTGTCTCAGTCCTGTTCACGACACACGATCTCGGTGCGGCCTGGGAAATCTGTGATCGCATCGTCGTCATGTATGCTGGACAGACAGCGGAGATTGCTCCACGCGAGCAGTTCTTCGCTGACCCGCGCCACCCTTATACGCGGATGCTGCTCGAAAGCCTTCCCTCACCAGGGCGTGACCCTGTCGGGATTCCTGGCGGGGTTCCAAGCCCTCTCAAGGCCCCCAATGGTTGCCGCTTTAATCCCCGATGCCCCCGCGCAACAAAAATCTGTCACGAAAGCAGGCCGGCGCTGACGGCAGGCCCCGATGGTCACGCCATTGCGTGTCACCATCCCTGGTCGGCCAAGGCGGAGGCTGCGCATGTCTGAAGGCAATGATCCCGCGATCCTGGAAGTGGACAACCTGGCCCGGCACTTTCCGGTCCGAGGGTTCCTGAACCGGCAGGTCGGCAGTCTGCGCGCGCTGGATAATGTCTCCTTCTCGGTCGAGCCAGGCGAGATTCTGGGAATTGTCGGGGAATCCGGCTGTGGCAAGTCGACGCTCGGCAAGACACTCATGGGCATTCATGAGCCAAGCGAGGGCGAGGTCCGAATGTTGGGCGAGAGGATCGCCTCGCCGGGCCAGAAACGCGCGGCCAGGATCCGGGCGCGACTTCAGTATGTCTATCAGGACCCCGGCGCTTCCCTCGACCCGCGCTGGACGCTGCGCCGTTCGCTCCACGAGCCGCTGATCATCCACACCGACTGGCCGAAAGAGAAGCGGGAGGAAAAGGTCAGGGAGATCGTCAAGGCGGTCGGACTGCCCGTTGAGCACCTCGATCTCTATCCTCATGAGATCAGCGGCGGGCAGCAACGACGGGTCGGTTTGGCCAGGATCCTGGTTCTTGGGCCAGAACTGGTCATTTTCGATGAGCCCACGTCGGGGCTCGACGTTTCGGTCCAGGCGACGGTGCTGCGGCTATTCCGTGACCTCAAGTCAGAATTCGACCTGACCTACCTCTTCATCAGCCACGACCTCGCGGTCGTGCAGTCGATCTGTGACCGTGTCATCGTCATGTATCTCGGCAGGATTGTTGAGATCGGGCGGACCGCCGAGGTTTTTGCCTCGCCCCGTCATCCCTACACCCAGGCACTGTTATCGGCTGCGCCGCGCATTGGCGGTCCTCGTGTCACCGAGAATTTCTCGCTGCAAGGCGAGCCGCCTGATCCGTCCAATGTTCCCAGCGGATGCCGTTTCCGTACGCGCTGTCCCCACGCGATGCCGGATTGTGCCGAGGTTGATCCGCAGCTCGAGGATGACGACAGCCACGGCGTTGCCTGCCTCCATTGGCGTGAGCTGAAAGCATGAACCTTCATGCCTCTCGGGCCGAAACCGCGCCTGCATGGCAGGTTGCTCTCGCGACGATGGTCGCGGTCCAGATGGCGACGGCTTTTCTCAGCCGGATTCCTCCGACGATCGCGCCTATCCTCGCTGAAGAGCGAGGCTGGTCGGACTCGGTGGTGGGGTATCTAGCCAGCCTCAACACCCTTGGCTCGATCCTCTTCCTCGCCTTGGGCGCTCCCTATCTGCGAGCCCTTGGCTCCGTGAGAGCCCTGCAAGTCGGGCTGCTGATCGGCATCCTGGGGCTGGCGCTCTTTCTGCCAAGCTGGACGATAACAGCCTGTATCGCCGCTCTCCTTATCGGCGTTGGCTACGGGCCGTCATCGCCCGCGGGTAACGATGTCCTGCATCGCACGGCGCCTCCCACCCGTCGCAGTTTGATCTTCTCGATCAAGCAGGCGGGGGTGCCCCTCGGAGGAGTGGTAGCGGGTCTAGCGTTGCCGCCTCTCGCTGCAGCCTACGGTTGGCGCGTCGCCCTCCTGGCCTCGGCGGTCTTCGTGTTTGCAATCATCGCCAGTGTCCAGCCGATGCGGGAGGCGCTCGACCGAGATCGGGAAAGGGGCCTGAAGTTGGGGTTGGGCGTGATCCTCTCCGTCTCGAATCTGGTGACGCCGATCAGGACGCTGACGACGTCCAAGACCTTGTTCCGCCTGGCGGCAGCCGGCGCCTGCCTGGCGATCGGGCAGGGGATCTGGTTCGCGTACCTCATGACGTATGCGGTCTCTAAGCTTGGCTACAGCCTTGAGACTGCCGGAACGCTGTACGCCCTGATGCAGGCGACCAGTGTTGCTGGACGCGTTCTTCTTGGGTGGCTGTCGGACAAGCTGGGTGCGCCGCGAATGCTGTTGCGCTTGATCGGGCTGGCGTCAGGCATGACCTCCCTGACATTGGCGCTGGCAACGCCGGAATGGTCGTTCGCAGCGTATTGTGTCATCGCAGCGGTCGCAGGTGTCACCGTTTCCAGCTGGAACGGGGTCCAGTTGTCCGAGATCGCCCGGGCCTGCCCGCCGAGCCTGGTTCGCGAAGCCTCTGCCGCGGCTACCTTGGTTATCTTTCTTGGCTACGTCATCGCGCCTTCCGCCTTCGCGTTGACTCTGACGATGACGTCTCGTTTCGACATTGGCTTCCTTGCTTGCGCCCTGTCAGGGCTCATCTGCTTTCTCGTGTCGCCGACGGATAGAGACACAAGAAGCTGAATGCCCTGAGATGCAGCGTCGTGCGCGATGTTTCGGCCCTCAGACTGCACGATGCGAACTTTAGGACGTCCGGACCTTGCCTCCCTGCATGACAAGGCGAACGTCTCGCAAAACGGCGAGATCGCTCAGGGGATCGCCCCCCACAACGAGGACATCAGCCGCCAGGCCGGGCTTGAGGCTGCCGGTCTGAGCCTCGATGTCGATGACCTTCGCCGCGTAGCCGGTGGCGGAGACGATGGTTTCCATCGCCGTCATCCCGCCTTCCTGCATCAGCTCCATTTCGAGCGGTAGATCGTCGAAGCGCGTGAACCGCCAGCCGGCATCGGTTCCGGCGACGAAGCTGACGCCGGCCTCGCGCAACTGGCGGAACTGGTAGAGATTCTGGGCCGCGGATTTCTCCCAGCGGGCCAGGAAGGCCGCCTCGGTCTCGGTAAGCGACGGCTTCCCGCGCAGCTCACGGAGAACAGCGCCGCCGACCGCAAGCGTGCCCGTCACCGGAATGCCCGACTTTGCCAGCTTCTCGGCGACGGCCGGCTCATAGACCTGCCGGCCGGTGCGATCGGCGATGAAGCCGGCATGCTCGAGCTGATCGAAGCCAGCCTCGATCGCCATCTCGATCGAACGCGCGCAAAGGCAATGCGCCGTCGCCTTGCGGTCGAAGCGGTGAGCCTCGTCGACCATGGCGTTGAGCTCCTCTTGCGAGAAGGCCGGGTTCCAAGATTGCGTGCCGACAGTGCCGCCGCCGCTCGCCATCACCTTGATGAAGTCGGCGCCGAGCTTGACCATCTCGCGGACCTTCTTGCGGACGCCGTCGACGCCATCGGCCTCGCCGCCGAGATACCAGACATGGCCGCCGGTGATCGTGATCGCCTGGCCGCAGGCGACGACGCGGGCGCCCTCGCCATGGCCGAGCTGCAGGGCGCGGCGGACATCGATGGCCGTGCGCCCCTTGGCGCCGAGATCGCGCAAGGTGGTGATGCCGGCCTTCAGCGCCTTGGTGGTCGCCAGCGCCGAGGTCGCGACCAGCACGCCCTCCGTCTCGCGCACAGCATCTTCGAGAATGGTGCCGTCGCCCGGGAGATTGAGATGGACATGCGTGTCGATCAGGCCCGGAAGGATGGTTGCGCCGGGATAGTCATGGGTCTCGGCGCCCGACAACTCGGCCGGGACGGCACCGGACAGGATCGCCTCGACCTTGCCGCCGGAAACGACCAGTACCGGGTCCTTGACCGGAGCAGTACCGGTTCCGTCGATGAGTTGGGCAGCCTTGATCAGCGTCTTCACGGCATTCGCTCCCGGAGCGTCGTATCTTGATCGGGTAGGAAAAGGGCGGAGCTGGTCGCGAGCAGCTCCGCCTTCAGGCTCAGTCGGCCAGAGAAGCCGCGCCGAGATATTCGAAGCCGCCGCCCGAATAAGTCACGCCGGTCAGCTTCTTCGAGGTCATCACCAGATCGACGTTCTGGCGGATCGGCAGCATCACCGCCTCGTCCATCAGGAGCTTCTGGAGTTCCTGATAGATCGCGACGCGCTTGGCGGAGTCACCCTCTTCGCGGCCCTGCTTGAACAGCGCGTCGAGCTTCGGGTTCGAATAGTGGCTCCAGTTGAAGTACTGGCCTGCAGTGAACCAGCCCGAGAGCGCATCCGGATCGACGCCGATGTACTGCAATGGGGTCAGCGACATGTCGCCGTTGATGTTGGCTGCGAGCCAGGCCGGCGAGGCGAGCAGCTGGACATTGGCCTCCATGCCGACCTTCTGCAGATAGTTCTGGATGGCCTGGGCCAGCAGCGGATAGGAGGTCGAGGTCGAGATGGCGGTCAGCGTCAGGGAAAGACGCTTGCCGTCCTTCTCCCAGAAGCCGTCCTTCTTGGTCCAGCCGCCCTCCTTGAGGGTGGCCTCGGCCTTGGCCGGATCATAGGGGTACATCGTCTCGAGCGACTTGTCGTAGCCGAACATCGAGGGCTGCAGCGGGGTCAGCGAGGGTTGGATCGCGCCGGCCTCGGCGAGCTGGACGACGCCCTTCTTGTCGATGGCGTACTGGATGGCGCGGCGCACAGCGACGTCGTCGGTCGGGAACTTCTTGGCGTTGACCGGGGCGAAGATGCCTAAGCCCGTGATCGGGACCGGGATCGCGGTGAAGCGATCCATCTTCTGCATCGCGTTCCAGTGAACGCCCGGCGTCTGCTGCATCATCTGCGACTGGCCGGCCTGGAACTGGCTGACGCGAGCCTGCGGATTGGTGACGATCTGGAACTTCACTTCCGCGATGTTAGGCGGGCCCTTGTGGCCGACCGAGGCTGGGTTCCAGTTGTAGGCCTCGTTGCGCTTGACCACGAGGCTCTGGTTCGGCTCGTAGCTGACGAAGGAATAGGGGCCGGTGCCGACAGGGTTCAGGCCGAGGTCCTTGCCGTATTTGACGATGGCCGCCGGCGACTGCATGCCGAGATAGGGCACGCCCAACTGCCGCAGCAGCGGCGCGTAAGGCGTCGCACACTTGATGTCGACGGTGTACTTGCCGGTGGCGACCGCTTCCTTGCAGGGGCCGAGCAGCGCGATCGAGACCTTGGCGGCGGTGTCCTTGTTGGTGATGTACTTGATGTTCTCGACGACGGATTCGGCGTCGAAGGCCGTGCCGTCATGGAACTTCACGTCTTCGCGCAGGGTGAAGCTGTAGGTCAGGCCATCGGCCGAAACGGACCATTTCGTCGCCAGCAGCGGCTCGACCTTGAAGTCCGGCGTCAGCCAGACCAGCGTATCGAAGATGTTGACCAGCAACGGGCCTTGGTTGCGGGCACCGGTGGTTGCTGGGTTCAGCGTATCGATGGGTTCGGCCCAACCTACGGTCAGCTTGGCGTTCTTGTTCGGGGCCTGCGCCTGCGCGCCCGAAATGGCGAGGGCCGACAGGCCCGCCAGAAGAAATCCACGAAGTCCTGCGTTCATCGCCATATCCCTCTTTTTTGAGCGGCTTCAGCCGCGATTGAGCGTCGGGTCGAGTTCGTCCCGCAGACCGTCGCCGACGAGGTTCACGCCGACGACGAAGAGCGAGAGGAAGAGGCCGGGGAACACGGTGATCCACCAGGCGAGCATGATGTAGTTCTGGCCGTCGTTCAGGATCGCGCCGAGTTCGGGCGTCGGCGGCTGGACGCCCAGGCCGATGAAGCCGAGCGCGGTGATCCAAAGCGCGGCGATGCCGAGCCAGGTCGTGGTCAGCACGATGATGCCGGACATCACGTTCGGCAGGATGTAGCGCAGGATGATGCGAGGGGTGGATGCGCCGGCGCAGCGGGCCGCCTCGACATAGGGCAGGTTGCGGACCTCGACGGTCGCGCCCTCGACTAGCCGCGCGAAGACCGGCACCAGAATCGCGGCGATCGCGAAGACGCCGTTGACGAGACCCGGCCCGAGGATCGCGGTGACGGTGAGCGCCAGCAGGATGCCGGGGAACGCGAGGAGGAGGTCGATCAACCGCATGATGCCGAAGCCGACCGCCCCGCCGACATAGCCAGCGACAAGGCCGACCGTGGTGCCGGCGAGCGCACCGAGCAGGACCACGGAGAGGCTGGCGAGCATCGTCGTGCGCGCACCGATCAGAACCCGCGCAAGCAGGTCGCGACCAAATGCATCCGTACCCATGAGATGGGTCGCGGTGGGCGGTGAGAAGGTCGCCATCGGATCCTGCGCGACCGGGTCGATCGTGATGAACAGCGGCAAGGCGAAGGCCAGCAGCATCAGCACGGTGCAGATGACGAGGCCCACCGAGAGGCTGCGATGGCGCAGCGCGCGCAGGATGGCAGCCCTGCGCGACCAGCGTCGGCCGGTGAGGGCGGAGGGATCCGGCTCAATGGCGAAAACGGCCGTTTGCTGTGCGTCCGCGCTCATCGCGCCACCCGCGGGTCGAGGACCGGATAGAGAATGTCGACAATGAAGTTCGACAGCGCGTAGATCAGCGCGATCATCATGATCAGGGCCTGCACCGTCATATAGTCCTTGGCCAGGATCGCCTGGATCAGCAGGCGGCCGATACCGGGGCGCGAAAACACCGTCTCGACGATGACAGAGCCCGACAGCAACTGGCCGATCTGAAGCCCGACGATCGTCAGGATCGGCAACAGGGCATTGCGCATGACATGCCAGCCGAACAGGCGCGCCGGAGGCAAACCCTTGGCCCGGGCTGTGACGACATGCTGCTGTGACAGCGCAGTAATGACGCTGGAGCGAATGAAGCGGGCGTTGAAACCCATCGTGCCGAGCGCCAACGTCACCGCCGGCAACACGAGGCCCTTGAACCCGGTTCCGCCGACGACATCGAAGATCGGCCAGACCACGGCGAACATCAGGATCAGCAAAAGCCCTAGCCAGAAGCTCGGGATCGACATGCAGATCAGCGCGAAGCCCATGCCGGCGGTATCCGGCGCACGATTGCGCTTCACGGCCGCAACGATGCCGATCGCCGACCCGAAGAGCAACGAGATCGTCAATGCGGCCAGTGTGAGCTGGGCCGTGGCTGGAAAGCTCGAGGCGATCAGCGACGAGACCGTCTGCTGATTGGCATAGGAATAGCCGAAATCGCCGCGGAGGACCTGGCCGATCCAGACGAAGTACTGCTCGTGCAGCGGCCGGGTCAGTCCGAGCTGCTCACGCAGCCGCGCGATCATCTCCTTGTCGCCCGCGCCGGTGCCCAGCATGGCGATGACCGGATCGCCCGGGATCAGCCGAATGATCAGGAAGGCGACGACGGTGATGCCGAAGGTCAAGGCTATGATGGCGATCAGGCGCTTGAGGATATAGCCGGCCACGAGTCAGCCCATCCCGCCCGTTGTGAGGGATAGGGATGCGGCGAACATCGGACCTGTCGCGGCGCTTCCGAACTGTAACATGATGCTATAACACTCCCACGCGCACCAGCCTTCGTCAATAAGTTCCATGCGGGACCAAGCGAGTATTGGCGCAGGGCGATCGAGCGTGGCGCAGCGGGCTTGCGTGGCAGCGCAATTCGAAAGGCAACGCATGGATTTCACGATCGACAGGACCTTGCCGATCTCGATCCGTCAGCAGCTCAAGGGCTTGATCGAATATGCGATCGCTTGCGGCGATGCGGCACCTGGCGAGCCGTTGCCTTCAGTCAGGGACCTGGCCTCCGCGCTCGGTGTGGCACCGATGACCGTGAGCCAGGTCTATGCCGATCTCAAAGGGCTCGGGCTGATCGAAACCCGCGCGGGCTCGGGCACTTTCGTCGCCGAAAGCGGCGCCGAGCCGCCGCGCGCGCAGGAGGACTTCGCCGCCCTGCACGGCCAGATCGAAGCGCTGATCGATAAGGGGCTGTCGCTCGGATTGCGGAGCTCGGACCTTGCTTCGCTGATCCATGCGCGATTGGCATCGCGAGCGCGTCACGGACGCCGCAAGAGCATTGCGGTCGTAGGCCTCTTCCAGCCGACGACAGCGCGCTATGCCCGGCTCATCGCGGAGCAGATCGGACGTAAGGCGACCGTGGAGCCGGCGACGATGGATCTGATTCAACGCGATCCAGCCGCCCGGTCCAGGATCGCCTCCTCCGATCTCGTCGTGACATTCGTGAACCGACGGCGCGAAGTTGCCAGCCTGCTGCCGGGCGCGCGGGTGTCCGGGATACGCTTTGTTCCTGCCGAGGAAACCCGCCGCGCGCTTGCGGCGCTCGCGCCGGGCACCCGCCTGCTGCTCGTCGCACGCGTTCCGGAATTCCTGCCGATCATGAAGGCGGGGGTCACTCGTTTTGCAGCCTCTCCCGCGCTTCTGAATTTGACAGCAGGAAGCGCCGCCGAGGTCGCATCGCTGGCGGCAGCGGCGGATGTGCTCGTCTATGCGTCAGGGACTGAGGACGTGTTGGCAACCATTCCCCAAACGCTGCCGACGATCGAGTATCGCCACATCCCATACCCACTTGATGTTCAGCGACGGATCGCTTCACTCTTGGATGATGAAGGCGATTTGCCGGGCGTTCGCAGTGCGGCCGGCTAGCCCCGCCTTCGCTTGGCTCGTGAGCGCGTCCTCACCCGGACAATGCCTGTGCCCGTAATGGGCCAGCTTCGGCCGCAGCATCGTCTGTCAAATTAGGTTGCCGGAAGGCCGACGTTCCGCGAGTCCGCAAAGGGCCGCCTTCGACCGTTGGATGCTTCCTGCTGCACCGCCCATCGCCTTATTGAAACGCCGTGACGGGCCCGCTCAAACGGCCGGCGTCTCGCTATTTGGAATCGAGTAACGAGCCGGTCGGCGCCTGATCTGAAGTCCGCTTTCAAGGATTCGTCGCCCACGCGAAGGGTCTGGAGGCGATTGCCGGTAGCGGCATGCCGCTCCGATGCACGCGGCTCACACCCGATTTTCACGGACCTGAACTGTTGAATTGCGGTGCCGAGCTGCACTTGAGGCAACGCTATGCGTCATTTCTCGGCACGCTTCCGACCAACAGCTCTTTTCGCGCTTGACGAGCCAAGCGTGCCTGCATTAACTTAACTCAATGGTTAAGTTTCAAGAGACACAACTGGACCGCACTTTCTCTGCATTGTCGGACCCGACGCGGCGGGCCCTGCTCGCGCGCCTCGAGGGTGAGGACGCCCTGTCGGTCAGCGAGCTGGCGCAGCCTTTCGCGATGTCGCTGCCGGCGGTGATGAAGCATCTCGACGTCCTGTCGGATGCCGGGCTGATCACGCGGACGAAGACGGGTCGCACCGTCTCCTGCCGCCTCAATGCCGATCCGATGGAGGAGGCGATGGGCTGGCTCGCACGCTACCAGCGGTTCTGGACGCAGCGGCTCGACGCGCTGGAGGCCATGCTGAACGCGCGCCGTCGCGACGCTGGTTCGGACGGCAGCGCCTGATCACGCCAAGCGAAGGAAGCCACTCGTCATGGACAAGAAGGTCGAGACCACGCCGAGCCTGACTTTGAAGCGCTGGTTGAATGCTTCGCCGGCAGAGGTTTTCCAGGCCTGGACCGACCCGGAACTGCTGATGCGCTGGTTCGGTCCGGAGAATGTCAGGACGATGGAGGTCGCGGTCGATCCGCGCGTCGGCGGCGCCTATCGCGTCGTCATGCTCGAGGACACCGGCGAGCGGCACGAGGTCTCCGGCGTCTACCAGGAGGTCGTCGAGAACGAGCGGCTGTCCTTCAGTTGGTCCTGGATCACGACGCCCGAACGCGTCTCGCGAGTCAGCGTGAGCTTCAAGCCCGATGGCGAGGGCACGATCCTGACGCTGCTCCACGAGAAGCTCTTCGATGAGCAGGCGGTGCGTGGACACACCCATGGCTGGACCGGCTCGCTGGTCAAGCTGGAGGCGCTGTTCGCCTGAGAACGACGGTACCGGACGGACGGGCGCGCCTCGCGCCGCCCAGATCTCCGCGCTTGCCCAAGCAGACCAAAGGGGGAAACCGCCGGGGCGGTCCAACGGAATGGCCGTGCCCGCACAACGAGGAGACGGACGATGCAGCATCAGGTCGTATCTCGTGACGAATGGATCGCCGCCCGAAAGGCGCATCTCGCCCGCGAGAAGGAGTTCACCCGCCAACGCGACGCGCTCAGCGCCGAGCGCCGCGCGCTGCCCTGGGTCAAGGTCGACAAGGGCTATGTCTTCGAGGGCGCCAAGGGGCGCCAGACGCTGGCCGATCTGTTCGGTGCCAACAGCCAGCTTGTGATCTATCACTTCATGTTCGGGCCTGGCTGGAAGGAAGGCTGCCCCGGCTGCTCCTTCCTGGCCGACCATTTCGACGGGCCGAACCAGCACCTGAAACATCACGACGTCAGCCTCGTCGCGGTCTCGCATGCGCCCTATGCCGAGTTCCAGCCGTTCCGGAAGCGCATGGGATGGCAGTTCGACTGGGTCTCTTCGGCGGGCAGCGACTTCAACGCCGATTTCCATGTCTCGCCGAGCCCGCGGGAGAAGGCTGCCGGGCGCTACGAGTACAACTACGAGATGCACGATGGCGAAGGCGGCGAGATGCCGGGCTTCAGCATCTTCTACAGAAACGACACGGGCGAGATCTTTCATACCTACTCGACCTATGCCCGCGGCGGGGACCTCCTGATCGGCGCCTACAACTTCCTCGACATGATGCCGAAGGGCCGCAACGAGGACGCCATCATGGACTGGATGCGCCACCATGATCGCTACGAGGAGAAGCCGGAGGCGCGCGCCCGGATCATGCCGGTGGGGGCGGTCGCCTCCTGTTGCGGCTGATGAACCTGCCTCGCCAGAGCGCGTTATTCGAACGATCTGTCGTCACCCACCAAGACATGCGGCCGGCGCCAGCCGACCGCATCCAGCAAGGGAGATGGATGCAATGGCTTATGTCGATGGTTTCGTCGTGGCCGTCCCGGCCGCGAACAAGGATGTGTATCGCCAGCATGCCGAGAAGGCCTGGGCCTTCTTCAAGGAGTTCGGCGCGACCCGCATGGTCGAGGCCTGGGGCGATGACGTCCCGGATGGAAAGGTCACGGACTTCAAGGGCGCCGTGAAGGCCAGGCCCGACGAGGTCGTGGTCTTTTCGTGGTTCGAGTATCCGGACCGGCCGACGCGCGACGCCGCCAATGAGAAGATGATGGCGGACCCGCGCATGAAAGCCCTGGGCGAGATGCCCTTCGACGGCAAGCGCATGATCTATGGCGGTTTCGCAGGCCTCGTCGAGGAGGGCAGGCGCGGCGCTATGGGCTATGTCGACGGCATGCTCGCGGCGGTGCCCGACGAGCGCAAGGCCGACTATCGGGCCTTTTCGGCCGAATGCGCGGCCCTGTTCAAGGAGCATGGCGCCTCGCGCGTCGTCGATGCCTGGGGCGATGATGTCCCGGACGGCAAGGTCACCGACTTCAAGGGCGCCGTTAAGGCTCAGGCCGGTGAGACGGTCGCGTTCTCCTGGATCGAATGGCCGTCGAAGGCCGCGCGCGATGCCGGCTGGGGCGGCCTGATGCAGGATCCGCGAATGGCGGCCAAGGCCATGCCCTTCGACGGCAAGCGCATGATCCATGGCGGTTTCGCGCCGATCCTCGACGTCTGAGAGAAGACGCTCCCGTCATCGAACGGAGCGCAGCAATGAAGCAATCCAGGGATCGTACGTCACAGGGTTGCTTCGCTGCGCTCGCGATGACGGGAGCGTGACTGCGGCTCACGCCGGCGCGGCCCCCTGGGTCGCGAGATAGAGCGCGTAAATCGACTGGCTCGCGGCCATGAACAGCCGGTTCCGCTTCGGCCCGCCGAAGCAGATGTTGCCGCACACCTCCGGCAGGCGGATCCGGCCGATCAGCTTGCCCGCGGGATTGAACACCAGCACGCCGCTGTAGCCGACATTGCGCCCGGCATTCGACGAGGCCCAGAGATTGCCCTCGACATCGCAACGCAGGCCATCCGGCCCGCAATGGACGCCGTCGACCATGCAATCGGAGAAGCGCTTGCCGTTGCTGAGCTTGTTGTCGGCGCCGACATCGAAGACGTGGATGTCGCCCTTGCCGCCAGCCCCGGTATCGCCCGGGCCCTTGCCGGTCGATGCGATGTAGAGCTTCTTGAAATCAGGCGAGAAGCAGAGCCCGTTCGGATCGGGCACCTGGGACTCCGGCACGACGAGATCGACGCGTCCGCTCGGGTCGAGCCGGTAGGTGTTGGTCGGCAGTTCGCGCTTGGCGAGCCCGATCCCGGGCGGCTGCCCGAGGCGCGGGTTGATCTTGCCATTGGCATTGCTCGGCCCGCCCGCCGCATCGGGGGCGCCCTCGTAGAGCTGCCCGCCATAGGGCGGGTCGGTGAACCAATAGCTGCCGTCGGGATGGGCGACAATGTCGTTGGGCGAGTTCAGCTTCTTGCCATCGAAGGAGTCGGCGAGCACCGTCGCCGAACCGTCGAGCTCGTAGCGCACGACACGGCGGTTGAGGTGCTCGCAGGAGAGCTGGCGGCCCTGGAAGTCGAAGCTGTTGCCGTTGCTGTTGCCGGAGGGCGAGCGGAAAACGGTGACGCGCCCGTCATCCTCGATCCAGCGCATCTGCCGGTTGCGCGGAATATCGCTCCAGACGAGGTATTGGCCCTGCGCGTTCCAGGCCGGTCCCTCGACCCACAGGCCGCCGGTCCAGATCCGCTGGATCGCGGCATTGGGCTGGGCCAGCCCGCCGAAGGCCGGATCGAGGGTGATGACGTCGGGGTCCCAGAAATAGGTTGTCGGCGCACCGTTGCGGCTGAAGTCGCGCGGTGGCGTGGTGATCGTGGTCGGAGGAGCGGCCGGCGCCGCTGCCGTCTGGGCAAGGACGGGACCGGCAGTCGCGGCAAGCGCTCCGATCCCCGCCGCATGGATGAGGGTTCGCCGGGAAATCGCTGCGGCTTGCGGCGGCATGAGGTCGCAGTCGTGAGCAGATGAGTCTGTCATGCTTTACCTCCCATGATTGTGATTGTCCGGGTCGGCTGGGCCCCGGTTGCTGGTCGTCTTGCTGCTGTCCTTATCTTTTCGTCTCGCGCCCGGGCTGCAGGGCGCGCGGGCGCAAGCCTACAACTCATTGGTGCGGCTGTCTGCGGGCGAGCGCCGCCGCAGCGCCGCTGCAGTGGCGCCCGCTCATGCGCCTGCCGCCGGTGCGCTGGCGCCCGAACGGTGCGCGTCTGCATATCCGCCCCGCCCTGATGTGCTTGCCTCTGGCCCGGAAATCGCACACACGGCCACAACTTCTGTCGGGCTTGGTTATATGTTTGCTGGAATATCCGTCGGGGAACTCGCTTTCCTCGCTGTCTCTCTTGTTGCCGCGGGCGCCGCGACGGGCATTTTGGCAGGCGTTTTCGGCGTCGGCGGCGGTGCCGTCATCGTGCCGATCCTCTACGAGGTGTTCCGCGTCATCGGCGTGCCGGAGGACGTTCGGATGCCGCTCTGCGTCGGCACCTCGCTGGCGATCATCATCCCGACCTCGATCCGCTCCTTCAACGCCCACCGCGCCAAGGGCCTGGTCGATATCTCGATCCTGAAGATCTGGGCGCTGCCTGTGGTGCTCGGCGTCATGGCCGGCAGCTACATCGCCCGTTTCGCCCCGGCCGACCTGTTCAAGATCATCTTCGTGATCGTCGCTTTCGCCAGCGCTCTGCGCCTGCTCTTCGCCTCGGACCGCTGGAAGCTGGGCACGGAGATGCCGGGCAAGATCGTGATGTCGATCTATGGCGCGATCATCGGCGTGCTCTCGGCCCTTATGGGCATCGGCGGCGGCCAGCTCTCGAGCCTGTTCATGACCTTCTACGGCCGGCCGATCCACCAGGCGGTCGCGACCTCCTCCGGGCTCGGCGTCCTGATCTCGATCCCAGGTGCGCTCGGCTTCATCTATGCCGGCTGGCCGAAGATGGACGTGCTGCCGCCGCTCTCGCTCGGCTATGTCTCGCTGATCGGCTTCCTGCTCTTCATCCCGACCTCGATCTGGACCGCCCCGATCGGCGCGCGCCTCGCGCACCGGCTCTCGAAGCGCAGGCTGGAGGTGGTCTTCGGTCTGTTCCTGCTGGTGATCGCCGGCCGCTTCATCTGGTCGTTGCTCGGCTGAGTCGAGGAGGGCGCATCGTGACGCAGGACGTGACGCCCTTCGCCATTCGCGCACTCGCCGTCCCTGATCACGCGGCCCTGGCGGCTTTGATGGCGGAGATGCAGGCGCATTACCGCGTGCCGTGTCCACCTCCCCAGTCGATCCTCGAAGGTCTCGCCAGGCTCCCGCCAGGCGTCGAGATCCTCATCGCCGAGCGGGAGGGGGAACTGCTGGGTTTCGCCTCGGCCTGTGCGATCTATCCCGGCCCCGGTCTCGCCTCGGGCTTCTTCCTGAAGGAGCTCTATGTGGCCGGCGCGGCGCGGGGCGGCGGCATCGGACGCGCGCTGATGCACGCGCTCGCTGAACTGGCGCTGGCGCGCGGTCACAGGCGCCTCGATTGGACGGCCGATGCCGGCAATCCGGACTTGATCCGCTTCTACGAGAGCCTTGGCGCCGCCGCCCAGACGGAGAAGGTCTTCTTCCGCCTGACCGGAGAGGCGCTGGCAAGGACGGCTCAGGGGGCGTCGCGAACCGACTCCTGACCCGGATCGCCGGGCTGCGCCAGCCGTTCCGGCAGCACCGCCATGATCGCCAGCCGTTCGGCTTCGCTGAAACGGCCCCAGCGCGCGATCTCGGCCAGCGTCCGCCCGCAGCCTTCGCAGAGCTTGCGGGCGGGATCGACCACGCAGATCTTGATACAGGGGCTCGAAACGCCGCTCATCTCGCGGCAAGCCCCAGCACCAGCGCGAAGCTGAGATAGATCGCGATCTCGTCGAGCTGCTGCGTCGCCCCCGCCACGTCGCCGGTTTGCCCGCCGATCAGTCGCGTGCAGAGGCGCCTGACGAGCAGCGCATTCGCGGCCGCCATAGCGAAGCTCAGAGCGAGACCCCATGCCGGCAGGCCGAAGGCGAAGATGAGCGCCACCGCAAGTGCCGTGGCGATGACGTAGCCGAGCAGCGCGGTGCGCTCCGAGGGGCGCCCGACCGAGGCGGACGCACCATCGCGGCGAGCCGGCGCCATCGTGGCCAGCAGGTGGACACCCGACAGGCGCGAGATCACGGCAGCGATCATGAACACTCCCGCCGCCGCGAGCGCGCCCGTCCGGTCGAGGATCAGGGCGAGCGCCGCCACCCGCAGCAACAAGGCGAGGCCCATCGCCATCGCGCCATAGCTGCCGAGCCGGCTGTCCTTCATGATCTCAAGTCGTCGCTCAGGCGTCCGTCCGCCGAACAGCCCGTCCGCGCTGTCCGCCAGCCCATCCTCGTGCAGCGCTCCGGTCGTCACGGCCAGCGTCGCGATGGCGAGCGCAACCGAGAGAAGCCCGCCGAGTCCGACCGCCCCGGCGCCGAGCAGCACCAGCGTCGCCGGCAAGGCGATGACCAGCGCGGCGAAGGGCAGGGCACGCGGCACGGTGCGGAAGTCCGGCGCCGCATGCGGGTCCGCCTCGCCCGGCAGCGCCGGAATGGGCAGGCGTGAATAGAAGCGAATGCAGATCGCGGTCGCGACCAGCCAGCCCGGCCAGACCGGTTCGACCTGCCGCGACGGCACCGTCTCTGTCGAAGCCTCGGCCATGCCGGTCCTTGCGTTCCTCGATTGTCTTCCCGCGCCGCAGCCTATAGCAGCAGCGGCGGCCGGCCAGCCATCGCGATTGCGCCGGCGCGTATCATCCGCCGAACGAGACATCGCCATGGCCGCTTCAGGACTTCCCTTCGACGACATCCGCGAACTCATCGCGGCGATGCCCGGCCCGGACATGGCAGCCGCCAACACGGTTCGTGCCCGCGACAAGGAGTTGACCAAGCCGGCCGGCAGCCTCGGCCGCATGGAGGAGATCGCCGAATGGCTGGCCGCCTGGCAGGGCAAGGGCCGGCCGACGGTCGATCGCCCCCTGGTCTGCGTCTTCGCCGGCAATCATGGCGTCGTGGCGCAGGGCGTCTCGGCCTTCCCGCAGGCCGTCACGCGCCAGATGCTGGAGAACTTCGCCGCTGGCGGCGCGGCGATCAACCAGATCTGCGCCGCCTTCGATCTCGGCTTCAAGGTCTTCGATCTCGCCCTCGATCTTCCGACCGGCGATTTCACGCAGGAAGCGGCGCTGGATGAGCGCGCCTGCGTCGCCACCATGGCTTTCGGAATGGAAGCGCTGGTTGGCGGCACGGATCTGCTCTGCCTCGGCGAGATGGGGATCGGCAACACCACTTCGGCCGCCGCGATCTATGCCGCGCTCTATGGTGGCGACGCCGCCTTCTGGTGCGGGCGCGGCACCGGCCTCGATGATGACGGGCTGAAGCGCAAGATCGCCGCCGTCGAGGCCGGCCTTGCGCTGCACCGCTCGCATCTCAAGGACCCGCTCGAAGTGCTGCGCCGCCTTGGCGGGCGTGAGGTCGCGGCGATCTGTGGTGCCATCATCGCGGCGCGTTCGCAGCACATTCCGGTGATCCTCGACGGCTATGTCGTGACCGCGGCGGCGGCGATCCTGCACGCGCTCGATCCGTCTGCGATCGACCATTGCGTGGCTGGCCATCTCTCCGCCGAGGGAGCCCATGCGCAGGTCCTTGCCAATCTCGGCAAGCAGCCGTTGCTGGCGCTCGACATGCGGCTCGGCGAAGGCTCGGGCGCAGCGCTGGCCGCGAGTCTCGTCAAGGCCGCAGCCGCGATCCACTCGGGCATGGCGACCTTCGCTCAGGCGGGTGTTGCGGGGAAGGAGTAACCGCAGACTGCACGAGACGCGAGGTGGGGGCAGTCCGCTGCCTTGCTGGCGGCGAAATTGTGTTGAAACTCTCCCGCCATCGTCCCGGGCCGTGATCGGCATCCGTGCGAGACGGCAACCGGGGCGCAAGAACCACGGGAGGGATAGATGAAGCACGCGAGGTGTTTCGAGCTTGCCGCCGCAGTCGGGCTGCTTGCGTTCGCCGCAGCCCCGGTAGCGGCCCAGACGGCCGCGATGACCTTCTTCGTCACCAGCACAGGCTCCGGCAAGGGCGCCGATCTCGGCGGCCTCGCCGGGGCGGATGCCATCTGCCAGCGCCTCGCCCAGGCGGCGGGCGCGGGCGGCAAGACCTGGCGGGCCTATCTTTCTACCCAGGCAGCCGACGGCGCCACCGCCGTCAACGCCAAGGATCGCATCGGGGCGGGCCCCTGGCAGAACGTCAAGGGCGTCATCATCGCCACCAGCGTTGCCGATCTGCATGGGGCGGCGCCCAATCTCACCAAACAGACCGCGCTCACCGAGAAGGGCGAGCCGGTCAACGGCCGCGGCGACAGCCCGAACTTGCATGACATGCTGACGGGTTCGCAGGCCGACGGCACGGCTTTTGGGCCCGGCGAGGACCGCACCTGCGGGAACTATACGAAGAGTGGCGCGGAGGGCTCTGTGATGGTCGGCCATCATGACCGCAGCGGGCTCGACGACTCGGCCGCGGCGAAGTCCTGGAACATGTCGCATCCGTCGCGCGGCTGCAGCCAGGATGGTCTGCGCAGCACCGGCGGTGGCGGCCTGTTCTACTGCTTCGCGACCAATTGAGGCTGGCCGCGTCCCAAGGCCGAAGGCAGGCGCGGGGCGGCGAGCCACCCCGGCCTCGCAATCTTAAGCTGCTCGGGTCGTCGGCTCCGGTAGCGCCGCGAGCGTGTCCATCACGCGCGCCGCGGGGAGGGTGATCGTCACCTCTGTTCCCGCGCGTGGCTTCGACTTCAGGTTGAAGCCGCCGCCATGCAAGTCGATGAGCCCCTTGACGATCGGCAGGCCGAGGCCCGAGCCCTGCTCGGCCGTCTTGATCGCCAACGAGCCGCGCCCGAAGGTCTGCAGCACGACCGGAATCTCGTCCTCGGGGATGCCGGGGCCGGTATCGGCGACCGAGACATATTGTCCGCCATTGGCGGTCCAGCCGACCTTGATGGTGATCTCGCCGCCCGGCGGCGTGAACTTGATGGCGTTCGAGAGGATGTTGAGCACGACCTGCCGGATCGCACGCTCATCGGCCCAGACCTTCGGAAGATCGGGCTCGACCGCCTCGCGGATGATCTGGCTCTTGGCCTTGGCCCGCAGGTTCAGCATGTGCCGGCAGTCTTCGGCGATGTCGGCGAGCGAGAGGGCTTCCTCGTTCAGCTCGTATTTGCCGGCCTCGATGCGCGACAGGTCGAGGATCTCGTTGATCAATTCGAGCAGGTGCTGACCCGAGCCGTGGATGTCGGCCGAGTATTCCTTGTAGGCGGCATTGGCGTGCCCGCCGAAGACCTCGTTCTTCATCACCTCAGAGAAGCCGAGGATGGCGTTCAGCGGGGTGCGCAGTTCATGGCTCATCGTGGCCAGGAAGCGCGACTTGGCGAGGTTGGCCTCTTCCGCCTTGCGCCGCGCCTCGTCGGAATTGGCATTTGCGGTTTCGAGCTCGGCGATCAGCGCGTCTTTCTCGGCCCTGAACGCGATGGTCGAAACCGAGCTGGAATAGAGCCGGTTGGCGAGGAAGACGAAGAACAGTTGCGCCGAAGCCGCCATCACGGCCGTAGTGAGGCTGTCCATGTCGGTCCGCCCCCAGAAGAAGGCCGCGATACCGATCATGATCGGCACGATGCCGGCATAGACCGCCATCGGGATCGAGGCGGCGAGCATCACCGTCAGTGCGCTGACGATGAGCAGCGTCGTGGTCACGAAGACCTTGGCGCCGGGAGCGTCGACCTTGGCGAACACCAGCAGGATCAAGGCCCAGGAGATACCGTGGAAACCTTCCGCCAGCGCGAAGCCCCGGCGCCAGCGCGCAATCCTGACATCGCCGGTATGGTGCGACAGGAAGCGCCGGCTCAGCACCACGATGATCATCGTCGCCAGCAGCACGGCGCCGATCCAGGGGGTGACCATATAGACTGGCACCCACAGACAGGCTGCGGCCGCGATGCCGATGGCCAGGACGAGCGTGCCGACCGAGCCGTTCATCCGGTACTCGGCGAAGACCCGCAGCAGCTCATGGTCGAAGGCGCGTTCCAGCCCGGTCGAGGAGGTCAGCCGTTCGCGTACGGACTTGACCTCGCGGGTGACGAGCTTGCGGCGTGCGAGGGCCGTCGGGTCCGGCCCGCGTCCACGCTGCACCTGTTCGGCCGTCACTTCAGGCATGATCGCGACGCAAGTCTCACTCTTCCTGCGCGCGGGATGCGCGACGGGCTCGCCATCATGGTCGGCAAATCGTTAAGCTCTTCCTGATGACGCGCTTCGGATTCACCCGTTCGAAACAGGGCCCCTTCGGCTGGCGACGGGTCAGCCGGCCCGTCGATATTGTCGTAGCTTTTGGAATCATTGGATTATTGGCGATCGTCGGCGCGGTGTTGCAATATCGCCTCGGCCCGGCGCGAACGTTGATTGGCGCGGCCCGGGCAATCGATGGCGATTCACTGCGGCTCGCCGGCGAAGAACTGCGGCTGCAGGGGCTCGATGCGCCGGAGTTCCGGCAGAACTGCACGGACCGCGCCGGCCGTAGCGTCGATTGCGGCAGGGCGTCGCGGCGCGCCTTGGAGGCATTGCTGTCGCAGGGCATCGTCACCTGCGAGATCGGCAAGGTCGACCGCTATGGCCGTGGCCTGGCACAGTGCCGCCAGGGCGAGACCGACATCAACGCGACGCTGGTTCGGGAGGGGCATGCCGTCGCCTATGGTGGCTATCGTGCCGAGGAGGCGCAGGCCAAGGCAGCGGGGCGCGGCATCTGGGCCTTGCAGTTCGAACGTCCGGAGACATGGCGGCGAGGGCAGGGGCGTTAGCGCTGCTGCTTGCTTCCGACGCCACACAAACATCACGAAAACCCCTGAAAGGATTGACGATCCGGCCCTCGGCATGGTCGGGTCGCGCGGCGATGGCGGAGAGAATGTCGATGAAGCTCTATGACGGCGGACGGGCGCCAAATCCGCGACGTGTGCGCATCTTCTTTGCGGAAAAGGGCGTTGCCCTGCCTGAGATCGTGCCCGTCGATATCGCGAAGAAGGAGCACAAAAGCGAGGCCTTCACGAAGCTCAATCCTGCCCAGCGGCTGCCTGTCATGGTGCTCGACGACGGCACGGCGCTCGCCGAGACGATCGCGATCTGCCGCTATGTCGAAAGCCTGCATCCGCAGCCCCCGCTCTTCGGCAAGGATGCCAAGGAGCAGGCGCTGATCGAGATGTGGAACCGGCGCATCGAGCTTGGGCTGTTCTCGTCGGTCTCGGCCGTGTTCCGCCACTCTCACCCCTCGATGGCGGAGCTCGAGGAGCAGGTTCCGGAATGGGCCGAGGCCAACCGCGAGCAGATCGACGACCATCTCTGGATCCTCGAGCTGCAGCTCGCCGGGAACCGCCATCTCTGCGGCGAGGACCTGACGGTCGCAGACATCACCGCCGGCATCGCCATCGATTTCATGAAGCCCTCGCGCATTCCGCTGCCGGAGGATTTCGTCCATATCCGGCGCTGGCATGCCGAGCTCTCGGCCCGGCCGAGCTGGAAGGCCTGATGCGAGCCGCCATCTTTCTCCTGGCGGTGTTCGCTGCCCTGCCGCAACCGGCCCGGGCGGTCGACAAGCTCGACGGCGAGGCGATCCGGCGCGCCTTCGAAGGCAACACCGTCAGCGGCCGCTACACCAATGGCGGCTTCTTCACCGAGTATCACGACCCCGATGGCCGTGCGCTCGGCCATAATGGCTGGCAGCCCAATCGCGATGCCTGCTGGACCACGCGGGCCGACCAGGTCTGTTACTATTACGGTCCGCAAAGCGACCGCACGGTGCATTGCTTCACGGTCGAACTCAGCCGCGACCTTTACGTCCTGCGCAATACCGGCAACGGACGGATCAATGCACTCGCCTCGGTCGAGCCGGGCAATCCGCGCAAGCATGGCGACCATGGCGAGTCCTGGTATTGCGACGGCCTGATCTCGAAGGCGCCCGAGCCGCTGATGTCGCGCCGGCGCGTCGCTTCACGCTGATGTTGGCCGGGATCGCGGTCGCGGCCGTGCTCGCGGCTGCCGTCATGACCGGTGTTGCCGTCCAGGCGGCCGAGCGGCTCGACGGCGAGGCCATCCGCCGCGCCTTCGAGGGCAACACGGTGGCAGGGCGTTACTCGGGCACGAACCTGCCCTTCAGCGAGCATCACCACCCCGATGGCCGCGCCACCGGCCACAATCGCAATGTTCCCAATCGCGACGCCTGCTGGACGACGACGGCCGACGCCGTCTGCTACTATTACGGCCCGCGCGAAAGCCGCCGGACCTACTGCTTCACGGTCGAGCGCAGTGGCCGGCTCTATGTCCTTCGCAGTCGGCCGAGCGGCCGCATCAACGGCATGGCGACGGTCGGGCCCGGCGATCCGGAGGGTGCCAGCGCGGGCCCTGTGAGCTGGTCCTGTGATGGCCTGATCTCTCAGGCTCCCGGTCGCTTCCGTCCGGGTCACCCGCATCTGGCGAGGCGATGAGCGAGCGCGAAGCCCTCGATACGGTCCTGCGCGAACTGCGGGCCTGCCGGATCTGCCGCGACGCGCCGCTCTACCTGCCGCCGCTGCCTCATCAGCCGCGGCCGGTCATCCAGGCGTCGGAGACGGCGCGGCTGTGCATCGCCGGGCAGGCGCCGGGGACGCGCGTTCATGCCAGCGGGTGGCCCTTTACGGACCCCTCCGGCGTGCGGCTGCGCAGCTGGCTCGGCCTCGACGAGACCGTCTTCTACGACGCATCGAAGGTCGCGATCGTGCCGATGGGCCATTGCTTCCCGGGGCTCGATGCCAAGGGAGGCGACAAGCCACCGCGCCGCGAATGCGCGCCGACATGGCGGGCGCGAGTTTTTGCGGGGATGCCGAAGGTCGAGCTCGTGCTCGCGATCGGCCGCTATGCCCAGGCCTGGCATCTCGGGTCGGGTTCCGGCGCAAACCTCTCCGCCACGGTCAGCGATTGGCGCGCGATCTTCGAGCGGTCGGGGCATCCGCGGATCTTGCCGCTGCCGCATCCGTCCTGGCGCAACAACGCCTGGCTGAAGCGCAATCCGTGGTTCGACGACGAGCTCGTGCCGGTCTTGCGTCGCGAGGTCGCGCGCCTGGTCGGCTGACGTCGGGCCGGGGTCAGCGGTACTGATAGCTGCCGGAATCGAGGTTGCGGTCGACCTGTCCGCGCACGCGCACGACCGTGCGCACCGGGCCGAGCCCGCTTTCGCCGCGCCCTTCGAGCTGGACAAGCGCCCCGGCCGAGGAGCCGTAGCCGTTCTGCGAGCTCTTGCCGAAATCGACGCGCGCTGAGCCGCCGGCCCGCACGCAAAACGAGGAGCCCTCGACCCGCACAAAGCCGGGGCCGTATTCGGGGCAGGGCCGTGCTGCTTGCGGTTCTGCGCGGGCCGGCTTCGGCCGTTCCTTGGCGGGGCCGCGCCCCGGCAAGGGTTCGCCGATCGACTGGGCCTGGGCGGAGGCGGCGGTCAGGAGGGCGATGAAGGCGGAGCCGGCAAGACGAAGCATGGGGCAAATCCGGAGGGTGAACCGAGAGCCTATGAGCAGGCAGCAAAAAGGCGCGACCAAGGCTGCGAGCATACGCATCCGGCCCGCAACGGAAAACCCCGGCCTCGCGGCCGGGGTGGGTTCCAGTTGTGCCGCAGAAGCGGCCGGTCGCTCCTTTTCAGAGCTGGTTGGCCGCGCGAGCGCGGATCACGAAGTTGTCGTAGGTGTACTCAGCGATTTGGAACCAGAGATATTCGTCGCCGCGGAAGGCCGACATTGCGTCATAGACTTTCTTGAAGGCGTGGTTCTTGGCCGAGGTCTCCGCATAGACCTCCTTGGACGCCTTGAGGCAGGCTTCCAGGATCTCCTGCGAGAACGGCCGCAGCTGCGCGCCGGCACCGACGAGGCGCTTCAGCGCGCCCGGATTGCGGGCGTCGTACTTGGCCTGCATGTCGACATTGGCAAGCGCCGCGGCGGTCGTCAGGACCGATTTGTAGGTCTTCGGCAGCGCATCCCATTTCGCGGTGTTGATGAAGAAGTGCAGTGCTGCGCCGCCCTCCCACCAGCCCGGATAGTAGTAGAACGGCGCGACCTTGTTGAAGCCGAGCTTCTCGTCATCGGCGGGGCCGACCCATTCGGCGGCGTCGATCGTGCCCTTCTCGAGCGCTGGGTAGATGTCGCCGCCGGCGATCTGCTGCGGCACCACGCCAAGCTTGGACATGACCTGCCCGGCGAAGCCGCCGATGCGCATCTTCACGCCCTGGAGGTCGGCGACGGTCTTGATCTCCTTGCGGAACCAGCCGCCCATCTGGCAGCCGGTGTTGCCGCCCGGAAGCGCGTAGATGTTGTAGGATTTGAAGAATTCGTTGAGCAGCTCGTTGCCGCCACCATGATAGAACCAGGCGTTCTGCTGGCGCGCGTTGAGCCCGAACGGCACCGCCGTGCCGAAGGCGAAGGTCGGGTCCTTGCCGACATAGTAGTAGGATGCCGTGTGGCACATCTCGACGGTGCCATTGGTGACGGCATCGGCCGCCTGGAGGCCGGGAACGATTTCGCCGGCCGCGAAGACCTGGATCTGGAACTTGCCGTCGGTGGCCTCCGAAACGGCCTTGGAGAGAACCTCGGACGCGCCATAGATCGTATCGAGCGATTTCGGGAAGGAGGAGGTCACCCGCCACCTGACCTCCGGCGCCGCCTGGGCGATGGCCGGGCTTGCGATCACGCCGGCGGCCGCGCCTGCACCCGCGACTTTCATGAATTGACGACGCTTCATTCCGTCTCCTCCCCTGGAGTGCTTTCGCGCGTCGGTTTTGGCTCCGAACGTCACGATTCTGTCAGAAAAGCAGGTTTGCAACACAACGCAAGAGGAAAATGCATGTCTATCATGCGTAAAACGCATGATTCGACGGGTGACGAAACGTCGGATCGGCGCTGGGCGCGGGATCGCCTTTTGCTGGCCCTCGTCGCAACGAAAAAAGCCCGGCCGAAGCCGGGCTTTGAACGGAGGCTGGACCGGCGCCGCGAAGGCGCCGGGATCAGGCTCAGCGTGCGCGCGAACGCACCTGGAAGACGTCGAAGGAGAGCTCCGCCACCTGCCACCAGAGGTACTGGTCGCCGCGGAAGGCCGCCATCGCGTCGATCGCCTTCTTGAAGTCGGGGTTCTTGGCCGAGATCTCGCCGTAGAGCTCGTTCGAGGCCTTGAGGCAGGCCTCCAGGATCTCCTGCGAGAACGGGCGCAGCTGCGTGCCGGCGCCGACAAGGCGCTTCAGCGCCGGCGGGTTCACCACGTCGTAGCGCGCGGCCATGATCGTGTTGGCATAGTTGCAGGCTGCGGTCAGCGCGGCCTGATAGGCCTTCGGCAGCGCGTTCCACTTCTCCAGGTTAACGAAGGCGTGGACGCAGGGACCACCCTCCCAGAAGCCCGGATAGTAGTAGTACGGCGCAACCTTGGAGAAGCCGAGCTTCTCGTCGTCATAGGGACCGACCCATTCGGCACCGTCGATCGTGCCCTTCTCGAGCGCCGGGTAGATGTCGCCGCCGCCGATCTGCTGCGGCACCACGCCGAGCTTGGCGAGGACCTGGCCGGCGATGCCGCCGATGCGCATCTTCAGGCCCTGCAGGTCGGCGACCGTCTTGATCTCCTTGCGGAACCAGCCGCCCATCTGGGCGCCGGTGTTGCCGCAGGGCAGGCCGTAGATGTTGAACTTCTTGTAGAACTCGTTGAACAGGTCGTTGCCGCCGCCCTGGAACAGCCAGGCGTTCTGGCCGCGCGCATTCAGGCCGAACGGCACCGAAGCGGCGATCGCGAAAGTCGGGTCCTTGCCGACATAGTAGTAGGACACCGTGTGGCACATCTCGACGGTGCCGTTGGTCACGGCGTCGGCCGCCTGCAGCGCCGGAACGATTTCGCCGGCCGCGAAGACCTGGATCTGGAACTTTCCGTCGGTCAGCTCGGAGACCATCTTGGCCATGACCTCGGCGCCGCCATAGATCGTGTCGAGCGACTTCGGAAAGCTCGATGCCAGGCGCCACTTCACCTCGGGGGTCGACTGCGCGACGGCCGGGGAGGCGATCGCGGCGGCGGCGGCACCGGCGGTGGCGGTCTGGATAAACTGACGGCGCTTCATACTGGGCATCTCCTCGATCTGCCTCGGATGTCCGGGCGTTGTGGCTGTGGGAGGCGGTTCGGCCGCGCTCGCCGATCATTCATACTTGCTTGGCCTTCTAGACGAGCGGCTCGCCGATCGCGAGGACTTTCAACGTTATGGCCTGAGACTTTCGGCTAGTGCCGGCGCATGCTTTCGCCGCCTCGGCAAGCTCGGCTACAAGGGTGTTCGCTGCACATCAGGGGACGAAGCATGGATCACCACAAGCTCGAGCGGCTGAGGGCGCGCTATGCCGGCGCCAGCGGCGCCGACATCCACGATCCGCGCTTCGCCAAGGTCGCGGCCGACCAGTTCAAGGGCGACAAGCGCAAATGGCCGTTCTCGGACGTCGCGACCTTCATCAGCGCGCCCTATCGCCCGGACGCCTTGACCAGTCCCGATCTCGGCGGGCTCGACGTCGCGATCATCGGCCTGCCGATGGATCTTGGCGTCACCAACCGCGCGGGCACGCGGCTCGGCCCGCGTGCCGTGCGTGCCGTCGAACGCATGGGGCCGATGGATCATGTCCTGGGGACGGCACCTTTCGGCATGCTCAAGGCCGCCGATATCGGCGATGTGCCCTTTCGCTCGCGCTATTCGCTGGAGAGTTGCCACGAGGATATCGAGGCGACCTTCAAGACCATCGTCGCCGCTGGCGTCTCGCCGCTGGCGGTCGGCGGCGACCATTCGATCACCTATCCGATCCTCAAGGCGATCGGGGCGAAGCGGCCCGTCGGCATGGTCCATATCGACGCCCATTGCGACACTTCGGGGCCCTATGAGGGCTCGAAGTTCCATCACGGCGGACCGTTCCGGCAGGCGGTGCTCGACGGCGTGCTCGACCCGGAACGTGTGATCCAGATCGGGATCAGGGGCGGCGCCGAGTACCTCTGGGAGTTCTCCTACGAGTCCGGCATGACCGTGATCCACGCCAATGAGGTCGATGATCTCGGCATCGAGGCCGTCATCGCGAAGGCGCGCGCCGTGATCGGCGACGGCCCGACCTACGTCTCCTTCGATGTCGATTCGCTCGACCCTGCCTTTGCACCTGGCACCGGCACGCCCGAGATCGGCGGCCTGACGCCGCGCGAGGCACTGGCGATTCTGCGGGGACTGAAGGGTGCCGACATCGTCGGCGCCGACGTCGTCGAGGTCGCCCCGCAATATGACGCGACCTCGAACACCGCCCAATGCGCGGCGCAGGTCCTCTTCACCGAGCTCTGCCTGATCGCCGAGGCGCGGGCCTTGGGGAAGGGCCGGCCATAGGGGGAACGGGACGGCGCGTCAGCCTTTGCGCGCCAGCCAGATGATGTGGCGCGCCCCGCTGCGGCCGCGATGGGCGCGGACCATCACCTCCTCGACGCCAAAGCCGGCCTGCCGAAGGCGCTGCGTGAAGCGCCGGTCGGGTCCTTGCGACCAGACGGCGAGGGTGCCGCCGGGGCGCAGCGCTGCCTTCGCAGCGCCGAGCCCACCGTCGTCGTAGAGCCGATCATTCGCAGCGACGGTCAGTCCATCCGGACCATTGTCGACATCGAGCAGGATGGCATCATAGCGCCCCGTGCCCTCGGCGATGACCTGCGCGACATCCTTATCCACGATGGTCACGCGAGGATCGTCGAGGCAGCCGGCAAAAAGCTCCGCCATCGGCCCGCGCGCCCAGGCGACGACGGCCGGAACGAGTTCCGACACCGTGATCTCGGCATCGGCACCAAAGCTTGCGAGCGCCGCGCGCAAGGTGAAGCCCATGCCGAGCCCGCCGATCAGGATGCGCGGCTTGGGCCGGCCGGCGAGCCGCGTGGCGACGAGGGTTGCGAGCGCCTCCTCCGAACCGCTCAGGCGGCTGTTCATCAATTCGATCGCGCCGAGCATGATCGAGAACTCGGCGCCGCGCCGCTTCAGCCGCAATTCGGGACCGGCGCCCGGAGAGGTGGCGGTGTCGAGCTGGATCCACGGAATCACGAATGGGTCTCGGTTCAGGGGAGGGCTCCGCCCTCCGGGAATGGCGCATCTGCCTCCTGTATAGCGCCTGCCTTGAACCCATGCAGGAAAATCATGCCGACGCTCCTCACGTCGTGTTGATCTGACGCAATCCGCATGGCTATGCCATCTTGTTGCATCGCAGCGAAATTGCTGCGTCGCCAAAGATGGACCTCCTATCCCTATGACTCTCGCGACGAACGACACCGACCTCGGCGCATCCGCCTCTGGGCAGGCGAAGGCCCGCCCGGATGCCCATGTCGGGCTGGTCCTGTTCGCGCTGGCGATGGGGGGCTTCGCGATCGGGACCACCGAATTCGCGGTGATGAGCCTCGTGCCCTATTTCTCAGCGGGGCTGGGCATCGACGAGCCGACGGCGGGGCATGTCATCAGCGCCTACGCGCTGGGGGTCGTCGTCGGAGCGCCGGTCATCGCTGTGCTGGCGGCGCGGCTGTCGCGCCGGACGCTGCTGATCGGTCTGATGGCGGTGTTCGGAATCGCCAATCTCCTGAGCGCGCTCGCGCCGAGCTATGGCTGGATGCTCCTGTTCCGTTTCCTCAGTGGCCTGCCGCACGGCGCCTATTTCGGCGTCGCCGCGCTGGTCGCGGCCTCGCTGTCCGCGCCGAATCGCCGGGCCCAGGCGGTCGCGCGCGTCATGCTGGGGCTGACGGTGGCGACCATCATCGGCGTGCCCTTCGCCAACTGGTTGGGCCAGGCGCTTGGCTGGCGCTGGGGTTTTGGCATCGTCGCCCTGCTGGCGCTGCTGACGATGGGGCTGGTCTACGCCTTTGCGCCGCGTGACAAGGTCGAGCCCGGTGCGAGCCCCCTACGTGAACTCGGCGCACTCAAGTGCCGGCAAGTCTGGCTGACCCTGGCTATCGGCGCGATCGGCTTCGGCGGCATGTTCGCGGTCTACACCTATGTCGCCTCGACGCTGATGGAGGTGACGCAGGTCGCGCCGTCGGTGGTGCCTGCCGTGCTCTGCATCTTCGGCCTCGGGCTGACGGCGGGGACGCTGGCTGGCGCCTGGGCCGCCGACAGGGCGCTGATGCCGTCCATCGGCGGCATGCTGCTCTGGACTGCCGCTGCGTTGGCGCTATTTCCCTTCGCCGCCGGCAATATCTGGACGGCATCGATCGTGATCTTCCTGATCGGCACCAGCGGCGGCCTTGGCGCCATGCTGCAGACGCGGCTGATGGATGTCGCCGAGGATGCGCAAACCCTGGCCGCTGCGCTCAATCACTCGGCCTTCAATACGGCCAATGCGCTTGGCCCCTGGCTCGGCGGCATGGCGATCGCTGCCGGATATGGCTGGACCTCGACCGGCTGGGTCGGCACGGCGCTGGCGCTGGGCGGCTTCGCGATCTGGATCCTGGCCGTGCTCGATGACCGCTTCGGGGCAAAGAAGCGTCGCTGATCGCGCCCGGCATACGGCCCGTCGCGGCTCGTTCACCCGCCCAATCACCTCCTCGAACGGCTTGCTGAATAATTCGGCGTGCCGGCTCAGAAAAGCTGCGAGCCCCCACTTGCGGCCAGGGCACGGCTTCGCCCAATCTGTGGGCAGAGCCGGTGATGGGAAGAGGGAAAACCTGCCCGGCCGAATCCTGTGGGAGGTCCTATGAACGGTTTCGCACGCTTGATCACCGCCGCCCTTTTGACGGCAGTCGGAGCCACGGGCGCCCTGGCACAGGCTAAGGAGTGGAAGGAGATCCGGATCGGCACCGAAGGCGCCTATCCCCCCTTTAACAACCTGAACGCCAAAAAGGAGCTGGAAGGCTTCGAAATCGACTACGGCAACCTGCTCTGCGAGCGCATGAAGGTGAAATGCACCTGGGTCGTGCAGGACTGGGACGGCATTATCCCGGCGCTGCTCTCGAACAAGTACGACATCATCATCGCCGGCATGAACGCCACCGACGAACGCAAGAAGCGCGTCGATTTCACGACGGTCTACACCAAGACGCCGATCTGGATCATCGGGCCGAAGACGACGACCTCGACCGACGTTTCGCCGGCTGCGCTGAAGGGCAAGGCGATCGGCGTGCAGGGCTCGACCGTTCATTCCAACTTCGTTGAGAAGGTCTACAAGGATTCGACCGCGCGGCCCTATCCGACGCAGGAAGAGGCCAACCTCGACCTGCTCAACGGGCGCCTCGACTACATCATCGCGGACTCGCTTTCGCTGGAGGATTTCCTCAACGGCAAGGGCAAGGACTGCTGCAAGCAGATTGGCGTCATCGAGCGTGACCCGGCGATCCACGGCCCCGGCGTCGGCGGCGCGGTGCGCAAGGACGACACGGCGCTGAAGGCGCTTTTCGACAAGGCGATCGCCGAGACCATCGCCGACGGCTCACACAAGAAGATCGCCGACAAGTACTTCAAGATCCCAATCCTCTGAACTGATCGCCCTCGCAGGACTGGCGCGTGATCCGCGCGCCAGTCCGCCTTTGAGACCCGGGGCGGTTCATGCTCGACAAATTCGCTTTGCTTGGCTTCGGCGATGGCGGCTGGGGGCTCGCGCTTCTCGGCGGCGCCGCCATCACCATCTCGATAGCGCTCGCGACGCTGCCCTTCGGCCTTGCGCTCGGCCTGCTGGTCGCCCTGGGCAAGCGCTCTAGCAATGTCGTTCTTCGTGGCCTCGCGACCGGCTATACGACGGTGTTTCGCGGCGTTCCCGAACTCCTGACGCTCTACATCATCTATTTTGGCCTGCCGCTGCTGGTCCAGGAGTCCTTCCGGCTGCTCGGCGCTTCCGGCACGGTGGCGCTGCCACCTTTCGTCGCCGGCATGGTTGCGCTCGGCGTCGTGCTTTCCGCCTTCTCGAGCGAGGTCTGGGTCGGAGCGCTGAATGCGATTCCGAAGGGGCAGCGCGAGGCCGCTGCCGCTCTGGGGCTGCACAAGGGCCAGGCCTTTCGCCTTGTCGTGCTGCCGCAGCTTATCCGCGTTGCGCTGCCCGGGCTCGGCAACAACTGGATGGTTCTCCTCAAGGAGACCTCTTTGGTCTCGGTCATCACCCTGCCGGACATCATGTTCATCACCACACGAGCCAATGTCGCGACCAAGGAGCCATTCCTGTTCTTCGGCGCTGCGATGGTGATCTATTTCGCCTTCTCCCTGGTCTCCGCCTGGGTCGTCGGCCGCATGGAGGCCCGTGCCAATCGCGGCTTCGCGGCCTTTGGGGGCGCAACCCGATGAATTGGTGCGAATATCCGGGCTGGCTCGTCGGCAGCGAAGTCTTCCAGAACTATGGCTGCCGCATGTTCAGCGGTCTCTGGATGACGCTCGAACTGGTGGCGATCTCGGTGACGCTCGGCTTCGTGCTCGCCATCGGCCTCGCCGTCGCGCGGCTCTACGGGCCGAAATGGGCACAAGCCGCGATCAATGGCTACACCACGTTCTTCCGTGGCACGCCGCTGCTCTGCCAGCTCTTCCTGGTCTATTACGGCCTCGGACAGTTCCGCGTCTTCTGGACCGATCTCGGGCTCTGGTGGTTCTTTCGCGAGCCGTTCTACTGCGCGCTCCTGACCTTCGTGATCAACACCGCCGCCTATCAGGCGGAGATCCTGCGCGGCGCCATCCAGTCGGTCCCGCGCGGCCAGTTCGAGGGCGCGCTCGCGCTCGGCCTGCACCGCTGGGCGACTTTGCGGCATGTCGTCATGCCGCAGGCGATGATCCTGGCGCTGCGCCCGCTCGGCAACGAGTTGATCGTGATGATCAAGTCCAGCGCTGTCGCCTCGCTGGTGACGCTCTACGATCTGATGGGCGCGACCAAGCTTGCATTCTCGCGCTCCTTCGACCTCTCGATCTACCTCTATGCGGCCTTGATCTACCTGCTGCTCGTCGAGGTCGTCAGGCGCGTCTGGGACCGGCTGGAGCTCAGGCTGACGCGACACATGGCGCTGCGCTGACCTGCGTCATTCTCGGGGCGAGCCCGAGCATGACACCGCGCTCACGCCGGCAGCGTCAGGATCAGGGCGCCGTTGGCGGTCGCGACGACGGTGTGTTCGTACTGGACGGTTGGTGCGCGCGGCTCGCCGTAGAGCGTCCAGGGATCGTCGCCGTTCTCGGCCCAGTTCGCCCCGAGCGACAGGAAAGGCTCGATCGTGAAGACGAGCCCCTTCTGCATCACCCGGCGCTCGGAGCGGTCCGGCCAGGTCGCGAGCTCGGTCGGCTCCTCGTGCAGCGAGCGCCCGACTCCGTGGCTCGCGAGGTTGCGGACCAGCGTATAGCCGTTCTTCTCGGCAAAGCGGCCGACGGCCTGTCCGATGCCGGCGAGCGGCTTGCCGGCTCCGACCTGTCCGATGCCGGCCCAGAGCGCGCGGCGCCCGTCGCGGCACAGCCTTTCGGTCCTGCGGGCGACCGGCGGCACCGCGAACGATGCGCCGGTATCCGAGAAGAAGCCGTTCTTCTCGGCGGAGACGTCGATGTTCACGAGGTCGCCGACTTCGATCCGCCGCTTGCCGGGAATGCCATGCGCGATCTCGTCATTGACGCTGATGCAGGTGGCGCCGGGAAAATCATAGGCGAGTTCCGGCGCAGACCGCGCGCCGGCCCGCTCCAGCAGGGTGCGGCCGATCTGGTCGAGCTCGCCGGTCGTCATGCCCGGCTCGATCGCCTTTCCCATGGCCGCCAGCGTATCGGCGACGATGCGGCCGATCTCCTGCAGGGCCTTGAGTTCATCCTCGTTGGATATCGTCATGGTCAGACGCCGTAGAGCATCGGCCCGAAAAGAGGAATGCGGTTTTCGGGATCAGCCGATGCAAGAACAAGGGGAGGGACCATCTGACTGAATGCGATGTCAGGCCAGATGATCCGACCGCTTCGCGCGCTCGTCATGATGGTCGACGCATCGGCGCGCATATGCGCCGTCGCAGGAGCGCTCCTTCCCACTCGACCTGCCGCAGGCTAAAGCGCTTTGCGATACCCAAGAAATCAAGCGGAGCGAAGCATGGCCAAAGTCGCGTTCATCGGTCTCGGCGTCATGGGTTACCCCATGGCAGGTCACCTCAAGGCCAAGGGGCATGAGGTCACGGTCTACAACCGTAATCCGACGAAGGCGCAGGCCTGGGTCGCGCAGCATGCCGGCGTCTCGGCGCCAACCCCTGCGGATGCGGCGCGCGGCCAGGAGATCGTCTTCGCCTGCGTTGGCAATGACGATGATCTGCGCTCCGTGACGTTGGGCGAGCAGGGCGCCTTCGCAGGCATGGCAAAGGGCGCGATCTTCGTCGACCACACCACGGCCTCGGCCAATGTCGCTCGTGAGCTCGACGCGGCGGCGAAGGCCGGCGGTTTCGGCTTCGTCGATGCCCCGGTGTCGGGCGGCCAGGCCGGCGCCGAGAACGGCGTTCTGACGGTGATGTGCGGTGGCGCGCCGGAGGTTTACGCCCGCGCCGAGCCGGTGATCGCGTCCTATGCCCGCATGTGCAAGCTGATGGGCCCGGCCGGTTCCGGCCAGCTCACCAAGATGGTCAACCAGATCTGCATCGCCGGCCTCGTCCAGGCGCTGTCCGAGGGCGTGCATTTCGCCAAGCGGGCTGGGCTCGACGTCGAGGCGATGCTGGAGGTGATCTCGAAGGGCGCCGCCGGCTCCTGGCAGATGGAGAACCGCGGCAAGACGATGAATGCCGACAAGTTCGACTTCGGCTTCGCCGTCGACTGGATGCGCAAGGACCTCGGCATCGTGCTCGACGAGGCGCGCGGGAACGGCGCGCGCCTGCCGGTCACCGCGCTGGTCGACCAGTTCTATGCCGACGTGCAGAAGCTCGGCGGCGGCCGCTGGGACACTTCGAGCCTGCTCAAGCGCCTGGAAGGCTGAGCGGAAGGCGCCAGCCGTTAGTGCTGTCCGAGCCGCACTTTCAGCGGTCCGGCGACGCGTCGCGCCGGCCGAGATGGATCGCGATCAGGCCGGCTGCAGTGAGGAGCCACATCAGCACCACCAGCGAAGGCGGCCAGACCGTGACCAGCCAGCTGATCAGGATCGTCATCAGCGCACTGAGCCCAAGCTGGATCGCCCCCATCAGCCCGGCGGCGGAACCCGCGAGTTCGGGCCGGGCCGAAAGTCCTTCGGCCGTTGAGCCGGGAATGGTCATGCCGTTGCCGAGTGCGTTGAGCGCCAGCGGCAGGAACAGCATCAGCGGCGACCAGTCCGTGCGCAACGCCAGCGGCACGGCGATCGTCATCGCGATCGAGGAGATGACGAGCCCGATATGGACCATGCGCGGGGCGCCGATCCTGACGACGAGCCGCGCCATCGCGAAATTGCCGAGCATGTAGCCCAGCGCGTTCAGGATGAAGTAAGTGCCGTAGACGTCGCTGCCGCGCCCCATCGTCTCGACGACGATGTAGGGCGCCGCGGCGATGAAGGCGAAGAAGGCCGACGAACTGGTCGAAACCGCGACGACGTTGAGCACGAAGATGCGGTTCCTCGCGAGCTCGGGGAAGGCACGGAAAATCCCCAGCAGGGGCGTGCGCTGGCCGAGATTGGCGGCCGTTTCGGGCAGGCGCAGCAGCGTCAGCAGCAGGACGATGCTGCCGGTGACGGTCATGAACCAGAGGATCATCCGCCAGCCGAAAGCGGTTTCGATCTGCCCGCCGAGCCAGGGCGCGACCATCGGCGCCACGACCATGACCATGGTCACGGTCGCGATCTGGCTCGCGGCCTGGTCGCGGGTGGCGGTATCGCGGATGATCGCGCGGGACAGCGAGAACACCGAGCCCGAACCCGCACCCTGCAGCACCCGCGCCAGCAGGAGCACCTCGATCGACGGCGCGACCGCACCGAGCAGCGAGCCGACGACGAACAGGGCAATGCCGGCGATGACGCAGGGCCGTCGGCCGAAACGGTCGGAGAGCGGGCCGCTGACCAGCTGCGTCAGCGCCACCGCCACCAGAAACAGCGTCAGGGTCAGCTGGATCGTGGCGTAGCTCGCGCTGAAATGGCGCGACAGGTTCGGCGCGGCCGGGGCCACCAGATTGAGCGCGAGCGGCTGCAGCGCCGACATCGCGACCAGCACTACAAGGGTCGGTTTCAAGCCGATGCCGGTCATGTCGGTGGGCGGTCCGCAATCTTGAGCTTGGACTCCGGCAGAACACGTTGGCGATGCATGGTGTAGAGCCCGCTCCCGACGATCAGCGCGATGCCGAAGAAGGCGATCGAGTCGGGCACCTGTCCCCAGACGAGATAGCCCATGATGACGGCGAGAATAACGACCGAGTAGCGATAGCCCGAGACGACGCCGACATCGGTGTTGCGATAGGCGCTGATGATGCAGATGCTTCCTGCCGTCATCAACGCTGCCGCAGCCGCCACATACAGCGTCTCGCGCTGCCAGATTGGCTGCCAGACTTCGAGCAGCCCGTAGCCGCAGGCGACGAGGCCCACGATCGCGGTCGTCATCAGGGCGACGACGGTCGACGGAATCTCGTTGCCGATCCGTCGGGTCATCAGGTCGCGGCAGGCGGCAAGGCAGGCGCTTGCGAGCGCGACGAGCGCGGCGAAATTGAAGGATTCTGCTCCGGGCCTCAGCACGACCAGGACACCGCAGAAGCCGACGAGGACCGCTACGGTGCGGCGCCAACCGACGCGTTCGATGCGCAGAGCCACGGCGAGCGCCACGATGATGATCGGCGAGGCCAGAAGGATTGCGGTGACATCGGCTAGTGGCAGCTCGGCCAGCGCCCAGATGAAGGTCAGTGTCACTCCGGCGTCGACCAGCCCGCGCAGCAGGACGACTGGCTTCATCGCCAGCCGCAGCTTGGGCCCGTCCCGCAGTGCGAGGACGAGCCCCAGCGAGGCCAGCAGCGCGAAGGCCGTCCGCAAGGTGATCGCCTGGCCGACCGGGTAGACTTCGCGAGCCAGCTTCATCAGGGTGTCGTTGCAGACGAACAGCACCATGGCGGCGAGCATGGCGACGATGCCGCGGCGGTTCTGTTCGGGGCTGGCCACGGCGTCGTCCGGTCCTTTTTGTGAAGGTCTTGGCTCAGGCCGCGAAGCGGTTGAGCGAGAAGGGCTTCAGGTCGAAGGCGGATTGGCCTGCCGTCGTGAGATCGGCCAGGATCTCGCCGATCGCGCTTGCGAATTTGAAGCCATGGCCGGAGCAGGCAGAGGCGAAGACCGCCTGCGGGACGCCGGGCACCGTGTCGATGATGAAATCCTCGTCCGGCGTCACGCTGTAGACGCAGCCCTTCAATGTCAGAGGATCGCCGGCCGCGTCGGGCAGGTAGCGCGCCAGGCAATCCCGGATCAGCGCCACCTGGCGCGGGCTCGGCGTGCGGTCGTCATCGCGTGGATCCATCGGCTCGCGGCCGAAATGCGGGCCTCCCAGCTTGATGCCCGGATGTTCGAAGAGCGGAAACCCGTAGAAGGTGCCTTCGTCGACCTCGAGGACGAAGACTGGGAACACGTCGGGCCGATAGAGCTCGGGCCGGCGCACGGTGAACCAGCCGATCGCCTGCCGGACGGTCGCGACCGTCTTGGCCAGCGCCGGGACGGCATCTGCGATCCAGCCGCCCGAGGTGATGACGAGCCGGCCGGCCGAGTAGGTGCCGCGCTCGGTGCGGACGACGACACCACCCTGTGCGGTCGGCGTCCAGTCGAGCAGCGGTTCGTTCGTGCGGATCTCGGCGCCGCGCGACTGCGCCAGCCCGACATGGGCATAGATGGCCCTTTCGGAGGCGACGAACCCGCCATCTGGCTGCCACAGCCCGATATGGCCGCCGGGCAGGCGGAAGCCCGGGAACCGTCGCGCCAGCTCCTTCGCGTCGAGCTGCTCGTGCACCAGCCCATGGTCGAGGCAGGACTGCAGGGAGGATTCGACCGGGCCGGCGCCGGCCGGAGCGAGGTCGAGGGAACCGGTGACATGGAGCAGCTTCAGCCCGGCCTCGTCTCCGGTCTGCTGCCACAATTCATGGGCGCGCCGGACGATCGGCACATAATGCGAGCCCTCGGCATAGGCGAGCCGGATGATCCGGGTGAGGCCATGGGAGGAGCCCATTGCATGGCCGAGATCGAAGCGCTCCAGACCGAGAACCTTGAGACCGCGCTTCGCCAGATGCCAGCACGCGGCCGACCCCATGGCGCCGACACCGGCGACGATGACGTCGTAGCTGTTGCTCGTCATGGCAGGCTCGCTGGGCAGGTCGGGATCGGGAGGCTGTGCAATCAGAGCTCGGGGAGTGCGGTCGTGCCGGAGCCATACAGGCGTGTCGTGTGTGGGTCTATGCTTGCGGGCGCTCGATCCGCCTGCTTCGGGCGCAGTCGTCAGTCTTTGTTAACAATGTCGAACCATAAGGAAGCTGGGTGACGTAACCTAACGGGATGGCCTGATGCACGGTGCGGTTCGACGCTGGCTGAGCAGTCGAAGCCGTAGCACTGCGGTCGAGGCCGCTACGGCGGCAAAGGCAGTGCCTGAGTTTGTCCCGCCCGCTGCGAAGGCGGAGGCTGGCGATGCCGCCGATCGCGAGGCGGTCACCGTGCTGGAACAGGATGTGGTGGCGGCGATGCGCCGTCTCACTGCCGATCTCGCCAGCGCCGAACAGTTCTCCACCGAATCCGAGACGCGCTCGGGCGCGATCCATCAGAGCGTCGTCGGGATGCGCGCCGCGACTGCGACCGCGAGCACGAACTCGGTGGCCTTGGTCACGGCCTCGCAGCAGCTCTCTGACGCCGCCGAGCAGATCGGCTGCTCGATGAGCCACGCGCGGGATCGCCTGGATGCCGCCGCGATCCGGGCCGGCGAGGCGACCGAGATGATGACGGGCCTCGCCGTTGCCACGGCCGAGATTCGCGGCATCGTCGACTCGATCGCCGAGATCGCGCGCCAGACCAATCTGCTCGCGTTGAACGCCTCCATCGAGGCCGCTCGTGCCGGCGAGACCGGACGTGGCTTCGGTGTCGTCGCGCAGGAGGTCAAGGTGCTCTCCGTCGAGGTGCGCGAGGCGGTCGAGCACATCCGCAACCGGGTCGACCGCCTGACGCAGGCGGCGCATGGCTCGGCTGCCATCGTCACCGACGCCCTCCAGATGGTCCGCGAGGTCAATCCGGTCATTGCCGCCATCGGCAACGCCTCGCAGGAGCAGGCGGCCGCGACGGCGGAGCTCTCGCGCAATGCCGGTGAGACGGCACGCTTCGTCGAGACGGTGGTGCAGCACGTCGACGAGATCGACCGGGTGGCGCTGTCGGCTGCGACCGAAAGCGCCAATGCCCGCAGGGCGACGACCATGGGCGCCAGCCACGCAGGTGGAATGCTCCGCCGCTTCATCCCGACGCTGCGGCATTCCTCCTTTGCCGACCGTCGGCAACATGACCGCTTTCCGGTCGAGTATCGCGCCAAGGTGCAGTTCGACACCGTCGAATTCGCCAGCCGCACCATCGATCTCGGCCGTGGCGGCGCTCTCTTGGCCCATCCCGACGGGCACGTGCTCGTGCCGGGTGTCTATGGCATGATCGAGATTGCCGATCTGCCGCCGATGCCCTGCCGCATGGCGATGATCAGCGACATCGGCCTGCACTTGGTCTTCGACCGTCACGCCGTTACCGATGCGCGACAGCTCGACGAACTGATCGAGACGATCGAGAGCTCCTACCGCCCGTTGACCGACAGGGCTCAGGCCTTTGCCACCGAGGTCGCCGGCTTGATGACGGACGCCCTTGACGATGGTCGCGCGAACGAGACCCAATTGTTCGATATCGACTACGTCGCGCTGCCCGACACCGACCCGCAGCAATATAGCAACCGTGCATTGCCGGTGCTCGAGGAACTCCTGCCGCCCGTGCTGGCGCGGATGCTCGCAAGTGACCCGCGCCTCCTCTTCACGGTCGCGATCGATCGCAACGGCTTCATTCCCGTTCACAATCAGGCCTATTCGCTGCCGCAACGCAGCGGAGACCCGACCTGGAACGCGGCCCATTCGCGCAACCGGCGCATCTTCGATGACAGCGCCGGCATTGCGGCTGCCCGCTCGGTGCGGCCTTTCCTCGTCCAGTCCTATCGTCGCGACATGGGCGGCGGCGTCACCGAAACGGTCCGCGAGGTCGATGCGCCACTGAGGATCAGGGGGCGCCATTGGGGCGGCGTTCGCATGGCCTACCGGATGTAGCCGAGGGCGACCGCTAGAGCCTCTCCCAGGCGAACGGGATGTTCAGCCCGCGTAGCGTCTGCTGCCAGAGCGAACCGGCCTGCTCGAGGCGCTGCGGATCATAAACGCCCTGGACCTGGTGGACCTGCAATTGCCAGGTGCTGGCGCCTGAGTCCCTCCAGACCTTGCCGACGAGCCGCTTGAGGCGTTCCGGATCGCGCGCCGCCGCATTGCTGCCGAAGACGGAGAACTGGTTGGAGTTCTGCAGCATGTCCGAGACCAGGACGAGGGCCTTCTCGCCGTCTCGCACACGTGTTTCGGGGCGCGAGACGACGTCGCCCACCGCTTCCACGATCGGCGACAGATTGCCCTTGGCCGGCTGCGTCAGGACGGCCAAGGCATCATCCAGCGGTCGGCCGAACTTCTCGACCCAGCGGACATAGTCGCGGCGCGGATTGCCGATCAGTTCGCTCGCCGTCCGCCCCGGATTGCATAGCGAGAGCAGCGGCGGGAAGCCGGGTTCGAATACGTCGTTGAAGACATAGATCGACAGCATCCGGTCGGGCGGCAGCTCGTCGCCGATCTTCTTGACGAGCCGCTTCAGGCGCCCGGCCTGGACCTCGCTCCAGGGATCGCTCTTGTCCACCAGCACGAGCGTATGGCCGACAGCGCCGGTCTTCAGGCAGAGCGACTCGGCGTCGCGCGGCGGCCCCTTGAGCAGCGTGGGCGCGGCGAAGAAGCCGACCAGCGCGACGCCTGCCAGGATGGAGGCGACGATCGCCCAGCTTTCGCTCTTCATGTCGTGCTCTTCATTCGGTCGCCAAATCGCATACGCCGCCTACCGCTTCATTGCGGCGAATTCCGCGTTGATCTGCTTGCGCGCCGCCTCGTCCTGCTCGAAGGCGTCGCGGCCGGCCTCTGCCGCCCGTGCCTTCAACCGCTCGATCTCGCCGGCCAGGTCGAGGCCGCGCACCAGCGCCAGCCGGTCCCGCAGCTTGGCTTCGACGAGGGCTGGCATATTCGCCAGCTGCCGCTCGAAATCGGCGATCAGGGTCCGGACGGCGCGATACTCGGTCAGCTCGGCGGGCTGGTCGATCTCGGGGACATTGAGCGATTGCGAGAAATAGGCGGGCGGCAGATCCGTCCGCACGCGCAGATTGGCCTCGCGATACTGCATCAGCGCGGCGTCCTTGGCAGAGCGCAACTGCGCCAAGCGTGCTCCATAGAGCTCCCGTGCCTGGTCCGCATCGGCTTTCGTGGCCTGCAGCCTGGCGAGTTCGCGGGCGCAGTCCTCCTTGAAACCGTCGATGCCGGAGCGGATCGCTTCCAGCTCTGGCAGCAGCTCGGTGTCGAGCCTGCGGCGTTCCTCCTCGACGGCGTTCCAGCGTTGCCGCCAGCGCTTGTAGGCGTTGCCATGGCCGGGATAGGTGCCGAACGCAGAATACCCCTTCACGGCGGCGGCGAAGGCGACGATGCAGCCGATCAGGACCAGTGCCGCCGACTTCAGCTCGGTGATCGCGAGCGGGCTCTCAAGCATGCGCGGCAGCACCTGCAGCGAGCGCGCATCGGGCGTGGCGATCAGCATCTCGCGGTAGTGTCCGACGGCGAGGTTGAACATCACGATCAGGATGATCAGCGCGACATAGACGGGCAGGGCCCAGAACAGGTGCGAGGCGCGCACATGCTGGCAGTAGCGCGCCGGCCACAGGCCGACGAGGAAACCGAGCGCGATATTGAGGGCAGAGATGATCACCGCCGTCGCCGCCCCGCCGACGAGGCCGAACTCGCTCGCTTCCGCGAAGAAATTGCCGTTGAGCAGGCTCTCGATCGCCAGCGGGACGATCAGGAACAGCAGGATGAACTGCCATTTGTCGATCTTGGGGTCGGCGGTGCGGCGATGGGTGTAGTTAAAGAACTCGTACTCGCGCTTGGCCTTGAGCGCGTCGTAGACGCGCTGCTCCAGCTCGCCGCCATGCCGGTTCAGCAAAGCCCGCATCGACGCCTCGATCGAGCGGACGCGGCCCTCATAGCGCTCCTGCGTAAAGATCTCGCGCCGGCCGGCGATCTCGGCGTGCAGGCCGTTCAGCGCGGCGGCGGCTTCCTGTCGGATCCCCCCGAACAATTCCATCACGCGCGCCAGCAGGGTCATCTCGGTCTGCGAGGGCAAAGTCGATTGCGGCGGCGGGTTGTTGTCGAGCGCATCGCTGGCGCCATAGTGCCCGGCCTGCACCGTTTCGGCGAGGTGATGGGCCGTGATCGGCGGAAGTGTGCCGTTCGTGGAGCCGCCTTCACGCGCCATCGGCGGACCTCGCCAGGAAATGCCGTGCATCGACGACATCGACGTGGAAATCCCGGAAGCCGCCCCGCGCGGGCCTGCGATAGGTCCGCTGGAACCAGCCGGTCATGGCCAGCAACAGGGCCGCGACACCGAGTGCGAACCAACCCTCGTTCGTCAGGTCGGTGGCGATTGGAAGGGAGCTGATCGCTGCCGCGGCCGCGAGCAGCGTGGCGATTGCCAGCAGCACACCGATGCGATGACGACCGAAATCATGAGCCAGTTGCAGCACGGCTTCGATGCCCGCGATCGTCGTGAAGGCGCATAGCTCGAGCACGGCCAGCGCCGTGACGCCCGCGGCGATCCCGGCGCCGATGCCACTGGGGGATGTCGGCGCCAGGGTTGTGAACACCGTGCGCGCCGACAGGCCGGCCAGAAGCAGGCAGGCAAGTGCCAGCAGGGCGAGAAGCAGCGAGGGGAGCTTCACGCGTGGCCAGAGCTTCACGGCCATGACCGTCAGCCGAGCGATCTGGGTCGCGAGCACGAAGCGCCAGACGACGTAGGCGATCGACCTGAGCCGAGGAAGAATGCCTCTGATCATCGAACGCCCGCAACCGCCACCATCAACGAAGCGTTAATGCTTTGGCGAGGCTCGTCAAGGGATGGGCGCTGCCGCCGCACAGCTCTCCCCAACCGCCGGGTGGTGCCGCGATGCGGCAGCGCCAACCTCAACCGCCGGTGACGCTCATATGGCGGCCGACGGCCGGCTTGCTGCCGCGCCGGTCGATGACGAAGTCATGGCCCTTCGGCTTGCGCGAGATTGCTTCTTCCATGGCGCGATGCAGGGCAGCGTCATCGGCGGAGGCTCGGATCGGCGCGCGCAGATCGGCGGCATCCTCCTGGCCGAGGCACATGTAGAGCGTGCCGGTGCAGGTCAGCCGCACACGGTTGCAGCTCTCGCAGAAATTATGCGTCATCGGCGTGATGAAGCCGACGAGGCCGCCAGTCTCCTTCACCCGGACGTATCGGGCCGGTCCACCGGTCCGATACGGGTCCTCGACGAGGTTGTACTTGTCCATCAGCCGCGCCCGGACGACCGAGAGCGGCAGGAACTGGTCGATGCGCCCGGGCTCGATCTCGCCGAGCGGCATCACCTCGATCAGCGTCAGGTCCATGCCGAGCCCGTGCGACCAGGTCATCAGGCTCTCGATCTCGTCCTCGTTGACACCCTTGAGCGCCACCGCATTGATCTTGACGCGCAGGCCCGCCTTCCGAGCCGCTTCGATGCCGCCGAGGACCTTGCCGAGATCGCCCCAGCGCGTGATCTTGCGGAACTTCTCGGCGTCGAGCGTGTCGAGCGAGACATTGATGCGGCGCACCCCGTAATCGGCGAGCTCCTGCGCATAGCGGTCCAGCAGCGAGCCGTTGGTCGTCACCGTGAGTTCGTCGAGGGCGCCCGAGACGAGGTGGCGCGAAAGCGAGCGGAACAGGCTCATGACGTCGCGTCGGACCAGCGGCTCGCCGCCGGTGAGGCGCAGCTTGCGCGTGCCCCGCGCGACGAAGGCCGAGGCGACGCGGTCGATCTCCTCGAGCGTCAGCAGGTCGCGCTTCGGCAGGAAGCTCATGTCCTCGGACATGCAGTAGACGCACCGGAAGTCGCAGCGATCCGTGACCGAGATGCGCAGATAGGAGATGTCGCGGCCGAACGGATCGGTCAGCACCGGCCGGGCCAGCGGCGCGATCGCCGGTCCGCTCGCCTCGGGCGGCCCGAATGTCTCACTGTTGAGAGTCTCGAGAAGCACGGCCTGAATCCGCCCCGTCACTGGCGCCAGCCCTCTGCCGCGCTGTGCGGGAAGGCGGCATTGCTTTGAGGCCAAGACATTGTCATTGCTGCGGCCAAGGTCAAGCGCAGCCATTGTCGCGGGCCATCATCCGAGTATGCAAGCCATGTCATCCTGGCCGACCGAAATCCGCCTTTCGAAGGACCGCCGAACCCTCCACATCGCCTTCGACGACGGGGCAAGCTATGCGCTTGCAGCCGAATTGCTGCGGGTCGAGAGCCCCTCCGCCGAGGTGCAGGGCCACGGCCCGACGCAGAAGAAGACCATTCCCGGCAAGGCCGAGGTCGAAATCCTAAAGGTCGAGCCCGTCGGACACTATGCCGTGAAGCTGACCTTCGACGACATGCACGACACCGGCATCTTCGGCTGGGACTATCTGCGCGATCTCGGCGAGACCGGCGCGGCCAAGATGCAGGCTTATCTCGACGCGCTGGCGGCGCAGGGCCTGTCGCGGGAGCCGCGCCGCAGAGGTTGAGGGGGCGCCGGGGGCCCCCGCTGACTTCAATAAAGCCGCAGGCCGTCCATGGTCGAGACATGGGCCGCGATCACCTTCCAGCCGAGATCGGGGAAGCGCACCCAGTTCTGGCTCTGCCGGCCGATCAGGTCGCGACCGCGCACCTTGAACTCGAGATTCACGGTCGCGATGTCTCGCCCGAGCGTCAGGATCTCCAGCCGGATTCGCTTCTCCTTGATGCCCGGTCCCGGCGGGCGTGCGACGCGGTGCGCATGGATCGCGTCGAAGCCGTAGCCGTTCTCGTGCAGCGCATAGCGGATCGTGTAGGGGCTGTTCCAGAAGGTCGCGTCGAGCACATCGACGTTCTTGTCGATCAGTGCCTGCTCGTAGGCCTCGAACAGCGCTGACACTTCGGCGACGATTTCGGGCAGGTTGGGCGTCAGGTCGGTCACGCAGCTTTCTCCATGGCTTGGGCGACGGCGATGAGCGCGGCATCCGTGCCGCGACCGCCGATGATCGAGAGCCCGACCGGTGCACCGTCCACCTTCGCGCCGGGCAGACTCACCTGCGGCGAACCGGTGAGGCCGCCCTGCGCGCAGAGGCAGTTGATGCGGTCCCGCAGGGGAGTGAGCACCGGCTGGGGAAGGCCGCGCTTCGGTGCCGGGAAGGGCGTGGTCGGCAGGCACAGGATCGTGCCGGCCGGCAGGAGATGGCGCAGTCGCGCGCGCGCCTCCTGTCTCATCAGCGTGGCCCAGGTCCTGTCCGCCTCCGGCATGCGCGCGCCGTTGATCAGACCGGCGACGACGCTGAACGCCATGCGCGGGTTGGCGCTTTCGACCCAGGGCTGGAAGGTCTGCCAGGCCTCGACCGGCTGCAGCGTGCGCTGGGCCCGCGACCAGACCGAAAGCCCTTGCGGCGCCATGATCTCGTCGCGCACGTCGCCGACGATACGAGAGAGCCGTTCGACCATCGGCTTCAACGCTTCGGCCACCTCGGGATCGGCGAAGCCGAAGGCGTCGACGGCGATGAGGAGCCGCGTCGGCAACGCTCCGGGAGCCTCGCCGAGCATCACCGACGAGACCCTGGCGAAGGTCTCCGCATCCCGGGCGAACCAGCCTGTGGTGTCGGAGGAGGGTGCCTGCGGCAGCATGCCGGTCACATCGATGCGGCCATGGGTGGGGCGGATGCCGTAGAGACCGCAGAAGCTCGACGGAACCCGGACCGAGCCGCCCGTATCGGTGCCGAGCGCAGTATCGCAGAGGCCCGCCGCAACCGCCGCCGCCGACCCGGAGGACGAGCCACCGGGCACGCGATCCGGAGCTGCCGTGTTGATCGGCGTGCCGTCGAACGGATTTTCACCGAGGATGCCGAGCGAGACCTCGTCGGTGATGGTCTTGCCGACCAGTTCGGCCCCCGCATCGAGCAGGGTCTGGACCGCGAAGGCATGGCGTTCCGGGATGGGGTTGAATGTTGCCCAGTCATGGTTGCCGCCGCCGGTGGGCACACCCGCGACGTCGAACAGGTCCTTGGCTGCGAAGCTCAGCCCGGACAGCGGGCCACCCGCTCGACCGGCGATACGAACCCGCGGCCCGGGCACAAAGGCATTCACGACATCATCCAGGCTCATTCTCGGCAGTCCGTCCGCAGGAATCCACTGGGTTCAGGATGGCAGTCCGTGGGCGATCTGTCGCCGCCAGCCGGAGCATGGAGCGCATGGCTCTGCCGCACGACCGGAACCGTGTCGCCGCCCGCAGCTTGTGGGCACGGAGCCGGAATGCACTACTGGTGCCACAAGCCAAGGAGGAAATGATGCAGCTAGCAAGGACGCTCTCGAAGGCCTTGATCGCGGGAACGCTGATCGCGGGGCCTGCCAGCGCGCAGACGACACCAAAGCAGGACGAATTCTACTGGATCGGCCAGATCAACAAGGCGAGTACTGTCATCAACAGCGAGGAGGGCCTGCTCGATCCGGCGCTGGCGCCGCGGATCGCGGCCGGTCTCGACAGCATGCTCAAGGCGGCGGAGAAGCCCGGCGCGAAGCGCCCGACGCTCGTCATCACCTTCGAGCCGCTGCTGATCGAGGCGGCCGGCGTCGAGGCGACCTTGCTCCATGCGGGGCGCTCCAGCCAGGACATGCTAGCGACCGTGCGGGCCGCCATCATGCGCGATGGACTCCTGCGGTTGGCCGGGCAGTTGCGCAAGCTGAACGCGACCATGGTCGCGCTCGCCGAAAAGCATGCCGGCACCATCGTGCCGAACTACACCAACGGTGTCGCCGCTCAGCCCAACAGCTATGGCCATTATCTGCTCGGCCATGTCGCCGGCCTGGAGCGCGATCTCCAGCGTCTGCAGGAGGCCTATGCCCGGCTCGACCGTTCGCCGATGGGGACAACGGTGCTGAACGGCACGAGCTGGCCGCTGAACCGCGACCGCATGGCGACCTATCTGGGCTTCGCCGGCAAGGTCGACAACGCCTATGACGCCGCCCAGATCACAGCCACCGAGATGCCCGTCGAGATCGGCGCTCTCACGACCGGCATTGCTCTGCACGCCGGCGCCTTCATCGAGGACGTCATGACCCAGTATGCGCAGGCGCGCCCCTGGATCCTGTTGGCCGAAGGTGACGGCAACACCTATGTCTCCAGCGCCATGCCGCAGAAGCGCAATCCGGGGCTGCTGAACAGCACGCGCAGCCAGGCATCGCAGGTGATCGGGCTCGGCATGGCTCGCATCCTCCAGGCGCACAACATTCCGCCCGGCATGAGCGACGCCAAGAGCGTGCGCGACAATGCAGCCGTGATCGCGGAGACGGGCGCCATGCTCGAGGGCTGGAACAAGATTCTCTCTGCCCTGGTGATCGATCCCGACCGGGCGCTCGAGGAGCTGAACAGCGACTGGACCGCGTCCCAGGAACTCGCTGACGTTCTGATGGCCAAGTACAAGCTGCCCTTCCGTGTCGGGCATCATTTCGCGTCCGAGATCGTTGATTACGCGAAGACGAACAACATTCGGCCGACCGATTTTCCCTATGCCGAGGCTCAGCGCATCTATCGGCACACCCTCGCAGAGATGAAGGTCACTGGCGGCGATTTGCCGATGAGCGAGGCCGAGTTCCGTGCCACGCTCGATCCGGTCGCCATCATCCGCAATCGCGCTACCGTCGGCGGCCCGCAGCCCGCCGAAATGGCGCGGATGCTCACCGAGGCGAAGCAGACCCTCGCGCGGCAGGATGAGTGGATCAAGCAGCGGCGCGAGCGCATCGACAGCTCGATCGCATCGCTCGACCGCGATTTCGCCAAGGTCCTGGCGCGCGCCAAGTAAGGCCGGCACCAAGCAGTCCGACGCCATGCGATCAGCCAAAGAAAAAGGCCGGCGTTTCCGCCGGCCTCGTTCAAACCCGCAGTGCCGCTCTGCTCAGCGGGCGACGACGACGCGGGTGCCGACCTTCACGCGCTCGTAGAGGTCGATCACGTCCTCGTTCAGCATGCGGATGCAGCCGGAGGACACGGCCTGGCCGATCGTCTCCGGCTCGTTGGAGCCATGGATGCGATAGAGGGTCGAGCCGAGATAGAGCGCGCGGGCGCCCATCGGGTTCTCCGGGCCGCCCGGCATGAAGCGCGGCAGGTCCGGGCGGCGCTTCAGCATCTGGGCCGGCGGGGTCCAGGTCGGCCATTCCTGCTTGCGGGTGATCGTCTGCGCGCCGGCCCAATCGAAGCCGGGGCGTCCGACGCCGACGCCGTAGCGCATCGCCTTGCCGTCCGGCATCACCAGATACAGGCGGCGCTCGCTCGTGTTGATGACGATCGTGCCGGGATTGTACTTGCCGCTGAAGGAAACGATCTCGCGCGGGATCGCCGTCGCCTGGGCCTTGGAGGGATCCTCATAGGTGAACAGTGGCTGCCGCGTCAGCGGGTCAATCTCTGCCTTGGCGGAGGAGGCAATGGCGAGCAGACCAAGGCCGGAAAGGGCGGCCATGCGGAAAAAGCGGTTCATTGAGACCTCGGACGGACAGCGATGGGGGCGCAGGACATGAAGTGGACCAGAAAAGGTCAACATCTCCTCAATTTCCTGTCAGAATCACTTTGTACGTGCAACGCGGTCGCCATCACATCGGTGCGAGCGAACCGGCTTTGGCGAGCTCCGTTGCGCGCCTGCAACATAGCTCATCCAGTCCACATTTGACAGCTTGTAAGGACGACGCGAATCGCCTGTGGGGTCGATCGTGATCCCGCCTCGGACTACGCGTCGAGATCGGCAATGCCGAGGGTCTGGAGCAGCTCCTTGCGGCTCATGCAGCTCACGTCGTAGGTCACTGCCCGACCCTTGAATTCCGGCTTCCGGCCGAATTCGCTGGTCATCGTGTCCGTGATCGCGTCGATGCGCGCCTCACAGGCCTCGATGCTGGTGAAGCCCACGTCGGCGACGCGCGCGGATGTGCATTTGGGCTCGCCCGCCACGCAGGCGAGAATGACCATGGTGAAGGCGTCCATCACCGTCCTTCCGGCTTTTCGATCCTCCCCCGAGCCACAGGAATTAGAGCAAGATCGGGGCCAAGCAGCTAGTGCTTGTGTCTCGCACACCGCTCCGTTCCGGAGCTGCGTGGCTTTCCGGACACATCTCAGAGTGCTGCATCAGCTCTTGTTCGCCGGTTGCTTCGCCTGGATCCGGGGCGCCAGGGCTTGCCGCAGCTGGTACTCACGGCGGAGCACATAAAGAGTTGCTCCCGCGAGCATCAGCGCCAGCGCGAACCAGGTGAGCGCATAGACCAGGTGGTTGTTCGCGAAGCGCAGCACGGTCAGCCCGCCCACGGGGAATCCGCCGGGATTGGGGGTGGCGTCGGCATCGACGAAGTAGGGGGCTGCGCCGCTCAGTCCGCGCGCCTGCGCGATTGCCGCGACATCGCGCGAATGCCAGCGATCCTCGCCGGGAGCGTTGCTGCGCAGGAAGCCGCCGCCGGGCTCGCTCAGGCGCAGAAGACCGGTGACGGCGACCCTTCCCGCAGGCAGCCCCGCTTCTCGGCTGCTCCTCTCCCGTCGCTCCGGCGGGACGAAGCCGCGATTGACGAGAACGACCAAACCCGTCTCGCTCGCGAGCGGAGTCAGTACCCAGAAGCCGGCGCCCAGCTCGGTGACCGCCTGTACCAGCGTTTCACGGTCGTGCAGGAAGTGCCCCGTCAGCATGACGCGCGCATACTCGTCCTGCGCGATCGCAGGCCAGCGCGCCGGGCCGGGAGCGGGCACGGGCGCGGCATGCGCGCGCTCTTGCACCCGTGCGATCAGAGCGAGCTTCCAGCCGAGGCGCTGGAGTTGCCAGGCGCCGAGCCCTGCCAGTCCGGCCACGCCGAGGAGTGCGATCAATGTGGCAATGGCGAGCGCGGGCAGGGACCGCGGCGCGCGCGCCGCGGCAGGTTCGCTCACGGCATCTTCTTCATGTCGTGGACGGGCATCATGTTGGTGTTGAGGTGGTACATCACCCACAGCGAGCCCGCGAGCGCGATCACCACCAGGATGATGGTGAAGACCAGCGCCAGCAGGCTCCAGCCGCCCTCGGAGCGGCCGTTCATGTGCAGGAAGTAGATCATGTGGACGACGATCTGGACGACCGCGAAGCCCATGATCGCGAAGCCCGTGAGCTGATCGCTGCCGAGGGCGCCGCTCATCACCAGCCAGAACGGGATCGCGGTCAGGATGACCGAGAGCACGAAGCCGATCACGTAGCCCTTGAAGGAGCCATGGGCGTGGTCGTCATGGCCATGGTCGTCATGACCGTGACCTTGGCCGGCATGATGGTGGGCATGGGTTTCGGCGCTCATCGCAGCATCCCCATCAGATAGACGAAGGTGAAGACGCCGATCCAGATGACGTCGAGGAAGTGCCAGAACATCGAGAGGCACATCAGCCGGCGGCGATTGGCGGTGATCAGCCCACGCCTGGCCACCTGCACCATCAGCGTGAACAGCCAGATCGTGCCGAAGGTGACGTGCAGCCCATGCGTGCCCACCAGCGTGAAGAAGGCGGAGAGGAAGGCGCTGCGCTGCGGCGTCGCGCCGATGCTGATCAGATGATGGAACTCGTAGAGCTCGATGCTGAGGAAGGCGAGGCCGAACATCGCCGTCACCGCAAGCCAGGTCTGCGTCGCCGCGACCCGGCCCTGCGCCATGGTCAGCATCGCGAAGCCATAGGTGATCGAGGAAAACAGCAGCATCGCCGTGTTGAGCGCGACGAGCGGCAGGTCGAACAGATCCTTTGGCCCGGGGCCCGCGGCATAATTGGTACCGAGCACGCCGTAGATCGCGAACAGGATCGCGAAGATGAGCGTGTCGCTCATCAGGTAGATCCAGAAGCCCAGCGGCGTGCTGTGGCCTTCCGGATGGGGATGCTCGTCCTTCAGATAGAAGACGGGCGCCTCGCCGGGCTGCGTGGCAGTGATGGTGCTCGCCATGGCGTTCAGGCCCCCGATCCGGCGAGCAGGCGCGTGCGCTCGCCTTCCGTGCGGACGACCTCGTCGGCCGGGATGTAGAAGTCGCGGTGGTAGTTGAAGCTGTGCCAGATCGCCGTGACGATGATCGCGGCGAAGCTCAGCGCTGCCAGCCACCAGATGTGCCAGATCAGCCCGAAGCCGAGCGCCGTCGAGAAGCCGGCGAGGACGATGCCGGTCGCCGTGTTCTTCGGCATATGGATCGGCTTGAAGCCCTCGAGCGGGCGCACATGGCCGCGCCGCTTCATATCGGTCCAGGCGTCGTTGTCGTGGACGACCGGGGTGAAGGCGAAGTTGTAGGCCGGCGGCGGCGACGAGGTCGCCCATTCCAGCGTGCGCCCGTCCCATGGATCGCCGGTCGTGTCGCGCAACTCGTCCCGCTTCCAGATGCTGTAGGCGATCTGGGCCAGGAAGGCGACGATGCCGAGCAGGATCAGGAACGCGCCGAAGCCGGCGATCAGGAACCAGATCTGCAGCGACGGGTCGTCGAAGACGCGCAGGCGCCGGGTCACCCCCATCAGGCCGAGGACATAGAGCGGCATGAAGGCGAACCAGAAGCCGATCACCCAGAACCAGAACGAGAACTTGCCGAGCAGCGGGTGCAGCCGGAAGCCGAAGGCCTTCGGGAACCAGTAGATCATTCCGGCGAAGAGCCCGTAGAGCACGCCGCCGATGATGACGTTGTGGAAATGCGCCACCAGGAACAGGCTGTTGTGCAGTACGAAGTCGGCTGGCGGCACCGCGAGCAGCACGCCGGTCATGCCGCCGATGACGAAGGTCAGCATGAAGGCGACGGTCCACATCATCGGCGCCTCGAAGCGGATGCGGCCGCGATACATCGTGAACAGCCAGTTGAAGATCTTCGCACCGGTCGGGATCGAGATGATCATCGTCGTGATCCCGAAGAAGGAGTTCACGCTCGCGCCCGAGCCCATCGTGAAGAAGTGGTGCAGCCATACGAGGTAAGACAGGATCGTGATGACGACCGTGGCGTAGACCATCGAGGTGTAGCCGAAGAGCCGCTTGCCGCAGAAGGTCGCAGTCACCTCCGAGAAGATGCCGAAGGCCGGGAGGATCAGGATGTAGACCTCCGGATGGCCCCAGATCCAGATCAGGTTCACGTACATCATCGGGTTGCCGCCGAAGTCGTTCGTGAAGAAGTTCGTGCCGACATAGCGGTCGAGCGAGAGCAGCGCGAGAACGGCGGTCAGCACCGGGAATGTCGCCACGATCAGCACGTTGGTGCACAGCGATGTCCAGGTGAAGACCGGCATCTTCATCAGGGTCATACCCGGCGCCCGCATCTTCACGATCGTGCAGACCAGGTTGATGCCGGACAGCGTCGTGCCGACGCCCGCTACCTGCAGCGCCCAGATGTAGTAGTCGACCCCGACATCTGGACTGTAGGCGATCCCCGACAGCGGCGGGTAGGCGAGCCAGCCGGTGCGCGCGAATTCGCCGACGAAGAGCGACATCATCACCAGCACGGCGCCGGCCGTGGTCATCCAGAAGCTGAAATTGTTGAGGAAGGGGAAGGAGACGTCACGGGCGCCGATCTGCAGCGGCATGATGTAGTTCATCAGCCCCGTCACCAGCGGCATGGCGACGAAGAAAATCATGATCACGCCATGCGCGGTGAAGATCTGGTCGTAGTGATGGGCGTTGAGGTAGCCCTCGGAGCCGTTGAACGCCATCGCCTGCTGCAGCCGCATCATCACCGCGTCGGCGAAGCCGCGCAGCAGCATGATCAGCCCGAGCACCATGTACATGATGCCGATCTTCTTGTGATCGACCGAGGTGAACCACTCGCGCCAGAGATAGCCCCAGAGCTTGAAGTAGGTGATCGCGCCGACGACGGCGATGCCGCCGAGCGCGACGACGACGAATGTCGCCAGCACGATCGGCTCGTGGACCGGAAAGGACTCCAGCGTAAGCCGGCCGAAGATCATCGAAGTGGGTGCGGAAGCGTTGGTCACGGGAAACTCGCTTCAGGAATTGGATGGCCGGGCCTGGCTCAGCAGCTCGGAGAAGCTCTGCGGCCGGCGAGGGGCGAGGGCGGGGAGCGGCAGTCCGAGGCCGCGCATCGGGGTGAGGTCGCGCGGCGTCGTGTCGGCCGGCACCTGCGCCATCATGGCCTTGGCTTCCTCGACCGTGCAGATCGAGGCGATGTAACCCGGCTGCAATCCGAAGGGAGCTTCGCCGCCGCGGCGGCTGTACTTGTCGTAGGCGAGCGGCAGCGTGGTGTGGATGCCGGCGAGTCCCAGCCCGCCCTTGGCGTCGAGCGCCATCATTTCGCTCATGCACATCTTGCCGGGCTGGACGCAGAGATTGCGGATCAGGTCGAAGAGCTTGGGCTCGGTCGCTGCGAAGAACTTGACCGGCACGTTCTCGCTCGGGCGCTCGAGTTCGAGGTAGGCGGCCCGGTCGAGCGTCCCGCCCGCCGCCTTCGCCTTGGCGACCCAGCCGGCGAAATCGCCCTCCGACAAGCCGAGGAAGCCGAAGCGCATGCCTGAGAAGCCGGCGCCGCTGTAGTTTGCCGAGAAGCCCTGGTAGCGGCCGGGATGGTTGATCACGGCATGGAGCCGCGTCTGCATCGCCGGCATCGCATAGATCATTCCGGCCAGGGCGGGGATGTAGAACGAGTTCATCACCGATGAGGCGGTGATGCGGAAATGGATCGGCCGGTCGACTGGCGCGGCAAGTTCGTTGACCGTCGCGATGCCCTGTTCGGGGTAGATGAACAGCCATTTCCAGTCGAGCGCGACGACCTCGACCTCCAGCGGCTTGGCAGCCTCCGGAACCGGCCTGCCGGCGGCGATCCGGTCGAGCTTGCGATAGGGGTCGAGCAGATGGGTGCCCATCCAGGTGATCGCGCCGAGCGCGATGATGATCAGAAGCGGCGCCGCCCAGATGACGAGTTCGAGCCCGGTCGAATGATCCCAGTCGGGCTTGTAGGTCGCGTCCCTGTTCGAGGCGCGGTAGCGCCAGGCGAAGAAGATGGTGAGCGCCATCACCGGCACGATGATCAGCAGCATCAGCACGGTCGAGATCACGACCAGGTCGCGCTGCTGGGCGGCGATATCCCCCGCAGGCGCCATGACGACCATGTTGCAGCCGCCGAGGAACGCGAGGAGCGGGATCAGGGCGACGAGACGCAGACGGTTCAAGGCGTTCACCTTTCGCAAGGCTGTGACGGCGAGACCGTTAGCTGCAATGCAGCAAAGGCGACATAGGGCAATTTGCCCTATGTCGCGTTCCTGTCCGATAATGCACTACCGGCGCCGCCACGGCAAAGCGCTGCGGCTCCGCGTTTCCTGCAACCATGCGCGACGGTGCAGACCATGGCCCAGATGTCGACGACGCAAGTGCCGTCCACGGCGGAACGTGATTCCAGCCATCTGAGCGAGGCGCATGGCGCGGTGAACCCCGGTGAGATGGCGATCGGCGTCATCATCGGCCGCACCTCCGAGTTCTTTGACTTCTTCGTCTATGCGATCGCTTCGGTCATCGTGTTCCCCAAGCTGGTCTTCTCTTTTGCCGACCCGCTGACCGGAACGCTGTATTCCTTTGCGATCTTCGCGCTCGCCTTCATCGCGCGCCCCATCGGCACGGTGATTTTCACCGCCATCGACCGCAAGATCGGCAAGAGCGCCAAGCTCACCCTTGCCCTGTTCCTGCTCGGCATCTCCACCTGCTCCATCGGCTTCCTGCCGGGCTATGAGCGGATCGGCATCGCCTCCGTCTGGCTGCTGGCACTGGCGCGCATCGGCCAGGGCGTCGCGCTGGGCGGCACCTGGGATGGGCTCGCATCGCTTTTGGCGCTCAACGCGCCGCACCGCCATCGCGGCTGGTATGCGATGATCCCGCAGCTTGGCGCGCCTTTCGGACTGATCGTCGCAAGCGGGCTCTTCGCCTTCTTCGTCGGCAACCTCTCGGCCGAAGATTTCTACGATTGGGGCTGGCGCTATCCGTTCTTCGTCGCCTTCGCCATCAACGTCGTCGCCCTGTTCGCAAGGCTGCGCATGGTGGTGACGCCGGACTATCAGAAGCTCTTCGAGACCCGCGAGCTGCAACCGGCCAAGATCAGCGACACGCTGCGGGCGGAGGGGCAACATGTCCTGATCGGCGCCTTCGCGCCGCTGGCGAGTTTTGCCATGTTCCACATGGTCACGGTGTTTCCGCTTTCCTGGGTCTATCTGTTCACGCAGGAAGGTCCGGCCCGCTTCCTCGTCATCGAGGCCGTCGGCGCGGTCTTCGGCGCCCTGGCGATCGTCGCCTCGGGCATGATCGCCGACAGGATAGGCCGGCGCGCCCTGCTCGGTGGCTGCGCCATCGCCATCGCCGTCTTCAGCGGCTTCGCGCCGCAGCTCCTTGATGGCGGCTTCCTCGGCGAGATCGTCTTCATGATCGGTGGCTTCATCCTGCTCGGCCTGTCCTTCGGACAATCCTCGGGCTCCGTCGCCTCCGCCTTCTCGCCGGTCTATCGCTATACCGGCTCGGCCCTGACGTCGGACCTCGCCTGGCTCTTCGGCGCAGGCTTCGCGCCGCTCGCGGCGCTCGTGCTCTCCACCCGCTTCGGGCTGATCTCCGCCGGCGCCTATCTGCTCTCGGGTGCGGTCGTCACGCTGCTCGCGCTCAGGCTGAACCGCCAGTGGGAGATGCGACGCGCCGACGAGGAGCGCGGCTGAGCTAGCGCTCTCGCTGCAGCAGCGCGACCGTCCGCGCGTCCATCTGCCCGGCGCAGCAGTACTGGATGGCCTGATCGAACAGGTTGGGCCTCTCGGGGGCGGCGATTGCGAACAGCGTCATGCTGGACGTGAACTTCATGTCGTCAGGCGAGCCGAATATCTCGCGCGGGCTCCGGTTCTCGACCGCCAACACAGCCTGCGTACAGCGCTGCAGCCGCTCACCGAGCAGCGGATGCGCCAGATAGGCGCGGGCCTCTTCCAGGCCGGACAGCCCGAAATGCTCCGAGGTCGGCGAAAGGCCGAGGCCACGCAGCTGCGGAAACACGAACCACATCCAGTGGCTGCGCTTGCGGCCGGCACGGAGTTCGGCCAGCGCCGAGTCGAAGACGGGAGCTTGCGCCGATACGAAGCGCTGGAGGTCGAACGCGTCGCTCATTCCCGAAAGGTGGAGCGGCCGCGTGGCTATGCAAGGGGGCGCGGCGACAGCGCCGATCGCCTGGCCGCGTATGGGCGACCCACGGAAGCGGGCGCATAGCGGCGATGTCTGGGAGATGCGGTGGTGGGCGACACAGGGATCGAACCTGTGACCACTCCCGTGTGAAGGGAGTGCTCTACCGCTGAGCTAGTCGCCCGCACCGGCGCCTCTCCTAGTCGGCGCGGGCGGTGGCGTCAAGAATGAGCCGCGACCTTGCTGTGGGCAGAGATGTTGCGCTCGCCGAGCACCGCGCGAACGGCTTCGGGCAGGGCGTCGAAATGCTGGATGATCAGGTCGGGCTCCAGCGTCTCGATCGGCACGTCCGTATAGCCGAAGGGCACGCAGATCGTCGGAATGCCGGCGGCGCGCGCCGTCGAGATGTCGGTGCGCGAATCGCCGATCATCACCGCGCGGGTCGGATCGGCCCCTGCCGCCTCGATCGTCAGGGTCAGGTGCCTCGGATCAGGCTTGTGGAACGCGAAGCTGTCGCGCCCTGCAACGGCTGCGAAGCGATGCGAGATCTTGAAGTGGTCGAGGATCAGCCGCGTATGCAGGATCGGCTTGTTCGTGCAGACGGCGAGCGCGTAGCCTTCGGCCGCGAGCGCATCGAGGGCGTCCAGCACGCCGTCGAAGAGATAGCTGTTGGACGCGACGTCCTCGGCATAGATCAGCAGGAAATCCTGGAACAGCCGCTCCAGCGTCTCTTGGTCAAGCGGTCGCCCGGAGACCTTGAAGCCACGCTCGATCAGGGCGCGCGCCCCGGCGCCGACCAGCTCGCGGGCGCGCTCCAGCGGCAGTGCCGGCAGGCCTTCGCGTTGCAGGATGACGTTCAGCGTGCGCATGATGTCGGGCGCGGTTTCGGCGAGCGTGCCGTCGAGATCGAAGACGACGATGGGGGGCAGGCTCATCTGCATGGCTCTCCTGGCGCGACGCGGAGCTTGCTTAAAGGCAGTTCTGGCCGGCTTGGCAAGCGCGGGCCAGCAAGCGAGGTCCGGGAAAATCGGGCCGCAAGCAAGGTTCGGCGAACGGTCTCTGCAAGCGGGGTAGGGGAGATCATCCGCCCGGCCAATGATGCTATCCTCCGCTCGATTCGTGGAAGGAATGGTGCGGTGTCGAAATCCCTCGGACGATTGGCTGGCATGGCTGTCGGCGGCTGGCTTGCGCTTGGCGGGGTGGCTCTGGCCGCGCCCTTCGAATTCGCGCCCGCGCCGCAGACCGATCTCAATCGCGTCTATCGCATCGACAAGGCCACCGGCGAGGTGGCGGCCTGCCAGTTCCAGCTCAAGGAAGGCGGCGTCGGCGTTACCGTGTGCTTCCCGGCCGGCGAGGGGGCAGGTCCGCAGGCGCCGAGCGACTACACGCTGATGCCGTCGCGCCATGAGCGCGAGGGCGGCATCTTCCGGGTCAATATCCGCACCGGTGAGATGAGCATCTGCTACGTCTTCGACGACAAGACCGTGTGCACGGCCCAGGCGAAGTAGCGGCTGACATAATCCACCGTCCCACGGCACGAAAAGCGCAGGACTTGTCGCCGAGATGCGCCTGCGGCCCGTCGTCAGCGTCGGTCTCGGCATGCTAGAGCAAGCGCGAAATCTCCCTTCGCTTCACGGAAGGCCGCCATGCTCAAGCTCAACGATCCGTCTCTTCTGAAGTCGCAGTGCTTTGTCGACGGCGTCTGGACCGGCGAGGGTGTCGACGTCGTCGACAATCCCGCGACCGGCGAGGTCCTGACGAAGGTGCCGCGGTTCGGCGAGGCCGAAACCACCGCCGCCGTCGAGGCGGCCTCGCGGGCCTTCAAGCCCTGGGCCAAGAAGTCGGCCAAGGAGCGCTCGGCGATCCTGCGCAAATGGTTCGATCTGATCATGGCGAACCAGGAAGACCTGGCGCAGATCATGACCGCCGAACAGGGCAAGCCGCTGACCGAGTCGCGCGGCGAGGTCGCCTACGCTGCCTCCTTCGTCGAGTTCTATGCGGAAGAGGCCAAGCGCATCTATGGCGAGACGATTCCCTCGCCCTTCCCGAATTCGCGCATCATCGTCCAGAAGCAGCCGGTCGGCGTCTGCGCCGCGATCACGCCCTGGAACTTCCCGGCCGCGATGATCACCCGCAAGTGCTCGCCGGGCCTCGCAGCCGGCTGCACCTTCGTGGTCAAGCCGGCGCCCGACACGCCGCTGACCGCGCTGGCGCTGATGGAGCTCGCGATCCGCGCCGGCTTCCCCAAGGGCGTGCTTAACATCGTCACCGGTGATGCGGTCGCGATCGGCAAGGTGATGACCTCGCATCCGGCGGTGCGCTTCATCGGCTTCACCGGCTCGACCCCGGTCGGCAAGCTGCTGATGCAGCAGGCGGCCACGACCGTGAAGAAGGTCGGCCTGGAGCTCGGCGGCAACGCGCCCTTCATCGTCTTCGACGATGCCGATGTCGACGCCGCCGTGCAGGGCGCCATCGCGGCCAAATTCCGCAACATGGGCCAGACCTGCGTCTGTACCAATCGCCTGTTCGTGCAGGACGGCATCCATGACGAGTTCGTCGCCAAATTCGCCGGCGAGGTCGCCAAGATGAAGGTCGGCAACGGTACCGAGGTCGGCGTCGTCCAGGGCCCGCTGATCAACGAGCGCGCGGTGGAGAAGGTCGAGCGTCACGTCGCCGATGCGGTCAGCAACGGCGCCAAGGTCGTCGTCGGCGGCCACCGTCATGCGCTCGGCCGTACCTTCTACGAGCCGACCGTGCTGTCGGGCGTCACCACGAAGATGCTGGTGACCAATGAAGAGACCTTCGGCCCGGTCGCGCCCGTCTACCGCTTCAAGACCGAGGAGGAAGTCGTCGCGATGGCGAACGACACCCCCTTCGGCCTCGCCGCCTATTTCTACTCGAAGGATCTCGGCCGCGCCTTCCGCGTCGCCGAGGAGCTGGAGTACGGCATGGTCGGCATCAATTCGGCCATCCTGGGCACCGAGGTCGCCCCCTTCGGCGGCGTCAAGGAGTCCGGCCTCGGCCGCGAAGGCTCGCTGCACGGCATGGATGAGTTCGTCGAGATCAAGTACATGCTGATGGGAGGACTGGGCGCGTGACGCAGGACGAACTCAAGCGCCAGGCCGCTGCGCGCGCAGTCGAACTCGTACGCCCGGGCATGCGCCTCGGCCTCGGCACCGGATCGACCGCGAAGCTTTTTGTCGATCTGCTGGGCGAGCGCGTCGCGGCCGGCCTTGACGTGATCTGCGTCGCGACGTCCGAGGCAACCCAGGCGCAGGCGCTTTCCCTCTCGATCCCGATGTCGACGCTCGACGAGACGCCCGAGCTCGACCTCACCGTGGACGGGGCCGATGAACTCGATTCGCAGCTGCGGTTGATCAAGGGCGGCGGTGCGGCGCTGCTGCGCGAGAAGATCGTCGCGGCTGCATCCAAGCGCATGGTGGTGATCGCCGACGAGAGCAAGCTGGTTAAGTGCCTCGGTCGCTTCCCTCTGCCGATCGAGGTCGTCCCCTTCGGGCTCGAGGCGACGCGCCGCGCCGTGCTGGCGGCGACGGCTTCCGCCGGTGCGAGCGGGGATCTCGTCCTGCGCCGCAAGGCCGATGGCAGCGTGCTTCTCACCGATGGCGGCCACTACATCCTCGACGCGCATCTCGGTGAGATCGCCGAGCCCGAGGCGCTTGCGACCGCGTTGGTCGCCGTGCCGGGTGTCGTCGAGCACGGCCTGTTCCTCGGCCTCGCCAAGGCTGCGATCCTTGCCGCCGGCACGGGGCTTACCGTTCTCGGCAGCCTCGACTAGCAGGCTCGCTGCGGTTCCGGCGGATTGCCGCCGGCCCGCCATCGTTTCGCTCGAAAACCGGTTTCCCCTTTGTGCGGCGATGCTCTATGGAGAGCCGCGATGCGCAATGTGGTGCCGGTGCAGGTTTGAGTCGCACCGGACCGGGCGCTAACGAGACCAGCGGGCGGCCGGTATGCCGAGGGCACGAGCCGCAAACCAGAAATGATTGCGCTCAACGGCGCATGATGAAGGGGCCTTACGTGATGATCCGTCACCATTTTGCCGGCGCGGCCGTCAGCCTCGCGCTTCTGCTCGCCGGCCCTGTGCAGGCGCAGACCGCCGCCCAGCCGGCGCAGCCCGACATTCCGCAGAGCCATCTCGCGGCCGGCCGCGACGTCGTCATCGTCTCCGGCCTCGCGGATTCCTTCGATTCGATCTACCTCGAATTCCGCGAGCGCGTCTCGCAGACCGTCAACACGACGCGTCCCGAGGCCCGCAAGGACATGGAGGAGGTCGTCGCGGCCCTGCGGCCCGATGCCGACAAGAAGCGGGAGGAGATCGTGGCGTCCGCTGCCTTCATCTTCGCCAAGCGCATGCCCGAGGCTGATCTCAAGGAGGTCGCGGCCTTCTTCAAGTCGCCGGTCGGACAGCGCTACAATGCAGCGCGTCCGCGCGCGATCGACGAGATCTACGCGCTGCTCCAGCCCTGGAGCATGCAGACCAGCAACTTCCTGTTCGACCGCTTCAGCGAGGAAATGCGCAAGCGCGGCCACCAGATGTGAGCTGCCGCAGCCGCCATCGTGCAACCTGACAGAAAGCCGCCGGCCAGGAGCCGGCGGCTTTTTCGTTGGGCACGGCGCTCTCAGTTCATCGGCCCGACGCGTCCGAAATCGTCCGGGTCCGGTGCGCTCGGTTGCTCGCCCGTGGCGCGGTTGACCATGACGGTCACGATCCAGAGAACGATTCCGATGCCGATGAGCACGCCTGCGATCTGATACTGGACCGGGTCGCGACCGGTCCACGGGCCGGCGAAGAAGGCGCAGGCCAGCGCCCCCAGGATCGGCAGCACGGTTGGTGTCCGGAAATGGTCATGCTCGACCCGGTCCTTGCGTAGGACCAGAACGGCGATGTTGACGACGGTGAAGACGCAGAGGAGCAGCAGCGCAGTCGTGCCGCCGAGCGCCGGAACCTCGCCGACGAAGGTGATCAGCGCGAAGGCGAGCAATGTGGTGAAGCCGATCGCGACATAGGGCGTGCGCCTCGTCGCATGGACCTTGCCGAGCACGGGTGGCAGCACATGCTCGCGGCTCATGCCATAGACCAGCCGGCTCGCCATCAGCATGTTGATCAGCGCGCTGTTGGCGACGGCGAACATGGTGATGAAACCGAAGATCCAGATCGGGAAGTTCGGCGCTCCTGCCTGCACCACCTTGAGCAGCGGCGTCTCGCCCTCGCCGAGCTGCTCGGGCGGCACCAGTGTGATCGCCGAGATCGAGACCAGGACATAGATCAGCCCGGTGATGATCAGGCCCGCCAGCAGCACCTTCGGGAAGATGTGGCTCGGATCCTTGCACTCCTCGGCCATGTTGACCGAATCCTCGAAGCCGACCATCGCGAAGAAGGCGAGCGTTGTCGCCGCGATCACCGGCCAGAAGGCACCGGCGTCGCCTGCGGTCTTGAATTCGAGCACGCGCGAGACGTCGCCCTGGCCGCCCATGATCGCCATCATGCCGATCGTGATGATGATCAGCAGGCCTGTCAGCTCGACGCAGGTCAGAACGACATTGGCCTTCACGCTCTCGCCGACGCCGCGCAGATTGACTGCCGCGACCAGCGCCATGAAGCCGAGCCCGATGGCGGTGATGCCAAAAGTGCCGGCAAGCCCGAGATTGAGGGCGCTCGACATGTTGGCCGCGAACGCCCGCGAAGCCGTCGAGGCCGAGGTTATCCCCGAGCACATCACCGCAAAGGCGACGATGAAGGTGATGAAATGGATGCCGAACGCCTTGTGGGTGTAGAGCGCCGCGCCGGCTGCCTTCGGGTACTTGGTGACGAGTTCGAGGTAGCTGAAGGCCGTCACTAGCGCGACGATGAACGCCACGAGGAAGGGCAGCCAGACCACGCCGCCGACCTGCTTGGCGACCTGTCCGGTCAGCGCATAGATGCCGGTTCCGAGGATGTCTCCGACGATGAAGAGCAGCAGCAGCCACGGGCCCATGACCCGGTGCAGGCTGGGTTCTGCTTGTGGCGCACTGACGGTGATCGGGGTTCCTGCGATGTCGCTCATGGCTCGCCCTCGCTCCGCCGGCATCCGGGGCCGGCTGAGAAGCAACACAGTCGCGCCACAATTGTTCACGCGCAGGCGGGCTGCGCCCGCGGCAGGACAGGCCCTTAGGCCATGTCGCGCATTTCAGGCACCGGCGTCTCCAGCCGCCGGCCGTCGAACCAGCCGCGAATATTGCGGATGATGAGCTCCGCACTGAGGGTCTGCGCTTCCGGCGCTCCACCGCCGACATGCGGTGTCAGGACGACATTGGCCAGGTTGCGCAAGGATTCGGGCACTCCGGGTTCGTTCTCGAACACGTCGAGCCCCGCGCCGGCGATGCTGCCGGCGCGCAGCGCCGCGACCAGCGCCTCGGTATCGACCGTGCTGCCACGTCCGACATTGACGAAGAAGCCGGCGGAGCCCAGCGCCTCGAACACCTCGGCGCCGATCAGGTGGAAGGTCGAGTCGTCGCCGGGCAGGGCACAGATCAGGAAATCGACCGCCTCGGCCAGCGCCGCCGGAGTCGGCAGGCGCGTCGCACCGGGAAAATCCTTGGCGCTGCGGGAGTAGTAGCTCACCGACATGCCGAATCCGGCCGCACGGCGCGCGATGCCCTGGCCGATCCCGCCGAAGCCCAGCACGCCGAGGCGCTTGCCCGCGAGCATCGGACGGGATGTCAGGCCTTCGCGCCAGCCGCCCGAGCGCGCGACCGCGTCACCGCGCGGGACATCCCTGACGACGGCCAGCAGCAGCGCCATCGCGTGGTCGGCGACGACGGGCGCATTGATGCCGGCGCCGTGCGTGACGGGGATTCCCCGCTCGCGGGCTGCTTCGAGGTCGATGCTCTCATAACCTGTGCCGACCGTGCAGATCAGCTTGAGTGCGGGCAGGGCGGCGATCTCGGCCCGGCTCGCCCCGGCGCTGCCCGAGGTGACGAGCACCTCGACCTTCCCGGCGATCTCGGCCGGAAGCCGGTCGAGCGGCAGATCGAGGTCGTGGACCGTGAACTCCCGCTGCAGCCGCTCGATGTAGGAGGGGAAGCGTTCCTTGAAGACGATGTGGACGGTCATGGCAGCTCGCAGAGACTGAGGCAGATTGCCATCACCCATAACCAAGCTGCGTACCAACCGGCGCGCTCGCGGTGCAGGGTGGACTCGCGCCTGCCTCATGCCCATCGCTGCGCTTTGCACCTGCGGCGGCTCTTTCGTGGCGGGCCGGTTTCGGCCTATCTGCACCGACCCCGCCTGTGCCCTCCGGAGAAGCCATGCCGTCCGAACGCATCCTTGTCACCGGTGGGGCAGGCTTCCTCGCCGGCCACTGCATCCTGGCGCTCCTGCGGGCCGGCTACGCCGTGCGCACGACGCTGCGCGACCCGGCCCGGGAGCAGGCATTGCGGGCCATGCTGGCTGGCGCCGGGGTCGAGACGGCCGGTCGGCTCGACACGGCCGTGGCCGATCTGACCGCCGATGACGGCTGGGCGCAGGCCGCTGCCGGCTGCGACGCGGCGCTCCATGTCGCCTCGCCGCTGCCCGCGGGCGCACCGCGCGATGAGGACGAGCTGATCCGCCCGGCGCGGGAAGGCACGCTGCGTGTGCTGCGCGCGGCGAGGGCAGCCGGGATGCGCCGTGTCGTGCTTACCTCTTCCTTCGCCGCGATCGGCTACGGCAAGCACCTCGCACGCCCCTACACCGAGAGCGACTGGACGGACCCGACCTTGCCTGGCCTCGCCGCCTACCCGAAGTCGAAGACATTGGCCGAGCGCGCGGCCTGGGATTTCGTCGATGGCGAGGGCGGGGGGCTGGAGCTTGCCGTGGTCAATCCCGTCGGCATTTTCGGCCCGCTGCTCGCCCCGGACCTGTCGGCCTCGATCCTGCTGATCAGGAGCATGCTCGAGGGCAAGCTTCCTGCCCTGCCGAGGCTGATGTTTGGCGTCGTGGATGCCCGCGACGTCGCCGATCTGCATCTGCGCGCTCTGACGGACCCGGCCGCTGCAGGCGAGCGCTTCATCGCCACGGCGGGCGATTTTCTGACCATGCAGGAGATCGCGCTGGCCCTGCGCGATCGGCTCGGCCCGGCCGCCGACAAGGTCTCGACACGCGTGCTTCCGGATTGGCTGGTGCGCTTCGTCGCCCGCTTCAGCGCCGCGGCGAGGCAGGCGGCGACGCCGGAACTCGGCCGCAGCAAGACCGCCTCCAGCGCCAAGGCTCGCGCCATGCTGGGCTGGGAGCCGCGGCCGGCGGTGGAGGCGCTGGCCGCGACGGGGGAGAGCCTGATCCGGCTCGGACTGATCCGCCGCTGACGGGGCCTCAGTCCTCGCTCGCCTTGAACTTGTTCAGCCCCTTCATCACGAAGGGCGCGACGAGAGCGATGAAGGCGAGGCCGAGCAGCGTCGCCGAGCCCGGATTCTCCAGCAGGATCATCGGGTCGCCCAGGCTGATCTGGAGCGCGCGACGCAACTGCGCCTCGGCCATCGGGCCGAGGATGAGCCCAACCACCATCGGCGCGACCGGATAATCGTAGCGCCGCATCAGATAGCCGAGGTAGCCGAACAGGAAGAGCATGCCGAGCTCGACCGGCGAGGCGTTGACGGCGAGCGTGCCCATGGTCGCGAAGACCAGGATGCCCGCATAGAGCCAGGGCTGCGGCACTGCGAGCAGCTTCACCCACAGCCCGATCAGAGGCAGATTCAGGATCACCAGCATGACGTTGGCGATGAACAGCGAGGCGATCAGGCCCCAGACCAGGTCCGGCTTCTCGGCGAAGAGCAGCGGGCCGGGATTCAGCCCGTATTGCTGGAAGCCTGCCAGCATGATCGCCGCTGTCGCCGAGGTCGGCAGGCCGAGCGTCAGCAGCGGGACCAGCGTGCCTGCCGCCGAGGCGTTGTTGGCCGCTTCCGGCCCCGCGACGCCTTCGATGGCGCCCTTGCCGAACTCCTCCGGATACTTGCAGAGCTTCTTCTCGGTCGAATAGCTCAGGAAGGTCGGCACTTCGGCGCCGCCCGCGGGCAGGGCGCCGATCGGGAAGCCATAGGCGGTGCCGCGCAGCCAGGGCGCCCAGGAGCGCTTCCAGTCCTGCTTGCTCATCCACAGCGATCCCTTGATCGGGATGATCTCCTCCGGATCGCGATGACGCTTGGAGGCGACGTAGAGCGCTTCGCCGACCGCGAAGAGGCCGACCGCCAGCGTCGTCACCTCGACGCCGTTCAGCAGCTCGGGAACCCCGAAGGTCAGGCGCGCCTGGCCGGTCAGCTTGTCGATGCCGATCAGGCCGAGCGTGATGCCGAGGAAGAGGCTGGTCAGTCCGCGCAGGGGCGAGTCGCCGAAGGTCGCCGAGACCGTGACAAAGGCGACGATCATGAGGGCGAAGTAGTCCCAGGGGCCGAACTTGATCGCGACCTCGACCAACCAGGGAGCGAGGAAGGCGAGGCCGATCGTGGCGATCAGCCCGGCGACGAAGGAGCCGATCGCGGCCGTCGCCAGCGCCGGGCCGCCGCGCCCGGCCTTGGCCATCTTCGAGCCTTCGAGCGCAGTCGCGAGCGAGGCGCTCTCGCCCGGCGCGTTCAGCAGGATCGCAGTCGTCGATCCCCCGTACATGCCGCCATAATAGATACCGGCGAACATGATCAGCGAGCCCGCCGGGTCGAGCTTGAAGGTCACGGGCAGCAAAAGCGCCACCGTCAACGCCGGGCCGATGCCGGGCAGCACGCCGACGGCCGTGCCGAGGAAGACGCCGATCAGGCAGAACAGCAGCTTGGACGGCTCAAGCGCAACGCTGAAGCCGTTGATGAGCGAAAGTGCGGTTTCCATGAGCGGCGGTCCTCAGAGGAACAGGCGTTCGAGAGGCCCGACCGGCAGGAGCAGGGTCAGGAGCTTTGCGAAGACGAGGAAGATGACCAGGCCGAGCACGAAGCCGATCACGGCATCGACGGCGAGCGCTCGCCGGCCGAAGCCCCGCGCGGTGCATGCGAAGAGGATGGTGATCGCGATGACGAAGCCGGCGCCTGTGGCGATGCAGGCGATCAGGCCGATGAGCCCGGCGACGATCCACATCAGCGCGACGGGGTCGGCATGTTCCGGCTTCGGCAGGCCCTCGCGGAAGGCGACGAAGAGATGCGCCAGTCCGAGCAGCACGAGCCCGAAGCAGGCGACCATCGGCATGGCGGTCGGGCCGAGGCCGTAATTGGAGGTGATCGTCTGCTGCGAGGCGTCGTAATAGACGATGCCTGCAAGGGCGAGCAGCAGGACGCCGACGATGAGGGCGGGCTTGTCGGCTCCGCGTGCCAGTTTTTCGTTCGTCATGACGTTCCCGTCGTCTGGCCGTGCATGCGGGGAAGGGTGGTGCCGAGAGGCACGAAAGGGGGCCGATCTCCCGGCCCCCTCCGTGTGCCTGCTGTGCGACGCCTTACTTTACGAGGCCGACATCCGTCATGACCTTGGCGACGCGCGCCTGCTCTGCCTTCATGAAGGCTTCGAACTCGGCGCCGCCGAGATAGGCGTCGTCCCAGCCGCGAGCCTTCAGGATCTCGGCCCATTCCTTCGACTTGACCATCTTCGAGATCGCGTCCGACAGCGTCTTGGTCTGCTCGGCGCTGAGGCCCGGAGGGGCAACGACCGAGCGCCAGTTCATCAGCTCGAGATTGACGCCGCCCTCCTTGAGGGTCGGAGCGTCCGGCGCATTGGCGAGACGGGCCGAGGACGAGACGCCGACGACGCGCAGCTTGCCCGCCTTGATCTGGCCCTCGAACTCGCCATAGCCGGAAATGCCGGCCGTGACGCGCCCGCCGAGCATCGCCGCGAGGGCTTCGCCGCCGCCCGAGAACGGGATGTAGTTGATCTTCTTGGCGTCGCCGCCGGCAGCCTCGGCGAACAGCGCGGCGAGAATGTGGTCGGCGCCGCCGGCCGAACCGCCGGCCCAGGTCACCTTGGCCGGGTCGGCCTTGACGCGCTCGGCCAGATCCTTGGCGTTCTTGATCGGCGAATCCGCCGGCACGACGATCACCAGGGCCTCGGCCGTCAGGCGCGCGATCGGCGTCGTCTGCGAGAGGTTCACCGGCGACTTGTTGAGCAGGATCGCGCCGACCATGACGAAGCCGTTGACCATGAGCTGATGGCCGTCGCCCTTCGCGCCGATGAGCTGCGCCAGGCCGATCGTGCCGCCGGCGCCGGTCACGTTGGTCACCTGCACGCTCTTGGCGATGCCGGCCGCGGTCAGCGCCTGCTGCATCGAACGCGCCGTGCCGTCCCAGCCTCCGCCGGGCGCGGCGGGCGCCATGATCTTGAGCTCGAGCTGGGCGAAGGCCGCTGTGGAAAGAGCAGCGAGCGCTACAGCAGTAAGAGCCGTGCGCTTCAGGATGGATGTGAGCATGTGAATTTCCTCCGCACGCGGCTTACCCGCGCATCATTTGGCCGCAACCCTGCCTCTGATGGCTGGGCGTGTCATCGTCAATTGCGCATGATTGCATAATCTTGAGTCAAGAGATTTCGCGCGTAGCCGGGCAACTCGCCGCTCCCCGGCCTGCTTCCGTCTGCGTCGGCGCTGCTCGAACAACCGACTGGCCGCTTTCGAGAGGATCGCGTAAGCGCTGCACGATGAGCAGCACCGTACCATCCGCAACCGAAGCCACGCCGACAGGCGATGCGCAGCGCTCGCCGCGGCGGCTCGCCGCGCTGGGCACGGGCCTGCTCGTCCTGATCCCCTTGGCGATGTGGCTGGCGAACCGTTCTGCCCCGCTCGTCCTCGGCCTGGCCGCCGGCTGCTTTGCCGCCTCGGCGATCGTCGCCGAGGGCGCACATCCGTTTCTGGTGCGCCTGCGTGCCTGCCTGCGGGGCCCGGGCGCGCTTGCGCTCTGCGCCTTCGTAGCCTGGTCGCTCGCGACGCTGGCCTGGAGCCATCGCCCTGTGCCGGGGCTCGCAGCTTGGGGCGAGCTGGTGCTGCCGCTGGCCTTTGGCCTGGCGATTGCGGCGAGTGGTCGGTTCCGGCCCGGCATCGATGCCAGCCGCGCGCTCGCGCTGGCGCTCATCGCCGCTGCCGTCTTCATGATGGCTGAGCTTGCGAGCGGCCTCGCGCTGCGGATCTGGCTCGGCATCGGCAAGCAGGAGGGCTTCGTCTTCAATCGCCCGGCGCTGACCTGCCTCGTCCTCTCGGCGGCTGTGCTGCCGGGGCTGCTGCGCCCAGCCGCGATGGGGCGCGACCGACTGCTCGCCTTGCTCGTGCTGCTTGCGCTCGTCGCGCTCGCCTTCCAGTCCGACAGCGGCGCCACCGGTTTCGGGCTCGCCATCATGGCGGTTACCTGGCTCACCGCGCGCGTCCTGCCGCGGCTGACGCTGTCTGCCGTCGCCTTGGGATTTGCTGCGACCATGCTGCTGGCCCCGGTCACCGGCAGGCTCGTCGATGCAAGCCTGCCGCCGGCACTGCACGAGAAGCTGGCGGGCTCGCATACGCGCGAGCGCACCGATATCTGGCTGAGCTTCGGCGAGGCGATTCTGGCGCGGCCCCTCCTGGGCTCGGGCTTCGGCACCTCGTCGACGCTGGATCGGCATCCCGTCGCGCTCGCAGTCTCGCCGCCGCATCGCCCGATGCTCGCGGTCGGGCATCCGCACAGCGCGCCGATGCAGGCCTGGGTCGAGACGGGTGCGGTCGGCGCGGCGCTGCTGGCCTTCGCGGGCTTCGCCTTCCTGTATCGCCTGCGGCATTTGCCGGCGCGCGACCTGGCGCCGCGTCTGGCGTTGACGGCGTCCGCCTTCGCCGTCGCCTCCGTGGCGCATGGCGCGTGGCAGGGCTGGTGGATTGCGGCTCTGGTCGCTGCGGCCATATGGCTGTGGGCTGGCGCAGCGGGACAAGGGCGCGACGGGTAAGAGGACATCATGGCTGAATTCGACGTCGATCTCTTCGTTATCGGGGCGGGCTCCGGCGGAACGCGCGCTGCGCGCATCGCATCCGGCCATGGCGCCCGCGTCATGATCGCAGAGGAGGATCGCATCGGCGGCACCTGCGTCGTCCGAGGCTGCGTGCCCAAGAAGCTCTTCGTCTATGCCAGCCGATTCGCCGAGGATATCGAGGACGCGGCCGGCTTCGGCTGGACGATTGCGAAGCCGAGCTTCGACTGGCCGACCCTGCGTGACGCGGTCGAGGCTGAAGTGACGCGCCTGTCGGGGCTCTATCGCAAGGGCTTGGAGGGCGCTGGCGTCACCATCCGCGAGGAGCGCGCGACGGTGCTCGATGCCCATACGGTGCGCCTGGCCAAGACCGGCGAGACGATCCGCGCGCGGAACATCCTGGTCGCGACGGGGGGCTGGCCGACCTTCGATCCGCCGATTCCAGGTGGCGAGTTCGGTATCTCCTCGAACGAGGTCTTCCATCTGCCAAGCCTGCCGAAGCGCATGCTGGTCGTCGGCGGCGGCTATATCGCGCTCGAATTCGCCAGCGTGTTCGCGCGCCTCGGGGTCGAGGTCACGGTCTTGCATCGCGGCGACAATGTCCTGCGCGGCTTCGATGAGGACATCCGCACCCGCCTGCGCGACGCGCTCGAACATGCCGGCATCCATTTCCGCCTCGGCTGCACGGTCGAGCGCATCGAGCTTCTGCCGGATGGCACGCGCCGCGCCCACTGTGCCAAGGGCGCGCCGATCGACGCGGACGTCGTGCTGGTGGCAACGGGGCGGCGTCCCAACACGGCGGGGCTGGGGCTGGCCGAAGCCGGCGTCGAGCTTGGGCCTCTGGGCGAAGTCCTGGTCGATGCCAGCTCGGCCAGCAATGTGCCGTCGATCCATGCGGTCGGTGACGTCACCAACCGGATCAACCTTACCCCGGTCGCGATCCGCGAGGGGCATGCCTTCGCCGACTCCGTGTTCGGCGGCAAGCCCTGGCAGATGGATCACGGCCTGATCGCTTCGGCGGTCTTCACCACGCCGGAGATCGGCACCGTCGGGTTGTCTGAGGCGCAGGCCGCCGCGGCCGGGCACGAGCTGCGGATCTTCGAAACCGGCTTCCGCCCGATGAAGGCGACGATCTCTGGCCGGGCCGAGCGCATCTACATGAAGCTCGTCGTCGACGCGAAGACGGACAAGGTGCTCGGCGTCCACATCCTCGGCCATGATGCCGGCGAGATCATCCAGGCGGTGGCCATCGCGGTGACGATGGGCGCGACCAAGGCCGATTTCGACCGCACGGTCGCGCTGCATCCGAGCGCGGCCGAGGAACTGGTGACGATGCGGACGCCACGCAAGAGCTGACGAGGAAAGAGCTGACGCCGCACGAGCCGACGCGGGGGTGCGATCTGCTCGATCTCGGCGGCCGGCATGCCCGGCGGCGGCTCCCAGGTTTCTGCTCGCGTTTGGTCGAGCGCTACGGAGAGTGCTGCCAAGGGTATCGCGGGCCCGCTCAGCCGGCGTCGCCGAGATAGGCCGTCGCATCGATCTCGACGAGGCAGTTCGGCGAGCCCAGCCCGTTGACGATGCAGGAGACCCGGTGCGGGGCGGCCTCGCCGAAATTGGCGAAGAAGACCTCGTTCATCGGCTCCCAATAGGCGCGGTCCGTGACGTAGACCGTGCACTTCACCACATCCGCCAGGGTGGCTCCTGCCTCCTCGAGCAATGCCTTGATGTTGTCGATGCATTGCTGCGTCTGGCGCCGCGCATCGCCCAGCGCGTAGTGGCCGTGCAGGTCGGCGCCGACGCAGCAGACGAACATGAAGTCGCCGGCGATCGTCGCCTGCGCGAAGGGCAGGCGGCTCTTGTAGACGCGGTCGGATGAAACGCTGCGTTTCGGCATGGCGGGCCTTCGTGATCTAGCAGGACGATCTGGTCCGGTTGAATCAATCTCTCAGAGAATTGAATCGAAATCTCAGGAGGCGACGCCAAGAGCCCGTTGTGATTCACGAATCGGCTGCACATCTGAGCCGTCATGATCCCATCGCGCTCGTGACGGTGGCCTTCGCTGCGTCATGGGTGTATAGGCCCGCCTTCGCGCTTCAAAGAGGTTAACCAGCGCGGTTCAAGTCAGGAGCAGGACCCATGTCGGAGCGGTGGACGCCCGAGAGCTGGAGGGCAAAGCCCGTTCAGCAGATCCCGGAATATCCGGACCAGGCAGCCCTTAAGGCGGTCGAGCAGCAGCTCGCCGGCTTTCCGCCGCTCGTTTTTGCAGGCGAGGCGCGCAAGCTCAAACGGGCGTTGGGCAAGGTCGCGGCCGGCGAGGCTTTCCTTCTTCAGGGTGGTGACTGCGCCGAGAGCTTCGGCGAGCACTCCGCAGACAACATCCGCGACTTCTTCCGGCTCTTCCTGCAGATGGCGGTGGTGCTGACCTTTGCCGGTGGTTCGCCGGTGGTGAAGGTCGGGCGCATCGCCGGCCAGTTCGCCAAGCCGCGCTCGGCTCCCACCGAAACGATCGGCGGCGTCGAGCTGCCGAGCTACAAGGGCGACATCGTCAACGACAACGCCTTCACCGCGGAAGCGCGTATTCCCGATCCGCGCCGCCAGCTCGAGGCCTATCGCCAGTCGGCCGCGACGCTGAACCTGATCCGCGCCTTCGCGACCGGCGGCTACGCCAACCTCGACAACGCGCATCGCTGGATGCTCGGTTTCGTCAAGGATGCGCCGGCATCGTCGCGCTACAACGAGGTCGCCGAGCGCATCACCGAGGCGCTCGACTTCATGCGCGCCATCGGCATCGATCCCGAGACGCATCCCGAGATGCGCACGACGGATTTCTACACCAGCCACGAGGCGCTTCTGCTCGGCTACGAGCAGGCGATGACGCGCACGGATTCGACCACCGGCGAGTATTACGACACCTCCGGTCACATGCTCTGGATCGGTGATCGCACGCGCCAGATCGACCATGCGCATGTCGAATTCTTCCGCGGCATCAAGAACCCGATCGGCCTGAAATGCGGCCCCTCGACCACGGTCGATGGCCTGCTCAAGCTGATCGAGGTGCTCGATCCGCAGAACCAGCCCGGCCGATTGACGCTGATCGGGCGCTTCGGCGCCGAGAAGGTGTTCGACAACCTGCCGGCGCTGGTGCGCGCCACCAAGCGCGAGGGCCGCAACGTCGTCTGGTCCTGCGACCCGATGCACGGCAATACGGTCAAGGCTGCGAGCGGCTACAAGACCCGGCCGTTCGACCTGATCATGAGCGAGGTGAAGAACTTCTTCGCCGTCCATCAGGCCGAGGGCACCCATGCCGGCGGCCTGCACCTGGAGATGACCGGCAAGAACGTCACCGAATGCACCGGCGGAGCGCGCGGCATGACCGATGCGGACCTGAACGACCGCTACCACACGGTCTGCGATCCGCGCCTCAATGCCGAGCAGGCGCTGGAGCTGGCCTTCCTCGTCGCCGAGTTGGTCAAGCGCGAGCGCGCCGGCCGGGCGCGCCCGGAGGTCGAGGCGGCTGAATAGGCCGCGCCGGCAGCAGCCTCAACGACAAACGAAAAAGCCGGGGCGATGGCCCCGGCTTTTTCATGTTCAGGATCTCTGCCGTCAGAACTTCAGTGCGGCGGCGACGCGTGCGGTGTTGATCGTCGTCGTCGTGCCCTCGACATCGGCGAAGCGGATGAGCTGGTACTCGCCACGTAGGAACAGGTTGTCAGTCAGCGCCCAGTCGACGCCGAGGCCGGCCGCCAGGCCGAAGCCGTAAACGTTCTTTTTGATCTCGCCGACGCGCAGCGGATAGCCGGCGGCGACGACGTTGTTCTCGATCGCACCGGTGACCGGGTTCGTTCTGGTGAAGCGCCAGGTCGCATCGATGGTCGATGCCGTGTTGAACCGCCCGACCGCGGCACCGATCGTGCCGAAGGGCATGATCCGGCCATAGGCCCAGCCCATGCGGATGCGCGCGGTGGCGTAATCCAGAAGTTCGGCGCCCTGGTTGGTCGTCAGCGAGAAGTCGTTGACCGTGCCGTTCGATGTCGTGACGCGTCGGGCGATGTAGTCGGTCAGCAGATATTCGTGGTTCGAGCGTGTGTAGTCGGCTTCGATGCCGAGGATCGCGTCGCCGAAGGACCAGTTGTAGCCGAGGAAGCCGAAATAGGTCGCGCCGCTGTCGCGCTTGGACGGCAGGTTGCTGAGCAGCGTGCCCATGTCGACCTCGTTGCCGAGGACCGTGTTGCGATAGGCGAAGCGCGCGAGGTCCTGCAGACCGTTGCCCGGCTCGAACTTCGTCGAGGATACGCCGGCACCGCCGCCATAGTAGAAGCCGGACCATTTGGCGTTTCCGTCGAAGAATTCAGGCGCCGGCGGGGCGTCCTCGATCTGGGATCCCCGCAGGACGGGGTAGTCGGCGGCATTGGCGGCGGTCGCTGCGCCAAGGACGCAGGCGACGAGCGTGCAGGCGGCGAGGGGGGCTCGGCCCAGCGCTTTGATCTGGCGGGTACGCATGATCGCTTCTCCGAACGGCGGCCGGCAATCGTGCAAGAGCGGCTCGTGAGTGATTCATGCGCGATTAACCCTAACGTCGGGTTAAGCGCCTGCGGTGATCTGCGGATCGCCCGGCTTCGGATCCGTTGCCCGCGTCGCAGCGCCGCGCTACAGCCCCGCCATGACCGCGACCTCGTTCCGCCTCGCGCTTGCGCAATCCAACCCGACCGTCGGCGACGTCGCCGGCAATGCTGCCCGCATCCGCGACGTCAGGCAGCGGGCAGGGGGGCGCGGCGCCGATCTCGTCATGTTCCCCGAACTGTTCCTCTGCGGCTATCCGCCGGAGGACCTCGTTCTGAAGCCGGCCTTCCAGGACGCCTGCCGGAAGGCCTGCGAGGATCTCGCGCGCGAAACCGCCGATGGCGGACCGGCCGTGCTGCTCGGCCTGCCCTGGGTCGAGGGCGGCAAGCTCTACAACGCCTATGCGCTGCTCGATGACGGCGCGGTCCAGGCGGTGCGCTTCAAGGTGGCACTGCCCGACTACGGCGTTTTCGACGAGGCCCGAGTCTTCGCGCCCGGGCCGCTGCCCGGCCCGGTGCCGTTCCGCGGCCGTGTCCGCCTCGGCTTGCCGGTCTGCGAGGACATCTGGAGCGAGGACGTGGCCGAATGCCTCGTCGAGACCGGTGCCGAGATCCTGCTCTCGCCCAATGGCTCGCCCTTCCGGCGCGGTGTCGGTGACGAGCGCATGAATGTCGCGGTGGCGCGCGTGGTCGAGACCGGCCTGCCGCTGGTCTATCTCAACCAGGTCGGCGGGCAGGACGAACTCGCCTTCGACGGCGCCTCCTTCGTGCTCGACGCCGAGCGCAACCTGACGCATCAACTGCCCGCCTTCCGGGAAGCTCTCGTCATGACGGATTGGCGACGCGAGGCTGGGCGCTGGCGCTGCGAGCCGGGGGAGCCGGCCGTGACCGAGACCGGCGATGAGGCCGACTATGCCGCCTGCGTGCTGGGCCTGCGCGACTATGTCGGCAAGACGGGCTTCCCCGGCGTCGTGCTTGGCCTTTCCGGTGGCATCGACTCGGCGCTCTGCGCCGCGATGGCGGTTGATGCGCTGGGAGCTGACCGTGTCACCTGCGTGATGATGCCGTCGCGCTTCACTGCTTCGCAAAGCCTTGCCGATGCAGAAGCCTGCGCGCAGGCGCTCGGCGTGCACTACAAGACCTTGCCGATCACCGAACCTGTTGCAGCCTTCGAGGCGGCGCTGGCGGGTCTGTTCTCGGGCAGCGCGCCCGGCGTCACCGAGGAGAACCTGCAGAGCCGCACGCGTGGCACGTTGCTGATGGCGCTCGCCAACAAGTTCGGCTGGATGCTGGTGACGACCGGCAACAAGTCCGAGATGTCCTGCGGTTACGCCACGCTCTATGGCGACATGAATGGCGGCTTCAATCCCGTAAAGGACCTCTACAAGACCGATGTCTTCCGCCTCGCCGCGTTGCGCAACCGCTGGAAGCCGGTCGGTGCGCTCGGCCCGGACGGGACCGTCATTCCCGAAGCGACCATCGCCCGCCCCCCCAGTGCGGAGCTGCGCGCCGATCAGACTGACCAGGACACCCTGCCGCCTTACGACGTGCTCGACCCCATCCTCGTCGCCCTGATCGAGCGTGAGCAGCGCGTCGCGGACATCATCGCTCAGGGCTTTGACCGCGAGACGGTCCTGGCCGTCGAACGTCTGCTCCACCGCGCCGAGTACAAGCGCCGCCAGGCCGCGCCGGGCGTCAAGATCACGGGCCGCAATCTGGGTCGCGACAGGCGCTATCCGATCGTCAACGGCTTTGCCGACACGGGAGAGGCCGCCTACACGCCCGACCCTGCGTTGGTGAAGGGTAGCGGTCGTGGCAGTGGCGAGAGCTTCGACTTTTGAGAGACCGAGTCGGCGTCAATGGATCGGCGCCGCGCGCGCCTCTGCCTTGTCGTGCCTGCCAAAACGGTCGACCATCGTTGCGCTGGCCTCGTTGAGGCCAAGAATCTCGACCTCCGCCCCGTTGCGTCGGAAGCGCAGCACTGCCTTGTCGAGCGCGCCGATGGCCGAGATGTCCCAGAAGTGAGCATGGGTCAGGTCGATCGTGACGCACTTCGGCCGGTCGTCGAAGGCGAAGCCCGAGAGGAAGCTCTCCGTCGAGGCGAAGAAAATCTGGCCGCGCACGACATAGTCGGTCGCAGTCCCGTCAGGGCTGTCGCGCTTCTCGACGGCGACGAGCCGCGCGACCTTCCCGGCGAAGAAGATACCTGAGAGCAGCACACCGACGATCACGCCCTTGGCGAGGTCATGCGTCGCGACCACCGTGGTGACCGTCGCCAGCATGACGATCGATGACGGCAGCGGGTTGCGGCGCAGGTCGAGGACCGAGCGCCAGGAGAAGGTGCCGATCGAGACCATGATCATCACTGCGACGAGTGCCGCCATCGGAATGATCCGCACGAGATCATCGAGCGCGAGGATGAGGAAGAGCAGGAAGGCGCCGGCGATGAAGGTCGAGAGCCGGCCGCGCCCGCCCGATGAGACGTTGATGACGGATTGGCCGATCATTGCGCAGCCGCCCATGCCGCCGATCAGCGCGGAGGCGATGTTGCCCGCGCCCTGACCATAGCATTCCTGGCTCTTGTTGCTGGTCGTCTCGGTCATGTCGTCGACGATTTGCGCCGTCAGCAGCGATTCCAGCAGGCCGACGGCCGCGAGCGCTACGGAGTAAGGGAAGATGATCTTCAGCGTCTCGAGGGTCAGCGGCACCTGTGGCAGCGCGAAGACCGGCAAGGCTGACGGCAGCTCGCCGAGATCGCCGACCGTGCGCAGGTCGAGCCCGAAGCCCCAGGCGATCGCGGTCAGCACTACGATGGCGACGAGCGGCGAGGGCACCGCTTTGGTGAGGTACGGGAAAAGATAGATGATCGCGAGACCGGCGGCGATCATCGCATAGGTCAGAGTGGGTACGCCGATCAGTTCCGGCAGCTGCGCCATGAAGATCAGGATCGCCAGCGCATTGACGAAGCCGGTGATCACCGAGCGCGAGACAAAGCTCATCAATCGCCCGAGCCGGAGCGCTCCCGCGCCGATCTGGATCAGCCCCATCAGGATCGTCGCTGCGAAGAGATAGGGCAGCCCGTGTTCCTTGACGAGCGTGACCATCAGCACGGCCGTCGCAGCGGTCGCTGCCGAGATCATGCCCGGCCGGCCACCGACGAAGGCCGAGACGCAGGCGATGGCGAAAGAGGCATAGAGCCCGACCTTGGGATCGACTCCGGCGATGACCGAGAAGCCGATCGCCTCCGGAATCAGCGCGAGCGCGACGACGATGCCCGACAGGATGTCGGCACGGATGTTGGAGAACCATTCACGGCGGTAGGCGGAGAGTGTCGGCATTGAGGAACCCGCGAGCGATCGGCGCCTGCGACAGATGCAGGGTTCGGCCTGATCGACATTGGGGTTGTCCGGCGGATCGGCGGCCGGAAGAGCCACCCGGATTTTCACCGGGTCCATTCGAATGATCCCTTCTAGCGTCGTTATCCGCTGCGTTGCAACATCGAGAAGCGCAATGTGCGAGACGATTGTCGCTGCCCGTCAAACGCGCCATAAGCGCCGCCATGACCGCATCGCCTCTCCTGCGCTTCGCTCCGTCGCCCACGGGCTACCTGCATATCGGCAACGCCCGCTCGGCCCTGTTCAACGGTCTCTATGCCCGCCGGCATGGCGGTCGCTTCATGCTGCGCTACGACGATACCGATCTGGCGCGCTCGAAGCCCGAATTCGCTCAGGCCATCGCCGAGGACCTCGCCTGGCTCGGCATCGTGCCGGATCTGGTGATCAGCCAGTCGCAGAGGCTGTCGCTCTATGACGCTGCGGCCGAGGACCTGCGCGTCGCGGGCCGGCTCTACCCTTGCTACGAGACGGCCGACGAACTGGACCGGCGCCGCAAGCGCCAGCTCGCACGCGGCCTGCCGCCGATCTACGACCGTGCCGCGCTCAAGTTGACGGCGGAGGACAGGGCGAAGTTGGAGGCCGAGGGCCGCAGGCCGCATTGGCGTTTCCTGCTCGAGCCGCGCGTCGTCGCCTGGAAGGACCTTATCCGCGGCGACGCCCATGTCGATTGCGCCTCGCTGTCGGATCAGGTGCTGATCCGCGAGGACGGCAGCTATCTCTACCATCTGCCTTCGGTCGTCGACGATGCCGCCACCAATGTGACCCACATCATCCGGGGCGAGGACCACGTCACCAATACGGCGGTCCATATCCAGATCTTCGAGGCGCTGGGCGCGGCCCTGCCGGCCTTCGGGCACCACAATCTGCTGACCACGGCGAGCGGCGAGGGGCTGTCCAAGCGCCTCGGCCATCTCTCGCTGCGCGGTCTGCGCGAGGCCGGCATCGAGCCGCTGGCGGTCGCGGCGCTTGCCGTGCTGACCGGCTCCTCCGACGCCGTGCGCCCTGTCGCCAGCCTCGACGAACTGGCAGGCCTCGTCAACCTCGCCCATGTCTCGCGGGCGCCAGCGAAGTTCGACGAGCACGATCTCGAGACATTGAGCGCACGAACCCTGCACCAGCTTCCCTACGCGGCGATCGCGCCGAGGCTGGCTGAACTGGGCGTCGCCGGCACCGAGCCCTTCTGGCTCGCGATCCGCGGCAATCTTGCCAAACTCGACGAGGCCCGTCTCTGGGACGATGTCGTGCGCGGGCCGATTGGCCCCGTCATCGCCGACCCTGCCTTTGCCGCGGCGGCGGCCTCGGTGCTGCCGCCCGAGCCTTTCGATGCGACAACCTGGAAGAGCTGGACCGCCGCCGTCTCCGCTGCGACCGGGGCGAAGGGCAAGGCCCTGTTCATGCCCCTGCGCCAGGCGCTGACCGGGCAGGATCACGGCCCTGAGCTGGCGGCCCTGCTGCCACTCATCGGGCGGGAGAAGGCGCTGCGCCGGCTCGCGGGCGATAGGGCCTGAACACCGGGAACGGCGGCGCTTGCGCTATTCCGGATTCTACGCAGCCTCGATGCGGCCCGCTGACCCGCGGAGAAGGAGGCGCTGCGCCTTGCCCTGCGCGCAGTGTCGAACCACTATCTCCTGGCCCGAAATGAGAAGCTCTTACGCGGCGCGATCGGCTACGTAATCGGCTTCACGACGCCGTCCGGAAGAGGTTGCAGCCCCATGAAATTGACACGCAGAACGGCCCTCGTCGCCGGCACCGCAGTGGTGGGGGCGGCGGCGCTGCCGCAAAGCCGGGCCCTGTCCCAGGAGCCGGTGAAGGGAGGGACGCTGAACGTCCATTACAGTTTCGAGCAACGCGTGCTGAACCCTGCGATCCGGGCTGGCGTCGGCATCAACATGGTCGCCAGCAAGATCGTCGAGCCGCTGGTGGATCTCGGCAAGAACGGCGAGATCGTCGGCATCCTGGCCGTGTCCTGGGAGGCTTCGGCAGATGGCCGCGACATCACCTTCAAGCTGCGCGACGGGGTGAAATGGCATGACGGCAAGCCGTTCACCTCCGCGGATGTCCAGTACAACGCACTGGAACTCTGGAAGAAGCTGCAGAACTACGGCACGCAGCTGCACCGTGACCTCGTCGCAGTCGAGACGCCGGACACGCTGACCGCGGTCTTCCGCTACGCCAATCCGATCCCGCTCGATCTGCTGCTGCGCGCGCTCTGCGATCTCGGCTATGTCGTGCCGCGGCATCTCTATGAAGGCACGAATCCTCTGGAGAATCCGGCCAACACCGCGCCGGTCGGCACCGGCCCCTTCAAATTCGTGCAGTATGAGCGCGGCCGCCATGTCGCGGTCGAGGCGCATGCCGGTTACTGGCGCGGCGGCAGCCCTCATCTCGGCCGCATCTTCTGGCACATCATTCCCGATAAGGCCGCCGCCGCGGCCGCGCTCGAAACCGGGCGCGTTCATTTGAGCACCTACTCGACGCTGACCCTGTCGGACCTCGACCGGCTCGGCAAGGACCGTCGCTTCGAGGTTTCGAGTCGCGGCCTCGAGGGCAGCTCGATCAACAACACGATCGGCTTCAATCTCCGGCGCAAGGAACTGTCGGATGTCCGCGTCCGGCGCGCTATCGCCCATGCGGTCGATATCGACTTCTTCATCGAGAACTTCCTGTATGGGCTTGGCCGCGCGGCGACGGGGCCGATTCCGTCGGTCGCGACCGCGTTCTATCCGGGCGGCGAGCGTCCCTACGCGTTCGACCGCGCCCGCGCCGAGCGGCTTCTCGACGAGGCCGGCTATCGCAAGGACGCCTCGGGCAACCGCTTCAAGCTGCGCATCGTGCCGATCCAGAATGGCGAGGACGTGCCGCTCTTCGCCACCTTCGTGCAGCAGTCGCTGCGGCCGATCGGCATCGACACCGAGATTGCGACCTATGACTATGCCGGCGCGATCAATGCCGTGAATCGCGACTGGAATTTCGACCTGGCTCTAGATTGGCATCGCTTCCGCGGCGATCCGGCGGTCTCGACGACGGTCTGGTACACCTCGGGTTCGCCCAAGGGCGCGCCCTGGACGAACCAGTGGGGCTGGGAGAACGCGCGGGCCGACGCTCTGGCCGCGCAGGCCGCGTCCGAGCTCGACCCCGTCAAGCGCAAGGCGCTCTACGCCGAATGGGTCAAGCTCGTGAATGACGAACTTCCGGTCTGGATGGCCACCGAACGCCAGGAGGTCGCCGCGACCGACCGGCGCGTCCAGAACCATCACAACACGCCGCGCTGGGATTCCAGCGACTATCACGACACCTGGATCGCAGCCTGAACGCAGCTGGCGGCAGACAGACGAAAGGCGCCTCGAAGGGCGCCTTTCTTGTTCTGGCTGCGAGTTTGGTGCCTCGGGGCATCAATCGTGCCGGTGCATCGCCGAGCTGTGCTTGGTGTCCCGCATCGTCGAATAGACCAGCAGCGAAATGAAGATGATGCCGGCGAGGTAGTAGAAGAAGTAGTGCTCGTGGCCCTGCTGCTTGAACCAGAGCGCGATCGCGGGAGCCGTTCCGCCGAAGATCGAGACGGTAAGCGCATAGGGCACGGCGACGCCGGTGGCGCGGATCGAGGTTGGGAACAGCTCGGCCTTCACCACGGCGTTGATCGAGGTGTAGCCGGCGACGAAGATCCAGGCGGCCGAGATCAGCAGGAAAGCCATCCAGGGCGACTTCGTGCCCGCCAGCGTCGTCAGCAGCGGCACCGTGAACAGCGTGCCGCAGACGCCGAAGAAAACCAGCATCGGCTTGCGCCCGATCTTGTCGGAGATCAGCCCATAGATCGGCTGCAGCAAGGCCGCGAAGATCAGCGAGCCCGCGATGACATAGGTCGTGGTGATGTCGGAGAAGCCGGCCGTCTGGCGCACGAAGGTCTGCATATAGGTGGTGAAGGTGTAGAAGGCGGCCGTGCCGCCGGCCGTCAGGCCGACCACGATGGCGACCTCGCGGGGATAGCGCAGCAGGCCCCGGAGCGAGCTTTCGCGCTTCACCGGGTTCTTGTTGGCGTCGACGAAGGATTCCGTCTCGTGCATGTGGCGGCGCATGAACATGGCCGTGATCGCGAGCAGGGCGCCGATCACGAAGGGAATGCGCCAGCCCCAGGCGACGAGCTGCTCATGCGTCAGGAAGACGTTCTGGAGCAGCAGGAGCACCAGGATCGCGGTGAGCTGCCCGCCGATCAGCGTGACGTATTGGAAGCTCGAATAGAAGCCGCGATGCTCGGGATCGGCGATCTCCGAGAGATAGGTTGCCGAGGCACCGTACTCGCCGCCGAGGCTCAGCCCCTCGATGATGCGTGCCAGCGCCAGCAGGGCCGGCGCCGCGAAGCCGATGGTGGCATAGGTCGGCGTCAACGCGATGATCAGCGAGCCGAAGCACATCATCAGAACGGAGATGGTCAGGGACAGGCGCCGCCCATAGCGATCGGCGATATGTCCGAAGAGCCAGCCGCCGAGCGGGCGCACGATGAATCCCGCGGCAAACAGCGTCGCCGCGTTGAGCTGCTGGACCACGGGGTCGTTCGACGGAAAGAAATGCGGCGCGAAGTAGAGCGCGAAGGCGGTGTAGGCGTAGAAGTCGTACCATTCGACGAGATTGCCGACGGAGCCGACGAAGATCGCCTTGAGGCGGCGTTTGGCGTCGCCCAGTTCGATCGGGTGGGGATGGGCGGTCGCGACAGTTTCTGACATGGCGGCCTCTGCGCCCGGTGTCGTCAGGACCTCGTCTTCACCGACGCAGCGGCACGGTTAGGCACGGTCCGGCGGCAACCCAGGCAAGCGGGGTTGAAAGGTTGCCCCCTCTATCGCGCCATGAATGGCATGCGTCCAGCGACCGCTCGGAGTATTTGTGCCTTGTCGCCATGCCTCTTGCGCATGGAGCAAAGAGGCTGGCTGTCACGGTCGCGCTGTGGCGGGGCCGAGATTAGGAGCCAGATTCGGCGCCACGATCCGCACGGTGCGGCGTTCGCCGGTGACGCTGCGCGTCTCGCGCTTCAACCCGTCGCCCTTGTCGAGCACGCGCTCGCCGACCGTGGCCGGACCGACGCCGGCCGATTCCGTGCCCGAGGTCGGGGAATTCTCCGACGGCATCGGCTTTTCGTCGGGGATATCCGGAACCGCGGCCGGCTGGACGGCCGGTGTCCCGCGCTTCTTCGGATCGGGCTTGATCTCCTTCGGGCGCGAGAGCTCGGCCGCGCGCTGCTCGGTGACGATGACGTCGCCCTTGCGCTTGTCGAGCAGGTACTCCGCTTCCTTCAGCGCTTGGGCCCAGCTCTGGCCCTGCCCCCGGCAGGTGCAGGCCGAATCGAAGCTGCGCTGGTACTTGCCCGCGTTCGGCAGCGAGGAATAGGGCTGGCCGGTGGTGCGGGCGACGGAGTTCTGGATTTCGCCGCCATTGGTCATGCCATAGGCCAGCGTCTCGGTGCCCGGGCAGAGCGCCTGGCACATTTCGTCGCCGCCCTCGCGGCCGCCGGGATTGTTGGCGAGCGGGAAGAAAAAGCCGTCGCAGGTCCGCACGCAGACGGTCTGCGGCCCGCCCATGCGCGGCTTCTCGGGCTCCAGCGGCTGTTCGGGGTCGAGTTCCGGCAGGGTCGAATCGATCTCGCCGCGGCGCGGTTCGAGGCCGAAGATCGTCTCGAAAAAGCCGCGCGGCTGGGCCCGGCAGTTATTGTTGATGGCGGCGGCCAATTGCGCCCGCCGCTGCTCCACCGCGCCGCCCTGGGCCTGCTGCTGCAGGCTGCCGTACTGCGCCTGCAACTGGCCGATCTGGGAGCGCAGCAAACCGCATTGAGGGGGCGGGCCCTCGCCGAAGAAGGTGAAGCCGCCGCGCTCGCAGCCCATTGCGCGGTACTGGCTGGTCGCCTGCGAAAGCTGGGCGCCGACGCGCTGCGCCGCCTGAGCCGCGCGCGGATCGCCGCCGCCCCGCTGGCCCTGCAGGCTCGCCAGCTCGGAACGCCACGCATTGCAGGACGGCGACTGTGCCAGCACCGCGCCGCCCATGGTCGCCAGGGCCAGGAACGCCGCGCCGAGGCGGCCGCACTGTCGCAGCCAGAATGGTCTCGAATTCATAGCGGGTCGCGTCACCTGCTTGTCGGTCTTGCTCTGCCAGACGATCCTTGCGCTGGGCTGGCGGTTCGTCCTGGGGACGAACTTCACCCGCCAAACGCGACGGAACTAAGGAGGGACGCCTCGCTGGACGCTGAGGGCAAGGTCGGCGTCCGCTCCGCATGCCATATTCGCCGCCGCCGGGCAATCGTCCGCCCCGGCCGAACCGGGCACGCGTCGAGGCAGTTGGCGCGAGGCCGGCGACTGTCTAGAACGCTCGAACCCCGCCCGCGCACGCCGCGCGGGCACCCAGACCGGGCGATGCCGACATGACCGAACCTTTGGCGCTCGAAGGCGCCTTCATCCCCGAGCTTCCGAACTACTATCGCGGCAAGGTCCGCGAAAACTACGATCTGCCCGACGGACGGCGCATTTTGATCTCGACCGATCGCCTGAGCGCCTTCGACCGCGCGATCGCGTCGATCCCCTACAAGGGACAGGTGCTGACCCAGACGGCGCGTTACTGGTTCGAGAACACGGCCGACATCTGCCCGAACCACGTACTCGAATACCCCGATCCCAATGTCGTGATCGGCAGGCGGCTCGACATCCTCCCCGTCGAGATCGTGGTGCGCGGCTATCTCGCCGGCACGACCGGCACCTCGATCCTGACGATGTACAAGCAGGGCCAGCGCGAGATGTATGGCGTGAGCCTGCCTGACGGGCTGCGCGATAACGAGAAGCTGCCCGAGGCGATCATCACCCCGACCAGCAAGGCCTTCGACGGCGGCCATGACGAGCCGCTCTCGGCCACGCAGATCGTCACGGAAGGCCTGCTCACCCGCGAGCAGTGGGACATGATCAGCGGCTACGCGCTGGCGCTGTTCGCCCGGGGGCAGGCCATGGCCGCCGAGCGCGGCTTGATCCTCGCGGACACCAAATACGAGTTCGGCACCGACAAGGAAGGCCGGATTCTGCTGGCCGACGAGATTCACACGCCCGATTCCAGCCGCTACTGGATGGCCGGCAGCTATGGCTCGCGCTTCGAGTCCGGCGAGAAGCCGGAATCCTTCGACAAGGATTTCGTCCGCAACTGGGTGGTGGCGCGCTGCGATCCCTACAAGGAAGAGCTGCCGCCGATTCCGCCGGAGCTGATCGCGCAAACGACGGATGTCTATGTCCGTGCCTTCGAGACGATCACCGGCCAGAGCTTCGTAGCCCCACCGGCCGGAGAAGCGCCACTGGAGCGCATCCGCCGCAACCTCGCGCGTTTCTTCTGAGGGAAGGGCTGTTCAGCCCTCGTCGTCGCGGTAACTGCCGGCGAGGTGGCGGCTGCGTTCGGTCAGGGTCGAGAGCACGCGCTCGAACACCTTGAGCTCTTCGGCCGCGATACCTTCTGTCCAGCGCGCCTGGAACGCCAGCGCCAGCGGCACGATCTGCGCGTAGATGCGCTCCCCGGCCGAGGTCAGCGCCACGAAGTGCTCGCGCCGGTCCTGCCGGTTCTCCGAGCGCGAGACGAGCCCGCGCTGCTCCAGCTCGGAGACGGCACGCGACACCTTGGTCTTGTGCATCTGGGCGAGTTCGCCGATGTCGCGTGAGGTTAGCTTGCCGAATTCGCCGAGCTGCGCCACCACCCGCCATTCGGGGATGCCGATGCCGAACTGGGCGCCGTAGATCCGCCCCAGCGCCCGTGCCGAATGAAAGGCGACGACGTTCAGGCGATAGGGCAGGTACTGCTCCAGCCGGAGCGGCGTCTCCGGCTGTGCGGAAGGCGGTTTCGTCGACATGGTTCGCTGGCCGCCTCCCGGGCTCGGCTCGCGCCTCAGCGCGCTTTCAGCCGGTTCATGAACGAGTCGTACGAAAGCTCTGCCACTTGCCACCAGAGCAGGTTCTCGCCGCGGAAGGCGACCATCGAGTCGTAGCCGGCCTTGAAGTCCGGGCTCTTGGCCGAGGTCTCGGCGTAGTATTCCTCGGCCGCCTTGAGCGCGGCTTCCATGACGGGAAGCGGGAAGGCCTTGAGCTGCGCGCCCTGGCCGACCAGCCGGCGCAGCCCGCCCGGGTTCACGAAGTCGTACTTGCCGAGCATCCAATTATTGGCCGCCTCGCAGGCGTTCTGGACGATGGCCTGGTAGTGCTTCGGCAGCTTACTCCACGCCTCCTTGCCGATGATCAGGTGCAGCATCGCGCCGCCCTCCCACCAGCCGGGGTAGTAGTAATACTTGGCGACGCGGATGAAGCCGAGCTTCTCGTCGTCATAGGGTCCGACGAACTCGGCCGCGTCGATCGTGCCGCGCTCCAGCGCCGGATAGACGTCGCCGGGGGCGATCTGCGTCGGCACGACGCCGAGCTTGGCCAGCACTGCGCCGCCCATCCCGCCGATGCGGAACTTCAGCCCCTTGAGGTCGTCGACGCTCTTCAGCTCGTTGCGGAAGAAGCCGCCCATCTGGCAGCCGGAATTACCGCAGGGGATCGAATAGGCGTTGAAGCGGTCGAGCACGCCGTTCACCACCTGCTCGCCGCCGCCGAAATACCACCAGCTGTGCTGCTGGCGGGCGTTGAGGCCGAACGGGATGCCGGTGCCAAGGCCCAGCGCCGGATCCTTGCCGATGTAGAAATAGGTCGGCGAATGGGCGCATTCGACCGTGCCGGACGAGACCGCATCGAGCGCCTGCAGGCCGGGCACGATCTCGCCGGGTGCGAAGACCTGGATCTGGAACTTGCCGTCGGTCGCCTCGCGGACGAGCTTCGCGAACTGCTCCGCCGTGCCGTAAATCGTATCGAGCGACTTCGGGAAGCTCGAGGTCAGCCGCCACCTCACCTCGGGCTGCGACTGCGCGACGGCCGGCATCGCCACGGGCGTGGCGGCGGCAGCGAGCGCGCCTGTTTTCAAAAAGTCGCGACGTTTCATAAGGTAGTCCTCCCGCGGGCTTGTTGGGCCCTTATTGGCGCGTCGTGCGAGGAATGAAAAGACATGAAACTCGCTTCGCTCATGCATGGCCGGGATGGCCGCCTCGTGGTCGTGTCGCAGGATCTGACGCGTGCGACCGACGCTTTCCCTGTCGTGGCAACGCTGCAGGCCGCACTCGACGATTGGGAGCGGTATGCCCCACGCCTTGCCGACCTGGCCGAGGGACTCGAGCACGGCGCCGTGCCGTCCTTCCGTTTCCATGAACATGACTGCGCCGCGCCGCTGCCGCGCGCCTATCAGCGTCTGGCCGCCCCCGCCGCCGATGCGCCGTTGCGGCACGAGAGTGCCGACACTCCGCTCGGCTCCCGCGAACCCTTCCGCTCCGCGAGCGACGAGGGTGGCATTGGTTTCCAGGCCGAGGTCGTGGTGGTGACCGGCGATGTGCCGATGGGTGTCACCGGGGAGGCGGCGCTGGACCATATCCGCCTCGTCATGCTGGCCAATGGCGCCGGTCTGCAGAGCGACGCCGGTGCGACCGCTAAGCCGTCCGGTGCCTATTCGCCGGTCGCGGTGACGCCTGACGAGTTGGGCCAAGGCTGGCGCGACGGCAAAGGGCACCTGCTGCTCCTCACCCAGATCAACGGCAAGCTCGTCGGCAAGCCCGATGTGGGAGCCGGCACGACGTCCGGCTTCGGCGCGTTGATCGCGCAGGCCGCCCGCAGGCGCAGGCTCGGCGCGGGAACGCTTGTAGCGGCGGCGCTCGCAGGGCAGGGCCCCGACCGTCTGCGCTTCGGCGACACGGTTCGCCTCGAAATGAAGGATGCCGCCGGCCATTCGATTTTCGGAGCGATCGAGCAGGAGATCCTGCCGGGCGGCTGATGTCGACGTCCGGGCGCGGAGTCCGCGCCCGTTGGGCTTGGCGCCTGCCTGGGTGCCGGATAACGTGACGCAACGACGCAAGCCCGCCGTGAAAGCTGAAGCGCCATGATCGACCCCGTGCCGTTCTACTCCACGACCGTTCCGCTCGCCTTTTTCGTCTGGGGGCCGGTTCTGGTGATGGTGCTGTTCTGGGCGGTCGGCTTCTGGTCGAGCCGGCAGGGCGTGCCGCGCATGCTCGAGAATGACTGGAACGGCTTCAACGTCGCCGATGTCGAGAAGCTCTTTGCCATGTATGGCGAGACGCACCGCGCGCGTTACCGTAACCGGGTGCTGCCGGCGGATGTCGCCTGCGCCTTCACCTACGCCATCGTCGGGGCGATCCTGATCGCCGGCCTGGCGATGCGCGGCCAGCCCTGGTGGGTAGCGGCTCTCTGCGGCGGCGGCTGGCTGCTCGGCGGTCTCTGCGATGTCGTCGAGAACCTGTCGGTTGCCCGGCTCCTCGATAAATATCCCAAGGTCGAGGCCGGCGATGTCGCCTTCGCCAGCCGCATCACCCAGGTCAAGCTGGTGCTGTTCCTGCTCGGCACCGTCGGCGCGGTCGTAGCGGCCTACCTGGCCTTCAAGCCGCTGGCAGTGTGACGCTGGCTCTGGCGCCTGCGCTCGCCGGCCACCATATCCGGCAGGCGGCGCCTCGCCGCCGAAGGAGATCGTCCATGCGCATCAATGTCATCGCTTCTGCCGTCATCGCCGGCGTGCTCGGCCTTGCGGCTCAGGCGCTGCCGGCGAGCGCGCAGGAGGATCTGATCTTCCGCAAGTCGACCGTCTGGAAGATGCTGACGCCGAACGACAAGCTCGCCGTCTACGGTGTCGACGATCCGATCGTCGAGGGCGTCGCCTGCCATTACACCGTGCCGGAAAAAGGCGGCGTCTCCGGCATGTTCGGCGTGGCCGAGGAGGTCTCCGAAGTCTCGCTGGCCTGCCGCCAGGTCGGCCCGATCAAGTTCAAGGAGAAGGCTGAGCAGGGCGACGTCGTCTTCCGCGAGCGCCGCTCGCTGGTCTGGAAGAAGATGCAGATCGTGCGCGGCTGCGACGCCAAGCGCAATGTGCTGGTCTATCTGGTCTATACGGACAAGTTGATCGATGGCTCGCCGCAGAACTCGACCTCGACCGTCCCGATTATGCCCTGGGGTACGGCGGGTGAGGCGCCGAAATGCGCCGACTGGATCAAGTGAGGCGCGGCCTCAAGGCATCGACCCGAAACGTGGAGTGCGATTTCCGGGAAAAGTCGATGCCAAATCAAAAAGCCAGATCGTCTGCCGGACGATCTAGCCGCCGCAGGTGATGGCGAGCGGCTGTTCGGGGGCAGCGGCGGGTGTCGCGGCCTGCGCCTTGGAGAGAGAGCCGGTGAAGTCTTCGCGCGAGGCCACGCCGAAGGAGCTCGCCTTGGCAAAGCCCTGCGCCTCGCACCAGGCGTCGGCGACGATCTTGCCGCATTCCGACTTGCTGGAGATGCAATCCGCCACGCCATAGCCGTCGCTGGCCGGGATGAGGAAGGTGCGCTGGTCGCTGGGGGCGGCGACGGTCTTTGACGTCGGCAGGACGGCCAGCGAGAGACCGGCTCCGACAATCCCGAACAGGCCGATCAGGGCAACGGCGCGGCGCATTTCTGTGGTGTCCTCGTGACCGATGGGCGCTCAACCCTCGAATCAGGAGGATGGTTCCACTCGGTTAAATTTGAATGAAGTGCCGCGCTTCTGATGGTGCAGTGCGGCAAAGTTGGGGCGCCCTCTTGACGCAAGGAGCGCGCACAGGCAAGCATTTTTCCGATGACGCGAGCCCTCAACCTGATTTGCATTATTTGCCGCTAGCTTTCGCTGGCCGGCTGCTCACGTCCTCATCCTGAAACGGAAAGACAGACAGCGCCCCGGCCAGCGGCCAGGACTGGTTTGCCGTCGTCACCTCTTTTCGCCGCTTTCAGGATACCGACCCGATGTCGCCGACCCTCAGGCTCCACAACACGCTGACGCGGAAGAAGGAGGACTTCGTCCCCGTCGATCCGCAAAACGTCCGCATGTATGTCTGCGGGCCCACGGTCTATGACTACGCCCATATCGGCAACGCCCGCCCGGTCATCGTCTTCGACGTGCTCTACCGGCTGCTGCGGCACCTCTACGGGGCCGACCACGTCACCTATGCCCGCAACCTCACCGACGTCGACGACAAGATCAACGCGCGGGCGGCGCGAGACTGGCCGGCCCTGCCGCTGAACGAGGCGATCGCGAAGGTCACGCAGTCGACGACGGCGCAGTTCCATGCCGATGTCGATGCGCTCGGCGCCCTGCGGCCGGATCAGGAGCCGCGGGCGACCGACCATATCGAGGAGATGAAGGCGATCATCGAGCGCCTGATCGCGCGCGGCGTCGCCTATGTCGCCGAGGAACATGTCCTCTTCCACGTTCCGGCCGTCGCGCATCTGGCGAAGGCGCCGAAATACGGCTCGCTCGCCCGCCGCTCGCTCGACGAGATGATGGCCGGCGCACGGGTCGATGTCGCGCCCTACAAGAAGGATGCGATGGATTTCGTGCTCTGGAAGCCGAGCCGCGAGGGAATCGATCCGGGCTGGCCGTCACCGGCTGGCATCAGGACGCCCGGCCGTCCCGGCTGGCACATCGAGTGCTCGGCGATGTCGATGGCCAAATTGCTCGAGCCCTTCGGCGGCGGGCTTTCGTGCGACGATCCGCAGAAGAACGTCTTCGACATCCATGGCGGCGGCATCGACCTCGTCTTCCCGCACCACGAGAACGAGATCGCGCAGAGCTGCTGCGCCTTTGGCGGTGCAGCCGGCAGCGGCCGAATGGCGAACTACTGGATGCATAACGGCTTCCTGCAGGTCGAAGGCGAGAAGATGTCGAAGTCGCTCGGCAATTTCGTCACGATCAACGAGCTGCTGGCGACGGAGACCTTCGGCGGGCGCAAATGGCCCGGCGAGGTGCTGCGCCTCGCAATGCTGAAGACGCATTACCGCCAGCCGATCGACTGGACGGTGAAGGCGCTGGAGGAGGCGGAGAGGACACTGGCCGATTGGGCCGATGTCGCCCGCCCCGCTGCAGCATCCAAGGTCTCGCCTGAACTGCTCGAAGCGCTGGCGGACGACCTCAATACGGCACGCGTCTTCGCCGAGCTTCACGCCCTGCGGAAAGCCGGTGATGGACCGGCCTTGCGCGCAGCGCTTGATCTGCTCGGCATTGCCATGCCGGCAGAGGAGCAGGCGAGCGTGGCCGTGGCGGAGATCGACCGGCTCATCACGGCCCGCCTGGACGCCCGTCGCGCCAAGGATTTCAAGCGTTCCGACGAGATTCGAGACGAACTCGCCGCCATGGGCATCGCGCTCAAGGACAGCAAGGACCCTGCGACCGGCGAGCCGACCACGACCTGGGAGGTGAAGCGATAGTTCGCTCCACCAACCCGCTTTCCGCATCAAGAAGCAAGAAGAACGACGCTCATGAATCCGAAGATCCGCCCCGCCGGCTCCCTTTCCGTCGCGATCAAGCTAGTGATGCTGGCCATGGTCGTGCCGCGCGTCCTGCGCTTCAAGCTGCGGCGCGACCAATGACGGCCGCCCGCGTCCACCTCTTCGACACGACACTGCGCGACGGCGCGCAGACCACCGGCGTCGATTTCTCGCTCGAAGACAAGCGCGCCGTCGCCGGTCTGCTCGACAGGCTCGGCATCGACTATGTCGAGGGCGGTTATCCCGGTGCCAACCCGCTCGACACGGCGTTCTTTGCAGAGAAGCCGACGAAGGGCGCCAGGTTCGCCGCGTTCGGCATGACCAAGCGGGCAGGGCGCTCGGCCGCCAATGACCCCGGCATCGCCGCGTTGCTGGAGGCAAAGGCCGACGCCATCGTCTTCGTCGCCAAGAGCTGGGACTACCATGTCCATGTCGCGCTCGAGATCTCGCTCGAGGAAAACCTCGCCGGGATCCGCGAAAGCGTCGAGGCGGCGAAGGCAGCCGGCCGCGAGGTCATGCTCGACTGCGAGCACTTTTTCGACGGCTACAAGGCCAATCCCGACTATGCGCTTGCCTGCGCGCAGGCAGCCTATGAGGCCGGCGCGCGCTGGGTCGTGCTCTGCGACACCAATGGCGGCACGCTGCCCGACGAGGTCTCGACCATCGTCGCGGAAGTGGCGAAGGTCGTGCCGGGCGACCATCTCGGCATCCATGCCCATGACGACTGCGGCTGCGCGGTCGCCAATTCGCTGGCCGCCGTCGAGGCCGGCGCACGCCAGATCCAGGGCACGCTGAACGGCCTGGGCGAGCGCTGCGGCAACGCCAATCTGGTCACGTTGATCGGTGCGCTGAAACTGAAGGAGCGCTATCGCGGCCGCTTCGAGATCGGCGTCAGCGAGGCGCAGCTCGGCGAATTGACCCATGCCTCGCGCCAGCTCGACGAGATGCTGAACCGGGTGCCGAACCGGCACGCGCCCTTCGTCGGGGCGTCGGCCTTCGCGACCAAGGCCGGCATCCATGCCTCCGCCGTGCTGAAGGACCCGCGCACCTATGAGCACGTACCCCCCGAGGCGATCGGCAACACGCGCAAGGTCTTGATCTCGGACCAGGGCGGCAAGTCGAACCTCGTCGCCGAGCTCGAACGCATCGGCGTCACGCTCGGTCGCGACGATCCCCGCCTCGGTCGTGTTCTCGAGGAGATCAAGGAGAAGGAAGCCCAGGGCTACGCGTTCGAGGGCGCGGACGCCTCATTCATGCTGCTGGCCAAGCGCATCATGGGCGAGGTGCCGGATTACTTCACGGTCGAGCGCTTTGCCGTGAATGTCGAGCGCCGCCACAACGCGCTCGGCGACCTCGTCACCTTCTCCGAAGCGATCGTGAAGTTGACGGTTGCGGGTGAGGTTCTGATCACGGCGGCGGAAGGGCCGTCCGGCCCGGTCAACGCCCTCGACCAGGCGTTGCGCAAGGATCTCGGCCGTTATCAGGCACTGATCAAGGATCTGCGGCTGGTGGACTACAAGGTCCGCATCTTCCAGGGCGGCAGCGATGCGGTGACGCGGGTTCTGATCGAATCGATGGATGAAACAGGTGAACGCTGGACCACGGTGGGCGTCAGCGCCAACATCATCGACGCCTCGTTCCAGGCGTTGGTCGACTCGATCACATATAAGCTGATGCGCGCCGGCGCGACGGTGTGACGGTCTGGGCCATCCGCGCCGTCATCCCGGAATTGCGCTGCCGCGCAGCTCGCCCGGGATGACGGCGAGATTTCAGATCCGACTGACAATGACGAGCGTCGCGCCCTCACTCCGTCAGGCGGATGATCTTGTCCTTGCAGAGGTCCATGCCCTCGGCGTCGCTCTCGACCTCATCGCCGAACTTCGCCAGCACGAAATAGCTGCAGCCAGCCGGCTTGTTGAGCTTCACCGCGATGCTCTTGCCCGGAGCCAGCGGCTTGGAGATCTTGCCGACGAGCCGCGACTGCTCACCCCCCGTCGCGATCTCGAAGGTGGTGAGCGGCGCGGTGCGCATGTTCTTGATGGTGATCTGGGCCGGCGGTTTGGCCGCCTGGGCGGCGGCAGGGAGGGCGGCAGACAGGAGGCCGGCAGCCATCCCGATCAGTCCGGTCACGACAACGCGTTGAATCTTCATGGTTGTTTCTTCCCCGGTGACGCGCCTTTGAGCGCTCCGGGTACAGTCTGACACCGGGCTTGGGACGTAAGCAAGGCGGCAACCGCTGCAATCCAGCCATTGCGTCGGCCCACATGCATTTGTCGGCAATTGCGCCTATACCGGCGCCCCAACCTGGAATCGTCCCAAGATGTCTCCACCAGTCGCGCCGCCTCCGGCGTCGTCCCTCGCGCGCCCCGCCTTGCTCAAGCCGGGCTCGGGCTTCGTCGAGACCTTCCGTGCGCTCTGGCCTTATCTGTGGCCGGCGGACCGGGCGGATCTGCGCCGGAGGGTGGTGATCGCCTTCGCCCTGCTGGTGACCGGGCGTCTCATCCTGATGGGCGTTCCGTTCACCTTCAAATGGGCGACTGATGCGCTGGCCAACACCGCCTCGACGCTGGAGCACTGGTTGCCTTGGCTGGTCGGCGCTCCGCTGGCACTCACCGTGCTCTACGGCTTTGCTCGCGTCGGCTCGGCCGCCTTCATCCAGCTTCGCGATGCCGTTTTCGCGCCGGTCTTCATGCATGCGGTGCGGACGCTGGCGCTGCAGACCTTCGGCCACCTGCACCATCTCTCCCTGCGCTTTCATCTGGAGCGCAAGACCGGCGGGCTGACGCGCGTGCTGGAGCGCGGGCGCAACGGCATCGAGGAAATGGTCCGGCTCGGCCTCAACCAGCTCGTGCCGGTCGTGATCGAACTCGCGCTGATCATCACCGTCCTGCTGGTGATGTTCGACTGGATCTATGTCGTCGTGCTGGTCGTGATGGTGACGACCTACATGCTCTACACCATCAAGGCGACCGAGTGGCGCATCGCCATCCGGGCGCAGATGAACGAGTCCGACACCGACGCCAATTCCAAGGCGATCGACTCGCTGCTCAACTACGAGACGGTGAAGTACTTTGGCGCGGAGGCCCGCGAGACCGCGCGCTACGACCAGTCGATGGCGCGCTACGAGCGCAACTCGATCAAGGCCTACACCTCCCTCGCCTGGCTCAATTTCGGACAGGCCGCGATTTTCGCGGCCGGCCTGACGATCTCGATGGTCATGGCGGTCCAGGGCGTGCGCGCCGGCACGCACACGGTCGGCGATTTCGTGCTGATCAATGCGATGCTGGTGCAGCTCTACATGCCCCTGAATTTCATGGGCACCGTCTATCGCGAGATCAAGCAAGCGACCCTCGACATCGAGCAGATGTTCTCGCTGATCGGCAAGGATCCCGAGATCCAGGACAAGCCGGGCGCGCCGCCGCTGGTCGTGCCGGCCGGCGAGGTCCGCTTCGAGGATGTGCATTTCGCCTATATCCCCGAGCGGCCGATCCTGAAGGGCATCTCCTTCACCGTTCCGGCGGGGCGCACTATCGCGATCGTCGGCCCGTCGGGCGCCGGCAAGTCGACGATTTCGCGCCTGCTGTTCCGCTTCTACGAGCCGCAGCAGGGGCGTATCCTGATCGACGGCCAGCCCATCGCCGATGTCCAGCAGGTCTCGCTGCGCGCCGCGATCGGCATGGTCCCGCAGGATACGGTGCTGTTCAACGATACGATCGAATACAACCTCCGCTATGGCCGCCCCGACGCCACCGAAGCGGAGATGGAGGAGGCGGCGCGCCTCGCCCAGATCGACCGCTTCATCAAGTCGCTGCCCGAGGGCTACGCCACCTCGGTGGGCGAGCGCGGCCTCAAGCTCTCCGGCGGTGAGAAGCAGCGCGTCGCCATCGCCCGCACCATCCTGAAGGGCCCGCCCGTGCTCGTGCTCGACGAGGCGACGTCGGCGCTCGATTCCTTCACCGAAAAGGAAATCCAGGATGCGCTTGACCGCGTCAGCGAGGGGCGCACGACGCTCGTCATCGCCCACCGTCTCTCGACCGTCATCAATGCCGACGAGATCATCGTCCTCGACAAGGGCCTGATCGCCGAGCGCGGGCACCACCGCGATCTCCTTGCGGCGGACGGCATCTACGCCGCGCTCTGGAACCGCCAGCGCCAGGTCGACGAGGCCAAGGCGACGCTGCAGCGCGCCACCGCGGAGGAAGAGCCGAGCGTGCGGGTCTCGCTGACGACATGAGGCCTTAGCCTCTGTGTAAAACTGCTCGCATCTGCGGCACGCTTCCGGCATCCTGACGGAAGGGGAGCTTCCGGGCGCCCCTTCTGAGAGCCGGGGGGCTTGCATGTTCGATCCGACCACATTCATAGGCTTCCACACCTGGCTCAGCCTGATCGCTATCGTGGCGGGGTTCCCGGTCGCCTCAGGCCTGCTGCACGGGCATATCCGGCCGGGCTGGACCGGCGTCTTCCTGTCGACCGCCTTCGCGACGAGCGCGACCGGCTTCGGCTTTCCTTTCAATGGCGTGCTGCCCTCGCATATCATTGGCGCGATCTCGCTCGCCCTGGTCGGGACAGCTGGCTATGCGCTCTACGCCCGGCTGCTCGAGGGCAGGTGGCGGCGCATCTACGCGATCACGGTGATGCTCACCTTCTATCTGCTGCTCTTCGTGCTGGTCGCGCAGCTCTTCTCGAAGGTCCCGGCGCTGCGGAACTTGGCGCCGACCCAGTCCGAGCCGCCTTTCGCCGTCGCGGAGGCGCTGCTGTTCGTGGTGTTCGTCGCCCTGACCTGGCGGGCGGCGCGACGCTTCACAACCTACCGCGTGCTGGCCTGACATTGGTTTCAACCCGGCGCCCTCTCTTCGCCCGGACAGGGGGCGCGATGCCGATTTGACCTCGCCGCGGTGTGCGTGGCGGCGGACCGGGCCAGGATCATGATGCTGCGGCACCTTGGGAGCGTAGCTAGATGGTGGCTTTCCAATGGATGGTTGGCGGGCTCGTCGGGGCGGGCATCGTCTCGGGCCTCCCGATCGGGGCTTTCGCGGCCGAACCGGAGCAAGGCTGGTCGCTTTGGGTGTCGCAGCGCAGCCGCCCGGGCCTCCTGACGGCATGCTCCATGCCGCGGGGGCTGGCATGGCCGCAATCGGCGGACCAGGCGACCTCCCATGTTCCTCAGCGTCTGGACGGGGCATTGACGATCCGCTGGCAGGGTGGGCTGCTCGCCCAGGCGGTGGCGCCGGCCGTGCCCGCCCCACCGCAGGCTCGGACCTGGAATCCGTTCGATTCCTGCTTCGTGCTGAGCGTGCGCGGGGTGGTGGTGGCCGCCGGTGGCGTCGTTCCGCGCGCTTCGGCGCGGCTGCTCAGGTCGGATACGCTGGTGATCCAGGACGACAGGCCCGGCCGGCCGCTCGCCTTCACGCTGTTGCCGGCCTTTCCGGCCGAGGTCGAGCAGCCGGTTCCCCCGGAATGGCGCGCTGCGTTGACGCCGCTCAGCAGGCCGATGGCAGATCAGCCGCGATGACGCATGCAGCGACAAGGTTTGCCCTGTTCCTGGGAGCATGGCTGTCAGGTGGCGTCGTGTCGCTGGTCATGCCGGTCGTTTCGGCGCAGGCGACCGGAACCGCAAAGGTCGGTCCGTGGGTGATGATCACCTATGACAAGCCGGATGGCCGCCGGGATGCTGCCGCAGTCGTCTCGGCCCCGCGCATGCCCTTCGCGGTCGGACTTCGCTGCATCGACGGCAAGCTCTCGGTCGCGCTGATCCCGCAAGCCGATGATCGCATCTTCGGCACGGCGCGCCGCGGCGTCACCCTATCGCTGCAGGCCGACGAGCGGGCTCCAGTCGAAGTGGACGGCACTGTCGGCGCCGAACACGCCATTCTGCTGCAGCCGCAGGCGCTGGCGCCGACTCTGCAGCTTGTCCTCGCCAGCAGGCGGATCGTCATTTCGGCTCCGGCCGCAAGCGGACAGGCCGTTTCCAGCAGCCTCGATCTGGCGATGGCCGACCGCGCGCTCGCTGATGTCGTGAAGCACTGTCCCGCTCTTTAGGCGACAAGTCGCCACACACCCCTTTCCCGGGGGCTCCGAACCCCCTAAACCACGCAACCAAAGCTTGCGGCGGCGATGCTGCTGCAGGTCGCAGCCGAATGCGCCACATCGGTGCCAACAAGACCAACGGAACCCACTCATGTCGCTCGTCGATTCCGTCCGCAAGGTGATCGTGCCCATCCACAAGGAGGGCTATGTCTTCATCGCCATCGCGCTGGTCGCGACGATCGTTCTCGCCAATCTCTGGTCGCCCTTCGGCTGGATCGGGGCGATCATCACGGTCTGGATCTGCTATTTCTTCCGCGATCCCGTCCGGATCACGCCGCAACGCGAGGGGCTGGTGATCTCGCCGGCCGATGGCCGCGTCAGCCAGATCGCCTCGGCCCTGCCGCCGCCGGAACTGAATCTCCCGGCCGAGCCGATGACGCGCATCTCGATCTTCATGAACGTCTTCGACTGCCATGTGAACCGCGCACCTGTACCGGGCCGCATCGTCAAAATGGCCTATACGCCGGGCCTCTTCCTGAACGCCGAACTCGACAAGGCGAGCGACGACAATGAGCGCAACGCGCTCGCGATCGAGACCTCTGCCGGCATCGTCGGCGTCGTCCAGATCGCCGGCTTGATCGCGCGCCGCATCGTGCCCTTCGTCAAGGAAGGCGACGTCATTGGCACCGGCGAGCGCTTCGGCCTGATCCGCTTCGGCTCGCGAGTGGATGTCTACCTGCCCGTCGGCGTTACCCCGCTGGTCGGCGAGGGCCAGACCGCCTTCGCAGGCGAGACGGTCCTGGCCGATTTCACCGGTAGCGAGCCGGTGGCGCGGATCTTCCGCGGCATCTGAATGCTCGGGCGAGGGCGTGGATCGATCTCCGCGCCCGCCTAGCCTCCGCACTGAAAACCGCGTATTCCGGCTCGCATGAGCGACCTCTTTCCTCCCTTCGAGCCCGAGCGCGTCGAATCGAAGCGTGCCCGCTTCAAGCCGATCCCGTTCCGGCTGATCGCGCCCAATGTCATCACCCTGCTGGCGCTCTGCCTGGGGTTGACCGCCATGCGCCTCGTCGTCGAGGGCAAGCTCGAGACCGCGACGATCTGCATCCTGATCGCTGCCGCGCTCGACGGCGTCGATGGCCGCCTCGCGCGCATGCTCAAGGGCACGTCGCGCTTTGGCGCCGAGCTCGATTCGCTGTCCGATTTCGTCAATTTCGGTGTCGCCACCGGCTATGTGCTGTGGATCTTCGTGCTGCACGACCTGAAGTCGTTCGGCTGGATCATCGTGCTGACGCTTGCCTGCGCGATGGCGCTGCGGCTCGCTCGCTTCAACGTCATGATCGATGATCCCAACCGGCCCGAGTGGCAGAAGAACTTCTTCGTCGGCATGCCGGCGCCCGCCGGCGCGATCACGGCCATGCTGCCGCTCTATCTGCACTTCGTCGGCGTGCCGGTGCAGGACTACGGCGCGGTGCCAGTCGGGCTCTATATCCTCTTCATCGCTTTCCTGACGATCTCGCGCATCCCCTGCTATGCCGGCAAGACGCTGGGCACGCGCATCCCGCGCGAGAGGGTACTGCCGATCTTCGTCGCGGTGGTGGTCGTGGCCGGTCTGCTCTTCGCCTATCCCTTCGAGGTGCTGGCGCTGATCGTCATCGCCTACCTCGCCCTGATCCCGCTCAGTGCCGCGCGCTATCGCAAGCTCGATCGCGAATATGCGGCCGCTACAGCATTGCCGCCGGAGGCTCCGTCGGAGCCCGTCTGATCGGGAACTGCCGGTTCTTCATGAGCGGCTGCCGATAGAACGGCGCGGGTCGTCCCAGACGTAGCGAAGTGGAGTTCCGGGAGCCATTCCGGACTCCGATCGGCCACGCTCCCGAGTGATTCCTGGGTCAAACCCGGGGCGACTGCGCGGTTCCGTCAAAAGCCCCCTCGGATGGGGCCTCAGCGCCTGCGGCCGGTCAGCCGGGCGGCATTGGCGCGGGTCCGCTTCGAGAACGGCTCCAGCGTGCTGTTGGCGACCTTGGCGGCTTCCTCGGCCAGATCGACGTTGCCGAGCGGATTGAGCGCCAGCCCCCACCAGAACATTGCAGCGGCCTGGCTGGCGGCGAACCCGCTCTCCATCACCGCCGAGACCTTCTCGCTGACGGCCTTGGCGGCTTCGCGCTGGCCACGGCTGCTGCCGAGCGCGCCTTGCATCAGGAGCGGCATTCGCATCGCGATCGTCAGCCCGGCATCGGCCTGCAGAGTCAGCACTTTGCTGGCGAGCGCCTGCGCCTCGGCCCCCGCTGCGATGGCGGAGCGTCGCTTCCTGATCGATGACGCCATAAGGTGAGATACTCCGGGCTTCGGGGCGGGATCTCCGAGCAGCGATCCCCGCATGGCGGCCGCGACGGCATGCAAAGCGGCAATGTGGCGGTTCTCGCTCCTGTGTGCAATGCAATACGGGGTGGTTGTCCTGCTCAATTTATGCGCAGGGTGAATGGTTGCTCTATGGTCATGGCCCGCCTCGCGCGTTTGGCGCATGGTCGCGACATGGATTTATCCATCGCCGAAAATGCTCTAGAGCCTGTTGGCACAGCACGGCGTTCGGGCCGTGCGGGAACCTCGTCGGGCTGCCCTTGAGCTTTTTCGCCTCCCCCAAACACCCCGGCTGGCGCCCGATGCTGGTGCTCGCCTCGGCTTCGCCACGGCGCCTGGCCTTGCTGGAGCAGGCGGGCCTGAAGCCGGATGCGATGCTGCCGGCCGATCTCGACGAAACGCCGCTGAAGGGCGAGCGCCCGCGCGATCTCGCGCGCCGCCTCGCGCGCGAAAAGGCCCAGGCGGCGAGGATCGGCGCTGCCGGCAGGCCGGACCTCGAGGGCTGCTACATCGTTGCTGCCGACACCGTCGTCGCGGTCGGCCGGCGCATCCTGCCCAAGGCCGAGATCGTCGACGAAGCCGCCGCCTGCCTGCGGCTGCTCTCGGGCCGGGCCCATCGGGTCTATACCTCGGTCGCGCTGGTCACGCCGAACGGCTCGATCCGCGAGCGCATCGTCGAGACGCGGCTGCGCTTCAAGCGCCTCTCGACCGAGGATATCGAGACCTATCTCGCCTCCGGCGAATGGCGCGGCAAGGCCGGTGGCTATGCGATCCAGGGCATCGCCGGCTCCTTCGTCGTCAAGCTCGTCGGCTCCTACACGGCCGTGGTCGGCCTGCCGCTACACGAGACGGTGAACCTGCTCGGCGGCGAGGGCTTCCCGATCCGCTTCGGCTGGATGAATGTGGGCTGAGGGCGCCTTGAAGCTAACCGCCATCAGGGCGGCTTCGAGCGAGAGCTTCACTTCACCCCGCTTGCGCCTCGGCCGGTAACTCCCGATCCTGCGCCCGCGGGGAGGGCGCCGGCCTGACGAGGCGCGTCCCGGAGAGGAGCGCGCATGACGGGACGTTTGAGGGGCAAGGTCGCGATCGTGGCCGGCGCGGGGTCCATCGGGCCGGGCTGGGGCAATGGCAAGGCCACCGCCACGGTGTTCGCGCGCGAAGGGGCGCGGGTGGTCTGTGCCGACATCAGCCGCGACGCCGCCGAGGAGACCGCGGCGCTGATTCAGAACGAGGGCGGTCAGGCCTTCGCTGTCCGGTCCGACGTCACGAAGACAGAGGCTGTCGCCGATCTCGTTGCGCAGACGCTTGGCCGCTACGGCCGTATCGACATCCTCGACAACAATGTCGGAATCGCCGAGGTCGGCAGCGTCGTCGAACTGTCCGAGGAGGTTTGGGAGCGCGTCTTCAGGGTCAATCTGAGTGGCGCTTTCCTCACGATGAAGCACGTCATCCCGGTGATGCAGCGCCAGTTCGAGGAGAGCGGGGAGGGCGGCTCGATCATCAACATCTCGTCGATTGCCTCGATTCGCCATACCGGCGTGCCTTATGCCAGCTATTCGGCGACCAAGGCGGGGCTGAACCAGCTGACCCGCACCACCGCCGTGCAGTACGCCCCGCAGAAGATCCGCGTGAACGCGATCCTGCCGGGCCTGATGAAGACGCCGATGGTCGAGCATTCCGCCGGCCTCGCCGCGGCCTATGGGGAGGGCGACATCGAGGCGATGTGGGCGGCACGTGACGCGCAGGTCCCGATGGGCCATATGGGCGAGGCTTGGGATGTCGCCCATGCCGCGCTGTTCCTCGCCAGCGACGAAGCGCGTTATGTGACCGGCATCGAACTGGTCGTCGATGGAGGCATCACGCTCAAATATGGCTGATAACGAGAACAACCCGCCGGACGCCGCGGCCGCGCGCAACGAGCCCGCCGCGCCGGCGAGGCCCTGCGCCATCTGTGGCAAGCCGGCCGTGGCGCGCTACAGGCCCTTCTGTTCGGCGCGATGCGCCGACATCGACCTCGGCCGCTGGCTGAAGGGCAGCTACGTCATCCCGGGTGAGGCGGTCGAGGAGACAGAGACGGGCTTGCCGCCGCGCCAGGATGATGAGGCCTGAGCGGCCTCGCGCATCGTTTCACCCCTCATTCATGAACGCCCTGCTATCCGGAACCTCATCGCCCGCCCGGTCGTTGATGGCTGCGGCAGGGCACAAGCTGAGAGGATATGCATGATGCTCCGTAAGCTCGCACTCATGGCGGCCCTTGGTGCGGCACTGGTTTCGGCGACCTCGGCCAGTGCGCAGATTTATGGCGACCCGTTCGGGCCGATGCGTCCGGGTTACCGCCCGCCGCCCCCGCCGGAATACCAGCCCCGTCCTCCGCGCTACCAGGAACCCTATGATCGCGGTTACGATCGGGGCTACGACCGTCGCCGGGGATATTATGACGACGGCCCGCGCCGTGGCCGGGGCAGGGCCATGTGCGTGACCTCGCGCGGTGCCTGCCCGGCGCCGCCGATCCAGCCCGGTAGTCCCTGCCGCTGCGACATCGACGGGCTGACGAAGCGCGGAATCGTCCAGTAGACGCTTGGCCGCATCGCCGCGGATGACATGACAGAGGGGCGGCAGGGATCTGCCGCCCCTATCCTTTTTTGCGTTATGGCTCGATCGGCGCGGCTTGCGTCGCCGAGGTGGATGTCATGGCCTATATCGACGAACTCGAACTGGTGCTGGAAGCCGAGCAGGCGCTGCGGCGCAGGATCGCGCTCCGCCTCGCGAAGGAGCGGGGCGATTCGGTTGTCGACGCGCCGTCGGAGCAGGATGTGCTGGCAGCCGACGAGGCGATCGGGGCCTGGGCCGCCGAAGCCGAGGACGAGCACGACGCCCGCGCCTTCCGGCCGCTGACGCCGCTCCAGGAGCTTCTCGCCGAACACCGGGCGCTCTGCGACCGCATCCTCGACATCCAGGATCGTCGCCTGTCTTGAGAACGGCACAAGGGTTCTTGAGGACGGTACAGGGATGCGTCGGAGCCGCTTCGCAGCTTGCCCGCCGGCACACCTCGTTGACGGTCATGCGGATCTCCGCAAGGAAGCGAAAGACACGCAGCCTTCGTCGCGACCGCCCGAGTGAGCGGCTTGGCGTCGGCGGCTAGCCGAGACCCCATGGGGCCGTGATCACGTGCCCGGCCGCGAACTTCGCGGGCATCTCTGGCACCTCGTCGATGCCCAAGCACGCCGTCAGGAGGCTCAGCTGCAGCGCGCTGCAGCGCTCGCCATATCCTCAAGGCCTCGCCTGTGCTCCGGATCGCCCGGGTCAATCGCAATAGCTTCTGCGAACGAGGCGCTTGCCGCCTCGTAGTCACCCTTCATGGCGTAGAGCCGCCCCAAGAAGTGGAAGTACCATGCGACCGGTGGCTTCAAATCGGTCGCAACTCTCGCGGCGCTGATTGCCGCGTCGACATTCCCCCGCCGCAGTTCGATCTCGCCGAGCAGGTAGTGGTGAGCCGGATTTTCGGGGTCGCTCGAGACGGCTAGAGTGGCCCACCGCGCCGCGTCGTCGAGCCATCCCAACGCCATGCACGATTTGGTGGCATGCAGGGGGTAGCGGAATTCATGTGGTTCCAGCTCAAACGCCTTGGCGAATCGCGCCACGGCCTCCTCATGTCGCCCGGCTTCTGCCAAAAGACATCCGAGATGGTGATGAAGCCACGGGATGACGATGCGAGTGCCTGTGTCGCCTACCGGCTCGATTGCGCGATAGCCGAACTCGATCGCCTTCGCCAAGTCCCCCCTTCGATAGTAGGCATCGCTGAGATAGAAACACGCTTCCGAAGCCCGTGCGGCCGTCAGACCGTCCTCTGCCAGCCGCGCATTGAAACAATCGATCGTGCTCTGGATCGAACGGGCCCGGCGCTCCTCCAGCGCCTTGATAAGCCGATCGATTGCAACCACCTGCGGCGCGTGCGCTCCACTTTCCATGGCGAAGCGATCAATCGCGTCTTGGTAGGCGACGACCGCGCGGCTTCCGAGCAGCATTGCCGAATTTGTGTCTCCCCGCCGAGCTTGCTCCACGGAGAGCGCGTCGAGGATATGGGCATCGTTCGCGAAACGGCCATCCGCTTCCCGCAATAGCTGCTGGTATTCGGCGACGTCGACTTTCGCGGGATCTTGTAGGAAGTGGTAGCCGATGCTGCGGGCGGATTTCGATGCAACGAAAGAAACCTTCTCTAGATCGTAACCGAGTTCAGCGGGCAGCGCCGCATCCAATCGGGACCAGAACTCAAGCACGACATGGCGATCGAGAGAGCATTCGAGGCGGCGATACGCTTCGATGTCTTCCGGGGCGAAGGCGATCGACATTGGCACGCCCGCCACGTGCTCGGCTTCGCCGACCGCTTCGGTGCCGAGCAGACGTGCCAGATAGCGATCAGAGCCCTCTAACGTCTCTTCATATGACACCAGCAAGCCCTGCCCAGCCGAACACAGAGCGCTCCAGCCGCTGTAGTAGTGCGAATACACATCTGCGAAGGACGCCGGGTCGTTGACCTTGCCTTTGAAAAACTCCGGCCGACGCGTCACCAGATCACGCGGCGTATGCAGCAGGCAGCTTTGCAGCCACATCACCGGGTGGCGGGTCACGGCGAGGAAACGTCTCCCCTCCATTTCACCAGCGCACTCGCTGACGAAGGCGTGCTTCCATACTCTCGAATTCGTCGTCACATCGAGGCCGAAGCGCTCGCGAAGCAACGTGCTGACGTAATTCGTCCCGGATCGTTGGATCCCTATCAGAGTGAAGGTTGACATGGTTTCACTCAAAATGCCGTGCCTGCAAGCCCGGGTAGTCGCCCCCAGTGGCAGCGATCATTCAGGCCAACGTCTTTGGTGACGTGCAGCAGCCTCTCCCGGCTATGGGGGCCGACGTGCCCGTTGTGCGGGCCAAGAAGCCACCAGTTGCGATCGACCGACTGCGGGTCCCGGTGCGCGGTCTGGAAGGCGAAAAGACCGGGAGACCTCAGATGCCTCCAGATGAAGTTGAAGACCTTTCGCGGGTTAGGAAAGTGCTCGATCACGCTGCCGGTGGCGACAACGTCGAACTCCCTGTCGCCAAGGCCTTTCGGAGGCCACTCCTTGTCGGCCATTGGTGGACTAATGTCCGTCCCGCCCGTGTTCAGTTTGCGGGTACGGCGGCTCGTGTGGAGGAAGCCGCCAATGTCGCTGCCCATGTTCGGGATCTCGCTCTGGTCTACGCGCTTGTTCGCAGGCGCGACGAGACGCAAGGCCTCCGTCATGCGGCCATCGCGATCCAGGTCTTGATCGCGCCGATACGTCTCGTCGTAGATTTGTGTAGGACCGTTACTGTCGATGCTTGGAGTGAGCATGAAGTTGCATATTTGGCGCTGATGGTAGGTGAGATTATTCATTTCGTTCGAGGTTGAGTGGTATATTTTTCGTTTAGAGGTGGAGTTTAATTTGCCCTAAAAGTTGAATCCAAAATTAGTATAAATTACTAAGAATTTTGACGCGTAGCTTCTAATGCAATTAATGATCATATATTTAAGTTCTCTCCGTGTATACATTGAGCGTCTGAAATAAGGCTATTTGAGGGGCGCCGCAGTATGCTCGGCCAAGCTCAGAGATCGCGAAACTCGACAATCTCTCGATCCTTCAGAGCTCTCGCGATCCGCCCTCTCGATCGTCCGAGAGGATGCAATCGGTCAGGGTCTGGCCGTCGTGCCATGGTTCATCGGACATGGGTGTCCGTGAGCGAGGTAGGGCCATTCTCTATCGATTGACACGCTCATAAGCCGCTCAGGAATCCGGAAGGGTGGCAGGGGCCTGCTACACCAAAGCGGATGCGCCGTCATCGGTGAAGCTCGTGCTGAACCCAACGGCGCATCCGGTGCGTCCCATCCATCAGATATCGCGCACTTGGCGTTTCCTGATGGGCCTATCGATCGCGATGGTTCTGCTTCCCACACCAGCTCTGTCGATCAACGCGCTGTTGATCCAGTGACATCGAGCGTCGAGCCCGCGAAAACGGTGTGGAATGTGCCCGAAGCGACGCGCTGAACTCGATGATCTTCGAACACACCAAATGCATGCCATTCTTGCCAAGCGCCCCATCGTGCGGTCGCGGCAGTGACTGTAGCCCGCCTGTGATTCGGCCGAAACGCTGTCCGCAACGACCCCGTCTGCGCCAGTGGCGCTGATGAGTTTGCGGCCGGCCAACGCGCTGTCGCAGCCGACCGCGGCAGTGTGGTCAGGTCGAGCAGGGCCGGCGAACGGTGCATGGTACGCAGGAATAGGGCCACAACAGGCGGCGGTAACAACACCTCGTTTCTCGGGTGAAGTAGCTACATTCAAGTTTGTGAAGAGAGAATGGTGCCCAGAGCTGGAATCGAACCAGCGACACTGCGATTTTCAGTCGCATGCTCTACCAACTGAGCTATCTGGGCGCCGGGGAAGCGTTGCGGCGCGTCCCTGTTGGTTGGCGCGGTATAGTCGGTGACGAACGGGCTGTCCAGTCGCTTTGACAGCTTTGCGACAGCGATCCACACAAGGCGAATGGCCGCGGGCAGCAGGCTGCGGAAACCCGCGGGATTTGTCGGTTTGATGGCTTGTCAAAGCAAGCGGCAATCGGGCATAGAGCATCTCAACGGAGACGTGGCCGAGAGGCTGAAGGCACTCGTTTGCTAAATGAGCATACCCCACAAGGGTATCGAGGGTTCGAATCCCTCCGTCTCCGCCACTCCTAACGCATTGAAGAAGAATCCCCCGTCGAGCCTGCGACAACGCAGGATTCGACACGCACGAGCTGCCTCTGGAAGACGGCTTCTGGCTGGGTTCTCTAGTTCGCGTTGCGAAAGGGCTCATAGAACGGCCGGCTCCGGACGCCCGAGCCGCGCTCGCATCTGGGTTCGACCGGGCGACGATTCTGATCGAAGACGTCCGGGTGCGCCAGCCAGCCGCTGCTTGATTGCCGGAAGCGCCTGCTGCCGCCGCGCCTGAGCACGGAGTACGTCAGGTAAGCGCGGCGCTTCATTCAAAGCTCGAAGCTCCCCAACGCCAATGCCGCGGTGCCTTCAACCGGACATTGGGCCACCGCCCGGAAGTGCACATTCTGCGTTGAGGGGCCGCACGTCGGTTCCTGCGCACCCCTCGTCGCAACGTGCAGGGGCGAGGCGAGCGCGCTGATCGAGACGGTTGGACGGTTCGCATCCTCATGACGCGACCGGAGCAATCTCAGGCGGCGGCAGAAACGCGGCCGGGGCGCTTGAGCTTCTTGCGCAGAGGCCAGAGCTCCGAAAGCTGCCGTGCGACGTCGATTACGAGCGCCCCCAGTTCACTGACGCGTGCATCGCTCATGCGCACGCCCGGACCTGCAACGCTCACCGTCCCGACCGGGGCACCGTCAACGCCGGAGCAGATCGCAGCGGCGACCGCCGTGACGCCGGGCTCCGCCTCGCTGACCGCGACGCCGTAGCCGCGCGCGGCCGTTCGCTCCAGTTCGATGAAAAGCTGCTCGAAGGAGCGTACTGCGTTGGGACCGTACTGCCCTGGCTCGCCGAACCCGCCATTGAGCCCGATGATCTCGCGCACCTGCGTCCGCGGCAGGCGCGCGAGCCAGGATTTGCCGCTTGCCGTCGCATGCAGTGGCACTGTGTTGGTCGTGAGCAGGGGCTGGTACATCAGCCCGCCGCGAGCACCCTGCGCATCGGCGACCCAGACCAGAGCATAGGCATCGATGACCGCCAGCCGGACGAACTCGCGCGTCTGCGCGGCCAGCTCGTCGAGTACGGGCTGGCAGATGTCGGGGATTCCGGTCGCGTTGTAGAGGCGCTGGCCCAAAATGGTGAGGCGCATGGTCAGCCGATAGGCGCTCGTCTGCGGATCCTGCTCGACCCAGCCTTGCTCGATCAATGCTCCGAGCAGGCGATGGACGCCGCTTTTTGGCAGACCGAGCCGGAGCGCGATCTCGCCGAGCTGCATCTCACCGGCTTCCTCGACGAGGAGCTGGACGATGGAGAGGCAGCGTTCGGCGGGGATCTGGGCCATGGCGATGTCGGTTCGTGAGCTGCTCGGTCAGGCTCTTCAGCGGCCGGTGAAGACGGGCCGCCGCTTTGCGAAGAAGGCGGCGGCGCCCTCCTGCAGATCGTCGGAATCGAAGATGCGTTGCTGTGAGACGGTCGAGTGCAGAAGGCCGGCGTCGAGCGGCAGATCGTCTGCGAGATCGACCAGCTCCTTCGCCAGGCGATTGGAGATCGGGCCGCGCTGAACGATCGTCTCGGCGAGTGCGCGCGCGGCGTCCAGTGCCGAGCCAGCCTCCACAACCTCGTTGACCACGCCCCAGGCCAGGGCCTGCTCGCTCGGGATCGTGACGCCGGTGAAGAGCATCTGCTTGGCGCGCGCCGGCCCGACGAGCCGCGTCAGCCGGATCGCGCCATTGCCGGCGAGGCCGCCGAGATGGCATTCGGGCAGTCCGACGCGGACTCCGCCGCGCAGGACGCGCAGGTCGCAGCACAGCGCAATCTCGAGCCCGCCGCCCAGCGCCGGCCCGTCAATGGCGGCGATGGTCGGCATTGGCAGCCGCGCCAGATTGCGCAGCACCATGTCCTCGAACAGGATCTTCTGCTCGCTGGCGTCGTGCCGGACGGGCCCGAACTCCTTGATGTCGCTGCCGGCACAGAAGGCGCGCGCCTCGCCGCCGTGGAGGATGACGCAGCGCAGGTCCTGCCGGCGCGACAGATCCGCGACGATGCGGTTGAGCTCGCGCAGCAGCGGGCGCGTGACGAGATTGAGCGGGCCGTTCGACAGCACGATCTCCGCGATCGGGCCGCGCTCGCTCAGCCTGGCCGTGCCCGCCGCGACGGCCCTCGTGGCAGTGGCGGTCGCCATGGCTCAGGCCGCGTCGGGCTGGGGCAGGGCGATGCCGTGCAGCACGCCCATGCGCTCGAACTGGCGGTGGATCCGGTCGACATAAGCAGCGAATTCGGCTGCGTCGCCGAGGACGATCGGGCGCGGCCGCGGCAGATCCACCTGGATGTCGTCGATGACCTCCCCGGGACTCGGGCTCATCACCAGAATGCGATCGGACAGGCCGACCGCCTCCTCGACGCTGTGGGTGATGAAGACCACGGTCGGCCGCTTGCGCAGCCACAGATTCTCGAGATCGGTGCGCACCTGAAGCCGGGTGAGCGCATCGAGCGCGCCGAAGGGCTCGTCCATCAGGATCACGGAGGGCTCGTGCACCAGCGTGCGGATCAGGGAGACGCGCTGGCGCATGCCGCCGGAGAGCTGGCGCGGATACTTGTCCATCGCATGCTCGAGGCGGAGCTGCTTGAACAGATCCCTGGCACGCCGGGCCAGGGCCTCCCGATCCAGCCCCCGAATGTCGGCATGGAGCATGACGTTCTCGAAGGCGGTCCGGAAATCCAGCAGGAGATGGTCCTGAAAGGCGATGCCGACATCGGTTATCGGCCTTGTCACTGGGCGACCGTCGACCGAGATCTCCCCGGTCGAATGCCGGAGCAGCCCCGCGATCATCAACATCAGCGTGCTCTTGCCGCAGCCTGATGCGCCCACCACCGAAATGAACTGCCCAGCGGGAATCGTCACGTCGATGGGTTTCAACGCACGGAACGGCTTTTCGAGGTCTTCGCCGAACACCTTCGAGACATTGCGGATGACGATCGGCACTCCGGATTTCGCCTGATTGTCGCTCATGGCTTGCTCCGTCAGCTTGCCGCTGCCGCGACCGTGGTCGAGGCAGCGACGGCTTCGAGGGGGATCTTCGAGACGAGCAGCGCCTTGCGACCCTGCTGCACCACCGTGCCGTCCTGCTTGACGACCTTGACGTCGAAGGTCGCAATCGCCTGGCTCGGCCGCGAGCGGCTGTCGCGCAACTCTGCCAGTTCGTAGTCGACGAAGATCGTGTCGCCGACGAAGATGGGGCCGGCGAACTTCCAGCCGTCGATCCCGAGGAAGGCGATTGCGGTTTCCCGCAATTCGCCGGTGCGGGCCCACATCAGGCCGTGGGCGTAGGCGAGGCCGAGCATGCCATGCGCGACCTTGCGGCCGAACTGGCTGCTCTGCGCGTAGACGTCGCTGGTATGAAGTTCGGAATAGTCGCCGGTGAGTCCGGCGAAGCCCACCAGATCGGCATCGGTGATCGTCCTGCCGGGGCTGCGGAAGCGCATCCCGACGAAGAGATCCTCATAGCGGTAACCAAGTCTCGGCTTGTCTTTCATGAGCTGTCGTCCCGATTCCGATCCGGTGGGGCTGAGGGCTGCGCTTACTTGCAGGCGCGCAGCTCGCCATCCGCTGGCAGGTATTCGTTGGTGTAGTAGCTCTTCGGATCCTGGCCTTCCGGCAGGAGCTTGACCTCGGAGAGCAGCGCCTGGGTCCGCGTCCAATGCGCGTCCTCGGCCTTGCCGATGAACTTGGCGCCGCCGCTGCAGAACAGCGGGGTGATGGCGGCGAGCTCGGCGGTCGCGAGCTTCTCGTTCATGTCAGGGAACAGCTTCTTGGTGTGCTCGATCGCCTTGGCGGGGTTGTCGAGCGCGAAGGACCAGCCCTTGAGGCTCGCGGCAATGAATTTCTTCACCACCTCGGGGTTCTGCTTGATGAAGTCGTTGGAGGCGAAGATCGAGGTCGCAACCGTCGGCACGCCGTGATCGGCGAAGGGGAAGTTGGTCAGCTCGGCGCCCTGCATCTCAAGCTGGATCTGGTAGGCATCGGTCGAGCCGAGAATCGCATCGACCTGCCCCTGAAGCAGCGACGGCACCATGGCCGCCACTGGCATGTTCATCAGTGTCATGTCGGATTCCTTGAGGTTGTTCGCCTTCAGCAGGAGCGGCAGCATCGGGCCCTGCGAGCCGCCGGCCGGAACGCCGATCTTCTTGCCCTTGAGATCGGCCACCGACTTGATGCCGGTCTTCTTCAGGGCGTTCACGGCATTGGGGTTCGACTGGTAGATGGTCGAGATCACCTTCATCGGTGCGCCCTTGGCAATGAGCTGGCTGACCGCGACGGCGTCGGCATAGGCCAGTTGCGAACGGCCGCTGGCCACGAGCTGGGCGGTGTTGCCCGAGCCGTTGCCCTGCACGACCGTGACGTCGAGACCCGCGGCCTTGTAGTAGCCTTCACCGACAGCCGAGGCGAAGCCGGCATTCGGACCGCCCGCCGTCCAGTTGAGCTGGAAGGTTACCGGTGTCTGCGCGTGGGCGCTTGCTAGGCCGAGCCCGGCGACGATCGTCGCCGTGGCGAGCGACCGGTTGATCCAATGCTTCATGACAATTCCTCCCGTTGTTCTTGTGGTTGCTCTTGTCGTTGCTTGATCGATGAGGCGCACCCGAAGAGGCGCTCCCCGCGTCAGCGGCCTCCCGAGCGCTGCCAGGGCGTCAGCAGCCATTCGCTGAACTCGACGACGTAGTTGATGACGATGCCGATGAGGGTCAGCACGACGAGCACGGCGAAGGTGAGCTCGATGTCGAGCGTGCTGGTGCCGCGCAGCAGCACATAGCCGAGCCCCTGATTGGCGCCGACGAATTCGGCGACGATCGCGGCGGTGGCGGCGATGGTTGCCGAGGTCTTGACGCCCGAGAAGATCACCGGGAGCGCCGCCGGAAAGCGCAGATACCAGAAGGTGTGCCAGGTGCTCGCACCCATCGACTGCGTCAGGTAAAGCAGCCGCTGGTCGAGGATCTGGAAGCCGCTGATGCTGGCGAGCAGCAGTGGGAAGAAGGTCATCAGTACCGTCAGGAGCACCTTCGACTCCATGCCGAAGCCGAGCCAGACTAGGAAAAGCGGCGCGACCGCGATCTTCGGCACCAGCTGCAGCAGCATGATCGGCGGGTAGAGCGTCTGCTTGGCCAGCGGTGACAGTGCGATCAGGAGACCGAGCGGAATCGCGCCGAGGACGGTCAGCCCGAAGCCGAGCACGATCTCGGTCAGCGTGACCTTGGCGTTCAGCCAGAGCATGCCGGCATCGGTGATGAGGCGCTGGAAGACCGCGCCGGGCGCCGGCAGCAGATAGGCGGGGATCTTGAAGATCTGGATCGACGCCGACCACAGCCCGATGATGGCGACGAAGGTCAGCGGCGGGATCAGGTTCCAGCCGATCGCCCTGAGCCTGCGCATGCCGGGCGAGCGTCGGCGGACGAGGCCTTCCGGAGAAGCGGGCACGTTGAAGTCTGACGCCGCGCGCGACGTCGTTTGCGAAGCCATCTCTTGGCTCTCCTTCCCTGACGCTCGGCGCGTGTCCGCGAGGGCCGCGCTTCTTCCTTGGCGTGCGGCGGGCAAGGCCCGCTCGGCTTTCGATGCTTGAACGCTATTCCAGCTTCCGGCCGATGACAAGCGAAATGTAGCCGTTTACATTGCCTAAGAGAGCGGCTTGGGCTGGCTCGCGCAGGGGAGGGGACGATGAAGGATCCGCATGTGGTGATCGCCGGCGCGGGCGCGATGGGCTGTCTGTTCGGCGGCCTGCTCGCGGAGCGTGGCTTGCGCGTGACCCTGCTGGCGCGGCGTCAGGAACATGTCGCCGCGATACGCGAGCGCGGCCTGCGGATCGTCGGCGAAGGCGGCGAGCGCCATGTGCCGATCGGCGCGGCGACTTCGGTCGATGGCCTGCCGCCTGCCGACATCGTGCTGGTCCAGTGCAAGGCTGACGCGACACGGATCGTCAGCGCCAACGTCATGCCGCTGATGCGGAAGGGCTCGCTCGCCGTCAGCTTTCAAAACGGGCTCGGCAATGAGGAAATCATGGCGGAATCGCTGGGCGACGAAGCGGTGCTCGGTGGTCTGACCTCGCTCGGGGCGACGCTGGAAGGGCCGGGCGTGGTCCGCAACTATGCATCGCTGCCAACCGTGGTGGGCGAACTGCGCGGTGGCCTCTCGACGCGGGTGAAGGATCTAGCCGCCCTGATGACGGCGCACGGTATTCCAACCCGCGCCAGCGAAGAGATTCTCGCGGAGAAATGGCGCAAGCTCATGCTCAATGTCGCGATGTCCGCGACCAGCGGCCTGACCGGGTTGACGATCGGCGGCGTCGCGGGTCAGCCGGAGCTGTCGGCGGTTGCGCGCCGAGCGATGGACGAGGCGGCGGCCGTGGCGGAGGCCTGCGGCGTCTCGCTGCCGCAGGAGACGCGATATGCGATCTTCGACGGCATCGTGGCGAGCGGAGCCGCTCGCAACAAGACGAGCATGCGCCGCGACATCGAGGCCGGCCGTCCCAGCGAGGTCGAGGCGATCTATCTCAGTGTGATCGAGCGCGGGCGGGCGAGGGGGGTGCCGACACCAACGCTCGATGCGTTCGCCGCTCTGGTGCTCGGGCTGGAAGCCGCATCCGGCCAGATCTAGGCCTCAGGCCGGCTCCACAATCTTCTGCGGCTGCCCGGCTCCGAGTTGGCGCCGTGGCCGACGCGCCTGCGAGCCGCGCGCGCGGATGTCGCCGTTCAGGCCCATAGGCTCGGGTTGGAACAGGCGCGCATCCATCGTCTTGAGATCGGCCGCGATCGCCGGCCGGAACGCCATATGCGCGACGATATCGCGCTCGATGTCGATCCCCGGCGCGATTTCGCAAAGCTCGAGGCCCGCGGCGCCGACGCGGAACACGGCGCGCTCCGTGACGAAGACAGCTACGCGCCCCTGCTCGCGGGCGAAGCGGCCATTGTAGCAGATCTGCTCAACGTCCTGGACGAACTTGCGGCTGCGGCCTTCCTGCAGGACCCTCAGTTTCCCGTCGGCGGTCGCGATCTGCAGGCCACCGGCGGTGAAGGTGCCGCTGAACACGACCTTGCGCGCGTTCTGGCTGATGTTCACGAAGCCGCCGATCCCGACGATCGTATCGCCGAAGCGGCTGACATTGACGTGCCCTTCCGAGTCCACCTCTGCGAAAGAGAGGAAGGCGATGTCGAGTCCGCCTCCGTCATAGAAGTCGAACTGGTAGGGCTGGTCGACCATGGCGTCATAATTCTGCGCCGCGCCCGAATCCGGCCCCGTCACTGGTGCGCCGCCAAGGAAGCCCTGCTCGTTGGTTAGTACGATCTCATCGAGGAAGCCTTCCTCGGCGGCGATCGCCGAGACGCCGGTCGAGATTCCTGCGCCGAGATTGCAGATCGCTCCGGGCGAAATCTCCATCGCAGCGCGGCGGGCGACGATCTTCCGCTCGGTGAAGGGTAGCTTGCGCATGCCTTCGAGCGGGATGCGCATCTCGCCCGAGTAGCTCGGGTTGTAGTCGCTCCAATAAGTCTGGCGCTGGTTCTCGTCGACGACGACGTAGTCCACCAGCACGCCGGGAATCCTGATGTTGCGCTGGGGCAGCGCCCCGCGTCGGGCGAGCCGCTTGACCTGAACCACGACGGCGGCGCCGAGTCGGCGCGCGGCCTGGGCCGAGGAGAGCATTTCGCCCGGAATCGCCTCCTGTTCCATGCTGATATTGCCGTCCTCGTCCGCGCTGGTGCCGCGCAGCAGCACGACGTCGAGCGGGTAGGGCTTGAAGCGCAGCCATTCTTCACCGGCGATTTCTAGCAGTTCGACCAGGTCCTCGCGAGCGCTGGAGCTCTGGCGCGCGCCGCGCTGGCGCGGGTCGACGAAGGTATGCAGGCCAGTCTTGGTGATGAGGCCGGGACGTCCGGCCGCGATCTCGCGGGTCAGTTGCGCGATGACGCCCTGGGGCAGCGTGTAGGACTCGATCAGGTCCTTCTGGGCGAGTTCGATCAGAGGCGGTGAGTCGACCAGAGCGCCGGTGATGCTGCGCCGGAGCATGCCGGGATGGCGGAAGCGGGCCGCACCCTTCAGCTTCCTGTCTCCGATGCCGACGGCATGGATCAGGCAGAGATCGCGCGGAGCGCCGGTTTCCAGGAAGCGTGCCTCGATCGCCTCAAGTATCGCTTCGGGAACGCAGTGTCCACCGCCCGAGCCGCTGACGAGAATGCTGTCGCCGGGGTGGATGAGCGAGGCCGCCTCGCTCGCGCTGATCACCTTCATCGTCCCGCTCCCGAATGTCGTTTCGTGTCGCTGCGATTGACTTTTGCGACCGGATTTGTAACCGCTTGCATAAGATTGGGATGTGTCGAGTGTCAAGTCGCAGAGCAAGTTCGTCGGGAAGGCGTGCCGGCCGGGGAGGGCAAGGGTGAGCCGCGTAGCAATCGTCACCGGGGCAGGACGTGGGATCGGCCGGGCGATCGCGGAGGCGCTCGCGAAGGCAGGTTTCGTGGTGGCTCGGGTCAGCCTGGAGGCGCAGCCCGAAGCGGAGGTCCGAACCGGCGGCACGGGCGCCTACTACAGCTGCGACGTTTCGGACATTGGCGCTCACGCTGAGCTGCTCGACCGGATTGTGGCTGATCTCGGCGAGCCGGAATGCCTCGTCAACAATGCCGGCGTCACCTCGTTGCAGCGGGGCGATCTGCTCGATCTCTCACCGGAGAGTTATGACCGCACGCTCGCCATCAATCTGCGCGCCGGCTTCTTCCTGACCCAGGCCTTTGCGCGCCGACGCATCGCCAAGTCGGCTGCCAAGTCGCCGGGACAGCCAGGCTCGATCGTCTTCATCGGCTCGGCCAATGCCGAGATCGTCGGCGAGAACAGGGCCGACTACTGCATCAGCAAGGCGGGCGTCGCGATGATGGCGAAGCTTTTCGCGGCGCGGCTCGCGGCCGAGGGCATTGCCGTCTTCGAGGTCAGGCCGGGCGTGATCCGCACGGCGATGACCGAGCCTGCCACCGCGAAATATGACGCGCTGCTGGCCGAGGGCGGCATTCCGATGCGGCGCTGGGGAGAGCCGGAGGATATCGGCCGCACCGTGGCCGCATTGGCGAGCGGGGCTATCCCCTATGCGACCGGCATCCACATCGATGTCGGCGGCGGCCTGCAGCTACATCGAGTCTAGGATCTGAGAGGGAGAGAGCGACGTGGCACTGGCAGGCAAGGGCGTGCTGGCGATCTGGAACGGCATCGCCGCTGAGGCGGAAGCCGATTTCGTCGCCTGGCATATGCGCGAGCACATCCCCGAGCGGGTCGCCGTTCCCGGCTTCCTGCGCGGGCGGCGCTATGTCGCCGAGGCCGGGCACCCGAAATACTTCAATTTCTACGAGGTCGAACTGCCCGAGACCCTGGTCTCGCCAGATTATGTCGCGCGCCTCAATACGCCGTCCGATTGGACGAAGCGCGTCGTTCGCCACTTCTGCGACACCTCGCGCACGGTCTGCAGCGTGGCGGCCAGCCTGGGTCTGGGCGACGGCGCGTATCTCGCTACTCTGCGACTCGCCGCGCTGGTGGAGCCGGCGGCCTTTTCTGCCGCGATGCGGCCTGCGCTGTCCGAGCTTGCTGCTGAACCTGGCATCGTCGGCGTCCATCTGCTCGAAGGCCAGGGCGGAGGCAGCAACGGCCAGACCGCCGAGAAGGAACTGCGCAGCCAGCCAGACGCGACCGCAGACTGGATCCTGCTGGTCGAGGCGGCGGAGCGTGCCGCATTGGACGAGGCGCTGAAACGCACGGCTTCGCCGGAGGCCCTGTCAGCCATCGCGAATGGCTACGATGCGCGGCGCGATTGTGGCATCTATCGGCTGCAATACGGGCTCGCGAAACAGCAGATCGCCTGAACCGCGCGTGCAGTTGATGAGGAGCAGTCGAACGAGATGCCGAGGGTGAAAACCGCGCGAATCGAGGCTGACGCGGCACCAGCGACGGGGGACGGGCGCCGCAGCGTCGGGCTGCGCGAAGTCGCGCGTGCGGCGGGGGTCTCCACCGCGACCGTCTCGCGGGCCATCAACAGTCCCGAGGTCGTTTCGGCCGATCTGCGTGAGCGTATCGCGGTCGCGGTCAAGGAACTGGGCTGGGTGCCGGACGGGGCGGCGCGGGCGCTGAGCACGCGCCGCTCGCAGACCATCGGCGCGGTCTTCCCTGCGCTGTCGATCGGCGATTTCGCCCATGCGACGCAGGCCATCCAGTCGGAACTGTCGCAGGCCGGCTATACGCTGCTGCTCGCCTGTTCGGAGTATGAGCCCGATCTCGAACTGCATCAGGTCCGCAAATTCGTCGAGCGCGGCGTCGATGGGCTGATTCTGGTCGGACAGGCTCACCACCCGGAACTGGAGCCGCTGCTGGCGCGCCGGCAGGTGCCCTTCGTCAACACCTTCGTCTACGACCCCGCGACTCCCGGCAACTGCATCGGCCCTGACAACCGCAAGGCCCTGATGATGATGACGGATTATCTGGCTGATCTCGGCCATGTCCGGTTCGCCGTGATTGCGCAGTCGACGCGCAACAACGACCGCGCCAGTGCGCGCCTGGATGGCGTGCGCGATGCTCTGTCCCTGCGCGGCCTTGCGGTGCGCCCCCAGCATTTCGCCATGGGCGAGTGGTCCATCGCCGAAGGGCGCAGCCTGTTCCGCAAGCTGATGCAGACCGATCCGAAGCCGACAGCGGTCGTCTGCGGCAACGCACATCTCGCGGTTGGGGCCGTTCTGGAGGCGCTGTCCATGGGCGTGCGCCTGCCGGACGAGCTGTCGATCGTCGGTTACGACGATATCGAGATCATGAGCCATCTGCCGGTTCCGGTGACGACGGTGAGGGTACCGAGCGCCGACATCGGCCGGACTGCGGCGCGCGTCCTGATCGCGAGGCTGGAAGGACGGGGCTATTCGGCGCCGCTCGAGGCCGAGGCCGAGCTGGTGATCCGGCGCTCTTCCGGCCCGGCTCCCGCTCCATAGCGGCGCCAGCTTTTCCCCGCTCACCATTGAGAAGGCTGCCAAGATGCTTCCCGACGCCTCGTTCCCCGCGATCAGCGGAGCCACGCGCCTTCTCGGTTTCCTCGGCGACCCCGTGATCCACGCGAAATCGCCTCAGAACTTCAACCCGCTGCTCGCCGCTTCCGGCCATGACGCGGTGCTGGTGCCGCTCCATCTGCGGCAGGACGACTTCGATGCGGCCATCGGCGGTGTGATGGCACTCGCCAATCTCGACGGGCTTGTCGTCACCATGCCCTACAAGGAGCGGCTGATGGCGCAGCTCGACGAAGTCAGCCCGCGCGCCCGCGCTATCGGCGCGGTCAATGCGGCGAAGCGGACGTCCGAAGGGCACTGGGTGGGCGACATCTTCGATGGCGAAGGGCTGGTCGGCGCGGTCGAAAGCCTCGGCATCTCGCCCCGTGGCCTCAAGGTCGGGCTGATCGGAGCGGGTGGCGCCGGAGCTGCCATCGCTTTCGCCTTGGCGGAGGCCGGCGTGGCGAGCCTGTCCGTCATGGACCGCAATGGCGCTCGCGCGGAGCAACTCTGCGAACGCGTTTCCGCCTTCGGGCCGCTCGCCCCTGCCGCGGGCGCGTTCGAGGTCGGCGGGCTCGACCTGCTCGTCCATGCGACGCCGGTCGGCATGGCGCCGGGCGACGGGCTTCCCATAGACATCCGCGCGTTGTCGGAAGGCACGGCTGTCGTCGACATCGTGACGAAGCCGGACACTTCCCTGCTGAGGGCTGCGGCCGCGCTCGGTTGCCCGCATGCCGGTGGCAGCGCGATGGTCGCGGCCCAGACGAAGGCGATCCTGCGGTTTCTGGGCTTCGATCCTGCGGGAGGGGCAAGGGGCGATTGATTGGGGCTGGGCCCTGTCGAGCGCAGCCACCGCGATCCGTCCTCCCGGCAGGGGCTCGATCCCCGACAGCGCATCGAGTCGAGACCGATCGCTGGAGTTCCGTGCGCTCCTGCCTGTGCGATCAGGCTGACCCTGCGGGCACGTCAGTGTCCGACATGAAGGCAATTGCGGCCCATCCTGTCGAGACGGTGCAATCCCTGCCCAGACATCGACGGCCTCTCGAGTTCATCTCAGGTCGGTTTAGTGACGATGCCAACAGGCAGAACGGCCGGCGGCGGCTTCTGTCGTACCACCAGCACGTCGTAAGGCAGGACGATGGTCAACTCGGACGCACGATTTCCAAGCAGCGCATGCAAGACCGCTCCCCTGCCTCGTCCGCCAAGCACGACGAGTGGCTGTTTCAGACCCGCCGCCATTCGTGCGATGGCATCTGAGGCCGATGTCTGCGCGAAGCGCAGGTCAATGCGATCGCGGAGCGAAGCCAGGTCAGGATTGTCGAGAAACGCCTCGGCTTCTTCCCGTGCCGTCTCTTCGCCGTGAGCGCGTGCCGCTTCGATGCCGATCCGGCCGGGGAAGGGCTGCGGGTAGCCGTTCGCCAGTTTGATCGGCAACTCCGGAAAAAGACCGGCTGCCCCGATCAGGGCCTCCTTTGATCGTTCAGAGAAGTCCGTGCCGACGACGATGCCGTCATAGGGCTGCTTGACCCTCTCTTTGACGATGAGGATCGGAATGGCTGAGTAGCGAGCCAGGTAGTCGATCGCCGTGCCGAGAAAAAAGTCGGTGACATGGTTGTAGCGGGCCGCTCCGACGACAATGACGGAAGCTTGCAGGCCATCCGCAATGGCGGATACCGTCTCTGGAAGCGAGCCGAGCTCGACGATGGTTTCATGGGGGACATCGAGGTCGTCCACCAGGTCTTTCAGCGCATCGCCGGCGCGAGCGCGTGCGGATTCGTCCTGCTCGCTTGTCAGGTTCTCGAGCACGTGAACGATGACCAGACGGCTCCCCCATTGCCTGGCGAGCGCAACCGCCCTGTCAAAGGCGCGGTCGCTCCGTGCTGTCAGATCCGTCGCCAGGACGATGGGCGCGCGCATTGCTATCTCCTCTTGGTCAAAAGGACGGATGAGAGCGTCACAGGGTTCACGAAGCACATCATCTCGGTATCCACGAAATCGGCGTCACGCCATCCCGTCGACGTCGTCAGGGCAAGGCATGGAGTTTCCTGTTTGCGCGCAGGTGCCCGCCCGCTAAGAAAATCCACAGCTTGAGTCGGAATTGAGCCTGTCGATGCTCCGGTTGTTCGCGATTGCCTTGGTGAGCCTGAGCATGCTGGCCTCCTCCGTGGCCCCTTCGCTTTCGCAGGCGATCGGCTCCCCCTTCGGTAACCCGCCCGTCGTCAGATCGAAGCCCGGCAGCCCGCCTCCGAGTGGCCGCGGTTTCAACGAGGATGACGAACCGGTTTCGCGAATCTGCCGGACCCGGCGTGGCAGCTGCCGACTCGACGCTGCCAGGACCATCGGCGCTCCCTGCGATTGCAGGATCAGCGGTCGATCCATACGCGGCGTCGTCGCGATCCCGGATTAGGCCGCGCCGGCTGCCGACAGCATCTCACCATACCCGTCCGTCTTGACCCTGCTCAACAGCTCGGCATAGCGCTCGTAATGCCCCTGGCCCGGGCCGAACCGGCCGAATGTCGGGATGGCTAGCGATGGGTCCTGAGTAAACACGACCGGAACGCACATCGGCGACCAGTTGTCGCCGCGGCCGACCCAGCCGAGCGAGAGCATCAGGCCGAACAGATGACCCTTGCTGTTGACGTAGGAGATGATCGTCAGGCTGCACTGCCCCTGCTCGATATTCGTGATGTGAATCGACCTGTGCTGAGGCATGTGAATGATGGCCTCGTCGCTGTAGTCGTATTCTGTACCGGAGCGCAGAACGAGGCAGTTCTTCTCGTCACTCCACGCCATGGTCACGGGGAACGCGCAGATCTCGGCAGGATTATCGAAGGCCGGCCTGATCCAGGTATAGCTGCCTTCATATCCTGAAACGCGCGCGCGGTCGTATCGCCCCTTCTCCGGGCTTGCCAATCCGGCTGGTGCCAGCAGATCGGGGTCGTCAATCTTCAATGCCTTCAGGATTGCCATGTAGGTCTTCTGGGAGCCGGTCCCCGCCATGAACTTCTCGATGGTGGACTGGGAGACGCCCGGAACCATCTTGTAGAGCCGCTGGCGATTGAGCCCTCGGGCATTCAAGGCCTGGCTGATACGCCCCCTGACCTCCTCGGAGGGCTTCCATTTCTCAGCCATTCATAGCTCCCGATCTGCAATCCCATCGCAAGAAATCGCAGAATTTTCATTCTGCTGCAACTTGCTGAAATTACTTACGATTTCATCTGATGGCGATCTGGTCGAGAAGTTCTCCTGCCGCTGCTCACGCTCATCCGGCACGGAGAGAAACATGATCAAGCTCGTCATCGGTTCCCTGCTTTTCGTCGCGGGGATCGCATTCACATTCACCATCGCCGGGGCGATTTTCGGCGTGCCCATGGCGATCGCCGGCTTCGGCATGTCCATGGCCGGTTACGCCTCCCTGGCGACATCGACCGTCAAGGGCGGCGTGGCCGCTGCCAGGCTCCTCAATTCGCAGTCGCGGGCGTGAGGCGGCAATGGTCGACCAGACGATCCTCGACCGCCAGCGCTATGTCGGGCTGGGCGCAGCAGGTGCCGCCCTCGGCCTCGTCGCGGGCATTCTCGCGCGCCCGACCTTCATGGGCGTGAAGATTCCCCTGTCCGTCGTCACCAGCCGGTACCCGGGCGACGCGCCGTTCAAGTCCGAGCTGCTGACCCATCTCGGCCTGTACCTTGCCGCTGGTGTCGGGATCGGGCTCATCGCCGCGTTCGGCCTGATATCCATCGCAAGGGGCGCGGCGCCCGCCGCTGGCTCGCCTCGGCCCGAGGAGGGCGACGGCAAGAGATGGCAGGTGCTGGCGGATGTCGATCCCGATATTGCCGCCCAGGTGCAGCGTCTCGCGCCCTTCGGCCAGGGTTATGTCGACGAGCTGGCGCAGAAGTACCTCGCGATCGGCGACAAAGCCTACCTGGCGCAGATCGCAGACCAGATCGCCAGCCGGGCCGAAGCTGCCCGGGAGCAGCAGAAGGCGGCCCTACAGGACAGAAACAATCGATTCCAGGGGTTCCGTTGCTTCTACGACGAGCAGGGCAGGTTTGTCGGGGAGGTCAGCGTGGACTCCGGAGAGTTTCACGTCTTCCGGTCGCAGGGCGACTTCGAAGAAGCCGTTCGCGACTACGTCACGCGTGGGCGCCCGCCGATCGCGAGCAGGGCCATTGCTCGCGCCACCTGGGTTGCCCCTACGGAATAAGGCGGTGCTACCATGATCAAGCTGATTCTCGGGACGTTTCTGTTTCTGTTCAGTGTGGCCATTTCCTTCACCGGGATTGGCATCATCGTCGGCATCCCAATGGCCATTTCGGGCTTGGGCATGATGTTTATGGGGATGGGATCGCTGACGAAATCGACCGTCAAAGGCGGTATCGCCGCTGCCCGGTTCATCAAAGAGCAGAAGCAGGATTCGAAGGGTTAGACCGCGCGATCGCGCCGACGTGGCTGGGGGAAGTATGTTGGGCAGGACTATCGGCCGGGCGCTGGCATTCGCCGGTTTCATCCTCTCGGCCTTTGCAGCATCGGCAGCGGGCTGGGAGCCGGCCGCCGAGGACAAGAGGAACGCCGCGCAGAGCTGCGCGGACATGCCCGGCGACGATTATGTCTGCACCTTCGTGCGCTGTGACGCCAAGGGCAGCATGAACTTCTACGCGGCGGCGCCCGGGCCCGACATTGAAGGTCAGGTGGTCCTGGACATCGACGGGCAACGGTTTCCGATGACGTTTCGAAAGCCCGGCTCGCCGCAGCTGCAGTTCACCAATCGGGCCGCCCCCCTTCCGCCCGGATTCTTCGCAGCTCTCAAGGCTGGAAAGGTCATGAAGATTCGGGATGCGGGGCTGAAGGCAGGCTACGACACGATCCCGTTGCGCAATGCGGACCGTGAAATCGGCCGCATCGAGCAGATGTGCGGCATCGCGTCGGCGGCGACGCCGTCCAATCCCGCCGCTGCACAGGCACGAGCTCCAGCTCTGGCCGAAACCGAAGCCTTGCGCCGCGGTGCCGCGGAGGGGGCGGCCTATTGCAAGGCGAACATCACCACGGCGCCGGGCGACCTGGCCATTAGCGAGATCGAGGCCTTCTGCTCCTGCATGGGCGTCAATGAATTCGCGATGACGAGCATGGACGACGCCACCAAGGCGATGCTGCGGCCACGCCAGCAGCAAGCCTGCGTCGCCGAGATCCGCAAGGGCCCGGCGCCATCCCAGGCTGCTCCGACGGCCCCCGTGCTCCCGGAGACTGCGCGCGTCGTCCCGACTCCTCCTGCATCCGCTTCGACCGAGCAGGTGGAGGCCTGGACGCTCACAAGGAATCGCGCTGGCGCGCCGATCGCCTATGTACGGGCAACGCCGGTCAAGGACCCGCCCAGTGGCGGCGGCGCGGACCGGCCATTGCCTGTTGATGCCTTTCTGATGTTCTGCCGGGCCCCGGATACCATCGGCTTCCGGGTTCTCTTCAAACCCGGGAACCGCGAAAATGGCATCGCCATGACCCTGTCCGCGGGCAATGCTACCGAGGCCAAGCTGGATCGGCATGGGGTCGCCACGCAGCAAGCCTGGGCCTCGTTGGTACAGGACTGGGAAGAAGGAGAGCGGCACACCCCGGCAGATGTCAGGACGAGCCCCGACTTCAATCCCAGCACCGATTTCGGCTTCATACGAGGGCAGGGCAGCAAGGCGGCCTATCACATCGCCGGCAACGTCGTTCTCGAAGGCCTGGGTGCCGCTCGAACTCGCCTGCGCAGCCAGTGCGCCACCGCGGTCGCGAACGGCGCTCCAGTCGGCAACTTCGACACGACAGGAATCGATGGCTTCGCCGACGAGAACGTCGTCCTGCCGGCCTCGGTGACTGCAGGCGCACCGCCCAAGACCGGGCTCGCGAAGATCCACAGCGAAGCGGAGTGCCGTCAGCTGGTCGCTCGGACGGCGAATGCCGTCGCGCCGAGGCTCAACCAGGCCTTGCAGACCATGAGCCGTGCCCAGGCACAGAACTCGGTCCCGCTGGCCTGCTCGTCGCTGCGCGCCTTCAACGCCATCCAAAACGAGGTCAAGCGTTCGGTCAGCGCCTGCGACTCCTTCGGCTTCGTCAAGGACATCATCAGGCAGGCGAACCAGGCGATCGCGCAGAACAACGCGAACATGCGTCGAGGCGTGCCTTGCTGAGACGTGGGCGACACCTTCCCGGAGGAGCTATGCTGAAGACGATCCTTGCGGGCGCCATGCTGATCCTGTCGGCGGCGGCTGGAGCGCAGACGCCGGCCGCTCCGGATCCTGCGGATGTGCTACGCCGCGGCGCAGCCCAAGGCGCTGCCCATTGCAAGGCGAATCTGGCATCCGCTCCGGGCGACCTGAGGGTCGGCGAAATCGAGGTATTCTGCTCCTGCATGGGCCTCAACGAGTTTGCGATGGCGAGCATGGACGATGCCGCCAAGGCCACGCTCCGGCCGCGCCAGCAGCAAGCTTGCATCGCCAGCATCCGCAAGGATTCCGCGCCGGCAGCAGCCAGTGCTCCGGCCGCTGCGCCGCCCGTTGCCCAGCCTGCGGTACCGAGCCTGCCGGCCGCGCCTCCCGATGTCGTGCCGCTCGCCGCTGTGGCGAACCGAGCCGACCGGCTGCCATTCGAGGGCACCTGGCGGCAGCGCCGCCATACAGACAGTTGCGAATACGCGCAGACATTCACCCGATATGCGATCGTCGAACCCAGTCCGACCGGGACCGATGTCACGAAGATCGTCAAGGTCGAGCGCCTGAACGAGATGGTCTACAACCTCACGATCCGGGTCGAGGACAAGCTCGGGCATGGCCTGCCGACGCGCAATCAGGTGTTGCGGATCGAGATCGAGAACGCGGACGCGATCAACGGGATGGGCCCCTTTTACAGCGGGCAGACCGTCGAATATCTGCGTTGTCCTGATGTCGCTCTCCCTAGGGAAGCGGTAGCCTTGGGGGCGGGCGCCTCTGCGGCCCGGGTGGCTCCTCAACCGAAGCCGGACTGCTCGGCTGCCTTTGACCGCGCCTATGCGCCCCTGCGTCAGCGCGAACTTCAACTCGCCGGCGCGTTCGGGGCCCATATGCGCAGCACCCCGCAGTTCTTTTGGAATTTCTGCCCCTTCGCCCAGGAGGAGATCGCAGTTGCCCGGCGTATCATCAGCGCGGCGAATGCCTGCCCGACCTCGCGAGCGGCAGTTCAGGCGAAGTCAAGCGCCGCGTCGAAAGTCGCGAGGCGGCAGCGGGAACTGACGCGCCCGCGCTGCTTGTAGAGTGGCCGGCAAGCCGTCATGATGGTCTCGCAAGGCGCGTTTGCGGAGAGCCAGCGGGAAGCCATCGTCTTCGTGGCGGCCGGGATCAGCCCGGCGCCACGCTACGAGGTGCTGTTCTCGGACAATCGACGGTGGTTGTCCTGGGCTCTCATCGTCCAGTGATGCGCTGTCCCCAGGGTGTCGTCCAGGATGCGCGCAGCCCGTTCGAAGGCGGCTCCGGCCTGATGCCGGAGGCCTGACGCCTCGAGGAGGATGCCAAAATTGTCCAGCATCCGTCCGGTGAAGGGGTGCTCGGCACCATTGGCCGCCTCCGTGATACGGAGCGCACGCTCGCAGAAGGGCTGAGCGCGAGCAGGGTCACCAAGATCCCTCAGGACCAGGGCCAGATTGTTCAGCCTGACGGCCGTCGAGGGGTGCTCCGGACCTTCGGTCTCCTCGCTGATGGCGAGCGCACGCTCGAAGACCGGCAGGGCCTCGGCGGGCTTGCCGATGTCCCAAAGGACGAGGCCGAGATTGTTGAGGCTGGCGCCCGTGGCGGGATGCCCTGCGCCGTTGACAGCCTCGCTGATGCCGAGCGCGCGCTCGAAAAGACGCCTTGCGCCGTCGTGGTCGTTCATGTCCCGCAGCAGCAGGCCAAGGTTGTTCAGCGCGGTCGCCGTCACCGGGTGATCCGCGCCGTCGCACTGCTCCCCGATCGCAAGCGCCCGCTGCATCAGCGGCAAGGCGGTGGCCAGGTCTCCCAAGTCCTGCAAGACGCCGCCGAGATTGTTCAGGCTGACCGCTGTCCAGGGATGGTCGGTGCCGTTGATCCGCTCGCTGATGCGGAGGGCGCGCTCGTAAAGGAGCCGTGCCTCCGCGAGATCGCTCATGTCCCTGAGCACCAAGCCGAGATTGTTCAGGGCGATCCCCGTCGCGGCGCTCTCTGGGCCATGCTCTCGCTCGGCCAGTGCCAGGGCGCGCCTCAACAGGACGAGGGCCTCACCGTAGGCGCCCGTGGCATGCAGCAGCAGGCCAAGGTCGTTGACACTCCGGCCGGTCATCGGGGCGTCGGGCCCGAGCACCTTCTCGTTGATCGCCAGGGCTTGTTCGCACAGCGGGCGGGCACCGGCGTAATCGCCGATATCCTTCATCAGGCTGCCGAGATCGTTGAGCGCGAGCGCGGTCGCGGGGTGTTCGGAACCCGCCGTTGCTACGAAGATAGCAAGGGCTCGTTCCAGCAAGGGACGTGCCCCCGCAAGATCGCCCATATTGTGCAGGATGACGCCGAGATGGCCGAGCGCTCGCCCCGTCGCCGGATGATCGGGCCCGTTGGCGACCTCGCTGGCGGTAACGCCATCGCGCCATAGCTGCGCCTGCTCGGCGCGCCAGCTGCCCGGTCCAAGCGCGCGTGTCGCGTCCTCGAGCCAGGCGACATGACCTCGCTCATCGAGCCCGCGATGAAGATGCGCCGCCTCGATGAGCGCCGCGAGATTCTCCGGCGAGGGCGTCGATCCTGCTTCGCAGCCGGCGCGCTCCTCGAAATGCGCGAGGAGACTGGCTGCCGACTCTGTCTGGCGCTCATCGCCCAGAAGCTCCCGGATGGCCGTCGCGATGGCGTTGTGAAAGCTGAAGAAGCCGTCTGCGCCCGTCGTGACGAAGGAGAGTTCGGTGACCCGCTCGAAGCGGTCGAGCGGCAGGCCCGTGCCGAACTCGCGAACGACGTGCCGGAAGGCGGCCCGATCGAAGCGCCGGGCTGCCGACAGGCGGTCGATCGTCGCCTGGAGTGAGGGATCGTAATCGCGGAGCACGATTCCGACCATGCCGCGGCAACGGCCCTCGAAGGTCTCTTCGGACACATCGAAGCGATCCGGCGAAACCTCGTTGCGCGCGGTGAGGGAGCGCCAATGTTCGACCTGGAGGTCGAGCATCAGCGGATAGACCGGTGCTTTGGGGGCGGCGGTTTCCCTCGCTCCCTCCAGAATGGCCGCCCGGATCAACGGGTCGGTGATCGGGACGGCAGCCAGGAAGTCGTTGGCGTCCTTGTCGGACAGGCCGCCGAGGAGGTGCTGGTTGTCGGCGAGATCGGCGCGCCAGTCGGGATCCTCCGCCCAAGGAAGGCGCTCGCGCGAGAAGAGGACGGCGAGCAGCCCGTTCGTCTCCTGGATGAAGGTCCGCAGGTGGCGGTCGAACGGGTTGTCGACCCAGCGGCTTCCGGCCCCTCCCTGGTCGAACACCCGCTCGTACTCGTCGACGAAGAGGACAAAGCGTTCGCGTGAGTGCTCGACGAGATGATGGTTGAGATCCTGCGCCAGCATCCAAGGCAGCAGCATCGACAGCTCATGCGCCGGGCGCAGATTGCCGTCCCGGTGGAGCCGCTGCAGGTGGTCGCGCGTGCGAGCCAGATACAGGCGCTTGCCGCGGTCGATCGCCCAATGGCCGATGCGCTTGAGCAGAAAGCCCACGCCCGGAATCTGGTCGAGTACGTCGCCGACGAGTTCGGTCGCCCCCGTGGCGCCGAGCCAGTCGCCGGCCTTGTCGGCTCCGCGATCGACGGCCGATTTGGCGCCGCTGGTCAGGCGCCCAAGCCAGGGGTTGACCAGGGCAGGGAAGGGCTGCTCGCCGCGTGTGCCTTCCCAGACGATGGCAAGCGCGATGTCGAAGCACGGCATCACGATGCCGGCCCTCGCAAATTCGTTCCGGATCAGGACGAGCAGGAGATCCGGGTCGGTCGGCTTGTTCCTCAGGTCGATATGCGCCGTGCGGAGATGGCCATATGCCGGATCGTCCGCCGCGCGCGTCTTGCGGACCAGCTCGCGGCACAGCGCGGTCTTGCCCTGCCCGCCGACACCGTAGAAGACGCGCAGGATGGCCCGGTCGTTCGGGATCGAGAACGCGGCCTTCTCGAACGTCCGCTGCGGCTCCTCGCGATCGACGAACTGCTTGTTGGCGGCGGGTAGGTGACCGTCACGGACGGGTGGCATGGAGATCCGAATTCGCTGGTTGTGCTGCATCTTGCACGACGCAGCGTCAGCCCGCCAGCGGCTTCGCCCCTACCCACTTGGAAGACCGCGATATTTCGCTAACCTTGCGTCGTCAGCGCGGCATGACGGCAGCGATGGCGAAGGACGATCCGGGGGCTCGAAACACTTGCCGACGACATTGAGACGCTGGGCATGCGGCCTTCTCGCCGCGGCTTTCCTTGCTCCGACCGCTGCCTGGTCTCAGATCGTCGAATGGTCGCCGTCCCAATCTGCGGTCGATTTGCACAAGCTGACCGAGGTCGTCAGCAACCTCATCGCCAAGCGGGTGCTTCGCGTCACGGTTGAGCAGCAAATGCCGTCTTGGCTGCCCCTGTTCGATTCCGTGAAAGTCGATGTCAAGGATTTTGTACGGCCGGGTGGAATAGCTCTTGCTCAAGACGGCAAGAAGTCAATCGAGATGAACGTCGGCGTAACGGTGGCTGTCCACATCTATTCGGAATACGCGACGATCCGGACGCATTATCCAAGCCGGCATAATGGAAACTGCAAGAATTATCTGACTTATCTCGGGGAATTTTACAAAACCAGCGCGCGGCAGGAGCCGGAGGCGTTCCTGGCCACGGTCGTGCGCCCGGCCGATTATTGCGGGGTGCCGGGACTACGAGAGGACGGCAGGTTCCGGGAGCAGGCGGGCGCGATCTTCCGCCAGACGCTTCTCCCCGGCCTGGGGCTCATTCTCGGGCATGAATACGCGCACCACCTGCTGCGCCACGTTCCCGTCAAGACGAACGCCGTCGCGAAGTTGCGCGATATGGAGGAAGAGGCCGAAAAGACCGGGTCCGTCCTTTTCGGCACCGCGGCATCACGCATACCGGCCGCGATAATCTTCGATCTCATGGCGAGGTACAGGACCAGCGATCCCTTCTCGAAGGCGAGGGCTCACCCACCTGAAGAATGCCGCTTTGTCTATTTCCTGTTCGATGACGCGCGGTTCACTGGCGAAACGGATGTCCAGCGACTGTTGCAGCCTTATCGTGATCGCGTCGACATCATGGAGCGGATAACTGACATGCATCGCGTTGCCTATGCGGCCGTAGGCGGAGGCGCGATTCCCAAATGCGATCTGCTTCGGTGACTAGTCAGGAGCATGTCGGTGGCGGCCCTGCTTATCGACGTATCCGGAAGCGGTCTTGCCGGACGCCATGGCGCGACAAGTCCGCTCGATCTCGCTGCGAGTTCCCATCAATTCGGTGCAGCGTGACTTGTCCAGGTGCGGGAGGTTCTTGCGACATTGCACAGGCAGGGTCTGCTGGAACAGTTTCACGCAGCCGTCGTACGCTTCCCTCTGTTTGCGCTTGTCCGTCCGAAGTTCCTGGAGCATGCCGGGCAGATACTGCCGCTGCATCTCGTCGTAGTCCATGTTCGGATCGAATTTCTGCCCCTGCTGCGCCAGGCTCGGCTGCACGCACCACGCCAGGAGCAGAAACCCGGCGAATATCGACCGTCGCATCGTTGAGCCCCGTCATTGGCTTCCTGCTTCCGCGACAGGTCAGCCTGCAAGCCGCGGGCCCTTCTCATCACGGGACAAGTTCCTTATGGTCACACCATTGGCATACAAGGCGTAACGGTGTCTTCCCGATCCTGCATTATTTTCCTGTTTTGCCTCGGGCTCATTTGCGGAAGCACTGACGCTGTACTGGCACAGGCGACCAGTCCATTGACGCCCGACCCCTCGGTGGTTCGGACCAAGCCGGTCACGCTGCCGCGAAGCGGACTGGGGTTTGGCGAGGACGACGTCGCGCAAACCTTCGTCTGCAGGAGCGGCAAGAGGTCGTGCCCGACGCGATCGACGAAGGAAAACGCGCCTTGCAACTGTACCTTTGAGGGGAAGTCCAGCGCCGGCGTCATCATGATCGTCAGATGACGGCGAGCGCGTCTGTCAGCTGACGCTGTTCGTCCCTCCTGATGAGGCGGGCTGAAGCGGCGCTATTTCGGATGCGCCGCCGGTCCCGGGGCCCATCCGGCATCATGATCGTCGCCGCCGGGCTGTCGGACATGCCGGTCGTCGGCGAGGCTGCCCGCACGCTCGCTTCTGTGGCGTCGGTTGCGAGATCGTCGCGGATGTCGGTGTGGCCGGGCTCTGGCGCCTGCTCGATCGCATCGAGGACATCCGCAAGTCGCGGCTGGTGATCGCTGTCGCCGGCATGGAAGGCGCGCTGTCCAGCGTGCTTGCGGGGCTGATCGCGGCGCCGATCAACGCGGTGCCGACCTCGGTCCGTCGTGGCGTGTCGCAGGGAGGGCTGGTCGCGCTTCACTCTGCGCTCGCGAGCTGCGCTCCGGACCTGATCTGCGTCAACGTGGACAATGGCTTTGGCGCGGCGCAGGCCGCCCTGCGCATGGTCCGGGCGTCACGCTGAGCAGGGCCGAAGGGCCCTTGCCTCGACGTCGACCCTCATGCGGCCGTCAGTTTGTCGATGCCGTAGGTCGCGTTGAGGATGAGCAGCGCGACGACCGCGATCAGCATCTGGACGGTACTGATCGCAGCAATCGACGGGTCGAACTGCGTCTGCATGTAGCTCAGCATGACCACCGGAAGCGTGTTCGCCTGCGCCGTGCCGAAGAAGAATGACAGCGGCAGGTTGTCGAGCGAGATCAGCACCGCAAACAGGCTGCCGGCAAAGATGCCCGGCCGGATCAGCGGCAGCGTCGTGTGGCGCAGGGTCTGCCAGCGCGTCGCGCCCAGCACCGACGCGGCCTCCTCGAAATCGGGCGGCAGCGCGCGATAGACTGCCAGCACGGTCCGCGTGATGTAGGGGATCGAGACGACGGTGTGGCTGATCAGCAGAGCATTGAACGAGATGCCCAACCCGAGCGCCGACAGCAGATAGAGCAGCGAGAAGCCCAGCACGATCGCCGGCACGGAGAGCGGCGCCAGCAGCAGGTTGGCGGCCATCCCCGCGAATGTGGTCCGGGAACGGGCGATCCAGAGCGCGGCGGGAACGCCAATCGCGATGCCCAGCACTGCCGAGCCGATCGCGATCTGCAGCGAGGTGATCAGCGAGTCGATGAAGGGGCGATACTCGAAGATGCGCGCATACCAGCGCAATGACAGGCCCGGCATCGGGAAGGCGATGTAGGTCGCAGAGGAGAAGGAGACCACCACCACGGCGATGATCGGCAGCAGCAGGAAGGTCATGAACAGCGCGACCCAGAGGCCGAGCCCCCAGGCCAGCAGGTCCGGCTTGCGGCGTCGGCGCGTCAGGCTGAGATCGCTCGCTCCTTGGCTCATTCCTTGATCCCCTTGCGCTTGAGGAAGCGGCCCTGCAGCGCGACGCAGGCCATCGCGGCGATAAGCAGCACATTGCCCATGGTCGCGGCGAACCCGACATCCTGCGTCAGGTTGAACTGCTGGTAGATCAGCAGCGAGAGCGTCTGCACCTTGCCGCCGCCGAGCAGCAGCATCGTCAGGAAGCTGCCATTGGTGATGACGAAGACCAGTGTGCAGCCGGTCGCGATGCCGTCGAGGCTGAGCGGGAGCGTGACGCTTCGAAAGGCCTGCCAGCGTCCGGCGCCCAGCACGCGCGCCGATTCCTCCAGGCGCACATCGATGCCCTGCAGCACCGCCGTGATCGACAGCACCATGAACGGAACCATCACATGAATCAGGCCGATATAGACGATGATCGGGTCGTTCAGGATATCGATCGGCCGGTCGATCAGGCCAAGATCCGTGAGCCAGACATTGAGCAGGCCGCGACGTGCCAGCAACACGCGCCAGCCGAAGGTGCGCATGATGATCGAGGTCAGCAGTGGCGCGATCAGGCAGAACAGGATCAGCCCGTTCCAGCGGCCGGCATAGCGAACCATGAAGTAAGCGACAGGATAGCCGACGATCAGCGTGCAGACCGTGGTGATCAGAGAAACCTTGAAGGTGTTCAGGAAGATGCCGGAGTAATAGGCGTCGAACAGCAGCTTCTGGTAATAGGCGAAGGGCTGCTGTGCGGCCTCGCCGAGCGTGACGCTGCGGATCAGATTGGCCGACAGCGGAACGATCAGGAAGGCCAGCAGGAAGATGATGGCCGGGGCGGCCCAGAGCGGGCTGGCCAGGCGGAAGCGGCCGCGCTTGCGCGGAGCGCCTTCGGCCGGAGCCGCGATGGAGGCGACCGCGGTCATGCCCCGGCCTCCAGCAAGATCGCGCAATCGGGTTCCCAGTTCAGCCGGACGGTGCTTCCCGCGGCTGCTGCCGTTCGGCCCTGGCTGTAGACGAAGATCGGCGTGTCGCGGCCCTCGATATCGAGTTCATAGGTCAGGAAGGAGCCGCGGAACACCACGTCGCGGATGCGGGCCGGCAGGCCCGTGCCTTCGGGCGAGCCCATCGCCAGGCGCTCGGGGCGGACGGCGAAGGTCAGCTGCTGCCCCGGCGAAAGCGGTTTCGTCGCGGTGAGCGCGACCTCGATCGGTTCGCCGCCGCTCAGTGCCACGCGCCAGAGGCCGGCCCCTTGTTCGGCCACGGCCGTGGCCGAGAAGACGTTGGCGGTCCCGAGAAAGTCGGCGACGAAGCGCGTCGCCGGCCGCCCGTAGATCTCCGCCGGTGCGCCGATCTGGACGATCTGCCCGGCCGACATCACGGCGACGCGGTCGCTCATCGTCAGCGCCTCCTCCTGGTCGTGCGTGACCAGGATCGAGGTGATCCCGAGCCGGCGCTGGATCGCGCGCAGCTCGAACTGCATGCTCTCGCGCAAATTCTTGTCGAGGGCTCCCAGCGGCTCGTCGAGCAGCAGGATCTTGGGGTCTGTCGCGAGCGCGCGTGCCAGCGCGACACGTTGCTGCTGTCCGCCTGAAAGCTGGTGGATCTGCCGGTCGCCGAACTGCTCCAGCCTGACCATGGCGAGCAGCTTGCGGGCACGCTCGTCGCGCTCGGCGCGTGCCGTGCCGCGCATCTTCAGGCCGAAGGCGACGTTTTCGCCGACCGTCATATGCGGGAACAGGCTGTAGTTCTGGAACACCATGCCGAGGTCGCGCCGGTTCGGCGGCAGCTCGGTGACGTCCTTGTCGCCGATGAAGATCGCGCCCGTGTCCGGCTGCTCGAACCCTGCGATGGCGCGCAGCGTCGTCGTCTTGCCGCAGCCGGAGGGGCCGAGCAGCGCCAGCATCTCGCCGCCCGCAACCTCGAGGCTGAGCGGCTTGAGAGCCTGCACCTGCCCATAGGATTTGCTGATGCCGCGCAGGCCGAGCGGAACGCTGATCATGCCATACCTCTACACGTGGCGGTCGACCGAGATGGAGCCGATGATCCAGAGGACCTGGGCCGGGGTCGTGCCGGGGTTGGTGAAGCTGTGGGGAAGCGAGCTGTCGAAGACGAAGCTGTCCCCCTCCTTGAGATGGGACTCCTCGTCCGCGACCTTCAGGATGAACTCGCCGTCGAGCACGAGTCCGGCCTTCTCGGCCTGGTAGCGCATCGGCTTGTCGCCGGACGAGCTGCCGGCAGGGATGTGCAGGATCATGAGCTGGAGATTGTGCGGCGAGCCCGCCGACAGCAGTTCCTTGCTGATGTAGCCGAGTTCGAGGCGCGGCCTCTGCTGGGCGCGCCGCACGAACATCGGGTCGCGGGGAGCGGGCTGTGCCGTCTCCTGGAAGAAGGCGCTGGCAGGCAGACCGAGGGCGTTGCGGATGCTCGTCAGGACGCGCAGCGACGGATTGACCAGGTCCCGCTCCACCTGGCTGAGCATGCCGACCGAGACGCCCGAGCGTTCGGCGAGCTTCTGCAGCGAGATGCGGGCCGCCTGGCGGCTCTTGCGGATCTTGGCGCCGACGCTGTCGCCTTCGGCTGCCTTCGTCGGCGCATCGGCGTGGGGGGCGGTCAGGGCGTTGGCGGACGTGTTCACGCTCGTCTTCTGTGTCGATGGCGGTTCAGGTATTTTAGTATCTTAAAAGAACGGCGCTCGCAACGGCCGGGATCCTGAACGCAATGATATCGGCGCCCCGACCTGGATCGATGCTCAAATGCTATTCAACTGTGCCGAAATATCGATCTTTCGCCAAAATCGATGCCATACGCTCAGCGCAATCCTGATCGCCCACGATCGCGGCAATGAAATTCGTTGCCACGATTTTTAGGATAGTGAATAGTCACGCGATCGGGCGCAGAACCCCGACACCCGTTCAACAATGAGGGGATCGCAATCATGACAATGCGTGGTTTCAGCCGGAGTGCCGCGTCCTTCGCGGCAGCCATCGGCATGATCGCCGGCAGTGCCGGTCTGGCAGGGCAGGCGAATGCCGCCGATCTGATCGTAGGGGCATTCGGCGGCGTCTGGGAGCGCAGCTTCCGGGAGTGCGTCGTCGATCCGTTCCAGAAGGAAACGGGCAAGAGCGTCGAGATCGTGCTCGGCTCGCCGCCGCAATGGCTGAACCAGATCGCGGCCAGCCCCACCAAGCCGCCGCTCGACGTCATGATGACGACGAGCGACGCCGCTCATGACGCGATCAACCGCGGTCTCGTCGACAAATACACGCTCGACAAGGTGCCCAACCTCGCCAAGATCGCCAAGCGCTTCACCGATGTCGGCGATGGCTACGGCGTCGTCCACAACTACGGCTCGATGGGCCTGATCTACAACAAGGCCACGGTCAAGAATCCGCCGAAGGACTGGAAGGAGTTCGTCGAGGGCACGGTGGCCGGCAAGTGGAAGAGCTCGGCTCCGAGCATCAACTACACGGGCGGCGGCTCGCCCTTCATCGTCTACCAGCTCTCGACGCTCTATGGCGGCAACATTGACAACGTTTCGCCTGGCCTCGCGCAGGCCAAGCGTATGCTCGACAGCCGCAATCTGACGCTGTGGACCGACCCGAACCAGGTCCTCAACGATCTCAAGAGCGGCGAGATCGACATGGCCGCCTATTGGGACGGCCGCGCCTGGGCCTTCATCGACGACGGCAATCAGGGCTTCGGCTATGTCACGCCGGCTCCGGGCGCGATGGCCGGCATCACCTGGATCCAGAAGGCCAAGGGCAGCTCGCCGCTCGGCTTCGACTTCGTCAACTTCGCCCTCGATGCCAAGCGCCAGTCCTGCTTCGGCAGCAAGGTCCGCTACGGCACCGGCAACGTCGATGCGGTCTACGACAAGGCGGTCGCGCACGAGATCACCAAGATCGACGAGATCGTCATTCCTCCCTTCGTCGAGATTCCCGCTCGCCAGTCCAAGTGGCTCGAGCAGTGGAACAAGGAGATCGGCCGCTGAGGCGGTCCCAGCAAGCGCGCTTCCGGCCCATTGGCCGGGAGCGCAGGCACCACTGACACTCAATCAACCAGCAAGCGCCCGCGGCGAACGTGCCGGCGGTGTGCCGGAGTAGATCATATGGGCTACCGTGTTGGGGTCGATATCGGCGGATCCTTCACCGATTTCGCTGTCTTCGACGAGCAGGCCAAGACCCTGCGCTCTCTCAAGGTCTTCTCGCGGCCCGATCAGCCGGGCGCCGAGGTCATCGAGGGCGTGAAGGGGCTGGCCGAGCGCTACAACGTGCCGCCCGAGGAGATCGTCTACTTCACCCATGGCACCACCGTGGGCGTGAACACTGTCGTTCAGCGCAAGGGGCTGAAGCTCGCCCTCTTCGTCACCGAGCATTTCCGCGACGTGCTCGAACTGGCCCGACTCAAAATTCCCAACATGTACAGCCTGCTTTCGAAACGGCCCGCGCCGCTCGTCACACGTGACATGGTCTTCGGCATCCCCGGCCGCATGCTGGCGGACGCCTCCGTCGCCGAGCCTCTCGACGAGATCGCGGTCGAGGCCGCCGCCCGGGATGCGGTTGCCGCAGGCGCCGAGGGCGTGGTTATCTCCTTCCTGCACGCCTATCGCGACGGCACACAGGAGCGGCAGGCCAAGGCGATCATCGAGCGTGTCGCGCCCGGGCTGCCGGTATTCTGCTCCAGCGAGACCTGGCCGATCGTTCGTGAATACGAGCGCACCGTGACGGCGGTGATCGGCGGCTATGTCCAGCCGCGCGTCTCGCATTATCTCGGCTCGCTGCAGCAGGCGCTGAAGGATGTCGGCGTCCCCGCCGATCCCCGCCTGACCAAGTCGAACGGCGGCATCATGACCGCCGAGCAGGGCAAGCAGCAATGCGTGCAGATGATCCTCTCGGGCACGGCCTCGGGCGTCATTGGCGCGAGCTACGTCGCCGAGATGTGCGGCATCGAGCGCTGCATGAGCCTCGACATCGGCGGCACGACCGCCGACGTCGCCCTGATCAAGGACGGCACCCCGCAATACGGCATCGGCGAGCGCATCGGCGATTTCCAGATCTTCATCCCGTCCGTCTCGGTGAGTTCGATCGGGGAGGGAGGCGGCTCGATCGCCTGGGTCGATCGGCTCGGCGTGCTGAAGGTCGGGCCCGAGAGCGCGGGTTCGCGGCCCGGCCCTGCCTGCTATGGGCGCGGCGGCACGCGTGCCACCATCACTGACGCCTTCGTCGCGACCGGTCTCGTCGGCCATTCCGACCTCGGCTACAACGCCGTTCACGTCGATGTCGAAAAGGCCCGTACGGCCGTCGGCGAGCTGGCGGCCAAGATCGACCGCTCGGTCGAGGAGACCGCGGAAGCGATCATCAACATCTCGATCTCCGGTATGTATTCGGAGTGCAGCGGACTGCTCTCGCGCTTCGGCGTCGATCCGCGCGACCTCTCGCTGCTCGCCTTCGGCGGTGCGGGCCCGATGATGGCCTGCTTCCTGGCGCGGGAGCTGAAGATGGGAGAGGTCGTCGTGCCGCCGACGCCGGGCGTGCTCAGTGCGCTGGGCGGGCTCATCGCCGATCTGAAGAACGACTTCATTCGCACGCTCTATCTCGATGTCGGCCCTGATGCGGTGCCGGTGCTGCAGCAGACCTTCGCGGAACTGCGCAAGGCTGCCCTGTCCTGGCTGAAGGACGACCAGGGCTATGGCGGTCCGCATGAGCTGATCTACTCGGCCGAGATGCGCTATCGCGGCCAGTCCTTCGAGCTCGACGCGTCCCTCGATGCCGCGGCGATCGAGGAGGGGCGGCTGGACGCGCTGGTCGAGGCCTTCCATCTCGCGCATGAGCGCATGTATGGCCACGCCGACCGCGACGCCCCCGTCCAGCTCATTACCGCCCGCCTCGTCATCGTCGGAAAGACCGAGAAGCCAGAGTTCCCGAAAAGCGAGCTCAGGCCCGGTCCGGCGAAATCCGACCGGAGCGTCGAGGCCTTCCTCGATGGCGGCAAGCGCACGCTGCCGCTGTATCGGCGTGCCGATCTCCTCGCCGGCCAGAGCTTCTCTGGCCCTGCCATCATCACGCAGGACGATTGCACCACCGTCGTGCCGGGCGGCTTCAATGTCACGGTCGATACCTTCGGCAATCTGCGGATCGTACTGGGAGCTGCAGCATGATCATCGACAAGGCCACTCTTCAGGTCCTCGCCAATCACTGCGCGGCGGCCGCCGAAAGCATGGGCTACACGCTGATGCGGACGGCCTACTCGACCTTCGTCAAGGAGACCGAGGACTTCTCCTGCCAGCTCATGAACAGCCGCGGCGCGACCGTCGCCTCGCCAATGACGATGGGCGCCACCTGGTACACCGGCCTCGATTACGGCCCGGTCATCCGGATGTTCGACGATTATCGCGAAGGCGACGTCTACGGCACGAACGACCCCTATAGCGGTCATGTCGCGACGCACTCGCCTGACATGCATCTCTGGGCGCCGGTCTTCCATGGCGGCGAGCTCGTCTGTTTCGTCGGCAACCACATCCACAACACCGATGTCGGCGGCGCCGTGCCGGCCTCGCTCTCGCGCACCCTGACCGAGGTCCATCAGGAAGGCATCCGCATCCCGCCGACCCTGCTCGTCCGCGATGGCGTGATGAACGAGGAGATGGTGCGCACGCTGGAACTGAACGTGCGCGTGCCCGAGCAGAACCGCGGCGACCTCAACGCCCAGTTCGCCTGTCTCAAGGTCGGCGAGCGCAAGGTTCACGACATCATCGAGCGCTTCGGCGTCGAGGCTTTCAAGGCGGGCCTGGACCAGCTCCTCGACTATGCCGAGGAGCAGGCCCGCTCGCTGGTCGCGACGATTCCCGATGGCGATTACGAATTCGCGGACTATGCCGACGAAGATGCAGCCAACGGATATCCGGCTCGCATCAACCTGACGGTGAAGGTGCGTGGCGACACGTTGCTCTTCGACTTCACGGGCACCGACCCGCAGCTCGTCTCGTCGCTCAACATGCCGACCGGCGGCAATCCCCGCCATTCGCTGATCACCGTCGGCCTCGTCTATGTCCTCTACACGCTGGACCCGACGATCATCCTGAACTCCGGAACGGTCAGGATGCTGGATGCGATCCTGCCGAGCGGCACGGTGGTGAACTGCGAGTTCCCGGCGGCGGTCGGCATGCGCAGCCTGCTCAGCAACGTGCTTCAGGCTGTCATCGTCGGCGCCTTCACCCGAGCGCTGCCGGACAAGCTGCCGGCCTCGCCCGGCAACGGCTTGAGCCTCGTCAACGTCCGCACCACCACGCGCGGCGGGCGCACGATCATGGCCTCGATCGGCCCGGTCGGTGGCGGCGCCGGCGGCGGCCCCTATGAGGATGGCGCCGAAGGCAGCGGCGCCAACATGTCCTTCCTGAAGAATACGCCGGTCGAGATCAGCGAGTCCGAAATCCCGATCCGCATCCACAAATACGGGCTGGTTCCGGACTCCGGCGGTGCCGGCCTGCATCGCGGCGGCTCGGCCCTGCTGATGGAATTCCAGCTCTTCGCACCGCAATCCATGGTGACGGCCCGCAATCGCGACCGCAGCATGATCTCCGCCTGGGGCGTCGAGGGCGGCCAGCCCGGCGCCCAGTCGACCTTCACGCGCAATCCCTATGGGCCTGCGCCGGAGGAACTGCGCAATGCCGACATCGTGCCCCTCCAGCCCGGCGATACGCTGCGGCTGATCGGACCCGGCGCGGGCGGCTACGGCCCGGCCCATGAGCGGCCTATCGAGAAGGTCGTCGAGGACGTGCGCTGCGGCTTCGTCAGCGTGGCCAAGGCTCGCGCCGGCTATGGCGTCGCGCTGAACGGCGACGGCTCGGTCGACGAGGCGGAAACCGCGAAGCTCCGCAAGGCAATGGCCGCTTCGGCGACGACGGACCATTTCAGCCATGGCTCGGGCCGCGTCGCCTTCGAGAGCGTCTGGACGAAGGCGCGCTATGCCCTGCTCACGCGCATCTTGCGCGAGGTGCCGGTGACCTGGCGCTTTTTCGTCAAGCATGAGCTCTTCCGCGTCCTGGAAGGCCGAACGGCTGGCCGCGATGGCGGCACAGGCGAACTGCTCGCGGCCTATGGCGATCTGGCGGCACGCTTCGAGGATCTGCCGCCAGCCTCCGCCTTCGCCGATGGCGCGGTCGTGCCCGTCGCCGCCGAGTGACGGGCGCCGCAACAGACAACGTGAAGGGGCTGCATCATGAGCACCGCCACCGCATCGGATGCGAACAAGGCATCGACCCTGCTGTTCAGCCCCTTCAGGCTGCGCGACGTGACCTTCCCCAACCGGATCGTCATCGCACCGATGCAGATGTACAAGGCCGCGCCTGACGGGCGGGCGACGGACTGGCATTTCCAGCACCTCGCCAAATACGCCATCGGCGGCGCCGGCACGGTGATGACCGAAGGCCTGATCATCGACCCGATCGGCCGCAACACCTATGGCGATCTCGGTCTCTGGGACGATGCACAGGTCGCGCCGCTACGTCGGATCGTCGACTTCCTGCATGGCGAGGGCGTCGTCGCAGCCGCCCAGCTCCACCATGCCGGTCCGAAATCGTCGCGCCAGCGCCCTTGGGAAGGGCTGAATTCCCTCACTGAGGTCGAGGCCGCTCGCGGCGAGGTGCCCTGGACGCCGGTCAGCTCGACGACGACGGGCTCGGTCTCGCATTGGCGCGCGCCGCGTGCGCTCACCGTCGAGGAGATCGCCGCGCTGGTCGAGGCCTATGGCCAGGGTGCGCGGCGCGCCAATGAGGCCGGCTTCGACGTCATCGACGTCCATGCCGCCCATGGCTACCTGATCCACTCCTTCCTATCCCCCGTCGCCAACAAGCGCGACGACGCCTATGGCGGAGACCTCGCCGGGCGCATGCGCTTCGCGCTCGAAATTGCCGAGAGCATTCGCCGCCACTGGCCGCAGGGCAAACCGCTGTTCTTCCGGATCTCCTGCGTCGATTGGCGCAAGGATCTCGACGATCGCAGCGATGGCTGGACGATCGAGGATAGCTGCGTGCTCGCGCGTGAATTGTCTGCGCGCGGCGTCGACCTGATCGACTGCTCGTCGGGAGGCATCCGCGCCGAAAACTCGATGATGGACTATGCGAAGCAGCGCCGGAAGCTTCAGCGCGGCCATCAGGTGCCCTATGCCGAGCAGATCCGCCGCGACACCGGCGTTCCGACGATGGCCGTCGGCGTCATCCTCGACGGCCCGCAGGCCGAGGCGATCCTGCAGAAGGGCCAGGCCGATCTCATCGCGATCGGGCGCGAGGCCTTGACCGATCCGCACTGGGCGCTCCACGCCGCGCAGGCGCTTGGCACCGATCCCGACTGGGAGAAATGGCCGCCCTCCTATGGCTGGTGGCTGCAACTGCGCGAGCGCATCGGCGTCGAAGGCTGAGCCCCCTGCCTGTCACCACCAAGGACGGGCGTCAGGCCCGTGAGCCCATGCTGCACCAGCCTCTCGAACGCATCGAAACCGACACCGTCCTTCCGGCTGCCGCCGACGTCGTGATCATCGGCGGCGGCATCGCCGGCATCTCGACCGCCTATTTCCTGGCGCGAAAGGGCATCTCCACCGTCGTCCTCGAGAAGGGGTTCGTCGGAGCCGAACAGTCGAGCCGCAATTGGGGCTGGTGCCGCCAGCAGGGACGAAACCTCAACGAACTCGGGCTCGCACGCCGGAGCCTCGAGCTGTGGGAGAGTCTGCCGGATGAGATCGGCGCCGATCTCGGCTTCCGCCGCACCGGCGTCGTCTTCGTCACCGACGATCCTGCCGAACTGGCCGGCTGGGAGCGCTGGCGTGACGGGGCGCAGCAATATCAGGTCCATAGCCAGATCCTGACCGCGGCCGAGGCCCAGGCCCGCACCCCCGGCAGCAAGAAACGCTGGCTCGGCGGGCTGTTCACGCCCTCGGACGGGCGCGCCGAACCGGCAAAGGCCGCACCCTTCCTCGCCCGCGCCGCACGCCAGCGCGGCGCCGTCGTGCTCGAGAACTGCGCCGCGCGTCTGATCGAGACGGCGGCCGGCCACGTCGCCGGCGTCGTCACCGAGCGCGGCACGATCCATACCGGCACGGTGCTCTGCGCGGGGGGCGCCTGGTCGTCGTTGTTCTGCCGCCGCCACGGGATCGATCTGCCTCAGGCGGTCGTCCACGGTTCGGTAGCTCGCACGACGGCTGGACCGGAAATCATCGGCGAATGCGTCGCGACGCCGGGTTTCGCCGTTCGCAGGCGCACCGATGACGGTTACACCGTCGCGATGAGCGGGCGCGGCACCGTGCATCTCACGCCGGCGCTGCTGCGCTACGGCCTCAAGTTCCTGCCGATGTATCTGCAGCGTCGCAAGGGGCTGAAGATCCGCTTCGGCAAGCCATTCTTCGACGAGCTCTTCGCCGCGCGCTGGAGTGGCGACCAGGTCTCGCCTTTCGAGAAGAAGCGCATCATCGATCCGCCCGCGGATATGGAACTGCTTGGGCGCGCGATCGCCGAGTTTCACACCACATTCCCCGAGCTGGCTTCGCTCGGGATCGCCGATAGCTGGGGCGGCGCGATCGATTCCATGCCGGACCTCATTCCGGTCATCTCGCCGGTCGATGCCATGGCCGGCTTCTTCATCGCGACGGGGTTCAGCGGCCATGGCTTCGGCATCGGACCGGGCACGGGGGAGGCGGTGGCGGAGATGGTCACCGGCGGCAAGCCTGCGGTCGATCTCAAGCCCTTCCGCTATTCGCGCCTGCATGACGGCACGCGGCTGCGGCCCGACGGCAAGTTCTGACCCCTGAGAGGAATGGGCCATGACGGCTTCCGGTGAGGTCATCTTCATCAGCGGCGCGGCGCGCGGCATCGGCCGCTCGATTGCGGAGGCTCTGGCAGGCGAAGGGTTTGGCGTCGCTCTCGCCGATGTCGCCTTCGATGAGGTCCAGGCGGTGGCGGCGGAGCTTGCCGCCGAGGGGGCTGCGGCCCGCGCCTATCGTCTCGACGTCTGTTCGCCAGGCAACATCGCGGCCGTCCTGGAAGCGGCGGCGGCCGAACTCGGCGAGCCCGTGGGCCTCGTCAACAATGCCGGCATCTATCCCGATACGCCTGCCCTCGAGCTCAGCGAGGAGGACTGGGACCGCGTGCTCGACGTCAACCTCAAGGGTACGTTCTTCGCCTGCCAGGCCTTCGCGCGGCGTCGGAAGGCGCAGGGTGGCGGCGGCGCCATCGTCAACCTGGCCTCGACCTCGGCCTTCTCCGCCCGCATCGGCGCGGTGCCCTACGCCGCGTCCAAGGCCGGCGTCGTGATGCTGACCAAAGGACTCGCGCTCGAGTTCCAGTCGCTCGACCTGCGCGTGAACGCCGTTGCGCCCGGTCTTGTCGAAGTTCGCGAAGGCCAGTTCTCGGACGGCTATCGCGATCAGTTCCGGACCATGATCCCGCGCGGGCGCATCGGCCGGCCCCAGGACATCGCCGGCGCGGTGTCGTTCCTGCTTTCGCCCGCCGCTGACTTCGTGAACGGGGAGTGCCTCGTCGTCGATGGCGGCTTCCTGGCAGGGCGACCGCTGCAACGCATCGGTGGCCGCTGAACCAAGCCGCCCCGTTCGGTGGCACACGGCACGGCCGGCTACAGCGCGGTACGGCGTTGGCGATTCCAGCCTGCATGGCCGCTAGTCCAGGACGATAGCCTGTCGCTCAGGCGCCTCAACGAGGAGCGAGGCGATTGCGCGGGCGCGACGGCGACAAACGGGCCGTGAACCTCGTAGAGATACTCCTCGCGCAGGATCTGCCCGATCGCCAGACGGCGCCGCAGGTGCTTGATGACGTCAAGGAAGTCGCGATTGGAGATGTGCATCTTGCGCTCCCAACGATGAAGCCACCGCCTGGATCGGCCGATGGTTGCTCTTTGGTGCGAGTTTGCGCGATCAGCGTCTGTGACACGGGTCACACCGTCTCGCACCGCGCCGCTCCATGCCGGCTGATCGCCCGACATCGGCGATGGCAATTTACCTGGCGCGGTTTCGCTCGCGCGAAATCGGTGGATTGCGGGAAACGTCGCCCAATCGCCGCCAAAATGCCAAGATCCTCGGCGTCTCGCGGCGACGGGCAGGGCTTTGTCGGGGTCGAGGCACGAAAAATCCACCTGTGCGTCAGGAGTCGACGGCATCGGGGTATCCCGCGGGGAAGTCTGCAGATGGCTGCTCGCTGGCGCGAGCGCCGGCAATCCACTAACAAAAATTGCGCAGGTTTCGCATTCGCGACAGGGCAGCCGAGGATGACGGACGCGAGGATATCGAGACGCCGAGTCTACCATATCTGCGGGTATGACCATGCGCGCCCGGACGCTGTGCATGGCCGCCTCGCCAGGGAGTTGCGGCGTTTCGAAAGCACGTGGGGGGTATCCGCAGTATCGTCGGAGCCCGTCGTCGGCGCCGATCTGGCGACGTGGCAGGTGGCCACGACCGGCCCCGATTGGCGGGTCGAGACGGAGTTCCGCCTGTTGCGCTGGGACGACGTGGTCGAGGCAGAGGCCGCAAGGCCGATGTGGCGGCGCGTGTCGGGCGGCGTGCTGGCGTTCCTCGACTTTGTTCTGGCGGGCGCGCTCCTCCGCTATCTGCGCACCAGCTGGCGCTATGCGATGTTCTTCCTCTACCCGTTCCTGATTCTGGCGGCGGTCGGCCTGTTCGCCTTCCTCGGTGGAGCGGGCATGGCGCGGGCGACCGGTTCCGCTCTGGCCGGCCTGGGCGTCGGCATCGGCGTTTTCGTCGTTCTGTTTCGCTTGGCGGAGCGCTTGGTCTTCCTCGGGCTGCTGTTCGACGACTGGATCTTTTCGCGCCGCTATATTCGCTGGGGCGACCCCGTGCTCGACGATCGGTTGCAGCGCGTGGCTCTCGAACTCGCCGGCCCGGCGCACGCTGACGCGCCGGATGAAATCGTCATTGTCGCGCACAGCCTCGGTGCCGTGCTCGCCATTGACCTGCTCGATCGCGCGATCCAGGCCGGGTTGGGGCAATCGGATCGCACGCCCCGCGTCGTGCTGCTCACGGTCGGGTCGTCCACCTTGAAGATCGGGCTTCACGGGGCGGCCGCCCGCTTCCGTGCCGCGGTCGCGCGCGTCAGTGCCGCCCGCGCCGTGTTCTGGGCCGACTACCAGGCGCGTTCGGACGTGATGAACTTCTATGACAGCGATCCGCTCGCGGAGATGGGGCTTCCGCCGACGGGCTCGCCGCTCGTCCGCAGCGTCAGCATCAGGCGCATGCTCGACCCTGCGCGCTATCCGCGCATCCGCAGGAACTGGTACCGGATGCATTGCCAATTCGTCAGGGGCAACGACCGGCGCGCGCCCTATGACTATTTCATGTTGACCTGCGGGCCTTTCAGCGCTGAACAGCAGGCCCGATCACAGGAAGGCGCCATGCTAGCCCTCGATTCCGAAGGACGAATTTCGCCTTCGCCCGCACCGATGCAGAACGATCCGACCGAGGCCGCCAGGCAATGACGCTCACCATCGCCAAGGCCGTCTACGTCCTGCTTGCCGTCGGCTGGTACATCATCCGCATCCCCCATGAACGGCGCTCGCGCCGGACGCCGATTTCCCGCAGCGCGCGCGGGGCGCGCGAGATCGCGCTGCTCAGCATCTCGTTCACGGGGCTCGGACTGCTGCCCTTCATCTATGTCGCGACGGGATTTCCGCGCTTCGCTAATTATCCGTTCCAGCCGCTCCTTGCCGTCATCGGCACGATCGTCGCGCCGGCTGCGCTCGTTCTGTTTCACCTCACGCATCGCGCGCTCGGCCGAAACTGGTCGGTGTCGCTCGATCTGCGGGAAAGCCATCGCCTGATCACCGGCGGCGTTTATCGCTACGTCCGTCATCCGATGTATTCGGCCTTCTGGCTCTGGGCGATCGCGCAGGCCCTGCTCCTGCCCAATTTCGTCGCCGGATTGTCGGGCCTGATCGGCTTCGGCACGCTCTATTTCTTTCGCGTCGGTCAGGAGGAGCGTCTCATGGTCGAGGGCTTCGGCGCGGAGTATAGCGAGTACATGGCTCGAACCGGCCGTGTCGTCCCGCGGCTGTTCAGCGGATCGTGATCGGAGCGTAGGATTCTCGGGTTCTCGTCACCGCATGAGAGCCTTGCTCGCAGAAACGAGGCAGGAGACCCTCGGGACGTTGGTGCAGAGCCGGCCGGACCTGGCGCGTGAGTTCGCGCCGGTTGCCGAGCAACCTTGCCATAAGCGTCGCGTCTCGCGTAGAGGAGATCGATACCTTTATTTGCTAGGTTCGTGTGAGTTCTGAACGAGGCAGGGGGCTTGAGTAATATGCTCAGGATCAGCGTTGCATTGGCTGCTCTGATGATCGCACTTCCGACCGAGGCGCGCGAAGTTGTTGCCTTTAAGGGGAATGCTGCACCCGGTGCGATCATCATCAAGACGAAAGAGCGGCGCCTGTACTGGGTGCGGGACGATGGCACTGCCATCCGCTATCAGGTCGCTGTTGGAAAGGCCTCCAAGCAGTGGCTCGGCGAAGTGGAGATCGACGGCAAGCATGTCGAGCCGGCGTGGTCCCCGCCCGACGAGATCAAGCGTGACAACCCGGCGCTTCCGGACGTGATCCCGGGCGGCTCGCCGCGAAATCCGATGGGCGCTCGCGCGCTGACGCTCTCCGGCGGCGGTCAATATGCGATCCACGGCACCAATCGCCCGGAAAGCGTCGGGACGTTCGCGTCCTATGGCTGCTTCCGGATGCGCAATGAAGACATCATCGACCTCTTCGAACGCGTCGGGGTCGGCACCCCGGTCATCGTCCAGCGCTGACGGTCGACCGACGACCCGGCCCTCATGGGCGGCATGAAGGGCCGGGACAAGCTTTCGCTCAATTGTTGCGTTCGGCCGAGAAGGCGGCGGCCTGGCCGCTTCTGCCGTTGCTGTTCAACGCCTTGAGGCTGTTGATGTAGTCGGCCGGATAGAGCATCGTGTTGCCCGGCGCTTCCAGTCCCATGTATTGCGCGATCTCGCCGACCCATCGGTTGCAGTTGTACAGCACTGCATGCCAGGTCGGGGAGTTCTTCTGCTTCTGCCTGATATGGGCAGCGATACGCCGATACTGCTCCTCGGTCAGCACCACCCGGAACCGCGCAGAAATGTACTCGTCCTCGGTGTCTCCATCGCTGGCGCCGGTCTCGGCCGGCACCGGCAGCACATGCCCGACCGACCACATTTCGGGACCGTCGCCGGCTGGATGCAGGCCAGCGACCTGGCTTGCTGTGACCTGTCCGACTTCGCCTCGCGCGTTCAGTCGGCCATGGACGAGAAAGGTGTGGCCATAGCTCAGCGCATAGCGCGAGCGGAATTCGACGAAATAGGCGCCGGTGCTCTGCTGAGCCTGCCGCCGCGCCACGCGATGCGAGTTTCGCCCAAGCGACCCGGTCTCTTGCGTGACAATCCCTTGATCGTCGCCGGGATAGACCGTGGCGGGTTGAGCGCGGGCCTGCAGCGATGAGCCGGCGCAGACCAGGCCGGCGGCACAGGCGGCAAGCATCCAAGAGCGCGCCCGATGAGTCAGGTTAAGCCGCATCGCTGCCTCCTGCTTCCACGATATAATATCCGTACGTCATCCGCGTCATCATGCGACCAGATGCAAGTACAGGCAGTAGAAAAGAAAACGGCCGGTCAGACCGGCCGTTTTCCGTTTTTTGGGCTCAGCCCTTCGTCACGATCGGCGCGGCTGCCGGCGGCGGAGCCTTGCCTTTGCCCTTGCCGATCGAAGCGCACCCACCGACGCCCATCATCGCAACAGCTACGGTCAACACAAGAAGCTTTTTCATCGATTCGCCCTCGTTAAGAACAGCCCAACTATGGATGAAAGCAGTTCGACTGCTAGTGCGGATGCGCAACACTGTGTCAATTTTGCTGTGCTGGGCAGCCTGCCCAACACAACGTCGAGTATTCCAGATGGGTTCCATGATTTCAATGGGGCAGCGGGAGTACCCCGATGGCTCCGGCAATTATGGTTTCCGATTATCGCGAACAGACCGGCGGCAGCGCTCCGCGGTCGTGCGAGCCGTCAGCCTGAAGATAGTGCTCCGCATTCTGTATTCTCCGATTGAGAGCGCCGGCATTTCGGTCCCCGCCTTCGAAATTCACAAACGAAATCATGGACGAAATGGAACGCGAGCGGTTCTGGTCGCGAAAGCCGCGGCGTTCGGCGTGGGGCGGGATGGGGCTGGCCTTGGCGTCGCATCGGCAGCAGCACGGCCAGCCCGACGCAAGGTCGCGGCTCAAAAGTTGCTTCGGGAAAGACGCATGCGCCAAAGGGCACAGGGGAGATGATGAGCGGTGGATGGACGATAGGCACGCCTCGCGCGCGGCGTGGATCAAGCCAGGTTGTGGAGGTGACCGATGGCGACAAGCAGGCGCGTGCCTGGTGCAGCTTTCCGCGGCGGGCATTGGACATCGCGGCGGTTGCCCCGGTGTGGCTGGACGAGACCGGGGTGGAGCTGACCTGGCAGCCAACGCATTGGCGCCCGGCGACAGTGATCGCCGAGACGTTCGAGGTGGAATGATCGGGCCCGGGTCGACGCTGCCCGGTGTGCCCGGGAGCCGTTGAAGCGGCCGGCATCCTGTGGTCGAACTTCTCGCAACAAGCCGTCATGGCCGATTCCGGCCGCGAACGGAGTCGGGAGGACCAGCATGCGCATTGCCAGTATCGAGCCCTTCATCCTGCACATCCCGGTCACGGGTGGTTCGATCGCGGATTCGACCCATCGCATCAGTCATTGGGGCGTGGTCGGCACGAAGATCGTCACGGAGGATGGGCTCGAGGGCTACGGCTTCACCGGCACCCATGCCGACCTGCCGTCGGACCGGCTGATCACCGCCTGCATCCGCGACTGCTATGCGCCGTTGCTGATCGGCGAGGACGCCTCGGAGAGCAATCGTCTCTGGCTGAAGCTCGCCCGCCATCCGGCCCTGCAATGGGTCGGCCGCGCCGGCATAACCCAGCTCGCGCTCGCCGCCGTCGATGTCGCGCTCTGGGATCTCAAGGCGAAGAAGGCTGGCGTGCCGCTCTGGCATCTGCTCGGCGGCGCCAGCAAGCCGAGGCTCGAGGCCTACAACACCGATATCGGCTGGCTTTCGATCCCGAAGGACCAACTCGTCGACGGTTGCCGCAAGGCGGTCGAGCGCGACGGCTTCCACCGCATCAAGGTCAAGGTCGGTCATGCCGACCCGGGCATCGACATCGGCCGGCTCGAGGCAGTGCGCCAGGCCGTCGGCTCCCATGTTACGCTCGCCATCGACGGCAACGGCAAATGGGACCTGCCGACCTGCCGCCGCTTCTGCGCCCGCGCCGAACCGCTCGACATCTTCTGGTTCGAGGAGCCGCTCTGGTATGACGATGTCGGCTCGCACGCCGCGCTCGCCCGCTCGACCTCGATCCCGGTCGCGCTCGGCGAGCAGCTCTATTCGCTCGATGCCTTCCGCGCCTTCATCGCGGCCGATGCGATCGACTTCGTCCAGCCCGACGTGACCCGGCTCGGCGGCATCACCGAATACATCCAGGTCGCGGATCTGGCGCTGGCAAGCCGCCTGCCGGTGGCGCCCCATGCCGGCGAGATGAGCCAGGTGCATGTCCATCTCGCCTATTGGCATCAGGCCACGCCCGTCCTCGAATACATACCCTGGATCAAGGACGCCTTCGAGGAGCCGGCCGATGTCGTCGACGGCTGCTTCCTGAAGCCGCAGAAGCCCGGCGCCGGCACGACACCCACGGCGGAGGCGTTTTCACGTTTTGCCAAGCCGCTGCTCTGACAAGCCCCTGCGCCTGACGGCTTGCTCCGTTAGGCTCTCGAGCCTAGACTTCTACCGATCCGTTGGGGTGCCGCGAGGCTGAGAGGTGCTGATGCACCAACCCATCGAACCTGATCCGGGTAATGCCGGCGAAGGGAACGGTCATCGGCTCGTCGCTCGTCACGCCATGGCCGTTGCCTTCCCGGGCCAATGGGAATGGCATGGCACATCAGTCCACGTATCCAGCTCAACGCCAGCCGGCTCATGTCGGCATTGTCGGCGCTGGCGTCGTTGGCCTCGCCTGCGCGGTTGAGCTTCTCAGCCGTGGTGCGAGCGTCGACATCCACGAGCGCGGCGCCTTTGCCGGTGAACGCGCCTGTTCATGGCATGCCGGCGGGATGCTCGCGCCCTGGTGTGAAGGCGAGAGCGCCGAGGAACCCGTCATCCGCCTGGGCCAGGAGGCGGCCGGCTGGTGGCAGCGCCATGTCGAGGGCGTGGTTTGCAAGGGCACGCTGGTGCTGGCGCCGAGCCGGGACCGTTCCGAACTCCGGCGCTTCGGCCAGCGCACCTCGCATTTCGCAGAGACTGACGGCGACGGCATCGCGGCACTCGAACCCGATCTCGCCGGGCGCTTCGCCAAGGGCCTCTTCTTCGAAGGCGAGGCGCATCTCGATCCGCGGCTGGCCCTCGCAGGCCTGACCGACAGGGTGAGGGCGCTGGGCGGCCGCATCCATTTCGGCAGCGAGGCGCAAGCCTCGGATCTGGCCGGCGATGCCGTGCTCGACTGCCGCGGCTTCGCGGCCCGCGATGCGCTCGCCGATCTGCGCGGCGTCAAGGGCGAGATGCTGCTGCTGCGCAGCCGCGACATCACGCTGTCGCGCCCGGTCAGGCTGCTCCATCCGCGCATTCCGCTCTATGTCGTGCCGCGTGCGGACGGGCTTTTCATGGTCGGCGCCACCATGATCGAGAGTGCCGATCGCGGCCGCATCTCGGCCCGCTCGATGCTCGAGCTACTCGGCGCGGCCTATGCGCTGCACCCCGCCTTCGGCGAGGCCGAGGTGGTCGAGATCGGCGTCGATGTCCGCCCGGCCTTTCCCGACAACCTGCCGCGGCTGACGCGCCGCGGCCGGGTGATCCATGTCAACGGCTTCTATCGTCACGGCTTCCTGCTCAGTCCCGCCATGGCGCGGATGGCCGCCGACGCCGTGCTCGATCCAGCCGCCAATCCGGAGATGTTGCATGACATTGCTGCTTAACGGGGAGCCGCAGGAGGTCGCGGCCGCGACGCTGGCCGAAGCGCTGGCCGAACTCGGCTATGCCGGCAAGATCGTGGCGACGGCCGTCAATGGCGAATTCGTAGCGGCGCGCAAGCGCGAGGCCGTCAGGTTGGCCGAGGGCGACCGCATCGAGGTCGTCGCACCGATGCAGGGTGGCTGAGATGCAAAAGCCACAAATGAAAGATTTCTATGGCTTCGAGCCGCAGAGCCGGCTCTTCCTCGGCACGGCACAATACCCGTCGCCGGCCGTCCTGGCCGATGCCGTCAGGCGTTCCGGCGTCGAGGTCGTGACGGTCTCGCTCAGGCGGGAAGCCGCCCAGGGCCTGACGGGCGAGGGCGGTGCAGGCCAGGCCTTCTGGTCTCTGATCGGTGAGCTCGGCGTTCGCGTCCTGCCCAACACGGCCGGCTGCCACACGGTCAAGGAAGCCGTCACCACCGCCCAGATGGCGCGCGAGGTTTTTGGGACCGACTGGATCAAGCTCGAGGTCATCGGTGAGGACGACACGCTCCAGCCGGACGTCGTCGGGCTGATCGAGGCGGCGCGGATTCTGAGCGACGACGGTTTCCAGGTCTTTCCCTACACCACCGAGGACATCGTCGTCGGCGGGCGCCTACTCGATGCCGGCTGCGAGGTCTTGATGCCCTGGGGCGCGCCGATCGGCTCGGGCCGCGGTCTGAACAATCCCTACGGCCTGCGCACCATGCGCCAGCATTTCCCGGATATCTCGCTGGTCGTCGATGCCGGGATCGGCCTGCCGTCCCATGCGGCGCAGGCGATGGAGCTGGGCTATGACGCGATCCTGCTGAACACGGCCGTCGCCAAGGCTGGCGATCCGGCGCTGATGGCCGAGGCTTTCGCGATGGCGATCGAGGCCGGGCGACAGGCTTATCGAGCGCAGCCGATCGAGGCGCGCGACATGGCCGCTCCCTCGACGCCTGTGATGGGCAAGGCATTCCTCTCGTGAAGGTGCTCGCTGCGATGAAGCTCGATCCGTTCTACCCAATCTTCGACAGCGCCGACTGGCTCGAACGCATGCTGCCCCTCGGCGTGAAGCTGGTGCAGTTGCGCATCAAGGACAGGAGCGAGGTCGAGACGGCGCGCGAAATCGCTCGCGCCAAGGCGCTCTGCGCCGAGGCCGGCTGCGTCCTCGTCGTCAACGACTATTGGCGGCTCGCGATCGCCGAGGGCTGCGGCTTCGTCCATCTCGGCCAGGAGGACCTCGATAGCGCCGACCTTGCCGCGATCCGCAAGGCAGGGATGAAGCTCGGCGTCAGCAGCCATGACGAGGCTGAGCTGGAGCGGGCGCTGGCGACGCAGCCGGATTATGTCGCGCTCGGTCCCGTCTATCCGACGATCTTGAAGGCGATGAAATGGGGCCCGCAGGGGCTGGAGCGCGTGACCGAATGGAAGCGCCGTCTCGGCGCGATCCCGCTGGTCGGCATCGGCGGTATCTCGCTGGAGCGCGCCCCGGGCGTCTTTGAGGCCGGCGCCGACATCGTCGCGGCGGTGACCGATATCACTCTGAATGCCGATCCCGAGACGCGGCTGAAGGCCTGGGTCGAGGCGACGCGAAACCGCATCTAGCGAAGCCAGCCCTCAACGCAGCGGAAAACGGCCTTCTGCCTCGGCCTGCCCCAGAACCTTCCCCGAGCCGTCGACGGCCTCGATGGTCCAGATGTAGCGATGCGTCTGGCCCGGGGGCGGGCAAGGGCCGACATAGCTGATTGCTCCCTGGGCAACCCGACCCTTGCCATCATAGCCGACGGTCGAGCCGCCATGGCGGAAGTTCGGCGCGTCGTAGTCGCGCATCGCGAACCTGAGCGAGGCGGTGCCTTTCGGCGCGCTGCGGATGGTGAACGCCGGCGAGGTGCCGCCACAGGCGCCGATACCACTCCAGGTGAACGACGCCGAGAAGGCATGGGCGGAGGAGTTGGCTGCCATCACGGCAGCGGCGAAACCGAGGGAAACAAGGTGTCGTCTCAAGCGCATCCGGGAAGGCCTTGCTGATCGGGAGCCATTGACCGTTCTGTCGGCTGGCGACGCTACGGCGGTTTGAGAGTAGAAGAGTCGCTCGCGCTGTCGAGCCCTTCAGGCTTCCACTTTCGAGACGTGCCCGTCGACATGGCCGAGGCTGCGCTCGGGGTCGAGCCGGTCGCGCACGCGTTGTTTCAGCACCTTGGAGTCGGGGAAGCCGCCATCCTCCTTGCGGTCCCAGATCAGCTCGCCATTGTAGTGGATCTGGAAGATGCCGCCGGTGCGCGGGATCAGCGCGATCTCGCCGATATCCTGCCCGAACGTCGAGAGCAGTTCCTGGCCGAGCCAGGTGGCGCGCAGCATCCACTGGCACATCGAGCAATAGGTGATCGCGATACGGGGGCCGGGGTTGGGAGCGGTTTCGGTCATGGCACTCTGCCTTCAGGGTCGGAAGCTGGCTTTCGAGACCATGCTTCGACCCCTGAAGGCAAGCGTCCTGCGGCATGGCGGACCAGCGCAGCGGGCTTGATCAGCGCGGAATGCTGAAGCGCAGCCCCCCGCCATCGCAGAGCCCATCGGAAAAGACGATCGCCTGGTAGGCCTCGCCCGGCTTGTCAGCGAGCACGGTGATCGCTTCGGGTTTGATGTCCTTGAGCTCGATCTTCTCCTCGCAGTCTCGTCGCGGCACACTGCCGAGGTCGAGCGTCGCCAGCGGTTTGATGTTGTCGTTGCCGTTCGCACCGTTCCAGCGCGAGACGGTGTAGCTCAGCTTCTCGTTCCTCTTGTCGTCGTCCGGGCCGGCAAGCACGAGAATGCCGTCGCTGACCGCGATGAGATCACGGATCGCGCGACCCTTGCCGAGTGCGACCGTGAACAGCTCCGGCGCAGCATTGCCGCCTCCGAACAGCTCGTTTGCCTTGACTGAGAGAATCTTGGCGCCGTCCTTGTCGACCGGTCCGCGGAATCCGAAATAGAGCCGTCCCCCGCGGACCGTCATCCCCTCGATATTCACGCCGTTCCTGCCCTTCAAATGCTGCGCGTCCTTGGGCGGCTCCGTTCCCAGGCACATCGCCTCGCCGACATGCTCCTTCAACCCCGCTACGCTGCTCATCACGGTCCAGAGCGCGCCCGTATCGGCGAAATCGACCAGCTTGCCGGCCTTGTCCTGCTGGCCGCGGCCAGTCGCAGGGTCGAGCCTGAAGCGGAACAGGTGCCGGCTTTCGGGATTGCTCGCGCAATCGCCGCGCTTGGCGCTGTGCGAGCCGGTCACGTAATAGAATTGCCCGTCGGTCGCGGCCGCCTCGCCATCGAGCTCGACCTTGCCGGGGAGCAGTGCGACACGCTCGGCCTCGGGCTTGATCGCTGAGGTCTCGATCGTGACGTAGCGCGCTTCGCCGCCTTCGTCGAACACGGCGAGGCACAGGCCCGGCGCGGCCGGCACGCCCGGGCAGGCGATGCCGCTCAGGGACTGGCGCGTCTTGTTCTGCTTTTTGGGGAAGGCGAAGCCGGAGCCAGCATCCAACGGACCGGCCTGGGGCCTGAGCGCAGGCGGCTCGGCTGCGGCGGCGGATCCGGGCGGGCCCGGCAGCGTGAGCACAAGCAGGACGAGCGTTGCTCGCAAAAGATGCGTGATCATATCTAGTGCCCTTATAGATTGCGAAACCTTATGGCGGTTCCGTCTTTCGGGAAAGCGGCCTTTAGCCCGTCACCGCGCTCAGGCTCCGTGAGGGATAGCGCAGCGCCATGTCGAAGGGGTTGAGCTTCGCGCCGAGCGCTTCTGCCTCCGTCCGCAGGATTGCGACGACGTTGGGCAGCCGATCCTCGCGGAGACGCTCGACCAGGGTCCCGATGCTGAGCGCCGCGACGGCACGCCCCTCCGCATCGAAGACCGGAACCGCGACGCCGGCCATGCCGGGAATAAGCCCGGTGTTGAGGTTGACCCAGCCCTGCTCACGCGCCATCGCCAGCGCGCAACGCAGCGCAGCCTCGTCGAGGAAGCCGCGATCGAGCAGGCGGGGCATGTTGAAGCGGATCACGGCCTCCCGCTCGCCCTCCGGCAGATGCGCTAGAATCGCGAGACTGCCCTGGCCGATGCCGAGCGGCACCTTGCCGCCGATGTCCCCGGTGAACGAGCGGATCGGGAAGGGGCCCTCGATCCGGTCGAGACAGACCACGTCATAGCCGTTGCGCACGAGCAGGAAGATGGTGTCGCTCAGCGTGGCCGAGAGCCGCAGCAGCGCCGGCCGTGCCAGTTCACGCAGGCCACCGGCCTGCCCGGCGCGCGCCGCCAGGACGAAGAAATCGAGCGCCGGGCGGTAGCGCTTCCCGCCCGCGACCTGCTCGACGAAGCCCTCCGCCATCAGGTCGCGCAGCGCCCGGTGCGCGCTGGGCTGGCCGCAGCCGGCGGCCGCGGCGATGTCCTTCAGGCGCATCCCGGCTGCATCGCCCGCCGCTACGATGCGCAGGAGGCGAAGGGCACGCTGGAGACTCGATTGAGGTTCGCTTGTGTCGGTCATTGCATGAAACGATGCGCAATTGAATCGATCAATAATTCTATATAGGAGAATTATCTCGATATAAATTCTCCAATATGAAATTGGCGATTGACGGATTTGTGTCGCCTGCGTCTCCTTCGGGGCATCGCAGGCCGGCGTCCGGTTCGATCAGCTCCGGAGGCCCGTATCCGAGGGTGCCGATGGGCTTTCTGACGCTGCAATCGCTGAGCAAGATCTATGGCGACCTCGCCGCCGTGCGCGATGTCGATCTCAGCGTCGCCCAGGGCGAGTTCGTCTCGCTGCTCGGTCCCTCGGGCTGCGGCAAGACCACGACGCTGCAGATGATTGCAGGGCTCGTCGAGCCGACGAGCGGGCGGATCACGCTCGACGGGCGCGACATCACCCATGAGAAGCCGAACAAGCGCGGGCTCGGCATCGTCTTCCAGAGCTATGCTCTGTTCCCGCACATGACCGTGGCGGAGAACGTCGCCTTCGGGCTGGAGATGCGCAAGGTCGGCAAGGCGGACCGCGATCGCCGCGTTGCCGCGATGCTCGGCCTGGTTCATCTCTCTGCCATGGCAGAGCGCTATCCGCGCCAACTCTCGGGCGGCCAGCGCCAGCGCGTCGCGATCGCCCGCGCACTCGTCATCGAGCCGCCGGTGCTCCTGCTCGACGAGCCGCTCTCGAACCTCGACGCCAAGCTGCGCGAGGAGATGCAGTTCGAGCTCCGCCGCATCCAGCGCAGCGTCGGCACGACGACGATCATGGTGACGCATGACCAGGCCGAGGCGCTTTCGATCAGCGACCGCGTCGTCGTGATGGAGCAGGGCGCGATGACGCAGATCGATGCGCCCTACCGCCTCTATGAGCGGCCGGCGACCGCCTTCATCTCCTCCTTCGTCGGCAAGATGAACCGGATCGAGGGCGTTTGGCGCAATGGCCGCGCCGAGGTCTCGGGGCTCGCCTTGCCGAGCGAGCCGGCGACCCTCGCGGAGGGCAGGGCGGTGTCGCTGTCGCTGCGCCCGGAGAAGATCCTGTTGGCGCAGGCTGGGCAGGGCGTCCTCGATGGAAGCATCGCCGCACGCTTCTTCCTCGGCAGTTACTGGCTGTTCAATGTCGAGACGCCGGCAGGCCCGCTCACGGTCTCCGTCCCGAACCAGGGTGGCGAGCCCCCGGCGGAAGGAGCGCAGGTCTCGCTCTCCTGGGCGCCGGCCAGCCTCAAGGTCGATGCGCTCGCGGGAGCTGCAGCGTGAGCGCCGCGAGCCCGAGCGTAGCCGGAGCGGATCCGGCCCAGTCGCCCGCGCGACGTGCCAATCCCGCTCCCTGGCTGCTTGTCGGCCCCGGCGCGCTGATGTTTCTCGGGCTGGTGGTGCTGCCGCTGATCCTGACGGTCATCCTGTCGTTCCACGCCTATGACCACACGACCGGCATCAAGAGCGAGTTCACGCTGGCGCATTACAGCGCGATCTTCTCGGACAGCTACTATCTCGGCATCTTCTGGCGCACACTCCGGGTCGCCGCGCTGACGACCTTGATCTGCGCGCTGATCGGCTTGCCCGAGGCCTACATCCTGTCCCGGATGCGCGACCCCTGGCGCTCGGTGTTCCTGCTCGTGATCATCGGCCCGTTGCTGGTTTCGGTCGTGGTCCGCGCCTTCGGCTGGAGCATGCTGCTGGGCTCGACCGGTCTGGTTAATCAGACGCTGCAGGCGCTCGGCTTGGGCACGATACGGCTGCTCTACACCGAGACGGCGATCGTGGTCGCGCTCGTCCACGTCATGCTGCCCTTCATGGTCATTCCGGTCTGGACCGCGCTGCAGAAGCTCGATCCGATGGTCGAGGCGGCGGCCTTGACGCTCGGCGCGTCGCATTTCACTGCGTTGCGCCGCGTGGTGCTGCCGCAGGTCTCGCTCGGCGCGCTCTCGGGCAGCCTGCTCGTCTTCGGCCTCTCGGCCAGCGCCTTCGCGATCCCCGGCCTGCTCGGCGGGCGCCGTCTCAAGATGGCGGCGACGCTGGTCTATGACGAATACATGCACGAGCTGAACTGGCCGCTTGGCGCTGCCATCGCCATCGTCGTGCTCGTCGCCAACCTCGCCATCATGCTCGGCTACAACCGCATGGTCGAGGCGCGCGCCCGCCGCGCTCTGGGTTGAGGAGGGCGCCATGCAGAAGAACGGCCCCATCGCGCTTCTCTTTCACGGCCTCGTCGTCGCCTTCGTGCTGGCGCCGCTGCTGGTGATCTGCCTCGTCGCCTTCACGCCCGAGAACACGCTGACGATCCCGACGACCCAGTTCTCGCTGCGCTGGTTCCACGCGATCTTTGCCCATCCGGACTTCGTCGCGTCCTTCGTCAACAGCCTGTGGCTGGCGACGCTCTCCGCGACGATCGCGATCGCGCTTGCCGTCCCGGCCGCGCTCGCCATTGACCGCTACGATTTCCCCGGCCGCGGCGCGCTCAACGCGCTCTTTCTCTCGCCGCTGATCATCCCGCACCTGGTGCTCGGCGTCGCCTTTCTGCGTCTGTTCGCGCTGATCGGCGGCACGGGGTCCTTCGCTTGGCTGGTCGTGACCCATGTCATCATCGTCACGCCATACGTGCTGCGGCTGGTGATGGCGTCCTTCACGGGGCTCGACCGCAGCGCCGAGCAGGCGGCGATGACGCTGGGCGCCTCGCATTGGACGGTGTTCCGGCGCATCACCGCGCCGATGATCCTGCCGGGCATCACCGGCGGCCGGCTGCTCGCCTTCATCAACTCGTTCGACGAGCTGACCATGTCGATCTTCGTCACCTCGCCGCAGACGGTGACGCTGCCGGTGCGGATGTACATGTACGCGACGGAATCGATCGACCCGATGATGGCGGCGGTCTCGGCGCTGATGATCGCGCTGACGGCGGTTGCGATGCTGGTCCTCGACCGCGCCTTCGGCCTCGACAAGATCCTTGTCGGACAGAAGTGAGACCACGGCCATGCCGCTGCTCCATCGCATCGTCCGCAAGGAACACCCCCCGATCGCCTTCACGCTCGACGGCCGGGCCTGCGAGGGGCGGGTTGGCGACACATTGCTGACCGCGATCCTCAGCCACGTCGAGGCCGTCCGGGCGACGGAGTTCTCGGGCCAGCCCCGCGCCGGGTTCTGCCAGATGGGCGCCTGCCAGGACTGCTGGGTGACGCTGGCGGATGGCGCACGCCTGCGGGCCTGCACCACGCCCCTTGCGGACGGTATGAGCGTCGTCACGCAAGCAGGGCGAGCAGCGTGAGCGGGCGCGCGCAGCCGCTGGTCGTCGGCGCCGGCCCGGCCGGCATCCGTGCGGCCCAGGCGCTCGTCGCGGCCGGTTTGCGCCCCTTGGTGGTCGACGAGGCGCCCGCCTGTGGCGGCCAGATCTACCGCCAGCGTCCCGTGCCGGACGGGCGCAGCGCCAAGGCGCTCTATGGTTCGGAGGCCGGCAAGGCGCAGGCGCTGCATCGCGATTTCGCCGCATTGGCCGGGCGCATCGACTACTGGCCGCAGGCGCTGCTCTGGAACCTGCGCGATGGCGCAGCCGACATCGCCGTCGCCGGCGAGAATCGCCGTGTCGCCTATGAGGGATTGATCCTGGCGACGGGCGCGACCGATCGAATCCTGCCGATTCCTGGCTGGACGCTGCCCGGCGTCTTCACCCTGGGCGGCGCGCAGATCGCGCTCAAGGCGCAGGGCTGCGCGATCGGCAGCCGCGTCGTCTTCGCCGGCACCGGGCCGCTGCTCTATCTTGTCGCCTGGCAGTACATGAAGGCGGGCGTCGAGGTCGCCGCCGTGCTTGATGCGGCACCTTTTTCCGCCAAGTTCGCGATTCTGCGAGGGTTGAAATTGTTCCCGGCCATTGTGCTGCGGGGCATGCGTTTCGTCGCCGAGCTGAAGCTGCGCGGCGTGGCGCTGCATGACGGTGTGGTGGATCTGCGGATCGCGGGCGATCGCGAGGTCGCCGGCATTTCCTGGCATGCGGGCGGTCGAGAGCACAGCCTCGCCTGCGACGGCGTCGGCTACGGGCTTGCCTTGCGTTCGGAAACCCAGGCCTCCGACCTCGCCGGCTGCGCCTTCCGCTTCGACCGGCGCGACCGCGCCTTGCTGCCGCAACGCGACGCTGCCGGGCGCTCAACCGTGCCCGGCGTCTATCTTGCCGGCGATGGCGCCGGTATCGCAGGGGCCGACGCGGCTGAACGGGCAGGGGAGCGCGCCGCGCTGGCGCTATGCGAGGATCGGCGTCTGCCGTTCTCGCGAGATCGAGCCGCCCGGCTGGAGCGAGAACTCGCCCGCATCGACCGCTTTCGCGAGATTCTCGAGGCGGCCTTCCCGTTTCCGGCACATTGGGCAGCCAATATCGCTGCCGACACCGTGCTCTGCCGTTGCGAGGAGATCAGCGCGGGCGACGCCCGAAAGGCGATCGACGATTTCGACATCGTCGAGCTGAATCGCCTGAAGGCGGTCAGCCGCATCGGCATGGGTCGCTGTCAGGGCCGCGTCTGTGGGAGTGCAGCGGCGGAACTGCTCGCGGCAGCGACCGGGCAGGGCATCGAGAGCGTCGGGCGGCTGCGCAGCCAGGCCCCGCTCAAGCCGGTCCCGCTGGTCCTGGCTGCGGCGGAGCGTGAAACGGAGGCTGCGGAATGAGCGCGCGCCTCGATGTCGATGTCGCGATTATCGGCGGGGGCCTCGTCGGCTCCTCGGCCGCGCTGGCCCTGCGTGGCATGGGCCTGAGCGTCGCCCTGCTCGACAAGGGCTTCTGCGGGGCGCAGGCGAGCGGCGTGAACTATGGCGGCGTCCGCCGACAAGGGCGCCCGCGCGAGCAACTCCCGCTGTCGCAGCGCGCCCATTCCGTCTGGCCGCGCCTCGCGGCCCTGATCGGAATCGACGGCGAATTCCAGCGCTCAGGCCACCTCAAGCTTGCCCGCGGCGAGGCCGACATGGCCTCGCTGGAGGCCTATGCCGAGAGCGTCGCCGATCAGGGGCTCGACCTCGAGCTGATCGGCCATAACGACCTGCGCGAGCGCTTTCCCTGGATCGATGGGGACGTCACCGGAGCTTCGCTCTGCGCCGGCGACGGCCATGCCAATCCGCGCCTCGTCTCGGCCGGCTTCGCCAGTGCCGCCCGACGTGCCGGCGCGCATGTGCTCGAGAACACACCCGTCACGGGCGCGACGCGCAATGGCGAAGGCTTTGCGCTGGAAGCCGGCACTGGGCTGGAGTTGCGCGCAGGGGCGCTGGTCAACAGCGCCGGCGCCTGGGCCGGCCCCTTCGCTGAAAGCTTCGGCGAGCCCGTCCCGGTCAGCCGGATCTACCCATCGATGATCGTGACGGAGCCGCTGGCCCCGATCATGACCGTCAATACCGGCATGGAGGGGGGCGGCATCTATGCCCGGCAGGTCGAGCGCGGAAACTGCGTCGTCGGCGGCGAGCGCGGCCTGCCTCTGGCCGATACGGATTTCTCCCGGCCGACAGGCGACGGCGCGCTCGCGATCATGAACAAGGCCGCCGAGCTCTTCCCGGCGATGCGCCACGCCCAGGCGATCCGCTTCTGGACCGGCACCGAGGCCGCAATGCCGGACCGCAACCCGGTGATTGGCCCGAGCGGCACGACGCCGGGCCTGTTCCACGCCTTCGGCTTCACTGGCGCCGGCTTCCAGATTGCGCCCGGCGTCGGCGAGGTCCTGGCCGAACTCGTCCGTGACGGCACGACCGCGACGCCAATCGAGGCCTTCTCGATCGCGCGCTTCAGCAAGCCTCTCACGACCAGCGACCGCACAGCCGACGGCTCGGGTGCGGATCGCCATTCAGAGCCGCAACGCAGGGGAGACCTCTCATGATCAATCGTCGCACAGCCTTGAGCGCTGCCGTCGCCACGCTCGCGCTGGCCGCCGCTACCGCCGCGAATGCCCAGACCAAGACGCTCTATGTCGGCATGAACGGCGGCAACTTCGAGAAGACCTTCACCCAGGGCGTCTTCCCGGATTTCGAGAAGGCCAACAACGTCAAGGTCGTCGTCGTCCCCGGCACTTCCTCGGACATCCTCGCCAAGGCGACGGCGGCCAAGGACAAGCCACAGATGCACGTCATGTTCCTCGATGACGGCGTCATGGTCCGCGCCGTCGGCGCCGGGCTCTGCGAGAAGATCAAGGACGGACCGGAACTCGCCGAGCTCGCCAACGGTACCCGCATGAAAGGCGACATGGCCGTCGGCATCGACATGGGCATGACCGGGCTCGCCTATAACAAGAAGATGTTCGACGAGAAGGGCTGGGCTGCCCCGACCTCCTGGATGGATCTGGCCGATCCCAAGTTCAAGGACAAGGTCGTGTTCCAGTCGGCCTCGGCCTCGTCCTTCGGTCTGCACGCCTTCCTGATGTTCAACCGCATCCAGGGCGGTACCGAGGCCAATGTCGAGCCGGGCTTCGGCAAGTTCCGCGACACCATCGGCAAGAACGTCATCGAGTTCATCCCGAACTCGGCGAAGATCTCCGAGATGGTCCAGACCGGCGAGGCCGCGCTGTTCCCGTTGACCCCGACCGCCGTCTCGACCCTGAAGGAGAAGGGCATCCCCGTCGAATACGCCCAGCCGAAGGAAGGCTCAGTGGTGCTGATGGTTGCGCAATGCGTCATCGCCAACAACTCCGAGCCGGAGCTTGCCCAGAAGCTGGCGGCCTACCTCCTCTCGGCCGATGCCCAGTCGAAGGCTCTCGCAGCGGGCAACATCGTGCCCTCGAACACCAAGGCGAAGGCGACGACGCCCGAGGCCGAGAAGAAGCTCGAGACCTTCCACGCCAATATGAAGACCGCCGTGACGCTGGACTGGGACCTGATCAACGCCAAGCGTCCCGAGTGGAACAGCCGCTGGAACAAGATGATCGAGCGGTGATCTCGGTTTCCTGACGAAACACGCCGTCACCCTGGCCCTTGCAAAGCCCAGGGTGACGGAGTTCTGTTTTGAGCCTCGGCCGCCCGTCAGGCTGCCTCGGCCATATGGGCCTGCTCCGGTTCCGCGCCATGCTGCTTCAACGGCTTGTTGCCGGTGAGCTTCCGCATCAGCACGTAGAAGACCGGCGTCAGGAAGATGCCGAAGGCGGTGACGCCAATCATGCCGGCGAAGACCGCGATGCCCATCGCCTGGCGCATCTCCGCGCCGGCCCCGGTCGAAAGCACCAGCGGCACCACGCCCATGATGAAGGCGAGCGAGGTCATCAGGATCGGCCGTAGCCGCAGCCGGCTCGCCTCGATCGCAGCCTCGACCGGCGTGCGCCCCTCGAATTCGAGCTCGCGCGCGAATTCGACGATCAGGATCGCGTTCTTCGCCGATAGTCCGACCAGAACCACGAGGCCGATCTGGGTGAAGACGTTGTTGTCGCCGCCCGAATACCAGACGCCAGCCATGGCCGCGAGGAGCCCCATCGGGATGATCAGGATGATCGCGATCGGCAGCGTCAGGCTCTCATACTGGGCCGCCAGCACCAGGAAGACGAGCAGGATCGCGATCGGGAACACCAGCACCGCGGAGTTGCCGGCCAGGATCTCCTGATAGGTCAGCTCGGTCCATTCGAACGCGAAGCCCTTGGGCAGGGTCTCGGCTGCGATCCGCGTCACGGCGTCCTGTGCCTGGCCCGAGGAATAACCCGGGGCAGGGCCGGCATTGATATCGGCGCTGAGGAAGCCGTTGTAGCGCATCGCCCGTTCCGGCCCGGAATCGCTGCGGACGTTCAGCACGGCCGAGAGCGGCACCATCTCCCCCGAGTTCGAGCGGACCTTCAGCTTGCCGATGTCCTCCTGATAGGCGCGGAAGGGCGCATCGGCCTGGACGCGCACCGTGTAGGTGCGGCCGAACTTGTTGAAGTCGTTCACATAGGACGAGCCGAGATAGATCTGCAGCGTCTCGAAGACATCGGTCACGGGTACGCCGAGCTGGCGCGCCTTGGTGCGGTCGATATCGGCATAGAGCTGGGGGACATTGACCTGGAAGCTCGAGAACATGCCGGCGATCTCGGGCGCCGTCGCAGCCTTGGCCATGAAGGCCTTGGTCGCCTCGTCGAGCGCCTTGTAGCCGAGGCCGGCACGGTCCTCGATCTGCAGCTTGAAGCCGCCGATCGTTCCCAGCCCCTGCACGGGCGGCGGCGGGAACATCGCGATGAAGGCGTCCTTGATGCCGGCGAACTCCTTGTTGAGCTGCATGGCGATGGCGTTGCCGGAAAGGGCAGGGTCCTTGCGCTGGTCGAAGGGCTTCAGGCCGACGAAGACGATGCCGGCATTGGACGAGTTGGTGAAGCCATTGATCGACAGGCCGGGGAAGGAGATCGCGTTCTCGACGCCGGGATGCTTCAGCGCGATCTCGTCCATGCGGCGGATCACGTCCTCGGTCCGGTCGAGCGTCGCCGCATCGGGCAATTGCGCGAAGCCGACGAGATACTGCTTGTCCTGTCCGGGCACGAAGCCTGACGGCACGGTCTTGAACAGGACGCCGGTTAGCGCAACGAGGCCGACATAGAGCACCATCATCACCGTCTTGCGGCCGAGGATGCGGCGCACGCCGCCACCATAGGCCTCGGACGAACGATGGAAGAAGCGGTTGAAGCCGCGGAAGAACCAGCCGAAGACGCGATCCATGAAGCGCGTCAGCGCATCCTTGGGGGCGTGGTGGCCCTTCAGCAGCAGCGCGGCCAGCGCCGGCGAGAGCGTCAGCGAGTTGATCGCCGAGATCACCGTCGAGATCGCGATGGTGAGCGCGAACTGCCGGTAGAACTGCCCGGTCAGACCCGAGATGAAGGCCAGCGGCACGAACACGGCCACAAGCACGAGCGCGATAGCGATGATCGGCCCGGAGACCTCGCGCATCGCCTTGTAGGTCGCTTCGCGCGGCTCCAGCCCTTGCTCGATGTTGCGCTCGACATTCTCGACCACGACGATCGCGTCATCGACGACGATGCCGATCGCCAGCACGAGGCCGAACAGTGACAGAGCGTTGATCGAGAAGCCGAAGAGGTACATCACCGCAAACGTGCCGACGACCGAGACGGGCACGGCGACGAGCGGGATGATCGAGGCCCGCCAGGTCTGCAGGAAGACGATAACGACGAGAACGACCAGCGCGATCGCCTCCAGCAGCGTCGTGATCACCGCCTTGATCGAGGCGCGCACGAACTGGGTGGTATCGTAGACGATCGAGTAGTCCACGCCCTCGGGCATGTTCTGCTTGATCTCGCGCATCGTCTCCTGGACGCGGTCGGCGATCGCGATCGCATTCGAGTTCGGTGCCTGGAAGACCGGCACCGCGACGGCCGACTTGCCGTTGAGCAGCGATCGCAGCGCATATTCCGCCGCACCCAGCTCGATCCGCGCGACATCCTTGAGGCGGATCACCGCGCCGCTGGCGACGGTCTTGACGATGATGTCGCCGAACTCCTCCTCGCTCGCGAGGCGGCCCTGGGCGTTGACCGAGAGCTGCAGGTCGAGCCCCGGCCCGCTCGGCGAGGCGCCGATCACGCCGGCCGCGGCCTGGACGTTCTGGGCCCGGATTTCGCGGACGATGTCAGAGGGCGAGAGACCATGCTCGGCGACCTTCTGCGGATCGAGCCAGACGCGCATCGAATAGTCGCCCGAGCCGAAGAGTTGGACCTGGCCGACGCCGTCGATGCGCGCCAGCCGGTCCTTGACGTTGAGGACGGCGTAGTTGCGCAGATAGGTCATGTCGTAACGGCCGTTCGGCGAGGTGATGTGCACCACCATCGTCAGGTCGGGCGAGCTCTTGATGGTGGTGACGCCGAGGCGGCGCACCTCCTCCGGCAGACGCGGCTCGGCCTGGCTGACCCGGTTCTGCACGAGCTGCTGCGCCTTGTCCGGGTCGGTGCCGAGCTTGAAGGTGACGTTCAGCGTCATCACGCCGTCGGTCGTCGCCTGGCTGGACATGTAGAGCATGCCCTCGACGCCGTTGATCTGTTCCTCGATCGGCGTCGCCACCGTCTCGGCGATGACGCGCGGATTGGCGCCGGGGTATTGCGCCCGCACCACCACGGTCGGCGGCACGACCTCGGGATATTCCGAGATCGGTAGGATGCGCAGCGAGATCAGCCCGGCGAGGAAGATCAGGACGGAGAGCACGCCGGCGAAAATCGGCCGGTCAATGAAGAACTTGGACAGGTTCATGACACGCCCCCCTTTGGAGCGGATGTGATTGCATCGGGCGCGCGTCGTCGCGGGCGATCGCTGGGCGGCCCGGGACGACGTCGAATGTGCTTGCGGTCTAGCGTTGTGCGAGTTCGGTCGTCGCCGATCCGCGCTTCAGTTCGGATTTCTCGGCCATCGGCACCGCTTCCGGCGCGACGGTCGCACCGGGGCGAATGCGTTGCAGGCCGTTGACGACGATGCGCTCGCCCGGCTTCAGCCCCGCAGTGACGACGCGAAGCCCCTCATTGGTCGGGCCGAGCGTCACTTCGCGCCAGAGCGCCTTGTTGTCGGCTCCGACCACGAAGACGAACTTCTTGTTCTGGTCGGTGCCGACGGCGCGCTCGTTGATGACGAGGCTCTGCTCGGCCTTGGCTTGCCCCATCTGGACCCTCACGAACTGGCCCGGCAGCAGCTTGCCGTCGGGATTGTCGAGGATGGCCCGCACCCGTACCGTCCCGCTGGCGGCATCGACGTTGTTGTCGACGAAATGCAGCTTGCCGGTGTAGCTCGCAGCCTCGCTTGTGGCTGTCGCCAGCCGGACCGGGATGCGGTCCAGCGCGCGCTCGTTGCCCGGCAGGCTCGCCAGGGCATCGAGCATGGTGCGTTCGTCGGCGTCGAAGGACGCATAGACCGGATCAACGGAAACCAGGGTCGTCAGAAGCGGCGCGGACGCGCCGGCGGCGACGAGGTTGCCTACGGTGACGCCGAGCTTGCCGATGCGTCCACTGATCGGTGCGCGGATCTGGGTGTAGTCGAGGTTCAGCCGCGCCGTCTGGCGGGCGGCCTCGGCGGCGCGCAGATTGGCCTGCGCCTCGCGCAGCGCGTTGAAGCGCGTGTCGAGCTCCCGCTGCGAGACGTTGCGGCTCGCCATCAACTGCTCGCCACGTTCATGCTCGCTTGCCGCCAGGGCGACGCGTGCTTCCGCTGCGAGGACCTGCGCCTGCGTCCGTTCGAACTCGGCGAGATAGGGGGCCTGGTCGATGCCTACCAGAAGGTCGCCACGCTTCACCAGCCCGCCCTCGCGAAAATGCACCGACTCGACGACACCGGAGACGCGCGAGCGCAACTCGACGCGCTCGATCGCCTCGAGCCGGCCGGAGAACTCGGCCCAGTTGACGATCTCGCGCGGCTCGACGGTCGCGACCGAGACAGGCGTCGCCGGCGGCGCGGCCGGGGGCGAGGCGCTCGCATCGCTGTGGGCGCTACTGCCGAACAAGTAGAAGGCGATGGCGAGGGTAGCGAGAGAGGCGCCGGCGGTCAGAGTGCCGCCCAGCAGGCCACGACGATGCATTCCCTGAATCATGGGTTCGTTCCTTGGCTGAGAGAAGTCGGTTGTCGGAAGGCGCTAAAGGCCTTGCGCCTATGAAGGCGCGGTCAGGGCATAGAACTCGGTGACATGGTCGCAGGCGAGGCAGAGGCAGGAGCCGTTCTCCGGCGCATCCGCATAGGCTGCCGGCCAGCGGCTCGCGCCGGGACGGACATAGTGCCGGACCGTCACGCCGGCATCGCGCAGGCGTGTCGCATAACTCGCCACTTCGTCGCGCATCGGGTCGTCATCTGCCGAAAACAGCAGCGCCGGCGGCAGGCCGGCAAGCCGCGAGGCGTTGATCGGAGCCGCGTAGGGGTGGGCGGCCTTGTCGGGCGTACCGAGATAATCGGCCCAGCCATCGGCCCAGCGACAGCCGACCGGGCCGGCATCGGCCGCGCGCAAGGAGCAGGTCCCGACACAGGGGTCGAGCATCGGCGAGAGCAGGATCTGCCCCGCCAGAGTCGGTCCACGGCGGTCCCGCGCCATCAGGGCGAGGGCGGCGGCGATATTGCCGCCCGCCTCCTCGCCCGCGACATAGAGGGGTGCGTGCTTGGCCGCCCAGCGGGAGCGCCCCTTGCCGATCGCAGCGAGCGCCCCATATGCGGCCTCCAGCGCTTCGGGAAACCGATGCGCCGGTGCCAGCGGATAGTCGAGCGAGAGCACGACCGAGCCCGCCTCAGCCAGCATCGTCGCGACGGCCTCGCCTTCCATCAGCGAGCCGCCGGTGAAGGCGCCGCCGTGCAGATGAAGCACCAGCCCGGCATCGGCCGCGATCTCGGCGGGAGCATAGAGCCGCGCTGCCAACGAGCCTGCGCCAGCCGCGATCGTCTCCTGCCGCCAGAAGACGGGGCGGGGACTACGATAGGGCTGAATGGGCGCGGCGAGCATGGTGCAGCCTGTGATGTTGCGATGCAGCGTGATCTAGGTGATAATGATCAGGCAATAAATGGCCGTTTAGTTCATTCATTATTTCCACATGGAAATAATGCGTGGCAGCGATAGCGACCGGGAGGTCCCGGCTTTCATGCCCGGCAGGGTCCCACGGAGGATGGAATGGATCAGCTCAACGCGATGCGCGCCTTCGTCAGGGTGGTCGAGGCCGGGACGTTCTCGCGCGCCGCAGATCTGCTCGACATGCCCAAGCCGACGGTGACCAAGCAGATCCAGCAGCTCGAGGCGCATCTGCGCGCCAAGCTGCTGAACCGGACCACCCGCCGCGTCACGGTGACGATGGACGGCGCCGCCTATTATGAGCGGGCGCTGCGTGTGCTCGGAGAGATCGACGAGCTCGATGCCAGCATGGCCCTGTCGCAAGCCCGCCCGAGCGGGCGGTTGCGTGTCGAGAGCAGCGCGGCGCTCGCGGTCGCGGTCGTCATCCCGGCTCTGCCGGATTTCCACGCGCGCTATCCAGAGATCCAGGTCGATTTCGGGCTGAGCGACCGGCCGACCGATTTGCTCGGCGAGAACGTCGATTGCGCCTTGCGCGCCGGAGAGATCGGTGACCAGAGCCTGATCGCCCGACGCATCGGCGAGATGTACCTCATCACCTGCGCGACGCCGGACTATCTCGCGCGGCATGGCACTCCGCTGCACCCGAGCGATCTGGAGGCGGGGCATCGCATCGTCGGCTACCGCTATGCCGCCGCCGGTCGGGTTCTGCCCTTCACCTATGTCAATGGCGAGGAAAGCGTCGAAGTGAAGAGCGACTACGTCGTCTCGTTCAACGAGGGGGCGGGCTATGTCGCGGCCGCGCTGGCCGGTCTCGGCGTCATCCAGGTGCCGAGCTTCATGGTCCAGGAACATATCGCGGCGGGGCGCCTCGTGCCGCTGCTGACGAGCTGGTGTTCGGCGCCCAAGCCGCTGCACCTCGTCTATCCGCCGAACCGCCACCTCTCCAACAAGGTCCGCGTCTTCGTCGACTGGCTGGCCGAGCTCTTTGCCGGGGACGACAAGATCCAGCGCAAGTCGACACTGAAGCTGCTCGGCCGGGAGGATTGCGAGGTCGCTCGGGCCATGCAGTGAGGGGAGTGGCCAAGGCGGCGCAGGAATCCAGAAAGAAAAAGGCGGCCCTTAGGCCGCCTTCTTTCCCGCGTCGAACGGGACTTCGATGTCCACCGCCAGTGTCGAGACCTTGGCGCCGCGTTCCATGCGGACGCTGACCTTCTCGTCGTCGACCTGCATGTGCTTGGAGATCGCACGCAGGATCTCGTCCCGCAGCTTGGTCACCAGGTCGGAATCGCCGACCGAGGCGCGCTCATGGGCGAGCAGGACCTGCAGGCGCTCGCGGGCGGCCGGAGCCGATTGGGAGCGGGAGAAAAGACGGAGCAGGTTCATGCCGCTTTCCTTCCGAACATCTTGCCGAAGAAGCCCCGGCGCTCGCCCGGGACGGTGACGGGCAGGGTCTCGCCCCGCAGCCGGCGGGCCGCGTCGAAATAGGCAACGGCCGGCGCACTGCGCTCATCCGCCAGGGTGACGGGGGAGCCGAGATTGGAGGCGCGCAGCACGTCCATGCTTTCCGGAACGATGCCCAGCAGCGGGATCGACAGGATCTCGAGGACGTCATCGACTTTCAGCATGTCGCCGCGCTCGGCGCGGGCGGGGTCGTAGCGCGTCAGCAGCAGGTGTTTCTCCATCCGCTCGCCCTGCTCGGCCTTGAGCGTCTTGGAATCGAGCAGGCCGATGATGCGGTCGGAATCGCGCACCGAGGAGACTTCCGGGTTGGTCACCACGATCGCTACGTCGGCATGGCGCATCGCCAGCGTCGCGCCGCGCTCGATGCCGGCCGGGCTGTCGCAGATCACCCAGTCGAAGGACTGCTTCAACGCGCCGATCACCGCCGCGACGCCCTCGGCCGTCAGGTTGTCCTTGTCGCGCGTCTGCGAGGCCGGCAGCAGATAGAGGCTTTCGAGCCGCTTATCGCGGATCAGCGCCTGGGTCAGCTTGGCTTCGCCTTGAATGACGTTGACGAGGTCGTAGACCACCCGCCGTTCCGCGCCCATGATCAGGTCGAGATTGCGCAGCCCGACGTCGAAATCGACGACCACGACTTTCTCGCCGTTTTGCGCCAGAGCCGCTCCCAGCGCGGCTGAAGACGTCGTCTTTCCGACGCCGCCCTTTCCTGACGTAACTACGATGACCTTGCCCATTGCTCTCTCCCGTTTGGATGGACGCGCCGTCGGATCAGGCGAGTGATGCGGTTTTGAAGGTTTCGCCTTCCAGCCAGAACTGGACGGCCGTGCCGCGCAGGCCGGGCTCCAGGTCCTCGGCCGTCTTGTAGTAGCCGTCGATGGCGATCAGCTCGGCTTCGAGCTTGCGGCAGAAGATGCGCGCCGCCGCGTTGCCCATCGTGCCGGCCATCGCCCGGCCTCGCAGCGTGCCGTAGATGTGGATCGACCCGCCGGCGATGACTTCCGCGCCGGATGCGACCGATCCGAGGATCGTCACGTCGCCTTCGGTGAAGATCAGGGACTGGCCGGAACGCACCGGCTCGGTCACGACGATCGAGGGAGCGGCCTTGGTCTGCGGCACCACGACTGGCGCGACGGATTCGGCCATGGCGGGCGCCTGGGTCGTAGCCTTGGGCTCTTCGGCCACGGTCGGCGCCTCGAAGTCCGAGGCGGGGCGCCCGTCGGACATCGCCGGCGGCAGATCCGCGTCGAGCAGCGAGGGGCGCGCGCCTTCGATGCCCATGATCCTGACCTGGCGCTCGCCGAGCATGTCGACGAGGTCGCGCAACTGCGTGCGGTCGATCTCCAGCCCGGTGACGTCGAGCACGACCGGTCGCCGCATGAAGAATCCCGTCGAGCGGGACGCCAGATCGTCGAGCCGCGCCAGCCAGTCCTCGAAGGGCAACTCCGGGGTCAGCGAGATCGCAAGGAAGCTGCGCCCCTTGAGGCGAATAGGCCGAGATTGCGTTAACACGTTGGTCATCTTGATGAATTTTCAGTTGATTCTGTGTAGGCCGACATGGTTAACGGCTGGTAAATTTCGGGCTCCGATCTGTGGATTGGGCATCGATCTGGAAGCTGGTAACGACCGACGCAACGTGCCCGGACATGGCTGTTGGCAACTATGCGCGGGCCTTCGCGCACCGATCGTCGTGGCGACGTTGCCTCAAGATTCTTGCGCAATTGCACCGTCATCGCGGGCCTGCGCCGGGATGACGTGACGCCTCGGCGAGGCCTCGGCGCGCTGCCGGAATCGGTTTTGACGAAATGCGTCGGCTCTCAACCCTCGCCGACATATCTCCGGCGCAGATGCGTTTTGAACACACTCGCATCGAGCGGGCGGCCTGTCGCCTGCGTCAGCAGGGCGTCTGTCTCAAGCAGCGAGCCCTGGCTGTGAATGTTTGTGCGCAGCCAGCCGAGCAGGGCAGAGAAGTCGCCGCGGCCGATCGCCGGCAGGATGTCGGGCTCCGCCTTGCAGGCCGAATCGAAGATCTGAGCCGCGGTCATGGCGCCGAGCGTGTAGGTCGGGAAGTAACCCCATCCGCCGCTTGGCCAATGCACGTCCTGAAGGCAGCCGAGCCGGTCGTCGGGGACGTTCACGCCAAGCAGGTCGCGCATGCCGGCATTCCAGGCGGTGGGCAGCTCTACGAGCGGCATCTCGTCCGCGATCAGCGCCTTCTCCAGCCGGTAGCGCAGGATGACATGGGCGGGGTAGGTCACCTCGTCGGCATCGACGCGGATGAAACCTGGCTCGACCCTGGTGTAGCGCCGCCATAGCGCTTCGGTCTCCCAGGCCGGGCCGGAGCCGCCGAAGGTCTCGCGCATCAGCGGCGCGGCGAAGGCGATGAACTCCTTCGAGCGGCAGGCCTGCATCTCGACCAGCAGGGACTGGCTTTCATGCAGGCTCATGCCGCGCGCGGCGCCGACGGGCTGGTTCAGGAAGCCCTGCGGCCGGCCCTGCTCGTAGAGCGCATGGCCGGTCTCGTGCAGCACGCCCATCAGCGCCTTGGCGAAGTCACCCTCGTCATAGCGGGTGGTGATGCGGACATCGTTGTCCGCACCGCCGCAGAAGGGATGGGTCGAGACGTCGAGGCGGCCGCGCTCGAAATCATAGCCCAGCGCTGCCATCATTCTGAGGCCGAGCGCGCGCTGCTTCTCGATCGCGAAGGGGCCCTGCGGGTCGGCCACCTGCGGCCGCTTGGCCTGCACCGCCTGTACCTCCCGCAGGAAGCCCGGAAGGAAGCCGGCGAGGTCGTCGAACAGCGCGTCGATCTTGGCCGCGCGCCCGCCCGGCTCGTAGTCGTTCAGCAGCGCGTCGTAGGACGAGAGGCCGAGTTTCTCGCCCTTCGCCTGGCCGATCTGACGCTGCAGGTTCAGGACCTCAGCGAGATAGGGCAGGAGCCCGGCGAAGTCGGCCTCGGCGCGCGCTTGCCGCCAGCGCATCTCGCAGGCCGAGATCGCCTTGCTCGACGCCTCGACGAGGTCGGCCGGTAGCGCCGTCTCGACCGTCCAGAGCCGCCGGATCTCGCGCAGATTGGCGCGCTCCCAGCCGCCGAGCCCGTCATCGCCCTCGGCCGCATCGAGCCAGTCGCCGATACGCGCATCGGTGGTCATGCCGTGATGCATCACCCGCAGCAGCGCCATGCTCTCGGCCCGCGAAGCGGCGGCTCCCTTCGGCATCATCACGTCGTTGTCCCATTGCAGGATGCCGACGGCGTTGCCGAGCGCCGAGGCGCGGGCAAAATGGGCGGAAAGCTCGGAATAGGCGGTCATGCAGAACGACTCCGTTTCGTCTCTCAGCCGCCGGCCCAGAGCGTCACGAGCCAGCTGGCGATGGGGAAGCTCAAGGCCGCCAGCGCAGTCGAAGCGACGACGGCAAGCGCGATGACGCGCGCATCACCTCCGGCACGCTCGGCGAGCACGAAGACATTGGCGGCGACCGGCAGCGCCGAATAGAGCACGCCGGCCTTAACCCAGAAAGGGTCGAGCCTGAGCACATAGGCCATGATCACGAACACGATCAGCGGATGCAGGATCAGCTTGCCTGCGACCAGCGGCAGCACCGATCGGATCGGCCAGCCGCCGCGGCTCCATTGCCTTGTGGCCAGGCCCAGCGCGAAGATGCCTGCGGGCGCCGCAGCCGGACCGAGGAAGCCGAGGAAGCGATCGATCGGCTCCGGAATCGTGATCTGCGCGAGGGATAGGCCGACGCCGCCCAGGATCGACAGCATGAACGGGTTGATCAGGGTACCGCGAACGAGCTTCCAGGCACTGGTGGCGAGCGTGCCGTCGCCCCGTCCCGCCTCCAGCAGCCCATAGGCGAAGGGCAGCACCACGGCGCCGTCGATGATCAGGGCGATGGCGATCGGCCCGGCCGCGGCCTCGCCGAGAAAGGTCAGCATCAGCGGCACGCCGAGGAAGGTGAAGTTGCACGCGATGAGGGCCTGGCCGCGCGAAACCGCGTCGAGATATGGCAGTCGCAGGACCTTGCGAGCGATCACGAGCCCGATCACCAGGACGATGACGGCGATCGCCGAGATCGCGCCGAAGAACACCATGTTCCAAAGTTCGGCGAGCGGCTGGCGCGCGATCACGCGCAGGATCATGGCCGGCGCCGCCACGAAGAAGGCGAAGACGTTGAGGATTCGGATGGCTTCGGGACCGAGACCCATTCGGCCGGACATCAGCGCGCCGAAGGCGATCACCGCGAAGAACGGCGTCGAGGTCGCTATGAACTGGAGCATGATATGGCAGGCGGCCCTAGAGCATCGGCCCGGGAAGAGGAGCGCGGTTTTCGGACAAAGCCGATGCGAAATCAAAAGCCTCGATCACCGGCTCGAACTTGATTCCCGGTCCGGTGATCGAGGGTGGTCTTCGGCTCAGCTGAACAGCTCCTTGTACTGCCTCGGCTGCGAACGCAGGAACTGAGGCGCCGCTTTGACACGGGCGCCGAGCTGAGCCGCCGCATGCCAGGGCCAGCGCGGGTCGAACAGGATGCCGCGCGCGATGCCGACCATGTCGGCGTCGCCGGTGCTGATGATCGCCTCGGCCTGCTCGGCCTCGGTGATCAGCCCGACTGCGATGGTCGGCAAACCCGTCGCCTGCTTCACGGCCCGCGCCAGCGGAACCTGATAGTTCGGGCCCAGCGGGATCTGCTGCTTGGTCGAATTGCCGCCGCTGGAGACGTGGACGAAGTCGGCGCCGCGCTCCTTGGTTTCGGTCGCGAAGGCGATCGTCTGCTCGATATCCCAGCCGCCAGCGACCCAATCGGTGCCCGAGACGCGCATCCCGACCGGGTAGCCCGCCGGCACGACAGCCTTCACGGCGTCGAGCACGGCGAGCGGGAAGCGCATCCGGTTCTCCAGTGAGCCGCCATATTCGTCCTCACGCCGGTTCGAGAGCGGCGAGAGGAACTGGTGCAGCAGGTAGCCATGGGCGCCGTGGAGCTCGATCATGTCGAGCCCGAGCCGGACGCTGCGCCGGGCCGCGGCTGCGAAGGCGTCAACCAGCCGGGCGATGTCGTCCTTGCCGAGCGACTGCGGCGCACGCGGATAGCTCTCGAAGCCGGCGGAGGAGGGGCCGAAGACCTCCCAGCCACCCTGTTCGAGTCCGAGCTGGCCGCCGCCCTTCCAGGGTTGGTCGACCGAGGCCTTGCGGCCGGCATGGGCGAGTTGGATGCCGATCGGCATGTCCGACCACTTCCTGACCGAGCGGAGCACGCCCGCCAGTGCGGCCTCGTTCTCGTCCGACCACAGCCCGACATCGAAGGGGCTGATCCGTCCGGCCGGCTCGACCGCGGTCGCTTCGATGATCAGGAGGCCGGCGCCCGAGAGGGCCAGGTTGCCGAGGTGGATCGTGTGCCAGTCGCTCATATTGCCGTCCTGCGCCGAATACTGGCACATCGGCGCGATGACGATGCGGTTGGCGAGCGAAAGATCGCCGAGCTTGTAGGGGCTGAAGAGCAGGCTCATGGAAGGGAGGTCCTGATGGTGCAATGGCCGCGGTTGGCCGTGTGATGCAACAACTCTAACGCCCGCGAGATGCGGCTGGCCATGCGCAGTAGCGCGGGTGGCGTGCGCCACGGATGCAGGGGCGCCGCTGAACTTCACTCGCGTGAACGGGGTTCGAGCCAGCCGCGATAATGCGTGAGCAGGCCGATTCCGGGCAAAGACAGGCGTATATCGAAGCGAAAGCGCCCGATATCGTCGACATATTCGCGTGCTTCGGATCGCGGCAGGACGAAGCGCGGCAGCGGGATGCCGAAGCATCGCGCAGACGTGATCGGCAGGGCGAGACCGCCATCGCGCGCCGCCAGGCCCAGCGTGAAGCGGATCGGCCCGAACCTCTCCTGAAGTTCGCCCAGCGCGTTCGCCGAGAGTTGCGACGAAAAGCGCCTGCCGCTGAAATTCCGTGTCCAGACCTCCGCCTTGCCGCCTCTGTCGGCAATACGGTCGATGCTGAAGGTGATCGGCACGTCGTGGCCGGCTGGCGGCAGGCCGATGACCCGTCGTGCCAGCCTGGCGAGCGGATGCGTGCCAGTCTCCACCGAAGCCCGGCCCTGCCAGACCGGCGGCCCCGCCGCGCCGTGCAAAGCAGCGAGTGGCGCGGGCAGCGCCGTAAAGCTCGCCGCATCGAGCGCATCGCGGAAGACGGCCTCGCCGTGCGCGTTGTGCTCGCATCGCGTCGTGATCGCATAGGGCGCCATTTCGGCTTCGATCTCGGCCAGGGTCAGGGAGCCGGCGGCCGATCTGGCGCCGGGCGCGAGCCGGCCGTCGAGCAATGCGCGCAGGGCCGCGGCGGCCGGCAGCGTCGGCACATGAGGCCCATCACCTCGCTCTGCGAGCAGCGACCAGCGTGCTTGCCGCAATGCGCCGGCCGTATCGAGCCCGGTGACGGCGACCAGCATGCCGCCGCGATCGGAGGTCGGCAGGCGAGAGATCCGGCGCAGGGAGAGAAGGGCCGGGATCAGCGCACGGGCATCGCCAACCACGCCGGCACGGCGCAGCCATGCCAGCGCCATGACAGCATATTGCTCGATCGGCGACTCCAGCCCAGCCCGGAACGACACGCGTGAACCGACGCGCAACGCCGGCCCCAGGCTTTGCGCATCCACCGTCTCGACGGCCGCGGTCCGCCGCATTCCAAGCCCTGGCATCGCGACCCGCTCTGCGTCGAGCCAACCATGGACCTGCTGCAATTCGCCCTCGCGCCATACAGGGATCGGCCGGCCGGCATAGGACAGGATCGCCGCGATGACCGCCCGCCCGACCTCGCTGCGCCCGCCGGGCGTGATCGCGATGTCGATGCTGTCGATGCGCTGCCAGCTCTCCGTGAGGGCAGTGACGACTGCGGCCGAAAGCGCTGGCGTTGAGCTCGCCCCAGCGAGCGCCACGAGACCGCGTTCCCGTGCGAGCGCATCGAGCGCCGCGCCGTAGCCCAGGATGTAGTCGCGCGCGTCGGCGAGGTCGACGACATGGGCGCCTGCCATCAATGCTGCGCGCGGCACCTCGTAGCCGGCATCCTGGAACGGGCCGGATGCGTCGATCACCAGCCAGGGCGCCAGTGCGCCTAGTTGGACATCGAGATTGCGGCGATTGTCGAAGCGGATACCGCCGATCGTGGTCTCCGGCACGGCGGCGATCCCGGCGGCAATCTGCTTGGCCTTGTTCTCATCGCGCGAGGTGAGCAGGAGGTCGAGCCCGGCGATCCGGCCGAGATGGGTAGCAAGCCGGCGCCCAAACACACCGGAGCCGCCGATCAGCAGGACGCGGCGCCTGACCGTCACGCCGTACCTGGCAAGCTAAAGCGATGGCGCTGGCTGGGGTCTGGCATCTCGCAGGCGCTCTTCTGGCCGAACAGCCGGTACCGGTTGCGCGCGATGCGGTCATAGAGCCAGTCGCGGATCGAGCGCGGCAGCCAGCGGCCAAGCAATAGCACCCGCGCCGGCCCATTGAGATGCCGCAGCAGGGCCAGCACGCCGTCCGACTTGCCGAGCGCCTTGCCGTTCTCGATGAACAGGAAGCTCTCCGGATCCTCCGGGTCGATGCCGTGCAACTCGGCGAGGGTGCGCCCCTCCCGCGACTGGATCGCCACGAAGCGGATCAAATGGTCGCGCTCGTGTTTCAGCGTGTAATGCACACCGCCGGAGCAGAGCACGCAGACCCCGTCATAGAGCCAGATCGGCGTGTGGCTCATGAGTGCTGGTCCCTGTAGTCACCGCTCTGGTGCAGCAATTCGCCGAACAGCGGGTGCTGCAGAGCCAGCGAGAAGGTGAAGGCGCCCGGGCTGGTCTCGCGATGGGTCACCGTCAGTGCGCCCGGCGCGAGCCAGGATGGGATGGGCAGGCGCAGGCGGCCGAGCCTGAACGTGTAGCCGGCGCTGCGGAAGACCAAGGCCCCGTCTTCGGCCCCGAGCCGCAGCGCCATGGCGATGCCGAGGCCGATATACTCCTCGAGCCCGGTTGGTCCCGCGAAGCGCTTGGCTGAATGGATGACCTGCGGAAAGCCGCCGCGCCTGGCGTAGAGCCGGGTCCAGACCTGCCCGCCGCACTGCGCATCCTCGGTAACGGTGACGATGCTTGCGGCGTCGGTGTCGAGGCAGATCGGCAGGGGGGCGCCGATCAGGCGCAGTGCCTGGGCGAGAATGCGGCCCGCCCGGTTCATCCTGAGTTCGGTGATGCGCCCGACATAGGTCGCTGCCGCGCTGCCGCTCAACCGCTTCGAGAACCGGCGGCGGACATCGCCGGGCAGCGTCTCCCAGCGTTCCGCGCCAAGCAGTGTGCGAAAGCGCAGGTCGGTGACACTGTCCTCACGGGGAGGGGCTATGGGATGCGGCCGTTCGCGTGGTTGGGCAGCCATCGTCGTTCACTCGATCAGGAGGTCGCAAAGCGCCGTCTCAGCCCTTCCCTCCGGGCAGGAAGGAGGCGATCTTCGCCCCGAGGCGGATGAGCATGTCGCGCTTGCCCGTGGGGATCGAGAGCATCTGCCCGTACCAGCGGTCGAGCGCGGCGGTGAAGTCGAGCATGTCGTGCAGCCTCTGCCGCGCCACCGCGCTCACCTTGGGATCCTTATCGGCTGCCTCGATGCAACTCCGCAGTGCTGCCAGCGCTGGGTCGATCTCTCGTTGCTTGCGCCCGGCCGCGATCCGAGCCGCAATCTCCCAGACATTGGTCTCGGCCTCGAAATGGTCGCGCCGGTCGTGCCGCATCGGCACCCGCCGGATCAGGTTCCAGGCCAGCAACTCCTTGAGCGAGTTGGAAACATTGGAGCGCGCCATGTCGAGGCTCTCGGCGATCTCCTCGGCGATCATCGGCCGCTCCGCCAGATAGAGGAAGGCGTGGATCTGGCTGATCGAGCGGTTGACGCCCCACTGCCCGCCGAGATCGCCCCATTGCAGGACGAAGGTCTCCAGCGGTGCCGGCAATCGGTCTTTTGTGTCTGTTATTTCTGTCATGACAGAAATTTAAGACATAAGCGCCTGATGTGCAAGGGCGGTGATTGGGGCGCTGGCCCCCGCTTCACTCTGCTGATTTGATATAGGGCAGGCGCACGTTCTGCTCGGCGAAGGTCGAGCGACCAGCCTGCTGCCGCTTCTTGATCTCGGCGCGTGCCACGGTGCGCAGATGCACCTCGTCCGGCCCGTCGATGAAGCGCAGCGCCCGGCCCCAGGAGTAGATGAAGGCGAGGGGGGTGTCGTTGGAGAGGCCGGCTGCCCCGAAGACCTGCATCGCCCGGTCGGCGATCTTCGTCTGCAGCCGCGCCGCCACAACCTTGATCGAGGAGACCTCGACGCGGGCGGCTTTGTTGCCGTGCTTGTCCATCATCCAGGCGGCGCGCAGGCAGAGCAGCCGGGCCTGGTCGATCTCCATGCGCGCTTCGGCAATCCAGTCCTGCACATTCGCAAATTCGGCGAGGTTGCGGCTGAAGGCCTTCCGCTGCAGGGCCCGTTCCACCATCAGCTCCAGCGCCACTTCGCATTGCCCGATGGTGCGCATGCAGTGGTGGATGCGCCCCGGCCCGAGCCGCGCCTGCGCCAGCGCGAAGCCGGCGCCTTCCTCGCCGAGGATGTTCGCGGCCGGCACGCGGACATGGTCGAAATCGGTCTCGGTGTGGCCTTCGGGCGAATGGTGGTTGAGCAGCGGAAGATTCCGCATCACGGTCACGCCCGGCGCGCCCATCGGCACGATCACCATCGAATGGCGCTTGTGCGGGTCGGCGTCGGGGCGGGTATCGGACAGGCCCATCACGATGCAGAACTTGACGTTGGGATGCAGTGCGCCGGTCGTCCACCATTTCCGGCCGGTGATGACGTAGTCGGCGCCGTCGCGGGTGATCGTCGTCTGCAGATTGGTCGGGTCGGACGAGGCGACGCCGGGCTCGGTGATGCCGACGCAGGAGCGGATCTCGCCGTTCATAAGCGGTACGAGCCAGCGCTCGCGCTGCTCCGGCGTCGCGAACATGTGCAGGATTTCCATGTTCCCGGTGTCGGGCGCGTTGCAGTTGAACACCTCCGACGACCAGTAGATCCGGCCCATAATCTCGGCCAGCGGCGCATATTCGAGATTGGAGAGCCGCGTGCCCGGCTCCTCCGGCTTGAGTGCCGGCAGGAAAAGGTTCCACAGCCCTTCGGCCTTGGCCTTGGCTTTCAGACCGTCGATTAGCGCCATCGGATAGCGCCCGGCCTCGACCTCCTCGCGCCAGCTCGCATCGGCCGGCTGGACATGGTCGTCCATGAAGACCTGCAGCCGGGTGCGGAGCTCCTCGACCTTGGCGGAATAGGCGAAATCCATGGTGTCGTCCTTCAGTCGCGGCCGTCGATCACGGCCTCTGCCCGCAGCGCGAAACTCTCTGCCATCTCGCCCACGGCGACGGCATTCTCCGCGGCTGCGTTGCCGGCCTTCGCCCGTGCCGCAATGCCGTCGAGGATGACGGCGAAACGCAGCAGCGAGAAGGCGAGGTGGAAGCGACCAGGTCCCTTGCGACCGGCCGCGGTGCAATAGCGCTCAAGATACTCGGCCTGCGTCGGGATGCCGAGGTCTTGGCGGTCGAGTCCGACGATGCCGGCGTACATCTGCGGCGTCGAATGCCAGGGCAGGCACGAGAAGGCGGCGTCGGAGAGCGGGTGCCCGAGTGTCGACAGCTCCCAGTCGAGCACTGCCACGACACGCGGCTCATCCGGAGCGAACATCAGGTTGCCCAGGCGGAAATCGCCATGGACGATGGTGGTTTCCGGGCTTTCGTCGAGATTGGCCGTGAGCCAGTCGAAGACGCGATCTACCGCGGCGATCTCGCGCGTCTTCGTTTCCTGCCACTGCCGGCCCCAGCGCGCGATCTGGCGGGCATAGTAGTTTCCGGGCTTGCCGAAATCGGCGAGCCCGGCCGCCTGCCAGTCGAAGCCGTGCAGCGCCGCAAGCGTCTCGGCCATCGCCAAATACATGGCGCGGCGTTGTTCAGGCGTTACTCCGGGGAGGGCGGTGTCGTGGAAGACGCGGCCGTCCAGCCGCTCCATCAGATAGAAGGGCGTGCCGACGATGTCCTCGGCCTCATGGAACAGCACGACCGGCGGCACCGGCACCGCCGATCCAGCCAGCGCCTTCAGGATTCGGTACTCGCGATCGACCGCATGCGCCGATGGCAGGAGCGGTCCCGGCGGCTTCTTGCGCAGCACGAGCCGCGTGCCGGCGTCGGGATAGGACAGGAAGAAGGTCGGGTTCGATTGCCCGCCGCTGATCCGCTCCAGCACCATCGGCCCAGCTGCGCGGCCGGGCAGGGCGGAGCGCAGGAAGGCATCGAGGCGGGCGGGGTCGAACTCGAGGGCGGTGGAGGCTTGGCCGGCGGACATGGGTCGCATCATCATTGGCTGTGGCGCACGGGTCAACGTTATGAATCGCGATTCAGTTCGTGCGGCCCCCCTTGACCCTGATCACCGAGACTGAGCAATGCGCTTCCGCGACGACCTTGGTCGAGACGCTGCCAAGATGGCGGCGCACCGCCGATGAGGCGCGGGCGCCGAGCACGACATGATCGATGTCGTTGTGCCCGGCATAGTTCAGGATAGCGTCCGCGGCGCTGACGGCCTCGATGACGTGGTAGCTGACGCGGTCCTCGCGCAGGTGCAGCGGCCGCGCCCAGTCCTTCAGTGAAACGAGCCGGTTGATGTAGAGCGAGCGCCCGTGCTCGTCGACGGTCTGCGTCTCGCGGATGATCTCGGTGCGCAGCACGGTCAGGCAGGCGAGCCAGGAATCCTCGCGGGCCGCCAGGAGGCGCTGTGTCTCGGCCAGGATCGCGGCCGCGAGTTCGTCGTGCTCGCCCGACAGGTCGACGGCCACCAGAATGATGGATGGGCCTGCCTCGCGGCGCGCATGCGCCGAGGGACCGAGGATCTCGGCCTCGTCGCGCTTCTGGAACCGCGCCAGTATGCGCTTGCCCAGGCCCGGCGACGTCGTGGCGCGGCGGTGGCGCGCGACCACGACCTGCTCGGGGTGGCGCAGGTCGAAGGCGACCTTGGCCGCGTCGGCATAACGCTGGCGGCGGTCGACCTCCAGGCAGCGCAGGATGATCTCCTCGAGCCATGCCGGCGTTTCCGGGCGCAGCGAACGCGGCGGGCGCGGCGCATGGTAGAGGCGCCGCTTCATGCCGGGCAGCGTTGCCGGGCGCCCGAACGGCTCCTCGCCGGTTGCCATCTGGTAAAGGATGCAGCCAAGCGCGAAGATGTCGCTCGCCGGATCCGAGCGGTCGCCGAGCACCTGTTCGGGGGCGATATAGGCCGCGGTGCCCATCGGCGCGGAACTCTCCTCGCCGAGGAGGTCGGGCAGTTCTGAATGGCGGGAGAGGCCGAAGTCGAGGAGGACGGCCCCGCCCTTCGCCATCATCACGTTTTGCGGCTTGAGGTCGAGATGAGCGACCTTCTGGCGATGCAGGTCGGCCAGCGCGACGGAGATGGCGATGCCAATGCGCACGACCTCTGCGACCGCTAGCGGCGCGGACTGCAGCGCCTCGGCGAGCCGCGTGCCGGCGACGAATTCCATCGCGATATAGGGAATGCGGGCGAGGTCGCCAGCAGCCACGAAGCGCGGCACATGCGGGCCCGACAGGCGCTTGTGGATCATCGCCTCGGTCTCGTAGCCGACGATCATCGAGGCGTCGGCGCCGGGGTCGAGGATCGGGATCTTCATCACGAGGGGCATGCCGTGATCGGGATGCGTCGCACGCCACAGCGTTGCCATTGCGCCAGAGGTCAGGCGCTCGGTCAGGGTGAAACCGTCAATGACCGAGCCGGCGCGCGGCGTCTCCATGGCACTTCCCCTCTGCTCGCGCGGTTCCGAGCGTGTTGAATCAATCTGGTCGGAATCGCCTCTAGAAGCTTGATCGAACGCGCTTAATCCGCATGCTCTAACGGCCGATATGCAGTCGCAGGCCCAGCCATTCGGGCAGGCCATATGCGTGGATCTTTCGCGCCGTCTCCTGGGTATCGTAGGGCACACGGATCATGGTGATCTCGGCCCGGCCCGTATCCAGGAGCGCAAAGCATGCCGCCGGATTGCCGTCGCGCGGCTGGCCGACCGCTCCAACGACGACGACATGGCGCCGTATGGCGGACAGCGGCGCTGCGACATGCGGCAAGGGCTGGAACCGAACCGGTTCGATGCCCGAGCGCGCATAGTAGATCGTCGGCACATGGGTGTGGCCGCACAGCACGAGCGGTGCATCGCTGGCGGCCAGGCATTCGGCGGCGGCTTTCTCGTTGGTGACATAAGGCCATCTCGCCGGCGTCCGCGCGCTGGCATGGACAAAGAGCATGCCGGGCAATTCGGCCGAGAGTGGCAGCGCGTCCAGAAAGCCCAGATGCGCGGCCGAGAGCTGCGTGCGTGTCCAGAGGATCGCGTCATGGGCGTGTGGCGTCATGCCGGACGGACCGGTGATCGCGGCCTGGTCATGGTTGCCGAGCAGGCAGAGCGCGCCGTCGGAAACCAGCCGCTCGGCCGTCTCGATCGCGAAGACGGGATCGGGGCCGTAGCCGACGATGTCACCGAGCAAGGCGATGCGGTCAGGCGCGAGACGGTCGACCGCTTTGAGGACGGCTTCCGTCGCCTCGCGGTTCGCGTGAAGATCCGTCAGAACGGCAATGCGCATGGGGTAGGATCGCGGGGAAGCCGGTTGCCGGTGTGCCAGCAGGCGCAGCCGCGCGCCATAGGCCTTTTGGTGCAGGCTCTCAGGCCGCGGAGTGCAGGCTCGACAGGAAGCGCTCGACGAGATCGCTGATCATGCCGGCCGACGCCTCGACCTGCACCGCGGCGGAGTCGAGCTCGATCGACATCTTGGCGACATCCGCGATCGAGCGCCGGGCGGCCTGCGCCGAGGCGAGGCCTTGCTGCGTGCGTTCGGCGGCCTCCTTGGTGTCTGCCGCCATATCGCCGGTGGCCAGCGATTGCGCCCGCACCGTCTCCGCGATCGACGCCGCCGATTGCTCGAGGCGCGCGATGGTGAGGCTGATCGAGTTGACATGCCGGACGCAGGATTCGGTCGCCGACTGGACCTGCGCGATCTGCGTGGCAATTTCGCCGGTGGCGTTGGCCGTCTGGTGGGCGAGGGACTTGACCTCGCCGGCAACGACGGCAAAGCCCCGACCGGCCGCTCCGGCGCGTGCCGCTTCGATGGTGGCGTTGAGCGCGAGCAGGTTCGTCTTGGTCGCGATCTGCTGGATCAGCGTCACGATCGAGCCGATGCGCCCTGCCGCTTCAGCCAGGACCTCCATCGACCCGGTGACCTCGCGCGTGTCGACGACGGCTTCCGCGGTGACCGAGAAGCTCTGCTGTGTTTCGCTGCTGACAAGGTCGAGCGCACTGACCAGGTCCTCGGTCGCGGCCACGGCGCGGCCGATCCGGTCGGTACAGGCGAGCGCGGCATGCTCCGCGAGCGTCGCCTCGCGATCGGCCTGGCCGCTGCGATAGAGGCTGGTCGCGGCGTAGTCCCTGAGCGTGCTCGCCGCGGTCCGCAGGCTTTCCGACAGTTGCCCGATATTGCCCTGGAAGGACGAGGCGGCGAGATGCAGCTCGTTCTCGCGCTGCGTCAGCCCGATGCGGCTCGCCCGCTGGTGGCAGGAGGTCGCCGCGATCGCGTCGCACAGGATCAGCCTTGTCAGGGCAGCGGCCTCGGCGATCGCCTTGCGGCTGCTGAAGCGGCGTCGTCGGCCGATCTCCTGGAAGAGCGGCTCGATCAACCGCAACGCCGTGCCAAGCCTGGTCCGGATCCCCATCGCGTCGCCGAATTCGGTCATCGCCGCCCGGTTCAGGTCGTCGGCGTAGTCATCGCCGAACTCAGCCTTGAACAGGAGTTCGAAATGCCGGAGTTCGGCCTCGACGATCGGCTGGCGGTGCCTCTCGACATGGATCTTCATGTCGGCGACGGAGCGCTCGAGATGGTCGCAATAGGCGGAGGAGGCTTCGCCGGCATGCCGGGAGACAACCGGCAGCAAGGCGCGCGCGACGTCCCGCGCACCCGCGTCGACGCCAGAAGCGAGCAGCAGCTTGTCGATCGCCGCAGCCGTGATCGCGACGGGCTTGGCACCGGAAGCGGGGTGGGCGGGATCCTGGGACAATGTACGCCATAGCCGGGAAATTCGTCGGCTAAGACGCTGTCACAAATCCCTTAAAGAATTTGAGGCGAAATTGAGCGGCTTTCTAGGGGCCAACTGGAAATTCGGCCCTCATCCCGACGGACCGCGAGCGGCGTCCGGAGGATGAGGGCTCCGAGAAATTTCCAGGCTGCCTCTAGGCCGCGTCGAGCCCGTAGAGCGAGTGCAGCGTCCGAACCGCCAGCTCAGTATAGGCCGCGTCGATCAGCACCGAAAACTTGATCTCGGACGTCGTGATCGCGCGGATGTTGATGCCCTTTTCCGACAGCGCCCGGAACGCGCGCGCCGCGACGCCGGCATGGCTGCGCATGCCGACGCCGATGGCCGAGATCTTGACCACGTCGGTCGCGCCCTGCAGCGCCTGGTAGTGGATCACGTCGTGCAGGCCCTCCAGCAGGGTCTTGGAACGCTCGTAATCGGCCGTCGGCACGGTGAAGGTGATGTCGGTCGTCGCCTGGTCGTCGGAGACGACCTGGATGATCATGTCGACATTGATGTTGGCGTCGGCGAGCGGTCCGAAGATCGCGGCCGCCACGCCCGGCTTGTCGGCAACGCGCCGGAGCGTGATCTGGGCTTCGTCGCGTGAGAACGCGATGCCGGTGACGATCTGCTGTTCCACGATGTCGTCCTCGTCGCAGATGAGGGTGCCTGGATTGGGATTGTTGGGGTCGTCGAAGGAGGAGCGCACATAGGTAGGCACGCGATGGACCATGGCGATCTCGACCGAGCGCACCTGGAGCACCTTGGAGCCGAGCGAAGCCATCTCCAGCATCTCCTCGAAGGAGACCTTGTCCATGCGGCGTGCCTTGGGCACCACGCGCGGATCGGTGGTGTAGACGCCGTCGACATCGGTGTAGATGTCGCAGCGATCGGCCTTCAGCCCGGCAGCGATTGCCACGGCCGAGGTGTCCGAGCCGCCGCGGCCGAGCGTGACGATGCGATGCGACTGGGCGTGCAGGCCCTGGAAGCCTGAGCAGACCGCGATTTCGCGGTTGCGGTCGAATCCGGCGAGAATTCCGGCGCCGTCCACGCCCTCGATCCGCGAGGACGAATGCGCGTCCGAACCGAAGATCGGAATCTGCCAGCCCTGCCAGGAGCGCGCCGGCAGGCCCATCTCCCTGAGCACGATCGCCATCAGGCCCGAGGTCACCTGCTCGCCCGAGGCGACGACGACGTCGTATTCGGCCTGATCGTAGAGCGGGGCGGCTTCCTTGCACCAGGCGACGAGCTCGTTGGTCTTGCCCGACATCGCCGAGACGACGACCGCAACCTCGTGGCCCGCGTCGAACTCGCGTTTGACGTGCCGGGCCGCGTTCTTGATGCGCTCGACGGTCGCGACGGACGTGCCGCCGAATTTCATCACCAGACGGGCCATGGCGGTCCAGAGGTTCTCGGTTATCACAAGCCCCGGTTCGGGCCGGGACGAAAGGTCACCCTCGCGTCTTGCGCGGGGCGGGTGTAGATGACGGCCAGCGGCCTGCCTGTCAATGCGACGAGGGTCGGGCAGCCAGACGGAGGCAAGGACCATGGCGGCGAGCGCCCAGCGCCGAGGCTCGGCTGAGGACAACGCGACCCGGAACGGCTCGACCGTCGATGCCGCCGAGGTGGCGCGCTTCGATGCGATCGCCAAGACCTGGTGGGACCCGAAGGGCCCGATGGCTGTCCTGCACAAGTTCAATCCGGTTCGGCTGGCGTTCATCCGCGACCTCGCCTGCGAACGCTTTGGCCGCGATCCGAAGACGATGCGGGCGCTGGAAGGGCTCAGCCTTGTCGATATCGGCTGCGGCGGCGGCGTGCTCTGCGAGCCGCTGGCGCGCCTCGGCGCCCGGGTTACGGGCCTCGATCCGGCCCCCACCAACATTGCCGTTGCGGGCGCCCATGCGCAGAGCAGCGGGCTCGCGATCGACTATCGCCAGCAGACGATCGAGTCGCTGGTAGCCGAGGGCGGCCGCTATGACATCGTGCTGGCGATGGAAGTGGTCGAGCATGTCGCCGATGTCGAGGCCTTCGTCGGCGCCTGCTGCGCAGCGGTGAAGCCCGGCGGGCTCCTCGTCATGGCGACGCTGAACCGTACCCTGAAATCCTATGCGCTCGCGATCGTCGGCGCCGAATATGTCCTGCGCTGGTTGCCGCGCGGCACGCATGACTGGGAGAAGTTCGTGACGCCGAAGGAGCTCGGCGATGCGATCGAGCGCGGCGGGCTCGAACTCGGCGACAGCACCGGCGTGGTCTACAACCCCTTCACGGATCGCTGGTCCGCCGCGCGCGACATGGACGTCAACTACATGCTGGCGGCGCATCGCCCGGGTTGAGTGGCGTCCGAGGGACGCGCTCAGATCCAGCGTCGCATCGTGCTGAGCACGATCAGGAACGCCAGGCCCGATGCCAGGGCGACGATGGAACCGGTCAGCGCCGGATTGGTGCCGATCGTGTAGCCGAGCTTGCGCCAGAGCAGCGTTCCGAGGATCGCGCCGGCGAGCACCAGCAGTCCGTTGACGATGATGCCGAAGGCGCCGTCGCGCAGCAGCATGTCGGAAATCCAGCCGAACAGCAGTACGGCGATCGCGACGATCGCGACCAACACCACGAGGTGTGCGGTCGGCAGGTCCGGCATTCCGAGCATCGAGATCAAGGTGCGCATGGAGAATCCTCGGCTGGCTCCAGGCTTGAATAGCATGGCTGCGTTAAGGGGATGCTGCGAAGCGCGGCAGGCGCACAGCACGGCCAGTGGAGCTGCGAGGCGTGTCTGTTGTTGCGCTGCGGCATAGTCCAATGGAACGATGGCGCGGCGCAGCATATGATGCATGATCGTGGGCAAGTCCGCCGGGGCAGCGCTGGGTCATCGCAAGCCTCCGCTGTCGCAAGCCGCCGGACAGAGCAGGGGAGAGACGACCATGTCCAAGCCGCAGACGTCTAAGCCACAGCCCGCCGCGATCGCGCACAAAGATCTCTACGAACTCGGCGAACTCCCGCCGCTGGGCCATGTCCCGGCCAACATGTACGCCTGGACCATCCGCCGCGAGCGCCATGGGCCGCCACAGGACAGCTTCAAGGTCGAGGTCGTCCCGACCTGGTCGATCGGCGAGGAGGAGGTGCTCCTCCTCGTGATGGCCGGCGGCGTCAACTACAATGGCATCTGGGCCGGGCTCGGCCAGCCGATCTCGCCCTTCGACGTGCACAAGGGGGCGCTCCACATTGCCGGCTCCGACGCCTCGGGCATCGTCTGGGCCGTCGGTTCCAAGGTGAAGCGCTGGAAGGTCGGCGACGAGGTCATCGTCCACTGCAACCAGGATGACGGCGACGACGAGGAGTGCAATGGCGGCGACCCGATGTTCTCGTCGTCCCAGCGGATCTGGGGCTATGAGACGCCGGATGGCTCCTTCGCGCAGTTCTGCCGAGTGCAGTCGCGCCAGCTCATGCTGAAGCCGAAGCACCTCGCCTGGGAGGAGGCCGCCTGCTACACGCTGACGCTGGCGACAGCCTATCGCATGCTTTTCGGCCACGCCCCGCACACGATCAAGCCTGGCGACAACGTTCTGGTCTGGGGCGCTTCCGGCGGGCTGGGCGTCTTCGGCGTGCAGCTCTGTGCGGCCTCCGGCGCCAATGCGATCGGCGTGATCTCCGACGAGACCAAGCGCGACTATGTCCTGGGGCTCGGCGCCAAGGGCGTCCTCAACCGCAAGGACTTCAACTGCTGGGGGCAGATGCCCAAAGTCAATTCGCCGGAATATGTCGAATGGACCAAGGAGGCGCGCAAGTTCGGCAAGGCGATCTGGGACATTACCGGCAAGAAGGACGTCGACATCGTCTTCGAGCATCCCGGCGAGGCGACCTTCCCGGTCTCCTGCCTCGTCGCCAAGCGCGGCGGCATGGTGGTGTTCTGCGCGGGCACCTCCGGCTTCAACATCACCTTCGACGCCCGCTATGTCTGGATGCGACAGAAGCGCGTCCAGGGCTCGCATTTTGCTCACCTCAAGCAGGCGAGCGCGGCCAACCAGTTCGTGCTCGACCGGCGAATCGACCCTTGCATGTCCGAGGTCTTCCCCTGGGACAAGATCCCGCTCGCCCACCACAAGATGTGGAAGAACGAGCACGCGCCCGGCAACATGGCCGTGCTGGTCTACGCCCCCCGCACGGGCCTGCGTACCTATGAGGACGTGGCGGAAGCGCTGGCGGGGTAAGGCGGGCGTCGGCTTGCGCTCGGGGGCGATAACACTTAATCGTTCGGTAAAGTAATTTTCCGAACGAGGTGTCCAAGTGCCGATCTCGCTCCAGCTCTACGCGCACCCATTGTCGTCCTACTGCCAGAAGGTGCTGGTCGCCCTCTACGAGAACGACACGCCCTTCAGCTATCGGCTGCTCGACTTCGCCGACCCGCAGGCCGGCGAGGAGCTCGCCGCGCTCTGGCCGTTGAAGCGCTTTCCCGTGCTCGTCGATGGCGGCGACACCATCCTCGAGTCGAGCGTCATCATCGAGCATCTGTCGCTCGCCCATCCGGGGAGGGTCCGGCTGCTGCCCGCGGATGCGAAGGCGGCGCTGGCCGTGCGGATGATGGACCGCTTCTTCGACAACTACGTCATGACCCCGATGCAGAAGATCGTCTTCGATCAAATCCGCGATCCGGGGAATCGCGACCCCCATGGCGTCGCCGAAGCGCGCGCGCTGCTCGATGCCGCCTATCAATGGCTCGACGTCCGGCTGGCCGGGCGCGAATGGGCCTGCGGCGACGAATTCGGCCTCGCGGACTGCGCGGCCGCACCGTCGCTCTTTTATGCCGACTGGGTCCACGAGATCGATACGGCCTTCCCCAACACGCGCGCCTACCGGGCGAGGCTCCTGGCGCGGCCATCCTTCGCCCGCGCCGTCGAGGAAGGGCGGCCCTATCGCCACTTCTTCCCGCCGGGCGCCCCCGATCGCGACTGAAACCTGTCACGCTGCCCCGGCCAGAGCATGCCAATGCGGCGTCCGCATGGGGCGACATCTGCCTGCCGCGCGATTAAGCAATCGGGCCTCGAAAGCCGGTCCCATGCTGTCATCGCCCCTGTTCCTGCGCGCCATTCCCCTGATCTTCACCTTCCTCTGGTCGTCAGGCTGGATCGTCGCGGGCTATTCGGCTCAGTATGCCGATCCGCTGACCTTTCTCTCGGTCCGCTTCGCCAGCGCCGGGGTTCTGCTGGCCCTGCTGTCATTGGCCGTCGGGGCGCGCTGGCCGGCGACGCCGCGGGCTTGGCTCGACTGCATCGTCGCCGGCGTGCTGCTCCATGCGATCTATCTCTGCGGCGTCTGGTGGGCGGTCCGCCACGGCCTGCCGGCCGGCATTTCGGGGCTGATCGCGGGCCTCCAGCCGATCCTCACCGCAATGCTGGCGCCGGCGCTCGTCGGGGAGCGCATCTCGCTGGTGCGGTGGGCCGGCATTCTCTGCGGGTTCCTCGGCATCGCCCTGGTGCTCGAACCCAAGCTGGTCGGCGTCGATCCGGCTGCGCTGTGGGGCATCCTGCTTCCGGTCGTGATCAACATCGTCGGCATGGTTGCCGTGACGTTCGGATCCTTCTTCCAGAAGGCCCGCATCGTCTCCGGCGACCTGCGGACGATCACCACGATCCAATACGGCGCTGCCTTCCTGTTCACGCTGCCGCTGGCCTTCGCGCTCGAGCCGATGCGGATCGAGTGGAACCTGACCATGGCGCTGGTCCTGGCCTGGTCGGTGCTGGCGCTCTCGCTTGGTGGGATCGGGCTCTATCTGCTCATCCTGCGCCGTGGCGAGGTCTCGCGCATCGCGACCTTCCTCTACCTCGTCCCGGCGCTGGTGGCGCTCGAGGCCTGGATCCTCTTCGGCGAGACGATGTCGCTGATCCAGATTGCCGGCATGGCCTTGACGATTGTCGGCGTCGTCCTGGCGAGCCGGAAATAGCGCCTGCTCGTCCGAAAGACGGCTTTTCGCTCCTTCGCGGTTCGGCATATGCTGCGTCGCAACAAGGGAGAGAAATCATGAGCGCAACCGCCGCCGCCGCCCCGTCGCAGCCCCCCGCCAGCGCCATCGATCTGATCGCGGCGGCGCTGCCGGGCTTCGAGACCCTGCTGCAGGAGGCGATCGCCGCCGTGCGCGCCAGGGTGACGGCCGAGGGCAAGGTTTCCTCCGCCCTGTTGGAAGCCGAGCAGCACGCCGCCCATGGCCTCTCTTGGCTCGCGACCTATGTCATGGCTCTGCGCGAGCTGAAGGCCTATGGCGAGCGCCTCGCGGCAGAGAACCGCTACGGCGCCGTCGAAGACTACGCGATCCGCATCGGCGCCGGCGAATATGCCGCGCAGATCCTCGGCGGCATCCCGATGAGCCAGGGCGAGATCGTCCGGCTGGCTTCGCTAGGCCTGTCCGCCAAGGTGATCGCTGCCGCTCGCACCGCCGCCGCTGATACGCTGGTCGCCGAGGGCAACACGCCGGAGAATCGCGCCCGCCTCGTCTCCCTGTTCAGCCAGGACGACGGCGCCGTCAGCGTCGGCGATCCCGGCCTCGACGAGACGCTGGAGGCGATCCGCTCCGAGATGCGCCGCTTCTGCGCCGCCGAAGTCGCGCCCCATGCCCATGAGTGGCACCTGAAGAACGACTACATCCCGATCGAGGTGGTCGAGAAGATGGCCGAGCTCGGCGTCTTCGGGCTGACCATCCCCGAGGAGTTCGGCGGTATGGGCCTGTCCAAGGTCTCGATGTGCGTGGTCTCGGAGGAGCTCTCTCGCGGCTATATCGGCGTCGGTTCGCTGGGAACCCGCTCCGAGATCGCGGCCGAGCTGATCCTCTGCGGCGGCACGCCGGAGCAGAAAGAAAAATGGCTGCCGAAGCTCGCTTCCGGCGAAGTGCTGCCGACTGCCGTCTTCACCGAGCCCAATACAGGCTCCGACCTCGCCAGCCTGCGCACACGCGCCGTCCGTGACGGAGAGGTTTGGAAGGTCTCCGGCAACAAGACCTGGATCACCCACCCCGTCCGCGCCGATATCATGACGCTGCTGGTCCGCACCGATCCGGACGCGGCCGGTTATCGCGGCCTCTCCATGCTGATCGCGGAGAAGCCTCGCGGCAGCGACGCCGATCCCTTCCCGGTCGAGGGGCTGACCGGCGGCGAGATCGAGGTGCTCGGCTATCGCGGCATGAAGGAATACGAGCTCGCCTTCGACGGCTTCGAGGTCAAGGCCGAGAACCTGCTCGGCGGGGTGGAAGGGCAGGGCTTCAAGCAGCTGATGCAGACCTTCGAGGCGGCCCGTATCCAGACGGCGGCGCGCGCCGTCGGCGTCGCGCAATCGGCCTTCGATCTCGGCCTGCGCTACGCCAAGGAGCGCGTCCAGTTCGGCAAGAAGCTGATCGCCTTCCCGCGCGTCGCCGACAAGCTCGCGATGATGGCGGCCGAGATCCTGATCGCGCGCCAGCTCACCTATTTCGCCGCCCGCGAGAAGGATGCCGAGCGCCGCTGCGATCTCGAGGCCGGCATGGCCAAGCTGCTCGGCGCCCGCGTCGCCTGGGCTGCCGCCGACAACGCGCTGCAGATCCATGGCGGCAACGGCTTCGCACTGGAATACGCCATCAGCCGCGTGCTCTGCGATGCCCGCATCCTCAACATCTTCGAGGGCGCGGCAGAGATCCAGGCCCAGGTCATCGCGAGGCGGCTCGTGGAGGAGTAGGGCGCAGTGGCTCTGCTGGACGACAGCGGGCCCGGTCACAGTGGCAATGAAAATTCGCCGTCCATGAACATCAGCCGCTCGCGGGCTTGATAGCTGTAGGGTGCCAGGCCTGTTTTGACGATGACCTCCAGGGTAGGCCTGGCGAGTGCGGGCGCAAAACGGGAAACCGTGCAGGCGGCCTGCACTTGAACCTGCCGATTGCTATGGTCTAGGAGGCGAGCCAATTCGAAGCGTCGGTCGCCGGGGCGAGATTTCAGCTCTGCCTCGACGGCCCAGATTGCTTCAATATGACGATTCTCGTCGGCCTTTCGGCCAAAACGCTCCGCCTGTTCACGGGCCATAGCCAACTCGGTATAGCGAGCCAGTAATTCCTCGATGGACAATTTGCCAAGATTTACGCGCTTCATGGCTTCAAGATTCCGTAGAGTCTAAGTGCGCGGTTCCCAATAGCCTGGCGCGTGTTCCAGTCCTTGTCGCTGAGAAATTGACGGGGTGTCAGTCCGCCAAATTCACTGTTGCGTGTCATGTACCATCCCGACACATCCCAGTGGCGCAAGGTTGGCACCAGCATTAGGTTCGGGCGTCCGTTGATCATGGAGCTCGGATAACCTGCAACTGTCGCCGCCGCCCGCTCGTTGCGATGATGAATATCGAAACCGGCGCTGGGACGTGACACGGCATCGTGAAGTTCCTGCTCCGTCTTCGGATCGTCAAGATACGAACCGATGCGCGGCATATGGCTGCGCAGCCAGGACGTGTCTAGCAACTGGCTGAAAAAGCCGCGAGCCTGTGAGGATGCCCTAGTATCCTTCGCTGACTGCAGCCATCGCGCGGAGTCCTTGACGACTGCAGTGATGCCCTGTGCGGTCCTCGGCTGGCTGGCGGGAATACCGGGCCCATCCGCCGGAGACGGCAACTCAAGTCCACTTGCCGCGCCGGCAATGGCATCGGGAAAGGCTGCGAGGAAGTCCGATAGAAGGGGGATGGCGTCGGGATGTTGACCCGAACCATCGCCCCATTGCCCGCCTTCGGGATTGCCCGCTGGCACGCGCGGCTGATTGGGATTGAAGCCGCCTTTTGCAATCAACGCGACCAGCCGGTCGAGCGCGGCGATCATCCGATCGCCGGCCTGCTGGCGCAGCAGGGCAAAATGGCGCTGCCGGAAGGCGCGCCGGTTCTCGATAATCTGTTGGGTTGTGAAAGATTGCATCCGGTGCCAGATTTCTGCGACGGATGCGGAGGCTAAGCGCGAAAATGTCGCCGGGATAAGTCGGCGCCTATCCCCGGATTTGCGTTCTCAGATCAGAACGGCTGGCTGATGCCCAGAATAAGCCGAGCGCTCCTAACGCTTTAATCCCGGCACGATCGCCACCGGATCAACCGCAAACCCCATTGCCCGATAGCCGGTGCGGTTGGGGTGGAGCTTTTCGCCGAGGCCGCCGCTCGTCGAGGCCGGCAAGAAGGCGGCCTTCGACCCGCCGGTCGCGGGGTCGAGCATCACGGCGTCGAAATCCATCACCGCGTCAAAACTGCCGGGGCTGCGGATAAAGGCGTTCAGCGCCTTGCGTTTCTGGTTCTGCTCGGCGGAGCCATGGACCGCGCTCGCGCTGCCGAGGGCGGTTGCGACGGTTGCGTCGACCAACACTCCTTATGAGCCCTCATATCGAGGGGCCGCTGCGCGGCTCTCCGGGATGAGGGCTGATTTTCCTGGCAGGTTCCAAGGCCTCTGTGCGGCAATAATTTCGACATGATGGCCCTGCTTTTCTCACTTCGGCCCTAAGAGCCGGGAGAAACAGGATCATCCGATGTCGAAAAGCCTAGCCACCCTATTCCTCGGATCGACGCTGCTCTGCGCCGCGGCGTTTTCGGCTCCCGCCATGGCGCAGCAGAACTCTGCCGAGCCGTCGCCGCGGATCAGCGTCGTCGGCGAGGGCGAGGTCAGCCTCGCTCCCGACATGGCGATCCTCAACCTCTCGGTGCTGCGCGAGGCCGAGACGGCGCGCGATGCGGTCGCCGCCAGCAGCGAGGCGATGAAGCAGGTGCTCGCCGCGCTGAAGGCGGCCGGCGTCGCCGAGCGCGACCTGCAGACCGCAGGGCTGAACATCCAGCCGCGCTATACGCAGCCCGGCCCGCAGGCGAAGCCTCAGGCGCCGAAGATCAGCGGCTATGCCGCCAGCAACTCCCTGACTGTCCGGGTCCGTGATCTCTCGGCGGTGGGAACGATCCTCGACAAGGTCATCGCCCTGGGCGTCAACCAGGGTGGCGACATCACCTTCGTCAATGACGATCTGAAGCCTGGCCTGGCCGAGGCGCGCAAGCGTGCCGTCCAGGACGCCCAGGAACGGGCGCGCACGCTGGCCGATGCCGCAGGCGTCAAGCTTGGGCGCATCCTGTCGATCGAGGAGCAGTCCCTGCGCTCCGCTCCCCGGCCCATGGCTAAGATGATGCGGGCGGCCGCAGCCGACAGCTTCGTCCCGGTCGAGCGCGGCGAGAACAGCTACGGCACCAGCGTGACCGTGGTCTTCGAGATCGCGCCCTAAACACAGGAGCGAGCTCACCGTATGGAATATGCAGTAAATTCATATTTGCCGGTTCCAATGGTGCCGTGATGCGATGATGTCGGGCCGCGGATACCTGCTGGAATGCTTCTGATCACCGATCGCTCGGATGAAAGCCGGGACGTCGCAAGAGGCCTGGCCCTCTTGGGACACTGTGCTGTCGTCGCGCTCGACGGCCAGGGCAAGGGCCAGGGCGAGCGCGCCGTCGCACAGCCGAGGATCGTCGTCAGCGACGTCGATCTCGGCGAGCGGCGTTCGGTCGAGGCCATTCGCGAGGCTCTGACTCGTCATCGCCGCAAGGACATGCCCTATCTCTGCCTGCTGCGGGACATGACCGCGCGCTCAACCATCCAGGCGCGAGCCATCGGCGCGACCGAGATCCTGCCGGCAGGAGCGGCGCCGTCCGTGCTCGTCAAGACGATCAGCCAGTTGCTGCAGGAGGGCGAGGACGCAGACCCGGCTCGCGGTACGCAGGCCTTCACCCGCGCCCATCTCGCAACCGCGGCGGTTTCACTCGCCGACATGTTGCAATCAGCATCTTCGGGAAAAGCGATCCCGCTCGCGGCGGTCGAGGCATCCGTAGACGCGATCGATCAGGCGGCCGGCGCCGCCGATATCGGCGACTGGCTCCAGGTGGTCTGGAGCTATGACGACCTGACCTACCAGCACTGCATGCTCGTCGCCGGTCTTGCTGCCAGCTTCGCGCATCGGCTCGGCTTCGGCGAAGACGACCGCCGGCTCGTGACGCGTGCCGCCGTGCTCCACGACATCGGCAAGGCGCGGATTCCGCTCGACATCCTGCACAAGCCCGGCGCGCTCGACGAGGCCGAGCAGGCGGTCATGCGCAGCCACCCCGTCGTTGGCCACCAGATGCTGGTCGCTCAGGGCGGCATCCGGCCCGAAGTCCTCGCCGCGGTTCGCTCGCACCACGAATATCTCGACGGTACAGGCTATCCCGACGGCCTGAGAGGCCATGAAATCTCCGACATCGTGCGGATGATCACGATCTGCGACATCTACGCGGCACTGATCGAACGGCGCAGCTACAAGCTGCCATTGCTGCCGGATCAGGCCTATGACCTGCTGGTGCTGATGGGCGCGAAACTCGACGCGGATCTGGTCCGCGCCTTCGGCGACGTCGTGCTGAAGCCCGCGCAGGCGGCCTGAGCGAGTCTCACCTCTGCAGCCGCCACTTGGCGAAGCCCTCGCCGGCATCGCCGGCGGCTTCCGCCGCAAGTCCCTCCGGCCGCTTTCCCGCCGCTGCGGGTGACGTCACGAAGGTCGCCTCCACGCCAGCGGGCAGGGGGGCCAGCGACCAATTCCCGTCGGCTTTCGGCTCGATCGTGCCCTTCGACAGGATATGGCGCACGATCACGTCGCGGTTGAGATCGGGCGCCTCCAGCACCACGGTCGTCCGGGTGCCCGGGAAATTGCCGCCGCCCGAGGCGCGGTAATTGTTGGTGACGACGATGAACTCGGCGGCCCCGTCGATCGGTCGGCCCGCATGGGCGAGATCGACGATGCGGCGTGCCTCCGGCGCCACGAGCTTGCCGTCGCCGTCATAGCGTGAGGCCTGCGTGACATCGATCCTGTAGGTCACGCCGTCGATCACGTCGAAATTGAAGGGGGGAAACGCTGGATTGATCAGCGGTTGCTCGCCGGTCTTCGCAGGGTCGATCCTGTTGAAGATACCGGCCGAGCGCTCCAGCCACTCGGACAGCTGCGCGCCGGTGATTTTCACGATCTGCACGGTGTTCGGGTAGAGATAGATGTCGGCGACGTTTCGGATGGTGATCGGCCCGGCCGGGATGTCCGTGTAGAATGAAGGTCCCGCCCGGCCGCCCGACTTGAAAGGGGCGGCGGCGGAGAGCACCGGCAGGTCCTTCCACGGCGTCTGCGCCATCAGTCCCTTGGCATAAGCAATCTGCGCCTCGGCCACGATCTGCACGGAAGGGTCGTCGGCGACGAGCGCGAAGAAGCTGTTGATGGCCGAGGCGGTCGTGCCGACAGGCTCGCGCATATAGACCAGTGTCGCCTCGTGATCGGCCTTGACGCTCGCGAGCACGGCTGGCTCGGCAGCGGCCTTCGGGACGATCTTGCGATCCGGCATGCGCTCGAAGATCGGTCTCGGTTCGACCTTGAATGCGGCGATGCGCCAGTGCTCGTCGCGCTTCTCCAGCTCGAGGTCGACGATGCCGAGATGCGAACCCCAGAACCCGGGCTGGCAGGCCGGCTTGCCGTGCAGCGTGCCCCTGACGTTGTCGACGCCGGCGAGCCCGTCGAAGGCCTTGGCGCCGGGAAAGACGAGGTGCTGGTGGCCGGTCAGGATGACGTCGATACCGTCGAGCGCGGCCAGATGCAGCGCCGCGTTCTCCTCCATCCCCTTGCGCTCCCCGCCGGCGATGCCGGAATGACAGAGCGCGATGACGAGGTCGGGCCCCGCCTTCAGCAGTTCCGGTACATGCTTGTGGGCGGCATTGACGATGTCGGTAGCGGTGACCTTGCCGTCGAGATTGGCCTTGTCCCACTGCATGATCTGCGGCGGGACGAAGCCGATCACGCCGATCTTCAGGACATGCTGCTGTCCGCTCTCGTCCTCGAAGCTCTGCTCGAACAGCCGCCAAGGGTCGACCAGCGGATAGCCGCCGATCTTCTCGACATTGGCGCAAACCAGCGGGAATTCGGCCTTGGCGAGCCCATGGTCGAGGAAGTCCAGCCCGTAGTTGAACTCGTGGTTGCCGATGGTGCCGCAGAGATAGGGCAGCGCGTTCATCGCGGCGATCATCGGATGGGTTTCGCCGGGCTTCAGGCCCTTCTTGTAGGCGATGTAGTCGCCAAGCGACGAGCCCTGCAGGAAGTCGCCATTGTCGAAGAGCAGGCTGTTCTTCGCCTCGGCTTGCGCCGCCTTGATCAGGCTTGCGGTCTTGGCGAGCCCGACCGTGTCGTCGGCGGCGTCGCGGAAATAGTCGTACGGCACGATGTTGACGTGGAGATCGGTGGTCTCCAGCACGCGCAGCTTCAGCCGGGCTGGTGTCTGGGCGCCGAGCGTCGAGGGCAGGGCTGCGCCGACGGCCAATGCTGCAGCTCCCTTCAGCGTGTCACGGCGATTGAAGCGCTTCTCTCGTGCCATGACCAGTCCCTGCTCCTGCCGATCCAGGCCGACGTTAGCATTGCAGCGGCGCCATGGCATGGCGAAGTTGGCGTCATCGCCCCATCAAGCCGCTCTACACCTCCCGCAGCGAGCGCGGCATCGTCACCGGGCGGGCTTCCCTTGCCTGCGCGGCGAGCCTGACCGGCGCGTTCACCGCCCCGAAGCCGGCATAGCCGCCGCGTCGTTCGATGATCTCGAAGAAGAAGCGCTGCGCGAAGACATGGGTGTAGACCTGCAGGAATTCGGCCTCGCCATCGCGATCGTACAGGATGTGGTGTTCGCGCAGCCGGTCGATCAGGTCCGGATCGAGCCCGTGCCGCGCCTCGAGATCCTCGTAGTAGTTTTCGGGGATGTCCAGGAAGGATAGCCCCGCGGCGCGCATCGCGGTGACCGCCGCGAAGATGTCCGGCGCATCGAAGGCGATGTGCTGGACGCCGGAGCCGAAATGCTCGGAGACGAAGCGCGACGACAGCGTGCGCGTCGCCTGCGAACCGTTCAGGATGAAACGCAGTGAGCCGTTCGCGCTGACCAGCGGCCGGCTTTCGACGAGCCCGCCTGGATCGGCGATGGCGAGCTGCGGGATGCGCTCAAGCCGGAACAGCGAGGTGTAGAACAGCAGCCAGGACAGCATCTCCTCATAGTCCATCGACTGGGAGATGTGGTCGACGCTCTCGAGCGGCGCGGCGGGGGCCGGGGATTGGGCCGGCGACTTCGGCTCCGACACCGCCACGAAGTCCTTGTCCCAGATATGGCCGAGTTCGCCCTCCGGCTGGGTGAAGTAGATCAGCGAGCCGCCGACACCGCGGATGGCGGGGATATGCAGCTCGCCTGGGCCGACCGGTTGCTCGAAGCTCTGGATGCGCAGGCCGGCCGCGCGCGCCATCGTCTGCTCGACATCCTCGACCCGCAGGCAGATCGCGCAGACGCCGGGCCCATGCATGATCGCATGCGATTGGGCGAAGCCGTCCTTCTCGGTGTTGAGCAGGAGATTGATGCCGCCCTGGCTCCAGCGCGTCACGGACTTGCTGACATGCTGCCCCGTCTGGCGGAAACCCAGCGCCGAGAACAGCCGAGCCAGCTCGGACGCCGTCTCCTCGTCGAGCGCGAATTCGATGAACTCGACGCCCAGGATCTGTGCGCGCGGCGGCAGCGTCGGTGAGCTCTGGTCGGCAAGCGCGATCAGCGAGCGCATGCCGTCCGTGGCGAGCCTGCGGGCCGAACCGGCACGGAACTGGTCGTTGAAGATCTCGTGCGAGAGCGGCCCGTTGTAGCCGGTCTGCGCGATCGCCTGCACGAAATCGACGACGGCAAGGTCGCCCTGGCCGGGGAAGCAGCGGAAATGCCGGCTCCAGCTCAGCACGTCCATGTCGAGCTTCGGCGCGTCGGCGAGCTGGACAAGGAAGATCCGGTCGCCGGGGATCGAGGCGATCGGACCGAGCGGCGACTGGCGCGCCAGCGTGTGAAAGGAATCGAGGATCAGCCCGATGCGCGGGTGGTCGGCCCGGCGCACGATCTCCCAGGCGTCGCGGTAGTCGTTGACATGGCGGCCCCAGGCCAGCGCCTCGTAGCCGACACGCACGCCGTAGCGGGCGGCGAGCTCGCCGAGTTCGCGGAGGTCCGCCGCCGCCCGGTCGATGCCGCCAAGCGCCTGCGGCGAGACGTTGGAGCAGATCAGCATCAGCTCCGCGCCGAGCTCGTTCATAATGGCGAATTTGCGCTCGGCCCGAGCGAAGGTGCGGGCGCGCAGCGGCTCCGGCATGCCCTCGAAATCGCGGAAGGGCTGGAAGGCCGAGATCGTCATGCCGAGATCGGCGACCATCTGACCAACTTCGCGCGGGCCGCCGTCGAAGGTCAGGAAATCGTTCTCGAAGACCTCGACCGCGTCAAAGCCGGCGGCGGCGATCGCCTCCAGCTTCTCGGCGAGGTCGCCGCTCAGCGAGACGGTGGCGATCGAGGTCGGGTTCATGCGGCAATCCTCATCCGGCAAGCTTCAGGCGGCTTTGGCTTTCGTCTGTCCGATCGTGACCGGGCCGCCTTTCCGCGCGGCTTCGGCAACGGCCTCGATCACGGCCAGCGTGCGGGCGGCGTCAGCCGCGTCGGTGATCGGGGTTTCCGTGCCACGGATCACGGCGCAGAAATGCCGGATCTGCTCAGCCAGCGGTTCGAGCGGCGCGATCGCGACGCTCTCGCGCAGCAGCGGCTCCCACCAGCCCTGCCGGCCCTCGTAATGCCAGCGCTCGAGCGAAGGGATGGACAGCGAGCCTTCGCTGCCGGCGATCAGGTAGCAGAGCCCGTCGCGCTGCGGATAGGCCTTGTTCTCGCCCGAGGAGAGTTCCCAGCTCCACGGCGTCGGCGTCACGTCAGAGACGGTTGCCGTGCCGAGGGCGCCATTGGTGAAGCGGAAGATCAGCGCCGCCGTGTCCTCGACGGCGAAGCCGCGCGTCGCGTTCGAGGTCATCGCCTGCACGCTGTCGATCTCGCCGCAGATGAAGCGCAGGTTGTCGATGTCGTGGATCAGGTTGATCAGCACCGGCCCGCCCCCGGGCTCGCGCCGCCAGGCGACGTCGAAATAGTCGTCGGGCTTGCGGATCAGGAACAGCGAATTGACGGCGACGAGACGGCCGATGCCGCCCTCCTGCACCAGCTTGCGCGCCGCCTTGACGATCGGGTTGTGCCGGCGGTGATGGCCGCCGAGCACGGGAATCCCGGTCCGCGCCTGCACCGCGATCAGAAGCTGGGCCGCCGCGACGCTTTCCGCGAGCGGCTTCTCGATCAGCACCGGAACACCGGCCTCCAGGCATTCGATGGCGCCCGGCACATGCATCGCATTCGGCGTCGCGATGATCGCGCCGTCCGGCGTCATCGCCGCCAGCATGTCGCTGATCGAGGCGAACCAGGGCGTGCCGCGCTCGGCCGCGAGCGCCCTGGCAGCGTCGGTCGGGTCGCAGATCGCAGCGCAGTCGCAGTCCTGCGAGGCGTCCAGGCGCTCCAGATGCGCGCGGCCGATCAGGCCTGCGCCGACGAGGGCGATCTTCAGTTTCGCGCTCATGCGGCCTCCGTCAGGGCGCCGCCGAGGAAGAGCTGCGCAACACGCGGATCAGCGAGGATCTCGGCCGCCGGACCCTGCATGCGCGTCTGGCCGAGTTCGAGCACGAGGCCCTCGTCGGAGATCTCCAGCGCCGAGCGGGCGTTCTGCTCGACCATCAGGATGGTGACACCTTTCGACCGAAGCTCCATCAGGATCCCAAAGGTCTCCTGCACCATCATCGGCGAGAGCCCGATCGAAGGCTCGTCGATCAGCACGAGTTTCGGATCGAGCAGGAGCCCGCGCACGATCTCGAGCTGCTTCTGCTGCCCGCCGGACAGCGTCGAGGCCTGCACGTCCGCCTTCGCCCTTAGCGACGGGAAGCGGTCGAGCGCGGCCTCGATGCGCTTGGGCATGTCGGTGATGTGCGAGCCCGCGGCGACCGCGCCGAGCTCGATATTGTGGCGGACCGACAGCTCCGGGAAGATGTTGCGGCCCTGTGGCACGTAGCAGATGCCGGCCTCCAGCAGTTTGCGCTGGTTCCAGTTGGTGATCTCGGTGCCTTCCAGCCGGATATGGCCCTCGCGCACCTTGAGCAGTCCGAAGATCGCCTTGAATACGGTCGACTTGCCAGCGCCGTTGGGGCCGATGACGGTGGTGATGGCGGCACGCGGCACCTTGAAGCTTGTGCCGTTGAGGATGGTCATGGCGCCATAGCCGCCGACCACGCCGTCTAGTTCGAGGATGGGGGTGCTCATCGCGTCGCTCCTCAATGCCCCAGATAGGCTTCGATCACGGCCGGATTGGCCCTGACCTCGGCCGGCGTGCCCTGTGCCAGCACCTTGCCCTCGGCGAGCACGATGACGCGGGAGCACAGGCTCATGACGAAATCCATGTTGTGCTCGATCACGACGAAGGTCGCGCCCTGTTCGGCATTGATGGCGCGCAGGCGCTCCTTGAGATCGCCCAGCATGGTCAGGTTGACGCCGCCGGCCGGCTCGTCGAGCAGCACCAGGCGCGGGCCCGCCATGAACGCCATGGCGGCGTCGAGCAGCTTTTGTTGGCCATAGGAAAGTCCGCCGGCCTTGGCGTCGGCGAGATGGCCGAGCTTGAAGAAGCCGATCATCTGCTCGGCCTTCTCCGTCAGCCCGGCATCGCGCGCGCCGAACAGCCGCGACAGCATCGAGCCCTGATGCTCCTGCCCGGCGAGGATCAGGTTCTCCCGCACGGTCAGCTCCGGGAAGACCTGCAGGAGCTGGAAGGTGCGGCTGACGCCGAGCCGGTTCAGGTCGGAGGGGCGCATGTTGGTGACATCGCGCCCGTCGAGCTTCACCGCGCCTTCGGTCGGCTCGAGCTGGCCGAGGATGCAGTTGAACAGGGTCGACTTGCCGCAGCCATTCGGGCCGATGATGCCGAGGATCTCGCCCTCGTTCACCGAGAACGACACGCCGTTGACCGCCTTGATGCCGCCGAAGGCCTTGTGGAGGTTGTTGACTTCGAGAACCTGGTTCATCGGGCGTCTCCCCGCTTGCCGGTGAGCTTCGCCCAGCCGCGCTCCATCAGGCCGCTGACGCCCTGCGGACAGGCGATCAGCAGCAGCATGACGATCGCTGCGAAGATGATCAGGTAGAGCGAGCCGGCGAAGCGCAGCCACTCCGGCAGCACGACGCCAAGCAGCGCGCCGACGAAGGGGCCGAGCAGATAGCCGGCGCCCCCCGCCACCACCATCAGCAGCAGGAAGAAGCTCTGCGACAGCGAGAAGGGCGAGGGGTCGATGAACTCGACCAGCGGCGCATAGAGCGCGCCTGCGAAGCCCGCATAGGCCGAGCCGATGGCGAATGCGAGCAGCGTATAGGTGCGGGTGTCGATGCCGAGGCTCGCGGCGCGGATCGGATTCTCGCGCAGCGCCGTGAAGGCGCGGCCCCAGGGCGAACGGATCAGCCACCACAGCGCGACCGCCAGGATGAAGGTCACCGCGACGACGAAGCGGTGGAATTCCAGCGCGCCGAACAGCTTGATGCCGAAGAACTCCGGCCGGTTGATGTTGGAGATGCCGAAGACACCGCCGGTCAGCCATTGCTCGTTGCGCAGGATCAGCCAGATCAGCGTCGAGAAGGCGAGCGTCACGAAGGCGAGGTAATGCGCCTTGACCCGCAGCGCCGGGAAACCGAGGACGATGCCGACCGCGAAGGTGAGCAGACCGGACAGGGCGAAGGCAGCATACCAGGACACGCCGGCCTTGGTCGTCAGCAGCGCGGTCGTGTAGGCACCGAGCCCCATGAAGGCGGCCTGCGCCAGCGACTTCAGCCCGGCATAGCCCAGCGTCAGGTTGAGCCCCATCACGGCGATGCTCATGACGAGCCAGAGTGAGAGCACATAGGTGCCGTAGCGGCCCATCCCGACCGGCGCGAACCAGAGGATCGCGGCGCCGATCACGAGGGTGAGGAAGGTGCCGTCGATCGCGCCGCCGAGGCCAGGCAGCCGGGCGAGGCGAGGGGACGAGGCCAGGCGGCCATCGGTTGCGGGCGCACTCATACGCGGCGCTCCTCTCTGCGGCCCATCAGCCCCTCGGGCTTGAGCAGGATGATGACGACGAGCAGCACCAGCGGCACCGCCAGCCGGTACGAGCTCGAGACATAGGCTGCGGCCAGCGAATCGACGACGCCGACGAGGAGCCCACCGACGAGCGCGCCGCGCACCTGGTTGAAGCCGCCGACGATCGCCGCGATGAAGGCGAACAGGCCGATGACCTCGCCATTGGAGAACTTGGCGAGATAGATCGGCGAGATCAGCACGGAAGCGACGACGGCGAGCGCCGCGTTGATGACGAAGGTCAGCAGCACCATTCGCTCGACGGGAATGCCGAGGATGCGCGCGACGGTGGGATTCTGCGCCGTCGCCTGCATCTGCCGGCCGAGACGGGTGCCGCCGACGAACCATTGCAGCAGGCCGATGACGGCGAAGGCGCAGGCGATGATCGCCAGATGCTGCAGTGAAATCGCCGCACCGAAGACCTCGATCGTTTGCGTCGGCACGAAGGAGGGGAAGTTCTGCGCCTCGGCCGAGAAGCCGTCCTTGGCGCCTTCCTTCATGATGATCGACAACGCCATGGTGGCGATGGCGAGCGGCAGCACGCCATGCCGGATCATCGGGTCGACCACGGCGAGCTTGAAGCCGACGCCGAAGATCAGGATGAAGGCAGCGATGCCGATCAGCGCACCGAGCCAGACCGGCGCTCCGAACAGCTTGATCGCCAGCAGCACCAGCACGGCCGGCAGCATCACGAACTCGCCCTGGGCGAAGTTGATCGTCTGCGAGGTCTGCCAGACCAGGGTGAAGCCGATCGCGGCGAGCGCATAGATCGCACCCGTTGCGATACCGGCGATGAGATAGGCGATGAACTCGGCCATGGCTTGGTGCCTTGCACGTTTGGCTCGACGCGAACCCCTCCCCCTTGTGGGGAGGGGTTGGGGTGGGGGTGGTGCCGCTTGGCGATCGGTGGCGGAGAAAGCCCCGGACCAGCGGTTTCGTTCTCGGGACATCCGCGGAGGCTGCCTTCGCGACCCCCACCCCTACCCCTCCCCACAAGGGGGAGGGGTTTCGGTCGCGGTCGCTTAGGGCTTGATCTTCGGCAGCGTCGCCGTGATCACCTGCTTGCCGTCCTTGACCTCGGCGAGGAAGCTCTCGCGGTCGAGGTCGCCGTTCTGCTCGATCGTGGTCTCGATGAGGATGCCCGGCTCGTCCGAGGGCTTGATCGTCGCGCCGCGCAGCGTATCGGCGACGCCCTTCTTGTCGAACTTCTTCTGCTTCTCGGTCGCCCACTTGACCATGTAGACGGCCATGTAGCCCTTCAGGCCGTTATGGTCGGAGGCGTAGTTGTACTTCGCCTGGAACTTCTTGCCGAAGTCCTGGAAGGCCGGGATCGGCGCGTCGATCGACAGCCCGACATGGCCCTTGGCGCCATTGGCGGCGTCGCCCGCAAGTTCGATGACCTTGGCGCCGAGCAGCGTCGTCTCGCCGACCATCGGCTTGGTGATGCCCTGCTGCTTGGCGGCGCGCAGGAAGCGGGCGCTTTCCTCCTCGTTCAGATAGACGAAGACGGCGTCGGCGTTGGAGTTCTTGATCTTGATCGCGTCGGCAGCAAAGTCGGCCTGGCCCTGTTCGGTTGCGACATCGGCCGCGACCTTGATGCCGGCCTTCTCGAGCTCGGGGATGATCGCGTCGCGGCCGCCCTTGCCGAAGTCGTTGTTGACCCAGACCACCGCGACGGAACCGGCCTTGACGGTGTCCTTGAGGTATTTCGCGATCTTCGGCATCGCCGCCGCCTGGCTGAGCGAGGTGCGGAACAGGAATGGGTTGCCCTGCTTGGTCAGGCCGGCGGCCTCGCCACCGACCAACTGGGCGATCTCGGCGCGCTGGGCGATCTGCATCGAGGCGCCGATCGGGCCGGAGAAGACCGGGCCGAGCACGGCATAGGTGCCCTCGTCGATGGCGCGCTGCACGGCGGCGCGGGTGTTCCCCGGATTGGTCTGCGTGTCGTAGTGGACGATCTCGATCTGCTTGCCGAGGATGCCGCCCTTGGCGTTGATGTCGGCGACGGCGAGGTCGATGCCGTTCTTCCAGTTGGTGCCGGCGGTGGCGCCGGCGCCCGACAGCTCCACGACGTCGACGAGCTTGACCTTCTCCTGGGCCGAGGCCGGCAGGGCAAGCGCGGTCGCCAGCGCGGCGCCGATGATCCATTGGGTCTTCATAGAATGTCTCCTCCAGGGGTTGGTTTGGTTTCTTGTTCGCCCGGCTGGCGCGGGTCGTTCTCAGGCTGCGTGGTGGCTCGCCTCCTGCGCGGCCAGGGCTTTGTCGAAGGCATCGGCGATGGCGCCGGCCGGGGGCTGCACCCCGGTGAACAGCGCAAAGGCGTCGACGGCCTGGTTGATGCTGAGTTCGCGACCCGTCATCACCGTGGCGCCCGCCTTCTGCGCGGCTTTCAGCAGCGGTGTCCAGAGCGGATGATAGACCGCGTCCGCGACCCACTGAGACTTTCGGATGAGATCGGCCGGAACGGGGCTGTCGCGATTGGGCAGCATGCCGATCGGCGTGCCGTTGACGATGCCGGCCGCGCCCGAAACCGCGGCCTCGACATCGGCCGCGATCTCGACCCGGGCGCGGTCGCCGATCTGTGTCGCCAGCGCCTGTGCCTTGGCCTTGTCGCTGTCGAACAGCTTCAGGTGGCGCACGCCGCTGCCGGCGAGCGCGAACCCGATCGCCTTGCCGACGCCGCCCGTGCCGATGATGGCGACGGGTGCATCGCCGTCGTCGCGGCCGAGCGCGCGATAGGCGGTGGCGAAGCCGGTCGCATCGGTGTTGTAGCCGGTGAGCTTGCCGTCCCGCGCGACCACCGTGTTGACCGCCCCCATGGCCGCGGCTTCCGGCGAGAGCGCGTCGAGCAGCGGGATCACCGCCTCCTTGTAGGGAAAGGTCACGTTGACGCCGGAGAAGCCCATGCGGCGTACGCCATCGAGCATGGCGGCGAGGTCGGTGCGGCCGGCGCCGGCCACCTCGATCAGGTGGTAATGCAGCTCGAAGCCCGCCAGCCGCGCCGCGGTCTCATGCATCGAGGGCGCAGCCGAATGCGCGATCGGCGAGCCGATCAGCCCGAGCAGCACGCGCTTGGTGCGATTGGCTATGGGGTAGGCCGGCATTGTCTCGTCCCTCTGTGGCTCGCCCGTCGTTGTCAGCAGGCGTTGCCACACTGAGAATACGCCGATCGACTGCCGTAACGCGATAACCAATTCGTGCCGCTTACCTAACCTGATGTTATCTTGCCAGGGGTTTCGCAGCTGCCTTCGCTCGCGGCCGGACGACGGCGTCCATCTCCTGCCGCAACAGGGCCACGAAGTTCTCTGCGTAAACTGACGGGGCCTTGTCGTTCTTGATTGCGACATAGGTCTGGAACTGCGTCGGCTCGGCGATCGGGATCGTGGCGATGCCCTGCATCGAGCCATGCGCAACGGTGAACTGGTCGATCACGGCGATGCCGAGACCGGCCCGCACCAGCGAGCAGACGGTCGTCCCGAAGCGCGCCTTGATGACGATGTCGTAGCTCAGGCCCTGGCGGCTGAAGATCTCGGCCATGATCCGGCCATAGGGGTCGTTGGGGTCGATGCCGATCAGTGGATGGCGCACGATCTCCGCGGCCGAGATCACCTCGCGCCCGGCCAGTTCATGCCCCTCCGGCACGATGCAGAGCAGCTCGCCGAGGCTCAGCGGCTCGAAAGCGATGCCGGGATGGTCGAGCTTGTAGCTCATCGCCGCGATCTCGCCCTTGCCGAGCAGGAGATAATCGAGCGCCTCCTCGATCTTGAGGATGTTGATGTCGAGCCTGAGGTCCGGATGCTTTCGCTTCAGCTTCTCGATCGCGCGCGGCACCATGACGTGGCAGATGCTGGGCACCGAGCCGATCCGCAACTCGATCTCGCCGCCGCGTTCGATCCGCGCCAGCGTGTAGTGCAGGTCGTCGACCTTCTTGTAGACGCCGTTGATCTGCTCGAAGATGTCGTTGGCCTCCGGCGTCGGCACATAGCGGCCGTGCCGGCGCTCGAACAGCCTCAGCCGCAGCGTGCGCTCGGTATGCTTCATCAGCCGGCTGATGCCGGGCGAGGACACACCGAGCAGCTTCGCCGCACCGCTGATCGTGCCGGCGATCATGATGGCGCGGATCACCTCGATCTGCCGCAAGGTGAGCATCGACCGTTTCCCCCGTCTTTTGACGATCAACGGAGGCGGCTCGTATGCGGCTGTCAAGCGGGCGAGTGGGAAGAGAGCGTCAGTTTGAACGCCGGCTGGGGCGCGGGAGTTGACGTAGCCGGCTGCACAAATCGCGGGACACGCGCGGCCCGCAAGACCGTGTTAGGCTCCGGTCAAGGTCGAGTGAGGACGGCGAGCCATGGAAAGCGCGCAACTTCGATACAACTGGGCCGACCCCGCCATCTACGAGACTTTCATGGGGCGCTGGAGCGAACATCTCGCCGGCCCGTTCCTCGCTTGTGCCAATCTCGTTCCGCGTGGTCGGGTACTCGACGTAGCCTGTGGGACGGGCGTGTTGTCGAAAGCGCTGGCTCAGGCGGGAGCGCGTGTCATCGGGGTTGATGCGTCGGAGGGATATCTGGAAGGAGCCCGCCTGCGTCGGGCCCACCCCAATATCACCTATCAACACGACGATATCCGGGCCATGAGCTTCGACGATAACGCCTTCGATGCGGCCGTTTCGACATTGGCTCTGGATGTCATCCCGGAGATTGAACAGGTTGTAGCCGAGATGAAGCGCGTGACCCGACCAGGCGGCGTCGTCGCCTCCGCTGTCACTCAGTTTCTTGGTGGTATGCCCGCCTGGGACCTCGTCATTCATACCGGAGCTGTGCTCGAGGCCGATTTCGCAAAGCTCAGGTCGACGCGAGCGGGGCGCCAGCTCTTTTGGTCTGGCGGTCAGGCGGCGTTGTGGCGGAAACTCGGCCTCACCGACGTGACGGAGGCTCCCATTGTCGTGGACTGCGAATATTCGTCCTTCGCGGATTATTGGGCGACGTTCACGACGGGCCCTGGCAGTGTCACAGGCATACTGATGGCTCTCTCCGACGACGCTCGCGGCGCGATCGAACAGCATGTTCGTGACGGATATCTGATGGGCCTGCCTGATGGACCCAGGTCATTTCCCATGGTGTTCCGCGCGGTTCGCGGCTTGGCCCCAGCCTGAACCTGGAAGTCATGGACTGGACCTGTGAGACGCGTCAGTTCATCCGCCAACGGGAAAATCCGCAACGGGTCGGAAGCGGCGGTTGATCTGGCCGCAAAAATCGCATCTTCGTAACCGCCCGCTAAGTGTAATCACCGCTCTTCATGTTCAGATTTGGCTGCCTACCAGTGCTCTTGCTCGCCATCGCGGCTACGATATGGAGCTGTAATGCCCAGTACTCCATTCCCCGACAGACCGTTGCCCTAGACCTCTCCGGGGCAAACGCGACAGCGCGCTTTGAATGGTGGTTAGGCGAAGATTGGATACCCTTCTCGCGGCTAGTGGTCGAAAATGGCCACGGCAAATCCGACAGCCGCATGTGGGACGATTGGGGACCGGCAACTCAAGCCAGTATCTACGCAACTCCAGAACAATGGCTGGTCGTTGCCCACCCCGGCGGAGGTGCAACGGCAGTCACCCTAAACTCGGATCAGCCTCCAACGGAAGTTAGCTATGCCATGCTTCGTGCAAGCTTTTCGGAGCGCTGGCGGTTCATTGGTACCGTAGATAGAACAGCGAGCGGGACGTTCCGATTTTACTCGCCGGATGAGCGGCGCGAGTGCATACCCATGTTCGGGGCAGGCTCGTCGCCTTTCCGCCTAGAGCATCAAGACTTAAGAGATTGCTCCTTAAGATAGATGTCTTCTTTGGGTCGAAAGCGGCCGTCCGAACAGACTGAAGTCGATATCAATCTGGGCCTGCTTGCGTCTGCCCTTTCCGAATGAAAGAAGTTTCTACGGCAGACACCAAGCCAAAAACAAATATAATTGCCGATATGGGAAGAGCAATTACTAGCCAAAAAAGTTCTGGATAGCAGTCTTCGCACGCGTTTCCATTTCGCGTGGCGAACTGAAAATGCCAAGGCGTAACGCCCAATGTTATTGATACGGTCGTCAGAACAATCCCGAGAGAGAGGAGCCGATAGCCTCTTCTAAACGGAATATAGATCAATCCTGTCATTGAAGAACCGTTGAAAACGCGGACAAACGAGGTTGTCACGTCGTTCTGACGGCCGCAATGGGTCGAAAGCCGACACTCAAACAGAATTGCTTGCTCCGGGGCGCGCGGCTCACTGCGGTGCCGGCAGCGCCTTCGCCCTGCGTTCGAGCTCCTGCAGCGTTGGCAGGGTCTTCTCGGCGAAGGCCTTCAACTCGGGGTCGGAGCCGTTCTGCGCGTAGGCTGAAACGAGCGCGACGGTCTCCTGCTGCGCGGCACGCTGGGCCGCGACATAGGCCTTGTCGAAATCGGGCCCCTGCTTCGCCGACAGGTCGCGCAGCATGTCGAGATGGCGGGCGTCGGGGCGTTCCGGCAATGCGATGTCCGAGCGCCGGGACGCGATTTGCCTCAGGCTGCTGCCGGTCGTGCCATGGTCGTTGGCGAGGCGGTGCGCGAAGCTCTTGATCTCCTGCGAGTTCGTCTTGTGCAGGGCCAGCGTCGCCGACTGGGCCCCGAACAGGTTCGCGACCGCCGCCTGGGTGACGAAATCCTGCGGCTGCAGCGCCGTCTGCGCGAAGGTGGCCGAGGCGCAGAGAACGGCCGCCGTGGCGATCGATAGAAGCTGTCTCATCGCGGCCGATGCCTTTCTGATTTTGGGGAGCATCACGGGTAAACTTGGTGGGGGCGGCGCGGGTTCCGCTGAAACCCGCTCCGCGTCTCGCGTCGGCCAACCCCTGGAGCCGATCAGGATTTCGACCAGACGGCGAGCTCGTAGCCGTCGGGGTCGACGAAGTGGAACCGGCGACCGCCGGGGAAATCGAAGACCGGTTTGACGATGCGCCCGCCCGCCGACTCGATCCGCCGCTGCGTCGCGGCGAGGTCGTCGGCATAGAGAATGACGAGAGGCCCGCCCGGGTTGGGGACCCCCTGCGTCGTGAAGCCGCCTTCCAGCCGGCCATCGGCAAAGGCGCAGTATTCCGGCCCGTAATCGGTCATCACCCAGCCGAAGGCGGCGGCATAGAAGTCCCGCGCCCGGCCGAGATCGGCCACGTTGAACTCGACATAGTCGATGCGGCGGTCGTTCTCTGATCTTGTCATTCCGTCATCCCTTTCGGCCATGGCGCCATTCCGCGCGAAACTGCCGACGGCTCGTGGCAGCAGCGCGGCGGGCCGTGCGCGGAGCCATGCGCCTTGTCCGGGCAGGCCCCCGCGTTTAGCAGGGTGGCGTCGCGGAAGCGCCTCGTGCAGGGTGCCCACCGCCAATCCGGATCAGAGAGCAGGGACGAGACGCAATGCCGAACACGAACGAGACCCTGCGCGATGCGCTGGTCGCCGCCCGCCGCGACAAGGCCCTGATCGAGATGAGCGAGCAGCCGGTTCCCGCCTCCTTCCTCGAAGGGCTCGACGTGCAGGCGCAGATCGCCAGGCGCCTCGGTCAGGCCGAGGCGGGCTGGAAGGTCGCGATCGCCGAGGGCGGCTTGCCGGTCGCCGGCCTGATGCCCGGGCCATGGCTGGCGCCGGGCGACGTCTATGACGGTGCGATCGGCGCCGAACTGCGTGTCGAGATCGAGATCGCGCTCAGGCTCGCCAAGGACGTGCCGATGCGCCCTGGCCAGCCCTATTCGCGCGCCGAGCTGCTCGGCCATTGCGACAAGGCCTATCTCGGCATCGAGATCGTCGAGAGCCGCCTCGCCAACTGGCAGGGCGTGCCCTTCGCCCTCTGGCTCGCCGACGCGCTCGGCCATGGCGGCTATTTCCTCGGCCCGGAGCTGGACATGAAGGTCCTGGATGACCTGACCGGCCTCGGCTGCTTCATCTCGCTCAACGGAGTCACGATCTACGACCAGCCGGCGGTGCATGGGAACGGCGATCCGATGACGCCCTTCCTCGCCTGGGCGAACCGCAAGGACGAGCTGATGGGTGGCCTGCGCGCCGGCCAGATCGTCACCACCGGCAGCCTCTGCGGTGGCGTCCTCGCGCCGGGCAAGGGCGAGGTGGTGACGAAGCTCAGCCCGCTGGGAACAGTATCGCTGACCCTGCGCTAGGATGTTCGATAGGGCCTTGTCGATGATCGCAAGATCATCGACATTGTTTCCGATCATGCTCTGAACACAGTTTGACCTTAATCGTCGCGTGCCGGTGGCGTTGTCTGGAGGCTGGATGCGGTTGTGGCGGAGGGCGGCCCGCGCTGTTGCAGGCGGAAGCGGTTGCGCTTTCGCCGCGCTGCTCGGTGTCCAGTCCGTACCGGCGCAGGCCTTTGATCTGTCCTCGCTCGACGTCTTCGGCCTGTTCACGAAAAAGGACGAGCCGCCCGCCGTCAGCGCGACGACCTTGCCCTATCGGCTCGACTTCGACCTCGGCGGCGCCGACGACGCCAAGGCGCTGACACGGACCCTCCAGGACGCCTCGCTGCTCTACCGCCTGCGCCAGGATGCCCCGCCTGACGGCGAGACGCTGGCGCGCCGCATGGCCGCCGACCTCAACCCGCTGGTCGATGCGCTCTGGTCGCAGGGCTATTTCAACGCCGAGGTCGCGCTCGTCGTCGATGGCGTGAGCTTGAAGGTCGGCGCCGAGCCGGATGCCCGGCTCGTCAGGGCGCTCGAAACGCACCGCAATCGCGATGCGGTGCCGATCACCGTGAGAATCCAGCCCGGTCCGGTCTTTGGATTGCGAAACATCGCGGTCAGCGAGCGTGGCATCGCCGGCCCTCCCGCGATTGCGAACCCAGAGAAGGTTACGCGGCTCAAGCCCGGCGATCCCGCAACGTCCTCGGCGCTGCGCGCGGCCCAGGCGGCACTGATCGACAATCTGCGCGCCCAGTCGCGCCCGCTTGCCAAGGTGGTCGCGCTGAATCCGGTCGTCGACCATGCGACGCGCATCATGGACGTGACCTATGTGGTCGAGCCCGGCCCGGTCGCGGGCTTCGGCGACGTCACCATCGGCCAGACCGACGAGATCCCGCCGGCCGTCGTGCGCTCATTCATCTATCTCGAGCCGGGCGATCCCTATTCGCCGAAGCGGCTGGCCGACACGCGCCGCTCGATCGCCACCATCCCCGCGGTCGGCTCGGTGCGCATCCGTGAGGCCGATCGGCTGGACGGAGCCGGCAACCTGCCGATCTTCGTCGACGTCACCGAGCGTCCCAAGCGCCTGCTCGGCTTCTCGGCGCGCTACTCGACCATCGATGGCCCGGCGATGAAGACATACTGGGAGCATCGCAACCTCTTCGGCGGCGCCGAGCGGCTGCGTCTCGAAGGCGACATCTTCCTCGCCCCGCGCATCGACGGCACCAAGATCACCAAGTTCGACGATTTCGAGCGCTCGGATATCGGTGGGCGGTTCGGCTTCAGCTTTCTCAAGCCCGCGCTCGGTGGCAGCCGCTACGATTGGCTGCTCGACGGATTCGCCACGCGCCAGCGAGTCGGAACCAGCCGCTATGGCGGCTATACGGCCCGCTACGCCAACGTCACCAGCGCGATCCAGCGCCGCTTCAGCGACACCTTCTCGGTCCAGGCCGGAATCGAGTTCGAGCGCGGCCAGACCAGCGACGTGCTCGGCGAGGTCGACTACACGCTCGTCGGCATCCCGCTTTCGCTGAAATACGATTCGACCGACAGCCTGCTCGATCCGACAAGAGGCTTTCGCGTCACCGCCTCGGTTGCACCCTATCCGAAATTCCTCGGCTCGACGGTCGGCCTTTTCCAGGCCAAGGGTGCGTTCTCAGCCTATTACGCGCTCGATGAGGACGCCCGCTATGTGCTGGCCGGCCGCATCGGGCTCGGCTCGATCTCGGGGGCGAGCCTCGACGAGATCCCGGCGACGCGGCGCTTCTACGCCGGCGGCGGCGGCTCGGTGCGCGGCTATGCCTATCGCACGCTCTCGCCACTCGGCCCGTACAACCAGCTCATCGGTGGCCGCAGCCTGTTCGAAGCCTCGGTCGAGGCGCGCATCAAGATCACCGACACCATCGGCATCGTGCCCTTCTTCGATGCCGGAACGGCCTTCGAAAGCAGCATTCCCGATTTCAAGCAGCAGCTGCAGATGGCCGCTGGTCTCGGCCTGCGCTACTACACCGCAATCGGGCCGATCCGGGTCGATGTCGCCGCGCCGCTCAACCCGCGCAAGGGCGACAAGCCAGTCGCGCTCTATGTCAGCATAGGGCAGGCCTTCTGATGGGCCGCTCTCTCGCACTTGTTCGGTCGGGTTTTGGGCGCCTCGCGCTCTTCGCCGTCCTCCTGATCGCCGGTTTCCTGGCCTCGGCGCATTTCGGCGGCTTCGCCCAGAATGCCCAGACCGATCGCGGCATCGTCGCCGACCTGATCTCGAAGGCGCTGTCGAGCGACACCAGCCAGGTCTCGATCGGGCAGGTCAACGGTGCTCTGTCGTCGGATGTCGAGATCCGCGATATCGTGCTGTCAGATCGCGACGGCCCCTGGCTCAGGCTCGACCGGGCGCGGCTGATCTGGACGCGCAGCGCGCTCCTGCTGCGTCGGCTCGATATCGACCGTCTCGAGATCGGCAAGCTCGAATTCCTGCGGAAACAGGCGCCGCAGCCGGCCGGCGCGCCGCCGTCGAGCGATGCGCCGATCCTGCCGGAGCTGCCGCTGAAGGTGATCGTGCGAGCCTTTCAGCTCAACGAACTCGCTTTGGGTGAGCCGGTTCTCGGCGTCCCCGCGCGGCTCGGCGCCACCGGCTCGGCGACGCTGGGGCCGCCGAGCGAGGGGCTCGACCTCAGGCTGGAGGCGCGCCGGCTCGATGCGCCCGGCCAATTCAACGTCAATCTCGGCTTCGTGCCGCAGACCACCCGGCTGCAACTCGCGGCCAAGCTCGACGAGCCGGCCGGCGGGCTGATCGCCAAGGTCGCTGGCCTGCCTGGGGAGCCGCCAGTCCAGCTCGACCTCAATGGCGACGGCCCTCTCGATTCCTTTCGCTCGAACCTGACCTTTACCGCGGGCCCGACGATCGGCGCGCAGGGGCAGGCGACGCTTGCCCGCAGCGGAGCCGAGCGTCAGCTCAACCTCGCGCTCGATGCCCGCATCGAAGGGCTGATGCCGGCCCCGATCGCGCCTGTCTTCGCCGGCTCGACTCGCCTCGACGGCTCGGTCGGCTTTGCTGATGCCGGCGCCATCGACATCCGCAACCTCGCCCTGGTCTCGGCGCTCGCCCGGCTCGACGTGCTCGGGCGCTACAATGCCGACAAGACGCTGGACCTCCGCGTCACCGCTGCCGCACGTCCCAACGCCGAGGGCAAGACCGTCGCCTCGGGCACCGAGATCGGCAAGCTCGCCTTCGATGCGACGATCAAGGGTCCGGTCGCGGGCCCGACCGTCGTCGCCACGCTCGACGCGCAGGATGCGAAGCTTCCGGCCGGCGGCTTCTCCCGCCTCGGCATGACGTTCAACGCGACTCCGACCGGCACCATCGGCGAGGCCGGCACCCGCATCACCCTGACTGCCGATGGCGAGGCCGCGGGCATCGCGCTCGCAGATCGCGCGCTTGCCCGGGCCGTCGGAGAGCGCGTCGCCTTCACCCTCCGCGGCGTCGCGCAGGACGATGGAACGGCCGACTTCGAGACGCTGCGTCTTGCCATGTCCGGCGTCGAGCTCGACTACAATGGAAAGGCCGGCAAGGCGCGCGTGCTCGGCCGCCTCCAGGCCGTCCTGCCCGATCTTGCGCGCTTGAGCGGTCTCGCCAAGCGCCCGCTCGCAGGCCGGGCCGAGCTCGCCGCCGAGATCGACGCCACGCCGCGCCTGAACGATTACGGCGCGACACTGACTGGCAAGGGGGACCGGCTCGCCACCGGCGAAGCCGTGCTGGATCGGCTTCTCGCCGGCAACCTGACCCTCGCGGGGCAGGTCCGCTCGCTGGCCGATGACATCACGGTGGCAGGCCTGCGCGTCGCGGGTCAGCACGCCGCCTTCACGGCCGATGGCGGCATCGGCATTCGCACCTCCGACCTGAAGCTTGCTCTCGCACTGCCGGACCTGAAGCGCGCCGATCCGCGCCTGTCGGGCAGGGGCGACATCAACGCGCAGATCACCGGCCCGCGCGACAAGCTCGATGCCACGGCCCGCATCGCGGTCGCCAATGCCACGGCGCTCGCCCGGCCGATCCCGCGCCTCGCCATCGATGCTGTCGTTCGCGATCTCCAAGGTGCGCTCGATTCCCGCCTGACGCTGAACGGCGAGATCGATTCGAAGCCTGCGACCGGCACGGTGGCGCTGGCGCGCCTGCCCGGCGACGGCTGGAATCTCTCGGCACTCGACATCGCGATCGGCTCGGTCCGGTTGAACGGGGCGCTGACGCTTGATCCCACGAGCCGCGCCGCTGGTCGCCTGACGCTGGCCGCGCGCAACCTCGACGACCTGTCGCCACTCGCCCTGACCAAGATCGGCGGCCAGCTCGATGCCGACATCGCGCTCGCCGTCGTCGAAGGCCGGCAGAACCTCGAGCTGAAGGCGAGGGGGACGAAGCTCGCCGGCCCCTCCGTCGCGATCGACAAGCTCGATGCGACGGCGGCGGCGTCCGATATCTACGGGCGCCCGATGCTCGACGCCGCGATTGGCATCGACCGTGCCCTTCTGGCGGGGGAGACCTTCAGCGCGATCCGCTTCGATTCGAAGGGGGCGCCGGATGCCAGCGCCTTCACCCTCAGTGCCGCGGCGCGCGGCTTCGCGTTGACCGGCGCCGGCAAGCTCGTTCCCGGAGAACCGCTCAAGCTTGAGCTCGCCACTTTCGACGCCCGCCGCGAAGGTCGCCGCATCGCATTGGCCAATCCCGCGACCTTCAGCTTCCCCGCTGCGGGAATCGAGATTGCTGGTCTCACATTGGCGATCGAGAAAGGGCGCCTGACGCTGGACGGCAAGGCGGGCGAGACGCTCGACCTGAACCTGGCGGCAAAGGATATCCCGCTCTCGGCCGTACGCATTCTCGCTCCGAAGCTTGATCTCGCCGGCACGCTGAACGCCGAGGCCCGGATCCGCGGAACGGGTGCCGCGCCGACCGGGCCATGGAATCTCCAGATCGCGCGCCTCGTGACACCGGAGACCCGGCAGGCCGGGCTGCCGCCGGTCGAGATCGCGGCCAAGGGCGAGCTCAAGGGCGACGAAACGAGCGTCGATGCGACGGTCAACGCCGGGCGCGGTGCCAGCCTCACGGTTCGCGGCACGGCTCCGCTCAGCGCGGCGGGGGCGCTCGACCTCGTCGCGCAAGGCCGGGTCGACGCTGTCCTGACCAATGCGATGCTCGCGCCCCAGGGCCGCAGGCTGACCGGCACGGTCATGCTCGACATGCGCGCCGCCGGCACGGCCGCGGCCCCGCGTCTGAGCGGCACGGCGACCCTCGCCAATGGCAGCTTCACCGACGCGCTGCAGGGCGTGCGCCTGAACAATATCGAGGCGAGGCTGGCCGCCAATGGCGACAACCTCGCGATCGAGCGCGCCAGCGCGCAGACGGCCAATGGCGGCACGATCTCGGCGAGCGGCCGGCTCCTGCTCGATCCCGCCGCCGGCTTCCCTGGGCAGATCCGCATCCAGGGCAATCGCGCCCAGCTCGTCTCCAGCGGCATCGTCACCGCCGTCGCCAATCTCGGCCTCGATATATCAGGGCCGCTGGCGCAGCGGCCGCGGATCGGCGGGCGCGTCGACGTGCTCTCGCTCGATGTCGCGGTTCCGGACCGTCTTCCGGCCTCGCTGCGTCCGGTCGACGGCATCAGGCATATCAGGCCGACCGGAACGGCCGCCGCCCGCCTCGCGGAGCAGAAGCGTGTGGCGTCCCGGGCGGCGCGCGGCTCCCGGCCAACGCCGGCCTTCGACGCCGCGCTTGCCCTGACGATTTCCGCTCCCAACCGCGTCTTCATTCGCGGACGCGGCATCGATGCCGAGCTCGGCGGCCAGATCCAGGTCGGCGGCACGCTGGCTGCTCCGGCTCTCAACGGCGGCTTCGAATTGCGGCGGGGGCGCCTCAGCGTGCTCAGCCAGCGCATCGATTTCAGCCGTGGTCGCCTGACCTTCGCCGGGGGCACGATGCCGGAGCTCGATTTCGTCGCCGAGACCCGCGCCTCCGACGTCACCGCCCGCGTCATCATCAGCGGCCCGGCCGATCAGCCGAGCTTCGTCTTCGCCTCGACACCGGAGCTGCCGCAGGACGAGGTGCTCTCGCGCCTGCTGTTCGCTCGGGCTTCGGGCTCGCTGTCGCCGTTCCAGGCGCTGCAGCTAGCGCAGACGGCGGCTCAGTTCGCCGGCGGGGGCGGCGATGATTCGTTCGAACGCCTGCGCAAGTCGCTCGGCGTCGACAATCTCGACATCCAGGTCGGCGCGGGCGGGCCCACCGTCGGCGTGTCGCGCTATATCGGCGACAACGTCTCCGTCGGATTCAAGGCTGGCGCCAAGCCGGAGGATAGCGGCGTCTCGATCGGCATAGACGTGACCCGCCGGATCAAGGTCCAGGCCGAGACGGGCGCCGACGGCAGCGCCGCGGTCGGCGTTGGCGCGGAGTGGGAATACTGAACGACCGCCTGTGGAGCGGGAATCGATTCCCCGTCGGTGCACAGGATCTGTGGACAACGCCTTCGCTGATTCTGGTCTGGAACGGCTCAAAACAGCCCCGCACGGTGCGGTGGGGTTAATCAGTCGTAAATTTCGGCGGTCAAAGCGTGACTTGCCTGCAACACCGGGGTCCAAAGCACCCCCCGGAACCTCTCGGCGGCGTGATCGAGGTTGATCGGCCCTGCGGCATTCGTATGGTTGTCCTGCGTCGGGACGTTCCCGGTCGCTGTTTTTCGTCTTTGCCTCTGAATGGTTCAGGGACATGGGCGAAAGGCCGGGAATAGGCGGGTTCGTCGGTTGGGTCTCCTGGGGCTGGCCGACATCAGAACAAGCCGAAGCCCGAGGGTCTCGAAACTCTTTTGGAGGTTACCAATGAAGCTCGTTAAGAGCCTCCTCCTCGGTTCCGCCGCCGGCTTCGCCGCGGTCGCCGGGGCTCAGGCCGCCGACCTTCCCTCGCGGAAGGCCGCTCCGGTCGAATACGTTCGCGTCTGCTCCGCCTATGGCGCAGGCTTCTTCTACATCCCCGGCACCGAGACCTGCCTCCGCGTCGGCGGCCGTCTGCGCGCCGAGTACACCTTCGGTGAGCGTTGGTTCGCTGGCCAGGATTCGTACGGCACCCGCGCTCGCGGCCGTATCAACATCGACGCCCGCACCGCGACCGCCTACGGCACGCTCCGCACCTTCATCCGTTACGACGTGACGACCAGCACCGGTTCCTACCGCTACGGCGGCGCGAACGCCGGCGCCAACCCGGTCGCCTTCACGAACCGCAACGTTCAGGACTCGTCGATCAACCTCGACAAGGGCTTCGTCCAGTTCGGGCCGATCACCGCTGGTAAGGCGCAGTCGTTCTTCGACTTCTACGCCAACGACCTGGGCTTCAGCGTCGTCCGCACCTCGGACCGTTCGCCGACCCTGTTGGCCTACACCGCCACGTTCGGCAGCGGCTTCAGCGCCACGCTGTCGCTCGAAGATCCGTCGACCGTTGGTCAGCTCACCCCCGTTGGTCGCGCCTATGACGGCATGACCATGCCCGACATCGTCGCCTCGCTGCGTGTCGAGCAGGGCTGGGGCGCTGCTCAGCTGTCGGGTGTGATCAGCAACCGCAACACGCAGTCTGCTCTGTTCACCCCGCCGGGCGCTCTCGTCCCGGTCGCCGTCTCGAACGACGAGTACGGCTACGCCATCCAGGCCGGTGTGAAGTTCAACCTGCCGATGCTGTCGGCTGGCGACCACCTCTGGTTGCAGGCTGCCTACGCTGACGGCGCCATCGGCTACCTCGGCTACGGCGGAACGGCCGGCTATGGCCGCCTCGGTCTGGTCGCTCTGAACGACTTCACGGTCGACCCGCTGGTCGGCAGCCTGAAGTCGACCACCGGCTTCAGCATCGTCGCCGGCCTGCGTCACTACTGGACCCCCACCATCCGTTCGGACATCTACGGTTCGTACTCGGAGCTGGAGCTCGGTCGTGTTGCTAACCCGCTCGTCGTCGGCGGCACCCTCAAGGGTCTCGACCCGAAGGAGCTGATCGTTGCTGGTAACCTCGTCTGGTCGCCGGTCTCCGGCCTGGACATCGGCGTCGAGGTTCTCTACTCGCGCGTCGAGCTGAGCCGCCGCATCGCCGACTTCAAGTCGGCTTCGCTCGGCGCTCCGGCCCGCACGATCAAGTCGGACGACGCCTTCACCGGCCGTCTGCGCATCCAGCGCGACTTCTGATCGTCTCAAGCGATCTTTTGTCGGAAGCCCCGGGGAAACCCGGGGCTTTTTCGTTTCAGGACCAGGCCGCCTTCGGTGAACGCCGGGCGATGGGCCGCCGCCGCGTGACGGTTGACAGCCGGCTCGCGAAGCGCCTTCTAGAAGGCGTCGTCTTGTTTTTGACACAAGTCGCGCAGCTGGGCTTACCCCTCGGGTCTGGACGGCTTGCGGCATGCGGCCGGAAATGAGCGACGTCGTTCAAGTGCCTGAAGCCATGATCCTTTTGGCTTTAGGCGTAGCCGGCCTCCGCTCTCACGGGGGACGCCGGTATCGGGCCTTGGGGGAGTTGCATGGCGCGGCCGGGACGTTGGCTTTGGGGGCTTATTCCCCTGACATTGCTCTGGAGCACCGCCAACCTGTTCTTGGGTGAGGCGATCGAGCGCGATGTCGGCCATCGTGCGGCCGAGGTGGCGGCTGCCGTCGCCGGCGAGGCGCCCGGCGCGCGCCCGGTGACCGCCCAGGTCGAGGGCCGCGACGTCACGATCAGCGGCGAGGCTCTTTCAGCGGACGGCGCAACGCGCGCAATCGCACGGTTGCGCTCCGAATTCGGCGTGCGCAGGGCGCTCGGCGGCCTGTCGCAGGTCGTCGCCCAGCGGCCCTATAGCTGGTCGGCGATGCGGCAGGGCGACGGCGTGTCGCTCAATGGCTTCGTTCCGGATGAAGCCACCGCCGTCGCCAATGTGGCCGCGGTCCGGGCCGTCCTGCCTGCCGTGCGGATCGACGACCGCCAGAGTCTCGCCTTCGGTGCGCCGGCCGGTTTCCAGGCGATGACGCAGGCCGTGCTGGCCGAGTTGCCAGGGCTCGCCGCCGGCAAGATCGCGCTGGACGATTCGCGCTTCTGCATCGAGGGCAGGGCGGCGACATCCGACGGTTTTCTCGCGCTGACGGCCGCTACGACGGCCTTGGCGCGCGACGGGTTCCAGTCGGTGCCCTGCGCGCTCGAGCCGCCGGTCGTGACGCCGTATCGCTGGGGCATCGAATATCCCTCGGCGGACGCGCTGCGCCTGACTGGTTTCTATCCTTCTGAAGCGGCGCGTCAGCAGATTCTCGGCTTGCTGCGGCGCGCTTTTCCCGGCCCGATCGGCATCGACGACAGGACCAAGCCTGCCGCCGGTGAGCCGGCGGCCTTTCTCGTCAAGGTTACGCGCGCCATCGGCGATCTCGCGCGCCTGCGCGAGGGCAAGGCGGAGCTGACGGGCGACGCCTATGTGCTGTCCGGCGATGGACCCGCTACCTACGAGGCCTGTCAGGCGCTTCGCCTGCAGATCGCTCAGGGTGATGGCCCGGATTCGGTCGCCCAGGCCGCGATCACCTGTCCGCCGGAGCCGCCGCCTCCGCCCCCGGTCGAGACGCTGATGCCGCCTCTGCCCGATGTTCCCGCGCCGATCTTCCTGCCATCGGAGCTGCCCGCGCCACCCGCGCCGCCAGCGCCAAGTCAGCCCACCCAAGCCAGCGTCTCGCCGGCTCCCGCTGTCAATCCACCGCCGCCACCGCCACCACCACCGCCCGTGGACCTGAGCTGGAGCGCGGCGATCGACCAGGCCCAGGTCGCGCTGAAGGGGTTGGTGCGCGATGCGCCGGCGCGAGAGGCTCTTCTAGAACAGGCGCGCCGGATTGCTCCGTCCGGCGTCGTCTCCGACCAGTTGTTGCTCGAGCCGAACCTGCGTTCCGAGCCCGACTACGGCGTTGCCACCGGCTTCGCACTGGAGCTGCTCGGCAAGCTCAGGCAGGGCTCGGTCACGCTGGCCGGCGCGGCTCTGGCGCTTTCGGGCGAGGTTGCCAATGCGGAGGCCTGGCATCAGCTTGACGCGGCATTGCGCCGGCCGCTGCCGGCCGGATTGACCATGCCCGCCAGCGCCGGCGCGGCGACGGTCCCGGTTCGGCCCTATGTTCTGTCGCTTGCCGCCGATCGAACCGGCATAACCCTGTCGGGCTACCTGCCGGATGCGCAGACGCGTGAGGCCCTGCAGGCGCTCGTCGAGGCCTCGCCCCTGAAGGACAGGCTCACCGACGAAACGCAGATCCTCCCCGGTGCGCCCGCGGGCTTCGCCGCGGCGGCGCGCATGGCGCTTGGCAATCTGCTGCGGCTCGATTTCGGCTCGGCCTCCATCGCGGACGACGTGGTGACGCTGCGTGGCCTGACTTGCCGCGACCTGATCAAGAGCGAGGTCGAGACCAGCGCTGCGTCCGGCCTGCCTCCCGGGTTCCGGGCGGACGCGGTGATCGGCCTCCGCCAGACCGGCTGCGTGGTCGATCCGCCAGCGACCTGCCAGAACGATCTCGATGCGCTGACGAAGAGCAACACTGTGCTGTTTGCGCAGGGAACGACGGTGGTCGCGCTCGACGCTGCGACGGAGCGCGTCATCGGCGAGGCCGTGGACATCCTGAAGCAATGCCCGGATACGCGCATCACCATCGAGGGCCACGCCAACAGCGATGGGCATCGCAAGGGCTTCGACAATCTCGATCTCTCCGCGCGCCGGGCCCTGCGGGTCCGCGACGAGTTGGTTCGACGCGGCGTCGACGCCAACCGGTTGGAGACACGCGGCTTCGGCTTCGACCGGCCGCTCGTGCCGCATGGCGCTGCACAGGCCAAGTCGATGAACCGGCGCGTGCAGTTCACGGTCGCGAAATAGGGGGCGGACATGCTGTATCTCGCCAGTCAGTTCGTCTGGTTCCTCGTCGCCGCGTTCGGCATCGGCCTGGTCATGGGCTGGATCAGCCATGACGGCGGCAAGCTGCAGCTTGGCGGCGGCTTAGCCGGCTGGTTCGCAGCCTTGTGGGGGCTTGGCGCGGCGCTCACCTGGCTCCAGTTCCTGAATGGCGCGCCGGCCACATGGGTCGAGTCGGCCCTGCTCTTCACGGCGGTCTATGTTGCGGGCTGTGTCCTCGCCGGGTTGCTGCGCGGTGCGCGGGCGTCGGGCGCGACGAGGGCTGCAGCCGAGCCGGCGGAGGCGACCTCGTTGATCGCGGGATTGCCGCCGGTCGAGGGCGAGGCGCAGATTCCGGGTCGGCGCCCCGGTGGCCTCGTCGCAGCCAGGGGTGAGAAGCCGGATGATCTCAAGCTGATCAAGGGCGTCGCCGAGCAGAACGAGGCCCGTCTGCAGGCGCTCGGCATCTGGCATTTCGAGCAGATCGCCGACTGGACGCCCGAGAACGTCCAATGGGTCGGCAGCTACCTGGCCTTTCCCGGCCGGATCGAGCGCGAGGATTGGGTTGGCCAGGCGAAGCTCCTGGCGGCTGCCGCGCCCAATCCACCGGCCGGCATGGCGCGCGAAAACGCGGCCTGAGGTGCGTCAGGCCGCGCGGCGCTCGGAACGGGCGATCAGGCGGCCGATCCGGCGCACCATGTCCTTCGGCCCGAGCATTGGTGCGTGGCCCTGCCCGGGCGCGACGAATGTTTCGCAATCAGGGTGGCGCTCCCCCATCTCGACCAGCGTCTTCTCGGCCAGAAGGTCGGAGTTCTCGCCGCGGATGGCGAGCATGGGCACGCCGCTCAGCCCGTCGAAATAGCTCCACAGCACCGGCAGCGGCGCTTCAAGGTCGAGCTCCTCCAGCACTTTCATCAGGTTGGGGTCGTAATCCGGTTTCATCTTGCCGTCGCGGTCCGTCCAGGTCCGGCGCGCCATGATCTCCCATTCGGCATCTCCGAAGAGCGGGAATTGCTGGTCCGAGAGCCGCTTCAGGATCTCTGCGCCCTCGGCGAAACTGCGCGGCAGCGGCAGCTTGCCGACATAACCCCGGATCCGCAGCAGGCCGCGCGCATCGATCACCGGGCCGATGTCATTCAGCACCACGCCCTTGATGATGCCGGGCCGCGCGGCGGCCATCGCCATGGTCAGGAGCCCGCCGCGCGAGGTTCCAACGAAGATCGCCGCCTCGATTCCGGCCGCAACCAGCACCTGCATGACATCGTCGAGTTCGATGCGAATGTCGTAGTTCTTCCAGTTCCCGTCGAAGCCGGACAGGCCGCGGCCGCGATAGTCCAGTGCCAGCACGCGCCGTGGCCGGGCCTCATCCTGCGAGAGAGCGAGCGCGAGCTCGTGGAAATCGGCGGCAGTCCGGGCAAAGCCCGGCAGGCAGATGACGGGCAGCGCGGAGGAGGCGAGGGGGCCGTAGTCACGCGCATGCAGCCGCAACCCGTCTCGGGCGCTGATGAAGAGCGAGGCGAAGCCGGCGTCGGGAGGCATGGGGAAGTCCAGGGTAGCGCGTTGTCAAACCCGCGCCGTCAGTCCGGACGCAGCGAAGCGGAGCTCTGGCATCCATCGTAAGGCGCAGTCCGACAAAGTCACAGCCCTCCGATGGATCCCGGGCCAAGCCCGGGATGATGTTGCGAATATGGGCCCTGAAGCGCCAGATCGACCCGATCTAATCCCGCCGCCAGCTGCGCTTCAAGTCGTGGTCGATCAGATAGGCGGTGCGCTGGTTCAGGCGCTGGCGATAAACCTGCAGGTTCTCCATCACCCGCTGCACGTAGTTGCGGGTTTCGTAGAACGGAATTCGTTCGACCCAGTCGATGGCGTCGACCTCCGGCCTCCGCGGGTCGCCATAAGCCTCGATCCATTTCTTCACATTGCCGGAGCCGGCATTGTAGGCGGCGAAGGTCAGGATGTAGGAGCCGCGCCAGTCCTTCAGCAGGTCGTTGAGATGGGCGGCGCCCATTTGCGCCGAGTAGAGCGCGTCGCGCCCGAGGCGCGGCCAGTCGAAGGGGAGATTGGCGCGCCTGGCCGTCTCGCGGGCGGTTGCGGGCATCATCTGCATCAGCCCGCGCGCGCCGGCATGCGAGGTCGCGGTCGGGTCGAAGGCGCTCTCCTGGCGGGCGATGGCGTGCACGATCGCGCGCTCCATCGGGTCTCCAAGAACCGGGAACTCGGGCACGCCAGAGGTCGGAAAGGCGGCGGTGTCGAGCGGGAAGCCGCGGTGCAGGGCCGTCTTGCCCAGCGCCAGCAGGGCGCGCGCGTCGTTCTCGCGCTGGGCGATGCCGGCGAGCGCTTCCAGAGCCGGCGTCGTGTGGAGGCGCTGCGCCAGGTCGAGCATCATCTGGACGGCGAGATCGCGTTCGCCGATGTGATAGAGCAGGCGCACACCCTGATGTCCGGGCAGATGCATAAGCGAGGCGGAGGTCGTGCGCCGCAGCGGCAGGTCCGGCAGCCCGAGCCGTGCGCGCGCCAGCTGACCATAATAGGCGATTGGATGCTCGGCAGCGCGCTCGTAGGCCGCCTTGGCCTCGTCGCTCTTGCCGATCGCCTCGGCCGCACGGCCTTGCCAGTAGGCCGCGCGGGCGACCGAAATCGGCGTCTCGGCAGATCGCGCGGCCTCGTTGAAATGCTCAAGCGCGATGCCCGGCTGGTCGCGGAAGCGCAGCGCGATGAAGCCGGCATGCCATTCGGCGTCGATGCGCTCGGCCGCGTCCTCGGCACCATGGCCAGCCGCGACCTCATAGGCGCGTGCAGCATCGCCTGCGTCGAGCAGCTTGCGGGCAATGACGCGGCGCTCGATCCACCATTCATTGCCATCGCCGAGAAGGGCGGGATCGCGCGGCACATTCGCCAGCGCCTTGGCCGCTTCGATTGGCTTGTCGGCACGTCTGGCTTGCTGCGCCAGCAGGAAGGCGAAGGACACGTCGGTCTTGAGCGCGGCCGGTACCGCCGAAATCAGCGCGGGCGCGATCGGCTGCCTCGCCTTGGCGCTGGCGAGCCGGGCCTTAGCCAGCACGACGTAATCGGGGGAGATGCGCGCCGCATTGCGCAGCGCGGCTTCCGTGTTCTCCCGGAAGAGAAAACGCTCTGTGCGCAGGCGATGGTCCGTGGCGGTCAGCGCGCTGCCGAAGGCCTCGAAGGCGATCTTCTCGAGTGCGGTGCCGTGTGGATCCTGTCGCCAGCTCTGACGGGCCAGCGTCACGGCTTCCTCACTCTGGCCCTGCGCCTTCAGCGCGAGTGCGAGCGCGATCCGGCCGGCCGGGCTGACCGGGCGCTGGCCATGAAAGAAGGCGCGGACGGTGGCCGCGCCCTTCTTCTCGGCGATCAGCCTTTCCTCGGCGCGGCGTCGGAACAACGCCGTCGCCGGATAGTTCGGGTAGTTCCTGAGGAACGCATCGATGCGGACGAACGGGACCAGGCCGGCGCCGGAGCGGATCGCGGCCCATTCGAGCAGGGCGCGGGCAGTGCCGTCGTCGATCGAGGTCGCGATGGCGTCGCCTTCCGCGAGTGCGCCGCGCCGATAGACGGCAATGGCGTTCTTGATCTTGTCGAGGCGCTCCGCGTCGTCGAGCAGGGCTTCGCCGGGCACGCTCTCGCTCGGAGGCGGCGGCAGCGCCGCCGTCATCACGGCATCGACCGTGTCCGGGCGGGTCTGCTGCGCGGGATGAGCGCCGTCATCGGCGGCGTGGGCGGGTGCGAAGGCGGGCGGCGGAGCAAGTAGGGCGGGCACAAGGAGGCAAATCAGCCTCGATCGGACGCTAAACAAGGCCATGGCAGGCTCCACGGTCGAATGCGTAAGCCTGCAATGCTCACGGAACGGGGTTTATGAAGACTTAACCAAACTCCAACGCATTTTGATGCGTTGCCGACTTTGCCTCCGGCGGGGGACGGTTTATGTGTGACGGCCCAAAATGGCCATTCCGTGTCAGGACGCCTCTCGCATGACCAAGCACCCCGCCTTCACCGGATCGCTCCCTGCTCTGGTGACGCCGTTCAAAGGCGGCAAGATCGATGAAGCCGCGCTGCGCGGGCTGGTCGCCTGGCAGATCGAGAACGGTTCGTCGGGGCTCGTTCCCGTCGGTACGACGGGCGAAAGCCCGACTCTTTCCCATGACGAGCACAAGCGCGTCGTCGAGATCGTCATCGCGGAAGCCAAGGGCAGAGTGCCGGTCATCGCCGGTGCCGGTTCGAACAACACCACCGAGGCGATCGACCTCGCCGTCCATGCCGAGAAGGCCGGCGCCGACGCGATCCTTGTCGTGACGCCCTACTACAACAAGCCCACCCAGGAGGGCATGTACCAGCACTTCAAGGCGGTGAACGATGCGGTCGGCATTCCGATCATCATCTACAACATCCCGCCGCGCTCGGTCGTGGACATGTCGGTCGAGACCATGGCGCGGCTCTACGAGCTGAAGAACATCGCCGGCGTCAAGGACGCCACTGCCAACCTCGCCCGCGTCTCGCAGCAGCGCCACGCCATGGGGCCGGATTTCATCCAGCTCTCGGGCGAGGACATGACGGCGCTGGCCTATATGGCCGCCGGCGGCCACGGCTGTATCTCGGTCGTCGCCAATGTCGCCCCGCAACTCTGCGCGGAGCTGATGGCGGCGGTGCAGAAGGGCGACTATGCCGGCGCGCTGAGGATTCAGGACCGGCTCGTGCCCTTGCATGATGCCGTCTTCAAGGAGCCGGGCCTCGCCGGCGCGAAGCATGGCCTCAGCCTGCTCGGTCGCATCGAGGAGGAGGTTCGCCTGCCGCTGATGCCGGTGACGGCGGCGACCGGCAAGGTCATTCGCGACGCGATGGTGTTCGCCGGCCTGCTGAATACCTAGATAGGGAGCGCGCTCGTCCGGTCTCCCCGGCCGACGCCAGGGAAGCTGACGATGTATGAGCCGAGCCATTTCAAGGTTGAGGACCGCGAGGCGCTTTTCGCGGTCATGCGCGCCCATCCGCTTGCTACGCTGGTGACGGCGGGTGAGGGCGGGCTGCTTGCCAATCCCGTGCCATTCGTCCTGCACGCGGAGGAAGGCGGGCGGGGCGTGCTGCGCGCCCATCTGGCGCGGCCCAATCCGCAATGGAAGGCGATCGCGGCCGGAGCCGAGGCGCTCGTCATCTTCACGGGTGTGGAACGCTATGTGACGCCGGCCTGGTACGCCTCCAAGCAGGAGCACGGCAAGGTCGTGCCGACCTGGAACTACGTCACCGTGCAGGTGCGTGGGCCGGCGCGCGCGATCGAGGATCCCGCCTGGTTGCGAGCCCAGCTCGAATCGCTGACGCGCCAGCAGGAGGCACCGCGCGCCGAGCCCTGGTCGGTCTCCGATGCGCCCGAAGCTTTCGTCGCAGCTCAGGCGCGCGGCATCGTCGGCATCGAGATCGGGATCGCCTCGCTGATCGGCAAGTTCAAGCTCAGCCAGAACCGGCAGGAAGCGGATAAGCGCGGTGTTTTCAATGGACTCGCGGCCGATCCGGAATCGGAATCTCAGGCGATGGCGCAGCTCGTGAAGGCGCATGCGCTGGGAGACACGCTATGAGCAAGCCGGATCCCGATCGCTACAAGCTCGCGGCCGACAACCGCAAGGCGCGCTTCAACTACGAAATCAAGGAGACGCTGGAGGCGGGTATCGCGCTACAGGGCACGGAGATCAAATCGTTGCGCGGCGGGAAGGCGACGATCGGCGAGAGCTATGCCGGCCCGATGGGCGAGGAGCTCTTCCTGTTCAACGCCTATATCCCGGAGTATCTGGAAGCGAACCGCTTCAACCACGAGGTTCGCCGGCCCCGGAAACTCCTGCTCCATCGGCGCGAAATCAACAAGCTGATGGGCGCGGTCCAGCGCGAGGGCATGGCCCTGATTCCGCTCAAGGTCTACTTTAACGCCAAAGGCAGGGCGAAGGTCGAACTCGGCCTCGGCAAGGGCAAGAAGCTGCACGACAAGCGCGAGACCGAGAAGACCCGCGACTGGAACCGCGACAAGGCCCGCATCATGAAATCGGGCGGCGCCTGACGGCAGGTCCCTGCGGGGCGCGACGCGGCGTTGCGGCTGCGGCGAGAGGCGACGGACTTAACTGTCGACGGTCTCGTCGCTCTGGCGGATGCCATAGCGACGTTCGAGGCCGGGATTGCCGGGGGTGCCGGAAGCCGCGCCCCCGCCGCGTACATGGCGTTCGGATGGGTCGCGGCCGATCGTCTGCATCAGCTGGGCGAGATCGAGGAACTCGTCGCACTGGCGGCGCAGGTCATCGGAGACCATCGGCGGGTTGGTCGCGATCGTCGAGACGACCGAAACCTTGACGCCTTTGCGCTGCACGGCCTCGACCAGCGGCCGGAAATCGCCATCGCCTGAGAACAGGTAGATCTGGTCGAGATGAGGAGCCAGTTCGAGCATCTCGATGGCCAGCTCGATGTCCATATTGCCTTTGATGCGGCGGCGGCCGGTCGCGTCGGTGAATTCCTTGGCGGCTTTGGTGATGACCCGGTAGCCATTGTAGTCGAGCCAGTCGACCAGCGGACGGATCGACGAGTATTCCTCGCTCTCGACCAGCGTGGTGAAATAGAAGGCCCGGATCAGGTTGCCGCGACCTTGAAATTCACGCAGCAGGCGACGGTAATCCATGTCGAAGCCGAGTTGCTTCGATGTCGCGTAGAGATTGGCACCGTCGATGAAAAGGGCGATGCGCGGATCTGCCGCCATTGAAGTCACTCCGGATGCGTATCTTTACAATAGGCGAAATGAAATCGAAACACGGTCTAACAATGTTCGTTCGTGGACAATTTCCGGAAGAGACGGTGTCCGGCTGCGACTCCGGCCGCAGCCGTTAACGGGCTAAACCTGGCTCAGGCGCTCAGCCCTCGGCTGCCGGGCTTGATTGCGGGGATCGCGGCGAGTTCGGGCGGCAGTTCGTCGGCCGCATAGTCCGGAACGTCGTATTGCATCAGGCTGACGAGCTTCATGCCGAGTTCGGCCTTGCCGGCGGAACGGTCGATCAGGCAGGCGGCGCCGACGATGGTGCCGGGTTCGCCGATCACCGAATCGCGGCATTCGCGCAGCGACAGGCCGGTCGTGATGATGTCCTCGATGATGATGCAGCGCGCGCCGGCCGGCAGAGTGAAGCCACGGCGCAGCTTGAACGTGCCACCTTCGCGCTCGACGAAGACGGCCTTGGCCTTGAGATGACGGGCTGTCTCATAGCCCGGCACGATGCCGCCGACGGCCGGCGAGACGACATAGTCGATCTTGCCGAACTGCGCCTCGATCTTGGCGGCAAGCGCCTTGCAGAGCCGCTCGGTTCGCACCGGGTCCTGGAAGACGAACATCTTCTGCAGGAAGACCGCGCTGCGCCGGCCCGAGGATAGGATGAAATGCCCTTCGAGCAGCGCGCCGGCATCGCGGAATTCGGCCAGGACGTCGTCGTCGGTCATCTATCGGCTCCTTGCAAACAGGTTGGCCGAGTTTTTGCGTCGGATTGAGCCTGTGCGCAAGGCTGCTGGAGGAGTACTCCTCAGCCCTTCGGGAATTCCAGCCCCATCTCGCGGTAGCGCGCCGGATCGTCGCTCCAGTTTTCGCGCACCTTCACGAACAGGAAGAGATGCACGGTGGCCTCGGCCGCTTCTGCGATCTCGATGCGGGCCTTCTGGCCGATCGCCTTGATCGTCTGGCCGCCTTCGCCGAGCACGATCTTGCGCTGCCCCTCGCGCTCTACATAGATCGTCTGCTCGATCCGGACCGAACCGTCCGGCCGCTGCTGCCATTGCTCGGTTTCGACGGTCGAGCGATAGGGCAGCTCGTCATGCAGCCGCTCGAAGATCTTCTCGCGGGTGATCTCGGCGGCGAGGAAGCGCAGCGGCGCATCCGAGATCTGGTCCTCCGGATAGAGCCAGGGGCCGAGCGGAAGCCGCGTTTCCAGCCAGCTCAGGATGTCCTTGACGCCATAGCCGGTCAGCGCCGCGATCATGAAGGTCTGCTCGAAATTGCCCCGCGCATTCACCTTGGCGGTGATGTCGAGCAGCTTCTCCTTGGCGACCGTGTCGATCTTGTTGAGAATCAGGAACTTCGGCTGCTTCAGCTCGGCGAGCTGCTCCAGCAGGCGGGTGTTCTCCTCGTTGTCGAAACGCTCGACATCGATCAGCACGCCGATCAGATCGGCGTCGGTGGCGCCGCCCCAGGCGCTCGTGACCATGGCGCGGTCGAGCCGGCGCTTCGGCGCGAAGATGCCGGGTGTGTCGACGAAGATCACCTGCGCCGGGCCCGACAGCGCGATGCCGCGCACCTGAGTCCGGGTCGTCTGGACCTTGCGCGAGACGATCGAGATCTTGGCGCCGACGAGCTGGTTCAGCAGCGTCGACTTGCCGGCATTGGGGGCGCCGATCAGCGCGACGAAACCGCAGCGCGTGGGCGCGAGCGCCGGAGCGGCTTTCTCCACGTCAGCCATTGTCGCTCTCCATCGTTTCGCTCCACAGGCCCTCGCGCCGCAGGAAGGCTTCGGCCGCGGCCTGCTCGGCGAGCCGCTTCGACGGCCCTTGTGCCTCGGCATCGACCAGGCCCACGATCCGGGCGGCGACCCGGAACACCGGCGCATGGTCCGGCCCCGAGCGGCCGCGCTCGCTATAGGTCGGCGTCTGGTAGCCCTGGCCCTGGGCCCATTCCTGCAGGGCGGTCTTGGCGTCCCTCAGCGGGCGCACCGGCTTGAGCAGGCGTTCGCCGAAGGCGCGCTCGACCAGCCCGCGGGCCGCAGCATAGCCGCCATCGATGAAGACTGCACCGATGATCGCTTCGCAGGCATCGGCCAGGATCGCCTTGTTCTTGCGCGCCCCACCAAGGATCTCGCCTTCGCCCAGCCGCATGAAGGCGCCGAGGTTCCAGGCCTGCGCGACCTCGGCGCAGGTCTCCTTGCGGACGAGATCGGCGAGCCGGCGTGACAGGTCGCCTTCCTCGGCCTGCGGATAGCGCGCGAACAGCATGTCGGCGATGCTGAGGCCAAGCACGCGATCGCCGAGGAATTCGAGCCGCTGATAGCTCTGCAGCCGCGAGCCTTCCGCGCTCATATGGGTGAGGGCGGTCGCAAGCAGGCCCTGGTCGGTGAAGGTGTGACCGAGCGTCTCTTGCAGGCGGGCGGTGTCGGGCGCCTTGCGCCCGTGTTCCCCGGCCTTGCTCACTTGATCGCGCTGAACAGGCGGTTCCAGCGAACCGTCCAGGGCCATTCCCAGATCTTCCAGGCCGAGGCTCCGTCCTCGATCGAGAAGAAGATGATCTCGGCGCGGCCGACGAAATTCTCGAACGGCACGAAGCCGACGCTGCGATCGCGCGAGTCCAGCGAGTTGTCGCGGTTGTCGCCCATCATGAAGAAGTGGCCGGGCGGCACGGTGAAGACCGGGGTGTTGTCGAAGCTGCCGTTGTCGCCCTCGCGCTCGATGATCTCGTGCGAGCGCCCGTTGGGCAGGGTCTCGCGGTAGCGTATGGCAGGCGTGCTGCGGCCCCAGTTGTCGGTGGTGACGAAGTCCGCGATGCGCTCGCGCTTCACCGGCTGGTTGTTGATGTGCAGGATGCCGTCGATCATCTGGATGCGCTCGCCCGGCAGGCCGATGACGCGCTTGATGTAGTCGGTCGAATTGTCGGTCGGCAGCTTGAACACGGCGATGTCGCCGCGCTTGGGCTCGGCCGCCCAGACGCGGCCCGAGAACAGCGGCGGGCTGAACGGGATCGAGTGCTTCGAATAGCCGTAGGTGTATTTCGAGACGAACAGATAGTCGCCGATCAGCAGCGTCGGGATCAGCGATCCGGATGGGATGTTGAACGGCTGGAACAGCAGGGTGCGGATCACCAGGGCGATGAGCAGCGCCTGAACGACGACCTTGATCGTCTCGACGATCCCGCCTTCGTCCCTGGCGGCCTTGTTCTTGGCTTCGACGTCGTTGGCCACGCGGGCGCTCCTGGGACGGTTGTCCAGCGCGCGGTCTAGCGGAATGTTGCGCCGCAGACAACGGCGCGCGACTGCGGGGCCGCCCCGCATGCCGAGGGGCCTCCTCTGATGGGCGGAGGCCGGAAAGCCATGCATGCGCGGGGGAGGGGGATGGCTGGGTGCGGCAATTGACCGCGCCTGAGGCCGGGCGCACGATCAAGGCTCGATTCCGGGGAGGACCAATCATGAATGGCAAGAAGTATGCTGCGGAGGCGATCGGTACGTTCTGGCTGACCTTTGCGGGTTGCGGCAGCGCCGTCATCGCCGCGGGCTTTCCGCAGGTCGGGATCGGCCTGCTCGGCGTCTCGCTCGCCTTCGGCCTGACCGTCGTCACCATGGCCTATGCCATCGGCCACATCTCGGGTTGCCATCTTAACCCCGCCGTGACGGTCGGCCTGGCGGCCGGCGGACGCTTCCCGACCAACCAGATCCTTCCCTACATCGTGGCGCAGGTCATTGGCGGCGTCGTCGCAGCCGGCGTGCTCTATCTCATCGCCAGCGGCGCGCCGGGCTTCGAACTCGCCAAGGGCTTCGCCTCGAACGGCTATGGCGAGCACTCGCCGGGCAAGTACAGCCTCTTCGCGGGCTTCCTGACCGAGGTCGTGATGACGATGATGTTCCTCTTCATCATCATGGGCGCCACCCACGGCAAGGCGCCGGCCGGCTTCGCCCCGCTCGCGATCGGGCTCGGGCTGTGCCTGATCCATCTCGTCAGCATTCCCGTCACCAACACCTCGGTCAATCCGGCGCGCAGCACCGGCCCGGCGCTCTTCGTCGGCGGCTGGGCTATTCAGCAGCTCTGGCTGTTCTGGGTCGCGCCGCTGATCGGGGGAGCGCTGGGCGGCATCGTCTATCGCTGGCTCAGCGACGAGCCGCAGGGCGCAGTCGTCGGGAATGCGCCGGCCGAGTGAGGAGGAGGACGCCTCAGCGCCACTCCACCCAGCGGCCGTGATAATCGGCGCGCGCGATCTCGCGCTCGCCGCCAGCATGTGACGAGGCCTGCGGCCAGATCGCGAGTGTGACGGCGGCGCTGCCGGGCTGGCCATCGGCCTCCATGCGCAGCCAGGCGAGCGGCGCCTCCGGGGTGGCGGCCGCCGCAGCCTGCGCCATCGCCTGTTCGATCCGGCGCTTGGCCGCCTCGGGCAGATACTGCCACATGATCGTATGCATCATAAGCCGTGCCTGGCCGTGCGCCTGCGGAACCGCCAGGCGGGCCTCGATCCACTCCGCCGCATCGGCCTGTTCGACGCGCCAGGACTGGCGGGCGGCAGCATCGAAGGCGGCTTCCGTCGTGGCGATGCGGTCGGACTGGTCGGGCCAGATATAGGACATCACGCGGGCGCGATGCTCGGGGTCTCCGGGGTCGAGCGGGTTGAGGTCGCAGGCCCGCCGGGTCGCGATGGCAAGCGGCGCGTCGAGCGGTGGCAAGGCGCCGCGCCATTCACTGCGGATCGTGACCGGCGCGGTCGGGGTGCCCCAGACGCAGCCGCCCATTTCGTAGCGGTAGAGGTCGAAACCGAGATTGAGCCCGGCGCTCGCGCCGATCTCGATGAGATCCAGGGGGAGCCCGGTTTGGCGCGCAACCATGAGCGCGCCGCCGAGCAGGACGGCGCAGCGCTTGACCTCGTTGGTCTGCGGCGGGCTGTCGAGATAGCCGGTCAGGAAGGCGTCGTGCCCTGCGAGCGCAGCCAGAATCCCGTTCCAGAGCGTGTCGGCCGAGGGCTCGACCGGCGGATAGAGCGCGGTCAGCGCCGGCGCCCGGCCGGAGCGCGCCAGGGCGTTGAAGGCTCCGGCGCAGCGCAGCGCCAATGCATCGGCGCGCGGATTGCCCGGCCAGTCCAGCACGCGTCGCCCGAAGGCGAAGCGCCGGTCGAGCCGTTCCGCCATCGTCGCGCAGAACAGGGCCGTGAAGGGTGAGCCCAGGCCACGGCATGACTCGGCTTGACTGGCGAAGCTGGCGCGGACCTCGCCTTCGTTCGTCGTGGCGGCTCCGTCCGTCATCGCAGCTCTCCCTATTCGGCGATCGGCCGCGCCTCGATCACCACGAAGGCTTGCGCCATCGGCGGGTCGTCGGTCATCGAGACATGAACGACGGCCTCGTGTCCGGGTGGGGTCATCGCCTTCAGCCGCTCGGCCGCGCCACCTGTAAGCCGCATGGTCGGGCGTCCGCTCGGCAGGTTGACCACCTCCATGTCGCGCCAGAACACGCCGGCGCGCAGACCGGTCCCGAGCGCCTTGGAGCAGGCCTCCTTGGCGGCGAAGCGCCGCGCGTAGGAGGCTGCCCGCGTCGCGCGCCGGTCGGATTTGGTCCGCTCGCCCGCGGTGAAAACGCGATGGGTGAAGCGCTCACCGAAGCGCGCGAGCGAGTTCTCGATGCGGTCGATGTCGCAGAGGTCGGAGCCGATGCCGAGGATCATGCGCTCGACTTACTTGGACGCGCGGCCCTCGTCCATCGCCTGCCGCATCCGCCCGATGGCAGCGTCAAGGCCGATGAAGATCGCCTCGCCGACCAGGAAGTGACCGATGTTGAACTCGACGAATTCCGGCACGACCGCGAGCTGGCGCGCCGTGTCGTAGTCGAGGCCGTGCCCGGCATGGACCTCGATCCCGAGCGAAGCGGCGAGCGCGGCGCCCTCGGCGAGGCGCGCGAACTCCGCCTCCGCCTTATCCTTCTCACCGGCGATGGCCGCTTCGCACCAGGTGCCGGTGTGCAACTCGACGACGGGGGCCTTTAACTTCGCCGCGATCCGGATCGGCGCCGCATCGGCCTCGATGAACAACGAGACGCGGCAGCCCGCCGCCGCGAGCCGTGCGACGACCGGGATGAGCGCCGCCTCCTGGCCGACGACGTCGAGCCCCCCCTCGGTCGTGCGCTCCTCGCGCTTCTCCGGCACGAGGCAGGCCGCATGCGGCTTTAGCCGCTCCGCCAGAGCGATCATCTCCGGAGTCGTTGCCATCTCGAAATTGAGCGGCTTGGTCAGTTCGAGGGCGAGACGCTCGACGTCGGCGTCGCGGATATGGCGACGGTCCTCGCGCAGATGGGCGGTGATGCCGTCGGCGCCGGCAGCCACGGCGAGATGCGCGGCCCGGACCGGATCGGGCAGGGTGCCGCCGCGGGCATTTCGCACCGTCGCGACATGATCGATGTTCACGCCCAGTCGCAGCCGGCTCGCCATGGATCAACTCTCCCGCAGATCGAGCCGTGCATAGACGAAAATGCTGCATCGGCTCAAGGCAGGGATTGTCATGGCGCAGACCAGTTTTCGTGATCGATCGCAGCAGTTGCCTCGGTCGTCTTTGGGGTTTGGTAACCCCGTTGTCCGTGCGGACACGCGACTGGCTGCGGATAAGGCAATTGTAACAGCTTGGCGGTAGCATTCCTTGTCGGGAAAAGCCGGAACGCGGGGCCGAAACGTGCAGCTGGCAGTGAAATCGGGGCAATTCGAGAACGAGCTAACCTCCGACAGGCGTGATCTCGGCCAGGATCCCGAGCGCGCGCTGGGCCGTGTCGTGTCCTGCGACGGCTCGCGGGCGACGATCGCCAGCACGGTGTCCGGCATGACCAGGCTCGGCCCGGATTCATGGGCCGTCGGCCGGATGATCTCGATCAATCTCGGCAGTTCGCGCATCGTCGGTCTCGTCTACGAGATGCACGCGGTCAATCCGGTCTGGGACGAGGCGGCCGACAACATCGTCCATGTCCAGGTCGAAATGCTCGGCGAGGTCACCGAAAGCCCCGAAGGGCGCGTTCGCTTCCAGAGCGGCATCACCACCTATCCACCGATCGGCTCCATCGCCCACCGCATCCGCACGGGCGACCTCGCCCTGGTGCATGACCTTGGCTCGCGCAACGGCGTCGCCGTCGGCACCCTGACCCAGGATTCCTCGATTCCCGCCACGATCAGCATCGACGACATGCTGGCTCGCCATTTCGCCCTGCTCGGCACCACGGGCGTCGGCAAGTCGAGCGCCGTTGCGCTGCTGCTGCGCCGGGCGATCGCCGCCCGTTCGCGGCTGCGCGTGCTCATCCTCGATCCGCACAACGAATATGCCGGCGCCTTTCCCGATCGCGCCCTGTCGATCGATGCGGAAGGGCTCGATCTGCCGTTCTGGATGTTCAGGCTGGAGGAGTTCGGCGAGATCGTCTTCCGCGGCCGCGCCGCCTTCGAGGAGGAAGCGGACATCCTGCGCGAGGTCGTGGCGACAGCGCGCGAGCGCTATCGCGGCGCCAGCCAGCGCAATCCGATGCGTGATCTCAATTCGAGCCTGCTGAAGCGCCCGCTCGATGCCGGCATCGCCCGCCGCGAGGATGGCATGGGCAGCGCCACTGATATGCCGACCCCGTACCGGATCGTCGACGCGCTCGCCATCATCGACGAGCTGATCGGCCTGCACGAGATGCGCTGGCCGCGTGCCGCGCTGCGTTCGCTCAAGGTCCGGCTTGAGACGCTGCACAGCGATCCGCGCTACCAGTTCATGTTTGCCCGCGCCAACATGATGGAGACGATGGCGCCGGTCCTGGCACAGATCTTCCGCGTCCCGCATCACGGCCGGCCGATCACGGTGTTCCAGCTCGGCGGCCTGCCCTCCGAGGTCGTCGATGCGGTGGCCTCCGTGCTGGCGCGCCTCGCCTTCGATCTCGCCATGGCGAGCCAGGGCACCTACGAAATCCTGCTGCTCTGCGAGGAGGCGCATCGCTACGTCCCCGCCGACCAGTCGCTCGGCTTCCTGCCCACGCGCCAGGCGATCGCCCGCATCGCCAAGGAGGGCCGCAAATACGGCGCCTATCTCGGCGTCGTGACGCAGCGGCCCGGGGAGCTCGATCCGACGATTCTGTCGCAGTGCTCGACGATCTTTGCCATGCGCCTCGCCAACGAGCACGACCAGCAGATCATCCGGGCGGCGATCTCGGATGCCTCCGCGAGCACGCTGAAATTCCTGTCCTCGGTCGGAAACCGCGAGGCGATCGCCTTCGGCGAAGGGGTTGCGACGACGATGCGGATGCGCTTCGCCGATCTCGCGCCGCATGAACTGCCGGCGATGGATATCGCGATCGGTGTCGAGGGCCGCCGCGAGCCTGGCCTCGAGGAAATGGTCCGGCGGATGCGCGGCTGAGCCGGGCCCTGCCTTACGCGAATCTTGCATCGGCCACACTTTGGCTGTATGGCCCGCTTTCGACATCTTCCCTGCATCGCCAGAGATCAGAAGGAGCCGCGCCATGGCTCGCGTTACCGTTGAGGATTGCATCGACAAGGTGGACAACCGCTTCGAGCTGGTTCTCCTCGCCAGCCATCGCGCGCGGATGATCCAGTCGGGCTCGTCCATCCTCGTCTCCCGCGACAACGACAAGAACCCCGTCGTCGCACTGCGCGAGATCGCCGACGAGAAGCTGAAGCCCGAGGATCTGAAGGAAGACCTGATCCACTCGCTGCAGAAGCATGTCGAGGTCGACGAGCCGGAGGCCGAGACCGTCCCGCTGCTCGCTGCGCCCGGCCAGAGTGCTTCGACCCCGGACTCGGAGATCCAGTTCGACCGCATGAGCGAGGACGACCTGCTGCGTGGCCTCGATGGCCTCGTGCCGCCGACCGAGAGCGCCGACGACGAGGACTGAGCGTCCACGTTCTCTTTACCCGTTCCGCTAAAGCCCGGCGCAGCCGGGCTTTTTCATGCCTGCCCCACGAGATTACGCCTTGCTGCCCGTCCACGCCGCGCCGATATTCACAGGTCCCAGGAGATTCAGGCGTGACAGAGGGCCCGCATGGGCATGATGCGGCAATACGAACTCGTCGATCGGGTTCGCAGCTATAATCCGAATACCGACGAGGACCTTCTCAACCGGGCCTATGTCTATGCCATGCGCGCGCATGGCACGCAGAAGCGCGCCTCGGGCGACCCATTCTTTGCCCATCCGCTCGAAGTCGCCGCCCTCCTGACCGATCTCAAGCTCGACGATGCGACGATCGTCGCGGCCGTGCTGCACGACACCGTCGAGGACACTGCCGCGACGCTCGAAGAGATCGAGAGCATGTTCGGGCCCGACATACGTCGCCTCGTCGACGGCCTGACCAAGATCAAGAAGCTCGACCTCGTCTCGAAGAAGGCTGTCCAGGGCGAGAACTTCCGCAAGCTGCTGCTGGCCATCGTCGACGATGTCCGGGTGCTCTTGGTCAAGCTGGCCGACCGCCTGCACAACATGCGCACACTGCATTTCATGGCGCCCGAGAAGCGCCTGCGCATCGCCGAGGAAACGGCTGAGATCTATGCACCGCTCGCCGGCCGCATGGGCATGCAGGAACTGCGTGAGGAACTGGAGGAACTCGCCTTCCGCCATATCAAGCCCGAGGCGCACGCGACCGTCACCAAGCGCCTCGAGGAGGTTACCGAGCGCGAAGGCGCCGTCATCGGCGAGATCGAGAAGGACCTGAAGGACAAGCTCGCCGCGAGCGGCATCCATGCCGAGGTGTCGGGGCGGCGCAAGCGACCCTATTCGATCTGGCGGAAGATGGAGCGCAAATCCATTTCCTTCGAGCAGCTCTCGGACATCTTCGGCTTTCGCGTCATCGTCGAGACGCCGGAGGACTGCTACCGCGTGCTGGGCATCGTCCACATGACCTGGCCGATGGTTCCCGGGCGCTACAAGGATTACATCTCGACACCCAAGCAGAACGATTACCGCTCGATCCATACCACCGTGGTCGGTCCCGGCCACAGCCGCGTCGAGCTGCAGATTCGCACCGACACGATGGACCGCATCGCCGAATTCGGCATCGCGGCCCATGCCCACTACAAGGACGGCCGCACCACCGAGCTCGCGCAATATGCCGATGAGAGCCGCGCCTATCAGTGGCTGCGCCGCACGGTCGACCTGCTCGCGGAAGGTGACAACCCGGAAGAGTTCCTCGAGCACACCAAGCTCGAGCTCTTCCATGACCAGGTCTTCTGCTTCACGCCGAAGGGGCGGCTGATCGCGCTGCCGCGCGGCGCGACGCCGATCGACTTCGCCTATGCGATCCACACGAATGTCGGCAACAGCGCCGTCGGCGCCAAGATCAATGGCCGCATCGCGCCGCTGCTGACCGAACTCGCCAATGGCGATGAAGTCGAGATCACCCGTGCCGAAGGCCAGACCCCGCCGGCTGCATGGGAATCCCTCGTCGTCACGGGCAAGGCCCGCGCCGCGATCCGCCGCGCGACCCGCGCCGCCGTGCGCCGGCAATATTCCGGCCTCGGCCGCCAGATCCTGGAACGCGCCTTCAGCCGGGCCGATCGGCCCTTCTCCGATGAGAAGCTGAAGGCGGCTCTGAAGCGGCTCGCTCGCAGCGCCGTGGACGACGTGCTGGCGGCGGTCGGGCGCGGCGAGATGTATTCCGGTGACGTGGTCAAGGCGGTCTATCCCGATCTTGAACCCGAGAAGCGCGGCGCGCCCGAGGCCAAACTGGCAGGCGCATCGGCAGGCAGCGGCAAGGGCTGGTTCGAGCTGCGCCAGGGCGAGAACCTGAAGTTCAAGCTGCCGGGCGAGACGCCGGGCGACGATGCCATTCCGATCCGCGGCCTCGGCGGCGATCTGCCGGTGCGCTTTGCGCCCAATGGCGGTGCCGTGCCGGGAGACCGCATCGTCGGCATCCTGACGCCGGGCGAGGGAGTGACGATCTACCCGATCCAGTCTTCGGCGCTGGCGGCCTTCGACAACGAGCCCGAGCGCTGGCTCGACGTGCGCTGGGATCTCGACGACAAGGTGCCGCAGCGCTTCCCGGCCCGGATCTCGCTGCATTCGATCAACGAGCCCGGCTCGCTGGCTCAAATTACGACGACCATCGCCGAGCATGACGGCAATATCGACGCCGTCGCCATGCACCGTCCGAACCCGGACTTCACCAATGTCACCATCGACCTGACGGTCTGGGATCTGAAGCATCTCAGCGCCATCATCAGCGAACTGCGTGAGAAGCGGGTGATCAGCCGGGTCGAGCGGGTGGTGGGGTAGGGCGGGCGCTCAGCGCGCCCGGAAGGCGGCCGCCAGTTCACGCAGGAAGGCGCTGGCCCGCGGCGTCGTCACCTGACTGCGCATCACGACCTGCGAGGTGCCGAGATCCGGCAGGCCCCATGCGGCCCCGACTTCGATGGCGCCCGGCGGGGCGATACGCTGGGCCAGCGGTGAGACGCCGATTCCGCCCTCCACTGCGGCGAGCACCGCGGCCATGCCGCCGCCGATGAAGGCTTCACGCCAGGCGAGGCCGGCGCGGCCGAGGGCATCCATGCCGTGCTGCCGTAGCCAGCATTCGGCGACGAGGCTCACCAGCGGCAAGGGTTCACCTGGCTGGTGAGCCAGGCCCTCCGCCGCGAACCAGCCGAACCGGTCCTCGCGCAGGACCTCGCCGGTGCGCCGGCTCCCGAGACGTCGTACGACGGCGACATCGAGCTCGCCGCGCTCGAACGCCGCTTCCAGCGCCCGCGACGCCTCAATCCTGAGATTGATGACGATACCGGGATGATGGCGCGAGAGCCGGCCCAGCACGGCCGGAATCTCGGCGCCGACAGCCTGCTCGCTGATACCGATGGCGATGCGCTCGCCCGGCTGCCGGAAGGCGCCGAGCGCCCGCTCATGCGCCGCCATCAGCTCCCGTGCGGCCGGCAGGAAGCGCTCACCTTCCGCGGTCAGCCGCACCAGCCGCGGATGCCGCTGCAGCAGCGTCTGGCCGAGCCCGTCCTCCAATCGCTTGATCCGCGTGCTGACGAGCGATTGCGCGGTCCCCAGCGCCTCGGCGGCGCGGGTGAAGCTGCTGAGTTCCGCCGCCTGCAGGAAGGCGGCGACGGCGTCGAGATCCAGGGTCGCGCTCATGATAAATCAGAAATCCGTATCACTGATATCGGCATAGATACGATATCAGGATCGATGCTTTCGGCCTAGCCTGAATGCGTTCGCGGGGCATGCACTGCCTTGCCTAGCCTTTGGAGCCTGCCATGCCACTGATCCGGATTTCGATGCGCCGCGGCCGCCCGGCCTCCCATCCCGCCGCCATCGTCGACGGCGTCTACCGCGCCCTGCGCGCGACCTTCGAGGTGCCGGAGAACGATCTCTTCGCCGTCGTCCACCAGCACGATGCCGAGGAGTTCGTCTTCGACGCCAACTACTTCGGCTTTCAGCGCTCGGCCGGGTTGGTGATCATTCAGCTCACGGTCGCCAACACCCGCGGCGTCACCCAGAAGAAGGCGCTCTACGCGGCGATCGCCGCGAACCTGCAGAAGGAGCCGGGCCTGAAGCCGGACGACATCTTCATCAGCCTGGTCGAGGTCAAGCGCGAGGACTGGTCCTTCGGCGCCGGCATCGCACAGTATGTGGCGTAGCCGCGGGAGAGGGGCCACGCGCCCTCGCTTGCCTCCTGGTGTTTCGGAAGGACTGGAAACACCTCGGCAATTCGCCCTAACTGCCCTTCATGGAATGGAGCGACGAGGGCACGATCATCGGCGTCCGCAGGCATGGCGAGAGCGCCGTGATCCTGGAGGTGATGACGCGCGACCATGGCCGCCATCTCGGGCTGGTGCGCGGAGGGCGCTCGTCGAAGCAGCAGCCGGTGCTCCAGCCGGGCAATGCCGTCTCGCTGGTGTGGCGGGGCCGGCTCGAGGAGCATCTCGGCGACTACAGGGTTGAGTTGCTGGCCTCCCATGCGGCGAGGCTGATCGAGGCGCCGGTCGCGCTCTATGGGCTCGGCACCGTCTCGGGCCTGCTGCGGCTGCTGCCCGAGCGCGACCCGCATCCGGGGTTGCACGAGGCGCTCGGCGTGCTGATCGAGCATCTCGACGAGCCTGCCCTCGCGCCGGCGCTGGTCGTGCGCTTCGAACTGGCGATGCTCTCCGAGCTCGGCTTCGGGCTCGACCTCGCGCGCTGCGCCGTCACCGGTTCGCCCGATGATCTCACGCATGTCTCGCCGAAATCGGGCAAGGCGGTTAGCCGCAAGCCAGCGGAACCATATCGCGACCGGCTTCTGGCACTACCGCCGTTCCTGAGCGAAGGGCAGGGTGCACGCCAGCCGACGCCGGCTGATCTGCTTGCCGGCTTCGCGCTGACCGGTCATTTCCTGCGCCGTCACGTCTTCGAGCCGCGCGGCGTGGCCGAACCGCCCGAGCGGGCGCGGCTTGTCGAGTTCGCGGCGCGGCCGCCCTTGCCATCTGTAGGCTTGCGATCGGACGGCTTGGCCTCGGAGGCCTGAGCGTTGCGCAGCTCCTGCAGGAGTTCGATCTGGACCTCCTGAATCTCGGCAAGGCGCTGCCATTGCCGGTTGACGAGATGGTCCATCTTTTCGTGCAGATGCCGGATCTCCAGCTCCGCCTTGAGATTGACCTGGTAGTCGTTGCGGGCGCGAGCCCGGTCCTTCGCCTCCTGCCGCTGCTGGCTCATCATGATGACCGGCGCCTGGACCGCTGCGAGGCAGGACAAGGCGAGGTTGAGCAGGATGAAGGGATAGGGGTCGAAGGTCGCGATGGCGACGAGATTGATCATCATCCAGATCAGGATGAAAACGCCGAACGAGATCAGGAAGGCCCAGCTGCCGCCGAAGCTCGCGACATGGTCGGCCAAGCGCTGTCCGAACGTCCGGTCGCGGTCGATGTCGTCGTCGGTGTTGCTGGTGATCAGTTCGGAGCGGGCGAGGCTTTCGGCCACCTGCCGGTCGAGCTCGCTGATCTCGCCGCGCTCGCTCGCCAGCATGTCGCTGACATAGCGCAGGCGATAGGCCGCGATTTGGTCATGGGCGATCAGGGCGTGGGCGGGCAGGTCGGGATGGTCCTGGCGGATCGCATCGGCCAGTGCCGGGCGCAATGCATCGAGCTGGACGAGTTCGCGCCGCGGCACAGGCTTTCCCGTGAGGGAGCAGACGCCCTTGTCCGTGCTGTGATCATGGGTGGTCATGCGACTCTCCGTCGGTGCCGGGCGCGTTCGGGTCGATTGCATGCGGCGATATCGCCCGCCATCGTTCTAGCCGTGCGATTCGCAGCGTGCGATAGAGGCGCGACGAAAATTCGCGTCGACATTTCTGTCGGCGTTTTCTTGGGATGAGCTAGCAATGGGCAAACCGGTCGATCCGCCGCCGGAGGACGAATCCGAGCGCATCGATCTGAAGTCGGCGCTTGAGGAGCGTTATCTCGCCTATGCGCTCTCCACCATCATGCACCGTGCGCTACCGGACGCGCGCGACGGCCTGAAGCCGGTCCACCGTCGCATCCTGCATGCGATGCGGCTGCTGCGGCTCGATCCCGGTCAGGTCCACAAGAAATGCGCCCGCATCGTCGGCGACGTCATCGGTAAGTTCCACCCGCATGGCGACCAGTCGGTCTACGACGCGCTGGTGCGCCTCGCGCAGGATTTCGCGCAGCGTTACCCGTTGGTCGACGGGCAAGGCAATTTCGGCAATATCGACGGCGATAACGCTGCCGCCTATCGCTACACCGAAGCGCGCATGACCGAGGTCGCGCGGCTGCTTCTGGACGGCATCGACGAGGACGCGGTCGATTTCCGCGAGACCTATAACGGCGAGGACGAGGAGCCGATCGTGCTCCCCGCCGCTTTCCCGAACCTGCTCGCCAACGGCTCGCAGGGCATCGCGGTCGGCATGGCGACCTCGATCCCGCCCCACAACGCCGCCGAGCTCTGCGACGCCGCCCTCTACCTGATCCAGCATCCGGAGACCTCCTCCGAGCAGCTGATGACCTTCGTGCAGGGGCCGGATTTCCCGACCGGTGGCGTCATCGTCGAAAGCCGGGCCTCGATGGCCGAGACCTACCGCACCGGGCGCGGCGCCTTCCGCACCCGCGCGCGCTGGGAGGCGGAGGACCTCGGGCGCGGCACCTGGCAGGTCGTCGTCACCGAGATCCCCTACATGGTGCAGAAGGGCCGGTTGATCGAGAAGATCGCCGAACTTCTCAACGACAAGAAGCTGCCGCTGGTCGGCGACATCCGCGACGAGTCGGCGGAGGACATCCGCATCGTCATCGAGCCGCGCGCCCGCAATGTCGATCCGGCACTGATGATGGAATCGCTGTTCCGGCTGACCGAGCTGGAAGCGCGCATCTCGATGAACATGAACGTGCTGACCGGCGGGCTGGTGCCGCGCGTGCTCGGCCTGAACGAGGCCCTGCGCGCCTGGCTCGACCATCGCCGCGACGTGCTGCTGCGCCGCTCGCGCTTCCGCCTCGGCCAGATCGAGAAGCGCCTCGAGATCCTGCGCGGCCTGCTGATCGTCTATCTGGACCTTGATCGCGTCATCAAGATCATCCGCGAGGAGGACGAGCCGAAGATCGAGCTGATGCGCGTCTTCGAGCTGACCGAGATCCAGGCCAATGCCATCCTCGACACCCGTCTGCGTGCCCTGCGTAAGCTCGAGGAGATGCAGCTCAAGACCGAGCTCGCCGACCTCGAGACGGAGAAGGGCCAGATCGAGGAATTGCTGGCATCGGAAACTGTGCAGTGGAAGCTGATCCAGCACGACATCCGCGAGGTGAAGAAGCTCTTCGGGCTCGAGACGGCGATCGGCAAGCGCCGCACCACCTTCTCCGACATGCCCGACACCACCGACATCGACCTGACCCAGGCCATGGTCGAGCGCGAGCCGATTACGGTGGTGATCTCGAAGAAGGGCTGGATCAGGGCGCTTAAGGGCCATGTCCAGGATCAGTCGACGCTCACCTTCAAGGGCGATGACGGGCTGAAGACGGCCTTCTTCAGCGAGACGACGGCGAAGCTCCTGGTGCTGGCCTCGAACGGCAAGGTCTTCACGCTGGAGGCGGCGAAGCTGCCGGGCGGCCGCGGCTTCGGCGATCCGATCCGCCTGATGATTGAGCTGGAGGAAACGGCCGAGATCGTCGCCGCCTTCCCCTACAAGCCGGGCAGCCGCCTGCTGATGGTGACCAGCGACGGGCGCGGCTTCGTAGCGCCCAGCGACGATGTCGTCGCCAATACGCGCAAGGGCCGTCAGGTTCTCAATGTCGAGGCGCCGGTCGTGGCCCTGCTCGCGGCCCCGGCCGATGGCGATCACGTTGCGATCATCGGCGAGAACCGCAAGCTCAACTGCTTCCCGATCTCCGAGGTGGCGGAGATGGGCCGTGGCAAAGGCGTGCGGCTTCAGCGCTACAAGGATGGCGGCGTCTCCGACGCCAAGACCTTCAAGCTCGCCGACGGGCTGACCTGGCTCGACACCTCCGGCCGGACCTGGACGGTCGCGCAGAGCGAGCTGATGGAATGGCTCGGCCATCGCGGCGAATCCGGCCGCCTGCCGCCGAAGGGCTTCCCGAAGAACAACAAGTTCGGGGGCTAGCCGGCTGCGTCCTGCTCGGGCTCGGCCGAGCACCTCTCCAAGGAGAGGTAACCGGTCATGAAATTCTCGGGGCTAGCCCGAGAATGACGCGTGCGATCAGAGACTTGCGCGCAAATGCGGAATCAAACCCGCAAGCGCTTGAATCAACCTCTCAGCGGATCGCCTCGCCGGCGACGCCGACTTCGAGGCCGAGCGTGAGGTTGTTGGTCACAGCCCATTCGACGCCGGCGCGTGCTTCCGGCCGGACCCGGATGTCGTTGCGCGAGAACGGCGTCGACCAGGGCGAGGCGCCGAAGCGCCGGGTCTCGTTGGCCGCCGCCATCCCGACCTTGGTATAGACCAGCACGTCCGGCGTCACGAGCACGCCCGTCTTGATCTGGAACGCGCCGACGAAGTCGCGGCTGTAGGCGACCTGCCCGAACCCCGGCGTGCCATAGCCGCCGAAGGAGCCCGGCATATATTCGAGCGCGCCGACGATGCCATAGATGAAGTTGCCCTCCTGCCGCATCACGCCGGCCTCGAGCCCGAAGGTCGGCCCGGCGCTGGTGCCGAAGTGCTTCGAGCTGGTGACGTTGAAGCCGGTGGAGATCCGGGCGTAGGAGCCGTCCCACCTGACGCCGCCGGGCGCGAGCGTCGGGGACGTCCAGGCGAAGGAGGGCAGAGGGGCGAAGCCGGTGATCGGCAGCCAACTCTGCGCTTGGGCGTCACTCGTAAACAGCGCCGCCGCGCAGAGTGCACCGGAAAGAAGCGGAAATCTCATCTCGAAAGCCATCCTCGCCGCCGGTCCGCGCGTCGCACGGATGCGCCGAACCATGTCAGGCTAGCATGAGGTCGCCCGAATGTCGCGGATTTGTGGCGCGTCGCGATCAGGCGAGTTTGGTCTTGAGTTTCAGGAAGCGCATCGTGCGTTCTGCCACGGCCGGATCGAGCCGCGCATAGTTGCGCAGGTCATCCTCGTTAGAAGGCTTGACGAAGATCAGGCGCCTGGCCCGCAAGGTCAGGACGGCCTCGAAGGCGCCGGCGCCCACACCGAGCGCCCGGCAGGTCACGGCGATGCCGCTGACATCGCGCTGCATCAGCACCCTGAGCGCCTGATCGGTCGTGAGGTTGGCCATCTGCGCGAAGACGAGCGCCAGATGAAAGGCCCGATCCTCCTCGGCGAGCATCGTGACGATCTCGTCCAGCGGACGGGACCCAGCGGCCAGATCGGCCAGCAGCAGCTTGATCTCCAGCCTTTGATGGCGCGCCTGCCGTGCCAGCGACACCGCTTCGGTGTTCGCCTTCGACCAGAGCCCCTTCTCGTCGCTGAGCTGCTCGACGATGCGCATGACGCGTTCTGCCCGGACGGGCGTCAGATCGGAGCGCGTCGACAGGGTCAGGCTGATCTGGCTGTCGTCGCCGCCGCGCTCGATCAGCCGGTCGAAGCCCTTGTCCGACAGGCTCGCGCCCTCATTGGCGCTGACCGTGTGAAGGACCTGGCGGTCGCCGCGCTCGACCAGGATGTCGGTCACGCTCTCGGAGAGGCGGGAGCGTTCGGCGATCGCCACGAGATGGCGCTGCGACTGGCTCACCGCGATGGCCGCGAGGTCGGTGTCGGTCAGCACCGGCGAGAGCTTCAGGACGAGATGCGCGACATCGGCGTCCGGATCCGAGGCCAGCGTCACGGCGACATCGCGCGGCAGTGCCGGGGTCGCGGCGACGCGGTCGGCATAGTCCCGGCGATCGCTGGTTTGGAGGTGAGGCAGCGAGCGCACAGCGATGTCGCCGTAGTGCGCCTGGGATTCCTCGCTGGGAGCCTCGTCCAGCAGAAAGAGGTCGGTGACGGCATTGAGAAGCTGCCGGCGGGAATCCGACGACATCTCTGCGGGCATCCGGGTCAGTTCATCGAACATGAGGCGTTCCAGGCGGACTCGATCAGCCTAGCCTTAGGGTACAGCACTTGCCCGAACCTTAAGGAAGGCGCGCGCATTCCGTTTGAAATCACGAATTCCTTCCGAGCATGCCCGGCTGGCCCGTTAAGCGGCGCATGGCGGGTGGCGGTTCCGGGTCAGGCGACCTTGGCTTTCATGCGAATGAAGCGCATGCCGCGCTCGGCCGCCGTCTGGTCGATCTGGGCGTAGCGCCGCAGATCCTCCTCATGATCCTTGTTCGCGAACATCAGGCGCCGCGAGCGCAAGCCCAGAATTGCCGCGAAGGCCGGAAAGCCGACATCCAGGGCACGGCAGGCCAGCGCAATGCCGCTGACATCCCGGCGCAACAGCGCGCGCAGGGCCTGTTCGACGCCGATGTCCGACGAGCGCGCGATGACCTGTGCGAGATGATAGGCGCGGTCCTCGTTGGCGAGCATGATCAGCACGTCGTCGATCGCGCGCTCCTTCGCCTTCAGGTCCTTCAGCAGCAGGCTCACTTCCAGGCGCTGCTGGCGGGCCTGGCGGACGATGTCGACCGCCTCGCTCTGGGGGCGGGGTTCGAGGTCGTCCTCGCCCAGCTCGACAAGCAGGCGCATGACGCGCTCGGCGCGCCCATCGGTGAGATCTGAACGGATGGCGACGGTGCGCGGGATCGCGGGTTCGTCGCGACCGCGCTCCAGCAGCCGGTCGAACCCTTCCTCGGAAAACTCCGCGCCCTCATTGGCGCCGACGGTCTTCAGCACGCCGTTGTCACCGCGCTCGACCAGGATGTCGGTGATGCTCTCGGACAGCCGCACGCGCTCCGCGATCGCGGCAAGATGATCCTGCGACTGGTTGAGCGCGATGGCGGCAAGGTCGCGATCGGTCAGGACCGGCGACAGGCGCAGAACCAGCCGCGCGACCTCGCTCTCGGGGTCGCCGGCGAGCGCGTTCGCGACGCTGCGCGGCAGGTTCGGCTCCGCCGCGACCTCGTCCGCATAGCCCTGGCGCGCCTCGGCATCGAGATGCGGCAGGGCACGCAGGGCGATCTCGCCATAGTGGTGCTTGGACATGCCGGTCGGCTCAGGATCGTAGAAGAACAGATCCGTGACCGCGTGCAGAAGCCGTCGGCGTGCATCCGACGAGGTCTCCGCGGCGAGTTTGAACAGCGAGTGCAGCATGACGCCCTCCAAGCCTTTCTAATAAGGGCCAGGCTTGCGAGAAGCCGTGGCCAATGTGGCGCAGCGCCGCCGCCACGCAACCATTGTCATGAAATGGTATGAACAAAACCTGTTGCGAATCCGGCCCTGGAGGGGGGCTGCAGGTGCAAAATCCTCGCGGAATGGCATCAGAGCAGGCTTTGCAGGGGTGGGAACCCCATTTTGCCGGCGGAACATGCCCGCCATAGCCTTCGGGTGTTAACACTTTCCGTTCGGCTGCTTCCTGCCGGACAGAAGCTGCGTCAGGATATCGGCTCGAAAGTGAGGCAGCTCTCGAAAAACGCCGATGCAGGAGGGCGCCGGATCATGGCGTCGAACACTCCAGCCGGACCAATGTCCTAGCCCACGCGTTCCCAGCCCTGAGCCAGCAGGCGCTCCTGCGGCAGGAAGCGCTCCTTGTAGGCCATCTTGGGTGAGCCATCGACCCAATAGCCGAGATAGACATAAGGCAGGCGCAGGCGGCGTGCCCGCTCGATATGGTCGAGCACCATGAAGGTGCCGAGCGAGCGTTGCTCCAGCGCCGGATCGAACACCGAATAGACCATCGAGAGCCCGTCGCTCAGCGTGTCCGTCAGCGCCATCGCGAAGAGGTCGCCGCTGCCGCGGCCGGTGAAGCCGCTGTCCGGGCCGCGCCGGCGATACTCGATCAGCGAGGTCTCGACATGGCTGTCCTCGATCATCATCGCGAAATCGAGCGCCGACATCGTTGCCATGCCGCCATCGGGGTGGCGCTCGTCCAGATAGGTCCGGAACAGCGAATAGTGCTCGGAGCGGGGGCGCGGCGGCAGGCTCTCTCCGATCAGGTCGCTGTTGCGCGACAGGACCTTCCTGAAGCCGCGCGACGGGCGGAAATCATCGACCACGACGCGCACCGAGACGCAGGCCCGGCAGGTCTCGCAGGCCGGGCGGTAGGCGATGCTCTGCGACCGCCGGAAACCACCCTGGCTGAGCACATTGTTGAGGTCTCGAGCGCGGGAACCGACCAGATGCGTGAACACCTTCCGCTCCTCGCGCCCGGGCAGGTAGGGGCACGCGGTCGGCGACGTCAGATAAAATTGCGGGGCATCCCGCAACGGGCGCGTCACGTCAGGTTCGCTCCGGAAACGGCTCGGCAAAGCAGTGTACCACCGGCAATTCTGGCAACAAGCGCCGTGGTGCCGGTCGCGGCTCTCGGTTGCGCGAATCGCCGGCCCGCAGGCCGGTTCATCCGAACATCGTCTGCTTGCTGAACCCGAGAATATCGTTTGCGAGCGCGGCCCCGATGCCGAGTGTCATGATGATCAGCCCGATCACGAAGAGGCGCTGCGTACGGTCGTAGCGGGTCACCAGCAACGAATCCCGCCTCAGGAGATTGGAGAACGCCTTGAGCTGCAGGCCGATGCCGGTGGCCAGCAGTACCAGCGGGATGAAATCGACGCGACTCCAGGCGTTCGGATTGGCGGCCCAGCGACTGAGGAAGCTCAGGGAGAAGCCGAGAACAATGCCAACGGCCGTCAGCGAGCCACTGCGGAATGTCGACTCGATCTTCTCGGGTTGCTCCGGATCGCCCGCCATCGGCTTGGTCCGTCTCGCCTCACCTCGCCAGAGAAAGGCAGAAAGCACGGCGCGAGGCAACTGGCCGGGGCGGCGCGACAGGCGCCCGCCGGCGATCAGCGCGGCATGATTCTGCGCCTATCGCCGTTTCGATTCGTCAGGCGCGCACCACCACGAGACCGGTCAGAAGGTCGTGACCGAGACGCCGGTCGCCGCGAACGATGCCGCAGAGGATGTCGAGCAGCCACAGGCCGACCGTGCCGGCTGCGACATAGAAGAGCAGCGCATGCACGGCTGCCGCCAGCCCGTCAGGGCGCCCGCCATTGGCGGTCTCGACGCGGAGCCCGGCCATCCGCATGCCCCAGGTCGCCTGGCGTGGCCCGCCGATGGTCAGCGCCGCATAGCCCAGCGCCGTCGCGACGCCCGCAATCGGGATCAGCATCCAAGCCGCACCGAAGGTGACGATGCCGAGCAGGGCGAGCGCGAACCAGACCAGCGTGCCGAGGATAAAGAGCACGACGACATCGCCAATCCAGGCGAAGATCCGCGAGCCCAGCACGCCGCTGACGTCCTGGACGGGGCGCTCGCCGACCGCGACGATCGGGGGGCGGCTGTAGCGTGTGTCTGTCATCTCTCTCTGGTTCCGTTTCGGAGGCCGGATTGGCCGCCCTCGCGATAATGTCGGTTCAGCGTCCCGGTTCCGCAAGACCGCGCGGCAGGACGCGATGCGGTGCGAAGCCGCTGTCGCGCAGGGCCGCCTCGATCGCCGCCGAATGCGCGCTGCCGCGGGTCTCGACGGTGACGTCGAGCGTCACGCCCTTGGCCGGCACGTCGAGGAACAGCCGGCCATGGCTGACCTCGAGGATGTTGGCGCCGTGGTCGCCGAGCAGGCTGGCGACTTTGCCGAGGAGGCCCGGCCGGTCGCTCGAGGTCAGGCGGAAAGCGACGATCCGGTCCTCGCGCTCGAGCTCGCGCACCATCACTGCGGCCAGCAGGCGCGTGTCGATATTGCCGCCGCAGAGCACGAGGCCGACCTTGCGCCCGGCATAGCGCCCGGGCTCCTGCAGCATGGCCGCCAGCCCGGCCGCCCCGGCCCCTTCTGCCAGACTGTGCTGCAAGCTGGCATAGGCATAGACGGCGCGCTCGATCAGGTCCTCGCCGACCAGCACGATGTCGGAGACCAGGCTGGAGACGATCGGCAGCGTCTGGACGCCGACAGTCTTGACCGCGATGCCCTCGGCCAGCGTCGCCCCGCCGATCGGCATGTCCTCGGCATTGATGGCATTGAAGAAGGAGGGGTAGAGCGCGGCCTCGACGCCGATCAGCTCGATGCCGGGCTTCAGCGCCTTCGCCGCGACGGCGTTGCCGGCCATCAGCCCGCCGCCGCCGAGCGGGATGATCAGGACGTCGAGATCGGGCTCGTCGTCGAGCATCTCGCGGGCGATCGTGCCCTGGCCGGCCATGATCGCCGGATCGTCGTAAGGGTGGACCAGCACGAGCTGCTCCGCCCCCGCGAGTTCGCGCGCCTTCTGGGCCGATTCGTAGAGGGTCTCGCCATGCAGCACGACGCGCGCGCCGTGGGAGCGGGTGTTCTCCACCTTCACCAGCGGCGTCGTCTCCGGCATCACGATCGTCGCTGGGATGCCGAAGCGCCTCGCGTGATAGGCGACGGCCTGGGCATGGTTGCCGGCTGACATCGCGATGACGCCGCGCTCGCGCTCGTCCTCGGTGAGCGTCAGCAGCTTGTTGACGGCTCCGCGCTCCTTGAAGGAGGCTGTCGCCTGCATGTTCTCGTGCTTCACCAGCACGGTCGCGCCCGTCAGCTCGGAGAGCCGCGGCGCCGGCACCAATGGCGTTCGCAGGACATGGCCCTCGATGCGCCGCGCCGCCTCCTCGACATCCGCGGGCGTGATCACGAAAGGCTCGCTCATGGCCAGATTTCCATCGGTCGGGTCTCAGACTTGCCGCGGCGCCAGCGTGCCCTCGCCGAAAAAGCCACCGGGCCGCAGGATGAGCACCACGGCGAGCAGGGCATAGACGGCGATGTCGCGCTGTTCGAGCGGCATCGCCGCCGACCAGAGCACTTCGAACAGCGCGATGCAAAGCCCGCCGAGCGCCGCTCCTCCCGGCGAGCCGATGCCGCCCAGGATCGAGCCGACGAGCGCCTTCAGGCCGAGCGAGAAGCCGCCCGCGAAACCCATTCCGCCATAGACGGCGGTGACGATCACGCCCGCCATGCCGCTCGCCGCGCAGGCGAGGATGAGCGCCTTGTCGTGGACGGCCCGCGCATCGACACCGAACAGGGCGGCGGTGCGCGCATCGTCCGAGACGGCCCGCCATTGCCGGCCATAGGCCGAGCGGGCGATCATGAGGACAAGCCCGAGCGTGACGGAAAAGCCCATGGCGGCCACAGCCAGACCCAGCGGCGTCACGGTGACGATGAATCGGCCCGCCCGCGCCACGCCGATCGGCTCGTTGAAGACCGGCGGCAGCCAGCGCGGACCCGTCCCCTGCGCCAGCCGGAGATATTCCGACAGCGCGATGGCAAGCCCGATCGTCGCGATCAGAATCTGCTGGCCGGGAGCCTGGCGGAGCGGCGCCTGCCGTCCCTGACCGAGCGGGTCGAAGGCATGATCGAGCGGGCCCAGCACGAAACGGCCCATGGCGAAGCCGTGCAGCGCGCAGGCCAGGATCGCCACGACGAAGGCGAAGACCAGCCCCGAGGCCGGCGTCGAGGCTGCCATCGAAACCAGCAGTGCCGCGCCGACCACGGCGGCCATCGCTCCCAGCGCGGCAAACTCGCCAAAGCTCAGGATGATGCGTCCTGTCAGCCCATAGATCAGTGCATAGGCGCAAGCGAGCAGGGCGTAGATCGCCGCCGTTGGCAGCGCGCTCAGCGCCTGCTGGAGGCCATAGGCGAGCCCGGCCGACAGTTCTGGCAGCGCGTCGGAGCGAGCGGCGCCTGGATCAGGCGGCGGTTCCTCGCGATTCTCCAGATAGAAGCGCCGCAGAAGGTAGAAGCTCGCATCGCTCATCGGCTGCCCGTCGCTGGCGATGCCGAGCAGCGCGCCGCGTTGTAGGCTCTGGCCCTCGCCGGCGAAGAGGCAGTCGACACTGCGCCGCCGCGCCGGTCCAGCCTGGTCCCCGGCAACATAGACGATACGCAGCACGTTCGGACGCGGGCCTGCGCCGATCCGTTCGATCGTGATCGGAGTGTCCGGCGCATTCAGGGCGGGAATCGCCTGCCGGCAGAGCCGTTGCTGGTCCGTGTCGAAGCTCTCGCCGCAGGAGGCGAGCGCCAGGACAAGCAGAATCGTCAGCAGGAAAGGGCGCATGCCGCGCGACGGTAGCGCTCGCTCGACGCCTTTGAAATACGCGCCGTCATCCCTGACGCGGCGAAGCGGAGCTCCGGAATCCATCGGAGGGAACTGCGCTCTACGATGGATCCCGAAACCGCGCGGCTTCGCCGCTTGTTCGGGATGACGCGGAGGATGAACCCGCCGCCGGGCCCTCAGCTCTCAGCCTTCGGCCTTGAGCTTCTGCGCCACCTGCGGGGCGAAGTAGGTCAACACGCCATCGGCGCCGGCGCGCTTGAAGGCGGTCAGGCTTTCCATCATCGCGCGGTCGCCGTCGAGCCAGCCATTGCGGGCGGCGGCCACGATCATCGCGTACTCGCCGGACACCTGATAGGCGAATGTCGGCACGCGGAAATGATCCTTCACCCGCGCCACGACGTCGAGATAGGGCAGGCCGGGCTTGATCATGACCATGTCGGCGCCCTCGTCGAGATCGAGCGCGACCTCGGCGATGGCCTCGTCCGAATTGGCCGGGTCCATCTGGTAGGTGCGCTTGTCGCCGACGAGCGTGGCATTGGTGCCGATCGCGTCGCGGAAGGGGCCGTAAAAGGCCGAGGCGTATTTCGCCGCATAGGCCATGATCTGAACGTCCTCATGGCCCGAGGCATCGAGGGCGGACCGGATCGCCGCAACGCGCCCGTCCATCATGTCGGAAGGAGCGATCACGTCGGCCCCGGCATCGGCCAGCGCCAGCGCCTGCTGGACCAGGATCGCGACGCTGGCATCGTTCAGGATGCGCTCGCCCTCCATCACGCCGTCATGGCCATGCGACGTATAGGGGTCGAGCGCGGCGTCGCAGATGATGCCGATCTGCGGCACCTCGGCCTTTATCGCCCGGACGGCCCGACACATCAGGTTGCGCGCGTTCAGCGCTTCCGAGCCGGTCGGGTCGCGCAATGCCTTGTCGACGAAGGGGAAGGGCGCGATCGCGGGAATGCCGAGGGAGGCGGCATGCGTGCTCTGGCGCACCGCTTCGTCGATGTTGAGGCGGTCGACGCCGGGCATCCAGGCGACGGGCGTGCGGGCCTCGCTGGCATCCATCAGGAACAGCGGCCAGATCAGGTCGTCCGTGGACAGCCGCGTCTCGCGCACCAGCCGCCGCGACCATTCCGCCTTACGGTTGCGCCGCATGCGCCGGGTCAGGCCGAGCGAAGGGGTCGCCGTCTCCTGACGTGCCTGCGGCGCAGGGAAAGGCCGCACGTTCCTCGTATCCAATGATGCCTCCGTCGGCCAGATGCTGCCCGGCCGGGCCGGAGCCGTTCCTAGCACATCGGAACGGTTCCAAAATAGGCCTGATGGTCGCATGGCTTGACCCGCCTTAAGTCTGAGCCCGGTCCTCGCGCTGCGTTGACAACCGTCCGCCCCCCGGCCCAGAACCGGATCGTCACCGCAGGAAAAGAAGGCGCATGTCGCAGGATCCCGAGATAATTTGCGAGGTGCGCGGAGCCGCCGGCATGGTCATTCTCGACCGGCCCAAGGCGCTGAACGCGCTCAACCAGCCGATGGTGCGCGAGCTGGCCCGCGCGCTCGCAGCCTGGGAGAACGATCCCCGGGTCGAGCGCGTCGTCGTGACGAGCACGAGCGAGAAGGCCTTCTGCGCCGGCGGCGACATCCGCGCGCTTCACGACCTTGGCAAGGCCGGTCGGCAAAACGAGATGCTCGCCTTCTGGAGCGAGGAGTACATCCTCAACGCTCATATCAAGCGCTACCGCAAGCCCTATGTCGCGCTGATCGACGGCATCGTCATGGGCGGCGGCGTCGGCATATCCCTGCATGGCAGCTACCGAATCGCCGGTGACCGCTACCTCTTCGCCATGCCCGAGGTCGGCATCGGCTTCTTCCCCGATGTCGGTGCGACCCATGCGTTGCCGCGCCTGCCCGGCGCCGCTGGCATCTATCTCGCGCTGACGGGAGACCGCGTCGGCGCGGCCGATGCGCTGGCCGTCGGCCTTGCCACTCATGCCGTGCCGAGTGCCCGCATGGCGGAGTTGGCGGACGCCCTGACGCGGCGCGAGGGACTGGACGATGTTCTGGCCGGCTTCACACGTGATCCGGGTCCGCCGAAGCTCGCGGCCGAGCGCGGGACGATCGCGGAATGCTTCGGCGCGCCGAGCCTGCCGGAGATTCTGGCGCGTCTCGACAACGCCGCGACTGCTGGGAGCGCATTTGCCGCCAAGCTGCGTCAGACGTTGTCCGCGAAGTCGCCGACGAGCGTCGCCATCGCCTTCGAGCAGATGCGTCGCGGTGCCGGGATGGACTTCGCCGAAGCGATGCGCACCGAGTTCCGCATCGTCTCGCGCGTCGCCCATGGCCACGACTTCTATGAGGGCGTGCGGGCCGTCGTCATCGACAAGGATCAAGCGCCGCACTGGCGCCCGGCCTCGATCGATGCGCTCGATCCCGCCGCGATCGAGGCCTACTTCGCGCCGCTCGGCGCTGCCGAACTGGCGCTGGAGGCCTGAGCTTGGGGCGCAGCGGAGATTCTGATGCCCTGCGCGGGGTCCGGAGCGACGACGCTTCCGGCGGCGTCGAGCCCGTCTCGACGCGCTGGCGGACCGTGCTGGTCTGGATGCTGCGCATCCTCTCGGTGCTCTGGCTCGCCAAGGGGCTCCTCGCCTGGGGAGTGATCTTCGGCGTCTGGGGCGACAACCAGCCGCCCTTCGAGGCCAGGCTGCTGAGCTTCCAGGCGATCACGGTCTATTTCGCGGTGATCGACCTCGTCGCCGCCGTCGGGCTGTGGCTGACCTCGACCTGGGGCGGCGTGCTCTGGCTGCTCGCGGCGATCAGCCAGTTGCTGCTCGCCTTCTTCTTCCCGCGCCTGCTGCCGATGACTCCATGGCTCACGGGCGGCTACGTCGCTGCCATCCTGGCCTATTTCCTGGCGACATGGGCGGCGGAAAACGAAGGCTCCTGATCCCGCAGCATCGCTAGACTGCGGCGAGTCACGGTAACAAACGCTTTAGCTTAAGCGTTTCTGGCTTCATCTTGCATTCACCCAAAGGGGTAAATCTCCGATTCATCCTGATATTTAAACTCGTTTTCATCCGTGCCGCCTATGGTGTTTCTCAGAAGCGGATCGGGAGATCAATCCTGACCGGCAGTCAACAGGCGGGATATACCATGAAAGCGAGCGTCAAGACTTCGGTCGTTGAAAGGTCTGAAGAAGCTGATCTGAAGGTCAAGCCTCTCTACCTGGAGTCACTCACTCTCGTCGAGCGGCTGCATCGCCGCCTTCTCGACGTCATCAAGGACGAGTTCGAGCGTCGCGGCCGCGACGACGTCAACAGCGTCCAGGCCCTGCTGCTCTACAACATCGGCGATGCCGAGCTCAGCGCCAGCGAACTGCGGACGCGCGGCTACTATCTCGGGTCGAACGTGTCCTACAACGTCAAGAAGCTGGTCGAGCTCGGCTATCTCCACCACGCTCGCTCGCGGATCGATCGCCGCTCGGTGCGCATCAGCCTCACCGAGAAGGGTGCCGAAGTGCACAATCTCGTGAAGGGCGTCTACGACAAGCATGTCCGCACGGTCGAGCAGATCGGCGGTATCGCGGCCGACGACTTCGAACGGATGAACAATGCCCTGCTGCGCCTGGAGCGCTTCTGGACCGACCAGATCCGCTACAAGCTCTGAATTCGGTCTCCCGGACCGGAATTCGACGCCTCCAGCAGTCAATCGAAGCTCCCGGCTCGCGGCCGGGGGCTTCGCTGTGTTTGCGTTGCAACAGGCGCGGCCAAGCTGCGCCATGCATGCCGCAAGACCTGCCCATGCCCTAAATTCGCCGCTCTCATCACAAGACGTTAACTGTGATACGGCAGCGTCGCCCGGATAGCAGGTCACCCGCGTCGAACGGGTGGCGGTATCCTTGCGGCGCCTGTTTGCGCCCAGGGCGATGGACGAGTTGAAGAGGGAAGCGATGTCGACGAAGAGCCTGACCCGCCGCGAGACAGTTCTGGCGCTGCTTTCGGGCGCTGCTGCAACCACGACTGTGCCGGCCTTCGCCCAGCAGGCGGAATGGCGCCAGAGCTATGATTCCGGCGCGCGCAACGCCGTCGCCCGCTCCCATACGCCGATGATCTCGCCCGAATCGCTGCAGGCCACCGAGCAGGCGATCGTCGCCTATCGCGACCTTGCCGCTCGCGGCGGCTGGCAGCCGGTGCAGCTCGGCGACAAGATGGCCGTCGGTTCACGCGGGCCCGGCGTCGTCGCCCTGCGCCAGCGCCTGATCATCACCGGCGACCTGCCCGCCAGCGCCGGCAACAGCAACGTCTACGATTCCTATGTCGAGGCGGGCGTGCGCAATTTCCAGGCGCGTGTCGGTCTCTCCACCACGGGCGCCATCAACCGCGCCACCGTTGCCGCGCTCAACGTGCCGATCGAGCGGCGCATCCGCCAGCTCGAGACCAATGTGGTCCGGCTGCGCTCGCTTTCAGGCAATCTCGGCCACCGCTATGTCGTCGCCAACATCCCGGCGGCGATGGTCGAGACCGTCGAGAACGGGCAGGTCGCGACGCGCCATGCCGCTGGCGTCGGCAAGATCGACCGCCAGTCGCCGCTGCTGTCGACCAAGATCCCCGAGGTCAACTTCAACCCGACCTGGACCGTGCCGGCCTCCATCATCAAGAAGGACCTCATCCCGAAGATGAGGAAGGAGCCGAGCTACCTGACCGAGAACAAGATCCGGATCATCGGCCCGCAGGGCGAGATCGCGCCCGAGCGCGTCAACTGGAACTCCGACGAGGCGACGCGCTACACCTTCCGGCAGGATCCGGGCGGCGAGTTCAACTCGCTCGGCTTCGTGCGCATCAATATCCCCAGCCCGCACGGCGTCTACATGCACGACACCCCGGCCAAGGGCATCTTCGGCGACGATTTCCGCTTCGTTTCCTCGGGCTGCATGCGCGTCCAGAACGTGCGCGACTACATTGCCTGGCTGCTCAAGGAGACGCCTGGCTGGGATCGCGCCAAGATCGACGAGGTCATCGCCTCGGGCGAGCGCATCAATGCCCGCATCAGCAACCCGGTGCCGTGCTACTGGGTCTATGTCACCGCCTGGGCGACGCCCGATGGCGGCGTGCAGTTCCGCGACGACATCTACAACAAGGATGGTCTCGGCCCCGCGCCGATCGCCGCACTGCAGGCCGAGCAAGACATCTGAGCGCATTCCCAGTTTGCGAGGACGACGAAGCCCGCCGGCGACGGCGGGCTTTTTGCTGCACGCTCATGCCCCAAAAACCGGAATGCAACGGGGGAGCGAGCCGGAACCTCGATCCCGCGATTTGCCGAAGGAACTGATCGCCGGCTGCACCTATCTCCGGATCGTTGAGAAGCGATTGCCGGCATAGATCGCGGTGTAGGGCACCTGGATGTACTCGAAGGTCTTCTGCGCGAGTTTCGCCGGCAGGGTGTCCTTGTGCTTCGACAGGTTCGGCAACGCGCCTTGTCCGAAGAGGACCTCGTTCAGATTCAGGCCGACGCCGACATAGAAGGTTCGCTCGATCGGGTAGCCGAGGGCGCGCTCCTTCTTCTCGAAACCGCGCACATCGAAGCCCGCGTGCAGCTCGACATAGCGGAGCGGCGTACTCTTGAGTGAAGCGAAGCCGCTGCCCTTCAGTGCCATGACGTAGCGCTGGCGTTCATAGGTGGGCAGGAAGCCGCCATCCGCGGTGGTGATGCCTGGGCGCTCGTAATTGGAGGGCGTGTACATCAGCCGCCAGTCGAGCTTCTCGCGCATCCCCGGGATCGTGTTGCGGATCATCGAGAAGGCGGCGCCGACTGCGTTCGCGGCAATGTCTTCGCGCGAGAAGCGGTGCCTGCCGGCGAAGCCGTCCAGCGTCTCGGCGAGCCCCATGATCCCGAAGGCGACCAGGGCGCCCGTGATCTGGGCGCCGGTCGGATCGGCCGCGTTCGCCCGGATCCGGTCGGTTATGAGGTCGGCGATGACGAACGTCGAGAATGCGTGGCCAATCTTGTCCATCCCGCCATGCCGCGTGTTCTTCGCAAAATAGCCTTCCTCGATGAACTTGAAGCCGGAATCGCCCCAGCCCCAGTCTTTGAATCCGATAACCGCCAGGGCGCCTCCGACCGCGGCCAGTTCCCAGCGCACCGACCACAGATGGTCGCCCAGTTGGTTCATCGAGTAAAAGGTCGGTGGCGCCGGGGCAGGCGCCGTGGCGACGGTCCGCCGGTCGGCCAGCGCGGCCGGAGCGGGGGCGGGTGGCTTCGCATGCGGCGTGCGGGCCTTCTTTGCGCGCGAGCCGCGCCGCTCATCCGAGGCTTCGGTGGCCAGCGCCGACGACAGGAAAAGGTCGGGCGCGCCCGGCGGCCCGGCAACAGCGCCGAGACAAGCGAGTGCGGCGACGATGCGCCGCCTTGGTTTCGCTGGAAGCGGGCGCAGGATATCTCTGGCAGGCCAAGGCGGGTATGCAGGCGTCATGCCGGCCACCTCGATGCTCGTCCCTGGCGAAGGCAGTCATAGCTGACGCGCTTTCAGGCGCATCTTTCGTCGAGGGACGTCGCTGGTCCATCTGTCAACAACGGGGAAGTTATCATCTTTACCTGTCTGATGTCGACTGCCGCAACGACATCGATCTGGTCGAGGGCGATGGAACTGGTCTGCGCCTGCACTTGCAGGTCGGTAGATACGTCCTATCACCGCTTTGATTTTTCTACCGAATGCGGGGCTTCGACCTGCCCGCCGCCTGCAGAACTGCGGCGCCGGCGATGGCCGACGCCACCGAGCCGAGCAACACGCCGATCTTCGTCGCCTTGCCGAGCTCCACGGCATCTTCGGGGAAGGCGAGGGCCCCGATGAACAGGCTCATCGTGAAGCCGATGCCGCATAGCAGCGCCACGCCGTAGAGCTGGAGGAAGCTCGTCTTTGCCGGCATGGCCGCGAGACCGGCTTTCACTGCGAGCCATGAGAACCCGAAGACGCCGATCTGCTTGCCGAGGAACAGGCCGAGCGCAATGCCGAGCGGCACCGGCGCGAGCGCACTCGCCGGCGTCATGCCGGTGAAGGACACGCCCGCATTGGCGAAGCCGAAGATCGGCACGATCAGGAAGGCGACCCAGGGGTGCAGGAAGTGTTCGAGTGTATGCAGCGGCGAATGCTCCGGCTCGTCGCTGTCGCTGCCGTCGCCGATCGGGATCGTGAGCGCCAGCGCGACGCCCGCGAGCGTGGCGTGGACACCGGATTTCAGCACGAAGAGCCAGAGCACCGCGCCGAGGCCGAGATAGGCCCAGAGCCGCGTCACGTTCATGCGGTTCAGGACAATCAGCCCGGCGATGCCGGCGCCCGCCAGCGCGAGCATCGGCAGCGACAGGCCCTTGGTGTAGAACAGCGCGATGATGATCACCGCGCCGAGATCGTCGATGATCGCGAGCGCGGTCAGGAAGATCTTGAGCGAGACCGGCACGCGCGAGCCGACCAAGGCGAGCACGCCGAGCGCAAAGGCGATGTCGGTTGCGGTCGGGATTGCCCAACCCTGGAGAGCGACCGGATCGCCACGAGCCATTGCGACATAGATCAGCGCCGGGGCGACCATGCCGCCGAGTGCGGCGATGCCGGGCAGGGCGCGCCGCGACCAGGATGAAAGCTGGCCTTCAATGAACTCGCGCTTGATCTCCAGCCCGACGAGCAGGAAGAACACCGCCATCAGCGCGTCGTTGATCCAGTGCAGCAGGCTCAGCGGCCCGACATAGGTCTCGAGCAGCGAGAAATAGAGTGAGGCCACGGGCGAGTTGGCGATCGCTAGGGCCAGTGCCGCAGCGATCATCAGCAGCACGCCGCCGGCGGCTTCGCTCTTCAGGAACGCGCCGAGAGGCGAGCGCCTGACGAAAAGGTCGTCGTCGCTGTCGTGCTGCATTCCGTCTCCTTGTCCGGCGCGGAGTGGCGGGCCGCCGTTTCTGGCCCGCCCGCGCGCTCATGTCACCCGCTTCTCGCTTGGAATGGGGCGCAGCGAATGCTAGGGGACGCGCGACGGCGGGATCGCGCGCGCGGATTCCGCAAGCTTTCGCAACCGCATGCCATGCCGGATCGCGGGCCTCGCAAGGCACTGCCGATCCCGCGCCGATGGAGCTTCGCCATGAGCCATGACGCCGCCGCTGAAAAGCACCTGTCGAACTCCTTCTTCGGCGCCACCCTGGCGGATGCCGACCCGGAGATCGCCCGCGCCATCGAGCTCGAACTCGGCCGCCAACGCGACGAGATCGAGCTGATCGCCTCGGAGAACATCGTCTCCCGCGCCGTGCTCGAGGCGCAGGGCTCGGTGATGACCAACAAGTATGCCGAGGGCTATCCCGGCCGGCGCTATTATGGCGGCTGCCAGTTCGTCGACATCGCCGAGAAGCTCGCCATCGAGCGCGCCTGCCGCCTGTTCGGCTGCAGCTTCGCCAATGTCCAGCCGAATTCCGGCAGCCAGGCCAACCAGGGCGTCTTCATGGCGCTGATGCAGCCGGGCGACACCTTCATGGGCCTCGACCTCGCCGCCGGCGGGCACCTGACCCATGGCGCGCCGGTCAACCAGTCCGGCAAGTGGTTCAATGTCGTCTCCTACGGCGTCTGCGTCGTCGACCAGATGATCGACTATGACGCGCTCGAGCGCCTCGCCCGCGAGCACAAGCCAAAGGTCATCGTCGCCGGCGGTTCCGCCTATGCCCGCCATTGGGACTTCGCCCGCTTCCGCGCGATCGCCGATGAGGTCGGGGCCTATTTCATGGTCGACATCGCGCATTTCGCCGGCCTCGTCGCTGGCGGCGCGCATCCCTCGCCGTTCCCGCATGCCCATGTCGTCACCACCACGACCCACAAGACCCTGCGCGGTCCGCGCGGCGGCATGATCCTGACCAATGACGAGGCGATCGCCAAGAAGATCAACTCGGCGATCTTCCCGGGCATCCAGGGCGGGCCGCTGATGCACGTCATCGCCGCCAAGGCGGTCTCCTTCCAGGAGGCGCTGCAGCCGGAGTTCAAGACCTACGCCCACGCCGTCGTCGCCAACGCCAAGGCTCTGGCCGAAACGCTGAAGAGCAAGGGCTTCGACCTCGTCACAGGCGGTACCGACAACCACCTGATGCTGGTCGACCTGCGCTCCAAGAAGCTCACCGGCAAGGCGGCCGAGGCCGCGCTCGGGCGCGCCCACATCACCTGCAACAAGAACGGCATCCCCTTCGACCCGGAGAAGCCGATGACCACCTCGGGCATCCGCCTGGGCACGCCTGCTGCGACCTCGCGCGGCTTCGGTGTCGCCGAGTTCAAGAAGGTGGGCGAACTGATCGCCGAAGTTCTGGATGGGCTGGCTGCGAACGGCGAGGAAGGTAACGCCGCCGTGGAGACGGCGGTCAAGGCGAAGGTCAAGGAACTGACCGGACGCTTCCCGATCTACTGATACGCCGCGTCGTGCGGCGTCGCGGAGCTCAAGGGAACACGCCCTTGAGCTCGAACATGATCAGGTTCTCGGTCTGGTTGCCCATGTCGGGGCGGTTCTTGCGGCTGAGGTCGACGCCCAGCTTCAGGTTCTCGGCGACCTTGTAGGAGGCCGAGGCGCTGCCGGTGACGTTGTCGTCCTTCAGATGCGCCGCGATCGCCAGGCCGAAACGGTCCTTGTTCGCGCCCAGCCTGAGCGTCAGATCGACCTTCGGCTTGGTCATGTCCTGCTTCGCGATGCCGGTCAGGCTGACCACGCCGTATTTGACCATGACCTCGCCGTCGATCTCGGTCACCTCCGCGGACTTGGTGACGATCTGGAGAGCCAGCTCGAGCTTGAGCTGCTCCCATTCGACCTTGCCGGTGACCTTGCCGCCGTAGCGTTCGGCCGTGGGGTCGAAGACGATGCTGCTCACGCCGAGTTTCAAGGCGCCGACCTTCACCACCTCGAATTTGAGCTTTTCGAGCTCGCGCAGCCCCATCTTGTAGGCTGGCCCCGACGGCTTCGTGATGTAGAGCGCGACGCCGGCGCCGACCGCGAGCGCAGCGCCGACGACATAGAGGATGTTCTTGTTGCGATCGATCCAGACGCCGATCGCCGAGGATTTTGCCGCCTCCTCGAAATTCTTGAGTTGCGCCTCCAGCCCCTTGAACTTCGAGGAGGATTGGATCTGCTTGAGGTAGGCGTTCGTCGCCGCGGTCCTGACGCCGCCGACGACGGAGGACTGGAGACGGTCGATTTCCTCCGCGGTCAGCTGGGAGCTTCCGAAGGGACCGCGCGATTTCGCGAAGCTCAGGAGCGCGTTCTCGGCTGCCTGCAGAAGTGTCGGGCTCTTGAAAGTCTGGAGCAGCCGGTCCGGCGCGCGGTCGATTTCTGACCCGACCAGATCGAAAGCCAGCACGACCAGACCGCCGAAGGCATCGACAGGGCTCCCAACATCGTCCGACATGATCCGCTTCCTGTCGCTTTCTCCGCCGGGGAAACTCGGCAGGTCGAAACGCGCGACGCGACGCGTTGCTCCTGCCTGCCGCCATGATAGAAGCGCGGCGCCTCCGCTGTAACGATTTCCGGGTTTGTCGCCGCGAGGCCCGAAGTGGTTCAACGCGTGGGCGTCTTTTTCGCTGGCCCGCGACATGGCCGATGAGGCAATGAGGGGCACGATGGTATCGTCCGGCACGCAGGTCCAAGGATACGCATGATGCGCTGCCCCTATTGCGGCTCTCTCGACACGCAGGTGAAGGACTCCCGTCCGACGGATGACCATGCCTCGATCCGCCGCCGCCGGGTCTGCCCCGATTGCGGCGGCCGCTTCACCACCTTCGAGCGCGTGCAGCTGCGAGAGCTGACCGTGGTCAAGCGTTCCGGGCGCCGCACGCCCTTCGACCGTGACAAGCTGGAAACCTCGATCGCACACGCTTTGCGCAAGCGCCCGGTCGCGCCTGAGCGCATCGAACGCATGGTCAACGGCATCGTGCGCCAGCTCGAAAGCTCGGGCGAAGCCGAAATTCCGAGCTCGAGCATCGGCGAACTGGTGATGGAGGGCCTGAAGGGCCTCGACGACGTCGCCTATGTCCGCTTCGCCTCGGTCTACAAGAACTTCCGCGAGGCCAAGGATTTCGAGGAGCTGCTCGGCCAACTCGGCTCGGACGAGGCCGATCCGGAAGCCGGGGCACCGGTGAGGCCGCCTCGCAACGATGACTGAGCCAGACCGGCAGCAAGCCGCGATCGACAAGGTCTTCATGCGGCAGGCGCTCGATTTCGCGGCGCGCGGGCTGGGCACCACCGGCACGAACCCTTGCGTGGGTGCGATCGTGACCCAGGACACGGCCGATGGCCCCGTCGTCGTTGCACGGGGGCACACGCAGCCCGGCGGCCGGCCGCATGGCGAGGCGAACGCCTTCGCGCGTGCCGTTTCGCCCGTGGCTGGCGGCACGCTCTACGTCACGCTGGAGCCTTGCGCGCATCGCTCGATCCGCGGCGCGACCCCGTGCGTCGAGCTCACGCTGCTATCCGGCGTTCGGCGCGTCGTCTCCGCGATGGAAGACCCTAACCCTCACATTTCCGGGTTGAGCCATGCGCTGCTGCGCACGGCCGGCATCGCGGTGACGACAGGCGTGCTGGAAGACCAGGCCCGGCACGCCCATCGCGGCTATCTCTCGCGCATTACGCGGGGGCGGCCGATGGTGACCTTCAAGGTCGCGCGCACGGCCGACGGCTACGCCGGGGGGCCGGGCGGGGAGCGGATCGCCGTCTCCTGTCCGGCGGCCAGCGGCTGGGTCCATCTCCAGCGCGCCCATCATGACGGGATCATGCTGGGCATCGGCTCGGTTCTCACCGACGACCCGCTGCTGACGGTGCGCCTGCCCGGCATGGCACAACGTTCGCCGATCCGGATCGTGCTGGATTCGCACTTGCGTCTGCCGCTCGCCTCGCAGCTCGTGAAGACCGCTGGCGAGGTACCGGTCTGGGTCATCGCGACGGAGGCTGCGCCGGTCGAGCGCGAGACGGCGCTCGTCGCCGCCGGTGTCGAGGTGATGCGCGTCTCCGCGGATGCCCACGGGCATCTCGATCTCGGCGAGGCCCTGCAGTTGCTCGGCACGCGCGGGCTGACGCGCGTCTTCTCCGAAGGTGGGCCAACCGTCGCCGAGAAGCTCGCCATCGTCGGGCTGCTCGACGAGGTCATCGTCTCGACCTCTCCGAATGCGCTGGGCCGACCCGGCATTGTTGCCGTGCGTCCGCCTCTTGCGGCGCTACTGGCGGATGGCGATGTTTACGCCCGCGTCGAAACCGGCTTCATCGGTCTCGACCGTTTCGAGCATTTCGTGAGGACAGGCTGATGTTCACCGGCATCGTCACCGGCATAGGCAAGGTCGTCGAGGCCGAGCGCAAGGGGCCGAGCCTGAAGCGGCTCGCCATCGCCAGCCCCTATGACGCGGCAGGCATCGAGATTGGCGCCTCCATCGCCTGCGCCGGCGTCTGTCTCACCGTGACGGCGCTCCGGCCACGCACCGACGGCGAGCCCGGCTGTGTCTTCCAGGTCGAGGCCGCCGCAGAGACCCTGTCCAAGACGACGGTCGGCGATTGGGAGCCGGGGACGGCGATCAATCTCGAGCGCTCGCTCAAGGTCGGCGACGAGCTCGGTGGCCATCTCGTCACCGGCCATGTCGACGGAGTCGGCCAGATCGTCAGGATTGAACCGATCGCCCCCGATCCGGACGAGCCCTGGGGCGCAACGGCGCGCTTCCACATCCGCGCGCCGCAGGGGCTGCCGCGTTTCATCGCCGCCAAGGGCTCGATCAGCCTCGACGGCACCTCACTAACCGTCAACACGGTCGAGGACGATGTCTTCACCGTGCTGCTGATCCCGCATTCCTTCAGCGTTACCACCTGGGGGCAGCGCAAGGAGGGCGATCCCGTCCATGTCGAAGTCGATCTGATGGCGCGCTACGCCGCGCGGCTTGCGGAGGCGCGCCCGCAGGGGTAACAGCGCCCCTCAACACCCGAGAAGGATAAGAACCATGGCCGGACCCCGGCAGATCTCGGCCGACAAGGCCGCAACTCCTGCCGTCCCGCTGGACGGCGCGCGCGTGCTCGTGGTCGAGGCGCGCTTCTACGACAAGCTGGCCGACGAACTGCTGGAAGGCGCGCTCGCCGTACTCGACAAGGCCGAGTGCCGCGTGGATGTGGTCACCGTGCCCGGCGCGCTCGAAATTCCCTCCGCGATAGTCATCGGCCTGCGTGCTGCCGACGAGGCCGTCGATCCGTACGAGGCGGTGATCGCGCTCGGCACCGTCATCCGCGGCGAGACCGGCCATTACGACATCGTCGCCGGCGAAAGCTCGCGCGCGCTGATGGATCTGTCGGTCGCCTTCGCCCTGCCGCTCGGCAACGGCATCCTGACCGTCGAGAACGAGGCACAGGCCTGGGCCCGCGCCAACCGCTCCGAGATGGACAAGGGGGGCGGCGCGGCGGAAGCGGCGCTCAGCGTGCTGCGTTACAAGCGTTCCCTCGGGGAGCAATCGAAATGAGCCGGGCCGAGATGCGGCGGGGCGCACGGCTCTCCGTCGTGCAGGCGCTCTACGAGATGGAGATCGGCGGGCGCGGCGTGGTCGAGGCCATGGCCGAGTTCGAGGCCTTCTGGATCGGCCAGGAGGTCGAGGATATCGAGCTGCCCAAGGCCGAGATCGCCTTCTTCCGCGATCTGCTCGGTGGCGTCGTCCGCGAGCAGCGTCTGGTCGACCGCGCTGTCGATCAGCTGCTGGCCGAGGGCTGGCCGCTGAAGCGGGTCGAGGCTGTCGTTCGCGCCATCTTCCGCGCCGGCGCCTATGAGCTGGCGTTCCGCAAGGACGTGCCGGCACGGGCGGTGATCTCCGAATACGTCGCTGTCGCTCGCGCCTTCTACGAGGGCGAGGAGATCGGCATGGTCAATGCCGTACTCGACAAGCTCGCCCGCGACTTCCGCGCCGACGAGTTCGACGCCCCGGCGGCGTGAGAACGGGATGGCCGGAGACACGCAGCGCCCCGGCGAATTCGAACTGATCGCCCGCCATTTCGCGCCGATCGCGGGGCCGGGCGGCCTTGGTCTCCTTGACGATGCCGGCCTGCTCAGGCCGGCGCGTGGCTATGAGATCGTCGTCACGACCGATGCGCTGGTCGCCGGGGTGCACTTCTTTCCGGACGACCCGCCGGCTTCGATCGCTCGCAAGGCACTGGCGGTGAATCTCTCCGATCTCGCTGCCAAGGGCGCGAAGCCGGAGGGCTTCGTGCTCTCGCTTGCCTTGCCGAAAGGCTGGCAGGAGGCGTGGCTGAAGGGATTTGCCTCGGGCCTTGCCGCCATTGCGGCGGAGGGCGGTTGCCCGCTGATCGGCGGCGATACCGTCTCGACGCCTGGTCCGCTCACGCTCTCCGTCACCGCATTCGGCAGCGTGCCGGCCGGGCGGATGGTGCTGCGCTCCGGCGCCAAGCCCGGCGATCTCGTGCTTGTCTCGGGTACGATCGGCGACGGCGCACTGGGCTTGAAGGCGCACGGGCCTGACAAGCCGGGCTGGGTTTCCGGGCTGGCCGACCGGCAGCGTGCCTTCCTGGCCGATCGCTATTTGCATCCCCAGCCGCGCCTCGCACTGGCGGCAGCGCTCCAGGGCCATGCCTCGGCTGCGATGGACGTTTCCGACGGGCTCGTCGGCGACCTTGCCAAGCTGCTCAAGGCTTCTGGCGTCGGCGCCGAGATCGATCTCGACGCGGTTCCGCTGTCGGCTGCGGCGCGCGCTGCGATCATGGCCGATCCCGCATTGGCGGAACTGGCCTGGACCGGCGGAGACGATTACGAAATTCTCTTCACGGCCTCAGAAAGGGAATATCCTGCTCTGGCCGCGGCGGCCGAGGCCGCCGGCATCGTGCTGTCCAGGATCGGCCTTGTGACCGATGCGGCAGGCGTGGCGACATATCGCGAAGGAGGCAAGGCGCGCAGCTTCGCGCAGGGCTCCTTCGCTCATTTCTGAAGGCGGCCTCGAGTGCCGCCACGGGCTAGGGCGGCAAACGCATGAACCAGCATGTTCCGGTCGCTGATGGCGACGCGCTCGCCAAGCGCAACTCCGTGGTCCTCGCCTGTGCACAAGCGCTGGGTGGATCGAGCCCGCCGATCGTCATCTCGCTCGGCGGCATCGTCGGCTCGCAGCTCGTCACCGACCAGACCTTCGCGACGGTGCCCGTCAGCCTGATGCAGCTCGGCATCGCCTGCGGCGTCATTCCCGCCGCGATGCTGATGCGGCGGCTGGGGCGGCGCAACGGCTACCTGATCGGCGCCCTGATCGGCGCCACCGCAGCCAGCATTGCGGCGGCCGGCACCAGTGCGCGCCTGTTCTGGCTGTTCTGCCTCGGCACCTTCGCCTGCGGGCTCTACGGCGCATTCGTCCAGAGTTACCGCTTCGCCGCAGCCGATGCGGCAACCGACAGCTTCAGGCCGCGGGCGATCTCCTGGGTCATGATCGGCGGCATCGCGGCCGGCGTCATCGGCCCGCAGACCGTCTACTGGACACGCGACCTCACCCCCGCTGCGCCCTTCGCGGCAAGCTTCGTCGCCCAGGGCTGTCTCGCGCTGATCGCCATGCTGGTGATCCTGCAACTGCGCGCGCCGCCCGTGGCCAAGGCCGCCTCGACCGGTGGCCGCCCACTGGGCGAGATCATGCGGCAGCCAAAATTCATCGCCTCGGTCACCGCCGGCCTCGTCACCTACGGGCTGATGAGCTTCCTGATGACCGCGGCCCCGCTTGCCATGATCGGCTGCGGATATTCGGTCGGCGATGCCGCGCTCGGCATCCAGTGGCATGTGCTCGCCATGTTCGGGCCGAGCTTCTTCACCGGGCGGCTGATCAATCGCTTCGGCAAGGCGCAGGTCACGATGGCGGGCCTCCTGCTGACGGCGCTGGCCGCGGTCGTCGGCCTGTCGGGCATCAGCGTCGCGCATTTCTGGATCGCGCTGATCCTGCTCGGGCTCGGCTGGAATTTCGGCTTCATCGGCGCCACCGCTCTCGTCACCGACTGCTATCGCCCCGAGGAGCGCGTGAAGGTCCAGGCCGCCAACGACTTCCTCGTCTTCGGCTCGGTCGCGATCGCCTCATTCTCGTCGGGCGGCCTGCTCCACGCCGGCGGCTGGGACAGCGTCAACTGGCTGGTCTTCCCGCCCGTCGCCGTGGCGCTTGCGCTCGTCGCCTGGCAGGGACTGGGGCGTCGTGCCGTGGCAGCCTGATCGCTGGCCGATTCGGCCGCGACTCAGGAGACCCGCGATGCGCCCCCATCAGCTGCCTCAGATTCCCGGCCGCCCTGCCGTCGGCGCCATCGGCCACAACCGCGGCGTGGTTGCGCCCAACTACGCCTTCATGCCGCCCGAGGGCGTGCTCGTCAGCCGCCTGCCGCATCTGGAGAAGACGATCATCCGCATCCTCGCTGCGCCGGTGCTCGGCGCCGCCTTCGCGCAGTACGTCTTCGAAATCGAGCCCGGCGGCGGCACCCGTGCGCCTTTCGGCGAGGACGGCATCCAGCATTTCTACTACGGTCTCTCGGGCGAGGCCGCCTTCGCAATCGAGGGGCAGACCGCCACGCCGTTCCGGAAGGGCAGCTTCGCCTATCTGCCCCCGGGAACCCGGTTCAGCCTGCGCAACGACAGCACCGAGCCGGTCCGCGTGCTGGCCCTGCGCAAGCGCTACGAGCCCGCGCCGGGACTGGCCGTGCCGGAACCGATCCTGTCGCATCAGGATTCGGTGCCAGTGACCAATCACACCGGCATGGAGGGCCGCGGCTTCCAGTTCCTGCTGCCCCATGGCGACCTGCGCTTCGATTTCGAGATGAACCTGATGTGGTTCAAGCCCGGCACCTGCTTCCCCGATGTCGAGACCCATGTGATGGAGCACGGGCTCTACATGCTGGAAGGGCAGGGGCTCTACTTCCTCGGTCGGGACTGGCACGAGATCTGGGCGCGCGACTTCATCTGGATGGGTGGCTATTGCCCGCAGCAATTCTACCCCACCGGCTTCGATGACGCCTGCTACCTGCTCTACAAGAACGTCAACCGCGACGTGGCACTTTAGACCGGCTGCGACCGCCTGGCGGCAGGATCCGATCGCGGGCCGCTGCCGCATCGTCACGTTTGCGCTTTTCCACGAAACTTGCCACAAATTCGCCTGACACTGGCGACGCGAAGCGGGCCTTGATGTTTCTTGGCCCGCTTTTCCTGTTCCTGGCGTCCAAAACGGCAAATGAGGAGCGATAGCGCTCCCGATAGGTCGGAAGCTCAAGGTCAGGAAACCGAATGTCAGCCCTGCTTATCATCATCGTCTTAAGTGCATTATCGATCGCCTATGGCGTTTGGGCCTATGCCGACGTCATGAAACGCGACGCCGGCAACCAGCGCATGCAGGAGATTTCCGCAGCGGTCGCCGAGGGCGCGCAGGCTTATCTCAAGCGCCAATACGTCACCATTGCCATGGTCGGCATCGTCCTGTTCGTTGCGCTGGCCTATCTGCTCGGAAAATGGGTTGCTGTCGGCTTCCTGATCGGCGCGGTCCTGTCCGGCATGGCCGGATTCATCGGCATGAATGTTTCGGTGCGCGCCAATGTCCGCACCGCACAGGCGGCGATGCAGTCGCTGGGGGACGGCCTCGACGTCGCCTTCAAGGCGGGCGCGGTGACCGGCATGCTGGTCGCGGGCCTCGCCCTGCTCGGCGTCGCCGTCTATTACGGCGTCCTGACCTCGATGCTCGGCTTTAGCCCGTCCAGCCGCGTCGTCATCGATTCGCTGGTCGCACTCGGCTTCGGCGCCTCGCTGATCTCGATCTTCGCCCGTCTCGGCGGCGGCATCTTCACCAAGGGCGCCGATGTCGGCGCCGATCTCGTCGGCAAGGTCGAGGCCGGCATTCCCGAGGACGATCCGCGCAACCCCGCGACCATCGCCGACAATGTCGGCGACAATGTCGGTGACTGCGCCGGCATGGCCGCCGACCTGTTCGAGACCTATGCGGTGACGCTGGTGGCGACCATGGTGCTGTCAGCGATCTTCTTCGCCGGCCAGCCGGTGCTCGGCCAGATGATGCTCTACCCGATGGCGATCGGCGCGGCCTGCATCGTCACTTCGATCATGGGCACCTTCTTCGTCAAGCTCGGCGCCAACCAGTCGATCATGGGCGCGCTCTACAAGGGCTTCATCGCGGCCGGCGTGCTCTCCGTCGGTGCGATCGCCGCGGTCAACCACCTGATGTTCGGCGGCTTCTCGGCCTCCTTCACCACGGGGCAGGGCGTCAGTTTCACCTCGGGCGGTCTGTTCGCCTGCGCGCTGGTCGGCCTCGCGGTGACGCTGCTGATCGTCGTCATCACCGAATACTACACGGGCACCGGCAAGCGCCCGGTCGTCTCGATCGCCCAGGCCTCGGTCACCGGCCACGGCACCAACGTCATCCAGGGCCTCGCGGTATCCTTGGAATCGACGGCCGCCCCGACGATCGTGATCATCGCCGGCATCATCGTCGCCTATGGCCTCGCCGGCCTCTTCGGCATCGCCATCGCCACCACCGCCATGCTGGCGCTGGCGGGCGTCGTCGTGGCGCTCGACGCCTTCGGCCCGGTCACCGACAATGCCGGCGGCATCGCGGAAATGGCCGGCCTGCCCAAGGAAGTGCGCCAGTCGACCGACGCGCTCGATGCGGTCGGCAACACCACCAAGGCGGTGACCAAGGGCTATGCCATCGGCTCGGCCGGCCTCGGCGCGCTGGTGCTCTTCGCGGCCTACACCTCGGATCTGAACTTCTTCGTTGCCGAGGCCAACAAGGCGGGCTCGACCTCGTTCCAGTACTTCAAGGGCGTCACGGTCGATTTCTCGCTGTCCAACCCCTATGTCGTCGTCGGCCTGCTGCTCGGCGGCCTGATCCCGTTCCTCTTCGGCGGCATGGGCATGACGGCGGTGGGGCGCGCGGCGGGCTCCGTCGTCGAGGAGGTCCGGCGCCAGTTCAAGGAGAAGCCCGGCATCATGGACGGCAAGGACCGGCCCGATTACGGCCGCGCCGTCGACATGCTGACGCGGGCCGCGATCAAGGAAATGGTCGTGCCCTCGCTGCTGCCGGTGCTCGCACCGATCGTGACCTTCTTCGTGATCAACGCCATCGCTGGCCGCAACCAGGCCTTCGCCGCGGTAGGCGCCATGCTGATGGGCGTGATCGTGACCGGCATCTTCGTCGCGATCTCGATGACCTCGGGCGGCGGTGCCTGGGATAACGCCAAGAAGTCCTTCGAGGATGGCTTCGTCGACAAGGACGGGGTGCGCCACATGAAGGGCTCCGAGGCGCACAAGGCCTCGGTGACCGGCGACACCGTCGGCGACCCCTACAAGGACACGGCGGGCCCCGCCGTGAACCCGGCGATCAAGATCACGAACATCATCGCGCTGCTGCTGCTGGCGATCCTGGCGCATAGCTGAGCGCCGATGCTCGATTGAGATGAACGGACCCCGCGGAGCGATCCGCGGGGTTTTCTCTTTGCAGGCAAGCGCTTCCGCCAAATGCTTGAATCAGATCCGTCGCCTGTTGAATCGGTTTGGGAAGCTACGTTCGGAACCGTAGCGTTCCTGCCAGTTTGCCGAGCCTAAGCGTGGCATGGTCTCCCCAACCAGGGAGATCGCCATGACAACCCAAACCATTGCCGAGTCGGTCGCGGCGACCAAGCGCTCGACCGAGCTTTGCCTCCTGCTGATCCTCGCGACGTTGTGGGGAGCCTCCTACACTTTCATCAAGATTGGCGTGGAGACGATTCCGCCGGTGACCTTCATCGCCGCGCGGACCCTGATCGGAGGAACGATCCTGCTCGCCGTGCTGCACTGGCGCGGCCTGCGGCTGCCGCGCGATCTGGCGACATGGCGGCTCTTCATGGTGCAGGCCTGCCTCAACAGCGTGCTGCCCTTCACGTTGATCGCCTGGGCCGAGCGCAGTGTCGACGCCGGCCTGGCCTCGATCCTGAACGGCACCACCCCGGTCTTCGTCTTTCTGATCTCGCTGGCGATCGCGCCGCGGAAGCGGCCGGATGGCCGCAGGGCGCTCGGTGTCCTGGCAGGGATTGCCGGCATCAGCCTGATCGTCGGTCTGCCGGCTCTGGCTGGACTCGGCGATCAGGTGCTCCCGCAACTCGCCATCGTCCTGGCAACCGTAGCCTATGCCTGCGCGGCGCTGTTCGGGCGCAACTTCGCCGGCATGGCCCCGCTGTTGCCGGCAGCCGGCTCGATGCTGGCCGGCGGCGCGCTGTTGCTGCCGGTCTCGCTGCTGGTCGACCAGCCCTGGACGCTCACGCCGTCGCGGGATTCGCTGCTGGCGCTGCTCGCGCTCGCGGCGGTGTCGACGGCACTCGCCTTCGCGATCTATTTCCGATTGATCCGCACGCTCGGCCCGGTCGGCACGACGACGGTATCCTACATCCGCGTGCCGATCGGCGTCGCCATCGGCATGCTTGTCCTGGGAGAGAGCCCGAGTTCGACGGCCTGGGTCGGCCTCTGTCTCGTGGTGGTTGGCGTTGCTGCCATGACTGCGCCGGAGCGCGATCCGTCGCGGAGCTGAGGCGGTCGGCGTGATGCAAACAGAAAACCCGCGGATCGCACCGCGGGTTCTTGCATATCCGTAAGGCCTCTCGCCCGACTCAGGAACCGAGCGGATTGAACTTGGTCACGCCGCGGAAGAGGTTGCGCAGGAAGCTCTGTTCCTCGCCGCCGGTCGCGGTGGTGCGGCTGATGAAGTCGAAGATGACGCCATCCTGCAGGCCGTAATGGGCGATGCGCTCGACCTTGAAGCCCTTGTTGAAATAGACCACCAGCACCTTCTGGTCGATGACGCTCAGCTCCTGGAACTGGAAGCGCCGGCGCACGGTCTGGCTGATGTAGTAGAAGGTCCGGTTGCCGACAGTCGAGGTCGTCGAGGGCGTGCCCAGGATCGACAGCACCTGCTGCACGTCCATGCCGACCTTGACCTGCGCGATCAGCGCGTCGTCGGCGACGAAGCCGCGGCTGAACTCCTCGTTCAGGCCGGCCGAGGTCGCAAGCTTGAAGCCGCCTGCGTTGGGGCCGCATCCTGCAAGAGCCAGTGTCGTTGTCGCGAGGAGGCCAAGGAAGGCTGTACGGCGGGAGGCAGCGATCATTCGGACAGCATCCAGTGGCGTTGCGGCGTGAGGGCAGGGCCCGAGCCGCTTGTCAAACGGGTGGAGGTTGGCGTAACGCCCGAGAATGGCTTTGGCAAGGCAAGGAGACCTCCGGGCCTCCCCCTTATGAGATGCGGTTTGGAATGTTTGGTTTGTTCGGCAAGCGGAAAGGCAGGCAGGCGCCGGTCGATGCGTTGTTCGCGCGCATCGCCGAGGCGTCTCGGCAGCCCGCGCTCTATCTCGCCGGCGGCGTTCCCGACAGCTTCGAGGGGCGCTTCGAATCGCTGACGCTGCATGTCTTCCTTGTGCTGCGGCGCCTGCGCGAATTGCCGGCGCCGGCGGCCGATCTCGCGCAGGAGCTGGTCGATGCCTGCTTCGCCTATCTTGAACTCGGCTTCCGCAATGCCGGCATCAGCGACATTGCCGTTCCCAAGCGCATGAAGAAGATCGGCCAGATGTTCTATGGCCGGTTGCAAGCCTATGAGGCGGCGCTGGCGACGCGCCAGCCGGCGGATCTGGTCGAGGCCTTGCGGCGCAATGCGAGCCCCGATCAGGCCTCGGGTGAGGGAGCGACCCTGCTCGCCGCCTATGTCAACCGCGCGCAGGCGCTTCTGGCCGGGCTGGATCTCGACGCCATCCTGCGCGACGCTGCGTTGTTCCCGGCCCTGGTCGATGTGGAGGCCAGCCATGACGCCTGATGCCACCCCGCTTCCGCTGAGCCGGCCGATCCGAGTCGAGGAGATCAAGCTGCGCGGTTCCCGGTTCGCGGTCGAAGCCGACGCGTCCGAGCGCGCCGGAATCGCTGCCATGCTCGATCTGCCCTCGGTGGAAAAGCTCGCGGCGCGCTTCCTGCTGTCGCGCAATGGCGAGCGGGTCAAGCTCGAGGGCGAGATCGAGGCTGCGTTGCACCAGACCTGCATCGTCTCGCTCGATCCCTTCCCGGTGACGCTTTCGGTCCCGCTGAAGCTCGATTTCGCTCCCGAGGTGCCCGAGACGCCGCGGCGCCGGAGCAGCGATGAGGATGGCGGCGAGATCGACATCGAAGTCCGGCTGAACGAGGAGGATCCGCCCGAGCCGATCATCGACGGCGTGATCGATCTCGGCGCGGTGACGCTGGAGTTCCTCGCTTTGGCACTCGACCCCTATCCCCGCAAACCGGGTGCCGCCTTCACCGAGCCTGCGCCGGAAGAACCCCCTGAATCGCCCTTTGCGGCCCTGGCAAGGCTCAAGCGCAGCGAATGACGGACCTCGGCGGTCTCAACGTGGCTTGCGGCGCACGCCCAAGTCGCTATTGTCCCGCCCGCATCGAGCCGCCCCGGATTGAAGGTCGGCCGCTCCTGGGATCAACCATCACTCCATGACACGACCGGTTACAATCGCGCTCGATGCGATGGGCGGGGACCACGGCCCCTCCATCGTCATCCCCGGCGCCGCGTTGACGTTGGAGCGCCGCCCCGATGCTCGCTTCGTGATCTTCGGGGACGAGGCACAGGTCGTGCCGCTCCTCGATCAGCACCCGAAGCTCAAGGCGGTCACGACGTTCCATCACACCGAGGTCTCGGTGAAGATGGACGACAAGCCGAGCCAGGCTCTGCGCTATGGCCGCTACAAATCCTCGATGTGGCGCGCCATCGACGCGACCAAGACAGGGGAGGCGGACGTCACCGTCTCTGCCGGCAACACCGGCGCACTGATGGCGATGTCGAAGTTCTGCCTGAAGTCGATGCCCGAGGTCGATCGTCCGGCCATCGCCTGCCTGTGGCCGACGGTTCGCGGCGAGAGCATCGTGCTCGACGTCGGCGCGACCATCGGCGCCGACGCCCGCCATCTCGTCGATCTCGCGGTGATGGGCGCCGCCATGGCGCGGGTGGTGTTCGATCTGGACCGCCCGACGGTCGGCCTGCTCAATGTCGGCGTCGAGGAGATCAAGGGCGTCGAGGCGGTGAAGGAGGCGGGGCGCATCCTGCGCGAGGGCAACGTCCCGCATCTGAGCTATCACGGTTTCGTCGAGGGCGACGATCTCGGCAAGGGCACCGTCGATGTCGTCGTGACCGAGGGCTTCACCGGAAACATCGCGCTGAAGACGGCCGAGGGTACCGCCCGGCAGATCAGTTCCTATCTAAAGGCTGCGATGGGCCGCTCGCTGATGGCCAAGATCGGCTATCTCTTCGCGCGCGGCGCCTTCGCGGCGCTGAAGGACAAGATGGATCCGCGCAAGGTCAATGGCGGCGTGTTCCTCGGGCTCGAGGGCATCGTGATCAAGAGCCATGGCGGCACGGATGCCGTCGGTTTCGCCAGTGCGACCGAACTTGGCTATGAGATGGCGCGCGAGAACCTGATGGCGAAGGTCCGCGAGATGGTCGCAGCCTCGGCACGCCAGGAAGCGTCGATGCAGCAGCAAGCGGCTGCGCAGGCACCCGCCGTCCAATAGGGAAACGCGTACTTGTCAATTCTGCGTTCTCAAATCGTCGGCTGCGGCTCCTATCTACCGGCGCATATCGTCACCAATGCGGATCTGGCGCAGCGCGTCGACACCTCCGACGAGTGGATCGTCCAGCGCACCGGCATCCGGCAGCGCCATGTCGCGGCCGAAGACGAGACCACCTCGACGCTCGGCCTCAAGGCGGCCCAGGCGGCGTTGGCCGATGCCGGCATGGACGCGAGCGAGATCGACCTCGTCATCGTCGCGACCGCGACGCCGGATCACACCTTCCCAGCCACGGCGACGCAGATCCAGGCCGCGCTCGGCATCGAAGGCGGCGCTGCGTTTGACCTGCAGGCGGTCTGCTCCGGCTTCGTCTTCGGGCTCGCGACCGCCGACAAGTTCCTGAGCTCGGGCGCGGCGAAGGCTGCGATCGTGATCGGCGCCGAGACCTTCTCGCGCATCCTCGACTGGGAGGACCGCACGACCTGCGTGCTCTTCGGCGATGGCGCGGGGGCGGTGGTGCTGAAGGCGACGCCGGGCGAGGGCACGCTGGCGGATCGCGGTGTGCTGGCGACCCATATCCGGTCGGACGGGCGCTACACCGACAAACTCTATGTCGATGGTGGGCCGGGCTCGACCAAGACGGTCGGGTTCCTGCGCATGGAGGGCAAGGAGGTCTTCCGCCATGCCGTCGTCAAACTCGCCGAGACGGTGCGCCACACCTTCGAGGAAACCGGGCTGAGCAGCGCCGACATCGACTGGTTCGTGCCGCACCAGGCCAATCGCCGCATCATCGACGCGACCGCCGACAAACTCGGCATCGGCCATGACCGAGTCGTCGTGACCGTCGATCGCCACGGCAACACCTCGGCCGCCTCGATCCCGCTGGCGCTGGCCGAGGCGCATCGCGACGGCCGCATCAAGCGCGGCCAGCTCGTCCTGATCGAGGCGATGGGCGGTGGCTTCACCTGGGGGTCGGCGTTGATCCGCTGGTAAGCCGGCAAGGCAAGAAATCGATCGGAATTTCCCGATTTTCTAGCCGTTTTCATGCAATTTTTAACTGGCGGGAGCATGTGCGCCCGTTCGAGCATTGACCGCGGCAGCGGCTGCGCCTAGCGTTCGCCATCCATAATGGCGAGAGCCGATGGCGTGCCCATCGGCCGCATAACGCCTTGGAGGATATGAATGTCGGGGCAAACGGTTACGCGGGCCGATTTGAGCGAGGCCGTATATCAGAAGATCGGCCTGTCTCGGACGGAGTCGTCGAAGCTCGTCGAGGCCGTTCTGGATGAGATCTGCGATGCAGTCGCCCGGGGCGAGAACGTCAAGCTTTCTTCATTCGGATCCTTCGTCGTGCGCGACAAGGGCGAGCGAATCGGGCGTAATCCGAAGACGGGCGTCGAGGTTCCGATCGAGCCGCGCCGCGTGATGGTGTTCAAGCCCTCGAATGTGATGAAGGCCCGTATCAACGGGCAGGCGGGCGAAGGCGAAGACGAGTGAGTGAGGACACGTGAATTTGGAGTTCCACAACGGCGATAGCGAGGCCGACATGGACACCAAGAGCGCAGATGCCTTCCGGACCATCAGCGAGGTCGCCGAAGACCTCGACATTCCCCAGCATGTCCTGCGCTTCTGGGAAACGCGCTTTTCCCAGATCAAGCCGCTCAAGCGCGGCGGCGGCCGGCGCTATTATCGCCCCGATGATGTCGCGCTGCTGAAGGGTATCCGCCGGCTGCTCTACGGCGAAGGCTATACGATCAAGGGGCTCCAGCGCATTCTCAAGGAGCAGGGCCCGCGCCATGTCCAGGCGATCGGCCGCGGCGCGCCGATCGGCCCCCCGCCGACCGAGGCAGGAAGCGCAGCCCCGCCGCCCACGGCAGAGGCCGCGCCGAGGCAGCAGGCACGCGCACCTGTGCCCCCCGGTCTCGACGACATCACGCTGTTGACCGCGGTGCTCGCCGAACTCGGCGAATGCAAGCGCATCCTCGATCGCGCGCTGCAGCCCGCTGCCGAGAGCGGCTGAAGGGGGAGGGGCTGAACCTTCCTGGCGGAGGCTTGAAAGCTTCCGCGCCGCGCCCTAGATCGGCCGCAGAGGACGACCTCTGTCGCCAGCGAGCACAGGCCCTGGCGCTTTCCTTCCAGGCGTGGACGACCTCGCCCCCTTCAGGAGGAGCGGCGTCATGGCTTGGCTCTATCTCTTCATCGCAGGACTGTTCGAGGTCGGTTGGGCCATCGGCCTGAAGTACACCGACGGCTTCACCCGCCTGGTGCCGACGGCGCTGACGCTCGCCAGCATGGTGGTCAGCCTCGGCCTGCTCGGCCTCGCGCTCAAGGAGCTCCCGGTCGGAACGGCCTACGCCGTCTGGACCGGCATCGGCACGATCGGCACCGCCGCTCTCGGCATCATCTTGCTCGGCGAGCCTGCGACGGCACTGCGGCTGGCCTGCATCGGGTTGATCGTCGCCGGCATCGTCGGGCTCAAGCTCGTCGCTTGAGCCCGAGGTTCAGCGGCGCTGCCAGCCCTCCGGCCAGTAGCCGCTCCGCTCCAGCAGGATGATGAGGGTGATCACCGCGAGCGTGACGGCGAGCGTCAAGAGCTTGGCGTTCCACGGCGTGCCGCGGCCGATCAGCCAGATCAGAGTCAGGCCGATCAAGAGGGGGACGAGCATCTCCATAGAGCAAGCCTAGAGCAAGCCGCGCCGGGACGGAACAGGTCCCGGTGCTACGCCCCACGCCTGTCGCGAGGTCGCGGCCGAAGGCGGCGCAGTTCTTTCTAGACCGGGTTCCCGGGATCGCCGGGCGGGACCTTGGGAGCCTTGTCGCGGAAGCGGCCGCGCGCCCAGTAACCCGCCAGCGCCATGCCCGGCGGGATCGAGATGAGCAACAGCCAGGGCAGGAAGCTCCAGTCGCCGGTCATGGGGGCGTGGTTCCGGCCGGTTCGGGGGCAGGAAGGCCGCGTGGCGAGATCGCCAGCGCCCCTTCGATCAGCGGTTTCATCCGCCCGAGCTCCCCGGCCATGAAGTCGAGGAACAGGCGCACGCGCGGCGAATGGCGCAGATCGGGATGCGTCAGCAGCCAGAGATCGGCGGCAAAGCCCGGGTCGGGCGCGGCCAGTCGCGTCAGGCCCGGCTTCGTGTCGGCGATGAAGCAGGGCAGGAAGCCGATCCCGATCCCGGCCTCGACCGCCTCGGCGAGGCCCAGCACCGTGTTGACCTTGTAGACGATCCGTTCGGGCGCGACATGCTGCGCGAGATAGCGCACCGCCTTCAGCCCGGTGAACTGTTCGCCGAGCGAGACCCAGCGATGATCCCAGAGGTTTTCGATGGCCACCGTCCCGGCATCGCTGAAATCGGCGGCGCGGCCGTAGAGCGCCCAGGCGATGCGCGCGGCCCTGCGCCCGACCAGCGTCTCCGGCGGGTTGTCGGTCGCCCGGATCGCGACATCGGCGTCGCGCTTCGACAGGTTGAGCGACTGGTTGCTGAGCAGCACGTCCAGCCGGATGTCCGGACATTGCACCAGGAAGGCGGCGAGGACAGGCGTCAGCAGGTCGACCAGCAGCGTGTCGTTGGTGGTGACGCGCAGTTCCCCGGCCGGTTTGATGTCCTGGCCTGCGAGCTTCAGCGCGAAGGCGTTGATGTCGCCGTCGAACCGCTCGGCCAGCTGGGCCATCTCATCGCCGGCCGGCGTCGCGACATAGCCGCTGCGATGCCGCTCGAACAGCTTGATACCGAGCGCCTCCTCGATCTGGCCGAGGCGGCGGAAGACGGTCGAATGGTTGAGGCCGAGCGCAAGCGCGGCGGCCGGCAGGGCCCGCTTGTCGGCGATCGCCTTGATCAGGCGGAAATCGTCCCAGGCGAGCGTCTTCGTCGGCTGCGGCTTAGTAGCTGTGTTCATCCCGGCACTCTCAGACATGGCTTCGCCGCCATCAAGGCCTTGTGGCCCTGATGACGGCGAAGAGGCAGCCTATATACGCGCGGCTCGTCAGGCGGTCGCGGGCTTGGCCGAAACCGGCAGCGGGGCGGGCTTGAGGGCCAGCGCGCCGTCGCCGATCAGGCCGTGGGCCAGCGCGGCGAGCGCCAGGAAGGCCGGATACTCCCAGCCACCATTCGGGGCATTGAAGACCCAGCCGTTCGGGGCATGGACCATCAGCGCGCCGAGCAGGACCGGCAGCAGCAGGATCGAGACATAGCGGCCATAGAAGCCGGTCAGGATCGCGAGGCCGCCGATGAGTTCGGCCAGGATGATCGGCCAGGCGAGGAAAGCCGGCAGGCCGACCTGACCGAGGAAGCCGGCGAACCCGGCGGGGGTGAAGATCACGAGCTTGAGATAGGCGTGGGCGATGAACATCAGGCCGAGCGCGACGCGCAGGCCGAGGGCACCATAGGGGGCGAGGCGATTGTCGATCATGATGGCAGTCTCCTGAAGCGGGACCGGGCTGGTCTCGCCACAAGAGATCGCTCTCGTGTCGCCGCAATGCAAACAGCAAGATGCCAATAACGACATTGCGCCTGCGCAATGATTTGACGCTGGCGTTTCGGCCGCGCTGGACCAATCTTCCTCGCCAACGGGGCAACCGCCTCAAAGCATCGCGTCACGGGGATCTCCCCGAGCGAGCGTCGGAAGGAGCTTCATCATGCAGATCAACGGCATCCACCATGTCACGGCGATCGCCGGCCCGGCGCGCCGCAACCTCGACTTCTACGGCCGCGTGCTCGGCCTGCGCCTGGTCAAGAAGACCGTCAATTTCGACGATCCCGGCACCTATCACCTCTATTACGGTGATGCCGCCGCGGCTCCCGGCACGATCCTGACCTTCTTCCCCTGGGAGCATGCCGCTCCTGGCCGGCTCGGTGTCGGCGAGACGCAGGAAACCGTGTTCCGGATTCCCGCGGCGGCGATCGGATACTGGACGCATCGGTTCGTCGAGCATGGCGTGCCGCATGATGCGCCGGTGAAGCGCTTCGGCGAGACGGTCCTGGCCTTCCGCGATCGCGACGGAATGCGGCTTGCCCTCGTAGGCGTGCCCGGCATCGAGACCGAGCCGGCCTGGAGTGGCAGCGATGTGCCGGTGGAGCATGCCATCCGCGGCTTCCACAGTGTCAGCCTGCTGCTCGAGGATGCGGCTCCCACGGGTGCGATCCTGAGCGATGTGTTCGGATTCCGCGAAGTCGGTCGCGAGGACACGCTGATCCGCTACCGTGCCGATGGCGCGCCACTCGGCAACGTCATCGACCTGCGCGTCGCCGGCGGCTTCCTGCCGGCTCGCCAGGGCGCGGGCTCGGTCCACCATATCGCCTTCCGCGCCGCCGATGACGCGGCGGAGGAGGCAATGGTGCGCAAGCTCGCGGAGAACCACGGCATCCGCACGACGGAGCAGAGGGACCGGAACTACTTCCGCTCCGTCTACTTCCGCGAGCCCGGCCGCGTGCTCTTCGAGATCGCGACCGACATCCCGGGCTTCGCCGTCGACGAACCCGCCGAGAGCCTCGGCCAGGCGCTGAAGCTCCCGGCCGGTCTGGAGAAGCAGCGCGAGCGGATCGAGGCGATCCTGCCCACCCTCGTCTGAATGCGCCGCCGCCCTGCCTGCGTTCGGGCAGGGCAGCAGGCCTTTCAGGCAAGGCGACACCACATTGCAAAGGAGGAGATCACGATGGACACCATCGCGACCACCGATTTCATCCATGTCTACGAGCCCGGCACCGACACGGACCGGCGGCCACTGCTCCTGCTGCATGGCACGGGCGGCGACGAGAGCGACCTGCTTGGCCTCGGCCGGATGGTTGCGCCCGGCGCCAGCCTGCTCTCGCCGCGCGGCAAGGTGCTGGAAGGGGCGATGCCGCGCTTCTTCCGGCGGCTCTCGGAAGGCGTCTTCGACGAAGACGACCTGCGTCGTCGCACGCATGAGCTGGCCGATTTCGTCAATTGGGCGCGGGAACGTCATGGCCTGGCCGCGCCTGTCGCCGTCGGCTTCTCGAACGGGGCGAATATCGCGGCGAGCTTGCTTCTGCTCCGTCCGGAGGTGCTGGCCGGTGCAGCGCTCTTGCGGGCGATGTCGCCGTTCGCCAAGCCGCCGCAGGCCCAGCTGGCCGGGAAGCGTGTACTGATCCTGTCAGGCGCGATGGACCCGATCGTCCCGGCCGATGATGCCGAGCGGCTGGCACACACGCTGTCCAGCAACGGCGCGACTGTCGATCACCGGGTCCTGCCGTCCGGTCACGGCCTGTCGCAACCGGACATCGGTCTGCTCAAGGGTTGGCTGATGGGTGCCTGAACCTGGCGGCGGTGGCGCTCGCGCCGCCGCCGTGCCGCCTCATGGCGTTGCGGCGGCGGCCTTGCGCTTGGGCGCCTTGGCTGCCGCCGGCGGGGCAGGGGGCTCGGCGGCCTCTCTGGCCAGCCGCAGGGCCCTCAGCGCCTCGATCTTCTTGCGGGCGGCGGCTTCCTCAGCCGCGATGCGGCCGCTCGCCTTCTGCTTCTCGCGGGGCGCTTCCTGGATGGTGTTCACATCGTGCCAGACGCGTGTTCCTCGACCTTCTGCTGCCATCGCCGCATTCCTTCTGTCACACGCCGCTGCCACAGCTTACGCGCGAATGCACACGGATACGAGCCGCGATACGGGTTGCGGAACGGGCGGCCCGGGCGCGCCGGTTCAGTCGATCAGCGGTAGGATGATCGCCATCGCGATCGCCAGCACCGCCAGGGCGCGGACAAGTACGGCCCATTGGCCCGACAACCGGAACTCATGTGAACGCGACAGGGCACGCATGAAACGACTCCCGACAACGCGGCGGGATGACGTTGGGTCATAACCCTGCATTCGGCAAGCATTTTCACGGCGTATTCTGTGGAAAAGGGTTCGCCCGGCCTTCCTCAGCCCTGCGGAGTAGCGAGCGATTCCTGCAGAAAGCCAGCCATTGCGCGCACCGCCGGCGCCTGTCGGCCGGGGGCGGAGTGGAGCGCGATCTCGGACGCCGGCAGCTCCGGCATGCCGTCCTCAGGCCCGAGCAGGCGTAAACCGCTGCGCGCCGTGCCGGCCTTGACGATGGTGATGGCGGCGCCCGAAGCGGCCATGGCTTCGACCGCGCCGATGCTCGAACTGCTGAACAGGATGCGCCAGGGCAGGCCGGCGTCGTTCAGGGCGGCGAGCGCCCATTCGCGGTACATGTTCGGGGCCTTGAGCAGGGCGAGCGAAACCCGGGATCCCACGTCGAAATCATGCCGGTCGGAACAGGCCCAGGCCGTACGCTCCGTCCGCAGGATCTCGCCGCGCCCGTCGCCGAGCTTCTGGGTCGCCAGCACCAAGTCGAAATCCTCGCCGAGATCGTCGAGCAGGTCGCGCGTGAAGCCGGTGGTGACTTCCAGCTCGACATCGGGGTTCAGCCGCGCAAAGCGGGCCAGCGGCTGCGGCAGGACCTGGGTGGCGTAGTCGTCCATCACGGCAAGCCGCACCCGCCCGGCGACGTTGCGGGCGTTGACCACGTCGAGCGCCTCGTCATGCAGCGTGACGATGCGCCGGGCATAGCCCAGGAAATCCTCCCCGGCGCGCGTCAGCAGCACCTCCTGCGGTGAGCGCTGCAGCAGGCTCTGGCCTGCGAGCTCCTCCAGCCGCCGGATCTGCGTCGAGATCGTCGACTGGCTGCGAAACAGTGCCGCTCCCGCCTTGGTGAAGCTTCGCAGCTCGGCGATGGTCAGGAAGCAGCGCAGCAGGTCGATGTCTATGTTCCGAAGCATAGTCAGTTCTCTTCGCCGCCGCAGCATGGGCCGCCCCGATCGCAAGGATCGGATTATTCGATTTTGAAGCTGGCGCTCCGCCTCGTATGAGGTTCCTTCGGTTTTCGGCAAGAGATCAAGACAAGAGGTCAAGAAATGCCCGCCTATCGCTCCCGCACCTCTACCCATGGTCGCAACATGGCCGGCGCTCGCGGCCTCTGGCGCGCCACCGGCATGAAGGATGGCGATTTTGGCAAGCCGATCATCGCCGTGGTGAACTCCTTCACCCAGTTCGTGCCGGGCCATGTCCATCTCAAGGATCTCGGCCAGCTCGTCGCGCGCGAGATCGAGAAGGCCGGCGGCGTCGCCAAGGAGTTCAACACCATCGCCGTCGATGACGGCATCGCCATGGGCCATGACGGCATGCTTTACAGCCTGCCGTCGCGCGAGCTGATCGCCGACAGCGTCGAATACATGGTCAACGCCCACTGCGCCGATGCGATGGTCTGCATCTCGAATTGCGACAAGATCACGCCCGGCATGCTGATGGCGTCGATGCGCCTCAATATCCCCACCGTCTTCGTCTCGGGCGGGCCGATGGAGGCCGGCAAGTACATCGCCGAGGGAGTTCTGAAGAAGGTCGATCTCGTTGATGCGATGATCGCGGCGGCCGACAGCAAGTACAGCGACGCCGAGGTCGAGACGATCGAGCGCTCGGCCTGCCCGACCTGCGGCTCCTGCTCGGGCATGTTCACCGCCAATTCGATGAACTGCCTGACCGAGGCGCTGGGCCTGGCGCTGCCCGGCAACGGCTCGGTGCTCGCGACCCATGCCGACCGCAAGGGCCTCTTCGTCGAGGCCGGCCATCTGATCGTCGATCTGGCCCGGCGCCACTACGAGCAGGACGACGCCTCGGTGCTGCCGCGCAATGTCGCGAGCTTCAAGGCCTTCGAGAATGCCATGACCCTCGACATCGCCATGGGCGGCTCGACCAACACGGTGCTGCACCTCCTCGCCGCCGCCCATGAGGCGGAATGCGACTTCACCATGGCCGATATCGACCGGCTGTCGCGCCGCGTGCCGGTGCTCTGCAAGGTCGCTCCCTCGGTCGCCAACGTCCACATGGAGGACGTTCACCGCGCCGGTGGCATCATGGCGATCCTCGGTGAGCTCGATCGCGCCGGGCTGATCGACACCTCGCTGCCGACCGTGCACAGCGCGACGATGGCCGATGCGCTGGTGCGCTGGGACATCGCCCAGACCCATAGCGAGAGCGTGCGCTCATTCTATAGCGCAGCGCCGGGTGGTGTCCCTACACAGACGGCCTTCAGTCAGGAGCGGCGCTTCGAGGAGCTCGATCTCGACCGCGAGAAGGGCGTCATTCGCAGCAAGGCGAACGCGCATTCGCAGGATGGCGGGCTTGCCGTGCTGTTCGGCAACATCGCGCTCGACGGCTGCATCGTGAAGACGGCCGGCGTCGACGCCTCGATCCTGAAGTTCTCCGGCCCGGCCGTGATCTTCGAGAGCCAGGACGCGGCGGTCGAAGGCATCCTCAACAACAAGGTCAAGGCCGGCGAAATCGTGCTGATCCGCTATGAGGGGCCGCGTGGCGGACCGGGCATGCAGGAGATGCTCTATCCGACGAGCTATCTGAAATCGAAGGGGCTGGGGAAAGCCTGCGCGCTGGTCACCGACGGTCGCTTCTCGGGCGGCTCGTCAGGGCTCTCGATCGGCCATGTCTCGCCGGAAGCCGCCGAGGGCGGTGCGATCGGCCTCGTCGAGAGCGGCGACATCATTGCGATCGACATCCCCAATCGCAGCATTTCACTACAGGTTTCCGACGAGGAGCTGGCCACCCGCCGCGCCGCGATGGACGCAAAGGGCAAGGATGGCTGGAAGCCCGCCGCACCGCGCAAGCGCAAGATCTCGACCGCTCTGAAGGCCTATGCGGCGATGACGACCAGCGCCGCCAAGGGAGCTGTTCGAATCGTCGAGTGATCGGCGGCAGACAAGAGGCCTGGGACTGACCAGCGTCGACGCCTGCGTGGGCGGGCCGGCGCTGGTCGAGCGCAGGCGCGATGTTCGTTGTCGCGCAGGAGCTTACTTGCCGAGGGCGGTAGCAGGCGTCTGCTGTGGGTCGGTTGCGGATGTTGGCCGTCGCGCCATTATAGGCGGCATGGAGTATCATTTGCACGTGACCGCCGACGCGATAGCCGCACACTTAAGCAAGGGCTTCCGCATCGAACGCATCGACCTCAACGGGGCACGAACTCCCTATCCTGTCGGCTTCGTCCAGACCGCCTTGGATGATAGTCAATGCCTTTGGGGAACGAGGTCCGAATATGCCCTACTCGCAACCCCTCTCGATATGCCAGCTGCTCAGGATGCAGGGGCAATTCTCCTGATCCCCTACAACGACGGCGGCCTGATTTCCGTGAGTCACGATCGCGGGAGCGTTCCGTTGGGGAACGCGAAGCCGGCGGACTGGTTCGCCGCCACGGCGGAGCCATTTCAGAAGCTGTGCCGACCCTGGCTCTAGGTGCGCTATGGGTCGAGAGCAGACATGGAGGCAGCTTCACGCTAGCCTCGCCCGATGTGCAATCTCTACAGCCACACGCGAAATGTCGAGGCGATGCGGAAGCTGTTCGCCAAGTTCGAAGTTGCGGCACAGGTGGTGCCGCAGCCCGGGATCTTCCCCGACTATGCGGCGCCGATCATCCGCAACGAAGGCGGTCAACCGACGCTGGCGATGACGCGCTGGGGCATGCCGTCGCCCGTCTTCGCGCTCGAGGGCAAGAAGACCGATCCGGGCGTGACGAACGTCCGCAACACCAAGAGTCCGCATTGGCGGCGCTGGCTCGGCGTCGAGAATCGCTGCCTGGTGCCGTTCACCTCGTTCAGTGAGTTCAACAAGGCCGAGGGTGGCGACATCTGGTTTGCCTTCGACGAGACGCGGCCGACGGCATTCTTTGCCGGAATCTGGACGCCGCAGTGGAGGAGCGTGCGGAAGCTCAGGGAAGGCGAGGTCTCAGCAGATTTTTATGCCTTCCTCACCACCGATCCGAATGCCGAGGTCAAGGGCATCCATCCGAAGGCGATGCCGGTGATCCTGACGACGCCGGAGCAATGCGAGACCTGGATGACGGCTCCCTGGGAGACGGCGAGCTACCTGCAGAGGCCGCTGCCCGACGGCAGTTTGAAGATCGTCGGCCGCGGCGCGAAAATGGACGGCGAGGCCGTCTAGCCGATCGGAGATCGCGCTGGGATTGTCCATCGCGCCGATGTGTGGCGGCAGAGGTGTTTGATTTTATTGGAATTTATGGTCGGAGCGAGAGGATTCGAACCTCCGACCCCTTGTCCCCCAGACAAGTGCGCTAACCGGGCTGCGCTACGCTCCGACGGGTCGGCTTATAGTGGCGGGTGCGCCGGGATGCAATCCGCTTTGGCGGCTGATTCATGCAGTTCCTCCACGATTGTGAATTGAACCGATGCGGCACAACTCGGGCGGGGCGATATTAACCCTCGATTAAGTCTTCGGTTGCGGCCTTCGCGCGCTGCCCGCATGGTTTTGCGCGGGGCGGGGAGGTCACGCAGGCGGAGAAGACCATGTCACTGGCGACAGTCACGGAGGCCCGGGCCCGGCCCGCGATGCGCGCATCGGCGCAATCCTCCGGCTCCCTCGAAGCCTTCTTCCGCGATCTCGCGCCGGATTGGCATTCGCAATGGGCCTGGGACAACTACGAATCGACCATTCTCGACTTGAGCCAGCGCCTCGGCCTGCACCGTGTCTGCGAGATCGGCGGCGGGCGCGACCCGCTGTTCACGGCTGAGCAGGCGAGGCGCCGCGGCATCGATCTCATCGTCAACGACATCGATGCCGGCGAACTGGCATTGACGCCGGCAGGGCTCAAGACCGCGCGCTTCGATATAGCCGGAGACCTGTCCGAGCCCGACGTCGCGCGTGGAGGCTATGATCTGATGGTCTCGCGCATGGTTTTCGAGCATGTCGCGGATGTCGAGCGCGCCTGGACCAACATCCATGCCCTGCTGGCGCCCGGCGGCGTCGCGCTCGCCTTCTTCCCGACGCTCTGGGCTCCGGTCTTCGCGCTGAACCACGTCCTGCCGGAAAAGGCCTCGCGCGCGATCGTCCATGCGCTCTTCCCGCTGCGGCGCGACGGCGGCGGCGATCCGAAGTTCCCGGCCCATTACGACTGGTGCCGCGGCAGCAGGGGACAGCTCACGCCGATGCTGAACCGCGCCGGCTTCTCCGATGTTCACATCCAGCGCTTCTGGGGCCATGGCTATTTCGATCGCATGCCCGGCCTGAAGCAGGCCGACCATGCCTTCAATGCGCTCGCGGCGAAGATCGGCTGGGACCTGGTGACGACCTACGCCTATGTCGTCGTGCGCAAGGACCGCGCCGCCTGAACGGATATGTCAGCCTTGGGCGGCCGGCTCAGGACAGGGCGGCTGCCTGTTCCGGCGCGTGTGCCGGCCGTTTGCTCGAAGGGCCGAGCCAGGCTTGCGCCCAGCGCAGCAGGGGCCGCTCGAGCCAGCGATAGACCAGCACGGAGCCGAGCGTGGCGATCGCTGCCGCGACGAGGACGTAGACCGTCAGCGAGATGGAGTCGCCGACAAAGTTGATCCAGACGTTGCGGAGCGGCCGCAGGATGAAGGGATGCGCCAGATAGAGGCTGTAGGAGGCGTCGCCCAGCGCCGCGAGCCATAGCACGGCGCGCGACGACGATCCCGGAGAAAGGGCCGCCGCCGCCACCACGAGCAGCGCCGGCACGCCCCAGCGCAGCCCGTCGAACGCCGTGGGCTCTCCGTCGAGGCCGGGAACCTTCAGCATCCCCGCGAAGCCGATCAGCCCGAGCACGATCGCCACCGGAGCCGTCAGGCGGGCGCCGTTGAGGAACGCCACGGCGAGCAGGCAGCCGAAGAGGAATTCCAGCACGAGCGACTGGCTCCAGAAGGCGAGCTGGACCTGCTCAGGTTGGAACGCCAGCCCGATCGTCGCGAAGCTCAGGATCGCCAGCGTGAGCACCGCCATGCCGCGGCGGAAGGGGAACGCCAGCGCGGCGGCGAAGAGGACGTAGAAGAACATCTCCATGTTCAGAGTCCAGCCGAGCGCCATGACCGGGCGGATCTCGCCGGGAACGCGCATGCTGGGGATGAAGAGATAGGACGCCAGGACGTGCTTCCAGTCGCTGATCGGTACGTTGAGCAGCTGCGGCATCAGCAGGGCGCCGACCAGCAGCGCTGTCGTCAGCAACCAATAGAGCGGCACGATCCGGATCAGGCGCCGGGTCAGGAAGATGCGCCATGCGCCCGGTCGGCCGAAGAGATCGGCCGAGGTGTAGACCATGATGAAGCCGGAAATGACGAAGAAGATGTCGACGCCGAAGCCCCAATTGACCGCCGACAGGTCGGCGGCGGGGCGGCCCAGCGCGGCGGACATCACCTCGGTCTCATGCGCCGCATGGCCGACGACCACGAGAAAGGCCGCCACCGCGCGCAGGACTTGGACGTTGAGATTGCGCTCCGCCGCCATGTTTCAGCTCGCCTTCGCCTTGGCGATGCGAACAGGTGACACAGCGGCGGTCAGGCCCCAGACGAGGCCGAGCATCAGGTAGAAGTGGCGCCAGTGGTCGGTGTCGATCTGCAGGCCCTGGAGGATGTGGATGAACAGCACCGCCCAGATCGCGATCGCATGCTGCTGCGTCGGCGCGCGCCGGAAGGCGAGCCGCCAGCCGACATAGGAGGTCGCCGCCATCAGGGCGAGCCAGGAGAAGCCGCCGAGCCAGCCATAGGAGGCGAAGGCGTTGACATAGACGTTGTGCGGATCCTGCTGGTTGAAGAGCCAGCGAAAGCGCAGCGGCCCGAAGCCGTTCGGCTCGTCGAGCAGGAGCGGAATCGAGCGCAGCTGGCTACCGAACCGACCCGTCACGCCCTGGTCGTAACTCTGGTCGAAGCTGGCGCGGGTCTCGAAGACCGCGCGAATGTCCTCGAATGACAGCGCGACCAGAAGCGCCACGACCGCCAGCATCAGCGTGATCAGGGTGAGCGCGACGATCCGCGCGCGCCGCGCCGCATCCGGTGCGACAAGAAACGACAGCGCGACCATGATCAGCACGGAGGCCGCGAGATTGCCCCACGCCCCGCGCGAGAAGGTTAGGAACAGTGCAAGGAGCGGGATGCTGATCGAGAGCAGGCCGCGCACCAGCCCGCTCTGGCCATTCAGGATGCGCTGGATGCCGAAGACGATCGGCAGCACCAGAAACGGTCCGAGCACGTTCGAGTCCTTGAAGGTGCCGGAGGCACGCCCATAGAGCGTGAAGCTGTCGCCGAGGCCGGCGATGTTGAAATAGCCGAGGATGCCGGCGATTCCGGCGCACCAGGCTGCGAACAGATAGCCTTTGCGCAGGGTCTCCAGCCGTCCGAGCGTGTCCTCGGCCAGGATCGCGGCGATGACCACGGCCGTGATCATCAGATAGAGCGAGACCGCCATGAAGCGGACGGCATCGGGATCGCTCATCCACGGGATCAGCGAGAACAATCCGCCGATGTTGAAGACCAGCAGCAGGAAGGCCAGCGGCAGCAGCCGCTGCGAGAAGCGGATGCCGGTGACGGCGAAGACCAGCAAGACGAGAAGGAATGCGATCTCGTAAGGCGACGGCTCGATCAGCGCCACCCAGCTCGACGCCGTCAGCAACCATAGCGCGCCGCGCTTGATCGAGGCATGCGAGATGCGCAGACGGCCGCGGTGGCCCGGCTTCGGCCCAGCGCTGTCGGCGACCGCGCTCAATAGGCGTTCTCGGTCTTTGTCATCAGCGAGAGCGGCGTCTTCACCAGGATGAAGAGATCGAGCAGCACCGACCAGTTCTCGATGTAGTAGAGATCGTGCTCGACGCGGCGCTGGATCTTGTCCTCGGTGTCGGTCTCGCCGCGCCAGCCATTGACCTGCGCCCAGCCGGTGATGCCGGGCTTGACCTTGTGGCGGGCGAAATAGCCGTCGACGACCTGTTCGTAGGCGCGGTTCGAGGCCGTGGCGTGGACTGCATGCGGGCGCGGGCCGACCAGCGAGAGGTTGCCCTTCAGTACGACGTTGAACAGCTGCGGCAGCTCGTCCAGCGAGGTCTTGCGGATGAAACGGCCGACCCGGGTGACGCGGGGGTCGTTCTTGGTGACCTGCTTGGCGGCCGCGTGGTCGCTCATCTCATGGTAGAGCGAGCGAAACTTCAGTACCTCGATCTGCTCGTTGTTGAAGCCGTAGCGCTTCTGGCGGAACAGCACCGGCCCCTTCGAGTCGAGCTTGATCGCTATGGCCGTCGCCAGCATCACCGGCGAGAGCGCGATCAGCGCCAGCGTTCCGACGACCTTGTCGAAGACCCATTTGACCACGATGTCCCAGTCCGCGATCGGCCGGTCGAAGACGTCGAGCACCGGCACCGCGCCGAAATAGGAGTAGGAGCGCGGGCGGAAACGCAGCTTCGACATATGCGCCGAGAGGCGGATGTCGATCGGCAGCACCCAGAGCTTGCGCAGCATGGTGAGCAGGCGCGCTTCCGCCGAGATCGGCAGGGTGAAGATCACGAGATCAAGCTTGGTGCGGCGCGCGAATTCGACGAGGTCGTCGATCGTGCCGAGCTTCGGGTAGCCGGCGACGAGATCGGGCGAGCGGTCGTCATTGCGGTCGTCGAAGACGCCGCAGATGCGCAGGCCTGTGTCGCGCTGTGCCTCGAGCGCGCGGATCAGGGCCTCGCCACCTTCGCCGCCGCCGACGATGGCCGTGCGCCGCTCCAGCCGCCCCGTCCGGGTGAGATGCCGCACGCCGAGCGTGACGATCAGGCGCTCGGTCAGCAGTGCCGCCACGCCGACGCCGTAGAAGCCGAGCAGCCAGACGCGCGAGACCTGGTCGCCGATCTTCAGGAAGAAAAAGACGGCGAGCGTGACCAGGAACAGCAGCGTCCAGCCGCTGGCAAGCCTCACCGCCATGGCGATGAAGTTCCTGAGCGCACCGACATGGTAGAGATGCAGCGACTGGAACACTGCGAGCGCGCCGACGGCCAGCGCCGGAATGGTGACCTGATAGGGCAGGGTGCTGTCGACGACGCCGGCGACATAGAGCCAGTAGACCAGCCCGCCGGCGCCGATGATGGCCAGCACGTCGAAGAACCGGACCAGCCCCTCGATCATCACAGGGGAGAGCGTCGGCTTCACCGGGATCGCTGCGATACGCTCGGCGAGCGGGTGAAAGATCCGCGTACCGCTGCTGGATGGGCCGAACATCTCGGGCGTAGCCGAGGCGGCTGCATCCGCCTTCATCAGATCCCGGACATCGAAGGCACCCATGACGTCAAATCCCTGGTCGCTGCAACCCTGGTCGCTGTCGACGCGGCCGGTCGCTGGCCGCGCCGGTTGCCGATCTTGCCGCTGACCTATCGGAAAATGCTCACGGAAGGCTTAATCGGACCGGTTACTGTTTCCATAGCCGCGCGGTTGGCCGGCTAGAGCGCGGATTGTGTCGTTGTCCCAGGCCCCTCGGCTGCCTTGGCGGTCTCTGGCTTACCTTGGGCCGGCACGTCGGAACGCTCGTGCCAGGACCACGAATTTCGCTTGGGGGATCAAGATATTGGACCGGTTTTGATCGCTTGCGATGGATGTCGTTCTTGAGTGCCGAAACTGTAATGAAGTTGTCTTAGGTTGACGCGAAGCAATGTGAAGGCTATATCCATCTGCGATGAGTGTCTGAGAAGCACATTTTTGAGCGATCAAGTTTTTGGCCTCTGTGGCCGAGAGTCGATTGCCGTGCTGCTTTCGAGGCGGTTTTCCGCCGAGAGCCTTTTTGATCCGGACCTGATCTCAAACTCCAACTTTTGCTTAGCTGCCTGGTATCGCCCCCGCGATCCCCGTTGCCGGCTTCGCCCGTGTGCAACATGTCTACCCATTGGTTCTTCCTGCTCGCGGCCATCGCCGTCGAGATCGTCGCGACGGCCGCGCTGAAGTCGGTCGTCTCGGCTCCCTGGCTGGTGGCGTTCCTGCCTCTGGCTCTGATCGGCCTGTCCTTCGCCCTGCTCAGCATCGCGCTGCGCGTCATCCCGCTGGCTGTCGCCTACGCGGTCTGGGAGGGGCTAGGCATCGTCGGCATTGCCGTCATCGGCCATCTGCTCTTCGGCGAGCATCTGACTGCCGGCCGCCTCGTGGCGCTGGCCGCGATCCTCGCCGGTATCCTGCTGCTCGAGCGCGGTGTCGGTGACGCCGAGGCCGAAGAAGCCCGCCACGCTCGCGTCGACGGGAGGCTGGTGTGACCGTCGCGCTGATGCCTCAGGCGCTCGCCATCGCCTGGCTGGCGCTGGCGGTCGTGCTCGAAGTCACGGGCTCCTGCCTGCTCAAGCTCTCCGACGGTATGAGCCGTCGTCTGATCGGCCTGCTCGGAATCGTCATGGTGATCGGTGCCTTCGCTGCCCTAGCTCAGGCGATCCGCGGCATGGACCTGTCCGTGGCCTATGCGGTCTGGGGCGGGGCGGGCCTCGTCATCACCGCTCTCGTCGGCATGCTGGCCTTCGGTCAGCGCATTCGGCCGACGGGCTGGGCCGGCATCGCCCTGGTGATCGCCGGCGTGCTAGCACTCAAGCTGCTTTGACCGGCCGTTCCGGCTGGGCCTCGCTACGCTTCGCCAAGGCGTCACGATAGGCCGCAATCACGCCGTCGGTCATCGCATCGAGCCGAAAGTTCTCGCGCACATGCCGCGCGAGATCTGCGGCCTGCGCGTCGCGGGCCGCGGCGGGGGTCGCCAGCATGCTGCGGATGGCATCGGCCAGTACGACCGGGTCGTTGGCCGGAATCAGCCGGTTCCTGTGGCGGGGCCCGTAGATCTCGTTGATGCCGCCGACATCGGTGGAGACCAGCGGCTGGGCTGCTGCCGCCGCTTCCAGGATGACATAGGGCAGCGATTCCGCCCGCGACGGCACGACCATGACGAGGGCTCGCGACAAGGCTCGCCGGATCGGGCCGGGCGGCTCGAAGACGCATTGCTCCGCGATGCCGCGCGATATGGTGAGCGCGCGCAGCGCCGCCTCGTCCGGGCCGGAGCCGACGATGAGCATGCGGGGCGCCAGGCCGTCGCGGCTCTTGAGCAGGCTGAGCGCGTCGATCAGCGTGTCGATGCCTTTCGCCGAGCGAAGTTCGCCGAGATACAGGAGGTCGAAGCTCGCCTCCGTGTGGTCGACCGGAACGAATTCCGGGTCCGAGATGCCGTTCAGGACGATCCGATGATCGGTGCGCGGCATATGGCCGATATAGGCTTCGAAGCGCCCGGCAATGAAGCGGCTCTCGAACAGGAACATGTCCGTTGCAGGTTCGAGAAGCCGCTCGACCGCCATGTAGAGCTTATGCTCGGTTCCGCCGGGCTTGTAGTTGAAGCTGCCGCCATGTGGGGTGTAGGCCGTGGCGTAGCGGCGCCCGGGGCTGGCGAGGGCCGGCAGCCGCCCGTAAAGGCCGCCCTTGGAACCGTGGCAGTGGACGATGTCGGGGTCGAGCCGCGAGCGCACCGAGATCGCGCTCATCTGCGCCCTGGCGTCGGTGATGTTGGGATAGCGCGACATCGGCACGCGCGTGACGCCGAGGCTCAGGAGGCTCTCGAGATCGGCGAAGACATCATCGGCGCGGGCTCCGCCGGTCGTTGAATCGCAGAAGATCCCGACCTGGTGGCCGCGCTCCGCCTGGCCGCGTGCGAGGTCGAGCACATGCCGGAAGAGGCCGCCGAGCGGGGCCCGAAAGACGTGCAGGATACGCAGCCGCGGCAGCGAGGTGTCGGTCATTGGGCAGCCTCCGGCAGCCAGGCTCCCCTGGCCGCGCTCAGAACCAGCGCTCCTTGATGACGATCGTGTCGCCTGGCTGGACGGGATAGGTGATCGGCACGCTGGCGGTGACGAGCTGGCCTTCGACCTGGCGCGTCACCTCGGCATAGGAGCGCTGGCCGCGTGGCGTGAAGCCGCCGGCGATCGCCACCGCCGTCTGCACGGTCATTCCCGGCACGAAGGCAAACTGGCCGGAATTGGTGACTTCGCCGAGCACAAAGAAGGGACGGTAGGTGTCGACCTCGACGGAGACCTTGGGCTCGCGCAGGAAGCCGGCCCGCAGCCGTCCCTCGATCGCTTTCTCGAGCTGCTGGGTCGTGCGCCCCTGCGCCTCGACCGCGTCGATCAGCGGCATCGAGATCCTCCCGGAGGCGTCCACCGCATAGATGTTCGAGAGATTGTCCTGCCCAAAGACGATGATGCGCAGGCGGTCGCCGCTGGCGAGGCGATAGGGTCCGCTCGGCTGCGCGAGCGCATAGTCGGAAGGCGCGTAGCGGGGCGCGCAGGCGCCTGCCGTCATGGCGACAGCCAAGGCGAGAGAGGCGAGACGTCGACTCATCACAAGCGATACCCATGCGGAACCCGGGCGGAGCATGGGCTCGATATGGTTAACAAAGCCTTCAGGTTGACGGTTTCGGCGCCGGCCGGGATGGTGTTTCGGCCCGTTCTTAACCCTGCAATAACCTTACTGCGCTTTCATTGACGCAGCGTCCTGTCGAGGGCGCGAGAGTTTTGCGTGAATGGATGGGTCATGACCGCTCAGACCGAGGGCCTCGCCAGGGACGACGTGGCGCGCGACGGTGAAAGCCGCGGCGAGATGCTGGATCTCTCCGCGCTCTGGGCGGCGATCAAGCGCCGCCGGATGTGGATCATCGGTCCGACGGTCGCGGCTTTCGGTCTGTCCTTCGTCGCCGTGAACCTGGTTTCGCCACGCTACACCGGCGAAGCTCGCATCCTGCTCGAGAACCGCGGCAGCTTCTTCGCCCTTCCGGGCCAGGCCTCGCCCGAGAGCGCCGGGCAATTCGACAGCGAAGCCGTTCAGAGCCAGGTCCAGCTCATCATGTCGCGCGATCTCGCCCGCGAGGCGATCAAGCGCATTGGCCTGGTCGGCAATTCAGAGTTCGATTCAGGCGCCGGCGCGCTGAATGCGTTGCGCAAGATCGGTGTCCTCGTCGGCCTTGGCGGCCACCCGGCCGACCGTTCGCCCGAGGACCGAGTCCTTGAGAAGTACTTCGACCGGCTTCTGGTCTATCCGGTCGGGCGCTCGCGCATCGTCGCCGTCGAGTTCACTTCGCAGGACCCGGCGCTCGCCGCCAAGGGCGCCAACATCATCGCCGCCACCTATCTGGAGATGCAGGAGGCCGCGAAGCAGGATTCCGCTCGCAGTGCCTCCTCGTGGCTCTCGACCACCATCGAGCCGCTGCGCAAGCGCCTGGCCGAGGCCGAGGCGAAGGTCGAGGAGTTCCGCTCGCGCAACGGCCTGCTCGTCGGCGCCAACAACACGACCATCAACGCCCAGCAGCTCGGCGACCTCTCGACCCAGCTTTCGGCGGCCCGCAGCCAACAGGCCGAGGCCCAGGCCAAGGCGGGCCTGATCCGCGACGCGATCAAGCAGGGCCGCACCTTCGAAATTCCCGATGTCGCCAATAACGAGCTGGTGCGCCAGCTGATCGAGCAGCGCGTCAACCTGCGTGCCCAGATCGCGCTCGAGTCGCGCAATCTTCTCTCCGAGCACCCCCGCATCAAGGAGCTGAACGCCCAGCTCGCCGACCTCGAAGGTCAGCTTCGTGCCGCCGCCGAGCGTACGGTGCGCACGCTGGAGAACGAGGCGAAGATCGCCGGCCAGCGCGTCGAGAGCTTCACCGCCGCGCTCGACGGGCAGAAGAAGAGCGTCTCGACGGGCAATGACAGCGAGGTTCAGCTGCGTGCGCTCGAGCGCGAGGCCCGCACGCTCCGCGAACAGCTCGAGCAGTACATGCTGCGCTATCGCGAGGCTGTCGCCCGCGACACCCAGAATGCGACGCCCGCCGATGCCCGCGTGATCTCGCGCGCCATCGAGCCGACCGAGCCGTCCTTCCCCAAGAAGCTGCCGACGGTGCTGGTGGCGACGCTTGCGACCTTCCTCGCCTCGCTGGCGACGGTGGTGTCGCGCGAGCTGCTCGACGGCCGCCGCGACGCACCGACCCCGCAGCCCCGCCGGGCACCGGGCTGGGTCGGCGGCGTCGCCCGAGCCGAGGACAGCCCCGTCGACCCGCGCCGCGAACGCGTCGCGGGCCTGCTGACGCATGGCGGCCGCCTCGGCCAGATCACGCTCGATTTCGTCCATCCGGAGCAGACGCTGGCCGACATGGCCGAGCGCATCGAGGAGCCGGCCCGCGGCATGGCGCCGATGGTGCTCGTGCTCGACGGCGCCGGCGAGGGCGCGACGACGCCTCGCGACCTGGCGGAGCTCCTGTCGCAGCGCTGCCGCTGCATCATCGTCGATCTTGCCGCCGATGAAGGGCGCAGCCAGCCCGGTTTCTCCGAGCTGCTCGCGGGCGAGGCGCTGTTCTCCGACATCATCACGCGCGCGTCCGGCTCCCGGCTACACCGCATCGGGCCCGGCAGGGCCGGGCGCGACGCGGTTCTGGCCGCGCCCGATCTCGTCGAGGTGGCGCTGGACGCGCTCTGCGAGACCTATGACTGGGTCCTGGTCGCCGCTGCCTCGAATGACGAGGGGGCGGTGCTGGCGCCGCTGGCCCGCCGCGCGCAAGGCGGGCTCGTCATGGCAGGCCAGCTCGGCAATGGCCACGCCGTCGAGGCGGCCTATCGCCTGGCCGATCTGACCAAGGCGCCGGTGACGTTGATGCTCGACGCGCCCCCGGCGGCGCCGATGCCTGGCCTGCGCGAGCGCGACGCCACGCCCGTCTGAGAAGGCCCCCTAGTCCTCGACGGCGCGCGCGCGGCCTCGGTTCAGCCAGCCCAGGCCGCGATGCGCGATCCTGAGCGCGAGCGGCGAGGCCTTGATCCGCCGCTTGGCCTCGCGCTTGGCGCGGCTGAACCAGGCGAAGGCGCGTCCCTTGGCGGTGAGCGGCAGGAAGCTGTCGACCAGCTCGTCGCGCTGATCGCAGATCGTCGTCTTGTAGCGGGCTTCGCCGACGCCGAGGTCGAATACGGTCGTTCCCTCGCGACATTTCAGTTTGATCAGATCGACCAGCAGGATTTCACCCGGGCTCGTCCTGGCGGCCTTGCTCTCCATGTCGAAGGAGGTCGCCATCCCGGAGAAGCGCGCGGCGTGTACGGCGCCGACATAGGTCGCAACCGATTGGCCTGCGAGGTCGAGAGAGTAGAGCTCCAGAACCGGCGCAGATGCTCCGTCCGAGCGCGCAGCAAGCTCCAGAAACCTGCGGACCTCTGGTGCCGCGAACGGATCGGGCACGCCCATCATCCGGAAGCGGGCAGCCTTCTGCTTCAGGAAGGCGTCGATCACCCTGTTGATCTCGACGGGTTCGCGTGCCCGGACGATTTCGGAGGGGCCGAACTCGGCGAAACGGTTGCGCTTGTTCTTCAGCTTCTTGTGGGCATGGCTGCTCATCGAGCGCCGCAGCGAGCCGTCGCCATCGCCGGGGACGAGAGCGAGCTTGTAGGCGCCGCTCGGGCTGGGACCCGCAGCCAGCGCCGCCAGCGGATTGGCGACGCCCTGCCACTGCGTCGGCTGGTTGACGAAGATGAAGGCGTCGAGCCCGCCGATCACGCTGCCGATCTCGGACAGCAGTTGGCGCATGTTCCGGGCGTCCAGCAGCGCGGCGAATTCGGGCGCGTACAGGCCCATATGATAGTTTGCGTGCTTGCCGCCGATGAACTCGGCGAAGCGGATGCCGTTGCGGCGGGTGATGACCAGCGGCAGGATCGCGAGGGGCTCTGCCGAGGCGTCCCGCACCACGACATGGCGGAAGCTCATGCCTTCGGCTGCGCCGACCGTTTGGACGAAGGGGCGCACCCAGCCAAAGGCTTGATAGGGCGTCACCAGCGCACACGCCTCGAGATCGCGCCAGTCGGCCTCGATGGCAGTGATGTCGTCCGTCACCGTGACGCTATGCCAGGGCCGCGCTCCGGCAGCATCCCGATGCCCCGCCGGCAAGGGTGCCGACGAATTCTCGGTAAATGCGGAGTCGGCGAATGCGGACATCGATGGCCGGCCTCGAAAGCGGATCGTGCTCCTCCTTAACCCGCCATTGTGAACGGACTGGGCAAGATCGCGCTTCCCCGACGCCGGCATCGGCGAACAGCGTTAGCGAGCGGTTGCCACGGAACGGATAGATGAACCTGCGTCACAAAGCCTTCTCCGCCGCCTTTGCGGCGATCTCGGCGACCGGCGCCGACCGCTGGGGCAGGGGGCTCGCCCAGGGCGCCGGCGTCATCCTGACGCTGCACCATGTCCGCCCGCAGGGGGGCGACGGCTTCCGCCCGAACGGCCTGCTCGAGATCACGCCCGGCTTCCTCGACGCCACCCTCAGGCTCATCCGTGCGGAGGGCTACGACCTCGTCTCGCTCGATGAGGCGTTGCAGCGGCTGACCGCCCCGCGCAAAGGTCGCTTCTTCGTCGCGCTGACCTTCGACGACGGCTATCGCGACAATGTCGAGCATGCCTGGCCGGTGCTGGCGCAGCATGGCGCGCCCTGGACACTCTTCGTCACCACAGGCTTCGCCGACCGGACTGCGCGCCTCTGGTGGCGCGAGCTGGAGGAGGCGATCCGCGCTCTCTCGGAGATCGAACTGACGCTACCGGATGGCCGCTTCAGCGCCCGCACCGGCAGCGACGCCGAGAAGCAGCGTGCCTTCAACAAGCTCTATTGGCGTCTGCGCAAACAGCCGGAAGCGATTCTGCTCTCGGCGATTTCCGACCTCGCCGGCCAGGCCGGGATCGATGCCGCCGCGATCGTCGAGCGCGAATGCCTGCCTTGGGAGACGCTGCGCGCGCTCTCCGGCGCGCCGGGCGTGACAATCGGAGCGCATACGCTCAGCCATCCGATGCTGGCCAAGCACGAGGAGGCCTTCGCTCGGGCGGAGATCGTCGAGAGCAAGGCGCGGCTGGAGAAGGAGTTCGGCTTGGCCGTCCGGCACTTCGCCTATCCTGTCGGCGATCCGACCTCGGCCGGGCCGCGCGATTTCGCGCTGGCGCGGGAGGCCGGTTTCGCCTGCGCCGTCACCACGCGCCCGGGCCATCTCTTCGCCGAGCATGCCGAGCATCCGCACGCCCTTCCGCGCGTCTCGCTAAATGGCCTGCATCAGAGCGAGGCGGCGGTCAGGGCGATGCTGTCGGGCTTGCCGTTCTGGCTCTGGAATCGGGGGCGGGGGGTGAAGGCAGGTTAGGGCGTCTACGCCCCGTCCTTCCGCTCCATCCAGCGGATCAGCGGCAGCAATGGCAGAACCCAGGCGAGGCCGAGCGCGATATAGGCGATGGTCTGGACGAGCTTCGGTGCCTCGGTGATCCGCCCCTGTGCCAAGGCCATTGCGACGAGCGCGTAGACGCAGACGAAGATCAGGATCGCGACGGTGCCGATCAACTTGCGGTGGGTCTGTTTCATCACGCGATCTCCAAACGCTCCAAGGCCTGCGGCAATGCGGGCGTTGTCTTGGCCCCGGCGCGCGGACTATCTGTCACCTGCCAACGCGCTTGTGAAGCGTATCCGATGCGACCGAAGGCCCCGCTTCCGTGACGATTACCATTGAAAAGCCCGCTCCGATCATCCTGCAGGGCGGGAAACATGCCGGCATCCGGCGCTGGCTCTGGGCCGTAGCGCTGCTCGTCTTCGTCATGGTCGTCGTCGGCGGCGCGACGCGGCTGACGGGCTCGGGCCTCTCCATCACCGAATGGAAGCCGATCACCGGCGCACTCCCGCCGCTCTCCGCCGAGAGCTGGGCGAGCGAATTCGCGAAGTACCGCGAAAGCCCGCAATACAAGCTCCTGAACGAGGGCATGAGCCTCGGCGAGTTCCAGTTCATCTACTGGTGGGAATGGGGCCATCGCCAGCTCGGCCGCTTCATCGGGCTGGTCTATCTGCTTGGGTTCCTGGTGGTGGCTGCCCGCCGGCTGCTGCCTTGGCGGTCGACGCTGGTCCTGTTCGGCATGGGGCTGCTGCTCGGCCTGCAGGGCACGATCGGCTGGATCATGGTGGCGTCGGGGTTGCAGCCGGGCATGGTCGCGGTCGCTCCTGTGAAGCTCACGCTGCACCTGACCTTCGCTGGGCTGTTCTTCGCCTCGGTGATCGCCTTCGCGACCTGGCTGACGCCGCCGCGGCACAAGGAGGCGAGCGGCGGGCGCGGCTTCGCCATGGCGCTGCTCATCGTCCTCTTCGTCCAGATCGCGCTCGGCGGCCTCGTCGCCGGCTCCAAGGCGGGTATGACCTACAACACCTGGCCGCTGATGGATGGCGCGCTGGTACCGCCCGCCGCGAACCTCTTCGCCTCGCAGCTGCCGCTATGGGAGAACTTCGTCGACAACCCGGTGCTGGTGCAGTTCAACCACCGCCTCGGCGCCTATCTCTTGCTGGGGCTGGCGCTCTGGCATGCGCTGGCGATGCGCCGGGCCGCGCCGGGTGCGGGCGCGGCGAAACGCGCGACGGTGATCGCCGGCCTGACGCTGGCGCAGGCCGCGCTCGGCATCGTCACGCTTCTTCTGGTCGTGCCGCTATGGGCGGGCCTCGCGCATCAGGCGCTGGCTTTCCTCGTGCTGGCGATGGGCGTGGTGCATGTGACGCGGACGCGCGGAGCGGGTGGCTGAGCGCCGGCCGTCTTTAACATCCGCGCGTCATCCCGAACGCAGCGAAGCGAAGGTCCGGGATCCATCGTAGGGAACTGCGCTCTACGATGAATCACTGAGCTGCGTCGGTTCGCGACTTGTCCGGGATGACGGCGCTGATGTTGGTTCGCTCAACCCAGCGCCTGGTTGAGATCGTCGATCAGATCCTGCACGTCTTCCAGCCCGATCGACAGGCGGATCACCTGCGGCCCGGCGCCGGACGCTGTCTTTTGCTCGTCCGAGAGCTGGCGATGGGTCGTCGAGGCCGGGTGGATCACCAGCGAGCGCGTGTCGCCGATATTGGCGAGATGCGAGAACAGCTTGAGATCGGTGACGAGCTTGACGCCGGCGTCGTAGCCGCCCTTCAGCCCGAAGGTGAAGACCGCGCCCGATCCCTTGGGCGAATAGCGCTTGGCGAGCTCGTGGTACTTGTCTCCGGGCAGGCCGGGATAGCTGACCCATTCCACCGCCGGATGCTTCGACAGATGCGTCGCGATCCAGAGCGCGCTGTCGCAATGGCGCTGCATGCGCAGGGGCAGCGTCTCGATGCCCGTCAGGATCATGAAGGCGTTGAAGGGCGAGAGTGCCGGGCCCATGTCGCGCAGGCCGAGCACGCGTGTCGCGATGGCGAAGGCGAAGTTACCGAAGGTCTCGCCCAGCACCATGCCGTTATATTCCGGCCGCGGCTTGGACAGCATCGGGTAGCGCTCGTCGCCGACCCAGTTGAACGAGCCGCCATCGACGATGATGCCGCCGATCGAGTTGCCGTGGCCGCCCAGGAATTTGGTCAGCGAATGCACGACGATGTCAGCGCCATGCTCGAAGGGCCGGATCAGGTAGGGCGTGGCCATCGTGTTGTCGACGATGAGCGGGATGTTGTGCTTCTTGGCGATCTTCGAGATGCCGGCGATGTCGACGATGACGCCGCCCGGATTGGCGATGGATTCGATGAAGATCGCCTTGGTCTTCGGTGTCACCGCCGCCGCGAAGGCGTCCAGATCATCCGAATCGGCCCAGATCACGTTCCAGCCGAAGTTCTTGTAGGAGTGGTTGAACTGGTTGATCGAGCCGCCATAGAGCTTTCGCGCGGCGACGAACTCGTCGCCCGGCTGCAGCAGGGCATGGAAGCAGAGGAACTCGGCCGCATGGCCCGACGCGACGGCGAGCGCCGCCGTGCCGCCCTCCAGCGCCGCGACGCGCTCTTCCAGAACGGCGTTGGTGGGATTGCCGATGCGGGAATAGATGTTGCCGAAGGCCTGCAGCCCGAACAGGGAGGCGGCATGGTCGACATCGTCGAAGACGAAGGACGTGGTCTGGTAGATCGGCGTGGCGCGCGCGCCGGTCGCCGCATCGGGTGCGGCGCCTGCATGGATGGCGAGCGTATGGAAGCCGGGCGCGCGGTCAGTCATCGATTACTCCCTGCGATCTTCTGAATGCGAGACATTGCGTTCGTTTTATCGAACGCTCCGGAGGGCGTCAATTCAGGGGCGAGGCGCAAGATCAGGCCCGATATGCTCCGGCCGCACGCCCATTCCGACGAGCCTTGCGGGCAAGCGGCGCAGAAGCGGCCACTGGTCGAACAGCCGAACCAGCAGGGGTGGGCCGAGCGGCGCATCGCTCTCGGAGCGGGCGAGCAGCGGCGAGATGATGCGGTTCTGCGCGATCACCTGGATGCGTTGCGTCGCCTTGGTCGGGAACTCGCGTCGCTCCTGCACGGCCGCGAGATCGGCGTCGGTCAGGCGCTTCTCGCGCAGGGGAGCGGCGAGGCGATTGGCCGTCGCGACCGCATCCTGAACGGCGAGATTGACGCCTACTCCGCCGATCGGCGACATCGCATGGGCCGCGTCCCCGATGCAGAGCAGCCCGGGCCGCCACCATTTATCGAGCCGGTCGACGGCGACCGTCAGGAGCTTGATCTCTTCCCAGTCTTCGATCGCCTGCATGCGCCCGGCGAGCCAGGGCGCCATTCTGACGACGCTATCGCGGAAGGAGGGCAGCCCCGCCGCTTGCAGGGCCGCAAACTTGCCTTTCGGAATGACGAAGGCGCTTTGCCAGTAGTCGCCGCGGTCGAGCGTCACCAGGAGCCGGCCATTCGCGACCTGCCCACCGGTCTGGCCGGGGTCGTCCGGCAGCTTCGGCAACCGGAACCAGAGCACGTCCATCGGCGCGCCGATATCGATTCCTTTCAGCCCCGATGCGGCGCGGATGTCGGAGCGGCGTCCATCCGCCGCGACGACGAGGTCGGCCCGGATCGAGAAGGGGCCGGCGCCGTCATGGCCGGTGAGGCCGGTGACCTTGCCGGCCTGTTCGATCAGACCCTCGGCCTTGGCGCTCATCATCAAGGTGAAGCGTGGCTGCTCGCGTCCGCGATCGGCCAGGAAGTCGAGGAAATCCCATTGCGGCATCATCGCGACGAAAGGAGCGGCCACGGGCAGATGCGAAAAATCCGCGAACTGGATCGTCTCGTCGCCGAAGCGCATGGCGATGTTCGAGACGGCGGAGTGCGGCAGCTTCAGGAAGTCCTCGAGCAGTCCGAGCTCGTGCATCACCTGCATCGTCGAGGGATGGATCGTGTCGCCGCGGAAGTCGCGCAGGAAGTCCGCATGCTTCTCCAGCACGATCACGTCGACGCCGGCCCGCGCCAGCAGGAAGCCGAGCATCATCCCGGCGGGGCCGCCGCCGGCAATGCAGCAGGTGGTCGAGATCTCGGACATCGGCGCGTCTCCTCGCCCCACTCTGGTCGCCTTGGCATGCGGTACCGCGAGGCTGGCAAAGATCGGCCGGCCTTGCCAGCCATAATCGGCCATGCGATTCCGGATTCTGACGCAAGGTCACCGCGCCGGTCGCGGCTCCCTGTTCAGGGAAAGTGCAGGGGGAAGCCGATGCCTGGGCCGATCGCGGATGACAGGAAGGCATTCGACGAGTTCACCGCTAGGATGATGCTCGGCGGTGCCCGCGGGATCATGGATGAATATGCCCGTGAGATCTTCGATCTGTGGTTCAGCGGCAATGCGCCGGACGAGGTGATCTTCGACAACCCGAAATGGGCCGAATACATGAAGGCCGATAAAGGCCTCGAGAAGATCATCGACGACCACGTCTTCAGATACGCGAAGCTCGTCAGAGACGAAGCGCTGCGCGGCGGCAAGATCCATCCGGACGGCCGGATCGACCTGAAGTTCCAGCCCTACAAGCTTCAGTTTCACGGCGAGGTTGGCACCCAGACCGGCGGCTACAATACCGGCTACGCGGTGCTCCACGGCTCCCACCGGGCCGCCGGCGATTTCCAGATATCCGGCACGATCTCGATCGAGCAGGCTTCGTTGAAGACGCCGAACCTGACGGTGAAGTACACCAACAACGTCCTCGCCTTTAACGACATCGTCGACCCGAACTATCAGTATGGCAGCGACGCCACGTTCGACCGGCTGGCCCGGAACATGACGCGGGCGATGGGGCAGCGACCGCCGAAGGACTACATCTTACGGATTGTCTGGCGTGAGGCCGGGCCCTGGGTCTACGAAATCCCGGTCGAGCCGCCGAAGAATGGCGCGGACTGGCTGAAACCCTATCCGCGCGGCTTCAAGTAAGGCCGCGGGCTCGGCGGATCACGTCCCCGGCCGGTTGATCGTCAGCTTCTGGAAGCCCTTGCCGGCGAGCGCGGGCTTCTTCGACGACAGAATCCGCGAATTGATGCCCTGCCAGCCGATCTCCCCCGAGAGCCGGCCGTATTCGATCTTGGGGCAGCGGTTCATGATCACGGTCAGGCCCTTCGCCTCGGCCCGCGCGGCCGCCTCGTCATTGCGCACCGAAAGCTGCATCCAGATCACCTTGGGCAGGGGATCGAGCGAAAGAGCCTCGTCGGTGATTGGCCCGGCCGCCTCGGAGTTGCGGAAGATCTCGACCATGTCGATCGCGCCGGGAATCTCCTTCAGCGAGCCATAGACCGTCCTGCCCAGCAGAGTCTGGCCCGCGAGGCCCGGATTGACCGGAATGACGTCGTAGTCGCGGTCGAGCAGGTACTTGGTCACGATCCAGCTCGGCCGGGCCTCATTGGCGGAGGCGCCGACGAGCGCGATGCGCTTCGTCTCGCGCAGGATGCGACGGATCAGCGCATCATCATAAGAGTCGTGGTTCAACGCGATTCACCCAGGGAAATCATAATGATATCAAGGCGCTCATCGACGAGGTGAAGTGGTCGCATCATAGCATCGCCATGCTTTCGTGCTTACCTGACGAAACGGGGATGGGCCCCGGCGTGCCACTGCTGAGAAAGGAGTGCCTGCCATGTGCGACTACAGCCTGCATCATGTGATGTCCACTCCCGCCAAGGTCGGCGACGAGTTGGTTTCGACCAGCTTCGCCCAATCGAGCACCCGCGGCTTCTGCGCCGTCGGGCAGCCCGACGTAGCCGTCTGCGTCCTGCCGGGCACCGAGCTGGCCTTCCACGCCGACATCGAATGCGACCGCGGCCTGGGCCTGCTGCCCAATCGCAGGATCGCAGCGAGGGTGGCGCGGTTCCGCCAGATCGACCTCGACAAGCCCTGCGTGCATCACGACGCGCTCGAATTGCCCGACGGCAAGATCGTCATGGTCACGACGCTGGTGGAGGGACAGCGCCTCACGGTGCTGCAACTGCCGGCCGTGCCGCAGCCTGAAGGCGAGGCGAAGGCCGTGCCGCAGGAGCGGGAAGATGTGAGGCCGCAGACCGAAACGGTCTGAGAACGGTCGACTGGTCCGCGCCGGCCCATGGACCGGCGCGGCGCCGCCTGACAGGATTCTCCTGCCGGGCTTTTGCTTTCAGGGTTCTTGCCACACCGGCGCGCGCTTCTCGACGAATGCCCCGATGCCCTCCTCGGCATCGCGCGCCAGCATGTTCTCGACCATGACCGCACTGGCATGGTCGTAGGCCGCAGCCAGGCCCATCTCGCGCTGCTCGTAGAAGGCGCGCTTGCCGACCCGGACCGTCGCGGGCGATTTCGAGGCGATCACGGCGGCGAGCCGCTGCGCCTCGGCGAGCGCGCCGCCCGCTGGCACGACGCGGTTGACCAACCCCATCCGGGCTGCTTCGTCAGCCGGTACCATCTCGCCGAGCAGCAGCATCTCCATCGCATGCTTGGCGGAAAGATTGCGGGTCAGCGCCACCATCGGCGTCGAGCAGAACAGGCCGATATGGACGCCGGGCGTGCAGAAGCGTGCTGCCTCGCCCGCGATGGCGAGATCGCAACTCGCGACGAGCTGGCAGCCGGCCGCGGTCGCCGTGCCCTCAACCGCCGCGACGACCGGCTGGGGCAGGGCGGTGATCTGCTGCATGACGGCCGAGCAGCGGCCGAGGATCTCGGCGAAATAGGCGCGTCCTCGGTCCGGATCGGCACGATGGGCGCTCATCTCCTTGAGATCGTGGCCGGCACTGAAGACCGGGCCTTCCGCGGCCAGAACCACCGCCTTGATGGCTCGATCGCCCGCGATGGCGGTGAAGGCTTCGCCTAGCGCTGCCAGCATCGCCTCGCTCAGCGGGTTGCGGGACTGCGGCCGGTTGAGCGTCAGCGTCGCGACACCTGCGTTGTCCTCGCGCCGAAGCACGGCGGCGGCGTCTGGCTTGTGATGGACGTTCATGGCGGCAACCTCGGGCATTCTGCTTTGCGTTTTGACGTATTGTCGGGCGCGCTCCCGCATGCTGCAAGGGGCATCTCCTCATTCCAGCCTGCGCCGGCGCCCCTCCATGAGCATCTGCCCGACATGACGACCCGCATGACCGCTTCGCAGCTCGAGGCCTATCTCGACGAGGTTTTCCCGCAGCTCCATGTCGGCGGGCGCACCTACTTCGTCGAGGAGGTCGGGCCGATGACCGCCCGCATGCGCTGCGACTACCACGAGAAGCATCTGCGCCCGGGTGGCACGATCTCCGGCCCGACCATGATGGCGCTCGCCGATCTCGCCCTCTACGCCGCGATCCTCGGCCAGATCGGCCCGGTCGCCCTGGCCGTGACCACGAGCCTGAGCTTCAACTTCTTGCGCAAGCCCGGCAAGGCCGCGCTGATCGGCGAGGCGAAGCTGCTCAAGCTCGGCAAGCGGCTGGCGGTGGGGGAGGTCTCACTGTACTCGCAGGGCGAGACCGAGATGGTCTGCCACGCGACCGGCACCTATTCGATCCCCTCCGAGCGCTAGCGGAAACGTCGGATGGCCGCCGACGTGACTCTGCTTCAATATGCGCTCGTCGGCTTCGCCTCGCTTCTGGCCTCGGTCGTCGGCGGCGTCGCCGGCTATGGCACGGGGCTCTTGCTGCCGCCGGTTCTGATCCCGCTGATCGGCGCGGAAGCCGTCGTTCCCGTGATCGGCCTGTCTGCGCTGGCCACCAATGGCAGCCGGCTGATTGCCTTCCGCCAGCATCTCGACTGGCGCCGGGCTGGCATCGTCTCGCTCTTCGCTCTGCCGTTCTCTGCGCTCGGCGCCTACGGCTACACCCTGCTGTCGGGGCCGGGCGCAATGCTGCTGATCGGGCTCGTGCTGATCGTGCTGGTGCCGGCACGACGGCTGCTGGCACGCCGGCACGGCCATCTGACCGACAAGGGACTCGCGCTCGCGAGCGGGGGCTATGGCCTTCTCGTCGGCGGCACATCCGGTTCGGGCGTGTTCCTGATCTCGATGCTGCTCGCGGCGGGGCTCTCCGGCATGGCGGTGATCGCGACCGATGCGGCGATCTCGCTGCCGGTCGGCATCGTCAAGTCGGCCGTCTTCCTCTGGCAGGGCGCGCTGCCCCTGTCGGCCTGGATCATGGCGGGCGTGATCGGGCTTTGCGCCATTCCCGGCGCCTTCCTCGCCAGGCGGCTGACCGGCGGCCTTTCGCTGGCGGCCCATGCCTGGATCCTCGACGGCGTCGTGATCCTCGGCGGAGCGCTCGTTGTCCTGCAGGCCCTTCGCCATCTCGGTTAGATTCCGATATGCGGTATCAAGATACCTCTTCTTCTATCGCATTTAAATTTATGCGGTTTTTTCGCAAAGTGCCGCGCCATGAGCGATTGACATGAAGGCAGGGCGCGACTATCCACCGCCCCACATCGCCGCCGGTCTCCGGCGGCTTGTCGTTTTTTCTCAAGCCACCGAAGGGGTGCCGCGATGAAGACCATCTCGCTCAAGCCCGCCGATGTCGAAAAGAAATGGGTTGTGATCGACGCCTCCGGGCTCGTCGTCGGCCGTCTCGCCTCCGTTGTGGCGATGCGTCTGCGCGGCAAGCACAAGGCCGCCTACACCCCCCATGTCGACTGCGGCGACAACATCATCGTCATCAATGCCGAGAAGGTCGTTCTGACTGGCCGCAAGCGCGACCAGAAGAACTACTATCACCACACCGGCTATGCCGGCGGCATCAAGGAGCGTTCGGCCAAGTTCATTCTCGAGGGCCGCTTCCCTGAGCGCATCGTCGAGAAGGCCGTCGAGCGCATGCTGCCCCGCGGCCCGCTGTTCCGCCAGATCCTCGGCAACCTGCGCGTCTACAAGGGCGCCGAGCACCCCCACGCAGCCCAGTCGCCGGAGACGCTCGACGTCGCCGCGCTCAACAGCAAGAATGCGAGGGTCTGACCATGGCTGAAGTTCTCCAGTCTCTCGCCGATCTCGGCGGCGTCAAGACCGCGCAGGCCGAGGCCGCTCCGGTCCATGTCAAGAAGGTCGACGCCCAGGGCCGCGCCTATGCCACCGGCAAGCGCAAGAACGCCATCGCCCGCGTCTGGATCAAGCCCGGCACCGGCAAGATCACGGTCAACACCCGTGACCAGGAGGTGTACTTCGCGCGCCCCGTGCTGCGCATGGTCCTCCAGCAGCCGCTGATCCTGGTCGATCGCCTGACCCAGTACGACGTCGTCGTCTCGGTCAAGGGCGGCGGTCTCTCCGGCCAGGCCGGCGCGGTGCGCCACGGCATCTCCAAGGCCCTGACCTTCTATGAGCCGGAGCTGCGCAGCCCGCTCAAGAAGGAAGGCTTCCTGACCCGCGACTCGCGCGTCGTCGAGCGCAAGAAGTTCGGCAAGGCCAAGGCCCGCCGCAGCTTCCAGTTCTCGAAGCGCTGATCGTTTTCCGACGATCCGGTATGTGGAAAGGGCGGCTCGCAAGAGCCGCCCTTTTCGTATGGGATGGCTTCAACCAGAATCGAGAGGAAGCCCGCCCATGTCCCGACCCGTTCTCCTCGTCACCGGCGGCAGCCGGGGCATCGGCGCCGCGATCTGCGTGATGGCCGCGAAGCGCGGCTATGACGTTGCGGTCAACTACCAGTCCAATGCTGAAGCCGCCGAGACGGTCGTCGCAGCCTGCAAGGCCGCCGGCGCCAAGGCCGTCGCGCTCAAGGGCGATATGGCGGATGACGCCGACATCGCCCGCGTCTTTGCGGAAGCGCAGACCGCGCTCGGACCCCTGACCCACGTCGTCAACAATGCCGGCATCACCGGCCCGGCGAGCAAGCTGGCCGATGCCAATCCACAGACCATCCGCACCTGCATCGACGTCAATGTCACCGGCGCGATCCTGGTGGCGCGCGAGGCGACCCGCGCCTTGCTGGCCAATGACGCCGCGAAGGGCAGGGCGATCGTCAACATCTCCTCGATCGCGGCCGGCCTCGGCTCGGCGGACGAGTTCGTCTGGTATGCCGCCTCGAAGGGTGCGATCGATTCCCTGACGCTGGGCATGGCGAAGGAGCTCGCTCCGGCCGGGATCCGGGTCAACGCCGTTGCGCCCGGCATGACCGAGACCGACATCCACGCCATGTCCTCCGGAGAGCCAGGTCGCGTCGCTCGGATCGCCCCGTCGATCCCGCTCAGGCGCGCGGCCCATGCCGATGAGATTGCGGAGATGGTCCTGTTTGCCCTGTCCGATGCGGCCTCCTATGTCGTCGGATCGATCCTGCGCGTCGGAGGCGGGCGATAGGGTGCGTTCGGCACTTCGTGCTAAAGCCTGACGCGAGCCCGCCGACCGGAGCCCCATGCGCGTCCTCCTGATCCTGATCGCTTTCGGCATGATCGCCGTGCCGGCACTGATTGCGCTGGCGCGGCACGACCTGCCGCGAGGCCGCCGCATCTTCAATGCGTTGGTGATCTTCCTGGCGCCGGCCTTTGCGCTCGGCCTGATCCATGGCGTGCCGGAACTCGACGGCCGCGCGCTGCAGAACCCCATCGCCTGGACGACGCTACGGCTGGTCCTCTCGGGCCTCGCCCTGATCCTGCCCTGGTGCATCTATGTCTGGCTCGTCGGCTCTCGCCGCTGACCTCCGAAACCGACCGTCCGGATGACTGACATGACCGAGTACGCCGACACGCCGCCGATCGACCATGCCTTCACCGGCGACAGGCGTGGGCCGGCGCTGGACCCGACCTATGCCGGGGCGCTCTCCTTCATGCGCCGCCGCTACTCCAAGGACGTCTCCGGCTGCGATCTCGTGATCTGGGGCGTGCCCTTCGATCTCGCCGTCTCGAACCGCCCGGGCACGCGCTTCGGGCCGCAGGCGCTGCGCCGGGCCAGCGCGATCTTCGACGGCGATGCGCAGTATCCCTCCCGCATCGACCCGTTCGAGCACCTGACCGCCGTCGACTATGGCGACTGCCTGCTCCCGCGCGGCGATCTTCAGGGCTGCGCCCGTGCGATCGAGCATGAGGCGGCCGGCATCATCGCCTCCGGCGCGCATCTCGTCACGCTTGGCGGCGACCACTTCATCACGCTGCCACTGCTGCGCGCCCACGTCGCGCGCCACGGGAAGCTGGCGCTCGTGCAGTTCGACGCGCATCAGGACACCTGGGACGACGGCGTCGGCGCGATCAGCCACGGCTCCTTCGTGCTGGAGGCGGTGCGCGAAGGACTGATCGATGTCGAACGCTCGATCCAGATCGGCCTGCGCACGGTCGCGCCGCGCGATTGCGGCATCGAGGTACTCGACGCCTATTCCGCCCATGAGCTCGGCGTCGACGGCACGATCGCGCGGATCAGGCAACGGGTCGGGGAGGGGCCGGCCTACCTCACCTTCGATATCGACGCGATCGATCCCGCCTTCGCGCCGGGGACGGGCACGCCGGTCGCCGGCGGCTTCACCTCGGACGCGGCGCTGCGCATGGTCTGGGGCATCCGCGACCTCGACTTCCGCGGCATGGACGTGGTCGAAGTCTCGCCGCCCTACGACCATGCCGATGCGACCGCGATCGCGGGGTCCGCGCTGGTGCAGCACTACATCCAGGCGCTGCCGCTGAAGCTGCGCGGCTGAAACAGCGTGTGAGCAAGCGGAATCCGTTTGGCAGGGATCCGTCGCAAGCGATTCATAAGATTGGTCTCTGTCGTCGTGCTCGGGCCAGCCCCGAGCATCTCGCGAGCGGAATCCAAGGCACTTCGTTCTGCCGGAGATTGTCGGTTCGCCGCTGCGCGCCGCCCGAGAATGACGCGGCGTGATTGACACCGCGCCCTCCCTCCCTCATATCCAGCGCGATGACCACGAACCTGACCCGACGTCGCCCTGTCTCGGCCGCCCCCGCGCGACCGCGATGACGCTCGGCTTGCAGTCCGAACGCCCGCGACCGCGCCCCGAGCGCGGTTTTTTTATGCCTGAAGCCAACCAAGCATTTCGCTTTCGCACCCATCGGGGGTCCAGATGAGCCAGAATTTGAAATCGATCTTCATCGACGGCGAGGCCGGCACCACGGGCCTCGGCATCCGCGACCGGCTCGCGGCCGTGCCGGAGGTCGTCGTCAAGAGCATCGACCCCGACAAGCGCAAGGACCCGGCCGCCCGCAAGGACATGATGGCGGAGGTCGATCTCGTCGTGCTTTGCCTGCCGGACGATGCCGCGAAGGAATCGGTCGCGCTGGCCGACGAGCTTGGCGGCAACGCGCCCAAGATCGTCGATGCCGCAACGGCGCACCGCGTCGCGCCGGGCTGGATCTACGGCTTCGCCGAGCTGGAGCATGGCCACGCGTCCAAGATCGCCAACGCCAACCGGGTCGCCAATCCCGGCTGCTATCCCACCGGCGCGATCGCGCTGCTGCGGCCGCTGGTCGATGCCGGGCTGCTGCCGCAGGACCATCCGATCACGATCAATGCCGTCTCCGGCTATTCCGGCGGCGGCAAGAGCATGATCGAGGCCTATGAGGCGGGCACGGCGCCGGCCTTCGAGCTCTACGGACTCGGCCTCAAGCACAAGCACCTGCCCGAGCTGCAGGAGTATGCCCGGCTGACCCGGCGGCCGATCTTCGTTCCGTCGGTCGGCAATTTCCGCCAGGGCATGCTGGTCTCGGTGCCGCTGCATCTCGACCTGCTGCCCGGCAAGCCGAAGGCGGCGGATCTCGAAGACGCGCTGGCCGAGCACTATGCCGGTTCGACCTATGTCAGCGTCGTGCCGGCAGCTCAGGCCGGCGGCAAGCTCGAGCCTGAAGCGCTGAACGATACCAACAGGCTGGAGCTGCGCGTCTTCGGCGACGACAACTTGAAGCAGGCCGTGCTCGTCGCGAAGCTCGACAATCTCGGCAAGGGCGCCTCGGGCGCGGCCGTCCAGAACATCCGGCTGATGCTGGGCTTGCCGGAAAAGTAAGGCAGCGCGTCAGCCACGCGTTCGGGGCAACAAAAAAGGGCCGCTCGCGCGGCCCTTTCCTGTTTCGACCAGAGTGATCTTCAGCCCTGATAGGCCTTGAAGTTCTGCTGCTGCTCGCCGAGGCCTTCGATGCCGAGCTTCACGACCTCGCCGCCCTTCAGGAAGCGCGGCGGCTTGAAGCCGAGGCCGACGCCGGGAGGCGTGCCGGTGGTGATGACGTCGCCCGGATCCAGCCGCATGAACTGGCTGATATAGTGGACGAGATAGGCGCAGCCGAAGATCATCGTCTTGCTCGAGCCGTTCTGGACGCGCTCGCCGTCAACTTCGAGCCACATGGCGAGGTTCTGGACGTCCTTGACCTCGTCGGTCGTGACCAGCCAGGGGCCAAGCGGGCCGAAGGTCGGGCAGCCCTTGCCCTTGGCCCACTGGCCGCCGCGCTCGATCTGGAACTCGCGCTCTGAGACGTCGTTGCAGACGGCGAAGCCGGCGATCGCGGCAAAAGCCTTGTCCTCGGGGATGTAGGAGCCACCATCGCCGATGACGATCGCGAGCTCGACTTCCCAGTCGGTCTTCTTCGAGCCCTTCGGAATGATTACGTCGTCATTCGGGCCGACGATGCAGTTCGGGGCTTTGTTGAAGAGAATCGGCTCCTTCGGGATCTCGGCGCCGGTCTCCGCCGCATGGTCGGCGAAGTTCAGGCCGACCGCGATGAAGTTGCGGACATCGCCGACGCAGGCGCCGATCCGCGGCGAGCCGGAGACCGCCGGCAGTGATTCGGGGTCGAGTGCCCGAATTTTCGCCAGAGAGGCCGAGGTCAGAGCCTTGCCAGCGAGATCCGGGACGGCACCGGAGAGGTCGCGCACGACGCCCTTGGCATCGAGGAGGCCAGGCTTTTCCTGGCCCAGAGCACCGTAACGAAGCAGTTTCACGTGGTTTCCCCCGTTTCAAACGATCTAATTGGGCCGCAATCCTGACCGGATGGCGCGCCCAAAGACAAGCCCGTTCGCGCGCATGACGCGGCTGCCGGCCGCAGTCGGACCAATTGTTGCGTGAATGCAACGCAGTTTCGGAAAGCTCCATGCTCGCAGATTGTGCGGCACTGGCGCGATCGACGACAAAACCGGCAAAAGTCCGGATAGTTCGTATGTAAACGATCTTTTTTGATCGCGCCCGGAGCCGGCAATGCAAAAACTCGACGATTTCGGCCGATTTTAGGGTTTCCGTTTCGTAACGCGACGACGACAAGGCCGAATCGCGGCATAAGAGGCAGGATTGCGGCGGCAAACGGGTCAGGCCATGCTCGCCTGCGAACGGGGCGAAGCGGCCTCGAAGAAACGACAGACGGGATGGATTTGATGAAGGGCATCGTTCGGACAGCCGCCGCGGCCACGGTTTCAGTTGCGGCGCTTCTCGCCGCCGGCGCGGCCTCGGCGAGTTCCTTCGCCATCCGCAGCGGGCAGAGCGCAGAGGGCCTCGGCATGGCCTATGCCGGCGCCGCCTCGGGCGGTATCGGCATGGGCTCGATGGCCTGGAACCCGGCGACGATCACGATGTTCCCGGGCCGCAACAGCAACTGGAACTTCACCTATCTCCTAGCCAACGGCGACTACCAGCCGACGCGCCAGACCACGGTCGGCGGCCTGCCGATTCAGGCCCTCGGCGGCAGCCCCCTCGGTACCGGCAACATCGGCGGCGACGGCGCCTTCATCCCCGCATCCTATGGCAACTGGCAGCTCACCGATCGCTTCTGGGTCGGCTTGACCACCGGCGCGCCCTTCGGCCTGCGCTCGAAGGCGGACAACCAGTTCTATGCTGGTCAGGTCTATGGCCGTTCCGCCAAGCTCGGCTCGTACAACGTCTCGCCGACGATCGGCTACAAGGTTAATGACTGGCTCTCAGTCGGTGCGGCCTTCCAGATCCAGTATCTGAAGACCACCCTCAAGAACGCCACCGGGGCGAACATCTTCCAGGCCGTCGGCCCGGCCGCACCGAACCAGATCCTCAAGGGTGACTCGATCGACTACGGCTTCCGCGTCGGCGCGACGCTGACGCCGTGGCAGGGCACCACGATCGGTCTCGGCTATCGCTCCTCGATCCGGCAGACGCTCGAGGGCACGATCTCGACCGTGGCCGGCGTGGCGCCGATCAAGGCGAATCTGAACTTGCCCGATTCGGCGGTGTTGGGCATCTCGCAGGTCATCAACGACCAGTGGCAGGCGCACCTCGGTGTCGAATGGACGAACTGGAGCCGCTTCCGCCGCATCCCGATCGTCAGCGAGCTCAGCGGGCTTCCGATCTCGAGCCTGAACTTCCAGTATGACGACAGCTGGTATTTCAGTGGCGCGCTCGAATACAAGTACAATCAGGCCCTGACGCTGCGCGCCGGTGTCGCCTATGAGCTCTCGGCCGTGAACGACACCAACCGCACGGTGTTCATCTCCGACAATGACCGCCTCTGGCTCTCGGCCGGTGCGAGCTACCAGGTCAGCGACAAGCTGAAGCTCGACCTCGGCTACACCTACATCCATGTCAACAAGGCCACCGTGAACTATGGCGGCACCCATCCGCAGCAGGGCCCGGTCCTGTTCACTGCGGAGGCCAAGCCCTACATCCACATCCTCTCGGCCGGCCTGACCTATCGCTGGGACGACCCGACCCAGGTGATCCCGGCCCAGCCGGTGGTCCGCAAGTTCTGATGGCACGAGCCTGATCGACTGAAAAAGCCGGCCTTCGGGCCGGCTTTTTGATGCGACGTGACGGGCGGCTTGGCCGGCTCGATTGCGGGGTGGGCGCGGGCCCCAAGCGTCCGCGCGATAGACCACGTGAGGTCAATGAGCATCAGCTAGCGTTCCTGTGTTACGGCCGTGAGAAGCGATACGCCCGTGTCTGGACCGGAACAGTTCAGTTGCTTGCGCTGCGAAGCCACCATGGACGCTTCCACCGTGGTTTGCCCTGTCTGTGGAGTGCCGCGAGCGACGGGCCGTGAAAAACAGCGGGAACAGTTTCGCTTCATTCTCGCTGTGGTCGCCAGCGTAGCGATTATCGTGCTGTGGCAATGGTGGCGTGGCCTGGCCTAGCGTTCGCGATAGCGCGGGGGCCGTCAGCGCCTAATGCTGCCGCCGCTCAAGCCTTCTTCAGCACATAAGTCCCCGGCGCGTCGGCGATCGCGGGCAGCTTGCCGCTCCCCGGAACGCGGGCTGCCACCCGCTTGGGAGCCTGTTTCTCGAGCCAGGCGAACCAGTGCGGCCACCAGGATCCCGGATGCTCGCTGGCGCTCGCGATCCAGTCCTCATAGCGGCCCTCGGCCTTCCCGCCGGTCCAGTACTGGTACTTCACCTTGGTCGGCGGGTTGACCACGCCGGCGATATGGCCGGAGCCGGCGACGACATAATCGACCGGGCCGCCAAAGAACTGCGAGCCGAGGAACACGGATGGCGCGGGCGCGATGTGGTCCTCGCGCGTTGCGAGATTGTAGACTGGGATCTTGATCTTCCCGAGATCGAGCAGCTTGCCGCCGATCTTCATCTCGCCCTTGGAGAGCTTGTTCTCGAGGTAGCAGTTGCGCAGATAGAAGGAGTGGTTCGCCGCCGGCATGCGCGTCGAATCGGAGTTCCAATAGAGCAGGTCGAACGGGGTCGGCGCCTTGCCCTTGAGGTAGTTGTTGATCGCGTAGGACCAGATCAGGTCGTTGGGGCGCAGCATGTTGAAGGCGCCGGCCATCCGCGCGCCGTCGAGATAGCCGCTCTTCGTCATCTGCTCCTCGACAGAGCGGATCTGCTCTTCGTCGACAAAGACGGAGAGCTCGCCGGCCTTGGAGAAATCGACCTGCGTCGTGAAGAAGGTGGCGCTGTCGATGCGCTTATCGTTGGTCGCGGCCATGTAGGCGAGCGTCACGCCGAGAAGCGTGCCGCCGACGCAGTATCCGATTGCGCTGGCCGTCTTCTCGCCCGTAGCTTGCTCGATCGCGTCGAGCGCCGCGAAGACGCCCTCGCGCATGTAGCTCTCGAAATCCTTGGCCGCGTGGCGCTCGTCCGGGTTGACCCAGGAGATGCAGAATACGGTCAGGCCCTGGGCGACGCACCAGCGGATGAAGCTTTTCTCGGCGTTGAGGTCGAGGATGTAGAACTTGTTGATCCAGGGCGGCACGATCAGGAGCGGGCGCTTCAGCACCGTCTCGGTCGAAGGCGCGTACTGGATCAGCTCCATGATCTCGTCACGGAAGATCACCTTGCCGGGCGTCGATGCGATGTTGACGCCGATCTGGAAGGCGCCCGGGTCGGATTGGCGGATCTTGAGCTCGCCGCCGCCTGCCTCGATGTCCTCGGCCAGCATCTTCATCCCGCGGACGAGATTCTCGCCGTTCTGCCTGAGCGTCTCGCGCAGCAGTTCGGGATTGGTTGCGATGAAGTTCGACGGCGAGAGCGCGCTGGCGATCTGCTTGACGTAGAAGCGGGCCTTCTCGCGGGTGTGCGGGTCGAGATCCTCGGCCTTGTCGACCATCGATTCGGCCCAGCGCGTGCCGATCAGATAGGCCTGCTTGACGAAGTCGAACATCGGATGCGCCGACCAGTCGGGGTCGCTGAAGCGGGCGTCGCGCTTGTCGGGCTCGGCGACGGGCTTGGCCTCCTCGCCGCCGGCGCGCTTGAGCATGTTGCTCCACAGATGCAGGAAGTCGCCGGTGATCGAAGCCTGCGCCTCGATAATCTTGCGCGGGTCCGAAACCCACTTCTCGGCGACGCGGCCGAGCGTCTTGACCATCTCGCTGGCCTCGTCGGCCTGGCCACCCTTGGCTTCGCCACGCTCGATCGGCTTGAGATAGGCGGCCGTGACTTTTCCGTACTCCTCGACAAGGCGGCCCATGTTCTGCGCGAACTGGTCGAAATCCGGCATCGGCGCCTCGGTTGAGGCGGCTGCATCCGCGGGCTTCTCGTCCGCTCGCCGGTTCATCGTGTTCTCCCCATCATAACCTTTTGTGGGATGCTGCTTGCTCCCCATTTTGGTCCTATTAAGGACGTAGCGGATATCCATTACAAACAGAATTCTACAACCATGCCGGATTGCGTCATGCCGTTCCATCAGCCGACGAAAACGCCGCACCTGCCCCTGCTGCTCCTGGCGGCATTGGGGATGACGGCTGCAGGCTGCGCCGGCGAGAGCAGCAAGTTCGTTGCGGAAGCCGCCGGGATGGCTACGACCGCGCAGGAGGCGAAGCCTTTCGTCCAGGCAACGCGGCCGGCCGACACCGCCTACATGCCGATCGGCCGGACCTTCCCGGTCGATCCGCTCTGCCAGGGCGATGGCCCCGCGCCTGCGCCCTTCGTGCCGACCGGACAGGCTGCGCGCTACATCTACCGGCCCGATCCGCGCAAGCCCAATGAGGGCTGCAAGCCGAGGGCCGAATTCAAGAAGATCGAGGCCGAGCTCGAAACCAAGCGCACGGCCAATGAAGCGGCCGGCAACGAGGCCAAGGCGCTGGGGACCACGCCGCCGCCCCAGCCGGCTCAATTGCCGACCAACTGACGCGAGCAGCAGCGGGCCGCCGCCCCGCTTTGTGAGATTTCGCGCTGATTGAATCTTGCGTTTTTTTGCCTGTCGTGACCAAAGATGCGGCGCGAGGCATCTACGACGCAACGATCTGAATCGCGTGCTTTGAGGAAAGCCGCCGCACATCCGCCGGCAGCCCGCCGCGCACCGTTGAGTTTTGCCGGATCCGGCGAAGGAACTGTTCGAAATGGCCGATTTTCATCGCATCAAGCGCCTGCCGCCTTACGTTTTCGAACAGGTCAACAAGATTAAGGCAGCCGAACGCGCCAAGGGCGTCGACATCATCGATCTCGGCATGGGCAACCCGGACCTGCCCGCTCCGAAGCACGTCATCGAGAAACTGGTCGAGACCGCCGGCAAGCCGCGCACGGATCGCTACTCCGCCTCGAAGGGCATCGGCGGCCTGCGCCGCGCCCAGGCGAACTATTACGAGCGCCGCTTCGGCGTGAAGCTCAATCCCGAGACGCAGGTCGTCGCGACGCTGGGTTCGAAGGAGGGCTTCGCCAACATGGCGCAGGCCATCACCGGGCCGGGCGACGTCGTGCTCGTGCCGAATCCGAGCTACCCGATCCACGCCTTCGGCTTCCTGATGGCGGGCGGCGTCATCCGCTCGGTTCCGGCCGAGCCGACGCCGGCGATGTTCCCGGCGCTCGAGCGGGCGGTGATGCATTCGGTGCCCAAGCCGATCGCGCTCGTGACCTGCTACCCAGCGAACCCGACCGCCTACACCGCTTCGCTCGATTTCTACCGCGACCTCGTCGCCTTCGCGAAGAAGCATGAGCTGATCCTGCTTTCCGACCTCGCCTATGCCGAGGTCTATTTCGACGAGAATGATCCGCCGCCCTCGATGCTGCAGGTGCCGGGCGCGATCGATGTCGCCGTCGAGTTCACCTCGATGTCGAAGACCTTCTCGATGGCCGGCTGGCGCATGGGCTTTGCCGTCGGCAACGAGCGCCTGCTTGCAGCGCTCGCGCGGGTTAAGTCCTATCTCGACTACGGTGCCTACACGCCGATCCAGGTCGCGGCGGCGGCTGCCCTCAACGGCCCCGACGACTGCATCCGCGAGATGCGCGAGATCTACCGCAAGCGCCGCGACGCTCTGGTCGAGAGCTTCGGCAAGGCCGGCTGGGAATTTCCGGCTCCCAACGCGTCGATGTTCGCCTGGGTGCCGATCCCCGAGAAGTTCCGCCATCTCGGCTCGCTTGAATTCTCGAAGCTCTTGATCGAGAAGGCCGAGGTCGCCGTCGCGCCGGGCATCGGCTTCGGCGAGCATGGCGACGACTATGTTCGCATCGCCATCGTCGAGAACGAGCAGCGCATCCGTCAGGCCGCCCGCAATATCGGCCGCTTCCTCAAGACGGCGGACGACAGGCTGCACAACGTCATCCAGATGCCGAAGGCAGGGTAGGGGCTGCGCTCCTCGCAATGACGCCTGCGCGGCTGAGCGCACTGGACCGCGCCCCGAAAACATGGGAACCCCACGCCACGGACAGACTCGTCCGGTGTGGGGCTCCAGCGCGCAATGTTCAGCAAAGGCCGTCTGATCGGGCTCGGCGTCGGCCTGTTCGCGCTCATCTGCCTCGTCACGACCTATGATTATTCGCGCGGCCGCGTGCCGCAGACGGATTCGCCTCTCATCGCCGACGTGCTGGCCGGAACCACGGCGCGCGAATGCGGCCGCGATGCGACCGAGATCGTCGCGCGCCATCTCCCGGCCGGCATCGCGCAGGCCCAGGCCGAGAAGATCCTGGATGCGGCAGTCATCGTGCCGCCCAGGCCCTGGTTCTGGACGCCGGCGAAGGAATCGGCGACGACTTGGACGGGCGACACGCTCGAAGCTTTGCGCACCATCAAGACGACAGCCTTCGGGTCCAATCTGCTGCGCATCCATCTGACTTTCGCGGATGGCAAGTTGCGCCGGCTGGCGGCCGAGGTGGTCTGCCGCTTCGGCTGAGACCGGCTCGCCGCAAGCCCGAAAAAGGCGGTTTCGATCAAACGCGTGCTGGGCTATCCTGACACAGGGGGCGCTCCCACAGGTGCTGCCATGGAAGCGACGGACAAGGTCTTCGCCGGTCCCGTTCCGCAGGTCTATGACCGGCTGCTCGTTCCTCTGGTCTTTCAGCCCTATGCAGAAGATCTGGCCGCCCGCGTCATGGCCCCGAATCCCGAACGGATTCTCGAGCTCGCGGCGGGCACGGGCGCTCTGACGCGCGCGATGGCGGAGCGTCTCGACGGGGCGAGCCTCGTCGCGACCGACCTGAACCAGCCGATGCTCGACCTCGCCGCCACCCGCCTGCCGGACGATGACAGGATCTCTTGGCATCAGGCTGATGCGCTCGAACTGCCCTTCGCGGATGAGAGCTTCGACGCTGCCGCCTGCCAGTTCGGCGTGATGTTCTTCCCCGACAAGCCGAAGAGCCATCGCGAGGTCTGGCGTGTCCTGCGCCCCGGCGGGCGCTATCTGTTCAATGTCTGGGATGCGGTCGCGTCCAACGACTTCGTGGCGGTGTTGCTGGACGCGCTGGTCGAGGCATTTCCGTCCGATCCTCCGCGCTTCATCGAGCGTACGCCGCATGGCTATCATGATGTCGGGACCATCGAACTCGATGTGATGGCCGGCGGCTTCCCGAGGCCGATCATCGAGCGGGTCGAGAAGCGCGCCCACGCTGCTTCCGCGATGGATGTCGCGACGGGCTACTGCCAGGGCACGCCGATCCGCGGCGAGATCGAGGCGCGCGGTGGGCCAGGGCTCATGGCCGTGACCGAGGCGGTGGCAAGGGCACTGGAGCGCCGCTTCGGGGCCGGCCCGATCGAAGGAGCCCTCGCCGCATTCGTCGTTTCAGCCGAGCGCGCCTAACGCAGGCGACAATTCGCTGGCCCCTGAGCGTCGGGCTCCGTTGACTCGTGTCGCGCCCCATGCGACCCCGCGCCCATGACAAACGCGACCGCCCAAACCGCCCCCCAGCCCCTGCGAATCGGCCTTGCCGGTCTTGGAACGGTGGGGGCCTCGGTGCTGAAGATCCTGCAACGGCAGGAGAATGCGCTGGCGGCCCGCTGCGGCCGGGCGATCCGCGTCGTTGCCGTCTCGGCCCGCGACCGCAAGCGCGACCGCGGCGTCGATCTCGGCGGCCTGGCCTGGTTCGATGATCCGGTCGCGCTGGCGAAATCCGACGAGGTCGATTGCGTGGTCGAGCTGATGGGCGGCTCGGACGGTCCGGCCAAGGCGGCGGTCGAGGCCGCGCTCTCGGCCGGCAAGCATGTCGTCACCGCCAACAAGGCTCTGCTCGCAGCTCATGGCGTTGCACTGGCGGAACTGGCTGAAAGCAAGGGCGCGGCTCTCGCCTTTGAGGCCTCTTCGGCCGGCGGCATCCCGGTCGTGAAGACACTGCGAGAGGCAATGGCCGGCAACAATGTCAGTCGCATCTCCGGCATCCTCAACGGCACCTGCAACTACATTCTCTCGCGGATGGAGCAGGAGGGGCTGACCTTCGAGGCCTGCCTGGCGGACGCGCAACGCCTCGGATACGCCGAAGCGGACCCGACATTCGACGTCGAGGGCTTCGACACCGCCCACAAGCTCGCGATCCTGACCAGCCTCTCCTTCGGCACGAAGATCGACGCCGAAGCGATTCATGTCGAAGGCATTTCGGCGATCACGCCGCTCGATCTCCGGATGGCCGACGAACTCGGCTACCGCATCAAGCTGCTCGGCGTCGCCGAACGCACCAAGACCGGCATCGAGCAGCGCGTCCACCCGACCATGGTGCCGAAATCCTCCGCCATTGCGCAGGTGATGGGTGTGCTCAACGCGGTCAGTGTCGATGCCGACGCCGTCCGCGAAATTACGCTGGTGGGTCCTGGCGCCGGTGGCGATCCGACCGCTTCCGCCGTCGTCGCCGACATCGCCGATGTCGCGCGCGGGACGGCCGGTCTCCCGTTCGGCCTGCCGGTCGAGCGTCTGGAGGAGGCGAAGCGAGCGCCGATGCAACGCCATGAGGGCGGTTATTACATCCGCCTCGCCGTCGCCGATCGGCCCGGTGCTGCCGCTGCAATCGCGACCCGCATGGCCGAGGCCGACATCTCGCTGGAGAGCATCGTGCAGCGGCGTTCGCCCGAGGCGGCAACCCGCGATCCGGGCGGCCGCTCCGGCGCGCCGGTTCCGGTCGTGCTCATCACCTACGCCACCAGCGAGGCGGCGATCCGGGCGGCTCTCGAAAAGGTCTCAGCCGACGGCCATGTCGCCGAACCGCCGCAAGTCATCCGTATCGAACGGGAATAGGCTTCACGCCTCGCCCAGCCACGTCTTTGCAAGGGGACCCTGTTTCATGTCCGTCGATCTCCAAATCTCCCCCGACCAGATCATCGAGCGCTATCTCTCGATGGAACTCGTCCGCGTTACCGAGCGCGCCGCCGTCTCTGCCGCCCGGCTGCGCGGCCACGGCAACGAGAAGGCCGCGGACCAGGCGGCCGTCGACGCGATGCGGCGCGAACTGAACCGCCTGCCGATCGACGGCGAGATCGTCATCGGCGAGGGCGAGCGCGACGAGGCGCCGATGCTCTTCATCGGCGAGAAGGTCGGCAACAAGCAGGGGCCGAAGGTGCATATTGCGGTCGATCCGCTCGAAGGCACCACGCTTTGCGCCAAGGACATGCCGGGCTCGATCGCGGTGATGGCGATGGCCGGCGCTGGCAGCCTGCTTTATGCGCCCGACGTCTACATGGACAAGATCGCGATCGGCCCGGGCTATCCGCAGGGCGTGGTCGACCTCGATGCCTCCCCGGCCGACAACATCAATGCGCTGGCCAAGGCCAAGGGCGTGAAGCCGCACGAGATCTCGACGCTGATCATGGACCGCCCGCGCCATGCCAAGCTGATCGAGGAGGTCCGCAAGACCGGCTGCTCGATCCGCCTCATCACCGATGGCGACGTCGCCGGCGTGATCTTCTGCACCCAGCCCGAGAAGACCGGCATCGATCTCTATCTCGGCATCGGCGGCGCGCCTGAGGGCGTGCTCGCCGCCGCGGCGCTGCGCTGCGTCGGCGGCCAGATGCAAGGCCGCCTGATCCTCGACACCGAGGAGAAGCGCCAGCGTGCCGCCACGATGGGTGTCAAGGATCCCAACAAGAAATACGACATGTCGGAGATGGCCTCGGGCGACGTCATCGTCTGCGCCACCGGCGTCACCGATGGCGGGCTGCTCTCGGGCGTGAAGTTCGGCAAGGACGTCATCGAGACGGAGACCATCGTCTATCGCTCGATCACGGGCACGGTCCGCCGCATCTATGGCGAGCACCGCGAACTCTCGAAGTTCAAGCTGGATTGAGACGCCGGCGGCCGCGGTCGCCAGGGACGGTGTCTGAAACGCAATGGCCGGGCTCGTCCCGGCCATTCTTGTTCGGAAGACCTCAAGCGCTCGGCGGTCGGGTGCCCGGTCAAAAGACGTTACCGTAACGTTAATTTGCGCTATCCTGCGAGGGTCTCGTCGTAGGAGTGTGCCATGCGTCACGTCCTTCTGCTTGCTGCAGCTGTTACTCCCCTCCTCATCGCCACCGCCGAAGAAGCTTCCGCCCAGCGACATTTCGGCGGTGCGGGCTTCCGTGCCGGCGGAGGCGGCTGGGGCGGCGGAGCGTGGCGCGGCGGGGGATGGCATGGCGGTGGAGCATGGCGCGGTGGCGGCGTGGCTTGGCGTGGTGCGGGCTGGCGCGGAGCCGGCTGGCGTGGCGGAGGCTGGTACGGCGGCGGCTGGAACCGACCCTATGTCCGCGCCGGTTGGGGCTGGCGTCGTGGTTGGGGCTATCCCGGCTACTATCGCGGCTGGAATTCCGGCTGGGGCTGGGGGGCTGCGGGGCTGGCGGCCGGCACGATCATCGGCGCTGCTGCGGCCGCGCCGTATTATTCCGATCCCTATGTCTATAGCTATCCGGCCTACGGCTACCCCGTCTACACCACGCGGGTCGCCGCCTCGCCGGGCGGCTATTGCGCAACGCCGGCACGGACCTGCGCGTTGATCAATGTCGGCGTGGTCGGGACGGGCTGTTCCTGCGCTGTCTGGGGCGGTCGCGCCCGAGGGACCGTGGTCGGTCCCTGACGGGATAGGCGAAGAGGCGCGTTTGCAAGGCGCGGCTGCGCTCCGGTCTCGGCCAGGCGCCGGAGCCGGCGTGTCAGCCCGCGAGGTCTTGCGGCAGCGTCCCGCCGGCCAGCGTGTGCTCGACGCAGCCATCGACATGGCGTGCCAGCACCGCCGTTGCGCCGGCGATGTCGCGCTTCAATGCGCAATCCAGCAACATCTGGTGCTCCTCGGCCGCGATCGCACCCCGGAAGATCACCGCCACCATCTGGTAGCGCAGATATTTGTCGTAGATCGCCGCGTGCGTCTCCAGCAGCACCTGCGAGCCGCAGGCCGAGATCAGCGCATGATGGAACTCCCAGTCATAGCGCTTCCAGAGCTCGGGCTCGGCGCCGCTTCGCGCAAGCATGCGCCGCTCCATCGCGGCGAGCTTGTGATGCGCCGCGACGACGCGGCCTTCCCATTCCATATCGCCGGCCTCGAAGGACTGCGCCAGCGCGTGGCCTTCGAGCAGCAGGCGCATCGCCGCGATTTCCTGAAGGTTCGTGGCCGAGACGGGCGTGACCACGAAGCCCTTCTGTCCCTCCGCCTCGATCAGCCCTTCCGACGCCAGGCGGTTGAGCAGCTCGCGCAGCGTGCTGACGCTGGCGCCATAGGCTTCACGCAGCACCTCCAGTTTGAGTTTCTGCCCCGGCGCGAGGCGCCCGAAGATGATGTCGGAGCGAATGCGCCGATAGGCCGTCTCGGCGACGGACGGGGCAGGGGGCGTGACGGTGAGCATGACCTGGCCTTGAATCGCGTGTTCGCCACGGCGGCGGCGCTCGCCGTGGCGAACCGCCATCATAGCCAAACCGCCCTTGAGATCAATTTATATGGTAAAATCAAAAATCTCATATGAAACTCAGAATCCATGTTGCGCCTGCGCCGGCACGCGGCAATAGTGCGCCCCACAAGGCGGCATCACAGTCCGCTCACAGGGGAGGTTCGTCATGGCCATTTCAATCGATAGGCGTGCTCTGATCGCTGGCGGCGCGGCCGCCGCGGCGGCCGGTTTCAGCGGCGCCGCCTTTGCGCAGGCCAAGCCCAATCTGCGCTTCTCGGCGGTGTTTTCGGAGCAGGACATCCGCGCCGACATGATGAAGCGCTTCGGCGACGCCATCAAAGAGGACTTCACCCTGCAGCCCTACTACGGCGGCAACCTCTTCAAGCAGGGGACCGAGCTGGTCGCCATGCAGCGCAACAACCTCGAGATGGGGAACATCGCGCCGCAGGACATCTCGAACCAGATTCCGGAATGGTCGATCGTGACCTCGGCCTATCTGTTCCGCGACGCCGACCATCTGAAGAAGGTCTTCGCCAGCGATGTCGGCGCCGATCTCAAGAAGGTCGCCGAGGACAAGCTCAACATCAAGATTCTCGGGCCGACCTATTTCGGTGCCCGCCAGGTCGGGCTGAAGCCGAAGAAGAAGATCACCACGCCCGCCGACATGGCCGGCATCAAGCTACGCATGCCGGGCGGCGATGCCTGGCAGTTCCTCGGCCAGTCGCTCGGTGCCAACCCGACGCCGATGGCCTATGCCGAGGTCTATACCGGCCTGCAGAGCGGCGCGATCGACGGCCAGGACAATCCGCTGCCCAACGTCCAGAACATGAAGTTCTACGAGGTCTCCTCGCAGATCGTGCTGACCTCGCATCTCGTCGGCTTCGATTTGCTCTGCGTTACCGACCGGATCTGGAAGGCGATGTCGCCACAGAAGCAGGCCGCCTTCCAGGCCGCCGCCGACGCGGCCATGGACTGGAGCGCCAAGACCCATCTCGACAAGGAGAAGGAGCTGGTCGACTTCTTCAAGAAGCAGGGGCTCGAGGTCTATGTCCCTGACGTCGCCGCCTTCCGCGACTTCGCCCAGAAGAAATATCTCGCCTCCGATCTCGCCAAGAGCTGGAAGCCGGGTCTGGTCGACAAGATCAACGCGCTCTGAGGCGTTTGGGGCGCGGGGAGGGCTGCGGCGTGACGGATCGCTTGAAGTGGCTCGGCGGGTGGTTGGCCCGCCGCGCCGAGAACGTCCTGGTTCTGATGCTCGGCGCGATGTTCGCGGTCTTCATCGTCCAGATCGTCTTTCGCTACCTGCTCAACCTGCCGATTGGCTGGACGCATGAGATCAGCGTGATCCTCTGGCTCTGGATCGTGCTGTTCGGCTCGGCCTTCGTCACGCGCGAAAGCGAGGAGATCCGCTTCGACATCATCTATGGCGCGGTCGGTCCCCGCGCGCGGAGGGTGATGGCGGTGATCACCGCCGTCGCGCTCGTGGTGCTCTACACGCTCTCCTTGCCGGCGATGGCCGATTACGTCGCCTTCATGAAGGTGGAGCGCACGGCCTATCTCAAGCTGCCGTTCAACTGGGTCTATTCGATCTATCTCGCTTTCGCCGTGGCAGCGATCGCCCGCTATCTCTGGCTCGGCTGGCAGGCGATGCGCGGCAAAGCCCCCCAGGATTTCGATCCGACGAAGGCGAGCTCGGGCGTATGACCAGCCCCTTCTCCTTGTGCATCATCGCGATCGTGGCGCTCTCGTTGCTCGGTCTGCCGATCGGCCATGCCATGATCGCAGGCTCGATCTTCTACCTGCTGCTGGCCGGGCAGGACCTCAGCATCGCCGCCGAGCAACTGCTCAACGGCATGTACACGAACTACGTCATCTTGGCGGTGCCGCTGTTCATCCTCGCCGCCGAGCTGATGAATATCGGCTCGATGACTGAGAGGCTCCTGCGCTTCTGCGATGCCCTCGTCGGCCGGTTCAGGGGCGGGCTCGCCCAGGTCAACATCGTCCAGAGCGTGATCTTCGCCGGCATGTCGGGTTCGGCCATCGCCGATGCGGCCGGGACCGGACGCATGATGCAGGCGATGATGACAAAGGACGGCAAGTACCCGCCGAGCTTTGCCGCGGCGCTGACGGCCGCGTCCTCGGTGATCGGGCCGATCATCCCGCCCTCCATCCCGATGGTGCTGTACGCGTTGGTCTCGGACGCCTCGATCGGCTTCCTCTTCCTTGGCGGTGTCATACCCGGGCTGTTGATGGCCGGCGCGCAGATGGGCATTGTCGGCTTCACGGCGAGGAAGCGGGATTTCCCGGTCGAGCCGCCGATCCCGTTGCGCGAATGGCCCGGCATCACCTGGCGCGCCTTTCCAGCCCTGATGATGCCCGTCGTCCTTCTCGGCGGCATCTATGGCGGGGCGACCACGCCCACCGAGGCGGCGGCCGTGGCCGCTGCCTATGCGCTGGCCATCTCGGTGCTTCTCTATCGCAGCGTGTCGCTTCGCGCCTTCTATACCTCGCTTGCCTACAGCGCCCGCACCACGGCCTCGATCGGCATGCTCATCGCGGGCGCGCTGGTGTTCAACTATGTCGTGACGATCGAGAACATTCCCGAAAGCCTGAAGGTGGTGCTCTCGGGCTGGAACATGACGCCGATCGGCTTCCTGCTCCTCGTCAACGCCATCCTGCTGGTGCTCGGCTGCCTGCTCGAAGGCACCGCGATCTTGCTCATCGTCGTGCCGGTCTTCATCCCGACCGCCAAGGCGCTCGGCATCGACATGGTGCATTTCGGCGTCGTTGTCGTCGTCAACATCATGCTCGGGCTGATCACGCCGCCCTACGGCCTGCTGCTCTTCATCATGAACAACATCACCGGCGTGCCGCTCAGGGACATCGTGCGCGAGTGCATGCCCTTCCTCTTCGCGATGATCGGGGCGCTCGCACTGATCACCTTCATACCGGAGCTCGTCCTCTGGCTGCCGCGCCTGATGGGCTACCAGGGATAGGCGCAGCCTTAGACCGAACACATCACAGGTGCTCTCGTGACCAAGCCGATCTATGTCCTGAACGGCCCGAACCTGAACCGCCTCGGAACGCGCGAGCCCCACATCTACGGCTCGACGACGCTCGCGCAGGTCGAGGGGATGTGCCGCGAGGCGGCGGGCGACGCCCCGCTGGAATTCCGCCAGTCGAACCGCGAATATGAGCTGATCGACTGGATCCACGAGGCCATCGACGGCGGTCGCGCCATCGTCATCAACCCCGCCGCCTTCACCTTCACGTCGATGGCGATCCTCGACGCGCTCAAGATGTTCCCGGGCCCGATCATCGAGCTGCACATCAGCAACATCCATCGCCGCGAGGCGATCTATCACCGCTCCTATGTTTCGATGGTGGCGACCGCGATCATCGCCGGGCTCGGTGCGCAGGGCTATGCGGTCGCCGTCCGCTCGGCGCTCGATCTCGCCGGCAGCCAACCAGGCTGATGCCTCAACAGCACGGTTGACGAACGGGTGCGCCTGGGCGACGCCCTCTGGCCATGAGTCTCGAAATCCCGCGCGCCTTTCTCGGCGTCACCCGTTCGGTGCTGGGCCGGCCGTGGCGTGACCGTCTCGATTCCGCCGGCCTCGGCCGGGCCGAGGCCCTGGCCCAGCTCGAGGGCATGCCGGACATCCTCGCCCGCCTGCTGGCGGGGCGGGGTGTCGAACCCAACGAAGCGGCGCTCTATCTCGAGCCCAAGCTGCGTGACCTCCTGCCCGATCCCGGCACGTTGATCGACATGCAGCCGGCAGCCGCCCGCCTCGCGCGCGCCGTGGAGCGGCGCGAGCAGGTCGCGATCTTCGGCGACTATGATGTCGACGGCGCCTGCTCCTCGGCACTCCTTGCGGGCTTCCTCGCGGAAGCGGGCGCCCGCGCGCGCATCCACATTCCCGATCGCTTGATCGAGGGCTATGGCCCCAACAGCGAGGCGATCCGTCAGCTCGCCGCAGAAGGCGCGACGCTGCTCGTCACCGTCGATTGCGGCACCACCAGCCATGAGCCACTCGCCGAGGCGAAGCGACTCGGCCTCGACGTCGTCGTGCTCGACCATCATCAGGCGCCGGAGCGGCTGCCGGAGGTCGAGGCGCTGGTCAATCCGAACCGCCAGGACGATCTCTCGGGGCTGGGCCACCTCTGCGCAGCCGGTGTCGTCTTCCTGGCTCTGGTCGCGACGCGCGCCGAACTGCGCCGCCAGGGCGTCTGGACACAGCGTGGGTCCGAGCCCGATCTGCTGGCGTCGCTCGACCTCGTGGCGCTGGCGACGGTAGCCGATGTCGTGCCCCTGCGCGGCCTCAACCGTGCCTTCGTGCGCCAGGGGCTCGCCATGCTGCGGGGACGGGCCCGGCCGGGGCTGGCGGCCCTGATGGACGTCGCCGGCCTCGACGGCCCGGTCCAGCCCTGGCATCTCGGCTTCCTGCTCGGTCCGCGCATCAATGCCGGCGGGCGCATCGGCGATGCGGCATTGGGCGCCAAGCTCCTGCTCAGCGCCGACGAGATCGAGTCGCGCGGCATTGCTGCCGAACTCAACCGCCTGAACCAGGAGCGCCAGGAGATCGAGCGCCTGGCCGTGCTGGAAGCGACCTCCCAGGCTGATCACGCGCTGATGCGGGACGAAGGCACGGCTGTGCTGCTCGCCGCCTCGCCGGACTGGCATCCCGGCATCGTCGGCCTCGTCGCCGCGCGGCTGAAGGAGCGCTTCCGCCGGCCGGCCTTCGCACTCGCCCTCAACGGCGCTGGCGGTGCGACCGGATCCGGCCGTTCCATTGCCGGCGTCGATCTCGGCCGCGCCGTGCGCGCTGCCGTCGAGGCCGGGCTCGCGATCAAGGGCGGCGGCCACGCCATGGCGGCCGGCGTCACGCTGGCGTCAGGGCAGGGCGAGGCGTTCCATGCCTTCCTGAATGAGCGTCTCGCGGCCGAGGTCGGCACGGCCAGCGAATCGGAGGCGCTGCGGGTCGATGCCGCGCTCAGTGCGGGCGGCGCCACGCCCCGGCTGCTGACGGAGATCGAGCGGGCAGGGCCCTTCGGCGCCGGCAGCCCCGAGCCGGTCTTCGTCTTTCCGTCCCATCGCCTGAGCGACGCAGTCGAGATCGGCAGCGGTGGCCATGTCCGCATCAAGCTCAGGAGCGGCGACGGCGCGACGGTCGGCGGCATCGCCTTTCGCGTCGCACAGGAGCCGCTCGGCCGCGCTCTCCTGTCGGCTCGTGGCGAGACCGTCCATCTCGCGGCGACGCTGACGCTCAACCGCTGGGGCGGCAACGAGACCGCCGAACTGCGCGTGCTCGACCTGGCCAAGCCGGCTTGACCGGACAGGACGGGAGATTCTGGCCCGTACCGTGGTTTGACCACAGGAACCGGAAACTGGCGCTTGCGGAGCCGGGAAGCTGCCACTATACCTCGCCCCGCTTCGACACGAACCGCCCGCGGTTCGGAAGCCCGCGACCTTCGTCTATCGGTTAGGACACCAGCCTTTCACGCTGGGGAGACGGGTTCGACTCCCGTAGGTCGCGCCACTCTTTTATGGGTGGCGCAACAGATTGAACTCAAAAGAAATCGCTCGAGCCCACGTCGAGGGTGCCCCCGCGCTTCCTCGATTCGTGTTCCCCGATGGCTCTTGGCCTCACGCGTTGGCGATGGCGGCCCTGCTGAACGGGTCCGCCCTACAGCATGGCAGGGCGTTTCTCATCAAGCCGCCACAGCATCCATCGCGGATCGCGATGGCTGCCTTCCCGATCGCGCGTTCCGCCCCCTTTGAGCGGTGACTAGCGTCGCCTCGGATCAAACAAGCACCAAAAGGGGAAAGTCATGAGCCGTATTCCGCTGGACCCGATCCTCGCCGCATCTCGCAGGGCGCTCGTCGGGGCACTCTCGGTCGCCATTCTCGCCGGCGCGACCGGCTATGGCGTGGCCCAGTCCGGCAAGGAGACGATCACCGTCTACACTGCGCTGGAGAAAGAACAGCTCGTTCCCTACAAGGCGGCCTTCGAGAAGGCCCATCCCAATGTCGAGATCGCCTGGCTGCGCGACAGCCCCGGCATCGTGCTGGCCCGCCTGCTCGCCGAGAAGGACAATCCGCGCGCCGACGTCGTCTGGGGCGTGCCGCTGATGCACCTCGTCGGTCTCGACAAGCTCGGCATGCTCGAGCCCTACGCGCCCAAGGATTACGACAAGCTGAAGCCGCGCTTCCGCGACACGGCCAATCCCCCTGCTTGGACGGGCATGGACACCTGGATGAGCCTGATCTGCTTCAACACGGTCGAGGCGAAGAAGCGCAACATCCCGGCGCCGGAGAGCTGGGCCGATCTCGCCAAGCCGATCTACAAGGGGCAGATCACCATGCCGAACCCGGCTTCCAGCCACACCGGCTACATGGCGGTGAACCATTGGAAGCAGGCGATGGGCGACAAGGCCTGGTCCTTCATGGACGGGCTGCACGAGAACGTCGCGCTCTACACCCATTCCGGCTCCAAGCCCTGCAAGATGGCGGCGACCGGCGAATACGTGATCGGCATCTCGACCGACATCACCTCGCCCCAGCTCAAGTCCAAGGGCGCGCCGATCGACATCATCCTGCCGAAGGACAAGGTCGGCTGGGACATCGAGGCCACCGCGATCATCAAGGGCACCAAGAAGCTCAAGGCCGCGCAGGCGCTGGCGGATTTCTCGGTGAGCAAGGCCGCCAACGACCAGTACAACAAGTTCATGGCGATCGTGGCCTATCCGGGCGAGTTCGCCACGCCGAAGGGCTATCCGCCGGGCGCCGAGGCCGCGATGGCCGACCAGAACCTCGTCGCCAGCGCACTCGACCGCGAGGCCGTGACGGCCGAATGGGTCAAGCGCTATGACGGCAAGTCCGAGCCCAAGAGCGACTGAGCCAGGGCTATCCTTCGCCGCCTTACCTCAAGCGTCCGGCGCGTATCCCGCGGGAGCGCGCCGGGCCGTTTCATGTCATCCGGATTGCCGATTCCATGGTTTCTTCCTCCGGCCAGACCGCGCTGCTGCTCGCCATTCGCGGCCTCGGCAAGACCTTCGGCCGCTATGTCGCGCTGAAGACGATCGACCTCGACGTCCATGAGGGCGAGTTCCTCAGCTTCCTCGGGCCTTCGGGCTGCGGGAAGTCGACGCTGCTGCGCATCATCACCGGGCTGGAGCGCCAGAGCGCCGGCACGATCGGCCAGGGCGGCCGCGACATCTCCGCGCTCTCGCCGGCGCAGCGCGGCTTCGGCATCCTGTTCCAGTCCTACGCGCTGTTTCCCAACCTTACCGTCCGCCAGAACGTCGCCTATGGCCTGAACGGCTCCGGCCGGGCGGCCGAGGCCCGCGTCGCCGAGCTGCTCGAGATGGTCGGCCTGCCGGACATCGGCGGCAAGTTTCCCTCCCAGCTTTCGGGCGGGCAGCAGCAGCGCGTGGCGCTGGCGCGCGCGCTCGCTCCGAGCCCGAAGCTGCTACTCCTCGACGAGCCGCTGAGCGCGCTCGATGCCAAGGTCCGCGTCCATCTGCGCGAGCAGATCAAGGATCTGCAGCGCCGGCTCGGCATCACCACCATCATGGTCACGCATGACCAGGAGGAGGCGCTGGCCATGGCCGACCGGATCGTGGTGATGAACCACGGCACCGTCGAGCAGGTCGGCACGCCTGCCGAGATCTACGGGCATCCCGCCTCGCTCTTCGTGGCGAGCTTCGTCGGCAAGATGAACCTCGTGCCGGGGCAGGTCGCCGGCGGCGCCTTCAGGCCGCATGGCTCCACGGCGACGATCGCCGAGGCGCAAGGCGAGGGTGCAGCGCGGCTCTGCGTAAGGCCCGAGGATATCGAGGTCTCGGATGCGGGCAGCGGCACCGCGGCACGTGTCGAGGGCGTGGAGTTCCTCGGCGCCTTCACGCGGCTCCGCCTCGCCGTTCCGGGCTGGGGCGGCGTGGTGTTGAGCGCCGATGTCGCGGCGCGCCAGATGCGCGACCTGGCGATCGCGCCGGGCGCGGCAGTGCGGATCACGCTCGACCCTACACGCCTGCAGCTCCTGCCGGGCGGCGGCGATGCGTGACGTCATGCTGGAGAGGGCGGTCGTAACGCGGCATCGGGCGCCGCCGATATCGGAACCGGCGCTGCGGCTCATGCTGACGCTCGTGCTGTTCGCAGCGCTCGTCGTCCTCGTGCTGCTGCCGGTCGGCGCCATCCTCTCCAAAAGCCTGGAGGATCAGAACGGCGCCTTCGTCGGCCTCGGCAATTTCAGTGCCTATCTCGGCAATCCCTCGCTCACCCGCTCGATCGGCAACAGCCTGCTGCTCGGCGCACTGACGACGACGATCACGGTCTCGCTCGCTTTCCTCTATGCCTATGCGTTGTCGCGCAGCTGCATGCCGTTGAAGCCGCTGTTCCGGGGCATCGGGCTGCTGCCGGTCCTCTCGCCCTCGCTGCTTCCGGCGATCGCGCTGACCTATCTCTTCGGCAATCAGGGCTTCCTCAGGGACCTGCTCGGCGGCGCCTCGATCTACGGGCTGTCCGGCATCGTCGTGGCGCAGGTCTTCTACTGCTTCCCGCATGCGCTGCTGATCCTGACGACGGCGCTCGCACTCTCCGATGCGCGGCTCTACGAGGCGGCGGAGATGCTGGGCGCTTCGCGCGGCCGGATGTTCCGCACGATCACGCTGCCCGGCGCCCGCTTCGGCCTCATCAGCGCGGTCTTCGTCGTCTTCACCATCGCCGTCACCGATTTCGGCGTGGCCAAGGTCATCGGCGGCCAGTTCAACGTGCTCTCGATCGACATTTACAAGCAGGTCATCGGCCAGCAGAATTTCCGCATGGGTGCGGTCGTCGGCGTGCTGCTGCTGCTGCCGGCGGTGCTCTCATTCGGCGTGGATCTCTATGTCCGGCGGCGGCAGAAATCGATGCTGAGTGTGCGAGCCGTCGTGCTGGTGCCGGAGCAGCGCAGGGGCTTCGACCTCGCGATGCTGGCGGCGGCGGGACTGGTCGCGCTCTTCATCCTCGTCCTTGTGGGCACCGCGCTCTTTGCCTCCTTCGTCAAGTTCTGGCCCTATGATCTGAGCCTGTCGCTCGGCAACTATGACTTCGCCGCCTATGACGCGGCCGGCTGGTCGTCCTACGGCAACAGCCTGACGATGGCTGCCTGGACGGCGCTGATCGGCACGGTCTTCGCCTTCGGCGGCGCCTATCTGGTCGAGAAGGGGCCCGGGCTGGCGCTGCCGCGCGCGCTCTATCGTGCGCTCGCAGTGCTGCCGCTGGCCGTGCCGGGGCTCGTGCTCGGCCTCGGCTACATCTTCTTCTTCAACAGCCCGTCGAACCCGCTGAACGGCGTCTATGGCGGACTGTCGATCCTCGTCATGTCCACCATCGCGCATTACTACACCGTGCCGCATCTGATGGCGGTGACGGCGCTGAAACAGATCGACGACGAGATCGAGGAGGCGGCTGCCGCGCTCGGCGTGCCGTTCTGGCAGACCTTCTCGCGCGTCACCCTGCCGATCTGCGCACCGACGGTGATCGACATCGCGACCTATTTCTTTCTCAACGCCATGACGACGATCGGCGCGGTGGTCTTCCTCTATGCGCCGGCGACCAAGCTCGCCTCCGTCGCCGTGGTGGAGATGGACGATACCGGCGACACGGCCGCCGCGGCAGCGATGGCGGTGATGATCCTGCTGACGGCCGCGGCCGTGAAGTTGCTGCAGATGCTCCTGACATCGGTCATCCTCCGCCGGACGCAGGTCTGGCGCCTGCGTCGCGACGATGGCTTGATCGACGACGCGGGGCGTGCTCCATCGGGGGCGTGACCATGCGCACCCCGGGGCCCGCCATGCGGCAGTATTCGGGAGCTCCCGAGCCGATCCGGATCAATGTCAGCTCCCGCATCGACCTTCTGACACTGAGGCTCTTCGTCGCGATCGTCGAGGAGCGCAGCATCGCGCGCGCTGCCGAGCGCGAGAACATCGCGGCCTCCGCCGTCAGCAAGCGCATCGGTGACTTGGAGCTTGCCCTGCGCACGGAGCTGCTGCACCGGCAGCGCCAGGGCGTCGAACCGACGGCCGCCGGGCAGGCCCTGTTCCAGCACGCGCGCCTCATCATGCGCAATCTGGCCGAGCTAGAGGCTGAGCTCGTCGACTTCTCGGCGGGTACACGCGGCCAGGTTCGCATCTGGGCCAACGAGTCCACGCTGTTCGGCTTCATTCCCGAGCAGCTCGCCGGATTCGCCGAGCGCTATCCGCAGGTGCGCGTCGAGCTGCAGTCCAACCTGAGCCCGGTCAATATCCAGGCGGTGATGGACAACAGTGCCGATATCGGCATTTTCTCCGGCGATCTGCCGACGGGCGAATTGTCCGTGCATTCCTGCTTCAAGGACCGCCTCGTCGTGGTCGTGCCGGCCGGGCATGAGCTCGCCGGCCGCGACGGGGTCGGCTTCGCGGAGCTGCTGGGCTACGATCTGATTGAGCAGGAGCCGCGCAGCTCCATCCAGACGCTTCTGCTCAAGAATGCGGGCGAGCTCGGCAACATCCCGCGTTCGCGCGTGCGGGTGGGAGGGTTCGACGCGGTCTGCCGCATGGTCGAGGCGGGGCTCGGGCTCGGCATCATTCCAAACCAGCTTGCCGCCAAGCTCAGCCCGGTGATGGACATCGTGACGGTGCCTCTCGAAGAGGACTGGGCCGTGCGCGAACACAAGATCTGCGTGCGCGGCGAGGCCGAGCTGCCCGTCGCGACGCGCCTTTTGCTGCGCCATCTGCTCGAGGCGGCGCAGGCGTCGTGAGCCACGCCGCAGCCTTGGTGAACCACGACTTCTCCCGGCCGCTGCGCCTTCCTATCCCGATGACGGAGCCGTTTCGGGCTTCGCCTGATGGGAGCGGGTGTCGTGTCCGGCACGATGTTCGAAAAAATCTGGGACCGCCACAAGGTCCATGAGCGGCCGGATGGGCAGACGCTGCTCTATGTCGACCGTCACTATGTCGGCGACGACCTGCCGCTGGAAGCCTTCGAGACGCTCCGGCGCAAGGGGCTGAAGGTCCGCAGGCCCGAGCTGACCTTCGCTATGCCGGACCACTATGTCTCGACCCGCGGCCGCAGCCTCGCCGACACTGTCGATGCCGAGCGGCGCGAGCTGATCGAGGAGCTGGTCCGCTTCACGGCCGAGAACGGGATCTCGCTCTTCCCGCTCGACGACATCCGGCAGGGCATCGTCCATGTCGTCGGACCCGAGCAGGGGCTGAGCCAGCCCGGCATGACCATCGTCTGTGGCGACAGCCACACCTCGACCCACGGCGCGCTCGGGGCGCTCGGCTTTGGCATCGGCGCGGCCGAGGTCAGCCATGTGTTCGCGACGCAGACGCTCTGGCAGCGCAGGCCGCGCACGATGCGCGTGACCGTCTCCGGCATCCCGGGCCCGAGCGTCGTCGCCAAGGACGTCATCATGGGGATCATCGCCCAGATCGGTGTCGCCGGCGCCGTCGGGCATGTCATCGAATATGCTGGCGAGACCATCCGCGAGCTCTCGATGGAGGGCCGCATGACCCTCTGCAACATGTCGATCGAGGCCGGTGCGCGCGCCGGCATGGTCGCGCCGGACGAGGTGACCTTCGCCTATCTCGCAGGGCGCCCCTTCGCTCCGAAGGGGGCCGAATGGGACGAGGCCGTAGTGCGCTGGCGAGCACTGGCAAGCGAGGCGGATGCGGCCTTCGACCGCGAGGTGCGGCTCGATGCAGCCACGCTCGCGCCGATGGTGTCCTGGGGCACGAGTCCGGAGGATGCCGGGCCGATCACCGGCCGTGTGCCCGATCCGCGCGGCATCGCCGATCCGCTGAAGCGCAGCCGCATCGAGAAGGGTCTGGCCTATATGGGGCTTCAGCCCGGCGCGGCGCTCGAAGGGCTGGCTGTCGACCGCGTCTTCATCGGCTCCTGCACCAATGGCCGCATCGAGGACCTGCGCCTCGCCGCGGCGGTGCTGGAAGGGCGCCGGGCGACCGTGCCGACGCTCGTGGTGCCGGGCTCCGGGACGGTAAGGGCGCAAGCCGAGGCGGAGGGTCTCGATCGGATCTTCCTGGCAGCGGGCTGCGACTGGCGCCATGCCGGCTGCTCGATGTGCCTCGCCATCAACGGCGACATGCTCGCCGAAGGCGAGCGCTGTGCCTCCACTACCAACCGCAATTTCGTCGGCCGACAGGGCAGGGGCTCGCGAACGCATCTGATGAGCCCGGCGATGGCTGCGGCCGCGGCCGTCGCCGGCCGCCTCACCGATGTCCGCCAGCTCGGGATGGCCTGAGCATGGAGCGTTTCACCCGCCTTTCCGGCGTCGCCGTCCCGATCGAGGGCGCCGATATCGACACCGACCAGATCCTGCCGGCGCGCTTCATGCACAAGCGGCGCGTCGAGTACGGCCAGTACTGCTTCCACGACCAGCGCCTCGACACGACGGGCCGGCCGCGCCCGGATTTCGTGCTGAACCGGCCCGGCTTCCGGCAGCCCGCGATCCTGGTGGGGGATCGCAATTTCGGCTGCGGCTCCTCGCGCGAGCAGGCGGTCCATACGCTGGTCGATTTCGGCATCCGCAGCATCATCGCCGTCAGCTTCGGGGACATCTTCCGGACGAACTGCCTGAAGAACGGCCTGCTGCCGGTCACGCAGCCAGAGGAGATCGTGCGCGGGCTGCGCGCCGGCCTCACCGCGTCGCCGGGGCTGCACCTCACGATCGATCTCGAGAGCGAGCAGGTCATCGAGGCCGACGGCACCGCGCATGTCTTTTCGGCCGATCCCTTCGGTCGTTCCTGCCTCCTCGCCGGCCTCGACGAGATCGACTACACGCTGACGCTGCTCGATCGGGTCAGCGCCTTCGAGGCGGCGGGGCAGTGAAGGCCAGCGCCTCAACCATCGTTCTGCTGACATATCGGAGAGTTCCATGAAGATTGCAGTCCTGCCGGGTGACGGCATCGGGCCCGAAGTGACGCGCCAAGGCGTCAAGGTTCTGCGCGCCGCCGCCGCGCGCTTCGGCTTTGATCTCGAGTTGAGCGAGGCGCTGATCGGCGGCTGCGCCTACGAGGCCCATGGTCATCCGCTGCCGCCCGCGACGCTCGCGCTCGCCCGCGAGGCCGACGCGATCCTGTTCGGCTCGGAAGGCGGTTTCCAGTACGAGACGCTGCCTCGCGGTCTGAGGCCCGGCGACGCGCTGCTGAGCCTGCGCCGCGAGCTCGACCTCTTCGCCAATTTCCGTCCCGTGATCGCCTGGCCGGAACTGGCCGATGCGACGACCTTCAAGCCGGAGGTGGTCGAAGGCGTCGACCTGACCATCCTGCGCGAACTGACGAGCGACATCTATTTCGGCGAGCCGCGTGGCATCGAGACCCTGCCCGACGGCACCCGGCGCGGCATCAACACGATGAGCTACGCCGAGGCCGAGATCCGTCGCATCGCCCATGCAGGTTTCCGCGCCGCGCGGGCACGACGCCGCAAGCTCTGCTCGGTCGACAAGGCCAATGTGCTCGAGACGATGGAGCTCTGGCGCGAGATCGTCACCGAGATCGGCGCCGAGTACCCGGATGTCGAGCTGACCCATCTCTATATCGATGCAGCCGCGATGGCGCTGGTGCGCACGCCGAAGGCCTTCGACGTCATCGTCACCGCCAATCTCTTCGGCGATATCCTCTCCGACGAGGCGTCGATGCTGGTCGGCTCGATCGGGATGCTGCCTTCGGCCTCGCTGAACGCGCAGGGCAAGGGTCTGTTCGAGCCTGTCCATGGCTGCGCGCCGGATATCGCCGGCAAGGACATCGCCAATCCGCTGGCCGCGATTCTGTCCGTAGCAATGATGCTGCGGCTCGGATTCGGCCGAGAGGACGCGGCCTCGGCGGTCGAGGCGGCAGTGCGTCGGACGCTCGCCGACGGCCACCGCACGAGCGACATCGCGAGCCCGGGCTGCGCCGCGGTCGGGACGGAAGAGATGGGCGATCTGGTGCTGCGGGCGCTGGCCTGACACGCTGGCCGTTTCTTGGTCGCGCGGAGGCATGCAGGGAAGGCGTGCCTCCGCTTTCGCGTGGGCGTATTGCAAATATTTCACAAGAGATTTTATAGTTCGCTCGATGCTGCCCGGATCGAACGGGCGCATGGCGGACAAGGAGTTTCTCGATGAAGACCAGCGGCCTCGGAACGATTGGAAACAGGGTCGTCTTCGAGAACGAACGGGTCCGCGTCTGGCTTGTAGAACTCGAGCCAGGCCAGATCCAGTCGCGGCATGTGCATGATCTGCCCTACCTCATCGTGCCGCTGACCGACGGGCAGAACATCATGCGCTTCGATGACGGGCGCGAAGTGAGGACGGATGAGAAGCCCGGCGTCACGCTCTGGCGGATGCCCGGCGCTGCGCACGAACTGGAAAATGTCAGCTCCTGGCAGTACCGCAACATTCTCGTCGAGTTGAAGGAGCCCGAGCCTGCTGCGGGCGCCGTGGCATGATCGACCGCAGGCGGCTGATCGGACTTCCGTTCCTCGCGCCGCTCATCGCCGGCGCTGCCCGGGCCCAGGGGCTTTCCGGTCGGCCCGTCACCATCGTTTCGCCCTATGCGGCGGGCGGCACCAGCGACATCATCGCCCGCGTGCTCGGCGAAGGCCTGCATGAGCTTTGGAAGCAGCCCGTCCTGATCGAGAATCGGCCCGGCGCCAACGGCTCGATCGGCGTCTCGGCCGTGGCGCGCGCCGCTCCCGATGGCCACACGCTGCTTGCCGTGGCGTCCAGCGCACTGACGCTGAACCCGCTGCTCTACAAGAAGCTCGCCTATGACGTGGAACGCGATCTTGTTCCGGTGAGCGTCACCGGGCTGGTTCCGAATGTCGTGGTCGTCAATCCGAAGCTGCCCGCACGCAGCCTGGCCGAGCTCGTTGCTGTTGCGAAGGCCCGGCCGGGCGGGCTGACCTATGCCTCCCAGGGCATCGGCTCGAACGGGCAGATGAACGCCGAGCTGTTTCGTCTCGCGACCGGCCTATCGCTGCTGCACGTTCCCTACAAAGGCAGCGCCCAGGCCGTCACCGACCTGGTCGGGGGGCAGGTCGACCTCATGTTCGACAACTTGCCGACCGTGCTGGAGCAGATCCGCGGCGGCCAGCTCAGGGCGCTGGCGGTAACCTCGGCCGCGCGTACGCCGCTGCTGCCCGAGGTGCCCACCGTGGCGGAGGCGGCGATCCCCGGTTTCGACACTTCCGCCTGGTTCGCCGTGCTCGCGCCAAGGACAACGTCGCCGGAGCTGGTGGCGCAGCTCGAGAAGGCGGTTGTCGGCGTCCTGGCGCAGCCTCCAATCGCGGCCAAGCTTGCCGCCGCGGGCGTTACCGTGGCTGCTGCCGGTTCGAAGGACCTCGCGGCGCGCATCCTGCATGATCGGCAAATGTGGGGAGAGGTCATCGCGAAAGCGGGTGTCGTCATCGATTGAAATCGCAAAAGATATCTCTTGAGAAATATCACAAGATCGGACATCTTCACGGCAAGGGCGCAATGCCCGCCGTGAGGGGAAATCCGATGCACAGGATCACGAAAGCCGCAGTCGCCATATTCGCGGGCGCAGTTGCCGCCGCGAGCTTCGCCGTCGCGCCCGCCGAGGCACAGACGCCGATCACCTTCTCGCTCGACTTCCGCGCACTCGGCCGCCATGCAGCCTGGTTCGTGGCGCTCGACAAGGGCTACTACAAGCAGGCCGGGCTGGACGTGAACATCATCGCCGGGCAGGGGACCGCACAGGCGATCCAGGCTCTGGAGGCCGGCACGGCCCAGGTCGCGTTCTCGGATGTCGCCGGCGTCGTCGCGGCGCGCGCCAACAGCGGCTCTACGGCGAGGCTCGTCTCCGTGACCTATCAGAAGGCGCCTTACGCGATCTTCTCGCTGCGGGATGGCGCCAATGTTCGTTCCGCCGAGCAGCTCGGGGGGCTCGAGATCGGCAGCGGTGCCGGCAGCTTCACCCAGAAGGTGATCGAAGCGTTCATGCTGCAGAAAGGCATCACTACGCCGGCGAAGTTCACCAATGTCGACCCCTCCGCGCGCGTCGGCTTGCTTGCGGCAAAGAAGATTCCGTCGGTCGAGACCTTCGTGATGGCCCGGCCGGGCGTCGCCAAGGCGGTCGGTTCCTCGAATGCCCGAACCTATCTGCTCGCCAATGACGGGCTCGTGCTCTACTCGAACGGCATCGTCGTCCGCGAGGACCTGATCAAGTCGAAGCCCGAGGTGGTCAAGGCGTTCATCGCGGCCTCGCTCAAGGGTTGGAAGGACACGATCGCGAAGCCCGAGGAGGCGGCCGACATCGTCGTCAAGCTCAACAAGGGGCTCGAGAAGGATGTCGTGCTTGAGGAGATCCAGATCGTGACCGAACTCGTTAAGACCGAGGTCACGGACAAGGCCGGCCTCGGCACCATCGATCCCGCCGCCATGGCCTCCTCGGTGTCGCTCATCCTCCAGACCCTGCCGGGCGCCAAGGTCACCGCGAGCGACGTCTACGACTCCACCCTGCTGCCTGCGACGCCTGTCCTGCCGTGAGCACAACTTTGACACAAGCGGAGCGCGCCCCAGCGGGCGCGCTCGAAGTCTACGGCCACTTCATCGGTGTCCGGAAGGTTTTCGGGACGGGGGAGGGCGAGATGATTGCCCTCTCCGAGGTCGATTATGAGCTGAAGAAGGGCGAGCTCGTCGCGCTGCTCGGCCCGAGCGGCTGCGGCAAGACCACCCTGCTGCGCATGGTTGCGGGGCTGACCAAGCCGAGTGGCGGCAAGATCGTGATCCGCGGCCGCGAGGTCACCGAGCCGCAGGACGATTTCGGTTTCGTCTTCCAGAGCCCCAACCTGCTGCCCTGGCGCACGGTGATCTCCAACGTGCTGTTCCCGATGGAGATCAAGGGGCGGCTCGACGACAAGGCACGCGCGCGGGCCGCCGAGCTCCTGGACCATGTCGGCCTCGGCAAGTTCCTGAAGAGCCGGCCGCACGAACTGTCCGGTGGCATGAAGCAGCGTGTCGCGCTCTGCCGTGCGCTGATCCATTCGCCCTCGCTCATCCTGATGGACGAGCCGTTCGGCGCGCTCGACGAGTTGACCCGCATGGAAATGCACGAGCTGCTGCTCGACATCCGCCGTCTGACCGGAACGACGGTGATGTTCGTCACGCACTCGATCTCTGAGGCGATTTATCTCGCCGACGAGGTGCTGGTGTTCAGCGCGCGACCCGGCCGGGTCTCGGACCGCATCAGGGTCGACTTGCCTTATCCGCGCGAGGCGGCCCAGCGCTACACCAGCACTTTCAGCGAGTACGAGCGGCGCGCCGGCGCCGGCCTCGGCGTCCTTCATCACGCTTGACGATCCGCATCATGAAAATCTCATCGGACGCCTTCACGCGGATCGCCTATCCCGCGCTCGGCCTCGTGCTCCTGCTGGTGCTCTGGCAGGGCTACATCGTGCTCTTCGACGTGCCCCAGGCGGTGCTGCCGCGGCCGCTGACGGTCTGGAACGCGACGGTCAACAACCTGCCGCTGCTGCTTTCGGAGGGGAGGGTGACCTTGCTCGAGAGCGTCTACGGCTTCCTCCTCGCCTTCTTCCTCGGCATTCCGATCGCAGTCGCGATCTCGTCCTCGCGGACGCTGAACCTGATGTTCTATCCGCTGCTGATCGCGACGCAGGCTCTGCCCAAGGTGGCTCTGGCGCCGCTGATCCTGGTCTGGCTCGGCACGGGCATCGAATCCAAGCTTGCCATCGCCTGGCTTGTCGCCTTCTTCCCGATCGTGGTCGACACCGCCACCGGCCTGCGCTCCACCCCGCCGGAGATGCTCGACCTTGCCTCTTCGGTCCGCGCCACGGGCTGGCAGACCTTCTGGAAGATTCGCTTCCCCGCCGCGCTGCCCTTCGTGATCACCGGCTCGAAGGTCGCGATCACGCTGGCCGTCATCGGCGCCGTGATCGGCGAGTTCATCAGCTCGAACGAAGGACTCGGCAATTTGCTGCTGGTCGCCAACTCGCAGGTGAATACGCCGCTCGCCTTTGCAGCGCTGCTCGCGCTCGCGGTGCTCGGCATGGCGCTCTATGCCGCCGTCGCGCTCGTCGAGGTCGCGCTGAAACCCTGGTTCAGCGAAGTCCGCCACTGAAGAACCGCCGAAGAGTCCGTCATGACCAAGCCTCGCATCGCCCTTCTCGTCGGCTCGCTGAGCCGGGACTCGATCAACCGCCGTCTTGGGGAGGCGCTTGCGCGCCTCGGTAGCGACCGCTTCGAGATCGCGGAAAGCACGCTCGCGGACCTGCCGCTCTTCAACCGCGATCTCGACGCGGCGCTGCCCGCACCGGTGCTGCGCTTCAAGGCCGAGGTCGAAGCGGCGGATGGCGTGCTGATCGTCGGCCCTGAATACAACCGCTCCGTTTCGTCCGCTCTCAAGAACGCGATCGATTGGGGCTCGCGCCCCTATGGCGCCAATTCCTGGAAGGACAAGCCGGCGGCGATCGCCGGCCTCGCCAGCGGCGCGCTCGGAACCGCACCGGCGCAGCAGCATCTGCGCAACATCCTCTCGCATCTCGACGTGCATGTCCTGCCGCAGCCGGAAGTCTGCATGTCGATGCGCGAGGGGCTGTTCGATGCGGCCGGAGACATCGCCGACGCGGCGACCAGGCGTTTCCTCGACGGCTTCCTGTCCCGCTTCGCCGGGCATGTCGCGCGCTTCGGCAAGGTGGCGGCATGAGCACCGAACGGATCGCGCTGGATGTCCACGCCCATCTGATCCCTGTCGGACATGAGGGGATCTCGCAGGCCGAGGGCGTGACCTGGGATCCGGCAACGGAGAAGCTCGTCATCGACGGCCACGCCGTCGGCATCAAGGCTCTGTTCCATCCGGAGGCGCTGATCGCCTGGATGGACGCACAGGGTGTCGAGCGGGCCTGGATTTCGGTGCCGCCTCCGACCTACCGGCCGGGCCTCGACGCCGCGCAGGCGGAGGCCTGGACGCGCGCGCTGAACGAGGGGCTCGTCGCGATCGCGGCGTCCCATCCCGAGCGTCTGGAGCCGTTATTCCATCTGCCGGTCGGGCATCCCGAACTCGCCGTTGCAGTGGTACGGGAATGCGTGGCGAGCGGGCGTGCTCGCTTCGCCATGCCGACCGGCGAACCCGGGCTGGTGCTGTCGCAACCGTCGCATGCGCCGCTCTGGCAGGTGCTGGACGAGGCCGGTGCCTTCGTCTTCCTGCATCCGGGCGAAGGCTGCGACGGGCGGCTCGATCCCTTCTATCTGCACAATCTCCTCGGCAATCCCAGCGAGACCGCCATCGCGGCGAGCCACCTCGTCTTCGCCGGAATCCTGGAACGCCATCCGCGCATCACGATCTGCCTGGCCCATGCCGGCGGGACAGTTGCCGCTGTCGCCGGTCGCTGGCAGCAGGGCTTCGCCACCGCCAGGCCCGGCCTCGACACGACGGTCGAGGCGCCGGCCAAGGCGCTGCGGCGCTTCTGCGTCGACTGCATCGCGCATGATCCGGCGCTGCTCGGCCTGGCGGAGTCCGTCTTCGGACCCGAGCGGGTCGTCTTCGGCTCGGACTGGCCCTTCCCGATGGGTTTGCTCAAGCCGCATGAGCAGCTGGCGGGCCTCTCGGCCGAGCGCCGCCGCGCCATCTTCTGCGACAATCCCGGGCGCTTGCCGGGCTGAGCCCGCTGCGCACGCTGCCAAGAAAAAGGGCCGGTCCCCGAAGGGCCGGCCCTTTCCTTTAGGCGTTGCGCAGGGCCTCAGATCACGACGTCGCTATCGCCGGCGAGATCGCGCTCCACGAGCTTGTTGCGCAGCTCGCCCAATCCCTCGGCGCGGACGATCACCTCGTCGCCGGCCTTCAGGAAGATCGGCGGCTCGCGCGCATTGCCGATGCCGGCCGGCGTGCCCGTGAGCAGCACGTCGCCGGGATGCAGCGTCATGCCGAAGGAAAGCTCGGCGATCAGCTCCTCGATCGGGAAGGCCATCTGCGCGGCGACGGCGTCCTGCATCACCTCGCCATTGAGCAGGCATTGCAGGCGGACCTTCGGCAAGTCGATCTCATCGGGCGTCACGACCATGGGACCAAGCGGCATCGTGCCGTCGATGCTCTTGCCCTTCAGCCACTGCGCGCCGTGGCGGCGCTGGAGATCGCGCTGCGAGACGTCGTTGGCGAGGCAGAAGCCGAAGATGTGCTCATGGGCGCGCGCCTTCGGGATGCTGCGGCCGCCCTTGCCGATGACGATCGCGATTTCGGCCTCGTAGTCCCACTTTGCCGAGATGCGGGCGTCGAAGGCGATGTCGTCGTTCGGGCCGATGACGACGTCGGGCGCCTTGGTGAAGAAGGTCGGCGCATTGGGGCGGTCGACGTCCTGGCCTTCGCGTTTGCCCTTGCTCTCCTCGAAATGCGTCCAGTAGTTCCAGCCCGTGCAGAGCACGTCGCGGCGGAAGCGGCGGATCGGGGCGGCGATGTCGGCTCCCGCCAGCGGCAGGCGCTCGCCCGTGGCCCGGGCCGAATCCAGGACAGCGGAGCGGATGTCCGGCGCGAGGCCGATGAGGGCGACGAGGTCCCCGGTTTCGCGCGGCAGGAGGACGATCTCGCCCCCCTCCACAAAGCCAAGGCGTTCGCTCTCGCCCTGGCGGATGTTGATGAAGCGCATTGGACGCCGCTCAGTCCTGGATGACCGCGATCGCGTTGATCTCGATCAGATAGTCGGGCGATGTCATCTTGCAGATTTCGACCATGGTCGAGGCCGGCGCGATGCCGGTGAAGTATTCGCGCCGGACCTTATGGATGGCGTCAAAATGCTCCATGTTCCGGACATAGACATCGACGCGGCAGATGTCGTCGAGCGTGCCGCCGGCCTCTTCCACCGCGGCCTTCAAGTTTTCGCAGACCTGGCGGGTCTGTTCGGAGACGTCGCCGATGCCGGCGATCGAGCCGTCCGCCCGGCGCGAGGTCATGCCGGAAATGAAGACGAGCCGGCCGCGCGCCTCGATCATGGTCGCTTGCGCGAAGTGACCGTTGGGCTGACGCAGCTTAGCGCTGGTGATCTTCTGCTTGGCCATTGGAAAACTCCGTTATCAGGAAAGAGAGGAGGGGAACGCGACGTCCAGCCGGGCCGCGGCGGCACGCAGTGCCTCCAGCGTCGCTGGGGCGATGCGGCAGGAGCCGTCGAAATCGCGGTGGGCCTTGGCTGCGCGGTCGCCCGGCATGCGCACGGCGGCAGCGCCGGGAGCCGTCTTCGAGGCGCGGATGCGGTCCGCGAAGCCGGTCGCGGACGCCTCGAACTCGCCGAGCGGGCGGAAGCCCTCGATCTCGATGGCGAGGAACAGGTTCGCGCTGGCATAGGGCTGCGACAGGTCGCCATAGAGCGGTCGGACCGCATCGCCGATGGCACCGGCCGAGAGGCCGCCCGCGAGCAGATCGACCATCACCGCGAGACCGAAGCCCTTGGCGGCGGCGGCCGGCAGCAGCATGCCCTTGATCGCCTCAGCCGCATTCGTGGTCGGCACGCCGTCGGCGGTGGCGGCCCAGCCTTCGGGAATGGGCTCGCCGCGCGCGTCGGCGAGCCGGATCTTGCCCATGGCGCCGGCGCTCATCGCGAGATCGAGCACAAGCGGCTCGCCACCCGTGGGCACGGCGATGGCGAGCGGATTGTTGCCGACGACACGCTCGGCGCCGCCGGGAGCCGGCAGCAGCGGGCGGGTGTTCGCCATGACGATGCCGATCTGGCCGGCCAGCGCGATCTTGCGCGCGAAACGGCCTGCGGCGCCGAAGTGGAAGGCGTTGCGTATGGCCACCGCGGCGAGGCCGTGTGCCCGTGCCCGCTCGATCGCGAGGGATGCTGCCTTCTCGGCCGTGACATGGCCGAGCGCGTTGTCCGCATCGATCGTGACGCGCGCGCCCGCATCGACCACGATCCGGCCGTTGGCGCCGGCGTCGACCGAACCCTTTTCGATTCGCTCCAGATACATGGGCAGGAGCATCAGGCCGTGCGAGCCGAGTCCTTCGATATCGGCATCGAGCAGCGCTTCGGCCACCAGTCCGGCATAGGGAGCAGGCGTGCCGGCTTTCGCCAGCAAGGCCTGGGCAAGCATGCGCAAATCGGCGGCCGGGTATGAGGCGGGATTAGCCATGGGCGGCGTCCTGGGAAGCGCGCGCCATCAATGCGCGTCCCGCTCGTCGGTGTACCAGGACGGCATCTGCGGGTAGTGCGGGCCGTCATAGATCTCGACGACGACCGTCTCCTCGATGGCGACGCTCGGTCCGTGCACGTTGCCCTTGGGATTGCAGTAGAAGCTGCCCGGCTTCAGCGTGACGCCGGTGCTGGTGTATTCGAAGTGCCCGGACAGGCAGAACATCATCTGGTTCGAGGCATGGGAGTGCGGCTTGGGGATGCCGGCGCCCTTTTCGAAGCGGATCAGGGCCACGGAGGCGCCGGTCGCCTCGTCCCGCCACAGCATCTTCTCGTGAACACCCTTCAGCGACTTCGGGCGCCAGGGCATGTCGTTCGATTGGATGAGGATTTCCTCGAGGCTGGGAGCGCCGGCGGGGAGCTGCATGATGGACCCTTCTGTTCAGCATTCACGCTTAGGATGTCCGTCATGATATTTCACGTGATGTCTAATGCAAGCGCCAAAAGGCCGCGACGCGGAATTTCTGCGTCGCGGCCAGGAACGAAGTGAAAGGGAGGAGGGGCCGGCGGCCCCAGCGCCGAAGCCGGCGCGGGAGTCTCGTCAGCGCGAACGCGGTGTCGGCATGCGCTTGGGAGCGTGCTGGTGCAGCTGGGCGACCTTGTCGCGCAGCGCGGCGAGATGTTCGCGCATCGCCGCCGCAGCGGTTTGCGGATCATGCGCCTCGATCGCGTCCAGCACCGCACGGTGCTGTCGGTCGGAGGCTTCCGTATCGAGCGTCTGCCAGAGATGCAGGTACCAGGCGCGCGTCGAACGCTCGTGCAGCGCCTTGGCGAACTCGCCGAGGATGCGCGACTGGGACATGTCGCTGAGCTTGTTGTGGAAGGCGCGGTCACACTCGACGAAGGAGTCGATCCGGCCTCCGCCATGTGGGTCGTCGCGATGGTGATCGAGCAGGGCCCGGATTTCGGCGACGTCCTCGGGGCGGCGATTCTCGGCGGCGCGGGCCGCGATCTCCGGTTCCACGACGAGGCGCGCGTCGAGGATCTCCAGCACCTGCCCCATGGAGTCGGGCTGGATGATCACGCCCTTGCGCGGAACGATGTCGACGAGTCCTTCCGCCTGCAGGCGCTGCAGCGCCTGGTGGACCGGCGTGCGCCCCAGGCCGAGCTGCTCGCAGATCGAAGCCTCGTTGAGATACTGGCCCGGCGCGAAGAACAGCGTGATGATGCGGTCCTTGATCGCGATATAGGCCTGCTCCGAAAGCGACAGGGTCTCTTCCTTGACCTTGGCCTTTTGCGCGGGACGCCGCTTCCGGGCTGTTTCGCTGGTCGTGGCTGTCATTTCGTCATGCCGCACGGAGTTGGAGCAATCGCCGGAGTAGCGATCCTTCAATATCGTCGAAGCGAAAGACGGGCAAATCGCGCCCGCCTTCCCGCTTTCCCAAGCGTTCGCTATTGCTGCACGCGGATGTTGCCGACCCGGATGATCTCGCCGATCTTGGCGCGTTCCTTCCCGAGAAAGCTGTCGAGCTCCGCGGCGCTGCCGCCGGCGGGGACATAATGCATCGTCAGCATGCGCGCGCGAATCTCGGGCTTGGACAGCACCGCGTTGATGTCGGCGTTGATCTTGTCGCGGATATCGGCCGGCAGGCCGGCCGGGCCGTGCAGGCTGAGCCAGGTGCCGGCATCAAGATCGGGCAGGCCCTGCTCCGCGAAGGAAGGAATATCGGGCTCGCCCTCATAGCGCTTTGCGCTTGCGACCCCCAGTGCCTTGAGCTTGCCTTCCTTCACCTGCGCCATGGTCGAGACGTCCATCGCGACCTGGATGTTGCCAGAGAGCAGGTCGATCACGGCCGCGCCCATGCCGCGATAGGGCACATGGGTCATCTTGATTCCGGTGCGCTGGGTCAGCTGCTCGGTCGCAAGGTGGAAGGAGGAACCATAGCCGGTCGAGGCGAAGGCGAGCTTGTCCGGGTTCGCCTTCGCAAAGGCGATGAATTCCTGCAGGTTCTTGGCCGGAACGGACGGGTGCACCACCAGGAAGATCGGGCTCGTCGCGAGCAGCGCGATGCCGGTGAAGTCCTTCTCGACGTTGTAGGGCAGCTTGTCGAAGAGGAAGGGGTTGGCCGCCTGCGAGGTGATCAGCCCCATGCTGAGCGTGTAGCCGTCGGCCGGTGACTTGGCGACGGCGTCGGTGCCGATGATGGCATTGCCACCGCTCTTGTTCTCGACGTTGACGCGGACGCCCCAGCGCTCGGCCAGGCCCTCGGCGAGAACCCGGGCGACGCCGTCGGCTGTTCCGCCGGCGGCGAGCGGGACAACGATGCTTACGGGGCGTTGTGGCCAGGTCTGCGCCATGGCCTCGGTACAGACCGGCACCAGACCGATGCCGATGGTCATTATGAGCGAGTTCAGCGCCGTGAGCGCGGTGCGCAGCATGTCATTCCCCTTTTAATTGATGTCGCAAGAGAAATATCATAAGAAATGTCATATGCCGTCAACCGAGCAGGCGCCGTGAAGCTTCCGTCCGACCGATTTTCCTATTCCGCGATGCCGCATCGGCGACCGATCGCGTTGCCGGGCGGCGCGCGGATCGCCGTCTACACCGTCGTCAATGTCGAGGACTGGGACTTCCGCAAGCCGATCGTGCGGCAATACGTGCCGTCGCCGGCGGCGGTGCCGGTGGTGCCGGACGTGCAGAACTGGGCCTGGCACGAATACGGCCTGAGGGTTGGATTCTGGCGCCTGCTGGAAGCGCTGTCACGGCGCGGGCTGAGGGCCTCCGCACCGATCAATGCGAAGCTCTGCGAGAGCTACGAGCCGGTGGCGCGGGCGATGCTCGATGCCGGCTGGGAGTTCGTGGGCCATGGCGTCGTGCAGGGTGCGATGCACGCGGTGCCCGATCAGCGCGAGGCGATCCAGAGCTCGATGCGCATCCTGCGCGATTTCGCCGGCAAGGCGCCGCAGGGTTGGCTCGGACCCGGCATGGCCGAGACCGCCGAGACGCTCGACCTGCTCGCCGAGGCGGGTTTCGGCTATGTCTGCGACTGGGCCATGGATGAGCATCCGGTCGAGATGGCGACCGATCATGGGCCGATCGTGGCCATGCCCTATTCACTCGAAACCGGCGATCTCCCGATGATGGTCGCTCATCACCACGAGTCCGATCTCTGGCTACGGCGGCTGCGCGACCAGTTCGACCGGCTCTATGCGGAGGGGGAGACGCAGCCGCGCATCATGTCGCTGAGCGTCCACCCCTACATCATGGGTGTGCCGCACCGGATCGGCTACTTTGAACAGGCGCTCGACCATTTCGCCGGGCATGACGGCGTCTGGTTCGCGACGGCGGGCGAGATCTACGACTGGTATCGAGCGGTGGCGCTCGAGGGCTGAGCAGAGGGCGTGCGCTCAGGCGCAGGCCCCCGGCCTCTTCTTGATGGGGCGCGGCCAGCAAGGCGGACCGCGCCCGTCGCGGTCACGCCACCTTGGCGTGCAACGTGCCGATGCCCTCGACATAGCCTTCCATGACGTCGCCCCGCACGATCGCGCCGACACCGGAAGGGGTGCCGGACATGATCAGGTCGCCCGGCTCGAGCTCGAACAGGCCGGAGAGGTAGGAGATCATCTCCGGCACCTTCCAGATCATGTGGTTGAGGTCGCCCTGCTGGCGGATTTCGCCGTTGACCTTCAGCCAGATCGCCCCGTTCTCGGGGTGGCCGATCGTGCTCGCCGGAACGATCTCGCCCATCGGCGCGGAATGCTCGAAGGCCTTGCCGATCTCCCAGGGGCGGCTCGCCTTCTTGCACTCGTCCTGCAGGTCGCGCCGGGTCATGTCGAGGCCGACCGCATAGCCGTAGACGTGATCGAGCGCCTTTTCGACCGGGATGTCCTTGCCGCCCTTGGCGAGGGCGACGACCATTTCGATCTCGTGGTGCACATTGCTGCTGCGCGGCGGGTAGGGGAAATCGGCGCCATCGAGGACGACGTTGTCGGGGTTCTTCTGGAAGAAGAAGGGCGCCTCGCGGTTCGGGTCGCCCCCCATCTCGATCGTGTGGGCGGCATAGTTGCGGCCGACGCAGTAGATGCGGTGGACGGGGAAGCGACTTTGCGTCCCCCGCACCGCGATGGAGATTGGCGCGGGGGCCTGCACGACATGGTTCTGAGGCGTGGCGATGTTCATCTTGCGGCGTCCTTCGTTGGCAAGAGGGTGGGTCAGCGTGAGGCGGCGTAATAGGCGAACCGACGTTCGAGCCCGGCCAGCAATTCGTTGAGCGTGAAGGCGAAGGTGAAGAGCACCAGCAGCAGCGCCCAGAAATGCTCCATCAGGAAATGCGACTGGTAGATCTCGAAGAGCGTCCCGAAGCCGACGACAGAGACCAGCAATTGCCCGATCACCACACCCTTGACGGCGCGGATCATCCCGAGCCGGATGCCGGCCAAGATCTCGGGCAGGGCTGCCCAGAGATAGATCCGGCTGAAGGCCTGCCAGCGGCTGGCGCCGAAGCTGCGCGCCATCTCGACCAGCGAGGGTGAGATGGCGCGGATGCCGGCTCGCGTGTTGAGCACGACGATCCACATCGAGAACAGCACGACCGTCAGCACGATCGTCGTCTCGCCGAGCCCGAACAGCACCATGATGACGGGAACGAGGGCGCTCAGCGGCGCCGAGAGGAAGAGGTTCACCCAGGGCAGCAGGAGGCGGTCTGCGATGACCGAGCGGCCCATCAGGATCCCGAGCGGGACGCCGATGCCGATCGCGATCGCGTTGCCGAGCAGGAAGGCGCGGCCGGTGATCAGGAGCGCATCGAGGAACGAGGCCGTCGGCACGATCTCGAAGACGCGCCCGATGATGCTGGACAGCGGCGGCAGGATGAAGCCGGCGTCCGTATGGCCGACGATCTCCCAGATCACGGCCCAGACGATCAGCGACGTCATCAAGGGAAGGCGGATACCGGAAATGACCATGCCCGCCCCCTAGTCCAGATAGTGCTTGAGCTGCTGCCAAATCTCCTCGACGACGTCGAGATAGGTGCTGTCGCGCCTGATCTTGTCCGGGTCGCCGCCGCGCATGATCTTCGGCTCGATGACCGCCGCGACGCGGCTCGGCCGGCGCGAAAGCAGCGCGATCCGGTCGGAGACATAGACCGCCTCCTCGATGCTGTGCGTCACGAAGATGAAGGACTTGCCCTCGTTCGCGACGAGCTCGAGCAGTTCCTCCTGGAACTTGCGGCGGGTCTGCTCGTCGACCGCCGAGAACGGCTCGTCCATCAGCACGACCTTGGCGTCGACCGCGAGGGCACGGGCAAGCCCGACCCGCTGCCGCATGCCGCCCGAGAGCTCGTGCGGATATTTCCGCTCGAACCCCTTGAGGCCGACGCGTGCGATGTGGCGCTCGGCGATCGCCTCGCGCTCGCTATGGGCGACGCCGCGCAGTTCGAGCCCGAATGCGACGTTCCGGATCACGCTCGCCCACGGCATCAGCGCGAAGTCCTGGAACACGAACGCGCGCTCGGGGCCGGGCCCCTTCACCTCGCGACCGTCTACGAAGACCTGGCCGCCGCTGGCCGGGATCAGCCCGGCGATGATCTTGAGAAGCGTGGTCTTGCCGCAGCCGGAGGGGCCGAGCAGCGTCGTCAGCCGGCCCTCGGGAAAATCCAGCGAGATCCCGCTGAGCGCCTCGATGCCGCCCGGATAGGTCTTCGAGACGCTTTTGACCTCGACGATCGGCCGTGTGGCAAGAAGTGGCGGCGCGATGTCGGTCATGTGCCGCGGTGTGACCGCTGCAAGGTTCGGGGTCATGCGCGTCCCTCCGGTCGGAACAGGGTGACCTCGATCCGCTCGAGAACCTCGATGAACAGGACCGAGAAGGCGATGATGGCGAGAATGGCCGCGTACATCTTGGGATAGTCGGCGACCGACTGGTTGTAGGAGATCACGTCGCCGATGCCGGTCGGCGTGATCAGCAGTTCGGCGAGGATGACGCCGATGAAGGCGGCCGCGCAGCCAAGCCGCAGACCCGCGAAGATCATCGGGCTCGCCGCGGGCAGGATGACGAGGCGGATGTTCTGGCTGCGGCTGGCGAGAAAGGACCGCCCCATTTCCAGGAGCGATTTCGGCGTGTTGCGCACCGCGCCGAGCGTGTTCAGCACGATGACGGGCATCGCCATGATGCAGACGGTCATGACCTTGGCCGTCTGCCCGATGCCGTAGGCGAAGGTCAGGATCGGGATGAGCGCAGCCAGCGGTGCCGCCTGAGCGATGATGAAGATCGGCGAGATCAGCCACTCCGAAGGCTCGTGCAGGCCCATCAGCACCCCGAGGCCGACGCCGAGCACGACCGAGACGGCAAGACCGATGACGAGCGGATGGAGCGTGATCAGGAAGGCCTTGAAGAGGGAACCGTCGGCGATGATCGCGCCGAGGCCGCCGAGCGTTTCGAGAAAGGTCGGGAAAGCCGGGCTCAGGGGAATGCGCCCGGCATATTCCCAGAGCGCGAACACGGCAGCGAAGGAGAGCAGGCGCAGGACGAGCGGGTGGATCAGAACGTCGCGCCAGCGCTGGGCCGAAGCTTCGCGAGAGTGGGGCAAGGCGGTAGCTAGGTCGGAAATCTGCAAGGGAGGTCACTCCGCTTGAGGCCGAAGCTGGGCGCATGCCGGGTCGTGAAGGCCCGGCATGCGGGTGGGCTGTCGAACGCGAGGGCGTTAGCTGCCGAGAGCCTTGCGGGCCCGTTCGAGCGGGGCGAGATACCAGAAGTCCTCGACCTTCAACTCCGCCACCGGCCCCTGCATCTGCCCGGCCTCGGTGTAGAACTCGAAATCTGCCTTCGCGATCTCGGCGCTGCCGCCGGCCGGCGCATAGACGCCTTCCTTGGTGGCCATTGTGTAGAACTTGGTGATGCCCTCCAGGACCTCCTTCGGCTGGTCGGCCATCAGCTTGCGCTTTGCGCGCTCCTGCTCGACGACGGCCGGATTGGCCGCCATCTCCTGCCAGAGCCGCAGGAATTCGGTGACGATGACGTCGACCTGCTTCTCGTTCTTCTGGATCCACTCGATGTTGCCGAACAGGGTCTCGTCGGAGGCAGGCGCGCTGACGCCTGGCAGGACATGGAAGCGGTCGCCCGCCTTCTCGAGCAGCAGGTTCTTGTTGGCGAGGTCGACGACGGTGGCCTTGATCTGGCCCTTCATCATCCCGATGATCCGGTTCTCCGAGCCGGGCACATAGCTGCGCTCGCCGAATTGGATGCCTTCACGCTTGGCTATGATGTTGCCGATCGCCTCGGTCCCGGTTGCACGGGCATGGAATGTGATCGGCTGGCCGTTCATGTCCTTCCAGGTCTTGTAGGACTTGTCGGCGACCGGAAAGAACACCAGGCGCGTGCCTTGGAACAGGACGCGCAGCGGCGCCTTGCTCTTCTGGACCACGGCATAGGGCGTGCCGATGCCGAGATCCGCCTGGCCGTTGATCACAGCCTGGATGGCGAGGTCCTCCTTCGAGAAATGCGTCACCTGATAGTCGACGCCCTTCTCCTTGGCGCGCTCGAGCGCGATGACCATGGCGAGTGTCTCGGTCGACAGGACGTCGCCCAACGCCACCCGCACCTTGCTTTGCGCCTGCGCAGCGACAGTCCCGAACAAAGTGGCGGCCGCAAAGGCGGCAGCGAACACGGTAGACAGCCTTCTTCCCAAGGGTTGCATGGTTTGACTCCTCCCAGAGTGCTGTTGCGTTCTTGTCTGTTATGGTCGCAACCAATTTTATTTTGGGCAGTGTCAAGTGACGGATTGATCATGTCAAGGCCGCATTTGCTTTCAAAATCAGCAAAATTTCAGCCGGCGATACCCTATTGATCCAACCAATGCGAATAATGGTTGCGTTGGCGGAGGTTCCGTGGGATCAAGGCGCCATCACCTGCAGCCGGTCGCCACATGATGGATCAGAAAGTCGTCGCCTCCACCGATGCCGCCTTTTCGGGGGTCCTGACGCAGCTCTACGGGTTCCTTTCGGCCGCGCGGCTGCCCGATGACGGGCGCTTGCCGCCGGAGCGGGAACTCGCCGAACTGCTCGGCGTCAAGCGCACCGAATTGCGCAAGGGGCTGGCGGTGCTCGAGCGCGAAGGCCAGCTCTGGCGCCATGTCGGCAAGGGAACCTTCGTCGGTCCGAAGCCGCCGCAGCTGGTCGATATTTCCGACCTGGCGCAGCGCAGCAATCCGGTCCAGGTGATGAAAGCGCGCATCGGTCTCGAGCCGGAGCTTGCGCGCCTGGCCGCGATCAATGCGACTGCGGCCGAAATCGCCACGCTCGCCGAACTGAATGCCGCCTGCCGCGCCGCGACGACCTGGCGTGAGTACGAGGCCTATGATGCGCGCTTCCACCATGAGATCGCCGAGGCGGCGCACAATCCGATCCTGCTGGCGCTGTTCGACACCTTGAATGCCGTGCGCCGCGCCGTCACCTGGGGGAGGCCGCGGCCGAGCCAGAGCAGTCCGCCGGCCGACCACCACAGTTTCGAAGACCATGCCCGGATCGTCGACGCCATCGCTCACCGCGAGCCGGGCGGCGCGGCCGATGCGGTGCGACGCCATCTGCAGAATGTCGAGGACCGGCTGATCGGGCGTTCCCCCTAGGATCGCCGCGCACGAGCGGTGGACCTGCCGCGCGCAGGCGGACACCGGGATCGACGGAGACCGCAAGGTCGGCGGTGCCACGCCCCTGAAGCCCGTCCCGGCCTGATTCTGCGGGCAAAAAAGCAGACCCAGAGCAATGTCCGCGACCTTGGCAGCGAGCCTCCGTGTGTTACCTTTCCCTTAGAGCGGATCAAAAAGCCGCCATCGGCCTCGCCGTTGAAACCTTCGGCGTGGTCGGACATGCAGGGAGGAGATACGATGCGAAAGGTGCTTTTGACCGCTGTCGCGGTCTGTAGTCTCGTGGCTGCCTCATCGGTCGCCAGCGCTCAGGAAAAACTCAAGATCGGCATGATGGCGACGCTGTCGGGCGCATTGACGTCCGGCGGCGAGGATGGCGTGCGCGGCGTCCAGGTGGCGCTAAAGCAGCTCGGCAACAAGATCGCCGGTCGCGAGGTCGAACTGATCATCGCGACCACGGATGCCAGCCCCGACTCCGCCTTGCGCGCAGCGCGAAAGCTCGTCGAGCAGGACAAGGTCCAGGTCATCGTCGGCCCGCTCTCGGGCTCGGAAGGTATCGCGATCCGCGACTACTCCAAGACCGTCCCGAACGTCACTGTCGTCGACGGTTCCTCGGGCGCGCTCGAGACCACCTATGTCAATCCGTCGCCGAACTACTTCCGCTTCAACAGCAACGGCGCAATGTGGATGGCCGGCCTCGGCGACTACGTCTTCAAGGATAAGGGCTACAAGAAGGTCGCGGTCATCGCGGAGGATTATTCCTTCCCCTATACGCAGGTCTTCGGCTTCGCGCTGGGCTATTGCGGCGCGGGCGGGCAGATTACCCAGCGCCAGTGGGTGCCGCTCGGCACCAAGGATTTCGGCTCGGTCATCGCCAACATCCCCGACGACGTCGATGCCGTGTTCCTCGGCCTCGGCGGCGGCGACGCCGTCAACTTCCTGAACCAGTACAGCCAGACCGGCGGCAACGCCAAGTTCGTCGGCGGCTCCATCATGGTTGACCAGACGGTGCTGTCGTCCAAGGGCGCGGCCAAGAAACTGCTCGTCGGCACGCCATCCTCGGGCGGTGTCGCCGATGCCTGGGACGATCCGCGCTGGAAGGCCTGGGTCAAGGCCTATCAGGACGCGTTCCCGGCGGACAAGCGCTTCGCCAGCCCGTCGCTCTTCGCGACGAACTATTATAACGCCTTCACCGCGCTCGCGACGGCGCTGGGCAAGGTCAACGCCGACCTTTCGGACGGCGGAGCCAAGCTGCGGGCGGAGTTGGCAAAGATCGAGCTGGACGCGCCCAACGGCAAGATCAAGCTCGACGACGACCGGCAGGCGATCGCCACGACCTTCATCACTGAGGTTGCGGAACTGCCGAACGGCGACCTCACCAACAAGTTCGTGCGCACCGTTCCGAACGTCAACAAGACGATGGGACTGAGCGCCGAGGCCTTCAAGGCGGTGGGGCTGCCCTCACGGACCAATCCGGAATGCAAGAAATAGACGCCTGATGACTGCTGGAGGGGAACAACGCGAGATGCGCGCCCCTTCGCCCCCGTGACGTCCCGGTGCCGGCGCCCCCGATCAATCGCGGGGGCGCATGGATGGCGGCTTGCCTGATGAGACCCAAGTCGCCGCGCCGGATCTGCTTTCGAGAGGAAACATGAGTCGCGCAGTCGCGGTCTGCCACGGTCCCTTCGGCCGGGTTTCGATCTACGATCTCGACCGGCCACTGGTGTTGCATGCGCATCGCGAGGCCCATCTGATCTTCTTCCTGGAGGGATCGCGCGGGCTCGTGACCGTCGGCGGCCGCTCCACGCGCGTCGACCCGTTCATGGGCATCGCCATCAACCCATGGGAACCGCACAACTTCCAGCCCGAAACCCCCGGCTGCTTCGGCCTCTTTCTCGTCGTCTATCTCAGGCCGGAATGGCTGGCAGCCCAGGCGATGAGCCCGCCCGGCGGGATCGTGTTCCCCTCGTCGGAGCTCGTCATCACCCGCGAGCTCGCTGCCTGGCGCGACAAGATCGTCGAGATGCTGCTGTCGCCGCGGCGCGACCTCAATCTCGGGCCGGTGCTGATGGCGCTGGCGCAGGCCTCGAGCGAGCCGATCGAGCCGGAGCTCGCTTCCTCCTTCGCCCATCTCGCGCCCGAAGGCGCGCTCGACCGCCGCGTGCTGCGGGCCTGCCGGCTGCTCGAGGATCATCCAAGCTATGAAGGCGCCCTCGAGCGCGTCGCCCGCGAGGCCGGGCTGTCGCGCGCCCATTTCTTCAAGCTCTTCCGCCAGCAGGTCGGGGTCACCCCGACGGTCTTCTCCAACACCGTCCGCCTCGACGCTGCTCTCGACAAGCTGGTCTTCTCGCAGGACCCGGTGACCCGGATCGGCCACGGCCTCGGCTTCTCCTGCCAGAGCGTCTTCACCCGTTTCTTCACCGCCCATATGGGCATGGCGCCGCGCGACTATCGCCGCGTGCTGCGCACGGTAGGGCCGGCGCCGATGCAGGCCGCCATGCCGATGCAGGCGGCCCATGTCTGATTTCATCGCGCGCCGCCCGATCTGGTCGCTCGTGATCATCTTCGTGGTCGGCATCCTGGTGTGGCTGATCTTCTCGGTCTGGACGCCGGGGATGGAAGCCATGTTCGGTCGCAAGCGCGTGTTCCTCAGCGCGCTCTTCAACGGCATCACGCTTGGCGCGCTTTACTTCCTCGTCGCCAGTGGCTTCACGCTGATCTTCGGGCTGATGCGCAACGTCAACCTGGCGCATGGCTCGCTTTATCTGTTCGGCGGCTATCTCGGCTACAGCGTCGGCCAGCTGACCGGCTCATGGCTGATGGCGCTTCTGGCGGCGTTCATCGTGGTCGGCATCGTCGGCGTGCTGATGCAGGTGCTGCTGTTCCGTTGGATGGAGGGCCAGGACCTGCGCCAGACGCTCGTCACCATCGGGCTGTCGATCATCTTCGCCGACCTGCTGCTGTGGAACTATGGCGGCGACACCTTCCAGGTGACGACCCCGGACTGGCTGTCCGGGCCCGTCCAGCTGCCCTTCGTCGTGGCGCTGCGCGGCAATGGCGACCCGGTCATGATGACCTATCCCTTCGTGCGCATCGCCATCCTGATCGGTGCGATCATCGTCGGCGTGCTGATGTGGCTCGCGCTCAACCGCACCCGGGTGGGCATGCTGGTCCGCGCCGGCGTCGATGATCGTGACATGCTCTCGGCGACAGGCGTGCGCGTCCAGCTCGTCTTCGTCATGATCTTCGCATTCGGCGCCGGTCTTGCCGGGCTGGCAGGTGTCGTTGGCGGCACCTTCCAGTCGCTGCAGCCGGGCGAGGACACCAAGATCCTGCTGTCGTCGCTCGTGGTCGTCATCGTCGGCGGCATGGGCTCGATTCCCGGCGCCGCGATCGGGGCGCTGATCGTCGGCCTCGCCGAGCAGTTCGGCTCGGTCTACATGCCGACCTACGCTGTGATGCTGACCTTCATCATCATGGTCGCGGTGCTGGCGGTGCGGCCGCAGGGCCTGGCGGCGAGGCGCTGACGATGGCGATCGCTGATCTCAACCTCGAGCAGCGCGCGCGCAGCCCCGAAGGCTTCGGGGCCTGGCTGGCCCGGCGCGGCACGGCCTTCTGGGTCGCAGGCGTCCTGCTCCTGGTCATGCCGGCGATCGCAAGCCCGTTCTGGCTCGTTCAGATCATCGCCTATTCGATGATCCTCGGCCTCGTGGCGCTCAGCCTGATGTTTCTCGCCGGCTATGGCGGCATCGTCAGCCTGGTGCAGATGACGGTGGCAGCCTGCGCGGGTTACCTCGTCGCGATCCTCGGCGACAGCGCGATCACGCAGATCAGCCTGCACTGGCCGTGGTGGATGGCAGCCCCGGTTGCGATCCTGGTCGCGACCCTGTTCGGCACGCTGAGTGGTGCGCTCTCGGTGCGGACCGAAGGCATCTATACGATCATGATCACGCTCGCGATCGCGTCGGCCTTCTACTATCTGGCGCTGCAGAACTATACGGTCTTCAACGGCTTCAGCGGGTTCAACGGCGTCAAGCCGCCTGTCTTCCTCGGCCTCGACTGGGGCCAGAATCTGCCCTTCTACTATCTGACGCTGGGCTGTTCGGTCCTGGCCTATGGGGCCGTGATCTATGTCTCACGCGCGCCTTTCGGCCTTGCCTTGCAGGGCACTCGAGACAATCCGCGCCGGATGGCAGCGCTGGGTTTCGACGTCGTCGCGCATCGCATCGCGGCCTACACCTTCGCATCCTTCATCGCTGCCTGCGCCGGCGTGCTGCTCGTCTGGTACCAGCGCCAGATCTCCCCGGGCACGGCGGGCGTGGGACCCGTCGTCGACATGCTCATAATCGCCGTCGTCGGCGGCCTGAGCCGGCCGATCGGGCCGTTCATCGGCGCGCTCGTCTATGTGCTGCTGCGCACTTTCTCGCTCGACTTGCTCGAAGGGGTGGGGCTCGACGGCAAGCGCTACCAGCTCCTGATCGGGCTCGGCTTTCTCGTCATCGTGCTGTTCTCGCCCGACGGGCTGATCGGGATCTGGCAGCGCCTGCGCGAGCGCTATCGCAAGGACAGCGACGCCCGCGATGCAGGAATGCGCGTCGGTGGAGGCGCGCCATGAGCGCGATCGCGGCACGGGAAGGGCTGGCTGCGGCGGGCTCGGCCAACGCGCTGGAGCTGCGCGGCGTGTCGCGGTTGTTCGGCGCGCTCGCGGCGCTCTCCGACATCACGCTTTCTGTGCGCCCTGGCGAGCGTCGCGCGGTGCTGGGCTCGAACGGCGCCGGCAAGACGACGCTGTTCAACTGCATCACCGGCGATTTTTCGCCCAGCGCCGGCATCATCCGCTTCTTCGGCGAGGATGTGACGGCCTTTCCACCGCAGGAGCGGATCAGGCGGGGTCTGCGCCGGACCTACCAGATCTCGTCGCTGTTCACTGGGCTATCCGTCCTCGACAATGTCTATCTGGCCTGCCGCGGCGTGTCGCGGAACCGCTTCTCCCTGCTGCGTCCGCGCCGCGACGATGCGCTGGTTCACGCGGCGGAAGGGCTGGTCGATGCCGTGCATCTGTCGGCGGTCAAGGGCCGGCTCGTCGGCGAGCTCGCCTATGGCCAGCAGCGCCAGCTCGAGATCGCGCTGGCTCTGTCGGGCGCGCCGCGCTTCATCCTGTTCGACGAGCCTGCGGCCGGCCTCTCGCCGACCGAGCGGCGCGACCTCGTCCATATCCTGACCTCGCTGCCCGGCCATATCGGCTACATCATCATCGAACACGACATGGATGTCGCCCTGCGCGTCGTCGAGAGCGTGACGATGATGCACAACGGGCGCATCTTCAAAGAGGGGCGTCCGGAAGAGATCGAGTCCGACCCCGAGGTTCAGGAACTCTACCTCGGAGGCGGCCATGGCTGAGCGCCTGAAAGCGCCTCCCGGGCCCGGTCTGCCGATCCTGCAGATCGCCGGCCTCAACGTTTTCTACGGACGCTCGCACGCGCTGCAGGGCGTCGACCTCACGCTGCAGAGCGGAGTGCTGTCAGTCGTCGGCCGCAATGGCATGGGCAAGACGACCATGTGCAAGGCGATCATGGGCCTCGTGCCGATCAGCTCGGGCTCGATCCGGTTCTTCGGCGAGGAGATCGCCGGTCGCACACCGGCCGAGGTCGCAAGGCTCGGCATCGGCTATGTCCCGCAGGGCCGCAGACTCTGGCGCTCGCTGACGGTGGACGAGCATTTGCGGCTGATGCAGCGCGGCAAGCGCGCGGCCTGGACGCCGGAGCGCGTCTACGAGGTTTTCCCGCGCCTGGCCGAGCGGCGCAACAATGGCGGTGGGCAGCTCTCCGGCGGTGAGCAGCAGATGCTCGCCATCGGTCGAGCCCTGCTGCTGAACCCGCGCCTGCTGATCATGGACGAGCCGACCGAAGGCCTGGCGCCCGTGATCGTCGCGCATGTCGAGGAGATGCTGGTCCGGCTCGCCGAGCAGGGCGAGGTCGCGATCCTCGTGATCGAACAGAACATCGGCGTCGCGACCCAGATGTCCGACCCGGTCGCCATCATGGTCAATGGCCGGATCAACCGCATCATCGCCTCGGCGACGCTCGCGGGCGACCGCGAACTGCAGCAGCGCCTGCTCGGCGTCGGCCGCCATGGCCATGACGAGACCGATGCCGCGCAGGAGCCGGCGACGGGGCAGGGTGGGGCAGCGCGACCGGCGCCCACGGCTCCCGTCGGGCCGACGCGCATCTACAACGCCAATCCGGTCATCCCGACGCGGTGGTCGCAGCCGATACCCGCCGCCAGGATCGAGGCGCAGGCCCGCACCATCTCGCGCCCGACGCTCGCGACGCGCAATGGCGAGCCGGTGGGCGCGATCCGGCCGCTGGCGGCAGCGGCCGCGAGCGAACCCTATGTCGTCATCGCTGGCACGCTCGACACCAAGGGCGAGGAGCTGCGCTATATCCGCGACCTGATCCACGCTGAAGGCCTGCGAACCAGGCTCGTCGATCTCTCGACCTCGGGCCGTAGTGCGGGCGGCGATGTCACGCCACAGCAGGTCGCACTCGCCTCGGCCAGGGGCTCGACTGGTATCGCCTCCGGTGATCGCGGCACGGCGGTTGCGGCAATGACCGAGGCCTTCGCCGCCTGGCTTCCGCGACAGGAAGGCGTGCTCGGCATCATCTCCGCCGGTGGCTCGGGCGCGACCGCGATGGTGACGCCGGCGATGCAGGCGCTGCCTGTCGGCCTGCCGAAGCTGATGATCTCGACCATGGCCTCGGGCGATGTGCGCGCCTATGTCGGCGCGACGGACATCGCGATGATGCACGCCGTCACCGATGTGCAGGGGCTCAACCGGGTCTCGCGTCTCGTGCTCGGCAACGGTGCGCGCGCGATCGCGGCGATGGCGAAGGCGCGGCTCGCCGAGCTGCGCCGCGAGAATGCCCCGCGCCGGGCGGAGCCCGAGAAACCGCTGGTCGGGCTGACCATGTTCGGTGTGACTACTCCTTGCGTGCAGCAGGTAGCGAAGCTGCTGGAGGCGGACTGGGAGCCGCTCGTCTTCCATGCGACGGGCACTGGCGGGCAATCGATGGAAAAGCTCGTCGATTCCGGCCTCGTCGGCGCGGTGATCGACGTCTCCACCACCGAGATCTGCGACATGCTGATGGGCGGCTTCCTGCCTGCCACTGAGGACCGCTTCGGCGCGATCATCCGCACGCGCATTCCCTATGTCGGCTCGGTCGGTGCGCTCGACATGGTCAATTTCTTCGCGCCCGAGACGGTTCCGGAACGCTACCGCAATCGCAAGCTCTACCCTCACAACCCGCAAATCACGCTGATGCGGACCACGCCGGAGGAGAACGCCCGGATGGGCCGCTGGATCGGCGAGCGGCTGAACCAGATGGAGGGCCAGGTCCGCTTCCTGATCCCGGAGCTCGGCCTCTCCGCGCTCGATGCACAGGGCCAAGCCTTCTACGATCCAGCGGCAGATGCCGCACTGTTCCAGGCGCTGGAGCAGACGGTGCGGACAAGCGCCAATCGGCAGCTCATTCGCTTGCCGCTCCACATCAACGACCCCGCCTTCGCCGCAGCGTTGGTGCAGCAGTTCCGCGCGCTGCATGCCGGCCGCCGCCGCGAGCGGGCGAAAGCGTGAGGAGCCGCTCATGACAAGCTTCGACAAGACGAGCCTGCTCAAGCGCTTCAAGGCCATGATCGCGGCGGGGGAGCCAATCGTCGGTGGAGGCGCGGGCACGGGGCTTTCGGCGAAATGCGAGGAAGCCGGCGGCATCGATCTCATCGTCATCTACAATTCCGGGCGCTACCGCATGGCGGGCCGCGGCTCGCTCTCCGGGCTGATGCCCTATGGCGACGCAAACGCCATCGTCATGGAGATGGCGGCCGAGGTCCTGCCGGTGGTGAAGAACACCCCGGTGATCGCGGGTGTCTGCGGCACAGATCCCTTCCGCCGCATGGACGTCTTCCTCGACGAGGTCAGGCGCATGGGCTTCGCCGGCATCCAGAACTTTCCGACCGTCGGACTGATCGACGGCACGTTCCGCGCCAATCTCGAAGAGACCGGGATGGGCTACGGCCTTGAGGTCGAGATGGTCGCGCTCGCCAACGAGAAGGGCCTGCTGACCACGCCTTACGTCTTCTGTGAGGACGATGCGCGCGCTATGGCCAAGGCCGGCGCCGACATCATCGTCTGCCATCTCGGCCTGACCACAGGCGGTTCGATCGGGGCAGAGACGGCGCTGAAGCTCGTCGACTGCCCGGCGCTGGTCGATGCCTGGGCGGCCGCCGCGCTCAAGGTCAAGAAGGACGCGATCATCCTCGTCCATGGCGGGCCGGTCGCCGAGCCGGCCGATGCCGACTTCATCATGAAGAACACGAAGCACTGCCACGGCTTCTACGGGGCCTCCTCGATGGAGCGGCTGCCGGTCGAGATCGCGATCCGCGACCAGACGCGCGCGTTCAAGCGGATCAGCCGGGTGGATGGAAGCGGCAAGGCCAGGACAGCGAAGCCGGCAGCCAAGACCGGCAAGTCGAAGTGACCCGAAGGACGGGCGGGAGGAAGAGGACATGACGGGACAGCTGATCGGATCGCTGATCCTCTGGCTGATCGTGGCGGTGATCGTCATCGCCATCGTCGTCTATCTGGTGAACTGGCTCTATCGCCGTTCGTCGAAGGAGGTTTCCTTCGTCCGCACCGGACTGTTCGGCGAAAAGGTGGTGATCAATGGCGGCGCCTTCGTGCTGCCGATCATCCACGACGTCACGCCGGTCAACATGAACGTGCTGCAGCTCGCGGTGACGCGCGCCAACAACGACGCGCTGATCACCCGCGACCGCATGCGCGTCGACATCGACGCGGAGTTCTATGTGCGGGTGCGCCCGCAGCGGGAATCGGTCTCGGTCGCCGCCGCGACGCTCGGCCGACGCACGCTGCAACCCGACCAGCTCAATGCGCTGCTCTCCGGCAAGTTCATCTCGGCGCTGCGCACGGTCGCTTCCGAGATGACCATGGAGGAAATGCACGAGCAGCGCGGCACCTACGTCCAGAAGGTCAAGGACGCCGCCGCCGAGGCGCTCGACCAGAACGGGCTCGTTCTGGAATCGGTCGCGCTGACCGATCTCGACCAGACCGACCTGCAGTTCTTCAACCCGTCGAACCGCTTCGACGCGGCCGGTCTGACGCGGATCATCGAGGAGATCGAGGACAAGCGGAAGCTGCGCAACGACATCGAGCAGGAGGCGATGATCCGCATCCGCACCCGCAATCTCGAAGCCGAGCGGCAGGCGCTCGACATCGAGCGCGACAGCGAGGCGGCGAGGCTCGAACAGCAGCGCGAGATCGAGATCAAGCGCGCCGTGCAGCGCGCCGAGGTGGCGCGCGAGCGGGCGGCCCGCGACACCGAGGCCGAGCAGGCGCAGATCCTCTCGCGCGAGGAGATCGAGAAGTCGCGCATCGCCAATGAGCGCGCGATCAGCGAGGCGCGCATCGCCTCGGAGCGCGACATCCGCCAGCAGGAGATCGCCCGCACGCAAGCGGTCGAGGAGGCCGAGATCGCCTCGCGCGAACTGGTCGAGAAGGCCCGCATCGCCAATGAGCAGGCGATCAACGCCGCTCGCATCGCCTCCGAGCGTGACATCCGCCAGAAGGAGATCGAGCGCGCCAAGGTGCTGGAGGCAGCCGAGATCGCCGCGCGCGAAACCACCGAGAAGGCGCGCATCCTGCAGGAGGCCGCGGTCAATGCCGAGCGCATCGTCCGCGAGCAGGAGGTGCGGAACCGCGAGATCGAGCGCACCCGGACACTCGAGCAGGAGGACATCGCCGCACGCGAAGCGATCGAATCCGCGCGCATCGCGCAGGAGGAGCGGGTCCGCGCTCTCGGCATTGCACGCAACAGGGCATTGGACGAGGCCGAGATCGCCGCGCGCGAGGCCATCGAAAAGGCTCGCATCGCCCAGGAGGATGCGATCACGGCCGACCGGATCGCGCTCGACCAGCGCAGGAGCCTGCTCGAGATCGGCCGGACGGAAACCGTCGAGGCGGCCGAGATCGCGGCGCGCGAGAGCGTCGAGAAGGCCCGCATCGCGCAGGAGCGGATCGTCTCCGGCGAGCGCATCCGCCGTGACGAGGAGATCCGCAATCTGGAGATCCTGCGAAGCCAGGCGATCGAGACCGCCGAGATCTCGGCGCGCGAGGCGACCGAGGCCGCCCGCATCGCCCAGGAGAAGGCCGTGGCCGCCGAGCGCATCGCCGCTGAACTCGCGACGAAGGAGCTCGAGATCAGGCGCAACGCCGATCTCGACGCAGCCGAATTGAAGCGGCGCGACACGGTCGAGCGCCTGCGGATCGCGACCGAGTTGGGGCTGGAGAAGGACCGCATCGACTCCTCGAAGACCCGCGAGATGCTGCAGATCGCCCAGAAGAAGGCGGTCGAGGTCGCGGAAGAGGAAAGGGCGATCGCGATCGCCGCCAAGAAGGTCGAGCGGACCGACGCAGACAAGGCGCTGCGCCAGGCCGAGATCACGGCACGCCAGCAGGTCGAAACGGTCGACATCGTCCGCGAGCAGGCGCTGGAAGCGGCGCGGATCGAGCGGCGCCGGGCACTGGAACAGCTTGAGATTGCCCGCAACCAGTCGCTGCAGGAGGCACAGATCGCCTCCAACGAGGAGGTCGAGCGGGCGCGCATCTCCTCCGATCGCGGGCTCGACGAGGCCCGCGTCGGCCGGCAGCGCGAATTGCGCAAGCTCGAAATCGAGCGCGAGCGCGAGGTCGAGAGCGCCGCGATGGACAAGGCGATCGCGCTCTACGCCAAGTCGCTGGAGGAGTCTGCCGCGCAGGCCAATGCCGAGATCGCCCGTGCCAAGGCCGTCGAGGCCGAGGAGCAGGTCAAGACCATCCGCGAGAGCGAGACCGCGAAGCGGCGCAAGACCGTCGAGGTCATGCTCGCCGAGAAGGCGGCCGAGGAAGCACGTATCGCCGCCGAGGCTGACAAGATCCGCAAGGCGGTCGATGCCGAGGCGCAGAAGCTGCTCTACGAGGCCGAGAACGTGCTGACCGACGGCGCCCGCTACGGCCTGTTCCGGCGCCGGCTGCTCGACCGGATCGAGGGCATCGTGCGCGAGAGCGTCAAGCCGATGGAGAAGATCGAGGGCATCCGCATCCTCCATGTCGACGGGCTCGCCGGCGGGCTGGGAGCGAGCGGGGCAGGGGGCGCGGCGCGCTCGCCCACCGACGAAGTGATCGAGTCCGCGCTGCGCTACCGCGTGCAGGCTCCGATGATCGACCAGGTGCTGAAGGAGATCGGCATCGAAGGCGGCAACCTCGCCAAGATGGGCGGGCTGATGCGCGAGGCCTCCGACATGCAGCGCGTCGCCAAGGAGGTGCAGCCCGCGAAGCCGAAGGGTGACAGCGGTGGCAAGCCCGGCGCCGACGGCACGTCCGAGACCAAGGCTTGAGGATCGAGCAGCATGGCCCGCGTCTACGTCTCCAGCGTCATCGCCGCACCCGCCGCCAAGGTCTGGGCCCGCGTGCGTGATTTCAACGGATTGCCGAACTGGCATCCGCGCATCGCCGAGAGCCGCATCGAGAACGGCGATCCGGCCGACAAGGTTGGCTGCATCCGCGCCTTCAGCCTGCGCAGCGGCGACCGGCTGCGCGAGCAGCTCCTGGGCCTGTCGGACTACGACATGTTCTGCACCTATTCGATCCTGGATTCGCCGATGCCGCTGACGAACTACGTCGCGACGCTGAGGCTGACGCCGATCACCGATCAGGAGCGAACCTTCATCGAGTGGTCTGCCGATTTCGACTGCGCGCCCGAGCGCGAGGCGGAGCTGGTCGAGGGCATCGGCGCGAATGTCTTCCAGGGTGGGTTCGACGCGCTGAAGCGCGCATTCGGGGGATGAGGCCATGCCTCACGTCGTCCGCAGCACCATCATCGACGCGCCGGTGGACCGGCTCTGGTCGATCCTGCGCGATTTCAACGGCCATGATCGCTGGCACCCGATCGTCGCGCGCAGCGAGATTGAGCGCGGACACCCATCCGACCGGATTGGCTGCGTGCGCCGCTTCTCCCTGCAGGACGGCAGCGAGCTGCGCGAGCAGCTCCTCACCCTCTCGGATCTCGAAATGACCTTCAGTTATTGCCTCCTCGACACACCGATCCCGCTCTTCAACTACGTCGCACATGTCCGGCTGCTGCCGGTCACCGACGGCAACCGGGCCTTCTGGCACTGGGAGAGCCGCTTCACCACGCCGCCCGGCCGCGAGCAGGAACTCGCCCGCATCGTCGGTGACGAGGTCTACACCAACGGCATCGAGGCGGTGCGCCGCCTGCCCGAACTGGTCAGGGAGGGCGTCTGACATGCTCGGCGTGAGAAACTGTACGACGATGGCAGAGGCGGCCGGCATCCTGTCCGGAGACCGCCATGCAGTGCTCCTCGGCGGCGGCACGCTGGTGATGCGCGACGTCAATGAGGGGCGACTGACCGAAGGCACCCTGGTGCGCGTCACCGATCCCGCCTTCCGGCAGATCAATGCCGGCGGCGGGCGGATCGAGCTCGGCGCGGGCGTCACCATGGCGCAGATCCTGGCGAGCCGGGACCTCGCCTTCCTGCACCCCGCCGCGCGCGCCATCGGCGGCCCGGCGATCCGCAACATGGCGACCGTCGGCGGCAATCTCTTCGCCGCCTGTCCATATGGCGACTTCACCGTGGCGCTGCTGGCGCTCGACGCGCAGGTCGTGCTGCACGCGGGCTTCGGCTCGGGTCGGGCTACGCCGCTCGACGAGTTCCTCGCCGGACGCGACCGCGGCACGACACCGGGGCTCGTTGCCGGCGTGCAGTTCTCGCGACCTGCCAATCCCGGCGATTTCCGCTTCCGCAAGATCAGCCGGGTCAAGCCGAAGGGCATCTCCGTACTCTCGATCGCCGCTCATCTGCCGGCGCAGGCAGGACGGATCATGCAGCCGCGCGTCGCCTATGGCGCGATGGCGCCGGCACCGATCAGGGCGCGCGGCGTCGAACGCGCGCTGGAGAACAAGACGCTCGATGCCGCGGCGATCCAGGCGGCGAAGCAGGCAGCGCTCGAAGGCTGTCAGCCCGCGACCGACGCGATTGCGAGCGAATGGTATCGCCGCGAGGTGCTGCCCGTCCATCTCGGCCGGCTGCTCGCCGGCGAACCCCGCTGAGGAGGCTCGCATGGCCAAGATCCCGGTCCAGTTCCGTCTCAACGGCTCCGACCGCGCTGCCTTCGTCGATGCGCCGGAGACGCTGCTCAATACGCTCCGGCGCGGGCTCGGCGACTTCTCGCCGAAATATGGCTGCGGCCAGGGCACCTGCGGCGTCTGCACCGTGCTGGTCGACGGCGAGCCGCAGCTCTCCTGCCTGACGCTCTCCGTCGCCTGCGAGGGCCGCCATGTCGAGACGGCCGCCGGCATGGCCGACGGGCCGAACCTGCATCCGCTGCAGGCGGCCTTCATGGACCATTTCGCGGCGCAGTGCGGCTTCTGCACGCCGGGCATGCTGACCGCGGCGCGGGCGCTGCTGGCGAAGAACCCGAACCCCAGCCGCGACGAGGTGATCGAGGCGATCAGCGGCAACATCTGCCGTTGTACCGGCTACGAGCCGATCGTAGCCGCCATTCTGTCCGCTGCCGGCGCGCCCGGCGCGCGCCGAGCCTGAAGGAGGTCGCCATGGCCACGATGGAGATGCGCAAGGATCTCTTCGCCGACGAGCGCGACGATGATCTCAATGTGATCGGGAAAGGGCTGCAGCGGCAGGATATGCCCGGCCATGTCACCGGGCGGACGCGCTATTTCGACGACCATGCCTTCGACGGGCTGTTGCATCTCAAGGCCGTGCGCAGTCCGCACGCCCATGCCCGCATCCGCTCGATCGACGTCTCGGCGGCGGAGCGCGCGCCGGGCGTCAAGCGCGTGCTGCGCGGCGCCGACGTGCCGGTGAACAAGAACACGCTGCTGAGCCTGATCAATTTCGGCAAGGACGACGAGCCTTCGCTCGCGGTCGAAAAGGTCCGCTACAAGGGCGAGCCGGTGGTCGCGATCCTCGCCGATAGCGAGGCACAGGCGCTGGCGGCGAAGAAGCTGGTGCGGATCGACTACGACCCGCTGCCGACCGTCTTCGACGTCGAGGAGGCGCTGAAGCCGGGCGCGCCCGTCGTCAACGACACCTATCCGGGCAACTACTTCGAATATCACGAGCGCTTCGACCACCAGAAGCTACGCTTCGGCGATGTCGAACGTGGTTTCGCCTCGGCCGACATCGTGATGGAGCATCGCTACCAGATGTCGCCGATCGAGCATGCCCCGACGGAGACCAACGGCACGATCGCCGCGCCGGACCAGAACGGGCGCTACCTGGTGCATTCCTGCGCGCAGGGGCTGTTCTTCTCGCTCGACACGACCGCCAAGATCGTCGGCGTTCCCTCGAACAAGCTGCATTTCGTCGGCGGCACGGTCGGCGGCGGCTTCGGCGGCAAGGTCGACTCGCTGACCGAGCCGCTCGCCGTGCTTGGCGCGATGCTGACGGGCAAGCCCGTGCGCTTCGTGCTCGATCGCGAGGAGGAGATGCTCTACGGCTCGCCGCGCGGCGCCGAGCGCATCTACATCAAGGACGGGCTGATGCGGGACGGACGCATCGTCGCCCGCTACATCCGCAGCTATTTCGACGCCGGCGCCTATACGCGGCTGTCGAGTTACGCGGCGATCAAGTGCACGGCGCATCTGCCGGGGCCGTACTGGATCCCGAACGTCGCCTCCGACGTCCACGTCGCCTACACCAATCGCTGCCCCTCGACCGCCATGCGCGGCTTCGGCGTCACCGCGGTCGATTTCGCGCTCGAGGTCCAGATGGACCGCCTCGCCGAGGCAGCGAACATGGACCCGATGGAGTTCCGCATCCTCAAGGCCTATCGCGACGGGGACATGAAGGCGCATCGGCGCGTCGCCAAGAACACGGCGCTGATCGAATGCGTGCAGGTCGCGGCCGAGAAGGCGAATTGGCCGCTCTCCGAGCAGGCGAAGCGGCAGACGTCTCATACGGGTGGTGCCGGCGAGCGCGGCCAGATCCCGGCAACGGTGATCGACACGAAGGGGCAGATCGGCCGGCCCGACACGCGGGCGGGCACGGCGACCCAGACGTTGCCGGCCGGCACGATGCGCATTCCCTTGAGTAAGCAGCCGGTGATGGATGGCTCGCGCGACGGGCGCGCCGCGCCGACGCAGGTGCCGCGCTACGAGCCGGCCCCGGCCATGGCGCCGCCCGTCCCGCCGGCCTATGCGCCTTCGCCTTATCAGCCGGTCACCGGCCAGCCGGCTCCACCGCCCTATTCGCCCGCGCCGGCAAGCGCAGTGCCACCACCGCCACCCGCCGCCCCGGCCCAGACGCAGCACGGCGCGGTGCGGTTTTCATCCGTCTTCGGAACGAGGAGGCGCTGAAATGGCCCGTTACGAAGGCCGGGGCATGGCCTCGGTGAATTACCCGATCGGCATGAATCTCGGCGGCGATCCGAGCCAGGCGCTGATCCATTCCAACCCCGAAGGCAAGTTCACCGTCGCCCTGTCGGCGATCGATCTCGGCCAGGGCATGAAGCAGGTCTCGCGGCAGATCGCGGCGGAAACGCTGGGCGTGCCGATCGAGGACGTCTTCGTCGACACCGCAGACAGCGACACCGGCCCGCACGACATGGGCTCCTTCGCCTCTCGCGGCACGCATCGCATGGGCAACGCCATCATCGTCGCGGCGCGCGAGGCGCGCGGCGTGCTGCTGGAGGCGGCGGCCGAGGAACTGGAGGTCAACGCCGCCGATCTCGTCACCGACGGGCGCGGCAACATCCATGTCCGTGGCGCTCCCTCAAAGACGATTACGGTGAAGGCGACGGCGCAGGCGGCGCAGTTCAAGCAGGGCAAGACCATCGCGGGCCGCGGCATCTTCTTGATCCCGCTGTCGGCCGTCGATGCCGAGACCGGCGAGATGAACCCGAACACGGCCTTCGCCCATGCCTGCCTCGTCGCCGATGTCGCGGTCGACGACGAGACCGGCGAGGTCGAGGTGCTCGCCATGACCAGCGCCTATGAGCTCGGCCGCGTCATCAACCCGCGCATGGTCGAGCAGCAGCTCGTCGGCGGCGCCTGGATGGGGATGAGCCACGCGCTCTACGAGACGCCGGAGCCTTATTATCCGAGCATCGAGCATGGCCCGCGCGACTTCAACGAATACCTGATGCCGGGGCCGGGTGAGATCGCGCCCTACCACGTCACCGTGCTGGAGCGGCCGGCGCCCGACGGGCCGTTCGGCGGCAAGGGGCCGGGCGAGATGTGCGCCAATCCGGTGCTGCCGGCCGTCGCCAACGCCGTCTACAACGCGGTTGGCGTGCGCGTCGACGAATTGCCGATCACGCCGGAGAAGATCCTGCGCGGCATCAAGGCCAATGGCGGCGTCAAGCCCGGCCCGCGCCGCGGCGGCCCGGTCAACTGGCGCTGACGCCATGGCGCTCCGCACGACCGTCGCCGGCATCTCCAGCCCAGAGGACCTCGCACAGGCCCTGACGGCTGCGATGTATCTCGCCGATGACGGCATCGCGACGGCCGGCTATCTCGCGCTCGCTCTGGGCAAGCCGCTGCTGCTGGAGGGGGCGCCGGGCGTCGGCAAGACGGAGGCCGCCAAGGCCATCGCCGGCATCCTCGGGCGCCAGCTCATCCGCCTGCAGTGCTTCGAGGGCATCGACGCCTCGGCCGCGCTCTATGAGTGGAATTATCCGCGCCAGATGCTCGCCATCAGGCAGGCGCGCGAGGGCGAGCATCTCGACATATACCGCGACGATTTCCTGATCGAGCGGCCGATGCTGACAGCGCTCCGGCGGCCTGAATCGACCGTGCTGCTGATCGACGAAATCGATCGCTCCGACCATGAGTTCGAGGCCTTCCTGCTCGAATTCCTCTCTGATTTCTCGATCTCGATTCCTGAGCGCGGTACGCTTCGGGCCCCCGAGCGGCCGGTCGTGGTGCTGACCTCGAACCGTACGCGCGAGCTGCACGAGGCGCTCCGCCGACGCTGCGTCTATCACTACATCGCCTATCCCGAGCCGGAGCGGGAGGCGCAGATCATCATGCTGCGCTCCTCGGCCGTGGCGGAGGGCACGGCGCGCGCCGTCGTCCACGCCGTCGGGCTCTTGCGCCAGGAGCCGCTTGCCAAGCCACCGGGCGTGGCCGAGGCGGTCGACTGGGCCGAGGCGGCAACGGCACTGGCGCAAAGCGGCGCGCCCTGGCCCGAGGCCTTCCGCCGCTCGCTCGGCACCGCGATCAAGGACGAGGAAGACCTCGCCCATCTGCGTCCGCGCCTGCCGCTCTTCATCCCGGGACTTGCGGCATGATCGCACCCGTTCCACCCGCCGCACGCCTCTTCGTCGCATTCCCGACGCTCGTGCGGGAGCACGGCATTGCGGTCGCGCCGGAGCAGACGGTCTCCTTCCTCGCCGCGATCGAACTGCTGGGGCCGCGCAGCCTCGAGCATGTCCGCAAGGCGGCGGTCGCAACGCTCGCGCCCCATCCGGAGCAGCGCGAGCTGTTCGACGCGCTGTTCGACGCACATTTCCTCGGTGCCATCGCCGAGCCGGGCGACGAGGATTTCGCGCCCGATGACGAGATGTCCGTGCAGGACGATTCGGGCTCCCGCGAGGTGCTGCTGGGGGAGGAGATCAACGAGACCGGCCAGGCGGCGACCGGCGCTGAAGCACTGTCCGTCCGCGTGCTGAAGCCACTCGACGATAACGCGACGCTGCGACGGTTCGGCCGGGCGCTGCCCGCGGCGCTGCCGCGCCGGCGCGGCTATCGCCACCGCACGGCGCGGCGCAGCGCGACGGTCGATCTCGCGCGCAGCATGCGCGACGCCATCCGCCACGATGGCGAGGTGATGAGCCTGAAGAAGCTGCGTCGCGTGACGCGGCCGCGGCCGGTCCTGCTGTTGATCGACGTCTCTGGCTCGATGAAGCAGCGCAGCGATGCCAATCTCGCTCTGGCCCATGCGGTGATGCAAGCCGCGCCGCGCGCCGAGATCTTCACCTTTGGCACCCGACTAACGAGGGTCACGAAGGCGCTGCGCCGCAGGCGACGGGAGCAGGCGCTGGTCGATGCGGCCGGGCTGGTGGCGGACTGGGACGGCGGCACGCGCATCGGCGATGCCCTGCAGGCCTTCCTCGCCGTGCCGCGCTTCGCATCCTACGCGCGTGGCGCGGTCGTCGTGGTGCTCTCGGATGGGCTGGAACGGGGTGACCCTTCTGCCCTCGTCGCCGCGATCACGAGGCTGGCGCAGCGCGCCCACCGGATCGACTGGCTGACGCCGCTCGCCGCCGACCCCGCCTATCGGCCGGAGACGGAGGCGCTGCGGCTGATCGCGCCGCATCTCGCCAGCCTCGGCAATGGCGCCACCACCGCCCGCATCTGCCGGCACATTCTCTCGCTCGGAGGCTTAGCAGCGGCATGACCGGATTTGTCGATTCCCATTTCCACATCTGGCGGCAGAAGGATCTGCCCTGGCTCGTCGGGCCGATGCAGCCCCGCATCTTCGGCCCCTACGAGCCGATCCAGCGCGACTATCCGGTCACCGAGTATCTCGCCGACTGCCGACCTTCGGGGATCACCGAGGCGGTTTATGTCCAGGCCAACTGGGCTCCGGTGCGCTTTCTCGACGAGGTCGAGTTCGTCTCGCGCGCCTCCGACGAGACCGGCTTCCCGATCGCGATCGTCGCCTATGTCGACATGCTGGCGGACGACGCCAGGCCCCAGTTCGATGCGCTCGCTCGCAATCCGCGGGTCCGCGGCATCCGGATGCAGCTCCACTGGCACGAGAACACGCTCTATCGCTTCGCCAGCGGGCCCGAATTGGCTCGTGATCCACGCCTCGTGGCCAATGTCGGCCGGCTGGCGGATTACGGTTTCAGCTTCGACCTCCAGGTCTTCGCCGGGCAGATGGCAGGGGCCGCGGACCTTGCGGCGGCCTGCCCGGGCGTCACCTTTGTCCTCCAGCACGCCGGCATGCTGGAGGATCTCAGCCCCGGCGGCCTAGCCACCTGGCGCGCCGGCATGACGCTGCTCGCCGCTCAGCCCAACATCGTCAGCAAGCTCTCCGGGCTTGGCACCTTCCTGCGTCGGAACGACGCCTCGCATATCCGCCTGATCGCCGTGCAGACGCTGGCGCTCTTTGGCGCCGAGCGCTGTCTCTTCGGCTCCAACTTTCCAATCGAGAAGCTCTGGACGACCTATCCGGAGCTGATCTCGGCGCATCTCGCGGCCGTGCCGGAGGAGGCACACCAGGCCGTATTCAACGAAACGGCGAGGCGGGTCTACCGCCTGCGACAGGACTGAGGGGAGGGACGCATGGCGCTCGAAATCAAGATCCTCGACTACGGCGATATCGAGCTGGAGGCGAGTTTCCTCGTGCTCGGGCGCGATTGCGGCCGGACACGCCGGGTTCCCACCTACGGTTTCCTCATCCTTGGCGGTCCCTGGCCGGTGGTGGTCGATACCGGCTATCGCCACAACCAGATCATGGAAAGCCTCGGCATGCGCGGCCTCCAGTTCCACGAGAACATGATCGAGAACCAGCTCGCGAGGCATGGCGTGCGGATGGGCGATGTGCGCTACGTCATGCACACCCATCTCCATATCGACCATGCCGGGAAGGACGAGCTCTTCCCGATGAACACGACGGTGATCGTCAACCGCCGCGAGCTCGAGTATTCGGTCTCCGGTCTGATGCACCCGCAGTATCCGGCGCCCGACATCAAGCATCTGATCGACCGGCTGCATACGCGCGACGCGCTGCGCTTCGAGGACCTGGAATTGTCGGGGATGATCGAGCAGTTTCCCGGCTGCTATCTCGAGGCTGCCGGCGCCCATACCGAGGGCTCGATGAACGTCCATGTCGACACGGCCGAGGGCCGCGCGATCATCTGCGGCGACGTGATCTACGACTTCAACGACCAGATCGTGACGCCCTTCCACGAGCTCCACGCCAACGAGCCGCGCACCACCGGCAATCACGGCGTCTCCAAGCGCGAGGAGAAGGCGGCGATCAAGAAGCTGCTGGCCAACGGTGCGTTCCTCCTGCCGGTCCATGACAAGCCGGCGAAGATCGCCCATGGCCAGGTCGTCGGACGCATGGACATGGCAGTGCCCGGGCCGGTGGTGCAGTCGCTGCCGGCGCGCAACTGGTTCGCGGCATGACCACGCACACCGCAATCCGCCCGCAATTCGCCGAGCTGATCGACCTCTGGGCGCCGGTGCGTCAGCTCGGCAGCGGCTTCGAGTTCTGCGAGGGGCCGCTCTGGCATCCGCAGGAGCAGCACCTGCTGTTCTCGGACATGCCGGGCGATGTGCGCAGGCGCTGGGATCGCGGCGGCGTGCGCGAGGTGATGCGTCCGGCCAACAAGTGCAACGGCATGACCTATGATGCCGAACTGAACCTCATCGTCTGCGAGCATGCCACCTCCAGCCTCGTCCGCGAGCGGCCGGACGGCAGGCGCGAAGTGCTGGCCTCGCATTTCGAGGGCATGGAGCTCAACAGCCCCAACGACGTGGTCGTGAAGTCGGACGGCTCGATCTATTTCTCCGACCCCTGGTACGGTCGCATGCCGGTCTTCGGCGTCGAGCGGCCGCGGCAGCTGGGCTTCCAGGGCGTCTACCGTATCCCGCCCGGCGGCGGAGAGCCGCAGCTCCTGGTCGATCGCTATCTCTTCGATCAGCCGAACGGGCTTTGCTTCTGCCCCACCGAGGACCGGCTCTTCGTCAACGACACGGTCCAGTGCAACATCAGGGTCTTCGACATCCTGCCCGACGGCAGGCTCGGCCCGCCACGCCTCTTCGCCTCGGGCATCGTCTCATCGACCGAGCCCGGCGTGCCCGACGGCATGAAATGCGACGCGCAGGGCAATATCTGGGTCTGCGGGCCCGGCGGCGTCTGGGTCTATTCGATCAAGGGCGAGCTGATCGGCAGGCTGCGCGTGCCCGAACTGGTCGGGAATCTGACATGGGGCGGGCCGGACTGGCGCACGCTGTTCCTGACCGCCTCGCATTCGCTCTACGCCGTCGAGACCAAGGTCGGGCCGCGTCTGGAGCCTTACATGAAGGCGCGCGGTCGCGCCTCCGCGGCGCGCCGGGCGGGAGCTCCTGCGCAGGCAGGCGTCGCTCGCAATGGCGCCAACAAGGCCGCGCCTGGCTACCGGTTGGAAGCCGCGCGCTGTGCATTGCTGATCCAGGACATGCAGAACGACGTGGTGATGGAGGGCGGCGCATTCGCCGCCTCCGGCTCGCCCATGCATTGCAAGGAGCAGAACGCCATCGGCAATGCGGCGCGTCTGGCGCAGGCGGCACGGGCGCGGGGCATTCCGGTGATCCATGTCTGGTTCGTCGTCGATCAGGGCGCGGCCGGCGTGACGATGAACGCGCCGCTCTTCGAGGGGCTGGCCGACGCCAATGCACTGGTGCGTGGCACGTGGGGCGCGGCGCCCGTGCCGGGGTTGGAGGCGCAGGGTGGCGACCATGTCGTCGAAAAACAGCGCATGAGCGCCTGGGAGGGCACGCGGCTGGAGACGGTGCTCAAGGCGCTTGGCCGCGACATTGTCATCGTCACCGGTGCCTGGACGAACATGTCGATCGAGCACACCGCCCGCACCGGCGCCGACAAGGGCTATTTCATGGTCGTGCCGGAGGATGCCTGCTCGACGATGAACGCGGAGTGGCACACCGCCTCAGTCAACTACGCGCTGCAAAACGTCGCGGTGGTGACCGACGTCGACGCGGTGATCGCCTCCACCGGGGGGTGATGTCGGTGACAGGCGGTTCCGCGCTGCCGACGGCTTCCGAAACGGCGAGGGCCGTAGCGATAAGCGCGACGATGCCCTAGTCTTCTGACCGGAGCACGAGGGCGGCGGCATCCGGGCCCTTCCACTCCAGGTCTTCGATGGGGGCGGCGGGCATGTCCTGGGTCGCATGCGGGATCTGACGCAACGGTTCAGGCTCCGGAGCGGGCGATGGACATCGTCCTGCGTTGCGCTCACGAGCCTTTGGCCTGAGGCGCACCGATGAAGGGCCTCGTTCTCGGCACGGCAGCAGGTGGTGGTTCTCCGCAGTGGAATTGCCGGTGCCGGGTCTGTGCGCTCGCCTGGAGCAAGGATCCCCGCGTGCCCTGGCGCACGCAAACGAGCCTGGCGGTGACGCTCGACGGCGAGAGTTGGGTCGTGCTGAACGCGTCGCCCGATCTCGGCAGCCAGATTCGCGCGACGCCTGCCTTGTGGCCGCGTGAGCAGCGGCATTCGCCGATCGGCACGATCATCCTAAGCAGTGCTGAGATCGACCATGTCGCCGGGCTGCTTCACCTGCGCGAGCGACAGCCATTCGACCTGATCGCGCTCGAGCCTGTTCTGGATGCGATCGACGCCAATCCCATCTTCGCGCCGGTGCCGGCCCGACGCGTCGCCGCAACCGCATTGGGGGCCATCGAGATGCGTGGCGGGCTGACGGCGGAGTTGTTTCCCGTTCCCGGCAAGGTGCCGCTCTACCTCGAGGACGGCGCGCCGCAGCTCGAGTCTGAAGCCGGAGAGACGGCCGGCATCCGGGTCAGCGGCGGCGGGCGATCGATCGTCTACATCCCGGGCTGCGCCGCCTTGTCCGCGGAGGTGCGCGCCAGGGCCGACGCCGCGGACATCCTGTTTTTCGACGGCACCCTGTTCACGGATGACGAGATGATCCGCGCCGGTGTCGGCGAAAAGACCGGCCGCCGCATGGGGCACATGCCGATCAGCGGCGCCGGCGGCTCGCTGGAATGGCTGGAGGGGGTATTGGCGGCGCGGAAGATCTACATCCACCTCAACAACACCAATCCGGCGTTGATCGAGGGGTCGCCGGAGCGTCTGATCATCGAGGCTGCGGGTGTCGAGGTTGCTTTTGACGGCATGGAGGTGAGGCTGTGACCGCTCTGCTATCGCCCGAGGAACTGGAATGGCGCCTGCGCGAAGTTGGCGAGGAGCGCTATCACGACAAGCATCCCTTCCATGCCCGACTGCACTCCGGCCATTGCAGCAAGGGCGAGGTTCAGGCCTGGGCCCTCAACCGCTTCACCTATCAGGCCCATATCCCCGTGAAGGATGCGTTCCTCATCGCCCGGGCTGGGAACCCCGCGCTCCGGCGGGCCTGGCGCCAGCGCCTGATCGACCATGACGGCGACCGGGATGGCGAAGGTGGGATCGAACGCTGGCTCCGGCTCTGCGAAAGCCTGGGTCTGGCGCGCGCGGATGTGATCGCGCATCGCGGCGTGCTGCCCGCGACCCGCTTTGCCGTCGATGCCTATGTCAATTTCGTGCGCGAGCGCCCGCTGCTCGAGGCGGTCGCCTCTTCCCTGACCGAGCTGTTTTCGCCGAAGGTCATCCGCCACCGCGTCGAGGGCATGCTGGCGCATTACGCCTTCGTCAGCCCCGAGAGCCTGAGCTATTTCACCGCCCGCCCGGAGCAGGCAAGGCGCGATGTCGAGACCGCGCTCGCCTATGTTACGGCCCATGCCCGCACGCCGGCCGAGCAGCAGGCGGTCATCGCTGCGCTGAAATTCAAATGCGACGTGCTCTGGGCCATGTTGGACGCGCTCCATCATGCCTATGTCGAGCCCGGCCATATTCCGCCGGGCGCCTTTGTGCCGGCGGGCTGAGAGAGACACGGACCCCTGCTTAGTGGCCCGATGCGTCAGGCGCCCTGATAGCTCCGGTAGATGAAATCACGGCGCTCGGAGCCGGCCTCGGCTTCAGCCAGCCTGACAAGTTCCGCGTGCAGCGGCGACAATGAACAGGCGGGGTCGGTCGCGGCCGCATCGCCCGCCAAGGCCATGGCTTGGCAACGGCAACCGCCGAAATCGAGCTCCTTTCTGGCGCAGCTCCGGCATGGCTCCTTCATCCAGTCCGTGCCCCGGAAGGCGTTGAATGCGGCGCCGCGATACCAGATCTCCGACAGGCTTGCGTTGCGCACATGGTCGAATGTCATGCCCGTGATCGTCTCGGCCGCGTGGCAGGGCAGGGCACGGCCCGAGGGCGTGACATTCATCAGCCGCGCGCCCCAACCGCCCATGCAGGCCTTCGGATATCGGGCATAATAGTCGGGTAGCACGCAGTCGATGACGAGGCGCCCGGCCGTCCGGCTGCGAGCCTCTTCGACATCCGCCATTGCGGTTTCGACCTGCTGGCGCGTCGGCATCAGCCGGGCGCGATTGACCAGGCCCCAGCCATAGTACTGGACATGGGCGATCTCGATCCGCGCCGCGCCCCACGCTTCCGCAAGCCGCACGAAGTCGGAAATCTCATGCACGTTCTCGCGATGGATGACGGCATTGACGGTGAGGCGCAGCCCGAGCCGGGCGATGTCGGCGGCGACGGCATGCTTGCGCTCGGACGCCCCCTCGTAACCGGCGACGCGATCGCAGGTCGTCGCGTCGATGGCCTGCACCGAGAGCTGGATATGGTCTAGCCCCGCCTCGGCAACCGCGTCCAGCAGGGCCGGCTGAAAGCCGACGCCCGAGGTGATCATGTTGGTGTAGAGCCCGGCGCCATGCGAATGCGCGACCAGTTCGGCGATATCGCGCCGCAGCATGGGTTCGCCGCCAGAAAAATAGATGTGCAGGACGCCGAGCGCCGCTGCCTCGTCGATCAACCGCTTCCACTCTGAGGTCGGGAGCTCGCTCGAGCGACGCTCCAGTTCGAGCGGGTTGGAGCAATAGGGGCAGCGCAGGGCGCAACGATGCGTCAGCTCCGCCAGCAAGCCCATGGGCGGCGACTCGGGCGGTGGCGCCGGAATGGCTTGTGGGAGCGTTTCGACATCGCTCACAGATCGATCATCCTCTGATCGGCGAGGCCGCGCAGAAAAGCCATGACATCGGCAGAGATCTCGTCGCGATCCGCCTCGAAGGCCGTCGCCAGATCCTGCGCAATGGCTTCTACGCTGCGCACGCCGTCGACGCGCTGCAGGATCTCGAGCGCGATCTCGTCAGGCTCGAAGACGCGCTCGGGACCGAGCAGGAACCATTGCTGTCGGCTCTCGTCGAACCGCAGACGAACGCCCCGAGGAAGGACCGGAACGATAGCGGCGATATCGACTGTCCTGATGTCGGCGTTCATGGGGCGGCGGCTCGCGCGAAATTGTCAAATCCCGGAGCCAGGGTGCCGGGAGCAGGTCGGCGACGCAGGGGCGCGCCGCATGCACGCGCACAGAGCAAAAATCCCGTCCGCCCTGCGGACGGGATACGGAACAGCGCTGACGCCGCATCCGTCCCACGACGCCGGCTTGGGAACGGCGCCACTGGATTTCGCTTCAGGCGGTAGCCTGGTTCTCAGAACAGAAACGTCAGAGCTGCGCTGGTGCGTAGGAGGTCACTTCGCAGCCGACAGTCACTTCGATGATCGCGGGTTTTTTCCACTTGCGCATGATCGGTATCTCCGGATCGACGCCAGCCTTCGCCAACGAAAGCCGTGGAAGCGTACACCCGCCGGTTGCCCGTTGCAAACGAAGCGGGCTTCCCCGTCCGGTGATGCGTACCAGTGACGAGGACGCCCGGCGGTCGTTCATGCGGTGCCGGTGCTGCCTGCGCCTCTCACCGAAACATGGCGCGAAGCGACCCGTAGCATCTGGGCCACAGCAAACAATTTGCACTGGTTCCCCCTTGAGCCGGCGCCTCTCTTGTCGGAGGTCTCAAGTATCGCCGGGGGGCGACTACTGTTTGATTCGTCGCCCGCTGCGTGGCGCCCGGGTTGTCCGGCCGCATCTGCTTGGGTCTCCGCGAGGCACGCCGGAAAGCGGCCTGTCGCAGCCACTTCGGCTGAAATCGGACCGTGCATCCTTCCCCGCATTCGCAAACTTGCCTGTTTGTCCAACCGGGCGGATGGGCTCTCCAACTGTATGATCAAGGACACACCGATGCCTGCCGCCTTCGAGACACGGGCTCCTGCCGGCCTTGCCCGGACAGCCGAAACCGCCCGCGCTCTCCGTCTGCGCAACCTGCTGCTCTGTGGCGTCGCCTGCATCTGGGCGACCGGTGCGATGGCCGATGGCGGCGTCGGCGCTGCGGGCGATCTGACCTTTGGCGGCATCGGCGGCGTTGATTCCGTCGCGGGCGCTGGCGGCAACGCCACCCCATCTGCCCTGACTGCCACTGGCGCCGGCGGCGCCGGCGGTGGCGCCGGCGCCACCGGCGGCTCTGGTGCCAGGGGCGTGGCCACGCTGAACAACCCCGCGGCGGCCGGCGGAGCCGGCGGAGCGATGGCGGGCCAGGATGGCGCTGATGGAGTCACCTTCGTCGGCAATGGCGGCGGTGGCGGCGGCGGCGGTGGCGCGCACGGCTATCTAGGCAGCAGCTTGCCGACCTCGGCGGTCGCCGGCGGACGTGGTGGTGCCGGCGGCGTTGGCGTTGGTGGCAACGGAGACGGCGGTGGCGGCGGCGCAGGCGGATATGGCGCTGTCCTCAACGGTACCCAGAGCACGAGCGCCTTCGGCTTCAACATCACCGGCGGGCAAGGTGGTGCCGGCGGAGCGGCTCTCGCATGGGGCGGCAATGGCGGCAGCGGCGGCATCGGCCTCCACGCGACCTCTGTGCTGCTGCTCACGTCCGGCACCATTCGTGGCGGCGACGGCGGCATGGGCGGCGCTGCTGGTGTCGGAGCCAGCAGCAGCAGCGCCCGAGCGGGCCATGGCGCAGCCGGTGGTACGGGCATCGTCGGCATCAACTCGATCCTGACCAATCGCGGCACTGTCGTCGGCGGCGCTGGCGGCAACGGCGCCAATGGCGGCGTCACGGGGGGGCGGGGCGGCAATGGCGGAGCGGGTGGCGCAAGCTTTCTAGGCAGCGATACAAACTTCACCAATATCGGCACGCTCGCTGGCGGTCGGGGTGGCAATGGCGGCAATGGTGGAACCCTCGCCGGCTCCTGGGCCGGGTCGGGCGGGGCTGGCGGAGCCGGCTTCTCGGCCAGCAACGCGACGCTGCGCAACGACGGCACGATCACAGGCGGCAACGGCGGAGCGCGCGGGACGATCGGTCCGGTTGCCGGCACCGTCGGTGCCGGAGGCGTTGGTGTCACGGGTTCGAACCTGACCGTGGTCAACAATGGGACCATCGCCGGCGGCCTGTCGGGGGACGGCGCGACGCGCGCCAACGCCATCACCTTTACCGGCGGGGTCAACACGCTCGAGCTCTGGGGTGGCTCGGCCATCATCGGCAACGTCCAGGCGTTCAGCACCGCTGACACGTTCAGGCTGGGCGGCTCGGCCAGCGGCAGCCTCGATGTTTCCCAGATCAACGGCTTCGGCATCTATCAGAAGACCGGGGCGAGCAACTGGACGCTGACGGGGACCAATGCGTCGGCATTGCCGTTCACCATCTGGGATGGCCGGCTCGCGGTGAACGGCTCGCTCGCCAATTCGACGTTCACGGTGCTCGGCGGAACGCTCGGCGGCAGCGGCACGGTCGGCGCCACGACGGTCCAGGCCGGCGCCACGATCGCGCCCGGCAATTCAATCGGCACGCTCACCGTCAACGGCAACCTCACGCTGGCGCCGGGCTCGACATATGCGGCCGAGATCGGCGGCAACGGCAGCTCCGACCGCATCGCTGTCACGGGCAAGGCCACGGTGTCGGGCAGCAACGTCATCGTCTCGGCGATCGACCCGCAGGGGCTCTACAAGCAGGGCCAGCGCTATACCCTGATCACCGCCGCGGGCGGGATCGAGGGCGGCTTCGCCAGCGTCACCTCCAGCTCGGCGTTCCTCAATCTCGCGCTCGATGCGCAGACGGGCGCGATCGGCCTCAACGTCAGCGCCAAGCCTTTCGGCACGGCCGCCGACAGCCGCAACCAGCTCGCAACTGCCGGCGGGCTCGACAGCCTACCGCAGCTCGGCGGCACGCTGCTGCTGTACAACAGCGTCCTCGTCCTCGACGCTGCTTCGGGTAGGGCTGCTTTTGATCAGCTTTCGGGTGAGATCCACGCCTCGGCCAAGACCGTGCTGGTCGAGGAAAGTGCCGCCGTGCGCGGGGCTGCGATCGACCGGTTGCGCTCTGCCTTCGGCACGGTCGGCTCGGCCCCGATGGCGACGATGAACTACGGCTTCACCGCCGACCTCGCGCCGGCCGTGAAGGGCCCGATGCCGACGCTGCGCAGCGACCGCTTCGCCGCGTGGGGCCAGGGCTTCGGCGGCTTCGGCCGGACGGACGGCGACGGCAATGCCGGCACGCTCTCGCGCTCGACCGGGGGACTGATGCTCGGCGCCGACCTAGCGGTCCTCGACACCCTCCGTATCGGCGTACTGGCCGGCTACAGCCACGACCGATTCGACGTGAACAGCCGTCTGTCGTCGGGCGAAAGCGACAACTACCATCTCGGTCTCTATGGCGGTGGCCAGTGGGGCGCGTTCGGCCTGCGGCTCGGCGCCAGCTACACCTGGCACGACGTCACGACCCGTCGCACGGTCGCCTTCGCTGGCTTCGGCGACGCCCTGCGCAGCAGCTCCCACGCGGGGACGGCCCAGGTCTTCGGCGAGGTCGGCTACCGCTTCGATGTCGGCCAGATCGCGCTCGAGCCCTTCGCCGGCCTGGCCTATGTCAGCCTGCACAGCGACGGGATCCGTGAGATCGGCGGCGCTGCGGCGCTCTCCGGCCGCGGCGACGACACCAATGTCGGCTACTCCACGCTCGGGCTGCGCGCTTCGACCAATGTCAGCCTGAACGGGATGGACCTGACGCTCCGTGGCGCGCTCGGCTGGCGCCACGCCTTCGGCGACGTCGATCCGGAGACGACGCTGGCCTTCGCGGGATCCAACGCCTTCACCGTCGCGGGGCTGCCGATCGCGAAGAACGCCGCTTTGGTGGAAGCAGGGCTCGACTTCGCTGTCGGCAAGAACACGACGGTCGGCCTGTCCTATACCGGCCAGCTCGCGACCGACGCCCGCGACCACGCCTTCAAGGCGAACCTCGCCGTCAGGTTCTGACGCGCGGTCGGCTTCGGCCGGGCGTGGCTGATGCGGGCGCCGACCGGGTCGTTTCGACCCGTTCGGCGCCCGTTTGGTATCTAGACCGCGCCATGCGCCTCGACATAGAGCGCATAGAGCGAATGCGAGCTCGCCATGTAGAGCCGGTTGTTCTTCGGGCCTCCGAAACAGAGATTGGCGCAGCGCTCCGGCAGGCGGATGAAGGCCAAAGGCTTGCCGGCCGGGCTGAACACCATGACGCCGTCGAGGTCTTCCGGCTTGCCACGCAGCGTGAAGACTTTGCGGCCGCCAATATCGGTCGGCTCGGCGTTGAGCGCTCCGTTGCTGCCATAGCCGCACCAGAGATTGCCATCGCGATCGACCTTGAAGCCGTCGAGCGCGCCGAAATCGGCGGCGTCCACGACCTTGGTCTTGTTCGAGACCTGCCCACTTTCGCCGACATCGAAGCTCCAGATCGAGCGGTTCGGCGTGCCGCGCCACTCGACGACATAGAGCTTCTTCTCGTCGGGCGAGAAGGCGAGCCCGTTGGGATTGACGAGGTCGGTTACCACGGCGGTCACCTTGCCGTCGGTTGCGATGCGGTAGACGTTGGTGGTCGCCTGCTCCGGCCTGGCGCGCGAGCCTTCCCATTCGCCGTTGATGCCGAACAGCGGGTCGGTGAACCAGACTGTGTCGTCCGACTTCACCACGACGTCGTTGGGCGCGTTGAGGCGCTTGCCGTCGAACGCGTCGGCGAGGACCGTGATCTTGCCGTCCTTTTCCGTGCGGGTGACGCGGCGCGTCACCGAATGCTCGCAGGTGACGAGGCGGCCCTGCCGGTCGCGTGCATTGCCGTTGGCGAAGTTCGCGTTCTCACGGAAGACGGTGAAGCTGTTCTTCCCCTCGTCGTATTTCATGATGCGGTTGTTCGGGATGTCGCTGACCAGGACGGCGCGTTCCTCAGGCAGATAGACCGGGCCTTCGGCCCAACGCATGCCGCTGCCGAGCTGCTCGACCGTGCTCGAATAGATCCGGTATTTCGCGAAGGACGGGTCGAGGATTTCGACCGCCGGGTCCGGATAGCGCTGGTTCGGCTTGAACGGGAATTCCTGCGCGAGCGCCGCGCGGGCGGAGAGCGAACCGGCGGCGGCCGAAAGGCCGCCGAATACGAGCTTGCGACGTGACAGCTTCATGAGCGTTTCCCCGGGAGTGATTGTTTTGGTTCTTGTCCGGGCACGACCGCAGCGGCGTGCCCGGCGTGCAGCCTTACCATACGTCGTGAAGTTTGAAATCTGAAATTTCAGAATGGGTGCGGCTGTTGCGTGCTCCTGGCTACTTGTCGGGACGGGCTCGGGCAGGGATCCCGGGTCGACCTGCGGTCGCCCGGGATGACATCTGCCTGCGATGCTCAGGCAGCGGCGAGTTCGCGGGTAGCGAAATCACCCTTGTCGAGGCGGGCGACCAGCGCCGCGAGCTCGGCGACCTCGACCTCGGTCAGGTCCGTCAGCGGCGCTCGCACCGGGCCGGAATCGCGGCCGATCACCTTCATGCCGGCCTTGATGATCGAGACTGCATAGCCGCGCTTGCGGTTGCGGATCGCGATCAGCGGCAGGATGAAGTCGCGCAGGCCGGCCTGCACGGTTTCGCGGTCGCGGCGGCGCACGGCGGCATAGAACTTCGTCGAGAAATGCGGGACGAAGTTGAACACGGCCGAGGAATAGGTGGTCACGCCCATCTCGAGATAGGGCAGGGCGAAAGTCTCGGCCGTCGGCAGGCCACCTACATAGGTCAGCCGGTCGCCCATCCGGAGATGGATGCGCGTCATCAGCTCGATGTCGCCGACGCCGTCCTTGAAACCGACGAGATTGGGATTGCGCTCGCAGAGCTTCGCCAGCGTGTCCTCGTTGATGATGGCGTTGTCGCGGTTGTAGACGATGACGCCGAGCTTGGTCGCCTTGCAGACGGCCTCGATATGGGCGGCGAGCCCCTCCTGCTCGGAGAAGACGAGATAGGGCGGCAGCAGCAGGATGCCGTCGGCGCCGACCTTTTCGACATCGGCTGCGAGCTGTGTCGCGACCTGCGTGCCATGGCCGACGCCGGCCAGCACCGGGACCCGTCCACGGGTCTCGGCGACCGCAGTCCCGACGACCTTCACCACCTCCTCGGGCGAGAGCGAAAAGAACTCGCCCGTGCCGCCGGCGGCGAAGAGCCCCGCGACCTCATAGCCGCAAAGCCAGTCGAGGTTGGAGCGATAGCGTGCCTCGTCGAAGACGTTGCCCGCAGTGAAGGGCGTCACGGGAAACGACAGGAGACCGTCGCCGATCGTCCGGGCCATCTCCTGCGGGGTCATCTTGGTCATGGTCTCGTCCTTCGCTGGCTGATGGCGAAGAAGTAGACCAGGATCGATGCCGATAGAGACCAATCACTGTATCGATCGATGCCGAGATTGGATGGCGCGCCGGTGTGCCGTCCCGGAGTCCTCCCTCAGGCCGAGGGGGCAGGTCGCGGCGCGGTCGCAAGGTTCCGCGCCAGCGTCGCAACTGTGGGCAGGAGCGGATTGTCGTTGTCCTCGCGGCTGACGAAGTAGAGTTCTGCCGCGCGCTGGCTCGGCAGCGTCAGGCGGCGGAGAACGACACCGCTGAAATGCAGGCTCTCCGCCGCCTCCGGCACCATCGCGACACCGACGCCGGAATGCACCATGGCCAGGATCGAATGGATCTGCGCGAGGTGCTGCACATAGTCCGGCACGAGCCCGGCCCGCGTGAACAGCTCCACCACCAGATCGTGGAAATAGCGCGCCTCGTAGGGCGCATAGGTGATGAAGGGCTCGACCGCGAGATCATCGAGCGAGATCGCCTCGGCCCTGGCGAGCGGATGGCCGGCGGGGACTGCGGCGATCATCGGTTCGGCGCAGACGCGGAAGCTGCGCAGCCCCGTGCGGGGAACGGGCGGGCGCAGCAGCCCGATATCGATCTCTCCGGAGTCCAGGCGCTTGAGCTGGTCGCCGCTGACCATCTCCTTCAGGGCGATCTCGACTTCCGGCAATTCGCGCCGACAGGCTGCGACGAGCTGCGGCATGTAGGAATAGGCCGAGGCCGCGGTGAACCCGATATTGATCGAGCCAGCCTTGCCCTTTGCGACGCGCTTGGCGAGCAGCGCTGCGCTCTCGGCCAGCTTCAGGAGGCGGCGCGCCTCGGCCAGGAAGCTCTGACCGGCCGGCGTCAGCCGAACCGTGCGATTGCTGCGCTCGAGCAGGGCGACGTCGAGGATGCGCTCGAGGATCTGGATCTGCCGGCTGAGCGGCGGCTGCGTCATGTTGAGGCGTGCAGCCGCCCGGCCGAAATGCAGCTCCTCCGCCACTGCGACGAAGCAGCGGAGCTGGCTCAGTTCGAACATCGCGCCTCCTTGCCCGGTGCCGGATCGCGCCGACGCTCAGTTCTGGATGCTGATGCCGGCCTTGTCGATGATGCCCTTGAACTTCGCGAGCTCGGAAACGGCCTTCGCCCGCGCTTCGTCGGCCGTGGAAGGTGTCGCTGCGGCACCGAGTTCCTCGAAACGACCGACGACCGCCGGATCCTGCAGGACCGCCCGCATCTCCACGATGAGCTTGTCGCAGATCTCCTTCGGCGTGCCTTTCGGCGCCAGGAACCCGTTCCAAGACGCGATGTCGAAGCCCGGCAGTGTTTCGGCCAGCGCCGGGATCTCGGGCGCGATCTTGGCGCGTTGGGTCGTGGTCACGGCAAGGCCCCGTATCGTTCCGGCCTTGTAGTGAGGGTAGGGCGAGGTGAAGTTGTCGAAGGTGATCTTCACGTTCCCGGCGATGACATCCTGGATCAGCGCTCCGGAGGAGCGATAGGTGACGTGCTGCATCTTCACCCCCGCAAGCTGCATGAAGAGCTCGCCGCAGAGATGGATCGACGTGCCGATGCCCGACGAGGCGAAGGCCTCCTTGTTCGGATTGGCCTTCAGATAGGCGATCATCTCCGCGACGTTCTGCGCCGGCAGCGACGGGTGGCAGCACATGAAGTTCGGCTGGGACGAGGCGAGGGAAAGGAACTCGAAATCCTCGAGCGGCCGGAATGGCAGCCTCTCCTTGTAGAGGCTGGGGTTGATGCCGTGCGTCGACGGCGTCGTCATGCCGATCGTGTAGCCGTCGGGCGTGGCCTGGGCGAGGGCCGCGACACCGGTGTTGCCGCCGGCGCCGGCCCGGTTCTCGATCACGAAGGTCTTGCCCATCCGCTGCGACAGCTTCTCGCAGACGATGCGGCCGATCAGGTCGGTGGTGCCGCCCGCACCGAACGGAATGATCACGGTGACGGGCTTGGCCGGGTAGCTCTGGCCAAAGCCGCTGCGTGCCAGGAACGGCGTCGCGAGCGCGCCGCCTGCAAGCCCGAGTGCTGCGCGGCGGGTCATGATGGGCTTCATCGAAATCCTCCCCGGATGTGACGCGGCATTCTTGCCGTCTGCACGTCAGAGTAGGTCCGGCGTGGCCCTCCGCAACATCCTTCGCGCTATGGTGCGATCCAAAAAAGGTATCTTTCCATTGCCAAACTAACTCACCGCAGCATCGTGCCTGACCTATCCTCCGGTTTCGAAGCGGCCAGAAGACCGCATGCGTTCCGCGCGCCCCGTTTCGGGCGAGCGCGCGGCCAACCAACGGAGGAAATCACCGCCATGACCAAGGCCCAATCCCGCCTGGATTCGTTCTCCCGCCGCCAAGCACTCTCGGTAGGCCTGCTCGCGCTCGCCGGCTTCGCAGCCCAGCCGGCCGCCGCGCAGAATTTCGAGCGCCCCGTGCGCATCGTCGTGCCCTTCGCGCCGGGCGGCACCTCGGACATTCTCGCGCGCCTGGTCGGCCCCAAGCTTTCGGCCGCGATCGGCCAGCCCGTCGTCATCGAAAACAAGCCGGGCGCGGCCGGCAATCTCGGAGCTGACACTGTCGCCAAGGCCCCGGCCGATGGGCACACGCTGCTGCTGATGGATGTTGGTTCGCTCGCGACCGCGCCGAGCCTGTTTTCCGACCTGACCTATGATCCGGTGAAGGATCTCGCCCCCGTCAGCATGGTGATGTTCGGCCCCTATGTGCTGGCGGTGCATGAATCCGTGCCGGCCAAGACGCCGCAGGAGCTTGTCGCTTATGCCAAGGCCAATCCCGGCAAGCTCGCCGTGGCCAATGCCGGCGTGGGCGCTGCCAACCACATCACGGCGGTCGCCATCGCCAAGGAACTCGGCATCAACTGGAAGAACGTGCCCTATCGCGGCGGCGCGGCCGCTTCGCGGGCCGTGGTCTCCGGCGAGAGCAACGTCATCATCAACGGTTCGACCGCGACGCTGCCCTTCGTCTCCAACAAGCAGCTCGTTGGCCTGGCGGTCACGGGCGAGGAGCGCATCGCCGGCATGCCGACCTTCAAGGAAGCGGGTTTGCCCGGCAACGATGCCGGCACCTGGCAGGGGTTGCTGACCACGGCCGGCACGCCGCCCGCGGTCGTCGCGCGCCTCAACGCCGAGATCGGCAAGATCCTGCAGGATCCCGAGATCAAGGCCAAGATTGCGGAGCAGGGCGGGGTGGTGAAGCCCGGCTCTCCGGCCGATTTCTCCGCCTGGCTGAAGACCGCGACGGATCGCTGGGGCGGCATCATCAAGGAAGCCGGCATCAAGGGCGTGAACTGAGCGGTGTCCGGGCCGATGACGCGCCGCGCACTTGACTGGCGGGACCTGATCCTCGGGCTGTTTCTCGTCGCGGTGGCGACGGGGGCGCTCTGGATGACCCGCAGGCTGCCGATCGGCAGCGCCGCCGACATGGGGCCGGGCTACATGCCCCGCGTCGTCTCGCTGGCGCTCCTCGGCTTCGGGGCGTTCTTCCTCCTGCGCGGCGCGCGGCATGCGGGGGCGGCCATCGAGCCGGTCCATCTGCGTCCGCTGCTCGCCGTCCTGCTCGCGGTCGGCATCTTCGCGCTGACGGCCGAGCGGCTCGGCCTCGCCATCGCCTCGGTTCTGACCGTTCTCCTGGCGGGTCTGGCGACCCGCGAGACGCGGCCGCTCGAAAGCATCGGCTTCGCGATCCTGCTCTCCGGCCTCGCGGCGCTGCTCTTCGTCAAGGTTCTGGCGCTGCCGGTTCCGCTCTGGCCGCGCTGAAGGCAGGCTCATGGAACTCTTCGACAACCTGCTGATGGGCCTGTCCACGGCCGTGCAGCTCAAGAATCTGGGCTTCTGCCTGGTCGGCGTGCTGATCGGCACGGCCATCGGAGTGCTGCCGGGCATCGGCCCGATCCCGACCATCGCGCTGCTGCTGCCCTTCACCTTCGGCATGGAGCCGGCCGGCGCGATGATCATGCTCGCCGGCATCTTCTACGGCGCGCAATATGGCGGTTCGACCACCGCGATCCTGGTCAACGTTCCCGGCGAGACCTCGTCGGTCGTCACCTGCCTCGATGGCCATCAGATGGCCCGGCAGGGCAAGGCGGGCACGGCGCTCGCCATCGCGGCGATCTCCTCCTTCTTCGCCGGCACGGTCGCGACCGTGGTGATCGCGCTGCTCAGCGTGCCGCTGGCGGCTCTGGCGCTGAAATTCACGGCGGTCGAGTATTTCAGCCTGCTGGTGCTCGGGCTGATCGCTGCCGTCGTGCTGGCGCATGGCTCGGTGGCGCGGTCGCTCGCCATGGTCTTCCTCGGCCTGCTGCTCGGGCTGATCGGCATCGATGTCAGCTCCGGCGCCGCCCGCATGACCTTCGGCGTCCCGGAGCTCTCGGACGGCATAGATTTCGTACCGGTCGCGATGGGCATGTTCGGGCTGGCCGAGATCATCGCCAATCTCGAGCGCCCGGCCGAGCGGCGCGTCGTCAGCCAGAAGGTCCGCGACCTCATCCCCAGCCGGGCCGATCTCCGCGCTGCTTTCCCGGCGATGGTGCGTGGCACGATGCTGGGCTCGGCGCTCGGCGTGCTCCCGGGCGGTGGTGCAGCGCTGCCGCCCTTCTCCTCCTACGCGCTTGAGAAGAAGCTCGCCAAGGACCCGTCGCGCTTCGGCCATGGCGCGATCGAAGGCGTCGCCGGCCCCGAGGCCGCCAACAATGCCGGCGCCCAGACGAGCTTTATCCCTCTGCTCACGCTCGGCATCCCCGCTAACGCGCTGATGGCGCTGATGATCGGCGCGCTTATGATGCAGGGTATCCAGCCCGGCCCGCAGATCATGCGCGAGCAGCCGCAGCTCGTCTGGGGCGTCATCGCCTCGATGTGGGTCGGCAACCTGATGCTGCTCGTCATCAACCTGCCGCTGATCGGGTTGTGGGTCTCGATGCTGAAGGTCCCCTACCGCCTTCTCTTCCCGGCCATCGTGCTGTTCTGCTGCATCGGCACCTACGGCATCGCCAACAGCCTGTTCAATGTCTGGCTGATGCTGGGCTGCGCGGCGGTCGGATATCTCTTCATCAAGGTCGGCGTCGAGCCTGCCCCCCTGCTGCTCGGGCTGGTGCTCGGCCCGCAGCTCGAGGAGAATTTCCGGCGCGCCATGCTGCTGTCGGAAGGCGACTTCTCGGTCTTCCTGACACGGCCGATCAGCGCGCTCTTGCTTGGCGCCGTAGCGTTGGCGCTGCTTGCCATGCTGTCGCCCGCCATCCTGCGCCGCAGACAGGAGGCTCTCGCCGAATAGCGTCAACGGACGGCATCGCGATTTCGCCGGTCAAAGCTCGCTCTCGGCGTGAATTGGAAAAACCGGTCGGCGCAGATGTTTGAAGGGCAGGGTGCCGATCCGGCTGGTGCAGGGGCCCGGTGTCGCGACGGTGAAGCTGCCTCGGGCAATCTTGTCATAGGCACGTCGGTGCGCCACGGCCGCCTTGACGCCGATGGCCTTCAAGTCTTCGGGGTGGATGCCCTGCGAGCGGAACTGCCCAAGATCGAAGGGCGGCGTCTTGCGGCTGGTCAGGAGCACCGTGACACCCGCGACCTCGACGACGACGCTTGGCCCCATGCTGAAGTGCGACCCCTGCGATGCCGCGAGGTGACTGTTGAGGTCTTCGAGCGTGAAAATTCCGTCGCTGGCGCGGACGAAACGCGCCTCCGCTTCGACGGGCCCCTCGGCGATCGCGTTGCCCTTGCCGCCGACGGAGATCGTCCGGATCTCGCCTGGTCTCGCGCCGGCCATGGCGGCAACGGCAGCGGGGTCGGCGATGGCGACGGCGCAGTTCTCGACGCCATGGCGCAGGAAGGCGCGGAGCACCGAGGTGCCGTCGCCCGGAGCCCCGCCGCCGATGTTGTCGGCAGGCTCCACGACGAGATAAGGACCGCCCGGCAGGTGCCGGATCTGGGAGACCGCGTCGTCGATATCCCATTCAGCGGGAAGACCGAGTTCGCGCAGCTCGGTTGCAGTCTCGACCAGACGGGCGACCGCTTCGCGAGCAGGCGGTTCCGCCCCAGTGAACGCGACCGCGAAGGCGACGCCGGCCTCGGGGACATCCGAGAACGAATACCCGCCGATGACATTCGCAACCCAGATCGCAGGAATCCCCTCTTCGATCCGCCGCGCCAGGGCTTCGAGGTCGCGCATCGGTCGATCGGCGGTGCCGGTGCCCGTGGGGGGCCAGATCACCGGTGCATTGCGGGCGAGCATGCGCGGGCAGGAGCCGTCCTTCAGCGCGCGGGCCAGCAGCCGAGCTGAGCGTACAGCGGAGTCGCGCGCATCGGCGTGTGGATTCTCGCGATAGGCGACGAGAAGATTGGCGTGCTCTGCCATGGCGGCGGTGAAATTCGCATGCAGGTCGAAAACGCCGAAGACGGGCAGCGCCTCGCAGCCCGGAACGGTTCGAATATGAGCCAGAAGCTGGCCTTCCGGATCGCGACAGCTGGTCGTGACCATTGCGCCATGCAAGGCGAGCCAGATGCCGTCGAGCCCTCCCTGCTCCAGTGCCATCCTGAGCGCGGCATCGAATTCGGCAAGGAACTGCTCGAAGACGGCATGCTCGACGGTGCCCGCCGGAAGGGCGGTGTAGTCCACGCTTGGCACGACCTCCCAGCCTTCGGCTTCCGCGACTTCCAGGAAGCCGTCCACCGTCGAGCCGTCGCCGCGCCTGGCGACGAGTTCCTCCGCGCGGCGCACGGTGAAGTCGGCAAGGGTCGTGACTTCGTCGACGAAGCTGTGGGTCTCGTGGAAGAGCGAAGCCAGCAGGATGCGTCGGCGCTGGGGCATGTTCGGCGAAGCTCCCGTCGTCGCGAGGCCTGCGCATCTCGGCGGCTGCACCGTTGCGACGCAAGCCGGCATTGTTCCATCGGAAGAAACGCCGGTCCTTTGACAGGTCGAGCCGAGACCCGGTTTCATGAAGCCGGCTGGCTGCCGGACCGAGACGGTGCCCCACCGAGCGGGAACAATCCGGATGCGGCTCTTCACGGCTTCGCTGGCGACGGAAACCAACACCTTCGCGCCGCTTTTCGTCGATCGCAGCGCCTTCGAAGGCGCCTTCTACTGCCCGCCCGGCAAGCATCCGGATACGCCGACGCTGTGTTCGGCGCCGATCGTCGCGGCGCGCCAGCGTGCGGCCAGCGAAGGCTACGAACTGATCGAGGGCACGGCGACCTGGGCCGAGCCTGCGGGGCTGGTCTCGCGCGAGGCCTATGAAAGCCTGCGCGACGAGATCCTCGGCCAGCTCGCAGCCGCGATGCCGGTCGACATCGTCCTGCTTGGACTGCACGGCGCGATGGTCGCGCGCGGCTACGATGATTGCGAGGGCGACCTGATCGCGCGGGTGCGGGCCCTGGCGGGGCCGCGTTGCGTCATCGGCGCGGAACTCGACATGCATTGCCATCTCACCGAGCAGATGGTCGAAGGCGCCGACATCATCGTCGCCTTCAAGGAATTCCCGCATACGGATTTTCTGGCGCGGGCCGAGGATCTGCTGGAACTCTGCCTCAGGACGGCGCGCAAGCAGGTTAGCCCCGCGAGCGGCGTCTTCGACTGTCGCGGGCTTGCGGCCTTCATGACCAGCCGCGAGCCCGGGCGCAGCTTCGTCGATCGGATCAAGGCCATGGAGGGTTTGGACGGGATCCTGAGCATCTCCGTCGCGCATGGCTTCCAGGCCGCCGACGTCGCCGATGTTGGGACCAAGGTGCTCGTCATCGCCGATGGGGACAAGGCGAAGGCGGAAGCCCTGGCGCGGCAGCTCGGCCTCGAGATCCTGCGCTGGGGTGGTGGCGCGACGCCTAGGCACTACAAGCCGGAGGAGGGGATCGCCGCCGCTCTCGAGCTGGCCGAGCCGGGCAGGCCAGTGGTGCTTGCCGACCGCTGGGACAATCCGGGCGGCGGCGTCGCCGGCGATTCCTCGGTGATGGTCGAGGCACTACTGCGGCATCCCGACGTGCCGGCGGCGATCGGTGCGCTGTGGGATCCCGTTGCCGTGAGCCTCTGTCGCGCCGCCGGCGTTGGCTCGGTGATACCCTTGCGCTTCATCGGCAAGGCCGCGCCGTCCTCCGGCAAGCCGATCGACGCGGTCGTCGAAGTGATCGGCACGACCGACGATCTCCGGATTCCCTTCGAGCAGAGCTGGGTCTCGCTCGGCCCAGCGGCAGCGATCCGGATCGGGAGGCTCGATATTGTGCTGGCCTCGACACGGGCCCAGACCTTCAGCCCGCCGGTGTTCACCGATCTCGGCATCGATCTCGCGGCCAAGACGATCGTCGTGGTGAAGTCCTCGAACCATTTCCACGCCGCCTTCGCACCGATCGCAGCGAGCGTGCTCTATCTCGACAGCGGCGGACCCTATCCGCCGGATGCGAGCAAGATCCCCTACACCAAGGTCAGGCGCCCCTTTTCCCCGTTGGATCCAAATCCATGGCTGTAACTGCCTCCGCCGCGCTTCCGCGCCTGTCGCTCAAAGAGATCGAGGATCAGCGTCTCGACGCGCTGAGCAAGGGAATGCCGCCCGGTCGGGCGGTATGGCTCGGGGATGTCGGCAAGCAAGGTTGGAGCCTTCTCGCCGGCGACATGCCGATGCCACTGGCGGTCATACGCGAGAGCGTCCTCAAGGCTAACAGCGCCTGGATGAGCGCCTTCACCAAGGCAAACGACCTGCTGATCGCGCCTCACGGCAAGACGACGATGGCGCCGCAGCTCTTCGACCTTCAGATCGCCGATGGTGCCTGGGCGATCACGGTCGCCACGATGCAGCAGCTCGCGGTCGCTCGGTATTTCGGCGTGAAACGCGTGATCCTGGCCAACCAGCCTGTCGGGGCGCAGGAGATCGCGGCCTGCTTCGACGCGCTCGAAGATCCCGGATTCGAATTCTACTGCCTTGCCGACAGCGCGGCCGGCGTCGCATTGCTGGCGCGCTCAGCGCAGGCTCGCGGCGGCTCCAATCCGCTGCGCATTCTCGTCGAGATCGGCTTCACGGGCGGTCGTACCGGAGCGCGCACCCGTGAGGAGGCTCTGGAGGTCTCACGTGCGGTTGCGGCATCGCCGGGCCTGCAGCTCTGCGGTTTCGAATGCTTCGAGGGCCTGCACAGCGATACCGCCAAGGCCGACGGGCTGCTCGGCGAGGTCGTCGCGGTCGCGGCCGCCGCCGAAGCCGAGGGGCTGCTCGGCCCGCAGGCCATGATCTTGAGCGCTGGCGGAACCTCCCTGTTCGACCGCGTCGGCGAGGTCTTCAATGCCGCGACCTTCACCCGGCCGGTCGTCAAGGTGCTGCGTTCCGGTTGCTATCTGACCCATGATTCCACGGCCTACTCTGCGGCCTTCAGCCGGATCACGCTGGAAACGAACCTGAAGCTGCCGCCCGGCGGACTGGAGCCTGCCCTCGAGGTCTGGGCCTATGTCCAGTCGCGACCGGAGCGCGGGCGCAGCCTTCTCACCCTGGGCAAGCGCGACATCAGCTACGATGCCGGGCTGCCCGTGCCGCTGCGGTGGTTCCGTCCCGGCGCGATGACGCTGCCTGCGACGATGCCGCCTGGGCACACCGTTCTCGCGCTCAACGACCAGCATTGCCATCTCGGGACGCCCGAGGAGAGCCCGCTTCAGATCGGCGACATGGTCGCCTTCGGCATCGGCCATCCCTGCACGACGTTCGACAAGTGGAGCGTGCTGATGCTGATCGACGACGAATGCCGCGTCACCGGCGCGATCCGCACCTTCTTCTGATGGCGGCCTTGTGTTCCTTCTGGCGGAACTCGCAATCCTTGACGTAAACTGGCGGCCTTCCTAGCCTGAACCGTAGAAGCAACAAGATGGCCGTTCCGTCGAACGACGGAAACTGTCCGAAGGCTCGAATTTGCTATCCGGGAGGTCGTGGTGCGTCTGGCGCTGATCCACATTGTCCAGGAGACGAACGACTTCAACCCGGTCCCGACGACGCTTGCCGACTACGAGGCATTCGGCCTCTATGAAGGCGACGAGATCGTCCGTCATTTCAGTGAGATCGGTCAGATCGGCGGGCATTATGCCGCGATCCGGGAGTCGGGCCTCGCTGTCGAGACCATCCCGATCATTCGGGCCTGGAGCGTGGCGGGCGGGCGGATCACGCGTGAGGCTTTCGATTACTTCCAGGACAAGATCCGTGTGGGTCTGGAGAATGTCGGCCCGATCGACGGTCTCGTCCTGCATCTGCACGGCGCCTGCGCCGCCGAGGGCATCGACGATGTCGAGGGCGAGCAGGCCGAGCTCTGCCGGCAGATCGTCGGCCCCGATGTGCCGATCATGCTTGGGCTCGATCACCACGCCAACATCACGCAGAAGACCGTGGCTAACTGCACGGCGATCGTCGGGCACCGCACCCAGCCCCATGACGTCTTCGACACCGGCAAGATCGGGACCGAGGTGCTGTTGCGCATCCTGCGGGAGAAGCTCAGGCCGGTCATGGCATGGCGGAAGATCCCCCTGCTTTCGCATCAGGAGCAGTTCCTGACATCGAAGGGGCCGATGAAGATCTGGTTCGACCGGGCGCGGGCTCTGGAGGCGGACAAGCGCGTTCTGCAGGCGTCGAACTATCCGATGCAGCCTTGGCTCGATGTCGCCGAGGGCGGCTGGTCGACGATCGTCGTCACCGATGGCGACCAGGCCCTGGCCGAAAAACTCGCGGACGAGCTCGCCGATCTCGCCTGGTCGATGCGCGACGACTTCCAGGTTCGTGAGGCTGTGACTGTAGACGAGGCGGTGCTGAAGGCCGATGCGGCTACGCGCGGCATGGTGGTGCTGAGCGACACGGGCGACACCGTCTTCGGCGGCGCGGCTGGCGACAGCAACCTGCTGCTGGAGGCAATGCTGCGGCTCGGCATCAAGGGCCGGGCGCTGATCCCGCTGATCTCGCCCCAGGCGGTCGCGACGCTGACGGCGGCCGGCGAGGGCGCGGAGGTGACATTGCCGCTCGGTGGGGATGCGGCGCCGGACTTCTTCAAGCCGCTGACGGTGACGGGGCGCGTGCGCAGGCTTGGCAGCGGTGCGATCCCGCTCAGCTTCAACCACCAGACCGAGGTCGACATGGGCCGGGTCGCAATCTTCGACGTCGGGCCGGTGACGCTGCTGATCTCGGAGTTGCGCGGCGTCGCCGGCAATGTGCCGGACGTCTACGAGGCCTTCGGAGTCAACTTGGCGGACTACAAGATGGCCGTGCTCAAGACCGCCTCGAACTTCCAGTATTTCGACGCGATCGCCTCCGGGCTCGTCCGTGCCGATACCAGCGGACCGGGACAGTCCGACGTCTTCACCCTGCCGTGGCAGCGCATTCCGCGGCCGGTCTACCCACTGGAATCAATAAGCGACTGGCGGGCGCATTCGTCCCAGCCGGGAGCGGGAACGGGCTGAAAGAGAACTGAAGCAAAACGAGGGGAAAGCGATGACAATGCTGTCGCGACGTCAATTCTGCATCACTGGCCTCGCTCTCGCTGGAACGGCCCTGGCGGCGCCGCTGCCGGCATCGGCTCAGCAGCTGAAGGGTGGAACGCTGCGCGTCGCGGTGCTGAGCGAACTGGCGAACTACGATCCGCAGCAACTCTCGACCGTGAACTTCCACGTCATCAAGAACCTGTACGACAGCCTGATCGAGTACACGCCGGACGGCAAGCCGGAGCCTAGCCTGGCGACCGAGTGGAAGATCGCGCCGGACAAGACTTCGGTTTCCCTGACGCTGCGCGACGGCGTCACCTTCCACAGCGGCACGCCCTTCAAGTCGGATTCCGTGCTGGCGACGTTGCAGAAGGGCGCCGACCCCAAGCGCGGCAAGAACGTCTTTTCGACGATGTCGATCGTGAAGGACTGGTCGGCGCCGGATGACCGCACCGTCACCATCAACTTCAAGGCGCCGGTGCCAGAACGGCAGATCCTCGACCTGCTGCAGTTCCTGTTACCCATCGATCCGAAGGGCATCGACACGGTCGAGACGGTGCCGGCCGGCACCGGCCCCTATACGCTGGTCAGCCGCGCAGTCGGGCAGGGGCTTCGCCTCAAGGCCAATCCGAAATACTGGCGGCCCAATCAGCCGGTGGCACAGGACCTCGCCTTCACCGTCTTCACCGAGGATCAGGCGGCGACCGCGGCGCTGGAGTCGGGCGCCGTCGATATCGTCTATGGCGGGTCTTCGCGCAGCGCGGTCAGGCTCAAGGGCGCTGGCTATCAGGTCTTCGCTGGGCCGGGGCCGCTGGTGCAGGTCTTCCGCATCAACTCGACGCGCGGCCCCTTCCGCAACAAGTCGTTCCGGCAGGCCTTCAACTACCTGATGGACAGGCCGAGCATCCTGCGCGTCGGCTATGCGGGAATGGGACAGGAGGTCGCGCTGCCATGGGCGCCGGCGAGCCCGGCCTTCAACGCCTCTTATGCCAAGACCTACGCCTTCGACATCGACAAGGCGAAGAAGCTGATCGCTGCCTCCGGCCTCTCCGCTGACGAGATCAAGGGCTGGAAGCTCCTGGTGAACGGCAGCGACGAGCCATCCGTCGCGATCAGCCAGATCGTCCAGGGCTCGCTCGCCAAGGCCGGCATTCCGATCGAGCTCGATATGAGGCTCGGAGCAGAATACGTCACGGCGCTGCTGGGTGGCGATTTCGCGGCGGTGTTCGGCGCGGTCGGCAACGTTCAGAAGTTCCCCTCGCGCGTCACCACGAACTCGATCTACCGCACCTCGCAGAACCCGATCCTCAAGGATCCGCATCCCCACCCCGACTATGTCGCGGCCATCGCCAGGGTCGACGCGTCGACCGGCGGCGAGGCCGACGTCAAGGCCGCATATGACAACCTCAACAAGGTCATGGTCGAGGAGGCCTTCGGCATCCCGACCAATTCCTACGATGTCGGTCTGATCGTGACGTCGCCCAAGATCGGTGGGGTGACGCTCGACATGGACAACCTCCTCGTCGCGCGGACCATCGGGTTCAAGTGACGGGCCTTGCTGCGGCGGGGCGCCTGCTGCGCCGGCTCTTGACCCGGCGCGGCGCGGCGCTCAGCCTCGCTTTCCTCGTGTTGGTGGCGTGCACTGCGCTCTTCGCCGGCTTCCTGCCGCTCGATCCGCTGCGGCAGAGCATTGCCGATTCACTCAAGCCTCCGTCGCTGGAGAACTGGTTCGGCACTGACGAACTCGGCCGCGACATCCTCGCGCGCGTCGTCTATGGCGCGCGCACCTCGCTGGCGACGGCCTTCGGCGCGGTCTTCATCGCCGCGCTCGTCGGCGTGCCGGTAGGGCTCGTCGCCGGCTTTTACGGGGACTGGCGCGATTCCGTCTTGATGCGCTGCATCGACGTCCTGCTGGCACTGCCCAACATCCTTTTCGCGATGGCCCTGATCGCAGTCCTCGGCCGCAGCCAGGGCGCGGCACTGGTCGCTGTCGGCGTCGCCGGCATTCCCAGCTTCGCCCGCATTGCCCGTGCGCAGGTGATGGCGCTGCGCCCGCTCGATTTCGTCACCGCGGTGCGCGGATTCGGCGGCGGGCCGGGCTACATCATGTTCCGAACCATCCTGCCCAACGCATTGAGCCCGCTGGTGGTGCAGGCGATCGTGCTGGCGTCGATCGCAATCCTGCTGGAAGCCGCGCTCTCCTTTCTCGGGGTCGGCGTTCCACCACCGACACCGAGCTGGGGCGAGATGCTGCGCACCGGCAAATCCTATCTCTACGAGGCGCCAACCTATGCCGTGCTGCCGGGGATCGTGCTGACGCTGACGATCCTGTCCTTCGACACGATCGGCCGGGCGCTGACGGCGCTCATCGACCGCGACGAGACCGATGCCGTCCGCGAGACTGCCGGGGGCAGGCGATGACGGCCTACGTCCTGCGCCGGCTCGTCCAGATGCTGCCTGTCCTCTTGCTTGCCTCATTCGCCATCTTCGCGATGCTTTACGCGGTGCCGGGCGGGCCGGTCGCGGTCATCGTCGGCGAAAACGCCTCGCAGGAAGAGATCGCCGCCGCGATCCAGCGCCACGGCCTCGACCGGCCGATGGTCGTGCAATATCTCGACTGGCTCGGCCGGGCGCTGACGGGCGATTTCGGACTGTCGCTCCACAGCCGCCAGCCCGTGCTACAACTGATCGGCGAAAGGCTGCCGGCAACGGCACAGCTCGCGCTTGCCGCCATCTTCATTGCGCTTGTGCTGGGCATTCCGGTCGCCATCGCCAGCGCCGTGAAGCCGAATTCCTGGCTCGACCGGGTGCTGAGCGGCTGGAGCGCGCTGGCGCTCGGTGTGCCGACCTTCTGGGTCGGGATCCTGCTGATCCTCGTATTCGCCGTGGAACTGCGCTGGCTGCCCTCGGCTTCGCGGCACGTGCCCTTCTGGGAAGCTCCGCTCGATGCGTTGCGCAGCCTCGCCCTGCCGGCGCTGACACTCGGCGTTTATGTGTCCGGCATCCTGGCGCGGTTCCTGCGCGCCTCGCTGATCGGGGAATCGCGCTCCGACTATGTCCGCACCGCAAGGGCCAAGGGCGTGCCGGAAAGCCGCGTCGTCGGCCTGCACATCATGCGCAACGCGCTCCTGCCCTTCGTCACCATCGTCGGCTTGATGATGGCGAACTTCATCGGCGGGGCCGTGGTCACCGAGGCGGTCTTCACCTATCCGGGCCTCGGGCGCCTGCTGATCCAGGCGATCAGCACCCGCGACTATCCGCTGATCCAGGGCTGCATCCTGGTGATCCTGGTGGCCTACATGCTGATCAACCTTTCGGTCGACGTTCTCTACGCGTGGATCGACCCGCGGATCGAGTACCGATGAGCGGGGTCTCAGAGCGCCGTCGTCGTGGGATGCGACCCGAATTGGACCGAAATGGTGGCCGCCACCTCGCGCAATCTCGTTCCGGCCTTGGCCGCCAGCGAACGCGGCATGCGCATCAACGGCGCCGAGATCGAGAGCGCGGCCACCGGGTAGCCATCCTCGTCGAGGATCGGCACGCCCACGCACATCGCCCCGTCCTCGTTCTCGCCCATCTCAGTGGCGTAGCCCGCACGAACGACCTGCCGCAGCTGCCGCTCAATCTCCTCGCGTTCGAGCAGGGTGCGGCCGGTCATCTCGGTCAATGGCAGGTCGAGCTGGCGCCGGCGTTCGGCTTCCGGGAGGAAGGCGAGGATTGCCTTGCCGAGTGCGGTCGAATGCATCGGATGGCTCTCGCCGATGCGCGCCTGCATCCTGAGGGAGCGGTTGGCCTCGACCAGATCGATATAGACGACCGTGCCGTTGCCCTTGACCGCCAGGTTCACGGTCTCGTTGAACTCGTGCATCAGCTCGATCATGGCGGGCCGCGCAAGTGCGCGGATCTTGCTGACGCTGGCATCCGCTCGGGCGATGGCGCGCAGCTGTGGGCCGAGATTGTACCGATCGGTCGAGCGGTTGTGGTCGAGGAACCCGGCCGCGGTCAGCGTCTGCAGGTAGCGGAAGGTCGTCGTCTTCGGGATCCGCAGCTCCTTGCTGACGGCCGTCAGCGCGATCTCGTGCCCATGCCGGGCGACCAGCTCGAGCACCCTGAGCGCCTTCATCACCGGCTGCACGACATAGGGGTTGTCGGGTTTCTTGGCCATGCTCGCTCCGCTTGTCCCGATCGCATAACAGCTCGATCGAATTCCGCAAGACGAAACCAACGTTCCTTTACACGGTGATGGCGGCCTGATCTGGTCGAAGCTTCAGCAGGGGAGGCGATGCAGGTGGCAGGAAGCGGCACCGGGCAGGCGGAAACACTGCATTTCGAGAATTCGGCCAGGGACATCGCCAGGAATGCCCGCTTCATCGCGGGTGGCGTGAACAGCAACTTCCGTCTCGGCATGGCTCCGGGGCCGCTCGTCTTCGAGCGCGGCGAGGGCGCCTACCTCATCGACGTCGATGGCAACCGGATCATCGACTATTACTGCGGCATGGGCGCGACCGTGCTCGGCCACTCGCCGAAGCCGGTGATCGAGGCGGCGCAGAAGCAGGCGGAGAAGGGCATCCTCTTCGCCGGGCAGGCACCGATCGAGTACGAGGCCGCCAGGCTGATCTGCGAACGCGTCCCTTCCGCCGAGCGCCTGCGCTTCGGTTCATCGGGCTCGGAAGTGGCGCAGGCGGCGATGCGCCTCGCGCGTGCCGCCACCGGTCGGCGGACCATCATCAAGTTCGAAGGGCATTATCACGGCTGGTTCGACAACATCCTGTGGTCGACCGCCCCCGGCCTCAATGCAGCCGGGCCGGAGGATGCGCCGGCGCCGGTCATCGGCAGCAGGGGGCAGGATCCGGCGGCGGGCGATGGCCTCGCGGTCCTCGGCTGGAACGATCTCGCCGCGCTGGAGGCCCGGCTTGCGAAGGGCGATGTCGCTGCCGTGCTGATGGAGCCGGCGATGTGCAACCAAGGCGCCATCGCTCCCGCGCCCGGCTACCTGGAAGGCGCGCTCGCCGCCTGCCGCAAGCATGGCGCGCTGCTGATCTTCGATGAGGTCATCACCGGCTTTCGCCTCGGTCGGGGCGGGGCGCAGGAGCGCTTCGGCGTGACGCCTGATCTCACCATCATGGCGAAGGCGATCGCCAACGGTTTTCCCGTGGCGGCCATTGCCGGCCGGGCGGATCTCCTCGACCTCTTCGCCGATGGCGTACTGCATGGCGGCACGTTCAACGCGCAGCCGATCGCCATGGCGGCCCTGGTCGCGACGCAGACGATGCTGACGCCCGATCACTACCAGCGCAGTTCCGAGCAGGGGCAGCGACTTCAGGACGGGATTCGGGGCATCCTGGCCGAGGCCGGCGTGAAGGCGCAGGTCGCAGGCTTCCCGCTGATGTTCCACATCGCCTTCGGGCTCGATGAGCCCGCACGGAACTATCGGGACGTGGCCCGGGCCGACAAGGCGGCCTATGGCCGCTTCGCGCTCGCCCTGCTCAAGCGCGGCGTTCGCGTCCTGGAACGCGGCGCTTGGTTCGTCTCGTCGGAGCACGATGCGGAGGTGGTCGACGCGACCTTGGAAGCGGTGCGGCTGGCGGCTCGCGAAGTCGCCTCGCAGGTCACAGCTTAAGGCGGGCTCCGATCAGGTTGAATCAATCTGGGCGGATCTGCCCCCAAACTCTTGATTGATAAAGCGTTGAGGCTTCCGGCGGTCCTAAGTCTGCCAACGCCTAGGCACTTCGGCTCGCTGCAGAATTGCCCCCTGCCGCACGGGCCGTGCAGCCGCCTTCAAGGACCAAATCCGCTCTGTCGATCGTGCATGGCGGCATGGTTGCGTTGCCTGTCGTCAGGGCTCGGGGTTCCGCTAACCTGAGGGCAAGGGGAGGGCCTGAATGTTGAACTGGGCACAGGCTGGCGCGGCGGCCCGCTCGATCACCGAAGCCTGGACGCGCGGCGGCGGTCCAGGTGGCGCGATCGTGTTGTTCGATGGCGAAGGCGTCCGCGATGCGGCCGGCGGGGGCTACGCCTCGGTCGAAGGGGCAGTGGCCTTCACGCCGGATACGCCGAACCGGTTCGCATCGATCAGCAAGCACTTCCTCGCAACGGCGCTACTGCGCGCCGGCTTCGATCTCGAAGCGCGCCTCGGCGATCTTCTGAGCGATCTCCCGGCGACGCTGGCCGAGGTACCGCTCGGGCGCGCGCTCGACATGACCGCCGCCCTGCCGGACATGATGGAGGTGTTCTGGCAGGCGGGAGTGCCCTTCACAGCGACGCTGAGCGCCGCGGATATCCGCGCGATGCTGAACCACTTCCCGGGACTGAACGGCACGCCCGGCGAGGAGATGGCTTATTCCAATACCGGCTGGCGCCTTGCCCAGGTGGCGCTCGAGCGCCGCGCTGCGATCCCCTATGCGCAGATCATTGCCGAACTGGTCGCTCCCCTCGATCTCGCCATTCGCTTCACTTCGGATGAAACCGAAATCATCCCCGGCCTGGCGAGCGGGTACTGGCATGATGGCGACGGTTGGCGGCGTGGCCGCTACGGCCTGCATTTCTCTGCCTCCGGCGGCATGGCGGGCAGCGCCGCCGCGTTGGCGCGCTGGTGCTCGGCGCTGCTCTCCGGACGCGACCATCTTGCGGGCGTTATTGATCGTCTCGTCGAGCCGAGGCGTTTCAACGATGGCAGCGCCAGTGCCTACCGGCTCGGCCTTGTCGAGACGAGGCTCGGCGAGATCGCGCTGGTCGGGCATGGCGGCTCCCTGCCGGGCTACCGTAACCACATGCTGATGGCGCCGGCGCAGGGTGTCGGCGTGGTGGTCATGACGAACCGGGAGGAGGACGCCCTCTGGCTGACGCTGCAGGTCCTCGCCAGGCTTCTCGGGCAGGACTTGCCGCCTGCTCCGCAGAATGCTCCCACGGGTCTCTTTGCCGCCGAGGCGGGACCGGTCTGGGCCGAGCTGACGCCAGACGCTATCAGTTTCAACGGCGGCTTCGAGCGGCTCGTCGCCGATCAAACAGGCGGGCTGCGCAGCCTGCCCGCCTATCTCGACATCCAGTTGACGCCTGACGGGCCCGACAGTCTCGAGGGCCGTATCGGAGGCGTCAGGCGGCGGCTCTCGCGGGTTCCGCCAACCCCGCTCGATCCGCGCCTCCCGGGCAGCTGGCGCGAACGGAATTTCGATCTCGCGCTGACGATCCGGCCGGATGGCACGGCGCGCCTTCCCTGGGCCGGCGGGATCGGCTTCGAGAGCAGGCTGACGCCGCTACCCGGCGGCCGGGCGCTTGCCGATCTGGTCCACGGCCCCTGGCGGCATCGCCCTTGCTTGTGGCTGCAGCCCGACGGAACCCTGCGGGTCGCCAGCCACCGCGCGCGCATTCTCCACTTCGAACGCGTTCCCGAAGGAGACCTGTCATGATCATTCGTCGTCTGATGGCGCTGGCCTGCGGCGCTGGCGTCTGCGCTCTCGCGGCCGGGGCATTCGCGCAGGCCCCCAAGAACGTCCTGCGCGTCGCGCCTCATGCCGACCTGAAGACGCTCGATCCCGTCGCGGCCTCGATCGTGATCACCCGCATGCACGGGCTGATGATCTACGAGACGCTTTTTGCCTGGGACGCCAGTCTCCAGCCGCGCCCGCAGATGGTCGACAGCTTCAGTACCTCGCCAGACAAGCTCGCCTGGACCTTCACCTTGCGCCCCGGGCTGAAGTTCCACGATGGCCAGCCGGTGACGACACGTGACGTCATCGCCTCGCTGCAGCGCTGGATGGCCCGCGACACGATCGGCGGCAAGCTCGGGGAATACACCGACCGGATGGAAGCCACCGACGACCGGACCTTCGTACTTCACCTCAAGCGCCCGATGGCCCTGGTCCCCTTCGCGCTCGGCTCGGCCGTCGGGCAGATCCCCGTGATCATGCGCGAGAGCGACGCCAAGAGCGATCCGATGAAGCCGATCACCGAGACGATCGGCAGCGGCCCCTTCCGCTTCAACCGCGCGGAGTGGCGCAGCGGCGCGAAGGTCGTCTACGACCGGAACGCCGATTACGTGCCACGGCAGGAGCCCGCGGACGGTCTGGCCGGCGGTCGCGTCGTCAAGGTCGATCGCGTCGAATGGATGATCATGCCTGACCAGGCCACCGCCGCGGCGGCCCTGCAGACCGGCGAGATCGACATCTGGGAACAGCCGAGCCAGGATCTGATCCCCGTCATCGCGGGCAGCAAGGACATCCGGGTCGATCGCTTCTCCAACCTGGCGAACCAGGGCATGCTGCGGCCGAACAGCCTCCATCCGCCGTTCAACAATCCTAAGGCCCGGCTCGCGCTCGCCTTCGCCACCGACCAGGCGGATTTCCTCGCGGCCGGCTATGGCGACGATCAGTGGTGGCGGCGCTGCAATTCCTACTTTGTCTGCGGCGGCCCGAACGGAACCGAGGTCGGGACCGACGCCTTCGCCAAGCCCGACCTCGAGACGGCGCGCCGCCTGCTCGCCGAGAGCGGCTACAAGGGCGAGAAGCTGGTCCTCAGCACGAGCAACGACATCGCGCCCATCGGACGCATGGCCGAGGTTGCGGCCGCTTCGCTGAGGAAGGTCGGGTTCAACATCGACCTGCAGGTCGCGGACTGGGGCACGGTAACCACCCGACAGCAGAACCGGGGCACCCAGGAGCAGGGCGGCTGGAACCTGTTCGTGACCACCGCCTCGGGCGCGACAATGCAGTCCCCGCTGACCAATATCGGCACCAACATGGCCTGCGAGAAGGCCTGGTCCGGCTGGCCCTGCGACGCCGAAGCCGAAAAGCTGCGCGGGGCCGTGGTCGATGCGCCGGACGAGGCCAGCCGCAAGGCGGCGGTCGAGGCTTTGCATCGGCGGCTGGCCGAGATGCAGCCCTATCGCGTGCTCGGCCAGTTCGACCAGCCCTATGCCAGCCGCGCCAACGTCTCGGGCGTGCTCAAGGCCCCGGTCATGCTGTTCTGGAACATCGAGAAGAAGTAGCCGGCGCAACTCGCCGCGGCGCTACCCGGCCCCCGGCCCACAGCGCACATGAAAAGGGCTGCGGCCTTGTCGGTCGCAGCCCCGCCGGGCTTGGGCAGATGACTGCCGGCCCGCCCCGATGACGGTCGCGCTCGCCCCCCGCTCACGCGCCGCCGCCGATCAGTAGCCCAGTGCAGCTTCCAGCGGCCCCTTCGGCAGCGGCACGAGGAACCAGACCTCGAACATCATAAAATTGATGATCGCGATGCCGAGCGACACGACCGCCGCCTTCCAGAGCGGGAACTTGCCGAAGAACACCATGAAGGCGCCGATATAGATCGCGGCCGAGACGTAGATGCCGATATAGTTCGTCGCCAGAACGAAGATCACGGCGGGAACGAAGATCGCCGCCATGCGCTTGAGGCCCGGAACGGTCGTCGCGACCTTTTCGCCCTCCGCCGTGTGCGGAAGCGCGTGAGCCAGGTTGATGAGGGAGGCGATGCCCATCGCCACGACCATGTAGAACGGGAAGAGGCCCGGCTGCGGTCCCTCATTCGGCTTCCACGCGATCCCCAGCCGCAGGCTGTCGATCATGACGATCGCGCAGACGACGAGGAAGAACAGCGCTACCGCAATGTCCAGCGAGCGGTAGCTGAAGAGCGCGCGGCCTTCGGCTTCGTCATTGGTGTCCATGTGATCAAACCTTCCGCTGGATCTCGATGGCCTGGATGGTCTCGCGGCCGCGCTCATCGAGCCCGGCCGCGGGCGCTGCCGGTCACTGCGTCGCGAGGAAGCCGGCGTTCTTCATCAAGTCGGCGTGCTGCGTCTCGGCGCTCGCGACCCATTTCTCGTAGTCCGGGCCGCTCATGAAGGTCTGGTTGAAGGCACCCTTCTCCATGAATTCCTGCCATTCCGGCGTCGCCATGACCTTCTTCAGCAGGTCGACATAGAAGTTCACCTGCGCCGGCGTCGCATTCTTGGTGGTGAAGATCCCGCGCAGCATCTGGTACTCGACCGGCAGGCCCGATTCCTTGCAGGTCGGGATGTCGCTCCAGGCTTCCTTGTCGGTCACCTTCGCCGTGTAGGTCGAGCGCTTCGCGTCGAAGATGCAGAGCGGGCGGAGCTGGCCGGCGCGCCACTGCGCGACAGCCTCGATCGGGTTGTTGACCGTGGAATCGACGTGCTTGCCGACCAGCTGCACCGCCACCTGCCCGCCGCCGGCATAGGGCACATAGGTGAACTTCTTGCCGTCGGTTTGCTGCTCGACTGCCGCCGTGAGGATCTGGTCCTCCTGCTTGGAGCCCGTCCCGCCCATCTTGAACTGGCGGTCGGCGCCGGCCTTGACCGCGTCGACATACTCTTTGGCGGTCTTCTGTGGCGCTTCGCTGTTGACCCAGAGCACGAACTGGTCGAGCGCCAGCATGGCGACGGGCTTCATGTCCTTCCAGCTGAACGGCGATCCCGTGCCCAGCGGCGTCGTGAACAGGTTCGACAAGGTGATCACGATCTTATGCGGATCGTTCGCGCTCGACTTCATCTCCAGGAAGCCTTCAGCGCCTGCGCCACCGGCCTTGTTGATGACGATCAGAGGCTGCTTCATCAGGTTGTGCTTCTGCACGAGGCCCTGGATGAAACGGGCCATCTGGTCGGCGCCGCCGCCGGTTCCGGCCGGGATCACCAGCGTCACCGGCTTCGTCGGCTCCCAGCCTTGCGCCAAGGCGGGCGAGGCCAGGCAGGCGCTTGCCGCGAGCGTCGCCGCAATTGCACTGACCTTCGAGACTCCCCTGCGGATCATCATGCTTCCTCCCTCGATGGGCGGCTTTCCGCCGCGCTAGTAAAGTGATGAAGGCAAATGCGGTGGCGGGAATGCCCGCGGGGCGGCCTCACGCCGCGCGGGCGACGGCGTCGCCGCCCGAGAGCTTGGCACGGAGCGCCTGGAGCATCGGCCAGAACGCCATCACCATGCCCAGCGTCATGATGCTGCCGCACAGCCAGTTGGACCAGAACACGCTGACATTGCCCTGCGAAACCAGCATGGCCTGCCGGAACGAGCTCTCTGCCTGGTCGCCGAGGACCAGCGCCAGGACGAGCGGCGGCAGCGGATAGCGCAGCTTGTTGAAGAGATAGCCGAGCACGCCGAAGACCAGCATCATCCAGACATCGAACATCGCATTGTTCACGGTGTAGGCGCCGATCGCGCAGATGAAGACGATCGCCGGCGCGATGATCGAGAACGGCACCCGCAGGATCGCTGCGAACAGCGGCACGCAGGTCAGCACCATGACGAGGCCGACGACGTTGCCCAGATACATCGAGGCGATCAGGCCCCAGACGAAGTCCGGCTTCTCGACGAAGAGGAGTGGACCGGGCTGCAGCCCCCAGATCAGCAGCCCGCCGAGGAGGACGGCGGCGGTCGGCGATCCCGGGATGCCGAGCGTCAGCATCGGCAGCAGGGCCGAGGTGCCCGCGGCATGGGCTGCCGTCTCGGGCGCGATCACGCCCTCGAGTTCGCCCTTGCCGAAATTGTTGCCGTTCTTCGACAGGCGCTTGGCGATGCCGTAGCCCATGAAGGAGGCGGGGGTCGCACCGCCAGGCGTGATGCCCATCCAGCAGCCGACGATGCAGCTGCGGAGGAAGGTCAGCCACATCTTGGGGAGCTGGCGCCAGGTGCGGATCACCGCATCCATGCGCAGCTTTGCGGCGGCGCCGTTGAACTTGAGCCCGTCTTCCATCGAGCACAGGATCTCGCCGATGCCGAAAAGGCCGATGACGGCGACGAGGAACTTGAAGCCGTTCAGGAGTTCATCCTGGCCGAACGTCATCCGCAGCGTGCCGGTCACGCCGTCGAGGCCGACCGAGGCCAGGGCGAAGCCGAGGCACATCGAGGCGACCGTCTTGAAAGCCGAGCCCCGCCCCATGCCGATGAAGCTGGCGAAGGTGAGGAACTGCACTGCGAAGAATTCTGCTGGCCCGAACTTCAGCGCGAACTTCGCGACCACCGGCGCGAGGAAGGTGATCAGGCAGACGGCGAAGATGGCGCCGACGAAGGAGGCCGTGAAGGCGCCGACAAGAGCCTCGTCGGCCTTGCCGTTCTGCGCCATCGGGTGCCCGTCGAAGGTCGTCGCGACCGACCAGGGCTCACCTGGAATGTTGAAGAGGATCGAGGTAATGGCGCCGCCGAACAGCGCGCCCCAGTAGATGCTGGTCAGCAGGATGATCGCCGAGGTCGGCGGCATGCTGAAGGTCAGGGGCAGGAGAATGGCGACGCCATTCGCGCCGCCGAGGCCCGGCAGGACACCGATGATCACGCCGAGCGTGATGCCGATGACCATGAGCATGATGTGGTAGGCGCTGAGTGCGACGGCGAATCCGCCGAACAGGGCGTTCAGTTCATCCATAGCGCTTCGTCCCCATAGCTGGCCTTGTTCTGGGACCGCGCAATGACCAACGCAGAACCGACTGGCCTTATTCGAATGAGCCTAAGATGAATTATCGTGGCATGCAATATGCCATTTCTGGCTGCACTGCAGCATTATAATTGCCGAATTGGGGCCGTTGCGCGGCTATTTCTTTCATTATATGGTATGCCAGAAACCAGCGCTCTCGCCGCATGATGCGGATCGGGCACGCTTGGCGAGAGCAACACGGAAATCGACTTCGCAATGGTCAAAGCACAGCTGGAAGTCCAACCGATCGAGGAGGTTCAGAGCCTCAAGAGCCGTACCTACGAGGCCCTGAAGGCTGCGATCGGTGCGATGAAGATCTATGACGCCAACGCGGAGCTGCGGCTCGACGAGCGCGCGCTCTCGCTTCAGTTCGGCGTCAGCCGGACGCCCCTGCGCGAAGCGCTCGCCCAGCTCGAACAGGAAGGGCTGGTCAGGATCGCGCCGCGCCGCGGCATCTTCATCGTGCGCAAGACCAAGGCCGAGATCCTCGAGATGATCACGGTTTGGGCCGCGCTCGAGAGCATGGCTGCGCGCCTTGCCACCGAAGTCGCGTCCGATGCCGAGATCGCTGGCCTGCACGGCCTCGTCGACACCTTCGACAGCGCCGACATCGAAGTGCACATGGGCGAGTACTCGGACGCCAATATCCGCTTCCACGCGGCGATCATCGCGTTGTCAGGCTGCAAGCTGATCGCCGAGATCACCAATGGCCTGTTCACGCATGTGCGTGCCATCCGCCAGCGCACGATCTTCGAGCAGGACCGGGCTCGTCGCTCGATCGTCGATCACAAGGAGATCGTCGAGGCGCTGGAGACCCGCAACGGCGAGCGTGCCGAGCGACTCGTCCGCGAACACACCCTCAAGCTGCGCCAGCACGTCGACCAGTTCGTCCAGCTCGACTGAGCTGGGCCAAGATCAAAAACAATAAAATCAGAAACAATAATCAAATAACTAGGGAGAAAGCGGGATGTCCGCAGTCGTACAGAGCATCTCTTCTGCCGCGCCAGAGGCAGAGCGCGAACTGACCGATGGCTTCAACCTCATCATCGATGCGCTGAAGCTTAACGGACTCGACACGATCTATGGCGTGCCGGGCATTCCGATCACCGATTTCGGTCGCATGGCGCAGGCGGCAGGCATCCGCGTCCTCTCGTTCCGCCACGAGCAGAACGCCGGTTATGCCGCCTCGATCGCCGGCTTCCTCACGAAGAAGCCCGGCATCTGCCTGACCGTTTCGGCACCCGGCTTTCTCAATGGCCTGACGGCGCTCGCGCATGCGACCACGAACTGCTTCCCGATGATCCTGATCTCGGGCTCCTCCGAGCGCGAGATCGTCGACCTGCAGCAGGGCGACTACGAGGAAATGGACCAGCTGGCTGTCGCCAAGCCGTTGTGCAAGGCGGCGTTCCGCGTCCTGCACGCGCAGGATATCGGCATCGGCCTGGCTCGCGCGATTCGCGCCGCGGTCTCCGGCCGGCCGGGCGGCGTCTATCTCGACCTGCCGGCCAAGCTGTTCGGCCAGGTCATGGACGCCGAAGCGGGCGCCAAGTCGCTGGTCGAGGTGATCGACGCCGCTCCGGCGCAGCTTCCGGCGCCGGAAGCAATCCGCCGCGCGCTCGACGTGCTGAAGGGCGCCAAGCGACCCCTGATCATTCTCGGCAAGGGCGCAGCCTACGCCCAGGCCGACGATGAGATCTGTCAGCTCGTGGAGACGAGCGGCATTCCCTTCCTGCCGATGAGCATGGCCAAGGGCTTGCTGCCGGATCTGCATCCGCAATGCGCCGGCGCGGCGCGTTCGACCGTGCTCAAGGATTCCGACGTCGTCATGCTGATCGGCGCGCGGCTGAACTGGCTCCTGTCGCACGGCAAGGGCAAGAGCTGGGGCGAGGAACCGAAGAAGTTCATCCAGATCGACATAGAGCCGAAGGAGATGGACTCCAACGTCGAGATCGTCGCGCCGGTCGTCGGCGACATCGGCTCCTGCGTCAGCGCGCTGCTCGCCGGCATGGGCGGCTCATGGGCCAAGCCGCCAGCCGAGTGGACGGGCGCCGTCGCCAAGAAGCGCGACGAGAACGTCGCCAAGATGGCGCCGCGGCTGATGAACAACAACGTGCCGATGGATTATCACGGCGCGCTCGGTGTGCTGCGCACCATCATCAAGGAGCGACCGGACGCCATCCTGGTCAACGAGGGTGCCAACACGCTCGATCTCGCCCGCGGCATCATCGACATGTACCAGCCGCGCAAGCGCCTCGATGTCGGCACCTGGGGCGTGATGGGCATCGGCATGGGCTATGCCATTGCCGCCGCCGTCGAGACCGGCAAGCCGGTGCTCGCCGTCGAGGGCGATTCGGCTTTCGGCTTCTCTGGCATGGAGGTCGAGACGATCTGCCGGTACAACCTGCCGGTCTGCGTCGTCATCTTCAACAATAACGGCATCTATCGCGGCACCGACGTCAACACCGCCGGCGACGATCCGGCCACGACCGTGTTCGTGGAGAATGCCCGCTACGATCGCATGATGGAGGCGTTCGGCGGCGTCGGCGTCAACGCGGTTTCGCCCGACGAGCTGAAGCGCGCCGTCAACGCGGCGATGGACAGCCGCAAGCCGACCTTGATCAACGCGGTAATCGACCCGACCGCCGGCAGCGAAAGCGGCCGCATCGGCAATCTCAATCCGCAAAGCGCACTCAAGAAGAAATAAGGGAGGGTCCAATGCAAGCGCTCGAAGGCGTCAAGGTTCTCGACTTCACCCATGTCCAGTCCGGACCGACCTGCACGCAACTCCTCGCCTGGTTCGGTGCGGACGTGATCAAGGTCGAGCGTCCGGGCACCGGCGACATCACGCGCGGCCAGCTCTGCGACGTGCCGGATGCGGACAGCCTCTATTTCACGATGCTGAACCACAACAAGCGTTCGATCACGCTCGACACCAAGAACCCCAAGGGCATGGAGGTGCTCTGGGAAATGGTGAAGATCTGCGACGTGATGGTCGAGAATTTCGCCCCGGGCGTGCTTGACCGCATGGGCCTGACCTGGGCAAAGGTCCACGAGGTCAATCCGCGTATGATCGTCGCGTCGGTCAAGGGTTTCGGTCCAGGCCCCTACGAGGACTGCAAGGTCTATGAGAACGTCGCGCAATGCGCCGGCGGCGCGGCCTCGACGACGGGCTTCCGCGACGGCGTGCCGCTGGTCACTGGCGCCCAGATCGGCGATTCCGGCACGGGCCTGCATCTGGCGCTCGGCATCGTCACGGCACTTTATCATCGCACCCATTCCGGCCTCGGCCAGAAGGTCGATTGTGCGATGCAGGATGGCGTGCTGAACCTCTGCCGCGTCAAACTGCGCGACCAGCAGCGGCTCGACCATGGCCCGCTCAAGGAATACAGCCAATTCGGCGAGGGCGTGCCCTTCGGCGATGCCGTTCCGCGCGCGGGCAACGATTCCGGCGGCGGCCAGCCCGGCCGCATCCTGAAGTGCAAGGGCTGGGAGACCGACCCCAACGCCTACATCTACTTCATCACTCAGGCCCCGGTCTGGGAGAAGATCTGTGACGTGATCGGCGAGCCCGGCTGGAAGACCGACCCGGACTACGCCAAGCCGCCGGCACGGCTGCCCAGGCTGAACGAGATCTTCGGTCGCATCGAGCAGTGGACCATGTCCAAGACCAAGTTCGAGGCGATGGACATCCTCAACGAGTACGACATCCCCTGTGGCCCGATCCTCTCGATGAAGGAGATCGCCGAGGAGAAGTCCCTGCGCGACACCGGCACCGTGGTCGAGGTCGATCATCCGAAGCGCGGCAAGTACCTCTCGGTCGGAAACCCGATCAAGCTCTCCAACAGCCCAACCGTGGTGAAGCGCTCGCCCCTGCTTGGCGAGCACACCGACGAGGTGCTGCGCGACGTGCTCAAGTTCGACGAGGGCCGCATCGCGTCGATCACCGAATCCGGCGCTACCGGCGCGCTGACGCGCACGGCGGCAGAGTAATCGTCAAGCCGAGAAAGGGCCGGCGCCTCGCAGGGGGCGCCGGCCTTTTTGCGTCTCTTGGAGCGCGGCGCCTTGTTGGAGCACGGCGCCGCCGTCATTGCGGGCGCAGCGCAGCAATTCGGGGGGCAGAGCGCTGGCGCCTTGGATGGCGGCGTCACTTCGTTCCGCGCAATGACGGGAAGAGTGTCATCCCGCATCGGCGGCTTCGCCGCTTGTCCGGGATGACACGTGGTTCTGGCGGAAGCCTGTGGGCCTCTCGCGAGAGCGCGAGCCCTACTGCCGCTCGCTACTCCGCGGCGGTGCTCAGCGCCTCGTCGGCGGGGCCGGCCCTGACGGCGCAGAATTTGAACTCGGGAATCTTGCCGAAGGGGTCGAGCGCGGGATTGGTCAGGAGGTTGGCGGCCGCCTCGGCGTAGCAGAACGGCAGGAACACCATGTTCTGCGGCACGTCGCGATCGGAGCGCACCTTGACGGCGACGGCACCGCGCCGCGTCTCCAGCCGGACCAGGCCGCCGGGGACGAGGCCGAGGCGGCCGAGATCGCGCGGCGACATCAGGGCGACCGCCTCGGGCTCGAGATCGTCGAGAACGCCGGCGCGCCGCGTCATCGAGCCGGTATGCCAGTGTTCCAGCACGCGGCCGGTGGAGAGCACCATCGGGTATTCGGCGTCGGGCACCTCGTCCGGCGCGACGATCTGGGCCGGCACGATCTTCGCCCGTCCGCTTTCGGTCGGGAAACCCTGGGCGAAGATGATCTCGTTGCCGGGCTGGTCCGGCCCGTCGACGGGGTAGGTCACCGCGCCTTCGCGTTCAAGCCGCTCCCATGTGATGTTGCGGAAGGACGGCATGACCATCGCCATCTCGGCAAAGACGTCAGCCGGCCCGCCATAGCCCCAACCGCAGCCCATGCGGTTGGCGACCTCCTGGATGATCCACCAATCCTGCTTCGCCTCGCCGGGCGGTCGGATTACCTGCCGGGCCATCTGGACGCGACGGTCCGTGTTGGTGAAGGTGCCGACCTTCTCCGCGAAGGCGGAAGCCGGCAGCACCACGTCCGCGTGGAAGGCGGTCTCAGTCAAGAAAAGGTCCTGCACGACGAGATGGTCGAGCATCGCCAGCGCCTCGCGGGCATGGTTGAGGTCCGGATCGGACATCGCCGGGTTCTCGCCCTCGATATACATGCCGCTGATCGCCCCGGCATGGATCGCGTTCATGATCTCGACAACGGTCAGACCCCGCTTGGGATCGAGCGACTGCCCCCAGAGGTTCTCGAAGATCGCGCGGACGGCATCCTTCTCGACCGACTGGTAGTCCGGATAGACCATCGGGATCAGGCCGGCGTCCGAAGCGCCTTGGACATTGTTCTGGCCGCGCAGCGGGTGCAGGCCGGTGCCCGGCCGGCCGATCTGGCCGGTGACCATGGCGAGCGCGATCAGGCAGCGGGCATTGTCGGTTCCGTGGATATGCTGGCTGACGCCCATCCCCCAGAAGATGATCGAGGCGCGCGAGCGGGCATAGGCGCGCGCGACCTCCTTCAGCGTCTCTGCCGGAATGCCGCAGACGGCCGCCATCTTCTCCGGCGGGAAGGCCTGGATGCTCTCCTTGAGCCGCTCATAGCCTTCCGTGTAGCCGGCGATGTACTGCTCGTCGGTCAGCCCCTCGGTGATGATCGTATGCAGCAGGGCATTGAGCATCGCCACGTCGCTGCCGGGCTTGAAGTCGAGATGCCGCCAGGCATGGCGCGACAGCGTCTGGCGCCGCGGATCCATGATGACGAGCTTCGTGCCCTTCTTGGCGGCGTTCTTGATGAACGTCGCCGCGACCGGATGATTCACGGTCGGGTTGGCGCCGATGACGATGATGACCTCGGCGTCCAGCGCAGCCGCGAAGGGGGCGGTGACCGCGCCGGAATTGACGCCTTCCATCAGCGCCGCCACCGAGGATGCGTGGCAGAGCCTGGTGCAGTGATCGACATTGTTCGAGCCGAACCCCGTACGCACAAGCTTCTGGAAGAGATAGGCCTCCTCGTTGGAGCCCTTCGCCGAGCCGAAGCCGGCGAGAGCCTTGCGGCCCTTCTCGTCGCGGATGCGTGTGAGCCCCTTCGCCGCGGCGTCGAGCGCCTCCTCCCAGGAAGCCTCGCGGAAATGCGTCCAGGGATTGGCGGGATCGACCTGGTCGCGTGCATCCTTCGGCATGTTGGGCAGCCGGATGAGCGGCTTGGTCAGGCGGTGAGGGTGGTGGATGTAGTCGAAGCCGAAGCGGCCCTTGACGCAGAGCCGGTTGTGATTGGCCGGCCCGTCGCGGCCCTCGGCATAGATGACCTTCTCGTCCTTGACGTTGTAGGTGACCTGGCAGCCGACGCCGCAGTAGGGGCACAGCGAGTCGACCTTCCGGTCGGCCCAGACCGTGCGGGTCTGGTTCGCGTCGAGGAAGACCGAGGGCATCAGCGCGCCGGTGGGGCAGGCCTGAACGCATTCGCCGCAGGCCACGCAGCTCGAATCGCCCATCGGGTCGTCGAAATCGAACACGATCTTGGCGCCGGCACTGCGATAGGCCATGCCGATCACGTCGTTGACTTGGACTTCCCGGCAAGCCCGCACGCACAGCCCGCACTGGATGCAGGCGTCGAGATTGACGCTCATCGCCGTGTGGCTGACATCCGAATGCCAGCGCTGCACGCTGGGAAAGCGGCTCTCGCTGACGCCGGTGCGCTCAGCCCAGTTCCAGAACTTCGATGTTGGGTCATGGGAGGTCGCCCGCGCCGGCTGGTCGGCGACGAGCAGTTCCATCACCATCCTGCGCGCCTTCTCGGCGCGTTCGGTGGCGGTGTGGACCTTCATGCCGACCGTCGGCTTGCGCATGCAGGAGGCGGCGAGCACGCGCTCACCTTCGATCTCGACCATGCAGGCGCGACAATTGCCGTCGGCGCGATAGTCCGGCTCCGGCGAGTAGCACAGATGCGGAATCTCGGTTCCGAGGCGCTGCGCCACCTGCCAGATCGTTTCGCCGTGACGGGCCTCGACGCGCTCGCCATTCAGTTCGAAGCTGATGCCCTGGCTCATTCCGCCGCTTCCGTCGTCATGAATTCCTCGGGGAAGTAACGCATCACGCACGTTAAAGGGTTCGAGGCCGCCTGGCCGAGCCCGCAGATCGAGGCGTCGCGCATGGCCTGGGAAAGCTCGCCGAGCAGGTCCTGGTTCCAGATCGGCCGCTGCATCAGCATCACGGCCTTCTGCGTTCCGACTCGGCAGGGCGTGCACTGCCCGCAACTCTCATCCTCGAAGAAGCGCATCAGGTTGAGCGCGGCGGCGCGCATGTCGTCGTGGTCCGACAGCACCACCACTGCGGCCGAGCCGATGAAGCAGCCATGCTTCTCGAGCGTGCCGAAATCGAGCGGAATGTCGTCCATCGTGGCCGGCAGGATGCCGCCCGAGGCGCCACCTGGCAGATAGGCACGGAAGCGATGGCCGTCCTGCATGCCGCCGCAGAATTCGTCGATCAGCTCGCGGATGGTCACGCCGGCTGGGGCGAGCTTGACGCCGGGCTCCTTGACGCGGCCCGAGACCGAATAGCTGCGCAACCCGGTTCGACCGTTGCGACCATGCGAGTTCCACCAGCCATTGCCCTTCTCGACGATGTCGCGGATCCAGAACACGGTCTCGACATTGTTGATCAGCGTCGGCTGGCCGAAGAGGCCGACCTGGAAGGGGAAGGGCGGCTTGTGGCGCGGCAGCCCGCGCTTGCCCTCGAGGCTTTCAAGCAGCGCCGATTCCTCGCCGCAGATATAGGCGCCGGCGCCGCGGCGCAGATGGATCGCCGGTCCGCCCGGAGGGAGCTTGGCGATCTCTCGCGCCAGGATCTCTCGTGCCAGCGGATATTCGTCGCGCAGATAGATGTAGACATCGCTGGCCTCGACGACATGGGCGCCGATCAGCGTACCTTCGAGGAAACGGTGTGGGTCGGTGTTGAGGTAGTGCCGGTCCTTAAAGGTGCCGGGCTCGCCCTCGTCGCCGTTGATCGCCATCAGGCGAGGACCTGGCTCGCCGCGTACCGCGCGCCATTTCCGCCCCGTCGGAAAGCCGGCGCCGCCGAGGCCGCGCAGGCCGGAATCGTCGAGCAGGGTGAGGATCGACTCGACGCTGCGCTCCCCTGAGCGGAGGCTGTCGAGCAGGGTATAGCCGCCGCCGGCGCGGTAGGCGTCATAGTCGACGTAATCGGCCATGTGCGGATGCGTGTCGCCAGCCTCGATCGCTGCCCGCACGCTTTGGGGGGTGGCAGTATGGATGAAGTGATGGCCGACCTCCGCCACCGGCGCCTGGTCGCACAAGCCGACGCAGGGCGCCCTGACGACCCGGACCGAAGGCCCGGCGGCGTTGCCCAGGCTTTCGAGCAGCTTTTCCGCGCCGAACATCGCGCAAGTCAGGCTGTCGCAGACCCGCACGGTCAGCGGCGGGAGATCCGGCTCGCCTTCCTTCACGATGTCGAAATGCGCGTAGAAGGTCGCCGTCTCGAAGACCTCGGCGAAGGACAGCTTCATCTCGTCGGCGAGGGCGGCCAGATGCGCGGCCGAGATCTGGTGATAGCGATCCTGGATCAGATGGAGATGCTCGATCAGCAGGTCTCGCCGGCGCGGACGCTCGCCGAGCAGCTCCGCGATGTCCTGCAGCGCGCGTGGGTCGACCTGCCGCCCCTTCGGCGTCGACCTGGCGCGCTTCCGGCCGAGGCCGGGATGCTCGAAAGGCTGGACATTGTGGCTGTGCTGCTCGTGCTGCCCGCTCATTGGCCGAATCGTTCTCCCTGACCGGAACCCGGGTTCCGCTTGCCCTGCGCCGTTATGTCGGCGCTTGCGGCGAAGCCTGACGATATCCGAAACCCTCTAAAGTGCAACTGCTGGCATGCCTGATGCCAGCGGCCGGGCGGCGGGGTCCTCGCGCGGTCCGAGAAGGGCCGTTCAGCATCAGTTCGCCGATCGCCATCGCATCGGATTGTGGCCCCGACGCAGCCATACGACGAGGTTGGTTGTACGTCATTCGAAGTTGGCATAACGTATGCCAGATAAGAATTGCGCCGGGTAACGACGCGACGGGAGAGGGAGCGAACCGTGAAGATCCATGAGTTCCAGGCCAAGCACCTGTTGACGCCTTACGGCCTGTACGCGCCGCTCGGCGGTGTCGCGGTCACCCCTCGCGAAGCCGGCGAGATTGCCCGTCGGCTCGGCGGACCCGTACTGGTGAAAGCCCAGATCCACGCCGGTGGGCGTTATCGGGCCGGTGGCATCCAGCAAGCCGATACGCCGGAAGGAGCCGAGGCCAGGGCGGTTGCGCTGCTCGGCCGGGTGCTGGCGACGGCGCAGACCGGACCGGCAGGGCAGACCGTCAGGCGCGTCCTCGTCGAAACCGCGGTCCCTGTGCGGCGCGAGTTGCACCTCGCTTTGCTGATCGACTCCTCCTCGGGCGAGTTGATGCTGATCGGCGGCGCCAGGGGCGGTGCGGATATCGAGGAGCAGGCGGCGCGGGGCGAGATCCAGGTCAATCAGCTCAGGCTTGGCTCCGGGCGCGAACCGCGGGGGCAGGAGGTTTCGGCCTTCGTCGCCGGGCTCGGTCTCGATGGCGGGCTGCAGGAGCAGACTTGCGCGCTCATCGACGGCCTGCGCCGCGCTTTCCTCGAGCTCGATGCCAGCCTGATCGAGATCAACCCGCTTGCGGTCACCGAGGCGGGGACCCTGGTCGCGCTCGACGCCAAGATGATGCTCGACGACAACGCCCTGTTCCGGCACCCGGAACTCGCGGCGCTGCGCGATGAGGACGACACCAGCGCTGCCGAACTGCAGGCCCAGCGCCATCAGCTCAACTACGTCCAGCTCGACGGCGATATCGGCATGGTGGCGAACGGCGCGGGGCTCGGCCTCGCCACGCTCGACATGCTCGTCGCCGCCAAGGGACGCCCTGCCAATTTCATGGATATCCGGACCACGGCGAAGAGCCTCGATATTGCTCACGGCTTCGGGTTGCTGCTCGACAATCCGGCCACGCGCGCGATCCTGATCAATGTGCATGGCGGTGGCATGCAGGCCTGCGACACCATCGCCGAGGGGCTCGGCATCGCCCTGCGGCGCAGCGGCCGTTCGCTGCCGCTGGTCATGCGGCTTGCCGGCAACAACGCGGATTTCGCTCGCTCGCGGCTGAAGAACTTCGGCTGCTCGGTGACCGATTGTCCGGACATGTGGAGCGCCGCGACCAAGGCGGTCGAACTGGCGCAGAGGGGAGCCTGAGCCATGGCCGTCTTCCTGAACCGGGATACGCGCGTCGTCTGCCAGGGCTTGACCGGCTGGGCCGGCACCCACCATGTCGCGCGGATGATGGAATATGGCACGCAGGTCGTCAGTGGTGTGACGCCGGGTAAGGGCGGCCGCTCGCATCTGAACCTGCCGGTCTATGACCGCGTCGCCGATGCGCGGCGCGAGACCGGCGCCAATGCGAGCATCGTCTTCGTGCCGCCGTCCAGTGCTGCAGCAGCCATGATCGAGGCGATCGAGGCCGAGATGCCGTTGGTGGTCGCCGTCACCGAGCGCGTGCCGACCCTCGACATGGTGCGTGTGCGCGACGCACTCAAAGGGGGCCGGACCAGCCTGATCGGCGCCAACTCGCAAGGCATTCTGGTCCCCGGCGTCGGCAAGCTCGGCGTGATGGCGACCGGCAGCGAGCGCCCCGGCGGCGTCGGCATCGTCTCGCGCTCGGCCTCGCTCACCAGCGAGGTCGTGGCGCAGATCACGGCAGCCGGCCTCGGCCAGTCGACGACGATCGGTGTCGGCGGCGATCCGATTCACGGCATCGGCATGCGCGAATGCCTCGAACTCCTGCTCGGCGACGCCGATACCGAGGCTGTGGTGCTGATCGGCGAGATCGGCGGCACGGAGGAGGAGGAGGTCGCCGAATACGTCGCGAGCCTCCGACCGGCCAAGCCCGTCATCGCTCTGATCGTCGGCCGTCAGGCGCCGCTCGAACGCCGCATGGGCCATGCCGGCGCGCTGACCCTCCGGGGCAGGGGCGATGCGGAGGGAAAGATCAAGGCACTGGAGTCGGCCGGCGTGCGGATCGCACCGAGCGCTCATCTGGTCGGAGACACGGTCCGGCAGGCGCTGGCCGAGCGGGGCTAGCTCGCGGGCGTCACTCCCGGCTTGGGCAGCCGGCCGCCGATCGACAGCGTGATCTCGTCGGCGGCGCGGCGCACCATCGGCCCGTACTCGTCGAGCTTGCGCGGCGTCACGCGGACGCTCGGCCCCGACACGGAGACGCCGGCGATCGCCTCGCCATGCTCGTTGAAGATCGGGGCGGCGACGCAGCGCATTCCCAGCGAGCGTTCCTCGTCGTCGAGCGCCCAGCCGCGCCGGCGCGCCTCCGTGAGCTCCCGCATGAAGTTAGCGAGATCGGTGATGGTGTGCTCGGTGAAGCGCTCGAGACGACGCACCGCGCAGATCTGCCGAACCCGGTGCTCCGGAAACTCGGCCAGCAGCGCCTTGCCCACGCCCGAGGCGTGCATCGCGCCGCGGCTGCCGGCGCGGAAGAAGGCACGCAGCGTATCGTGGCTCTCGACCTGCGAGATGAACACGACCTCGCCTTGGTCCTCGATGCCGAGATTGACCGTTTCACCACTTGCTTCCATCAGCGCATGCATGGTCGCACGCCCCATGCTCGCGACGCGGCGGTTGCGCAGGAAGGCCGAGCCGGTCTTGAAGGCGCCGACCCCGACGAGCCAGATGCCGCGTTCCATGTCGTGCTGGACATAGGCGCGGCCCTCCAGCGTCAGCAGAATGCGATGCACCGTCGAGGCCGAGACGCCGGAGCGGCGGCTGAGCTCGGAGAGGGTGAGGCCGTCTTCCTCGGCCAGGATCTCGAGTAGCGTCAGCCCGCGGTCGAGCGCCTGCACAGCGCCACCGGCGAGGGCCGCCTTCAGCGAGCGCGGCCGTCCGCGTCCCTTGCGTTGCTCGACTGCGCTCATGCCTGCTCCCCGTCGCGGTGCCCAGATAAGCATGGATGACCGAGCTTGGCGAATGTAGCCCGGAATGATTTTGCAATAAGGTTCGTCTAGTCAATCGGAATATTCACAAGCTACTGTAATAGCTCTGGTATTTGTCGGATGGTAAGAACTGAAAAATATTTCTGAAAAAAATTGACCCGCAGCCGATACTGGCATTTGGTATGCCAATGACGGTTTTCTCGCGGGAGAGCAGGCCATGCCGAAAATGAGGGCTGTCGAGGCTGCGGTCCGGGTTCTGGAGCGCGAGGGCGTCACCCAGGCCTTCGGTGTGCCGGGCGCGGCGATCAACCCGCTCTATGCCGCGCTGAAGAGCAGGCAGTCGATCCATCACATCCTCGCTCGTCATGTCGAGGGCGCCTCCCATATGGCCGAGGGTTATACCCGCGCCAGGGCGGGCAATATCGGCGTCTGCATCGGCACGTCGGGGCCGGCCGGCACCGACATGATCACCGGGCTCTATTCCGCCAGCGCCGACTCGATCCCGATCCTCTGCATCACCGGACAGGCGCCGCGCGCCCGCCTCTACAAGGAGGATTTCCAGGCCGTCGACATCGAGTCCATCGCCAAGCCGGTGACCAAATGGGCGGTGACGGTGCGCGAACCGGCGCTGGTGCCCCGCGTCTTCCAGCAGGCCTTCCACGTCATGCGCTCGGGGCGGCCAGGCCCGGTGCTGATCGACCTGCCTGTCGATGTCCAGATGGCTGAGATCGAGTTCGACGACGAGATCTACGAGCCGCTGCCGGTCTACAAGCCCTCTGCCTCGCGCCGCCAGATCGAGAAGGCGATGGCGCTCTTGCAGGCCTCCGAGCGACCGCTGATCGTCGCCGGCGGCGGGGTGATCAATGCCGATGCGGCTGAACTGCTGGTCGAGTTCGCCGAGCTCACCGGCGTGCCGGTCGTGCCGACGCTGATGGGCTGGGGCGCGATCCCCGACGATCACCCGCTGATGGCGGGCATGGTCGGCCTGCAGACGAGCCATCGCTACGGCAATGCCACGATGCTGGCGTCGGACTTCGTGCTCGGCATCGGCAATCGCTGGGCCAACCGGCATACCGGTTCGATCGAGACCTACACCAGAGGCCGCACCTTCGTTCACGTCGACATCGAGCCGACTCAGATCGGCCGTGTCTTCGACCCCGATCTCGGGATCGTTTCGGACGCCCGGGCGGCGCTGGAGCTGTTCGTTGCGGTGGCACGCGAGCAGGAGGGCAGGGGGCAGCTCAGGAACCGCAGTGACTGGGCCCGCGAATGCCTCGGCCGGCGCGAGACGATGCTGCGCAGGAGCCATTTCGACAACGTCCCGCTCAAGCCCCAGCGGGTCTATGCCGAGATGAACGAGGCCTTCGGCCGCGATGTCTGCTACGTCTCGACTATCGGCCTGTCGCAGATCGCCGGCGCACAGTTCCTGCATGTCCATAACCCGCGTCACTGGATCAATTGCGGCCAGGCGGGACCGCTCGGCTGGACCCTGCCGGCGGCACTCGGCGTGCGGGCCGCGGATCCGGAGCGCGAGATTGTGGCGCTCTCGGGCGACTACGATTTCCAGTTCCTGATCGAGGAGCTGGCCGTCGGTGCACAGTTCAACCTCCCCTACATCCATATCGTCGTGAACAACTCCTATCTCGGGCTGATCCGGCAGGCTCAGCGTGCCTTCGACATGGATTTCCAGGTCGGGCTCGCCTTCGAGAACGTCAACGCGCCAGACATCGGAGGCTACGGCGTCGACCATGTCGCGGTCGCCGAGGGCCTCGGCTGCAAGGCGCTGCGGGTGCGCAGTCCCAACGAGTTCAAGGCTGCGTTCGCCCAGGCCAAGGCCTGGCTCGCCGAATACCGCGTGCCGGTGGTGATGGAGTTCATTCTGGAGCGGGTCACCAACATCGCCATGGGCACCGAGATCGACAACGTCGTCGAGTTCGAGGAGGCGCTCGATCTGCCGCTGCCGTCTCCAGTAGCCGTCCTGCAGCCGGCCCAGTGACGCCGGTGCCGAACACATCATCGCCAATCCAGCGCATGCAACACAGGACAGGGCCATGCCGCGCTTCGCAGCCAATCTGACCATGCTGTTCAACGAAGTGGAGTTTCCCGATCGGTTCCAGGCGGCGGCCGAGGCGGGCTTCGCCGGGGTCGAGTATCTGTTCCCCTACGGCTTCGACAAGCACGTGCTGGCCGCGAGCCTGAAGCGCTGGAACCTGACGCAGGTGCTTCACAACCTGCCGGCCGGCGACTGGGCTGCAGGCGAGCGCGGCATCGCGATCCTTCCCGACCGGATCAGCGAGTTCCAGCGCGGCGTGTTCGAGGCCATCGACTATGCGACCAAGCTCGGCTGCCGGCAGGTCAATTGCCTCGCCGGGGTGGCGCCGCAGGGTGTCGAGCCTGCCCGGCTGCATGCGACGCTGGCCAACAACCTGCGCTTCGCAGCGCACGAGCTCGCTCAGGAGGGCATCGCGCTGCTGGTCGAGCCGATCAACACGCGCGACATCCCCGGCTTCTTCCTGAACGGGACGGATCAGGCATTGGGGCTGCTCGACGATGTCGATTCACCCAATCTCTTCCTCCAGTACGACGTCTACCACATGCAGGTCATGGAGGGTGATCTGGCCCGCACCATAGAGGCCAATCTCGACCGCATCGCCCACATCCAGATCGCGGACAACCCGGGGCGCCACGAGCCGGGCACCGGCGAGATCAACTTTCCCTTCCTGTACCGGCATCTCGACGCCATCGGCTACGCCGGCTGGGTCGGCTGCGAATACAAGCCGGAGCGCGGAACACGTGAGGGCCTGTCCTGGCTGCCGGCGACGACGCTCGCAGCCTGACCGAACACTGACAGCAGAGACGCAACGGGGGAAGGCCGCGGCATGACGGATATCGGCTTCATCGGACTGGGCATCATGGGCCGCCCGATGGCGGAGCATCTGCTTGCCGGCGGCCATCGACTGCACGGCTCGCGCCATCACAAGCCGGTATCGGACGAGCTGGTCGAGAAGGGCGTGGCCGTCCATGCGACGCCGCGCGATGTCGCTGCGGCCAGTGACATCGTCATCCTGATGCTGCCCGACACGCCGCAGGTCGAGGATGTGCTGTTCTCGGCCGACGGGGTCGCGGCCGGGCTGTCGCCCGGCAAGATCGTCGTCGACATGAGCTCGATCTCGCCGATGGCGACGAAGGATTTCGCCGGGCGGATCGAGGAGACAGGCTGCTCCTATCTCGACGCACCGGTCTCCGGTGGCGAGGTCGGGGCGAAGGCGGCCAGCCTGACGATCATGGTCGGCGGACCCGAGACGGCCTTCGCCCGCGTGAAGCCGCTGTTCGAGTTGATGGGCAAGAACATCACGCTGGTGGGCGGCAACGGCGACGGCCAGACCACCAAGGTCGCCAACCAGATCATCGTGGCGCTGACGATCGAGGCCGTCGGCGAGGCCCTGCTCTTCGCTTCGAAGGCGGGGGCCGACCCGGTGAAGGTGCGCCAGGCCCTGATGGGCGGCTTCGCAGCATCGCGAATCCTCGAGGTCCATGGCGAGCGCATGATCAGGCGGACCTTCGATCCCGGCTTCCGCATCGGGCTGCATCAGAAGGACCTGAACCTTGCATTGCAGGGTGCCCGGGCGCTCGGCCTGTCGCTGCCCAACACTGCGACGGCGCAGGAACTGTTCAACGCCTGCGTCGCTCATGGCGGCAGGGATTGGGACCACTCGGCAATGGTGAGGGCGCTCGAGCAGATGGCCAACCACGCGATCGCCGAAACATGACAACGAGGGAGCATGCGTCATGAAGATCTGCATCTACGGCGCCGGCGCGATCGGCGGCTATATGGGCGTGATGCTGAAGCGCGGCGGCCTCGACGTCTCGCTCGTGGCGCGCGGCGCCCATCTCGAGGCGATCAAAGCCAAGGGGCTGACCCTCGTCACCAAGACCGAGACGATCTCCGAGCGGATGCCGGCGAGCCGCGATCCGCGCGATCTCGGCCGGCAGGACGTGGTCATCATCGCGCTCAAGGCGCATCAGGCCTGGGAGGCGGCGGAAGACCTGAAGCCGCTGCTCGGGCCGGAGACCGCCGTCGTCACCGCCCAGAACGGTGTGCCGTGGTGGTATTTTCACGGCTTGGACGGTGCCTTTGCCGGTCTGCGCCTGCGCAGCGTCGACCCTGGCGACCGGCAGTGGAACGCGATCGGTCCTGAGCGCGTCATCGGCTGCACGGTCTATCCCGCGACCGAGATCATCGAGCCCGGCGTGATCAAGCATGTCTATGGCGATCAGTTCGGCCTCGGCGAGCCCAACCGCCAGGAGAGCGGACGGCTGACGCGCTTCGCCGATGCGATCGCCGCGGGCGGCATGAAGCCGAGGCTCTTCAGCGATATCCGTGACGATATCTGGCTCAAGCTCTGGGGCAATCTCTGCTTCAACCCGATCTCGGCACTGACGCATGCGACGCTCGACGTCGTTGCCACCGAGCCTGGCACGCGCGCACTTGCCCGCAGCATGATGCTGGAGGCACAGGAGATCGGCGAAAAGCTCGGCGTCCATTTCCGCGTCGATGTCGAGCGGCGGATCAATGGTGCAGCCGGCGTCGGCGCGCATCGCACCTCGATGCTGCAGGATCTGGACAAGGGCCGGCCGCTCGAGATCGACGCCTTGCTGACGGCGGTCCAGGAGATGGGGCGGCTGACCGGGACCCGCACGCCCTTCATCGATGCCGTGCTCGGGCTCGTGCAGCAGATGGCCAGCGTCAAGAGGCTCTATCCGACCTTCCCGCCCGAGGCGCCCGCCGGGGAAGGGGCGGGCGAACCGGCTCCGGAGCAGCGGCTTCAATTGGCGGCGTCGTGACGAGGGAGACCTGTCCATGTTGAACGCGACCATCGAGCAGGGGATCCGGCCGGAGACAAGACAGGCGAGCGTTCGTTGGGTGCGCTTTGCTTATGCGGGCCGCGAGCGCTTCGGCACGCTTATCGGCGGGGCAATCGCGATCCATAGCGGCGACATGTTCGCCGGCGCGCGGCCGACGGGCGAGAGGGTGCCGCTCGACGAGGTCACGCTGCTGGCGCCGAGCACACCCTCCAAGATCATCGCGCTCTGGAACAATTTCCACGCCCTGGCCGCCAAGATGTCGAACCCGGTACCGCCAGAGCCACTTTATCTGATGAAGGCGCCCTCCAGCTCTGCAGGGCCGGGCTTCACCGTGATGCGCCCGCCATCCTATGCCGGTAAGGTCGTCTATGAAGGCGAGCTCGGCATCATCATCGGCCGCAATTGCAGCCGCGTCAGTCCGCAGGCGGCCGGAGAATTCATCTTCGGCTATACCTGCGTCAACGACATCACGGCGCTGGACCTGATCGCGGCGGACCCGACCTTCGCCCAGTGGGTACGGGCCAAGAGCTTCGATGGCTTCGGGCCCTTCGGTCCGGTGGTGGCGACAGGCCTCGATCCCTGGACGCTCACGGTCCGGACGCTGCTCAACGGCCAGGAGCGCCAGAACTATCCGATCGCGGACATGATCTTCCAGCCGCTTGAACTGGTCAGTAGGCTTTCGCACGACATGACGTTGTTGCCGGGGGACCTGATCTGCTGCGGCACATCGCTCGGCGTCGGAACGATCAAGGAGCCGGTGAACACGATCGAGGTGGTGATCGACGGAATCGGCACGCTCACCAACGCCTTCGTGCAGGGCAGTTGATCCGCGCGTCAGTCGAAGATGTCTGCATGCTCGTCGACATAGGCCGCGAGGCCGAGCGTGTGGTCGCGGGACAGTTGCTCGGCCAGCGCGATGTCGCGTCGCTCCAGCGCCTCGATGATCTGCAGGTGTTCGACGATCGAGCGGCTGGCGCGGTCGTCGCGGCCGATCGTCATCTGGCGGATGCCGCGCACATGCAGCAACAGATTGTCGGTCATCTCGACGAGCAACTGCGATTTGCTCAGCCCGACCAGGGTCTGATGGAAGACCAGGTTGGCGGAGGAGTACTCGCCGACATGGTCTGACGGCTTGTGGCCCTCGTCGAAATCCTTGAACAGCGTGCGCAGCTTGCCGATCTCGGTCTCGCTGGCGCGCTGGACGGCTAGGCGGGCGGCCATGCTCTCCAGCGCCGCCCAGGCCTGGATCATCTCGACGATCTCGCTTTTGGTCTTCTTCAGCACCATGATGCCGCGGCGCGGCATGGACTTCACGAGCCCTTCCTGTTCGAGCATGGCGACGGCCTCGCGCACCGGCGTGCGGCTGACGCCGAGTTGCTCCGAGAGCTGGCGCTCGTCGATCCAGGTCGGCTCCGGCGAACCGTAGATGTCCATCGTGATGATCGCCTGCTTCAGCGAGGCGTAGACCTTGGTCTTGAAGGTTTCCTCGGGAGCGAAGCGTTCAAGGACGATCTTCTGCGTCGAGCCGGTGGGGGCGGTCGTATCGCTGGGGGCTGTCAACGGTTGCTACTCCTGGCTGTCTGAAGCCGAATAGCGATGCGTCCGCGAACCGTCCATATGGGGCAGCTCAATCGGCCACGCGGATAGCTTAGTCCCGTTCGGGGCCGGGCGCAGTCGCCTTGTGATTCCCCGATGCAGCATGCCCCGAGACCATCCGGTCGCGGGGCCTGCTGCAGTCGTCCTAGGCGATGATTTGGCTCAGAACGACCATTCGATCTCGGCGCAGCGCTTCTTGACGGCAAACTCGCCTGCCAGAAGCTCGGCCAGGGTTCGCCCAAGACGAGCCGGCGAGGGCGAAACCTTGATGCCGGCGGCTTCCATGGCCGCGATCTTGTCCTCGGCGCCGCCCTTGCCGCCGGAGATGATCGCGCCCGCATGGCCCATGCGGCGGCCAGGAGGCGCCGTACGGCCGGCGATGAAGCCGACCATCGGCTTGGAACGTCCGCGCTTCGCCTCGTCCCTGATGAATTGCGCGGCATCTTCCTCGGCCGAGCCGCCGATCTCGCCGATCATGACGATCGACTCGGTCGCCGGGTCGGCGAGGAACATCTCGAGCATGTCGATGAACTCCGTGCCCTTGACCGGGTCGCCGCCGATGCCGACGGCCGTGGTCTGGCCCAGCCCCTCGCAGGAGGTCTGGAACACGGCCTCATAGGTCAGCGTTCCCGAGCGGGAGACGATGCCGACGGAGCCGGGCTTGAAGATGTTGGCCGGCATGATGCCGATCTTGCATTCGCCCGCCGTGACGATGCCGGGGCAGTTCGGCCCGATCAGGCGCGATTTCGAGCCGGTCAGCATGCGCTTGACCTTGACCATGTCCATCACCGGGATGCCTTCGGTGATGCAGACGATCAGCGGAATCTCGGCGTCGATCGCCTCGCAGATCGCATCGGCCGCGCCGGGTGGCGGCACATAGATGACCGATGCGCTGGCGCCGGTCCTGGCCTTGGCCTCCGCAACCGTGTTGAAGACGGGCAGGTCGAGATGAGTTTGGCCGCCCTTGCCGGGCGCGACGCCGCCGACCATGCGCGTGCCATAGGCAATCGCCTGTTCGGAGTGGAAGGTACCGTTCTTGCCGGTGAAGCCCTGACAGATGACCTTGGTGTTCCTGTCGATCAGGATGGCCATGCGTTTCCCCTCGTTGATTATTGTTTCTTCGCTTGCTTTTCCTGCGTCCCCTGGATCGGACGTTGCTTGGCTTTGTCCTTGAAGCCCTTCTTGCTCCTTCAGTTCTTGCGTACGGCGGCGACGATCTTCTGCGCGGCGTCGTCGAGATCGTCGGCGGGGATGACGTTGAGGCCGGAGGAACGGATGATCGCCTTGCCCTCCTCGACATTCGTCCCCTCGAGCCGCACGACGAGAGGCACTTCGAGACCCACCGTCTTCACCGCCGCGATGACGCCGCGGGCGATGACGTCGCACTTCATGATGCCGCCGAAAATGTTGACGAGGATACCCTTCACGTTGGGATCGGCTGTGATGATCTTGAAAGCCGCCGTCACCTTCTCCTCGCTGGCGCCGCCGCCGACGTCGAGGAAGTTCGCCGGGCTTTCTCCGTAGAGCTGGATGATGTCGAGCGTCGCCATGGCGAGGCCGGCGCCGTTGACCATGCAGCCGATCGTGCCGTCGAGCGCGATGTAGGCGAGGTCGTATTTGGAGGCCTCGATCTCCTTTGCATCCTCTTCGCTCTCGTCACGCAGCCTGTAGACGTCAGGATGCCGATAGATCGCGTTGTCGTCGAAGGAAATCTTGGCGTCGAGGCAGCGCAGCTTGCCGTCCTTGGTGACGATCAGCGGGTTGATCTCGAGCATCGCCATGTCCTTGGCGACGAAGGCCGCATAGAGCTTCGTCGTCAGGTCCTCGGCCTGCTTGGCGAGGTCGCCGGTGAGGTTCAGCGCTTCGGCGACGGTGCGGCCATGCAGCGGCATGATGCCGGTCGCAGGGTCGACCGAGAAGGTTTTGATCTTCTCAGGCGCGTCATGGGCGACGTCCTCGATGTTCATGCCGCCCTCGGTCGAGACGACGAAGGCGATCCGCGAGGTCTCGCGGTCGATCAGCATCGAGAGATAGAACTCGCGGTCGATTAGCGAGCCGTCCTCGATATAGAGGCGGTTGACCTGCTTGCCGGCCTCGCCGGTCTGCACCGTCACCAAGGTATGGCCGAGCATCTGGCGCACGAAGGCGGCAGCCTCCTCGATCGACCTGGCCAGCCTGACGCCACCCTTGTCGCCGGCCTCCGGCTCCTTGAACTTGCCCTTGCCGCGGCCGCCCGCATGGATCTGGGACTTCACGACCCAGACCGGGCCGCGCAGCTGTCTCGCGGCTGCTTCGGCATCCTCGGCCGAGAGCACGGCAAAACCGTCCGGGACTGGTACCCCGAAGTCACGGAGCAGCCCCTTCGCCTGGTATTCATGGATGTTCATCGCGATCTCTCTCGGAGTTCGGGGAGAGCGACCGGGCCTTTCCGAGGCGCCGGCCAGTCGGAACAGAAGCCTTGAACGATTGTGGGAACCGCTCCCTCGTGCGGGGAGGGAGCGGCGGTCACGCTTTGCGTGCAGCCGCCGACGCGGGACGGAGTCCGGGCGTCGGCGGAGTCAGGGGATGGCGCTCAGCCCTTGATCAGGCCGGCGGCGCGCGCCCATTTGTACTTGGCGCCCAGCACCTCGACCGGCGTCTCCGTGGTGTACGGATAGGCCACGATGCCATGGTCGTAGAGCTTCTCGCAGGCCTTCTCGACCTCGACATCACCGACCAGCGAGGCGACGATCGGCTTGTCGATGCCCTTGGCTCGTGCCTCCGTCACGACCTCGATCATCTTGTCGGCGAACACCAGCGGCGGCGTCACGATCGTATGCCAGTAACCCAGGATCAGCGCATGGATGCGCTCGTCGTTGAGGCCGAGCCGTACCGTATTCTGGTAGGTCAGGGGCGGCTCGCCGCCGGTGATGTCGACAGGGTTGCCGGCCGCGCCGAAGGGCGGGATGAACTTGCGGAAGGCCGCATCGAGGTCCTCCGGCATCTTCATCAGGGTCAGCCCGTTGTCGAAGCAGGCATCGGAGAGCAGCACGCCGGAGCCGCCGGCGCCGGTGATGATCACGACGTTCTCGCCCTTCGGCGCCGGCAGGACCTGCACGCCGCGCGCATATTCGAGCATGCCGCGCAGCGACGGAGCCCGGATGACACCCGATGCCTTGAGGATGTCGTCATAGATCTTGTCGTTGCCGGCGAGCGCGCCGGTATGGGAGGCGGCGGCCTTCGCGCCATAGGCCGTGCGCCCGGCCTTAAGCACGATCACCGGCTTCTTCTTCGAGACGCGCTCGGCGACCTCGGAGAAGGCGCGGCCATCCTTCAGGTCCTCGCAATGCATCGCGATGACCGAGGTGTTCGGATCCTGCTCGAAGAAGGTCAGCAGATCGTCCTCGTCGAGGTCCGACTTGTTGCCAAGGCCGACGATCGAGGACACGCCCATCTTGGTCGAGCGGGCGAAGCCGATGATCGACATGCCGACGCCGCCGGATTGGGAGGAAAGGGCGGCCTTGCCCTTGACGTCGAAGGCCGTGCAGAAGGTCGCGCAGAGGTTCTCCGGCGTATAGTAGAAGCCGTAGATGTTCGGCCCCATGATGCGGACATTGTGCTTGCGGGCCGTCGCCAGGAGCTCTTCCTGCAGCTCGGGCTCGCCCGATTCGGCAAAGCCGGAGGGAATCATCACCGCGCCGGGAACGCCCTTGCGGCCGACCTCGTCCATGGCGCCGTTGCAGAGCTTGGCCGGCACCGCGAAGACCGCGACATCGACCTCGCCATCATAGTCGAGGATCGACTTGTAGGCCTTGATGCCCTCGATCGTGTCGGCCTTCGGATGCACGGGAACGATCGTCCCCTTGTAGCCGCCGTTGATGAGGTTCTTCATCACCGAGTTGCCGATCTTGCCGGCCTCGTTCGAGGCACCGATCACCGCCACCGCCTTCGGGTGGAAGATCCGGTTCATCGCCTTGACGATCGCGGCCTGGTCCGGCCGGAAACGCTCCTTGCGCGCCTCGAAATTGCAGACGATGCGAGCATCGACCGCGGTCGCGCCGGATTTGGTCGCGAAGACCGGGTTGAGGTCGAGCTCCTCGATCTCCGGGAAATCCTCGAGCAGCGTCGAAACCTGGACCAGGATCGCCGCCAGAGCGTCGCGGTCGACGGGATCACCGCCGCGCACGCCGTCGAGCATCTCCTTGGCCTTGATCGAGCCGATCATGTCGAGCGCCTGCGTCTCGTTCACCGGTGCGAGGCGGAAGGTCAGGTCCTTGAGGACCTCGACCAGCACGCCGCCGAGGCCGAAGGCGACGAGCTTGCCGAAGGAGGGATCGGTGATCGCGCCGACGAGTGTCTCGGTCGCGCCCGAAGGCAGCATCTGCTGCACCTGGATGCCCTCGACCTTGGCGTCGGCCTTGTACTTCTTGGCATTGACCAGGATCGTGTCGTGGGCGGCACGCGCCTCCGCATCGCTCTTCACGCCGACGATCACGCCGCCGGCATCGGTCTTGTGCAGGATGTCGGCCGAGACGATCTTCATCACGACGGGATAGCCCATGCCGCCGGCGAGCTTGACCGCCTCGTCGGCCGATTTGGCGAGGCCTTCCTTGGGCAGCGGGATATCGTAGGCGTCGCAAACCAGCTTGGCCTCGGGAGCCGTCAGGCCGGTGCGGCCATCCGCCTTGACCCCGTCGAGCACCTTGCGGACCGTCGCTTTGTCGACCGCGATTTCGCGCGGCTTCATCTTCAGGGCAGCTTGATTGACCATCTTGGATTTCCTCCCGTGGAAATTCTTTTGCCGATCCATCGTCGCGTTGTGCCGTGTTCTCCGGCCCATTCACTGGTGGTCGGGGTGTCGTTTGGTATTTGGCATGCCAATGCACTTCGCTGTCAAGAGGGGGAATGACGGCGGCGGCTGCTTCATGTCGAATGAGGCGGATTGACTGAGATCATTGCGGGCAATTCGGGGCACCGCATTCTGGCGTCCGCCCTTGCATGGCTCGCTCGGGCGTCTCAGTATGGTGATATTGCAATGCAGCAGACCATCGTGATGGTTCCGACCTGTCGGCCCCCCGCCGAATGAGGACAGCGATATGGTGAGTTCGTATTTCGCAGAATCGCCCGGCCACGCCGCAGCGGCGAAATCCCTCGGTGCCGAGCTTGCCGGCTATCTGGTCGATGCCGCCCAGCGCAACGTCCTGATGCTGGATGTGCTGCGCCGGCGGGGCGACAACTATCTCGACCACATGGCCATGGCGGCCCCGAACGTCCTCGGTTTCGATTTCGAGGTCGTCATGGACGGACGCACGCTGCCGCGGCCGGTGAATTATGGGCTGGTGAGGATCGTTGCACCTGCGGCGATCAGGACGGATGAAGCCTCGCGGCCCTTCATCGTCGTCGATCCGCGCGCCGGCCACGGTCCGGGTATCGGCGGTATGAAGCCGGATAGCGAGATCGGCGCCGCGCTCGCCGCCGGACACCCCTGCTATTTCATCGGCTTCCTGCCCAACCCCGTCAAAGGCCAGACGATCGAGGATGTCGGCTGCGCCGAAGCAGCCTTTATCGAGGCCGTGACGAGGCGCCACCCCGGCTATTCCGGCAAGCCCTGCGTCATCGGCAATTGCCAGGCGGGCTGGGCGGTCCTCGGCCTCGCTGCCGCTCACCCCGATCTGATGGGGCCGATCATGGTCGCCGGAGCGCCGCTGGCTTACTGGAACGGCAAGGACGGCCTCAACCCGATGCGCTATTCCGGCGGCATGCTGGGCGGGTCCTGGCTCGCCTCCTTTGCCGGCGATCTCGGGGCGGGGATCTTCGACGGCGCCTATCTCGTCCAGAATTTCGAGAAGCTGAACCCCGCCAATACGTGGTGGACCAAACTCTACGACGTCTGGTCGAAGGTCGACACCGAGGCCGAACGCTTCCTCTCATTCGAGAAATGGTGGGGCGGGCATGTGCTGCTCAACCGCGAGGAAATCGAGTTCATCGTCGAGGAACTCTTCGTCGGCAACAAGCTGACGAAGGGGGAGGTCGCTCTCTCCTCCGGCAAGCAGCTCGACCTGCGCGAGGTGATGTCGCCGATCGTCGTGTTCTGCTCCTGGGGCGACAACATCACCCCGCCGCAGCAGGCGCTCGGCTGGATCACGGATCTCTATGCCAGCGACCTGGCGCTGATCGCGGCGGAACAGACGATCGTCTACACCATCCATCCGCAGGCCGGGCATCTCGGCGTGTTCGTTTCGAGCTCGGTGGCGCGCAAGGAGCATACCGAGCTCGCCGAGAACATGGACCTGATCGACATCCTGCCTCCGGGCCTGTGGGAGGCGGTGATCTCGCCGCGCGAACAGGACCAGGGCTATGCCGATCTCGCCAGCGGCGATTACGTCCTGCGCTTCGAGGCGCGCAGCCTCGACGATATTCGTGCTCTCGGGTTGAACACCGCAGAGGACGATCGCCGCTTCGCGACGGTCGCCAAGCTCTCGGAGATCAACGCCGATCTCTACAAGACCTGGCTGCGCCCGGCGGTCCGCGCCCTGGCGAGCGAGCCGGTGGCGGAGATGGAGCGACGGCTGAATCCGCTGCGCTCGCAGTTCGAGATCTTCTCGCATAACAACCCACTGATGCGGGGCGTGGCCGGCTGGGCGGATCAGGTCCGCGCCAATCGTCGGCCGGTCGATCCGGACAATCCGTTCCTGGCCTGGCAGCAGATCGTCTCGCAGAACATCGTCGCCTCGCTCGACCTCTTCCGAGACATCAGGGATACGGCCACCGAGCTCATCTTCAAGCAGGTCTACGGTTCGCCGGCGCTGCAGGCGGCGCTCGGCGTCACCGACGAGACTGCGCGCCCGGTCCCTGCCGATCGCGAGCGCGGCGTCGCGGCGCTGGAAGCAGGGCTCGCCGGCCTGCGCCAGCGCGTCAGCGACATCGGTCCCGAGATCGCCGTGCTGCGAGCGGCGATGTATGTGCTCGCCGGGCGCAGGAGCATCGACGAGCGCATCTTTGCCGCGCTCCGTCGCCTGCATGGCCAGCATCAGCGGCTCGACGGGATGACGCTGCGCCAGTTCAAGGCGCATGTCCGCGAGCAGTTCTTCATGCTGCGCTTCGACATGGAGGCTGCGGTCGAAGCCATCGGAGCGGTCTTGCGGAACCGGCCACCTCAGATCTCGCTGGACGACATCCGCGAAGTCCTCACCGCCGCCGGGCCGCTCGAGGGCGAAGCGCTCGACCGTTTCGAGCGGATCAGCCGGATGTTTCCGGAGCCATCGCCCGCGCACGAGACGACTGCGGGCGCCGATTCAGCGCGTCAGCGGCCGACTGACGCTGTCTCGTCCAGACCGGCCGCCGCGCGAACCGTGCCGCGCCAAACCTCTCGCCGAACCCTGTCGAAGAAGTGAAGGGCAGCATGGCTCAGTCTTCCCAGATCGAACCGACCACCAAGGCCGGCGAAGTCCCGGCGACCAATGGAAAGCGCGAAAAATACGAGCGCCTGATCGCCAAGGCGCGCGAGCTTCCGCCGGCGCTGACCGCCGTGGCGCATCCTTGCGACGAATCCTCGCTGACGGGGGCGCTCGATGCGGCGGCACAGGGGCTGATCAAGCCGATCCTGGTTGGTCCCACGGCCCGGATCATCGCGACCGCCAAGGCGAGTGGCCTCGACATCGCGGGGTTCGAGATCGTCGACACGCCGCATAGTCACGCCTCGGCGGCCAAGGCGGTCGAACTGGTCCAGGCGGGCAAGGCGGCCCTCATCATGAAGGGGAGCCTGCATAGCGACGAATTGCTCGCGGCGATCACCAACAAGGAGACCGGCCTGCGTACAGGGCGGCGCATCAGCCATGTCTTCATCATGGACGTGCCGTCCTATCCCGAGCCGCTGTTCATCACCGACGCGGCGGTGAACATCTTTCCGGACCTCGAAGGCAAGCGGGACATCATCCAGAATGCCATCGATCTCCATGTCGGCTTGGGCCTCGGAACCCCGAGGGTCGCGATCCTTTCGGCCGTGGAGACGGTGACGACCAAGATCCCGAGCACGATCGAGGCTGCCGCGCTCTGCAAGATGGCGGACCGCGGCCAGATCACCGGCGGCCTTCTCGACGGCCCGCTCGCGCTCGACAACGCGATCAGCCCCGAAGCGGCCAGCATCAAAGGCATCGTCTCGCCGGTGGCTGGCAAGGCGCAGATCCTGGTGATGCCCGACCTGGAGGCTGGCAACATGCTGGCGAAGAACCTGACCTTCCTGTCCGGGGCCGATGCCGCCGGCATCGTGCTCGGCGCGCGCGTGCCGATCATCCTGACCAGCCGCGCCGACAACGTCCGGACCCGTCTTGCGTCCTGTGCCGTCGCCGGGCTTTATGCTCATGCGCTGACGCAGACGCGCCCGATCGGAGGCTAGCCGGTGAGCGAGGCTCTCTTCGTCGTCAATGCCGGCAGTTCGAGCATCAAGTTCAAGCTCTATCGCGTCGCCGGCGACGACATCGAGTTGATGATCGGCGGGGCGGTGGACGGCATCGGCACCCGTCCGCGCCTCAGGGCCAAGGACGGCTCCGGCACGGTGCTGATCGAGCGATCCTTTCCCGTCGCGGAGGTCTCGAACGCGTCTCAGGCGCAGCACGTGCTGGGCGACTGGGTGATCGGCCAGATCCAGGATGTGAGCGTGATCGGCATCGGCCACCGCGTCGTCCATGGCGGGCCGATCTACGCGGCGCCGGTCCTGGTCGACGACGCGGTGATGAAGACACTTGAGACCTTCATCCCGCTCGCGCCGCTGCACCAGCTGAGCAATCTCGAGCCGATCCGCGTCCTGCGCCAGCGCCGGCCCGACCTGCCGCAGGTCGCCTGCTTCGACACTGCCTTCCACCGCGGCCATCCCGAATTGTCGGATCGCTTCGCCCTGCCGCGCGCGCTTTATGACGAAGGGGTACGGCGCTACGGCTTCCACGGCCTGTCCTACGAATATGTTTCGCAAGCTCTGCGCACCATCGCGCCGGAATTGGCCGACAAGCGCGTCATCATCGCCCATCTCGGCTCCGGCGCCTCCGTCTGCGCCCTGCATGGCGGCCGCAGCATCGAAACGACGATGGGCTTCACGGCATTGGACGGGCTTCCGATGGGGACGCGCTCGGGCTCGCTCGATCCCGGCGTCGTGCTGCACCTGATCGAACAGAAGGGGATGAGCCCAGCCGAAGTCGGACATATGCTGTACCATGAGAGCGGCCTGCTCGGCCTCTCCGGCATCAGCAACGACGTCCGCGCCTTGCTGGAGAGCGACAGGCCGGAGGCGGCGATGGCGCTCGACTTCTTCAGCCTGCGCGTGGCGCAGGCCTTCGCCAGCCTTTCCGTCTCGCTCGGCGGGGTCGATGCGCTCGTGTTCACGGCCGGTGTTGGCGAGAATGCCCATCAGGTCAGGCGGAGCGTGGTGGAGCGGCTCCATTGGACGGGCGTGTCGCTCGATGACGAGGCGAATCTTCGCAACGCCGGGCGTATTGATGCCGAGGGAAGCCGCGCCGCCATCTTCGTCGTCCCGACAGACGAGGAGCGCATGATCGGCCAGCACACATTGCGGTTGCTGCGGACATCCTCCCTGACAGAACCTGTAGCCGCTCTGTAGTCGAACCCGGTTCAGCAAGCAGGCGGGCGCCTGGCGCATCGCCGAGGTTGGAGAGTTATGATGACATTCGCTCGTTTATCGGCAGCGACCGCCCTGGCGGCCGCCCTCCTGTCCTTCGGCAGCTTGGTTGCTCCGGTCTCGCGCGACGTGTCCATTGCCAGCCCCGCGCATGCCCAGGCGCGGCTCAAGGAATTCCTGCAGCGCCTGCGCAGCGGATCGCTGCCCTCCGGCATCGCCAAGTCGAACGGGCGTATCGAGGCGACGCAGATCGACGTCGCAGCGAAATATGCCGGCCGTTTGTCGCAGGTGCTGGTCAAGGAAGGCGACGACGTCACCGCCGGGCAGGTCGTCGCAAAGATCTCGTCGCCGGAATACGACGCCCAGCTCCGCGGCGCCCAGGCGCAGGTTCTCAAGGCCAAGCAGGGGCTTGCGGAGGCCAATGCGCTGATCGTCCAGCGCAAGAGCGAGATCACCCTGACCCAGGCCGAGCTCGAACGTGGCCAGCAGCTCGTCGCGAAGGGCTATCTGACGCAGCAAACCTTCGACCAGCGCGTGGCAAAGGCCGACAGCGCGAAAGCCGCGCTCGTGGCCGCCGAGGCCCAGCGCGACCAGGCCGAGTTCGCCATCAAGAGCGCGGAGGCGGAGGTCGATCGGATCGAGGCCGTTCTAGTCGACATGACCCTGGTCGCGCCGCGCAGCGGTCGCGTGCAGTATCAGCTCGCGAGGGCGGGCGAGGTCGTCGGTGCCGGCTCGCGCATTCTGACGCTGCTGGACCTCAGCGACGTCTACATGACGATCTATCTGCCGGCAGCGCAGGCCGGCCTGCTCGCCCTCGGCGACGAGGCGCGGATCACGGTCGATCCGCTGCCGCAATACGTCATTCCTGCCAATGTCGGCTTCGTTGCGGCCGACGCGCAGTTCACCCCGAAGAGCGTCGAGACGGCGGATGAGCGCGAGAAGCTGATGTTCCGCGTCAAGCTGCAGATCGATCCGCGGGTGCTGAAGAAGTATCACGCCCAGGCCAAGACCGGCGTGCGCGGCATGGGCTTCGTTCGCACCAGCCCGTCGATCCAGTGGCCTGAAGATCTGACCGTGAAGCTTCCCTGATGAGCGACGGAGTTATCGCCAAGGTCGAGCACGTCTCGCACCGCTACGGCAAGACGGTCGCGCTCGACGACGTCTCGATCGATTTTCCGGCGCGGCGGATGGTGGGCGTGATCGGACCGGACGGTGTCGGCAAGTCTGCGCTGCTGGCCTTGATCGCCGGTGTCCGCCAGATCCAGACCGGCAAGGTCACCGTGTTCGACGGCGACATGGCAGACAAGGCGCATCGCGAGAGGCACGGCTCCCGTATCGCCTACATGCCGCAGGGGCTCGGGCGCAATCTCTACCCGACCCTGAGCGTGTTCGAGAACATCGACTTCCACGGCCGGCTGTTCGGTCAGGGCAGGGAGGAACGCCGCCGGCGCATCGACGAGCTGCTGCAGGCGACAGGGCTCGATCCGTTCGAGGACCGGCCTGCCGGCAAGCTCTCCGGCGGCATGAAGCAGAAGCTCAGCTTATGCTGTGCCCTGATCCACGACCCCGACCTCCTCATCCTCGACGAGCCGACTACGGGTGTCGATCCGCTCTCGCGCGGCCAGTTCTGGGATCTGATCAACACCATCCGCGCCCGCCGGCCGCAGATGAGCGTCATCGTCGCCACCGCCTATATGGACGAGGCCGAGCGCTTCGACTGGCTGGCGGCCATGGACGGCGGCAAGGTGATCGCCTCGGGGCCGATCTCCGAGATCCTGCAGAAGACTGGCCAGAAGAACCTGGAAACCGCGTTCATCGCGCTGCTGCCCGAGGAGAAGCGGGCGCATCATCAGGAGGTGATCGTACGGCCGCGCCCGGCCAGCGACAGCGCGGTGCCGGCAATCGAGGCGGAGGGGTTGACCCGGCGTTTCGGCAACTTCACCGCCGTCGACCATGTCAGCTTCCGCATCGAGCGCGGCGAGATCTTCGGCTTCCTCGGCTCGAATGGCTGCGGCAAGTCGACCGTGATGAAGATGCTCACCGGCCTGCTGCCGGCGAGCGAGGGCACGGCCAGGCTCTTCGGCAAGCCGATGGGCTCGAACGACATGGAGACGCGCCGGAACGTCGGCTACATGTCGCAGGCCTTCTCGCTCTACACAGAGCTGACCGTGCGGCAGAATCTCGAGTTGCACGCCAAGCTCTACCACCTGCCGAGCGAGGAGATCGAAGGCCGAATCGCCGAGCTGCTCGAACGCTACGACCTCAAGGACGTTGTCGACGCGCGTCCCGACAGTCTGCCTCTGGGCATCAAGCAGCGCCTGCAACTCGCCGTTGCGGTTCTCCACCGTCCGGCCATGCTGATCCTCGACGAGCCGACCTCGGGCGTCGATCCGATCGCGCGCGATGCCTTCTGGCGCACGCTGATCGATCTCTCGCGGGATGATGGCGTGACCATTTTCCTCTCGACCCATTTCATGAACGAGGCCGAGCGCTGCGATCGCATCTCGCTGATGCACGCTGGCAAGGTGCTTGCCGTCGGTACACCGGAGGAGCTGGTCAGGGACCGCGGCAGCGCCTCGCTGGAGGACACCTTCGTCGATTACCTCGCCGAGGCTGCGGGGATCGAGCGCGACGCTGAGACAGCGGCGCCGAATCCCGACGCCGTGGTGCCCACGCCCGAGCCGATCCCCCCGCCGCGCCGCTTCGACCCGAAGCGGCTGTGGGCCTATTCGCGGCGCGAGACGATGGAGCTGCTGCGCGATCCGATCCGGCTCGCCTTCGCCTTCCTCGGCCCGCTCGTGCTGATGATCGCATTCGGCTTCGGCATTTCCTTCGACGTCGAAAACCTGCGTTTCTCGGCGCTGGACCACGACAACACGCCCGAGAGCCGCCAACTGATCGAGGCCTTCTCCGGCTCGCGCTATTTCGACGAGCGGGCACCGCTCGCCAGCGCCAGCGAGCTCGAGCAGCGCTTGCGCACCGGCGAGTTGCAGCTCGCCATCGAAATCCCGCCGGGCTTCGGTCGCGATCTGCAATCCTCCCGCCAGCCGGAGGTCTCGGTCTGGCTCGACGGTGCCATGCCGTTCCGCGCCGAGACGACGAAGGGCTATGTCACCGGGCTCGCCGCTCAATATGCGAAGGAATGGCTCGCGCAGAACAGCACCGGCTCGAGCGCAGCCAGCCTGATCAATATCGAGACGCGCTTCCGCTACAATCAGGCCTTCAAGAGCGTCAACGCGATGGTGCCGAGTGTGATCATGCTCATGCTGATCCTGATACCGGCGATCATGTCCGCCATCGCCGTGGTACGGGAGAAGGAGACCGGCTCGATCGCCAATTTCCAGTCGACGCCCATCACCAAGTTCGAGTTCCTCTTCGGCAAGCAGCTGCCTTACATCGGCATCGCGATGATCAGCTTCGTCCTGCTGGTGCTGCTCGCGCTTTTCGTGTTCGGCGTGCCGATCAAGGGCTCGATCACGGTGCTGGTGCTCGGCACCCTGTTCTATGTGATCGCGACGACCGGCTTCGGCCAGCTGATCTCGACCCTCACCCGGACGCAGGTCTCCGCGGTCTTCGCCACCGCGATCCTGTCGATTATCCCGGCGGTGAACTTCTCGGGCCTGCTCGTTCCGGTCGCCTCCCTGTCCGGCGGCGCGCGGCTGATCGGGCTCGGCTTCCCGACGGCCTGGTATCAGCCGGTCAGCGTCGGGACCTTCACCAAGGGCCTGGGCTTCGACGACCTCTCGTTCAACCTTCTGATGCTCGCTGGTTTCGCGCTGCTCTTCCTCGTGCTGGCGCAGCTTCTGCTGCGCAAGCAGGAGCTCTGACATGGCCGGCGAAACCTCCCGCGCCGCGCAAGCTCCCGCCCGAGGGCGCTTGTCCAGCCTCAGGATCCATCTGGCCAACATCTGGCAGCTGGTGATCAAGGAACTGCGCAGCATCCGCGCCGACCCGGTGATGCTGATCCTTCTCGTCTATGCCTTCAGCGTCGCAGTCTACACGGTATCGACCGGCGCCTCGACCGAGGCCAAGGACCTCACCGTCGGCATTGTCGACGAGGACCGCTCGGATCTCTCGCGCCGGATCCAGAGCGCGCTGAACCCACCGCTCTTCAAGAGCGCGGTGACGATCAGCGCCAGCGCCATCGACGAGGAGATGGACCACGGCCGCCTCGTCTTCGTGCTGGAGATCCCGCCCTCGTTCCAGGCCGATCTCCTGTCCAGCCGGCAGGTCTCCGTCCAGCTCAATGTCGACGCCACTGCTATGACGCAGGCCGGCAACGGCGCGGTCTACATCCAGTCGATCATCGCGCAGGAGGTGGCGAATTTCCTCGCCGGCCGCGAAACGGTTGCGAGCACGCCGATCAATGTGGTGATCCGGGCCAAGTTCAACCCCAATCTCGACTCGGCCTGGTTCACCTCGGTGATGCAGGTGATCAACAGCATCACCCTTCTGACCGTGATCCTGACCGGTGCCGCGCTGATCCGCGAACGCGAGCAGGGCACGGTCGAGCATCTCCTGGTGATGCCGGTCGTGCCGACCGAGATCATGCTGGCGAAGATCATCGCCAGCGGTCTCGTTATCCTGGTCGCAGCGGCGCTGTCGCTGGCACTGGTCGTGCGATGGTGGCTGCAGGTCCCGATCGCCGGCTCGCTGGCGCTCTTCCTGGCGGGGGCTGCGCTCTATGCCTTCACGGTTGCGGCGCTCGGCATCATGCTGGGCACGCTCGCCACGACGATGGGGCAGTTCGGCCTGCTCGCCATCCCGATCCTGGTGCTGATGCAGCTCCTGTCGGGCGCCAGCACGCCCATGGAGAGCATGCCGGTCTGGCTCCAATACGTCATGAAGACGGTCAGCCCGACACCGCACTTCGTCGCCTTCTCGCAAGCAGTGCTCTATCGCGGCGCCGGGCTCTCCGTGGTCTGGCCGCAGCTCGTCACGCTCGTCGTCATCGGCATCGTCTATTTCAGCTATGCGCTCAGCCGCTTCCGCCGCGTGATCTTCGGAGACTGAGGGCGTAGCCTGCGGGCTGTCAGCTCACGACGGGAAGGGCCTCGATGTCATAGGCGGCCGTGATACTGCGCCCGAGCTTCGGATCGCGCAGCTCCATCTCGAAACGGCTGGCCGGCCGAATGCCGCCGATCGCGCCCAAGGTCCCGCAGAACATGGCCGTGCCCGCGGCCAGTTCCGGGCCATCGGGTCGTCGCGAGAGCAGGTCGCGCGGCGTGCGTAGGCTGGCGAGCGTGCCCTCCTGATACAGGACGCGTTGCCCGTCGATCACGGCGAAGGCGCGCATCTCGATCGCGTCCCAATGGGCCTCGACATCCGCGAGCCGCCAGAGCGCGCCGGCGACCGGCTTGCCGCAGAGCTGCTTCGACAGCGCGATGCCCATGGTCTCCGCCTTGCGGTCGGTATGGTCGGAGCCGAGCCCCAGCCAGAGCCCGTCGGCGAACGAGAACAACACCGGCTCGACCTCGCCGGACGAATCGCCGCCGAGCACGCTCAGGATGGGCTCCTGGGTCAGGGTCTGCGCCGCGGCGCGGTAGAACACCGGCATGGAGCTCGGCCGCGGGACGCCGATTGCGGCGAGCTCCTCGACATGGTGGCGCAGCGCCGCCTCATCGCGCCCGGCCCAGCCGGCGATGATGAGCCGGTCGACGGCGACCTTGATCGTGTCGCGGCCGCTCAGGGTGAAGCGTTCGAACTGAAGCATGAGTTACTGCGCCACTTTTGGCAGCCAGAGAGCCAGCTGCGGGAACCACATCAGGATCAGGACACCCAGGATGTAGACGAGGAAGAAGGGGATGACGCCGGAGAAGACGTCGGTGATCGGCCCGCCGTCGCGCCGCATGCCCTGCAGGACGTAGAGCACCGTGCCGTCGGGCGGCGAGATCAGTGCGATTTCGACAAGCATGGTGACGATGACGCCGAACCAGACAGGATCATAGCCGAGCGCGACGACCACCGGGAAGATCACGGGGATCGTCGTGATGACCATGGAGAACCCCTCCATGAAGGTGCCGAGCGCGAGGTAGAAGCCGATGATCAGCAGCATCACCGCCCAGGGCGGCAACGGCATCTCCCCGACGAGCTTGGCCAGCGCCTGCGGCACGCCGAGCCCGACGAAGACGTAGTTCAGCACATAGGCGCCGAAGAGGATGAGGCCGATGAGTGCGGTGTTGCGCGCGGTCGCCTCGGCGGAGTCGTTCAGCATCTTGAAAGAGAGCCGGCCCTCGATCGCGGCAAAGACGATGGCGCCGATAACGCCGAGCGCCGCCGATTCCGTCGCGGTGGCGAGACCGCCATATATGGTGCCGAGCACGATCAGGATCAGGATCGCCGTCGGTGCGAGGTCGACGAGGCTGCGCAGCTTGACCGATAGCGGCAGCCGCGGCGTGTCCGGATCGGCCAGCGGGGCCGCCGTCTTCGCCTTCCAGAGGATCACGAGGATGAAGAGGATGACCACGAGGATGCTGGGGCCGACGGCGGCGAGATAGAGCGCACCGACCGAGGTTTCGGTGATCAGCCCGTAGATGATGAAGGTGATGCCGGGCGGGATCAGATTGCCGAGCGCGCCGCCCGCGGCGAGCGAGCCGAGCACCATCTTGGGATCGTAGCGCGTGCCCTTGAAGAAGGGCAGCGCCACCGAGCCCATTGTCGCGGCGGTGGCGACCGAGGAGCCGGAGATCGCGGAGAACACGCCGGACGCCGCGATGTTGGTGTGCAGCAGGCCTCCGGGCAGGCGGTCGAGCCAGACGTTCAGGGCCTTGTAGAGCCGGTCGGAAAGCCCGGCGCGCAGGAGGATCTCGCCCATCAGCAGGAAGAGCGGGACCGCGACCAGGACGAAGCTCGACGAGGGGTTCCAGACGGTCTGGCCGATGAAGGTCCAGAATGGCCGGTCGGAGAAGGCAAAGCCGATGATCAGGCCGAGCACGCCGAGCGCCGCGCCGATATAGATGCCGGCACCGAAGAACAGCAGGAACAGGCCGACAAGCAGCAGCACCTCGCCGATCAGCAGGTTCCCCGGGCCGATGCCCAGGAAGCTCATCGCGACCATCAGGCCGACGAGGACGAGCAGGAAGACGATGGCGATCATGTCGTCGCTCCCTTGTCGATGGCTGCGCCGGGCAGCGTGTCGAGGGCGCCGACGGCCTCCAGCGCTTCCGCCGCCTCCTCGTCATAGGTGCGCTGGTGCAGCAGTGCCTCGGCCTCGCTGCCGCGCCCGGCCAGCACTAGCAAGGTGCTCTCCGCCAGCATCAGCAGGATCAGGACGAGGAAGACGAGGATGCCGAATGTCCACAGGCCCTGGGGAATCCAGAGCGGCGTGCGCAGCACGCTGATGTCGGTGGCGCCGAAGAGCAGGGATTCGTCGACGAGGTCCCAGGCGCCCTTGGCGACGAACCCGACGAAGACCGCCAGCGCCGCCAGGCTGAGCAGATGCATCGGATAGCGGATCTTCGCCGGCAGGAAGTTGATCAGCACGTCGATGCGGACATGGGCGCGGCTGGTCAGCGTGTGGGCGAGCGCCCAGGAGATGCCGAAGGCCAGCGCATAGCCGGTCAGCTCCGTCGTCGACTGCGAGGAGAAGCCGAGGAAGCGTCGCGCCAGCACGTCGAAGGTGATGAAAGCGGCGCAGAGGATGAAGCCCCAGCCAGCGGCATAGCCCATGAAGGTGCCGAGCCTGGCCACGAGCCGCCGGCACAGGGCGGCCGCGACGATCATTCGGTCGAGCATCGCGGCCTTTTCCTTTCAGCGCGCTTCGTAACGGACGCCGGTGATCGGAGCGACCAGCCGGTTATAGGCTTCGCCGCAGCGTTCGCCGCAGCGCTTGACCCAGGCCGGCAGCACCGCCGTGCGCAGCGATGCGCGCAGGGTCTCCATGTCGGCATCGGTCGGGCGGGTGACGGTCATCGGCCGGTTCTCCACGACATGGCCGATCCGGCAGCCCTCCTTGGTGCCGGCATTGCAGGCGATGCCGTCCTCGGTCGCCTCGAGGCCCAGCGCCCATTGCTGGTCCTCGACCTGCTTGAAGGTGGCCTGCAGGAAGTCGCGAACGGCCGGATCGAGCTTGTTCCACCAGGCGAGATTGGCGACATAGGCCGAGTTCCCCCAGGAAACGGGTAGCGCGTACATGTGCCTGGTCACCTCGTACCAGCGTGCGCCGTTGCCGGTTGCCGTGCCGGTGATGGCGCAGTCGACGACGCCGCGCTCCAGCGCCGAATAGACCTCGGGGAAGCCGATCGCCGTCGGCTGCGCCCCGAAGGACTGGACGAAATCATTGGTCGAGCCGCCGGCCGTGCGGATCCGCCGGCCCTTGAGGTCGGCCAGGCTCTTCACCGGCTCGCGGCAGTAGAAGACCTGCGCCGGATAGGGGAAGGTCGCGATGATCCGAACCCCGAAGCGCTCGAGTTCCTTGTTGACCTCCGGCAGGACCGCGTCGATGACCTTGCGCGACTGGGCATGGGAGGGGTTCAGCCCGGCGAGGTCCGACATCTCCAGCATTGGCACGTCGCCCGCCACCGTCGGCAGCGCCGGTGCACCGATGTCGATCTGGCCCGAGCGGATGACGCGCAGCAGCTCGGGGCCGGTCAGTCCGCGCTCGGGCCAGCTCGCCAGCGTCACCTTGATGCGGCCGCCCGACTTCTCGGGAATGCCCTCGCGCAGCATCGGAATGTCGACGCGGGTATATTGCGGGATCGAGGGCGAGAGCTGCGTCACCATGGTGACGTTGACCGCAGGGCCCGGCGGCACGGTCTGGGCGTGAGCCGTCCCGACGGTGCATGCGGCCAGAGCCGCCGCCAGTGATCTGGAAATCCTCATATGGTTCTCCCGGTGCGTGGCCGCGACCTGGCGGCCACGCATCATGGATGCAATCGCGATGCCTGCAACGGCCCTGTGCCGTTGCGTCATCAGGCCCCGGTCACTTGGCCTGGTAGGCAACGCCGCTGATCGGCGCCACGGCGCGGTTGTAGACCTCGACGCAGCGTGCCCCGCAGCGCTCCATGAAGCCCGGCAGGATCGCCGAGGTCAGGGTCGAGCGCAGCACGTCCTGGTCGGCCTGAACCGGGCGGAACAGGCCCATCGGCTTGCTGTCCACGAGCTTGCCGATCCTGCAGCCGGCCTTGTCGCCGCTGTTGCAGGCGAGGCCGTCCTCGGTGGTCTCCTCGCCGAGCTTCCACTGCGCCTCCTCGACCTCCTTCATCGTCGTCTCGAGGAAGGCACGGACCTGCGGATCGAGCTTGTTCCACCAGTTCAGGTTCACGACATACATCGACACCGACCAGAACAGCGGCAGGGCGTATTGCGACTGGCTGACCTCGTACCAGCGCGCGCCATTGCCGGAGCTGGACCCGGTGATGGCGCAATCGACGACGCCGCGCTCCAGAGAGGCGTAGACCTCGGGGAAGCCGATCGCCGTCGGCTGCGCGCCGATCGAGTTGACGAAGGTGTTGGACGAGCCGCCGCCGGTGCGGATGCGCTTGCCCTTGAGGTCGGCAAGGCTCGTGACCTTGTCGCGGCAGAAGAAGACCTGCGCCGCGAACGGGTACATCGCGACGATGCGGGTGTTGAAGCGCTCCAGGTCCTTGTTGAGTTCGGGCAGCAGCGCCTGCGCGACCTTGCGCGCCTGGCCGACCGTCGGGTTCAGCCCGGCGAGGTCGACCATGTCGAGCATCGGTACCTCGCCGGAGACGGTGTTCAGCGGCACGGCCGCGATATCGACCTGGCCGGAACGGACGAGCCGGATGATCTCCGGGCCATTGAGGTTGCGCTCGGGCCAGCTCGCCAGGGTGACATTGATGCGCCCACCGGATTTCTGCGGCACGCCCTCGCGCAGGAGCGGGATGTCGACCTTGGTGTATTGCGGCAGGGCCGGGCCGACCTGCGTCACCGCCTGGATGTTGATCGTCGGACCGGCAGGCAGGGACTGGGCCGCCGCCGGGCCGGTGAGGGCGATCATGAGGGCCGCGAGCGAGGCGTAGCGAAGTCGTTTCATAGCAAGCGCTCCTGTCGGTTCGGTTGGGTCGGCGGGTAGTAGTTGAACTCGATCATCAGGCAGCCGCCTTCGGTGAAGAACGGGCCGTGCAGGACATGGGCGGGGCGGCAGGCATAGGAACCGGCGGGCAGAAGCGCGGCGGCCTCGCCATCCGCGGGCACGCCGATGCGGAGCGAGCCGGAGATTAGGAAGACCTCCTCGCACCAGTCATGCAGCACCGGTTCGGCGACGAAGGCGCCAGGCGCCCAGCGCGACAGGCGCGTTAGCGCCCCGCTGCGTCCGACATGGTCGAGCTGGCCGGACAGGAGCTTCTGCTCGACGCCGGCATAGCCCGCGACCGGCTCCCAGCCATCGGGGGCAAGCGCATCGAAGAACTCGCGATGGAGCTTGCCGAAGGCGCCGAAGCCTGGATGGGGCGCGCCACTCATAGGGTCGCCAGCCGGCTGTTCTTGAGGTCGGTGACAAGCATGGCGCCGGGAGCATGCGTGATGGCGAAGGGCGGCCGTGCGGCGGCGATCACCGCCTGCGGCGTCACCCCGCAGGCCCAGAACACCGGCAGTTCCCCGTCACGCAGCTCGACCGGATCGCCGTAATCCGGCTTCGACAGGTCGGCGATGCCGATCTGCTCGGGCAGGCCGATATGGACCGGGGCGCCATGCACCGAGGGGAAGCGCGAGGTGATCTGGATGGCGCGGATCGCGTCCGCCGGGCTGAACGGCCGCATCGTCACCACCATCGGCCCGGCAAAAGGCCCTGCCGGCGCGCATGGGATGGAGGTCCTGAACATCGAGACGTTGGCGCCTTGCGCGACATTGCGGATCTCGAGCCCGTCGGCGATCAGCGCCTCCTCGAAGGAGAAGCTGCAGCCGATGACGAAGCCGACGAGGTCGTCGTGCCAATGCGAGAGGATGTCGGTTGGCTCCTCGACGAGCTCGCCGTCGCGCCAGACCCGATAGCGCGGCAGATCCGTGCGCAGGTCGAGATCGGCACCGAGATCGGGCAGGCGCGGATCGCCGGGCTCGGTCATGCCGATGATCGGGCAGGGCTTCGGGTTGCGCTGGCAGAAGCGCAGGAAGTCCCCGGCCAGAGCCTGCGGCAGGATGGCGAGATTGCCCTGCACGAAGCCGGGCGCCAGCGATGAGGTCTGGCCGACGAGCTTGCCGTTGCGCACGGCGCGGCGCGCTTCGGCTCCGGTCGCGAAGCCGCTTTGCATTGACATAGGCTGTTCCAGTATTCCCCTCGAGCCCCTTTGCGGGTGCTTCGGAGGCGATACTGGGCCGAAGCCGGATCGGCCGTCCAATTGTCATTCGGGATCGCCGCTGATAGTTCTGGCTTATCGAATGGGGCGCCCCTTGATCGAGTTCAGAACTCTCGAGACCTTTGTCTGGGTGGCGCAGCTGAAGAGCTTCCGGGGCGCGGCGGCCAGGCTGAACACCACCCAGCCCTCGGTGTCGCAGCGCATTGCCCAGCTGGAGGAACAGCTTGGCGCCCGCCTGATCGAACGTGGACGCAGTTCCTTCGCGCTGACCGAGGCAGGGCGGTCGGTACTGGTGCAGGCCGAGCGCCTGCTGCGGCTGCGAGCCGAACTCGTCGCCTCCGTGACCGACCGCTCGCAATTGCGCGGGACTTTGCGGCTTGGTGCCGCGGAAACCATCGTCCACACTTGGCTGCCGCGCTTCGTCGAGGCGATGTCGGCGCGCTATGACCGAGTTACCCTCGAAATCGAAGTCGATATCTCGCCGAACCTGCGCGAGCGCCTGCTGTCCCAGGAGATCGACCTCGCCTTCATGCTGGGGCCGATCAGCGAACCCTCGATCCTGTCGCGGCCGCTGCGCGACGAGCCGACCGGCTTCTTCGCCAGCCCCAGGCTCGGCTTCCCGGCTGGGCAGAACCCGCTGGCGCGGATCGCTGCCTTCCCGATCATCACGTTCGCCCGCAACACCCAGCCCTATATGCGGCTGCGCGAGCTGCTGTCCGATCCGCATCTGCCGCCGACGCGCCTGCATGCCAGCGCCGCGCTCGCCACCGCGGTGCGGATGGCGCTGGACGGGCTCGGCGTTGCATTGATCCCGGCCTCGATCGTCGCCGACGATGTCGCGGCCGGACGCCTCGTCGAGGTCGGTTGCGCCCAGAGGATCCCGGACCTGCAATTCGTCGCGGGCTGGCTCGCCTCGCCCGATGTCAGCATCATCGAACTCGCGCTGGAGATCGCCGCCGAGGCCGCCGCCGCCGGCTGAGCACCAGGCATGGGCTGAGGCTCCGCGAGCCGGGAGTATATGTGGCCGGCTATGCTGGTTTGTGGTCGGTTCGGGCGGCTTCGGCATTCCCGCTCGTGCCGGGCATGCAGCCCGACCAGATGCCACGCGCGACCAGGTCTTCCACCGTCGCCGAGATGGCCTGGCCCGCGAAGCGGGCGAGGCGCGGGCTCGGCCGATCCGTGGGGTAGGCCATGACGAGCCGGCGCGTCGGCACGGGGTTGATCAGCGGAGCGGCGCTCAGGCGGCCTTCCTGCAACTCTTCATGGATCGGCGCCAATGGAAGCACCGTCAGGCCGTGTCCGCTGCGCACCAGCCCCTTCAGCGTCGCGTAGCTGTCGGCCTCGACCTTGATGGTCAGCGTGAACCCGCAATCTTGCGCGCAGCGCTCGACGATCGTCCGCAGCCCGTGGCCGCGGCTCGGCAGGAGAAGCCGCTCATGCTCCAGTCGCGCGAATTCCACGCTCGCTTCGGGAGAGAGACCGCGATCGGCCGGCCCGATCAGGAACAGGGTCTCGTCAAGCAGCGGATGGATGCGAAGCGTGCGCGCGGCTTTGGGATCATAGAGGATGGCAGCGTCGATCTCGCCGCGGTGAAGCCAGTCCAGCAGATATCCGGAGTAGGCGCTGACGATGCGCAACGTGGCGTCCGGATGAGCTTCGCCGAACGCCGAGACGAGCGGCTCGGACAGGATGTCGGAAGCGGTGGGCGGCATGCCGATCGCGACATGGCCGCGCAGGGGAGCGCTCTCATCGGCGACGGCGGCGCGGATCTCTTCCATTTCAGCCATGATGCGAAGGGCATGGCGCAGCACGTCCTGTCCCGCTTCGGTGACGATCATGCCGCGTCCGTGACGATCGAACAGGCGGGCCTCGAGCTCGTCCTCGAGAAGCCTGATCTGGCGGCTCAGCGCTGGCTGCGCGACATGCAGCCGATCTGCCGCCTTGGATAGGCTGCCGAGTTCGGCGACGTGGACGAGGGTCCGGAGCTGATTGATATCCATGCTATACAATATCGGCATATCTGATCGCGAGAAAGGCTCGACGTCAGCATAGCTCCGGCGAGGCTATACAGGTGCGGTTGCCACTGACCGCCACGGAGCAGCACCTTGGTCGCCATCGACGTCAAACCCATGCAGAGCGCCGCCGAAATCCGGGACCTGTCTTCCGACTGGCCGGTCGCGCTCTACGACACGCTGAGGACGGCTGGCGTCAGCCACATGTCCTATGTGCCCGATGCCGGGCACTCGACGCTGATCAAGCTGTTCAATGCCGATCCCGACGTCGTCACCAACGTCCTGACGACGGAGGAGGAGGGTGTTGCCATCGCCGCCGGTTCCTGGCTCGGCGGCAAGCGGAGCGTCCTGCTGATGCAGTCCTCCGGCGTCGGCAACTGCATCAACATGCTGTCGTTGCCGGTTCAGGCGCGGTTCCCCTTCCTGACGCTGGTGACGATGCGCGGCGAATGGGCTGAGTTCAACCCGTGGCAGGTCCCGATGGGGCAGGCGACGCAGGCCGCTCTCGAGGCGATCGGCTTGACCGTCCTGCGGGCCGAGACCGGGGCCGATCTGGTGGAGACCGTGGCGCAGGCCGCGGCGATGGCTTTCGATGCCGACCAGCAGATCGCGGTGCTGATCGGTCAGCGTCTCCTCGGCAAGAAGAAGTGGTGAGGCGCATGACCGTTCCGACGATGAACCGCCGCGCTGCGGTGAAGACGCTGCTCGATGCCCGCGATGGCGCGCTGGTCGTCACCGGGCTGGGCTCGCCCAGCTATGATGTCCATGCCGCGGGCGACCGGGATGACAACTACTACCTGTGGGGCGCGATGGGCGGAGCCGCCCTCGTGGGGCTCGGCCTGGCTCAGGCCCAGCTCGACAAGCGGGTGATGGTCATCACCGGCGATGGCGAGCAACTCATGGCTTTCGGCTCACTGGCGACGATCGCGGTGGCTAGACCCAGGAATCTCGACATCATCGTGCTCGACAACCAGCATTTCGGCGAGACGGGGATGCAGGCCAGCCATACCGGTCGCGGCATCGCCTTCCACACGGTCGCGGCCGCCTGCGGCTTTGCGGAAGCGCGCGAGTTGTCCACGCTTGCTGAGGTCGACGAGCTATGTGGGCATCTGCGCAATCCGGCCGAAGGGCCGCGGCTCTTCGTCCTCAAGATCGCTGCGGAGAACCTGCCGCGGTCGCTGCCTCCGCGCGACGCGGCTTATGTGAAGACGCGCTTCCGCCAGCATCTCGGCTTCGCGCCCTGTTGATACCGAAACCGCTGCGCTGGCCAGGCGGAACGCATGCGCTCACTTTGCGCAACAGCGCCGAGCGTGCCATGCGCGGAACCGTCACCCACAAAGGCGCCGCTCCACGAGATTCCCGCCTATCGAAGGAATGCAGAGAATGAAACTCGCTGGAAGGATCGCCGTCGTGACGGGGGCCGCCCGTGGCATCGGTCGCGCTTGCGCCGAACGCTTTCTGGCCGAGGGGGCCAAGGTCGTCATCGCCGATATCGACAGCGCCCGCCTCGACGAAACGAAGGCAGACCTTGGCCATTCGGACAAGCTGCTCGCGGTCGTCACCGACGTCGGCGACAAGGAGCAGGTCGAGGCCCTGATCGCAGCATCTGTGAACCGGTTCGGCCGGATCGACATCATGGTCAACAATGCCGGCATCGCGATGGTGCAGAACTTCCTCGACGTGACCAAGGCCGATTATGACAAGGTTCTGGGGATCAATCTGGAAGGTGCTTTCTGGGGCACGCAGGCGGCCGCGCGGCAGATGATCGCGCAGGGGCAGGGCGGCGTCATCATCAACATGTCGTCGATCAATTCGGGCCTCGCCAATCCGAATGTGGCGACCTACGCCCTTAGCAAGGGCGGCATGAACCAGATCACCAGCACGGCCGCGGTTGCCTTCGCGCGTAATGGCATCCGCGTGGTCGGCGTCGGACCGGGCACTATCGACACCGAAATGGTGAGGGGCGACTTCGTCGCCAGCGCGACGGATCGTGCGATCATCGCGCGGACGCCACTGGGCCGCTACGGAACCGCTGCCGAGATCGCCGCGGTCGTTGCCTTCCTCGCCAGCGACGATGCCTCCTACATCACGGGCGAGACCATCTATCCGGACGGCGGGCGTCGTGTGCTGAACTACGTCATGCCGGAGCCGGGCGCCCAGCGCTGAACCGGGCCTGCTGGCCGGAAGCCGGCCCGATGATCAGGTGGCCCGGGCCGCGGCGCGGGCGGCGAGGAAGGCAGGGATCAGCAGCGGGGCCAGCGCCTCGACCGGCGCGATGTGCTCCTCGGCATAGTGGTGCTCGGGGGCGAGCAGATTGATCGTCCCGACGACTTTCCCGTCATAGATCGCCGGAACGTTGATGACGGACCCCAGGCCCATGCTCTCGATCAGCTCATGGTCGAAGAAGGCCCAGCGGATGCCGGCCTTGTCCTTGCCGAGATAGGGCTTCCGGCCATCGAGCACATGCTTGCCCCAGGGCGTCGGCCCCATCGTCTTGCGCCCCGACACGGGGTACTCGTCCGGGCGGTTGGAATAGATCCGCGCGACCTCCTGGCCGTCGACATAGAGCAGTGTGAACAGCTCGTGGCCGACCAGGCGCTTTGTGATCTGCTCGAACGCTTTGAAGGTGGTGTCGGGCTGGCCCGGCTGCTTGAGCAGGGCGGACAAGGTGGCGAAATCGTCTGACATGGCGGGCCTTCGGGTTCAGGCGGTCGTTGATGGTGCGGGCGCCCTTGGTGGGAGGGCTTTGGGCGAGGGGGCTTTGGGAATCCGCTCGGGCAGGATGCCCTGCGGGCGCAGATGGAGCACCAGGATCAGCGCGAGGCCGATCATCATCTCGCGCATGGCGGCGATCTGGACGGGCTGCAGGCCCGGCAGCCATTCCGTCATGAAACGGGTGACTTCGAGGAAGATCACGACGAGGTAGGCGCCCAGCACCGCGCCGCTCGGCCGTCCGACGCCACCAGCGGTGACGGCGAGGAAGATGTAGATGGTGATCAGCGGCTGGAAGTGGTCCGGCGAGACATAGGACTGGAAATGCGCGTAGAGCGCCCCGGCGAGGGCCGCGATGGCGGCCGAGACCGCGAAGGCCTGGAGCTTGAAGCGCAGCACCGATTTGCCAGCGAAGGCGGCGAGCTGCTGGTCCTCGCGGATCGCCTTCATCGCGCGGCCATAGGGCGACAGGTCGAGCCGGCGCAACAGCGCCCAGACGATGGCGACGATCAGCGTGACCGCGCCGAGATAGAACAGTGTGAAGCCCTGTAGGCCGAGTTCGGCCTTGAGCGGCGCCCTGATGCCGGAGATGCCGTCGGAACCCTTGGTCAGCCAGCGCTCGTTGAGGGCGATCAGCCGGATGACCTCGGCAAAGCCCAGCGTGACGATGGCGAGGTAATCGTCGCGCAGGCGCAGCGTTGCGAAGGTGACGAGGAGGCCGACCGCCGCGCCGACGATGATCGCGACGCCCCAGCCGAGCAGGACCGGCGCGCCGGCACCGGTCGCCAGCGCCGAGGCATAGGCGCCGACGGCGAAGAAGCCGGCGAGGCCGAGATTGACGAGGCCGACACCGCCCCAAATCAGGTTCAGGCTGAGCGCCAGCAGCGCGTAGATGCCGCAGAGCGTCAGGGTGAAGATCAGATAGGACAGCATCAGGCGGCCCTCTCGCCGAGGATGCCGCGCGGCCGGAAGGTCAGCATCAGCAGGATCGCGACGAAGCCGACGCCGGTCCGGTAGGTCGCTGGCGCTACCAGCAGCGCCAGTTCCTCGGCGACACCCAGCGCAAGCGCACCGACGACGGCGCCGGGAATCGAGCCCAGGCCGCCGAGCACCGCCGCGGCGAAGACCGAGAGCAGCACGCGGTACCCGGTGAGCGGGTCAATCGAGGTGTCGAGCCCGATCAGCACGCCGCCGACGCCGGAAAGGCCGGCGCCGAGGAAGATCGTCGCGATGGCGATCCGGGCGGGGTCGATGCCCTTGAGCCGGGCGAGATCGGGATTGTCGGCGACGGCGCGCATCGCCTTGCCGAAGCGCGTGTAGCGCAGGAACAGGAACACGGCCGCCATGATGGCTGCCGCGAAGGCGAGGCTCTGCAGTTGCTGCGGGCCGATCCGCAGCTCTCCGATGCGCAGATCGCGTGCGATCGGCAGGTCATAGCCCCTGAGCTCATTGCCGAAGATGAAGCGGACGATGTTCTCGAGCACGAGATTGAGCGCGATCGAGGCGATCGCGACGATCAGCGCGCCATTGTTGCGCAGCCGTTTCAGCGAGAGTTCCTCGGCGGCGACGCCGACCACGCCCGTGAAGGCAAAGGCGATCGCCAGCGCCAGCATGATGGGCAGCCCGAGCTGGGAATTTGCCCACCACGCGGCGAAGGCGCCGATGGTCGCATAGGAGGCGATGGCGAAGTTTGGGAAGCGAAGCACCGCGAAGATTGCGGAGAAGCCGATGGCCGGGACGGCGATGAGCGCCCCGGTCATGACGCCATTGATCAGCGCCTGGAGGAACTGGGTCACGAAGCGGCTTTCACTCAGCCGATCTTGACCAGTGCGATCTTGCCGCCCTGGACCTGCTCGTAGCGGAACTTGGAGTCGCTGATGTCACCGATCTCCGTGAAGTCGCAGGGGCCGCTGGCGCCGTCATAGTCGACCGGCTGCTTCGCCGCGATCGCCTTGAGCCCGTCGATGGCGTTGTCGATCTTGGTCCCTCCCGGCGCCTGGCTGACCTTGCGGAGGTTGGCCCTGATTGCGTCGCCGGAGGCATCGCCACCGATCGCGATCGCCATGAGCACGAGGTTGATGTGGTCGTAGATCTGCGTGGTGTAGGGATCGGGCGCGGCGACGCCGATCATCTTGACCAACCGGTCATAGGCCTTGGAGCCCTCGGCCGGCGAGGGCGAGATCATGAAGGTCTTCTCGACGATCTCGGCCGGCACGCTCTCGACCAGCTTCTGGTTGACCGAGTAGCCGAAGGCGATCTTTGTGCCCTTGAAATCGGCGCGGTAGAGGTCCTTCAGCATTACCGTGGTGTCGGGGGTGTAGCCGCCGAAGACGATGGCGTCGGGCTTGAAGCGCATCGCCTCGTCGATCTCGGTGCGATAGGCCGGCTTCTTGTCGTCATAGATCAGCGAGGCGGTCTCGCCGCCGGCCGCCTTCACCGCCAGCGTGATGTTGTCGAACTGGCTCTTGGCGAAGGGCGTCTGCGGCGACAGGAAGAAGACGCGCTTGGCACCCTGCGCGATGGCGAACTCGCCGAACTTCTTGCCCTGCAGCGTCGTCGTCGGCTGGGTGCGGATCAGAAAGCCCTGATGCGGCAGCTGCGTGATCGAATCCGCGCCGGAGGTGGTGCAAAGAAAGGTCTTCGACTCCCAGCACAGCGGCGCGACAGCGGTGGTGACCGAGGAGGCCCAGGTGCCCAGGATCGCCGAGACCTTGTCGACGTCGATCAGCTTGCGCGCGGCGCGCACGCCGGCCTCCGGATTGGTCTGGTCGTCTTCCGAGATCAGCTCGATCTTGCGGCCGAGCACGCCGCCGGCAGCATTGACCTCGTCGATCACGGCCTTCACGGCCTTGACCATGACCGGGCCGTAGGGGCCGCCGGCCCCGGTGAGTGGCGTCAGCGTGCCGATCTTGATCGGCGCGCCCTGCGCCATGGCCATCCGGGGCAGGGCGGAAACGCCGGCGAGCGCGGCGGCGCCCGCCAGCAGCGTGCGGCGGTCTGTCGTGAACTGCGTCATGGTGATCCCCTCGTTTATTCTAGTTCGGCGGACGAAGCGTCGGCGGCTGCTAGCCGCCAAGAAACAGGCGGCGGATGTCCGGGTCAGCGGCAAGTGCCGTGCCAGCGCCTTCGCGGCTGTTGCGGCCCGACACCAGAACATAGCCGCGCGCGGAAATCTCGAGGGCTTCGAGCGCGTGCTGCTCCACCATCAGGATTGGCAGGCCGCCCTGGTTCAGGGTCACGATCGCCTCGAACAGCTCATCGGCGGCCTTCGGTGACAGGCCGGCTGTCGGCTCGTCGAGCAGCAGCAGGGCAGGGGCGTTCATCAACCCCATCGCCATCGCCAGGATCTGGCGTTGGCCGCCCGACAAGGTGCGGGCGAGCGCCTTCCGCTTGCTGGCCAGCATCGGATAGCGCTCATACAGCGCTTCGCTCCGTTCGCGGACCTTGCCGGGCTCCTGGAAGCCACTGATGTCGAGGTTCTCGGCGACCGTCATCGCGCCGAAGACGTTCCGCTCCTGCGGCACGAAGCCGATGCCGCATTTCGCGCGGCCGAGGGCCCCCTCGGCGGTGACGTCTTTGCCGTTGAGCGCGATCCGACCTTCACGTGCGGCGACCAGGCCCGTGATCGTTTTCAGCAGGGTCGACTTGCCTGCTCCGTTTGGGCCGATGATCGATACGATCTCGCCGGCGGCGACGGTGATCGATGCGCCCTTCAGGATCTGTTCGGCCGCGCCGTAGCCGGCGATGATGCCATCGACGGCGAGCAAAGGGGTGGCCACGCTCAATGCCGCCTCCCGAGATAGGCTTCCTGCACCCGCGTATCCGCGGCGACCTGCGCGAACGTGCCCTGGGTCAGCACCTTGCCCTCGGCCATCACGATGACTGGGTGGCAGAGGCGCTTGATCAGGGCCATGTCGTGCTCGATCAGGCAGATCGTCAGACCGTCCCTGTTGAGGCCGACCAGATGCTCGGCGATCTCCTCGGTCAGGCTTGGATTGACGCCGGCCATGGGCTCGTCGAGCAGCAGGATCTTCGGCTCGGCCATCAGGGCGCGTCCGATCTCCACGAGCTTTTTCTGTCCTCCCGACAGGGCCGTCACCGGATTGTCGAGGACATGGGTCAGTTTCAGCCGACCTGCGATGTCGAAGGCGCGCTCGGCCAGCATCTGCTCGCGCTCCCTGGCGGGCCGCGTCCCGATCAGTGCGGCCAGAAGATGCTCGCCGGGTTGCTGCGCGCCATACAGCATCAGATGCTGGAAGACGCTGAGCTTGGGGAAGCCGCGCGCGAGCTGGAAGGAGCGCACGAGGCCGGCGGCTACCAGCTTGTCGGGGGATAGGGCGGTCACGTCGCGCCCCCCGAGTTGGACCGAGCCGTGGTTCGGCTTGTAGAGTCCCGATATCGCATTGAAGAGGGTCGATTTCCCCGCCCCGTTCGGGCCGATGAGGCCCGTCAAAGACCCGGCCTGAACCGACAGCTCGACGCCGCGCAGAACCTGCACGCCATAGAAGCTGAGATCGAGGCCGGTAACCGCCAGCTGGGCTTGGGTTCCCTGTGCAATCTCTGGACCCTGCATGACCCGGCGCAATCCGACTTTAGGCAAACGACGATGACGTGTCCCTATCGAGAGACAAATCGGGCCGTCCGTCAAATCACGCTGCAATGCATCACGGATGTTGCCGCCATCTCGCACGCCGCCCGGACATGCCGAGCCGGGCCCAGGACCGGCACGATGTCGTTTTATCGCGTGCCGGGGTCATTCCAGACCGCTCTGGAGCCCGGTCAGGCCGGGGAGATGTCAGCCACCCGAGCTGTGCACCGTGCTGGCCTCTCGGAGCGCTTCCTCGCCCCCGGCGGTCGCTTCGGCGATTCGGCCATCCCGCACAAAACCAGCGGATCACCGTGCGCGACTGTTCCGGCCGATAGCGACCTGATAGCCTCGCGCCGATGAGATTCCCGGACAGGGCGAGGCGATGATGACCACGGCACGGGGCGGTTCCGTCGCTGCGCTCGGCGCAATCGTCACCGGGGCTCTCATGCTGCAGGTCGCCGGCACGATCGTGAACGTGCTCGTGCCGCTCAGGATGGCGGTGGCCAATCAGCCGCCGTTGCTGATCGGCCTCGTCGCCTCCGCCTACTCCCTCGGATTCCTGCTGGGCTGCTTCACCATGCCCTCTCTCGTCCGCAGGATCGGCCATATTCGCGGCTTCGCCGTGTTCGCAGCCCTCCAGGCCGTCTTTACGCTGAGTTTCCCGCTGCTGCCCGAAGCGTGGTGGGGGGCTTCGCGCCTGGTCATGGGCCTGGCGGCGGCGGGCCACGGCATCTGCATCGAAAGCTGGATCAGCGGGCAGGCCAGCGGCGCCAAGCGCGGCCGCATTTTCGGCATGTACCAGATCCTCAACCGCGTCGCGATGATCGGTTCGCAGATCGGGGTCGGCTATCTCGCGATTCAGTCACATGACGTCTTCCTCTACGCCAGCATGGCCTTCTCCATTGCGCTGATCCCGGTCGCGCTGACGCGGGCGCGGGGGCCGGAGTCGAACGACGTCGTCTCGGTCGGTCTGCGCACGCTCTGGCAGCACGCGCCCGCAGCCGTCGTCGGCTGCCTCTATGTCGGGCTGGTCAGCGGCCCGCTGACGAGCGTGATTCCTGCATATGGCATCCTGTCGGGCCTGGATCAGAAGGCGACGATCCTGCTCACCGCAGGGATCCAGTTGGGCGCCTTGCTGATGCAATGGCCGATGAGTCTGCTGGCGGATCGCGTCGCCAGCCGCCTGATCATGCTGATCGCTGTCAGTATCGTCGCCGTCGCCGCAGCACTGCTGGCGACGCTTCTCAACCTCGATGTGGCTCAGAGCCGGATCTGGCTCTTCGGTCTGTTCGCGCTGATCGGCGGCTGCAGCGTTCCGCTCTATACGGTCGCCGTGACGCATGCCTATTTCCGCATCGGGCGCGACCAGGCGGTCGGCCTCTCCGCACAGCTGCTGTTCCTCTGGGGTGCCGGCTCGGCGCTGGGGCCGGTTGCCGCGACCGCGATGATGCAGCTCTTCGGCCCCCAGGGCATGCTCGGCTACATCATGATGCTGTCGCTCTTCGTCGCGATCTACATCGCGCTCCGGATTTCGCGGAAGCCGTCGCCGGCCTTCGTCGAGGGCGAGCCCGTCGGAATTGCGCCCACGATACCGGACATCGAAATGACCAAACGGTAGTACCTGATCCCATCGACTTGAATCGATCTGTTCGGATCAGGCTCTAAGCGACCGATAGACAATGCTTATTCCGCCTGGTCGAGCTGCTGCCGGCCCGGCGGGCGCCCTTGTGCGGAGGGTAGCCTACGGCTCCTGATCATACCCCAGGAAGGCGCCGAGCTTCATCATCGCCTTGTAGAGTTGCCGCCCGGTCTTGTCGTCGAGGATGATCGAGCGGCCATCGACGACAAGATAGATCAGGTTCTCGTCCTGCCAATAGGATGAGCGGCCGAGCTCGAGTTCCATGGGCTCCGAGCGGTCGGTCACGTCCACCAGGACGGTATCGAGATATGGTGTCGTCGTCACCGTGGTCGGCCCCTCGCTGCGCATGCAGCCATCGCGGCCGCAGTTGGCGCCGACTATGCGACCGGTCCGGCCGCGATCCAAGCGCGTGGTCGGCGCAGCCCGACCGCTCGTCACAGCGCGAGGCCGAAACGCCGGCCGAGCCTGATCGTGATGGTCGCCCCAACCAGCAGGCTCGCCGCGAAGACCCAGCCGGAGGCTGCGCCGGCGGAGATTCCCGAGAGCAGCGTGCCGACGGTGCATCCCAGGCCGATCACCGTGCCCCAGCCTAGCAGGACGCCGCCAGTGAGCCCGCGTAGCACCTGCCCGATCTTCGGCAGTCTCGGCTTGAACTCCCCGGATAGCAGCGCGGCAACGACGGCCGACGCGACGAGGCCGGCGATGAACAGGCCGTTCGGCGTCAGCAGCGCGTCGCGGATGACGGTGGCGCAGCCACGGAAACTGTCGAGCCCCTCCAGTCGCGAGGGCAGGAGATCGAGCGAGGTGGCGAGTTGGCGCGAGCGCGAGCCGAGCTCAGCGGTGACGCCGAGCGGCGACAGACGCAGATAGGCCGCGACACCGATCAGGCCGACGAGGAGGCCGCCGAGCCATGCCGGCCAGCGCCGAACGAAGATCGCGACGAGCGGATCGCGCTCGGGCCGGCCATCGCCGTCTGGAAAGCTGCCGCTGCGCAGCAGGAACCAGGCGAGGCCGGCGATGACCGCTACGCCGGTCAGGAGCGCGCCGCCATAGCCGAACTGGCGGGGCAGCCACAGGACGGGAGCCTCCGAGATCGTCCAGAGATAGAGCCCATTCCAGCTCAGGAAACCCAGGATGAAGCCGCCGACTGCGCCGATCAGGGCGAAGGGGGAAGTCGGCGATCCCTCGCCCAGGCGGTAGAGATGAGCGCTGAGGCAGGAGCCGGAGATCGCCATACCGGCGCCGAAGGCGAGCCCCGCCAGCAGCAGCGCCGGGCTGACCGGGCCGATATGCGCCGTCGGCGGCAGCCGTGTGCCGCTCGGCTCGGGCAGCCAGGCCCCGAAGATCAGCGTGTAGCCGGCGATGCCGACGGCCAGAGCTGTCAGGATGCCGAGCAGTCCGCGCGGATCGCGTCGGTCGAGCCAGTCCCGCCAGATGCAGAGGAAACAGAAGCGCGCGCGCTGCAGCACGAAGCCGAAGGCGGCTCCGAGGACGAGCGAGAGCTGGAGCTGCGGTGCCGGATCGCCATGGCGCCCGACGAGCACGATCGCCGCGACCAGCGCGGCGGCGATCGCGATCGCTCCAGAGAAACGCCAGGGAATATCGAATGGCGAAGCCGCGGCGGAAAATCCCGCTGCGGCCGCTTGCTCGCGGGCGCGCTGATAGTCCAGCGCGCCACTGTCGTCGGAAAGGCTCATCGCGATCGGCGCAGGCTTATTTGCCGCCCCAGACCGAGCCGGCCGGGTTGCTGATCGGCAGGCCGACCGTGTTGCCGTACTCGGTCCAGGAGCCGTCGTAGTTGGCGACCTGATAGCCGAGCACGCGCGAGAGGATGAACCAGCTGTGGCTCGAACGCTCGCCGATGCGGCAGGTGGTGATGACCGGCTTCGAGCCGTCGATGCCGACATTGGCGTAGAGCTTCTTCAGCTCCTCGGGCGACTTCAGGGTACCGTCCGCCTGGTTGACCGCCTGGGCCCAGGGCACGTTGACCGAACCCGGGATGTGGCCGGCGCGCAGTGCCAGCTCCTGGAAGCCGGCCGGGGCAATGATCTTGCCGGAGAATTCGTCGGCCGAGCGGATGTCGAGGATGCGGGCGTCCGACTTCTTCTCGACGGTGGCCACGACGTCGGCCAGACGCGCGCGCAGCTTGCGGTTGGGCTCCGCGACGGTGAAGCTTGAGGCCTTGGCCGGCTGCGGGTTGGTCGTGACCGGGCGCTTCTCCAGCTCCCACTTCTTGCGGCCCCCGTCGAGCAGCTTCACGTTGTCGCGCAGGCCGTAGATGTCGAACACCCAGGCGCCCCAGGCCGCGAACCAGTTGTTGCTGTCGCCGTAGAGGACGATGGTCACGTCCTTGTCGATGCCGAGCTTGCGGGCGAGAGCCTGGAATTTCTCGGGCTTGGCGATGTCGCGCTCGACAGTGTCGACGAGGTCGGTGTGCCAGACGACGTTCTGCGCGCCCTGGATGTGCCCGCGCTCGAACAGGCCCGGCTCGACGCTGACTTCGACGATCCGAACCTTCGGATTGTCGAGGTTCTTTTCGAGCCAGTCCGTTGTCACCAGTGCGTCGGACTGGGCGAAGGCCGAGCCGGCGAGGGCAACGGAGGCTGCGAGGACCGTAGCGGTACGACGCAGGAAGGCGAGGGCGGACATGGTTGGGCTCCGGTTCGTCGGACGCTCCCGGAACAGGGGAACTCCGAAGTGACGTAAGGGAGCAGGATCATTCCGTTCGCGGTCGCTTTTCGGAAGCCGTATGGAATTTTTTTGTTCTGCGGCTGCAGGAAAGAAAGCAGTCGTACGACTTCAGTCTAGAAGAAGGAATTCTGTCGACGTCGACCAAGCCCGGATGGGAACGGGGAGCGGAGCCTCGACAGGCGCTCTGGCATTCACCGGCGCACCGTCTCGCGCCGGAGCCCTTCAACCGCGCGGCAGATGCGAGCGGATGATGGTCAGCATGCGCTCGGCAGGGGTATTCGGCGGAAAGAAGCCGAGATAGCGGCCCTCGGTGTCGAGCAGATAGACATAGGCGCTGTGGTCGACGGTGTAGTCGCCGCCTCCGATCTCGACCTTCCGGTAGAACACCTTGTAGGCGTCGGCCGCCGCGCGGACTGCTTCGGCGCTTCCGGTGAGGCCGATCAGGCGCGAATGAAACAGCGGGACGTATTCCGCGAGCTGGGCCGAGGTGTCCCGCTCCGGGTCCAGCGTGACGAAGAGCGGCTGGATGATCTCCCCGGCAGGGCCGAGCTGGTCGATCGTGCGGCTGATCTCCACGAGGTCGGTCGGGCAGATGTCGGGGCAGTAGGTAAAGCCGAAATAGACCAGGAGCAGCTTGCCGCGGAAATCCGCATCGCTGCGCGCCTGGCCGCTGTGATCGGTCAGGGAGAACGGCCCGCCGACCGGCTCACGGTTCCACATCAGCACATCCATCAGCTCCGCGGCCGAGCGCCGCGCCGGCTCCTCTCCCCGAGCCTGCCCCGAGCCGACCACAGCGAACAGCAACGCGAAGGCCAGCGCGAGCGCGAGGTGCCAGAGCGCGGCGGGCCAGGACGGGCGGCTGGGCGCGCGCATCTCAGGCCGAGAAGACAATGCGGCTGCCGGTCGTGGGCACGATCACGTGCTCGGGCAGCTGCGCCTGGGCCTCAAGCGCGAAGTTGAGCCCGCTGCAATGCATCGGAATGACCACGTCCGGCTTGAGTTTGCCGACCTCGGAGACGACCTGCTGCAGGTAGTCCTTGGGCGCCGGCCCGAGATGAAAGCCGCCGACGATCGCATGGACCTTCTCGACGCCGGACACCTCCTGCGACTGCCGCACCGAATTGACGATGCCGACATGTCCGCAGGAACTGATCACGACCAGGCCCTTGCCCTTGATATTGAAGCAGGTGGCATGCTCATGGACATGCTCGTCCGGGATCGGCTTGCCGGCGAGCTCCGCTGCGCTGTAGTGGCCGGCGTCGCAGCCGAGCCCGTCCTTGATGCCGCGCTCCACGAAGGTGTTGGGCAGGATGCGCTCGATCGAGCGGCGCTTGATCTGGCCGGTCGTGAAGGCGTGGCCGGCGACGACCGTGGGCGTCTCGCACAGCACCGTCGTGACCTTCTGCGCAACGAGGTCGCGCCTGTCGAGCTGCCCGAAATCGGTGAACTGGCCCTGCACCGCGCTCGGGCTGACGCGATGGCAGAAATTGTCCTCGCCACCGGCATAGAGCTTGAGGTCGGGCGCTAGCGAGCCCCGATATTTGGCGAGGAAGCCGTTGAGCCCGCCATAATGATCATGGTGGCCGTGGCTGACGATCAGCGCGTCGACCTTCGTCGGGTCGACCTTGAGGATGTCGATATTGTTCAGCAGCGCATCGGGGCTGTAGCCGAAATCGAGCAGGATGGTGCGGGCTTCCGCCTCGCGCTGCGATTCCAGGAAGAGCGACAGGCCCCACTGGTTGTGCAGCACCTGCCGGTAGTCCGCGCCGCGGCCGGAACCGGGCGGGATATGCTGCACGCCCTGGACGGTCGTGGGCCTCAGGAATTGGTCATGCGCCGAGTCGATGAGCACGCGCAGCGACAGCCGGTCGACGGTCGGCACTTCGATCGGTGCGGCACTCGCGATCTCGACGCAGGCGAAGGCGCCTGTGGCACTGGCCGCGAACGCGGCGGACGCCTTCAAGAATGAACGGCGCTCGATTCCCTGTGACATTTCCGGTTCCCCAGCCTTGATCGTGCGGCCGTCGTGCCGCTGCCGCGATGCTAGCCCGGGCCTGCGAGGGAGAGTTTTCTTAGTATATGGCGATTGTAGAATATCGCTCGGCGCTCTGTGACGACGTTGGCATGAAACCGTCGCCTGACCTTGCGCTTGCAGGAGGGCGCGCTCCGCATCGGATAGCCCGGTTGTTTCCGCTTGATCGCGCGGCCGCGGGTGCTATCGAGGTCATAGGAGAGCCGTTTTGCCAGCTTTGCGCCAGATAGCACGATCAAGCCGTTGGGTTGCGATTGCCGCGGCCTATCTGCTCGTGCTGCAGGCGGTGTTCGCTGGGATGGCGTCGGGCGCTCATGCTGCTGGCATGAGCCTCGACCGTGCCTTGGCGATGACGCTCTGCGCGACCGGCGATGCGCCGGGAGCTCATTCCGACCAAGCCAGCGCGCCGCACGATTTGATGTCCTGCTGCGTCACGGGCTCCGCCTTTCCGGGCGGTGACGGGTCGCCCGTGAGCGGCACCTATCTGCCTGTCGTGCATCGCGCCATCGACCTGATCGCCTTCGCGCGCCGCCTCGACCTCCCGCATGGCTACGTCGCAGGCCGCTCGCCCGCGAACCCGCGCGCTCCACCCGCCCAGGCCTGACGCGGCCGGCGCGCTGCCGGCCAGGCGCTGATCGCTGACGATCAGGAAACGTGCCGCTCCGCGCCGTGTCGAGCGCCGATGCGCTGTCATCCGCCGACGCGCCGCATGCGTCGCCACACCTACGATGATCCTCAAGCGGCCTGCGGTCGCGCAGCGTCGAAGCCGATCGGCTCGCGCCGCAGGCGCGGGCTCAAGCCAACTCTCCTCGGCCCAAAGGGCCATTTCTGGAAGCAACATCCATGTCCAAGTTCACTCTCGTCGCGGCAGCTTTCGTCGCGCTCAGCGCCACCCCGGCTCTCGCCCACGTCACCCTTGAAACCCAGACCGCCCCGATAGGCTCGACCTACAAGGCCGTGGCGCGCGTCCCCCATGGCTGCAAGGGCGCGGCGACCATCAAGGTTCGCGTCCGGATCCCAGAGGGCGTGATCGCCGTCAAGCCGATGCCGAAGGCCGGCTGGTCGCTGGAGACGGTCAAGGGCAAATACGAAAAGGCCTATGACTATTACGGCACGCCGACCTCGGAGGGCGTCAGGGAGGTGGTCTGGAGCGGCGGCAAGCTGCTGGACGAGCACTACGACGAGTTCGTCTTCCGCGCCTATCTCACCACCGATCTCCAGCCAGACACGATGCTCTACGTCCCTATCGTTCAGGAATGCGAAGGCGGCGCTGTCGAGCGCTGGATCGAGATTCCCGCTGCCGGCAAGGTCCCGGATGACTACAAGTTCCCGGCGCCGGGTCTGAAGCTGACGCCGAAGAAGTGAAACTGTCGAAGCGGCCGGGCTTCTCGCCCGGCCGCGAGGATGCGCCATGTCCGTTCGCCTCCGCCTCGCGCTCTGTCTGCTCTGGGCCGCCGTCGCCACCATAGGGATCGCGGGGCAGGCCTTTGCGCATGCCGCGCTGACCGCCGCTTCGCCCGCCGACGGGGCCGTAGTAGCGAGCGCACCTGCGCGAATAACCCTGAGCTTCAGCGAGCCTGTATCGCCGCTGGTTCTGAAGCTGATTGCTCCCGACGGCTCGGCGCAGCCGCTCTCGCGTTACGGTCTCGCGGACCGGACGCTGACAATCGAGGCGCCTGCCGGCCTTGGCCAAGGAACGCATGTCCTGAGCTGGCGCGTGGTTTCGGAAGATGGTCATCCCGTCGGCGGGGCAGTCGTCTTCTCGATCGGCGAGCCCAGCGCAACGCCGCCGGATGCGCTCGCGCAAGGCGATCCAGCCGTTCGCCTCATGCTCTGGATCGGCAGGGTAGGGCTCTATCTCGGTCTGTTTCCGGGTGTCGGTGGCGCAGCCTTCGCGGTCTGGATCGCGCCCCTGTCCGCGTCTGCGCGCCGGATGGCGCGTGCGATGATCGTCTTGGGGCTCGTCGCCCTGCCATGGGCTCTGGCAGCCCAGGGGCTGGACGGGCTCGACGCATCGCCCATGAGCCTGTTCGACAGGGCGGTCTGGGCTGCGGCGGTCCGCAGCAGTTTCGCTGTCACGGCTCTCGTAGCGGCCGCGGCGCTCCTGTCGGGGCTGGTGTCGCTCGCCCCGCAAGGAGGGGTCTCACGAAGCTTCTCAGCCCTGGCGCTGCTCTGCGCCGGCGCGGCGCTTGCGGCGAGCGGCCACGCCAGCGCAGCCTCGCCGCAGGTGCTGATGCGGCCAGCGGTCTTCCTGCATGCCGTCGCGATCGCCGCCTGGGCCGGGGCGCTCTGGCGTCTGATCGTCGCGTTGCGGAGCGCCGATGCCGCAGGCGTCCTCGAGCGATTTTCTAGGCGGATCCTCTGGATTGTCGTGCCTCTACTCACCAGCGGCGCCGTGCTCGCCGTCGTTCAGGTGGAGACCCCCGCCGCCTTGCTGACAACGGCCTATGGTCGCGTGCTGCTGGTCAAGTTCGCACTCGTCGCCGGCCTGTTAGCTCTAGCTGCCTGGAATCGCTATCGTCTGACGGGCCGCGCACTGCGTCGGCAGGGCGCCGCGCTCGGCCAGCTGCGCCGCGTGATCGCAGCTGAGGTCCTGCTCATGCTGGCGATCCTCGGCACGGCGGCGCTCTGGCGCTTCACGCCGCCACCACGCGCACTCGCCATTGCCGCGACCCAGCCCGCCTCCATCCATATCCATACGCTCGAGGCGATGGCGGACGTCACGCTGACGCCAGGGCGCGCCGGGCCCGTGGCGGTCGATGTCGTTTTGATGAATGGTGAGTTTGGCCCGCTACCCGCGAAGGAACTGCGCCTCGGATTGTCCAATGCCAGCGCCGGGGTCGAGCCGATCGAACGGCCTGCGGTCAGGGGCGACGACGGCATCTGGAGGGTGACGAATCTCAGCCTGCCTGTTCCTGGGCTATGGACAGTGGAACTCGAGATCCTGGTCTCGGACTTCGAGATGCTGCGGCTTGGCGGGACCATAGACGTTCAGCGGTGACGACAGCCGTCGAGACCGCCGGCATGGCCGCCATCCGGTCTCGGGACCGGGCTTGGTGCAGGCCAAGACCGTTCAGCTTTTCCGGCTTTGTTCATGCCCTCTTAACCGTGCCCGGGTACCCGTTGAAGCCGATTTAGGCTTCTAGAATTCACGGTATCCCATGCGTAAGTCCGATCTGTATCTATTGACGCAAGGTGTTGATACCGAAGATTTTTCGTCATTCGGGCAAGGGCGGCCCGCAGGTCTTGCGGGTCCTGGCCAGGCGAGGTCTGCCGATCCCGGCATTGCGCCGCTGCCGCCTTCCCCGGTTTCGTCGCGCTACAATCGGGCGAACGTCGTTGCCGGCCAGCCGCGGGTGCTGCCGCGCACGACCGGTGGCGACGCCCTGGGCGCATCGGCCTCACGCGATGTTCCCGCCGCGGTCGCGCCATCGGATGTGCCTCAGGTCCGCTACTGGCGGACACCGAACCGACTCGTGAAGCAGGTTTGGTCCAAGGGGGCGAGCTCGGAGGAGGCGTTGTCGGCCCTGCCGGACATGGCGCTTGATCTCCATGCGGCCGCTGACGAAGGCTTCCATCCCGATGAAGCGGCCTGCGCCGAGAGCGAGCTGCACGACGAATCTGGTACTGGGCCGGATCAACAGATCGCGGCTCCGGCACCCTTTGCCAACATCTCCGATTTTGCCTTCTGGGAAGGGTTGTCCGGGGCCGACCCCGATGATGTCGACGTCGCGCTCGACGCTCATGTGCCTGCCGAGGCGATCGGCGCGATCGAGTTGGTGCAGGCGCCCGTAGCCGGCGAGGTGCCGTCGGTCGCGCTCGCTAATCCAATTGCCGGCCAGGTGCCGATTGTCGCGCCGGTCGTCCATTGGACCAATGCGATGGCGACCCCGAGCTACAGCGTGAGCGTCAGGCTCGCGCCTCAGGTCTGGGGCGGCACAGGGCAGGGGCTTGATGCTGCGAGTGCCTTGCCTGCCAGCAGCGCCGGGCCGGCTGCGGCGAGCGGCATCGTTGTCACGCGAAAGGTTCGCGAGGCTGCCGCGCCGGCGCCGCGGCGCAAGCTGCCGAGGCACAGCGACATCGCCCCGGAAGCGGCGCCTGTCCTCTCCCATTCCGTCGCGTTCGAGCTACCGCCGATCGAGTTTCTGGCCGAGCCGCCGGACCAGATGGCTGCGGTTCCCGTCGAGGTGCTACAGCAGAATGCCGGCTTGCTCGAAGGCGTGCTGGAGGATTTCAACATCCGTGGCGAGATCGTCCAGGCCTGCCCGGGGCCGGTGGTGACGCTGTACGAGCTCGAGCCAGCTCCCGGCATCAAGAGCTCGCGGGTGATTTCCCTGGCCGACGACATCGCGCGCTCGATGAGCGCGGTTTCGGCGCGCGTCGCGGTGGTGCAGGGCAAGAATGCGATCGGCATCGAACTGCCCAACGTCAAGCGCGAGACGGTCTTCCTGCGCGAACTGCTGGCGAGCCAGGATTTCGAGGGCTCCAAGCACAAGCTGGCGCTCTGCCTTGGCAAGACTATCGGCGGCGAGCCGGTGATCGTCGACCTCGCCAAGATGCCGCATCTTTTGGTCGCCGGCACCACCGGATCGGGCAAGTCGGTGGCGATCAACACCATGATCCTGTCGCTGCTCTACCGGCTCAAGCCCGAGCAGTGCCGGCTGATCATGGTCGATCCGAAGATGCTCGAGCTCTCCGTCTATGACGGCATCCCGCATCTGCTCACCCCGGTCGTCACCGACCCCAAGAAGGCGGTTGTCGCCCTGAAATGGGCGGTGCGCGAGATGGAGGAGCGCTACAAGAAGATGTCGAAGCTCTCGGTGCGCAACATCGACGGCTTCAACGCCCGCGTCGGCGAGGCCAAGGCGGCCGGCGAGGTCATCACCCGCACGGTCCAGACCGGCTTCGACCGGCACAGCGGCGAGGCGATCTACGAGGAGGAGGTCATGGACCTCGAGCCTCTGCCCTACATCGTCGTCATCGTCGACGAGATGGCCGATCTGATGATGGTCGCGGGCAAGGAGATCGAGGGCACGATCCAGCGCCTTGCCCAGATGGCTCGTGCGGCCGGCATCCATGTCGTGCTCGCGACGCAGCGACCCTCGGTCGACGTCATCACCGGCACGATCAAGGCGAACTTCCCGACCCGCATCTCCTTCCAGGTCACGAGCAAGATCGACTCGCGCACGATCCTCGGCGAGATGGGCGCCGAGCAGCTGCTCGGCCAGGGCGACATGCTCTACATGGCCGGCGGCGGCCGCATCACCCGCGTCCACGGCCCCTTCGTCTCGGATGCCGAGGTCGAGAAGGTCGTGGCCCATCTCAAGACGCAGGGCCGGCCGCAATATCTCGACGCGGTCACCTCCGAGGAGGAGGAAGGCGGGGCCGAGGGCGAGGACGGGGCGGTCTTCGACAAGGGCGCCATGGCCGGTGCCGAGAGCGAGGATCCTTACGAGCAGGCGGTGGCGGTCGTGCTGCGCGACAAGAAGGCCTCGACCTCCTACATCCAGCGCCGGCTCCAGATCGGCTACAACCGCGCCGCCTCGATCATGGAGCGCATGGAGAACGAAGGCATCGTTGGCCCCGCCAACCACGCTGGCAAGCGCGAAATCCTCGTCGAAACCGGGCGCGCCCGGGAAGACGAGGAGTGAGGAGCGGGGACGGTGGGCCTTGCGGTTGCGCTGCCCCGTCCTCAAATTGCCATCAGGATGCTGCAACCTCTGTGGCATCCGACGCGTTGAGCATCCGCGAACTTTCGGGCATCGGACTTGCCTGCAGCGGATTTGGCGCGAACCGTGTTCCCGGTCCGACCGCGGATCGAAGCGGCACTTGAATGGAGCAGACCTGCTCATGACATCGACCCCGACCCTTCGGGTCAAGGCTGCCATGCTGACGCTCTCGGGCTGCGTCGCCCTTGCCGCGCCGCTCGCCGCACAACCGCTGCAGATCCAGCCGCCGAAGCCCGTTGCCGCCAAGCCTGCGGCTGCGCGCGCCTTGCCGCTTCCTCCCGTGCGGCCGGCCAATCTTGGGCTGCCACGCTTCGCAGAGGCCTCAGCCACGCAAGCCACGTCCGGCGGCAACGCAGCGGCCACCGCGACCGACACCACGCGGCCTGCTGCCACGCCGGCCCGTGCCAAGGTGGCCGCTCCGGCGACCCGCGAGGAGGCGATCGAGCGGCTCAACGCGTATCTCAACAGCTTCAGCTCGCTTCAGGGCAATTTCATCCAGCATGCGGCGGATGGCCGCCGCCTTGAGGGCCGGATCTATATCCAGCGCCCCGGCAAGATGCGCTTCGAATACGAGCCGCCCGCGACCATCGAGGTGATCGCAGATGGGAGTTCCGTGGCCGTGCGCGACAAGAGGCTGGCGACGCAGGACATCTACTCGCTCGGGCAGACGCCTTTGAAGTTTCTGGTGCGCGAGCGCATGGATCTGGCGCGCGAAGGCACGATCACGGGTGCCGCCGTCGATGGCGATGTCCTGACCCTGCGCCTCGAGGATCGCACCACACTGGGTGGGACCTCGAAGATCACGCTGAAGTTCGATCTGGCTGCCAATGTCCTCAGGCAGTGGGTCGTCGTCGATCCGCAGGGCTACGAGACAGCCGTCTCACTCTACAATCTCGACACCCAGCGCCGTCCCGACGCCAAGAACTTCGTGATCGACTATCAGCGCAAGCTCTGACGGTCGCGTCCTGCCCGCCCTGGTGGCGAGCGTTCAGTCCCCACCCCTGCCTCGGCGCGCCAAAGCGTAGGAGGGCGGGATAGGCGTCTTGCGCCGACTCCGATGCGAGCCTTGCTTTTTTGCGCATGGCGAACCAGTTTCCGGCTCCCTCCCGCCGGAATCCCTACGTGCAACTCACCGTCACAAGCTGGAACATCAACTCGGTCAGGCTCCGGATCGGCATGGTCACCGATTTCCTGGCGAGCCATGCGCCCGACATCCTCTGCCTGCAGGAGACCAAGACGCCTGACGAGCAGTTTCCGGCCAAGGCCTTCGAAAAGGCCGGCTATGTCCACCAGGCCTTCATCGGACAGAAGGGCTACAACGGCGTCGCCATCGTCTCCAGGCTGCCCTTCAGCGAGAGGGACGCGATGGCGATGTGCGGCCGCAACGACGCCCGCCACATGACGGTGACGCTCGACAAGGGCGCAGGCCCCGCTGCCGGCGTCGCGATCCATAACTTCTACATCCCCGCGGGTGGCGACATTCCCGACCCCGCGAAGAACGACAAGTTCGCCCACAAGCTCGCCTTCCTCGACGAGATCGGCGCCTGGGGCGTCGCCAAGCGGCCAACCGACCGGCCCGCCATCCTGCTCGGCGACCTCAACATCGCTCCCTATGAGCACGATGTCTGGAGCCACAAGCAGCTCCTCGATGTCGTCAGCCATACGCCGATCGAGACCACGACGCTGGAGAAGCTGCGCTCGGAACTCGGCTGGACCGACGCCGCCCGCGCGCTGCGACCCGAGCCCGAGAAGCTGTACAGCTGGTGGAGCTATCGCGCGGCCGATTGGGAAGCCTCAAATCGCGGCCGCCGGCTCGACCACATCTGGCTCTCCGACGGGCTCAAGCCGGCTCTGCGCGACGTCACCTTCCTGCGCGAGGCCCGTGGCTGGGAGCGCCCCTCCGACCACGTGCCCGTCACGGTCACGCTGGACCTCTGACGGGCCTCGCCTCTACGGCTCCTCAGCTCGTTTGGTCGATCGCCGTCAGTGCGTCCTGCACGGCGCCGAGCTGGCCGACGAAGCCGCGCAGCCTTTCGCTGATCGCCGCCGCCACCGCCTCCGCGGATGCCGGCGATTCCGCCAGAACGCGGCGCATCACACTGCGCGACAGCCGCATCACTTGCGTCGGTTCGCGCGCGATCGCCGTGACCGAGCGGGCGACCGACGTGAACAGGGCCATCTCGCCGATCAAGGCACCGGGCCCGACGATCTCGTCGGCGGGTCCGCCATCCTCCCGGCTGTTGAGCGCGACCGCTCCCGAAATGATCAGGACGGCCCCGTCCGACGGCTCTCCGACGCGGAACAGCACGTCGCCCGCACGCAGGATCCGGGTCTCGGCGGCAAAGGCGATCAGCCTCAACGCATCGCGTTCCATCAGGCTCAGCAAGGGCTGCCGGGCCAGCAGGGTCATGTCGTCGTCAAGTGCCATCGGGCTAGGGATTGAGCCGGTAGCCGCCGGCATCCGTCACGAGCAGCCGGGCATTGCCCGGATCGGGCTCTATCTTCTGGCGCAGCCGGTAGATGTGGGTCTCGAGCGTGTGCGTGGTGACCTGGCTGTTGTAGCCCCAGACCTCCTGCAGCAGCACCTCGCGCGCGATCGGCTTGCGGCCGGCGCGATAGAGAAAGCGCAGGATCGCCGTCTCCTTCTCGGTCAGCTTGGTCTTGGAGCCCTTCTCGCTGACGAGCAGCTTCGACCCCGGGTGGAAGGTGTACGGGCCGACCTGAAAGACCGCGTCCTCGCTCGCCTCGTATTGCCGCAGATGCGCTCGGATGCGCGCCAGCAGGACAGCGAATTTGAACGGCTTGACGACGTAGTCGTTGGCGCCGGCCTCCAGCCCGAGCACGGTGTCCGCGTCCGAGCCCTGCCCGGTCAGCATGATCACCGGGCTCTTGAAGCCGTTCTTGCGCATCAGCTTGACGGCTTCACGCCCGTCCATGTCGGGCAAGCCGACATCCATGATCGCGAGGTCGATCCGCTCGGCCTGCACCGCCTTGACGGCTGCGGTCGCGGTTCCGACGGTCGAAAGCTTGAATTCCTCATAGAGCGCGAGCTGCTCCGCAAGCGCCTCTCGCAAGGTCTGGTCGTCATCGACCAGCAGGATATGATGGACGGCGGGCATGAAGGATCGTTCTGAAGAGAGCGGTCATGTCACCATGAGCCCGCTGAATCGCGACCGCAAGTCACGCTGAATGGAATTCCCGTGAGAAACCGTGATCCGCAGGCACTTTGCCTGCGTCCTGGAGCCCCCCGCAACCTGACGACCCTGCGTGTATTCGCCTCGGTCCGGGACCGCCGCAAAGGCTTTCTGGTTGCCGGTGGCGTAGCCTTCCCTTGTGCGCTCGGCCGTTCCGGGATCGGGACTCTGAAGCGCGAGGGAGATGGGCGTACGCCGCGCGCGGCGCTTCCGCTGCGTAGCGTGCTGTTCCGGGCCGACCGGATCGGGCGGCCACGCACGCTTCTGCGGCTGCGCGCGATCGCCCCACGGGATGCCTGGTGCGACGATGCCGGCGATCGCCGCTACAACCGCCTGATCGACCGCCCGCCGGGCGAGGCAGAGGAACGCCTGACCCGCGAGGACAACCTTTACGATGTCATCGTCGAACTCGGCTGGAATGACGCCCCGGTGATTCGCGGCCGCGGCAGCGCGATCTTCTGGCACCTCGCCCGCCCCGGCTTCACCCCGACAGCAGGCTGCGTCGCCGTCGAAGGACACGTCTTCGCCAAGGTCCTGCCGCGGCTGGCGCGGCGTTGCCGGATTCTGGTCAGATAGGAGAAGTCCGGCTAGATTGCTCGACGAGCACCGTCTCGACTCCTCCCCCCGGATCGGCCCGTCGGCCTCGCAGGCACCGTCCTGCACTGTCGCGGCCGCCCCAAATCGAGACCTGCGATGACTGATTCGGCTTCCAACGGCATCCGCTTCGGACGGATCGCAGCCATGCTCCCGGTTGCTGACATGGCGCGCGCCCACGACTTCTATGCGAACGCGCTGGGCTTCACCAAGACCTTCCAGAACGGAACGCCCGTCGGCTTCATGATCCTGAAGCGCGACGCCGCCGAACTGCATCTGACGCTGCAGCCGGGCCACAAGGCGGCGCCCTTCAACATCGCCCACATGATGGTCGAGGATATCGACGCTGTGCACGCGATCATCCGGGCGCGCGGCCTGAGGATCGTCAAGGGCCTTCGTGACAAGGACTACGGTCTGCGCGCCTTCGTCTTCGAGGATCCGGACGGCAATCGCATCGATGTCGGAGAACCACTCCGCGCCCGGCAGCCCGGGGCGTGACGCACCTTCCGGTCAATCAGGCGCGCGGCATCCGCAACATCCCGGTCATCCTTCGAGAACCATGCCCGTTGAAAGCCGCCTTCCGTTAAGATCGGCTTGGGCCTGATCGGGAAAGCTGGCCTCCGCAGTGATGTTGGAGGCCAGCATGTCCTGGAACGGGTACTTTCGCCGGCTCGCCGATCGCCTGACGGTGCGGCAGCAGACCGCGATGATGACAGGCCTGCTCTGCATCGCAACCGTTGGCATCGTCACCGCGGGAGCCGCGCTGATGGCCCGCCGGCAGGCGATCAGCGACGCCAATCTCGAGCTGGCCGCCATGGCTCAGACCATGTCGAGCCGGCTCGACCAGAACATGTTCGAGCGCTACCGCGAGATCAAGAACATCGCCAATCTGGAGCCGCTGCGCGGGGCCTGGACGGACGATCCGGCGAAGGCACGCGGCGTGCTCGGCCAGCTCCAATCGGGTCTGGAAGACTATGCCTGGCTCGGGCTTGCTGCGCCCGATGGAACCGTACGGGCCGCTACGCGCGGCATGCTCGAGGGCGTGTCGGTGGCCCAGCGCCCCTGGTTCGGCAACGGCCTGAAAGGCGCGACCGTCGAGGACGTGCACGATGCCAAGCTGCTCGACCAACTCCTGCGTCGCAGCCCGGATGAGGCACCATTCCGCTTTGTCGATGTCGCCATGCCGGTCTTCGGCGCCAACGGCGCACTCGCCGGCGTTCTCGGCGCGCATCTGAGCTGGAACTGGGCCAGTGAAGTCCGTTCGAAAGTCCTGCAGCGATACGATTCCGCGCTCGAATCGGACATCTGGGTCTTGGGCCGCGAAGGCAACGTCCTGCTGGGGCCGCAGACGGCCGCATCCGTGCCGGCCGCCTGGCTTCAGGCCGTGAGATCCGGCCGGCCCGCGATCTTCCGGGACATGCGCGGCGAACGACCGATGCTGATCACCCTCGTCGCCACCCGGGGCGAGGGCGACTATCCCGGCCTCGGCTGGATCGTCGCCTCACGGCGCCCGCTCGATGTCGCGCTCGCGCCCGCCAATCGCCTGGCGCTCGCCATCGGCCTTCTCGGGACGCTGATCGCTGCGCTCGGCGCGGCACTGGCCTGGTTCCTGGCCGGCACCGTGACGGGACCGCTGACACGGCTGTGCCGCGCGATCGACCTGATCGGCCGCGATCCGCAGGCGCACGGCGTTGAAAGGCAGCATGGCTCGCGCGACCTGCTGCAGCTCTCCGGAGCCTTGCGCTCGCTGCTGCGCCGCCTCGGAACCGCCGAGAGGGGTGTCCAGGAGGCGAGGGAAACGATTCGGGAGGTCGAGCAGAGGGCCGAGGAACAGGCCCGCGCCGCCGACGAGAAGACGCGCCGACTCGGCTCCGACATCCATACCCTGCGTGCGCTCGCCGATACCGACCCGCTCACCGGCCTGTTCAACCGCCGCGCCTTCCTGCCCTTCGCGGAAGATGCGATGAACTACTTCAAGCGCTACAAGCGCCATGTCGGCGTGTTGATGTTCGACATCGACCACTTCAAGCGCGTCAACGACACCTTCGGTCACGCTGCGGGCGACGAGGTCATCCGCGCGGTCGGCAAGATCATCGCCGGGCAGGTCCGGGCGACCGACAAAGTCGCCCGGTTCGGTGGCGAGGAGTTCGTCGTCTTGCTGCGCGAGACCGACGACGCCGGAGCGACCCTGCTGGCCAACCGGATTCGCGAGGCCGTCGAGAATACCGTCGTGACGCAGGGCCTGGCCCATCTCTCGATTACGATCAGCATCGGCGCCGCCATGGCGAGCCCGCGCGACCGCGACATCGAAGATGTCATCGCGCGCGCCGACGCCGCGCTCTACCAGGCCAAATCGGCAGGTCGCAACCGCGTGGTGATGGCGCAGAGCGAGCCGATCGCGACCGAAGCAGCCTGACGCGCGGGAGCTTCAACCACGCGCGCCGAAAATCGCGCTTCCGACGCGCACATGCGTCGCTCCGAGCTGGATGGCCGCCTCGTAATCGGCGCTCATCCCCATGGACAGGCCGCGCAGCCCGTGCCGCGCCGCGATCTTCGCCAGCAGAGCGAAATGCGGCGAGGGCGGATCCTCGGCCGGGGGAATACACATCAGCCCCTCGATCACCAGACCGTGATGCATCCGGCAAAGCTCCAGGAACGCATCGATCTCGCTCGGGCTGACACCGCCCTTCTGCGGCTCGTCGCCGGTGTTGACCTGGACGAACAGCCTCGGCGCCTTGCCCGTCCGGCCGATCTCCCGTGCCAGTTCCTTGGCCAGGCTCTCGCGGTCGAGCGAATGGATCGCATCGAACAGTTCGACCGCCTCTTTCGCCTTGTTGGACTGGAGCGGCCCGATCATGTGCAGTTCAACATCGGGAAAGCGCACTTTCAGCACCGGCCACTTGGCCTTGGCCTCCTGGACATAGTTCTCGCCGAAGACACGCTGGCCGGCCTCAAGCGCCGGCAGGATGGCGTCGGCCGGCATCGTCTTGGAGACGGCGATCAACGTGACTGAAGCGGGCTCGCGCTCGAAATCGCGCGCCGCGCGTGCGATCGCAGCTTTCGTCTCGGCCAATCGCGTAACCGTATCGCTCATCTCGTATCCCTTCATGCCTGGGCCGACGTTGACCGCGTGCACGCAATGGTGTCCTAGTCCGGGCACCTTTGATCATGCAAGAATAGCCCGTTACCATGGCCGTCGAACGCTACAATCCCAAGGAATCCGAGCCGAAATGGCGTGCCGTCTGGGAGGAGCGCAAGCTCTTCGAGACCAGGAACGACGATCCGCGGCCAAGCTACTATGTCCTCGAGATGTTCCCCTATCCGTCGGGGCGCATCCATATGGGCCATGTCCGCAACTACGCGATGGGCGACGTCGTGGCGCGCTACAAGCGGGCCAAGGGGTTCGCGGTGCTCCATCCGATGGGCTGGGATGCCTTCGGCCTGCCGGCGGAGAATGCCGCCAAGCAGAAGCGCGTGCACCCGCGCGAATGGACCTACGCCAATATCGCGGCGATGCGGACGCAGCTGCAGTCGATGGGCCTGTCGCTCGACTGGAGCCGCGAACTCGCGACCTGCGATCCCGCCTATTATCGCCACCAGCAGAAGATGTTCCTGGACTTCCTCAAGGCCGGGCTGGTCGACCGCAAGACCGCCAAGGTCAACTGGGATCCGGTCGACGAGACCGTGCTCGCCAATGAGCAGGTCATCGACGGCAAGGGCTGGCGCTCCGGCGCCCCGGTCGAGATCCGCGAGCTGACGCAGTGGTTCTTCAAGATCACGGCCTATGGTCAGGAGCTGCACGACGCGCTGGAGGGTCTGACCCGCTGGCCCGACAAGGTCCGCCTGATGCAGAAGAACTGGATCGGCCGCTCGGAAGGGCTGCTGATTCGTTTCGCTCTCGAATCGAATGCCTTCGGGCAGGATGAGATCGAGGTCTACACGACCCGGCCGGACACGCTGTTCGGCGCGAAGTTCCTCGGCATCGCGCCCGATCATCCGCTCGCCAAGGCGGCGGCCGCCAAGAACCCGGCTTTGCAGGCCTTCATTGAGGAATGCAAGCGCACCGGCACGGCCCAGGAGAATATCGACAAAGCCGAGAAGCTCGGCTTCGACACCGGCCTGCGCGTCGCGCATCCCTTTGATCCGTCATGGACGCTGCCGGTCTACGTCGCCAATTTCATCCTGATGGAATACGGCACCGGCGCGATCTTCGGCTGCCCGGCGCATGACCAGCGCGACCTCGACTTCGTCAACAAGTACGGCTTGGGCAATACTCCGGTCGTCGCGCCCGAAGGCGTCGATCCGGCGAGCTTCATCATCACCGACACGGCCTATGTCGATGACGGCCGGATGATCAATTCGCGCTTCCTCGACGGCATGACCATTCCGGAGGCGAAAGAAGAAGTCGCCCGCCGCCTGGAAGGCGAGACGCGTGGCAACCGGCCGGTTGGCGCCCGCAAGGTCAATTTCCGGCTGCGCGACTGGGGCGTTTCGCGCCAGCGCTACTGGGGTTGCCCGATCCCGGTGATCCACTGCGCCGATTGCGGCACCTTGCCGGTGCCCGACGCCGATCTGCCGGTTCAGCTGCCCGACGACGTTTCCTTCGACAAGCCAGGCAACCCGCTCGACCACCATCCGAGCTGGAAGCACGTCGCCTGCCCGCAGTGCGGCAAGGACGCCCGGCGCGAGACCGACACGATGGACACCTTCGTCGATTCGTCCTGGTACTTCGCCCGCTTCACCGATCCGTGGCGGACGGAGAGCCCGACCGACCGGCCAGTGGTCGACCGCTTCCTGCCGGTCGACCAGTATATCGGCGGCGTCGAGCACGCGATTCTGCACCTGCTGTACTCGCGCTTCTTCACCCGCGCCATGAAGGCGACCGGCCATGCCGGGCTCGATGAGCCCTTCGACGGCATGTTCACGCAGGGCATGGTCGTTCACGAGACCTATCGTGACGCCGATGGCAGCTGGGTCGAGCCCGGCGATGTCCGCATCGAGGGCACCGGCACCGAGCGCAAGGGCTTTCATGTCGACACCGGCGCGCCGATCGAGATCGGCGCGATCGAGAAGATGTCGAAATCGAAGAAGAACGTCGTCGACCCCGACGATATCATCGCCTCCTACGGCGCCGATACCGCCCGCTGGTTCATGTTGTCGGATTCCCCGCCGGATCGCGACGTGATCTGGACCGATGAGGGTGTGCAGGGCGCCGCGCGTTTCGTGCAGCGCCTGTGGCGTCTCCTGGGCGAGATCGCCGAGCGGACCGGCAACGCGACTTCGCAGCCGGCCAGCTTCGGCGAGGCGGCCGAGAGCCTGCGCAAGGCCAGCCACCGCGCCCTGGACGCCGTGGGCAACGACATCGAGCGCCTCGGCTTCAACCGCTGCATCGCCCATGTCTATACGCTGACCAACGCCATCGGAAAGGCGCTCGACGCCGCCGCCGAAAATGCGGCGCTGGCGCCGGACATCGCCTTCGCGCTGCATGAGGCGGGCGTGATCGCGACCCAGCTCGTCGCGCCGATGATGCCGCATCTCGCCGAGGAATGCTGGCAGGCGCTCGGCCAGCAGGGCCTCGTCGGCGAGGCCGCCTGGCCCGACGCCGAGGCAGCCCTGCTCAAGGACGACAGCATTGTTCTGCCGGTGCAGGTCAACGGCAAGAAGCGCGCGGAGGTGACGGTGCCGGCCGATGCGGATACGGTTGCGGTCGAGGCCCTCGTCAGGGCATCCGAGATCGTCACCAAGGCGCTTGACGGCCGCGAGATCCGGAAGATCATCGTCGTGCCCGGGAGAATCGTGAATGTCGTCGTCTGAAGCCGCTATGCGCGATGCCTCGCAACCGAGTCGCCGCGCCATGCTGGCCGTCGCGCTGGGCGCTGCTGCGCTGGCTGGCGGCTGTTTTCAGCCGCTCTATGCCGAAAACACGCGCAGCGTGACCGGCGGCAGCATCAAGGACACGATGAAAGAGGTCGAGATTCCCGAGATCAAGGGGCTGATCGGCCATTATCTGCGCAATGAGCTCGTTTTCGAGCTCGATGGCGGCGGCGAGCCGGATCGAACCAAGCGGCTGAAGTTCGACACCAGCATCGCCGAATCCGTCGAGGTCGTGACGGTCGACTACCAGAACGGCCGGGCCGATTCGGCGGTTCTCGTGGCGACGGCGACCTGGACGGTGACGGAGATCGGATCCGGCAAGGTCGTCTCCAAGGGCACCAATTCGGTCCGCGCTCCCTATGAGCGTTCCTCACAGCGCTTCGCCACGGTGCGGGCCGCCCGTGACGCTCAGATTCGCGCTGCCAAGAACCTCGCCACCTTGATTCGCGGACAGATGGCCGCCGATCTCGTCGCCGGCTGACCGGGCGGGAACGCCGCCATGGTCGCCATCAAGGCGCATGAAGCCGACCGCGCGCTGGCGAGGCTCGATCCGGCCTGCCGGCTCGTCCTGATCTACGGACCCGATGCCGGGCTCGTTTCCGAGCGGGCGGCAGCGCTGGCGCGCGCCAATGTCGACGACGCCGGCGACGCCTTCCAGCTTGTCCGAATGAGTGGTGACGACATCGCCTCGGACCCGCTCAAGCTCGTCGACGAGGCCAACACGATCGGCCTGTTTGGAGGGCGACGGGCAATTCGCGTTTCGCCGACATCGAAGCCACTGCTCGCGGCTGTCGAACCTTTGCTGGCGACCCCCTCGAAGGACGCCATCATTATTGTTGAGGCGGGCGATCTCCAGAAGAGCAACCCGCTGCGGACCGCCTGCGAGCGGGCCCGCACCGCACTGGCCGTGCCCTGCTATGGCGACGCCGCCCGCGATCTCGGCACGATCATCGACGAAATGGTTCGCAACGCAGGAAAGAGCATCGACCGCGTCACACGCGATCATCTCGCCGGGCTGCTCGGCGGTGATCGGCAGACCTCGCGTCGCGAAATCGAGAAGTTGCTGCTTTATGCCGGTACCGAAACGACGCTCGCTGTCGAGCATGTCGACGCTGTGGTCGGCGACACCGCACAACGCGAGCAGGCCATGCTGATCGATGCCGTGTTCTCCGGAAGGCTGCCCGCGCTCGACCTCGCCCAGGCCAAGCTTGCCGGTGAGGGTCTCGATCCCGGCGTGATGCTTGGAGCCGTCCTGCGACACACCCTGGCGCTTCTGAAGGCCCGACAGGGAATGGATGCCGGTCGCAGCGCCCGCGACATGGTGGCTGCGATGCGCCTGCCCTATCCGCGCATTGCGGCCACGGAAGCGGCTCTCTCCAGCTGGACAAGCGCGAAGCTGATGGAGGCCGTCAATCTGCTCGGCAATGCGACGCTGGCCGCCCGGCGGGATGGCGACCTCGGCAAGGCCGGCGCGACGCGCGTCCTTTGGACTCTGGCAAGGCTAGGCCGCGCCGCGACGCGGGGCGACCAGCCCTGATCAATCCTTCAAGCGACGGCAGAGCGCGTCGAGCTGCTCCAGCGTCTTGTAGCTGATCTTCATCTCGCCGCCGCCGTTGGGTCGATGGGAGATTGACACCGACAGGCCCAGTGCCTCTTCCAGCGCTTTTTCGACGGCCCGCGTATCGGGGTCCTTGTCGAGCTTCGGCTTGGCCGTGATGCCCTTGCTCTCGCCGCGGGATTCGTCCTGGACGATGCGCTCGATGTCGCGGACGCTCAGCCCCTCATCGACGATCTTGCGGGCCATAAGTTCCGGTTCCGAAACAGACAGCAACGCCCTGGCGTGCCCGGCGGAGACGGCACCTTCGCTCACCATCTGGCGGACGGAATCGGGCAGCTTCGACAACCGAAGCGTATTGGCCACATGGCTGCGGCTCTTGCCGATGACGCGCGCGAGATCATTCTGGGTGTAGTTGAACTCAGCGATCAGCCGCTCATAGCCCGCCGCTTCTTCGATGGCGTTCAGGTCCGTACGCTGGACGTTCTCGACGATCGCAATCTCGAGCGCCTCGCGATCATCGGCTTCGACGAGAATGACCGGCACATCATGCAAGCCGGCGCGCTGCGCCGCCCGCCAGCGCCGCTCACCCGCGATGATCTCATAGGCGTCGATCATGCCGACGATCGGCCTGACGATGATCGGCTGCAGGATGCCGCGCTCGCGCACCGACGCCGTGAGCTCCTCAAGGTTCTCCTCGACGAAATTGCGGCGCGGATTGCGCGCGCTCGGCCGCAGGAACTCCACGGGAACGCGACGTTGTCCCCGAGCCCGCTCGAGCGCGCCGATCTCCTCGCCGACATCGCCGATCAGCGCTGCCAGACCCCGGCCCAGGCGTGAACGCCCCTGTTCTTCGGCCATCGTCATCCTCATGAACCTCTACGCAAAATCGTGATCAGGCCGCTGCACGCAGCGTCCGCTCGCGCCGGATCACCTCCGACGCCAGCTTTAGATAAGCCTGCGAGCCCGAGCAGCGCAGATCGTACAGCAGCGCCGGCTTGCCATAGGAAGGCGCCTCCGAAACCCGGACATTGCGCGGAATCACCGTCTCATAGACCTTGTCGCCAAGGAACTCGCGCACATCCGCCATGACCTGCCCCGACAGGTTGTTGCGCGGATCGTACATAGTCAGCACGACGCCCTGGATGATCAGGCGCGGATTGAGCCCAGCCCGAACCTGCTCGACCGTCTTGAGCAACTGGCTCAAGCCCTCAAGGGCAAAGAACTCGCACTGCAGGGGCACCAGCACGGCATCGGCTGCAGTCATCGCATTGATCGTGATCAGGCTGAGCGAAGGCGGGCAATCGATCAGCACATAGGTCAGATCGGAACAGCGCTGGTCATAGACCAGCTCGTCGATCGCATTCTTCAGCCGATGCGCGCGGTCCTTGGACGCGGCGATCTCCAGCTCCACGCCGAGCAGGTCGAGCGTCGACGGCGCCAGGAACAAGCCAGGAACAGCCGTTTCCTGCAGCGCCTGTCCGAGGCCGACATCGCCACAGAGGACGTCATAGGTCGAAGATTTGCGGCTGCGGCGGTCGACGCCGAGCCCGGTCGAGGCGTTGCCCTGCGGATCGAGATCGACGATCAGCACCTTCTCGCCAATGGCGGCAAGCGCCGTGCCGAGATTGATGGCGGTCGTCGTCTTGCCGACACCGCCCTTCTGATTCGCGAGTGCCAGCACGCGCGGACGGCGCGGCGTGGGAATAGGCGTGAGATCGGTCATTGATCGGCCCGCTTCTCGGCCGCGCGAACCATCAGGATCCGGGCGGCACCATCCGTGACGGAGGAAACCGTTGATGCCTGAATCTTCCAATATCTGGATGAGTCCGTCAATTCCGTATCTAGATGTTGTCCCTTCGGAAAGAGTCCGAGCGTGCCGGTTCTCAACAGCTCTTTGCACCAGCCGAGAAGCTGCGGCAACGGCGCGAGCGCACGGGCCGTAACGACATCAACTTTGCCGACGAAATCGTCGACGACATCCTCGATACGAGCGGCGTGAACCGTCACCGGCGCCCCGGTGAGACGGGCCGCGTGGCGTAGGAAAGCGCATTTGCGGCTGTTGCTCTCGACCAGATGGATGTGCCCGCCGGGCTTCTCTGCCAAGCAGATTCCGATGACCAGTCCAGGAAAGCCCCCGCCAGAACCGAGGTCGAGCCAGCGCAACGCCTCGGGCGCCAGCCCATGGATCTGGAGCGAGTCGGCGATGTGCCGCATCCAGACATCGGCCAGCGTCGTCGAAGAAACGAGGTTCTTGGCAGCCTGCCAACGGGCCAGCTCTGACACCAGTAGCGCCAGGCGCTCCTCTGTTTCACGTGAAACAGGCGTCAAGCGCAAAGCACGCGCGCGATCGGAATTATCAACAGCCATGACTCAGGTCGTGGTTTGGAGCGCAGGCTTCTCACGGTTGCGCCGTGCATGCGCCGCCAGCAATGTGAGCGCCGCAGGCGTCATGCCCTCGATGCGCCCCGCTTGAGCGAGATCGGCCGGCCTCTCACTGATCAGCTTGGCCTTGAGCTCATTCGACAGGCCCGAGATGGCGTCCAGATTCAGGTCGGCAGGCACCTTCAAGGCCTGATCACGCTGATAGGCCGCGATCTCGGCGGCCTGCCGGTCGAGGTAAACCGCGTAGACCGCATCGGCCGTGACGCGCGCGACCGTAGCAGCGGAATAGGCAGCCAGATCAGGCCAGATCGCCACGAGCCGCTCGAAGCCGACATCGGGATAGGAGAGAATCTGGTAGGCACTGCGCTTGATGCCATCGCGGTTGAGCTGCAGCCCGGCCTGTTCGGCCTGCTGCGGGGTCAGCCAAAGCTCCTGCAACTGCGCCCGTAGACCTTCGATCGCGGCGCTTCGCTCGGCGAACACCGCCTGACGCCGCGATCCGACTATCCCGAGTTCAGTCCCCAGGGCAGTCAGCCGCTCATCGGCGTTGTCCACTCGCAGCGAGAGACGAAACTCAGCCCGCGAGGTGAACATTCGATACGGTTCCGTAACACCTCGCGTCACGAGATCGTCGACCAGCACGCCGATATAGGACGAGGTCCGCTCGAGTACGACCGGCTCGGCACCGCCAGCGCGGCGTGCCGCATTGAGGCCGGCAAACAGTCCCTGGGCTCCAGCCTCCTCATAGCCTGTCGTGCCATTGATCTGCCCAGCCAGGAACAACCCCGTGACCGCACGGGTCTCCAACGTGTTGTGCAGCGAACGCGGATCGACGAAGTCATACTCGATCGCATAGCCCGGCCGGAGCATCGTGGCCCGCTCCAACCCCGGGATCGTCGCCAACACGCCGAGCTGGACGTCCTCCGGCAATGAGGTCGAGATCCCGTTGGGATAGACCGTGTCGTCGTCCAGGCCCTCGGGTTCGAGGAAGATCTGATGGCCGTCGCGATCTCCGAACCGGCCGACCTTGTCTTCGATCGATGGGCAATAGCGCGGGCCTCGACCCTCGATCTGCCCGGAGAACATCGGCGCCCTGTGCAGGTTGGCGCGGATCAGGTCATGCGTCGCCAGCGTGGTGCGCGTGATACCGCATGAGATCTGCGGCGTCGTGATCGCGCTGGTCAGGGCCGAGAACGGCTCCGGAGGATCGTCTCCCGCCTGCATCTCCAGCGCCGCCCAGTCGATGGTCCGCCCATCGAGCCGCGGTGGGGTGCCGGTCTTGAGCCGCCCCAAAGGAAAGCGATGGCGCTCCAGCGTTGCAGACAGGCCGAGCGAAGGCGCCTCGTCGACGCGACCCGCGGGGATCTTCGCCTCGCCGATATGGATGAGCCCGCGCAGGAACGTGCCCGTCGTCAGCACGACCGTTCCGGTTACGAATCGACGCCCATCTGCCATGACGACGGCCGTCACGCGACCATCCGCAATGTCGAGGTCGAAGACTTCTCCCGCGATGATGTCGAGACCGGCCTGATCGGCGAGGAGGTCCTGCACCGCCTGGCGGTACAGCTTTCGGTCGGCCTGCGCGCGCGGTCCCCGGACCGCAGGGCCCTTGCGGCGGTTCAGCATGCGAAACTGGATGCCGGCCCGATCCGCCGCCCGCGCCATCACGCCGTCGAGTGCATCGATCTCACGCACCAGATGACCCTTGCCCAGACCACCAATGGCCGGGTTGCACGACATCACGCCGATCGTCTCGATCCGATGCGTTACCAGAGCGGTGCGCGCACCAAAGCGCGCCGCAGCCGCAGCCGCTTCGACGCCGGCATGGCCGCCTCCGACGACGATCACGTCGTAACGGGTTTCGACAGGTTCACGGGACATGGCTGATCGCTACCCAAGCCGCTTGCATGGGTCAATGATTATCGGATTCTGGGCTCCTCCAAGCCTCGCGATGGCAGCGAAAGCGCCTCTACTTGCCGATGCAGAAGCCGGCGAAGAGTTGATCCAGCACGTCCTCGACATCGATGCGCCCGATCAGCCTCTCGAGCGAGAGTACTGCCAGGCGGATATCCTCCGCCAGAAGCTCGGCCTGGCCATGATCCGCGGTCACCGCCCGGTCCAATGCGCGGATCGCCTCGCTCACCGCCACGCGATGCCGCTCGCGCGTCAATAGGGCCGGCTCCGGCGGCGATCGGGCGGCGATCCGTTCGACGATCATCGCCAGCAACGCATCGAGGGCTTGCCCCGTCTTGACCGAGATCGCCAGTTCGCCAGGCGCCGCAACCCCTCCGAGATCGGCCTTGGTCGCGATCGCGAGTGTATCGGAATCCTGGTGAATTCGATCCGGTGCCGAATCGATCGCTCGGAGGCTCAGGACCAGGTCTGCCCGCTCGACCAGTGCCCGCGCCCTGCGCACGCCTTCCAATTCTATCGGATCGGCGCTGTCGCGCAGCCCGGCGGTATCGACGAGTATGACCGGCAAACCGGAGAGATCCAGCCTGACTTCGATCGCATCCCGCGTCGTTCCGGCGATGGGAGAAACGATCGCGACGTCCCGACGCGCCAGCGCATTCAACAGACTCGACTTGCCGGCATTGGGCGGTCCGGCGAGGACGACGACGAAGCCGTCACGCACGCGCTCGCCCATGTCGAAGCTGCCGAGCGCCGCGCGCAAATCGACCAGAACCTGCATCGCCAGGGCCATGGCTTGGTCGGCGAGGGGGCCGGATACGTCGCCTTCATCGGAGAAATCGATCTCGGCCGCCAGTAGCGCCATGGCCTCGACCAGGCGCAGCCGCCAGCCCGATACAGACTCGCCGAGCGCCCCTTCCATTTGCCGCAGCGCTTGGCGCCGCTGCCATTCCGTTTCCGAATCGATCAGGTCCGCCAGTCCCTCGACGGCAGCAAGATCAAGCTTCCCGGCCTCGAAGGCGCGCCGCGTGAATTCGCCGGCTTCCGCCAGGCGTACTCCCGGAAGGGCGCAAAGTACGACCAGCAGCTTTGCCAGCACAGCACGCGCGCCGTGGACATGGAGCTCTGCGACGTCCTCGCCGGTGAAGCTCGCTGGCGCGGGAAAGTACAGAACCAGCGCGGTGTCGATGGCCTCGCCCGCCCCGTCACGCAGCCTTCGAAGCATCGCCTGTCGTGGTATCGGGATAATGCCGGCAATCGTTTCAAGAACGAATCGGACGCGTGAACCCGAGATTCTGACGACTGCGACGCCGGCTCGGCCGACAGCCGAAGACAGGGCCACGATCGTGGGATGAGGGTCAGGCCCGGTCATACCTGAACTCGCAGTTGGAAAATCTGCTGACGACGTTGGCGCATGATACGCGCTCGGCCATGTCGAACCCGGGTCCAGCGTCTTGGCGAACGAGCACTACCGGGTCAGACTCTGCGCGCTCGGGCCCGGCGATCTCAGCAATGGCAGCGTGATCGTCGGGTGCAGATCCGCTCGATCATCACGGAACCGAATCGGCGGGAGGAGCCGATCAAGGTAGACGCGCCGGTCTGCCGGACCGACGCGTTCCCTCAAATGCTTGCGGTGCGTCAGGTGTTCATCGAGTCGAAGAAGTCGGCGTTCTGTTTGGTCTGGCGCAGCTTGTCCATCAGGAACTCGATCGCGTCCTGCGGACCCATCGGGTTGAGGATGCGGCGCAGCACATAGGTTTTGGCCAGGACATCCTTCGGCGTGATGAGCTCTTCCTTGCGGGTGCCCGACTTGAGGATGTCGATCGCCGGGAAGATGCGCTTGTCCGAGACCTTGCGGTCGAGAATGATCTCGGAGTTGCCGGTGCCCTTGAACTCCTCGAAAATCACCTCGTCCATGCGGCTGCCGGTGTCGATCAGCGCCGTGGCGACGATCGTCAGTGAACCGCCTTCCTCGATGTTGCGGGCCGCGCCGAAGAAGCGCTTCGGCCGCTGTAGCGCGTTCGCGTCGACGCCACCGGTCAGGACCTTGCCGGAGGACGGCACGACGGTGTTGTAGGCGCGGCCAAGGCGGGTGATCGAATCGAGCAGGATGACCACGTCGCGGCCATGCTCGACGAGACGCTTGGCCTTCTCGATCACCATCTCGGCGACCTGGACGTGGCGCGTCGCCGGCTCGTCGAAGGTCGAGGACACGACCTCGCCCTTCACCGAGCGCTGCATGTCGGTGACTTCCTCGGGCCGCTCGTCGATCAGCAGCACGATCAGGTAGCATTCCGGATGATTGGTCGTGATCGACTGCGCGATGTTCTGCAGCAGCACCGTCTTGCCGGTGCGCGGCGGCGCCACGATGAGGGCGCGCTGGCCCTTGCCGATCGGCGCGACGATGTCGATGACGCGGGCGGAGAAGTCCTTCTTGACCGGCTCCGCGACTTCCATGCGCAGGCGCTCGTCGGGATAGAGCGGCGTCAGGTTGTCGAAATTGATCTTGTGCTTGATCCGCTCGGGATCCTCGAAATTGATCGTGTTGACTTTGAGCAGCGCGAAATAGCGTTCGCCATCCTTCGGTCCACGAATCGGGCCCTCGACGGTGTCGCCGGTCCGCAGGCCGAACTTCCGGATCTGCGTCGGTGAGACATAGATGTCGTCCGGGCCGGGGAGATAGTTCGAATCAGACGAGCGCAGGAAGCCGAAGCCGTCGGGCAGAACCTCGACCACGCCTTCGCCGAGGATCTCGGTTTCCTTGGCCGCGAGCTGCTTCAGGATTGCGAACATCAGCTCCTGCTTGCGCATCGTGCTGGCGTTCTCGACCTCGAGCCCCTCGGAGAAGGCGAGCAATTCGGTCGGCGATTTGACCTTGAGGTCTTGGAGCTTGATTTCCCGCATGGGGCACCCGGATCGAAAATGTCGCGGCGCGAACGGCCGAGACCAGGACGGTAATGGAATGATCGACAGGCCCGGACGGACGGCGCGGAGGTTGCGCGCCACGAGCGGCTGCTAGGGCAGTCGGCTCAGGAACCATCGACAACAGGGAGAACGCTGGAGAAGCGCAAATCCCTGATAACCGGAATCATCGTCCCGCTCAAGCGGGAAACCGCGAATCCTCAGAATGGCTTGACGATCACGAGAATGACGATGCCAACCATCAGCAGGGCGGGGACCTCGTTGAGGATCCGGTAGAAGCGGGCCGACTTGGTGTTGCGATCATTGGCGAAGTCACGGACGCGCCCGACCAGATAGCCGTGCATGCCCGACAGGATCAGCACCAGTAGCAGCTTGGCATGAAGCCAGCCGCCCTTGAAGCCGAAGGCCTGCCAGGCGAGGTAGAGGCCGAGCAGCCAGGCGACGGTCATCGCGGGGTTGATGATCCCCTTCAGCAGCCGCCGTTCCATGATCTTGAAGGTCTCGGACTGAATCGACCCGACCGCTGATTCGGCATGATAGACCATCAGCCGCGGCAGATAGAGCATCCCGGCCATCCAGGAGATCACTGCCAGGACATGGAAGGCCTTGAGCCACTCATACATCGAAATCTCGCTCCATCTGCCGTGAGGACATCTCAGGCCCGCACGGCGGCAAGGAGCCGCTCGACATGGCTGATCGGGGTATCCGGCAGGATACCGTGACCGAGATTGAAGACGAAGGGACCGTCGCCGAATGCCGCACGCACGGCAGCGACGTCGCGTTCGAGTTCGCGCCCGCCCGCCCGCAACACGAGCGGATCGAGATTGCCCTGGATCGGGACCAGCGACTGGATCTCCTCTCGCGCGAAGCTGCGATCCATGTCCGAATCCAGACCCACCGCGTCGACGCCGGTTGCCCTGACATAGCCGGGCACCAGCCGGCCGGCGCCACGCGGGAAGCCGATGATCCGTGCCAGCGGATGCCGCGCCCGCACACCCTCGACGATCCGGCGCGTCGGATGGACGCACCAGCGCTCGAAATCCTCCGGACCCAGTGAGCCCGCCCAGCTGTCGAAGATCTGCACTGCATCGACGCCGGCCTCGATCTGCGCACACAGATAGCCGATCGAGGCTTCGACGATCCGGTCGATGATCTGCTGGAACAGCGCCGGGTCGCTCTCGAACAACGCCTTGGCGGGACCCTGATCAGGCGTGCCGCGCCCCGCCACCATATAGGTTGCAACCGTCCACGGCGCCCCGCAGAAGCCAATGAACGCGGTCTCGCGAGGAAGGGACGCCTTCACGCGGCGAACCGTCTCGATGACCGGCGCAAGCAGGTCCGGATCGGCCTGTGTGGCGATCTCGCCAAGCCTCTTGTGGTCGGCGACAGGTTCGAGCCGTGGACCCTCGCCCTCGACGAACCACAACTTTTGTCCGAGTGCCTGTGGCACCACGAGAATGTCGGAGAAGAGGATCGCCGCATCGAAGCCGAAGCGTCGGATCGGCTGCAGTGTAACCTCGGCCGCCCATTCCGGATTATAGCATAGCGACAGGAAGCTGCCGGCCTTGGCGCGAATGTCGCGGTACTCCGGGAGGTAGCGGCCCGCTTGCCGCATCATCCAGATCGGAGGGGTCGCGAGTGTCTCGCCGGAGAGCGCACGCAGAAAGGCCGGCTCGTCCTGTGTCGCGGTGCTCATCGGCGATCCATCCCGATCTCTCAATTAAGATTCTTTTAGAGAGAATCTTCTTCTTTGACTCTTGGAGGTGGGCAGATAGCCCGGCACAGCTTTGTCCACAACGGGTCCACAGGACGCAGGGTGGCAAGGGGTGACAAGTGAATGGGCGACCGCAGCTGTTAATGCATTATTAACTCGGCCAGATTCGGATCGCCCGACTCGCCCGTCAAAATGATTCACGTGAAACACTCTCGGCCATCCCCACAGGGGCAGGGCTGTTGACGGATTCTTAAGGTTATACAGAGTCGCTCCCCGGGCTCCCGGTGCGGCCTCCTTATCCACAGTCCTCCCCAGGCCTGGAAATGCCCATACGTCATCTCTGCGGGTAATGCCCCGGCATTTCCGCCGAGCGGCGAATTTGCTTTGACGGCGCGGCGGGATAGAGGTGGCAGACGCCGCACCGACCCGGGAGCCACCGTGGCCCGCAACTACTTCCACCTCCACCTCGTCTCGGACGCGACAGGCGAAACCCTGATCGCGGTCAGCCGCGCGGCTGCCGCGCAATACGAGACCGTCTCGGCGATCGAGCATGTCTATCCGCTCGTCCGCTCGGAGGCGCAGCTCGCCCGCGTTCTCGCCGAGATCGAGGCGTCGCCTGGCGTCGTGCTCTATACGCTCGTCGAGCCGGAATGGTCGGAACGTCTGGAGAATTTCTGTCGCGAGCTCGGCTGCCCCTGCCTCTCGGTCCTCAACCCTGTGCTGGCCCTGTTCCAGTCCTATCTCGGCCAGGCTTCGGCGCCGCGGCCTGGCGCCCAGCACGTTCTGAACGCCGAGTATTTCCGCCGCATCGACGCAATGAACTACACGCTCTTGCATGATGACGGTCAGCTCGGCGGCGATCTCGAAAGCGCCGACATCATCCTCGTCGGCATCAGCCGGACATCGAAGACCCCGACCTCGATCTACCTCGCCAATCGCGGCATCAAGACGGCCAACATTCCGCTGGTCCCGAATGTGCCGTTGCCGGCGGAGCTGGAGCAGATCAAGAAGCCGCTGATCGTCGGCCTCGTCGCCAGCGCCGACCGCATCGTCCAGATCCGCCAGAACCGGTTGCTCTCGCTCCGGGCGGATGACGAGACGCCCTATGTCGACCCGGCTTCGGTCGCCGACGAGGTCGCCCAGTCGCGGCGCCTGTGTGCGCGCAAGGGCTGGCCTGTGATCGATGTCACCAGACGGTCGATCGAGGAGACGGCAGCTTCGATCCTCGATCTGCTGCGCGACCACCGCATGAAGTTCATCGCGACATGAGCGCGGTCGCGACTCTCTGGCTTGGTGCCGAGCCCTTGCTCCTGGCCTCGGGCAGCACGACGCGTCGCGATATGCTGATCGCTGCCGGCATCCCGCTCGAGGTGGCAAAGCCCGATATCGACGAGCGCGCGGTCGAAGCACCGCTCGTGGCCGCCGGCTCACCGCGCGAGGCTGTGGCTGCGGCACTCGCCTGTGCGAAGGCCCTGGTCGTTTCGCAGGCGAATCCAGGACGCCTCGTGCTTGGAGCCGACCAGACCCTGGTCTGTGATGGCGAAGCGTTCCACAAACCCCGAACAGCGATGGAGGCTGCCGATCAGATCGCGGCATTGGCCGGCCGGACGCATGAACTGCACAGCGCCTTCGTGCTGGCAAAGGACGGAGCACCGGTCGCCGATGGCATCGCCGTCGCACGCCTGACCATGCGCAGCCTCTCACCGGACTTCATCATCAGCTATCTCGACGCGGTGGGAGAAGCAGCGTTGTCGAGTGTCGGCGGTTACCAGGTCGAGGGCATCGGCGCCCAGCTTTTCGAGACGATCGAGGGCGACCATTTCACCATTCTCGGCCTGCCGCTTTTTGCCGTGCTCGCAGGCCTCCGCGATCTGGGTGTTCTCGCCCGCTGAATCTGTGCTCGCTGGATTAATGGACTGACCATGCCTCCCCGCTGCTTCATCATCGGCCATCCTGTCGCCCATTCACGCTCGCCGCTGATCCACGGAACCTGGCTCGCGGAACACGGGCTCCGCGGATCCTATGAACGGGTCGATGTCGCTCCGGAGGATCTTCCGGCATTCGTCGAACGCCTGCGCGCCGGCGAATTCACCGGTGGCAACGTCACCGTGCCGCACAAGGAAGCGATGCTGCCGCTGATCGACGAGGTCAGCGAAGCCGCGCGCGCGATCGGTGCGGTCAACACGCTCTGGCGCGAGGGCACGCGGATCTGTGGCGACAACACCGACGTCTCCGGCTTCCTGGCCCATCTCGATGCCACGGTCCCGGGCTGGGACGAGCGGGTGCGCACGGTTCTCGTGCTGGGCGCCGGAGGCGCCGCCCGGGGCATCGGCTTCGGTCTCAAGGTGCGGGGCGTCCGCCGGATCATTCTGGCCAACCGCAGCCGCACGCGCGCCGACGAGCTTGCCGCCTCGCTCGGTGCTCCCGTCGAGGCCGCCGACTGGGCGCAGCGGAATGCACTCGTCGGACAGGCTGATCTGGTCGTCAACACCACGGCGCTCGGCATGCATGGCCAGCCGCCGCTCGACCTCGACCTGACGCATCTGCGGCCAGGCACCATCGTCGACGACATCGTCTATGTGCCACTGATGACTCCGCTGCTGGTGGATGCGGAGCGCCGCGGCGGCGTTATCGTCGATGGACTCGGCATGCTCCTGCATCAGGCCGTGCCGGGTTTCGCCCGCTGGTTCGGTGTGACGCCGGCCGTCACGCCCGCGCTGCGGGCGAAGCTCGAAGCCGATATTCTGGGACACTGATTCGACGGGACAGCCCATGGCAGAGCTGACGGACGCTTTCACGCGATGACCTTCATCCTCGGCCTCACGGGCTCAATCGGCATGGGCAAGTCCACGACCTCCGCCCTGTTCCGGGAGCGGGGTATCCCGGTCCATGACGCCGACGCCACAGTGCATGATCTCTATCGCGGCCGCGCCGTCGCGCCGATCGGCGAAGCCTTTCCCGGCGTCGTCGCCAACGGAATGGTCGATCGGCCGCGCCTGTCGGCGGCGGTGCTCGGCAAGCCGGATTCCCTGCGCCGGCTGGAAGCGATCATCCACCCCCTGGTGCGGGAGGAGGAGGAGAGCTTTCTTCATCGTTGCCAGGCGGCTGGTGCAGGACTTGCCGTGCTCGACGTGCCGCTTCTGCTCGAGACAGGAGCCGAGGGCCGCTGCGACGCGGTTCTCCTCGTCAGCGCCCCGGCCGCCATTCAGCGCGAGCGCGTTCTGGCCCGGCCCGGAATGACCGAAGAGAAACTCGACGCGATTCTGACCCGGCAGATGCCCGACGCACAGAAGCGCCGCCGTGCCCATTTCATTGTGGACACGTCGCGGGGCGTGCTGGCCGCACGTCGGCAGGTCGGCTCTATCCTGAGCGTGCTCGCCGGCCGGCCGGGCAGGGCCGCGCGGAGACTGTCAGATGCGTGAAATCGTACTCGATACCGAAACCACCGGCGTCGAAGCCAACAATGGCGACCGGATCGTCGAGATCGGCTGCGTCGAGCTGGTCAATCATTGCCCGAGCGGCCGCACCTTCCACGTCTACATCAATCCCGAGCGCTCGATGCCGGTCGAGGCCTTCAATGTTCACGGCCTCTCGGAAGAGTTCCTCTCGGACAAGCCGCTTTTCGCTGCCGTCGCGCAGGAGTTTGCCGCGTTCATCGCCGGCGCGAAGCTGGTGATCCACAACGCCGCCTTCGACGTCGGCTTCATCAATATGGAGTTCAAGCGCCTCGGGCTGCCGCCGATCGAGCAGGCCTTCGTCGTCGACACCCTGTCGATGGCGCGGCGCAAGCATCCCGGCGCCTCGAACAGCCTCGATGCTCTCTGCTCGCGCTACGGCATCGACAACAGCCGCCGCACCAAGCACGGCGCTCTGCTCGATTCCGAGATCCTGGCCGAAGTCTATATCGAGCTGCTCGGCGGCAAGCAGGCCTCGCTCGGTCTCGGGGTCTCGGCGGTGGCAGGAAGTGGCGGCCTGGCCGGCATCGTTGTCGAGCGTCCGCAGCGGCTGCGGCCGCTGGCGCCCCGGCTGGATGAGGCCTCGGCCGCAGCACATGAGACCTTCATCCGCTCGCTGGGCAAGAACCAGCTCTGGCGCGGCTATCTCGGCATTGCCGAGGAAGCCTGACGAGGGGCTAGCCGCCCCTCCTTCTGTCGGCGCGCCGCGACATCATGTTCAGCCCCTCGACGGCGGCAGAGAAGGCCATCGCGGCATAGATGTAGCCCTTCGGCACATGCGCGCCGAAACCCTCGCCGATCAGCGTACCGCCGATCATCAGCAGGAAGCCCAGCGCCAGCATCACGATGGTCGGGTTCTTCTCGATGAACAGCGCGAGCGGATCGGCCGCGAGCAGCATCACCAGAACCGCGACGACGACGGCGATGACCATGACGGGGATGTGGTCGGTCATACCGACCGCCGTAATGATCGAGTCGATCGAGAAGACGAGGTCGAGCAGCAGGATCTGGAAGATCACGCCGCCAAAGGTGACAGCCGCGGCCCGGCCGCCGTCGAAGACGTCCGGACCGTGATTGGGGTCGACCTTGTGGCGGATCTCCGTCGTCGCCTTCCAGACCAGGAACAGGCCGCCGCCGATCAGGATGAGGTCGCGCCAGGAGAAGGCCTTGCCGAAAACCGTGAAGATCGGCGCTGTCAGCTGCACGATGATCGCGACAGTGCCCAGCAGCGCTAGGCGAAGGATCAGCGCCAGTCCGATGCCGATCCTGCGGCCGCGCGAGCGCTGATGCTCGGGCAGCTTGTTGGTCAGGATCGAGATGAAGATCAGGTTGTCGATGCCGAGCACGACCTCCATGGCGATCAGTGCACCGAGCGCAGCCCAGACTGCGGGGTCGGCGGCGAGCGTCATAAGGTAGTCCATCGGTCCTCCGGCATCATGAAAATGGCGGGCGGCCATGGGCCGTCCGCCTTGCGATGACGCGGAGATGGAGAGCCCCGGCTTCAGCCGCAAGGGCAGGCCGGCAGGAACTTTCAAGGGATCGGCGTGAAAAAGGGCCCCGAAGGGCCCTTTTGGATCGGTCGGATTGTCGCAGGCGACTCAGGCGTTCGGCACGCCCTGCTGGGCCTGGAATTCCTGCATGCGCTGCTGGAACAGGGCCGCGAAGTCGATCGGCGGAACATAGAAGGGCGGAAAGCCGCCGTTCTGGACGGCCTCGGCGATGATCTGCCGGGCGAAGGGGAAGAGCAGCCGGGCGCAGTCGATCACCAGCACCGGATGGATATGCTCCTGCGGGATGTTGAGCAGGCGGAACACGCCACCATAGCTCAGGTCGAAGGCGAACAGCGTCTCGCCATTGAGCTCGGCCTTACCTTCGAGCTGAAGGACGGTCTCGAAGTCGTTCTCGCCGAGGGCGCTGCTCGAGACATTGACCTGCAGCGACATCTGCGGGCCTTCCTGGGCGGCTTGCTGGCCAAGCGCGCGCGGTGCCTTCGGGTTCTCGAAGGAAAAGTCCTTGGTGTACTGGATCAGGGCGCTCATGCTCGGCGCAGCGTCGCCGGCACCGTTGCCGTTGGGGAGTTCGTTGGCCATCGGACCCATCGCTTCTGGCTGGCTGTCTAGGGAAATCCCGTGCCAATCCTGACGTTCGGGACTGCGCTCCGCTCTCCGGTTCGACGCGGGCGTCGGCTATCATGGACGACAGCGCGGCACAAGAAGCCGCCTTCACAAGCAGGGGGGTGGATGTTACGAGCCTAGCTTACCATATGACGCATGGCGGCCTTCCCGGAAGGGTGCCGCGGGTGAATTATCGCGACTGGAGCTTCGGGTCAGCTTTCGATGCAAAATTCCTTCGATGTGACGACTCTGGTCTTCCTGGCTCTGGCCGTTTTCGTCGCCTGGAAGCTGCGCTCCGTGCTCGGCCAGAAGACCGGCAGCGAGCAGCCGCCGGCCGATCCGTTCTCGCGCCGCGAGGCGCCGCCGATGCGGCCCGACCAGACACCTCCTGCCGAGGCCAAGCGCGACAATGTCATCCGACTGCCGGGCGCGGCCAATGATCCCGCCGCGGCTCCGCCGCCGGCCGCCGACCGCTGGAAGGACATCGCCCCCGCGGATTCGCCGATCATCGCCGGCATCGACGCGATCGTGCGGCAGGAGCCCGCTTTCGATCCGCGCGATTTCCTCGGCGGCGCCAAGGCAGCCTACGAGACGATCGTCACCGCCTTCGCACGCGGCGACCGCAAGATGCTCAAGAGCCTCCTCGCCAAGGAAGTCTATGAAGGCTTCGAGCAGGCGATCACCGATCGCGAGAAGCGCGGCGAGAAGGCCGAGTCCAATTTCGTCTCGATCGACAAGGCCGAGATCACGGCCGTCGACGTCAAGGGCAAGACCGCGCAGGTCACCATCGCCTTCGTCTCGCAGCTGATCAGCGTGACCCGGGATGCCCAGGGCGCGGTCGTCGACGGCAGCGCCGAGGCGGTTTCCGAGGTCAACGACATCTGGACCTTCTCGCGCCAGCTCGGCAGCCGCGACCCCAACTGGCTCCTGGTCGCCACCGAATCCGCGGCGTGATCCGTGGCGCCGGTGTCGCACTGGCGCTGCTGGCAGCCTGTTGGGCGCCTGTGAGCGCCATGGCTGCGTCTTCCCCACCATTGCCGGCCGGCGCGACGGCCGAGCCCCTGGAGCCTGCCAGGGTCTCCGGCTGGGCCAGAGACGACCATCGCGCCGCCTTCGCCATCTTCGCGCGCGGCTGTCAGGCCGAGCCGCCACTGAGAGCCTCCGTTCCTGTTCCCGCAGCGCTGGCCGCGGTCTGCAGGCAGGCTGGGCGCCTGGCATCCGCCGGACCGGTCGGCCCCCATGCGGCCAGGCGGTTCTTCGAGCGGCACTTCTCGTTCTGGCGCATCCGGCCACCCGCGGCGCCGACGGGTTTCATGACCGGCTATTTCGAGCCCGAGTTCGAAGGCTCTCTCACCCGTTCGGACAGCTACCCGACGCCGCTCTATGGCCGCCCGCCAGAGCTGGTGACGCGCCTGCCGGGCGATGACTGGCCCGGCATGGACGCAGCCCTTTCCGCGGCCCGACGGACGGCGACGGGGCTCGAACCATTCCACGACCGCACCGCGATCGAGACCGGGGCCCTCGACGGGCGCGGCCTCGAGGTTCTCTGGATGCGCGATCCCGTCGACCGTTTCGTGCTGCAGGTTCAGGGCTCGGGCCGCATCCGTCTGCCGGACGGCTCGGTGACGCGACTGGTCTATTCCGGCCGCAATGGGCATGCCTACACCTCCCTCGGCCGCGTGCTCAGCGAGCGCGAGGGCATCCCGCCCGCCGAGATGACGATGGACCGCCTGATCGCGCGGCTGAAGGCCGATGCCGGCTTCGCACGTGACCTGATCCGGCTGAACCGCTCTTTCGTGTTCTTTGCCCGTCGTGACGATCTCCCTGCCGATTCCGGCCCGATCGGCGGCGCCGGCCTGCCTTTGACGCCGCTGCGCAGCATCGCCATCGACCGGACAGTCTGGCCCTATGGTTTGCCGGTCTGGATTGATGCGACGCTGCCGGATGGCGATGGCGGCATGGGCCGGCTCGCGCGCCTGATGATCGCGCAGGATACCGGTTCGGCCATCCTCGGCCCTGCCAGGCTCGATCTCTTCGTCGGTTCCGGCGCCCGCGCCGGCCACCGTGCCGGGCTGATCCGGCATCCGGTCGATTTCATCGTGCTTTGGCCGACCGAGCCCGGACGACCGTGATGCGCTCGCGGCGGGGCCGGACATTGTCGGAGGCCGATCTTGCGCTCTGGCGCCAGGTCGCGCGCTCGGTGAAGCCGCTGGCGGGACGGGTGCCCGTGGAACCGGAACCGCTGCCCCCGGCCGCGCCAGCGCCGGAGGCAGCGCCTGTTCTCCTCGCCGTGGCGCTCAAGCCGTCGAAATCGGCCCCATCCCCGCCGCCGCTCGCCCCCTTGGAACAGCGCCTGCGGACGCAGCTCAGGCGCGGCCAGCAGGGCGTCGATGCGGTCATCGATCTCCACGGCATGCGCCAGGACGAGGCCCATCTGGCGCTGCGCGCCTTCCTACGCCGCGAGCAGGGGCGTGGCACCCGGCTGGCCCTCGTGGTAACCGGCAAAGGCGCGGCCGGCACCGCCCTGTTTGGCGACGAGCGTGGCGTCTTGCGGCGGGTCGTACCGCACTGGCTGCGCCTTCCCGATCTGCGCCCGCTTGTGGTCGGTTTCGAGGAGGCCCAGGCCCGTCATGGCGGCTCCGGCGCGCTTTATGTCAGGCTGCGGCGCGCCCGGGAGGCCGGACAGTGACGCCCTTTGGCCGGCGCGTGCGCGAGCTGAGGGCGCAACGCGGCATCACACTGGCCGAGATGGCGCAGGTGCTGGGGGTGACACCGGCCTATCTGTCAGCGCTGGAGCACGGCAAGCGCGGTCGCCCGACCTTCACTTTGATCCAGGGCGTCATCCATGTACTCGGCGTGATCTGGGACGAGGCGGACGAACTGGTTCGCCTGGCCGACCTCTCGCACCCACGGGTGACCGTCGACACGGCCGGCCTCGACGCGGAGGCAACGCTCTTCGCCAACCGCCTGGCTCGCGAGATCGGCGACCTCTCCCGCATCGATTTCGATGCGTTGACCGCGGTGCTCGACCAGGCCTCCCGACGCGATGAGCGCTAACCCCTTGCCGCGAGCTCACCGAGCAGGAAAGCGATGCGCTCCTCGACGGAGAGCCGCGGCAGCAGGACGATATCGTAGCCGAGCCCGCCATAAGCCGTGACCAGGTGGTCGTATTCGCGCTCGGCTTCCGTGAAGCTGTGGGGTCGCTCGCTATCGGTGACGTGAAGTTCCGGCCAGGGCGGCGCCAGAAAGACCGTCGAGGCGTAGAGATAGGCTCCGGCCAAGGTAGCGAGGCTTGGCTCGCCCGTAGCCCGCTCCAGCGCTGCTGCGGCATCGACGATGCTGCGGTCGAAGACGACAAGGCCGCCGACGGACAGGGCCTGCTGCCTGTCGGCGATGGCCATGGCCAGTGCCCGTCGCGCGAAAGCGGCCGGGTCGCGCCACGGCAAGGCTGCGCCGTCCCCTGCGAGCTCCTCGCGGACGATCCGCCGGCCGGGCTCCGCTACGGTGGCGACGCCCTTTCGCGCCAGTGCCTCGAGCAGCGTCGACTTGCCGCCGCCGGAGCAGCCCGAGATCACGAAGAGCCGGTCATGCGGCTCCGCCTTGCTTGACCTGCCAGCCCCGTGATGCGACACGCCCAATTCCCTCCTTCCCCCGGATTTTCCTGATGTCCAGCACGCGCACCGACGTTCTTGCCCTCGGCAATGCCATCGTAGACGTCATCGCTTCCGCCGAAGAAGATTTTCTGGCGAAGCACGGCCTGACCAAGGGCGCGATGGCCCTGATCGACGAGGCCCGCGCGGAAGCGCTCTATGCCGCGATGGGGCCGGGCAAGGTGATCTCGGGCGGCTCCGCTGCCAATACCATCGCCGGCCTCGCCTCCTTCGGCGGCAAGGGCGCCTTCATCGGCAAGGTCAAGGCCGACGAGCTCGGCCGCCTCTACCGGCACGATCTGACCTCGCTCGGCGTGGCCTTCGACTCCGCCGCGGCCAATGACGGCCCGGCGACGGCGCGCTCCTTCATCATCGTCACACCTGATGGCGAGCGCACGATGAACACCTATCTCGGTGCCTGCCAGGGCCTGACCGTCGCCGATGTCGACGCGAAGGCGATCGAGAACGCCGACATCGTCTATCTGGAGGGCTATCTCTGGGATCCGCCGGCGGCGAAGGATGCCTTCCGCAAGGCCTCCGAGATCGCCCACAAGGCCGGCGGCAAGGTCGCGATCACGCTGTCGGATTCCTTCTGCGTCGATCGTTACCGCGACGAGTTCGTCGGCCTGATCCGCAACCGCATGGTCGATATCGTCTTCGCCAACGAGCATGAGCTCAAGAGCCTCTACGAGACCGGCGACTTCGACACGGCCTTGTCCTGGCTGCGCTCGGAGAACATCCTCGCCGTCGTCACCCGCTCGGAGAAGGGCGCACTCGCCGTGACCCCGGAGGGCATTGTCGAGGAGCCGGTGTTCCCGATCGAGCGTGTGGTCGATGCCACCGGCGCGGGCGACCTCTTCGCGGCCGGCTTCCTCTTCGGCCTGACCTCGGGCCGGGAGGTTCGCGACTCCCTGCGCCTCGGAGCGCTCGCAGCGGCCGAGATCATCAGCCATGTCGGCGCACGGCCGGATGTGAGCCTGAAGACGCTGGCGGGGAACGAAGGGCTGCTCTGAGCCCTGCCTGCTCTCCCCGGGGGGAGCCTGCCACCGGAGCAGATGGATGAGTTACGGGCCGCGCGAGCGGCCCTTTTTCTTTGGGGTGAGGGCAAGCCCGATCGGCGTCACGGTCTGGCCTGGCCCGACCACCCACGTCTTCACTGATCGAGGGCGGTGTCCACGGCGTGGATGCTCGCTACAAGGGTGAGCATGACCCTTGCGTGCTTCAGTACAGCGTAGCCTTGACCCGTTCCGGCAATGCCTTGTCGTAAGCCTCGCCATCGAAGGTCTCGATGGCCGCATCGCGCGCCGTGATGTCTCGGAGGATCTGGCCGGCGCTCGGCACGCTGCCCTTCGCGACATGCCTCGCCGGGTTCCAGAGGTCGGCCCGTACGATGGCGCGCGAGCACTGGAAGTAGATGCTCTCCACGGTGACCACGATCACGCAGGCCGGGAGCTTTCCGGCCATCTCGAAGCGCCCGCACAACTCAGGGTCGCTGGAAAGGCTGGCGACTCCGTTGACGCGCAGCGTCTCGCCGTAACCCGGCACCACGAAGAGCATTCCGATTCTCGGGTCGAACAGGATATTCTTCAATGAATCCAGACGGTTATTGCCTTTTCGGTCCGGAATCAGGAGCGTTTTCGCGTCCCGGACCGTGACAAACCCCGGCAGATCCCCGCGCGGTGAACAATCCAGGCCCTCTGGACCGTTGGTCGCGAGCACGAAAAAGGGGGAGGCCGCGATCAATGCCGCATAGTTCGCATCGACATGGTCGATCTCCTTGGCGATCGAGGCCGGGGCGACCGGGTTCGGGTAGAGGGCCGCGAGCTGGTCGAGCGAGGTGATGCGGTGCGCGGTCATGCCAGTCTCCGTGGATCGGCATATGTCTAGACTATTAAGCGCGGCCTTGCCAGCCGCCATTCTCAAGGCGCCGGGCAGCCGCGACTCGAGAAACGCGCGCCGACAAGCTGCTGATTTCCGAGATGCCCGAGTCGATCACGATCACGGCGACGGCTCCGAAAGCGAAAACGCCCCGCATCCTGCGATGCGGGGCGTCTCGTTTCACGTGAATCCGAGGAAGCCGGAGCTTACTCGGCCTGCTGCTTCTCGCGGGACTTCTCGGCCTCGCGGGCGGCCTTCAGCTTCTCGGTGATGTCCTCGCCGGTCTCCTGGTCGACGACCTTCATTGAGAGGCGGATCTTGCCGCGGTCGTCCTGGCCGAGGAACTTGACCTTGACCTTGTCGCCTTCCTTGACCACGTCCGAGACCTTCTGGACGCGGTTGGCGGCCAGTTCGGAGATGTGAACGAGGCCGTCCTTGGCGCCGAAGAAGTTCACGAAAGCGCCGAACTCCATGATCTTCACGACCGTGCCGTCATAGATCATGCCCGGCTCGGCTTCCGAGACGATCGACTTGATCCACTTGATCGCGGCTTCGATCGACTTGCCGTCGGCCGAGGCGATCTTGATGGTGCCGTCGTCCTCGATGTTGACCTTGGCGCCGGTCTTCTCGACGATCTCGCGGATAACCTTGCCGCCCGAACCGATGACTTCGCGGATCTTGTCGACCGGGATCTTCATCGTCTCGATGCGCGGGGCATACTCGCCGAGCTGGCCGCGCGAGGTCGCGAGCGCCTTGTTCATCTCGCCGAGGATGTGGTCGCGACCGCCCTTGGCCTGCTCGAGGGCGACCTTCATGATCTCCTCGGTGATGCCGGCGATCTTGATGTCCATCTGCAGCGAGGTGATGCCCTCGGCCGTGCCGGCGACCTTGAAGTCCATGTCGCCGAGATGGTCCTCGTCACCCAGGATGTCGGAGAGCACGGCGAAGCGCTCGCCTTCCAGGATCAGACCCATCGCGATGCCCGCGACCGGCGCCTTCAGCGGCACGCCGGCATCCATCAGGGCGAGCGAGGTGCCGCAGACGGTGGCCATCGAGGAGGAGCCGTTCGACTCGGTGATCTCCGAGACGACGCGGATCGTGTAGGGGAACTCCGACTTGGCCGGCAGCATCGGGCGGATCGCGCGCCAGGCGAGCTTTCCATGACCGATCTCGCGGCGGCCGGGCGAGCCCATGCGGCCGGCTTCACCCACCGAATAGGGGGGGAAGTTGTAGTGCAGCAGGAAGGTCTCCTTGTAGGTGCCTTCCAGCGAGTCGATGAACTGCTCGTCGTCGCCGGTGCCGAGCGTGGTCACGACCAGCGCCTGGGTCTCGCCGCGGGTGAACAGCGCCGAGCCATGGGTGCGCGGCAGGACGCCGGCCTCGGAAACGATCTTGCGGACCGTCTTGAGGTCGCGGCCGTCGATGCGGACGCCGTCATCGAGGATGGTCCAGCGGACGACCTTGGCCTGCGCCTCCTTGAACTGGCCGGCGACCTGCTCCTTGGTGAAGGTGGTCTTTCCGTCCGGCTCGTCCGAGACGAGCACGGCGACCTTGGCCTTGGCGGCGTCGAGAGCCTTGTAGCGCTCGGCCTTGGTGGTGATCTTGTAGGCGGCGCGGATATCCGCATCGACGAGCTTGAGCACCGCATCGAGCACGACGGCATCGTCCGGAGGCGTGAAGTCGCGCGGCTCCTTGGCGGCCTTCTCGGCCAGGCGGATGATCGCGTCGATCACCGGCTGGAAGTGCTTGTGGCCGAACATCACGGCGCCGAGCATGACCTCTTCCGAGAGCTGCTTGGCTTCGGATTCGACCATCAGGACCGCGTCCTGGGTGCCGGCGACGACGAGGTCGAGCGCCGATTCCTTGACCTCTTCGATCAGCGGATTGAGCTTGTAGGCGCCGTCGATATAGCCGACGCGGGCTGCGCCGACCGGGCCCATGAAGGGCACGCCGGAGAGCGTCAGCGCCGCCGAGGTCGCGACCATCGAGACGATGTCGGGATCATTCTCGAGATCGTGCTGGAGCACGGTGCAGACGACCTGCGTCTCATTGCGGTAGCCCTCGACGAAGAGCGGGCGGATCGGCCGGTCGATCAGGCGCGAGACCAGCGTCTCCTTCTCGCTCGGGCGGCCTTCGCGCTTGAAATAGCCGCCGGGGATGCGGCCGGCCGCGAAGGTCTTCTCCTGGTAGTTGACGGTCAGCGGGAAGAAATCGATCCCGGGCTTGGGCGACTTGGCCGAGACGACGGTCGCGAGCACGACGGTCTCGCCATAGGTGGCGAGCACGGCGGCGTCGGCCTGGCGGGCGATCTTGCCGGTTTCGAGCACGAGCTTGCGCCCGCCCCAGATCAGTTCTTCGGTCTGTACATCGAACATGAGATTATCTTTCGGATCGGATGCGACCCGTCCGGTGCCCCAGGCCCATGGACAAGACGGCGAAACGCTCGGTTCTGCGAAGTCGCGCCCGAGCGCTTGGCGATCCTGCCATGGGCGAAGAAAGCGCCCGGCGGGTCATGCGGCGGGCCGCCCATGCGGCCGCCGCGTTGTAGCGGGATCGATGCCGCACCATTGCGGCAGGTCCCTTAATCGAAGCGCCCGGAGCGAGGTCGCACCGGGCGTTAGCGTCAGGCGTCGATCAGCGGCGGATGCCGAGCTTCTCGATCAGCGTCCGATAGCGCGGCTCGCTCTTGCTCTTCAGGTAGTCGAGCAGCGAACGGCGCTGCGAGACCATCTTGAGGAGGCCGCGACGCGAGTGGTTGTCCTTGGTGTGGGACTTGAAGTGGCCGGTCAGGTTGTTGATGCGCTCCGTCAGGATCGCGACCTGGACTTCCGGCGAACCGGTGTCGTTCGGCTTGGTGGCATACTCTTTCAGGAGCGCGGTCTTGCGCTCGGCAGTGATCGACATCGTATGATCCTCGTATTGGGGTTGATCTGGCGGGCCATAGCCGGGATGTCGTCCAGCAGGGTCCGAAGCCCGCGATCCGCCTCATCGGGGAGGGGTCGCGCAGCCGGTTTTTGAGGCCGGATGGCGGGGGTATACACGAAATCGGCGGAAAGACCAGCGGCCTCGGCGGAACCTCTCGGCACGATATCCGTTCTGCCCTCACGGGTCGGATCGCAGGTGTTGCGTCATGCGTATGTCGGACAAGGATCGCCTCATCGTCGCGCTGGCGGCACAGCTGCGGGCGGAACGCGAGACCCGGGAGGCGCTTGCAGGGGTTATCCGGAACGGCCAGCTCGACCGTGAGGTTCTGCTGGCCATTCTGGAGGATCCGGTCCCGGCACTGTCGCACGAGGATCTCGCTCAGGCGGACAGACTTGGCTCGCGTCGCTGGACGCCTCCCGCGAGGGCGGCCTGATGGCCCCCCGCCCCGCCTGGAAGGGCTACCTCAAGCTCTCGCTGGTGTCCTGCGCGATAGAGCTGACGGGTGCGACCGACCATAGCGAGAAGGTTTCCTTCCGCGTCATCAATCGCAAGACCGGCAACACGGTCAGGCGTCAATATGTCGATGGTGTCACCGGCAAGCCGGTCGCTGATGAGGACGAGGTCAAGGGTTACGAGATCGGCGACGACGAATACCTGCTCGTCGAGGAGGACGAGATTGACGCGGTCCAGATCGATTCGTCGCACACGCTTTCGATCGAGCAGTTCGTCGATCGATCGGACATCCCGCAGATCTATTTCGATACACCCTACTACGTCACCCCGGCGGATGACGTCTCGGAAGAGGCCTTCGCCGTCATCCGCGAGGCCATGGCGCGCCAGAAGAAGGCCGGCATCGCCCGCATCGTGCTCTATCGCCGCGAGCGGCCGGTGATGATCGAGCCCTTCGACAAGGGCCTGCTACTGACGACGCTGCGCTACGACAAGACGGTGCGGAAGCCTGAAGAGACCTTCCGCGGCATGGCGAATCCGAAGATCGACCCTGAGCTGATCGATCTCGCGACGCACATCATCGACAAGAAGCAGGCGGCATTCGATCCCTCGGGCTTCGAGGATCGCTATGAGGCCGCCCTTCTCACCCTGATCCAGGCCAAGCAGAAGGGCCGCAAGCCGCCCGTCGTTCAGTCCGCCGAGCGTCCCGCCAACGTCGTCAACCTGTTCGACGCGCTGAAGAAAAGCCTGGCCGGGGATGATGGCGGCGAGCCTCCGGCGACCAAGGCCGCAGCACGCAAGAGCGCAGCGAAACCAAGAGCCGGGTCAGCGCCGAAAAAGCCCGCGCCGAAGCCGAGAAAGAGCGCCTGAGCTGGGAGGCCTGAATGCCCGGTCTCGACCTCTACCGCGCCAAGCGTGATTTCAGCCGGACCCGCGAGCCGGCAGGCGCGGCTACCCGCCGTGATTCCAAGGCCAGGAAGCAGCCACAGGGCGGCGCCTTCGTCGTTCACAAGCACGCCGCGAGGCGCCTGCACTACGATCTGCGGCTCGAACACGACGGCGTGCTCTGGTCCTGGGCGGTGACGCGCGGGCCGAGCCTGGACCCCGACGACAAGCGCCTCGCCGTCCATGTCGAGGATCACCCGCTCGAATATGGCAGCTTCGAGGGCACCATTCCCGAGGGCCAGTATGGCGCGGGCTCGGTGATCATCTGGGATGAAGGGCGCTGGGTGCCGGAGGGCGATCCGGCCTTCGGTCTGGAGAAGGGCCATCTCTCCTTCATGCTGGAGGGCCACAAGCTCGCCGGCCAATGGCATCTGGTTCGGCTGAAGCCGCGACGAGGCGAAAAGCGCGACAACTGGCTTCTCATCAAGGTCGACGACGCGGCGGCGCGTCGTGACGACGACATCCTCGAATCCACGCCGAATTCGGTCGTTTCGGGACTGAGCGTCGAGGATGTCGGCAACGGCAAGGAGGCGAAGCCGAAAGTCTGGGCGAAGACGAAGCGGCCGCGCAGCAAGCCGGACCGACCTGCCAGGGCGAAGCCGGCGCGGCGGCGGAAAGCAGATAGCGACACGTTCTCGCGCTTCGTCGAACCTTGCCTCGCGACCCTCCAGGACAAGCCGCCCGCAGGTGACGACTGGCTGCATGAGGTCAAGTTCGACGGCTATCGCCTGCAGGCGCGCATCGAGAACGGCAAGGCCACGCTCCTCACACGTTCGGGACTCGACTGGACCGAGCGTTTCGGCGACGGGCTGACGGAGGCTTTGGCGGCCTTGCCTTGTGAAACGGCGCTGATCGATGGCGAGGTCGTCGCGCTTGGCGAGAACGGGATTTCCTCCTTCGGCGCACTTCAGCAGGCACTGTCGGAGGGCGCGACGAAGCATCTGGTCTACTTCGCCTTCGACCTACTCTATCTCGACGGCCGGGACCTGCGTGGCGATCCGCTGCTCGCCCGCAAGGAAAGGCTGGAGGACCTGCTCCGGGCGGCAGGCGACATGGGGCCGCTGCGCTACAGCGAGCATTTCGTCGAGCCCGGCCAGACCATGCTGCGCCATGCCTGCCTCATGGGCCTCGAAGGCGTCATCTCCAAGCGTGCCGACGCGCCCTATCGCAGCGGGCGGGGCCGCGACTGGATCAAGTCGAAATGCACGCAGCGACAGGAGTTCGTCATCGCCGGCTATGTGCCGTCCAAAGGCTCGGGCCGAGAGCTGGGCTCGATCCTCACCGGCTATCATGAGGATGGCGTGCTGAAGCCCGCAGGTCGCGTCGGCACGGGCTTCACCCGGAAATCCGCTGCGACGCTCAAGGCGCGTCTCGATGCGGTCAGGCGCAAGACCTCGCCCTTCGCCGGAGCGCCCGGGCGCGAGCGCGGTGTCGTCTGGGTCGAGCCCGAGCTAGTCGCCGAGGTCGAATTTCGCGCCTGGACCCAGTCGAGGACGCTGCGCCATGCCAGCTATCTCGGCCTGCGCGAGGACAAGCCGGCAGAGGAGGTCGTTGCCGAGAGTCCCCAGGAAGAGAGGAAGGTACCCGCGGCCCCTAAGCCACGCAGGGCGAAGACACAGCGAAAGGCGGCCAAACCCGCGCCGCGTGCCGAGACGACGGTCAAGCTCTCCAGCCCCGACAAGCCGCTCTGGCCGGATATCGGACTGACCAAGCAGGGGCTGCTCGACTATTACTCGACCGTCTGGCCCCTCATGCGCCCCCATGTCGTCGACCGCCCGCTCAGCCTCGTCCGGGCGCCCAACGGCATCGAGGGGCATTCTTTCTTCCAGAAACACGCCATGCCGGGCATGCACGAGGCCGTGCAGCGGCGGAAGGACGAGGATGGCGAGGAGCTCCTCTTCATCCGCGACTTCGACGGGCTCGCGGCGCTGGTGCAGCTCGGGACGGTCGAGATCCATCTCTGGGGCGCGACCATCGACGCCGTCGAAACCCCCGACCAGGTGATTTTCGATCTCGACCCGGACAGCGGCTTATCGCTCGACCGCGTGCGCGATGCCGCTTTGGCCGTGCGCGACAGGCTTGGTGAGCTCGGATTCAAGAGCCTGCTCAAGACCTCCGGCGGCAAGGGCTATCATGTGGTGATGCCGTTGAAGCCCCGGGCCGGTTGGGACCGGGTCAAGGGCTTCGCGCGCGACTTTGCCCAGGCGATGGCGCAGTCGGAGCCGGCGCTCTACACGGCGACGCTGTCGAAGAAGGCCCGCAAGGGCAAGATCTTCATCGACTATCTGCGCAATGGCCGGGGTTCGACTGCGATCGCGCCCTATTCGACGCGGGCCCGCCCCGGCGCTTCCGTCGCCATGCCGATCGCCTGGGAGGCTCTCGCGGAAACCGCGCCCGATGCCTTCAAGGCCGATGCCATCAGCGCTGGCGGCCCACTTCCGGACATCTGGAGCGGGTTCCTCGATAGCCCCCGGCCGCTGACCGGCAACGGTTGACCCGCTTGTTCAGAGCAGGAGCGTCTCTCCGTGATCATAGCGCCGCTGTGCCTCCTGCACCGCGCCGATATGGCTCTCGGCCCAGTCGGTCAGAGCCTGGACCGTTGCAGCCAGCGTGCGGCCGAGCTCGGTCAGCGAATACTCGACCGTTACCGGCACGGTGGCGAACACCTCGCGCCGCACCAGCCCGTCGCGTTCGAGGCTCTTCAGCGTCTGCGACAGCATTTTCTGCGAGATGCTCTCGATGCGCCGACGCAGCTCGTTGAAGCGCAGTGTCTCGCGGTCGAGCATGATCAGGATCAGCACGGCCCATTTGTCGCCGATGCGGTCGAGCACCTGTCGTGTCGGGCATTGGGCGCTGAAAGGGTCGGGTCGTTGCAGCATGGCGGTTTCCTTGGAGTGACCATGTCTCGCGAAAGTGCCTTCTTTACGGGCGGCACGGCGTGAGCCATCTGGGTTCCATTGGATCGTTGGTATCCATTGGTTACCAGAAAGAGGAACTCCTGTCATGGCCATCGCACTCGTCGGCGCCACCGGTTTCATCGGCTCGCGCCTCCTCGCCGAGCTCGCTTCGCGCGGCCACGCCGCCACGGCGATCGTCCGCAACCCGGAAAAGGTGCCTGCACTCCCCGGCGTCAAGGCTGCCAAGGGCGACATCTTCGACAAGGGCGGGCTCGCGGCGGTTCTCACCGGCCATGAGGCGGTGATCAGCTCGGTGCATTACCTGGCAAGCGATCCCGAGACGCTGCTCGGGGCGGTGAAGCAGTCCGGCGTCAAGCGCTACCTCGTCGTCGGCGGCGCCGGCAGCCTCGAAGTCGCGCCCGGCGTGAAGCTTTTCGACACGCCCGAATTCCCGGCGGCCTATCTCGACGAGGCCAGGAAGGGCGGCGTCTATCTCGACCTGCTGAAGCAGGAGAAGACGCTGGATTGGACCTTCCTGTCGCCTTCGGCGGTGATTGCGCCGGGTGAGCGCACCGGCACGTTCCGCCTTGGCCTCGACCAGCTCCTCGTCGATGGCAAGGGCGAGAGCAGGATCTCGGCCGAAGACTATGCGGTCGCGCTGGTCGACGAGCTGGAGAAGCCCGCCCACAGCCGCCGCCGTTTCACGGTTGGATACTGAGCTCTGCCGCATTGCGCGCGCGGCGGAACTGCATCTCGCCGATGCTGAGCACGCCGCGGCGCATCTCTCCCTTGGCGAGATGACCGCTGTCGCTCTCGAAATAGAGCTGGGAGCGATCGACCTGATAGCGGCCGTGATGCCAGGCGGACAGGGCCTGCTTGGCCTTGTTGTAGCGGCCGTCCGGCCGTAGCTCGATGACGATCGCGCCGTCATCGGTCGCCCAGCGACCGATCGCAGCGCGCTCGAAGGCATCGGCCTCGTCGAAGGCCGCGATCTCCAGCGAGCGGACGGGGCGGCTGGAGGGGACCAGGTTGGCGGCGAAATGGCCGAGGGAGTGAAGCATCTGTGCGAGTGGCATGGTCGGGTCTCCTGATCTGTCATCGGTCATCGACCCCGGCCTTCCGGGGTCGACCATTCGTGAACCAGCTGTCGCGCGACGCAGGCAGCAGGTTCAATATGGGCTGGCGGTTGGCCGCACGATGATCTCGCTGACGTCCACATCACCGGGCTGTTCGATCGAAAAGGCGATGGCGCGCGCGATCGCGTCGGGCTCGATCGCGATCTGACGGAACTCGGCCATGGCAGCCTGGGCGCCGGGGTCGGTGATGGTGGAGGCGAGCTCGGACCGGGTGACGCCGGGCGAGATCACAGTGACACGTATGTCTTCATGCTCCTGGCGCAAGCCCTCGGAGATCGCGAGCACGGCGAATTTCGTCGCGCAATAGACCGCGGCGGTTGGATAGACCTGATGTCCGCCGATCGAGGAGATGTTGACGAACTGGCCGGAGCCCTGCCGCTTCATGATCGGCAGGCCCGCCTTGATGCCGTGCAGGACGCCGCGGATGTTGACGTCGATCATCCGGTCCCATTCGTCGATCTTGCCGGCGTCGAGCCTCGACAGCGGCATCAGCCCGGCATTGTTGACGACCACGTCGACGCGGTCGAACTGCGCTTCGGTGTAGCCGAGGAAATCCTCGACATCATCGGCTCTGGCGACGTCGACGGCCTTAACCCGAACCGAGCCACCCGCGGCCGCGATCTCCCGGGCCAGCGCTTCGAGCCGGTCCGTTCGACGTGCGCCGATCACGACATGGGCGCCGCGCGCTGCCAGCAGTCGCGCCGTGGCTTCGCCGATGCCGCTGCTCGCCCCGGTGATGGCGACAACCTTGCCCTTGATTCCAGACATCATGCTCTCCTGTGGTTGGCTCTTGGCTGCCGGTCGCGCCAGGCGCTTCGGCGTGGAGAAGCAATGCCGCGGCGAGGGTTTCGCGCGGTAGACCAATGCAGCGCAAGGATTGCCTGATTCTCCAGAGATGCCCATTTTGCATCGCTCCGGAGGCCCCGATCATTGTATGAAAATCCAGGCACGGCGCTGGTCGGTGCCATGTCTGGGAAACAGCGGAGGCGGGACATGCAGCAGGTCGGCGAACTCGCGGCGCTGATTGGGCGGCTCTGCACGAGTGATGGCATTCACCAGACGGCGATCCCGCGTCTGGTGTTGATCCGCTCCAGCCAGCCGACGGAGCCCTTGCACGCTTTGCATGAGCCGGCGCTTTGCATCGTCGTGCAAGGCCGCAAGCAGGTGATTCTGGGGGAGCGGGTCTATCATTATGACCGCAGCCAGTACCTGGTCGTATCGGTGGACCTGCCGGTCATCGGCCAGGTCGTCGACGCTACGGACGAGGCGCCCTACCTTTGCATCCGGCTCGATCTCGATCCCGTCATGATCGGCGCGATCATGCTGGAGGCGGGCGTCGCGGATACAGATGCCGGCGGCGCGGGGTCCGGCCTGACGCTGAGCCCGGTGGCGTCGGAGTTGCTGGATGCTGCGCTGAGGCTGGTGCGGCTGCTGGAAACGCCTCGCGACATCGCCATGCTGGCACCTTTGGCCGAGCGCGAAATCCTGTATCGCCTGATGACGGGTGAGCAGGCCGGGCGCCTGCGCCAGATTGCCACCAGCGAAAGCAGGCTGCAGCAGGTCAACCGCGCGATCGGCTGGATCAAGCGCAACTATGACAAGGCCTTCAGCGTCGAGACGCTGGCGCAGGAGGCCCGCATGAGTCCCTCCGCATTGCATCAGCACTTCAAAACGGTGACGGCGATGAGCCCGCTGCAATATCAGAAGCAGCTGCGCCTGCAGGAAGCCCGGCGCCTGATCCTCGGCGCGGCGCTCGATGCCGCTTCCGCCGGCTTCCGCGTGGGCTATGAGAGCCCGTCGCAGTTCAGCCGGGAGTACCGTCGTCTCTTCGGCGCGCCGCCGTTGCGGGATGCCGCGCGCCTCCGCAGCGCTGGCCTCGACATGACCGGGGCCTGAACCGCGTCGCGGTCCAGGCCCCGGTCGATCTCGGGTTGGGCGGTTACGCCGCTCAGAACTCTTCCCAGCCGGTGTCGTTATGGCCGTTGGCGACCTTCTTGGCCGGGGCGCGCGGGATCGGCGCCGGGGCCGGGGCGCGCGGCGTGGCCGCCGGTGCCCGGGTCTGGACGAAGGCGGCCTCGGCGAGCTTGCGCAGGCGTTCGGGCTCGCTGGCCGCCGGCGCGGCCAGTCTGCCGGCGCCGTTGCCCCCGTCCTGCCCGGTCCTGAACGCGGCGACGAGGTCGTTGAGCTGTCCGATGCGGGAGGAGAGGGAGGCGGCGGAGGCGGCGCTCTGTTCGGCCAGCGCCGCATTGGCCTGGGTCATCTCGTCGAGATGGGCGACGGCCTGGCTCATCTCGTCGATGCCGTTGGCCTGCTCGCCGGAGGCCGCCGAGATGTCGGCGATGGTGGCGGCGACCTTCCTGGAGT